>Ga0209934_1000006_pt1 | contig 925693 bp, 887 predicted proteins | sample ThiBiot_750_plan_2_FD_183950 | JGI IMG/M metagenome (GOLD analysis project Ga0209934, IMG submission 183950) | Wastewater bioreactor microbial communities from Cape Town, South Africa - Thiocy_expt_750_plan (SPAdes) | ecosystem: Engineered > Bioreactor > Thiocyanate-remediating >... | reverse complement strand
CGGGTTCGGGCAAGTCCTCGCTGGCGTTCGACACGCTCTACGCCGAAGGGCAGCGGCGCTACGTCGAGTCGCTGTCGGCCTATGCGCGGCAGTTCCTGCAGTTGATGGAGAAACCCGACGTCGACCTAATCGAGGGCCTCTCCCCGGCGATCTCGATCGAGCAGAAGGCCACCAGCCACAACCCGCGCTCGACCGTCGGCACCGTCACCGAGATCCACGACTACCTGCGCCTGCTGTACGCGCGGGTCGGCGACCCGCAGTGCCCGGAGCATGGCATCACGCTGGCGGCGCAGACGGTGTCGCAGATGGTCGATGCGGTGCTGGCGCTGCCGGAGGACACCCGGCTGATGATCCTGGCGCCGCTGGTGGTGGGCAGGAAGGGCGAGAACCTCGAACTGTTCGCCGAGCTGCGCGCGCAGGGCTTCGTGCGGGTGCGGGTCGACGGCAAGGTGCACGAGATCGACGCGGTGCCCAAGCTCGACAAGAACAAGAAGCACACCATCGAGGTGGTGGTCGACCGATTGAAGGTGCGTGCTGACGCCAAGCAGCGCCTCGCCGAAAGCTTCGAGACGGCGCTGCGCCACGCCGAGGGGCGCGCGCTGGCGGTGGAGATGGATGGCGGCGAGGAGCACCTCTTCTCCGCCAAATTCGCCTGCCCGGTGTGCAGCTACGCGCTGCCCGAGCTGGAGCCGCGCCTGTTCTCGTTCAACAACCCGATGGGCGCGTGCGCCACCTGCGACGGCCTCGGCCAGATCACCTTCTTCGACCCGGCGCGCGTGGTCGCCTTCCCGCATCTGTCGCTCGCCAGCGGCGCCATCAAGGGCTGGGACAAGCGCAACCAGTTCTTCTACATGATGCTGCAAAGCCTGGCGATGCATTACGGCTTCGAACTCGACACGCCGTGGGAATCGCTGCCGCCGCGCATCCAGGACGTGATCCTCAATGGCTCTGGCCGCGAGGCGATCGCCTTCCAGACGCTGGCGCCGCGCGGCGGCTACACCACCAAGAGTTATCCGTTCGAGGGCGTGCTCGCCAACATGGAGCGGCGCTACCACGAGTCCGACTCGATGGCGGTGCGCGAGGAGCTCGCCAAATACCAGAACAACAAGCCCTGCCCGGCCTGCGAGGGAACCCGCCTGCGCGAGGAAGCGCGCCATGTGATGGTCGGCGGCGTGCCCATCTATGAAGTCAGCGCGATGCCCCTGAAACAGGTGCTGGGATTTTTCAAGGCGCTCAGGCTCGACGGCCACCGCGCGCAGATCGCCGACAAGATCGTCAAGGAAATCATCGCGCGCGTCGGCTTCCTCAACAACGTCGGGCTCGATTACCTGTCGCTCGACCGTTCCGCCGACACCTTGTCGGGCGGCGAGGCGCAGCGCATCCGGCTCGCCTCGCAGATCGGCTCGGGCCTCACCGGCGTGATGTATGTGCTCGACGAACCGTCGATCGGCCTGCACCAGCGCGACAACGACCGCCTGCTGGCGACGCTGAAGCACCTGCGCGACATCGGCAACTCGGTGCTGGTGGTCGAGCACGACGAGGACGCGATCCGTGCCGCCGACTACGTGGTCGACATGGGCCCCGGCGCCGGCGTGCACGGCGGCGAAGTGGTGGCCGAAGGGACGCCGGAGGAAATCCGCCTGAGCCCGGCCTCGCTCACCGGCCAGTATCTGTCGGGACGGCGCGCGATCGCCATTCCCAAGAAACGCCGCGCACCCGATGCCGAAAGACAGCTGGTGGTGACGAATGCCAGCGGCAACAACCTGAAGAACGTCACGCTCAACCTGCCGGTGGGGCTGTTCGTCTGCGTCACCGGCGTCTCCGGATCGGGCAAATCGACGCTGATCAACGACACCCTCTACACCGCAGTTGCGCGCCACCTCTACGGCTCCAGCGCCGAGCCCGCGCCGCACGGCGAGATCCGCGGGCTGGCGTTTTTCGACAAGGTGATCAACGTCGACCAGTCCCCGATCGGCCGCACCCCGCGCTCCAACCCGGCCACCTACACCGGCCTTTTCACGCCGATCCGCGAACTCTTCGCCGGGGTGCCGGAAGCGCGCACGCGCGGCTACGGGCCCGGGCGTTTCTCGTTCAACGTCAAGGGCGGACGCTGCGAGGCCTGCCAGGGTGACGGCGTCATCAAGGTCGAGATGCATTTCCTGCCCGACATCTACGTGCCGTGCGACGTCTGCCACGGCGCGCGCTACAACCGCGAGACGCTGGAAGTGCAGTACAAGGGCAAGACCATCCGCGACGTGCTGGAAATGACCATCGAGCAGGCGCACGAATTCTTCGCCGCGGTGCCGGTGGTCAAAAGGAAACTCCAGACCCTGCTCGACGTCGGCTTGGGCTACATCCGTCTCGGCCAGTCCGCCACCACGCTGTCGGGCGGCGAGGCGCAGCGGGTCAAGCTCGCGCTCGAGCTGTCCAAGCGCGACACCGGGCGCACCCTCTACATCCTCGACGAGCCGACTACGGGCCTGCATTTCGCCGACATCGACCTGCTGCTGAACGTGTTGCAGCGCTTGAGCGACGCCGGCAACAGCGTGGTCGTCATCGAACACAACCTGGATGTGATCAAGACCGCCGACTGGCTGATCGACCTTGGCCCCGAGGGCGGCGCCGGCGGCGGGCAGATCATCGCCGAAGGCACGCCCGAAGCCGTGTCCGACAACCCGGCCAGCCATACCGGCAAGTATCTGCAACCGGTGCTGGCGCGGCGCTGAGATGGCCGAACCCATTCGCCTCTCCAAGCTGATGTCGGAGCGCGGCCTGTGTTCGCGTCGCGAGGCCGACAGCTACATCGAGCGCGGGCTGGTGTTTGTCGACGGCAGACGGGTGAGCGAACTCGGCACCAAGGTCGACCCCGACTGTGTGATCCGCCTGGATAGCGCCGCCAGCGCGCAACAGCAACAGCGCGTCACCATCCTGTTGCACAAACCGGTCGGCTATGTGTCCGGCCAGCCGGAGCCGGGCTATCAACCCGCCGCGGTCCTGATCCGCCCCGAGGCTCAGTGGCGGGACGGACGCGCCAGCCCGGCCTTTCATCCCGCTCATCTGAAAGGTCTGGCGCCCGCCGGGCGGCTCGACATCGATTCGACCGGTCTCTTGGTGCTGACACAGGACGGACGCATCGCCAGGCAGCTGATCGGCGACGATTCCGAGATCGAAAAGGAATACCTGGTGCGAGTAGCCGGGCGCCTCGATGAAGCAGGTCTCGCGCGGCTCAACCACGGCCTCTCGCTCGACGGCCGCCGACTGCGCCCGGCCAAGGTCGGCTGGCAGAACGCCGACCAGCTGCGCTTCATTCTGAAAGAAGGCCGCAAGCGCCAGATCCGCCGCATGTGCGAACTGGTCGGCCTGCAAGTCGTGGGGCTGAAGCGCGTGCGTATCGGGCGCGTGCGGTTGGGCGATCTGCCGCCGGGGCAATGGCGTTACCTGCGCCCGGACGAGCGTTTTTGAGCCTCACGGCGCAAATAAATGCCGACAAGCTTGTTCCTGGTACGTTTTGGCATTATTAATAAAAAGTGCGGGTCGCCAGACCCGCATTTCCTTTACATTCAATCCACACCAGGGAGACCTCCATGCAATCCAAACTTCTCGTCGCACTTTTCGCTGCCCTTGCGCTGACCGCCTGTAAAAAGGCGGAAGAGGCCGCCGCTCCTGCCGTGGAGCAGGCCACGGAAGCGGCAGGCGCGGCCGCCGACGCCGCCGGCGACGCCGCCACTGCTGCAGGGGAAGCCGCTACCGCAGCCGGCGACGCCGCTGCCGGGGCGGCCGCCGACGCCGCTCAGGGCGTTGCCGACGCAGCCGCTGCCGGCGCCGACAAGGCACAGGAAATGGCCGACAAGGCCAAAGACGCCGCCAAGCAGTAATTCCGCTTCAGGCGGCGCAAGCGGCCGGGAAAACCTGGCCGTTTTGTTTGCCTGGCCAGGCCCCGAAGCCCAGCGCTGCAATCCAGCATCGGTTCTTCCACTTTACCCGATGAATCCGCGCACCCTGCTGCTGGACTCGTTTCACGCTGCCGTCGCCGCAGCCGATCCCGCGGCCATCCTGCCGCCGCATCTGCCCGCACCGCCAAGCGGCCGCACCCTGGTGGTCGGTGGCGGCAAGGCAGCCGCCAGCATGGCCGCTGCCGTCGAGGCCCATTGGCCGGCCGAGGCGCGCTTGTCCGGTCTGGTCGTCACCCGCTATCGACACAGCCTGCCTACCCGTTGCATCGAAGTGGTCGAAGCCAGCCACCCGCTGCCCGACGGGCGCGGCGAAACCGCAGCCTTGCGGATGCTGGAGATGGCGGCAGGGCTGGGTGAGGACGATCTGCTGCTGGCACTGGTTTCGGGCGGCGGCTCCAGTCTGCTCGCCGCGCCGGTCGCAGGCGTCAGCCTGAAGGAGTTGCGCCAGGTCACCCAGGCCCTGCTGCACGCGGGCGCCCCCATCCACGACATCAACACTGTGCGCAAACACCTCACCCGCCTGTCGGGCGGACAGCTGGCGCGCGCATCAGGCAAGGCCAGGGGACGGGCACTGATCATTTCCGATGTTGTCGGCGATGACCCCAGCACCATCGCGTCCGGCCCCTGCGCGCCCGACCCCACCACCTGTTCCGATGCGCTCGACAGGCTGGCGCATTTCCGGATTGCGCCGCCCCGCGGGGTTCAACGCCATCTCGAAGCCTGCTCGGCGGGTACGCGCAGCGACACGCCCAAACCAGGCGACCCATGCTTTTCACGCATGGAAAACCGCGTCATCGGCCGCGCGCACGACAGCCTGATGGCGGCGGTCGGGCTGTTCGAACAGCACGGCATCCCCGCGCTGCTGATTTCCGACAGTGTCGGCGGCGACGCCCAGACAGTCGCCCGGCAACATGCCGCACTGGCCCACGCCCGCCTCGCCAGGGGGCCGCTCGCCTTGATCTCGGGTGGCGAAACCACCGTTGCGCTTCGCCCACGGCATGGGCGAGGGGGGCGCAACAGCGAATATTTGCTGGCTTTGGCGCTGGCTTTGCGCGGCACCCCGGCCTGGGCAATTGCCTGCGACACCGACGGCATCGACGGTAGTGAAGACAATGCCGGTGCGCTGCTCGCCCCTGACACCCTGGCACGCGCCCGTGCGCTCGGCGTTCAAGCAGAAAGCCTGCTGGCGGCGCATGACAGCCATGGATTTTTTTCCGCGCTGGGCGACCTGGTTCTTACCGGCCCCACCCGCACCAACGTCAACGACTACCGGGCACTGCTGCTCGACGCGGATTAAGCGCCGTCAATTCAGGCGCTGCACCTGGACCGGGTCGCCGACCGCCAAGCCAAACGCCGTCGCTGCGCTGCCGCGGTTGACTGCAAGCTCCAGCAGCCCCACGCTGTTGACGAACCAGAACCCCTCCCCCTTGCCGACAAAACCGAAACTCTCGCTGTGCCTGAACAATTCGCCAGCGGCGCTGACGCGCGCATCCTTCGGCGCGCCGCGGATGCCGGTCCAAGCGTTGCCATAGTGGTCGATGTATATCACGCGAGCAAGGTCTCCCGCATCGAACTCGACGGCGAGCCTGTCTGTCTGGGTCAGCTTGGCGGTGGGAAATTCGCCGCGCGCGATGTCGGCCGCGATTGGCGCAAACAGGTCACGCCCGTGGAAGCTGGCCGACAGGATTTCGGGCTGCCAGTCGATCCGCCATTGCCGGGTGTCGCTGTGCCGCGCGGCAACGATGGACAGCAATCCGTTGTCCGGCCCGACGAACCAGCGGCCGCCAGCCAGCACGACCACGGCACTGCGCGGCGTGCCGACGCCGGGGTCCACCACCGTCAGGAACACGCTACCGGGTGGAAAACCCGGCGCAAACGCAGCGAGCAGATGGGCCCCCGCATGGGGATTGAAGTCCGGCGCCTCGTGCAGCAGGTCCACCACCTGCTGGCTGGGCGCATGTTCAACCAAGCGAGCCTTGAGCTGACCAACATAGGGGTCGCGCACGCCAAAATCGGTAAAGAGAACAATCACGGCTGTTCCTGTGGCTGGCGGGGGAGCCAACTATGCACGACGATGCCGCAAGCCGACAAGCTGCAGCGCCGCTGTGCAGTTCCGGCTGGCGCCCAAAGAAAAAAAGCCGGGATACCCCGGCTTTTTCAATCCATTCAACAATACGGCTTATTCGGTTTCGCCCGGCGTGACGTCGCTGTCCGGGCGATCAACCAGTTCGACCAGTGCCATCGGCGCATTGTCGCCATTGCGGAAACCGTACTTCAGGATGCGCAGGTAGCCGCCGGGACGGGTCTTGTAACGCGGGCCCAGTTCGCCGAACAGCTTGACGACCATTTCACGGTCGCGCAGGCGGTCGAACGCCAGGCGATGATTCGCCAGGCTGGGTTCCTTGCCCAGGGTGATCAGCGGCTCAACGAAGCGGCGCAACTCCTTGGCCTTCGGCAGCGTGGTCTTGATGACTTCGTGCTTCAGCAGGGAATTGCTCATGTTGCGGAACATGGCCAGGCGATGGCTGGTAGTGCGATTGAGTTTGCGGTTGGATTGACGATGGCGCATGGCGTGTCCTTTCAGGTTGTATTCTTGGGCAAGGCTGCCTGCCACGGCAGCCCGCACTTTATTGTTTGATTCCGGTTACAGGTACTTGCTCAAATAGTTCAGGGGCGCTCGAGGCCGGCAGGCGGCCAGTTTTCAAGCTTCATCCCCAAGGACAGGCTCTTGGAAGCCAGCACGTCCTTGATCTCGTTCAACGACTTGCGGCCCAGATTCGGAGTGCGCAGCAGTTCGGTTTCGGAACGCTGGATCAGGTCGCCGATGAAGTAGATATTCTCAGCTTTCAGACAGTTGGCCGAACGCACGGTCAGTTCCAGATCGTCGACCGGGCGCAGCAGCAGGGGATCCACCTGCGGCGAACGCGGCAACTCGGATTCGGCTGGCGTACCTTCCAGATCGGCGAATACGGACAACTGGCTCACCAGAATGCGGGCAGCGGTACGGACAGCCTCTTCCGGCTCGACCACGCCATTGGTTTCGATATCGATCACCAGCCGATCGAGGTCGGTACGTTGCTCCACTCGTGCGCTTTCCACGGAGTAAGCCACACGGCGAACCGGACTGAACGAGGCATCCACCAGAATGGAGCCCACCGAACGGGATTCCTCGGAAACCTTGCGCGCTGTGGCCGGCTGGTAGCCGCGGCCACTCTCGATCTTGATTTCCATATCGAGCTTGCCGCCCTTGGTCAGGTGAGCAATCACGTGATCCGGGTTCAGCACTTCGATGTCGTGGCCGACTTCGATATCGCCCGCGGTAACGATGCCCTCATCCGACCTGGACACCTTCAGGATCGCTTCGGACTTGCCATGCATCTTGAAAGCGATGCCCTTGAGGTTCAGGAGGATGTCGACGACGTCCTCCTGAACGCCTTCGATTGTCGAATACTCGTGAACGACGCCGCTGATGCTGACTTCGGTCGGCGCATAACCAACCATAGAGGACAACAGGATACGACGCAGCGCATTACCGAGCGTGTGCCCATAGCCACGCTCGAAGGGCTCCATGATGACCTTGGCGTGCAGCGGGGAGGCGCGATCCACCTCCACAATACGCGGCTTGAGAAATTCCGTAGCGCTTTGCATAGAGTGCGATTCCTTAAGACCGAGTCACAAAGACCGAGCCAACTTATTTGGAGTACAGTTCGACGACCAGCGACTCGTTGATGGTCGACGGCAGTTCCGAACGCTGCGGGGCGGCCTTGTAGGTGCCCTTGAGCGCTTTGGCGTCAACTTCGACCCATTCGGGATAACCGCGCGCGGCGGTAGCTTCCGCCGCCCCCTTGATGCGCAACTGGGCTTTCGCCTTTTCAGACACCTCGACCACATCGCCGGCACGCACCTGGTACGACGGGATATTGACCCGGCGGCCGTTAACCGTGATGCCGTTATGACGCACCACCTGGCGCGCCTCGGTACGCGACGCGCCAAAGCCCATGCGATAGCACACCGAATCCAGGCGCGACTCCAGCATCGACAGCAGATTTTCGCCCGTCACGCCCTTGCGGCTGTCCGCCTTTTTGTAGGTCAGGCGAAACTGCCCTTCGAGCACGCCGTAGATACGGCGGATTTTCTGCTTTTCACGCAGTTGCACGCCATACCCGGACAGACGGGCGCCGCTCTTCTGGCCATGCTGGCCAGGCGCATAAGCACGGCGTTCGATGGCGCACTTGTCGGTGAAACACTTCTCGCCTTTCAGGAACAGCTTTTCGCCTTCGCGGCGGCACTGACGGCATTTGGGATCAAGATTACGAGCCATGATTTACCCTAGGATTAGATACGACGCTTTTTGGAGGGACGGCAACCGTTGTGCGGGATCGGGGTGACATCCGAGATCGCAACGATCTTGAAGCCCAGCGCATTCAGCGCACGCACGGTGGACTCCCGGCCCGGGCCGGGGCCCTTGATCCGGACTTCCAGGTTCTTGACGCCGTATTCCTGCGCCATCTTGCCGGCGTTTTCAGCCGCCACCTGCGCCGCAAACGGCGTCGACTTACGCGACCCCTTGAAGCCCGCACCACCGGCGGTCGCCCACGACAGGGCGTTGCCCTGACGATCGGTGATCGTCACGATGGTATTGTTGAAAGAAGCATGAATGTGCGCAATACCCTCTGCGACATTCTTCTTGACCTTCTTGCGCACGCGCGTTGCAGTTTTCGTTGCCATGGTTAACCTTTATTTCTTGATGGCCTTGCGGGGACCCTTGCGGGTACGCGCGTTGGTGCGAGTGCGCTGACCACGCGCAGGCAAGCCTTTGCGATGACGGAAGCCGCGATAGCAGCCGAGATCCATCAAGCGCTTGATGTTCATGGTGATTTCACGGCGCAGGTCGCCCTCGACCGTGAACTTGGCCACGCCCTCACGCAAGCGCTCCATCTCTGCCTCGGACAAGTCCTTGATTTTCGAAGTCTGGGCAATGCCCGCCGCTTCGCAAATCTTGCCGGACGTAGTTCTGCCGATGCCATAAATGGCGGTCAACGCAATAATCGCGTGTTGATGATTAGGGATATTAACCCCAGCAATACGAGCCATTCGCAAAGCTCCGAACGCAAAACAAAAAATTATAACATGCCAACCCGCCTTTGGGTTGACTCGAATTCACACTTGCCGCCAACGGGCCAATTTAGCCCTGGCGCTGCTTGTGGCGCGGATCGTCGCAGATCACGCGCACTACGCCTTTGCGGCGCACAACCTTGCACTTACGGCACATTTTCTTGACTGAAGCCTGCACTCTCATGGTTCTCTCCATTCACTCACCGGCAGCGTGCTGCCGGTCAAAAATCATTTGGCCCGGAAAACAATCCGGCCTTTGGTCAGATCGTACGGGGTAAGCTCTACTGTCACCTTGTCTCCCGGCAGGATTCGGATGTAGTGCATGCGCATCTTGCCGGAGATATGGCTCAGCAAGACATGACCATTTTCAAGCTTGACTCTGAAGGTAGCGTTCGGCAGGTTTTCAATGACTTCACCCTGCATCTGGATGACATCTTCCTTAGACATCAACGCCCCACCAGACCGTTCTTGAAATTGGCTTTCTTGAGCAAGCCCTCATACTGGTGGGACATGACATAAGCCTGAACCTGCGCCATGAAATCCATGGTCACCACCACAATAATCAACAGCGACGTTCCCCCAAAATAGAAAGGGACATTCCACTTCAGAATCAGAAACTCGGGCAGCAGACACACCAGGGTGATGTAGATTGCCCCCACCAGCGTCAGCCGGGTCAAAATCTTGTCGATATAGCGCGCGGTTTGATCGCCCGGCCGAATGCCCGGAACGAACGCGCCGCTCTTCTTCAGGTTGTCTGCAGTTTCCTTGGGGTTGAACACCAGGGCCGTGTAGAAAAAGCAAAAGAAGATGATTGCCAACGCATACAGCAAAACGTACACCGGCTGGCCGGGTGACAGGGTCGACCCAATGTCTTTCAGCCAGCCCATGTTGTCGCTACTGCCAAACCAGCCCGCCAGGGTCGCCGGGAACAAAATGATGCTGGAGGCGAAAATCGGCGGGATCACCCCGGCCATATTCAACTTAAGCGGCAGATGCGAGCTTTGGCCACCCACGACCATTTTTCCGACCTGACGCTTGGCATAATTCACCAAAATCTTGCGCTGGCCACGCTCGACGAACACCACCAATGCAGTCACCAGCAAGATGCCAACAAACAGCATCAGCACCAGCGGGATCGAGAACGCACCGGTGCGCGTCAGCTCAAGCGTGCCGCCGATCGCAGAGGGCAGGCCCGCGGCAATACCCGCGAAAATAATGATGGAAATACCATTACCCAAGCCGCGCTCGGTAATCTGCTCGCCCAGCCACATCAAAAACATCGTACCGGCAGTCAGCGTAACCACGGTAATCAAGCGAAACGCCATCCCCGGATCCAGCACCAGACCGGCTTGCGATTCCAGGGCAACGGCAATACCCAGTGCCTGAAAAACAGCCAGAAACAAGGTCCCGTAACGGGTATACTGGGTAATCTTGCGGCGCCCTGCCTCGCCCTCTTTCTTCAGCGCTTCCAGTTGCGGCGATACGGTCGTCATCAACTGCACGATGATCGACGCCGAAATGTACGGCATGATCCCCAGCGCGAACACGCTGAAACGCGACAGCGCCCCCCCGGAGAACATGTTGAACATGCCCAGGATGCCGCCCTGCTGCGACTTGAAGAGCTGATCGAGCACCAGAGGATCGATACCCGGCACCGGGATGAAAGTGCCGATACGGTACACAATCAAAGCGCCGAGCAGGAATAGCAAACGACGCTTGAGGTCGCCGAATTTATTCAAACCGGTTTTGGGCGTAGCCAAAGCGTGTGTCCTCGCTGACTCAGTCGGCGATGCTGCCGCCCGCAGCCTCGATCGCAGCACGCGCCCCCTTGGTGACGGCAATACCGCGCAACTTGATCGCCTTGCCGATTTCGCCGGCCAGGTAAACCTTGGCGCCTTTGGCTGCGGCACCAACGACACCGGCCTGCTTCAGCACCAGCAAATCGATCTCGTCCACCCCCACAGCCGCCAGCTCGAACAGGCGGATGTGCGCTGTATCGGCCTTGGTCAGCGAAACAAAGCCACGCTTGGGCAGACGGCGATGCATCGGCATCTGGCCACCCTCGAATCCCACTTTGTGGAAGCCGCCCGCACGTGATTTCTGACCCTTGTGGCCACGCCCCGCGGTTTTACCCAGGCCGGAGCCAATGCCGCGACCCAAACGACGCTTGTTCTTCTTTGCGCCGTCGGCCGGTTTAATATTGTTCAGTTCCATTTAAGCCTCGCACTTCACCAGATAGGCGACCCGGGAAATCATTCCGCGGTTTTCCGGGGTGTCAAGCACCTCGACCGTGTGATGCATCCGACGCAGGCCCAAGCCGCGCACACAGGCGCGATGCGGCGCCTTGGTGCCAATCAAGCTTTTGACCAGCGTCACCCTGATTTTTTTCTGCTCGCTCATGACTTACCCCGTAATGTCTTCGACAGACTTGCCACGCTTGGCAGCAATCTCGGACGGTGTGGACATTTTCAACAGGCCATCGATCGTCGCACGCACGACGTTGTAGGGGTTGGTCGAACCCAAGCACTTGGCAAGCACGTTCTGTACGCCCATCACTTCGAATACGGCGCGCATCGCTCCACCGGCGATAATCCCGGTACCTTCCGATGCCGGCTGGATCAACACGCGCGAAGCGCCGTGCTGCCCCACCACCGTATGATGGAAAGTGCCATTCTTCAGGCTGATCTTGACCAGCTTGCGGCGAGCCTCTTCCATTGCTTTCTGCACGGCCACCGGCACTTCCCGGGACTTGCCCTTGCCCATGCCGATCCCGCCATCGCCGTCGCCGACCACGGTCAGTGCGGCAAAACCCATGATGCGGCCACCCTTCACCACTTTGGTGACGCGGTTGACCGAAATCATCTTCTCGCGCAAGCCGTCGCCGCGCTCTTCGTTACTAGTAGGTGCTGTACGGGCCATCTTGAGTCTGCCTCGTTAAAATACCAAACCGCCTTCGCGGGCTGCTTCGGCGAGGGCCTTCACTCGCCCATGAAACCTGAAGCCAGCACGATCGAAAGCCACTTTTTCAATGCCCAAGCCCTTGGCTTTCTCGGCCAAGCGCTTGCCAACGGCAACTGCTGCCGCCACGTTGCCACCGTTACCCAAAGCGGCACGCAGCTCCTTGTCGTTAGAGGACGCACTGGCCATGACCGTGCCGCCGTCCGCCGAAATGATCTGCGCGTAGATGTGGCTGTTGGTGCGGTGAATTGCCAGGCGGGTCGCCTTGACGGCCGCGATTTTGGCGCGGGTTTTGCGCGCTCTGCGAATCCGTGATTGCTTGGTGTTCATTGTCTGTCCTTAAGCCTTACTTCTTCTTGGTCTCTTTCTTGATAACCACCTCGTCGCTATAGCGAACGCCCTTGCCCTTATAAGGCTCCGGCGGACGATATGCGCGCACGTCGGCGGCCACCTGCCCAACGACCTGACGATCGACGCCCTTGATCACAATCTCGGTCTGCGTCGGGGTTTCAACCTTGATGCCAGCAGGCATCTTGTGCACAACGGGATGCGAGAAACCAAGCGAGAGATTGAGGGCGTCGCCCTGAGCCTGAGCACGATAGCCGACCCCGACCAGCAAGAGCTTCTTTTCGAAACCCTTGGAAACGCCCTGCACCATGTTATTGACGAGCGCACGCATCGTTCCCGCCATGGCATTCGCCTGGATGCTTTCGTTGGTAGGCGCAAAAGTCAGCACCCCGTCATTAAGCGCGACCGACACGTCAGCCGACATCGCCTGACTCATCGCCCCCAGAGGACCCTTGACCGAGACCGCGCCACCCAGTGCGACTTCGACGCCTTTAGGCAACGTAATAGGATTATTGGCTACACGTGACATATCCGCTCCTTCTTACGCAACCACGCACAGGACTTCACCACCGACGCCCTTGGCGCGCGCATGGCGGTCCGTCATCACACCACTCGAGGTGGAGACAATCGCGACACCCAGGCCATTCATGACGCGCGGCAATTCCTCGGCACCCTTGTAGACCCTCAGGCCAGGCCGGCTCACGCGCTCAATGCGCTCGATCACCGGGCGGCCCGCGTAATATTTCAACTGCAGCTCAAGCTCGGGCTTTCCGGCTTCGCCACGAATGGCGAAATCCTCGATATAGCCCTCGTCCTTCAGCACCTTGGCTATAGCCACTTTGACTTTCGATGAAGGCATCATGACAACCGCCTTCTCGACCACTTGCGCATTACGAATGCGGGTCAGCATGTCCGCAATGGGATCACTCATACTCATATCGTCTACCCCTTACCAGCTTGCCTTGACGATGCCCGGGATTTCGCCCCGCATCGCATATTCACGCAGCTTGCCGCGCGCCAGGCCAAACTTGCTGAACACGCCGCGCGGACGCCCCGTCAGCTGACAGCGATTGCGCTGACGCACCGGGCTGGCATTGCGCGGCAGGGCCTGCAAAGCCTGATAGGCCGCCATGCGGTCTTCATCGCTGGTCTGCGAATTGGCGATCAGCGCTTTGATCTCGGCACGCTTGGCGGCATATTTCTTCACCATGCGCGCACGCTTTTCTTCACGATTAATCAAGGATAACTTGGCCATGCCTACCTCAATTCTTGAACGGGAAACTGAAGGCGGCAAGCAAGGCTCGCGCTTCATCATCAGTCTTGGCGGTGGTGGTGATCGTGATATTCATCCCACGCAGAGCATCGATCTTGTCGTACTCGATCTCAGGGAAAATAATCTGTTCCTTGACACCCATGTTGTAGTTGCCACGACCATCAAAGGATTTGCCCGAAACACCGCGGAAATCGCGGATACGCGGCATTGCCACCGTCACCAGACGATCCAGGAACTCGAACATCTGCGCGCGGCGCAGCGTCACCATGCAGCCGACAGGGTAATCCTCGCGAATCTTGAAACCTGCGATGGATTTTTTGGACTTGGTGACAACCGGCTTCTGACCCGCGATCTTCTGCATGTCCGACACCGCATGGTCCATCACCTTCTTGTCAGCCACCGCCTCGCCGACCCCCATATTCAGGGTGATCTTCTGGATGCGCGGCACTTCCATGACGGATTTATAACCAAACTGCTCTACCAGCTTGGGCACCACCGTCTCACGATAAAACTCTTGAAAACGCGCCATGATCACCCCTGAGCGTCAACCATTTCGCCATTGGACTTGTACACACGCACCTTGCGGCCGTCCTCCAGCACCTTGTAACCCACACGATCAGCCTTCTGCGTGCCCACGTTGAACAACGCGACATTGGAAGCCTGGATCGGCATTTCTTTTTCGACGATCCCGCCCTGGATGTTGCGCATGGGATTGGGCTTCTGGTGCTTCTTGACGCGATTCACGCCCTCAACCAGCACATGACCATCATCAAGCACGCGAAGCACAACGCCGCGCTTGCCCTTATCTTTCCCGGTCAGGACGATCACCTGATCACTTTTACGAATACGTGCCATGATTCCCTCTCACAGAACCTCGGGCGCCAGCGAGACGATCTTCATGAACTTCTCGGTGCGCAGCTCACGGGTGACCGGCCCAAAAATACGGGTGCCGATCGGCTCTAATTTATTATTCAGCAACACCGCCGCATTGCCATCGAAGCGCACCAGCGAACCATCGGGCCGACGCACGCCTTTGGCGGTACGAACCACCACAGCGTTGTAGATATCGCCTTTTTTCACACGGCCGCGAGGCGCCGCATCCTTGATGGTGACCTTGATGATGTCGCCCACGCCCGCATAGCGGCGATGACTGCCGCCCAACACCTTGATGCACATAACCGAGCGCGCACCGGTATTGTCTGCCACGTCCAATACGGACTGCATCTGAATCATTTAAATTGCCTCCAACTTAATCCACCAAAATGGCGGCCAGTCTTGGAACCCGTTCGGGAGAAAATCCCGCTATACGCGGAACTGCTTGAGTCAGCGAACCGGACAAAACCAACCGGCTCACCAACCGGAAAACCCGGCACTATACCGGGCTATTACATTTCACGCAAGCGTTATACGCGCGCGCGTTCGATCAGCTTGCTTACGGTCCACGCCTTGGTGCGTGACAGCTTGCGCGACTCTTCGATCTGCACCGTGTCGCCCTCGTGAAACTCGTTGTTTTCATCGTGAGCGTGGTACTTTTTGGACAACCGGATAATCTTGCCGATAACCGGATGCTTGACACGACGCTCGACCAGGACTGTGACCGTCTTGTTCATCTTGTCGCTCACCACACGCCCTGTCAGCGTGCGCACCATCTTTTTCATTTCAGTCATGCCTGGCCCGCCTTCTCGCGCATAATGGTCTTGACGCGGGCAATATCACGGCGCAACTTGCCCAGGTCGGCAGTTTTGTTCGACTGCTGGGTGGCCACCTGCATGCGCAGCGCAAAATGGGCACGCAGCAGGGACTCGAGTTCCTGCTTTAGTTCTGCGGCATTCTTGCCGCGCATTTCTTGTGTATTCATCACTCAGCTCCCGATCATGCGGGTAACGAAGGTGGTTGCGATCGGCAGCTTGGCGGCCGCCAGGCGGAAAGCCTCGCGCGCCAGCTCTTCGTTCACCCCATCCATCTCGTACAAAACCTTGCCCGGCTGGATTTCCGCGACGTAGTACTCCGGCGCACCCTTGCCGTTGCCCATACGCACTTCGGCAGGCTTACGCGAAATCGGCTTGTCAGGAAAAATGCGGATCCAGATGCGCCCGCCGCGCTTGATGTGACGCGTCATGGCACGACGCGCCGCCTCGATCTGACGCGCAGTCAGGCGGCCGCGGCCGACCGCTTTCAGACCGAAGTCGCCAAAACTCACGTTGGCTCCACGGGTCGCCAGTCCGGTGTTACGGCCTTTCTGTTCCTTGCGGAATTTCCTTCTAGCTGGCTGCAGCATGTTTCACTCCTGATTTCTTGCCGCGCTTTTCCTGATCGGCTACCGCAGGCTGCTCGCCACGGTTGAGCGCGTCGCCTTTGTATACCCAAACCTTGATGCCAATGATGCCGTAGGTGGTCTTGGCTTCGGCAAAGCCGTAATCGATTTCTGCGCGCAGGGTGTGCAGGGGCACACGACCCTCCCGGTACCACTCGGTACGGGCGATTTCAGCACCGTTCAAGCGACCCGAACTCATGATCTTGATGCCTTGCGCACCCAGGCGCATGGCATTCTGCATGGCGCGCTTCATGGCACGACGGAACATCACGCGCTTTTCAAGCTGCTGGGCGATGCCGTCGGCAACGATCTGCGCATCGGTTTCCGGCTTGCGCACCTCCTCGATATTGACATGCACAGGCACCGACATCAGGCGCGCGAGCTCGCCGCGCAGAACCTCGATGTCCTCGCCTTTCTTGCCGATCACCACACCGGGGCGACCGCTGAAAATCGTGATGCGGGCGTTCTTTGCGGGGCGCTCGATCAGCACCTTGGAGACCGAGGCGTGCGCCAGCTTTTTCTTCAGGTAGTCGCGAACCTTGATGTCCTCCAGCAGCGTGCTGGAAAAGTTGCGGTTCGAACCGTACCACTTGGCCGTCCAGATGCGCTGAACACCAAGACGGAATCCAATCGGATGTATTTTTTGTCCCATGGTGCTTCCTCAGTCCCCGACCGTCACGGTAATGTGACAGGTCGGTTTGCTAATACGGTTGCCACGGCCTTTGGCGCGGGCGGTAAAACGCTTCAGCACGGAACCCTGGTCAACGCAGATCGTTTTGACCGTCAGGGTATCGATGTCCGCGCCCTCATTGTGCTCGGCGTTGGCAATCGCCGACTCAAGCACCTTCTTGATGATGCCCGCGCCTTTTTTCGGGCTGAAGGCCAGGATATTCAACGCCTTCTCCACGCGCAGGCCGCGGATCTGGTCAGCAACCAGACGGCCTTTCTGGGCGGACAGGCGGGTACCACGCAAAATCGCAGAAACTTCCATCATGCGCTCCTTATTTCTTCGCCTTCTTGTCCGCAACGTGCCCCTTGAAGGTACGCGTCAGGGAAAACTCACCCAGCTTGTGGCCGACCATGTTCTCGGTCACGAACACCGGAACATGCTGGCGGCCGTTATGCACCGCAATCGTCAAACCGATGAAATCAGGCAACACGGTGGAGCGACGCGACCAGGTCTTGATCGGGCGCTTGTCATTGGAGCCGCGGACGGCTTCAATCTTTTTCAGCAAATGCCCATCAACGAACGGGCCTTTTTTAATTGAACGTGCCATATCTTTCTACCTCAATCAGCGCGCTTGACGGCGGCGGACGATCATGTTGGAGGTGCGCTTGTTGCTGCGGGTGCGATAACCCTTGGTCGGAGTACCCCACGGGCTGACCGGATGGCGGCCAGCCGCAGTCCGGCCTTCGCCACCGCCATGCGGGTGGTCGACCGGGTTCATCACCACACCACGGACCGTCGGGCGAATGCCGCGCCAGCGGCTGGCGCCCGCCTTGCCGATCGAACGCAGGCTGTGCTCTTCGTTGCCCACCTCGCCAAGCGTGGCACGACAATCGACGTGAACCTTGCGGATTTCGCCGGAACGCAGCCGCAGCTGGGCATAACTGCCTTCGCGCGCCTGCAGCTGTACCGACGTACCCGCAGAACGGGCAATCTGCGCGCCCTTGCCGGGCATCATCTCGACGCAGTGCACCGTGCTGCCGACCGGGATGTTGCGCAGCGGCATACAGTTACCCACCTTGATCGGCGCCTCGACCCCGCTCACCAACTGCGCGCCGACCTGAACACCGCGCGGCGCAATGATGTAGCGACGCTCGCCATCGGCATAACACAGCAAAGCCAGATGCGCGGAACGGTTGGGGTCGTACTCCAGCCGCTCAACCTTGGCCACGACGCCATCCTTGTTGCGGCGGAAATCAACCACGCGATAGTGCTGCTTATGACCACCACCCTTGTGGCGCACCGTGATGTGGCCATGGTGGTTGCGGCCCGAGCCGCGTTTCTTCGGCTCGAGCAGCGCCGCGACCGGCTTGCCTTTATGCAGCCCCGGGGTAACGACCTTGACGACCGCACGACGACCGGCAGAGGTGGGTTTGACTTTAATCAATGCCATGTTTTTCTCCCTTACTGACCGGATGCGAAGTCGATGTCCTGACCCGGCTTCAGGGTGACATACGCTTTCTTCCAGTTGTCGCGACGACCCGTGACGCGACCGGTGCGCTTGACTTTGCCCTTGACGTTCAGCACCTGCACACCCGCAACCTCAACCTTGAACAGGCTGGCGACAGCGGCGCCGATTTCCTGCTTGGTCGCATCGGGCAACACGCGAAAAACCACCTGATTCTGCCTGTCCGCAACGCGCGTGCTCTTTTCGGAGATCACCGGCGCGAGAATGACTTTGAGCAGACGCTCTTGACTGATCGCACCCATTACACCATCTCCTCAAACTGCTTGACCGCCGCCTTGGTGATCAGCACGTTACCGAATTTAACCAGGCTCCACGGATCCGCCTGATGCGGCTCGACCACATAAACGTTCGGCAGGTTGCGCGAGGACAGCCACAGGTTGTCATCGACGCTGTCCGCAATGATCATGACCTTGCCATAACCCATCGACTTAAGTTTGCCGGCGAGCAGCTTGGTCTTGGGCGAATCGACACCCAGACTCTCCACCACCTTGAGCTTGCCCTCGCGCGCCAGCTGCGACAGGATGGTCGCCAAACCCGCGCGATACATCTTGCGGTTCACCTTGTGGGTGAAGTTTTCGTTCGGCTTGTTCGGGAACGTGACACCACCCCCGCGCCAGATCGGACTCGAGGTACGGCCGGAACGCGCGCGACCGGTACCCTTTTGACGCCACGGCTTGTGCGTGGAGGCAGTCACCTCGGCACGCGTCAACTGCGCGCGGTTACCGCTGCGCGCGTTCGCCTGGAACGCCGTCACCACCTGATGCACCAGCGCCTCGTTATAATCGCGACCAAAGGTCTCGTCGGAAGCCGCGACGCTGGTCACCTGCTGACCCAGTTCGTTAATGACCGCCAAATCCATTAGGCACCCCCTTTCACAGCCGGGCGCACCATCACGTGGCCACCCTTGGCGCCCGGAACAGCACCCTTCAACAAGACCAGTCCGCGCTCCGCATCGACGCGCACAACCTCCAGATTCTGCTTGGTGCAGACCACCGCACCCATGTGGCCGGCCATGCGCTTGCCCGGGAACACGCGACCCGGATCCTGCGCCATGCCGATGGAACCCGGCACATTGTGCGAACGCGAGTTGCCGTGCGAGGCGCGCTGCGAGGCAAAATTGTGGCGCTTGATGGTGCCCGCAAAGCCCTTGCCCTGGGTCACGCCGGTCACGTCGACCTTCTGGCCCGCTTGCAGCAACTCAACCGACACCACAGCACCAGGCTGGTACTGCGCAGCCTCCTCCGCAGACACGCGGAATTCGCGCAGCAGCTCGCCAGCCTCGACACCCGCCTTGGCGTAATGCCCCGCTTCCGATTTGTTGACACGACTGTTGCGGCGGCTGCCATAAGCAACCTGCACCGCGGAATAGCCGTCGTTTTCTGGCGTGCGCACCTGCGTCACACGATTGTTGGACACTTCCAGCACCGTCACCGGAACGGACGCGCCGCCCTCGGTGAAAATGCGGGTCATGCCGACCTTGCGGCCAACGAGCCCGATACTCATCTTTGTATTTCCTATCACAAGCCCCCGGGAAAACCACGGGGACCAGGGTTGTAGGCGCCGATTACTATTGACCGGCTTCTAAAAGCAAAACTGCAGGGGCGGCATTATACACAGCCGCCGCGGCTTTTTACAACTTGATTTCGACGTCCACCCCGGCAGGCAGGTCAAGCTTCATCAAGGCATCCACGGTTTTGTCTGTGGGATCCATGATGTCCATCAAACGACGATGGGTACGGATCTCGAACTGGTCGCGCGATGTCTTGTTGACGTGCGGCGAGCGCAGCACATCAAAACGCTCGATCGAGGTCGGCAGCGGAACCGGCCCCTTAACCACGGCGCCGGTGCGTTTGGCCGTCTCGACGATTTCAAGTGCCGACTGGTCGATCAGTTTGTAGTCGAACGCCTTCAGGCGGATGCGGATTTTCTGATTTTGCATTGTTGAGCCTTACTCTTCGATCTTGGCCACGACGCCGGCACCGACCGTGCGGCCGCCTTCGCGGATGGCGAAACGCAGACCTTCGTCCATGGCGATCGGCTGAATCAGCGACACCTTGATGCTGACGTTGTCGCCAGGCATCACCATCTCGGTGCCAGCCGGCAGTTCGATGCTGCCGGTGACGTCGGTGGTGCGGAAGTAAAACTGCGGACGATAGCCGTTGAAGAACGGGGTGTGACGACCACCTTCGTCCTTGGAGAGCACGTAGATCTCGGCCGAGAACTTGGTGTGCGGCTTGATGGAGCCGGGCTTGGCCAGAACCTGGCCGCGCTGGACTTCTTCACGCTTGGTGCCGCGCAGCAGGACGCCGACGTTGTCGCCCGCCTGCCCCTGATCGAGCAGCTTCCTGAACATCTCGACGCCGGTGCAGGTGGTCTTGACGGTCGGGCTGATGCCGACGATTTCGATCTCTTCGCCAACCTTGATGATGCCGCGCTCGACACGACCGGTGACGACGGTGCCGCGACCGGAGATGGAGAAGACGTCTTCAACAGGCATCAGGAAGGGCTTGTCGATGGCACGCTCGGGCTCGGGGATGTAGGAGTCGAGGGCTTCGGCCAGCTTGATGATGCTGGGCTCGCCGATGTCGCTCTGGTCGCCTTCGAGGGCCTTCAGCGCGGAGCCGACGATGATGGGGGTGTCGTCGCCCGGGAAGTCGTACTTGGACAGCAGCTCGCGGATTTCCATTTCGACGAGCTCGAGCAGCTCGGCGTCGTCGACCATGTCGGCCTTGTTCATGTAGACGATGATGTAGGGCACGCCGACCTGGCGGGCCAGGAGGATGTGCTCGCGGGTCTGCGGCATGGGACCATCGGCGGAGGACACGACCAGGATGGCGCCATCCATCTGCGCGGCGCCGGTGATCATGTTCTTGACGTAGTCGGCGTGGCCGGGGCAGTCAACGTGGGCGTAGTGACGCTTGGCGGTCTCGTACTCGACGTGGGAGGTGTTGATGGTGATGCCGCGCGCCTTCTCTTCAGGCGAGTTGTCGATCTCGTCGTACTTCTTGGCAGCACCGCCAAACTTCTTCGACAGAATGGTGGTGATCGCCGCGGTCAAGGTGGTCTTGCCGTGGTCAACGTGTCCAATCGTGCCTACGTTTACGTGCGGCTTGGTCCGCTCGAATTTTTCCTTAGCCATTTCAGGTACCCTATAAAATCAAAATTATTTCTTGGCGATAACCGCTTCTGCGACGCTCTTCGGCGCTTCAGCATAGTGCTTGAATTCCATCGTATAGGTCGCGCGCCCCTGCGACATCGAACGCAGATCGGTCGCATAGCCGAACATTTCAGCCAGCGGAACCTCGGCTTTGATCGCCTTGACGCCAGCCACATCATCCATGCCCTGAATGATGCCGCGGCGGCGATTCAGATCGCCCATCACATCGCCCATGTAGTCCTCGGGCGTCTCGACCTCAACCGCCATCATCGGCTCCAGCAATGCGGGGCTGGCCTTGCGCATGCCGTCCTTGAACGCCAGAATGGCCGCCAGCTTGAACGCCAGTTCGGACGAGTCGACATCGTGGTACGAACCGTCGAACAGGGTGACCTTGACGTCGACCACGGGAAAGCCCGCGAGCACGCCGTTATTCATCGCCTCGATCAAGCCTTTTTCGACCGCAGGAATGTATTCGCGCGGCACCGTACCGCCCTTGATGGCATCGACGAACTCAAAGCCCTTGCCCGCTTCGTTCGGACCCATCTTGATCCAGACGTGGCCGTACTGACCCTTGCCGCCCGACTGCTTGGCATGCTTGCCTTCCTGCTCGACTTCCTTCCTGATCGCCTCGCGATAGGCCACCTGCGGCGCGCCGACGTTGGCCTCGACGTTGAATTCGCGGCGCATGCGATCGACCAGGATGTCGAGGTGCAACTCGCCCATGCCGGAAATGATGGTCTGACCCGACTCCTCGTCGGTACGGACGCGGAACGACGGATCCTCGGAGGCCAGGCGGCCCAGCGCGATGCCCATTTTTTCCTGGTCGGCCTTCGTCTTCGGCTCGACGGCAACGTGAATGACGGGCTCGGGGAACACCATGCGCTCCAAGATCACCGGGGCCGTAACATCGCACAGCGTATCGCCGGTGGTCACATCCTTCAGCCCGACGACCGCGCCGATGTCGCCCGCCCGCAGCTCCTTGATCTCTTCGCGGTCGTTGGCGCGCATCTGCAGGATGCGGCCGATACGCTCCTTCTTGCCCTTGACCGAGTTCAGGACGGTCGAACCCGCCTGCAGCGTCCCCGAGTAGACACGAACAAAAGTCAGCTGACCGACGAACGGATCGCTCATAAGCTTGAATGCCAGAGCCGAGAACTTCTCTTCGTCGTCCGCCTTGCGCACAACCGCCACATCGTTGTCGTCAACGCCATCAACCGGCGGAATATCGACCGGCGAAGGCAGATACTGGATGACCGCATCCAGCATGCGCTGCACGCCCTTGTTCTTGAACGCGGTGCCGCACAGCATCGGCTGGATCTCTCCAGCAAGCGTGCGCGTGCGCAAGCCCAGCACGATCTCGTCCTTACCCAGCTCACCTTCCTCGAGGTACTTGTTCATCAACTCCTCGGAGGCCTCGGCGGCAGCCTCGACCATATTCGAGCGCCACTTCGCCGCGAGCTCTGCAAGCTCGGCCGGAACGTCCCGGTAGTCGAACTTCATGCCCTGGCTGGCCTCGTCCCAATTGATCGCCTTCATTTCCAGCAGATCAATGACGCCGACGAAGCTGTCTTCCGCACCGATCGGAATCACCACCGGCACCGGATTGGCCTGTAGGCGCGTGCGCATCTGCTCGACGACCTTAAAGAAGTTGGCGCCGGAGCGGTCCATCTTGTTGACGAAAGCCAGTCGCGGCACGCCGTACTTGTTGGCCTGGCGCCACACCGTCTCGGACTGCGGCTGCACGCCGCCTACCGCGCAGTACACCATGCACGCACCATCCAGCACGCGCATCGAACGCTCGACCTCGATGGTGAAGTCGACGTGCCCCGGCGTATCGATGATATTGATACGATGCTCGGGCATGGACATATCCATACCCTTCCAGAAACAGGTTACAGCGGAGGACGTGATGGTAATGCCGCGCTCCTGCTCCTGCTCCATCCAGTCGGTCGTTGCCGCGCCGTCATGCACCTCGCCAAGCTTATGACTCACACCGGTATAGAAAAGGATGCGCTCGGTAGTGGTCGTCTTGCCGGCATCGATGTGCGCGGAAATACCGATGTTGCGATAGCGTTCGATAGGAGTCGTGCGTGCCACGTTATGGTCCTGACTGTGTCTGGTAGTGTTTAAAAAGTAACGCTCAGAAACGGAAATGCGAGAATGCCTTGTTGGCTTCAGCCATACGGTGCACTTCCTCGCGCTTCTTCACCGCGCCACCACGACCCTCGGCCGCATCCAGCAATTCGCCCGCCAAACGGGCACCCATGGACTTCTCGCCGCGCTTGCGCGCAGCATCCTTCAGCCAACGCATCGCCAGCGCGGTACGACGGCTCGAGCGCACCTCGACGGGCACCTGGTAGTTGGCACCCCCGACGCGACGACTCTTCACCTCGACCAGCGGACGCGCATTGTTCAGCGCGGTACTGAACACTTCCAGCGGATCCTTGCCGGACTTGCCGGTGATCTGCTCGAAGGCGCCATAGACGATGCGCTCAGCGACCGACTTCTTGCCGCTGGACATGATGACGTTCATGAATTTCGAAACCTCCTGATTGCCGAATTTCGGATCAGGCAGGATTTCACGTTTGGGGACTTCGCGACGACGGGGCATTTTCCTGTCTCTCTATCTAGTTAAGCTTGCTGGCCGATTAGGCTTTCTTGGGACGCTTGGCGCCGTACTTCGAGCGCGACTGCTTGCGATCCTTCACGCCAGCAGTATCCAGGCTGCCGCGCACGGTGTGATAACGCACGCCCGGCAAGTCCTTGACCCGGCCGCCGCGCACCAGCACCACCGAGTGCTCCTGCAGGTTGTGGCCCTCACCGCCGATGTAGCTGATGACCTCGAAGCCGCTGGTGAGCTTGACCTTGCAGACCTTACGCAAGGCGGAGTTCGGCTTCTTGGGCGTCGTGGTGTACACGCGAGTACAAACGCCGCGGCGTTGCGGGCAGGCCTTCAAGGCCGGAACCTTGCTCTTCTCCACCGGAGCCTGACGCGGCTTGCGGATCAGCTGGTTAATCGTTGGCATGTCAAAAATTCCGAAAAATTAAGGTGAGCGTATCGTTTCTAAAACAAGCGGGACGGCGCCGACCGCATTCTGAAGCGGTGCCGTCCCGGGCTGCAGTCCTGCGCTTCCCGGCGATTCTGCGGCCGGAAAAAGACGCGTGATTCTAGGGGAGAGCCAGCCCCCTGTCAAGCAACTTCCTGATTCTCGGCCGGATTCGCCTCCCCGCCTTCGATCAGGTGGCCGGCGCCCAGGTCTTCCCCTGCCGCCTGGCGGCGGCGGGTATTGTGGTAGGCGAGGCCGGTGCCCGCCGGAATCAGGCGTCCGACAATCACGTTTTCCTTCAGGCCGCGCAGCTCGTCCTTCTTGCCCATGATGGCCGCTTCGGTCAGGACGCGCGTGGTTTCCTGGAAAGAGGCCGCCGAGATGAACGAGTCGGTCGACAGCGACGCCTTGGTGATGCCGAGCAGAATCGGATCGTAGGTGGCCGGCTCCTTGCCCGCCGCCGCCATATCGTCGTTGATCTGCAGCACTTCCGAACGCTCGACCTGCTCGCCAGGAATGAGGCCGGTGTTGCCCGGGTCCACCACCACAACGCGGCGCAGCATCTGGCGCACGATCACCTCGATGTGCTTGTCGTTGATCTTCACGCCCTGTAGGCGGTACACGTCCTGCACCTCGTCGGTGATGTAGCGCGCCAGCGCTTCCACGCCACGCAGCTTCAGGATGTCGTGCGGATCGACCGGACCGTCGACGATCATTTCGCCCTTCTGGACGATCTGGCCGTCGTGCGCCGTCACGTGCTTCTCTTTCGTGATCAGGTACTCGTGCGCCACCCCATCCAGATCGGTGATGACCAGGCGCTGCTTACCCTTGGTGTCCTTGCCGAAGGAGACGGTGCCGGTAACCTCCGCCAGTACGCCCGCGTCCTTCGGCGAACGCGCCTCGAACAGCTCGGCCACGCGCGGCAGACCGCCGGTAATGTCGCGCGTCTTCGAGGTTTCCTGCGGGATACGCGCGAGCACGTCGCCCACTGCGACGTCCTGGCCGTCCTTCACGGTAATGATGGAGCCGATCTGGAAGGTGATGTTGACCAGCGTGTCGGTGCCCGCGATCTTGACTTCATTCCCGGCCTCGTCCAGCAGCTTGACCTGCGGACGCAGGCCCTTGCCGGCGCCGCTGGCCTTGCGCTTGGGATCGATGACCACCAGCGTGGACAGGCCCGTGACATCGTCGAGCTGCTTGGCCACGGTAACGCCTTCTTCGATGTTCTCGAAGTGGATCCGTCCGGCGTATTCGGTGATGATGGGTCGGGTGTGCGGATCCCAGGTGGCCAATACCGCGCCCGCCTTGATCTTGGCGCCGTCGGTCACCATCAGCGTGGCGCCGTACGGCACCTTGTGGCGTTCGCGCTCACGGCCGGCATCGTCGGCAATGATGATTTCGCCGCTGCGCGAAATCGCCACCGGCTCCTTGCGCGCGTTGGTCACGTAACGCATGGTGGCGGTGTACTGCACGGTGCCGTTGGACTTGGCCTCGAGCTGGCTGGCTGCGGCGGCACGCGATGCGGCGCCACCGATGTGGAAGGTCCGCATGGTGAGCTGGGTCCCCGGCTCGCCGATCGACTGCGCGGCGATGACGCCGACCGCTTCGCCGGCGTTGACCAGATAACCGCGGCCGAGGTCGCGGCCGTAGCATTTGGCGCACAAGCCATAGCGCGTCTCGCAGGTCAGCGGCGTACGCACCTTGACCTCGTCGATGCCGAGCGACTCGATGGTGTCGACCACGTCTTCAACCAGCAGGGTGCCGGCTTCGAACACGGTTTCCTGGGTTTCGGGATTGATGATGTCGCTGGCTGCCACACGGCCGAGAATCCGTTCGCGCAGGGCCTCGACCACCTCACCGCCTTCGACCAGCGCCTTCACCACCAGGCCGTTCTTGGTGCCGCAATCGTCCTCGGTCACAACCAGATCCTGCGTCACGTCGACCAGGCGGCGCGTCAGGTAGCCGGAGTTCGCGGTCTTCAGCGCGGTATCGGCCAGCCCCTTGCGGGCGCCGTGGGTCGAGATGAAGTACTGCAGCATGTTCAGCCCCTCACGGAAGTTCGCCGTGATCGGGGTTTCGATGATCGAGCCGTCCGGCTTCGCCATCAGGCCGCGCATGCCGGCCAGCTGGCGGATCTGCGCAGCGGAACCGCGCGCGCCCGAGTCGGCCATCATGTAGATCGCGTTGAACGATTCCTGGGTGACTTCCTTGCCGTGGCGGTCGACAACCTTCTCGCCGCCCAGCTGCCCCATCATCGCCTTGGCCACGGCGTCGCCGGCGCGGCCCCAGATGTCCACCACCTTGTTGTAGCGTTCGCCCTGGGTCACCAGGCCCGAGGTGTACTGCGACTCGATTTCTTTTACCTCGGCTTCGGCCGCGCCCAGGATCTGGCCTTTTTCATTCGGAATCAACATGTCCTTGATGGCAATCGACATCCCCGCGCGGGTCGCGAAGGTAAAGCCGGTGTACATCAGCTTGTCGGCGAAAATCACCGTCTCGCGCAGACCGCAGCGGCGGAAACTGGCGTTGATCAGCTTGGAGATCTCCTTTTTCTTCAGCGCCTTGTCGACGAAGCTGAACGGCAGCCCCGGCGGCAGGATCTCCGACAACAACGCGCGGCCGAGCGTGGTTTCCACCCGCTTGACCGTCTCGATGCGGTTTTTCTCCGCGTCCAGCGTCGCTTCCTTGATCCGCACCGTGACGCGGGCGTGCAGCTCGACTTCACGGTTGTCGTAGGCACGGCGCGCCTCGGTGACGTCGGCAAACAGCATGCCTTCGCCCTTGGCGTTGATCTTCTCGCGCGTCATGTAATACAGGCCCAGCACGATGTCCTGCGACGGCACGATGATGGGTTCGCCGTTGGCGGGCGACAGCACGTTGTTCGACGCCAGCATCAGGGTGCGCGCTTCGGTCTGCGCTTCCAGCGACAGCGGCACGTGGACGGCCATCTGGTCGCCGTCGAAGTCGGCGTTGAAGGCCGCGCACACCAGCGGGTGCAGCTGGATCGCCTTGCCTTCGATCAGCACCGGCTCGAACGCCTGGATGCCCAGGCGGTGCAGCGTCGGTGCGCGGTTCAGCATCACCGGATGCTCGCGGATGACCTCTTCCAGGAGATCCCACACGATCGGCTCTTCGTCTTCCACCATCTTCTTGGCGGCCTTGATCGTGGTCGCCAGCCCCAGCACTTCGAGGCGGTTGAAAATGAAGGGCTTGAACAGCTCCAGCGCCATCTTCTTCGGCAGGCCGCACTGGTGCAGCTTCAGCGCCGGCCCCACCACGATGACCGAGCGGCCGGAGTAGTCGACGCGCTTGCCCAGCAGGTTCTGGCGGAAACGGCCGCTCTTGCCCTTGATCATGTCGGCCAGCGACTTCAGCGGGCGCTTGTTGGCGCCGGTCATCGCCTTGCCGCGGCGGCCGTTGTCGAGCAGCGAATCCACCGCTTCCTGCAGCATGCGCTTTTCGTTGCGCACGATGATCTCCGGCGCCTTCAGCTCCAGCAATCTCTTCAGACGGTTGTTGCGGTTGATGACGCGGCGATACAGGTCGTTCAGGTCGGAGGTGGCGAAGCGGCCGCCGTCCAGCGGCACCAGCGGACGCAGCTCCGGCGGCAGCACCGGCAGCACTTCGAGGATCATCCACTCCGGTTTGATGCCGGACTTCTGGAAACCCTCGAGAATCTTCAGGCGCTTCGACAGCTTCTTCAGCTTGGTGTCGGAACCGGTTTTGCTGATTTCCGAATGCAGGGTTTCCACCTCGGCGTGCAGGTCGAGCGAGCGCAGCAGTTCGCGCACCCCTTCCGCCCCCATCAATGCCTTGAATTCGTCGCCGTATTCTTCCAGCTTGGCGAGGTAATCCTCTTCAGTCAGCAACTGGCCGCGGTTGAGCGGCGTCATGCCGGGCTCGACCACCACGAAGCCTTCGAAGTAAAGCACCCGCTCGATATCGCGCAAGGTCATGTCGAGCACCATGCCGAGGCGGCTGGGCAGCGATTTCAGGAACCAGATGTGGGCGACCGGCGAAGCCAGTTCGATATGGCCCATGCGCTCGCGGCGCACCTTGGACAGCGTGACTTCGACGCCGCACTTTTCGCAGATGACGCCGCGATGCTTCAAGCGCTTGTACTTGCCGCACAGGCACTCGTAGTCCTTCACCGGGCCGAAGATCTTGGCGCAGAAAAGGCCGTCGCGCTCCGGCTTGAAGGTGCGGTAGTTGATGGTCTCCGGCTTTTTCACTTCGCCGTAGGACCAGGAGCGGATTTTCTCCGCCGACGCCAGGCCGATCTTGATGGCGTCGAACTCTTCCTCGTGGGTGGCCTGCTTGAAAAGATCCAACAATGCTTTCATGGCTGTGTCCTCACCCTAAATTAATAACGTTCCAGATCGATGTCGATACCGAGCGAACGGATTTCCTTCACCAGCACGTTGAAGGATTCCGGCATGCCGGCCTCGATCTTGTGATCGCCCTTGACGATGTTTTCGTAAACCTTGGTACGGCCGTTCACGTCGTCGGACTTCACGGTCAGCATTTCCTGCAACACGTAGGAAGCGCCGTAGGCTTCCAGCGCCCACACTTCCATTTCGCCGAAGCGCTGACCGCCGAACTGCGCCTTGCCGCCCAGCGGCTGCTGGGTGACCAGCGAGTACGGGCCGGTGGAACGCGCGTGCATCTTGTCGTCGACCAGGTGGTGCAGCTTCAGCACATGCTTGTAACCCACCGTCACCTGGCGGTCGAAGGCTTCGCCGGTGCGGCCGTCGTACAGCGTGACCTGGCCGCCCTCGGGCAGCCCGGCCAGCGCCAGCATGCGACGGATTTCCTCTTCCGAGGCGCCGTCGAATACCGGCGAGGCAAACGGCACGCCCTTGGTCAGGTTGCGCGCAAGTTCGATCACCTCGTCGTCGCTGAAGCTGTCGAGATCTTCCGACTTGCCTGACTGGTTGTAGATCTCCTTCAGGAAGTGGCGCATATCCTTCACCAGCGTCTTGGTCTGCGCCGCCAGCATTTCGCCGATACGCTCGCCCAGGCCCTTGGACGCCCAGCCGAGATGGGTTTCCAGAATCTGGCCGATGTTCATCCGCGACGGCACGCCGAGCGGGTTCAGCACGATGTCGACCGGGCGGCCGTCGGCCATGAAGGGCATGTCTTCAACCGGAACGATTTTCGACACCACGCCTTTGTTGCCGTGGCGGCCGGCCATCTTGTCGCCGGGCTGCAGGCGACGCTTGACCGCCAGGTAGACCTTGACCATCTTCTGCACGCCGGGCGGCAACTCGTCGCCTGCGGTGAGCTTCTTCTTCTTCTCTTCGAACATCGCATCGAATTCGATGCGCTTTTGCGTGAGGCTGTCCTTCAGCGATTCGACCTGACGGCTGGCCTCGTCGTCGGCCAGGCGGATGTCGAACCAGTCGTGGCGGTTCACCGATTCCAGATAGTCCCGGGTGACCTTGCTGCCCTTGGCGAGCTTCTTCGGGCCGCCGTTGGCAACCTTCAGGTGCAGCAGCTTTTCCAGTCGCGCAAAGGTATCGTCCTCGACGATGCGCATGCGGTCGGTCATGTCCTTGCGGTACTCCGCCAGCTGGGTGTCGATGATCGACTGCGCGCGCTTGTCGCGCTCGATGCCCTCGCGGGTGAACACCTGCACGTCGATCACCACGCCGGACATGCCGGACGGCACCTTCAGGCTGGTGTCTTTCACGTCGCTGGCCTTTTCGCCGAAGATGGCGCGCAGCAGTTTTTCCTCCGGCGTCAGCTGGGTTTCGCCCTTGGGCGTGACCTTGCCGACCAGCACGTCGCCCGCCTCGACTTCCGCGCCGATGGCGATGATGCCGGAATCGTCCAGACGGCCAAGCTGGCGCTCGGCGAGGTTGGAGATGTCGCGGGTGATTTCTTCCGGGCCCAGCTTGGTGTCGCGCGCCACCACCGACAACTCCTCGATGTGGATCGAGGTGTAGCGGTCTTCGGCGACCACTTTCTCGTTGATCAGGATCGAGTCTTCGAAGTTGTAGCCGTTCCACGGCATGAAGGCGACCAGCATGTTCTGACCCAGCGCCAGCTCGCCCATGTCGGTCGACGCGCCATCGGCGATCACGTCGCCGCGTGCGATGACATCGCCCACCTTCACCAGCGGACGCTGGTTGATGTTGGTGTTCTGGTTGGAACGGGTGTACTTGATCAGCGAATAGATATCCACGCCGACCTCGCCCGCACGCGCTTCCTCGTCGTGCACGCGGATCACGATCCGGCTGGCGTCGATGTAGTCGACGATGCCGCCCCGATACGCGGTGACCACCGTGCCGGAGTCGACTGCGGCGGTGCGCTCGATGCCGGTACCGACAAAGGGCTTCTCCGGACGCAGGCACGGCACCGCCTGGCGCTGCATGTTGGAGCCCATCAGCGCGCGGTTAGCGTCGTCATGCTCGAGGAACGGGATCAGCGAGGCCGCCACCGACACGATCTGCGCCGGCGCCACGTCCATGTACTCGATGCGGTCCGGAGTCGACAGCGTGAATTCGTTCTTGTAGCGACACGACACCAGGTCGTCCTTGAACTTGTCCTTCGCGTCGAGTTCGGCGTTGGCCTGCGCGATCACGTACTTGCTTTCTTCGATCGCCGACAGGAACTCGATTTCGTCGGTCACCCTGTTGTCGACGACTTTTCTATACGGCGTTTCGATGAAACCATACCAGTTGGTGCGCGCAAACAGGGCCAGCGAGTTGATCAGGCCGATGTTCGGGCCTTCCGGCGTTTCGATCGGACACACCCGGCCGTAGTGGGTCGGGTGCACGTCGCGCACTTCGAAACCGGCACGCTCGCGAGTCAGGCCGCCGGGGCCCAGCGCGGAGACGCGGCGCTTGTGGGTGATCTCGGACAGAGGATTGGTCTGGTCCATGAACTGCGACAGCTGGCTGGAGCCGAAGAACTCCTTGATCGCCGCCGACACCGGCTTGGCGTTGATCAGGTCGTGCGGCATCAGGTTGTCGGATTCCGCCTGCGACAGACGTTCGCGCACCGCGCGTTCGACCCGTACCAGGCCGGCGCGGAACTGGTTTTCAGCCAGTTCGCCCACGGAACGTACGCGGCGGTTGCCGAGATGGTCGATGTCATCGATTTCGCCGCGGCCATTGCGCAGTTCGACCAGAATCTTGATGACGGCAACGATGTCTTCGGTCGACAGCGTGCCGGAGCCGGTTAGTTCGTCGCGGCCGATGCGGCGGTTGAATTTCATCCGCCCCACGGCCGACAGGTCGTAACGCTCTTCGCTGAAGAACAGATTGCCGAACAGCGCCTTCACCGCATCTTCGGTGGGCGGTTCGCCCGGCCGCATCATGCGGTAGATCGCGACCTTGGCGGCATATTCGTCCGTAGTGTCGTCGGTGCGCAGGGTCTGCGAAATGAAGGCACCGTGATCGAGGTCGTTGGTGTAAAGCGTGTTGAATTTTTCGATGCCAGCCGCGGCCAGCTTGGTCAGCAGATCCTCGGTGATCTCGTCGTTGGCGCGCGCCACCAGCTCGCCGGTGCTGGTGTCCACCACATCGTGCGACAGCACGCGACCCACCACGAACTCGGCCGGCACCGCCCACTTCTTGACACCTGCCGCATCCAGCTCGCGAATGTGCTTGGCGGTGATGCGCTTGTCCTTGGCGACGATGACGTGGCCATCCTTGCCGCAGATGTCGAAGCGTGCAATTTCGCCGCGCAGGCGCTCGGGCACCAGTTCGAACTGCACGCCCTGGGTGTTGATGTAGAAGGTGTCCTTGCTGAAGAAATCGTCCAGAATGGTGGCCGGGGTGTAGCCCAGCGCTTTCAGCAGGATGGTGACCGGCATCTTGCGGCGACGGTCGACGCGGAAGAACAGGATGTCCTTGGCGTCGAACTCGAAGTCCAGCCACGAGCCGCGGTAGGGAATCACGCGCGCCGAGAACAGCAGCTTGCCCGAGCTGTGGGTCTTGCCGCGGTCATGCTCGAAGAACACGCCGGGGGAGCGGTGCAGCTGCGACACGATCACCCGCTCGGTGCCGTTGATCACGAACGAGCCGGTCGGCGTCATGAGCGGGATTTCGCCCATGTAGACCTCCTGCTCCTTGACTTCCTTGATCGTCGGCTTGGACGCTTCCTTGTCCATGATGACCAGGCGCACCTTGGCGCGCAACGGCGCACAATAGGTCAGGCCGCGCTGCTGACATTCCTTGATGTCGAACACCGGCTCGCCCAGCGTGTAGCTGACATACTCCAGGCGGGCATTGCCGCTGTGGCTGACGATGGGAAAAATCGAGGTGAACGCGGCCTGCAGGCCTTCGTTCAGGCGCTCTTCGCGCGAGCGCCCTTCCTGCAGAAAAGCGCGGTAGGATTCAAGCTGGGTCGCCAGAAGAAAAGGCACCGGAAGGGTATTGGTACGGCTGGCAAAGCTCTTGCGCAGACGTTTTTTCTCGGTAAAAGTATAAGCCATGGGGTCTCCTTGACGATCAGGGGCGGGCGGGCACGCGGGCTACGTACCGGCGCTTGTGAGGCACACGCAAAAAGCAAAAATGCCCGGAAGCCGATTCCGGGTTCCGGGTATTTGCTGCTTGCGTCTGCCGCGGGTTTCCCCGCGACACACCGCAGAAATAAGCGTGGCGAAACAAATGCGTCACCGGAATGAGGCGGCGCATTTGCACGCACCGCCTTAATTGCCGTTGACTTATTTGACTTCTACGGTCGCGCCAGCTTCTTCCAACTGCTTCTTCAGCGCGTCGGCATCGGCCTTGGACACGCCTTCCTTCACTGCCTTGGGCGCGCCGTCGACCAGATCCTTGGCTTCCTTCAGGCCCAGGCCGGTGGCAGCACGCACCACCTTGATGACTTCCACTTTCTTCTCGCCAGCGGAATTCAGCATCACGGTGAACTCGGTCTGCTCTTCGGCGGCGGCGGCGGCGCCACCGGCAGCCGGGGCAGCCACGGCAACCGCGGCGGCAGCGGCGGAAACGCCGAATTTCTCTTCCATTTCCTTGATGAGCTCGGACAGCTCAAGCACGGTCATGTTGGCGATGGCGTCCAGAATGTCAGCTTTTGCAACAGCCATTTGTATTACTCCTGTCAATTATGCTTCAGATTAAAAAAACAATATCGTCGACGGGTTGTCGACAGACCGCTCAGGCGGCCTGCTTGTCGCGCACCGCCGCCAGTCCGCGAACGAACTTGGTCGGCACTTCGTTGAGCGTGCGAACGAATTGCGCAACCGGGGCCTGCATGGTGCCCAAGAGCTTGGACAACAGTTCTTCGCGGCTGGGCATGCTGGCCAAATTCCCCACGTCCTGGGCGGACATGACGAAGTTGGGCATGGCACCGGCCTTGATCACGAACTTGTCGTTGGTCTTGGCAAACTCGTGCATCACTTTGGCGGCCGCTACCGGGTCTTGCGAAATACCGTAGGCAAGCGGGCCGACCAGCTGGTCGGCAATGCCTGCAAACGGCGTATCCGCAACCGCGCGGCGCACCAGCGTATTTTTCAATACGCGCAGGTAGACCCCGTCCTTGCGCGCTTTCACGCGCAACTGGGTCATGTTTTCCACCGTGATGCCACGGTACTCGGCAACGACAACCGTCTGGGCGGCCGCAACCTGCGCGGCGACCTCGGCAACGACGGCTTTCTTTTCTTCAAGATTCAGACTCAAGGTCTTACCTCCTTCTCAGTTACGGAGCCTTGCCCGCTTGTGCCCACGGGATGCTCCGGCTGGCGACCTTGACAGGAAAATCCTGCTGGGGAACGCCATCTGCGTAGGGGCCGGCGAAGACAAACAGAGGATAGAATCCCATCGCCCATCTGCCACCCGCCGACAATTAAATCCTTGCGGATGCCTACGGTCTTTGACAACCCGTCAGCCAAACCTGCCGACTGACGGCCCAAAGTTCATTCAGGCACTCTTTGCAGAGATGCCCGCAATCAGGAATCACGCGCTGACGCTGGCCTGGTCGACGCGCACGCCGACGCCCATGGTGCTCGACACCGACAGACGCTTGAAATAGATCCCCTTGGAACTGGCGGGCTTGGCACGCTGCAAGGCGTCCAGCAGCGCCGCCAGGTTCTCTTTCAGATCATCGATGCTGAACGAGGCACGGCCGATCGTGCAGTGCACGATGCCCCCCTTGTCGGTGCGATACTGCACCTGGCCGGCCTTGGCGTTTTTCACCGCGCCCACCACGTCAGGCGACACCGTGCCCACTTTCGGGTTCGGCATCAGGCCGCGCGGGCCCAGGATCTGGCCGAGCTGGCCGACGACGCGCATGGCATCGGGCGTGGCGATCACCACGTCGAAATCGATCTTGCCGGCCTTGATTTCCGCTGCAAGATCGTCGAAGCCGACGATATCCGCACCGGCGTCGCGCGCCTTCTGCGCGTTGTCGCCCTGGGCGAACACGGCCACGCGAACCGTCTTGCCGATCCCCTTCGGCAGCACCACCGCACCACGCACCATCTGGTCGGATTTGCGGGCGTCGACGCCAAGATTGACTGCAACGTCGACCGACTCGTCGAACTTGGCGGTCGCGGTTTCCTTGATCAGCTGCAGGGCATCGGCCACCGGATAGTTGCGGTTGCGGTCGATCTTCTCTTTGAGTGCGCGCAAGCGCTTGGATGCATTAGCCATTTTAGACCCCCTCCACGATGACGCCCATGGAGCGGGCCGTACCGGCGATGGTGCGCACTGCCGCGTCCATGTCGGCCGCGGTCAGGTCGGGCTCCTTGGTCTTGGCGATTTCTTCGAGCTGGGCGCGGGTGATCGCCCCCACCTTGTCCAGGTTCGGCTTGGCACTGCCCTTGTCGAGCTTGATCGCCTTCTTGATCAGCACCGTCGCAGGCGGCGTCTTCATGATGAAAGTGAAGCTCTTGTCCGCGAACGCGGTGATCACCACCGGGATCGGCAGACCGGGCTCCATGCCCTGCGTCTTGGCGTTGAACGCCTTGCAGAACTCCATGATATTGAGGCCGCGCTGACCCAGCGCGGGACCGATGGGGGGCGACGGGTTGGCTTTCCCCGCCGGCACTTGCAGCTTGATATAGCCGACAATCTTCTTTGCCATGATGGCTCCTGATTAGTGAGTACCAGCGCGCTTTGGGTCACCCTACTCACGCTCCTCTCCGGAAAAACCGGATGCCGCTTCCCGGCGTTAACGCCGGAACTCAGCTTTTTTCGACCTGGCCGAACCCCAGCTCGACGGGCGTCGCCCGGCCGAAAATCATTACCGACACGCGCAATTTGCTCTTGTCGTAATTCACTTCTTCCACATTGCCATTGAAGTCGGTAAACGGGCCATCAATGACTCGAACCACCTCACCCACCTCGAACAGCACCTTGGGCTTGGGCTTCTCCACCCCCTCGCGCATCTGATCGAGGATGGACTGCACTTCTTTTTCGGAAATGGGCGCGGGCTTGGTTGCGGTGCCGCCGACAAACCCGGTCACCTTGGGCGTACTCTTCACCAGATGCCAGGTGTCGTCGTCCATCTCCATCTGCACCAGGACATAGCCAGGGAAAAACTTGCGCTCGGCGGTTTTTTTCTGACCGCCCTTCATTTCCACCACTTCCTCCACCGGCACCAGGATTTCACCGAAGCGATCCTTCATGCCGGCGCGCTCAATGCGCTCGACCAGATTGCGCGCGACGCTTTTCTCGAAGCCGGAGTAGGCATGAACCACATACCACCGCATACTCAACCCCCCCGTCCCATGGCCAACTTGACCAACCACATCAAAATGCCGTCCACCGCCCATAGAAAGAGCGCCATCACGACCACAAAAGCCATAACCACGCCCGTCATCTGAATGGTTTCCTTGCGGGTTGGCCAGACAACCTTCTTGGCCTCGTCACGCGCATCGAGCGCGAAACGGAAAAACTGCCGGCCGGGAGCCGACATTCCGGCAACGACGCCGGCCAGCACGAGACCCGCCAGCACGGACAGCACACGCACCACGGTTGGCGCGTCCGCAAAAAAATAAAAGCCGGCCACCCCTGCGATAACCAGCAACACTGCTACCAGCAGCTTGAGTTTGTCAGCCATGAATGCTGTGCGCCTTGCGGCTTATCCTGTGGCAGGCCAAGAGGGTCTCGAACCCCCAACCTTCGGTTTTGGAGACCGACGCTCTACCAATTGAGCTATTGGCCTGTATTCTTAAAGGCCGGCTCCAGCGCACATTCCGCACGCCAGGCCGCCTTGTAGCAAACCGCCCGCCTTACTCTTCGATCTTGGCCACGACGCCGGCACCGACCGTGCGGCCGCCTTCGCGGATGGCGAAACGCAGACCTTCGTCCATGGCGATCGGCTGAATCAGCGACACCTTGATGCTGACGTTGTCGCCAGGCATCACCATCTCGGTGCCAGCCGGCAGTTCGATGCTGCCGGTGACGTCGGTGGTGCGGAAGTAAAACTGCGGACGATAGCCGTTGAAGAACGGGGTGTGACGACCACCTTCGTCCTTGGAGAGCACGTAGATCTCGGCCGAGAACTTGGTGTGCGGCTTGATGGAGCCGGGCTTGGCCAGAACCTGGCCGCGCTGGACTTCTTCACGCTTGGTGCCGCGCAGCAGGACGCCGACGTTGTCGCCCGCCTGCCCCTGATCGAGCAGCTTCCTGAACATCTCGACGCCGGTGCAGGTGGTCTTGACGGTCGGGCTGATGCCGACGATTTCGATCTCTTCGCCAACCTTGATGATGCCGCGCTCGACACGACCGGTGACGACGGTGCCGCGACCGGAGATGGAGAAGACGTCTTCAACAGGCATCAGGAAGGGCTTGTCGATGGCACGCTCGGGCTCGGGGATGTAGGAGTCGAGGGCTTCGGCCAGCTTGATGATGCTGGGCTCGCCGATGTCGCTCTGGTCGCCTTCGAGGGCCTTCAGCGCGGAGCCGACGATGATGGGGGTGTCGTCGCCCGGGAAGTCGTACTTGGACAGCAGCTCGCGGATTTCCATTTCGACGAGCTCGAGCAGCTCGGCGTCGTCGACCATGTCGGCCTTGTTCATGTAGACGATGATGTAGGGCACGCCGACCTGGCGGGCCAGGAGGATGTGCTCGCGGGTCTGCGGCATGGGACCATCGGCGGAGGACACGACCAGGATGGCGCCATCCATCTGCGCGGCGCCGGTGATCATGTTCTTGACGTAGTCGGCGTGGCCGGGGCAGTCAACGTGGGCGTAGTGACGCTTGGCGGTCTCGTACTCGACGTGGGAGGTGTTGATGGTGATGCCGCGCGCCTTCTCTTCAGGCGAGTTGTCGATCTCGTCGTACTTCTTGGCAGCACCGCCAAACTTCTTCGACAGAATGGTGGTGATCGCCGCGGTCAAGGTGGTCTTGCCGTGGTCAACGTGTCCAATCGTGCCTACGTTTACGTGCGGCTTGGTCCGCTCGAATTTTTCCTTAGCCATTTCAAGTACCCCTCAAATTTGCACAAGAACGATGCGGTCAACCACGATCAACATCCCGACAACCGCTTCTCAAACACTGGCGCGCCGCCCGCTATCTTGACGGACACCCAAAAACCTGGTGCCCATGGGCAGGATTGAACTGCCGACCTCTCCCTTACCAAGGGAGTGCTCTGCCACTGAGCTACATGGGCTTCGGACTTACTACAAATAAGCCCACACAAAACTGGAGCGGGTGAAGGGAATCGAACCCTCGTCTTAAGCTTGGAAGGCTTCAGCTCTACCATTGAGCTACACCCGCATGGGGCTGGCCGTGACCGTAAAGCCGCCAAAGCGCCAGCAATCACGCTCTTCCCGCTTCGCCCTGCTCCTACTGCAAAATCTGGTGGTGGGGGAAGGATTCGAACCTTCGAAGGCAGAGCCGTCAGATTTACAGTCTGATCCCTTTGACCGCTCGGGAACCCCACCCAAACGAAGCGCGAAATTATAGGGGCTTTCAGAAGCCCCTGTCAAACATCCCCATGAAAATTCCCGCCCCGCACATTGAATTTCACACGTTGAACAGGAAATTCAGGACATCCCCGTCCTTGACGACATACTCCTTGCCCTCCGCGCGCATCTTGCCAGCTTCCTTGGCGCCCTGCTCGCCCCTGCAGGCAATGAAGTCCTCGAACGAGATGGTCTGCGCGCGAATGAAGCCGCGCTCGAAATCGGTATGGATGGCGCCCGCCGCCTGCGGCGCGGTGTCGCCCTTGCGGATAGTCCAGGCACGCACCTCCTTCACCCCGGCGGTGAAATAGGTCTGCAGACCGAGCAAGTCGTAGGCGGCGCGAATCAGCCGATTCAGCCCCGGCTCATTCCAGCCGAGCTCCTTCAGGTATTCCGCACGCTCCTCCGGCGACAGTTCCTGCAGTTCGGCCTCCAGCGCCGCGCAAACCGGCACCACCGGCGCCCCTTCTTTTTCGGCAAACGCGCACAGGGCATCGAGCATGGGGTTGTCGTGAAAACCATCCTCGCCCACATTGGCGACATACAGCGTGGGTTTCACCGTCATCAGGCACAGCGACTTGATCGCCGCCAGTCCCTCTGCATCCAGTCCGGCGGCGCGGGCGGGGCGACCCTCGTTCAGGGCGGCGACCATGGGCTTCAGGGCGGCAACCATTTTCTGCGCATCCTTGTCGCCGGCCCGGGCGGGTTTCTCGAAGCGTGCCAGCGCTTTTTCGGCGCTCGCCAGATCGGCAAGCGCCAACTCGGTGGCGATGGTTTCCACATCGGACAGCGGGTCGACCTTGCCGGCGACATGGATCACGTTTTCGTCGTGGAAGCAGCGCACCACGTGACAGATCGCGTCCGTTTCACGGATGTTGGCCAGGAACTGATTGCCCAGCCCCTCGCCTTTGGAGGCCCCCGCGACCAGGCCGGCAATATCCACGAACTCGACAATGGCCGGAACGATTTTTTGCGGATTAATGATCTGCGCCAGCGCCGCCAGGCGCGGATCGGGCACCTCGACCACGCCGGTGTTCGGCTCGATGGTGCAGAAAGGGTAGTTTTCCGCTGCGATGCCCGCCTGGGTCAAGGCATTGAAAAGCGTGGATTTGCCGACGTTGGGCAATCCGACGATACCGCATTTGAGGCTCATGGCGTTTCCTGTTTGGGTTTGGCTAACGGGTTGGTGTTGGCGCGCTGAGTCGCCGCGTTCCACTCGCCCCGTTCGATCAAGGGCACGAGGTCGATCGCTCGCTCGATCGCCGCGTCGATCTCGAACTGCTCCTCGCGGCGCGGCGGTTTCAGGACGTAGTTCACGACCTCGCTGCGGTCGCCGGGATGGCCGATGCCGATGCGCAACCGCCAGTAGTCCTGGGTCCCCAGGTGCGCGGTGATGTCTTTCAAGCCGTTGTGCCCGCCCATGCCGCCGCCGAACTTGAGGCGCAGCTGGCCGGGCGGGATGTCGAGCTCGTCGTGCACCACCAGAATTTCGGCCGGGGCGATGCGATGAAAGCGCGCGAGCGCGCCGACCGCCTGTCCCGAACGGTTCATGAAGGTCTGCGGCAGCAGCATCCAGGTGCCCCGGGCATTGCGTCCGACGGCGCCGTGGAAGCGCGACTCATGCGCCAGCGGCGCACCCCACGCCTGCGCAAGACGCGCGCAAAACCAAAACCCGGCATTGTGCCGGGTTTCTTCGTAGTCGCGCCCCGGGTTACCGAGGCCGACAATCAGGCGGGGCGCTGTCATGCCGCTCGCAATGCGCAATCCTGCCGGCCGAAAACACCCGGGAATTGCGCAACCCGATTACGCCGCAGGAGCAGCCGGCGCCTCTTCGGCGGCACCGCCCTTGGGCGCATTGATCGACACCACGGCAGGGTTTTCCACCTTGACGTGGGCGACCAGCTCGACGCCTGCGGGCAGCGTCAGGTCATTCGCGTGGATGGAATGGCCGACTTCGAGCTTGCCCATCTCCACTTCGATGAACTCGGGCAGGCTGCCGGGCAGGCACTGCACGTCGAGTTCGTTCACGATGTAGTGGGGCTTGCCGCCGCCGGTCTTGACGCCGGGCGCCACGTTGGCATTGAGGAAGTGCAGCGGCACCTTGACGTGGATCTTGTGATCCTTGTCGACGCGCTGGAAGTCGACGTGCAGCACCTGCTGCTTGTAGGGATGCCACTGGGTGTCGCGCAGCAGCACGGTTTCCTTGGCGCCGTCGACATTCAGGGTCAGCACGGAGGCATGGAAGGCTTCCTTGCGCAACGCGTGGTACAGCGTGTTGTGGTCCAGCTCGATCTGCACCGGGGCGGCGGCGCCACCGTAGACGATGCCGGGAACCTTGCCCGCGTGACGCAGACGGCGGCTCGCACCCGTACCTTGCAGTTCACGCTTGGCGGCGATGACTTCGATATTCATAGTGTTTCTCCAATTTAACCGCTTAAACGATGCATTGCCGAAATGGCCAATGCATGCCACAAGCCCCCGCGACCAGGGGCATTCAACCAGCCCTACTCGATGAAGAGCGAACTGACGGAATCCTCGTTACTGATGCGGCGGATGGTTTCCGCCAGCAGTTCAGCCACCGACAACTGCCGGATCTTCTTGCATGCGCGCGCGTCGTCGCGCAGCGGAATGGTATCGGTCACCACCAGCTCGTCGAGCGCGGAATTCGTCACGCGTTCGGCGGCGCTGCCGGACAGCACGGCATGGGTGCAATACGCCATGACCTTTTTCGCGCCGTGCTCCTTCAGCGCGGTGGCCGCCTCGCACAGGGTGTTGGCCGTATCGACCATGTCATCCATGATGATGCAGGTGCGGTCCTTGACGTCGCCGATGATGTGCATCACCTTCGCCACATTCGGTTTCGGACGGCGCTTGTCGATGATCGCCAGATCGCATTCCAGCCGCTTGGCAATCGCCCGCGCCCGCACCACCCCGCCGACGTCCGGCGACACCACCACCAGGTTCGGATGATTGCGCTTCCAGATGTCGCCCAGCAGGATCGGGCTGGAATAGATGTTGTCGACCGGGATATCGAAGAAACCCTGGATCTGGTCGGAGTGCAGGTCCATCGTCAACACCCGGTCGACCCCCGCGCCCTGCAGCATGTTGGCCACCACCTTGGCGGTGATCGCCACCCGCGCCGACCGGGTGCGCCGATCCTGCCGTGCATAGCCGTAATACGGGATCGCCGCGGTGATACGCGCAGCCGAAGCGCGCTTCAGCGCATCGACCATCACCATCACCTCCATCAGCGTATCGTTGGTCGGCTGGCAGGTCGACTGCAGCACGAACACATCCTTGCCGCGCACGTTCTCGAGGATTTCGACCATCACTTCGCCATCGGAGAAACGCGATACCGTGGCGCGCCCGAGATGGATATTGAGATGACGCACCACATCGCTGGCTAAACGTGGGTTGGCGTTCCCGCTGAACACCATCAGGTTGTCTATGGACACGCGAGTCTCCGGCGTTTGGCTGGTCCGACACAACAACAAAAACAGCCGCCACTGGCGGCTGTTCGCTTAACTGGCTGGGGAGGCAGGGATCGAACCTGCGAATGTCGGAATCAAAATCCGATGCCTTACCACTTGGCGACTCCCCAATGGGCACTACCCGGCACAGCAGTCGATCAGCGGATGCCTGTCCAACCCCTGTGCCACAAAACCCTGCATCGTTTCAGGCAACTGGCGCAGCACGTCGCGCGCCGCGCCTTGCGTTCCAAACGATGCAAACACGCAGGCGCCGGAGCCAGTCATCCGTGCCTCGCCGAATTGCGCCAGCCATTCGAGATGACGGGCGACTTCGGGATAGCGGCTGACGACCACGGGCTGCAGGTCGTTACGACCCATGCCTGCGGAAAAGGGCGCTATTTTGAGGGGTGGCGTGTTGCGTGTCAATTCCGGCGCTGCAAAAATTGCAGCGGTCGGCACCTGCACGGGTGGCGTCAGCACCACATACCATGCCGGCGGCGCACTCACCGGCTGCAGGATTTCGCCCACCCCCTCGGCAAACGCGGTCTGGCCGAACACGAAGACCGGTACGTCGGCGCCCAGTTGCAGCGCCAGCTTTTGCAGGGTTTCACGCGGCAGATTGACCTGCCACAGGCGGTTCAGGGCGAGCAGCACGGTGGCCGCGTCGGAGCTGCCGCCGCCGAGTCCGCCTCCCATCGGCAGCACCTTGTCGAGACGAATGCTCACTCCGGCGCCTGCCGGTGCATGCGCCTGCAGCAGGCGCGCCGCACGCACGCTCAGGTCGCGCTCTTCGGGCACCCCGGGCAGGTCGTCTTCGCGCACCACGCGGCCGTCGCCGCGCAATTCAAGATGCACGGTGTCGGCACGGTCGATCAGGCGAAACACGCTTTGCAGCAGGTGGTAGCCATCGGCGCGCCGGCCGACGACGTGCAGGAACAGGTTGAGCTTGGCGGGGGCGGGATAGGCGTGGCTCATTCGGCTTGCCAGCTGTCCGCCACCAGGCGGATTTCCAGCCCCTCGCGCGCCACCACCAGCTTGCGCGGACGCGCATCGGCAGCGTATTGCAGGTAATCGATCACCCAGCCATCCTGTTTGAGCTGCATGACGCGTCCGGCGCCGTCATGCGTGGCCTCGAAGCTGCGCGCGGGGTCGGGGCGCGCCTGTACCCACCACGCCAGGCCCGCCACCGGCAGCGCATAACCGAGAGCCTCGCGCGTCAGGGATTCGGCGTCGGGTGCGCGGCGCGGCGGCCGATTCGGTGCTTCAAGCATCACCCCATCGGCGTTGCGAACGATGCGCGCCACGCCCAGCCCCAGCGGCGAAGTCACCAATACTTCATCCGCTTCCACGCTATGCTGCCAGCGGATATTTCCCGACAGGCTCTGCTCCCCGGCCTGGACGCCGATGCGCCCCTGCAGCATCCAGTTGGCGGCGGGGATGGCAACAGCGGGAACGGCAGGCGGCACGGACGCGCAGCCGGCCGCCAGCGCCAGCAGCAACGCCGCCATCAGGCGCCTCATCAAGGCTTCAACCGGCGCAGGGTTTCCAGCAGCACTTCGTTCTGCGGATGGGTTTGCAGGCTGGTCTGCCACAGCTTGCCGGCTTCGTCGCGCTGTCCGCGCGCCCATAGCACCTCGCCCAGATGGGCGGCGATTTCGGGGTCTGGGCGCGCCTTGTAAGCGCGTTCCAGGTATTCCTGCGCACGCGCCAGATTGCCCGAACGGTATTGCGCCCAGCCCACGCTATCCAGGATGAAGGGGTCTTCCGGAGCCAGCGCCAGCGCCTTGTCGAGCAGGACGATCGCTTCGGCAAGACGGCCGGTGCGGTCGGCCAGCGTGTAGCCCAGCGCGTTGTAAGCCTGGGCATCGTCGGGGCGCAGGGTGATCACGCGGCGCAGGTCTGCTTCCAGCACCTCCAGCTTGCCGAGCTTTTCCGCAGCCATGGCGCGGTCGTACAGCAAGTCCGCCGAGTCGGGATAACGCTTGAGCCCCTCCGACAGCATTTCGAAACCCGCCGCATGCGCCTTGCTGTCGCGCAGCAGTTCGGCCTGCGCCTGGATCAACCGCACATTTTGCGCGTCGTTTTCACCCTGCGTGGCGGCCAGCAGCGCACGCGCGGCATCATGCCGGCCCGCCCGCGCCAGCAGCGCGGCCTGGCGCGCACGCGCGGGAACCAGATAATTGCCCGTCTTGACCTCGGCATAGTAGGCAGCCGCCGTCTCGGGCTGTTTCATTTGCTCGGCCAGCTGCCCCTGGTAGTACCGCACGGCATCCGGGTCGCGCGGGCTGTACTCCAGGGTCTGCGTCAGCAAGTCGCGCGCCGCGTCGAAATCGCCCATTTGCATGGACAGCAAGCCCGCGGCCAAGCTCACTTCGGCATTGCGCGGAAAATCGGCCGTCAGACGGGTGAATTCGACGCGCGCTTCGGCGAACTGGCCGGCATTGACCAGGGTACGCGCATAGGCCAGCCGCACCTCGCGTGCAGCCGCATGGGCCGCCAGGAAATCGCGCATGAAGGCCAGCGCATCGGCGCGAGAAGCCCTGCCCAGGATCTGCACGCGCAGCAGCGCCGCAGGCTCCCACCCAGGGCGCAGGCTGTCGGCCTGCTGCAAGGCCGCGACGGCCGCGTCAGCGCGGCCGGCAGCGGCTGCGGCCTGCGCGACCGCAAAGCGCGCTTCCGGCAATTCCGGATAATCCGCTGCCAGCCGTTCGACCAGTTGCAGTGCGGCCTGGGTGTCGCGCGGCTTGCCCATCAGCGCAGGCAGATGCAGAAAACCGTTGGCCGTGTCCTGTTTCAAAAGAGCTTGCAGTATCGGTTCGGCCTCGCCGAGGCGACCCTCGCCCAGCAACAAGGCCGCCAGGGTCTGCTGCGCGCGTTCCGAGTCCCGTTCCGTCGCCGCCCACAGCCGGCTGGCCTCCAGCGCCCCCGCCTGGTCGCGCGCAAACATCGCGACTTCCGTTGCCCGGCGGGCTATGCGCGGATCGCGCGTCTGCCGCGCCAGATCGAGATAAGTCGAGTTGGCAACACCGATCGCACCCCGCTGCCCCGCCACTTCGGCTACCAGAAACTTGAACAGGATTTCGGGGGTGAGCGGCTGCCTGGGCAGCGCGGCCTGCGCCTTGGCGGCTGCCTCAGCGGCGGGGTCGGCGACCGCTTCGCCCACCGTCGCGGCAGGCTGCTGCGCCTGCGCTTCCGCCATGACAGCCGGCGATGCCTGCGTTTCCGCCACCGCAGGCTGCGACGCCTTGACGCCGGGCTGGCTGCACGCGGCCGCGAGCGCCAGCGCTGCGCAGAGGGGGAGAACTTTGAGGTGGGTCATGTACGTCGCCTTGGTGGAATTGCTGTCACGATTCTAAGCTTTCGAGGCCCGCCCGCAAGCAAGGTTCACTCGAACCGGCACCCGATGAAGCCCGATCAGCTTCGCGCTGCCGGATGCTGCGGACGGCCTGCTGGCGCCGCGGGGCCGCGGCGGCGCCGGGAAAATGCGCAGGTTCAATAGCCGGGCACGCCGGGAATGGGTGCGCGCCAGCCGGAGCCTGGCAACGTCAATTTCACTGCGGCATCCCGGCCGGCCCCGTCGCAGGCGTGAAATTGGCGCCAACAGGCCCTAAAATACCGGGATTCGGTTCGCCCCGCCTTGCGGACCCGCTCCATGCATGGCGCCGACATCGTGTCGGCGCCCTGTTTATCGCCACGCCGCACTCGATCCCGATCGCGCCATGCCTGAATTGCCCGAAGTCGAAACCACCCGCCAGGGGCTGTTGCCGCGTCTGCGGGGCCGTACGCTCGCGCGCATCGCGATACGCAATCCACGCCTGCGCTGGCCGATACCGGACGATCTGGAAACGCGGCTGGCAGGACTGATGCTCAGGCAGATCGAGCGACGCGGCAAATACCTGCTGTTCGACTTTGGCGCGGCCACCCAGATCGTGCATCTGGGCATGTCGGGCAGCCTGCGCTTTGCCGAGCCCGGCGAGCCCGCCGCCCTGCACGACCATGTCGACTGGCTGTTCGACGACGGCACCACGCTGCGGCTGCGCGACCCGCGCCGCTTCGGCGCGGTGCTGTGGACCCACGACGCGGCACGGCATCCGCTGCTGGCCCATCTCGGGCCGGAACCGCTCACTCCGGCGTTCGACGCGGCCTACCTGCACGCGCAGTGCCGACGCCGCGGCACCGCCATCAAGCAGGTCATCATGGATGCCGGGGTGGTGGTCGGCGTCGGCAACATCTACGCGTCCGAGTCGCTGTTTCACGCCGGCATCCGTCCCGCCACCGCCGCGCGCCGCCTCAGCCGCCCCGCCTGCGCGCGGCTGGCGGCGGCGATCAAGCAGGTGCTGACGGCGGCCATCGCCGCGGGCGGCAGTTCGCTGCGCGATTACGTTCACAGCAGCGGCGAACTCGGCTATTTCCAGCTGCAGACGCGGGTCTACGACCGCGCGGGCCAGCCATGCAGGGTCTGCGCCACCCCGATACGCCGCATCGTGCAGGGCCAGCGTGCGAGTTTCTACTGTCCCGGCTGCCAGCATTGAGCCCCCCTGCCGCAGCGGTCAAGTTTGCCGTCAACATGCCGCTAACCGAGTGTGCCTTACCCGGTGATCCCCCGCATGAAACCGACCGCCCTGGTTGACGAATTCGAGCGTTACAGCGCCTGGCGCGACGCCGTGTACGTGCGCATCGAGGCCCTGCGCGACTGGCTCGACACGCAGCAACTTGGCGACGCCGAATCCGCGATGCGGCTTGGCCAGCTGCTGGGCCGCCTGCAGGAAGACACGCTGAACGTGGCCTTCGTCGCCGAGTTTTCGCGCGGCAAGTCCGAGCTGATCAACGCGATTTTCTTTTCGGATTACCGCCAGCGCGTGCTGCCGTCGTCCGCCGGGCGCACCACCATGTGCCCCACCGAACTGTATTACACCCCCACCCAGCGGCCGTCGCTGCGGCTGTTGCCGATCGACACCAAAACCCGCGCGGGCGGTATCGGCGACTTCAAGCGCGACGCTGCCGCCTGGACCGAATTTCCGCTCAATCTCGATTCCGCCGATGAGATGAGCGCGACGCTGATGCGGCTGGCCGACACCGTCGACGTCGACGCGGCCACCGCCGAAGCCTACGGCCTGCTCGACCCTCTGGACGAGGAAGCCGCGCGCCACCTGGCGCGCGACGGCAGCATCGCGATTCCGCGCTGGCGCCACGCGCTGATCAATTTTCCGCATCCGCTGCTGAAGCGGGGCCTGGTCATTCTCGACACGCCGGGGCTCAACGCCATCGGCACCGAGCCGGAACTGACGCTCAACCTGCTGCCCAACGCCCATGCGGTGCTGTTCCTGCTGGCCGCCGACACCGGGGTCACCAAATCGGACATCGAAATCTGGCGCCGGCACATCGCGCCGACGCAGGCCGCCAGCCGCGCCCGGCTGGTGGTATTGAACAAGATCGACGGGCTGTGGGACGAACTCAGGACGCCGTCCGAAATCGACGCCGAAATCGCCAGGCAGGTGGCCAGCAGCGCTGCGCTGCTCGACCTGCCGGCCGCCCAGGTTTACCCGGTGTCGGCGCACAAGGCGCTGGTCGCCAAGGTGCGCGGCGATGCGGCCCTGCTGGCGAAAAGCCGGCTGCCCGAGCTGGAGGCTGCCCTGACCCAGGAACTGCTCCCCTGCAAGCAGGCGCTGGTCAGCGAATCGGCCCAGGCGGTGGTGGAGGACGTTGTGACCAAGGCCACCGAGCTTCTGGAAACGCGGCTCGCCGGCATCCAGGATCAGGTCGAGGAATTGCAGGGACTGCGCGGCAAGAACCGCGACGTCATCCAGCACATGATGGTCAAGGCCAACGAGGACAAGCAGCAGTTCGAGCATGGCCTGCAGCAGTTCAACGCGCTGCGCAATGTGTTCGCCTCGCAGGTCGACGCGCTGCGCCAGCGGCTGGGCATGCGGACGCTGAACGGCGAGGTGCGCCTCGCCCGGGAGGCGATGGAGAAAAGCCGCTTCAGCACCGGTCTGCTCGATGCGATGGGGCGCTTCTTCCGCCAGGTGGACGGCAATCTGGATGCCTCTGCCGCGCTCATTCAGGAAATCCGCGCCATGATGACGGCGATGTACCAGAAATTCAGCGACGAACACGGACTGGCGGCGGTCAACCCGCCCGACCACAGCCTGCGCAAATACCGCAAGGAAATGGCGCGGCTGGAGCGCATCTTCGACGAACGCTTCAACACCGTGTTCAAGATGCTGACCGTGGGCCAGAGCCAGCTGACCACGCGCTTTTTCGAAACGCTCGCCAGCAAGGTGGTCGAGGTGTTCGAGCTGGCCAACAGCGAAACCGAAGCCTGGCTGAAGGCGCTGATCGCTCCGATGGAAACCCAGGTGCGGGAACACAATATCCAGCTGAAGCGCCGCCTGGACAGCGTCAGCCGCATCCATGCCGCGACCGAAACGCTGGACGAACGCATCGCCGAACTGGAGGCCTCAACCGGAACCGCGAGCGATCAACTGGAGCATCTGGCGCGCATCAACATGCGCATTGCCGATGCCCTGGCCGGCGACCTGGGCGAGGTGCAGCTGGCCAGAATGGCCTGAGCGCTTACTTGCCGGCGGTCAGGCGCAGGAACTTCTCCTGCAATTGCTCGCGCGTTTCAGGGTAATCCGGGTTCAGCGGAATGCAGTCGACCGGGCACACCTCCACGCATTGCGGGGTGTCGAAGTGGCCGACGCACTCGGTGCACTTGTTGGGGTCGATGATGTAGATCTCATCGCCCTGGGAAATGGCTTCGTTGGGGCATTCGGGCAGGCAGACGTCGCAATTGATGCATTCGTCCGTGATCATCATCGACATGGCGTTCTCCGGGTCATATCAGTTATTAATTATTTTCTCACTTAATCGCTGCGCCACCAATGGATGAACAAAGGGCGTCACGTCGCCGCCCAGCTGCGCGATCTCGCGGATCATGCTGGCGGAAATGAACATGTACTGATCCGACGGCGTGAGAAACAGCGTTTCGATGTCGGGCTTGAGATTGCGGTTCATCCCCGCCAGCTGGAATTCGTATTCGAAGTCGGACGCCGCGCGCAATCCCCGCAATACCGCAATCGCCCCCTGTTCGGCGACAAAGTCGATCAGCAGGCCGGAAAATCCTTCCACCCGCACCTGCGGCACGTCGGCCAGCACGCCGCGCGTCATCGCCACCCGCTCCTCCATGCTGAAAAAAGGCCGTTTGTTGCGCGATTCGGCCACCGCGACGACGACATGGTCGAACAGCCGCACCGCACGCCGCACCAGGTCTTCATGGCCGCGCGTGATGGGATCGAAAGTACCGGGATAGACAGCGGTCAGCATCGCTTATTCCTTGACGAGAAGCGCAAAATGCGAGCGCCCCGCGCGCCCGCTGCGGTGGATGATCAGCCCCGCCGGCGCGACCACCGGAGCAGCCTGCTCGATATACGCCTGGCCGCCTGATTCGAGATGGCGCGCCAGCCCGGCGAGCACCGCCCCGGCCAGTCCGCTGTCGAATGGCGGATCGACGAAAATCAGGTCGAAGGTTTCGCGGCTGTTCGCCAGCCAGGCCAGCGCATCGGCCCGCAGGATGTCGACCTGGCCGGCGCCGAGCGTGGCGCGGTTTTTTTCCAGCGCGCCGATCGCCCTGGGATCGCGCTCGATCATGACGACGCGCCCCGCCCCGCGCGAAGCCGCCTCGAAGCCCAGCGCGCCGCTGCCGGCAAACAGGTCCAGGCAAGCCCAGCCGGGCAGATCCTGCCCCAGCCAGTTGAACAGCGTCTCGCGCACGCGGTCGGGGGTCGGGCGCAGGCCGGCGCCGTCGGGAAACTCCAGCAGCCGCCGGCGGTATTGCCCGCCGATGATGCGCACGCGGTTGGGCGCGCCGTGCGCCCGCTGCGGCGGCGCGCGCTTAGCGCGCACCGCCTGCCCCCACCACCACGGTCACCAGCCTGTCGGGGTCGATGCGGCGGGCAAACGCCTGTTTCACCGCCGCCACGTCGACCGCCTCGACTTTGGCGACCCAGGTATCGAGATAATCCAGCGGCAGCCGGTAAAAGCCGATCGCCGCCAGGTAATCGAGGATTTTCCTGTTGCTGTCCAAGCGCAGCGGGAACCCGCCGGTGAGGTTGGATTTGGCCTGCTCGAGTTCAGCCTCGCTGGGGCCGTCGGCGATGAACTGCCGCAGCGTCGCCTGCGCCACCTTGAGCGCGTCGTCGGTCTGCTCCAGCTTGGTCTGCAGGCCGAGCTGGAACGGTCCGGCCTCGACCATCGGCATGAAATAGCTGTAGGCGCTGTAGGCGTAGCCGCGCTTGTCGCGCACCTCGCGCATCAGCCGCGAATCGAAGCCGCCGCCGCCCAGCACATAATTGCCGACGAACAGCGGAAAGAAATCGGGGTCGTTGCGTGCCATGCCCACCGCCCCTACCAGCACATGGCTTTGCGTGGAGGGATGGGCTATGCGCACGTCGGATGAGGCTGCAGGTGCGGGGCTGGGCAGCGGCGGCACCGCCGCGGCCTTGGACAAGCCGGCCGCCAGGCGCGCGGCGATGGCCTCGGCCTCGGCGCGGGAAATGTCGCCGACCAGCGAAATCACGGCGTTGGGCGCGCTGTAATGCGCGCGGTAAAACGCCTGCAGATCGCCCCGCGTCAGCCGCGCAATCGCGGCGGGGTCGCCCGCCTCGTCGTGCGCGTAAGGGTGCGTGCCGTAGAGCGCCCGATAAAACGCCTTGCCGGCGACCGTGCCGGGATCGGCCTCGGCTTCGCGGATGGCGGCAATCAGGCGCTGTTTCTCGCGTCTGATCACCGCCTGCGGAAAATCGGGCCGCTGCAGCACGCGCGCCAGCATCTCGAGCGCGGCCGTCTTTTCGGTTGCGGACGACAGGGTGCGCAGCGTGACGCCGGCACGGTCGCGGTCGAAGCTCCCCGACAGCACGGCCCCGACATCGGCCAGGCGATGCGCGATGGCGGTATCGGAAAGGCCGCCCGCGCCCTGATCGAGCAGCCCGTGCGTCAGATGGGCAAGCCCCGCCTTGCCGGCGGGATCGCGCGCGCTGCCGGCGGGGAAATCCACCGAGATATCGAGCATCGGCAACTCGCGGCTTTCGACGAAGACCACCCGCGCGCCCTGCGGCGTTTGCCAGTTCTGGATGGCCAGCGTGGCCTGCGCCGACAGCGGCAGGCTCAGCAGCAGGGCAAAAAAGAAGCGCTGAATCGACATGGTTTTAATTGACATGGCGCACTCCCGGCACGGCGGCGCGCTGCGCCTTGGCTTGAAGGGGCTGCGGGTCGAGCTCGGCCACGCTCAGCCGGTCGTCCTGCAGCCACTGCCGGGCGGCGGCCTGCACCTCCCGGGCGGTCACCGCGCGCAACTTGTCGACCCGGCGCGCCAGCGCCTCGGGCGGCAGGCCGGCGGTCGCGTACTCGCCCAGCTGCATGGCCTGATAAAACAGCGAATCGCGCTGATAGACGTCGGCCGCGATGACCTGCGCCTTGACCCGCGCGAGCTCCGCTTCGTTGATGCCGTCACGCTGGATGCGCCGCACCTCCTCGCGAATGGCTTTTTCCAGCGCCGCCGCCGATGTGCCCGGCGCCGGTGTCGCATCGATCATGAACATGCCCGGCCCGCGAGCCACGGCGTCGTAGCCCGCGCTCGCGTTCACTGCGATCTGCCGGGTCTTGACCAGCGATTTTTGCAGCCGTGCCGAATCGTTGCCGGAGAGCACACCCGCGAGAATCTGCAGCGCGTACGGCGCGGTGTCCTGTTCCCAGTCCTTGAGCGTGGGCGCATGCCAGGCCATCAGCAGGTAGGGCAGCTGCGCCGGCGCCTTGACCACGATGCGCTTCTCGCCAAGCTGCGCAGGCTCGTCCTGCGGCTTGCGCGGCGGCAGCGCGCGCGCCGGCAGTGCACCGAAATGGCGCCTGGCCAGTTCGATCACCTCGTCGGCCTTGACGTCGCCCGCCACCACCAGGGTGGCGTTGTTGGGCGCATACCAGCGCGCATACCAGTCGCGCGCGTCCTGCGCGGTCATGTTCGAGAGATCGTCCATCCAGCCGATGATGGGGCGGCGGTAGGGATGCGCCTGGTAGGCCGTCGCCATCAGGCGCTCGTACACCACCGATTGCGGCTGGTCGTCGGTGCGCAGCCGGCGCTCTTCCATCACCACCTGGATTTCCTTGGCGAACAGCGCGTCGCCGATGACGAGGTTGGCCATGCGGTCGGCCTCCAGCTGCATCGACAGCGCCAGCCGGTCTTTCTGCATCTGCTGGAAATAGGCCGTGTGGTCGCGGCTGGTAAAGGCGTTTTCACGGCCGCCGGCCGCGGCGATGCGCTTGGAGAACTCGCCCGGCGGCACCGTCTGCGTGCCCTTGAACATCATGTGCTCGAGCACGTGCGCCACGCCGGTGCTGCCGTTGAATTCGTCCATCGATCCCGCGCGGTACCACACCTGCGACACCATCACCGGTGCGCGATGATCTTCCTGCACGATCACCCGCAACCCATTGTCCAGCGTGACATCCGTCACCGCCGCCTGTGCGCTGCCCACCAGCAGCGCCAGCAACATTCCCCGCATGCCGACCATCCCGTTCACCTCTGATTGAATGCATCCCAAGGATGCCGACCCACTGTTGGCCGAAGCCGTGTGGAGTCGACTGCCTGAATGATAAGATACCGCGTCCGTCAAACAGCTGTGCTGACCGCCTTTATCCGTGTTTAGTTTCTTCAAGTCCAAATCCCCTGCCGCCGAACCGGCTGTCCCCGACGCGCCGGCCGAAGCCGCCGCCCCGCAGCCGGCCGGGTCGCGCCCGGGCTGGGCGCAGCGGCTGAAGCAGGGGCTCGCCAAAACCCGCGATCGGCTGGGCGGCCAGCTTTCCAGCCTGTTCGGTGTCGGGCGCAAGATCGACGCCGAACTGTTCGAGGAACTCGAAACCATCCTCATCACCGCCGATGTCGGCATCGATGCGACCCAGGCGCTGCTCGAAACCCTGCAGAAGAAGGTGCGGCGCGAGGGGCTGACCGAGGCCTCCGACCTGCAGGCCGCACTGAAGCAGGCGCTGGTCGACCTGCTGACCCCGCTGCAGGCGCCGCTCGACGTCACCCCGCACAAGCCCTTCATCCTCATGCTGGCCGGCGTCAACGGCGCCGGCAAGACCACCACCATCGGCAAGCTCGCCAAGCTGTACCAGGCGCAGGGCCTGTCGGTGCTGCTGGCGGCGGGCGACACCTTCCGCGCCGCCGCCCGCGAGCAGTTGCAGGTCTGGGGCGAGCGCAACAACGTCACCGTGGTGAGCCAGGAAAAGGGCGATTCCGCGGCGGTGATTTTCGACGCCATCCAGGCCGCGCGGGCGCGCAGCATCGACGTGGTGCTGGCCGACACCGCCGGCCGCCTGCCGACCCAGCTGCACCTGATGGAGGAGATCAGGAAGGTCAAGCGGGTGATCGAAAAAGCCGCGCCCGGCGCGCCGCACGAAGTGCTGCTGGTACTCGACGCCAACACCGGACAGAACGCGGTGGCGCAGGTCAAGGCATTCGACGATGCGCTCGGCGTCACCGGCCTCGTGCTCACCAAGCTCGACGGCACCGCCAAGGGCGGCGCCATCGCCGCCATCGCCCAGGCCCGCCCAGGCCCGGCCCAGCCGATCCCGGTGCGCTACATCGGCGTAGGCGAAAGCGTCGACGACCTGCGGCCGTTCGACGCGCGCGAGTTCGTCGAAGCGGTATTCGCCGCATGATCGGCTTCAGCCAGGTCACCAAGCGCTACCCCGGCGGGCATGAGGCCCTGTCCGGCGTCGACCTCGCCATCGAGCAAGGCGAACTGGTTTTCCTGACCGGGCATTCCGGCGCCGGCAAGAGCACCCTGCTGAAGCTCATCGCCGCCATCGAGCGGCCCACCAGCGGGGTGGTGTCGGTCAGCGGCCAGAACATCAACCGCCTGTCGCGGCGCGCCGTGCCGTATCTGCGCCGCAACATCGGCCTGGTGTTCCAGGATCACAAGCTGCTGTTCGACCGCAACGTGATCGACAACGTGATGCTGCCGCTCGACATCGCCGGTTTCGAGCGCCGCGAGTCGCTCAAGCGCGCGCGCGCGGTGATCGACAAGGTCGGCCTGTTGAAGCGCGAGAAGGCCAACCCGATCAGCCTTTCGGGCGGCGAACAGCAGCGCCTGTGCATCGCCCGCGCGCTGGTGAGCCGCCCTGCCCTGCTGCTGGCCGACGAACCCACCGGCAACCTCGATGCCGGCTATGCCGCCGACATCATGGCGATGTTCCGCGACTTCCATCAGGTCGGTACCACACTGGTGATCGCCACCCACGACGAGCGCGCCATTACCGCGCTGGGCGGCCGCACGCTGCACCTGGATCACGGCAAAGTCGCGGAGGTGGCGGCATGATCGGCTGGTTGCGCCATCAGAAGCATGCGCTGATCGCCGCCTTGCACCGCCTGCGCGTCCAGCCGATCGCCACCCTGCTCACCGCACTGGCGATGGGCGTGGCGATCAGCCTGCCCAGCGGGCTGTATCTGGCGCTCGGCAATCTCGGCCGGCTGGTGGGCGATCTGCCGGCGCAGCCTGAAATCAGCGTTTTTCTCGACGCCGATGCGCCGGCCGCGCACAGGCAGGCCATCGCCGGGCGGCTGCAGCAGCCCGATATCGCGCAGGCCCGTTATGTGTCCAAAGAGGACGCGCTTGCCGCGCTCAGTGCGGCGCAGGACCTGGCCAACATCGCCGCCGGCCTGACGCAGAACCCGCTGCCGGACGCCTGGGTGGTGCGCTCCCGGGCTGGGTCGCGCGAGGAACTGGCGCGGGTGGCAGCCGATCTGGCCAGGCTGCCGGGGGTGGCCGAAACCCACCTCGACAGCCAGTGGGCCGAGCGCCTGCAGGCCGCGCTCGCCATCGGGCGCACCGGCGTGTGGCTGCTGGCCGGGCTGTTTGCCATCGCGCTCGTCGCCATCTCGGGCAACGCCATCCGCGCGCTGGTTCTGGCCCGCCGCGACGAAATCCAGGTCAGCCGCCTGATCGGCGCCACCGACCGCTACATTCGCCGCCCCTTCCTTTACCTCGGGGCGCTGCAAGGCCTGCTGGGTGGACTGGCGGCGGGCGGCGTGCTGGCGCTGGCGGGCTGGGTGCTGCGCGCGCCCATCGAGCGGCTGGCGGGCTTGTACGGCTCGACTTTTCAGCTGCTGCCGCCGACGGAGGCCGAAATTGCCGTTGTGCTGGGGCTGACCACCCTGTTTGGCTGGCTTGGCGCCTGGCTCACGGTGCGGCGCACGCTCCGCCAGGGCATGGCGACACGCTGATTTCATTGCCCTTTGCGGAACCCTCTGCCCTCTTAGCACTCTTATGCCGTGAGTGCTAGAATCATTCGCAAGGGAGTATTCGCAACCATGAGCCAAACGATCGCTTTACCCATACCCGCGGCCTACAGCCTGGATAGCTACATCCAGACGGTCAACCGCTATCCCATGCTCAGCCTGGAAGACGAGCAGCGTCTGGCGCGTGCCTGGCACGACAAGCAGGACGTCGATGCGGCGCGCCAGCTGGTGGTCTCCCATCTGCGCGTGGTGGTCAGCGTGGCGCGGCATTATCTGGGCTATGGCCTGCCGCATGCCGACCTCATCCAGGAAGGCAATGTCGGCCTGATGAAGGCGGTGAAGCGTTTCGACCCCGATCGCGGCGTGCGTCTGGTGTCGTTTGCATTGCACTGGATCCGCGCCGAAATCCACGAATACGTGCTGAAAAACTGGCGGCTGGTCAAGGTGGCGACCACCAAGCCGCAGCGCAAGCTGTTTTTCAACCTGCGCAGCCTGAAACACTCGCTGAAAGCCCTGACGACGCAGGAGGCCGACGCCATGGCGCGCGAACTCAACGTCAGCCGCAAGGACGTGCTGGAGATGGAAACCCGCCTGTCGGGACACGATGTGTCGATCGACCCGATGGTGGACGACGGCGAAGAGGGCTACAACCCGCTGGCGCATCTGGCAAGTCCCGACGAAAACCCGGCCCAGTTGCTGGAGCGCGAGCAGACCGAACGCCTGCGCCATAGCGGTCTGGCCACCGCGCTGGAGAACCTGGACGAACGCAGCCGCCGCATCATCGAAGCGCGCTGGCTGACCGAGGGCGCAACTGCGACCCTGCACGAACTCGCCGCCGAATACGGCGTGTCGGCCGAGCGCATACGCCAGATCGAGGCACGCGCCCTGCAAAAAATGCGCGCCGCGATCCCCGCCTGATCCGGTTTCCCGGCCCCCTCCAGCCATCTTGCAAGGGCGCGGAATACGGGGCGGGGATCTTTGGCTGCCGGCCCTCTTCGGCGCTGCGACCGGTTCCGCCCGGTTCGCTTCCGCACAATCCTCGGAGCGGATTTGCCGCCCTGGTGCCTCCATGCTGACAGTGCCCACAAATCGCCTGGCCGGTTCCACTCATCCGGGCGCCCGCGCCGGAATGCCCGCGGTGCGCCGGTGTGTCGCGCGAAGCGGGGCCACACAAGCGGGTATCCGCCGTCTGCTCTGGGCCTGCCTCGGCTTCGCTGCCGGCCTGGCCGCAGCGGACGGCTCAATGGCCTCCGAACCGGCCGAATTTGCCGCCACGGCATGGATGCGGCCCGCACTGCTGGCGGCGTCGCAGGACGCGCCCGCCGGCAGCCCCGATCCGGCAGCACAGGAAGACCCGGCGGCCCAGCCCGACGGATACCGCTGGCGGGGGCCGCTGGACGCCCGGCCGGACTGGCGGGGCGCCAGCCGCGATGCCGCCTATTTCCTCGGCTACCAATTTGCCGGCGTGGCCGTGCTGTACCTGGCCCCGGAAAGCATTTCGGGCTGGGATAGCGAAGCAAAACGGAACTACAGTTTCAGCAAGTGGCGCAACAATGTCAGTGAACCGGTGTGGGACACCGACCGCTGGTGGATCAATTACGTCCTGCATCCTTACTGGGGCGGCGCTTATTACATCCAGGCGCGGGAACGCGGTCTGGAACGGGCCCAGGCTTTCCTGTATTCCGCGCTGCTATCGACAATCTGGGAGTACGGCGCCGAAGCGCTGGCCGAACCCGTATCCATCCAGGATCTGGTGGTGACGCCGGTGGTCGGCTCGCTCGTCGGCGAGTATATTTTTTCCCCGCTACGCGAACGCATCCGCGCCAAACCCGGAAAGCTCGACTGGGCGGACAAGACCGTCTTGTTCATCACCGATCCGCTGGGTGTGCTGAATGCGGAAACAGACCGTTTGCTGGGGGTGAAAACGACATTGCGCCTGCAGCCCATTGGCCAGCGCATGCCCGCACTGGGCGCCGGCGATGCACCCTGGGCTACGCGGGCCAATTCGCGCAGTACTGCGTGGGGCCTGCAATTCAGCGCCGACTGGTAGCGCCCGCATTCCCTGCGGCGGCCAGGGAACTGGGGTTGCGGCCGGTGCGGAAACCCGCATCGCACCCAGCAAAACAAGAAGCCCCGCAACAGCGGGGCTTCTTGTTTTGCTGGTCAATTCAGAACAGCGAACCGATCACCACGGAAAGAATGCTGATCCACGACCAAACGATTAGTGCCACCACCACCACCATGGGAAAACCCTGAAAAGTCAGAAATTGTTTCATTGTGCGAACTCCATTCAAAGTTGATCGATTTTAATTTACTTGTGCCCGTTTGGGTACTGCTGTTGCCCGCTCGGGTCGTCCTTGCCGCCCGGACGGCGGGTCGGCAGCAAAGGATCGTCGTCGTCCATCAGGATGCGCTCGGCCGGCCCTTCCAGATCGTCGAACTGGCCGCTTTTGATCGACCAGAACACCCCCACGATGATCAGCAGCACGAACACCCCCGACAGCAGAAACAGAAACCCCAGGATGCCGCTCATGGCACGACCAGCTCCTGGGTGCCGTGGTAATGCACCTCGCCATCCCGCAACAGCCGCAACTCGACCAGCCAGCGGCCAGCGGCGGGCACCTTCAGCGCCCCGACATACACCCCCGCCTCGACGCTGCTCATGGGCAGGATCAGCGCGGGCGCTGCAGCACCCGGCCGCGACAAGCGTAATTCGGCCTCCACGCGATCGACCGGCAGCCCGGTGCGGTCGCGCACCCGGAGCTGCAGCTGACGCGTGTCGCCAGAGCCGTCCAGTCCGCTCATCTCGACTTGCCAGCCGAGCTGCGACTCGCGGTGCGCTTCGCTCAGCGCCGACGACACCGCCTTGGCCGCGCCCTGGCCATGTGCGACCACGCCGGAAAACCCGCTGTAGACCGCCTTGCCGTCGCCCCCCAGCCACCAGCGCGCGATGGGCTCGGGCAGGCCCTTGTTTGCGATGTAAAGCAGGGAGGCGTTGATCAGCACCAGGCCGATGAAAAAGGCGGTCAGCAATTTGGGAGCCCAGTGCATGCGCCCGGCGTCGCGCCTGCGGAACTGGGTCAGGGCGAACAGAACCAGCGCCGCGGCGAGGAAAACCGAGATATGTATGGCCACCACATCCAGTCCCGGCCAGTGGCCCACGATAAGCGCGAAATACGCGACCAGCGGAATGAGCCCTGCCAGCGCGGCGCGCAACATCGGCGGCAGGCCGCGCACCGCGCCCGCGGCGACGTACAGGACGAACACCGCCGCCAGCCCGCCAAACAGTGTGGTCATCGTATTCATGGACGCTTCCCCGGGCTGTCGAAACGGACGGCTTCGCTGCGCGCTTCGGCGGCCTTGCCGCGCGGCGTGATGATCATTTCGAAACGTTGCGTCTGTGCCGCCTGCGCAGGAGACAGCCGCACGCTGGCCTGCACCAGTCCGCTGTGGCCGGGCTTGACGGTGATTTCGCGGAAATTGCCGAGATCGAGCGCGTCCGCCGGAATGCCGCGTACGCTGATCTGGTAGGTTTGCTCCTGCGCCGCCTTGTTGGTGATGCGTATCTGGTAACGGTTGCGGATGTCGCCGTTCGACAGCACCACGTAGAGCGGCTGGCGGATCTGGTTGACGGTACGGTCGAAGCTACCCCGCGTGCCGATGCTGTAGACGAGATAGGCGCTCATCAGGATCAGCGCCGCCCCGTAGCCTATGGTTTTCAGGCGCTTCCACTGCACCCTGGGCGCAGCCGGCGTTGCCGCGGCGAGGTTCTTTTCCGAATCGTAGCGGATGAGGCCGCGCGGAAAACTGAACGAATCCATGATGGTGTTGCAGGCGTCGATGCACAGCCCGCACGAGATGCATTTGTATTGCAGGCCGTCGCGGATATCGATGCCGACCGGGCAGACCTGGACGCACAGACCGCAGTCGACGCAGTCTCCCAGCCCCTTGTCGTGCCGTTCGGCCAGGGTACGCTGACCGGCGCGCGCGGCCGCGCGCCCATGCGCGGCTTCGCCCCGTTTGGCATCGTAATGAACGGCCAGCGTTTCCGGTTCGTACATCACGCTCTGGAAACGCCCATACGGGCAGACATAGGTGCAGATCTGCTCGCGCATCAGGCCGGCGGCGGCGTAAGTGGACAAGGTGAGGATGCTGACCGTGATGTAGGCGGCGGCGGCGGCCTGGCCGGTGAAGAACGCCACCACCAGCTGCGGCGCATAGGTGAAATAGGCGACAAAGGTCAGGCCGGTCCAGAACGACGCCAGCAGCCACAAGGCATGGGTGCCACCGATCTTGAGAGCTTTTTCGCGATTCCACGGCTGGCGATAGAGACGCACCCGCGCTGGCCGCTCACCCTGGATCGCGTGTTCGATCCAGATGAAGAAATCGGTCCACAGGGTCTGGAAACAGAAGTAGCCGCAAAACGCGCGTCCGACCAGGCCGGTGACGAAGAACAGCAGGATGGCGGCGATGAACAGCAGCAGCGCCAGCCAGATGACGTCCTGCGGATAAACCGTCAGCCCGAAGATCAGAAACCGGCGCCCGGGAAGATCGAACAATACCGCCTGGGCGGGCGCATCCAGCCGCGACCACGGCAGCCATGGCAACAGGAAATAGATCGCATAGGCGAGCACCAGCACCGACGTTTTGAAACGTCGGAAACGCCCCTTCACCGAACGGGTGAAGATGGGGATGCGCTTCTGATAGAGTCCGAGCTGGTCTTCTAGGCCTGTCTGCATGGTGCGAAAGTGGATATGCGGGAAACAAAAGCCCCCGTGAACGGGGGCTTTGCTTATTCCTCAGTCGACGGCCTTACTGCCCGCCGCCCAGTTCATGAACATAGACTGTCAGAACCTTGATTTGTTCGGGCGAAAGGCGACCGGCCCATGCGGGCATCACGCCTTTGTTCAGGCCATTGGCGATGACGCCGCGAATGGCCGCGACCTTGCCCTCGGCAGCGTCGCTTGCCGGCACGTTGGCCCACAGCCAGATGTTGTCGGTCAGGTTGGGCGCGCCGATGTCCTTGCGGCCCTTGCCATCGCTGCCGTGGCAGTAATAGCAGGCGGCAGTCTCGCTGCGGAACAGCGCGTCGCCGGCGGCCGCCTTGGCGGCGTCGTGCCCGATGCCGGACAGCTTGGCGACATAGTTCGCCAGCTGGTCGATCTGCTCGCCGGCGAGCACTTCGCTGAAGGCCGGCATGTAGCCGCGGCGGCCGACCATCAGCGTTTCGTGAATCTTGTCGTACGAGCCGCCGTACAGCCAGTCATCATCGGTCAGGTTGGGAAAGAAACCGGCCACGCCCTGGCCGCCGGCCTGGTGGCAGGGTGCGCAGTTGTCGGCAAACAGCGCCTTGCCCGCGGACAGGATGAAGCCGTTCATTTCCGGATCCTTGGCGATCTGCGCGTACGACATCGCCGACACCTTGTCGAAATAGGGCTTCTGCTCGGCCGCCGCCTGGTTCAGGTCTTCCAGCAGCAGCGCGCGGGTGTTCCAGCTGTGCGTCTTGGTTTCGCCTGCGCTGTTGACGTAGGTGATATTCGAAGCGCCGCCTATCCAGCCTTTACCGATCGGCCACGACGGATAGATGGTCCAGTAGATGACGGCAAAGATCACCGTAGCGTAGAAGGTGTAGACCCACCACACCGGTAGCGGGTTGTTGTATTCCTGCAGATCCCCGTCCCAGGCGTGGCCGGTGGTTTGCACAGTTTGAGATTGTAGTTTTTGCTCGCTCATTGCTTGTCCTTCGTGCCTTCCTGATCGTCCAGAAACGGGATGTCGCGGTACGACTCGAGTCGCTTGCTCCGCTTTTTGCTACCGTAGACGTAGATCACGATGCCGATAAAGGTAACGAAAAAAATAATCAGGGCCAAAGGCTTGGTGTTTTCGGGTTTGGAAAACCACATCAGCCATTCCATCTGAAAATCCCCGGCTGCGTTCGATCAGCGGACATCGACGAATGCGTCGTCGCTGTATTTGCTGAAATCGACCATGGTGCCCAGCACTTGCAGATAGGCCACCAGGGCGTCCATCTCGGAAATGCCGGAACGGTCGCCGTCGTAGTTGCCGAAGTTGGCCTGCTCGACCAGGTTCTTCTGCGCATCGGGAATGTGCAGCTGCTTGGCGACGGTTTCGCCGAACTTGGTCACGTTGGCGTCGTACTCGGCCTGCGACAGCGAATACGGCACGCCGACCTTGCGCAGCGCCTTCATGCGGGCCGCCGTGTCGGAAATATCCAGCTTGGTCGCCAGCAGCCAGGGGTAATTCGGCATCACCGACTCGGGCACCATCGAGCGCGGTGCGACCAGATGCTGCACGTGCCATTCGTTGGAATACTTGCCCCCCACCCGGGCCAGGTCCGGACCGGTACGCTTGGAGCCCCACTGGAAGGGGTGGTCGTATTGCGATTCCGCCGCCAGCGAGTAATGGCCGTAACGCAGCTTTTCGTCGCGGAACGGGCGAATCATCTGCGAATGGCAGGTGTAGCAGCCCTCGCGCTGGTAGATATCGCGGCCGCGCTGTTCCAGCGGCGTATACGGACGCACGCCCTCGACCTTTTCAATGGTCTTGTCGATGAAGAACAGCGGTGCAATTTCCACCAGGCCGCCGACGCTGATCGCCAGCATGGTCAACACGGCCATCAGGCCGATGTTGGTTTCAATCCATTCGTGTTTGAAGTTGAAGTTCATGTTTTATCTTCCCTGATTCATGCATGCGCCATCTTGGCGGCCAGCTTGGCGTCCAGCGCAGCGCTTTCGCGCTTGCCCTGGCGGATGGTCATGAACATGTTGAACGTCATCAGCACGGCGCCGGTGAGGAAGAACATGCCGCCGATGGCGCGCATTGCGTAGAAGGGCATCATGGCCGCGACGGATTCCGCGAACGAGTACTGCAGGTTGCCGAACTCGTCGAAGGCGCGCCACATCAGGCCCTGGGTGATGCCGGAAATCCACATCGCGACGATGTACAGCACGATGCCGACGGTGGCCAGCCAGAAGTGCCACTCGACCAGCTTGCGGCTGTAGATCGTGGTGCCCCACAGCTTGGGCATCATGTGATACAGCGAGCCGAAGGAGATCATCGCCACCCAGCCCAGCGCGCCGGAGTGCACGTGGCCCACGGTCCAATCGGTGTAGTGCGACAGCGCGTTGACTTCCTTCAGCGACATCATCGGGCCTTCGAAGGTCGACATGCCGTAGAACGACAGGGCGACGATCATGAAACGCATCACCGGGTCGGTGCGCATTTTGTCCCAGGCACCCGACAGCGTCATGATGCCGTTGATCATGCCGCCCCACGAGGGCATCAAGAGCAGGATCGAGAACGCGGCGGCCAGCGACGACGTCCAGTCGGGCAGCGCGGTCCAGTGCAGGTGGTGACCGCCCACCCACATGTACATGAAGGAGAGCGCCCAGAAGTGCACGATCGACAGGCGATAGGAATAAATCGGGCGGCCGGCCTGCTTCGGCACGAAGTAGTACATCATGCCGAGGAAGGCGGCGGTGAGGAAGAAGCCTACCGCGTTGTGGCCGTACCACCACTGGGTCATCGCGTCCTGGGTGCCGGAGAACAGGCTGTAGGACTTCATCGAAAACAGATCGATGGGCATGGCCAGGTTGTTGAAGGTATGCAGCAGCGCGGTCGCCAGAATGAAGGACAGGTAGAACCAGTTGGCGACGTAGATGTGTGGCTGCTTGCGGCGCATGATGGTGCCGACGAACAGGATCAGATAGGTGACCCACACGAGCTCGATCAGGATGTCGATCGGCCATTCCATCTCGGCATACTCGCGCGACTGGGTGTAGCCCAGCACGTAGCTGATATCGGCCAGCACGATCACCGCCATCCAGCCCCAGAAGGTGAAGCTGGCCATGCCGTCCGAAATCAGCCGGGTCTGGCAGGTGCGCTGGACGACATAGTAGGAGGTGGCAAACAGCGCCGACCCGCCAAAACCGAAAATCACCGAGGTGGTGTGGACGGGACGGAAGCGCCCGAACGAGAAATACGGGCTATCGAAATTCAGCAACGGCCAAGCCAGTTCGGAGGCGATATACACGCCCACGAACATGCCGATCACTGCCCAGACCAGCGACATGACGGCAAATTTCTTTACGATATCAAAGTTGTACTGCTCCGCACCGGAATATGTTGTTACCGCCATCGACCGCTCCTGTTGTATCCGAAATAGCGCGTACCACCGCGCTCAAGCAGCATATGCTTATATTAAAAAACTGCGGGATTATATGACGCCGGGCCGCCAGCCCGCAAGCTGAAAAACCCTGCTCAGGATGCGGCCAATAGCGTCTTCAAGTCTTGTGCGATCGCGTCCGGGCTGCTTCCGTAAGGCACGAGCAGCCTCAGGCGCCCATTGGGATCATAGACATAGGTTCCGGCACTGTGGTCGATCAAATAGTCGTCCGCCGCCTTGACCGCAGTTTTTTGATAGACCACCCTGTATTCCTTCGCCAGCCGCCTCAGCGTGTCCGCGTCGGCGACCATGCCCAGAAAGCTCGGGTTGAAGGCCGGCACGAACTGCCTCAGCAGCTCCGGGGTGTCGCGCTGCGGGTCCACCGTCACGAAAATCACCTGCACCCGGTCAGCCTGCTGCCCCAGTTGCTGCAATGCGGCCGCAAAATCCGACAGCGTGGTGGGGCAGACATCCGGACAGTGGATATAGCCAAAGAAAATGGCTACGGCCTTGCCCTTGAAATCCGCCAGCGTGCGCACCCTGCCATTGTGGTCGGTCAGCCTGAAATCGCGCGCGAAGGCGGCGCCGGTGATATCGGTCGCCTGGAATGCCGGGGGCGGCGGCGCGGGCTGACAGCCCGCCAGCACGAACGCCGCCACGACGCCGGCTGCGGCCAGCCAGCCGGTCACGCCTTGATCTGCTCGAACAGCTGCCCCGGAACGTCGGCCAGGCGGTATTTGCCGGATTCAACCGCCTTCGCCAGTTTCTCCAGTGTCGTATCCTGCAGCAGGTCGATGATTTTTTTCTTTACCGGAACCCAGCGGAAATGCAGCGGGCAGGCGGTTTCGTCGCTGCATTTCTTCAGCCCCAGCAGACAACTCTGGGTAAACGCCGGCCCTTCGGTCAGCAGCAGGATCTGCATCAGGGTGATTTTGTCGCCGTCTTCGCGCAGGCAGAAACCGCCCAAACGGCCGCGAAAGGAAAACAGCAGGCTGCCCTTGGCCAGGCTTTGCAGGATTTTTGCCAAGTAGGGCGCAGGCACGCCGAGCTCCGCGGCGATATCCTTGTTCAGCACGGGCGTTGCGCCTGGCTGGGTGGCCATGTAAATCAGCGCCTGCACGGCATATTGACTGGTTCGGGAGAGGATCATCTCGTGCCCCTGAGAGTGAATTGGCACAATATAAAACAATCCTGTCCTAATATCCAGATAGGGCCTCAATTATCCATATAAATCAAATGGGTATTTGAAAATAGTGGTCGACCAGCATGATCGCAAACAACGCGCTCAAATACCAGATGGAATAGCGGAAAGTCTCTTTCGCCAGGGCATCGCTGTAGCGGCGGTGTAGCCGCCAGCCGTACTGGACGAAGCGGCCTCCCAGTGCCACCGCACCGAGCAGATAAATCCAGCCGCCCATGGCGGTTCCAACCGGCAGCATGCTCACGGCAAACAGCAGTAGGGTGTAAAGCAGCACATGCAGGCGGGTATAGGCTTCGCCGTGCGTCACCGGCAGCATCGGCAGTCCGGCCTTGGCGTACTCCTCGCGCCGGTAGAGCGCCAACGCCCAGAAATGCGGCGGCGTCCAGGCAAAAATGATCAGAAACAGCAGCAGGGCGTCATGGTGGATTTCGCCGGTGGCCGCCGCCCATCCGAGCACGGGGGGCATGGCGCCGGAAGCGCCGCCGATCACGATGTTCTGCGGTGTGGCCGGCTTCAGCACGACGGTATAAACGACCGCATAGCCGACGAAGGTGGCCAGCGTGAGCCACATGGTGAGCGAATTGACAAAAACGTTCAGCAGGTAGAGACCGACGCCCCCCACCGCGCCGGCGAACACCAGAGTCTGCGTGCGGGTGAGTTCGCCGCGCGGCAGTGGACGGGCGCGCGTGCGCGCCATGACGGCGTCGATTTTCTGTTCGATCAGGCAATTGAACGCCGCCGCCGCGCCCGCCACCAGTGCGATTCCCAGCGTCCCCGCCCACAGCGCATTCCAGCCCGGCCAGCCCGGCACGGCGAGAAACATGCCGATCACCGCCGTGAACACGACCAGGCTGACCACCCGCAGCTTGCATAGCGCCAGAAACTGCTGGCAGCGGCAGGCCGTGCCCTGGATCATCAAGGATTCCACGTTCACCTCCTGCGCACCCGATAGTTCAGCGCCACCAGGCTGGCCAGCAGCAGCGCCGCACCGGCATTGTGGGAAACCGCCACGGCCAGCGGCAGGCCGTGCAGGACATTGGCGATGCCCAGCGCAGCCTGCAGCGCCAGCAGCCCCGCCACGGCCACCCCCATGCCGGCGTAACCCGGGGTGCGCAGTAGGCGCAGCACCAGCCCGCCCAGATACAGGACCACGATCAAGGCCATGGCCCGGTGCGCCCAGTGGATGGCCGTCAGCGCCGCCAACGGCAGCAGTTCGCCGGAAGCGGTCTGGCCCAGTTCGCGGCGCAGCGTGAACGCGTGCGCGAAGTCCATCGGCGGCACCCACGCTCCCTGACACAGCGGGTAATCGGTACACGCCAGCGCTGCGTAGTTGGCGCTCACCCAGCCGCCCAGCGCGATTTGCATCGCCACCAGGGCCAGCCCGAACGCCGCGCTGCGGCGCAAATGGTCGACCCGTGCAAAATAGGCGTGGCTGATGCGGCCGCGTTCGCGCAGCCACAACCACACCAGCAGGGACAGCGTGGCCATGCCCCCCAGCAGATGCGCGCTGACGATCAGCGGCTTGAGCAGCAGGGTGACCGTCCACATCCCCAGCAATGCCTGGAATACGATCAGGCCCAGCAATGCCACCGGCAGGCCGGGGCTGCCGTTCGTCTCGCGTCGCCCGCGCCAGCCCAGCACCGCAATGGCCAGCACCAGCAGTCCCAGCGCGCCGGCGAAGTAGCGATGCGCCATTTCCTTCCACGCCTTGGCGTGCGAAACCGGACCATCGGGGCGCACGGCGAGTTCGGCGTTGATCGCATCCACGGCATGGTACGGCGTCGGCTTGCCATAGCATCCGGGCCAGTCGGGACAGCCCAGGCCGGCATCGGAAAGGCGCACGTAAGCTCCCAGGCTCACCACCCCGAACGCGAGGATCAACGCAGCCAGAATGAAATTGCGGTATGTCGCCATGGTCGGTTGCCTGAATCAGCCTATCCGGGAAGCCTTGAGCAGGAGCCTGAGGTCTTTCATCATGCGCCTGGCATCGACCCGGGCAGGAAAGCGCAACATCAGGTTGCCCAGCGGGTCGACCAGATAGATATGCCCAGCCCGATCCCGCACGGCGGGAAACTGGGCAACAAAGGCCGGATTGTCCGGCCGCCACACATGCAGGCCGGGATGCGCCCGCAGCAGCGCCGCCGCGGGCGCGCCAGCGCCGGTCAGCACCCACAGCCGCTCCACCCGGGACTGTTCCTTGCCCTGCGCGATCCGTGCCTGCCGCATGAGATACAACTGCTGCGCGCACGCTGCGTCGCAGCGCGGCGCGCCCACATGCACCATCACCCATTTGCCGCGCAGCGCATCCAGACTGAAGGGCCTGCCATCGAGCGCCGTCCCCGCCGTCTGCTGCAAGGGCACGACCTTGAGCAGATCCCCGTAATTGGCGTGGCCCGCCGGGCGCCAGCCGAAGTAGGCCAGATAGGCGGCTGCCACCGGCATCACGAACACGCCGATCAACAACAGGAATTTACTGCGCTGGGTCAATTGCATGGGCTGACTAGATTGTGTTTCGGGGCGTGGAATTCACGTCGCCGGCACGCTGACGTTTCACATTCATCACCAGCCACAAAATCGCCAGCGTCGTTGCCAGACTGTACCACTGGAAAGCATAGCCGACGTGCATGCCGACCCCGCTGTCGGGGCGCGGCCAGCGGCGCTGCAAGCCGTCATTCTGCGCACTGGTCTGCAACAGCAGGACCGGTTGCAGCCTCAGCCCGCTGGCGCTCGCATAACGCGCAAAGTCGAGGTTCTGCCAGACCCGCCCCTGTGGCGCGGCATGCGCCAGTTCGACATAGCGGGTATGCGGGTCGACTGCCATGCCTTCCAGCCTCACCCTGCCCGCGGGCACCGGCGGCAGCGGAATCTGTTCGCGGGTGCGCCCCGCCGCCACCCAGCCGCGATTGACCAGGATGGCGGTTGCGCTGCCGTCGATCCTGAGCGGCGTCAGCACGTGGTAGCCCGCGACGCCGTTCATCACCCGGTTGTCGAGCAGGATGGTGTGCGCATCGTCGAATACGCCCCGTGCTTCCAGCGTGCGGTACCGCACGCTGGCGCGGTCGAGCAGCGAGCCGCCGACGTGGATGGGGGGTTCGCGCAGCGCCGCATCGTAACGCGCCTGCAGGGCGCGCTTGGTTTCGGCGCGGCCGCTTTGCCAGTTGCCGAGCGCCAGCGTCAATGCAAAGAAGAACAGCGCGGCCAGCGTGGGCCACAAGGTCGGGGCAAACCGCCATGATCCGATACGCAGTTTCAGCAAGTGCATGGACGGAGCGATGCAGTTAGACTGGGATTTTGCCGAGCCGCCTTTTCCATGCGCATCGTTGCCCTGCTTTTCATTGTCTTCATCCTGGCCAGCCTTGCCAGCGCGCTCTACTATCTCATCAAGGACAAGGGGCAGTCCGACCGCACCGTCAAAATGCTCACCGTGCGCGTTGCGCTCTCGCTCATCCTGTTCCTCTTGCTGATGGGCGGGTATTACTTCGGCGTCATCCCGCAAAGCGGGCTGCGCTGACCCGATGCCTCGACAAAAAGCCGCATCCCAGGCTTTTTATTCGATTCGAGAACCGCTGCCTGGACCGCTTGCGCCTGCCTTGCGGATGATTCAGATCATCCAGTAAACCAGGATAAACAGCAGCACCCACACCACATCGACAAAATGCCAGTACCACGATACCGCCTCGAACGCGAAGTGGTGATCAGGCGTGAAATGGCCGGCGATCGAGCGCAGCAGCATGACAAGCAGCATCGTCGTCCCCACCAGAACGTGAAAGCCATGGAAGCCGGTCAGCATGAAGAAGGTGGCGCCGTAGACGCCGGCGCCGAGGGTCAGCCCCAATTCGGTATAGGCATGGTGGTATTCGTAGACCTGCAAGCCCAGGAAAGTCGCCCCCAGAACCACCGTCATCACCAGGCCTGAAACCAGCTGCCGACGATTGTTTTTTTTCAGTCCCCAGTGCGCCCAGGTGACGGTCACGCCGGAACTCAGCAGCAACAGGGTATTGATGGCCGGAATCCCCCAGGCGCCCATCGGGGTGAACCTGAGCCCGTCCGCCGTCAGCCCCGGCCCCGCGGTAGGCCAGGCGGCCTGGAAGGCCGGCCACAACTGCCGCATGGTGTCGCCCTCGCCGAGCCAGGGCACCGACAGCACGCGGGTGTAGAACAATGCCCCAAAAAAGGCGGCGAAGAACATCACCTCGGAAAAGATGAACCAGCTCATCGACCAGCGGTACGACGAGTCGACCTGCTTGTTGTAGCGCCCCGCCTCGCTGTCGCGGATGACTTCGCCAAACCAGCCGAACATCATGAACAGCAGAATCGTCACACCGGCCAGCAGCACCCAGCCGCCGTGGTCGACCTCGCGCAGGGTCATGGCGCCGCCCACGGCCATCAGCAGCAGCGCGACCGAGCCGACGATCGGCCAGAGCGAAGGTTGCGGCAGATAATATTTATCGGTTTGTGCCAGGCTCATGTCTTCCCCTCCCCCTTGTCCGTTGACCGTTCATTTCACGAACTGCACTATCAGATAAACCGCCAGCAACACCGTCAGCACGAACACGATACCGCCGGCCAGTCCTGCGACGACGATCTGCACCGGGCTCAGGCTTTGCGCATCGGCATCGTAATCGCGTCGCTTGCGCACGCCGAAGAAGCTCCAGAACACGGCGAGCGCGGCCTTGAGATGCCCCCGGTCAGCCATGCGGCGCCGCTTCCCGCCGCTCCGCCGCCTGCGCCTTGGCGCCGGTATCGAAGAAGGTATACGACAGCGTCACGGTATGCACCTCGCGGTCCATCGCGGGATCCAGCACGAACAGCACCGGCATCCTGCGGCGCTCGCCGGCCGCCAGGGTTTGCGGAGTGAAGCAGAAGCACTCGATTTTCTTGAAGTATGCGGCCGCCCGCGCCGGACCATAGCTCGGAACGGCCTGCCCCACGACCGCCCGATTGCTGCTGTTGGTCACTTCGTATTCCACCTGCACCAGTTGGCCCGGATGCACCCTGAGGCTACGCTGCAGGGGTTTGAACTGCCACGGCAAAGCGGTATTGGTATTGGCATCGAACTCCAGCGTCACCCAGCGGCTGGCATCGACCTGGGTGTTCCTCGCCAGGCTTTGCTCGTCCCCCGAATTGATGCCGGTGACCTCGCAAATCTTGTAATAGAACGGCACCAGGGCAAAGCCGAATCCGAACATGCCCAGCGTCGCCGCCACGAGCTTGGTCAGGGTTCTGGCGTTGCCCATGGCCATGCCCTATTTCAGCCCGCTGTACAAGGTGAACAGAAACAGGCCGAGAGCGAACGCCGCCAGAATGGCGGCGGTACGGTATCTGCCGTTGCGCTTGTCCGTCATGCCTGCCGCGCCCCCGCTCATTTCACCGCCGGCACGGTTTCAAAGGTGTGATAGGGGGCCGGCGACGGCACCGTCCACTCCAGGCCTTCAGCGCCCTCCCACACCCGCGCGGGCGCCTTGGCGCCGCCCTTGATCGCCTTCAGCACCACCGCCAGAAAAACCAGCTGGCTGAACCCGAAAACGAAGGCGCCGACCGTTGCGATCTGGTTGAAATCGGTGAACTGCAGCGCGTAGTCGGGAATCCGGCGCGGCATCCCGGCCAGCCCCAGAAAATGCATCGGAAAGAACACGATGTTCATGCCGACGACCGACAGCCAGAAGTGCCATTTGCCCAGGGTTTCGTCGTACATGTGGCCGGTCCACTTCGGCAGCCAGAAGTAGATCCCGGCAAAAATCGAGAACAGCGCTCCCGACACCAGCACGTAGTGGAAGTGCGCGACGACGTAATAGGTGTCCTGCAGCTGGATGTCGACCGGAGCGACCGCCAGCACCAGCCCGGAGAACCCCCCGATGGTGAACAGGCAGACGAAGGCGATGGCGAACAGCATCGGCGTTTCGAAGGTCAGCGAGCCCTTCCACATCGTGGCCACCCAGTTGAACACCTTCACCCCGGTGGGCACCGCGATCAGCATGGTCGACAGCATGAAGAACAGCTGCGCCGCCACCGGCATGCCGACGGCGAACATGTGGTGCGCCCAGACGGTGAACGATAGGATCGCGATCGAGGCGGTGGCGTAGACCATCGAGGCGTAGCCGAACAACGGCTTGCGGGAGAAGGTGGGAATGATCTGCGAAACGATGCCGAAAGCCGGCAGGATCAGGATGTACACCTCGGGATGCCCGAAGAACCAGAAAATATGCTGGAACATCACCGGGTCGCCGCCTCCCGCCGCGTTGAAAAAGTGGGTCCCGAAGTTGCGGTCGGCGAGCAGCATGGTCACCGCGCCCGCCAGCACCGGCATGGTGGCGATCAGCAGGTAGGCGGTGATCAGCCAGGTCCACACGAACAGCGGCATCTTCATCAGCGCGATCCCGGGCGCGCGCATGTTGAGGATGGTGGTGATGATGTTGATCGAGCCCATGATCGACGACAGGCCCATGATGTGCACCGCGAGGATCGTGAGGTCGTACGAAACCCCGCCCTGGATGAACAGCGGCGGATACATCGTCCAGCCCCCCGCGACTGCGCCGCCCGGCAGCAGGAACGAGGACATCAGCAGGATGGCCGCCACCGGCAGCAACCAGAAACTCCAGTTGTTCATGCGCGGAAATGCCATGTCCGGTGCGCCCAGCATCAGCGGCACCTGCCAGTTCGCAAACCCGGTAAAGGCCGGCATGATGACGCCGAAAATCATGATCAGGCCGTGCATCGTGGTGAGCTGATTGAAGAAGTCGGGACGCACCAGCTGCAGGCCGGGCTGGAAGAGTTCGGCGCGGATCAGCAATGCCATCGACCCGGCGGCAAACAGCATGATGAGCGCAAACCACAGGTAGAGCGAACCGATGTCCTTGTGGTTGGTGGTGGTCAGCCAGCGCATGATTCCGCCGGGGGGCGCGGGGTGTCCGTGGGCGTCGGGGGCGTGGGCAGCGTCAGACATGGCGGGCTCTCCTCTCGATGGTTCACTGCGCGGCGGGGGCGGCGGCTTCGGCGGTTCCGCCGCGTGCGGCGGCGATGGCGGCGGGCTGCGCCGCGTCGCCCATCTTGTTGTCCCACGCATTGCGCTGGTAGGTCACGACGGCGGCGATGTCGGCGTCCGACAGCTGGCTGGCGAAAGCCGCCATCGCGGTGCCCGGCCGGCCGTTCAGCACCACCCGGATGTGATCGGCAATCGGTCCGGTGGCGACCTTGGAACCGTTGATCGGCAGGAATGCACCCGGAATCCCCATGCCGTTGGCCTGGTGGCAGACCGCGCAATTGGCCTGATAGACCTTCTCGCCGCGCTCCACCAGTTCGGCGACTGCAAAGCTTTTGGCATTGTCGGCCGCAGCAGCGTGCGCGGCGCCCTGCTTCTTCGCCACCCAGGCTTTGTAGGCGTCTTCCGACACCACTTCAACGACGATGGGCATGAAGCCATGTTCCTTGCCGCACAGCTCGGCGCACTGGCCGCGGTAGGTGCCGATCCTGTCGGCCTTGAACCAGCTGTCGCGGATGAAGCCGGGGATGCCGTCCTGCTTGACGCCAAGCGCAGGCACCCACCATGAATGGATCACGTCGTTGGCGGTGATCAGCAGGCGCACGCGTTTGCCGACCGGCACCACCATCGGTTCGTCGACTTCCAGCAGATAGTGCTTCCCCTTGGCGGCGCTGCCGTCGATCTGTTCGCGCGGGGTGGCGAGGTTGCTGTAGAAACGGATTCCGTCGTTGAGGTAGTCGTAGCTCCATTTCCACTGGTAGCCGGTGATCTTGACGGTCATGTCCGGATTGGAGGTGTCCTTCATGTCGATCACCACCCTGGCGGCGGGATAGGCCATCCCCATCAGAATGATGAACGGAATCACCGTCCAGACGACCTCGACTGCGGTGTTTTCGTGGAAGTGGGCAGCCCGGTGGCCGAGCGATTTGCGATGTTTCAGCAGCGAATAGAACATGACGCTGAACACCGCGACGAAAATCCCCAGGCACACCAGCATGATGAGGTTGTGCAACTGGAACACGTGGTGTGCCACCGAGCTCGCCGGCGCCTGCAGGTTGTACCCGTATTCGGCCAGCACCGGCTGGCTCGCCGCCAGCGCCGCCCCCCCCATCCCCGACCGCTGCCCCATGCTCTTCATCGCGTTCCCCCATCCTCTCGACTCTGTTATGTATAGTCGTTGTGGCGTGTGTTGCGCTCAGGCATTGTCCGGCCTCCGTTTCGCGACGCTCGCGGCGGGTGCCGGCATGCCATTCCGGCACGATCATTTCACCCTGGAAGGCAGGCCGTTCCCCAGTGTGCGTCAGCGAACGGCTGGGAGCGGAATGCAGACGCATCGGCCGAGCCGCCTGCAGCGTCTTCCGCGCCCCGCCTTCCCTATCGGAAACCAAGGCAGCCGTCTGCGGCATATTGCCGCAGACGGTAACACGGCGCCCGCCAGGCGAACAAGCCGGAAAGAGGTATTAAGTTTTTGATTTTTATGAATAATATCGTTATTAACGACTATTCTAAGATGCTAATTCTTTAGGCAGCGCCAGCCAGGGCGGCGCGTCGGTTGAACAGGCCGGGTCGGCCATGAACGCCTGCACCCCCAGGCAGGGTCCCGGCAGGCGTGCGCGCAGGGCATCCAGGTTGGCCGCCGCCTGCGCCATCGCCGGGTCGATGTGGTTGCCCACCCAGCCCGCCCAGGGCACCTGCCGGCCGGCTATCGACTCGGCCGTCAGCAACGCATGATTGAGGCATCCCAGGCGCAGGCCCACCACCAGCACAACGGGCAGCGCCAGCCGCTGCGCCAGGTCGGCCATGTCCTCGCGCTCGTTCAAGGGCACCCGCCAGCCGCCCGCTCCTTCGACCACCACCGCATCGGCTGTGGCGGCGAGCCGGGCGTATGCCTCGGCGATGACGGCCAGCTCGATCCGCGCACCGGCCTGCTGCGCCGCGAGATGCGGCGCGATGGCAGGCTCGAAGGCATAGGGATTCACATCGCGCATCTCGGCCGGCACGTTGGCGGCCTGCAGCAAGGCCGCCACATCCTCGTTCACCCCGCCCGGCGCGCTGCCTGCCGACACCGGCTTCATCGCCGCCACCCGCAGTCCCGCTGCACGCAGGGCGTGAATCAGCGCCACCGCCACCCGCGTCTTGCCGACGCCGGTGTCGGTGCCGGTGACGAACAGCCCGCGTGCCGTCATGGCAGCCCGCGCTGGCGGCGGCGCTCGTCGATCTTCAAGCGGATCACCTGGCGTCCGTCCTCGCGCTGCGTTTTGTCGCCTGCCCACGCATGGCCGTAGATCACCTCGAAAGTGGCCGGCAGGCGGCCTTCGCGCCGCTGCGTTTCATACGCCTGTTCCAGCCGCCTCCATGCCGATTTGCCGAGCAGGCCGCGTCGCCGCGCCGTTGCCGCGTTGTGCGCGCCGATGCCCTTGAGGTCGCGCATCAGGGTTTTGAGATCGGCGTAAGTCAGCGTCAGCATCTCCATCTCCATCACCGGGCTGGCGAAACCGGCATGCATCAGCATGTCGCCGATGTCGTGCAGGTCGATGAAGCGGTTGACGTGCGGGGCGTCGTCGATGGCGGCGAACGCCGCGCGCAATTCCTTCAGCGTGTCGGGGCCGAAGGTGGCGAACATGAGCAGGCCTCCCGGCGCCAGCACCCGATGCAAGCCCTTCAAGGTGGCTTCAAGATCGTGCGCCCATTGCAGCGCCAGGCTCGACCAGACCAGGTTCATGCTGTCGGCCGCCAGCGGCAGGCGGCCCATGTCCGCGCATACCGCGTAGTGCTGCGGCGCGCGGCGCGGCAGCAGATGCGACAGCGCGCGCTGCGCCCGCGTCGGCTGCGGCAGCCGCGCGCGCGCGGCCGACAGCATGGCCGGGGCAATGTCGAGCGCGCAGAGTTCGGCCGCCGGATAGCGCGCATGCAGATGCGCCAGGCCGTAGCCGGTGCCGCTGCCGACATCGAGCACCCGGCCCGGCTGCAGGGTCACGAAGTCGAGGCGTTCCAGCAGGCGGTCGCACACTTCGCGCTGCAGTACCGCATGCGCGTCGTAGCTGGCGGCGGCGTGGTCGAAGGCGCGCCGCACTTCGGCGAAATCGAGTGCGGGTTCAGTCATGCGCAAACCGCCCGATTGCAGCGGCCACCTCTTCGGCGTGCGACAAGTGCGGCGCGTGCGCGGCGCGGCAAAACGCGATGTGCTGTGCGCGCGGCAATGCCTCGGCCAGCCAGGCGCCGGCCGCCGGCGGCGTGAGGGTGTCGAGCGCGCCGTGCAGCACCAGAGCCGGTTGCGCCAGCTGCGGCAACTCCGCGCGCAGATCGGTGTCGCGCAGGATCGCCAGCCCGCCCGCCAGGGCCGCGGCGCTGGCGGGCGGGGCTGCCAGCAGCGTCTGCCGCAGCCGCTGCAGCAGCGTCTTCTGCCCCGGCATGCCGCGCGTCTGCAGGCTCAGAAAACGCAGCAAGGTCATCTCCGGCTCGGCCAGCAGCGCCGCGCCGAATTCCTGCAGATCGGCCGGCGCCATGCCGCAGCGCCAGTCTTCCGCGGCGACGAATTTCGGCGTCGACGCCAGCAGCACCAGGCGCGCGATTTTGTGCGGGTGATCGAGCGCCGCGCGCATCGCCACCTGACCGCCGAGCGACCAGCCGAGCAGGATGGCGTTGTCCGGCAGTTGCCGCGCCAGTTCGTCGGCCCAGTCCCGCAGGGTGTTGGCGGCCGCGCCATCGCGTCCGCCGTGGCCTGGCAGGTCGAGCGCGCGCACCTCGAAAGCGGCCGCCAGCAGCACGGCCAGTTCGTCGAACACGCGGGCATTCATGCCCCAGCCGTGCACCAGCGCGAGGCAGGGTTTAGGCGACGGCATGCAGGGCCTCGACCAGCAGCGCGACATCGTCCGCGCTGTGCGCCGCCGACAGGGTGATGCGCAGCCGCGCCGTATTGACGGGCACCGTCGGGGTGCGGATCGCGGCCACCAGCAGACCGCGCTGCAGCAAGGCTTGCGACAAGCGCACCGCTGCGTCGTTGCTGCCGATCACGAGCGGCTGGATCGGCGTGTCGGACGGCAGCAACACGCCGCGTTTCAGCCCGGCCAGGCCTTCACGCAGTTGGGCGACATGGCCGCGCAGGCGCTCGCGCCGCGCCCCGCCTGCCTCGATCTGGCGCAGGCTTTCCAGCAGGCACGCGGCCAGCAGCGGCGGCGAAGCGGTGGTGTAGATGTAGGGGCGCGCTTTCTGGATCAGCCAGGCGATCACGCCGGCATGCGCGGCCACCGCCGCACCCGCCACGCCGGCCGCCTTACCCAGGGTGGCCAGATAGATCACGCGGTCGCTCGTCCGTGCGCGCTCGCTGAGTCCGCCGCGGCCGTCGTTCAGCACGCCGAAGCCGTGCGCGTCGTCGAGATAGAGCCAGGCGTCATGGCGTTCGGCCAGGTCGAGCAGCGCATCGACCGGCGCCGTGTCGCCGTCCATGCTGAACACCAGGTCCGACACGATGAGCTTGTCCTGCGCCTTGCTTGCCGCCAGCTGCCCTTCGAGCTGGGCCAGGTCGTTGTGGCGATAGCGGGTAAGCGTCGCGCCGGACAGCTGCGCGGCGTCGACCAGCGAGGCGTGATTGAGCTTGTCGCCGAACACTTCGCCGCGGCGCCCGAGCAGCGCGGTCAGCACGCCGAGGTTGGCCATGTAGCCGGTGGAAAACAGCAGCGCCGCTGGCTTGCCGACGAAGCGCGCGAATGCGGCTTCGAAGTCCTCATGGAAGCGGTGGTGGCCGGTGATGAGATGCGCCGCCCCGGCGCCGACGCCGCATTCATCCAGTGCCGCATGCGCGGCCTGCACCAGCGCCGGGTCGGCGGCGAGACCGAGATAGTCGTTGCTGCAGAACGAGACGACGCGCTGGCCGTCGATCGTGATGCGGGCGCCCTGCGCGCCGTCGAGCAGCGGGCGGCGGCGCTCCAGATGATCGGCCTGCAGCGCCGCCAGCCCGTCCTGCAGACGGGTCAGCGCGGCGTGCGTCACAACGGCATCAGGCCCAGGCTGTCGAACAGGCGCTGGTCGCGTTCCCACTCCGGATTGCCGGTGGTGAGCAGCTTTTCGCCGTAGAAGATCGAGTTGGCGCCGGCGAGGAAGCACAGCGCCTGCACCGCGTCGCTCATCTGCTGGCGGCCGGCCGACAGCCGCACGAAACTCTTCGGCATGCAGAGGCGCGCGACCGCGATGGTGCGGACGAATTCCAGCGGCTCGAGCGCCTCGGTGCCGGCGAGCGGCGTGCCCTCGACCTGCACCAGGAGGTTGATCGGCACCGATTCCGGCTGCGGATCGAGTGCGGCCAGCTGCGCGATCAGCCCGGCGCGCTGAGTGCGCGACTCGCCCATGCCGACGATGCCGCCGCAGCATACGTGCAGATCGGCGCGGCGCACGCGTTCCAGTGTGTCGAGACGGTCCTGGTATTCGCGGGTGGTGATGATCTCGCCGTAGAACTCGGGCGCGGTGTCGAGGTTGTGGTTGTAGTAGTCGAGCCCGGCTTCCTTCAGCTGCTCGGCCTGGCCGTCCTTCAGCATGCCCAGGGTGGCGCAGGTCTCCAGGCCCAGCGCTTTCACCTCGCGCACCATGTCGAGCACCGGTTCGAGGTCGCGCTGCTTCGGTCCGCGCCACGCCGCCCCCATGCAGAAACGCGAAGCGCCGGCCGATTTGGCCGCCCTGGCCGCCTTGAGCACGTCGTCGAGATCGAGCAGCCCCTGGTTTTCCACCCCGGCGTCGTAGCGCGCCGATTGCGGGCAGTAGCCGCAGTCCTCGGAACAACCGCCGGTCTTGACCGACAGCAGCGTCGACAACTGCACACGGTTGGGATCGAAGTGTTCGCGGTGCACCGTCTGCGCCCGGTACATCAGGTCGGCAAACGGCAGCTCGAACAGCGCCTCGATCTCCGCCATGGACAGGCGGCTATGGGGTTGGGTCATGTCATTCATAGATTGTCGTCTCGTCAAATCGTCGGGCGCTGCGGGGCCATCCGGCGGGCGCAGCCATGCGCGACCGCACACATCCCGCTACGCGGGAATCCTGCTTACGGCTCACGCCTCCACCTCGACGGTCATGTCCGTCCACGGCTCGCGCGCGGCCCTGAAAATATCGAACAGCGCCCACGGCACGATGATCAACACCGCCAGCCCCAGCACCAGCATCAGGCCCCGCCAGCCGTCAAGCAGGCCATAGAGCGCCGGCCCGATCACCATCAGGCTGCCCATCACGCCATAAAAGCGGTAGCCTGCCCATTTGTTGTAGTGCGCGGAGCGCGGGTTGGGATGATGGGCGATGCTGGCGTAGACGAAAATCGACGCGCCCAGCCAGATCATCAATGGCGGCAGCGACAGCACGAAAGGCAGGAAACCGACTTTCTGGCTGGCAAGCAGTTTGCCCAGCAGCATCGCGGTCAGCGACAGAATCATCACCGAAACGGTGATGATGTTGAACAACTGTGCGGCAAAACGGGAGGAGGCGGCAGGAATGAAATGCGCGGTTTTCATGGCCCGAATTCTCGGGGGTGGCGCCGCCCCTGTCAAATCCGGACAGGGGGAAAATTGAACATCAGCTCATTTTTTAATCACTTCGCATTCCGCAAGGCGACGCCGATCTACTCCGCCCTGAAGTCCCGCCTGGCGTGGAACCACATGCCCCGCGCCTGCCTGCTGTGCGGGGCCGCAGCGGGAAACCGCCACCTGTGCGGCGGCTGCCTGGCCGATCTGCCCTGGCACAGCCAGCCGCAGTGTCCGCACTGCGCCACGCCCACGCCCGCCGGCCAGGTATGCGGCGCCTGCCTCAAGCATCCCCCCGCATTCGATCGCAGCTTTGCGGCGCTGGCTTATGCCTTTCCGCTCGACCGTCTGATCCCGCATCTGAAATACCGCGGCCGGCTCGCGGTTGCGCCGGTACTGGGCGAGTGCCTGGCCCGCGCCGTGGCCTCCGCCCCCCGTCCCGACCGGCTGATCGCCATGCCGCTGCACGCGCAGCGTATCCGCGAGCGCGGCTTCAACCATGCCAGCGAAATCGCACGCGAGACGGCAAGGCGGCTCGGGCTTCCGCTCGATGTCGCCAGTTGCCGGCGCATCCGCGACACGCCGCCGCAAATGGGGCTGAAGCACGCGGCGCGGCAGCGCAATGTGCGCGGCGCATTCGCGTGTTCGGATAGCGTTCGGGGACTGCATGTCGCGCTGATCGACGACGTGATGACGACCGGGACCAGTTTCGACGAACTGGCCGCGACGCTGAAGCGGGCAGGCGCGCGCGAGGTGAGCTGCTGGGCGACGGCGCGCACGCTGCCGCCGCCATGAGAAACGCCCCCGCAACGGGGGCGCGGACAGGCGCTGAGGCGCAGCGGCCTCAGCAAGCCCGGGGGAATCCCTCCTCGATCGGCAGTTCCGGGTCCTGCGACCATTCGTTCCACGAGCCGAAGTAGATCTTCACATTCTTGACCCCGGCCTCCTTGAAGATGAGGAAAGTGTTGGACGCGCGCGCGCCCTTGAAGCAATACAGGATCACCGGCGTTTCCGGTGTGATGCCGGCGGTGAGGCACTCGGCCAGCACCTCCTCCTTGGCCTTGAATACCGGGCCGGCGGCGCCGGGCTTCATCATGCGGTACCACTCGATCCAGCGCGCGCCGGGTATGCGGCCTTTCCTGGGGCTGAAATCGCGGCCGTACGGCGACGAGCTCGCACCGATCCACTCGTCGACATCGCGCACGTCGAGCAGCGTCACCCCGCCGGCGTCCATCGCCGCCAGCACTTCGTCGGCGTCAACCATCACGTCGGCCGAGCCGCCCAGCGGGAACGTTGCCGGCGTCGGCGCCACCGTTTCGGTGCTGGTCGGCAAGCCGGCTGCCTGCCAGGCCTGGTAACCGCCGTGCAGCACCTTGATCTTGGGATAGCCAAGATAGTTGAGAATGAAATAGCCCCGGCACGACTGACCGAAACCCGAGTCCATGGCGTCCTCATACAGCACGGCGGTTTCCTTGCCCGACAGCCCCGCCGCGCCGAACATCTCGGCAAACTTTCCCTTGAGGACCTCAAGCCCCTGCGGATCGGAAGTCGCCAGATGGGTAAAAATCTCGCGCAGGTTCACTGCGCCGGGAAGATGGCCCTTGGCATAGGCGCCGGGATCGCGGGTATCGATAATGACCATGGGCTCGTTCGCCATCGCGGCCTGCAACTCGGCAGGTTCAATCAGTACGCTCATTCAGTTCTCCTAGTCTGTGATGCAAAAAGCCTGCCTGGCGGCAAGCCGGACAGCGACAAGACAGGCGCAGGCCGATGCGGGTGAGCGCATCCATGTCCATACACACAGCCTATCGACAGGCCGCGAGTTTATAAAAAAGATTTAGCCTGTTTCAGGGAAAGAAAATGCGTGGGAAGCGGTACGAAATACTCACGGAATCCTGCGGCGCACCCGGCCCGCTTCAGCTAGGCGCCGCGCGCATCAGCCGTAGATTTCTTCCACCGCGAAAATCCGCCGGTGTTCGCGCATGGCGTAGCGGTCGGTCATGCCGGCGATGTAATCCGCCACGGCGCGCGCGCCTTCCAACGACTCGCGCGCCTGATGTTCGGGCGGCAGCAGGCGCGCATCACCGGTAAACGCGGCATAGAGGTCGGTGACGATGCGGCTGGCCTTGGCGCTCATCCGCGCGACCTTGTAATGGCGGTACAGATGGCGCAGCAGGAAGCGCTTGAGTTCGCGGTGCTCGTCGAGCAGCGCCGGGCTGAATGCCGCCAGCGGCGGCGCCGCGCGCACTTCGTCGATGCTGGCGACGCCGCTGTTTTCGATGTTGACGCGGGTGGTGTCGACCAGATCGAGAATCAGCGTATTGATGATGCGGCGCACCGTTTCGGTAATCGCGCGGCGGCCGTTCAGCGTCGGGTACAGCGCACGGACCTCGTTCAGGTGGCGCGCGAACAGCTGCACCTCCATCAGCTGCTCCAGCGTGATCAGCCCGGAACGCAGGCCATCGTCGACATCGTGGTTGTTGTAAGCGATCTCGTCCGCCAGGTTGGCGATCTGCGCTTCGAGCGAGGGTTGCCGCTTGTTCAGGAAACGCTCGCCGAGCGCGCCGAGCTTCTCGGCATTGGCCAGCGAGCAATGCTTGAGGATGCCCTCGCGCGCCTCGAAGGTGAGGTTCAGGCCGTCGAACTCGGCATAGCGCTCTTCCAGCCGGTCGACCACGCGCAGCGATTGCAGATTGTGCTCGAAGCCGCCGTGTTCGCGCATACAGGCATTCAGGGCATCCTGGCCGGCGTGGCCGAACGGCGTGTGGCCGAGGTCGTGCGCCAGCGCCACGGCTTCCGCCAGGTCTTCGTTCAGCGCCAGCAACCGGGCGATGGTGCGGCCGATCTGCGCCACCTCCAGGCTGTGGGTAAGGCGGGTGCGAAACAAATCGCCCTCGTGGTTCACGAACACCTGGGTCTTGTATTCCAGCCGCCGGAACGCGGTGGAATGGATGATGCGATCGCGGTCGCGCTGGAATTCCGAGCGCGGCGCGGCGCGGCCTTCGGCGTGCAGGCGCCCGCGGGACTGACTGGAATGCGCTGCGTAGGAAGCGAACGACGGTTCCATCAGGTCTCCTTGGATTTATCGGGGCGCGGTCAGCACTGCGTTCAATACCTCGGGCGGCACCTCGGCGGTGATCGCCGCCTCGCCCAGCTGCTTCAGCAGCACGAAGCGCATCCTGCCGCCCTCCACCTTCTTGTCGTGGCCCATGTATTCGAGATAACGATCGACACCGAGGTCGGGCGCGACGTCGGGCAGCCCGGCGGCGCGGATCAGCGCGCGAGTGCGCGCGACGTCGGCCTCCGCAATCCAGCCCATGCGCTGCGAGGTCTGCGCCGCCAGCACCATGCCGGCCGCCACCGCCTCGCCGTGCAGCCAGTTGCCGTAGCCCATGCCGGTTTCGATCGCATGGCCGAAGGTATGGCCCAGATTGAGGATCGCGCGGATGCCGCCTTCGCGCTCGTCCTGTCCCACCACCTGCGCCTTGATTTCGCACGAACGGTAGATCGCATGGGCGATCGCCGCCGGGTCGAGCGCGCGCAGCCTGTCCATGTTCGCTTCCAGCCAGGCGAGGAATTCGGCGTCCCAGATCAGGCCGTACTTGATCACTTCGGCCAGCCCCGCCGACAGTTCTCGCGCAGGCAGCGTCTTCAGCGTGGCGGTGTCGGCCAGCACCGCCTTGGGCTGGTAGAACGCGCCGATCATGTTCTTGCCGAGCGGATGGTTGATCCCGGTCTTGCCGCCCACCGAGGAATCGACCTGCGACAAGAGCGTGGTGGGAATCTGGATGAAAGGCACGCCGCGCTGGTAGCTTGCCGCCGCGAACCCGGTCATGTCGCCGATCACGCCGCCGCCCAGCGCGATCAGCGTAGTCTTGCGTTCGGCGCGCTCGGTCAGCAGCGCATCGAAGATGAGGTTGAGCGTCTCCCAGGTCTTGTAGGCCTCGCCGTCCGGCAGCACCACCTGCGCCACCGCCACCCCACCGGCCTGCAGCGCCGCCGTCAACGGCGCCAGGTAGAGCGGCGCCACCGTGGTGTTGGTCACGACCATCGCCCGCTTCTGCGCAAGCTGCGGCAGGATCAGCTCGGGCCGGCTTAACAGGCCGTCGCCGATGTGGATGGGGTAGGAACGGTCGCCGAGGTCGACGGTAAGGGTTTGCATGGGAAAGCCGGGAAAAGGACGGATGGGCGGATTGTAACCAAAGCCGGCGCCGGTTTTCGCCGCAGACCGAAGCGCATCAGGCCCGGCAGCGCGCGCGTGCCGGAACGCCGAATGGCGCCCTGCAATACGGCCAACAAAGAATATCCACGCGGCGCAGTGCTTGCCGATTCGTTCGCGAACTACAATACCCCGCCATGTCGCGCCTCACCGCCCGCCCCGAACAGCCGCCCATGCCGCGACGCCCGCCCCGGCGCCGCGGCATGCGCACGCGCCCTGGATCCAGGGGCCGCGCGTGCGGCAGGCGCGGCATCGCCGCCTGCCTGCGGGGGCACGCATGAGCCAGGGCCAGAGCATCCGCCAGGGCGCCGCCTGGATTTTCGCCAGCAATACCGGCAGGCAGATACTGGGGTTTTCCTTCGGGATCGTGCTGGCGCGCCTGCTGGCGCCCGAAGATTTCGGCACGCTGCTCACCATCCAGGTTTTCACGGGGCTGGCGGGCTTCATTTCCGGCGGCGGCATGGGGCAGGCCCTGGTCAGGGCCAAGTCGGTCACTCGCGCCGACTATGACATCGTCTTCACCCTGCAGCTCATCGTCGGCAGCCTCATCTACGCCTTTTTTTTCTTCACCGCGCCGCTGTTTGCCCGCTGGTACGACAATCCGCTCTATACCGACCTGCTGCGGCTATCCGCGCTGAGTTTCATCTTCCGGCCCTTCATCAATCTTCCGGGCAGCGTGCTGTATCGAAACATGCGCTACAAGGCGCAAGCCTATGTGGGGGTGATCAGCCTGATCGTTTCCAGTGCAAGCAGCATTGCGCTGGCCTATCTGGGTTACGGCGTATGGAGCCTGATCTGGGGCGGCATCGTCGGCGCCGCCACCAGCGCCGCGACGCAGATTCCCCTGTCCGGCTGGCGTCCGGGGCTTTCGCTGGACTTCAAGCGCGGACGCGGCATTGCGCGCTACGGCATCCTGGTGTCGGCCAACGATATCGTTGGCTACCTGCGCAACCAGGTCGGCATTTTCATCCTCTCGCGCACCCTGGGACCGGCCAGCGTCGGCCTTTACAACAAGGGCGAAAGCCTGGCCAAGATGCCGCATGCGTTCATCACGGGATCGGTCTATCACGTGCTGTTCCGAACCATGGCCGCCGAGCAGGACAATCTGGACAAAAGCCGCTATCTGTTTTTTCGCAGCATCGCGCTGGTGGCGGTCTATACGACCCCCTTTTACATCGGCCTGTTGTGGCTGGCCGAGCCGCTCATCCGCGGCGTTTACGGCGAAAAGTGGGTTGCCGCGGCAGGCCCTTTGCTGATCCTTTCCTTCGCCTGGCCGTTCTGGCTGATGGACAATCTTTCCGGCGCCGTGCTGGCCGCGCAGAGCTGGCTGGAACGCGAACTCCCGGTGCAAATCGCCACGCTTATCATCACCGCCCTCGCCATCGTCATCGCCTTGCCGTATGGCATCGAGGGCGTGGCCTGGGCCATCGTCGGCGTTTCCGTCTATAGCGCATTCCATCTTTACTGGCTGGCAACCCGCTGTCTGCAGGCGCACATCGGGCACTTCTTGCGCGCCGTCGCCCCCGCGGCCTTGCTGAACCTCCTGCTGGCCATGACGCTTTATCTCGTCGACCTGGGCATGCCGGACAGCCTTCGCCAGCATGATTTCCTCTACCTGGGCTGCATGGGCATGGCGGGAGGCCTGATATACGGGCTTGCCTTTCTTTACCTGCCGATCGCCTCATTGCGAACCGAGCGGCAACGCTGGAAAGTCAAACTCAAGCTGGCCAGCCTCCCCGCATGAACGGGCTCCCCTCTATCGCTCGCCCCCGCCCGTCCGCCATTTCGGTTCCGGCTTGTTGTGCCCGGCCCGTCCGACCGGCGGCCCCAACCGGCTGTGGATGCCTGCTTGCGCGGAAAGAACCGGCCCCGATCCGCTGGCCGGCAAAAACTCCAGGTATGTGCTTCAATTCATGAAAAATCGGACACCCCGTTAAGGCCCCCCATGTCCCCCCGCTTTGCCATCCTGTTCTGGTATTACAAATCGCCGGGGGTCTGCATCGACAGGGTTCGCCTGCTGCGCCGCCTCAATCCGGACCTGCCCATCCTCGGCCTGTACGGCGGCCGGATCGATGATTTCCCCCGCTTCGAGCGTGCCCTCGCCCCCTGGCTGGACGACAACTGGGCTTATCGCGGCAACGGGGATGCCGAATGGAAATGGCGCCACGGCGATCAGATGATCAATCACTGGTTTCTCGACCGCGGCCAGGAGTTCGCGTGGGACACCCTGATCGTCATGCAATGGGACATGCTTTTGCTGGAGCCCGCGGACAGGCTCTTTGCGGGCTTGCGCCACGACGAGCTTTACCTGCCCGGGCTTCGCGCCCTGGACGAGATCGAATCGCGTTTCTGGTGGACAAAGCCCGGCACCGAAGTGCATGGCGACTTTCTCGCATTCAAGGCCTGGCTCGGCGAGCAGCATGGTTCCAAAGCTTTCCCCCTGTACGCCTGCCAGTTTTTCACCGCGGCCCTGCCGCGCAGCTTTCTGCAGCGCTACAGCCTGCTCCCCAGACCCGAACTGGGCTTTCTCGAATACAAGATTCCCGCCTACGCGAAGCTGTTCGGCAACCCCATGCGCGACCTGGCCAACCTGCCGACAGCCTGGTTCGGCACCCCTCCTCCCGGAAAACGCAGGACGCTGACCACCGCAAAAGCCGACATCCCTCCCAGCACCATTGCAGCCGAATGCCTGACCCCGGGCGGTGCGCGCATGTTCCATCCGGTTACCACCCGCTTTCCTTCCAGCCGGCTCGGCATCGCTGCCTGGCTTGGGCGGCAGGCAACCTTCGTCCTGGCCCGCAGCCTCCGGCAGCATCTGGTGCCGGGCAGGCTCAGCCGTGGAAAGGCCAGGTCGCCATGAAAAAACTTTTTGAACGGCTGCGCATCAAGCGCCCCGTTTTTCCGCAGGCGCGCCGGCGCTGCGATCTGGTCGTGGTGTCGGCCATCAGCGATGGCGAATGGCCAGGCATGGAAGACCTGCTGGACAGTCTCGCCACCTATCTCGATTGCGCCTACGAAACCGTCGTCGCCGACGACGCCACCACCGACGGCAGCTACGAACGCCTGCTCGATGCCGGCTGCTGGGTGGTGCGCAATCCCGAAAAACTCTTTCTGGAAGGCAACGATCTCACGCTGCGGCGCGCCTTCAGCGAAGCGCATCGGCTATTCGACGCTCCCATCTACCTGAAAATCGATCCCGATGCGCTGGTCATCGATGGCGGGCTATTGAGCGCGCTCGGCGCCGCGTTCGGCGCCGCCCCCAGGATCGGCCTGCTCGGCACGTACCGGATCGACTGGAACGGCGAGCCGCGCGACCTCAGTTACTGGAAAGAACGCATGCTTCGTCGCCGCAAGGATCTGGGCAAACCCTACGACCTGGCGGTCCGCAACGGCTACCAGATCGGCGACGGCGTGCAGGGCGGCGCCTATGCGCTGTCGCGCGACTGCCTGGGCGCCATCGTCCGCCGCGGCTGGTTCCATGGCGCGGACGATTACCGGCCCTCCGGGATCAAGGGCCGGCATGTTGCCGAGGACAGCCTCATTGCCATGCTGACTTATGCGGCCGGCTACCGGGCAGCGGACATCGGCGGCCCCGGCCAGCCTTTCGGCCTCTGGGACGTAGGCCTCCCGATGCCGCCGCATGAGCTGGTCGCGCAGAACCGCCTGGTGACTCACGCAATCAAGTATCGCGACCCCGAATCACTGGAAGCCCGCGATTACTTTCGCGCCCGGCGCGTCGCCCACAACGCCTCCCGCCGGCCATGACCCGCAAAACCGTCATCCTGTTCCTGAACCCGGACCCGAGGCGCGAAGCGGGCTGCAACCTCAGCCTGCTCAGCCTGATCGCGGGGCTCGATCCCCGCTTCCACCCCATCGTCGCCACCCCCGGGAACAGCGCCTTCGCCGAATTGCTGCGAGAGCGGCAGGTGGAAACCGTCGATTACCGGATGAACAACTGGTGGTATCCCGGCCAGGAACATTTCTTCCGCAGCGCAGCCGGTTTCCAGGCCCGCATCCGGCAGTTGGCCGAAATTATCCGTACCCGGCAGGTGAGGGTCGTCCACACCAATGCGGAATATGCGTTCGAAGGCGCACTGGCGGCCGCGCAGACCAAGACCCCGCACATCTGGAACATCCGCCAGATCTTCGGCGCCGACATGGATATCCTGCGTTTTTTCCCGCTCACGCCCGACGCGCTGGGGGAGATCATGGCAGGCTTGTCCGACCGCATCGTCCCCAACTCGCAGCCATTGATCGGCACTTTCCCGGACAGCATACCGGCAGACAGATTCCACATCATTCCAAGCGGCGTCAGGCTGGCGGGCCCCGGGGACAAACCGGCTGCCCGGGCCGCATTGCGCAAGCGCCTGGCGTTGCCGGAAACAAGCCGGCTGATCGTCACCATGGGGCGCATCAGCCCCGAGAAGGATCTGAAAACGTTTATCGACACCGCCCGCGAGCTGCTGCGCCGGCGGCCTCGCCAGAACCTGCATTTCGCCCATTTCGGCAGCATGGACAACGCCGCCTATTTCGAGGAACTGAAGGCCGCCCTCGGCAGCCTGTCCGCTGCGGTCACGTTTGCGGGTACGGTAGCGGCGCCGCTGGACAGCCTTCGCGGTGCCGACATCCTGCTCTTTACCTCGACGTCGTTCGAAGGATTGGCGCGCGTCTGCATGGAATCCCTGCTCGTGGAACTGCCGGTCGTATCCACCCGCTGCCTGGGGCCCGAGGAGTACCTGATCGACGGTGAAACGGCACTGCTTGCCGACCCGGGCGATGTCGGCGGGCTTGCCGACCAGGTCGAGAAGCTGCTCGACCAGCCGGAGCTTGGCGTCGGCCTGGCGCAGGCCGGCGGCCGCCTCGTGCGCGAAAGATACGGCGAAGAACGGGTGTGCGCGCAGTGGATGGCGCTCTACGACACGCTGGCCGAAGCAGGGCCGCGGAACCGCCGCATGCCGTCTGCAACGGCCGAGGCGACGATCAATCTGATCAGCCTGTGCGGGCAGCTGGGCGAGCAGCTCCAGCAACAGGAGCGGCGCCTGCAGGAGGTGGAAAGGCTGACCCGCATCGTCGGCCTGCCCATCCAGGCAGGCAAACGGCTGGCCAGGGCGCTTTATCCTTTTTCCGGGAGACGCAAGTGAAACCGGCGATGCTCGAAACGCTCAAGCGCAGTTACTGGAAAAAACGCGAGCAGTACGCCATCTGGCGGCGCCAATGCGCGCCGGCGGAAATCCGCCGGCGCGCGGCACTGCGTTTGCACGCATGGCGGCACCCCATCGTCGAGATCGAAGGCATCAAACTATACCGGGGCCGCGGACTGAGCATCCCGGTGCTGGAAAGCCTCAAGGCGGAACGCTATGAAACCCCCGAAGCCCGCATTGTCGGCCACGCGCTCCAGGCCGGCGACATCGTCCTCGAACTGGGGACCGGGCTGGGCTTTATCTCATCCTTGTGCGCCAAGCGCATCGGCGGCGACAACGTGCATTCTTTCGAGGCAAACCCCGCATTGCGGCGCACGATCCTGAAAAACTACCGCCTCAACGCCCTGTCGCCGCGGCTTGAAATCGCGCTTCTCGGCGAAAAAAGCGGCGCCATCACCTTCTATGTCATGAAGAACTTCTGGAGTTCGTCTACCATCAGGCGGCACCCCGCTGCCAGACCGATCCAGGTTCCGATGAAATGCTTCAATGACGAACTCGCGCGCATACGCCCCAGTTTCCTGATTATCGACATCGAGGGCGGAGAACGCGAGCTCATCCGCTATGCCCGCCTCGAAGGCGTCCGCAAGGTCTGCATCGAATTGCATCCCCACGTCATCGGAAGCGGAGCGGTATCCGAAGTCGAAGCGTTTTTCATCAGCCAGGGATTTCGCGAAGAGCCCGCGGTATCCGATCCCCAGCACAAACTCTATACCCGGGACGCCGCCCCAATGCCCGACCGATGATTGATCCAGTTACCCGTCATCTTCACCGCCATGCGGGACAGCACGGTCCGATCATGCTGATGTATCACGCCGTCACGCCCGCCAAGGCGGTGCCGGCCTGGCCATGGGCCGTCTCCCTGCAGCGCTTCCGCGACCAGCTCGATTTCCTCGCGGCGGAAGGCTACGCCACGCCGACCATGGGCGAGCTGGCGGCCGCCCCCGGGCGGCTTCGCGGGCGCACTGCCGTCATCACCTTCGACGACGGCTACGCGGACAATCTCGCGGCGTGCGAAGAGCTGCAGAAACGGGGGATGCGCGCCACCTGGTTCATCGTCTCCGGCTGCATCGGACGCGAACCCGGCTGGCCCGCCGACGGGCGCCCCGGCGGGCGGCTGCTCGACGTGGCCGAACTGCGCGAAATGCACGCTGCCGGCATGGAAATCGGCTCGCACACGGTCAGCCATGTCCGCCTGCCCGAAATCGGCGAAGCCTGCCTGCGGCAGGAACTCCACGATTCCAGGGCGGCCCTGGAAAACCTCCTCGGCGCGGCCGTCTCCAGCTTCGCCTACCCCTACGGCGCGTGGGACGAACGCTGCGCCGATGCGGTGAAACAGGCCGGCTACGCCGCCGCCTGCACCACCCGCACCGGCTGGGCGCTGCGCGACAATGATCCGTACCGGCTGCGGCGCCTGACCGTGTTCAGCCACGACACCCTCGGCAGCTTCGCGCGCAAGCTCTATTTCGGCAGCCACGACGTGCGCTGGCGCGACATTGCAGCCTATGCGCTGCGGCACCTGCGCGTGAGCTGATTCGATGCCCGGCCGTGTTTCCATCGTCATGCCCTGCTACAACGCTGCGGCGCATTTGCCGGCCAGCGTAGGCAGCGTGCTGGCCCAGACCTGCGGCGACTGGGAATTGATCGCGGTAGACGACGGCTCGACGGATGCCACGCTGGACTGGCTGCGTTCGCAAGCCGATCCGCGCATCCACGTCCACACCCAGGCCAACCGCGGCGTCAGCGCGGCGCGCAATGCAGGCCTGGCGCGGGCACATGGCCGCTACGTGGCGTTTCTGGACGCCGACGACACCTGGGCCGCGGACTATCTGGAAAGGATGCTGGCCGCATTGCAGGCCAATCCCGCTGCGGTGCTCGTCTATTGCGGCTGGCAGAACCTCGGGCTGCCGGGCGCGCGCGGCGCACCGTTCGTGCCGCCTGATTACGAGAATGCCGACAAGGCCGAAACCCTGTTTGCCGGCTGCCGCTGGCCGATCCACGCCGCGCTGGTCAAGCGCGAGGCCGTGCTGGCGGCAGGCGGTTTCGATCCGGCCCTGAAAAACGCCGAGGACTACGCCCTGTGGCTGCGGGTGGCGACCACCGCGCCCATCGTGCGGGTGCCCGAGGTGCTGGCGTTCTATCATTTCCACGGCGGCGAACAGGCATCGGGCGACCATGCCCGCGCCGCGCTGCAGCACTACCAGGCGCAGCTGAAATATCTGGCCGCGCATCCGGCGCTGGGCAGCGTGCTCGGCACATCGCGCATCCGCGAGCTGACCGCGGGCGAACTGCTCAAGCGCGGCTACGCCTGCTACTGGCAGCGCGACCTGGCCGCCGCCCGGCGAATTTTCCGTACGGTGATGAAACAAGGCTATGGCACACTGCGGGACTGGAAATACATGCTGCCGGCGCTGCTTCCCTTGCCGCTCCATCGGGCATTGCTCCGCCGCATGGAGCGGGGCCAGGAGGCAAGGAGCGGGCAGGCCGAGCCGCCTCGCGCGCCCAGCCAAACCGGGAAACGCGGCCTTGGTGAAGACTGAATGCTGATCACCGTTGCGGTGCCAACCCACAACCGTCCCCGGCTGCTGCGCGAGGCGCTCGCCAGCATCGCGGCCCAGACCCACCCGGAATGGGAAGTGGTGGTGGTGGACGACGGCTCCGCGCCGCCAGTGCTCGAATCCACGCTGCGCGAACTGCTTGGCGAGCGCTTCGCCCTGGTTCGGCACGATCAGGCGCAGGGAATCGCCGGCGCCAAGAATGCGGGCGTCGCCGCTGCCCGCGGCGAAGTCGTACTGCATCTGGACGACGACGACCTGCTCGCGCCCACTGCGCTGGCGCAGATTGCCGCCGCCTACGCCCGCCACCCCGGGCTGCAATGCCTGTTCATCAACGTCGAGCCTTTTGGCGCCAATGCGCCAGGCACCGCTGACAACCAGTCGCACGCCGTATCCAGACTGCTGGAACGTGCGCAGCGCACGACGGATCACGGCGTGGCCTTCTTCGACCGCAGGCTTTTCGCCGCGCTGCTCAAATCCGTTCCGATGGCGATGCAGCGCCCCGCCGCACGCAAAACCTTGTGGGACAGAGTCGGCCCGCTGCGCCGGGACAGCTACCTGCCGGAACCGGAATGGGCCATGAAATCCGCGCTGCTGTGCGAACCGGCGCTGCTGCTGCAGCACGCCTATCTGGCCCGCATGGATGGGCAGAACAATGTGTCGGTGCCCGCGCAAAAGGCAAGGCACATGCTCGCCGCGGTGGACATCCGCAAAATCCTGCTCGCCTGGATTGCCGGCAACCCCGAGCTTGCGGGGCATGCCGTCGAGGTCAGGCACAGCCTGGCCGGCGTCTACTTCAACCAGGCCTACCATCACCAGCGCAGCGGCCATTGCAGGGCTGCCTGGCAGCCGCTGTTCGCCTCCTTCGCCACGCATCCGCAATGGTACAGCCTGCGCTTCGCCTTGCGCCTGCTGGCAAGCTGCATCAGCCGCCGCAAGGCCGATTGAGCATCTCCCGCACGCCTGTGCCGCACACGGCGGGGCTATGGCACACTGCGAAACTGAAAATACGCGCCGCGCGCCAGGCTGCCCTACATCCCGGCACCGACGGCGGACCGGACAATGCGACAGGGAAGCGCAGACAATCGATGGACAACTTTGACCCCGCTCTGATCTCCGTCGTCATGCCCTGCTACAACGCCGCGCCTTATGTGGAAGAGGCGATCGAATGCGTGCTGCGGCAAAGCTACCGGCAGGTCGAACTCATCGTCGTGGACGATGGCTCGCACGACGCGTCCGCGGAAATCATCGCGCGGCTGGCAGACGGCAATCCCGAGCGCATCAGCGTGCTGCACCAGACCAACAGCGGGCCCTATGCGGCGCGCAACCACGGGCTGTCGCATGCGCGCGGCAATTTCGTCGCCTTCCTCGATGCCGACGATTACTGGCATCCCGACGCACTGCGTCAGCTGCACGCCGCCATGACGCAAGCCCGGGCCGATGCGGCCTATTGCGGCTGGCAAAACGTGGGGGAGGCCGCCGTCAACACGCAGCCCCACATCCCGCCCGATTACGCCGCAGCCGACGCGGCTGCCGCATTCCTGCAATCCTGCCCGTGGCCGATCAATGGCGTGCTGATGCGGCGTCAGCTTGTCGACACTTTGCGCGGATTTTCGGAACGGCTGCCCACCGCCATGGACTACGATTTGTGGCTGCGCATGCTCACCACCCGGCCCGTCGTGGTTCGCGTGCCCGAGGTGCTGGCGTATTACCGGCGCTACCCGCGCGGCGATGCGCATATCCCGCGCTGGCGGCAGGTGTTCGACGCCATCTCCGTGCGGGAGGAGTTCGTCCGCCGCCACCCCGCGCAAATCGAGCATCTCGGCCGTGCCGGGCGCGACGCCCGGGTCTACGGCTCGCTGCTGCCCGAAGCCTATCGCTGCCACTGGCGGCGCGACACCGATTCCTCGCGCCGCCTGTTCCGGCGCGCATTCCGCAAGGCCGACTGGAAGGCACGCGACGTCAAATACCTGCTGGCCAGTTTCTTGCCTGCACCACTATTCGAATCGCTGATCCGGGCAATCGATACCCGACGCAGCACGCGCAACTCCATCTGAACCGTCGTCATGCCCGTACTTACCTTCGCCTTTTGTACCTATAACCGTGCGGACCGCCTGGAAAAACTCGTGGCGGCGATGCGCGCGCAAGCCTGCCCGATCCCCTTCGAGATTCTCGCCATCAACAACAACAGCACCGACGCAACGGCCGCCATCCTCTCCCGGCTGGAGCAGTTGCCGGGGCCGAGGCTGCGCTGGGTGAACGAGTCCGTGCAGGGGATCGTGGCGGCGCGCAACCGCGGCATCGCCGAGGCGCTGGACAGCGACATCCTGGTCTTCATCGACGACGACGAAACGCCGCTGCCCGGCCTGCTGCAGGCAGCGGCCGACGCCATCCTGAACGAAGGCGCGGCGTGCGCGGGCGGCCGTGTGGAGATGGATTTCACAAGCACCGCACGGCCGCGCTGGCTGGAGGACGATCTGCTCGGCTTTCTCGCCGCGGTCGATCACGGGCCGGAGCGTTTCTGGATCGAGGATGCCGGCACCCCCGTCTGGACCGCCAACGTCGCTTACGACATGCGCCTGTTCCGCGACGATCCGGCCTTGCGCTTCGACCCCCGCTACAACCGCGAAGGCAAGGATGTCGGCGGCGGCGAGGATGCCATGATGCTGCGCGCCCTGCTCGAGCGCAAAGCCCGGATCCGCTATCGCCCCGAGATGGCTGTGCTGCACGCGGTCGAATCCTGGCGCCTCACACGCAGCTATTTCATCAGGCTGCATTACCGGGCGGGGATTCGCCATGGCCGATTTTCCCTGCCGTGCTACCCCAACGTCCGGTTTGGCGTCCCGCCTTTCATGCTTGCCCAGTTCCTCGGGCACTGCGGCCGCACCTTGAAGCTGGCGCTCAGCGGGAAACCGGGCCTGGTCCGCCAGGCGATGAATGCCGCCCATGCGCTGGGCAGCCTGCAAGGCTACCGGAACCGCTCCGGTGCATAAGCGTGATTGACGTCGCCATCCGCTTCGACGATCCGTCTGCCGTCAGCGACCATGCGCTCGAGCGCGCGATATTGCATGCCATGGCCAGCCACGGCGTCTGCGCCACCTTCGCGACCATACCGCACGCCGGACAGCATGCCTTGTCCGCCGGCGATGTGCCCCACCTCGTCGAGGCCCGCCAGTCCGGCCGGCTGGAAATCGCCCAGCACGGGTTCAGCCATGAGTCCTGCCGGCCCGAAGGCAGCCTGCCTTCCGAATTCTCGGGCCTCGATCGCGCGGCGCAAACGGACAAAATCACGGCTGGCCGGGCCATGCTCGAACAGACCTTCGGAGGGACGATCCGGGGCTTCGTGCCGCCTTTCAACACCTTCGACCAGATCACTGCTTCCGTCCTATCCGACCAGGGTTTCCTCTATCTTTCTGCGGGTGCTGAACACGACCTGGCCGAATCCGCCCGGCTCGCCCAGCTGCCGCGCACCTGCCAGATCACCGTGCTTCGCCGCGCCCTGTCCGAGGCACGCCGGTGGCCGAATGGCGACCTGGCGGTGGTGGCTGTCATGCATCATCGCGACTTGCGGGAATCCGGGCTGGCCAGCGCGGCCCTGACCCTCCAGGATCTGGCGGAACTTTTCCAATGGCTCCGCCAGCAACCCGATGTGCGACTGAACACATTGAGCCAACTGGCTGCGCGCCACGACGCAGGCACCTGGCACAAGGCGGTACAGCGCAACCGCTGGGTGCAACGGCGGCATTGGCGTATCCGTTCCGTTTTTCCGCGCTACAGCCTCATGCCCCACACCCTGTTCAAATATGTCCGTTTGACTGGAATCTCCACGTGACCCCGTTTTTCTCCCTCCCATCGCGCCGGCAAGGCCCGATCTTCATCGCCAGCGCACCGCGCTCCGGCGCCACCACGCTGCAGTACCGGCTGCATGGCAAGGTAGCGACCCGTTTCCGGAAGCGTACCCGGCGGGCACTCGCGTGACCGCGCTGACCATCCTCATCTGCACCCACAACCGGGCAGACCTGCTGCAGAAGGCATTGGCGTCGCTCAACCGCGCCCGGCGTCCGGCCATCCCGGTGCAGATTCTGGTGGCGGCCAATGCCTGCAGCGACGCCACGCCAGCGCAGATGCGGACATACCAGGCCCAGCAATCCGCCAACCACTGGCTGCCGCTGCGCGTGATCGAGGTCGCTACGCCGGGGAAGTCGCATGCGCTGAACGAGGCCATTCCGCAGATCGAAACCGGGCTGATCGCCTTGGTGGACGATGATCATCGGGTGGACGAGAACTATCTCACGGCCATCGAACAGGCCGCCGCGGCCTGGCCGGATGCGGGTTTGTACTGTGGCCGCATCCTCCCCGACTGGGACGGCAGCGAGCCCGCGTGGGTGCACGACGAAGGCCCGTATCGCATCTACCCGCTGCCGGTGCCACGCTACGACCAGGGCGACACCCCCCGCGCCGTCACCGCCGAGCATGGCCCCATACCGGGCGGCGGCAATCTGGTGGTGCGCCGCCGCGTGTTCGAACTGGCCGGCCAGTTTTCCACCGAACTGGGCCCGCACGGACACGACCTCGGCGGAGGCGAGGACAGCGAATACGTGCTGCGCGCCCTGGCGCGCGGAGAGCGCTGCCAGTACGTGCCGGACATCGTGCAACACCACTACGTCGACACCGCGCGGCTCCGGCTCGGCTATCTGCTGAAAAAGAGCTATCAGCGCACCCGTTCGACCGCCCGCATCCACGGCGGCGGATCGGTTCCGCTGTACATGTGGCGCAAGCTGGCCGAGTACGGATTCCACAGCCTTTTCGGCCTGTCATGGGCCAAGCGGCGGTTCTACTGGGTGCGCACGGCGGCGGCGCTGGGCGAGATACAAGGCCGCAGCGAATCGGGGCATCGCGGCAAACGCCTGGCCCTGCCGCTCGACCGCGGCCGCTTGCTCATCGAGGCGCTGGCGCTCGTCACCGCCGCCAGCGGCTTGCTCGCCTGGCTTGCCAGCGGCGACGCCCGCTGGGCCGGGCTGCTGCCGGCGCTGGGCATGGCGGGGCTCGGCACGACGGCATTGCTCGCCAAATCGCTGCTCGATTTTTCGCAAACCGGACCCCGCATTCGCGAGGAAGTGCTCACCCACTACCGGCGCTACACCCTGTTCGCGCTGGCGCGGCTGTCGGCGTGGGCGTTCGCCCTGATGCTGTTCAGCGGCGGCGCGGGGGTGCTGCTGTACTTCATGCTCCACACCCTGGCCGGCGCCCGCTGGTCGGCCGGCCTCGCCGCCGCCGCCGCCCTGCTCGGCATCCTGGGCGGCTTCATGCTGCAGTTCATCCGCACGCTGCGCTTCAATCCCGGCCTGCTGGTGGCGTCGATGCATTACCGGACCAGCCGCCTGTACCGCCTGTGGCAGTGGGCGACGCCGGCGCGCATCGCGCGCCTGCAGTCGCTGGGAATGGGGATGGCCGGGCTGCTGCTGGCAGCGGCCTCCTGGCAGCTGGCGAAGGAAAACCGGGTGGGCGACCTGATTGCGCTGTGGGCGGGCGCGCTGTTCTTCGCCGGCTCGATCGCGTGGGCCGGCTGGCAGCCGCAGGCGCGCGCCCCGCGCAAGCGTCCCGCCCGCGCGCCGGATGCGCCGCCCAACATCCTGATGATCGGCTCCGACACCTTGCGCGCCGACCGCCTGGGTGCGCTCGGCTACCGCCGCGCGCTGACCCCGCATATCGATCGGCTGGCTACGAGCGGCGCGCTGTTTGCCAACTGCTATGTGCCGTGCGCGCGCACCGCGCCGAGCCTGATTTCCATGCTGACCGGCGCCTGGCCGCACACGCACGGCATCCGCGACAATTTCGTCGACGACGAGGGCACGCGGCTGAAAGTCGACGCCCTGCCCACGCTGCTGAGGAAAATCGGCTACCGCACGGCGGCGATCTCCGACTGGTGCGGCGCCGACATGGGCAAGTACTCCTTCGGTTTCGACTACACCGACCTGCCGGAAGACCAGTGGAACCTGAAGTACCTGATTCGCCAGGGGCCGAAGGATTTGCGCCTGTTCGTCTCCCTGTTCACCCATAACCGGCTGGGACGGCTGCTGCTGCCCGAACTGTATTACCTGGGCGGGGTGCCGCTGACGCAGCCGCTGGGCAAACGGGCGCGGCGGCTGGCGGCGCGCCTGGCGCAAAGCGCGCAGCCGTTTTTTCTCAACGTGTTCTATTCCACCACGCATCCGCCGTTCGCCTCGGAATGGCCGTGGTACACGCGCTTCGCCGACCCCGCCTATGCCGGCGAATCGAAGTTCGCGATGGCGCGGCTGACCGATCCGTTCGAGATCATCCGCCGCCAGGGCGCGCCCAAGGAGGAATTCGACCTCGACCAGATCATCGACCTGTACGACGGCTGCGTGGCGGAATTCGACGACGAAGTGGGCAGGATGCTGGCGCACCTCGAAACCTGCGGGCTGGCCGGCAACACGGTCGTCGTCGTCTACTCCGACCACGGCATGGAGTTTTTCGAGCACGACACCTGGGGGCAGGGGAATTCCGCGGTCGGCGATTTCAGCCCGCGCATCCCGCTGCTGATCCGCGATCCGCGCCGCCCTGCGCGCGGCACGGTGGACAAGGTAGTGCGCTCGATCGACCTCGCCCCCACCCTGCTCGAACTTGCCGGCGCCCCGCCCGTCGCGTCCATGGACGGGGTGTCGCTCGCAGGATGTCTGGCGGCGGATGGCGCCTGTCCCGAACTCGACGCCTTCAACGAAACCGGCATCTGGATCGCGGACATTCCCGGCCTGCCGGATACGCACCTGCGCTACCCCGGCCTGCTGGAACTGATGGAAGTGCCGGACCGCGCCAGCGGCACCCTGGCGATCAAGCCCGAATACTGCAAGGCCGTCCTCGCCGCCAAGGACCGCATGATCCGCCGTGGCCGCTGGAAGCTGGTATATCAGCCGCTGGACAGCGGCCATGTACTGCGCTTGTTCGATCTGCAGGCCGACCCCGCCTGCCAGCACGATGTATCGGAACGGCATCCGCAGGTGCGGGCCGATCTATGGGCGAGATTGCAGGCGTTCGTGCAGGCGCCGGGGCAGCGGCCCGGCGACGCTGCTCAATCCGGACAAAACCGGCAATAGGGGTTGGTCGGCGAACCGATTTTGGGCGCGGCAGCGGGTTCCGCCGCTGGCGTCGCGGCCACGGGCGCGGCCACAGCCGGCTCGGCCGCAGCCGGTGCCGCCACCTCGTCCGCCTTGGCCGGTGCAGCCGCTGCAGGCTCGATGGGGACGGGGTAGGGCAGCTTGCCGCCCAGCTCGGTGTAGCGGCGCTGCAGGCTTTTGGCGTCCGGATTATGGCGCAGGCCTGCGGTCACCGTTTCCAGCGCCTTGCCGCGGTTTTTCTGCTGGTCGTACAGGTCCGCCAACGTCATGTAGGCGCGCGGCAGCCTGGGATTCATTTCGATCGCCTGGCGCAGGTTGCCGACGGCCTCGCCCGGTTTCTGCAACATCGACATCGCAATCCCGCGGTTCATCAGCGCATCCGCCCGCAAGTAGAAGTCCGGCTGGGTGTGCGTCAGGATGTAGTCGAAGTTCTTCACCGCCGCGCCGAGCACGCCGAGCCGGTCTTTGGCCGATGCCATGCCGCGCGCCCGGTTGACGAAATTGAGTCCGGCGCAGTAATGGTGGACGTGGATGAAGTCGCCGCCCATGGTGCTTTTCCAGGTTTGGAACGCCGCCGAACGCTCGTCGAAACGCGCCGCGCAGTAGGGCGGAAGCGTGGCCATCTCGGCCTTGTTGGGCGCCCAATCGGCCGCTGCGGATTGCGCCATCGCGAGCCCGGCGCCCAGCGCCAGCATGTTTTTCTTGAAGTGCCGCATCGCCAATTTCCTTTCGCCCCGTTATTCAATGAAGTCGAGCATCACGCTGCCCTGATTTCGCGCACGGCCAGCCAGTCGAACAGGGTGTCCAGCCCGCGCCAGCTCACGCTGAGCAGTTCGGGATAGCGCGGATACAAAGCGCGCACATGCTGCGGCAAAGATTCGAAACCGGCGGGCTGAATGGCACGCCCGAGCATCTTGTTCTGGTAGCCCCGCACACTGTAGCGCACGCGCCGGCGGAAGTATTTCTTCCATTCGCGCGGCAGCCAGGGGGACACCGAGTCGAACGCGAACCCGGCCTCGCGCGCCACCACCACCCTGTCGTTGTCCCAGCGCGTGTCGCCGCGCAAATCCCATTTCAGCATCGCCCCCATCAAGGCATCTTCGCCGATGGTGCCGACGGGCATTCTGATGGCCTGGGCGCGGATGCGTTCGACGAAGCTGCCGCGCAGTCCATACAGGTTTCCGGCGATACCGTTGTCCTGCAGCATGTCGCGCTGAAATGCGACCACGCCGCGGCCGCTTCGGGGCAGCGCCGATACGCCGTTGGCCTGCGGATGCAGCGCCAATGCCTGCGCCATGGCGTCGAGCGAACCCGGAGTGGCGCGCACGTCGCCGTCGATGAAGAAATAGTGCGCCGCGCCGCGCGGCGCGACTTCGTGGACGAACACATTCCAGGCGTTGGCCTTGTCGCCCAGCGCGATCGACACCAGGTGCACGCCGGGATGGCTGGCGCTGTATTCGCGCACCAGGGCTTCGGTACGGTCGGTGCAGGCGTTGGCCAGCACGTAGCATTCGGCTGGATCGCCGACGGCGGCCCGCAGGCTGTCGAGGCAGGCGACGATGTTGCGCGCCTCGTTGTGGGCAAAGACGGCGACGGGCCAGGCTTGCGTAGTGTCGGTCATGGACAGGGTCAAGGTTCGTTTGCGTTCAGGCTCAGCTTGCGGGTCTTGTCGGCGACGCGTTCCCAGGCAAATTCGCGCTCGACCCGCTGCAGCGCGCGCTGTCCCCGCTCGAAGGCCAGCGCCGGCTGCGTCAGCAGGCTGCGCAGGCCGTCCGCCACCGCCTCGACCGAGGTGCCGTCCACCCGCAACCCGGTCTCGCCGTGCAGCACCGCCGAACCGGTGCCGCCGGCTTCGCCCGCCAGGCTGGGCTTGCCGCAGGCGGCCGCCTCGATGAACACCATGCCGAAACCCTCATTGTCGCCGTTGATGTCGCGGTTGGGCATGGCGAACACGTCGCAGGCATTCAGCCAGCGCGGCAGATCGGCTTCCTTGACCGCGCCGATGCGGTGGGCGATGCCCTGCAGACGATGTTGCGCGATCAGGCCGTCGAGATAATCGGCGTCCTCGCCGATTCCCGCGATGACGTAGCGCACCGCAATGCCTTCGCTGCGCAGCCGCGCCACCGCACGGATCGCCTGATCGAAGCCCTTGCGGCGCGACAGCCGGCCGACCGAGAACACCAGCTTGTCGGCGCGGCCGACCCCCAGGCTTGCGCGCAAGTCCTCGGCGTCCAGCCCCGGGCGGAACACCGACACATCGACGCCGGGGTAAATGACGGCAATGCGGGCCGCGGCGACGCCCATGGCAAGCAGGGTGGCGCGCGTATGCTCGCTGTTGGCGACGACCCGGTCGGCATGGCGCAGGGCAAACCGCATGGCCTTGTATTTGCCGCCGCTACCCCAGCTGGTGAGCTCCTCGCCGTGGGCATAGACGACCACCGGGCGCCGGGTCAGCCGTGCCACCGCCCACGCCACCAGTCCTTCGGGCAGCGCGCGGAAGGCATGGATCGCATCGAAGCGGTGGGTCAGCGCCAGCGTCAGCGACTTGAAGAAAAAGCGTGCGTACATCGCCAGCGACTCGGGGCGCAGCCAGGCCACACGCTTGAGGTTCAGGCGATGAATGGTGTTGGGGTGCTGCGCGTCGACCGCCGCCGCATCCGCCACCTCGGCGGTGACGATATGGATTTCCTTGCCGCCGAGGCGTTTGTACACCTCGGCCGCCCATACGGCGGTGCCGCCCTTGGTCGGCAAAAACAGTTCGGTCAGCACCAGCAGGCGGTTCAAGCGGTCACCCCCTCAGCATCGACAGCACGTTGCGCAGGCTCTGCCAGCCCGGGCGCGCCGCCAATGAAGGCAATACGGCGCCGACTGCGGCAAGCCGCTGGCCGTTTTTGCTCAAGGCGCAGCCCAGGTTGTAGCGGGCTTTTTGCATCCGCGCCGCCACTCCCTGCCTGACCGGCGCCGGGAAATTTTCCGCCCGCTGCGCCAGATCGGCGAGGGTGCGCACGTTCTCCCGCTGCGCCGCCACCGGGTCGCGGCGGGTGGCGCTGCCGCCGTGGATCACGTAGACGCCGAGACTTTGGCAAATCACGCCGATGCGGCGGCTGCCTGCCAGCAACCGGGTGAGGAAATGCACGTCCTCGCATACCTTGAAGCCGATCGGATAGCCGCCCAGTTCGACAAAGCGGGCGCGCGGGACGGAAAGCGTATGGGTGTCGCCGAAATGATCGGCCGCGAAGGCGGCCATCTCGGCCGGGGTTTCCATCACCACCCGCATCGCGCCGGCGGCCTTGGCGAGCAGCAGGCGCCCCGACGGGTGCTGCGCCATCGAGGTGCCGAGCAGGCCGCCTGCCGCATCACGATATTCGTAATCGCCGGTCAGGCAATCCAGCGTGGCGTCTTCGGCGATCCATTCCGCATGCAGCCTGATGCGATCGTCCGCATACCAGTCGTCGGCGTCGAGAAACGCCAGCCAGTCGCCGCGGGCGGCCGCCGCGCCGGCGTTGCGCGCCGCCGCGACGCCGCTATTGTTTTGCCGGACCAGGCGCACGGCGTCGCCGAACTGGCGCGCGACCGCGGCGCTGGCATCGGTCGAGCCGTCGTCGATCACGATGATTTCGTATGCCGGCCAGCTTTGTGCCAGCACCGATTCGATCGCGCGCGCCAGCGTGGCCGCGGCGTTGAACGCGGGAATGACGACCGAGAAGCGCGGCGTCACGCCGTCCGCTCCAGCCAGGCCAGCGGCAACGCCAGGCCGCTCAGCCGCGCCGTCCGGCGAAAGCGCGGAATCTCGTCCAGCCGCGCACGCCAGGCGGCGAAGCGCGGCCGCAGCCGGGACTCGACCCAGGCCGGGTCGCGCTCCCGTATGGCGCGCGCCAGTTCCAGCGGCGAGAGAAAGCGCAGGCCGGGGCTGACGGCGAGTGCGGTCGTCAGCCCTGTTTCCAGGGCGGCGAGGCTGGCGTCCGGCGCCTGCAGGAAATTGAAGCGATGGGTTTCGACCAGGCAGGCGCGGCCCTGCCGGGTGCGCGCCTGCAGGCCTTCCAGCAGACGCTGCGGCGGCTGGCCTAGCGCCGGCTCGAAATACACGTCGCGCACCAGATAGGTCGGCCCCGCCGGCGCACGCTCGCCCGTCAGCATCGTGGCATCCACGCAGTCCGGCTGCCCTTTGGCGTTGCGGCAGGTGGCGCGGCGGCCCGGCGTGATGACGGCTTCGATTCCTGCCTGCGCCCAGGCGGCCTCGACCGCGTCGTTCCAGACGAACGTGGTGGCGACCGCCACCTGCGGCGCGCTGCCGAAAATGGCCCGATAACCGGCGGCCTCGGCGGCGGCGGCCTGCCGCATCGCCGCCGCCGCCAGCGCGCGCGACGGCAGGACGGAAGCATCGATCCAGCGGCTTTGCAAATGCGCGGGCAGATCCTCGGTTGCGGCAGGCTCGGCGGCGGCGAGCCAGGCCCGCACGTCCGCATCGGCCTGCGCGGCGGCCAGCAGCGCCGACGGCCAGTAGTGGCACTGGCCATGCAATTGCGGCGCAAACACGCCCGCCCGGATGCCCTCCGTCATCGCCGCCCGGATGGCGTCGAAGCGGGCATCGGCCAGCGTCAGTGCGTGGTATTCCGCGCCGCCGGCCGCCGCGATGCGCACGCCGTCGGGCACTTCCAGCACCACCCCCAGCGTCATCACGGCCGGCCGCCCGCTGCCATCGCGCACGCGCTGCAACGACGCGGCCAGGCGGCGCAATGCGTCGGCCTGCGCCAGCGGCCCGGCGCCCCAGTCGTCGCTTTCGATGACGAGCACCGGCTGGCGCAGCACCGGCTCGCGCCAGCGCGCGGCGAGCGGCGCGGCAAACGCCAGCAGCACGCCCGCCCACACCAGCAGCAGCATCGCGAAAGCGAGCGCCAGCGCCGTCATCGATATCCCATCCGGGCGGCCACCTCCGCCACCTGCGGCAGCACCCGCTCGATTTTTTCGCGGTTGCGGCCGTCCTTCCATTTGTCCAGCCGGATCTCGGAAAAGGCGTTGTAGGGGATGTCGAGCACCTCGGCGCAATGCGCCTGCAGGCGCGCATCGAAGGCCAGCCCGCAGCCCTCGAACACCCGCCGGAAGGTGGCGACCGGATCGCGCAGGAAATCCTCGTAGAACACCTCGACCCATTGCCCGGCGGGCACCCCGTCCCTGGCATCGAGAATGGCCCGGTTGACGACGGCATACTGGAACGCGGCAACCTCTTCGACCGGCGCGCTCAGATAATTGCGCCAGCCCTCGGCAAGGAAGAAACACCACTGCTGCAGTTGCCCGTTTTCCACCGCCACCGTCGCCGGCAGATCGTTCGACCAGGTGGCGAATTCGTCCGGCTTTTTCCAGCCCTCGATCAGGGAATTGAGGTTGTCGCCCGGGCTGCGTTTGACGAAGACGAACACGGCATCGGGAAACAGCGCGCGCAGGTAGGGCACGCACAGGCCGTTCTGGTTGTTCTTGTCGACCCAGCGGTGGCGGCCGGTCCAGCGGTAAAAGTAGCGGCTGACGGCAGCGCGGTCCGCCGGGCTGGCATCGCCGGCGTCCAGCCCGTGGGTATCCCAGTTCTTGTCGGCCAGCGGGTGCAGGCCGGTCCAGTAGTCGTGGGTTTCGCGTTGCAGGCTGCCGATTTCGCGCGACTCGGACAGGGTCTTGTAGACCAGCGTGGTGCCCGCACGCGAGCAGCCGACCACGATGATGGGCCGCTCCGCCGGGCGCCGCGACATTCCCCAGCGCACCCCGCGCAGGCCGCGCCGCAGCCGGCGCGCATGGAACGCCAGCGTTTTCGTCACCTTGTCGAAAAACTCAGTCAAACCCAAGCGCTTTCTGTCGTCATCAATCGGATGCCCGGAGCACACAGGATTCGTGCCCGGCGGCAAGCTCGTTTATATTGGCGGACATTATCCCGTATCACGCTGACACAACACACCATGGATGGCATTTTTGGCTGGCTGGGCGATCACGGCGCCCATCAGGATCTGATCAGGCACATGGGACGCGCGGCCTGCCTGTCGCCGGAAGGGCTGCTGCAGCAGCACAGCAGCCAGGTGCTGGGGGTGGCAGCGTGCTCGCGTTTCGGCAAGGCCGACATCCACGTTGAAAACGGCCTCGCCGCCGCGCTCCACGGGCGCCCGCGTTTTCTGGACGACGAGCTGGCGCAGATCGCGCGCGACCAGAATCCGGCCATGGCGGTCGCGTACGGCTGGCTGCGCTTTGGCGAAAAGCTGCCGACGCTGATGCACGGCAATTTCGCTTTCGCGGTCATCGAGCCGCTGAAGAAGAAGGCCTGTCTGGCGCTCGACCGCGTCGGCGCCGAACGCCTGTGCTACGCGCAACGCGGCGGCCACCTGGTGTTCGGCAGCAGCGTGCAGAACGTGGCCGCCCACCCTGCCGTTGGGCGCAACATCGATCCGCAGGCGATTTACGACTACCTGTACTTCCACACCCTCCCCGCGCCGCGCAGCCTCTACCAGGGCGTGCGCAAGCTGCTGCCGGGGCAGATCGTCACCCTGAAAAACGGCGCGCTCAGCCGCGGTTTTTACTGGCAGGCGGACTACGCCGCGGTCGGCGCCGATTTCGACAGCCACCGCCGCAGCTTTCGCACCATCCTGGATCAGGCGGTGCGCGACGCCGACGCGCCCGCCACTGCCGCGTTTCTTTCCGGCGGCACCGACAGCTCCACCGTGGTCGGCGCCCTCACTGCCGCGCGGGGCGCCGCGGTCGACACGTTTTCCATCGGCTTCGACGCCGCCGGATTCGACGAGATGGAATACGCCCGTTGCGCCGCCGAGCGTTACGACAGCCGGCGCCACGAGTACTACCTGAAGCCGGCCGATATCGTGACCGCGATTCCCGTCATCGCGCGCGAATACGACGAACCGTTCGGCAACGCCTCGGCCGTGCCGACCTATTTCTGCGCCCAGGCGGCGCGCGAGGCAGGGTTCGAACGCATGCTGGCGGGCGACGGCGGCGACGAAATCTTCGGCGGCAACGTGCGTTACGCCAAGCAGCGCCTGTTCGAGACCTACGCCCGCCTGCCGGCTTTGCTGCGGCACGGGATGATCGAGCCGCTGACGCTGCTGCCGGGCCTGTCCGGCCGCTTCCCGCTCGCCAAGCTGAAAAGCTATGTCGACCAGGCCAAGGTCGGCCTGCCGCTGCGGCTGGAGTCCTACAACTTCCTGCATCGCACGCCGCTCGAACAGATTTTCGCCGCGGACTTCATCGACGCCGTCGACCCCTCGGCGCCGGGCGCCGCCCTGAGCGAAGCCTACGAGCGCACGGCGTCGGACCATTACATCAACCGCATGATGCATCTGGACCTGAAATTCACCCTGGCGGACAACGATCTGCGCAAGGTCGGCACCATGACCGAAGCGGCGGGCATCGAGGTGCGCTACCCGCTGCTCGACGACCGCTTGGTGGCCTTCGCCAATCACCTGCCGGTGGATTACAAGGTGCGCGGGCAGAAGCTGCGCTGGTTCTTCAAGGAAGCCTTGCGCGACCTGCTGCCGGAACAGATCATCAACAAGACCAAGCACGGCTTCGGCCTGCCGTTCGGGGTGTGGAGCACGCAATACGCCCCGCTCGGCGAGCTCGTCGGCGACAGCCTAGCCGATTTCAAGCAGCGCGGCTGGATCCGGCCGGCGTATCTCGACCACATGCTCGCCATGCAGCGCGGCCCGCATGCCAGCTATTACGGCGTGATGATCTGGCTGACCATGATGCTGGAGCAGTGGCTGCAGGCGAACGAACACTGAGACGCGCGGCGACGCGCGTCTCAGAAATCGAAATAAATGAATTTCTGGCTGCTGCCGCCAAAGACAATGACGGCGAGCACCAATCCCGCGTAGGCCGTGCCGCGCAGCGTGAAGTGCAGCGTCTCCCAGCGTTGCAGGCCATGCTTCAATCCCCGTTCGATTTGCGGCTCCAGCAAGGCGAGCAGCAGGCTGCCCCACACCAGCAGCTGCACATAGCTGCGCACCGCCGGCGCTGCGGCCGTGCCGCCCAGGCCCAGCATGGCGGCCGCGACCAGCCACGCGTCGTGAAACGTCGGCGCGCGAAAGAACACCCAGGTGATCCATACCAGCGCCAGCGTCAGCGGCCAGCCCAGCCAGGACAGGATGCGCGCAGCGCGGGAACCGGCCGTCACGCCTGCCCTCGCATAGAACGCGAGCAGCAGGCGATGCAGCGCCAGATAGGCGCCGTGCAGGAAGCCCCAGAACACGAATGTCCAGGCCGCGCCGTGCCACAGCCCGCCCAGCAGCATCGTGATCATCAGGTTGGCCAGGTTGCGCGGCAGCCCGCGCCGGTTGCCGCCGAGCGAAACGTAAAGGTAGTCGCGCAGCCAGCGCGACAGCGTGATGTGCCAGCGCTGCCAGAACTCGCGCACGCTGCGGCTGCAGTAGGGATGAAGAAAGTTGCGCGGCAACGTCACCCCGAACGCCAACGCCAGGCCGATCGCCATTTCGCTGTAGCCGGAAAAATCGAAATAGATTTGCAGCGCAAACACCGTGGCGGCAAGCCAGGCCGTATAAAAATCGAGCGTTTCGGGACGGCTGAAGAGTTCATCGGCCAGCGGCGCCAGGTTGTCGGCAAACAGCACCTTCTTGATCAGGCCGGCCATGAAAATCAGCGCGCCCAGCTTGATGTCGCGCGCCCTGAGGGGCTGCAGGCTTTCCAGCTGTTCGACCAGTTCGGAGGCACGCAGGATGGGGCCGGCGATCATGTGCGGAAAGAAGGTGACGTACAGCCACCAGGCGCGGAATGAAATGCGCTGCGTCCATTCGCCGCGGTAGACGTCGATCATCACCGACAGCATGTGGAAGGTGTAAAAGCTGATGCCGAGCGGCAGCGCCCAGTCGCCCCAGCCGGGCGGCGCGCCGGGCAGCGGCAGGTCCAGCCAGGCAGCCAGCCCGAGCAGGCTTTCCAGCATCATGCCGAGGTATTTGACGACCCCCAGAAAACCGAGATTGAGCGCCAGCCCGGCCACCAGCAGGCGCTTGCTGCGACTGGCCGACAGCGCGGAGTAGATCAGATAGTTGAGGCTGACCGAGGCTGCCAGCAGGATGAGGTATGCCGGTTTCCAGGAGGCATAAAAAATCAGGCTGCCGGCCAGAACGACGGCGGCGCGCTCGCGGTAATTGCGCGCGCCGGCATAAAACAGCAGCAGCACGGCAAAAAACAGCAGGAAAGTCGGCGAACTGAAAACCATGGCTGATCAAGCCCCCCGCTCTGCAAGCTGGCGCCCCAGTTCGGCGCTGTAGCGTTGCGCCCCGCGGTTGTTAAGATGCCCGGCATTGACGAACTCCGCAGGCGCGTAGCCGGTGGCGATGGGCAGCACGCTCGCCCCTGCTTGCCGCAGCCGCGCCAGCAGTGCGCGATAAGGCGCGGCCGCCGGACTCGCATCGAAAAAGGCGGAAGGGCGGTCGCGCAACGGCGGGATCGTAACGAATACGCGCACCCCACGGGCCTGCAGAAGCACGATCGTGCGCCACAAGAAGGCCTCGACGCCGGGCGCAGGCGGCAGCTGGGCGGCCGTTTCCTGGCGCACCAGCTGGGTCCTGTTCTGCGCGGCCCCGAAACCTGCCCGATAGCCCAGATGGAGTGCCGCCGCGCCGCCTACCGGGTCGAGCGAACGCACGCTCGCCTCGATGAAACGCAGCGCCTTGTCCGGCTCGCGCAGTTGCCGCAGATTGCCGCTGTAAGACCACAATCGCAGATAGCTGCCCAGCCACTCCCGATAACGTCCGGTTTCCCACAGGGCGCGGCGGTCGGCCAGGAAACCGACATAGCCCAGCGAGTCGTCTTCCTGCAGGGCGCTCTCGTCCAGCCCCAGCACGACGACTTGAACCCCCTCTCCGCCCAGCAGGCCGCGCGCATCCAGACGCCGCACCGCGCCGTGGTAGACCAGCGCATTGGCGCCGGGCAGGCCCAGATTGAAACCCTGCCGGCTGCCATCCGCCCATGCCTGGCCGAACGTGCGCGGATCCACGCCATTGTCGATCCGGCTGTTGCCGATGAACAGGACCGATGGCGGGTTGCGCTCCACGTACTGCAGCTTGTCGTACGCCCGCCCCAGGGCAAACACCGCGCGGAACTGGTGGATCACCCGTTCGCTGTGCAGGGCGGACTCGACCAGCGCCAGCAGCAGCAGCGCCAGCCAGAACGCCCCCCCCAGGCCAGGCGGCAGACGCAGACGCGGCCAATGCACGGAAATCAGGACCCCGGCCCGATGCGGGCCTGGTGAAACTGGCTGGCGGGATGGAGGAAGCGTCCGCCTGCGGCCTGGTTCACGGCAGGCACGGCATTGTCCAGCACCCCCGAAAACTTTGCCGCCAGCACCAGGACGATCATCAAGTGGTAGGGCAAGTCGAAATAGCCCATTCCCAGGAATGCGCCGCCTGCGGCATAGCCGACCAGGCTCACCTGGATCATGGCGGCCAGGTCGGAAGCCCATTTCCTGTCGGGGTCGTTCTTGCATCGCGCAATGATCTGCTGCGCCCGGATCCAGGCCATCAGGCCCAGCAGCACGAACAGGCCGAATCCGATGAACCCCTGCTCGCCCATGATCTCGAAATAAATGCTGTGCACGTCGCGCACGTTGAACGGGTCGGGCGCGTACTGGCGGAAAACCGGCGGCCGCCACATCTCGAAGCCGCCGCCGGTGATGCGGTCTTTCGCCACATTGAACGCGGTATGCCAGGCGTTGATCCGCCCTTGCGCCGACTGGTCCTGTTCGTAGGTCTCGATCGTGTTCATGCGGTCGTACCATGCCTGCGGCATGACCGATGCCATGATGCCCACGGCCACCGCCATGTAGATGCCGGTGACGATCTTGTTGCGGCTTTTCAGCCACAGGAACAACCCCATCGCCAGCATCGCCACCAGACCGCCGCGCGACTGGCTGCCGATGGCCGCGACGCCGGTCAGCACCATGGCGCTGGCCAGCCCGATGCGGATCCACTTGCGGGTTTCCTGCAGGTGCAGATAGCGGATGAGCGGAATCGCCATCACCAGCGCCAGCGCCAATTCGTTGTTGCCCCCGATGAAGGTTCCGGACGGCCCCTGCACCCGGTAGGCGCCGCCGTTGAGGATGGTGAAAATTCCGCCCTTGACGCCATAAAAGCCGAACGACAGCGCGATCACCCAGATCATCCAGTGCAGCTTGTGGCGATCGGTGATGATGAGCGCGGTGAGGAAGACCATCAGCTGGATCTTCCATACCTTGTTCCACTGCAGCCAGGCGGAATCGGAATAGAACGCGAAGAAGGTCGTGAACAGCATCCAGCCGATAAAGATCAGCAGGACGATGGTTTCCCGCGTCCATGGCATCTCTTTTTTCTCCTTGGACGCCATGAAGGCCACGATGGTGACCAAACCGACGATCATGGAGAACGGCAGATCGTAGGCGAATCCCCACGCCAGCCGGTGCGGATTCATGTAGCCCAGCCACGACCACAGCAGGATGCCCAGCCAGGGGCGCTTGAAAACGAAAGGCAGCAGGCCGAAAATCAGGCCGGCAATGAACAGGTCTCTCATACGGATCGGGTTTTCTGCGCCATCGGTGAAATCGTGATGTCCGCCATATTCATCATCAGGGCATCGGCAAGGTATCCGGCATTCAGGGTACACAATTGCGGCGCATCGCGCAGGGCCTGCCCGCTCCCCGCCGGGCGCCGATCGCGCCCGATTCGGGCCGGCGGGCGCCGGGGCTCGCGGCGCATCGGCAGTTCGAACCAGGCGGCCGGCTCCATGCGCGCGGTTCAGGCCACGGCTTGCGCCAGCGCGCCGTGCAGGGGGACGTGGCTGACGACGTAGCGGTGTTTGCCCGAGGCTTCCGGCGCGATCGTCTCCAGCAGCTTCAGATCGACGACCAGGGTGGTGCCCAGGCGCGCACGCAATCCATGCTGGATCGCCTCGCGCGCCGCGTCGTTCCAGCGCGCATCCGGCACCACCTGCACCTCCAGCCGGTCGACCGCGTGCTGGATCAGCTTGAACTGGCCCACCCCGGGAATTGCGCGCAGCACGTAAATCACCGCCAGCGCATGCATGATGCGGCCGTCGGCGGCGACGATGAAATCGGTCTGCCGCCCCACCACCGCATCCAGCACGGCGAGGCCGCGCCCGCCGGGGTCGGTCCGCCCCGAACGCCTGACCACGTCGCCGGTGCGGTAGCGGATGAAGGGCTGCGCCGCCGACACCAGGCTGGTGATCACCGCCTCGCCTTCCTCCGCCGGATTGCCCGCCGCATCCAGCACCTCGACGAGATGCGTCTCGCTCATCTGCAGCAGCGACCCGTCCGGCGCCTGCAGCGCCATCAGCCCGGCATCGCGGGCGCCGTACTCGACCGAGACCGGCACCCCGAACACGCGTTCGATCAACTCGCGCTGATGCGGAAACAGCGGCTCGCCGGTGCTGCTCACCACGCGCAGCGCGGCCAGCTTCGGCCGGCTGCCGCGCGCTTCGGCATGCGCGGCCAGCAGCGCCAGGCTGCTGGCGTAGCCGTAGATCGCCTTCGGATTCCATGCCTGGATCGCCCGCAGGTAATCGTCCATGCGCGCGGGCGACATCTCGAACGCATTCAGCAACAGCTGGTTGACCAGGCGGTCACGCAGGGATTTGATGCGGTCGGTCTTGTTCAGCTCCACCGGCGCGCCCCACAGGTACACCTCGCGCTCGCCCGGGTTGACGCCCCACCAGCGGCGCGCGCGCAGCCGCCCGGCGGCGTCGGCGGCCTGGCGCGCCCGGCCGAAATAGAAAATCAGCGGCTCGCCGCTGGAACCGCCGGTGGTGTAGGGGAACACCCCGCCCGGTGCGCCGCGCCACACCAGCCGTTCGACGTTGTCGCGGGCGTCGCGCTTGTCCATCGTCGGCAGGCGCGACAAGTCGGTCAGCAACACCGCCCCGGCCCTGACGGCATCGGCCAGCCCGGCGGCCTGCAGCCTGGCCGCGTGCCACGGGCTGTGCGCCAGGGCGCCTTGCAGCAGCACGTTGAGATGCCCGGTCTGATAATCCAGCATCTCGCTGCGCGACAGCCACTGCGTGCGCTCCAGCTCGGCAAGCACAGCGAAGGTCGGCCGGCGCATCGCCGCCTCCTGGGCGCGAAACACACCGCGGGCGAGCCAGGCGGGAACGCTCATGACGGCGTCCTCCGGGACAACGCCCTGAAGCGCTCCAGCAATTCGTCGCACAGGCCGATCACGGCAGGCGCAATGTCGGGCGGGCGGCGGCGCTTCACCGACCGCGCATGGATGCGCCCGGCAGTCGCGGCATTGAAGCCGGGCAGGCCGAGAAAATCGTATACCGCAGCGACTTCGCGCAGCGGCTGCTGCACCATGTCTTCGTAAAAAACGACGCGCACGCGCGCATCGGCGGCCAGCTGCTGCTCGAAAAACAGCGCATTGCGGTAAAACCACATGATGGCTGCGCCCTCGGCTTCGCTGGCCTCCGGACGGTACAGCGCGGCGAGCAGTTCACGGGTGGCGGCCGACATGCCGCGCCCGCGCCAGTCGCTCGCATCGCCCTGCGCCAGGCGCTGCCATTGCGGCACGAAATTGCCGAAGGACTTGATCGCCGAGCTGACGCTGTCGCGCCAGTCGCGCACCACCCACAGGGTTTTCGCGGGCGCGAACTCATCCATCAAGGCCTTGACGCGATCGAGCTCGCACAGCGCCTTGATCACGAAAACCGGCGCCGGGCATTGCATCGCAAGCTGCCGGATCACGGCGAGATCGCGCATCTCGTAGCGCTCGAACGCACGCGGGTCGGTCTCGTGGAACACCCGGGTCATCGCGCTGGCATCCAGCACGTCCATCAAAAGATTGGTACCGGAGCGCTGCATCCCGGCAACGAACACATGCTGCGCGAGCGGGCGCGGCAGCACGCGCTGGCGCAACGCCTTGGCGTGCCGCCACAGCGCATGCCGGATGCGCACAGGCAGGCTGCGGGCGTCGTGGCCGGTGGCGGGTTTGGGCTGGTTTGTCATTTGGCGGCTGCGGCGCTTGGTTGAATCGATTCCGGCGACCCCGCCAGCACCTGCTCGAACGCACCCAGCAGCTGCGCCACGCGCTTGTCCCACTGGTTGGCGCGGGCGTATTCGAGGATCGCGGCGCGATTCCAGTGCGCATTCAGCGCGGCGTCCAGCGCCTGCCGCAAGGCAGCCGCGTCGCCAAACGGCACCACGCTGCCGAGTTCGGCACGGCAGACCACTTCGGCATTGCCGCCGACGTCGGTGGTGACGACCGGCAGGCCGCAGGCCATGGCCTCGAGAAATACATTGGCCCAGCCTTCGTTGCGGGTCGCCAGCACGAACACGTCGGATGCCGACAGCGGCCACTTGAGTTCCTCCGGCGGCAGTGCGCCGAGAAAATGCACGCGTCCGGCCAGGCCCAGCCGCGCAACCTGCGCATCGAGTTCGGGGCGCATGTCGCCTTCCGGGCTGCCGCCGCCGACGACGAGGTAATGCAGGTCCGGATGACGCATGAGCAGCGCCGGCAGGCAGTCGATGACGCGGTGCATGCCCTTGCGCTCGACCAGCCCTCCCACCGAGACCAGCACGCGCGCGCCGGCCGGCAGCCCGAACCTGGCGCGCGCGGCGGCCCGCTCGACCGGCTGGAAAATCCCGGTATCCACGCCGTTGCCGACGACTTCGGTTTTCTCGCCGGCAGCGCCAAGCTCGAGCGCCAGCCGGCGCAGGGAATCGGACACCGAGAACACCCGCGTGGCGGCCTTGAGCGTGCGCGCCAGGCGCGGACGCAGCACCGGGTCACGGCTATGCGGCACTTCGGTGCCGCGCAGGGTGACCGTCACCGGCAGGCCGAGCCAGCGCCCCAGCCGGACGGCGGCCTCGCCGTCCGGGTAGGCAAAGTGGGCATCGATGAGGCGCGCCCCCCCGGCCTGGAGGCGGCGCAGCAGGAAAAAGCTGCCCAGCGCCATCGCCATGCCGTCCAGCCGGCGCAGCAGGCCGGGCAGCGCCAGGAAACGCGGGTGATACACGCGGATGCCCCGCTGGATTTCCAGCGCCGGCGCCGGCGGACGGTAGCCCGGGCGCAGCCGGCGGATCAGCGACTGCCCGGGAAACCACGGCTGCGGCGAGACGACGCAGAGCGGCCGGTGCTGCGCCACGCGGAACATGCGCTCGCGAATGAACAGGCCGGCGCCGGGGCGCGCCGCGCTGGGGAAGAGCGAGCTGAACACGACCAGGCCGGCCCGCCGCGGCTCGACTGTATCCGCCTCAGCCAAGCGCCGCCTCCATGCCCGGTTTCACGAGGCTGCCGTACACTTCCCGATAGCGCGCCACGCTGGCCGCCCAATTGCGTTCGGACTCCACGAACTGGCGGCCGTTGCGCTTCATGCTGTCCCAGCCCTGCTCGCCCTTCAGCAGCGCCACCACCTTGCTGGCGAGGTCTTCCGCATTGCCCGCCCGGAACAAGGTGCCGGTCTTGCCGTCCTCGATCAGCTCCTTGTGGCCGCCGACATCGGACGCCACCATCAGCCGCCCCTGCGCCATCGCTTCCAGCGGCTTCAGGGGCGTGACCAGTTCGGTCAGCCGCATCGGGTGGCGCGCATACACCAGCACGTCGATCAGGTCGTAGTAGCGATTCACCTCGCCGTGCGGCACCCGCCCGGCGAACACCACGCGCTCTTTCAGATCGAGCGCCATCACCTGCCGCTTCAGGGCCGCATCCTGCGGCCCGCCGCCGACCAGCAGCACCTTCACGTCGGGCACCTGCCCGAGGATCGCCGGCAGCGCGGCAATCAGCAGGTCCAGCCCCTCGTAGGCGTAGAACGATCCGATGAAGCCGAGCACGCGGCTGGTGCCGAGGCCGAGCTTCATTTTCAGTTCGGGGTCGGGCTTGCCGCCGACCGCGAACTGGTCGATGTCGACCGCATTCGGGATGACGCTGATCTTGCCGCGCGCGATGCCGCGCGCGACGAGATCGCGGCGCAGGCCTTCGCAGATGACCGTCACCGCGTCGGCATTTTTTACCGCCCAGGTTTCCAGCGCGCGCGTCAGTTTGTAACGCAGGCTGCCCTCTCTGGTGCTGCCGTGGTCGACTGCGGCATCCTCCCAGAAAGCGCGGATTTCGTACACCACCGGAATGCCCAGCTTGCGTCCGATGCGTATCGCCGGCACCGCGTCGAGCACCGGCGAATGCGCATGGATGACGTCGGGCTGCAGCTCGCACGCCAATCCCAGCAGGCGTTTCTCGATCGCCCCCATCACCGCGAACGGGTCGCCGCCCGGCAGCCGGGAGAGCAGGCCGGACGGTTTCGGGGTGCGGTAGAAATGCAGGCCGTCGGCGTCCTCTTCCGGCACGCTGCAATCGATCTGCTTGGGGCCGGACAGGTGATATGTTTCCCAGCCGAGCTTGCGCTGGTTGCGCAGGATCGCCGCGCTGCGGAAGGTGTAGCCGGAGTGCAGCGGCAGGGTGTGGTCGAATACGTGCAGGATCTTCATGCCGCCTCGCGCTGCGTGTCGTCCATGCCCAGCACCTGCGCCAGGAAGGCGTCGAACATCAGCACCGTCCACAGGATCACCGAATAATCGCGACGGCCGGATTGATGGGCCTCGACCGCCTCGCGCAGAAAATCCTGGTTGAACAGGCCGCTGCAGGCCAGCCGCTCGCCCAGCACCACGCCGCGGATGGTGGCGGCCAGCGGGCCGCGGAACCAGGCGGCCAGCGGCACCGAGAATCCCATTTTCCTGCGGTACAGCACGTCGCGCGGCAGATACGGCTCCATCGCCTTTTTCAGCAGGTATTTGCCCTCGGTGCCGCGCAGCTTGAGATCGGTGGGCAGCCCGGAGACCCAGCCCATCAGCTCGTGATCGAGCAGCGGCTCGCGCACTTCGAGCGCGTGCGCCATGCTGGCACGGTCGACCTTGGTGAGGATGTCGCCGACCAGATAGGTTTTCATGTCGAGATACTGCACCAGCGACAGGGGATCGTCGGTGGGTGCCACCGCCGCATGGCGACGCAGCACCTCCACCGCCTGGTAGCCCTGCAGTTCGCGCTTGAACGACGGCGCAAACAGCTGCCTGCGCTGCGCATCCGACAGCAGCGAAACGCCGTGGAAATAGCCCTCGACCGTATCGCGCGCCAGCGCCTCGAAGGTGGTCTTGGCGCGCAGCACCCTGGGCGCCCAGTCGGCTTTCGGGTACAGCCTGCCGAGCGTGCCGAACAGCGGGCGGCGCAGCGCGAGCGGCATCGCCGCGCGCATCCGCTCCTCGTAGCGGAACCAGCGGTAGCGCCGGTAGCCAGCGAAATGCTCGTCGCCGCCGTCGCCCGACAGCGCGACTTTCACGTGCTTCCTCGCCAGTTCGCACACCCGGTAGGTCGGCAGCGCGGACGAGTCGGCATAGGGTTCGTCGTATACCTGGGCGAGCCTGCCGACCAGGCTGAAGTCGTCGGCGGCGACGGTTTCGACGTGATGCCGCGTGCGGTAGCGGTCGGCCACCTGCTGCGCGAATTCGATCTCGTTGAAGGCCGGATCGTCGAAGCCGATCGAGCAGGTGTTCACCGGCGCCGCCGACTGCGCCGCCATCATCGCCACCACCGCGCTGGAATCGACGCCGCCCGACAGGAAGGCGCCCAGTGGCACGTCGGCGATCATGCGCAGGCGGACCGATTCCTTCATCCGCTCGACCAGCTCGTCCATCGCGCCGGCCTCGTCCTTCACCGCCACCGGCGTAAAAGGCATGTCCCAATACTGCCTGGGCAATGCGCGCGCCTGGCCGCGCTTGAGCGTGAGCGTGAACCCCGGCGGCAGTTTGTACGCGCGTTTGAAAATGGTACGCGGCTCGGGCACGTAGCCGTAGGCGAAATATTCCTCGACCGCCAGCGGGTCGATGTCGCGCGCAAGGCGCGGATGCGCCATCAGCGACTTCAGCTCCGAGCCGAAAATGAACTCGCCGCTGTCGAGGAAGGCGTAATACAGCGGCTTGACGCCGAAGCGGTCGCGCACCACGAACAGCGTTTCCTGCTTGCGGTCCCACAGCGCGAACGCGAACATGCCGCGGAAACGCGCGACGCAGGCTTCGCCCCAGGCCTCCCAGGCGTGGACGATGACTTCGGTGTCGGAATGGGTGCGGAAGACGTGGCCGAGCGCTTCGAGTTCGGGCACCAGTTGCTGGAAGTTGTAGATCTCACCGTTGAACACGACCACCACCGAGCCGTCTTCGTTGCACAGCGGCTGCTGCCCGGTGGACAGGTCGATGATGGACAGCCGCCGGTGCCCCAGCCCCAGGCCGGGCTCCAGATGCAGGCCGCCTTCGTCGGGGCCGCGGTGAAACTGGGTTTCGTTCATGCGATGCAGCAGTTCGCGCGAAATCTCGTTCGCGCCGCTGGTGTCGAAAATGCCGGTGATGCCGCACATAGCTTGTCGTTCGTCCCTGTTGCTGTCGAGTTTTCAGGCTGCCTGACGGCGCCCCAGCGTTCGATCGTATACCCTGGCGTAGGCCTCGGCCATGGCCGCAATGCTGAAGCGCTGCTCGGCCTGCCGCCGCGCCTGCCCGCTGTGTTCGGCGATGCGCGCCGGCGAGTCCAGATAGCCGAGCAAGGCCTGTGCCATGTCGTTGACGTCGCCCGGCGCCACCAGCATGCCGTTGACGCCCGTCTTCACCAGTTCGACATTGCCGCCCACCGCGGTGGCGATCACCGGGAGGCCGCTCGCCTGCGCTTCGAGGACGGTATTCGAGATGCCCTCGTTCTTGGAAGGCAGCACGAATACGTCGAACGCCCGCATGATCTCCGCAATGTCGTGGCGCTCGCCCGGCAGCCAGGCCAGATGCGCCAGGCCGGCCTGCTGCAGCAGGGCCTGGCAGACCTCGCGCGCCGGCCCCTCGCCGACGATGACCAGCCGCGCGCGCTCGGCCCGCTCGGGCTGCCGGTGCACCAGCTGGATGAAAGCACGCGTAAGCATGGGGTAATCCTTGACCTCGACCATGCGCCCCACCGAGCCGAAAACGATGCTCTCGGGGTGGGCGAACGCCGGCCGCGCCCCCGCGCGCGGATGGAATTTCGCGCTGTCGACGCCGTTGTAGATCTGGTGCAGCTTGTGCGGCGGCACGTGGATGGTCAGGCGCAGCCAGGTTTCGAGGTCCTGGCTCACGGCGATGTAGTTCGACACCAAAGGCCGCGCCGCGCGGCGCAACAAATTGTATTTCCAGTTGCGCCCATGGAGGTCGAACACGTCGCGCCCGTGCTCGCCGTGAACGGTGGCGCGGATGCCGGCGGCGGCGGCGACGAACTGCGCTTCCAGCGCGGCCAGATTGCGGGTGTGCACCAGGTCGGGCTTGAGCTGACGCAGTAGTTTCCACAGCCGCGCCGCCCAGCCGAGGCCGTGTCCCGGTGCGCGCTGCAGCGCATGGAATTCGACCGCCTGCGCGCTGATGCGCCGACGGAAATCGCTGTAGTCGGTCAGCGCCACCACCGTGTGCCGGTAGCGCTGTGGCGGCAAGGCGTTGAACAGATTGACCATGCCGTTTTCCATGCCGCCGGTGTCGAAGCGATGGACGACATGCACGATGTGTGCGGTCACGGCCCGTCAACCCGGTCGAGCGCGCGCCCGATCGCGGGTTCCATGTCTGCGGCGAAACGCGCCAGCGCGGCGGTCGCGGTCTCGATCTCCGCATCCTCGTAGGGCGTGGCGATCAGCACCGACAGGCCGTCGTCGCGCCGCAGCAGCACCCGCTCGAAGGCCAGGCTCAGCTTGGCGAACTGATCGTTGACGGTGGCATGCCGGCCGATCAGGTTCCACTGCCATACCAGCAGGCGCTGGCCATTGCTGCCGCGCAGCCTGGCCTGCCGCACCTGGCGCGCCATGCCGCCGATCTGCACCGTGGCGAGCGTTTCGCCGACGTTGGACCACAGCGGATCTTTCTGCCGGATCATGAAGTTCTGCGAGTTGATGAGTTCGGCATCCTGCCGCTGGGTGACGTAGTAATTCAGTTCGAGCAACACGTTGCGGCCGGCCTGGGTGTAGGCGCGGCGCAGCTGGCGGTCGGCACCGATCCAGTGCGGCGTCCAGCCGGTGAAATCCTCGCCGGGCTGCCAGCCGCCCTGCGCCTGAATCTGCAATGCGGGCATGGCCGGCAGCGCGCGCGCGTCGAGCCAGCCGGCGTAGGCCGGCCACAGGCCGGCCACCGCCAGCGCCGCGATCGCCACCGGCAGCAGCGGGCGCGCAGCGGCGCCGTCTGCGGACGGTGCAAGCCCGGACGCGACAGCGGGCTCGGGCTGCTCGTCTTCGCGCCAGAAACTGCCGACCCAGAACAGCAGCAGCATGACGAGGCCGAAAAACACCCAGCCGTAAATGTAATGATCGATGCCCAGCGCCAGCTTCATGTCGGACAGGTGGGCGATCATCACGATCAGATAGGCGCGCCCGCTGTTGGCGAAGATCGGCACGACGATGGCGGCGAGCGAGAACAGCAGCCGGCGTTGCCACGAACGGTAGGTGAGGTAGGCGTACAACACGCCGAGCGTGACCGAGGCAATCAGATAGCGCAGGCCGGAGCAGCCTTCGACCACCGACCAGTCGCCGCTCGGGATGCTGAAAAACGTGCCTTCGCGGTACACCGGAATGCCGCTGGCCTGCAGCATCGCCACGGTGAAATCGGCCGTGACCCCCATCAGCGGCTGGATCAGGAACTCGCCCATCGGCACGGCGAACAGCAGGAACATCAGCGGGAAGAAGGCGGCCCGCACGAAAGCCGCTCCGAGCAGCGACCACACCGCGGCAATCAGCATGGCGACGAACGCGTATTGCGCAGCGACGTTGACGCTGCCGGCATCGGCCAGCAGCCAGCCGGCGCCGGCCGCCGCCAGCAGCAGCAGCCCGCGCAGATCGGGGCGCGGCCGGATCTGCGCCAACGCATCGCGCCGGCGCCAGACCAGCCAGGCGCTGATGGGAAACACCAGGTAGCCGTGCGTGAAGGTCTCCGACCGGTCCCACACCTCGATCATCGAATGCACGGTCGGCCAGAACGCGGCGCCCAGCAGCAGCAGGACGCCACTGGTCAGCGCAGCCGGCAGCAGCCAGCCGTTGCGCGCAGTCGAAGGGAGGGAATCGGGCAGGGCGTTCATGCGGGGCAGGTCTCCAGAGCGGCAGCGGCCGGCGCCGGTTCGAACAGTCCGTCGATCGCGCTCAAATTGCGCGTCCAGTCGTAGTGGGTCAGGATGCAGTCGCGCGCCGCCGCAACGGCTGCGGGCGCCTGCAGCCGGGCAATCACCGCGCGGGCGAATCCGGCTTCGTCCTGCGCCGGGATGAAATCGCGCCCGGCCTCGGCACGGATACCCTCGGCGGCCTGCGCGCTGGCGACCACCGGGCGCGCCATCGCCATGGCTTCGAGCACCTTGTTCTGCACGCCGCGGGCGATGCGCAAGGGCGCCACCGCACAGGCGGCGTGCGCCAGATAAGGCCGCACGTCGGGCACGCCGCCGGTGACCACGACGCCGGGCTGGCGCGCCAGCGCCCGCACCGCCTCGCCGGGACGGCTGCCGACGATGGTGAACTGCGCGCCCGGGACCGCGTCGCGGATGGCCGGAAAAATCCGCTCGGCGAACCAGGTCACGGCGTCGACATTCGGCCAGTAGTCCATGGCGCCGGTGAAGACCACACCCTGCACGCCGGCTGGATATGGATCCGGATAGTCGCGCAGCGGTGAAAAATAGTCGGCATCGACGCCGTTCTCGAACGCGCCGATCTTGTGGCGCGCAAGCGGCACGCGCTGTTGCAGCAGGGCCGCCTCGTCGCTCGACACCAGCAGCGTGGCGTCGAAATCGCATGCCGCCCGCGCCTCCCATTCGGCCAGCCTGCGGCCTTCGCGCGCATACACCCACGACAGCGGCCAGCGCTGCGTCGGCGCGTATTGCGTCCATTTATCGGAATCGACATCGACCATGTCGAGCACGCGGCGCGCGAGGTTTTCCGGCATGAACTGCGCCATCGCCGAGGAAAACGCCAGCCCGCGGGTCACCGTCCCGGAAGCGGCCAGTCCGGTCGCCCAGCGTTTGAGTTCGCGGCTGCGATAATACGGCAGCGTCAGCGCTTCGCCGGTCAACAGCCCGCCCAGGCTCGCCAGCCTGGCGCGGCGCGAATGCAGCGGCAGCAGCCTGAGCGATGCGCAGTAGGGCTGCAGAGCATCCCGGTACTGCCAGTCGGCAGGGTCGTCGACGAAGGCGCCGAGATGGATTTCATAGCGTGCGTTCAAATGCCGCAACAGGTGGAACGAGCGGATCTTGTCGCCCTTGTTGGGCGGAAACGGAATGCGGTGAGCAAGAAACAGCAGCCCTTCCTTCATGCCCTACCCCAGGTTCTTCACGATATGCGGCCCGATGACGTTGGCGAGTGCCAGCGGCATTTTTTTCCAGGCCTGGATGAAGAGGCGGTACTTGGGATTGAGCGGATTGATTTCGGGGACGCTTTTGTCGCCCACCAGGAAATACTCGTAATACAGCGGCGTCGGCTCGAAGCCCCAGTTTTTCTTGAAATCGAACGAGCCGGTGCCGCGCTTGCTGCGGCCGAAATCGAACACCTTCAGCCCGCGCTCGCAGGCGCGCCGCATCACTTCCCAGTACATGAAGTCGTTGCCCGCCACCGCCCGCGCCGCCTCCACCCCGCCACCGTAATACGGCAGCACTTCGTCGCGGAAATAGAACGACATGACGCTGGAGATCACCCGGCCATCGAGCGTGACGGTGAGCACCTCGCAATCGTCGCCGAACTCGCTTTTCAGCAAGCGGAAAAACTTGCGCGAAAACACCGGCGTACCCAAGCGGTGCACGCTCGCCGAGTAGGCTTTGAAGAAGCGGGCGGTGTCGGCGTCGATCTCGCTGACCAGGCCGGCCTTGATGCCTTTTCTCACCATCGCGCGCTGCTTGCGCGGAATGGCCGTCATGTTGGCCTCGATTTCGGGTTCGATGGCCTTCTTGAACGTGACGTACAGATCCTTGGTCGGCCAGTGGGCATGCTGCGCGCTCTGGTTGCGGTATTCGAGCGCGCCGACCCCGAGCCGTCTGGCCAGGGCCTGCGCGGCTTCGTCGAGTGCGCGCCAGGCCGCGTCGTGATCGGCCAGGATGCCACCGTAAGCGCAGAACGGCAGCGACCCCAGGCTATGGCCGAACAGGCGGCTGTCGATTTCAACCAGCGGCAGCACGCCTGCCAGTTCGCCGCCGCGCTCGGCCAGCAGGAAGTGGCTGCGGTGGCCGAACGCATCCTCGATGACGCGCTTCCAGCCAGCACGGTGGAAAAAGCTCGCGTCGGGGTGCGCCTGGACATACGCATCCCAGCGCGCGAGGTCGTTCGCCTGCAGCGTCCGCACCGTGACTTCGGCGGCGGCAGCGGGCATGGCAAGAGGTTCGGCGGGTGTATTCAATGGGCAGGCAGGAACACGCGGTCGACGCGGTCCCATTCAAAATCGTCCAGCAAGCGGCGCAGCCTGTCCGGCATGCGCTGCAGGTTGACGTAGTGGCGGAAGCGCGTCCTGGCCGGCAGCCCCGGCTGGCGCGGCTGTCCGGGATCGAGTTCCCACGGGTGGAAATAAAACATGCACGGCGCCCGATCCTGCCGGTTGACGCGGCGCAGCATCCAGCGCGACATCGCGTAGGGCAGCAGGCGGAACCAGCCGCCGCCCGCCGCAGGCAGATTGCGCCCCAGCAGCGGCAGGGTGGTCGGCGGCAGTTCGAGGATGCCGTCCGCGCCATTCGGGCGGTGCGGAAAGCGCGGCGCGTCGGGCATGCCGTAGTGATCGTGGCGCACCGGGTAAATGCTGGAGCTGTATACATAGCCGGCGTTTTCCAGCTCTTCGACCGCCCACCAGTTCGCCTGGTTGATGGAAAAGCTCGGCGCGCGGTAGCCGCGCACGGCGACACCGCCGAGGTCTTCGAGGATGCGCTTGGCGCGGACGATGTCGGCGCGGAATTCGGCCGGCGTAAGATCGGACGCGCGCTGATGGCCGTAGCCGTGGCTGGCCAGTTCGTGGCCGTTGTCGACGATGCGGCGCACCAGCTGCGGATAGCGTTCGGCGATCCAGCCGAGGGTGAAGAAGGTGGCCTTGGCGTCGGCCTCGTCGAGCAGGCCGAGAATGGCATCGACGTTGCGCTCGACCCGGCACGGCAGCGTGTCCCAGTCTTCGCGCCGGATGTGCGGCGCGAACGCCGGATGTGCGGCGCGAACGCCGACACCTGGAAATAATCCTCGACGTCGATCGACATGGCGTTCTTCATTCAGGCGGCCCGGATTCCTTTCTGCATCGGCAGCCAGCCCTTCAGCGTGTGGGCAATGCGCATCGCCGCGCGGCCATCCCAGTATTCGGGGATGCGCCCGCTCTTGCCGCCGTCCGCCATCACCTCGCCGAACGCAGCCCGGATCGCCGCGGGATCGGGGCCGACCAGGGTATTGGTGCCCTCGGCAATCGTGATCGGGCGCTCGGTATTTTCACGCAAGGTGAGGCAAGGCACGCCGAGCGCCGTGGTCTCTTCCTGGATGCCGCCGGAGTCGGTCAGCACCAGTTTGGCGTCGCGCAGCAGCCCGAGCATTTCCAGATACCCCAGCGGCGGCAGGACATGCAGGCCATCGAGTCCGGCGGTGAGGCCGAATTTCTCGATGTTGCTGCGCGTGCGCGGATGCAGGGGCATGACGACCGGCAGGCGGCGATTGATTTCGCCGACCGCATCCAGCAGCGCGGCGAGCGTGGCCGGGTCGTCGACGTTGGACGGGCGGTGCAGCGTCAGCACCGCATACTGCGGCAGCGCCGTGCCGAGGGTCCGGCTGCCCGGCACCGCTCGCTCGAGATTGCGGTGCAGGGTATCGATCATCACGTTGCCGACGAACTCGACGCGTGCGGGATCGATGCCTTCACGCTGCAGGTTGGCGAGCGCGCTCCTCTCCGTAGTGAACAGCAAATCGGAAATCTGGTCGGTCAGCACGCGGTTGATCTCTTCCGGCATGCTGCGGTCGTAGCTGCGCAGGCCGGCCTCGACATGGATCACGCGCACGCCGCGCTTGGCCGCCACCAGCGCGCAGGCGAGGGTGGAGTTGACGTCGCCCACCACCAGCACCGCCTGCGGCTGCACGCTGCCGAGCACCGGCTCGAAGCGTCGCATCACTTCGGCAGTCTGCACCGCGTGGCTGCCGGAGCCGACTTCCAGATGGTGATCCGGGCGCGGAATGCCGAGATCGGCAAAAAAGCTGTCGCTCATCGCCGCGTCGTAATGCTGGCCGGTGTGCAGCAGCTGCGCAGCGATGCCGGTCTCGGCCAGCGCCGCCATCACCGGCGCGATTTTCATGAAATTGGGACGTGCGCCCGCGACGCATAAAACCTGGGTCATGGCCGATCCTAATGCGCGGCGTCGCGCTGCCCGGACGGCGCTTCGTCGTCCGCCGCGGGCCGCTCGCTGACGGTGTAGAGAATCTTGCGCACGATGGGCAGGATGCGGTTGATCGAGCGTTCCATCTGCTCGACGCGCAAGGCCAGCCGCGCCGTGTCTTCGTTGTGCAGCGCGCCGCCCGCGGACAGCTGGTTGCCGACGCCGGTGCTGCCATGGAAATCCTGGTGCGCCACCTCGTTTTTCAGGTCGGAAATCACCTCGTCGACCTCGGCCTCGCCGAAATGGCCCTTTTCTTCGAGGAAACCGAACAGCAGCAAGCGGTCGCAGGTGGTGTTGAGGCGGCGCGGAATGCCGCCGGTAAAGCGGTGCAGCGCAACAAACGCTTCTTCATCGAAACCCGGATTGCCCTGCCAGCCGACGGTGCGCAGGCGATGCTCGATATAGCCGCGCGTCTCGTCGGCATCGAGCGGCCCCAGGTGGTAGGAGGCGACCACGCGCTGGCGCAGCTGCTGCATGTCGGGGCTCTGCAGGATGCCGCGGAATTCAGGCTGTCCCAGCAGGAAGGTCTGGATCAGCGAACGCTCGTTGCTCTGGAAATTGGACAGCATGCGCAGCTCCTCCACTGCGCGCGGCGTCAGGTTCTGCGCCTCGTCCACCACCAGCAGCGCGCGCTTGCCCTGGCGGCTGGCGGCGCCCAGGAAATCCTCCAGGTTTTTCAGCAGCGCGGACTTGGTCAGCCCCTCGTGCTGCAGCCCGAACGAAGCGGCCACGCTGCGCAGCGTGTCTTCGGCATCGAGCTGGGTCGACACCAGTTGCGCGGCCACCAGGCTGTGGGCATCGAGCTGGCGGAACAGGTTGCGCACCAGCGTGGTCTTGCCTGCGCCGACCTCGCCGGTGATGACGATAAAGCCCTCGCCCAGCGACAAGCCGTAATCCAGGTACGCCATCGCCCGCTTGTGTCCCTTGGAACCGTAGAAAAAACGCGGATCGGGATTGAGCTGGAAAGGCTTGGCGCTAAAGCGGTAATAGTCTTCGTACATGGACGTTCCGTTGTCTGAGTGGGGCACCGCCCGTGTGCGCGCAGAATGCGCTGCAACGGCTGTGCCATTCCGGAATGGTGGTCAGAAGCGCATGCCGACCGTAGCCGTGAGCCGGTTCTCGTCGTAGTCTGAATTCGCGGCGTTTGAATCCCGTCGAGTATGGCGGAAAACCAGCGCGCCGTTGAGCTGGTCGGTGAAACGGCGGTTGAGGCCAAGGCTGAAGCTGAGAATGCCGTCCTCCCGGGCCCCGCCGCCCGTCACTGCGCTGTCCAGGCTATTGCGGCTGAGCGACAGGCTGCTGTTGGCCGTGGTCTGGGGAGTCAAGCGATAGCTGACGGAGCCGATCACGCCCTGAACATGGTCCTGCGCGTCGCGCAGCGCCTGATAGAGACGCTTGGTATCGTATGCCGACAGCCCGAAATCGAATCGGCCAAGATTCCACGACACCCCGGCCGTCAGGCTCTTGATGATGTAAACGCCCTTGGTAATGCCGATGTTCTTCAGGCCAAGGGCGACCAGAACCGGGTCCGGCAAATTGCTTCTGCTTATTATCTGCCCTGCCGTATAGGGCCCCCAACAACCCGCCGGAGACAGCTCTGCGAGGTCGGCGGCAGGCCGCAGAAAAGGAAATGTTTCGCACACAAAAAACAACTTGCTGCTTTCTTCCAGCAACTGCTGCGTGATGTCGCCAACATCCTCGGAATAACGCAGGTTCCAGTTTGACGAGCGCGTGCGGTGGCTGCCGGCAAGGCTAAAGGTGCGGCCGAAATAGCGCTCGCCCGCCGAAGCCTCGACGCTGGTGCGGCGCGTGGGCGACCAGCCGAAGCCGGCGCTGTAGGAGGAACCGCTGGTTCCGCTGGTGCTGAGGTAATCGTTCCAGTCCTGGCCGACCGAGCCGAACACGCGGAATTTGCGGGTCAGCGCATAGCCTGCGGTGGCGCTGGCGCGTTCGAAGGTGGTATCCACGGCACTGCGGTTTTGCGCCTTGCGGATGGAGTAATTGAGCCCCCAGCTGAGATCGTCGAAGCGGGTGCCGCTGTTCAGCCCCGCGCTGAACGAATTCGCGTTGGAATTGGCGGCGACGTCGTTCTCGAAAATCGCGCCGCTGGCGGTGTAGCGCGCCTGCGCGTTGGCGAAGGTACCGAGGCGCTTCCGGATGTAGGGGCTGATCGAGTAGGTGCCGACGGTGGCGCGGTTGCGGTTGTTGATTTCGGCGTCGGCGGGCGAGCCCAGCAAGGAGATGAGTTCCTGCGAGACGCGCGCGCTGCCGTCGACGAACAGGAAATCCTCGACCAGTTCGGCTTTGCCGGCGGCATTGAGGTTGTGGTAGAGGTCGTCGCTGGTGTCGCCGCCGAAACGCGCCACGCCGGTCAGGCCATATTGCAGCGTGGCCTGCGCCCGGCGCAAGCCCCTGGAGCGCAGCGTGAAGCCCGGGGTTGCGCTCAGGATCATCGCGTCTTCGGGCTTGCTCGCGCTTTGGTTGACGTTGTCGGTGTAAATGGCGGACGCATTCAGGGTCGGCTCGAAGCGCCAATCGGCGGCGGCGGCAGGTGCGAATGCCAACGCGGTGAAAACGGAAACAGCGCCTGCGCGGAGAGCTTGCCGGTGCGGCGCCGCGCTGGCGCTGCCCGAGCGGAGCTTATTTTCCGGGACTGCCATAGTAGCCATAGTAGTAATCTGCGCCCGGGGTCGGGGTGGTCTTGTTCAGCAGCATGCCCACCACCTCGCATGACTGGATATGCCTCAGCGCCTCGCGCACCGCCTCCTGCGAGGTTTTTTCGGCTTCCACCACCATGACGATCTGCCCCATATGGGTGGCCAGCACGCTCGATTCGCTGGTCGCCAGCAGCGGCGGCGAGTCGAACAGGATTATACGGTCGGGATAACGATTCCCGATGTCCTCGACCAGGCGGGTCATGGCGGCGCTCGCCAGCAGTTCGGTTGCACGCTTGTAGGTGCGGCCGGCCGGCAGCACCGTCAGCTTCGAGATGTCGGTCTTGATCAGCACGTCGGACAGCTTGAGATCCTTGTCCTGCAGCACATCCAGCAAGCCCTTGTCGGCATGGATGCCGAGATATTCGGGCACGCGCGGCTTGGCGACATCGGCGTCGATCAGCAGCACGGTGCGGTCCATTTCCATCGCCATCGAGATGGCGAGGTTGATCGCGCAGAAGCTCTTGCCCTCGCCCGGCAGCGAACTGGTGACCATGATGAGATTGCCGTTCTTGACCCGCGCGGCGCCCTGACCGAAGGCATTGGCAATGAGCGGGCGCTTGATGATGCGGAACTCTTCGGCGATCTGGCTTTTTTCGGCATCCGGCGCCACCACGCCCATGCGGTGCAGGCGCGCCAGATTGATCGACTGCACCTGGCTGTTGCCTTCCGGCACCGCATCGCCACCCGGCGCGCTGAACATGGGCTCGACCGGGGTGGCGACGAAGGGCGTGGCATGGCTGCTGCGCTGCTTGTTGAGCGCGTTTTCGATCAGGCTGGCGTCGTGGCCGGGGTCGCCGTTGCTGCCGGGGGAATCCGGACGGGGTGCGCCGATGCCGATCTTACCCGCTGCTTTTTCAATAATGCTCATGGTTTCTCCTAGCCCGCACGCGACACGACCATCTGCAGGATCATCACCGCACCGTATGCCGCGATCAGGCTGCCCAGCGCCGCCAGATAGGTCAGCAGGCCCTTGCGCTTGCGGCGGCGGGTTGCATCGGTCTCGACCCGCGATACCGCGCCCAGCAGCGGCAGGCCGGTCAGTTCGCGCAGCGCGCGGCGGTCGGCCACGGTACGGCGCAACTGGCTCAGCAGGAAAGCCACTGCCACGCCCGCGCCGAGGCCGCCCAGGGTTACCAGCGACAGCAGCAGCGGGCGGTTGGGCCACGCCGGCTGGCTCGGCACGAAGGGCGGATCGATCACCCGGAAGTCGACCGTATCGGTCTTGCTCTCGACTTCGCCGGACATGCTGACGGACTCGCGGCGCTTCAGCAGCGCATCGTAGTTCTGGCGATACACGTCGTAGTCGCGCGTCAGTTGGGTGTATTCCTGCTCAACCTGCGGAATCATGTTGGATGCATTGCGCAGTTCGCCGTAGCGGCGCTGATATTCGGCCACCCGCGCATTCAGCGACGCGACGGTGGCGTCCGCCTCGGCGATGGCGATGGTGAGCTGCTGATAGACCGGGTTCTGGATCTTGGCGCCCGCCGGATCGGCCTTGCGCTCGGCCAGATCGATTTTCTTCTGCGCCTCCAGCTTGTCGATCAGGCGCTTGGTTGCCTGGATGTCGGGGTGCATGTCGGTATATTGCAGGCGCAGCTGGTCCATCTGCTTCTGCAGCGCCTGGATGCGGCCGTCGATCTCGCTGTTGGTCGATACCGCGGCGGCGGCCGCGGTGAGCTCGGGCTCCTCGTCGGCCAGCTGGCGCTTGAGCTGATTGCGGCGGTTGGTGGCTTCCTGCTGGTCGAGCTGCGCCTGCCGCAGCTGGCTGCTCGCTTCAGCCAGCTTGGCATAGTAGTCGCCGCCCTGCCCCGGCATCATGCCGATGTGCCTCTGCTTGAATTCCTTGAGCGCGTTTTCCGCGTCGGTCAGCTTTTGCTGGTATTGCTGCAGCTGCTCTTCGATGAAGCGCTGCGAGCTGGAAATGTCCTGGCGGGTCTTGCCCAGGCTGGTTTCCACGAAAATGGTCAGCAGCGACTGCACCACCTTCTTGGCGAGATCGCCGTTGGCATCCTGGTAACTGATGGTGTAGAGGTTTTCGCGTCCGGCGTCGGCGATGGAAATCTTGCTCGCCAGGCCGTTCAGCATGGCTTCGGTCTGCTCGGGCGTTTTCGCCTTCACGTCGAGGTCGGTCATGCGCGCGACCCGTTCCAGCGTCGGGCGGCTGACCAGCTGACGCGTCATCAGCTTGATCTGCTGCTCGACATTGGGTTCGGCCGCCAGCCCCGACAACAACGGTTTCAACAGCGTTTGCGTATCCACGTAGACGCGCGCCGACGCCTGATAGCGGTCGGGAATCATCATGACCCAGGTCCAGCCGACAATGCACACCAGCCAGGCCATTGCCACGCCCCACCAGCGTCGCTGCCAGGCGGCTTTGGCATAGCCCAGAATTTGTTGCAGCATTTGATCCATGCGGACGTTCCACCATCAAAAAGCGCCGCGGTTGGCGGCGCAGACATACATACTTAGAACAGGCTTTCGGGCACCACCAGCACATCGCCCGGGCGCATGGCGACGTTGGCTGAAACGTCGCCGCCTTTCAGCAGGTCTTCCAGACGCACGCCGAGGCGCTCCTGCTTGCCGTCCACGGTACGCAGAATGTAGGCCTTGTTGCCCGCGGCAAAATCGGTGAGGCCGCCGACTGCAATCATCAGATCGACCAGGCTCATCTTTTCTCGGTAATTCAGCGCCTGCGGCTTGGCCGCTTCGCCGACCACGCGGATCTGCTGGTCGAACGGCCCGATGCCGCCGGCGACGATGACGGTGACGATGGGTTCCTGGATGTATTTGGCGAGCGCCTTCTCGATGTCGCGCGCCAGCTGGCTGGGGGTTTTTCCGGAGGCCTGGATATCCTCGACCAGATTCATGGTCATCTTGCCGTCGGGACGCACCGGGAAGCTGCCGGACACCTCGGGATTGCGCCAGACGAACACCTGGACCGAGTCGCCCGGTCCGACCAGATAGTTCCAGTCGTAGCTGCCCGTCTGCGTGGGGGCGGGCGGATAGGTCGGCGTGCTGGAACAGCCCGCCATGGCGGCCACGGCCAGCACCACCCCGACGCGTGCAATGCGCTTGTTGCTCGTAAACATTTCCACCCTCCCTTATAGGCTGTTAATCCGCTGGCATTATGCCAGAGCGGATTAAAAAACCGGTTTCATCGCCACAGACAGCAAGCAAGCCGCAGGCCAAACCGCAAACACTTCAGCGCCTTGATAAACAAGGGGTTTCGCGCGCCCCGTCCTGCCGGGAGCGTTGGCCGCTTGACAGCGTTGTCGTAGGGCCGTCGCCTGCCGCGGTATCATGCCGTCCATGAGCCCTCACGAGATCGACAGCCTCGATGCCCTGCGCCGGCGCATCCGCGAATTTGCGCAAGCCCGCGCCTGGGAACGCTACCATACCCCGAAGAACCTGGTGATGGCGCTGAGCGTGGAAACGGCGGAGCTGCTCGAGCCCTTCCAGTGGCTGACGGCGGAACAAAGCCGCCACCTGAGCGCCGAACAGCACGAGGCGGTACGCCAGGAGATTGCCGACGTGCTGATCTACCTGACCCGGCTGGCCGACGTGCTGGAGATCGACCTGCTCGATGCCGCCGCCGACAAGCTGGCGATCAATGCACGCAAGTATCCCATCGACAGGGCGCATGGCAATGCGCTCAAATATTCGGACTTTTCGGATGACTGACCAGTATTTCAAACACCACGTCTTTTTCTGCACCAACCTGCGCGACGACGGCGCCAAATGCTGCGGCGCATCCGGCGGCCAGCACATGCGCGACTACCTGAAGAAGAAGGTCAAGCACGCCAGCCTCAATGGCGAAGGCAAATGCCGCATCAACAGCGCCGGCTGCCTCGACCGCTGCGACGAAGGCCCGCTGCTGGTCGTCTATCCCGAGGGCGTCTGGTATACCTACGTGGACGAAACCGACATCGATGAAATCTTCGAAGTCCACCTCAAACAGGGGCGTATCGTCGAACGCTTGCAGCTGAAGTGAAACGCCCGGACGAAGCAGCCAGAATGAAGCGCTACAAGCTGCGCATCCCGGTGCCGGCAGGCCGGCTGGAAACTGTGATCGACGACCCCGAAACCGAACGCCATGGCCTGCTGCTGGTCGCGCACCCGCATCCGCTGCACGGCGGCAGTCTCGACAACAAGGTCGTCACCACCCTGGCCAAGGCGGCCAACGAGGCGGGCTGGGTCAGCGTGCGCCCGAATTTCCGCGGCGTCGGCATGAGCGACGGCGAATTCGACGCCGGCGTCGGCGAAGCCGAGGATTTGCTGGCGGTCGCCCGCTTCGTCGAAGCCAGCTACCCCGGCCTGCCCTGGGTCCTGGCCGGATTTTCGTTCGGCGCCTTCGTGCAGCACCGGCTGCGCCAGCAGCTCCACGCACAGCGGCTGATCCTGGTCGCGCCGGCGGTCACCATGTATGAATTCGACCCGGTGCCGCCCGACACCGTGGTGATCTACGGCGACGCCGACGAACTCATTCCGCCCGCCGCCATTCGCCTGTGGGCGGAGCAGCAGCAGCTCTCCACGAAAATCATCCCCGAAGCCGGGCACTTCTTTCATGGCAGGCTCAAGGAACTGAAGCAGGCGTTCACGGAGGCCTGCCCGTGCTGAAGGTACGCGGCCTCACCAAACGCTATGGCGGCACCGAAGTGGTGCGCGGGGTCGACCTTCACGTGCGGCGCGGCGAGTGCTTCGGCCTGCTCGGCCCCAACGGCGCCGGCAAGACCACCACCCTGCGGCTGCTGCTGGGGCTGATCGAGCCCGACAGCGGCAGCATCGAACTGGCCGGCATCGCGGTGCCGAAACGCGCGCGCGAGGCGCGCATGAAAGTCGGCGTGGTGCCGCAAATGGACAACCTCGACCCCGATTTCAGCGTGCGCGAAAACCTGCTCGCCTACGGCCGCTATTTCGGCATGGCCAGGTCCGCCATCGCCGCGCGCGTACCCGGGCTGCTCGAATTCGCCGGGCTCGCCAGCAAGGCCGACGCGCAGATCGCGCAGTTGTCGGGCGGCATGAAGCGGCGACTCACGCTGGCGCGCGCGCTGGTGCACGACCCCGACATCCTGTTCCTCGACGAGCCCACCACCGGGCTCGACCCGCAGGCGCGCCATCTCATCTGGCAGGGACTGCGGCGGCTGCTCAACGAGGGCAAGACCATCGTCCTCACCACGCATTTCATGGACGAGGCCGAGCGGCTTGCCGATCGCCTCGTCATCCTCGACCATGGCCGCGTGGTCACCGAAGGCGCACCGCGCGCGCTGATCGAATCGCACATCGAGCCCGCCGTGGTCGAAGTGTTCGGCGAAGGACTGGCCGACTGGACGCACGCACGCGCGGCCGCCCTGTGCCAGCGTTTCGAAACCGTCGGCGAGACCCTGTTCTGCTATACCGACAGCCCCGACACCGTGATCGGCGCGCTGAAGCAGGCACCCGCGCTGCGCTACCTGCACCGGCCGTCGAATCTGGAGGACGTGTTCCTCAAGCTGACCGGGCGCGATTTGAGGGATTGAGCGCATGACGCATTTTTTTCGCCTCCCGCGCCTGTCGTGGCGCTTCATCCCGGTGTGGCAGCGCAACTACCTGGTGTGGAGAAAGCTGGCCATCCCGTCCATCCTCGGCAACCTGGCCGACCCCATGCTGTACATGCTGGGCCTGGGATACGGCCTCGGCAGCCTGCTGCCGGATGTCGGCGGCATGCCCTACCTGACCTTCCTCGCCGCCGGCACGGTCGCCTACAGCACGATGAACGCCGCCACGTTCGAGGTGCTGTATTCGAGCTTCTCGCGCATGCACGTGCAGCGCACCTGGGACGCCATCCTCAACGCGCCGCTCACGCTCGACGACGTGATGCTGGGCGAGCTGACCTGGGCGGTGGCGAAGAGCCTGCTGTCCGGGCTGGCGATCCTGGCGGTGATCTGGGGGCTCGGGCTCTACGGCGATTTCTGGATGACGCTGTGGATCGTGCCGGTGGTGGCGCTGGTCGGCTTCTGCTTCGGCGGCATGGGGCTGGTGATGAATGCGGTGTCGCCGAGCTACGATTTCTTCCTCTACTACTTCACGCTGGTGATTACGCCGATGGTGCTGCTGTGCGGCGTGTTCTTCCCGGTATCGCAACTGCCGCCGCCGGTGCAAAGCGTGTCGGCCTGGCTGCCGCTCACCCATGCCATCGATCTGGCGCGCCCGCTGGTCGTCGGCAGCATGCCCGACAACATTGCGCTGCATGCCGCCGCGCTGGTGATCTACGGCAGCATCGGCTACGTGATCGCGCTGGCGCTGACGCGGCGGCGACTGCTCAAATAGTCAAACCCCCGCGGCCTGCTGATCGGCGTGATAGCTCGACCGCACCATCGGCCCGCAGGCGGCATGCCTGAAGCCCATCGCCAGCGCCTCCTGCTCGAACTGCGCGAAGCGCTCCGGGGTGACGAAGCGCAGCACCGGCAGGTGGTGCTGCGAGGGCTGCAGGTACTGGCCGAGGGTGAGCATGTCGACGTCGTGCGCGCGCAGGTCGCGCATCACCTGCAGGATCTCGTCGTCCTCCTCGCCCAGCCCCAGCATCAGGCCGGACTTGGTCGGGATGCCGGGATGGCGTGCCTTGAAGTCCTGCAGCAGCTTCAGCGAATGCGCATAGTCGGCGCCCGGGCGCGCCGCCTTATAGAGACGCGGCACGGTTTCCAGGTTGTGGTTCATCACGTCGGGCGGCGCCATGTCGAGCATGTCCAGCGCCTTGTCGAGGCGGCCGCGGAAATCCGGGGTGAGGATCTCGATGCGGGTGGCCGGCGAGGCTTCGCGCACCGCCGCGATGCACTGCGCGAAATGCCCGGCGCCGCCGTCGCGCAGGTCGTCGCGGTCGACGCTGGTGATGACCACGTATTGCAGCGCCATCAGCGCGATCGTCTCGGCCAGGTGGCGCGGTTCGTCGGCATCCGGCGGCAACGGCGTGCCATGGCCGACGTCGCAGAAGGGGCAGCGCCGCGTGCAGAGGTCGCCGAGGATCATGAAGGTGGCGGTGCCGTGGCCGAAGCACTCGCCGAGGTTGGGGCACGAGGCCTCTTCGCACACCGTGTGCAGTTTCGCCTCGCGCAGGATGCCCTTCAGCCGCGCCACGTTCGGCAGGTTGGGCGACTTGACGCGGATCCAGGGCGGCAGGCGCATGCGCGGCTGCGGCACGATCTTGATCGGGATGCGCGCGGTCTTGGCGGCGCCTTTGTGCTGGAGAGGGTCTGCCATAATATGCTCGGAACAACGTCGGGAATATCAACTCTTGGGATTTTAGCTTATGCGCCTGTCGACCCTGACCCTGCTGGCTGCGTGGAGTAGCGCCTCCATTGCCGGTACCGATTTCAGCGTGGATGCGGAAACCGGGCTGGCCACCTGGCAAGCCGAAAGCGGCGCCATCCAGGTGCGCCTGACCCAGATCAGCCCGGACCAGGCGCGCGGTTTTTATCAGGCGCGGGGCTTTTCCGCCACCGCGGCGGAACGCTACGCCGCCGAATGCATCTTCATGACGGTGGTGCGCAATATCGGCGAGACGCCGATTCAGCACCGCCTGGCCGACTGGCGCTATGAACCGGCCGGACAGCCGCCACGCGCCATTCGCAGCAAGGTCGAGTGGGAACGCATCTGGAAACGGCAGGGCGTGAACGAGGCCGCGCGCATCGCCTTCAACTGGGCGCAGTTCCCCGCCGCGCAGACCTTCGCGCCGGGGGACTGGAACCAGGGCATGACGACCTACAGCGTGCCGCGCGACGGCCAATTCGACCTGCGCTTCGTCTGGCGCGCGGACGGCAAAACCCATTCAGGAAAACTCGAACAGGTGAGGTGTGCAAATGAAACGTCTTGATCGCATCGCAGGCATGCTGCTGGGGGCGGCGCTGGCATTCGGCGGCATGCCGGCCGCGACCGGCGCCCACGCAGCGGACCTCCCGCCGCTGTCCCACAGCCTGATGAAGCAGGCGCCCAAGCCCGCTCCGGCACTCAAGCTGAAAGACATCGACGGCGCAACGCACGATCTGGCGAAGCTCAGGGGCAAGGTCGTGCTGATCAATTTCTGGGCAACCTGGTGCCCGCCGTGCCGGCGCGAAATGCCGTCGATGGAGCGCCTGTCGCAGGCGCTCAAAGGCGAAGCCTTTGCGGTGCTGGCAGTCGATGTCGGCGAAGACGCCGACACCATCCACGCCTTCACCAGCCAGCTCGACACCGCGCTGAACTTTCCCATTCTGCTCGACGGCACGAGCCGCGCCATGCAGGCCTGGAAAGTGGCGGGGCTGCCGACCACCTTCCTGGTCGACAAACGGGGGCGCATCGTCGCCAGCGCCATCGGCGGACGCGAGTTCGACCATCCGGACATGGTGAAGGCGATCCGGGACGTGATGGGGAAGTAGGGGCTAGAGGCTCGCGCCCGGGGGCAGGTGGATCGTGTTCAGCAGCGCCAGGCCGAGGGCTTCTTCGACCTGCGCGAGCGGCAGGGCGACGCCGAGGTCGCGGCATTGCGTCACCGGCATGCCGGCGTAGCCGCAGGGATTGATGGCGGCAAACGGCGCCAGGTCCATGTCGACGTTGAGCGCCAGCCCATGGTAGGTGCAGCCCTGCTTCACGCGCAGGCCGAGCGCAGCGATCTTGGCGCCGGCGACATACACGCCCGGCGCCCCCGCCAGCCGTGCGGCGGCCACGCCCTGCGCCGCCAGCAGGTCGATCACCGCCTGCTCCAGGCGCGCCACCAGTTCGCGGATGCCGTAGCCGCGCCGCCGCAGGTCGACCAGCACATAGGCCACCACCTGTCCCGGCCCGTGATAGGTGATCTGGCCGCCGCGGTCGATCGGGACGACGGGAATGTCGGTTTCGGCGATCAGGTGCTCGGGCTTGCCGGCCTGACCCTGGGTATAGACCGGCGGATGCTCCAGCAGCCAGATCTCGTCGGGCGTCTCGGCCGTGCGCCGCGCGGTGAAGTCCTGCATCGCCCGCCAGGTCGGCACGTATTCGAGCCGCCCCAGGCTGCGCACGGCCGCCACGCCTGCCTGCTCCCTGAATCCTGATTCCCGGCCGCTGGCGCTCACAACGCCATCTTCACCCACGGATGCGCGGTGATCTCGCGATACAGCGCATCGAGCTGCGCCTTCGAGGTGGCACGCACCACGCAGGTCACGGACAGATAATTGCCGCTGCTGGAGACGCGCATCTCGACGGTCTCGGCCTTGAAATCGGGGGCATGGCGCAACACCAGTTCGACCATGGCCTGCGCGAAGTCGTCGCGTCGCTGGCCCATGATCTTGATCGGGAAATCGGTGGGAAATTGCAGCAGGGTGTCTTCTTCGCTCATGCGCGCATCACCTGTTGTTTGAAGGTTTGATACAGCGCATCCATCCGTCGCGCCATGGGGCCTGGCACGCCGGCGCCGACCGGGACGCCATCCAGCTTCACGATGGCCATGATTTCCTTGGTCGACGAGCTCATCCACAGCTCGTCGGCGGCGCGCACCTCGGCCTCGCCGATCGCCCGCACCTCATGCGGAATGCCGTGTGCCGCCGCGAGTTCCAGCACCACGTCGTAGGTGATGCCGGTCAGCATCAGGTTCGATGGCGGCGGCGCCAGCAGCACGCCGTCCTTCACCGCGAAGATGTTGCTCGCCGCCCCTTCGGTCAGAAACCCGTCGCGCAGCATCACGGTCTCGGCGCAATCGGCGTCGACCGCCTGCTGGCGCAGCAGGATGTTGGCCAGCAGCGAAATCGCCTTGATGTTGCAGCGCAGCCAGCGGTTGTCGACGGCGGTGACCGCGCACACCCCGGCGGCTTTTTGCTCGGCTGTGGCCGTCAGCAGCGGCTGCGCGAACATGAACACCGTCGGCGGCGCGCCCTTGGGGAAAGCATGGTCGCGCGGCGCAACGCCGCGGGTGACCTGGATGTAGATCGACTGGTCGGCGAAATCCTGCAGTTCAATCAGGCGCAGGATCAGGTCGCGCCATGCATCGATCCCGTGCGGATTGGCCAGGCGTATGCCGTCGAGGCTGCCCTGCAGGCGGCGCAGGTGATCGTCGAGCCGGAACGGCTTGTTCGAATACACCGGCACCAGTTCGTACACGCCGTCGCCGAAGACGAAGCCGCGGTCGAGCGCCGGGATCTTCGCCTCGGCAAGCGGCAGGAACTGGCCGTTGAGGTAGGCGCTCATTGCGCGAACAGCAGCCGGATCGAATCCCAGCCGCGGCCGAAGATGCCGGCCACGCCGACATCCTGCAGGGCAACCAGCGGGTAATCGCCGAGCGGCTGGCCGTCGAGCGTCAGCAGCAGGGTGCCGAGGCGCTGGCCCTTGCGCACCGGCGCCACGACCGGCTGCTGGGTGGTGACCTGGGCCTTGATGCGAGCGCCGCCGCCCTTGGGCACCAGCACATGGAAATCCTGCGCAAACCCCATGCTCACCGAAGGGCGCACGCCGCGGTACAGCTTCGACACCTTGACCGGCTGCTGCGCGCGGAAGAGCCGCACGCTGTCGAAGCTTTCAAAGCCGTAGTTGAGCAGCTTCAGGGTGTCCTGCGTGCGCAGCGCATCCGATCGCGTGCCCAGCGCCACCGCGATGCGGCGCTGGTCGCCGCGCTGCGCCGATGCCGCCATGCAATAGCCGGCCTGCGGCGTGCGCCCGGCTTTCAGCCCGTTCACCGTGCTGTCGCGCCACAACAGGCGATTGCCGTTGTAATAGGTGATGCCCTTGAACGCAAACTCCTTCTGGGCGAACAGCGCCTGCCGATCCGGGAAGTCGCGCGCCAGCGCCCGGCTCAGCAAGGCGAGGTCGCGCGCGCTCGACTCGTGCCCCGGCTCGCTCAATCCGGTGGCGTTCAGGAAACGGCTCTTGCTCATGCCGAGCCGCCTGGCCTCGCGGTTCATGCGTTCGACGAATGCCGCCTCGCTGCCGTCGGCCGCCGTCACCAGCGTCAGCGTGGCGTCGCTGGCCGACTGCACCAGCATCGCCTGCAGCAGGGTGTCGACGCGCACCTGCTCGCCCGCCACGAGGAACACGCGCGCGCCGTCGGCCTGGACGGCGGCTTCCGGCACGGCGACCGTCGCGTCCAGGCGGAGCTTGTTTTTGCGGATATCGCCCAGCAGCACATAGGCCGTCATCAGCTGGGTCAGCGACGCCGGCGCCAGCGGCAGGTCGGCCTGATGCGCTGCCAGCTCGCGTCCGCTCGCCTGGTCGATCACCACCCAGGCGCGCGCCGATACGCCGGTGGGGGCGGCCCACAGCGGGGCGGAGAGCAGCAGCGCCAGCCCCAACCAGATCCATTTCATGCTCGACCTCATCTCAATCGCGTCTTACCAGGACTGCATTCAGGTCGAGACGTTCCCGCACCCGCGCACGATCCGCATGCGCCGCGTCGTCGCTGGGATAGGGACCGACCTGCACGCGGTGCAGCGAACCGTTGAGCACCACGCGGGTGCGGCCGGCATCGAGTTGCAGCGCCCGCGCCAGGCGTTCGAGCAATTGCTGCGCGTTATCCGGGCGCGAAAACGCGCCCACCTGCAGATAGACGCCGTCGAGCAGCGCTTCGCCGCGGGTATCGTAAGCGGCGGGGTCGAGGCTTTCCACCCGCACGCGCGCGCTGCCGCCCCCCAGATACCCCAGCTTGTAAGCGGCGGTATACGACAGGTCGATGACGCGCTTGCTGTGGAACGGCCCGCGGTCGTTGATGCGCACCACCACCGACTTGCCGGTGCCGAGCGCGGTGACCCGCGCATAGCTGGGAATCGGCAGCGTGGGATGCGCCGCGGTCATGGCGTACATGTCGTACGGCTCGCCCGACGCGGTCTTCCTGCCGTGAAAGCGGCGGCCGTACCACGAGGCCAGGCCTTCTTCGCGATGGGCGCGGCGCTCGGTCTGCGGGGTGTAGGCATTGCCCAGCGCGACGTAGGGGCGGTTGGCAAAGCGATGCAGCGGTTCGTCGCGCGGCTCCGCGTCGGGTACCGCATCCAGATTCGCCGGCGGATTGGCCTCGGGGCCGTCGTCGAGGTAATAGCCGCCCTTCTTTGCCGTCGCGGCGGGAGGCGGCTGCTTGGCGGGAACCGGCGGGCTGCTGCCGCAACCGCCCAGCGCCAGGGCGGCGGCGGCCAGTCCCAGAATCAGAATCGTTTTCATGACGCCATTTTATCGCGTCACGTTTTGTTCAGCTGGCGGTGCGTCGCCACGCTCATCAGGATGCCCATCCCCAGCAGCAGGGTGATGAGCGCCGTCCCGCCATAGCTCATCAAGGGCAGCGGCACGCCGACCACCGGCAGGATGCCCGACACCATGCCCATGTTGACGAACACGTAGGTGAACAGATTGAGGCTCAGCGTGGCCGCCATCAGGCGCCCGAACTGGGTCGGCGCGCGCGCAGCGATGGTCAGGCCGCGCGCGACGATGGCCAGATACAGCGCGACCAGCAGAATCGCGCCGATGTAGCCGAACTCCTCGCCGAACACGGCGAAAATGAAATCGGTGGTGCGCTCGGGAATGAAGTCGAGCTGGTTTTGCGTGCCTTGCGTCCAGCCCTTGCCGAACAGCCCGCCCGAGCCGATCGCGATGGTGGACTGGATGATGTGATAGCCGTCGCCGAGCGGGTCCGACGTGGGGTCGAGCAGGGTCAGCACGCGCCGCTGCTGGTAGTCGTGCAGCAGCCCCCATACCACCGGCAGGCTCGCCGCCCCGAGCGCGGCGCCGCCGAACATGACCTTCCACGGCAGGCCGGCGAAGAACAGCAGGTAGAAGCCCGAAGCGCCGAGCATCAGCGCCGTGCCCAGATCGGGCTGGCGCAGGACCAGCAGGAACGGCACCAGCAGCAGGGCGCCGCCGACCAGGAAATGCTTGGCGCGCAGCACCGCCTCGTTGCGCTGGAAATACCAGGCCAGCATCAGCGGCAGCGCCAGCTTCAGCAGTTCCGACGGCTGGAAGGCCATCACGCCCAGATTCAGCCAGCGCCGCGAACCGTTGCGGATCTCGCCGAACAGCGCCACCCCGATCAGCAGCACCACCCCGGCCGCATACAGGGGCGGCCCGACCTTGGACAGCAGATGCGGCGGCACGTTGGCCATCACCACCATCACCGACAGCGCCAGCCCCATGTTGACGAGATGGCCGCTGATGCGCGCCGGGCTCTGGCCCGAAGCGCTCGCCACCACCGCCAGGCTGATGCCCAGCAGCAGCAGCACCAGGGCCAGCAGGATGCCGTCGAGGTGGCTCAGCCGGCGCACGATCCAGTGTCTACTCTGCGGCATCGTCCGCCTCCAGCTTCATGTTGCCGGGGCGTTTCCCGGTCAGGTAATAATCGAACACCGCGCGGGCGATCGGCGCCGCGACCGAACTGCCGTGGCCGCCGTTTTCCACCATCACCGCGACCGCAATGGCGGGATTTTCGGCCGGGGCATAGGCAATGAACAGCGCATGGTCGCGATGCTGCCGCGCCAGGCGGCTTTCGTCGTAGCGCGCCCCCTGCTTGATGCCGACCACCTGCGCCGTGCCGGTCTTGCCGGCTATCGTGTACGGCGCGCCGGCCGCGGCTGCCGACGCCGTGCCGCCCGGGCGCATCACGTCCATCATGCCCGCGCGCACCACCCCGAGATTGGCCGGGTCGATCGCCACCTGCCGGTGTACGACGGCCGGCTGCGGCTGCCAGACATGGCTGAGCGGGTCGCGCACCGCCTGCACCAGACGCGGTTCGATCCGTTTGCCGCCATTGGCGAGCATGGCGGTCGCCGTCGCCAGTTGCAGCGGGGTGGTCAGGTGATAGCCCTGGCCGATGCCGGCAATCACCGTCTCGCCGGGGTACCAGGCCTGCTTGAAGCGGCGCTGCTTCCAGTCGCGCGAAGGCAGCAGGCCGGACGACTCGCCTTCCAGGTCGATGCCGCTTTTCTCGCCGAGGCCGAACTGCGCCAGGTAGTCGTGCATGCGGTCGACCCCCATGTCCACTGCCAGCTTGTAATAGTAGATGTCGCACGACTGGGCGATGGAGCGCCGCAGATCGACGCTGCCGTGGCCGCCGCGCTTCCAGTCGCGGAACTGATGGCTGCTGTTGGGCAGCGTGAAATAGCCCGGATCGACGATGCTGTCCGCGGGCTTGCGCAAGCCCAGCTCCAGCCCGGCCAGCGCCATCAGCGGCTTGATGGTCGAACCCGGCGGGTAGATGCCGCGCAATACGCGGTTCACCATCGGCCGCTCCGGCGATTCGTTGAGCGACTTCCAGGTTTCCGGATCGATGCCGTCGACAAACAGGTTGGGGTCGAATCCCGGCTTGGAGACCAGCGCCAGCACGCCGCCGGTATTGGGATCGAGCGCCACCAGTCCGCCCAGGTAATCGCCGAACGCGTGTTCGGCCACCGCCTGCAGCTCCGCATCGAGATACAGCCGCAAATCCTTGCCCGGCACCGGCGGAATCCGCGACAGCATGCGCACTGCGCGGCCGCTGGCATCGGTTTCCATCTGGTCGAAACCGGTGCGGCCGTGCAGCAGGGTTTCGTAACTCTGTTCCAGGCCGGTCTTGCCGATGTGGACGCTGCCCTTGTAATTCTGTTCGCGGCCGTCCGCGCGCAGGCGTTTCAGGTCGCCGTCGTTGATGCGGCCGATAAATCCCACCACGTGCGCCATGCCGGGCCCGGCCTGATAATTGCGGAACAGCCTCGCCTTCACTTCCACCCCCGGCAGGCGATAGCGGTTGGCCGCCAGGATCGCCACCTCCTCGTCGGTCAGCTTGCTTTTCAGCGGCACGGTCTCGAACTCGTGCGATTCGGCGAGCAGGCGCCGGAAACGCCGCAATTGCCCCGGCGTAATCTCGATCAGCTGGCCGACCATGGCCAGCGTGGCCTCCAGATCATGGGTCTGCGCCCGCGCCAGTTCCAGCGTGTAAGCCGAATAGTTTTCCGCCAGGATGCGATCGTTGCGGTCCAGGATCAAGCCGCGGTTGGGCGCAGCGGGCACCAGCGAAATACGGTTGCTTTCGGCGCGCTGGATGTAGTGATCGTGCTGCACGATCTGCAGATAAAACGCACGCGCCAGCAGCGCGGTCGCCAGCAGCACGACGAACGCCGCGCCCGCTTTCAGGCGCCCGTGAAAGCGGGCCAGTTCGCGGTCCAGATTCTTGATCTGCGGCGCTATGAGCATGTCCGGCTTTCCTCGCCGCACGCGTTGCGGCGCTGCCGGCGGGCTTGCGCCAGGCTCATGCCTGGCCCCGCAGGCCCTTGCCGTGCCACAGGCGCACAAACCCGGCGATCAGATACCACAGCAGGGTGCTGCTCAGAATCGGCAGCAGGATCACCAGCCCGGTCGGCGGATTGACCGCCAGCCAGCCAACCAAGAGCACCGCCAGCTGCACCGTCAGCAGGATGGGAAACAGCTGTGCCGCCTGCCGGAACGGATCGAACTGCAGCAGCCGCAGACGCAGGAACAGCACCAGATAGACGCCGATCGCATAGGCGATGGCGTGCTGGCCGAACACCGCGCCGTCCTGAAAGTCGGCCAGCAGGCCGAGAAAGAATGCCGTTCCGAAGCCGATGCGGGCAGGCTGATGCAAGGCCCAGAACAGCACGCCGACCAGCACGAAATCCGGCCGCAAAGCCAGCGCCCAGCCCGACCACGGCAGCTGCTCCAGCAGCACCGCCAGGGCCAGGCTGCCAAGGATGCGGCGCCAGCCGCCAACAGTTTGGGGCGCCGCGTTCATGGTTGGGTCGCCCGCGGTTCGGCGATGAGTATCAGCACGGCCCGGGAACGGTCGAGGCCCGCCAACGGCAGGCATTCCACCCGCAGGTAGGGGCTGGATTGCGAACGGGAAACCCGGCTCACGCGCGCCACCGGGATGCCGGCCGGGTACACCCGGTCGATGCCCGATGTCAGCAGACGGTCGCCGGGCCGGATATCGGTCTGGGTGGGCATGTAGCGCAGCTCCATCTGGCCGTGCCCGCTGCCGGCGGCCAGCCCGCGCTGGCCGGTGCGCTCGACGAACACCGGCGTCAGCTGGTCCGGATTGCTCACCAGCGTGACTTCGCTCGCGCCGGGAAAAACCCGGCTCACCTGTCCCACCAGCCCGATGGTGTCGATCACCGGCAGCCCGCTGCGCAGTCCCGCTCCGGCGCCGAGATCCAGCGTGATGCGCTGGGAGAACCAGTCGTGTCCCTGATACAGCGAGGCGGCCCGCACCATCTGCTGCCCGGGGCGGGCTTGCAGTTGCATCAGGGCGCGCAATTCGGCGTTTTCGCGCGCCAGATCCCGCGCCGCATTCACGCCGGCGATCAGCCGCGCCCGCTCGGCCAGCAGCGTATCGCGCTCTTTTTGCAGGAGGCGGTGGCGGGTAAAGAATCCGCCGAGTTCGGCAGCGACCGCGGCGGGGGCGCGCATGGCTTCGCGCACCGGCTGCAGCAACAGCGAAAATCCGCTGCGCACGCCTTCGAGCGCGCGATAGCGGCTATCGAGCACCACGCAGCTCGCGCCAACCAGCAGCCAGATCAACAGGCGTGCCGTCGGCCCCAGCCGGCGGGCGAACATGAGCTGACCCGGCGTCGCCATCGCTTACACCCCGGGATGCCGCGCCGCCACGTTCACTCGTTGGTGAACACCGATGCCAGCTTGTCCATCTCTTCCAGCGCGCGGCCGGAACCGCGCACCACGCAGGTCAGCGGATCGTCGGCGACGATCACCGGCAGGCCGGTTTCTTCCATCAGCAGGCGGTCAAGGTCGCGCAGCAGCGCGCCGCCGCCGGTCAGCACCATGCCGCGCTCGGCGATATCGGCGCCCAGTTCCGGCGGGGTCTGTTCCAGCGCCTGCTTGACCGCGCTGACGATGGCATTGAGCGGCTCGGTCAGCGCCTCGAGGATTTCGTTGGACGACACATTGAAGCTGCGCGGCACGCCTTCGGCCAGGCTGCGGCCCTTGACTTCCATTTCCAGCACTTCGGCGCCGGGAAAGGCCGAGCCCATTTTTTTCTTGATCAGCTCGGCCGTCGCCTCGCCGATCAGCATGCCGTAGTTGCGGCGGATATAGCTGATGATGGCTTCGTCCATGCGGTCGCCGCCGACGCGCACCGAGTTGGCGTAGACCACGCCGCCGAGCGAAATCACGCCGACCTCGGTGGTGCCGCCGCCGATGTCGACCACCATCGAGCCGGTGGCGTCGGCCACCGGCATGCCGGCGCCGATCGCCGCCGCCATCGGCTCCTCGATCAGATAGACTTGCCGCGCGCCGGCGCCGATTGCCGATTCGCGGATCGCGCGGCGCTCCACCTGGGTCGAACCGCACGGCACGCAGATGATGATGCGCGGGCTGGGACGCAGCATGCGGGTGTCATGCACCTTCTTGATGAAGTACTTGAGCATCTGCTCGGTGACGGTGAAGTCGGCTATCACGCCGTCCTTCATCGGCCGGATCGCCTGCAGGTTGCCCGGCGTGCGGCCCAGCATCTGTTTGGCTTCCGCGCCCACCGCCTGCACGCTTTTCTTGCCGCTGCCCGCCGCATCGGTGCGGATCGACACCACCGAGGGCTCATCCAGCACGATGCCGCGGTCGCGCACGTAGATCAGCGTGTTGGCAGTGCCGAGGTCGATCGCCAGATCGGTGGAAAAATAGCTGGTCAGGAACTTGAACATGGTGGCGGCTGCACCCGCACAGGCGGGCGAAAGGGCAGAAAAAACAAGGGGCCTATGATACCCTAACGGGCTTCGTTCCCGTAAGTCACCAGGTGCTTCCATGTCCCTCAGCCCGGACGACGTCAAGCGCATCGCCCGCCTTGCGCGCATAGAAATCAGCGATGTCGAGGCGCAGGCCACGCAGGCCCAGCTCAACAGCATTTTCGACCTCATCGCCGCCATGCAGGCGGTGGACACAAGCGGCGTCGGCCCGATGGCGCACGCGCAGGAGGTCCATCAGCGCCTGCGCGACGACGCGGTGACCGAAACCGACCGCCATGCCGCCTTCCAGGCCATCGCCCCGGCGGTCGAGAACGGCCTCTATCTCGTGCCCAAAGTCATCGAATAAGCCATGTCCGAATTCTCTCTTTCCGCGCTCGCCGCGCAGCTCGCGGCGAAGCAGGTTTCCAGTCGCGAACTGGCGCAGACCTACCTCGACCGCATCGCCGCGTTGAATCCCTCGATCAATGCCTTCATCACGGTCGACGCCGAAAAAACCCTGGCCGAAGCGGCCGCCGCCGACGCCCTCATCGCCGCCGGGAAGAACGGCCCGCTCACCGGCGTGCCGATCGCCCACAAGGACATCTTCTGCACCGACGGCTGGCTCACCACTTGCGGCTCGAAGATGCTGTCCAACTTCGTCGCGCCCTACGACGCCCACGTGATCCAGCGCTTCAAGGCCGCCGGCATGCCGAGCCTGGGCAAGACCAACATGGACGAATTCGCCATGGGCTCGTCGAACGAGACCAGCTTCTATGGCGCAGTGAAGAACCCGTGGGATACCGCCCGCGTGCCGGGCGGCTCGTCCGGCGGCGCAGCAGCGTGCGTCGCCGCGCGCATGGCGCCGGCCGCCACCGGCACCGACACCGGCGGCTCGATCCGCCAGCCGGCGGCGTTCACCGGCATCACCGGCCTCAAACCCACCTACGGCCTGGTGTCGCGCTTCGGCATGATCGCCTTCGCCTCCAGCCTCGACCAGGCCGGGCCGATGGCGCCGTCGGCCGAGGACTGCGCGCTGCTCTTGAACGTGATGACCGGCTTCGACCCCAACGACTCGACCAGCCTGGAACGCGATAAGGAAGACTACGCGCGCGACCTGGACAAGCCGCTCTCCGGCCTGCGCGTCGGCCTGCCGAAGGAGTTCTTCGCCGAGGGCCTCAACAGCGAAGTCGCCGCCGCGGTCGAGGCGGCGGTCACCGAGCTGAAGAAGCTCGGCGCCACTCCGGTCGAGATCTCGCTTGCCAACTCGCAACTGGCGATCCCCGTCTATTACGTGCTGGCGCCGGCCGAGGCCTCGTCCAACCTGTCGCGCTTCGACGGCGTGCGCTACGGCTACCGCGCCCCGGACTACGCCAGCCTCGACGACATGTACTGCAAGACCCGCGCGCAGGGCTTCGGCGCCGAGGTCAAGCGCCGCATCCTGATCGGCGCCTATGTCCTGAGTCACGGCTATTACGACGCCTACTACCTGCAGGCACAGAAAATCCGCCGCCTCATCGCCGACGACTTCAGCGCGGCGTTCGAGGCCTGCGATGTCATCCTCGGCCCCACCGCGCCCGGCACCGCGTTCAGGCTGGGCGAAAAGTCGGACGATCCGGTGGAGATGTATCTGAACGACCTCTACACCATTCCCGCCAACCTCGCCGGCCTGCCCGGCATGAGCTTGCCCTGCGGCTTCGACAGCCAGGGCCTGCCGATCGGCCTGCAGCTGGTCGGCAACTATTTTTCCGAGGCGAAGATGCTCAACGTCGCCCACCAGTACCAGCGCGTCACCGACTGGCACAAGCGGCTGCCGCCGCTGGGTGAGGCGTCAGGCGAGAGGCGTTAGGCGATGATGATGACCTTGTCCTGGGCCTTGCTCCTTACCCCTCACCCCTCACTCCTCACGAGGTTCCATTTATGAAGTGGGAGACCGTCATCGGGCTGGAGGTCCACACCCAGCTCGCCACCCAATCCAAGATCTTTTCCGGCAGCAGCACCGCCTTCGGCGCCGCGCCCAACACCCATGCCTCCGCGGTCGACATCGCGCTGCCTGGCGTGCTGCCGGTACTGAACAAGGGCGCGGTGGAATGCGCCATCAAATTTGGTCTCGCCATCGGCGCCACGCTCAACCGCGTCAACGTGTTCGACCGCAAGAACTACTTCTATCCCGACCTGCCCAAGGGCTACCAGATCAGCCAGCTGGCGAAGCCCATCGTCGAGGGCGGCGCGCTGAAGATCGTGGTGGATGGCGAAGAAAAAACCATCCACCTCACCCGCGCCCACATGGAGGAAGACGCCGGCAAATCACTGCACGAGGATTTCCACGGCATGACCGGGATCGACCTCAACCGCGCCGGCACGCCGCTGCTGGAGATCGTCTCCGAGCCGGAGATGCGCTCTTCCGCCGAGGCGGTAGCCTACGCGCGCGCGCTGCACACGCTGGTGACCTGGATCGGCATCTGCGACGGCAACATGCAGGAAGGCAGCTTCCGCGTCGACGCCAACGTCTCGGTGCGCCCGCTCGGGCAGGCCGAATTCGGCACCCGCCGCGAAATCAAGAACCTCAACTCCTTCCGCTTCCTGCAGCAGGCGATCGACTACGAAGTGCGCTGGCAGATCGAGACGCTGGAGGACGGCGGCCGCATCGAGCAGGCCACGGTGCTGTTCGACCCCGACAGCGGCGAGACGCGCATGATGCGCAGCAAGGAAGACGCGCACGACTACCGCTACTTCCCCGACCCCGACCTGCTGCCGGTGAAGCTCGGCGAGGACTGGATCGAGGCGGTGCGCGCCGCGCTGCCCGAACTGCCCGCCGCGATGCAGGCGCGCTTCCAGAGCGGCTACGGCGTGTCGGCCTACGACGCGGCGGTGCTTACCGGCTCGCGCGCGCTCGCCGACTACTTCGAGGCGGTTGCAAAAGCCTGCGGCCAGGGCAAGCTCGCCGCCAACTGGGTGATGGGCGAACTCTCGGCCGCGCTGAACAAGGCCGAGCTCGACATCGCGGCGAGCCCGGTTACCGCCGCCCAACTCGGCGCGCTGATCGTGCGCATCCAGGACGGCACGCTGTCTGGCAAGCTCGCCAAGCAGGTGTTCGAAGGGCTGTGGGAAGGCGCCGGCGAGGTCGACGCCATCATCGACGCGCGCGGCCTCAGGCAGATGTCGGATTCCGGCGAGCTGGAGAAGATCGTCGACGAGGTGCTGGCCGCCAACCCGAAGTCGGTCGAGGAATTCCGCTCCGGCAAGGAAAAGGCCTTCAACGCGCTGGTCGGCCAGGTGATGAAAGCCAGCCGCGGCAAGGCCAACCCGGCGCAGGTCAACGAACTGCTGAAAGCCAAACTGCAGAATTGAAAAAAGCGGCCCGGCCGGATGTCCGGCCGGGCCGCTTTCCCGCTTCCGTTCCTTACTGCTTGCCCGACAGTTCGACGAAGCGCGCCTTGTCGGCCGCATATTTTCCGCGCACCTTCTCCATCGCCTCCTCGTTGCTCTGGATGGTGCGCTTCAATTCCTGCTGCTCCCGGGTGGCCTGCTCCAGCTGCTCCGTCAGACCCGTTCCCACCTTGCGGCCTGCCTGCTCGATCTTGGCGATGCGCGCCCTCAGATCGGCCAGATTCGCTTCCACCGCCTTGCCGCGGATTTCAGCGCCCTTGATCGCCAGCTTGTGGTGTTCCAGCGCACGGTCGCGCGCCAGGTCGATTTCCGCTTCGGTGGTGTAAGTTGAGGTCAGCGCGCGGTCGAGCTGCGACTGTTTTTGCTGCTCCTGCTGGAGGCGTTTTTGCTCGGACAGGCGCTCGGCTTCGGCGCGGCGCTCCGCCTCCGACTGGGTGCGTCTGATGATGCTGCCCTGCTTGTTCATCTCGGCAGCGCCGCTTTTCTGGTAGCTCGGCGGCAGGGTGTCGCTGTAATGCACGCGGCCGTTGCCGTCCACCCAGCGGTACATCGCCGCCTGCGCGGTGCCCGCGGCCAGCAGCACGGCAACCGCCAGTGCGCTAAACGCCGTATTTCTCCCGGTAAGCCGCCACGGCCTGTAATTCGGTTTGTCGCTTCGCATCACGTTCCAGAAACTCCACCAGGTTGTCCAGGGTGACCACCGCCACCACCGGAATGCCATATTGTTCGCGTACTTCCTGCACCGCCGACTTCTCGCCGGTGCCCCGTTCCATGCGGTCCAGCGCGATCACCACCCCGGCCGGCTCGGCGCCCGAGGCACGGATCAGGTCCACCGACTCGCGCACCGAGGTGCCCGCCGAGATCACGTCGTCGACGATCAGCACGCGTCCCGTGAGCGTCGCACCGACCACCGTGCCGCCCTCGCCGTGATCCTTGGCCTCCTTGCGGTTGTAGGCGTACGGCACGTTCCTGCCCATCCCCGCCAGCGCGATCGCGATGCTCGCCGCCAGCGGGATCCCCTTGTAGGCCGGTCCGAACAGCACGTCGAAGGCGATGCCGGAGTCGACGATGGCTTTCGCGTAAAATTCGCCCAGCCGTTTCAGCTTGTCGCCGTCGTTGAACAGCCCCGCATTGAAAAAATAGGGGCTCATGCGCCCCGCCTTGGTCTTGAACTCGCCGAAACACAACACCTGCGACGCAATGGCGAATTCCAAAAACTCGGCTTTGTAATCGGACATTTCCTGACTTTTCTTGAATAAAAACGCAATGCGAATTATATCGGCCAACCTCAACGGCATCCGCTCCGCCGCCACCAAGGGCTTTTTCGACTGGCTGCCCACGCAGAACGCCGACGTCGTCTGCGTGCAGGAGCTGAAGGCGCAGGCCGCCGACCTCAAACCTGAATTCATCCAGTGCGACGGCCTGAGCGGCGCCTTCCACTACGCCGAGAAGAAGGGCTACAGCGGCGTCGGCGTCTACACTCGCCAGGCGCCGCAGAGGATCGTCGAAGGCCTCGGCGTGCCCGAATTCGATGCCGAGGGGCGCTACATCGAAGCGGATTACGGCAAGCTTGCCGTCATTTCGCTCTACCAGCCCTCCGGGTCGAGTTCCGAGGAACGCCAGCAGGCCAAGTTCCGCTTTCTCGACGCCTTCTTCCCGCACCTCGAAGCGCTGATGAAGTCCGGCCGCGAAATCGTCGTCTGCGGCGACTGGAACATCGCCCACAAAGAGGTTGACCTGAAGAACTGGAAATCCAACCAGAAGAACTCCGGCTTCCTGCCCGAGGAGCGCGCCTGGATGACCCGCCTGTTCGACGAGCTCGGCTGGGTCGACGTCTACCGCACGCTTTACCCGGAGCACACCGGCGAGGCCTACACCTGGTGGAGCAACCGCGGCCAGGCCTGGGCCAAGAACGTCGGCTGGCGCATCGACTACCAGATCGCCACCCCCGGCATCGCCGCCAAAGCCACCTCTGCCAGCGTCTACAAGGACCAGCGCTTCTCCGACCATGCGCCGTTGATTGTCGATTACGATTACGGCCCATGACGCTTCGCGCCCACCCCTGGCTCAATGCCCTCAAGGTCTACACCCACCCCCGCGTCGTCGGCATGCTGTTCCTCGGTTTCTCGGCCGGGCTGCCTTTGTTATTGGTGCTGGGCACGCTGTCGTTCTGGCTGTCGGAAGCGGGCATCGCGCGCGCGACCATCGGACATCTGTCGTGGGTGGGGCTGGCATACGGCTTCAAGTTCCTGTGGTCGCCGCTGGTCGACCGCCTGCCGCTGCCGCTCTTGACCCGAACCCTGGGCCGGCGCCGCGCGTGGCTGCTGCTGTCGCAGGTGTGCATCGCGCTGGCGCTGCTGGGGATGGCCAACACCGATCCGGTCGTGAACCTGGCGCACACGGTGTTCTTCGCGCTGGCACTCGCCTTCGCCTCGGCGACGCAGGACATCGCGCTCGACGCCTACCGCATCGAGGCGGTGGAAACCGAGAAGCAGGGGGCGATGGCGGCGACCTACCAGGCGGGCTACCGCATCGCGATGATCACCGCCGGCGCGGGTGTGCTGTGGATCGCGGCGAGCGTCGATCCGTCCGAGGCGACCTACGACTTCCGCCCCTGGCAGGTGGCGTACACGGCGATGGCCGCGCTGATGGCGGTCGGAATATTGACCACGCTGATCATCCGCGAGCCGGAAAAGAAGGTTTCCACCGAAACCAGCGCGCGCGAGGCGCATGCGCGCGCGAAATTCGCCGCCGCCGGATTGCGCGGCTGGCTGCTGACCGCAGCGGCATGGCTGTACAGCGCGGTGCTGTCGCCCTTCGTCGACTTTATCCAGCGCTACAAGTGGCAGGCGCTGCTGATGCTGGCGCTGATCGCCGTGTATCGCATCTCCGACGTGGTGATGGGGGTGATGAGCAATCCCTTCTACCAGGAAATGGGCTTCACCAAGGACGAGGTGGCGACCGTCTCCAAGGTGTACGGCGTGATCATGACCATCGTCGGCGCGGGGCTCGGCGGCCTGCTGGTGATGCGCCTGGGCGTGATGCGCACGCTGTTCCTCGGCGCGGTGCTGTCGGCGGCAACCAATCTGCTGTTCGTGTGGCTGGCCGGGCGCGGCCACGACGTCGGCGCGCTGGTGTTCACGGTGTCGGCGGACAACCTCTCCGCCGGCATCGCCTCGAGCGCCTTCGTCGCCTATCTGTCGAGCCTCGTCAACCAGGCCTACTCGGCCACCCAGTACGCGCTGTTCACCTCGGTGATGCTGCTGCTGCCCAAGTTCATCGCGGGCTTTTCCGGCGAGTTCGTCGATGCATATGGCTGGGCAAACTTCTTCACCGGAACCGCGCTGATCGGGGTGCCGGTTTTGCTGCTGGTCTGGCTGGTCTCCCGCGACCATAAGCAACCATGATCGAATTCTCCCTCCTCGCCGCCCTGCTCGCCGGTCTTCTCGGCGGGGTACATTGCGTCGGCATGTGCGGCGGCATCGTCGCGGCGTTTTCCTTCCGCGCCGACGGCAGCACGCCGCCGTTCCGCCTGCATCTGGCCTACAACCTGGGGCGGCTGTCGTCCTACGTGCTGTTCGGCGCGCTGGCCGGTGCGCTGGGCGCCACGCTGAAGCTGAGCGGATTCGTGCCGGTGCAGACCGCGCTGTTCGTGCTGGCGCAGTGGGTGATGATCCTGCTCGGACTGTACCTGGCCGGCTTCAATCAATGGGTGCTGGTGTTCGAGCGCGCGGGCGGCGCGCTGTGGAAGAAGGTGAAGCCGCTGTTCCAGAAACTGCTGCCGGTGCAGTCGCTGCCGCAGGCGGTGCTGGCGGGCATGGCCTGGGGCTGGCTGCCGTGCGGGCTGGTCTACTCGGTGCTGGTGTCGGCGCTGGCGGCCGGCAGCGCCACCTCCGGCGCGGCGCTGATGCTGGCATTCGGTCTCGGCACGCTGCCGAACCTGCTGGGGATGGGGCTGTTCGCGCGGCAACTCCAGCCTTTCATGCAGCAGCGCTGGGTGCGCCGTGCCGCCGGCCTGACGGTGGCGGGTTTCGGCGCATGGGGCCTACTGGCGCTGCTCCGTTCGGCCTTCCCAAACCCCTGACCGGGGCGCCTGCACCAATACGCAAAAAAACAGCCCCGGCTGGCGGGGCTGCGGGGTGGCCGGGTTTACTTGTAGAACTTCTGCTCGAACACCATTTCACGCTTGGGCTCGCCGGCCACTTCGACGCTGGCGGTGAATTTCAGGGTGTCCGGCGGGCTGACCCGGAATTCGCCAAGGTAGTAAATGGCAGTGCCTTCCTTGATTTCGCGCATGGTCACGTGGGCCAGCTGCTGGTTGAGATTGGTGGCATAGACGGCGATCTTGGCCGCAACCGGCGTCGGCACGCCAACCTTGTTCTGCTTCAGCACCGACATCGTCACCAGGCCGCGCGTCTTGCTGCGCTCGATCTTGTAGGCGCGCGCAACCTCGGGCAGCAGATCGTCGGTGGTGAGTGCGTTGTAGTGAATTTCGAGCGGGCCGAATTTCTGCGAGATTTCGGCATGGGCGGCAACGGCGATGGCGCTCAGGCACAAGGCGGCAAGCAGGCGTTTCATGGTGACTCTCCTCTTATTGTGGGCAATGCAATCCGAATTGTAGGCGCTTATTGAAACGTGGCGAGCCAGGCGCTCAGGTCGTCGAGCGCACGGCTGACGGCCAGGCTGGAGGCGGCGGCGGCGCCGGCGGCGTCGTAGGTCGATACCGGCACCCGCTGTTCGAAGACCCGCCGCCCCAGCAGCTTGCGCTGCTTCAGGTCGACCAGTTCGGCGCGCAGCGCCAGCCGCACCAGCCCCGGCGCGCTGGCGGCATCGTGATAGAACTCCATCAATACCGTATCCAGCAGCACATCGCCGCGTACATAGCCGCCGGCGGCGCTGACCTGCCAGGCGCCCTGGCGATCGAGCCGCGCCCGCAGGAGATCGGCGAAGCGCTTGCCGGGGCGCTCGGTCCAGCGCGCATACTGGTACTGGCCGCGGGTGCCGGCGCTGCGGCTGAACACCAGCTGGTCGGTGTCGTAAAAACTGCCGGTGGCGGTGTCGAGCACCAGCAGGGCGGGAGCGGCGGCGCGGACCGATGCGGCTGCGGGCGCAGGGACAGGGTCGTCCAGCACGTAATACACCATTGCGGGGGCATTGGGCTGTTCGCCGAAATTGACGCAGCCTGTCAGCACGAGCGCGAACGCGGTCGGCGCGAGAAATCGTTTCATGGCAGTTTTTCTCCGGGGCCGAGCTGCTGCTGGACCGGGCCGAACAGGATGGCGCGCGGGTTGGACAGGCGTTGCCCGGCGGTGGTGAGCGCCTCGGCGCTGGTGCGCACATCGCGGCTGACATTGGTCATTTCCAGCGTGCCTGCTTCGGTGAGCTGCTGGATTTGTCCGGAAATCAGGCTGGCGTCGCGTTGCAGCTTTTCCAGCGCGACCCTGGCTTCCGTCAATGCGGCGTCGGCGTTGTTGCCGACGCCGACGATGCTGCCTTCGGCACGGGTGGCGGCCTGGCCGATGCTGGCGCCGGCGAAGCGGAATTCGTCGGCGGCGTCGCGGATGCCCTGCACCACGGCGTCGAGGCTCTGCCTGTTGGCGGCGAGATGGCCGGACAGCTCGTTGAGGTTGGCGAGCATCTGGCTGATGGCATGCTGGTTGTCTTCCGACAGCAGCGTGTTCATTTTTTCCAGCACCTGCGCGCCGTTGAGCGCCAGCCGCGAGACGGCGGTGGCGACCTTGTCGATGTCGGAGCTGCCCTCGGCGATGACCGGATAGCGCTCGCCCGGAGGAATCTCGCGCAGCAGGGCGCTGTCGCTCGGGCCGTTGTTGATTTCGACGGCGGCGATGCCGGTGACCAGATTGCGCTTGATGTAGGCCGCGGCGCCGGCGTGCACCGGCACCCCTTCGTCGACGCGCGCGGTGACGCTGACGGCCTCGTCGCCGCCTTTGGCAAAACGGTAGCCGTCGACCACGCCCACCTTGATGCCGCGCATTTTCACCGGGCTGCCGACCGCCAGGCCGTCGAGCGACTGCTGCTTGAAATAGATGGTGTAAGTCTGATACGCGATCCGGTCCGCCGCCCCCGCCAGCCACACGATGGCCAGCGTCATCAGCGCGATCACCGCCAGCACCAGCGTGCCGACCAGGGTATAGCGACCTTCAGTTTCCATGCGCGGTTTCTCCGTTCGGCGCCCGTGCGGCGAAATAATCGCGCAGCCACGGATCGTCGATGTGCTTCAGTTCGGCCAGCGTTCCGCTGCCGAGCACGCGGCCATTCGACAGCACGATGACGCGATCGATAATCGAAAACAGTGTATCCAAGTCGTGGGTGACGAGGAATACGGTGAGCCCGAGGCTGTCGGCCAGCAGCCGGATCAGCGAGTCGAACGCGCGCGCCGAAATCGGGTCGAGCCCGGAAGTCGGCTCGTCGAGGAACAGCAACTCGGGATCGAGCGCCAGGGCGCGCGCCAGCGCCACCCGCTTGCGCATGCCGCCGGACAGCTCGCTCGGGCGCTTCCCGGCGGCGTCCGGCGGCAGCCCGGCCAGCGCGAGTTTCAGGCGGGCGAGCTGGCGGCAGGTGGCGTGCGGCAGGCCGGTGTGCTCGAACAGCGGGGTGGCGACGTTGTCCTCCACGCTGAGGGAGGAAAACAGCGCGCCATCCTGGAACAGCACGCCGAAGCGCCGGCGCAGCGCATTCATCTGCGCAGGCGTCGCGTCCCACACCGACTGCCCGAACAGCTCGATGCGGCCCGCCTGCGGCCGCAGCAGGCCGACCATCTCGCGCAGCAATACCGATTTTCCGGTGCCGCTGCCGCCGATCAGCGCGACCACCTCGCCGCGCGCCACCGACAGGCTGAGGCCGCGGTGGATGCTGTGCCCGCCCAGCGTGGTGGCGACATCGCGGACGTCGATGACGGGTGCGGCCATCAGATTTCCAGCTTCACGAACATGACGGCGAAAATGGCGTTGAGGATGATGATGGCGACCAGGCTCTGCACCACGGTGGACGTGGTGTTGGCGCCGACGCTGCGGGCGTCGCGGGTGACCGAAAGCCCCATGCGGCAGGCGATCAGCGCGATGAAAAGAGCAAACACCGGCGCCTTGCCCAGGCCCACCAGCAAGGTTTTCAGCAGGATCACGTCGGCCAGGCGGTCCATGAACATGTGATACGAGATATCCAGCTGTTCCTGCGCGATCAGCATGCCGCCGGCAATGCCGGCGATGTCGCCGATGAAGACCAGCAGCGGCATCGCGAGCAGCAGGGCGATCGTGCGCGGAATCACCAGCACCGCCAGCGGCGACAGGCCGAGCGTGGCGATGGCGTCGATTTCCTCGGTGATTTTCATGGTGCCGATCTGCGCGGTGATGGCCGCGCCGGTGCGTCCGGCAACCAGGATGGCAACGATGACCGGCGAGATTTCGCGCAGGATCGCCAGCAGCAGGCCGTCGACGACGAAGATGTTGGCGCCGTATTGCTGCGCCTGGTCCCCCAGCAGGTAGGCGAACACCACGCCGAGCAGGAACAGCATGCCGGCCACGATGGGAATCGCGCCGACGAACACCGAACTCACCTGGGCGCCGAATTCGCGCCAGCGCCAGCGCCCCGGCTGGCCCATCAACGCCGTCAGCTCGACGGACAGGCGGCCGATGAAATCGAGCAGGCCGACGACATGCCCCGCCATCGCCAGCGTGCCGCGCCCGGCAACCTCGAGCACGCCTTCGCGGCGCGGCGCGGCCTGCGCGGCGCTAGCCGCGCTGTGCTGCGCCACCAGTTGCAGCACAGCCAGATGCTGCGGCCGGAACGCGCGCAACTCGGGCAGCGGGTCGCCGGCCTGCGGGCGGGCGGCGGCCAGTAGCAGCCAGGCGCCGTTGGTATCGAGCCGAGTGATGCCGGCGCCGTCGAGGACACGCACCGTCTTGCCGCCGAGCCCGGGCAAGACCGGCGCGGCCTCGGCATGCCAGGCACCGCTGGCGATCAGCGCGCCCTGTGCCTCGTCAAAGTGCGCGCGGGCTTCGGTCACTCCAGGCCCAGCGGATTATCGGGATCGATGCCCGGCATGAAAGGCAGGCTGCGTTCGCGGTGGGTGACCTGGTAGACGCAGCCGATCCAGTTGCCGACCACTGCCTCGGCGGTGTCGTGCCAGGTGTTGTCGAGCAGCGGCAGCAGGCGCGCTTCGGGGAAAGCCAGCGTCTCGCCCGCCTGCATGCGGCTGCCGAACTCGTCCAGCAGCGCCTGTGCCTGGCGGTCGAAATAGCGCACCGGAAACGGCGGCAACGCCGGCAGCTTGCCGGCGGCGGCGAGCAGCAGATCGCGCTTGTATTCCTTCAACAGGGAAATGGTGTCGTATTCGGGGTGCCCCTGAAAAAACACGGTGCGCAGGCCGTCATGGCTCACCGCCAGATGCACGCCCGCTTCCGCGCTTTCGACCAGCACCTTGACCCCCGCCGCCTCGAATTGCGCACGCGAAACGTCGTTCCAGCGCGAATGCGGCACGTCGAAGCGGGTGTTGACGTCGGCCACCAGCGGGTGGCGGCTGTCGGTGACGCGATGCTCGAACACGCCCCAGATCTTCTGCGGCTGCTTCACTCGCGCCTGGCCGTGGCGGAACTGCATTACCGCATGGGTGGCGAGGCAGGAGCACAGGGTCGAGGTGACGTTGTCCCAGGCCCAGTCGATCACTTCGATCAGCGGCTTCCAGAACGGCTCGTCGGCGAGGTTGGCATGGCTGACGTTGGCGCCGGTGATGATGAGCGCATCCAGCCCGGCGGCGCGGATGGCGTCGAAGCTTTCGTAAAACTGCGCGATATGCGCCTGCGCCGCCTCGCCGCGCGGCAGCGTCGGCAGGGTGAAGGGATGCATGTAGAACTGCGCGATCGGGTTGGATTCGCCGACCAGCCGGTAGAACTGCCGCTCGGTCGCCTCCAGCGCGGCGTCCGGCATCATGTTGAGGAGGCCGACGTGCAGTTCGCGGATTTCCTGCTGGGCCGCGCGGCCCGTCTCCAGCACCGTCATGCCGTCGCGGCGCAGGCGCTCGAAAGTGGGCAGGGCGTTATGCGCGACCAGCGGCATGATTACGCCTCGCGCCTCACGCCTGACGCCTCACCCTTCCTGGCAATCGCGGTTTCCAGCAGCGCCAGGAAATCGCGTTCGTCGCGCACCTGCGCCACCTCCTGCGAGGTCACCGTGTAGCCGTGCGGCCGGGCGATCGCCTCGTAGCGCGGGATGCGCGAGTGGAACAGGCGCGGGAACACCCAGCGCGCGAAATCGTCCGGCTCGATCTCGGCCACGAATTCGAGGCCTTTTTCCCTGAGGTAGAGCGGCAGGTGCTCGGCCAGGAAAGCCGGGCGGAAATACAGCGGCTTGGGGTCGGACTGCGCGCGCTTGATCAGCGTGTCCTCCTCTTCGCGGGTGGTGGTCTGGATGTAGAGGATCAGCGTGTGCTCCGCCAGGAGTTCGATCACGCCGGGCTCGTCCAGCTCGCACAGGCTGCCGCCGACGTCGTTGACGAAGTGCGGATAGCCGTAGATTTCCTGGCCCTTGCGGATGAAGCCCGGCACGTCCTTCATCGCCGCGATCTCGGCCTCGCGGTAGGCCGCCTGGCGGCGCGTGAACTCGTCCAGCGAGAGCCCGCCCCACGCCGGCCCGCCGAGCTTGCCGACGAAGGTCAGCACCGGCCCGAGATCGTGGATCTTGATGTTGTTCTTGATGTCGATCCAGTCGCGCCGCAACAGGTCGCACAGAAACGGCACCTGCATCGCCTGCTGTTTGATCAGGTCGAGTATGGGCTCGTCGAGATAGCGCGTACCGATGCGGTAGTCGCCGGAAAAATGGAACCAGTCGTGGCCGCGCAGCATCGACGAGATGTGCGTCTTGCCGACGCCGGACATGCCGAGCAGGGTGATGCGCTTGGTCGGCCAGGCGCGGAAGGTTGCGGGGGTGAAATGCATGGGGCCGGTTTTCGTGGAATCAGCGCGAAGCCTACCGAAAAGCCACCCAATTAAAAAGGGCGCGCAATCAGATCCGTGCCCGGCGCAGCCGCAGCGCGTTGAAAACAACGGAAACCGAGCTGAAACTCATGGCCAGGGCAGCGATCAGCGGGGACAGCAGCATCCCGGTGAAGGGATACAGCAATCCGGCCGCCAGCGGCACGCCGAGCGCGTTGTAGAGGAAGGCGAAAACCAGGTTCTGATGCATGTTGCCGACGGTGGCGGCGCATAGCGCGCGCGCCCGCAGGATGCCGCGCAGGTCGCCCTTGACCAGGGTGATCTGGGCGCTGTGCATCGCCACGTCGGTGCCGGTACCCATGGCGATGCCGATATCGGCGCGGGCCAGCGCCGGGGCGTCGTTGATGCCGTCGCCCGCCATGGCCACTTTGCGCCCTTCCCGCTGCAGGCGAGCCACCAGCTCGACCTTGTCGCGCGGCTTCACCTCGCCGTACACCTCGTCGATGCCGAGGCGGGACGCCACCGCGCGGGCGGTGGTCAGCCCGTCGCCGGTCGCCATGATCACCCGGATGCCGGCCGCCTGCAGTCCCGCCAGCGCCTCCGGCGTCGCCGCCTTGAGCGGGTCGGAGACGGCGACGAGGCCGGCCAGCTGCCGCTCCACTGCCAGAAACATGACGCTCGCGCCTTCAATGCGCAGCGCCTCGGCCCGGTCCGCCAGCGCATGCCAGTCGATTTTTTCGTCCTCCATCAGCGCCGTGTTGCCGAGGGCGACCGTCCTGCCCGCCACCTGGCCGCGCACGCCGATGCCGGACGCCGATTCGAATGCATCGGGCCGGTCGAGCGCCAGCTGGCGCCGCCGCGCTTCCGCGACGATGGCATGCGCCAGGGGGTGCTCGCTGCCCTGGTCGAGGCTGGCGGCGATGCGCAACACCTCGTCCGCCGTGTAGCCCGCTGCCGCCACGGCGGCATGGAAGGCCGGCCGGCCTTCGGTGAGGGTGCCGGTCTTGTCGACGATGAGGGTGTCGATGGTGCGCAAGCCTTCGATGGCGGCGGCGTCGCGGAACAGCACGCCGGCGGTGGCCGCCTTGCCGGTGGCCACCATGATCGACATCGGGGTCGCCAGCCCGAGCGCGCAGGGGCAGGCGATGATCAGCACCGACACGGCATTGATGAGGCCGTAGACCCAGCTCGGCTGGGGACCGAACAATCCCCAACCGAAAAACGACGCCACGGCAATGAGCATGACCGCCACCACGAAGTAGCCCGCCACGCCGTCCGCCAGCCGCTGCATCGGCGCGCGCGAGCGCTGGGCCTGCGACACCATCTGCACGATCTGCGACAGCACGGTGTCCGCGCCGATTTTCTCGGCGCGCATGACGAGGCTGCCGCTGGTGTTGATCGTCGCCCCGATCAGCGCGTCGCCGGCCCGCTTGGACACCGGAATCGGCTCGCCGGTCAGCATGGACTCGTCCACCGCACTCTCCCCTTCCTCGACCGCGCCGTCCACCGGCACCTTCTCGCCCGGCCGCACCCGCAGCCGGTCGCCGATATGGACGTGCGCCAGCGGGACGTCCTCCTCGCCGCCGTCGGCACGAATGCGCCGCGCCGTCTTCGGCGCCAGGCCGAGCAGGGATTTGATCGCCGCCGAAGTCTGGGCGCGCGCGCGCAGTTCGAGTATCTGACCCAGCAGGGTCAGCGACACGATCACCGCCGCGGCTTCGAAATACACGCCGACCCGGCCGTCGTGAGACACGAAGGACACCGGAAAAGCCTGCGGCGCCAGCGTCGCCACCACGCTATAGAGATAGGCGGAAGCGGTGCCCGCGCCGATCAGGGTCCACATGTTGGGATTGCGCGTCGCCACCGAGCGGACGCCGCGCACGAAGAACGGCCAGCCCGCCCACAGGACGACGGGCGACGCCAGGGCCAGCTCGATCCAGTTCTGGTATTGCAAGCCCGGCAATGCCAGGCGGTGGCCGGCCATCGCCAGAATCGTCACCGCAGCCGTCAGCGGCAGCGTCCACCGGAAACGGCGGCGAAAATCCTTCAGTTCAGGGTTGTCCTCGTCCTCGATGGCGGGCTGCAGCGGCTCCAGGGCCATCCCGCACTTGGGGCACACGCCCGGCGCCGGCTGGCGGATTTCCGGATGCATCGGACAGGTGTAGATCGTTTCTCCGGACGCCGGCTGCGGCTGCCGGACCGGGCCCGCCTGGGGGGGATGGACGTGGTCCATGGCAAGGCTTATTGCATCAGGTCGGCGCGCCGTTTCAGGAATTCGTCGCGATCGATCTCGCCGCGGGCATAGCGCTCTTCCAGAATGTCCAGTGCGGTGCGCCTCGGTTTATCGCCGTGGCCGCGAACGACATACAGGCCGAGCAGAACAAGCAGCAGGAGGGGAAAGAACCAACCCAGCATCATTCCCCACCCCATTCCGTAGTGCTCGAAGCCAAGCATATCCCGCCTCCTTCACCCCAGCCGCATCGGCGGCGGAGTGCGCCCTCAGGGTTTGTCCATGTTCATCTGCATCCTCTGCTGCAGCCTGTCCAGGCGTTTTTCCAGCATGTCCATGCGCCTGGCCATCGTGTCGCTGTCGCCGGTCATCCCCATGCCGCCGTGCATGCCGTGTCCCATGCCGCCCTTCATGCCATGGCCCATCATGCCCATGCAATCCCGGCCGCCCATCATGCCCATGCCGCCCGGTTTTTTGCCGGCCATGGGGCCGGACGCCTGCATGTCCTTCATCACGGCGTCCATCTGCGACATCTGCTCTTCCATCAACTGCATGCGTTTGGCGGGGTCCTCGGTGCGGCGCATTTCCTCCATGCGTTCGCGCAGGGACGCCATGCCGGCCGCGCTCGCATCCCGGGCCTGCGCCGCGCCCGCATCCGGGCGATCGCCGTGCTCGTGCTCGGCTCTCGCTGCGGCCGGCATGGCCAGGGCCGCGGCGAGAGCGAACAGCAGGGTGGTGCGTTGCATTGCCCTCATGTCCGGCTCCTTGAAAAATAATGTGGGTCATTTCGCATACCGCCAATGGATGCGCGCAGTCTCGCTGCGGAACGCGCCGCCCCTTGCCGGCCACGCAGCGCGACGACGCCGCCCGGTTTCATTGATGGGGCCGGGCTGGCACCCGAAAAGCCGGGGTGCATTCCGGGATTTTCATGGACCCGATGCCCGGCGTGCCGGCACGGCTCGGCGGCCGCCCCGCGCCATGCAGTACCACTTCTCCAATATAGATGAGCCGACCCCGACAACAAGCCGGCGCCTGGCGCCGCCGGCAAACGTGCCCATCGCGGCGGGGCATAATGCTGCAACCGCCATCATCCGCGCCCTCCATGACCGCTCCCCGCCTGCCCGTCCTGTCCCTGCTCGAAACCCGCGTCCTCGGCGTGCTCTGCGAAAAGCAGCACACCGTGCCCGATACCTATCCGCTGTCCCTCAATGCCCTGGTGGCCGGCTGCAACCAGAAAACCAGCCGTCATCCCGTCATCGAAGCCAGCGAGGCCGAGGTGCAGGCCGCCATCGACAATCTCAAGGGGCCGGCCCTGGTCGTCGAATCCAGCGGCGGCCGCGTCACCCGCTACGCCCACAACATGGAAAAAGCCCTGCGCCTGCCTTCCCAGGCCGTCGCCCTGCTCACCGTGCTGATGCTGCGCGGCCCGCAGACCGTGGGCGAACTGCGCATCAACTGCGAACGCCTGCACCGGTTCGCCGACATCTCGGCGGCGGACGCCTTTCTGCAGGAACTGGCCGCACGGCCCGACGCCGCCATGGTGGTCGAGTTGCCGCGCCAGCCAGGCTCGCGCGAGAATCGCTGGGCCCATCTGCTCAGCGGCGCACCGGCCGCCGAGACAGCCGCAGCGTCCCCGGCGGCCGCGCCCAGCGCCGCCGTAACCATGGACGGGATCGCCGCGATCGAGACCAGGGTGACGCGCCTGGAAGCGCAAGTCGAGGGCTTGAAAAGCCTGCTGGGCAAGCTTTGTGCGGAACGGGGCATGCCGGTCTGACGCGCGCAAAAAAAGGCGCCCCGCAGAGCGCCCCGGCTTCCTTCGAGGAAATGCATTCAGAGGGTGTAGGCCCGCTCGCCGTGGCTGGCGGTATCGAGGCCTTCGCGCTCCTGTTCTTCGCTGACGCGCAGGCCGATGCTCAGATCGATCAGCTTGAACAGCACCAGGCTGACCACGCCCGACCAGGCGACGGTGATGAGCACGCCGGTGGCCTGCGTCGCCACCTGGCCCGCCATCGAGTAGTCGGCCACGCCGACGCCGCCCAGCGCCGGCGAGACGAAGACGCCGGTGCCGATGGCGCCGATGATGCCGCCGATTCCGTGAATGCCGAACACGTCGAGCGAATCGTCGTAGCCCAGCGCCTTCTTCAGGCCGGTGACGCCCCACAGGCAGACCACGCCGGCCACCGCGCCGAGCACGATGCCGCCCATCGGGCCGACCAGGCCGGCCGCCGGGGTGATCGCCACCAGGCCCGCCACCACGCCCGAGGCGACCCCCAGCATGGAAGGTTTGCCGCGCAGCATCCACTCGGCGAACATCCAGGCGAGCCCCGCGGCGGCGGTGGCGAGAATGGTGTTGATGAAGGCCAGCGCGGCGCCGCCGGTGGCTTCGAGATTGGAGCCGGCGTTGAAGCCGAACCAGCCCACCCACAAGAGCGAGGCGCCGATCATGGTCATCGGCAGGCTGTGCGGCGGCATCGCGTCGCGGCCGAGGCCGATGCGCTTGCCCAGCGCGATGGCGCCGACCAGCGCGGCGACGCCGGCGTTGATGTGCACCACGGTGCCGCCCGCGAAATCGAGATCCCCCTTCGCGAACAGGTAGCCGCCGCTTGCCCAGACCATGTGGGCGATCGGCAGATAGGAGAAGGTGAACCACAGCGCGCCGAACAGCAGCAGCGCGGAGAACTTCACCCGTTCGGCCAGGCCGCCGACGATCAGCGCCACGGTGATGGCGGCGAAGCTCAGCTGGAAGGCGACGAAAATGAACTCGGGGATCACCACGCCCTGGGTGAAGGTCGCCGCGGTACTGGCCGGCGTGATGCCGGCCAGGAACAGCTTGGACAGGTCGCCGATCGCCCAGTTGAGGCCGCCGCCGTCGCCGAACGCCAGCGAGTAGCCGTACACCGCCCACAGGATGGCGATCAGACAGAAGATCGCCATCACCTGGGTCAGCACCGACAGCATGTTCTTGGCGCGCACCAGGCCGCCGTAGAACAGCGCCACGCCCGGAACGATCATCAGCACCACCAGCAGGGTGGAAACCATCATCCAGGCGGTGTCGCCCTTGTCCGGCACCGGGGCCGCGGCTTCCACGGCGACGGCTTCCACCGTTTCGGCCGCTGCGGCTGCTTCGACCGGAGCGGCAGTCTCCTGTGCCGGCGTCATGCCGGGAGACAACAGGGCGAACATCAGGCCCAGCACAGCAAATAGCTTTTTCATGATCGGCTCCTCAGAGGGCGTCAGGGCCGGATTCGCCCGTGCGGATGCGAACGACCTGTTCCAGGCTGGTGACGAAGATCTTGCCGTCGCCGATCTTGCCGGTGTTGGCCGCTTTCTCGATCGCCTCGATCACGCGCTCCAGCAGCTCGGCCCCGATGGCCACCTCGATCTTCACTTTGGGCAGGAAATCGACCACGTATTCCGCGCCGCGATACAGCTCGGTGTGGCCCTTCTGCCGCCCGAACCCCTTCACTTCCGTGACCGTCAGGCCGGTGACGCCGATGGCGGACAATGCCTCGCGCACTTCATCCAGCTTGAACGGCTTGATGACTGCCGTTACGAATTTCATGCCAGTTCTCCCGATGGTTCAGAACGTTTTGCCGACTGAAACAATGACGCGGTCGTCGGCATACTTGCCGTACAGTTTCTCGCCGTCGTCGTCGGTGGCTACATAGGCAAGGCCGAAGTTGAAGCCGCCGAATTCCTTGCTGACGCCGATCTTCCAGTCCGCGTAGTCAGCCTGGGCGCCTGCGCCCACGGTATAGCCATAGTGAAGACCGAGCATGACCGCAGCGGGCAACTCATAGTTGAAGCTGGCGTCCCAGTAGACCGTGCCGTCGGAATCGGCAGCGCCGAAATAATCCGTGGCGCTATAGGAGGCCTTCAGGCCGAATCCCTTCCAGGTCAGGGCGGCGTAGGCCTCGAGCGTGTCGGCATCGGACAGGCCGGGGTAGAAATACTGGAGCAGGCCGACGTTGTAGCCGAGATCGCCGGCGATCTTGCCGCTGTAGCCGCCATAGACGTCCCATTCCATGTTGGCATCGCCGAACTCGACATTGGACCCCCAGGTTCCCAGATAGAAACCGCTGGCGTGGGCGTAGTCGAAACCGCCCTGGATCGCCGGGTCCTCGTCGGTCTGGGAAACGCCGCGGAAGGCGTAGTCGGAGACAAACCCCAGGTTGCCGGTGAGGCTGTGGGGGCTGCTTTCTTCAGCCGCCATGGCCAAGCCGGACACGCCCGCGAGGCCGGCCGCAACCACAGCGTGGGCAAGTTTTTTCATGAAATGTCTCCCAAATGAGTACGCGCAAGATCGCTCCCATCATTCAGCACAAGCTGTGCCAGACAATATTTCATTTAAAAAACAAACGGTTGAATTAATAAACTGGTGAAATCAAGAATAGACCGCACTTTCGTGGTGCGCCATGAAAACGCCATGCACCCTCTTTGTGCTGCGCGCCACGGCCTGCCGCTGCGCCGGATCGACGCAGTGCTTGTACACTCTCCGCTTACTGGAGAGCGCCATGAACCCGAATCCGAAATTTCCCACCCCCGCATTCATCAACGATCTGGTCGGCAAGCTGGGCGAGGCGTTGAAACAGTCGCCCGCCAAGGACATCGAACAGAACCTCAAGGCCGGGCTCACCTCGATGCTTGGCAAGCTCGACATGGTGAGCCGCGAGGAATTCGACGTGCAGACCGAAGTGCTGGCGCGCACCCGCGAAAAGCTCGCGCAGCTGGAAGCCCGCCTGGCCGAACTGGAAAAGCAGCAGCGCGAAGAAGAATAAAAAAATGGCCGTCGCCGTCGTCAAAAGCCGGGCGTTAAACGGCATGCACGCGCCCGAGGTCGTGGTCGAGGCGCACCTGGCCAACGGCTTGCCGGCATTCACGCTGGTCGGCCTGCCCGAAACCGAAGTGAAGGAGGCGCGCGACCGCGTGCGCGCGGCGATCCAGAACGCACGCTACGAATTCCCGGCGCGGCGCATCACGGTCAACCTGGCGCCGGCCGATCTGCCCAAGGAATCCGGGCGCTTCGATCTGCCGATCGCGCTGGCGATCCTCGCCGCCTCCGGGCAGGTTCCCGCCGACAAGTTCAGGCACACCGAATTCGCCGGCGAACTCGCGCTGACCGGCGAACTGCGCCCGGTGCGCGGCGCGCTGGCGATGGCGCTGGCCACCCGCGCGGCGCAGCGGCAGTTGGTGCTGCCCGCGCAATCGGCCAGCGAGGCCGCATTGGCCCGCGGCGTGGAGACGCTGGGGGCGGCCAGCCTGCTCGAGGTCTGCGCCTGGCTCGCGGGGCAGGCCGCGCTCGCCGCGCCCGAACCGGATGCCGTTCCGCTCGCGCCGGACTATCCCGACTTTGCCGACGTCAAAGGCCAGGCCGCCACCAAGCGCGCGCTCGAAGTCGCCGCCGCGGGCGGCCATTCGGTGCTGCTGGCGGGACCGCCCGGCACCGGCAAGTCGATGCTGGCCGCGCGCTTTCCCGGCATCCTGCCGGCGATGGACGAGACCGAGGCGCTGGAAGCCGCCGCGCTGCAATCGCTCAACGGCGGTTTCCAGCACCGGCACTGGCAGCGCCGGCCGTTCCGCGCGCCGCACCACACCGCATCCGCGGTGGCGCTGGTGGGCGGCGGCGGCAATCCGCGCCCGGGCGAAATTTCGCTGGCGCACCACGGCGTGCTGTTTCTCGACGAGCTGCCGGAGTTCTCGCGGCAGGTGCTGGAAGTGCTGCGCGAACCGCTGGAAACCGGCCACATCACCATTTCGCGCGCGGCGCGACAGGCCGATTTCCCGGCGCGCTTCCAGCTTGTGGCGGCGATGAATCCCTGCCCCTGCGGCTACCTCGGCCATCCCACCCAGGCCTGCCGCGACACCCCGGACCAGATCGCGCGTTATCGCGGGCGCATTTCCGGTCCGCTGCTCGACCGCATCGACATCCAGGTCAGCGTGCCCGCGCTGACCCAGGACGAGCTGATGCAGGCTGCTGCGGGCGAGCCCAGCGCCGCCATCCGCGCCCGCGTGCAGGCGGCGCGCGAGCGTCAGATGGCGCGCCAGGGCAAACCCAACGCCGCGCTCGGCACCCAGGAAATCGACCGCCACTGCGCCCTGGATGCGGCCAGCGAAGCCCTGCTGAAGCAGGCGATCGCACGCCTCAACCTGTCGGCTCGCGCCTACCACCGCGTGCTCCGGCTCGCGCGCAGCGTGGCCGATCTCGCCGGCAGCGAGGCCATCACGTCCGTCCACCTCGCCGAGGCCATCCAGTACCGGAGACAGGCGGCATGAGCGATCCGCGTCAAGCCTGGCAGGAAGAAAAACGCTCGGCCTGGCTCTACCGCGCGGTGGCCGAGTGCGAGCGCGACACCCCGCGCGCAGCGCTGTTCGACGAACTGGCGCAGGCTGCCGACGAGCAGGCGGACATCTGGCTGGCCGCCATCGCCCGCAGCGGCGGCGCGGCGCCGGCGGCTTTCCGGCCCGGCCTGCGCGCCCGCCTCGTCGCCGGACTCACCCGCGCTTTCGGGCCGCGGGCCATGCGCGGCGTGCTGGCGGCGATGAAGGTGCGCGGCATGGCGCTGTATGCGCAAACCCCGCCGCACGGTATGCCGGTGCGGCGCGACGACATCGGCAAGCGCCACCAGAACGGCACCGCCGGCAACGTCCTGCGCGCCGGGGTGTTCGGCGTCAACGACGGGCTGGTATCGAACGCCGCGCTGATCTACGGCGTGGCCGGCGCAGCGCCGGAACCGGCCGTCATCGTGCTGACTGGCGTGGCCGGACTGCTGGCGGGCGCATTTTCGATGGCGGCGGGGGAATACATTTCGGTGCGCTCGCAGCGCGAAATGTTCGAGTACCAGATCGGACTGGAGCGCGACGAGCTGGAAAAATATCCGCGCGAAGAAGCGGCCGAACTGGCGCTGATCTACGCCGCCAAGGGCATGGACGCCGAACAGGCGAAGCAGGTGGCCGAGTCCCTGATGCAGGACCCCGAACGTGCGCTCGACACGCTGGCGCGCGAGGAACTCGGCCTCAACCCCGACGAACTCGGCTCACCCTGGGTGGCGGCGGCTTCCTCCTTTTCGGCCTTCACTGCCGGTGCCGCGCTGCCGCTGTTGCCTTTCCTGTTCGGCCACGGCAGTGCGCTGACGATCTCGATCGCGCTGACCGCGCTCGGGCTGTTCGCCGTCGGCGCCAGCATGAGTCTGTTCACCGGGCGCCACGCCGCGCTCTCCGGCGTGCGCATGCTCGGCATCGGCGGCGCGGCGGGATTGGCCACGTATTTCATCGGCGCCTGGCTGGGCGTGACGCTGGGCTGAACATTCCTCCGCCCACGCCGGGCACACGGACGCCCGGAAAAACATCAAGTCTGTTCCCACGGCAGGCCGTCGAAGCGCCAGCCGTTCCTGGTGCTGCGATGGCGCGATTCGTCCATGTCGCCCTCGAAGCCGTGCTCGACGTTGTACACCTCGGGAAAGCCGTACTTTTCCAGGTAGCGCCCGGCGTCGGCCGAGCGGCGGCCCGAGCGGCAGATCAGCACCACCGGGCGGTTGGCCGACGCCGCCTTGCGCGCATGGCCGAGAAAGTCCGGGTTGACGTCCCAGTCCGGGCCATCCTGCCAGGCGACGTGGATCGCGCCGATCGGATGGCCGACAAAAAGATATTCGATCTCCGAGCGGCAGTCGATGAACACGGCTTCGGGGTGCTGCTGTAAAAAAGCATGCGCTTCGGTGGGGCTGAACTGCTTCATGCCGGGCTCCTGTGCAATCGTGCTTCCACCATAGCAGCACTTGCCCGCACGGGCGAAAAAACCCCGCCGATGCGGCGGCCAGGATGTGTTCGGCGGCATTCAGCGCGGGCTGCGCCAGCGGACGCCCGCGTACCCTGCCCCTGCTCCGCCGGATTCCCCCTGTCTAGAGCCGGACTAAAGCGGCAGAAACTCGTTAAGCCCGTGCGGGGCGCAGCGGGACGCGGTGGCGGACCTTATATAATGCAGCGTTCTCCGCTTCTGCCGACCGCCATGTCCCGCACCGCACAGCTGCATTCCCTGCTCGCCCAACGCATTCTCGTCCTCGACGGCGCGATGGGGACGATGATCCAGTCGTACAAGCTCGGCGAGGCGGATTACCGCGGCGAACGCTTCGCCGACTTCGCGCACGACCTGAAGGGCAACAACGACCTGCTGTGCCTGACCCAGCCTGCGATCATCAAGGAAATCCACGCCAAGTACCTGGCCGCCGGCGCCGACATCCTCGAGACCAACAGCTTCAACGCCACCGCGATTTCCATGGCGGACTACCACATGGAGCATCTGGTGCCGGAGCTCAACTTCGCCGCGGCGAAGCTGGCGCGCGAGGCGGCCGACGAGGCGACCGCGGCCAACCCTGCCAAGCCGCGCTTCGTCGCCGGCGTGCTCGGCCCGACCTCGCGCACCGCCACCATCTCGCCCGACGTCAACGATCCCGGCTACCGCAACGTGACCTTCGACCAGCTGCGCGTCGCCTATCTGGAAGCGATCGACGGCCTGGTGAAGGGCGGCGCCGACATCCTCATGGTCGAGACGATTTTCGACACGCTCAACGCCAAGGCGGCGCTGTTCGCCATCGAGGAATACTTCGAACAGAACAGCATGCGGCTGCCGGTGATGATCTCCGGCACCATCACCGACGCCTCCGGCCGCACCCTGTCGGGCCAGACCGGCGAGGCATTCTGGAACTCGGTGCGCCACGCCCGGCCTTTATCCATCGGGCTGAACTGCGCGCTCGGCCCCGACCTCCTGCGCCAGTACGTCGAGGAGCTCTCCAGCAAGGCCGACGTGTTCGTCTCGGCCCACCCCAACGCCGGCCTGCCGAATGCCTTCGGCGAGTACGACATGGGCGGCGACGAGATGGCGGTGCACATCGGCGAGTGGGCGCGCGCGGGACTCCTGAACATCGTCGGCGGCTGCTGCGGCACCTCGCCCGCGCACATCGCCGCCATCGCGAAAGCGGTCGAAGGCGTCGCCCCGCGCAAGCCGCCCAAGCTTGCGCCGGCGATGCGACTGTCCGGACTGGAGCCGTTCAACGTCGGCCGCGACAGTCTCTTCGTCAACGTCGGCGAGCGCACCAACGTCACCGGCTCGAAAGCGTTTGCCCGGATGATCATCGAGGGCCGCTACGACGACGCCCTCTCGGTGGCGCGCCAGCAGGTGGAAAACGGCGCGCAGGTGATCGACATCAACATGGACGAGGGCATGCTCGACGCCGAAGCGGCGATGGTGCGCTTCCTCCATCTCATTGCCTCGGAACCCGACATCGCGCGCGTGCCCATCATGCTCGACTCGTCGAAGTGGAACGTGATCGAGGCGGGCTTGAAGTGCATCCAGGGCAAGGGCATCGTCAATTCCATTTCCATGAAGGAAGGCGAGGCCGAGTTCATCGAGCGGGCGAGGCTGTGCCTGCGCTACGGCGCCGCGGTGATCGTGATGGCGTTCGACGAGACCGGCCAGGCCGACACCTATGCGCGCAAGACCGAAATCTGCGCGCGGGCGTACAAACTCCTGACGGAAACGGTCGGCTTCCCGGCCGAGGACATCATCTTCGACCCGAATATTTTTGCCGTGGCCACCGGGATCGAGGAGCACGCCAACTACGCCGTCGACTTCATCGAGGCCACCCGCTGGATCCGCCGGAACCTGCCGCACGCCCACGTCTCGGGGGGGGTGTCGAACGTCAGCTTCTCGTTCCGCGGCAACGACGCGGTGCGCGAGGCGATCCACACCGCCTTCCTCTATCACGCGATCCAGGCCGGCATGGACATGGGCATCGTCAACGCCGGCCAGCTCGGTGTCTACGCCAACCTCGACCCCGAACTGAAGGAGCGCGTCGAGGACGTGCTGCTGAACCGCCGCGAGGACTCGACCGAACGCCTGGTGACGTTTGCCGAAAACGTCAAGGGCGGGGCAAAGGAAAAGGTCGAGGATCTTTCCTGGCGCCAGCTGCCGGTGAACGAGCGGCTCTCCCACGCGCTGGTGCAGGGCATCACCCAGTACATCGTCGAGGACACCGAGGCCGCGCGGCTCGAATCCGAACGCCCGCTGCATGTGATCGAAGGCCCGCTGATGGCGGGGATGAACGTGGTCGGCGACCTGTTCGGCGCCGGCAAGATGTTCCTGCCGCAGGTGGTCAAATCCGCCCGCGTGATGAAGCAGGCGGTGGCGCATCTGCTGCCCTTCATCGAGGCCGACAAGCAGGCCGGCGACACGCAGAGCGCGGGCAAGATCGTCATGGCCACGGTCAAGGGCGACGTCCACGACATCGGCAAGAACATCGTCGGCGTGGTGCTCGGCTGCAACGGCTACGACATCGTCGACCTCGGCGTCATGGTGCCGGCGCAGAAGATCCTCGACGCCGCAAAAGAGCACAACGCCGACATCATCGGTCTATCGGGCCTGATCACGCCTTCGCTGGAGGAAATGGCGCATGTGGCGAAGGAAATGCAGCGTCAGGGCTTCAGCCTCCCGCTCCTGATCGGCGGCGCCACCACCTCGCTGGCGCACACCGCGGTGAAGATCGAACCGCATTACGCACACCCGGTGGTGTACGTGAAGGATGCCTCGCGCGCGGTCGGCGTCTGCACCCAGCTGCTGTCGCGCGAACTGCGTGACGCCTTCGCCGCCGAAATCAAGGCGGACTACGCAAAGACGCGCGAGCGGCACCTCAAGCACAAAACCGACACCGTGCGCCTGTCGCTGGCCGAGGCACGCGCCAACAAGTTTCCCGTCGACTGGGCCGCCTACACGCCGCCCGCGCCGAAGCAGCCGGGCGTCCATGCGCTCAGGGCCTACGACCTGGCGACGCTCGCCGAAGCCATCGACTGGACGCCGTTCTTCGCCTCCTGGGAGCTGCACGGCAAGTTCCCGAAAATCCTCGGCGACGAGGTGGTCGGCGCCGAAGCGACCAAGCTCTACAACGATGCCCGGGCGATGCTCGCCAGGATGATCGCGGAAAACTGGGTGGAAGCGCGCGCGGTGTTCGGCCTGTTCCCCGCCAACACGGTGAACGACGACGACATCGAGGTCTATGCCGACGCGTCGCGCTCAAGCGTGCGGATGACCTGGCACAACCTGCGCCAGCAGATGAAAAAGCCGGAAGGCCGCGCCAACCTGTGCATCGCCGACTTCGTCGCGCCCAGGGCCAGCGGGCTCGAGGACTATCTCGGCGCCTTCGTCGTCACCGCCGGCATCGGCGAGGACGAGCGCGCCAAGGCATTCGAGGCCGCGCACGACGATTATTCGGCGATCCTGTTCAAGTCGCTGTGCGACCGCCTGGCCGAAGCCTTCGCCGAACACCTGCATCTGCGCGTGCGCCGCGAATTCTGGGGCTACGCCAGCGAGGAAGCGCTCAGCAATGACGACCTGATCGCGGAGAAATACCAGGGCATCCGCCCCGCCCCCGGCTACCCCGCCTGCCCCGAGCACAGCGAGAAAGCCCCGCTGTTCGAGGTGCTCGACGCGACGGCCGAGATCGGCGTCAAGCTCACCGAGAACTTCGCCATGTGGCCGGGCGCGGCGGTGTCGGGCTTCTACCTGTCGCACCCCGACAGCCAGTATTTCGCGGTGGCCAAGATCGAGCGTGACCAGGTCGAGGACTATGCGCGCCGCAAGGGCTGGACGCTGCAGGAAGCGGAACGCTGGCTGGCGCCGAATTTGGCCTACCAGCCCGATTGACGGCTTGCCGGGCAGGGTTCACCAGCCCTGCTGCAGCATCTTCTCCAGCCAGAACAGCCCGATCACGGTCTTGGTTTCGCAGATCTTGCCATTGCGAACCCAGTCCATCGCCTCGCCGAACGGCACCCGCAGGATTTCCAGGAACTCGTCGTGGTCGCGGCCGTGGTTGCCGGGTTCCAGCCCGCGCGCCAGGTAGAACGCCAGCCGCTCGTCGGAATAGCCGATGCAGGGGTAGATGGTGGTGACCTCGCGCCACTCGCCCGCGGTATAGCCGGTTTCCTCTTCCAGTTCCCGCTTCGCGCAGGTGAGGTCGTCCTCGCCGGGATCGATCTTGCCGGCCGGCAGCTCGATGAAATCGCGGTGCAGCGGATAGCGGTGCTGGCGCTCCAGCAGCAGGTCGCCGTTGCCGAACACCGGGATGACGACGACGGCGCCGGGATGGACGATGTATTCGCGCGTCGATTCGGCGCCGTTGGGCAGGCGCACGCGGTCGCGTTTGACGTGCATCAGCCGTCCCTTGAAGACGGTTTCGCTCTCCAGTCCGGTTTCGGTGAGCGTGGTTGTTGACGCTTCAGCGTCTTTACAACCATGGCCTGCCTCTTGCAGGTGAAGCTCGGGGGTATCGTTTTCCATGGCCGCCATGATAGCGATGCCGGCCGCAGGCGCGGGCAAAAAAATGCCGGGTTCTTGCGAACCCGGCGGAACCGGGGGTTTCTGCCCCTCGTTGCGGAGAACTTCCTGCCTGCAGCACAAGCAGCAAGCCGGTTCATCCTACGCAGGGGGTCCGGATCTGGCTATACAACTTTAGTTGTAGAAGCAAAGCAACTCATTGTTTATGTTTAACTAATTTTTCACGCAGCGCGGAATACTGGCGCCGGCTGACCATCAGATGTTCGTCCAGTCCGTCCAGCCGCAAGAAATGGCCGTCCTCGTCGCCGGGCAGCTTGCCGATTTCGCGGATGCGCGCAGTGGCCACCAGGCAGTTGCGGTGGACCCGCAGGAAGCGCTCGCCGAACTCGTTCTCCAGCCGGACCAGCGATTCCTCGATAAGAAATTCGCGGGCGGCGGTGCGCACGGTGACATATTTGAACTCCGCCTTGAGATAGAGGATGTCTGCCGCCGGAATCAGCACGACGCGGCCTTTCTCGTTGACCGACAGATGGCTGCGCGCCTTGGGGTGGACGTCGCGCAATCGGTCGAGCACGCTGGCGCTCAAGCTCTGCGCCCGCGACAGGGCGCGCAGCAGCCGGTCGGCGCGCACCGGTTTCAGCAGGTAGTCGACCGCGTTGAGATCGAACGCCTGGCAGGCATAGGCATCGTAGGCGGTGCTGAAGATGATGGCGGGGGGAGCCGCCAGCCGGTTGAGGTGGGCAGCGCATTCGAGGCCGTCCATGCCGGGCATGCGGATATCGAGCAGCACCGCGTCGACCGGTTTTTGCTGCGCCTGGTTCAGCGCATCCAGCCCGTTGTCGGCTTCGCCGACGATGTCGACCGCCAGTTCGTCGGCGCAATCCGCCAGCACGTCGCGCAGGCGATGACGCGCGGGCGCCTCGTCATCGACGATGAGGACGCGCAGGGGCGGGTTGGGTGCGTTCACGGGTGTAGGGAATGACGATATGCACCTGATAAACGGCGCCCAGCGGCTCCAACTTGAGCTGCGCGTCGAGGTCGAAGTGCAGCAACAGGCGCTCGCGGATGTTCGCCAGCGCGATGCGGTTGCCCTTGTGGCGGCCGGCATCGGCGGCGATCGGGTTGCGCACCACGATGTGCACCTTGTCGGCGCTGCGATAGATATTGAGGCTGATTTCGCCGCCGTCGGTCAGCGGCTCGATGCCGTGGTAGACCGCGTTCTCCACCAGCGGCTGAACCACCAGCGGAGGAATCAGCGCGTCCGCCGGCATTTTATGGATGTGCCAGACCACCTGCAGGCGGTCGCCCAGGCGCAGTTGCTCCAGCTCCAGATAGGCACGGGTGAGCGCGACTTCGTCCTCCAGCGGCGCCAGCTGGCTGGCGTTGCCCATCAGCGCACGGAACAGGTCGGCCATGTTTTCCAGCGCGTGTTCGGCCCGGCGCGGATCGCTGCGCACCAGCGACAGCACGGCGTTCAGGCTGTTGAACAGGAAATGCGGACGGATGCGCGCCTGCAGGGCCTGCAGCCGCGCCTCGGTGATGGCGGGCGACAGGGCGCGGGCACGCAGGTTGAAATAGGCCAACAGGCCGGCGCCGAGCAGCAGCGCGAACGCCGCCACGCCGGCCAGCGGAACCGGCTGCGATCCGGCCAGCAGCGGACCGAGCCACAGCGTCGCCAGCACGGGAACCGCCATGCCGAGCAGCAGGGTGGCGCCCACGCCCATGCGATATGGCAGTCCGCGCAGCCAGCGTCCCGTCGCGCATAGCGCAAGCAGGGTCAGCAGCAGCGCCGGCTGCGCCAGCGCAGACAGGGCGACGAATTCCGCCCAGAAGGCCGGGGCATCCGCCACGCGCGCCGCCACCCCGGCCACCAGCGCCGCCTCGACCGTCAGCGCGATGCGCAGGGTCACGCCGAGGTGACAGAAGTTCGGCAATTCGACCTGCCGGTTGTTATGATTCCTTCTTTTCATTCCCCGCTTCTGTCCCCATGAGCACGTCATCGACGCCGCCCGCCGCCTGGTCCGGCCGCTTTTCCGAGCCGGTTTCCGAAATCGTCAAACGCTACACCGCGTCGATTCCCTTCGATTATCGGCTGGCCGAGTTCGATATTCAGGGTTCGCTGGCGCACGCCGCCATGTTGCACCACGTCGGCGTCCTATCCAAGGACGACCTCGAAGCGATCCAGCGCGGCATGGCCGACCTGCTGGCCGAGGTCCGCGCCGGCCAGTTCGTCTGGTCGCTGGACAAAGAAGACGTCCACCTCAACATCGAGGCCGCGCTCACCGCGAAAATCGGCGACGCCGGCAAGCGCCTGCACACCGGACGCAGCCGCAACGACCAGGTGGCGACCGACATCCGCCTCTACCTGCGCGACGCCATCGACCGCATCCTGGCCGGCGTCCGTGCCTGCCAGACCTCACTGGTCGATCTGGCCGAGGCGCACGCCGACACCGTGATGCCCGGCTTCACCCACCTGCAGGTGGCGCAGCCGGTCACCTTCGGCCATCACCTGCTGGCCTATTTCGAGATGCTGGCGCGCGACGCCGAGCGCCTGACCGACTGCCGCCGCCGCGTCAACCGGCTGCCGCTGGGTGCCGCTGCCTTGGCCGGAACCAGCTATCCGATCGACCGGGAATATGTAGCCCGCGAGCTCGGCTTCGAGGGGGTGTGCGAAAACTCGCTCGACGCTGTCTCCGACCGCGACTTCGCCATCGAATTTGCCGCCGCCGCCGCGCTGGTGATGACCCACCTGTCGCGCCTGTCGGAGGAACTGATCCTGTGGATGAGCCCGCGCTTCGGCTTCATCGACCTGGCCGACCGCTTCTGCACCGGTTCCAGCATCATGCCGCAGAAGAAGAACCCCGACGTGCCCGAACTGGTGCGCGGCAAGACCGGCCGCGTCAACGGCCATCTGGTCGCCCTACTCACCCTGATGAAGGGGCAGCCGCTGGCCTACAACAAGGACAATCAGGAAGACAAGGAGCCGCTGTTCGACAGCGTCGACACGCTGACCGACACCCTCGCCATCTACGCCGACATGCTCACCGGGGTGACGGTCAAGCCGGAGGCGATGCGCGCGGCGGTGATGCAGGGCTTCGCCACCGCCACCGATCTGGCCGACTATCTGGTGAAGAAAGGCGTGCCCTTCCGCGACGCGCACGAAGTGGTGGCACGCGCGGTGCGCGCGGCCGACACCAGCGGGCGCGATCTGGCCGACCTGCCGCTCGCGGAATTGCAGGCGTTCAGCCCGATGATCGCCGACGACGTCTACGCCGTGCTGACGCTGGAAGGCTCGCTCGCCGCCCGCGACCACTTCGGCGGCACCGCACCGGCGCAGGTGCGTGCGGCCATCGCGCGCGCGCGGCAGCGGATTTAAGCCGTCCCCGGCGCCACGGGCGGCGCGTGCTCGCGGCAGATCCGCCGCACCTCGGGACTGGATAGCTTTTCCTGCAGCAGCCCGCAGAAATAGCTGCGCGGCCCCAGCCGCTGATTGTGGCGGCAGCTGGCGCACACACCGAAGCTGCGCTTGCCGCTTTGCGCCTGCACCTGCGCCAGCACCTGGCGCAGCACCACCATCGCCGAACTCACCCGCGCCGGGCTGGCGGTCTGCACGATGTCGCGCCAGGCGCCGCCGGCGGAGAGCGTCTTCAAAAGCGTGGTGCCGCCTTCGGCCAGGATCAGCCGCACCACCCGGCCGTCGCGCGGATCGGCATAGCGCGAGATCAGCCGACGGCGCGCCAGCACCAGCACGGTCTGCGACACCGTGCCCTTGGTCAGCCCGAGGTACTCGGTCAGCGCCTGCGGCGTGTTGCTGAAACGGTTGGCCTGGTTGAGATAGAACAGCACCTGCAGGTGCACCGGCTGCAGGCCCTGCGCTGCGCCCGCCTGCCGCAAGTCGGCCCGGGTCAGCAGCGACAGCCGCTCGACCAGATCGAACAGGGTGAGCGCCTGGCTTTTCAAATTTCAGCCTGAATCAGAAGCGGACCATGACGCCGCCCTGCGCCGCGATCAGCGCGGCCAGCTTGTCGTAGAGCGGCTCGCCGCTCTTGGTGTCGACCCAGCCTGCGTCCTGCGGCTTGAAGTGGAAGCCGCCCGAGCGCGCGGCCACCCAGATTTCGCGCGCCACGCCATGACGGTTGATGATGATCTTGCTGCCGTCGTCGAACTCGACCTCGATGATGCCGTCGGCCGGCGTTTCGAAATCCAGATCGGCGTCTTCCAGCGCCTGCTCGATTTTGGCCAGCGTCGTGCCGGCGGACTGGTTGAACTCGATTTCCGTCATGATGTCCCGTGCTAACATTTCGCGCATGAAACTGCGCACCTTATATATAGTGTCCCTGTTGCTATGCGGGCTCGGTCTGACTGCCTGCGGCTCCAAGGGTGACCTGTATCTTCCCGAAAATCCCCCCGCACCGCAACGGACTTCCAATTGAATACCCTGCATCGACTCGACGGCCGCCTTTATCTTGAAGGCGTGGCGCTGGATACCCTCGCCGAGCGTTTCGGCACGCCGCTTTATATCTATTCCCGGCAGGCGCTCGAGGCCGCCTACCGGGCCTACGCCGAAGCGTTTGCCGCCACCCCACATCTGATCTGCTATGCGGTCAAGGCCAGCTCGAACCTGGCCATCCTCAACCTGTTCGCCCGGCTCGGCGCCGGCTTCGACATCGTCTCCGGCGGCGAACTGGCCCGCGTGCTGGCGGCCGGCGGCGATCCCGGCAAGGTGGTGTTCTCGGGCGTCGGCAAGACAGCCGACGAGATGCGCGCCGCGCTGGACGCCGGCATCCTCTGCTTCAACGTCGAGTCGGCCAGCGAACTGCATCGCTTGAATCGCGTGGCGGGCGAGATGGGCAAGATCGCGCCGGTGTCGTTCCGCGTCAATCCCGACGTCGACCCGAAGACCCATCCCTACATCTCCACCGGACTCAAGGAAAACAAGTTCGGCGTGCCGATCGCCGATGCGCCGGCGCTGTATCGCCTGGCCGCCAGCCTGCCGAACCTGAGAATCACCGGCATCGACTGCCACATCGGTTCGCAGCTGATCGACCTGTCGCCGCTGGCCGATGCCGCAGATCGCGTGCTGGCGCTGGTCGACAGCCTGGCTGCCGAGGGCATCGCGCTGCATCACATCGACCTCGGCGGCGGCGTCGGCATCCGCTACCGCGACGAGACGCCGCCCGACCTCGCCGCCTACGGCCGCGCACTGGCGGCGCGTTTTGCCGGCCGCCAGGAAAGGCTGCTGCTGGAGCCGGGACGCTCGCTGGTCGGCAACGCAGGCCTGCTGCTCACCCGCATCGAGTACCTGAAGCCCGGCGAAGACAAGCATTTCGCCATCGTCGACGCGGCGATGAACGACCTGATGCGCCCGGCGCTGTACGAGGCGTATCACGAAATCGTCGCCGTCAACGAACGTTCAGCCCAGGCAAAGCGTTACGACATCGTCGGCCCGATCTGCGAGACCGGCGATTTCATTGGCTTTGCACGCGATCTTGCAATCGAGGAAGGCGATCTTCTGGCCCTGCTTTCGGCGGGCGCCTACGGCATGAGCATGGCGTCGAACTACAATTCGCGCCCGCGAGCAGCCGAAGTTCTGATAGACAAAAACGAAATCCACCTCATCCGCGAACGTGAAACGCTGGGCAGCATGATGGCTGGAGAACGGCTTGTTGATTGACTTTCAGCTGGACCAACCAAGCGTTTTCTTTCCTGCCTTTTAGTATCGAATCGATACATTTTGCTTGACTGCGACATTTTTCATCGAATTATGTTCGTAAGTCCTTGACTATCCATTGAACCCGAAAGAAAAGTAACTAGAATGAGGCTCACCAAGCGGAGCCTCGGTATCGCCCGTGTTTAGCGGGTTTCGGGCAAGTCGGTCGCCTGTCGGTACCACGCTTTGGAAGTGCAAACTCTGACTGCACGTGGCTTCAAGCTGTAGTGATAAGTGAATGTGTTCAACTTCTAAGGAGTGACAGATGGCAACAGTGAAGAAACCCGCCGCCAAACCGGCAGCCAAGAAAGCGGCCCCCGCCGCCAAAAAACCGGCAGCCAAGCCCGTAGCCAAAAAAGCCGCCGCCAAGCCGGCAGTCAAAAAAGCCGCAGCAAAACCGGCAGCCAAGAAAGCCGCTCCGGCTAAAAAGGCCGTCGCCGCCAAAAAACCGGCAGCCAAGCCCGTAGCCAAAAAAGCCGCCGCCAAGCCGGCAGTCAAAAAAGCCGCAGCAAAACCGGTAGCCAAGAAAGCCGCCCCGGCTAAAAAGGCCGTCGCCGCCAAAAAACCGGCAGCCAAGCCCGTAGCCAAAAAAGCCGCCGCCAAGCCGGCAGTCAAAAAAGCCGCAGCAAAACCGGTAGCCAAGAAAGCCGCTCCGGCTAAAAAGGCCGTCGCCGCCAAAAAACCGGCAGCCAAGCCCGTAGCCAAAAAAGCCGCCGCCAAGCCGGCAGTCAAAAAAGCAGTGGCAAAACCGGCAGCCAAGCCCGTTGCAACGCCGGCAGCCAAGAAAGCCGCTCCGGCAGCCAAGAAACCGGTTGCGAAAAAGGTGGTCGCCGCCAAACCCGCGCCGGCTCCGGCACCTGCACCCGCACCCGCACCGGCGGTACCGGTCATCAAGCCCTTCGGGCTCTAACAGGTCGGGCATTGCCCAATCTGAAACGGGGGCTCGGCCCCCGTTTTTATTATCGCGGCCGGGGACTCGTTCCCCGTTTCATCTCCCCCGACTGGCTATGGCCGCCTCTGCATGGCGGAAGATCCGGCCTGCACGAAGCGCTTGCCGCAATATCGTCCCCAAGGCAGGCGCAGGGCCAGCAGCAGGGCAAGCACCCCTCCATAGATCAGTGGCTCGGTCAGGTCTTTTTTCACCAGCCACAGGTAATGGACCACAGCCAGCAGGGCAATCAGGTAAATCAAGCGGTGCAGTTGCTGCCAGCGGCGGCCAAGGCGGCGCATCATGGCATGGCTCGAGGTCGCGGCAAGCGGGACGAGCAGGATGAAGGCAGCGAAGCCGACGGTAACGAAGGGGCGCTTGACGATGTCCCTGGCGATAGCCGCCGGGTCGAAGAATTGATCCAGCCAGACATACGCGACGAAATGCAGGCAGGCGTAAAAGAAGGCGAACAGCCCCAGCATGCGCCGGTAGCGGATGAGACCGGCCTGGCCGGTCAACCGCCGCAGCGGGGTGACGGACAGCGTCACCAGCAGCCCGGCCAACGCCCAGGTGCCGGTGGAACGGGTAACGAACTCGATCGGGTTCGCCCCCAGACCGCCGGCAACCCCCAGATACACCAGCCGCGCCAACGGCAACAGACAAACCAGAAAGACTCCGACCTTGAGGGTGCGCAAGGCGACGGACATCAGAAGAATTTTTGCAGGTCCATGCCTCGATACAGTTGGGCAACCTGCGCGCCATAGCCGTTGAACATCAGCGTATCGCGCTTGGACAGTTCGCCGATGCGGCGCTCCTTGGCCTGGCTCCAGCGCGGATGGTCGACCTCCGGATTGACGTTGGAATAGAAACCATATTCGCGCGGCGCGGCCGCCATCCAGGTGGTCAGCGGCGGCTTTTCGACGAAGCGGATCTTGACGATGGATTTGGCGCTCTTGAAGCCGTATTTCCACGGCACCACCAGCCGGATCGGCGCGCCGTTCTGATTGGGCAGCACCTCGCCGTAGAGGCCGACCGCCAGGATCGCCAGCGGATGCATCGCTTCATCCAGCCGCAGGCCTTCGAGATAAGGCCAGCTCAGGATACGCCGGCGCAATCCCGGCATCTGTTCGGGATCGTTCAGCGTCACGAACTCGACATATCTGGCATTGCCGGTAGGCGCCGCGCGCCGGATCAGTTCATTCAGCGGGAACCCCACCCACGGAATCACCATCGACCAGCCTTCGACGCAGCGCATCCGGTAGACGCGCTCTTCCAGCGGGGCAAGTTTCAGCAAGGCGTCGATGTCGTAGGTTTTGGGATGGGCCACCTCGCCCTCGACCTCCACCGTCCAGGGGCGCGTTTTCAGGCTGCCTGCGTTTTCCGACGGATCGCCTTTGCCGGTGCCGAATTCGTAGAAATTGTTGTAGGTGGTGACATCCTTGTACGGCGTCCTCTCTTCGTCGAGGCGGTAGGCGCTGGCGCGCACGCCGGCCAGTTTGGCGCCGGCCTCGGCCTTGGGCGAAACCCCCAGCACGGCGCCGGCCGCCAGCGCGCTCACGCCCTGCATGAAGCGGCGGCGTTCCCGGTAGATTTCAGGCGGGGTGATTTCGGACGGAGCGATATCGTTCGGGTGGCGTATCAGCATGGCGGAATCCTGTGAAAAAAAATGGCTCCCTGAAATGCTCAGTGTATGCGCTCATTTCCCCCGCTACACCTGCATGAATTGACCCCCCCCAGGCAGTTTTTGTTTCATCGCGGACCTGATAAGGTGCGCACCTGTCGTACGCCTTTGTTCTTCTTGCGGAATCTGCCATGCGCGCCTTGCTCGTCCTGCTGTTCACCCCGTTGCTTGCTTTCGCCCAGGCGGGCGGCCCGCCCTTCATCCCGGTCAACATGACGAAGGTCAGCGCCACCCCGGTATCCAGCACGGTCAACGCAGTGGGCGCGCTGATTGCCGAGGACAGCGTGGTAGTGCGCCCGGAAATCGACGGCCGCATCGACAAGCTGCTGTTCAAGGAAGGCCAGCCGGTGAAGAAAGGCGCGGTGCTGGTGGTGCTCGACTCCGCCGAGCAGCGCGCCCGTCTCGCCGCCGCCCAGGCCGACCTCAAGCTGGCGGAAAGCCGCTACCGGCGCAGCGAGGAACTGGTTGCGCAGAACTTCATCTCCAGACAGGCGCTCGATGAAGCGCGCGCCAACCTCGATATCCTGCGGGCGCGCCTGCGCCAGGAGCAGGTGGCCCTCGACAAGACGGTGATCCGCGCGCCGTTTGCCGCCCTGGCCGGATTGCGCCAGGTCAGCCCCGGCGCCTACGTCAGCAAGGGCGACGACATCGTGCGGCTGGATGCGCTCGGCAACCTGAAGCTGGAGGTGCCGGTGCCCGAAACCTACCTGCCGCTGGTGCGTATCGGCCTGCCGGTCACCCTGACCATCGACGCCCTGCCCGGCCAGACCTTCAGCGGCAAGGTGCACGCCATCGACCCGGTGGTCGACCCGGTCAGCCGCAACGTGCGGGTGCGGGCGCGCATCGCCAATCCTGCCGGCACGCTCAAACCCGGCATGTTCGCTCGCGCCACCGCCGATCTGGGCGGCAAGACCAGCGCGATCCTGCTGCCCGAACAGGCGATCGTGCCGCGCCCGGACGGCTCGTACGTTTTCCTGGCGGTCGGCGGCAAGGCAGACCTGCGCAAAGTCACGCTGGGCAAGCGCGAGCCGGGGCGGGTCGAGATCGTATCCGGCGTTGCCGCCGGCGACACCGTCATCCTCGACGGCCAGATCAAGCTGCGTCCCGGCGTGCCGGTGGTCACGCTGGAGCAGGCGGCGCAGATGATGAAGAAAATGCAGGCCGGCAAGCCCCGCTGATGCGGGCCGGCCGCGCTCAATTCAGGTAAACCGCGAAGACCGATCCATGATCCTCTCCGATATTTCCATCCGCCGCCCGGTGCTGGCCACCGTGATGAGCCTGCTCATCATCCTGGTCGGCCTGATCGCCTTCGACCGCCTGCCGGTGCGCGAATACCCCAATATCGACGCGCCGGTGGTATCGGTGCGCACGGTCTATCCCGGCGCCTCCGCCGAGGTGATGGAGAGCCAGGTCACCAAGACGCTGGAGGATTCGCTGTCCGGCATCGAGGGCATCCGCACCATCAAATCAGTGAGCCGCGAGGAAGTCAGCCAGATCACGGTGGAGTTTATCCAGTCGCGCGACCCCGAAGCCGCCGCCAACGACACCCGCGACCGCGTGGCGCGGGTGCGCGGCCAGCTGCCCAGCGAGACGGAAGACCCGGTGGTGGCCAAGATCGAAGCCGACGCCCAGGCCATCATCTGGCTGGCTTTCTCGAGCGACCGCCAGTCGCCGCTGGAAATCACCGACTACGCCGACCGCGTGGTGGCCGACCAGTTGAAGACCCTGCCCGGCGTCGCCTCGGTCATCATCGGCGGCGAGCGCCGCTATGCCATGCGGGTATGGCTCGATCCCGACCGCATGGCGGCGCTTGGGGTGACGGTGCAGGACGTGGAGGCCGCGCTGCGCAGCCAGAACACCGAGCTGCCTTCCGGCCGCATCGAAAGCCAGACGCGCGAGTTTTCCGTGCTGGCCGAAACCGACCTGCGCACCCCGGCGCAGTTCGAACAGGTCATCATCCGCGACAGCGGCGGCATCCTGGTGCGGCTGGCCGACGTCGGCCGCGCCGAGGTCGGCGCCGAAGACGAGCGCAACGTCGTGCGCGTCAACGGCCGCGCCGCGGTGGGCCTCGGCATCGTCAAGCAGTCGACCGCCAACACGCTGGCAGTCGCGCGCGCGGTGAAGGCCGAGTTGCCGCGCCTGCAGGCCGCCCTGCCGGCAGGCATGCAGCTCAAGGTCGGCTTCGACAGCTCGATCTTCATCGAGAAATCGATCGACGCCGTGTACACCACCATGCTCGAAGCCATGGTGCTGGTCGTGGGGGTGATCTTCCTGTTCCTGCGCAACTGGCGCGCCACCCTGATCCCCTTCGTCACCATCCCGGTGTCGCTGGTCGGCGCCTTCATCTTCCTCTACGCCATGGGCTTCACCATCAACGTGCTGACCCTGCTCGGGCTGGTGCTGGCGATCGGCCTGGTGGTGGACGATGCCATCGTCATGCTGGAAAACATCTACCGCCACATCGAGGAAGGCATGCCGCCGTTCGAGGCGGCGGTCAAGGGCGCCAAGGAAATCGGTTTCGCGGTGATGGCGATGACGCTCACGCTGGTCGCGGTGTTCGCGCCGCTGGCGTTTGCCGAGGGTAATACCGGCAAGCTGTTCACCGAATTCGCGATGACGGTGGCGGCGGCGGTGCTGGTGTCCGGCTTCGTCGCGCTGACGCTGACGCCGATGCTGGCGAGCAAGATCCTGCACCATCAAACCAGCCATAACGCCTGGTTCAATTTCGGCGAGCGCGTGCTGAACGGATTGAACAACGCCTACACCCGCGGCCTGACGCGCGTGGTCAAGCATCCGCTGATCGTTGCGCTGGTGTTCGTGGCGGCGGCGGCGGCCGCCTTCGGCCTCCTGAAATCGCTCAAATCCGAACTGGCGCCGACCGAGGACCGCGGCTTCTTCATCGGCTTCATGCTGGCGCCGGAAGGCGCCACCCTGCAATACACCGACCAGTATGCGCGCCAGCTCGAAGGCCTCTACCAGAGCGTGCCCGAAGTGAATACGGCGTTCGTCGTGGTGGCGCCGGGGCTGGAACGCCCCAACCCGGTCAACAGCGCGCTGTCGTTCGTGACGCTGAAACCGTGGGAGGAACGCAGCCGCAGCCAGCAGGCGATCACCGCAAGCCTCGGCCCGCAGATGTTCATGGGCATGCCGGGCGTGCTCGCCTTCCCGATCAACCCGCCCTCGCTCGGCCAGAGCTTCCGCAATCCGCCGCTGCAGTTCGTGGTGCAGGCGCCGAGCTACGCCGAGCTGGACAAGGCCGTGGAAGCGCTGATGGCCAAGGTGCGCGAATATCCGGGACTGGTCAACGCCGACACCGACCTCAAGCTCAACAAGCCACAGCTCAAGGTCGACATCAACCGCGACAAGGCGGCGCAGATGGGGGTCGGCATCGACACCATCGGGCGCACTCTGGAAACCCTGCTCGGCGGGCGCGAAGTCACCCGCTTCAAGCAGGCAGGCGAGCAGTACAACGTGGTGGTGCAGCTCGACCCCGCCGCGCGCGCCACCCCGCAAGACCTGACCGCGCTGTACGTGCGCGGCCAGGGCGGCAGCCTGACGCCGCTGTCCAACCTGGTCGCCGTTTCCGAAACCGTCGCGCCGAAGGAGCTCAACCACTTCGACCGCCAGCGCGCCGCCATCATCTCCGCCAACATCGCGCCCGGCTACACGCTGGGCGAGGCGCTCGCCTTCATGGATCGGGCCGCCAAGGAAACGCTGCCGAAATCCGCGCGCACCGCGCTCGACGGCCAGTCGCGCGAATTCGGCGAATCCGGGCAGACGCTCGCCATCACCTTCGCACTGGCGCTGGTCGTCATTTACCTGGTGCTGGCGGCGCAGTTCGAAAGCTTCGTTTCGCCCTTCATCATCATGCTCACCGTGCCGCTCGCCGCCACCGGCGCGCTGCTGGCGCTGAAGCTCACCGGCGCCACGCTCAACGTCTACAGCCAGATCGGGCTGGTGATGCTGGTCGGCCTGATCACCAAGCACGGCATCCTGATCGTCGAATTCGCCAACCAGCTGCGCGAACGCGGCAAGCCCCGGGCCGAGGCGGTAATCGAGGCCGCCGGGCTGCGTCTGCGGCCGATCCTGATGACCACCTCTGCGATGGTGCTCGGCGCAGTGCCGCTGGCGCTGGCCGCCGGCGCCGGAGCGGAATCGCGCTCGCCCATCGGCTGGGTCATCGTCGGCGGACTGCTGCTCGGCACCCTGTTGACGCTGTTCGTCATTCCGGTTGCCTACATCCTACTGACGCGCGACCGCACAGCCGTCGCCCACGCAATTCCGCCGCTCGCCGCCAGCCCCCGCGAGTGACGAACGCGCCCACCGTGCTGACGAAGCTTCGTCAGCACGGTGGGCGCGTCTTTTCATCAGGCCGTCAAGTCCGCCTGCTTTAATGCGCTTTTCCGCGCTTTCCGCGCCTTACGGGAGACTGGCATGAACCCTGCTCGATCCCTTGAACACGCAACACAAGGAGACACCGGAATGATCGAACTGGAACCCGGCAACGCGCTGGACATCGTCCTGCAGGAAGACAGCCACGGCCGCGACCGCGTGGTGGTGGCGCTCCAGGCGCACGGGTGCGAACTCAACCTGACCCCGCATCAGGCGCGGGTGCTGGCGACCGAACTCATCATGGCGGTGAACCGCGCCGAGGTACGCAGCAACCTCAAGCACAGCCAGAACATGGTGCGCGGCGTTCAGCCTGCCGAACAAAAGCGCGGCCTGTTCACCCAGGCTTTCGCCAAGTAGGTTTCAAGGCCAGCCGGTTTCGACTGGACCTGGGTAGCGGGCAAGCCGCCCGAACTGCCCGATAAGTCGCCTCCGCATTGTCGGAGGCCCGCCATCCGTGATAGGGTGGCATTCAGGCGCGGAGGACTCGTCCCCGCGCCTTTTTATTCCACACTTCGCAGGAACCAGCATGGCCGTCATCGAACTCACCAAGGACAACTTCGAATCCACCATCCAGGGCAACGACGTTGTCATCGTCGACTTCTGGGCGCCGTGGTGCGGTCCCTGCCGCGGGTTTGCCCCGGTTTTCGAGGCCGCATCCGAAAAGCACGCCAACATCGTCTTTGCCAAGGTCAACACTGAAGTCGAGCAGGACCTGGCCGGCTATTTCCAGATCCGCTCCATCCCCACGCTGATGGTGTTCCGCGAACAGGTCATCCTCTTCTCGGAGGCCGGCTCGCTGCCCGCCAGTGCGCTGGATTCGCTGATCGAGCAAGTGATGGGGCTGGACATGGCGCAGGTCCACAAGGACATCGCCGAGCAGCAAGCCCAGCAGGGCCAGGCCTGATCAGCGCCTGCCGGCGCCGGACAACAATTGCCGCAGCAGCGGCAGCGTGATCGGACGGCGCATTTCGAGGCTGAAGCGGTCGAGCGCCTCCAGCACCCGCAGCAGGCTCTGCATGTCGCGCGCGGTATGGTTCAGTAGATAGTCTGCCACCTGGGGCTCCAGCCGAAACCCCAGGGTTTCGGCGTGCTGCGCCAGCGCGGCACGTTTTTCGGCGTCGTCCAGGCCGTGCAACTGGAACACCAGGCCCCAGCCCAGCCGGGTCTGCAATTCCGGCATCACCGGCAGGTCGGCCGGCGCCGCCTTGCCCGCCGCCAGCCACAACCCGCCCGCCTCGCGCACCCGGTTGAATGCGGCAAAGCCGGCGCGCTGCTGCGCGGCGTCCCACGCGTCGACCCGGTCCGCGACCACCGCCTGCGCGGCGTTGGACCCGGTGACATCCACGCTCAGGCCGCGCACCCGACAGGCATGCGCCCAGGCCGCCAGCAAATAGCTCTTGCCGCTGCCCGGCGCACCCCACACATAGACCATGCGCTCGGCCGCGCTGCCGTCGAGCATGGCCTGCAGTTGCGCCATCAGTTCGACGTTGCGCCCCGCCACGAAGCGGGCGAGTTCGGGCTGGGCAGGGGGGCGGATGTCGAGAAGCAACTGTTGCATAGGGGCGCAAGGATAAGCCAAAAGCCCCCGCAACGCGCCAGAAAAACCCGGGCGCCGCCAGGTGAAAACGTCCGCCACGCAGCGCTATACTTGAAAACCTTGCCTATCCGAACCTCGAGTCGTCCCGATGAGCCTTGCCTTTCCCGTTCCGCTCAAACCCGTGATCCAGCCGCCGCCCATGGTGGAGGAGGTACTCGCCCCCGCTGAACGCGAGGCGCTCAAGGCGCGCATCAAGGCGCTGATGAAACAGCAGGATGCGGTGCTGGTGGCGCATTACTACACCTCGGCCGACCTGCAGGATCTGGCCGAGGAAACCGGCGGCTGCGTGTCGGATTCGCTGGAGATGGCGCGCTTCGGCCATGCCCACCCGGCGAAGACGCTGATCGTCGCCGGGGTCAAGTTCATGGGCGAGACCGCCAAGATCCTGAATCCGGAAAAGCGCGTCATCATGCCCGACCTCCAGGCCGAGTGCTCGCTCGACCTGGCCTGCCCGGCGGACGAATTCGCCGCCTTCTGCGACGCCCACCCGGACCGCTTGTCCGTCGTCTACGCCAACACCAGCGCAGCGGTGAAGGCGCGCGCCGACTGGGTGGTCACTTCCGGCATCGCCGCCAAGATCGTCAAGTACCTGCACCGCCAGGGCCACAAGCTCTTGTGGGCGCCGGACCGCCATCTGGGCGAGTACGTGCGGCGCATCAGCGGCGCCGACATGCTGCTGTGGCAGGGCTCCTGCGTGGTGCACGAGGCGTTCAAGGCCGAAGCGCTCGCGAAGCTGCGCGCCGGGCACCCGGCCGCGGCGGTGCTGGTGCACCCGGAATCGCCCGAGTCCGTGATCGCGCTGGCCGACGTGGTCGGTTCGACCACGCAGCTGATCGAGGCAGTGCGCACCCTGCCCAACCCGGAATTCATCGTCGCCACCGACAACGGCATTTTCCACAAGATGCGTGCAGCCGCCCCCGGCAAGCTGCTGCTGGAAGCGCCGACCGCAGGAGAAGGCGCCACCTGCACCTCGTGCGCGCACTGTCCGTGGATGGCGATGAACGGTCTGAGAAAGCTTGCCGCCGTGCTGGAATCTCCCGCGGGAGACGCGAACGGCGGCAACGAAATCCACATCGAGGAAAGCATTCGCGCCAAGGCCGCCGTGTCGATCCAGCGCATGCTGGATTTCGCGGCAGCCGAAAAGGCCGGGAAAATTCAACTGGGCGACTGAGCCACCCCCTCCGGCCATGGCCGGACCCCGCCTGCCCGCCCTGCGCGCGCATTCGGGCGGCGGCTCAAACAGGCCGCCGCGCCAGCTGGCGGTCGTGCAGGCGCGACAGCAGGACTTGTGCGGCGAGCGCGCCCAGCAGGGCCATGAACATGTCCCACTGCGTATCCCACACGTCGCCCTGGGTGGCGAGAAAGGCGTCGGCCTCCCCGCCCACCGCCAGGGCCACGCCCCATTCGACGAATTCGTAGCCGGCGCTGACCGCCAGCGCCACGCACGTCACCAGAAAGAACAGCCAGCCGCCGGGCCGCAAGGGGGTGGCGCGCAGCAGGATTTCGCGGGCGAGCATGGACGGGATGAATCCCTGCGCGAGATGTCCCAGCCGGTCGTAGTGGTTGCGCGACAGATCCAGCGCATCCTGCAGCCAGAGCCCCGGCGGCACCCGGGAATAGGTATACGCGCCGCCCAGCATCAGGACCAGGCCATGGACAAACAACAGCCGGTAGAGCAGCGGCGTCAACGGAAAACGCCGCCGCGTCGCGATCAATAGCGGCAGGCCCAGCATCACCGGCAGGGTTTCCAGGAACCAGGTCGAGCGGTCGAACGGGGCCATCCCCGACGCGGCGAGCGCCAGCACGGTCAGCCCCGCCAGCACGGGGTTTTCGTAGCGCATGGCGCAGTTCATTTTCATGCGATGCATTCTTCCTGCCGCTCCAGTTGGGTAAACAGTGGCCGGCGGCGGCGCTGCGGACCCGTTCCCGGATACGCGATGGCACGCGCTGCCGACATCCCGGCAATATCCCGTAAAATACAGCTTTTGCAGCACCGTCCCGCCATGAATTCCCGCCTCCGCGAAATCCCCTACAACTACACTTCGTTTTCCGACCGCGAAATCGTCATCCGCCTGCTCGGCGCCGCTGCGTGGGACGTGCTCAACACGCTGCGCGGCGAACGCAAGACCGGACGCTCCGCGCGCATGCTGTTCGAGGTGCTGGGCGACATCTGGGTGGTGCGGCGCAACCCCTACCTGGAAGACGACCTGCTCGACAACCCGAAGCGGCGGCAGATGCTGGTCGACGCGCTGCGCCATCGCCTGCACGAGATCGAGGTGCGGCGCCAGGGCAACGAACTGGTCGGCCAGCTGCTGGCAGCGGCCGGGCACGCGGTGCGCGAATTCGAGGCCTGGTTTGCCGACACCGCCAGCCTGCGGGCGCGCATCCTGCGCCGCCTGGCGGGCGTCACCCGCAAGGACAACATCGCGTTCGACGGCCTGGCGCGCGTCTCGCATGTCACCGACGCCACCGACTGGCGGGTGGAATATCCTTTCGTGGTGCTGACCCCGGACACCGAAGCCGAGATGGCCGCGCTGGTGGCTGGGCTGATCGAGCTGGGGCTGACCATCATTCCGCGCGGCGGCGGCACCGGCTACACCGGCGGCGCCATCCCGCTCACCGAACAGGCTGCCGTCATCAACACCGAGAAGCTCGAAGCGATGAGCGCGGTGGAAATGCAGCACCTGCCCGGCATGGAATTCGAAGTTCCCACCATCCATTGCGGCGCCGGCGTGGTGACCAAGCGGGTGATGGAAGCGGCCGATGCCGCCGGCCTGGTGTTCGCGGTCGACCCGACCTCGGCGGACGCCTCGACCATCGGCGGCAACGTGTCGATGAACGCGGGCGGCAAGAAGGCCGTGCTGTGGGGCACCGCGCTGGACAACCTGGTGTCGTGGCGCATGGTCACGCCGGACGCCGACTGGCTCGAGGTCAGCCGGCTCAACCACAACCTCGGCAAGATCCACGACGCGCCTTCGGCCACCTTCGAGATCCGCCGTTTCGCCGCCGACGGCAGGACACCGAAAGGCTCGCCGGAGATCCTCACCATCCCCGGCAGCCGCTTCCGCAAGACCGGCCTCGGCAAGGACGTCACCGACAAATTCCTCGCCGGCCTGCCCGGCATCCAGAAGGAAGGCTGCGACGGCCTGATCACCTCGGCGCGCTTCATCCTGCACCGGCTGCCGGCGCACACCCGCACCGTGTGCCTGGAATTCTTCGGCAATGCCGCCGAAGCCACCCCGGCAATCGTCGAGGTGAAGGACTATTGCGACGCGCATCCCGCCATCCTGCTCGCCGGGCTGGAGCATCTCGACGCGCGCTACGTCAAGGCGGTCGGCTACGCCACCAAGGCGCCGCGGGCCGCGCGGCCGAACATAGTGCTGCTGATCGACGTCGTCTCGGACGACGAAGTCGCGGTGGGCGAAGCTGCCTCGCGCATCGTGCGCATCGCCAACGCGCGCGGCGGCGAAGGCTTCATCGCGGTGGCGCCCGAAACACGCAAGATCTTCTGGCTCGACCGCGCCCGCACCGCGGCGATCGCGGCGCACACCAACGCGTTCAAGATCAACGAGGACGTGGTGATTCCGCTGCCGCGGCTGGGCGACTACACCGACGGCATCGAGCGCATCAACATCGAACTGTCGATCGCCAACAAGCTCAAGCTGCTCGACGCGCTGGCCGAGTTCTTCGCCGCGCCGCTGCCGCTGCTGGAAGACGACGATACCGTCGCCGATCCCGTGCAGGTGGAAGAAAAGCGCCAGCGCGCGCTGGCCCTGATCGAAACCGTGAAAGCCCGCTGGCAGGGCTATGCCAGCGACCTCGACGCGCCGCACCAGCACGGAACGGTCTTCGCCGCGCTGCGCGACAAGCACATCCGCGTGTCGTGGAAGCGCGAGATGCGGCGCGAACTGCACCAGCTGTTCATCGGCCGCGAATACATCCGCCTGCTCGAAGCCTGCGACCGTATCCACAAAGAGGTGCTGAAAAGCCGCGTGTTCGTGGCGCTCCACATGCACGCCGGCGACGGCAACGTGCACACCAACATCCCGGTCAACTCCGACGACTACGCCATGCTGCAGGCCGCCAACGCGGCGGTGGCGCGCATCATGGCGCTGGCCACCGAACTCGGCGGGGTGATTTCGGGCGAGCACGGCATCGGCCTGACCAAGCTGGAATTCCTCGACGACGCGACCATTGCGACCTTCGCCGACTACAAGAACAAGGTCGATCCGGCGCACCGCTTCAACAAGGGCAAGCTGCTGCCGGGCGCCGATCTGCGCAATGCCTACACGCCGTCGTTCGGCCTGCTGGAAGCCGAGTCGATCATCCTCGAAGCCTCGGAAACCGGCGCCATCGCCGATTCGATCAAGGACTGCCTGCGCTGCGGCAAGTGCAAGCCGGTGTGCAACACCCACATCCCGCGCGCCAACCTGCTGTACTCGCCGCGCAACAAGATCCTTGCCACCTCGCTGCTGATCGAGGCCTTCCTGTACGAGGAGCAGACCCGGCGCGGCGTGTCGCTGAAGCACTTCGACGAGTTCGGCGACGTCGCCGACCACTGCACCATCTGCCACAAGTGCAAGAATCCCTGCCCGGTCGACATCGACTTCGGCGACGTCTCGGTCGCCATGCGCAACCTCTTGCGCCGCCAGGGCAAGAAGAAATTCAATCCCGGCACCTGGGCGTCGATGGCATTTCTGAACGCGACCGACCCTGCCACCATCAAGGCCCTCAGAAAGCCATTGATCGAATGGGGCTACGCCAGCCAGCGGCTGGGCCACCAGCTGTTCAAGCGCATGGGGCTGATCCAGGCGCAGACCAGGCATCCGCCCGCCACCCTGGGCCGGCCGAAGCCCATCGCGCAGGTCATCCATCTGGTCAACAAGCCGATGCCCGGCGGCCTGCCGAAAAAAACCTCACGCGCGCTGCTGGGACTGGAGGATCCGTCGATCGTGCCGATCCTGCGCAATCCGGCCAAGCTGTCCGACGATTCCGACGCGGTGTTCTATTTCCCCGGCTGCGGCTCGGAGCGGCTGTTCTCGCAGGTCGGGCTCGCCACCCAGGCGATGCTGTTCGAGCTCGGTGCGCAGACCGTGCTGCCGCCCGGCTACCTCTGTTGCGGCTACCCGCAGACCGCGAACGGCCAGGCCGACAAGGGCGAAGCGATCACCGCGGCCAACCGCGTGCTGTTCCACCGCGTCGCCAACACGCTCAACTATCTCGACATCAAGACCGTGATCGTGTCGTGCGGCACCTGCATGGACCAGCTGCTGAAATACGAATTCGAGAAGATTTTCCCCGGCTGCCGCCTGCTCGACATCCACGAGTACCTGATGGAGAAGGGCGTGAAACTGGACAATGTCGGCGGCGAGAAATACCTCTTCCACGACCCCTGCCACACGCCGATGAAGACCCACGCGCCGATGAAGGTCGCCAACGCGCTGCTCGGCGGCGGGGTCGCCTTGTCCGACCGCTGCTGCGGCGAATCCGGCACGCTCGCCGTCAGCCGGCCGGATATCTCGACGCAGATCCGCTTCCGCAAGGAAGAGGAAATCCGCGCCAACGTCGCCGCGCTCGGCGCGGGCAAGCAGCCGGTCAAGCTTCTCACCAGCTGCCCGTCGTGCCTGCAGGGGCTGGCGCGCTACAGCGACGACGCCGGCACCGAGCCCGACTACATCGTGATCGAACTGGCGAAGCAGCTGCTCGGCGAGAACTGGATGGCGAGCTACCTCGCGCGCGTGGGGAACGGCGGGATCGAGCGCGTGCTGCTGTGAGTTGCCTCCTGTGTGACGAATCCGGCGGACAGCTGCTGTGGCAGGACGATTTCTGCCGCGTCATCCTCGCCGACGAACCGGACCATCCCGGCTTCCTGCGGGTGATCGCGAAGGACCACGTGAAGGAAATGACCGATCTTGCGCCGGCCGATCGCGACGCGCTGATGCGGGTGGTGTGGGCGGCGGAGGCGGCACTGCGCGAGGTGATGGCGCCGGACAAGGTCAACCTCGCCGCGCTCGGCAACGTGGTGCCGCATCTGCACTGGCACGTGATTCCGCGCTTTGCCGACGATCCGCATTTCCCCAACGCGGTGTGGGGCGAGCGCAAACGCCAAGCGCCGCATCCGGCGCCGGCCGACCTGGATGCGCGGCTCGCCGCTTCCCTCAGCCGGTGGCTTGCTCGCGCTCGGGAAACGGGATGAGCTTGCCGCTTTCCGGCGTGGGGGGTGGCTGGACACGCTGGGCAGGAAAGACGGCAGAGAAGGTACTGCCTTTGCCCGGGGTGGACTGGATGTCCAGCCGTGCGCCATGGCGGGTGAGGACATGCTTGACGATGGCGAGCCCGAGCCCGGTGCCGCCGGTTTCGCGCGAACGGCTGCGATCCACCCGGTAGAAGCGTTCGGTCAGGCGCGGAATATGCTCGGCGGCGATGCCTTCGCCGGTATCGGTCACGGAAAATTCCCCCTCACCGTCGCGCTCGCGCCAGGCCAGCGTGATTGCGCCGCCTTCGGGGGTGTAGCGCACCGCATTCGACACCAGATTGCCGAGCGCGCTGCGGATTTCCTGCAGGTTGCCCGCCAGCCAGGCCGCGCTGTCGATTTCCAGTCTGACCGAGTGCCGTCCGCGGCTGAGCGATTCCGCCTCGGCCTTCAGCGCATGCGCCATTTCGGGCACGTTGACGGGCTCGTCATGCAGCAAATGGTCGGCGCTCTCCAGGCGCGACAGCGTCAGCAGATCATCCAGCAGATGCTGCATGCGCCGGGTGTGATCGAGCATCAGGTCGAAATAATGGCGGCTGTCGGCAGCCGGCAAGTCGGGGGCGCCGGCGAGCGTTTCGACGAAGCCGCCGACCACCGTCAGCGGCGTGCGCAGTTCATGCGAAACGTTGGCGATGAAGTCGCGCCGCATCTCGTCGACGCGCTCGAGGTCGGTGATATCGCGCGCGACCAGCAACTTCTTGCTTTCGTCGAACGGCACCAGTTGTAGCGACAGGGTAATCTCGCGATTGACCGGCGATTTGCACACCAGGCGCCGCGAGTAATCCGCCGCATCGAGAAACTCCAGAAAATGCGCCTGCCGCAGCAGGTAACGCACGAACTGGCCGCGGTCGCGCTCGCAATCCAGCCCCAGGTATCTGCGCGAGGCCGGATTGCACCAATCGATCTGTTCGCTGCCGTTGAGAATGACCATGCCGTCGGGCACCGCCATCGCGGCATGTTCGAACTGTTCAAGCGCGGAGGTGAGCCGGCCACGGCTGGCTTTTTGGCGGCGTTGCAGTTTCTGCAGCCGGTAGAAGATGTCGCCCCAGGTGCCGGTGGCGTCGGGGGGTTCCACTTCGTCGGGGTTTTCCAGCCAGCGCGCCAGGCGGAACTCCTGCCACAGGCGGCGCAGCATCACGAAAGCCTGGATGCCGGCAAGAAATCCCAGCGCAGCCACCCAGCCGGAAGCGGCCCACAGAATCAGCGCCACTAACAACACGCTGGCCAGCACGCTGAGCGGACGCCACCAGAAACCCATGTTCAACCTTCCTCAAAACCCGGTAGGCGGATTATCCCACTTCGGCCGAAAAGCGATAACCCGAGCCGCGCACGGTCTGGATCAGTTCGGCATGGCCGGACGGTTCCAGCGCCAGGCGCAGGCGGCGGATGTGGACGTCGACCGTGCGCTCCTCCACGAACACGTCGTCGCCCCACACCTGATCGAGCAGCTGGGTGCGCGAATAGACGCGCTCGGGATGGGTCATGAAAAAATGCAGCAGGCGGAATTCGGTCGGCCCCAGTTCCAGCGCCTGGCCCCTGCCGGACACCCGATGACTGGAGGGGTTGAGCTTGAGGCCGTTGATCTCGACCGGCTCGTCGGTCATCTGCGGTGCGCGGCGGCGCAGCACGGCCTTGATGCGCGACACCAGCTCGCGCGGTGAAAACGGCTTGGTGATGTAGTCGTCGGCGCCGGTATCCAGCCCCAGCACCTTGTCGCGTTCCTCGCCGCGCGCGGTCAGCATGATGATGGGGATCGGCTGGTAGCGCTCGTCGCTGCGCAAGCGTTTGCACAGGTCGATGCCCGACATGCCGGGCAGCATCCAGTCGAGCAGGATGACGTCGGGCAGGGTATTTTTGAGGAATTTCAGCGCATGCTCGGCGTCGCCGGCGGCGGTGACCTGATGGCCCGCCTGCGCCAGGTTGAATTTGAGCAGTTCCTGAATCCCGGGTTCGTCTTCGACCAGCAGAATATTGGCAGCCATGGGGTCTCCGGCCTTGTTGCAATGTTGGCCATGCTATGACGGCAGTATGACCGATTTATGACATCCGGCGTCCCCGCAAGCCCCTGCCAACCCGTGCGCTGGTAGAATTCCGGGCTTATTTGTTCGCCCCGTCTGCCATGGATAAAACCACCCATTTCGGCTACCAGCAGGTCGCCGAATCCGAAAAAGCCGCCAAGGTGGCCGAGGTCTTCCATTCCGTCGCCGCGCAGTACGACCTCATGAACGACCTCATGTCGGCCGGCCTGCACCGCTTGTGGAAACGGTTTGCCGTAGCGCAGGCGGGATTGCGGCCCGGAATGCGCGTGCTCGACGTGGCCGGCGGCACCGCCGACCTCACCCGGCTGTTCCTGAAGGCGGTCGGCGAGAGCGGCTCCGTACTGCTCACCGACATCAACTTCTCGATGCTGCGCGAAGGCCGCGACCGCATGCTGAACGAGGGCAGGACCCCGCCCGCCGTGCAGTGCGACGGCGAACGGCTGCCGTTCCCGGACAATCATTTCGACTGCGTGTCGGTGGCCTTCGGCCTGCGCAACATGACGCACAAGGATCGGGCACTGGCCGAGATGCAGCGTGTGCTGAAGCCCGGCGGCCGCCTGCTGGTGCTGGAGTTCTCCAAGGTGTGGAAACCGCTGGAGCCGGCCTACGACCTGTATTCCTTCAAGCTGCTGCCGCTGATGGGCAAGCTCGTCGCCAACGACGCGGACAGCTACCAGTACCTCGCCGAGTCGATCCGCATGCACCCGGGCCAGGAGGAACTCAAGGCCATGATGGAGGCCGCGGGCTTCGCCAAGGTGAGCTACCACAACCTGACGGCCGGCGTGGTGGCGCTGCACAAGGGCTTCAAGGTTTGATCGCTGAAGCCCTCATCGAATGCAGCCTCAATCACCTGCTGCGGCAGTCGCCCGGTGCGGCCGAGGCCTTGCGCCGCCACGCAGGGTGCGGCGTGCGCTTCGACCTGGCGCTAGCGCAATACGACTTTCGCATTGCCGACGACGGCTGTTTTTCCGAAGCCGTCGTCGGCACCCCCGATGCCGTCATCCGCCCCACCGCCGCGCTGGCCACCCGTCTGCCGTTTTTTGGCCGCGACGCGCTGCGTCATGCCGAATACAGCGGCAACCCCGCGCTTCTCGCCACGCTCGATCGCGTATTCGGGCAATTGACCTGGGATGCCGAAGCCGACCTCGCGCCGATCGTGGGCGACATCGCCGCGCATCGGCTGAATGCGGGCGGACGCGGCGCCCTCGCCGGCATCGTCCGCGCATTCTCCGCGCTCGGCCGCAACGCCGGCGAATACGCGGTCGAAGAAGCCGGGCTGATGGCGCGCACGGTCGATGTCGCACGCTTCAACCGCGCCGTCGACACGCTGGCCGACGACACCGCACGGCTGGATGCCCGCCTGCGCCTGCTGGAAACGCCTCCGCCTTCGCCGGAGGCGCGGCCGCGCAACCCATGATGAAGCTGCTGCGTCTCGTCCGCATCCTCGCCATCGGCTTGCGTTTCGGGCTGGAGGAGTTCTTCCTCGGCCACGAGCGGGTGCGTCCGCTGCGCTGGCTGGTGCGGGCCACCCTGTTCTGGCGTCCGCTCGCGGAGCCGCGCGGGGTGCGCCTGCGGCGCGCGCTGGAAGCACTGGGGCCGATCTTCGTCAAGTTTGGGCAGATGCTCTCCACCCGGCGCGACCTGGTGCCGCTCGACATTGCCGACGAACTGGCTTTGCTGCAGGACCGGGTGCCGCCCTTCCCGTCCGCCGCGGCCATCGCCACGCTGGAAGCGGCGTACAAAAGACCCCTGGCCGAGGTGTTTGCGGAATTCGACGCCACCCCGGTCGCCTCCGCCTCGGTGGCGCAGGTGCACTTCGCCCGCCTGCATGCCTCCCCTGCGGGGGGCGACGGCACCGCGGTTGCCGTCAAGGTGCTGCGCCCCGGCATCGCGCCGGTCATCGCGCACGACGTATCGCTGCTGTACGCCGCCGCCGGGCTGGTGGAGAAACTGTTCGCCGACGGCAAACGGCTGCGTCCGCGCGAGGTGGTGGCGGAATTCGAGAAGCACCTGGAAGACGAACTGGATCTGATGCGCGAGGCCGCCAACTGCTCGCAGCTCAGGCGCAATTTCAAGGATTCGCCGCTGCTGCTGGTGCCCGGAGTCTACTGGGACTACTGCGGCCGCGACGTCATGGTGATGGACCGCATGGACGGCATCCCGGTGAGCCGCATCGAGCGCCTGCGCGAATCCGGCGTGAATCTCCCCAGGCTCGCCGCCAGCGGGGTCGAGATCTTCTTCACCCAGGTGTTCCGCGACGGCTTCTTCCACGCCGACATGCATCCCGGCAACATCCTGGTGCGCCCCGGCTCCGAGCAGTACATCGCGCTCGACTTCGGCATCATGGGCACGCTCACCGAAGTCGACAAGCAATACCTCGCGCGCAACTTCCTCGCCTTCTTCCGCCGCGACTACAAGGGCGTCGCGCTGGCGCACCTGGAATCCGGCTGGGTGCCGCCGGACACCCGCATCGACGAGCTCGAGGCCGCGGTGCGCGCGGTGTGCGAACCGGTGTTCGACCGCCCGCTGAAGGAGATTTCCTTCGGCCGCGTGCTGCTGCAGCTGTTCCAGGCCTCGCGCCGCTTCAACGTGGAAATCCAGCCGCAGCTGGTGCTGCTGCAAAAGACCCTGCTCAATATCGAAGGCCTCGGCCGCCAGCTCGACCCCGAGCTGGATCTATGGAAAACCGCCAAGCCCTTCCTCGAACGCTGGATGAACGAGCAGGTCGGCTGGCGCGCGCTGGTGAAGAACCTGCAGACCGAAGCGCCCAAATGGGCCGCCCTGCTGCCGCAACTGCCGCGCCTGGCGCACCAGGCATTGAACGAGAACCGGCTGACCCAACTGGAAGCCGGACTCGCCCTGATGCTGCGCCAGCAGCATGTCCGCAACCGCTGGCTGGGCGTCATCGCCGGCCTGCTCGCCGCGCTGTCGGCCGTCCTTCTCTATTCCGTCCTGCACTAAGAGTCCCGCCATGTTGATTGGCTTTGTCATCCTCTACCTGATCTTCTCCATCGGCGTCGGCCTGTATGCCGCCACCAAGGTCCACAATGCGAGCGACTACATCACCGCCGGGCGCGCGCTGCCGATGGTCGTGGTGGTGGCGATGGTGTTTGCCACCTGGTTCGGCGCCGAAACCGTACTCGGCATCCCCGCCACCTTCCTCGATGAAAATCTCGGCGGCACGATATCCGATCCGTTCGGCGCCTCGCTGGCGCTGATCCTGTTTGGCCTGTTCTTCGCCCGCCCGCTGTACCGCATGAAACTGCTCACGCTGGGCGACTTCTTCCGCCAGCGCTACAACCGCCCGGTCGAGGTGGTGATTTCGTCGGCGATCGCGCTGTCCTATCTGGGCTGGGTGTCGGCCCAGGTGGTGGCGCTGGGGCTGGTGTTCAACGTGCTGTCGGACGGCCTCGTCACCCAGCCGCAAGGCATCCTCATCGGCGCGGCCGTGGTGCTGCTTTACACCCTGTTCGGCGGCATGTGGTCGGTGGCCTTGACCACCCTGGTGCAGATGACGGTCATCGTCGCGGGACTGCTGTGGATCGCCAAGCTGGTGGCCGACATGCCCGAGGTCAACGGCATCGCGCCGGTGATCGAACACGCCGCGGCAGCCGGAAAATTCGAATTCTGGCCGCCGCTGGAATGGGCGGCGGTGCTCACCTTCGTCGCCGGCTTTCTCACCATGGGGCTGGGCTCGATCCCTCAGCAGGACGTGTTCCAGCGCGCCAATGCCGGCAAAACCGAGCGCATCGCGGTATGGGGCACCGTCATCGGCGGCGCGCTGTATTTCCTGTTCGCTGCGGTGCCGATCTACCTCACCTACTCCGCCACCCTGGTCGACCCCGCCATGACCACGGCCTTGCTGGCCGCCGACGCCCAGCTGGTCCTGCCCGCCTTCGTCAAAACCCATCTGCCGCTCTACGCGCAGATCATTTTCTACGGCGCCCTGCTGTCGGTCATCATGTCGACCGCTTCCGGCACCCTGCTGGCGCCTTCCGTCACCATCTCGGAAAACATCATCAAGGAGCTCATGCCGCATCACCGCCTGAGCCAGACGAAGCTGCTGTGGATCACCCGTGCCGTCGTCGTCGCCTTCATGCTGTTGGTCGTCGTGTATTCGCTGTGGTCGCTGCAAAGCGAAACCAGCATCCACCAGATGGTCGCCAATGCCTACAAGGTCACGCTGGCCTGCGCCTTCGTCCCGCTGGTCGCCGGGCTGTACTGGAAGCGTGCCGGCAACACCGGCGCGGCCCTGTCGATCGCACTGGGCTTTGTCGTCTGGATCGCCATGGAATTCATCGCGCCCGACGCCGCCTTGCCGCCGCATTTTGCCGGGCTTATCGCCAGCGCGATGGGCATGCTGGCCGGATCGCAGAAAAGACTTGAGGGGCGCCTGAAATCGGGCGTCGGATTCTTTTACAACCGGGGCTGATTGCCGGCGGCGCCCCGCTCCGGATGGGCAAGCGAAAACGGCGGCCTTGGGCCGCCGTTTTCGCTTCGCTGGCGCGCTTCAGCGCAAATAGCCCTCGTGCTCCAGCTTGAGCAGGATTTGCTGCACCGCCTCGTCGATGCCCTGATTGGTGGTATCGATCGCCAGCTCCGCTTTTTCGGGCACCTCGTAAGGATCGGATACGCCGGTAAATTCCGGGATCAGGCCCGCGCGCGCCTTCGCGTATAGACCCTTGCGGTCGCGCAGCTCGCAGGTTTCGATCGGCGTGGCGACATGAATCTCGACGAAGCCGCCGACCGCTTCGATCATGGCGCGCACGTCGCGGCGCGTCTGGCGATACGGCGCAATCGGCGCGCAGACGGCGATGCCGCGATTCTTGGTGATTTCGCTCGCGACAAAACCGATGCGCCGCACGTTGATGTCGCGGTGCGCTTTTGAAAAGCCCAGCTCGGATGAGAGATGGCGGCGCACGATGTCGCCGTCCAGCAGGGTCACCGAACGTCCGCCCATTTCCATCAGCCGCGCGGTCAACGCACGCGCGAGGGTGGATTTCCCCGCACCGGACAGGCCGGTAAAGAACACGGTGAATCCCTGGCGTTCGCGCGGCGGATTTTGCCGCTGCAGCTCGTCCAGTACTTCGGGAAAGCTGTACCAGTCGGGGACTTTCAGTCCAGCCCGCATGCGGCGCTGGAATTCCTCGCCGCTGAGCTTGAGCAGGCGCGCGCCGGCCGGCGCCTCGGATTCCGGCAGGTGCTCGGCGCGCTCCTCCACATAGACCATGCGCGGGTAGGCAATGAGTTGCACGCCGATTTTTCCGGCCAGTTCGGCTACCGGCAGATCGGCATCTGTCCGGATGAAGTCCGCGCCGCGCCGGCAGTCGCCGTCGGCCTGGTGTTCGCCGCCCACAATCAGCAGGCCGCAGCCATGATTGCGCGCGACGATGGCACGCAGCAGCAGCGCGCGCGCGCCGGCTGCGCAGGGTGGCGCCGGCAACAGCGACAACTGGGTCGTGGCGGCGGGGAAGCGTTCGCGAATGGCGAGGAAACTGCGCACCAGGCCAAAATACCCCGGCGCATCGGTAATGTCGCCCCCCACCTGTGGATGCAGCAACAGGTTAGCCTCATTCTCGATCGCGCTTTTCAGGCAAAACTCGAACTGCGCGCGGTGCATCGGCTGGCGCGCCTGCCAGGCGACGACGCGCCGCCAGCCGCGCCGGGCAAACAGCGCGCGCAGCTCAGCCGGGGTGGCACGCAGGCTGGCAAAATCGGGATGCGGCGGCAAGGCGGCGCCTTCGACCGCACCGCCCAGATAGTAGTCATCACCGTCCTGCCACACGTCGCTGAGCGCCAGCACGGCGAGCATGAAGCCTTCGCCGTCGCGCAAGGCGACGCGATCGCCCGGTTTCAGTTCGGCTGCGGCTTTTTGCCGGCTGCCAAGCGTCACCGGCAACGGCCAGAAGCTGCCGTCGTCGAGCTGCATGTCCGTCTCGACGCGTGCGCACTGCGCGCGCGTCATGAAGCCGGTGAGCGGCGAATAGGCGCCGGTCATCAGCATTTCGAGTTCGCACTGCTGGCGCCAGTCGAGTTCGAGCGAAGGCAGCCCCAGGGCTTCCTGCTTGAGCGCATCGCCCGTCGCGGGCTCGATCAGGTTGATGAGGGCGCCGCCGTAGGGCGCGATCAGTTGGTTCGGCATGTTGTTCCAGGAAAAGGCCGCGAGGCTATTTATACATCTCGAAGAAGCTAGCAATAAACCGGCCAAGCTCGGACTCGGGCAAATGGTTGATGCCGGCTGCGCCCTTGCGCCCGCCGCCGCTGTCGAACTGGCTGCACAGTTCGTCAGCGCCCGACCTCGCAGCCAGCGGCGCGCGCACGCTGACGACATAGCCGCCGCCCGGCTTGGCGGTGAGCACGGCGTGCGCCTGTGCGGGCGACTCGACTGCCAGCCGATTGCCGAACACGCCGGAAATCCGCCGCGCCCACTTTTCGGCGGGCAGCATGAAAATGCGCCCGGCCGCACGCATTTCGATCGCATCGACGGCGGCCGCGCGCGCCATGTCGTCGCGATAGCCGGCTTGCAAAATCCGATAGGCGGGCGACTCGGCGACGAAGGCGAAAGGGTCGGCGAACGGGCGCAGCTGGCCATACAGCTCGGCCGGATCGAAAAACAGATCGTCGAGGGTTTCGCCATAGCCGTTGTAGTTGAGGCACTCGCCGAGCGACTGCAATTGCGCCAACTGGCCGGCGGACAGGTTGAGCGGGGCGGCGGCTTGCCGCGCAGCGTCGGCGAGATTGTCGCCAAACGCGGCGGCCACCGCCCATGCCAGTTGCCTGCCTTGCAGATACCGGTTCACCAGCAGACTGGTGCAGACGTTGGCATCGGTGTCGATGTGCGGTTCGAAATGGGGATGCGCAGGGATGTCGCCCGGCTGATGGTGATCGAAATAGCGCACGTGCGCGCCCGCTTCAAGCAGCCGGTCGAGCGCGTCGCGGTTTTTCGACAGCGCGATGTCGAGCACGGTGACGCGGTCGCCTGCCTGGGCCTTGACCCGTTTCAGCAGGCCGATGTCGCGCTTGGGTCCGGTGATCAATTCGGAGTCGGCCGGATCGATTAGGCGCAACTGATGCAGCGCGCAGATGCCGTCCGCGTCGCCGTTGAAAACGTCAATGAGAGGCATGGGGAGCTTGGCTGTGTAGTCGGGGCGTGGCGCGGAAGTGCGGCCATTGTAAGGAGGCCAGCGCCGCGATGACAAGCACGTGCAGCGCGCTGTAGCGCAGCCAGACGATGGGCTGCGCGGCGTAATGCTGGCGGTCGGCGCTCAGCAAAAACTGCAGGGCCGAAAACTGCTGGCCGTATTTGTCGATTTCGCCTGCCAGCCCGAGATGCAGAAACCATGTCGCCAAGGGCAGCGACGCAAGCACTCCGGCCAGCTGCCGGGTGCGCTGCGCTGCCGACAGCGGCGAAGCCAGCCAGGCCGCCGCCAGGAACAGGACGTAGAGCCAGGCGCATAGCGCCGCAAAGGCCAGCGGCCGCGGCGTCGCCATGAGCTCCGTGAGGTTGTCGGTGGCCGCCTGCACGACGATGCCCCAATACGCCAGCAGCAGCACCGGAACCGCCGCCCAGAAATGCCCCGCTCCCAACCGCCGGCCGCGCCAGCGGCGCACGGTTTGCGCGGCCAGGTACAGCAACGCCCCGGGCACCGCCAGCAGCGCCACCCAGCGCAGCCCCAGCTCCCACTGTCCGGGCCAATGGCGCACCGGGCTGCCAGCCAGATCGTGCAGGCTCTCATCCGGCACGGCAGCCGCCAGCAACAGAAAAGCCATCCCGCCATACAGCAGCAAACCGAGCGGCAGTTGCCCCTGGCGCAACAGGCCGGACACCCGCCGCCGCGCCAGCCACACCGGCCACACGGCCAGCCAGTAGCACGCCAGCGCAAGCAGCAGCGCCGACAGCCAGGGCGCGTCGTGCCGCAGCAGCTCGCGCACGTTGTAAGGCATGAAAGGGGCGTGCGCCGCACTCCAGAACAGCACGGTCAGCCCCCCCAGCATCAGCGGCAAATGCCAGCGCGCACCCGGTGCCGCATGCGGAAAAACGGCGGCCGTATCGACGGCCGTTCGTGCCGACACGGCATGGCGCGGTGCGCGCAGCATGCGGCGCGCCATGCCGTAGCCCGCCAGCCCTCCCAGCCAGGCCAGCAGCCAATCGGTGGTATCGACGATTTTGTGCGGCAGCATCACCTGCCCCAGTTCGATGACGGCAGGCATTCCCGCCAACACCAGCATGGCCAGCGCAAACAGGGGACCGCGCCAACGCCACGGCTGCCGCGCCACGCCCCATGCCAGCAAACCGCCGAGCGGGGCAAAGAACAGCGTCTTGCGCAGCACTTCGGTGATGGCACGGTATTCGGTGCCGATGTAATACACCTCGAACGGCACCCGCTGCAGGAAGTCAAGCCGGCTTTTGATGAAGGCGCCGTCGGTGCGGAAATCGAAGGGAAACCAGAACACGAACAGCAGCACGCTCAGCCATCCCGCCGCCAGCGCGAATGGCAGCCATCCCGCCGCCCCGCCCGCATATACGGGCACGGCGCCCGCCCGCAGCGGCTGGCCGACGGGCGCTTCGCGCGCGGCCAGCCAGCCGCCGGCGAAGCTCCCCAGGGCGGTGCCGGCGGCGGCCGTGAAGAGGTCGGTGACATCGCTGACGCGCGAAAAGACGAACAGTTGCATGATTTCCAGCGCCACGGCCGTGGCCAGCGCCATGCCCCACGCGCGCCACGCGCTGCGTGTCCCGTCGAGCCGCCACAGCAGCGCAAGCGGCACCCAGATCAGGGCATCGGTGGCGATTTCGTACAGCGCATAGGCCGCATCCCCCGGCAGACGGCCAAACGGAATCAGATTGACCTTGCCGTCCTGCCATTTATGGAAAATCTCGACCAGGCTGATGGTCAGGTCGAGCGGCAGCACGTTATAGACCAGCACCCCCGCCAGATACGCCCACGCCAGCCGCTCGGCCAGGGCGGCGCGGGCATGGGTGTGTTGCCAGGACTGCAGCCAGTCGACGAACCGCCCGCCCGCCCCCCACCAGGCCAGTACGCCGACGATCCCGCCCAGTGCTTCGGCAAAGATGTCGTTTTGCGACACCGTACGCTGCGGGAAAAACAGCTGCGTGAATTCGATCCCGATACTCAACGCGGTGGCCGCGGGAATCAGCGCCAGCGTGGCGAGCCCCCGGCGCAAACGGCTGCGGCCGGCCGACAGCGCGCCCATCCACAGGAAGCTCAGCGGGATGAACAGCAGCAGATTGGCCACCCAGTCGGCGCGCGAACCGATGCCGAGCTTGAGGAAGGGTATCGCGTCGAAGCGCGCCACCGCCTCGTCCCACGGCAGCGCATGAAATTTCAATGGCACCAGGCTGCCGTAAACGACAAATGCGGTGTACAGCAGCGCAGCCCACCACAGCAGGGCGCGGGGTTTGCCGGACGTCCCCATGTTGCGGCTCATGGCCGGTGGGCCTCCGGCATACGCAGCACGGCGGGCGCCACCCTTGCGCCGGGGCGCGACGCGCCCTGCCAGTCGGGATAGGCTGCCAGCTCGCTCGCCAGCGCAGCCGGCAAGCGGTCCGGCGGCTGCACATCCGCCAGCAGGCGCGCAGTCAGTTCCGCTGCGGCAAGGTTCAAAAAATCAGGCCGATAGGCCAGCGTGACATTGTGCGCGGCCTCGCCGCCCAGCACAGGATGGCTGGCCGCCACCACATTGGCGATCACCCGCTGGCGCCAGGCCGCTCCCTTGCCCTGGCGCACCAGGATGCCCGTATCCGAAGCCAGCACGGTGTTGGAGAAAATCGCCATGTCGCGCGGCACTTCGTGGTGCGGCTGGATATGGATCGCATCGCCGCTGCCGTTGATGAATACATTGTCGTACACCGCCACCCGCCCCTCCGCCTGCAACAACGCTTCGCTCGGATTGTGCAGAAAGAGGTTGCCGTAGACCAGATAGCGGTCTTCGCTACCTGCACCCGTCGGCGGAACATGGCCCAGCAGGACGTTGGGGCGCGCCTGCGGGCCGGCGACGGCGTCGGACTTGGAAAACACGTTGTACCGAATCACCGTGTCGTAGCGATCCGCATATTCGCCCGGACGCGTGGTTTGATGCTTGATCTGCAGGTTGTAACCCAGGGTGTGCGCGACCCGGTTGGCTTCGATGACGCCACCGACGAAGGGATCCGAGCCATCGGAATCGCCGAAGTACATGCCGGTGCCGACCCGCTCGATGCGATTTCCTCTGACCGCCCACCCCAGAGCCGGACATTTGGTGGAAATGCCCACGTTTTGCTGCGACGCGGCATGGTCGTGAATATGCAGTGACTCCAGCGTGATGTGGTCGGCATAGCGGCTGTGGCCTTCGGCCTTGACTGCATCCACCGGCAGGTTGCCGCCATCGAGTTCCAGGTGGCGCAACACCAGGTGGCGGACGTTGACCAGGCTGACCGTGTTGGCGTGCGGCCGCGCGATGAAGCGCGGCGGCGCAGCGGGGTCGGCCGCTTCGACGACGATGGGCTGACCGGCGCGCCCGGACAGATTGTGCAGCGGCAGGCCCTGGCGGTAGTCCCCCGACACCAGCAGCAAGCGGTCGCCCGGCTGCAAGTGGCGCAAATAATCGCGGTAATTTTGCGCATCCACGCGGTAGTCTGCGGCTGCCGTCATGTCCGTCAGCAGGCAGAGCAGCCCCATGCAGACGGCTCGCCGCATTCAGCCCGCCGTATCGGGCAGCGGCAGCCCTCTCCTCAGCAAGTCCAGCTTGCCGAAGAGCACGCGGGCCATGCCCGCCACGCTCTGCCGCCCGGTATCCACCACGATGTCGGCCACTTCGCGATACAGGGGATCGCGCTGTTTATAGAGCTCGCGCAAGCGTTCCAGCGGGTCCGCCGTTTGCAGCAGCGGGCGGTTGCGATCGTGCCGTGTGCGTTCGTACAAATGCTCGGGCGTGCCGCGTAAATAGATCACCACCCCGTTATTGCGCAGATTGCTGCGGTTGGCCGCCGACAGCACCGCCCCGCCGCCGGTGGCCAGCACAATGCCCGACAATGCGGTCAGCTCGGCGATGGCCGCCTCTTCGCGCTTGCGGAAACCCGCTTCTCCTTCGATTTCGAAAATGACCGGGATCTTGACGCCGGTGCGCGCCTCGATTTCGTGGTCCGAATCGTGGAAGGCGCAGCCGTAATGCTTGGCCAGCAGCCGCCCCACCGTGGTCTTGCCGGCACCCATCAGTCCGACGAGATAAAGATTGTCTCGCTTGCTCATGGCGCCATTCTAATTGGGCTTGTATCGGCGGTACACACAGGCCGCCTTGAATTGGAGACAAAGAAAAACGCGGGCCTGGCCCGCGTTTTTCTCGCTTTCTCGATCAGCGGAGCGACAGGCGCTCGTCGAGAATGCGCGGGGTGAGGAAAATCAGCAGCTCAATTTTGTCTTTCTGCTTGTTTGAGTTCTTGAAGAGGTTGCCGAGGAAGGGAACGTCTCCGAGGAACGGAACCTTATTGATGTCATTCCGATCGACCTCTTCAAAAATTCCGCCCAGCACGGCCGTTTCGCCATTGCTCACCCGCACCTGGGTTTTGGCACGCTTGGTTTCGATGGTGGGCGCGCTCAGGCCCGCAGCCGTAATCACCGGGCCGCGTGCATCCTTCTGGATTTCCACGCTCATGATGATGGAGTCGTTGTTGAGGATTTGCGGGTCCACCAGCAGGCAGAGGAACGCGTCCTTGAACGTAACGGTCGTCGTCGCCACTCCACCGGAAACGGTTTGGGTGATATATGGAATCTGCTCGCCCTGCAGGATCACCGCCGGCTTCTGGTTGGACGTCACGACACGCGGGCTGGAAAGAATCTTTCCGCGGTTATCCGCTTCCAGCGCCTGCAATTCCAGACTGATCAAATTGCCTGTCGCGATATTCAACAATGACAGGCCGAACGAGCCCGGGGCCGTGCTGCCCGAGATCGGCAAATTGACATTGTTGGAGATCGTGCCTGCCTGGGCAGCCGACTGATTGCCCGACAGGTTGATGCCGGTTTGCGAGCCGGCCAGATTGGTCGTGCCTGTAATCCGGGTGCCCAGCCGTGCGCCCAACTGGCGGCCCCATTGCGAATCGGCAATGACCACCCGCGCCTCGATCATGACCTGGCGGGCGGGCACGTCCAGACGCGCGAGCAGTTCGCGAATCTCCTGAATCTTGCGTGCCGTATCGGTGATGATCAGCGTATTGGTCTTCAGCTCATAGGTTGCGCGGCCCCGCTTGGTCAGGACTTTCTGGTCAGTATCCCCCTGGCCTTTCTGCGATGCCTGCGCTGCCGCCGCGCCGCCCAGGCCCTGGGCTTGCGCCGAGCAGTTTACCGCGTTGTTGGTTGCCGAATTGAGGAAAGCGCCGGAGGCAAAGCCGTACAGCATGGTTTGCGCCTCATCCGCCCGCATGTAGTTGAGCTGGATGTACTCGGTGGTCAGGGGCTCCAGATCGGCCACCGCCGATCTGGCTTCGAACTCCAGCTTCTCCTTGGTCAGCAGTTCGTCCTTGGGCGCGATCCAGATCACGTTGCCGTTCTGGCGCTTGTCCAGGCCCTTGGTCTGCATGATGAGGTCAAGCGCCTGGTCCCACGGCACGTCTTTCAGGCGCAGCGTCAGGTTGCCGGCCACGGTGTCGCTGGCGATGATGTTGAGGCCGGTGAAGTCGGCGATGACCTGCAGCACCGAGCGCACCTCGACGTTCTGGAAATTGAGCGAGAGTTTTTCGCCGACGTATTTCACCTTGCCGTCGGCGGTTTTCTTCTGGCCATCGACCGCCGCCTTGACTTCGACGATGAAGCTGTTGTCGGTCTGGTAGGCCGAATACTCCCAGCCGCCCTTGGGTTCGATCACCATGCGGGTGTTGTCGCCCAGGGTATAGGTTTCGATGGTCTGCACCGGGGTGCCGAAATCGGCCACGTCGAGACGGCGCTGCAGGGCCTGGGGCAGTTCGGTGCCGATGAAGTCGACGACCACGCCGTTGGCCTGCTGGCGGATGTTGATCCCCGCCTGCGCATCGGACAGCGTGGTCACGATGCGTGCCTCGCCCGCTGCGCCACGCCTGAAATCGACGTCGCGGATGCTGTGGCGCGCCGTACCGGGTCCCGCCTCGGCAAACCGCGGGCTGACGTTCACCGGCGCCGCACCGGCGCCGACATCGCCCAGCGCGACGAGCAGCGACTTGCCGTCGATCCTGGCGTCGTATTCAACCGCCTTGTTCAGATTCAAAACCAGGCGGGTGCGCGTTCCCGCCTGCACCACGTTGACGCTCGACAGAGGGCCGAGGTTGGCGTCCACCGTGTTGCGTCCCATGGCGTTGCCGGTGTCGGGCAGGTCAAGCGCGATGCGCGGCGGATTGCCTACGGTAAACCCCGCCGGCGTGGCTGTCAGCGCATTCTTGAGGTTGACGCGCACCACGACCTTGCCGCCGGGCAGGGTGGTGGTTTCGACGCTTTGCACTGCGTTGCCGGTGGGCGGCACGTCGGCAGCGCGCACTGCGAGAGGCAGCGCCAAACCAGCGAGCAGGACGATCCCAAACAGTTGGCGGGTCATACGATCTTTCACAAGCTTCAGCCTGCAGAGCGAATGGGTAACGGCGCAGCCGTTGGGTACCCAACGGCCTCCCCCTTGCGGGGAGAAAGTCGGCGTCCCCTTGTGGGACATTTTCTGGGCAATTTTGGGCAATGCGTTCATGTCAGCCTCTTTGGAATTCAGTGCTACGAATCATTCTTGCAAATTCAGGGTGCTGGTGCGCTCGGACCAATCCCCGGCGCTGTCCTGGACGATTTCACGCAGCGTTATCTGGCTATCGTCGATCTGCGTGACGAGGCCGAAATTCTGACCCGCGTAATTGCCTTTCTTGACGTGGTAAATCGCGTTGTCCGGCGTTTTGACCACCGCATGGATGACGCCTTGCCGGGCCAGCACGCCGACCATTTTCAGGGTTTCCAGCGAAAACGCCTCGAGCGGCTCTTTCGGGCGGTTGAAATCGGGCTGCATTCCGCCGCCGCCGCCGCTCGAGAGCTTCCTCGGCTTGAACGGGTCGGGCAGATCGAAGGCGTTGTAGGTGAACGGCTCATAGACCTTGACCTGCGGCAGCGGCTCGATCTTTCCCTGCATGTCGCGGCCGGTCTCGGTAACGAAGGTCTGCAGGTCGTCCATGCTGCCGGCGCCGCAGCCGGCCAGGCCCAATGCCAGTAATACGGGAGCCAGGCGCCTCATTTCTTTTGCTCCTTGGCTTGCTGCTTCCTGGCAATGAGTTCCTCATCGTCCAGATAGCGGTAGGTTTTGACGATGGCATCCATGTTCAGCACGCCATCCTTGGCGGGCTCCATGGCAATGTCCTGCAGGGTGACGATGCGCGACAGCTTGGAGACATCGCTGACGAAAGCCGCAATATCGTGGTAGCCGCCGGTGACTTTGACGCGGATCGGCGTTTCCGCGTAGAACTCGGACGCGGTTTCAGCCTCGGGCTTGAACAGGTCGAACTGCAGGCCGCGCCCCAGTCCCGCCTGGTTGACGTCGGTAATCAGGGCGTCCATCTCCTGCTTGTTGGGCAGCTGCTTCAGCAGCGCGCCGAAGGCCTGCTCGATGTCGGCCAGCTGCTTCTTGTAGGCCTCCAGATTGATGGCCTGGTTTTTCTTGGTGGTGAACACGCCGCGCAGCTCGGTTTCCTTCTGCTTGGCTGCATCCAGCGTCTCCATGCCGCCGCGCCAGTCGAACCACCAGCCCGCCGCCACGATCGCCACGCACAGCACCCCAAGCGCCGCGAGCTTGGTCGGCAGCGGCCAGTCGGCCAGGGTTTTCAGATCGAGTTTGTTGAGTTCGTCCAGGGTCATGCTTTGCCCCCTTTGTCATTCGCGTCGTCCGTCTGCTGGCGGGCCTGCTTGACCGACAGCACGAACTCGTTGGCACGCAGGTTGTTTACCGTGGCGGCCTTGATTTCGACCAGATTGGCCGACTCGAACCAGGGCGAGCTGTCCAGATTGCGCATCAGGGTGGACACGCGCGCGCTCGACTGGGTATAGCCGCTGATGGTGACGATATCGCCCGCCTGCTTGAAGGACCTGAGATAGAGACCATCCGGCAGCAGACGGATCATCTGGTCGAACAGGTGGACGACTTCGGTGCGATTGGATTGCAGGGTCTCGACGACCTGCTTGCGCTCCAGCAGCGCCTGGGTCTGCTCGCGAATTTTCCTGATTTCGCCAATCTGGCCATCGAGCTTGGCGATCTCCTGTTCGAGGAAGGCGTTGCGGGCATCCTGCGCCGACTGGCGGGCGGCGATCAGGCTGTGGCCGAGAATGACGGCAACCACGCCCGCCGCGACGGCGAAGCCGAGCAGGATGTTGAACTGGCGGCGCCGTGCGGCGCGTTTCAGTTCGCGGTGGGGGAGCAGGTTGATGCGGATCATTGCGGGTCGAACCTCCGCATGGCAAGGCCACAGGCGACGAAGAGGGAAGGCGCGTCGGCAGTCAATGCCTGCGGCCGGATTTTGGAGCCGACTGCCATGTTGGCAAACGGGTTGACGACCAGGGTCGGGGTGCCGGTGCGCTGGCTGACCACTTCGTCGATGCCGGGAATCATGGCCCCTCCGCCGGCGAGCAGAATCTGGTCGACCTTGCGGTACTGGGTGGAGGTGGTGAACAGCTGCAGGGCACGGCCGATTTCCATCGCCAGGGTTTCGCTGTAGGGCTGCAGCACTTCCATGTCGTAGCTTTCGGGCAGGGTGCCGCGGCGCTTGGCGTTTTCCGCCTCCTCGCCGGTCATGCCGTAACGGCGCGAAATTTCGTTGTTGAGCTGGTTGCCGCCGAAACCGTGCTCGCGCAGGTAAACCGACTCGTTGTCGTTGAGGATGTTGATGTGCATGTTCTGCGCACCCACATCGATGATCGCCACGGTCTGGCCGTCGCCGCTATTGGGCAGCAAGTGGGCGATCTGTTCGTACGCAGTTTGCGTGGCATAGGACTCGACGTCCATGATGAGCGCCTTGAGTCCGGCGGCCTCGACGGCGGCCACGCGGTCTTCGACCTTTTCCTTGCGCGCGGCGGCCAGCAGGATTTGCACATCGTCCGGGCTGGCGGGCGACGGGCCAAGCACCTGGAAATCCAGGTTCACTTCGTCCAGCGAGAAGGGAATGACCTGGTTGGCCTCGGCTTCCACCTGGTTTTCCAGGTCGACGCCCTTCAGGCTGGCCGGCGCCAGGATTTTCTTGGTGATGACCGCCGATGACGGCAATGCCAGCGCAACGTTCCTGACCCGCGTGCCTAGCGCTTTCCAGGCGGTACGCAAGCTATCGGCCACCTGATCGAGGTTGGCGATATTGCCGTCCGTCACGGCATCCTTGGGCAAAGGCTCGATGACATAGCGCTCCACCCGCAACATCCCCTTGCCGGCGTCGGACAGTTCCACCAGCTTGACCGCAGTCGTGCTGATGTCGAGCCCCAGGATGGGCAGGCTTTTGGCGGACAGCCAGTCCAGATTGATATTCAGGTGCAAGGATTTTCCTTTACGCTTCTATGGGTTGGCGCCTTTTCTTGTTATTATTTTTAGATGCTAGCAACAACACACGGTTTTTAACAGTTTTTTTCTCGCCGCACTGCAAGAGTTGAACAACTGTGTCCAATTTCCAACACCACTAACGCCTATAATCGCCGGAAACTTTAGGCATCGCGTTATCGATCCGGCCCGCCGAAATTTGAAACCGGGCGGCCACCTGGCTTACTGTATGCAGGGGCCTCATCGGATGGGTCAAATCAATAGGCAATTAAAACAGCGGGTTATTGGGATGGCCCCGCTGGCCGGCCTGAGGCCGGAATGGAAAATCGGACACGGATGCTTCGGGCGTTTCCGTGCCGTCTCGACAAAGGAACCGGATGTTTTCCAAATGGTGGCATTACGCATTGGCACTGATCGTCAGCCTTGGCGTAGTCGGCACGGCCCTGGCCGGATTGGCGGCCGCGCTGATTTATCCCAACCTGCCTCCGCTCGAGGCGCTCACCGACTACAAACCCAAGCTGCCGCTGCGCGTCTACACGGCTGACGGCGCCCTGATCGGCGAATTCGGCGAGGAACGCCGCGCCTTCATCGTCATCGACAAAGTCCCGCAATACATGAAGCAGGCGATCATCGCCGCCGAGGACGAGCGTTTCTACACCCATGGCGGCGTGGATACGCTGGGGATACTGCGCGCGGCCGGGTCGAACCTGCTGTCCGGCGGTGCCAAGGAGGGCGCGTCCACCATCACCATGCAGGTGGCGCGCAATTTCTTCCTGTCGAACGAGAAAACGCTGACCCGCAAGCTGTCGGAAGCCATGCTGGCGATGAAGATCGAGCACAATCTGTCGAAGGACAAAATCCTCGAGCTCTACATCAACCAGATCTATCTCGGCCAGCGTGCCTACGGCTTCGAGGCCGCCGCGCGCACTTACTTCGGCAAGCCGATGCACGAGTTGTCGCTGGCCGAGTTCGCCATGCTGGCGGGACTGCCGAAGGCGCCGTCGCGCTACAACCCGGTGGTTAATTTCCCCCGCGCCAAGGCGCGCCAGGAATATGTGCTGGGCCGCATGCGCACGCTCAAATTCATCGACCAGCCCACCTGGCAGGCTGCCGTCAAGCAGAAGCTGGTCATCCGCCAGGCGCGCCAGCAGACCGACGTAAGCGCCGACTACGCTGCCGAAATGGTGCGCCAGGCATTGTTCGAAAAATACGGTGAATCGATCTACAGCTCCGGCTACAAGGCGGTCACCACCCTGAGGCGCGCCCAGCAGGCTGCGGCCAACCTGGCCGTGTGGCATGGCATAGCCGATTACGACCAGCGCCACGGCTATCGGGGACCGGAAAAACAGGTCAGCCTGCCCGCCGACGGCGCGCGACGCGAAGCCGCCATTGCCGGCGCACTGGAAGACCTCTCCCCCGTCAGCGACATGCAGCCCGCCGTGGTCGTGGCCGCCAGCGCCAAGCTCATCCGTGCCCAATTGCGCGACGGCAACGTGATCGACATTTCCGACAACTCGCTGAAGTGGGTGGCCAACTGGGTTGCCGGCAAAAAAGGGCGGCAACTCAGCCCCGGCGCGGTGGTGCGCGTGCAGGCGACGGGCAGCAAGCCGCACTGGAGGCTGGCGCAACTGCCCGAGGTAGAAGCCGCGCTCGTCGCCCTGCACCCGCAGGATGGCGCCATCACCGCGCTGGTCGGCGGGTTCGATTTCAACCGCAACAAATTCAACCGCGTCACCCAGGCCTGGCGGCAGCCGGGGTCGAGCTTCAAGCCCTTCATCTACTCGGCGGCACTGGAAAAGGGCTATACCCCCGCCACCATCATCAACGACGCGCCGCTTTCGCTGGCCGCAGAAGAGGCCGGCGGCACCGCCTGGGAACCGCAGAATTACGACGGCAGCACCAGCGGCCCGGTGCGCATGCGCAGCGCGCTGACCAAATCGCTCAACCTGGTGTCGATACGTATCCTGCAGGGCATCGGTCCGTATTACGCGCGCGACTACATCCGCCGCTTCGGCTTCGACCCGGCGCGCCATCCCCCCTATCTCACCATGGCACTGGGCGCTGGCAGCGTCACCCCGTTGCAGATGGCCGCGGCCTATGGGGTGTTCGCCAACGGCGGCTTCGGCGTCAAGCCCTATCTGATCGACAAGGTGTACGACAAGGACGGGCGGCTGCTGATGCAGGCCAGTCCGCAACAAGCTGGCGGCAATGCGCCGCGCGTGATCGACCCGCGCAATGCCTGGCTGATGACCACCATGATGCAGGACGTGGTGCGTTACGGTACCGCCGCGCGTGCCGGCCAGCTGGGGCGCGGCGACATCGCCGGCAAGACCGGCACCACCAACGACGCGCGCGATACCTGGTTCGCCGGTTACAACCCCAGCCTGGTCGCGATCGTCTGGATGGGGTACGACCAGCCGCGCTCGCTGGGACGGCGCGAGACGGGCTCCCAGTCCGCGCTGCCGATCTGGATGAGTTTCATGGATGTGGCGCTCAAGGGGACGCCGCAGACCGGCTGGGCGATGCCCGGCGGCATCATCAGCGTGAAAATCGACCCGGTCACCGGCGCCCGCCTGCCGGACACCGTGCTGGGTGAATTGCTGGGTGATTTGCTCGGCAACAAAGAGACCGGCATGGTGGAGCACTTTTATCAGGAATTCCCGCCGCCCGAGGCACCGCCCGCAGACTGGAACAGCGATCCGGCCAACCCCTCCGAACCGGCCCGGCCGGTCGCCCCGCCCGGAACTCCGCTATGAAACATCAGGACATGCGCCGCCGCATTGCCCATGCCGCGGCACGCATGCTGGCGGAAGACGGCAGCCTCGATTATGGCAGCGCCAAACGCAAGGCGGCGCGCCAGCTGGGTGCACCCGACAGCAACAACCTGCCCGACAACCTGCAAATCGAAGAGGCGCTGCGCAGCTATCAGGCCCTCTACCAGGCCGACGAAACGCGCGCCCAGCTCACGCTGCTGCGGCAAGTCGCCATTGAATATATGGAACGGCTGGCGGCTTTCGACCCCCACCTGACCGGTCCGGTGCTCAACGGCACAGCAGGGCGGTATGCCGACATCAACCTGCAACTCTTCACCGACGACCAGAAGGATGTCGAGTTCCTGCTGATGCGCCAGGCTTCGCCCTACAAGGCCGGCGAACAGCGTGCACCGGATGCCGCGGGACGCGCCTATCCGCGCTTCATCATCGACGATCCGCGCGCGCCGGTCGACGTTGTCGTCTACCCCGCCGCCGAACTGCGCAATATGAAGCGTTTGCAGGCGGACGGCAGCCCGCGCCGCCTGCGCTTGCCGCAGGTACGGAGCCTGATTTGACCCGCCTCACCGCACCCACTCTGGCATGGAAGATGCTGAATCGCACCACATGACTCTTTCGAGCGAACAACCGTGATTCGATTTTTCCGGCACTACGTGCCCCTGAATTTATTGTTGCTGATGTCGATCGAAGCGCTGATTCTCGGCGGCGCCATCTACGCCGGAGTCAACGCGCGCTTCCTCGACAGCGGTGCGGTCCCGGACGATCTCAGCCCCCTGCTGCCGAAAGCCCTGGCCTTCACCGTCGTCATGCTGGGCCTGATGACCGCGAGCGGTCTTTACGATCTGGAATGGCAGGGCGGCGTGCGCGCGCTGCTGCACCGCCTCGGCCTGAGCTTCGGGCTCGGTCTGGCGGCGATGAGCCTGCTGTTTTATTTCTTTCCCGCCCTGCTGGTCGGGCGGGGCGCCTTCCTGCTGTCGTTCGGCCTGGCGCTGCTGGGCATCCTGCTCAGCCGCGCGCTGTTCATCCGCTGGGCGCGGGCAGGAGCGCTCAAAACCCGCGCCCTGGTGATCGGCACCGGCAGCCGCGCCGCCCATATCGAAGCGCTGCTGGCCAAACGCGGCCATGTCGGCAACGTTCAGGTAATGGGCTACCTGCCGATGGGCGGCAGCCACCATTTCGTCGACCATGCCCGTATTCTCGACACCCAGGAACCGCTGCCCGAACTGGCGCAGCGCCTGCAAATCAGCGAGATCATTCTCGCCGTACGCGACCGCCGCGGCGGCGGCATGCCGGTGCAGGACCTGCTCAAATGCAAGCTGTATGGCATCCGCATCCTCGAACTGTCGAGTTTCTTCGAACGCGAAAACGGCCACTTGCAACTCGATTCGATGAACGCCAGCTGGATGATCCTGGCCGAGGGATTTCATCAAGGCATCGTGCGCGACACCGTCAAGCGGCTGTTCGACCTGCTGGTGAGCGCCGCCATGCTGGTGGTCTGCCTGCCGATCATGGCGCTGACCGCGCTGCTGATCAAGCTGGAAAGCCCCGGCCCCGTTTTGTATCGTCAGGAACGTGTCGGCCAGGGATGCCGCAGCTTCACCATCTTCAAGTTCCGCAGCATGTGCGTCGATGCCGAAAAAGACGGCAAACCGCGCTGGGCCGGCCAGAACGACAGCCGCGTGACGCTCACCGGGCGCTTCATCCGGCGCACCCGCATCGACGAATTGCCGCAGATTTTCAACGTCTTCTTTGGCGACATGAGCTTCGTCGGCCCGCGCCCCGAACGCCCCTATTTCGTGCAGGACCTGACCCAGAAAATCCCCTATTACGGCGTGCGCCACACGGTCAAGCCCGGCATCACCGGCTGGGCGCAGGTGCGCTACGCTTACGGCGCGACCGACGAGGATGCCATGCACAAGCTGCAGTACGATCTTTACTACGTCAAGAACCACAGCCTGTTTCTCGATCTGATGATCCTGTTCCAGACCGCTCAGGTGGTGCTGTGGGGAAAGGGCGTGCGCTGACCGCGCGCGCCTGAGGCCGCCGCCATGCCCGACACCCTGCTCCATCTGGCGGCGGTCGGCTATGGCCTGGCAACCCTGGCCTATCTGGGGCTGTCCGGGCTCATCGTCGCCAGCTGGCGGCGACGGCCGCAGGGACGGCTGCTGGTACTCGCCACCGGACTCAGCGCCGCCTGGGGTGCGCTGTCGGCACTCGCCGCCTGGGGTGCGCTGCCGCCGCGGCTGGAACTCGCCGCCGAAGTGGCGCGCAACGGCGCCTGGCTGGCGCTGCTGCTCTACATCCTGCGGCTGCGCCTGCCGCCGGCCGCCGCGCTGCCCGCGCCACTGCGTTTTATGCGCGTTCTCGGCGGCCTGCTTGTCGGCGGCCTGCTGCTCGCCAGCGCGCTTCCTTTCATCGCCCCGGCCCGGCCGGTGCTGGCACAGTGGGCCGGCAACCTGGGGCTGGTGCTGCTCACCGTGATGGGGCTGGTGCTGGTCGAACAGGTCTACCGCGGCACCCGTCAGGAAGACCGCTGGGCGATCAAGTTTCTCTGCCTGGGGCTGGGCGGATTGTTCGTTTACGATTTCTACCTGCATGCCAACGCCGCGCTGTTCGGCGCGGCGGATGCCCGGGTGTGGGCGGCGCGCGGCTATGTGGCGGCGCTGGTGACGCCACTGATCGCGGTCTCCGCGGCGCGCAACCCGGAATGGGCGGCGCCGGTCGGACTGTCGCGCAGCATGGCGTTCCATACCGCCAGCTTGCTGGGGGCCGGCGCGTATCTGCTGCTGATGGCGGGCGCCGGCTATTACCTGCGCCTGTTCGGCGGCGAATGGGGCGACGTGGTGCAGACCGTGTTCGTCTTCGCCGCCGTCATGCTGCTGGTGCTGCTGATGATTTCCGGCACCCTGCGCGCGCGGCTGCGGGTATTCCTGTCCAAGCATTTTTTCAGCTACCGCTACGACTACCGTGAAGAATGGCTCAACTTCACCCGCACCCTCACCGAAGGCCAGCCTGGCGAGCAGCTCTGCGAACGGGCGGTCGAGGCCCTCGCCAAACTGCTCGAAAGCCCCGGCGGCGCGCTGTGGATGCGCGAGGGCAATGCCGCCTACCAACGCGCCAGCCACTGGAACTGGGCCGACATCACCGGCACCGAACCGGCCGCTTCGCCCTTCATCCGCTGGCTCGCCGGCAAGCAATGGGTGGTGGATCTGGACGAAATGAAAACCCGCCGCGACCTCTACGGCGATCTCGACGCACCGGCGTGGCTTCGGCGCGCCGACGACGCCTGGCTGGTGGTGCCGCTGATGCTGCACGACGAACTGCTCGGCTTTGTCGTGCTCAAGCACTCCCTCGGCAATGTCAGCTTCAACTGGGAAGTCAGCGACCTGCTCAAGGTGGCGGCGCGCCAGGTTGCCGCGCATCTGGCACAGATGCGCGCCTCCAACCAGCTCATCGTGGCGCGGCAGTTCGAATCGTTCAACCGCACCACCACCTTCGTCATCCACGACCTGAAAAATCTCGTCGCCCAGCTGTCCCTGCTGCTGGCCAATGCCGAAAAACACAAGCACAACCCCGAGTTCCAGGCCGACATGCTCGATACCGTGGAAAGCGCCGTCGCCCGCATGAACAAGGTGCTGGCGCAATTGCGGCGCGGCAGCGGCGAAACGCACGCGCAGTCGGTGGCGCTGGCGGACATCCTGACCGAGGCCGTCGCCAGCAAGCAGGCATTCAAGTTGCGGCCCATCCTGGCCTTGCCGCCTTCCAGCCTGCGCGTGCGTGCCGAGCGCGAACGGCTCGTCCGCGCCATCGGCCATCTGCTGCAAAATGCGCTGGAGGCGACGCCGGCGACCGGCGACGTCACGCTGCGCGGATTCGAAGAGTCCGGACAGGCCATTGTTGAAATCATCGACAACGGCAGCGGCATGGACGACGAGTTCATCCGGACCCGCCTGTTTCAGCCGTTCGATTCCACCAAGGGCGCGGGCATGGGCATCGGCGCGTATGAATGCCGTGAAACCTTGCGTGCGCTGGGCGGAACGATCGAGGTGGACAGCACGCCGGGAAGCGGCACCCGCTTCCGTCTCAGCCTGCCGCTGGACAATAATCCCGAAAACCGAGGAGACGCCGCATGAGCGACGCCAAACAAAAGATTCTGCTGGTGGAAGACGATCCCGGGCTGCAAAAGCAGTTGAAGTGGAGCCTCGCCGACTACGAACTGGTGATGGCCGCCGATCGCGACAGCGCCGTCGCGCAGTTGCGCCGCCACGAACCCGCCGTGGTGCTGCTCGACCTTGGCCTGCCGCCCGACGCGGACGGCGCCAGCGAAGGCCTGGCCGCCCTGCAGCAAATTCTTTCGCTCGCCCCAGCCACCAAGGTCATCGTCGTCACCGGCAATCTCGACCGCAGCAATGCGGTGAAGGCGATCCGCCTCGGCGCCTACGATTTTTTCCAGAAACCGTTCGACCCGGACGTGCTGGCGCTGATGATTGCGCGTGCGCTGCATGTCCATGCGCTGGAGGCCGAGAACCGCCTGCTGGCCGCCAGGCAGCGCGGCTCCGCCCTGCAGGGCCTGATCACCAGCAGCGAGCCGATGCTCAAGATCTGCCGCACCGTGGAGAAAGTCGCCCCGGCCAACGCAACCGTACTGTTGCTGGGCGAGTCCGGCACCGGCAAGGAAGTGCTGGCGCGCGGCGTGCACGAACTGTCGCCGCGTGCCGGCAAGCGCTTTGTCGCCATCAACTGCGCGGCGATCCCCGACACCCTGCTGGAATCCGAACTGTTCGGCTACGAAAAAGGCGCGTTCACCGGTGCCGCCAAGCAGACCATCGGCCGCATCGAATACGCCAACGAAGGCACGCTGTTTCTCGACGAAATCGGCGATCTGCCGATGCAGCTGCAGGCCAAGCTGCTGCGTTTCCTGCAGGAACGCGTGATCGAGCGGCTTGGCGGACGCGGCGAGATTCCGGTCGATGTTCGCGTCGTCTGCGCCACCCACCGCGACCTCGCCGACATGATCCGCGAAGGCGGCTTCCGTGAAGACCTGTACTACCGGCTATCCGAAATCACGATAAAGATCCCGCCGCTGCGCGAACGGCCCGGCGACGCAATCCTCCTGGCGCAGGCCTTCCTCGATCGCTACGCACGCGAGCAGGGGCGCAGCATCCGCGGGTTCACTGCCGACGCGCTGGGCGCGCTCGAAGCGCATGCCTGGCCCGGCAACGTGCGTGAAATGGAAAACATCATCAAGCGCGCAACCATCATGGCGGACGGCAGCCAGATCACCGCGGCAGATCTCGGCCTGGACGCCGCCCATGCCGACCCGCAGCCGTTCAACCTGCGCCAGGCGCGCGAAAACGCCGAGCGACTGGCAGTCGGCCGAGCCCTTGCGCACAGCGACGGCAGCATTGCCCAGGCCGCCGAACTGCTCGGCATCACCCGCCCCACGCTGTACGACCTGATGGCGAAAATCGGGATGAAATAAACCTCCCGCCCGCAGCCCGCAACCTCTACAAGGACAATCCCGGAGATGCCCATGCCCCGCCCCGCCGCCCGGCTGTTGCCGATCCTGATTCTGGGTGCCAGCCTATTGACCGCCTGCAGCGAGAAAAGCAGCGCCACCCTGGTGGCCGACGCCAAGGCGCAACTCGCGGCGGGAGATTACAAGACGGCGATGATCCATCTGAAAAACGCCGTGGCGGAGGACAAAAGCAATGCCGAGGCGCGCTATGAACTGGGCAAGCTCTATCTCGCCCAGTTCGATCTGGCCAGTGCCGAAAAAGAGCTCCGGCGCGCCCGTGAGGCCGGCTATGCGGCAGACACCGTCAATCCGCTGCTCGCCCGGGCGCTGCTCGGGCAGCGCGAATACCAGCGCGTGCTGGACGAACTGCCCGCGCCTACCGGCAGCGGCCCCGATGCCGCCACCCTGCTGGCGCTACGCGCCACCGCCGCAATCGGCCTGGGAAACAGGGAAGACGCGCGCCAAACGCTGCAGCGCGCGCTGCAGGCCGCAAGCGACAATGCCGAGGTCCATCTGGCGCTGGCGCAGCTGGCATTGGCCGACGGCGACGCCGGCAAGGCGATGCAGTATCTTGACCAGGCTTTGCGGCTCGACCCCGTGCACCACGAAAGCCTGTTGCTGAAGGGCGACCTGCTGCGCGCCACCGGGAAATCCGCCGAAGCCGTCGCGGTCTATCGCGAAGCCGTCCGGATCGCTCCCCGGCATGCCGGCGCCCGGCTGGCCCTGGCGGGGATCGCCATCGCCGACGGCAAGCTGGCCGAAGCGCGCAAGGAAGTCGGCGCCGCCTTGAGCATCGCCCCCCACAATCTGCAGGCGCGCTACACCGAGGCGCTGATCGACTTCCGCGAAAAGAAGACCGAATCCGCGCGCGACCACCTGGCAGCCGTGTTGAAAGCCGCACCCGAATTCGTGCCCGCGCTGCTGCTGGGCGGTTTGGTCGAATACGCACTGGGCAATCTGCAAACCGCCGAAACGCATCTCAACAAGGTGGTCAAGACAAACCCGGACAATCTTTATGCGCGGCGCCTGCTGGCCGCCGCGCAGTTGCGCCTGGGGCGCCCCGACGATGCGGCGCACACGCTGGCCCCTGCGCTCAAATCGGCCAGCCAGGATGCCGGCGTATTGGCCGTCGCCGGCGAAATCGCTTTGGCCAAAAAAGATTTTGCGCAAGCCTCGGCCTATTTCGAACAGGCTGCCCGGCGCAACCCGGACAGCGCCGCCATCCGCACCGAGCTCGGCATTTCACGGCTGGCCCAGGGCGACAGCCGCGCCATGGCCGACCTGCAAACCGCCGCTGGAATGGAAGGCGCCAACAGCCGGGCCGACACCGTCATCATTCTCAGCCAACTGGAACGCAAGCAGTTCGATGCCGCGCTGGCCAGCATTGCCGCGCTGGAAAAGAAGCAAGCCGCCAATCCGCTCACCTGGAACTATCGGGGCGCGGCCTATCTCGGCAAACAGGACGTGGGCCGCGCGCGCGACAGCTTCAGCCAGGCGCTCAGACTCGATCCCGCATTTTTCCCCGCTGCCGCCAATCTGGCGCAGCTCGACTTGAAAGACGGCCGGCCTGACGCCGCACGCGGGCGCTTCGCGGACATTCTCAAGGCCGATCCCAAACACCTCGACGCCATGCTCGCGCTGGCCGACCTCGGGCTGCACGGCCGGGATGAGAAAGTCTACGCAAGCTGGCTGGAAAAAGCCGCCGCCGCCCACCCGCAGGCACTGCAGCCGCGGATCGCGCTGGCACGCTATCGGCTCGCCAGGGGCGACAAGAACCAGGCGCTCGCTGCCGCGCGCGAAGCCGTCAATGCCTGGCCCGACAACCCGGCCGCGCTCGACCTTCTCGGCGCCGCCCAGCTGGCACTGGGAGACACCGCCAACGCGCTGGGGAGCTACCGTAAGCTGGTCGAGCGCCAGCCCGGCCAGGCCGCCCCACTGCTCAAGCTCGCCACCGCACAGATCGCTGCCCAAGATCTCGCCGGCGCGCGCAGCGCCCTGCAAAACGCCCTGCGCATCCAGCCCGGCCTGCTCGATGCGCAGATGATGCTCGGCGGCGTCGAGCTGCGGGCGGCGCGGCTCGACGAGGCGCAAAAAATCGCCCTGCAAGTGCAGCAACAGAAACCCGACCACCCGGCCGGTTTCACCCTTGCGGGCGACACCGCGCTTGCGCGCAAGGATTACCCTGCCGCGCTGGCGGCGTTCGAACGCGCGCACAAGCTGAAACCTTCGGCTACGCTGCTCGTCCGTCAGTTGCAGGTTTTCAACGCCACCCAGCGCAGCGAAGAGGGCGAACAACGCCTCGCCGCCTGGCTCGTCGCCCACCCGCAAGACGCCACCATCCGGGCCGTCCTGGCGGAAAGCCTGACCAAGCGCCAGCAGTACCCCGCAGCGGCCGAGCATTATCTGGTGTTGAACAAGAGCAATCCCGGCAACCTGATGGTGTTGAACAATCTGGCATGGGCGCTGCATGGAGCGGGCGACAAGCGTGCCGCGTCGTTTGCCGGGCAGGCGCTGAAACTGCAGCCGGACAACCCGATGGTGATGGATACCTATGGCTGGATCCTGACCACTCAGGGGCAAGCCGCCCAAGGCCTGCCCCACCTGCGCAAGGCGCTCTCCAAAGCGCCGGACAACGCGGAAATCCAGTATCACCTTGCGGTTGCCCTGTTCAAAACCGGCGACCGCGCGCGCGCCCAGGGAGAATTGGAGCGTCTCCTGGCCAGCGGTGCGCGCTTCCCGCAGGAGCAGGAAGCGCGCACACTGCTGGACCAACTGAAAAACAAAACGCGCTAGACTGCCGTCCACCCGATCGCCGAATGGAGCCTGCATCAATGACCCGACACGCCGCCCCCTCGATCGCGCTTCTGGTATTGGCCCTGTCCGCACCGCTGGGGGGCTGCGACCCGGCCGCCAAGCTTACCGAGCAGGAACACATTCAGCGCGCCAAGGACTTTGAAGACAAAGGCAACCTCAAGGGCGGCATCATCGAGCTCAAAAACGCCGTTCAGAAGAACCCGGACAGTCCGCAAGCGCGGCTGCTCCTGGGTCAGATGTACCTCAAGGCCGGGTTCGGCGCGGAAGCCGAGAAGGAACTGACCCGTGCCGAGAAACTCGGCACGGGCCGCGACACCGTCGCCCCCCTGCTGGGCGAAGCCTGGTTGCTGATGGGCCACTACAAGCGCATCCTGGACGAGATCCAGCCCACCGACGCCATGTCCCCAGTCAGCCGCAGCCGCATCATGGCCTTGCGCGCCAGCGCCCTGTTCAAGTTCGGCAAATTCCGGGATGCCTGCAACCTGTTCCAGGAAGCCCGCCAGGTCAATGCCGACAGCCTGCAGGCCCACTGGGGACTGGCGCAATGCGCCATTGCCGAGCGCAAGATGGCGGAGGCCCGAACCTGGCTCGACAACGCCCTGAAACTGAACGAACGGCAGGCGGAAACCTGGATCTTCATCGGCGACTTCGAGCAACTCAACCAGAACACGCCGAATGCGCTGGCCGCCTACCAGCAGGCGGTGAAACTGGAGCCGTCCAACATTGCCGCACTGCAGAGCCTGGCAACGCTGCAGATGACGCTGGACGACATGGCAGCGGCCCAGGCCTCGATCGACGCAGTCAATAAACTGGCGCCTGGCTCGAATACCGCAAAATATCTGCAGGCCCTGCAGAAATTCCAGCAGAAGAAATATCCCGAAGCGCGCGATCTGCTGCAGGACATTTTCAAAACGGCCCCCGAGCACCTGCCCGGCATCCTGCTCGCAGGTTCTACCGCGTATGCGCTCGATTCCCTGCAGCAGGCCGAGACCTACCTGAACCGCTACCTCAAGCACTTCCCAGGCCATGTTTATGCGCGCCGCGTGCTGGCGGCAACGCAAATCAAGCAAAACCAGCCTGGCAAGGCGCTGGCCACCCTGGCACCGCTGCTCCCCCCCCACGGAGAAGATGCGCCGGCGCTGGCACTCGCCAGCCAGGCGCATCTCGCCCGGCATGATCCGCGCCAGGCAGCCCAACTGCTGCAACAAGCTGTACTCCTCCAGCCCGGCAACGCGGCATTTCATACCCAGCAGGGTCTCAATCGCCTGTCCGCCGGCGACATCGACGCCGCCATCACCGATTTGCAAGCTGCGCGCGCGCTGCAACCCGGGACCCGCCAAACCGACGTTCTGCTGGCGTTGACCCACATCAGAAACAAGCAATACAGCCAGGCGCTGGCCATCTGCGACCAACTGGAAAAACAGCTGCCGCGCAGCCCGCTGCCCCACGATTTGCGCGGCCGCGCGCGCCTCGCGCAGGGCGACCTTGCCGGAGCCCGCACGAGTTTCGAACGCGCGCTGGCCCTCGACGCCGCCTTTTTCCCCGCCAGCGCCAGCCTCGCGCAACTCGACATGCGCGACAAAAAAACCGACGCCGCGCGTGCCCGCTTCACCAAGCTGCTGGAAGCGGACAAGAACAATCTGCACGCCATGATGGCGCTGGCCGAAATCGCGGCACTCACCAAACAGGAAAACGAGTACGTCAATTGGCTGGAAAAAGCGGCGAAAGCGCACCCGCAGGCCATGGCTCCCAATGGCACGCTGGCGCGCTACTATTTGATCAAAAAGCAGCCACGCAAGGCGCTCGCCATCGCCAGCGCGATGGTCAGCGCGCGCCCGGACGATATCCAGGCGCTCAATTTGCTGGGTTCGACCCAGTTCGCCGCCGGCGATCTCGACAGCGCGATCGCCACCTACGGCAAGGCCGTGCAGAAAGACGCGCGCGCCTTCGACAGCCATCTCGGCCTCGCACGCGCCCTGATTGCCGACAAGAAGCCGGCCGCTGCGCGTACAGCCCTGCAAAAAGCGCTGCAGATCGACCCCCGCCACCTGGAAAGCCGCGTCGCCCTGCTGCGCCTTGAAGCCAGCCAGAACAATCCCGACGCAGCGATAAGCATTGCCCGCCGGATTCAGGCCGACCACCCCCAATCCGCCCTCGGCCACGAACTCGAGGCCGACGTCCTGATGCAGCAGAAACGCTATCCTGCCGCCCGTTCCGCCTATGAGCAGGCAATGCAGCGCGACGCAGGATCATCCGTGCTGGTCAAGCTGCACCGCGCCCAGGTACAGGCAGGCTCCGGTCCGGCATCCGCCCAGCGCCTGGCTGGCTGGCTGAAACAGCATCCCGAGGACAACGCGGTTCGTGCCGCTGCGGCCGACTATGCCATGACGGTGGGGAACAACCGCGAAGCCATTGCCCACTATCAGGAAATTCAGCGGCGAGCCGCGCCCAACGTGCTGGTCCTCAACAATCTGGCCTCGCTCTATCAGCGCGAACAGGACCCCCGTGCCCAGGCCGCGGCGGAGCAGGCACTCAAACTTGCTCCGGCCAACCCCAATGTCCAGGACACCCTCGGCTGGATACTGGTGCAAACCAATCAAACTGCGCGCGGCCTGGACTTGCTGCGGCGCGCCGCCGCAGCCGCGCCCAAATCGGGTTCGATCCGCTATCACTACGCCGCCGCGCTGGCCCGCAGCGGGGACAAGGCCCGCGCCCGCGCAGAACTGCAAAAATTGCTGGCCGATACCCCAACATTCCCCGAAACGCAGGCTGCCAAAGCTTTGCTCAATAGCCTGTGATAACCCGTGCAGCCCTGCGTACAAATACCGGCACACCTCGCACTGCCGTAGCGAAGCCGGCCCCGGCCGGCCTTCTCCTTGTCTGTCGGAATTTTTTACACGAGCCCCTTGGCGTGCCTCCGGGAAAACCGGCAACAATTTGTTTTATAAGGACTTAATAAAACCTGGCATGGTGCGTGCTTTATGAGAGGCAGGTTGAATTAACCTCAACACCCAACCCCTCACAGGAGTGATGAAATGAAACTGACACAACTCTCCGCCCTGGTCGCAGCCGCCGCCCTGTCGCTCAGCGCCAACGCCGAACCGTTCTACATGATCGTGCCCGATGGCGCTGTGGACAACCAGACCGCCAACACCTACCAGCTCGGCATCGACTCCCGCGCCACCTCGAATTACGTCGACTCGGACAACTCTTACGATGGCACCAATGCCTCCACCTTCGTCACCGTTAACGACGCGGTGAACGACGTCGGCGTCGGCACGGTTTCCAGCCTGCTCGGGTCCAATGGCATCGCCATGACCGCCAACAACCTCGACGAAGGCATGGGCGACAACTGGCAGCTTTCCTTCAATTACAACATCAACGGCGTAGTGGTTGCGGTCGACAACTCGGGCCTGCCTGCTTCCCAGGGCATCGGCGCCTTCTACGGCGACGGCGTGGTGGATGGCGACAACCTGATCAAGATCTATTACGACGTGCTGGACATCAACGGCAACGCGATCAGTTCGAGACTGGTGATGAATCTGGAAGTCCTGTCCAGCAGCGGCACCATCGGCAACGCCGTGTTCAATACGGCTGTCGACTTCACCGGCGTGGATGTGCTGGCGCAGAGCCTGTTCTTCTTTGCCGACGGCACCAACTGGTTCGACCTGTGGACGGATGGCCAGCCGCTGCCCGGCATCGAAATTGCCGCACGCATTGACACCAACGTCGACCCGCAACTGGTCCCGACCGTGGCTGCGGATGGCAACACGGCTTCCCGCACCAACACCCTGAACGGCAGCGTGGAATTCAACCCCGTGCCGGAACCCGGCAGCCTGGCGCTTCTGGGCATGGGTCTGTTGGGTCTGGGTCTCGGCCGTCGCTACTTCAAGCAAGCCTGAACCGCTGCTCACCCCAGCAAAAAGCCAGAGCGTCTGCTCTGGCTTTTTTTATGCCATCCATCCTGCCGCCTGACAGACTGATGCCAATCGGATTTCCAGTCAGGTGTTTTTCCTGGACAAGCGCCAGTTGACGTAGGCAATCGCCAGCCGCTGCAGCGGATGCGCATTGCCGCCCGGGCGCCAGGTGCGCTTCAGTTTGCCGGTGTAGGCGTCGAACTGCAGACTGTGCGGCACGGCACGCACCTTGCCACGGCCGAGCAGGATTTTCAGCGCTTCGGTGCCCGCCATGCCGGCGCACAACTGGCACGCCAGGCCGGTTGACGGCACGCGCTGGGTCTTGAAGTCGACGATTTCGGGATAAACCAGATAACCCCGGTGCAACAGGGCGGGCGCCAGGCCGACCAGGAAACGGACCGGCCATTCGTCTTCGGGCGTGCCCTGCAGCCGGAAGTAGCCGTCGAAGCTGGGGCCGTCCGGCAGAAAATTAAGCACGGCCGCCCCCATCCCCAGGGGAACGGCAAAGGTGATGGGAATGCCGCGCGCGCGGCAGGCGTCATACACCAGGCGGCGCGCGGGAAAAACAAAATAATCCAGGCCGTCTACGTAGAGGTCGACGCCGTCCAGAAATGCGTCCACGTTATGCGGCTGCACGCCATCGTCGAATACGCGAATGTCCAGTTCGGGGTTGATATCGCGCGCCAGCCTGGCCATGACCTCCGCCTTGGGCTGCCCCATGCTGCTCATGCTGGCGCCTGCCTGACGGTTGAAGTTGACCAGATCGAACTGGTCGAGATCCGCCACATGGAAGCGGCCGATGCCCAGCCGGGCCAGGGTCAGCAAATGCACGCCGCCGGCGCCGCCGAGGCCGGCTATGGCGACCTTTTTACCGCGCAGCGTGGTTTGCTCGTGTGGGGTCAGCCAGCCAAGGTTGCGGCCGAATGCCTCGTTGTAATCGAAAGCCCGCACAATGACGCTTCAAGCATCCTCTTTCAGCAGGCGTCCCAGAATGCCTTCCTGGTCGTGCGCCGAGAAAAAGTAGGGATAAAGGCTGCGGTCTTTGGCTGCCTTGCCCTTGCCACCGAGCTCTTCTATCTTTTGCCGCATGTATTCCAGTTCCAGATGCATCAGCAACACGGGGAAATTGACCCGGTTGTTGATTCTTTCTTCCCCGATCTGCTTGAAACCCAGCATTTTTTCATAGAAGGTTTTGTGGCGTGGGACGATCTCGATGATGGCGTCGGTACATTCATGGATGACGCCATACAGATAGGCGATATGAATCAGGCTTGCCAGCAATTGCTTGGAGCCGATGTTTTCGTCGATGGCGAGCTTGCTGAGCTCTCCGACGCGCCTACCCTGGGCGCGCAACGCATCGATTTCGGGTTTGTAGATTTCTTCCGCCAACATTCCTTCTGGCGAGTCATAGCCGACCGTGACGGTGCCGACGATCTTTTCCTGGTGAAACGACAGGATGGTGATGCGATTGGGGTACTTCTTCAGGTGTGCCTTGGGGAAACCGCGCCAGGCGTAGCGCTTCTGCACCAGCATGCTGGCATGGTTGAAAACCTCATCCTGCTGCGCGAACCGCAGCTTGAAGAGCTTTTCCCCCATGCGTTCTTCCTGTACCTCGGGATCTCCTTCGGGAAGCGGACTCAAATCCTTGAGACGGTAGGGAGACTCGAAGCTGATGATGGTTCGATCGAAATCGTCGGCGATGCTCCGGCCACGCCCAATCAACTTGCTCAAATTTAGCGTCACCTTCGACCCTCCTGACACACTGGGGAAATCATTCCCCCATACTCGTTTCTATCGGCCCGTCACAGGCAAAAATTTAGGCCTGGCCGCGCATCCATCGCGCCGCATCCCGCGCAAAGTAGGTCAGCACGCCGTCAGCCCCGGCGCGCTTGAATGCCAGCAGCGCTTCCAGTACGCACGCACGCTCATCCAGCCAGCCATTTTGTGCCGCGGCTTTCAGCATGGCGTATTCGCCACTGACCTGGTACGCATAGGTCGGCGCACCATAAGCGTCCTTGACGCGTCGGATAACGTCGAGATAGGGCATGCCCGGCTTGACCATGATCATGTCGGCGCCTTCCTGGAGATCCATTCCGACCTCCCATAACACCTCATTGCTGTTGGCCGGGTCCATCTGGTACGTGTACTTGTTGCCCTTGCCCAGATTGAGTGCCGATCCGACAGCGTCACGGAACGGGCCGTAAAAACTGGAAGCGTATTTGGCAGCATAGGCCAGAATCCGGGTATGGATATGACCGGCGTTCTCGAGCGCGCTGCGCAGGGCCGCCACCCTGCCGTCCATCATGTCGGATGGCGCGACCACGTCGGCGCCGGCCTGGGCGTGGACGACCGCCTGCCGGGCGAGCACCGCCACCGTTTCATCGTTCATCACATAGCCGCTGGCATCGATCAAGCCATCCTGGCCGTGGCTGGTGTAGGGATCCAGCGCAATGTCGGTGATGATGCCCAGTTCGGGGAAACGGTTTTTCAATGCGGCCACGGTACGCGGCACCAGGCCATCGGGATTGATCGCCTCTTCCGCCTGCAGCGTTTTCAAGCCGGTATCGATCACCGGGAACAAGGCCAGCGCGGGGATGCCCAGCCGCAGGCATTCCTCGGCCACCGGCAACAGCAGGTCCAGCGACAGCCGTTCGACGCCGGGCATCGAAGCCACCGATTCGCGCCTGTCCTGTCCGTCCAGAACAAACACCGGATAAATCAGATCGCCTGGTGCGAGCGTGTGCTCGCACATGAGACGACGGGAAAAATCGTCGCGTCGCATACGGCGCATGCGACGGGCAGGAAATGAGCCGAAAGGCAGGTTCACAAAAATCTCCAAAGAATTCGCATGGTGGCGTGGAACTTTTTCAAGGGCTTCCCGCTCTATCTGGCAGACGGTCTTGTATCGTCTCCCGCTTCTCCTCCCTGAGCGGGATGCCTTAATCCCCTTAAGGCATTTTTTGCCCCGATCCCTCCCTTGGTCGGGGCTTTTTGTTGGGCGGCGCCGGCAAAGTTATTCGTTTGTCTGCGGCTCCTGCTGCCGGGACTGGGCAAGCCAGCCTTCGATCAAAGCGGCCGCCTCTTCCGAGCCCTGCCGCGACAGGCTGGAAAACAACTGAACAGTGACGCCGTCCAGCGCCGCAAGTTCCTGTTTGACGCGGCGCAATGTCAAGGCTTTCTCGCTGTTGGACAATTTGTCCGACTTGGACAACAGGATGTGGACCGGCTTGCCGGTGGGGGTGAACCAGTCGAGCATCTTCCGGTCCAGCGGGGTGAGCGGATGGCGCGCATCCATGATGAGCACCATCCCGGCCAGCGCCTCCCGCTCCTGTAGATAGCGCGACAGCAGCCCTTCCCATTTCGCCTTCACTTCGGGCGGCACTTTTGCATAGCCATAGCCCGGCAGGTCGACCAGATAGGTGTCGGCATCCAGCTCGAAAAAGTTGATGAGCTGCGTTCGGCCGGGAGTTTTGGACGTAAACGCCAGGCGGTTTTTACGCGTCAACAGATTGATTGCACTCGATTTTCCGGCATTGGATCGCCCGGCGAATGCGATTTCGGCGCGGCTGTAGGGCAAATCGCGCAGCTGGGCGACCGAGGTATGGAATTGAGCGCGATTGAGCACGGGCTTGGCAGTCATATTAGTTGCCGCTAAACTACCCTTTTTCCCAAGTTTTGCAAGCTTCAGGAGCTTTTGATGAAACTCGTCGTCTCTCTGGTCGCCGCTCTGGCCGCCACCTCCGTTTTTGCCAATACCCCTGCTGCCGTCCCGGCCAGCAAAGGCGACCCCAAGGCGGCAGAAAGCATCGTCAACCAGGTTTGTGCGGCTTGCCACTCGGTGGACGGCAACAGCGCAGCCGCCGCCAACCCCAAGCTGGCGGGCCTCAATTCCGAATACATCTACAAACAGCTTACCGAGTTCAAATCGGGCGCCCGCAAGAATGCCATCATGTCTGGCATGGTCGCCAACCTCAGCCCGCAGGACATGCAGAATCTGGCCGCCTATTACAGTGCCCAGCAACCCAAACCCGGCACGTCCGCGGATCGGGAACTCGCGCTGACCGGCCAGAAGATCTATCGCGGCGGCGTGCAAGGGGCCGGCGTACCGGCCTGCGCCTCCTGCCACGGCCCGCAGGGCAAGGGCATTCCCACCCAGTTCCCGCACCTGGCCGGCCAGCACAGCGATTACATCTACGCCCAACTGAACAGCTTCCGCGTCGGCGAGCGCGCAAACGACGCCGCCAAGATGATGCGCAGCATCGCCGCCAAGATGACCGACGCCGACATGAAGGCAGTGGCATCTTATATTCAGGGCTTGCGTTAAACTTATTGACCGCACCTGAGTCGATGGAAGGGTGACGCAAGTCACCCTTTTTTATTGCTGCCACATGAACACTGCCCCCCACTCCTTCGGCAAGTCCCTGTTCGAACTGTTGAGTTCGATGCGTTTTGCCATCAGCCTGCTGTCCATCCTCGCAGTCGCCTCGATCGTCGGCACGGTGCTGAAACAGGCCGAACCGTACAACAACTACGTCATCCAGTTCGGACCGTTCTGGTTCCAGGTGTTTGAAAAACTGGGGCTGTACGATGTCTATCACGCCGCCTGGTTTCTGCTCATCCTGACCTTCCTTGTCGTTTCGACCAGCGTCTGCATCTACCGCAACGCGCCCAACTTCGTGCGCGAGATGAAGAGCTTTCGCGAGCACGTCAGCGAACAGTCGCTGAACGCGTTCAAGCACCGGCACGAAGCGGCCACGACGCAGCCGCCCGCCGCGCTCGCCGCCAGCGCGCAGCGCTATCTCGAAGGTCAGGGATACAAAGTCAAAAACCTGTCGCGCGATGACGGTGTGCTGCTTGCCGCCAAGGCCGGCAGCTGGAACCGCCTCGGCTATCTGCTGGCGCATTCGGCCATCGTGATGATCTGCATCGGCGGCCTGATGGACGGCAATCTGGTGTTCAAGGCGCAGCAGCTGCTGGGTTACAAGAAGATCGAGACGCGCGACATCCCGCAAAGCCAGGTGCCGGCGATTTCGCGCCTGGCCCCTTCCAACCCGTCGTTCCGCGGCAGCGTGCAAATTCCCGAGGGCTCCAGCGCGGACGTGGCCTTCCTGAATGTGGCCGACGGTTACCTGGTGCAGGATCTGCCGTTTACCGTGGCGCTGAAGCAGTTCCGCATCGAGCACTACACGACGGGGCAGCCCAAAAGCTTCGAGAGCGACATCGAGCTGTTCGACCGTTCCGGCAAAAAAATCAGGGAAGCGACGATCGCCGTCAACCACCCGCTGATCCACGACGGCATCGCGATTTACCAGGCAAGCTTTGCCGACGGCGGCACCCGCCTGACGCTGCGCGGCTGGAACCTGTTCGCCCCCACGGCCGCATCCTTCCCCATCGAAGGCACGGTGCTCCAGAGCGCCACGCTGACCAGCGCGGCGGGCGACTACACCCTCGAGTTCATCGATTTCCGCCCGTTCAACATCGAAAACATGGGCGGCGAAATCGCCGCGTCCGGCGACGCCATGAGCGTGCTCGGCGGCAGCCCGGTCAGCGACAACCGGCATCTGCGCAACGTCGGCCCGAGCTTCCAGTACAAGCTGCGCGACTCGCGCGGGCAGGCGCGCGAATTTTCCAACTACATGCTGCCGCTGGAACTGGACGGCCGCTGGTACATGATGTCGGGCGTGCGCGAGTCGCCGAACGAGTCCTTCCGCTACATGCGCATGCCGCTCGATGCCGACGGCAAGATCGACAGTTTCATGCGGCTGCGCGGCGCGCTGCTGAATGCGGGCTTGCGCCCCGAAATTGCCGCGCGCTTCGCCCGCCAGGCATTGCCGAAAGACGCCTGGGGCACCGAAATCGAGGGCAAGCTGACAGCCAGCGCCGCCCAGGTGCTGGCTTTGTTTGCCGGGGGCGGCTTCCAGGCGCTGGGCGGATTCATCGAGACCAAGGTGCCGGAAGCCGAACGCGAAAAGGCGGCCGGCACCTATCTGCGCATTCTGGAGCTCGCCGCGTTCGAGGCGCTGCAGGTTGCCAATCGCCAGGACGGCCTGCCCGCGCCCAAGCCCGACGACGCGACCGGCTGGCTGGTACGCGACACCCTCAACAGCATGAGTGACATGTTCGTCTACGGCGCGCCGGTCTATCTGCAGCTGATGCAGTACGACGAAGTCAAGGCAAGCGGCCTGCAACTTACCCGCTCGCCCGGCAAGAACGTGGTCTATTTCGGTTCGCTTTTGCTGACGCTCGGCGTATTCTTCATGCTCTACGTGCGCGAGCGCCGGGTCTGGCTGCGCATCAAACCGGGCCACGCGCTGCTGGCGATGTCGTCGGCCAAGCACACGATCGATTTCGAAAAAGAATTCACCCAGCACGCGCGGGCGCTGGACACCCTTGTCAAACAAACAGCCACGCCGTAAACAACCTGGAGGCCACACCATGGAACTCGCCCTCGACCAACCCGCCCCGCTACTGAAGCGCCTGTCATGGTTCGACTGGCTGTTTGCCGCCATCGTCGCGGCAGGCGGCCTGTTCGCCCTGTCGCGTTTCGGCGAATACATGGACATCTATGAAAAAGCCATCCTGCTGGCGGCGATTCCGTCGCTGGCGGTATTCGGCTGGTTCTGGAAACCGTTCCGCCCGCTGTTCATCGTGGTCGGTGCGGTCAGCCTGTTCGCCGTCAGCCAGTACCAGGGCAGCCTGGCGCGCATGGAGGAGGCCTTCTTCCTCAAATACCTGATCTCCAGCCAGGCCGCCATCATGTGGATGTGCGCGCTGTTCGGGCTGGCCACGCTGGCCTACTGGGGCGGGCTGCTGGCACGCTCCGAATTCGCCATGAAGACCGGCAGCACGCTGACCTGGGTCGCGGTGGCCATGGGTTTCAGCGGCCTGATGGTGCGCTGGTACGAGTCCTATCTCGTCGGCGCCGACGTCGGCCACATTCCGGTGTCGAACCTGTACGAGGTCTTCGTGCTGTTCTGCCTCATCACCGCGATGCTGTACCTGTATTACGAGGCACGCTACCAGACCCGCCAGATGGGCGCCTTCGTGCTGCTGGTGATCTCCGCCGCGGTCGGTTTCATCCTGTGGTACACCTTCGACCGCGGCGCGCACGAGATCCAGCCGCTGGTACCCGCGCTCAAATCGTGGTGGATGAAGCTGCACGTGCCCGCCAACTTCATCGGCTATGGCGCCTTCTCCATCGCCGCCATGCTCGGCGTCGCCTACCTGCTCGCCGCGCGCGGCATCCTCGCCAGCCGCCTGCCCCGGCTGGAAGTGATCGACGACGTCATGTACAAGGCCATCGCCATCGGCTTTGCCTTTTTCACCATCGCCACCATCCTCGGCGCGATGTGGGCGGCCGAAGCCTGGGGCGGCTACTGGTCGTGGGATCCGAAGGAAACCTGGGCGTTGATCGTGTGGCTGAACTACGCCGCCTGGCTGCACATCCGCTTGGTCAAGGGCCTGCGCGGACCGATGCTGGCGTGGTGGGCGGTGGTCGGCCTGTTCGTCACCATCTTCGCCTTCATCGGCGTCAACATGTTCCTGTCGGGATTGCATTCCTACGGTACGCTCTAAGATCAGGCGCCCGATCGGTGTCCCCCGATCCGGCATGGAGCTGACGATGCAACCGATGGGCGCCACGGCGGCGGCAGCCGCGACCCGGAACCGTTGAGCCGCCCGCCATTGCCCCGCCTGCGGCGGCGCAATGGGTTTGCGGACCTTGCAGCCATGCGAAAAAGACTGCTTTATGCCACCCCCCTGGCGCTGGCCGCAATGGCCGCGGGAATCTGGCTGGCCCAGACCCGCCATGCGCCGCATGCGCCTGCGGCACCCGCTGTCGCCGCGCTGTGGCAACTCGGCTTCCCCGACCCGCAGGGACAGACACAGCAACTGGCGCAATGGCGCGGTCAGGTACTGGTGCTGAATTTCTGGGCCAGCTGGTGCGCGCCGTGCCGCGAGGAAATGCCGGATTTTGCCGCCCTGCGCAGGCAATACCGGCCTCACGGGGTCGAATTTCTCGGCATCGCCATCGACAACCCGGCCAACGTCGCGCAGTTCCTGCAGCGCCAGCCGGTCGATTACCCGATCCTGATCGGCGAAGGCGCCGCCCATGGCCTGGCACGGCAACTGGGCAATCCGGGCGGGGCGCTGCCCTACACGATCGTGCTCGATCGCAACGGCAACATCGTGCTGAGACACCTGGGGCGACTCTCCCGCGCCACGCTTGAAGCCACCTTGCGCGAAATCGCCGCATAGTTGCGATTTGGCGTCAATATCTGGACAATTTACCTTCATTTACGGCAAACTCGCCGCCATGACGACTAAACGAACCAGCCGCGCCGCGGCTAAATCGGTCCCCAGTCCGCACCCCCATGTCCTGGTTTTGCATGGTCCCAACCTCAATTTGCTGGGTAGCCGCGAACCCAAGCATTACGGTCTCGCCACGCTCGACGACATCGACCGCGCGCTGGCCAGCCGCGGGAAAACCGCCGGCGCGCACGTCGAAACCTTTCAGCACAACCACGAAGGCGCATTGATCGAACGCATCCACCAGGCCGCGCGCGACGGCGTCGATTTCATCGTCATCAACCCGGCGGGCTACACCCACACCAGCGTCGCCCTGCGCGATGCCCTGGCAGCCACCGCCATCCCTTTCGTCGAAGTTCATCTTTCCAATATCTACGCGCGCGAATCCTTCCGTCATCACTCGTACTTTTCCGACCTCGCCGTCGGCGTGGTGTCCGGTCTGGGCGCGCACGGCTACGAACTGGCGCTGGAATACGCCTTGCGACACCTCCAAAACAGGACCTCCCATGGATCTCAGAAAACTGAAAAAACTCATTGACCTGGTCGAAGCCTCGGGCATTGCCGAGCTGGAAATCACCGAAGGCGAAGAAAAAGTCCGCATCGCCAAAAGCATCGCGGGCGCGCCGATGATGATGCCCCCGCAGCCGCAATTCATCCACGCAGCCGCCCCGGCGGCACCGGCGGCGGTCGCAGCCGCCCCGGCGGAAGACGCCGTCCCCGAAGGCCACGTCGTACGTTCGCCCATGGTCGGCACGTTCTACCGCGCCCCGGCCCCGGGCTCGAAAAACTTTGCCGAAGTCGGCCAGAGCGTGAACGCCGGCGACACGCTGTGCATCATCGAGGCGATGAAACTGCTGAACGAAATCGAAGCGGACCAGGGCGGCGTCATCAAGGCCATTCTGGTCGAAAACGGCCAGCCGGTTGAATACGGCGAACCCTTGTTTGTGATTGCCTGAGGAAGGAGTCGGGGATCAGGGGCAGGAATCAGGGGAGTGCTTCGCGCCTTATACAAATGATGCGGCAAAGCCGTTCACCCCCTGAATCCTGAATCCTGAATCCTGACCCCTCAAAACCATGTTCGAAAAAATCCTTATCGCCAACCGCGGCGAAATCGCCCTGAGAATCCAGCGCGCCTGCCGCGAAATGGGCATCAAGACGGTCGCCGTGTATTCCGAAGCCGACCGCGCCGCCAAGTACGTGAAGCTGGCCGACGAATCGGTGTGCATCGGCCCGGCACCGTCGGCGCAGAGCTATCTGCACGTGCCCTCGATCATCGCCGCCGCCGAAGTCACCGACGCCGCCGCCATCCATCCCGGCTACGGCTTCCTGTCGGAAAACGCCAATTTCGCCGAACGCGTGGAGTCCTCCGGCTTCACCTTCATCGGCCCGCGTCCCGACAACATCCGCCTGATGGGCGACAAGGTCGCCGCCAAGCAGGCGATGATCGAAGCCAAGGTGCCGTGCGTGCCGGGTTCCGACGGCGCGCTGCCTGATGACCCGGATGAAATCGTCAAGATCGCCGCGCGCATCGGCTATCCGGTGATCATCAAGGCGGCAGGCGGCGGCGGCGGGCGCGGCATGCGCGTGGTGCATACCGAGGCCGCATTGCTGAACGCGGTGACCATGACCAGGACCGAGGCCGGCACGGCCTTCGGCAACCCCATGGTCTACATGGAAAAATTCCTGCAGACGCCGCGCCACATCGAGATCCAGATCCTCGCCGACGAGCACGGCAACGCGGTGCATCTGGGCGAACGCGACTGTTCGATGCAGCGCCGCCACCAGAAGGTGCTGGAAGAAGCCCCCGCGCCCGGACTCGACCCCAAGCTCAGGGACAAGATCGGCGAACGCTGCGCCGAAGCCTGCCGCAAGATCGGCTATCGCGGCGCCGGCACCTTCGAATTCCTGTATGAGAACGGCGAGTTCTACTTCATCGAGATGAACACCCGCGTCCAGGTCGAGCACCCGGTCACCGAGCTCATCACCGGCATCGACATCGTGCAGACGCAGATCCGCGTCGCCGCCGGCGAAAAACTGCCGTGGAAGCAGAAGGACATCCAGTTCAAGGGCCATGCCGTCGAGTGCCGCATTAACGCCGAGCACCCGAGCACCTTCGTTCCCAGCCCCGGCAAGCTCACCAACTACCACGCGCCCGGCGGCCCCGGCATCCGCGTCGACTCGCACGTCTACCACGGCTACTACGTGCCGCCGCATTACGATTCGATGATCGGCAAGCTGATCGCCTACGGCGACACCCGCGACCAGGCCATCGCCCGCATGCGCGGCGCGCTGATGGAAATGGTGGTCGAGGGCATCCAGAGCAACATCCCGCTGCACCAGGAGCTGATGAACGATGCCGCCTTCATCGCCGGCGGCACCAGCATCCATTACCTGGAGCACAAGCTGGCCGGGGAGAAACGTGAGGAGTGAGGAGCGAGGCGGGAAACCGTCCCCCCACCCCCCCACGCCTAACGTCTAACGCCTTCCCCCATGCCCTGGCAATCCGTCCATATCCTCGTCGATTCCAAACAGGCCGAGCCGCTGTCCGACGCGCTGATGGAAGCCGGCGCGCTATCGGTGTCGCTGGAAGACGCCGACGCCGGCACGGCGGACGAGACGCCGCTGTTCGGCGAGCCGGACCACCCGACCGCCGAGTTGTGGCCGCATAGCATCGCGACGGTACTGCTCGACGAACACGCCGACGTGGCGGGAATCCTGGCTGCCGCGGCAAAGCAGGCGGGCATTGCCGTCCCCGCCGAATACACGATCGAAAGCGTGGCCGAGCAGGACTGGGTGCGCCTCACCCAGTCGCAGTTCGAGCCCATCCCGATCTCGCCGCGCCTGTGGATCGTGCCGACCTGGCACGACGCACCCGACAGCCGCGCGATCAACCTCAAGCTCGACCCCGGCCTCGCCTTCGGCACCGGCAGCCATCCGACCACGCGGCTGTGCCTGCGCTGGCTCGACGCGCAACTTGCCGGCGGCGAAACCCTGCTCGACTATGGCTGCGGCTCGGGCATCCTCGCGATCGCCGCGGCCAAGCTCGGCGCGACGCGGGTCGACGGCGTCGACATCGACACCCAGGCGGTTGCCGCTTCGCGCGACAACGCCACCCTGAATGACGTGACGGCGCACTTCTGCCTGCCCGGCGAACTCGCGCCGGGTCAGTACGACGTCGTCGTCGCCAACATCCTCACCAATCCGCTCAAGGGCATGGCGCCGCTGCTGGCAGGCCGGGTGCGGGCGGGCGGGCGGCTGGTGCTGTCGGGCATCCTGGCCGAACAGGCTGACGACGTGATGGCGGTCTACCGCGACTGGTTCGTGTTCGACCCGCCCGCCGTCGACGAGGGCTGGGTGCGCCTGGCTGGCCTCAAGCAGTGAGTTTTCGCACCACCTGCCCGCACTGCGCCAGCGTCTTCCGCCTCGGCGCCGACCAGCTCGACGCGGCGCAGGGCTGGGTGCAATGCAGTGTGTGTGGTGCCGCCTTCGATGCGCGTCCGAGTCTGCTGCTGGAAGACGGTTCGCCGCTGCCCGCGGCGCCCGAACCCGGGCCGCTTGAAGCCTCCCCGCTGCCGGAAGCCGTTGCGGCAGCCGCGGCGGGGCCCGCCGCGGCGACAGAAGCGAGCCTTGCCCCGGAGACGACAGAGACCGTGCCTGGCGCAGAAGACGCCGCGGCTGCCGAGATTCCGCGCGGCATCGCTCAGCGCGAGGCCTCGCTCGACCTGGATTCGATCATTCTCATCGACCCCGAGATTCCGCTCCCCGACGACCCGGGTCCGCTGCCGCAGTTCCATACGGCGCCCGCGTATCCACCCGCAGCCGCTGCGCCGGTCATGCCTGCGACGCGCATCGAATACGCCGCCCCCCTCCCCGGCACGGCCCGCCTCCCGCCCGCGCCGCGCCGCATTCGGCCCTGGGCATGGGCGGTGACCGGCACGCTGCTGCTGGTGCTGTTGCTGGCGCAAACCGCCTATTTTCTGCGCGACGCGCTGGTCAGCCGCCTGCCGCAGGCCCGCCCGGCATTCGAGCAGGCCTGCGCCGCGCTGGGCTGCACCCTCTCGCTGCCGAAAAACCTGGCGCTGCTGCAGATCGTCGGCTCCGACCTGCAGACCGAAGCCCCCGCAAGGGGTACGCCGGCGGCTGCCCCGCTGGGCAGCGCCTCTTCCGCAGCCAGCGGCCGCCTGAAACTCACCCTCACCCTCGGCAACCGTGCCAACCACGTGCAGGCCTGGCCGGTTCTGATCCTGACCCTGACCGACCAGCGCAATCGTCCGCTGGCGCGCCGCAGCTTCGCTCCCAGCGAATACCTCGGCGACGCCCGGCGCATTGCGGCCGGGCTGCCGCCGCACAGCGAACAGGCATTGAGCCTGCCGCTGACCGTGCGCGACCTGGCCCCGCTGGGTTTCGACCTGCAACTGGCCTATTAAGTCGCGGCGCAAGGCTGGCTGGCCGGCCGCTTCTTCGGTATAGTTCGCCTTCCCGTTGCGGGAGAGCGCGTGCCAGTCGAGTTCAACATGGCCGCCGCCGAAGGCGTAACCCACCCGGAATCGCTCAGGCACCAGGACCGCAACAACCGGAACACTCTGGAGAGCGCAGCCGCTGACATCTCAAGCCAGCGGAGCTGCCACCGAAGGGGCAGCGGCCCGCCGACTGGATCGGATCGGCGCCGTAATCTCTCAGGTACCAAGGACAGAGGGGTGAAGCGAATCCGTACTTCGCCCTTTTTATTTTTGGTACCGCCATGCTCAAACACACTCCGCTCAATGCCGCTCACCGCGAGCTCGGCGCCAAAATGGTCGATTTCGGCGGCTGGGACATGCCGCTCAACTACGGCTCGCAGATCGAGGAGCACCACGCCGTGCGCAACGGCTGCGGTCTGTTCGACGTCTCCCACATGCTGGCGCTGGACCTCAAGGGCGCCAACGTGCGCCCCTTCCTGCGCCGCCTGGTGGCGAACAACGTCGACAAGCTGCAGGCCTCCGGCAAGGCGCTGTATTCGTGCATGCTGAACGAGGCCGGCGGCGTCATCGACGACCTCATCATCTATTTCATGGACGAGAACTGGTTCCGCCTGGTGGTCAACGCCGGGACCGCGGAAAAGGATCTCGCGTGGATGGAAAAGTGCAACGCCGACTGGGGCACGGGGCTCACGTTCGCCCCGCGCCGCGACCTGGCGATGATCGCGATCCAGGGGCCGGACGCAAGCCGGGTGCTGAACGCAGCGCTGCCCGGCGTCGACGGCCTCACTGCCAGCCTCAAACCTTTCAGCGCCGCCGCCATGGGCGAAATGTTCATCGCCCGCACCGGCTACACCGGCGAGGACGGCTTTGAAGCGATGGTGCTGACGAAATCCGCGCCCTTCTTCTGGAAGGCGCTGATCGAAGCCGGCGGCAAGCCGATCGGCCTCGGCGCGCGCGACACCTTGCGGCTCGAAGCGGGGATGAACCTGTACGGCCAGGACATGGACGAAACCGCCTCGCCGCTGGAATCCGGCCTCGCCTGGACGGTCGACCTGAAGACCGAGCGCGACTTCGTCGGCCGCGCCGCACTGGAAAAGAGCGAAGTGACCAAGCAACTCGTCGGCCTGCTGCTGCTCGACAAAGGCGTCCTGCGCAGCCACCAGACAGTGCTGACCAAGAACGGCGCCGGCGAAATCACCTCCGGCACCTTCTCGCCTACACTGCAGCAATCCATCGCGCTCGCCCGCATCCCGCTCGGCATCGCCCCGGGCGAGGAAGTCGAAGTCGAGATCCGCGACAAGAAACTGAAAGCGAAAGTGGTGAAATATCCCTTCGTGCGCAACGGCAAGATTCTGATTGCGTGAGGAGTGAGGCGTGAGGGGTGAGGCGACAGACCCACCGCACCTCACGTCTGACGCCTCACACCTAACGCCTCACTTGGAGAAACCATGAGCATCCCCGCTGACCTCAAATACACCCCCAGCCACGAATGGGTGCGCGTCGAAGCCGACGGCACGCTGACCATCGGCATCACCCACCACGCGCAGGACCTGCTCGGCGACATGGTGTTCATCGAGACCCCCGCCGCCGGCCGCACGCTGGCCAAGGGCGAAGAATGCGCGGTGGTCGAATCGGTGAAGGCCGCATCCGACGTCTACGCGCCGGTGGCCGGTGAAGTCGTCGCCGCCAACGCGGATGTCGAAGCCAGCCCCGAATCGGTGAACCAGGACGCCTACAGCGCGTGGCTGTTCAAGATCAAGCCGGCCAATCCCGCCGACGTTTCCGAACTGCTCGACGCCGCGGCCTACCAGAAGGTGGTCGAGTCGGAAGCCCATTGAAAATCGTGAGGGGTGAGGCGGTCCTGCACCCCCACCCCTCACCCCCCACGCCTCACTGAAATCATGCCCTTCATTCCCCACACCGAAGAAGACGTCTCCGCGATGCTCGGCGCCATCGGCGCTGCCAGCATCGACGAGCTGTTCGACGAAATTCCGTCCGCATTGAAGACCGGCAAGCTGAAGGACGTTCCCGACGGCCTGCCGGAGATGGCGGTGGCGCGCCTGATGCAGGAACGCGCGTCGGCTGACGGCTTCTGGTCCAACTTCATCGGCGCCGGCGCCTACGAGCACCACATTCCGGCGGCGATCTGGCAGATCACCACGCGCGGCGAGTTCTATTCCGCCTACACGCCCTACCAGGCCGAGGCCTCGCAGGGCACGCTGCAGCTGATCTACGAATACCAGACCATGATGACCCGGCTGACCGGGCTCGACGTGTCGAACGCATCCCTGTACGACGGCGCCTCGGCGCTGGCCGAGGCGGTGCTGATGGCGGTGCGCTCGCACAAGACATCGCGCCGCGTGCTGGTGCCGAAGAGCGTGCATCCGGTCTACCGCAGCGTCGCCGTCACCACGGTGAAGAACCAGGGTATCGAGATCGTCGAACTCGACTACGACCCCGCCACCGGCCGGACGGTGCTGCCGGCCGATCCCGGCGCCTTCGCCGGGCTGGTGATTCCGCAGCCCAACTTCTTCGGCGTGCTGGAAGACGTGCACGCGCTGACCGACTGGGCGCACGGCAAGGGCGCACTGGCGATCGCGCTGGTCAATCCGACCGCGCTCGCGGTGCTGGAAGCGCCCGGCAAGTGGGGCGGCAAGGGCGCCGACATCGCGGTCGGCGAAGGCCAGCCGCTCGGCGCGCCGCTTGCCTCCGGCGGCCCCTACTTCGGCTTCATGTGCTGCCGCCAGGACTTCGTGCGGCAGATGCCGGGACGCATCGTCGGCCGCACCGTCGATCTCGACGGCAAGCCCGGCTTCGCGCTCACCCTGCAGGCGCGCGAGCAGCACATCCGCCGCTCCAAGGCGACCTCCAACATCTGCACCAACCAGGGCCTGGTCGTCACCGCGGCGACGCAATACATGGCGCTGCTGGGGCCGCAGGGCCTCGCCAAGGTGGCATCGAACAGCCACGCCAACACCGTCGCGCTGGCCGACAGGCTGGCGACGATTGCGGGCGTGACGCGCGCGTTCGCCAGCCCCTTCTTCCACGAAGTGGTGCTGAAGCTCGCCGACAACGCGAAGGACGTGCTGCGCGCGCTGCGCGCACAGGGCATCCTCGGCGGGCTGGACATTTCCGGCTGGTACCCCGAACTCGGACCGGCGATCCTGGTGTGCGTCACCGAAACCAAGACCGGCGCCGACCTCGACCATTACGCGCAGCAGATGGAGCGCATCCTGTCGAAGCGGCGCGAAGCGCCGCCGTGCGCGTACAAGAGCCGGCCGGAGTGAAGCATGAGTGATGTCACACGCGACAAGCCCTTCTGGGACATGGCCGACTCCTTCATCCAGCTGGCCAACACCCACCTGGACAAGGAAAAACCGAGCCGGGTGAGCGCGAGCGCATTGTTCGCCGCGGCGCGCTTCAACGCCTTCGTCATCGCCGCGGCGACCGAAAGCAAGGCGCAGTTGATCGCGGAGAAGGAAGCCGCGATCGCGTATTTCATGAACCAGTACGAATCCATGCTGCGCGAGAACCTGGACGAGCACATGGCGCGCTACGACCGGCAGGACGTTAATTGACCCGTAATGCAGCGGGCGCATGATGCGTCCGGCATTTGATCGATTCATACAAGGAGAGCAAACATGGCAGTGACTCTAGGCGGCAACCCCATCGACGTATCCGGCAGCTTCCCCAGGGTCGGCGACACCGCGCCCGACTTCAAGCTGGTCAACAAGGACCTGGCCGACGTCTCGCTGGCCGACTTCGCCGGCAAGAAGAAGATCCTCAACATCGTGCCCAGCCTCGACACCCCGGTGTGCGCGAAATCGACCAAGGTATTCAACGACGCCGCAGTCGGCAACACCGTCGTGCTGATCGTCGCCGCCGACCTGCCGTTCGCAATGAGCCGCTTCTGCGGCGCCGAGAGCACCAACAACGTGGTGACGCTGTCGACCATGCGCGGCGCCGAATTCATGCAGAACTACGGTGTCGCCATCACCAGCGGCCCGCTCGCCGGCATCACCGCGCGCGCCGTCGTCGTGCTGGACGAAAACAACAAGGTGCTCCACGCCGAACTCGTTCCCGAGATCAAGCAGGAGCCGAACTACGACGCCGCGCTGGCTGCTTTGAAATGAAATCGTGAGGGCTGAGGCGCGAGGCGTAAGGCATCGGTTATGCGGCGATACCGCGCACTCCCGCCCGACCCCCACGCCTCACGCCTCACACCTGACGCCTCACCTATAACCATGCTGATATTCGACCATTCCCGCCGCGGCCGCACCGCCGCCGCCCAGTTGCCCGCCGCCGGCGGCAGCCTCGACGACCTGCCCCTGGCGCTGCGCCGCAAGAGCGCGCCGGCGCTGCCCGAAGTCTCCGAACTCGACGTGGTGCGCCATTACACGCGATTGAGCCAGAAGAATTTCTCGATCGACACGCAGTTCTACCCGCTCGGCTCGTGCACCATGAAGTACAACCCGCGCGCGTGCAATTCGCTGGCGATGCTGCCGCAGTTCCTGGCACGCCATCCGGCGAGTCCGGACGAAACCGGCCAGGGCTTCCTCGCCAGCATGTTCGAACTGCAGGAGATGCTGAAGGACGTCACCGGCATGGCCGGCGTGTCGATGGCGCCGATGGCGGGGGCGCACGGCGAATTCGCCGGGGTGGCGATGATCCGCGCCTACCACGACGCACGCGGCGACAGCGCGCGGCGCGAAATCATCGTGCCGGACGCGGCGCACGGCACCAATCCGGCGACCGCCACCATGTGCGGCTACGCGGTCAAGGAAATCCCCACCGATGCGAGCGGCAGCGTCGATCTCGCCGCCTTGCGCGCCGCGGTCGGCCCGCACACCGCCGGGCTGATGCTGACCAACCCGTCGACCCTCGGCGTGTTCGAGCAGACCATCGCCGAGATCCAGCAGATCGTCCACGACGCCGGCGGCCTGCTCTACTACGACGGCGCCAACCTCAACGCCATCCTCGGCAAGGTGCGTCCGGGCGACATGGGCTTCGACGTCATTCACATGAACCTGCACAAGACCTTCTCCACCCCGCACGGCGGCGGCGGGCCGGGCGCCGGCCCGGTGGGGGTGGCGGCGCGCCTGCTGCCCTTCATGCCGATCCCGCTGGTGCTGAACGAAAACGGCTTCTACCGGCTGGCAACCGAGACCGATCTGCCGCAGTCGATCGGCCGCATGAGCGCCAACATGGGCAACGCCGGCGTGCTGATGCGCGCCTATGTCTATGCGCGCCTGTTGGGCGGCACGGGCATGCAGCGCGTCGCCGAATACGCCACGCTGAACGCCAACTACCTGATGGCCAGACTGCGCGAAGCCGGCTTCGAGCTGGCCTACCCCGAGCGCCGCGCCAGCCACGAATTCATCGTCACGCTGAAGAAGCTGAAGGACGCCACCGGCGTGTCGGCGATGGACTTCGCCAAGCGCCTGCTCGACTACGGCTACCACGCACCGACCACCTATTTCCCGCTGCTGGTGCCGGAATGTCTGCTGATCGAGCCGACCGAAACCGAAAGCCGCGAAACGCTGGACGGCTTCATCGAAGCCATGAAGGCGATCAAGCACGAGGCCGAAACCACGGCCGAGCTGGTGAAGGGCGCGCCCTACAGCCTGCCGGTGCGGCGCCTCGACGACGTAAAAGCCGCGCGCGAACTCGATCTGACCTACCAACCGGCGGCCCTTGTGCCCTAGGGTATGACCGACCCCGCCAGCCCGTTCAAGGGCAAGACCGGCCTGCGGCGCGTGCTGAACGCGGCGGTTTACTCGTGGGCGGGGCTCGCCGCCGCGTTCCGGCACGAGGACGCGTTCCGCCAGGAAGTGTTTCTGGCGCTGCTGCTGATCCCGCTCGCACTGATTCTGGGGGAAACGGGCATGACGCGCGCGCTGATGATCGGCGCGGTTCTGCTGGTGCTGATCGTCGAATTGCTGAATTCGGCGATCGAGGCGGCGGTCGACCGCATTTCCCTGGAACACCACCTGCTCATCAAGCGCGCCAAGGACATGGGCAGCGCGGCGGTGATGATCGCGCTCGTCAACCTCGCGGCCGTGTGGGCGCTGGTGCTCCTGAACTGACGCCAAAATCGGGAATCGTGCCTATTTCATGAACCGCCCTAAAGTTGGCGCGTTCTTGTCCGGAATAGGGGGGAGTACTTTCTTTTCCTTGGATCGCGTGAAACTCAGATCTGCCTGCCTCCTGCTGGGCCTGTGCCATGCCGGTTCCGCTGCGGCCATCGGGCTGGGCGAAATCGGCGTACGCTCATTCCTCGGGCAGCCCCTGCACGCCACCGTTCCCCTTCTCGACGTTCCGGCGGCGGCAACGGCAGACTGCTTCAGCCTTGAGGCCAGCGTGGGCGGCATCGCGCCGCCACCGCGCGCGCAACTGAGCATCGAGCAGTCCGGCGGGCAGACCTTGCTGCACATACGCACCCGCCAGGCAATCAATGACCCCATTGCGCAGTTCGTTCTGGTTTCCGACTGCGAAGCCCGTTTGCAGCGCGATTATGTCGTTTTGCTCGACCCGCCCGTGGCGGTCGCCTCCCCTCTCGGCCACGATGCGGCGGCCATGACGCACACGGCCGCGGCCGTTGAAGCGCCTCCTGTCGCCGCAGCCCCGGCGCCACGCCCCCCGCGCGCGCCGGGTGCATCGCGCGCCCGCTATCGCCGCACGGCCGCCTGCCGACGCCGTGCGCCAGTCTGCGGCGCCGCGCCCACAGGCGGTACCCGCTGCCGCCGCGCCGCGCCTGGTGCTGTCGGGAAAGCGCGAGCTTCCCCGCGCAACCGGCATCGCCACGCCCGGCCAGGCCGACGCCGGGCCGCCGGATCAGGCGCACGCCCATGCCGCAACACTGAACGCCACCGAACTGTCGGACGAAAACACGGCGCTGATCCGCAAGCTTGCGCACCTGGAAGCGCAGCTGGCCGCACTGCAGCGGCGCCATGCCGAACTCGAGGCTCGCCGCGCCGCAGCCCCCGCCACGGCCGCGCCCCTGCCTCCCGAACGCCCCGCGCAATGGCCGCTGTATCTGCTCGCGATCGGGCTGCTCGGCGGCGGCGCGCTGGCCGCCTGGCGGCGCCGCCCCCGCCGCATCCAGGCCGCGCTTGCCGATGACGCCGCCTGGATGCGGTCGGACACAGGCACGCTGAAAACACTGTCCGAGATGACGCTCACGCCGCCGGCGAAGCCGGAGCCCGTGTCCCAGCGGATGCCGGAGATTGCGCCGCCCCCGCCTGCCGCGGGAACCGAGGTCAAGGAAGACATCCTCGACCAGGCCGAGGTGTTCATGGCGCACGGCCACGGCGAGCTCGCAGTTCATCTGCTGCAGGAACACCTGCGCGCGGCACCGGGCGAATCCCCGGTGCCGTGGCTGCTGCTGCTCGACCTGCTGCACCGCGAAGGCGACACGGCAGGCTATGCCGCCGCCAGCGCAGAATGCCGCCGTTATTTCAACATCAACCTGACGGGGCATCCGGTTTCCCAGGACAACGAGCAGAGCCAGGGCCTGGAAGCCTACCCGCACCTGCTGGAACAGATGGTGAAGGCATGGAGCACACCGGATATAGGCGCATTCTTCCATGACCTGATTTACGACAATCGCGGTGGCACGCGGATGGGGTTCGAACCCGGCGCCTACCGCGACATCCTGTTGCTGCGCGAGATTTCCCAGCAGCGGCTGGCCCTCGCCGCCTGAGCCGCACGCTTCACCCAACCGTCACCTCCGTTTCACCTGCCTGTCGCACACCGGGCGCATGCTGCGCGCCATGGATGCAGCCGAATTCACCTGCCAGACGCTTCCGTCGCTGCGCCCGCAACTGCGCATTGCGGTGGTGACCGAAACCTACCCGCCCGAAGTCAACGGCGTGGCCATGACGCTGGGCCGGCTGGTCGACGGCCTGCAGCTGCGCAACCACCAGATACAGCTGATTCGGCCCCGCCAGCACGCCGGCGACCAGCCGCACCCCACCGCCACGCTCAGCGAACACCTGCAGCGCGGCATCGCGCTGCCGCGTTACGAAGGCCTGAAAATGGGGCTGCCGGCCAAGGCCGCGTTGACCCGGTTATGGACGAAGCAGCGGCCGGACGTGGTGCAGATCGCCACCGAAGGTCCGCTCGGCTGGTCGGCGCTGGCCGCCGCCAACAAATTGCGGCTGCCGGTCTCAAGCGACTTCCACACCAACTTCCACAGCTACAGCAGCCACTACGGCTTCGGACTGTTGCGCCGCGCCATCGTCGCCTACCTGCGCAAATTCCATAACAAGGCCGCCGTCACCCTGGTGCCGACCGAGGGCATCCGCCGCGAACTGATGGCGTCGGGCTATGAAAACATCGAAGTCATCGGGCGCGGGGTGGACATCGGGCTGTTTCACCCCGGCCGCCGCGATCCTGCCTTGCGCGCGCGCTGGGGCCTGGCGGACAACGAAACCGCGGTGCTTTACGTGGGACGCCTGGCTGCCGAAAAGAATCTGCCGCTGCTGTTCCGCGCCTTCGACGGCATGCGCCAGGCGCATCCCGCAGCGCGCCTGGTGCTGGTGGGTGACGGCCCCGAGCGCGCGCTTTGGCAAGCCAAACGTCCCGACGCCGTTTTTTGCGGCACCCGGATCGGCGAGGCACTGGCCGCGCATTACGCATCGGCCGACGTGTTCCTGTTTCCCAGCCTGACCGAGACCTGGGGCAACGTGACGATCGAGGCGATGGCATCCGGCCTTGCGGTGGTGGCCTACGACTGCGCCGCCGCCGAGGAAGTCATTCGCCACGGCGAGAACGGCCTCAAGGCGCCGCCTGAAGACGAGGACGCATTCATTGTCCAGGCCGTGGCGCTGGCCTCGGCCCGTGCACTGCAGCGCCGCCTGGGCACGGCAGCCGCCGCGCAGGCGGCGCAATTGTCGTGGGATGCCATCGTCGACAGCTTCGAGCGAGTGCTGCTGCGTCTCGCCTATCCCCAGCCCACAGCCGACACCCCGCTGGGCTGGCCATCCATCGCCCCCAGCCGTTAGCCAGGAGCCCGCCATGCAGCGCCGTCTGAGTCTGGTCGCCCATCAAGGTCTGAATCGGCTGGCCGCCCGCGAACATGCGTGGCTGGAACGCCTCAACGGCGTGCGCCTGCCGGGATGGGAGGTCGGCCTGCTGCGGCTCGCCAGCCGCCTCGGCGACGGCATGTTCTGGTATGCGCTGATGCTGGCGCTGCTCGTCCGGCATGGCGGGGAAGCGCTGCCGGCCGTGCTGCACATGATCGTTGCCGGCCTCGCCGGCACGCTGCTCTACAAGTGGCTGAAAGGCGCCACCGAACGCCCGCGGCCGTATCAGGCATGCCCGTCGATCTGCTGCCTGACCGCGCCGCTCGACCGTTTCAGCTTTCCCTCCGGCCACACCCTGCACGCGGTGGTGTTCAGCCTCGTCGCCACTGCGTACTACCCGGCGCTGGGATGGCTGGTATGGCCGTTCACCGCGCTGGTCGCGCTGTCGCGCCTGGTACTGGGGCTGCATTATGTCAGCGATGTGGCCGTGGGGGCGGTACTGGGGGGGACGATCGCGGCGCTCACGCTGGCCCTTTGAGAGGGCATGCCAGCCCACCGCCAAACCAGCGTCCCCCCGCCCGCTTGGGCGACCCACGGGTGCATCCTGAACTGACGCGGCCGCCAGACGATCCGCGGCGCGAAGGGCAAGATGCCACCGCCCAGGCCATATCGCCAGCGCGAAAAAGAATTCCAACATGTGACGACCCATCGCGTTTCCATAACGCACGATGGAAATGGGCCCCAGCCCATCAATACCGCAAGTGTCACGCAATCGTCATTAAATCGTAACAGCCGATCCCTATCATAGCGTTCGCTGAACGGCGGAAGTAAATCGTTCACGCTGAACGCATTACGAGTCAAGACCCAGCCCTCGTTATTTCATTGGAGATCAAGCAGATGATTCAGAACAAAATCGTGGCCGCACTCGGCTTCCTGGCCTGTACACTGGTCAGCCACACCGCTGTGGCCCAGGCCGTCAAGGTCGACCCTGCGCTGCCGTCGTACCAGAAGGCCAGCGGCGTGTCCGGCAACTTCACCAGCGTCGGTTCCGACACGCTGAATAACCTGATGACGCTGTGGGCCGAGACCTACAAGCGCAACTATCCGAACGTCAACATCCAGATCCAGGGTGCCGGTTCCTCGACCGCGCCGCCCGCGCTGATCGAAGGCGCCGCCAACTTCGGCCCGATGAGCCGCATGATGAACGCCAAGGAAATCGAGGCCTTCGAGAAGAAGTACGGCTACAAGCCCACCCCGGTGCCGGTCGCCATCGACGCCCTGGCGGTGTACGTCAACAAGGACAATCCCATCAAGGGTCTGTCGATTCCTCAGGTCGATGCGATCTTCTCCGCCACCCGCAAGTGCGGCGGCGCAGCCGACATCACCACCTGGGGCCAGGCCGGCATGACCGGCGAATGGGCCAGCCGCACCATCGCCCTGTACGGCCGCAACTCGGTGTCCGGCACCTACGGCTACTACAAGGAAAAAGCGCTGTGCAAGGGTGACTTCAAGCGCAACGTCGCCGAGCAGCCGGGTTCCGCCTCGGTGGTGCAGAGCGTGACCGGCCAGATCAACGCCATCGGCTACTCGGGAATCGGCTACAAGACCTCCGGCGTGCGCGCCCTGCCGCTCTCCAAGAAGGACGGCGAGCCCTTCGTCGAAGCCGACGCGGTTCACGCCATCGACGGCACCTACCCGCTGGCCCGCGTGCTCTACGTCTACCTGAACAAGCGCCCGAACCAGCCGCTGGCACCGCTGGAGCGCGAGTTCGTCAAGCTGGTGCTGTCCAAGCAGGGCCAGGAAGTGGTGATCAAGGACGGCTTCGTGCCGATGCCTGCCGCCATGGCCGCCAAGGCCCTGAAGGATCTGGGCATCAACTAAGCCCGCCATGCCGGACGCGGCCCTGTGCCGCGTCCGCTTCGACAGACAAACGGAGACCCAACCCATGCCCGCAAACCTGCGAACCCTTTCCGCCGCCGTGGCGTCCGTGCTGGCGCTCGGCGTGATGGGTGGCTGCGCCACCCAGGCCCCGGCCAAATCCGAAGCCAAGGCCGAGGCCAAGCCGGCCGCTGCTGTCCAGGCGGCTCAATCTGCCGCTGCCGCCACGCCCGCGGCGGCGGTTACCGACAACTATTTCCTCGTGTTCCACGAGAACGGCCGCATCTACCCGATCGCCGACGCCAGGAACTACCTCGAATTTCTGCACAACAACGAGTTGATTTATACGCGCACCCGCATCGGTGCCGGTCCGGAAGGCGAGACCCTGGTATTCGGCATCGAGAAGAAGGAGGCGAACGACCTCAACAAGCCGGCCAGGGCCGAGTTGTTCTACGACGGCAAGTTCGAGCCGGCCGGCCCGTTCTACGGCGAGGTCATGCGCGACGGCCGCTTCTACGTGTTCGGCGAATGGAAGGACTTCAAGGACTACCTGGCGCACAAGGAAATCACCTACACCTTCGCCGAAATCGGCACGGGCCCCAAGGGTGAGACGGTGATCTACGCGCTCAACAAGAACAGCGTGAAGGAAGGCCGTCCGGCCAGGCTGGTCGAGCAGTTCAAGACGCTGCACAAGATCAACTAAACAGGTCTGAGGCGACGAAGGGAGGGGAAGCCTCGCTTCCTCTTCCTGCGCTGCTTTTGGCGATACCCAATACGAATCGCAACCCGCGGTGAATCATGGAAAAGATTGAGTCCAACATCAGTAAGGTCGGCGGCTATACCGGCCAGCGCATGGCCAAGGACAAGCTGTTCAAGCATGTCATGACCTTCGGCGGCCTGAGCGTGATCATCACGATCAGCCTGATCTTTTTCTATCTTGCCAGCGTCGTGGTGCCGATTTTCACCCCGGCGCACATGGACGAACTGCAGAAGATATCTCTGCCGAAAAACGGCGGGGGGGCTACGGTTCACCTGACCTCCGAAGAGCAGGCCGAGATCGGTGTGCGCATGACCGATCGTGGCAGCGTGAGCTTCTTCGACCTGCGCGACGGTCGTCTCATGGCCGAGGAGAGCGTCGCGCTTCCACAGGGGGTGGTTATCCGCAGCTTCGCCGCCGGCGACCCCTCGCAACAGTCGGTGGCCTATGGCTTGTCCGATGGCCGCATGGTTATCCTGCGACAGGATTTCAAGGTCACTTTCCAGCAAGACCCGGATGACTCCGAAAAAGACATCCGCACCATCACCCCAAGCATCGCCTACCCGGCGGGCAGCGAGCCGCTGGTCATCGACGAATCCGGCAAGGGCCTGAAGCGCCTTGCCGTTCAGCACAGCGAGGAAAACACCACGGCCGTGGCATTGACCGAGGACAACCGCCTGGTGCTGGCGGCCTTCGAGAGCAGCAGCAACATGATTACCGGCGAAGTCACGACCGAGCGCATCGGCACCACTCTGCCGATGGTCGAGGGCGAGATCAGCCAGATCCTGCTGGAAGTGAAGCAGCGTGACCTGTACGTGGTGCATGGCGGCCGGCATGTCAGTCATTACGATGTCATGGACAAGCAGAATCCGCGGCTGGTGCAGACGGTTGCCCTGGTTCCGGAGGGCGAGCGCATCACGGCGGCGACGATCCTCAGCGGCGGTTTCTCGCTGATCATTGGCACCGACAAGGGCAACGTGGCGCAATGGTTCCAGGTACGCGACGAAGCGAACAACAACCACCTTACCCATATCCGTTCGTTCAAGCCGATGGCTGGCAAGGTCACGACGATTGCTCCGGAGCATTTCCGCAAGGGTTTCCTCGTGGGTGACGACAAGGGCCATGTCAGCATCTACTACGCCACCTCCCAGCGCCTGGTCCTCGAACGTTCGACCGGCAGCGAGCCGGTGCGCGTCGTCGGGTTCGCCCCGCGCGCCAACGCCATTCTGGTCGAGAGCGCGGGCGACGCCATCCAGACGGCGCGGGTGAACAACGACTACCCGGAGATTTCCTTCCCTGCGCTATGGCAAAAGGTCTGGTACGAAAGCTACCAGGAACCCGAATACAACTGGCAGTCTTCCGCCGCGACCTCGGATTTCGAACCCAAGTTCAGCGTTGCACCTTTGACCTTCGGCACGCTCAAGGCGGCGTTCTACGCGATGATGGTCGCGGTTCCGCTGGCGGTGCTCGGCGCCATTTTCGCCGCCTACTTCATGTCGCCGAAGATGCGCAGCGTGGTCAAGCCCTCGATCGAGATCATGGAGGCGCTGCCGACCGTGATTCTGGGATTCCTCGCCGGCTTGTGGCTGGCGCCCTGGGTCGACAACAACCTTGCCGGAACGCTGGTGGCGCTCTTCCTGTTGCCATTCAGCTTCGTCATCACCTCCTACCTCTGGAGCCTGTTGCCGGATCGCCTCAAGGCCCGGGTCGGGGCAGGCTGGGAAGCGGCGGTGCTGGTGCCGGTGATCATCGTCGTCTTCGGGTTCGCCATCCAGATCGGGCATCCCATCGAGGCGGCGTTCTTCGGCGGCAACATGCCACACTGGCTGTCCAATGAACTGGGCTGGACCTACGAGCAGCGCAACTCGCTGGTGGTCGGCATTGCCATGGGGTTCGCGGTGATCCCGACCATTTTCTCGATCGCCGAGGATGCGGTGTTCAGCGTGCCCAAGCACCTGACCTCGGGCTCGCTGGCGCTCGGCGCGACGCCATGGCAGACCCTGTTCAATGTCGTCCTCCTGACTGCGAGCCCCGGCATCTTCTCCGCCATCATGGTCGGCATGGGGCGCGCGGTGGGCGAAACCATGATCGTGCTGATGGCAACCGGCAACACGGCGGTAATGGATCTTTCCATCTTCACCGGCTTCCGGACCCTGTCCGCCAACATCGGCGTGGAAATGCCCGAAGCGGCAGTGGGCACCACCCATTACCGCCTGCTGTTCTTCTCGGCGCTGGTGCTGTTCGTGTTCACTTTTGTGGTGAATACCGTCGCCGAACTGGTGCGACAGCGCCTGCGCGAAAAATACAGCTCACTTTAAGAAAGACTTGCCATGCGCAACTGGTACAAGAGCGGAGAACCCTGGGTATGGACGACAGCTGGAGCAGTCGCCCTGTCGCTGGTGGCGGTGTACGCGGTGGTGTGGCTCACCGCGGCACGCGGACTGACGCACTGGTGGCCGAAGCCGGTCGCTGAAGTCACTTATCAGGAGCGCAGCGGTTCGACCGTGCGCCTGATCGGCGAGATCCGCGAGAAGGAAGAGGTATCTGTGGTCCGCCTGCGCGAGCAGGGCTACGCCATCGACGGCAAGGACCTTTTCACCTATCGCTATCTGATGAAGCTCGGCAACAAGGATCTTACTGGCGTCGACTTCAAGTGGTATCCGGAGCCGATGCTGGGCAAATTCAGCTATCCCAAGGATCTGCTCGCCATCGAGCGTCGGGAATGGGGCAATTTCTACGGTCACCTGAAGGAAGTCAAGGAAGGCGGCAGTGTAGTGGCCAAGGGCGAGGACGCCTGGGTAGAGGCACGAAAGCGCATGGCACGGTCCAACGACCTGTTCAGGCAGGCGCTGCGGATCGAGAAAGTCGAAATCGGCAAGATCAACTATGCGCTGGAAAAGCTCCGCCTGCGCGAACGCAGACTGGAAATTGACGGCGAACTGACCGAGGCGGCCAAGGCCGGCTTGGCCAAGGCGCGCCAGGTGCGTGAGGCCGAGTACGCGGGCTTGCAGCAGCGGCTCGACAAGATCCGTGGCAACATCGAGCGCGACAGCATCACGGTCGAGACCAGCGATGGCCAGAAGGTCGACATTCCGTTTGCCAAGATCGCCGATATGTATATGCCAAATGGCATGAGCGTGTGGCAGAAGATGGGTTTCTACGCCCACAAGTTCTGGGAATTTATCGTCGACGACCCGCGTGAGGCCAACACCGAGGGCGGAATTTTTCCGGCGATTTTCGGCACGGTGATGATGGTGCTGTTGATGTCGGTGATGGTCACCCCGCTCGGCATCATGGCCGCGGTCTACATGCGTGAATACGCCAAGCAGGGGCCGATGATCCGGGCTATCCGCATCTCGGTGAACAACCTTGCCGGGGTGCCGTCGATCGTGTACGGCGTGTTTGGTCTGGGTTTCTTCGTCTACGTGCTGGGCGGCTCGATCGACGAACTGTTCTTCGCCGAGGCCCTGCCGGCGCCGACTTTTGGCAGCCCCGGTATTCTGTGGGCCTCGCTGACGCTGGCGATCCTGACCCTGCCGGTGGTCATTGTCGCGACCGAGGAAGGCCTGTCGCGGGTGCCGCGCACCATCCGTGAAGGCAGTCTGGCGCTCGGCGCGACCAAGGCCGAGACCCTGTGGCGGACCGTGTTGCCGATGGCCAGTCCGGCGATGATGACCGGCCTGATCCTGGCGGTGGCTCGGGCCGCCGGCGAGGTGGCGCCGCTGATGCTGGTCGGCGTGGTGAAGCTGGCGCCGAGCCTGCCGCTCGACGGCAACTTCCCGTTCCTGCACCTGGAGCGCAAGTTCATGCACCTCGGTTTCCATATCTACGATGTCGGCTTCCAGAGCCCCAACGTCGAGGCTGCCCGGCCGCTGGTCTATGCCACCGCGCTGCTGCTGGTGATCATCATCGTCGTGCTCAATCTGTTCGCGATCCGGTTGCGCAACCGGCTGCGCGAAAAGCTGCGCGGTCTCGAAGGTGTCTGACCCGCTAACGCGCCACCCACAAGATTGTTTGAAGGATAGTTGAGATGAATGACAACACGCATAAGACGCATGCGATGAATATCGGCGACCTCGGGCGCGTCCAGATGGACGACACCGACGATGTGGCGATCCGTGTCCAGGATCTCAACCTCTATTACGGCGACGCCAGGGCGCTGAACAAGGTCAGCATGTCCATTCCCAGGAATCGCGTGACGGCTTTCATCGGTCCCAGCGGTTGCGGCAAGTCGACCCTGCTGCGCTGTTTCAACCGCATGAACGACCTGGTCGACATCTGCCGTGTCGACGGCAAGATCCTGCTCGACGAGAAGAACATCTACGACAAGGATGTCAACGTGGCCCTGCTGCGCCGTCGTGTCGGCATGGTGTTCCAGAAGCCCAACCCGTTTCCCAAGTCGGTCTACGAAAACGTCGCCTACGGCCTGCGCATCATGGGTGTCAACAACAAGAGAACTCTCGACGATGCAGTCGAGAAGGCGCTGCGCGGTGCGGCACTGTGGGACGAGGTGAAGGATCGCCTGCAGGAAAGCGGCATGAGCCTGTCCGGCGGCCAGCAGCAGCGACTGGTAATCGCGCGCGCGATTGCCCTCGAGCCGGAAGTCCTGCTGCTCGACGAACCGGCCTCCGCTCTCGACCCCATCTCCACCGCCAAGATCGAGGAACTGGTCAACAAGATGAAGGACAAGTACACCATCATCATCGTCACCCACAACATGCAGCAGGCGGCCCGCGTGTCCGATTACACCGCATTCATGTACATGGGCGAACTGGTCGAGATCGGGCGCACCAACGACGTGTTCCTGAAACCCGCGGTCAAGCAGACCGAGGACTACATCACGGGCCGCTTCGGCTGATCGCCGCCTCGCTGCCGTGCATCAGGAACCCCCGAGCTTGCCGATGCGTTCTCGCCAGAGCGGTCCGTCCAGCGGGCCGCAACCCGACCCGGACGCCGAGACAACGGTCACCCTGGGCCCGCGCGTCGCGCTGGCCGATCCGGATCCGGTGACGCGGGCCCTGCTGGCCGAATATCTGCGCGAAAAAGGGTTCGAGGTCTGCGCGCCCGCGGATATGGCGGAACCGCCCCCACCCGCTGACGTCCTCATCGTCGCGCTGGACGATGCGCCCACGCGCACGAACCGCCCCGCATGGCTGACGGGCGCACCCAATACTCCCGTGATCGTGCTGGATCGGTCGTCTGTGTTTCCGGGCTGCGCCCCGGCGCTCGGTTTCGTGCCGCATGCCCGGTTGTCGCTGCCGGTCCCGCCCCGCAAGCTGGTTGCCACGATCAAGCAGGCGCTGAGCCTGGCACGCATCGAATCGTCTGGTCCGCAGGACGCATCCGTCCAGTCCTACCGCTTTTCCGGCTGGACGCTGCATTGTCACTCGCGACAACTGGAATCGCCCGACGGGCACTTCACCCTGCTCGACAAACGTGAGTTCGAAGTGCTGCGAACGTTTCTGCGCTTCCCCCGCCAAGTGCTGACCCGCCAGCAATTGATCGAGATCGTCTGGGGTGCGCCCACGAAAATCGACAACCGCACGCTGGATCGTCCGATTACGCGTCTGCGTCGTCACCTCGGAGACGACGTCAGGTTTCCCGCGCTGATCAAGACAATCGTCGGAATGGGGTATCGGTTCGACGCCAATGTGAACAAATCCGTCTAGCCTGACGCTCGGGCCGCATATCGCCTGCGTCAGACAATCGGGCTTCAAGCCGCGCGGCGCAATATCGGCTGCGCCTCATGCTCGAACAAATCCCCCGGAAGCGGAAGTCGGCAGGCTACCAGTTCAGGCGCATGGGCGGCGATGTATTGACGCGCCACCGCCACTGGCGGGCAATCCGCCAGCCAGGCGGGGGCTTCGCCGGCCAGCACGCGGTTCATCTGCGGCAGCCGCGCGGCGACCTCCCGAATGTAGTAATCGAAACGCGCCGACAGCTTGCGGTCGAACATGCGCCCCATCCCATGCAGCATACCGGGCAGGCGACTGTGTCGCAGCAGGGTTTCGGCGCCGGCCAGTTGTTTGATCGCGCGGCGGCTGGCGGCGGCGCTGCATGCGAAATTGCACGCCACATAGTCGACCAGCCAGTCGTCCGCCTGCAACAGTTGGGCGGGCGGGCGGAACAGCTGCCGCGCGACATGGCGGTCCATCGCCCACTCCGAGGCGGCATGCGTCAGCATCGGCACATTCCACCACAGGTGTTCATGCGCCGGCACGAAGTGGTTGTGCGCGACGATGTCGACCCACAGATGGCTCATCGCGCCGACCGCGCAGGCGCGCGATTCGTCGTCGCACGCCGCGTCCAGCAGGGCATGGGCGGTTTCCCAGCGATGGCTCATGTCGAATGCCCGGGTGCGCGCGGTGGGCCCCACCAGCGCCAGATCGGGCAGGCAGGCGCCCGCCATCAGGCGCTGCGGGAATTGCCGCACCGCGCGGCGTATCGCAGGATCGAGCAGCGGCACCGCCCACACCAGCAGCTGCGCAAAATACACATGCGTGTACAGGCCCCATGCCAGCGCATCCCCCGCAAACAGGGCAGCGGGGACCGACCACAGGAATGCGGCGCGTCTCGTGTTCATGCGCGCAGCATGGCCGCGCCGCATGACCGCGCGCGGTCGGCTGCGTGAATCTTCCGTGAAACCCGGCAGGGCCGGTCTGCGTATAATCCCGGCTGTCGTTTTCAACCCACAGCGCCACGCGAACCCCACCCATCATGCGTACCCTCATCTGCGGCTCCCTCGCCTTCGATTCCATCATGGTGTTCCAGGATCACTTCAAGCATCACATCCTGCCCGACAAGATCCACATGCTGAACGTGTCGTTTCTGGTGCCCGAGATGCGGCGCGAGTTTGGTGGCTGTGCCGGAAACATCGCCTACAACCTGAAGCTGCTGGGCAGCGAGCCGGTGATCATGGCGACCGTCGGCGATGATTTCGGCGTGTATGCGGATCGCCTCGACGCGCTGGGCATTTCGCGCGAAGCCATCCGTCACATGGCGGGCAGCTATACCGCGCAGGCCTTCATCACCACCGATCTGGCCGACAACCAGATCACCGCGTTCCATCCCGGCGCGATGAATTTCTCGCACGAAAACGATGCGTCGAAAACGCACGACATCGGGCTCGGCATCGTCTCGCCCGACGGCCGCGACGGCATGCTGAACCACTGCCGCCAGTTTCACGCAGCGGGGATTCCGTTCGTGTTCGACCCCGGCCAGGGCATGCCGCTGTTTTCCGGCGGCGAACTGCTGGAGATGGTCGAGCGCGCCGATTACGTGACGCTCAACGATTACGAAGCCGAACTGCTGCAGGCGCGCACCGAATTGTCGCTCGACGCCCTGGCCGCCAAGGTGAAATGTCTGGTCGTGACGCGCGGCGAAGCCGGCTCGCATTTTTATGCCGACGGCCGGCGCATCGACATCCCCGTCGTCCCGGCCCGCGCGGTGGTCGACCCCACCGGCTGCGGCGACGCCTTCCGCGCCGGCCTGCTCTACGGCATCGCCCATGGCTGGGACTGGGAAACCACCGGCCAACTGGCGAGCGTCATGGGTTCGCTCAAGATCGAGCAACGCGGCGGGCAGAACCACACACCCGCGCGCGCGGAAATCGCCGAACGGCTCAAGACCGCGTTCGGCAAGACGCTCTAGGGGGAACCGGAATCCCGCGGCGCCCGCTTCGCCTACAATGGAAGTGCGTTCAACAGCGGAGCAATCGTCATGCAAAAACCATCCCGAATCGCAGCGTCTGTCATGCTTTCTGCCGCCATTGCCGTGCTCGGCGGCTGCGCCAGCGGCACCGGCGGCAAGGATTACAGCCGCGAGCAGGCCCGTACCGTGCAGGAAGTGCAGATGGGCGTGGTGGAGTCGGTGCGCGAAGTGAGTGTCGAAGGCACCAAGACGCCGATAGGCGCGGGCGCGGGCGCGGTGGTCGGCGGCGTGGCGGGGAGCACGGTCGGCAGCGGCAAGGGCAGCATCGTTGGTGCGACGGTCGGTGCGGTGCTGGGCGGCCTGGGCGGCGCGGCCACGGAAGAGGCGGTGACCCGCCAGAAAGGCGTGGAAATCACCGTCAAGCTCGACTCCGGGCGGCTGATCGCGATCACCCAGGCGGCGGACGAGGTGTTTCGGGTCGGCGACCGCGTTCGCGTGCTGTCGGGCGGAGGAACGACGCGCGTGTCGCATTGACGCGCGGCGGGCTTGCCGGTCATCGTTTCGCAACCCGAACGTCACACTGGATTAACAGCGGCTCTCTAAGCTGGGCGCCTTCCGTCAACGGGAGCGCCTCATGCTCGATGTCCGCACCAATATTCAAGCCCCCCCCGCCGGCCGCTACCACGTGTCGCTGGCAGTCGACGACAACGAGATCCGCGAGGCTCAGCGCCTGCGCTACAAGGTGTTTGCCGAGGAAATGGGCGCGCGCCTGTCGTCCGTCCTGCCGGGACACGACATCGATCTGTACGATCCGTTCTGCGACCACCTGCTGGTGCGCGAACTCGCCAGCGGCGAAGTCGTCGGCACCTATCGCATCCTGCCGCCCGAAGCCGCCAAGCGCGTCGGCAGCTACTATTCCGAACAGGAATTCGATCTCACCCGGCTGAATTTTCTGCGTCCGCGCATGGCCGAGCTGGGACGTTCGTGCGTGCACCCGGCGCATCGCAGCGGCAGCGTGATCGCTCGTTTGTGGATGGGACTGGCCGATTACATGACGCGCTACGGTTATGAAACCATCGTCGGCTGCGCCAGCGTCGGCATGGCCGACGGCGGCCACATCGCGGCGAGCGTGCATCGCCAGCTGGCCGAACGCCATCTCGCGCCGATCGAGTGGCGCGTCACCCCGCGCACCCGCCTGCCGGTCGAATCGCTCGACGATGGCCGCAATGCCGCGCTGCCGCCGCTGATCAAGGGCTACACCCGGCTCGGCGCAATGATCTGCGGGGAGCCGGCCTGGGATCCCGACTTCAACACTGCCGACCTCTTGATGCTGCTGCCGATGGCGCAGCTCAACCGCAGTTATGCCCGCCGCCTCATCGTTTGAGCGTGGTTGTTGCCGATTTATCGGCTTTACAACCACGGCCTGCCCCTTGCGGGTGGAGCGTGGTTGTTGCCGACTTGTCGGCTTTATTTATCCCCGCAAGGAGACAACCACGGCCTCCTCCTTGCGGGGAGCGTCTTACAATGCACGGGTGAATCCTGCCCGTCTGCCTGCCTTCCTTCGCCGTCCCGTCCGCATCGGCCTGCTGGGGCTGCACCTGGCCTGGGGCGTGACGCTGGCCGGGCTGGTGTTTCCGCTGCTCGGCCCGGCGCAACGCGACCGCCGCATCATGGCCTGGTCGCGCCGACTGCTGCGGGTGCTCGGCGTGCAGGCGCGCACCACCGCCGCCCCCGCCCTGCCGGGCGGCGCGCTCCTGGTATGCAACCACGTCTCGTGGCTGGACATTTACCTGATTTACGCCGCCCAGCGGGTGCACTTCGTCTCCAAGGCCGAGGTGCGGCAATGGCCGGTGGCAGGCTGGCTGGCGCACAAGACCGGCACTCTGTTTATCGAACGCGGCCGCCGCGCCGACACCGCGCGCATCAATGCCGAAATGCGCGCGCTGCTGGCGGGCGGCGCCTGGGTGGCGGTGTTTCCCGAAGGCACTACCAGCGACGGACGCGGCCTCAGGCGCTTCATGCCGTCGCTGCTGCAGCCGGCGGTCGAACTGAACTGCCCGATCGTGCCGGCCGCCCTGCGTTACCGCACCCTGGACAACGACTACAGCGCCGCGCCCGCGTACATCGACAACCTCAGCATGTGGCAAAGCCTGAAACGGATCGTCGACGAACCCGGCCTCATCGCCGAACTGCGCTTCGGCGAGCCGATCCCGCCGAACGGCCACCGGCGCGAACTGGCCGCGCGGGCGGAAGCGGCCACCGCCGGACTTCTGGGCACGCACTCCGCAAACGCAGCGCCGGCAGGCACACCGCTTACGGACGGCCGGGACGCTGCAGCTGCGGACACTGCACCGCAAACGCCTGGCGGTCCTCCAGCCTGACCGCGCTCAGCTTGCCGCCCCACAGGCAGCCGGTATCCAGCGCGATCAGGCCGGGGCGGTTGACCAGCCCGAGCGTCGACCAGTGGCCGAACACCAGCGTCGCCGCCGCGCTCTGCCGCCCCGGCACCTCGAACCACGGCAGCCAGCCGGCCGGCTGCGTGCCGGGCGCCCCCTTGTGGTGGAATTCCATTTCGCCCGTCGGCGTGCAGTAGCGCAGCCGGGTGAAGGCGTTGACGATCACCCGCAGCCGCTCGACACCCTGTAAATCCTCATCCCAGGCCACCGGCGCGTTGCCGTACATCTGCGCGAAGAAATCGCGGTAATGCGCGCCATGCAGCACCGCCTCGGCCTCGGCCGCCCGCTGCATCGTGTCGTCCAGCGTCCAGCCCGGCAGCACGCCCGCATGCACCATCAGGAAATCGCCTTCGCGCCAGGCCAGTTTGCGCTGGCGCAGCCAGGCCAGCAGCTCGTCGCGGTCGGGCGCCGCCAGCACCGCGTCGAGCGTGTCGCCCTTGTGCGCGCGGCCGTAGCCTTCGGCCAGCGCCAGCAGGTGCAGATCGTGGTTGCCGAGCACGCTGATGGCGGACTCCCCCAGACTTTTGACGAAGCGCAACACCGCCAGCGAATCCGGCCCGCGGTTGACCAGATCGCCGACCAGCCACAGCCGGTCGGCGGCCGGGTCGAATTTCACTTCATCGAGCAAACGCAAAAGCGAGGTTTGACATCCCTGAGGATCGCCAATGGCATAGGTGGACATATAAAATACGCTTTGAAAGTTTGTACGCTGTGTTGACCCGCATCATAGCGCTCCCGCCCGAACCTCTTGTGACGCCTGCGCCATGAAACCCCTGATCCGCCTGTTTTTCCGTACCCTCCGCCTCATCCTCACGCCCTTCATGCTATTGGGCTACTGGCTGACGCGTCCGAAGGGCGTCGTGCGTCCCGCTGCCGCGCAGCAGGAAATCGACGCGCGTACGCGCAGCCTGGCGCTGTACCACTACCCCACCTGCCCGTTCTGCCTCAAGACCCGGCGCACGATGCAACGGCTGTCGCTCGACATCGAGCTGCGCGATGCCCAGCATGACGCGGCACACCGCGCCGCCCTGATCGCCGGCGGCGGCAAGCCGCAGGTGCCCTGCCTGCTGATCACCGACGATCAGGGCAAGCAGACCTGGCTGTACGAGTCGGACGACATCAACGCCTGGCTGAACCGCGAATTCGGCACCGCACCCGCCGCATGAGCCTGCTTGCCGCGTTGAATCCGCCGCAGCGCGAAGCGGCAAAGTATCTCGACGGCCCCTTGCTGGTGCTGGCCGGCGCCGGCTCCGGCAAGACCCGGGTGATCACCCACAAGATCGCGTATCTGATCGGCGAGTGCGGCTACAAGCCGGGCTCGATCGCCGCCATCACCTTCACCAACAAGGCCGCGCGCGAGATGCAGGAGCGCGCGTCGAAACTGACGCAGAACGTCAACACCAAGGGTCTCATCGTCACCACCTTCCACTCGATGGGCCTGAGGATGCTGCGCGAGGACGCGAAGTTCGCCGAACTGAAGCCGGCGTTCTCCATTCTCGATTCGGCCGACGCCGCCGGCATCGTGTCGGAAATCATCAAGACCACCGACAAGCAGGAAATCCGCCGCGCGGTGAGCCGCATCTCGTTGTGGAAGAACGAACTGAAGTCGCCCGCCGCCGCGCTCGCCACCGCCGAGGACGACAACGCGCGCGCCTACGCCAAAATCTACGACCGTTACGACGCGACGTTACGCGCCTACCAGGCGGTCGATTTCGACGACCTCATCCGCCTGCCGGCGGAATTGCTGGATACCCATATTGAACTGCGCGAGAAATGGCAGAACCGGCTGCGCCACATCCTGGTCGACGAATACCAGGACACCAACGTCGCGCAGTACCGCCTGCTGCAGAAGCTCACCGGCGTGCGCGCGGCGTTCACCGCGGTCGGCGACGACGACCAGGCGATCTACGGCTGGCGCGGCGCTTCGGCCGACAACCTGCGGCAGCTGAACGAGGACTACCCGCACCTGCACGTGGTCAAGCTGGAGCAGAACTACCGTTCGACCGTGCGCATCCTGAAAGCCGCCAACAGCCTCATCGCCAACAACCCCAAGCTGTTCGAGAAGCGGCTGTGGAGCGATCTCGGCTATGGCGACGCGATCCAGGTGATGCCCACCAAGGACGACGAGCACGAGGCCGAGTCGGTGGTGATGCGCCTGCTGTCGCACAAGTTTCAGCACCGCACCGAATGGCGCGACTACGCCATCCTCTATCGCGGCAACTACCAGGCGCGCGTGTTCGAGCAGGCGCTGAGGAACGAGAAAGTGCCCTACCAGCTGTCGGGCGGACAGTCGTTCTTCGACCGCGCCGAAATCAAGGACGTGATTTCCTACCTGCGGCTGATCGCCAACAGCGACGACGACCCGGCCTTCATCCGCGCCGTCACCACGCCGAAGCGCGGCATCGGCGCAGCGACGCTGGAAAAGCTCGGCCAGGTCGCCGCCACCCTGCACGTCAGCCTGTTCGAGGCGGTGTTCTCCGCCGCCGCCGCATCGCAGATCGGCGAGCGCCAGCTGGCGCCGCTGGTCGAGTTCTGTCAGTTCATCAACCGCTTCGAGGAACGCGTCGTCCGCGAACCGGCCGGCGAACTGCTGAACGACCTGCTGAAGGCCATCGACTACGAAGTCCACCTGTTCGACCAGGACGACCAGCGCGCGGCGCAGAGCAAGTGGAACAACGTGCTGGAGTTCGCCGCCTGGATCGCCAAGAAGGGCGAGGAAGACGACAAGAACCTGCTGCAGATCACCCAGACCATCGCGCTGATCACCCTGCTGGAAGGCCGCGAGGAGGAAGAGCCCGACGCCGTGCGGCTATCCACCCTGCACGCCGCCAAGGGCCTGGAATTCGGCCACGTCTTCCTGGTCGGCGTCGAGGAGAACATCCTGCCGCACCGCGACGCGGTCGACGAAGGCCGCCTGGAAGAAGAGCGCCGCCTGATGTACGTCGGCGTCACCCGCGCCCGGAAATCGCTCACCCTGTCCTACTGTTCGCGCCGCAAGCGCGCCCGCGAATCGGTCGCCTGCGATCCCTCGCGCTTCATCGACGAACTGGGCGACGACGTGCGGATGCCAGAGAAACCCACCACCGCGGAAGCCAAGGCCAGCGGCAGCGACCGGCTGGCGGCATTGAAGGCGATGCTGGGGTAGATTCAGTCGCCACACGCGTTTATTCAACCGCGGCCGTCCCCCCGATTCACTGCTTGGCTGGGTTGGCCGTCATCGGCTGACTACGGACGCACCACGGCCGTCAATCACGCTCGCGCCTCTCGCCCCCGCTTTCGAGGGGCCGTGGGACAGGTAGATTCCAGCCATGCCGGATCGCCAGCAATCGAAGTCCGAAACAGACAACGGCTCCAGCAATCGCGGTCGGCACTATCGGCAAAGTCAGTGCATGTCCGATGACAACGAGCAGCGCGCCAGCAAGTGCCGCGAGGGCGTAGAGGTCTCTCCGAAGCACGGCGGGTGTCTGGGCGACGAGCAGGTCGCGCACGATGCCTCCGCCGATGCCGGTCAACATGCCCAGCAGTGCTGCCATCAACGGGTTCAGTCCGTACGCAAGCGCCTTCTGCGTGCCGGCGACGGCAAAGAGCGCAAGACCTGCCGCATCGAAGATCAATATCGCGGTGCGCAGGCGCACGAACAGCGACGACCAGAAAAAAGCCAGCAAGCCGGCGGCAAGCGCAACCGCAAGATAACGCCAGTCACGGATCGCGGCGGGCGGGATGGCGCCGATCAACAGATCGCGCGTGATCCCCCCCGCACTCGAGGCCGCGAAGGACAGGACCAGAACTCCGAAGATATCGAGATTGCGGCGCACGCCCAACATCGCGCCACTGGTTGCGAAGACAAAGGTACCCGCCAGGTCGAAAACCAGCAGAAGTTCGTGAATCGCCTTCTGTTCGAGAACGGGGATCAGCGGCATTGAAAACGTCCTGCGAGGGCGCTGAAACGTTTGATTAGTTCTTCATTTGGCCAGCCAGGCCAACGCACCCGCGACCATGGCTTCGATACCCGTCTGCAGGGTTGGATGGATGACGGGGGCGAAAAAGGGACTGTGATTGACCGGCAGGTCGTTGATCCGTCCCGCTGCCTTGGCTTTTGCATAGACGTCGGGATCGGTCCCGCCGACGAACCAGTATACCGATGGCGTGTTCCATTCACTCCCGAAACAACCGAAGTCCTCGCTCGCCGGCGCCGGCCCGGTGTGCCGGACGCGGTCGGGCGGAAAATGGCGGCGTAGGGCCTCCGCAATGCGGTCGCTTGCCTGCTTGTCGTTGACGTTGAGGGGATAGCGATCCAACGGGATGATCTCCGGCGCACGCGGCGCGCCGGAAGCCTGCGCTTCGGCGTTGACGATCCGTTCGATCGCTGCAAGCACATGCTTGCGTACCCCTTCATCGAACGTCCGGATGTTCAGCTTGATGATGGCCTCGTCCGGGATCACATTCTCCTTGGTACCCGCCTGCAACACCCCGACGGTGACCACTGCGGCGTCGGTGGCGGCCACTTCGCGGGAAACGATGGTTTGCAGTCGCAGGACGATCGCCGCGGCCATGACGATCGGATCGATGCTGGCTTGCGGCATCGAGCCATGCGCACCGCGTCCGAACAGGCGAATTTGCAGGCTATCGGCGGCGGAGGTGATCGGCCCGGCGCTGCCCGCGACCGTGCCTGCGGGGCCGACCATGACATGCTGGCCGAGCACGACATCGGGCTTGGGAAAACGCGTGAACAGACCATCGTCAATCATGGCCCGCGCACCTTGCGCCGTCTCTTCGCCTGGCTGGAAAACCACCATCAGCGTACCGCGCCAAGCCTGGCGCCGTTGCGAAAATAGCGAAGCCGCACCCATCAGCCATGCCACGTGCATGTCGTGGCCGCAGGCATGCGCCACCGGAACGGAATTTCCCGCGGCATCCGTGGCCATGACGGTGCTCGCATAATCGACGCCGCTCGCTTCCCGGAGGGGGAGCGCATCCATGTCGGCACGCAGCATGACCGTGGGGCCTTCCCCGTTGCGCAGCAGGCCGACGACCCCCGTCTTGCCCACGTCAGCGGTCACCTCGTAACCATTGTCCCGGAGATGCTTCGCCGCAAGACCCGCCGTGCGCTTCTCCTGCATCGACAGTTCCGGATGCGCATGGATATCCTTGTAAAGTACTTCGAGCTCAGGCAGCAGGCTGGGAAGACTCTCAAGGAGAGCGCTTGAAGGATCAGATAACGCCGCATTATTCATAAGTCGCCTCCGGCACATTATTGTTTGGTATAGCATCCGTCCGCCGTGATGAGGGGCAGTTAAACCGTCTTCTGAGTTCCATTCGTCTCAAGGCAATCCAGCGAAGATTGTTTGTGGTCGCCATAGCTGAGCTAGGTGGCGCTGTGCGCCTCCGGCGGATTCGGCCGATGAACAGTCGGCCGAGGCGATCAAACTGCACGACCGCTCCCCGCCGAAAGGCGCCACCAAGATCATCAGCGCGGTGCTCGTGGGCTCAAAAAAATGGGACGCCGCAGCGTCCCATTTCATTTCGGCATCCGATTTCGGCAAGCCGGCGATCAGTTGACCTTGGGGTCGAGTTCGCCCTTGTCGTAGCGCTTCTGCATCTCTTCCAGGTTGAAGACCTTCTTGATCTTGCTGGCCTGGCCGGCTGCGCCGAAGGCTTCGTAACGGTCGCGGCAGATGCCGCTCATGGCAACGGTGGCTTCCTTGAGGAACTTGCGCGGGTCGAAGTTGGCCTTGTTGTCGGCGAGGTGCTTGCGGATCGCGCCGGTCGACGCCATGCGCAGGTCGGTGTCGATGTTGACCTTGCGCACGCCGTTCTTGATGCCTTCGACGATCTCGCTCACCGGCACGCCGTAGGTCTGGCCCATGTCGCCGCCGTAGCTGTTGATGATGGCGAGCCAGTCTTCCGGAACGGACGACGAGCCATGCATCACCAGGTGGACGTTGGGGATGCGGGCGTGGATTTCCTTCACGCGGTCGATGCGCAGCACCTTGCCGGTGGGCTTCTGGGTGAACTTATAGGCGCCGTGGCTGGTGCCGATGGCGATGGCGAGTGCGTCGACCTTGGTCTTGGCGACGAAGTCGGCGGCCTCGTCGGGGTCGGTCAGCAGCGCGGAATGATCCAGCACGCCTTCGGCGCCGTGGCCGTCTTCCTCGCCGGCCTTGCCGGTTTCAAGCGAGCCCAGGCAGCCCAGTTCGCCTTCGACCGAGACGCCGCAGGCGTGCGCCAGTTCGGCCACCTTGCGGGTGGTCTCGACGTTGTATTCGTAGGTGGAGGGGGTCTTGCCGTCTTCCTTGAGCGAGCCGTCCATCATCACCGAACTGAAGCCGGACTGGATGGAACGGAAGCAGATGGCGGGGGACGCGCCGTGGTCCTGGTGCATGCAGACGGGAATGTGCGGATACATTTCGATCGCGGCCAGGATCAGGTGGCGCAGGAAGGGTTCGCCGGCGTAGGCGCGGGCGCCGGCGGAACCCTGCAGGATCACCGGCGAATCCACGGCGGCGGCGGCCTGCATGATGGCATGCACCTGTTCCATGTTGTTGACGTTGAACGCGGGCAGGCCATAGCCGTTCTCGGCGGCATGATCGAGCAGTTGACGAAGGGAAATCAGGGCCATTTACACTCTCCTAGAGGTTAAAAGTTTATTGCAGGAATTCAGGATTTTTTGGAGTCGCCTACACGGACGATCTTCATGGTATTGGTGCCGCCCGACTGGCCGATCGGCTCGCCGATGGTCAGCAGGATCAGATCGCCTTCGCGCACGGCGCCGCGTCGCCGCAGCTCCTCCTCGGCTTCCGCCAGCAGCATATCGCGATCCTTGGTGGCGGTTTTCAGGTTGATCGGATACACGCCGCGGAAAAGAGTGACTTTTCTACGGGTTTGAACCCCGGGTGTCAAGGCATAGATCGGCACCCGGGTGGACAAACGGCTCATCCACAGGCAGGTGTTGCCGGATTCGGTGAGCGCGGCGATGGCCTTGATGTTGAGGTGCACCGAGGTGAACACCGCCGACATCGCAATCGCCTCGTCCGGGCGCAAAAAGCTGTGGTCGAGACGGGCGCCGGAAAAATGGGGCTCAGCTTCCTTTTCCGCTTCCAGGCAGACGCGGTCCATCGCCTGGATCGCCTCGACCGGGAACTGGCCGGCAGCGGTTTCGGCCGACAGCATCACCGCGTCGGTGCCGTCGAGCACCGCGTTGGCGACGTCGGACACCTCGGCGCGGGTAGGAATCGGGCTGGAAATCATCGACTCCATCATCTGGGTGGCGGTGATGACGACCTTGTTGCGCTCGATCGCCATGCGGATCATGCGCTTCTGCAGTGCGGGTACCGCAGCGTCGCCGACTTCCACGCCGAGGTCGCCGCGCGCCACCATGATGGCGTCGGAAGCCTCGAGGATCTCCTCCAGGTTTTCGATCGCTTCGGTGCGCTCGATCTTGGCGACCAGCTGGCTCTTGCCGCCGGCGGCGCGCAGCAGTTCGCGCGCCTGGCGCATGTCGGCGCCGGAACGCGGGAACGACACCGCCAGGTAGTCTGCCTGGAGGGCGGCGGCGGTCTTGATGTCCTCGATGTCCTTCTCGGTCAGGGCGGCCGCCGACAACCCGCCGCCCTTGCGGTTGATGCCCTTGTTGTTCGACAGCACGCCGCCCTGCACCACCTTGCAGTGGATTTCCGCGCCCTTGACGTCCTCGACCCAGAATTCGATGCGGCCGTCGTCGAGCAGCAGGGTGACGCCCCGCTTCACATCGTTCGGCAATTCCTTGTAGTCGAGGCCGACACGGGTCTGGTCGCCCAGCGCGCAGGCGGCATCGAGGATGAAGGTATCGCCCTTGGCCAGCACGATCTTGCCGTCCTTGAACTTGCCGATGCGGATCTTCGGACCCTGCAGGTCGACCAGCACGCCGACCGCGCGGCCGCGCGCGCGCGCCAGCGAGCGCACCAGTTCGGCGCGGTCGATATGGTCTTGCGCCACGCCGTGGGAAAAGTTGAGGCGCACCACGTCCAGGCCGGCTTCCATCATCCGGTCCAGGGTTTTGGCATCGGAGCAGGCGGGGCCGAGGGTGGCGACGATTTTGGTTCTGCGGATCATTTGGGGGGGTATCAGTGTGTGGTGGAATGGCTTAAGGAACCAGGGGCCAGGAGACAGGAATTAGGGGGCCTTGCGCGGGCTGCCCCCGCGCATTTGAAAATGGCGCGGCCACGGCCGCACCTCCCCTAGTCCCCAGCCCCTAAATCCTGGCCCCTACCCCCTTTACTGCGCCCTTTCCTCGAGAATCGCCACGGCGGGCAGAACCTTGCCCTCGAGGTATTCGAGGAAGGCGCCGCCGGCGGTCGAGATGTAGCTCACCTTGTCGTAGATGTCGTACTTCTGGATCGCGGCGATGGTGTCGCCGCCGCCGGCGAGACTGAAGCCCGCGGCGTTGGCGATCGCCATCGACACGGTCTTGGTGCCCTCGCCGAACTGGTCGAACTCGAACACGCCGACCGGACCGTTCCACACGATGGTGCCGGCCTTGGCGATGATGTCGGCGAGTTCCTGCGCGCTCTTCGGGCCGATGTCGAAGATCATGTCGTCGTCGGCGACCTCGTCGGCGCCCTTCAGCACGGCGGGCTCGCTGGCGTCGAATTTCTTGCCGCACACGACGTCGACGGCGATGGGGATCGAGGCGCCGCGCGCGGCCATCTTCTCGATCAGCGCCTTGGCGGTGGGGATCAGGTCATGCTCGCACAGCGACTTGCCGACATTCTTGCCCATCGCGGCGAGGAAGGTGTTGGCGATGCCGCCGCCGACCACCAGCTGGTCGACCTTCTCCGACAGTGCCTCCAGCACGGTCAGCTTGGTGGAGACCTTGGAGCCGCCGACGATGGCGACCATCGGGCGCGCCGGGTTGGCCAGCGCCTTGGCCAGCGCGTCGAGCTCTTCGGTCAGCAGGATGCCGGCGGCGGCGGTCGGCGCGAACTTGGCGATGCCGTGGGTCGAGGCTTCGGCGCGGTGCGCGGTGCCGAAGGCGTCCATCACGAAGACGTCGCACAGCGCGGCGTATTTCTTCGCGGTGTCGTCGACGTTCTTCTTCTCGCCCTTGTTGACGCGGCAGTTTTCCAGCACCACCAGTTCGCCGTCGGCGACCTCGAAGCCGCCGTCCACCCATTCGCGGATCAGGCGGATGTTCTTGCCGAGCTTCTGCGCGATGACGTCGACCACCGGCTTCAGCGAATCCTCCTCCTTGAACTCGCCTTCGGTGGGACGGCCGAGGTGCGAGGTGACCATGACCTTGGCGCCGGCCTTGAGGCAATGCTCGATGGTGCGCATCGACGCGGTGATGCGGGCGTCGGAGGTGACCTTGCCGTCCTTGACCGGGACGTTCATGTCGGCGCGGATGAATACGCGCTTGCCTGCGAGATCGAGATCGGTGACGCGGATGAATGCCATGGTGTGTTTCTCCTGAAAAGTAAGGTTTAAGGGTTGGCACACGGAGCGCACCAGGCCTTAAAGCTCACAACCACAGACCAAGTTGCAAGTTGCAAGCCACAAGGAAAACCTTGCGACTTGCAACTTGCCCCTTGCAACTGACTTACTTCGCGACGTGCTGCACGAAGCGCAGCATGTTGCAGGTGTAGCCGTACTCGTTGTCGTACCAGGACACGACCTTGACGAAGGTGTCGTCGAGCGCGATGCCGGCCTCGGCGTCGAAGATCGACGAGAAGCCGTTGCCGCGGAAGTCGGTGGAAACCACTTTCTCGTCGGTGTAGCCCAGCGTCTTGCTGATGTCGCCGGACTGGCTGGCTTTCTTCATCGCGGCGCAGATGTCGGCGTACTTGGCGGGCTTCTCCAGTTCGACCGTCAGGTCGACCACCGACACGTCGGAGGTGGGAACGCGGAACGCCATGCCGGTCAGTTTGCCCTTGAGTTCCGGCAGCACCACGCCGACGGCCTTGGCGGCGCCGGTCGAGGACGGGATGATGTTTTCCAGGATGCCGCGGCCGCCGCGCCAGTCCTTGGAAGACGGGCCGTCGACGGTTTTCTGGGTGGCGGTGGCGGCGTGCACGGTGCTCATCAGGCCGCGCTTGATGCCCCAGTTGTCGTTCAGCACCTTGGCGATCGGAGCCAGGCAGTTGGTGGTGCACGAAGCGGCCGAGACGATGGCCTCGCCGGCATACTTCTCGTGGTTCACGCCGTACACGAACATCGGGGTGTCGTCCTTGGACGGGGCCGACTGCACCACTTTCTTGGCGCCCGCGTCGATGTGCTTCTGGCAGGTTTCCTTGGTCAGGAAGAAGCCGGTGCACTCGATCACGATGTCGGCGCCGACTTCGTTCCACTTCAGGTTGGCGGGCTCGCGCTCGGCGGTCAGGCGGATCTTCTTGCCGTTGACGATGAGGTTGCTGCCTTCGACCGAAATGTCGCCGTTGAAATTGCCGTGCACCGAGTCGTACTTCAGCATGTACGCCAGGTACTCGGGGTCGAGCAGGTCGTTGATCGCGACCACTTCGATGTCCTTAAAGTCCTTGGCGATCGCGCGGAAAGCCATGCGGCCGATGCGGCCAAAACCGTTGATGCCAACTTTGATTGCCATGTGTCAGTCTCCAGTGAGTGAAAATCTTGTTGCGGTGAGGCGTGAGGCGATAGGTGCGAGGCGTTACGCCTCACACCTCACGGTTCACAGAACGCCCTTGACCGCGGCCACGACAGCCTCGGCGGTGATGCCGAAGTGCTTGAACAGCGCCGGAGCCGGGGCGGATTCGCCGAAGCTGTCGATGCCGATGACGGCGCCCTCCAGGCCCACGTACTTGCGCCAGAAGTCGGTCACGCCGGCTTCCACCGCGACGCGCGGCAGGCCTTTCGGCAGCACGCCGGCCTTGTAGGCGGCGTCCTGGCGGTCGAAGGTGTTGGTCGACGGCATCGACACCACCCGCACCGCGATGCCTTCGGCAGCCAGCGCTTCCTGCGCCTTGACGGCCAGCTCGACTTCGGAGCCGGTGGCGATGATGACGGCCTTCGCACCCGCGGCGTCCTTGAGCACGTAGCCACCCTTGGCAATGTTTGCCATCGTGGCTTCGTCGCGCGCCATGAACGGCAGGTTCTGGCGGGAGAGGATGTGGCAGGTCGGGCCGTCGCTGCGCTCAACCGAATGCACCCAGCCGACCATCGTTTCCACGGTGTCGCACGGACGCCAGACGTCGATGTTCGGAATCATGCGCAGGGTCGCGGTCTGCTCGACCGGCTGGTGGGTCGGGCCGTCTTCGCCGAGGCCGATGGAGTCATGGGTGAACACGTGGATCACGCGCTGCTTCATCAGCGCGGCCATGCGGATGGCGTTGCGCGAGTATTCGGAGAACATCAGGAAGGTGCCGCCGAACGGTAGCACGCCGCCGTGCAGCGCCATGCCGTTCATGATCGCGGCCATGCCGAACTCGCGCACGCCGTAGCTGATGTAGTTGCCGGGCTTGCCGTGGCGCACCGGATGGCAGCCTTCCCAGTTGGTCAGGTTGGAGCCGGTGAGGTCGGCCGAGCCGCCGAGGAACTCGGGCAGTGCAGGGGCCAGCGCGTTGATCGCGATCTGGCTGGCCTTGCGGGTGGCGACGGTCTCGGCCTTGGCGTTGATCGCGGCCAGCTTGTCGGCGACGTGTGCCTTCCAGTTGGCGGGCAGCTCGCCCTTCATGCGGCGCTCGAATTCGGCGGCCTCGGCCGGGAAGGCCTTCTTGTACTCGGCGAACTTGTTGTTCCACAGGGTTTCGAGGCCCTGGCCCTTGGTCTTGGCGTCCCAGCCGGCGTAGATGTCGGCGGGGATTTCGAACGCTGGCGAATTCCAGCCCATGTTCTTGCGGGTGGCTTCGACTTCGTCGTGGCCCAGCGCGGCGCCGTGCACATCGTGGGTGCCGGCCTTGTTGGGCGAGCCCTTGCCGATGACGGTCTTGCAGCAGATCAGCGTCGGCTTGTCGCTGCTGGCCTTGGCTTTCTGGATGGCGGCTTCGAGCGCCACCACGTCGTGGCCGTCGACGCCGGCAATGACGTTCCAGCCATAGGCTTCGAAGCGCTTGGCGGTGTCGTCGGTGTACCAGTGTTCGATGTGGCCGTCGATCGAGATGCCGTTGTCGTCCCAGAAGGCGATCAGCTTGTTCAGCTTCCAGGTGCCGGCCAGCGCGCAGGCTTCGTGCGAGATACCCTCCATCATGCAGCCGTCGCCCATGAACACGTAGGTGTGGTGGTCGACGATGGCGTGGCCGGGCTTGTTGAATTCGGCGGCGAGGATCTTCTCCGCCATCGCCATGCCGACGGCATTAGTGATGCCCTGACCGAGCGGGCCGGTGGTGGTCTCGACGCCGGGGGCGTAGCCGTACTCGGGGTGGCCCGGGGTCTTGGAATGCAGCTGGCGGAACTGCTTCAGGTCGTCCATCGACAGGTCGTAGCCGGTCAGGTGCAGCAAGGCATAGATCAGCATCGAGCCGTGGCCGTTCGACAGCACGAAGCGGTCGCGATCCGCCCACTTGGGGTTGGTCGGGTTGTGGCGCAGGTGGTGGTTCCACAGCGTTTCGGCGATTTCCGCCATGCCCATGGGGGCGCCGGGATGGCCGGATTTGGCTTTTTCGACTGCATCCATCGCAAGCGCGCGGATGGCATTGGCCAGGTCGTTACGGGTTGGCATTGCGTTCCCTTCAGCTAAGTAAAAACTGCCGCATTTCCATGCCCGGAAAAGCCGTGCAGCGACAGCTTGGGCAGAATATGCAAAAACCTTGATTATCCGTCAGCAGGGCGGGCTTTCGCAAGCCGCGTCGAAACCGGGAAAAAGGGATTTTACGACAAGAGCTTAAACACCGAAGCTCAAGCGCTGACTCAGGGTCGTACTGTAAAAATCTTTTTATTGGTTCGATGGGGCTGCTTATGCGCCGGCGGCTTTCAACCAGTCGCGCCACAGCTCGAACAGTTCCGGACTGGCCGAAGCCACCACCGACCGCTCCCACACGTTGGCGATATCGAAGCTGCCCGACAGGCTGGCCAGCCGCCCGCCCGCCTCTTCCAGAATCAGCGCGCCGGCGGCGTAATCCCACAGCTTCTGCCCGCCGTGGACATAAACGTCGAAACGTCCGGCCGCGGTGTAGCACCAGTCCAGAGTGGATGCGCCGAAATTGCGCTGCGAGGCATACGGCGGCCACGCCGCGAGCCGGCCGGCCAACTCGCGGTCGATGCGTTTCATTTCGACTCCGGCGAGCGCGCGCCGCAGTTCGGTGGCGGGGGTGCGCAAGGGCAGCGGGATGCCGTTGAGGTGCGCGCCGCGTCCGCGTTCGGCGGTGAACATCTCGTCGGCGACCGGATCGTACACCACGCCGAACTGACGCTCGCCCTTGTAGAGATAGGCCACCGACACGGCGAAGTAGGGCACCCCGGCGACGAAGTTGGAGGTGCCGTCGATCGGGTCGACGCACCACAGGCCGTCGCGGCCGGCCTCCCAGGCGTCGCGCTGCTGCTGCTCGGTCATTTCCTCGCCCAGCACCGGCACGTCCCTGATATGCGGCAGCGCCGCTTCCAGCGCGGCCTGCGTCGCCACATCGGCTTCGGTGAACAGGCTGCCGTCCCGCTTGTGGCTGTGCGCCACCTTGAGGAAACGCGGCGTGACTTCGCTCTGCGCAACCCGCCTTACCAAGGCCTGGATCTGGTCAAGCACGATCAGGTACGCAGGCAATAACAGTAAACAAATTCCTGCTCCTGTCCCGCGGGGGTGTGGTGGATTTCGGTTTCGTGCCCGAGCAGCCGGAAAGGCATGCCGAACTCGGCATGCAGCGCATCGGGGGCGTAGCGCATCACGTCGAGCCCCGAGCACTGCAACGGCCCGCCGGGGCCGAAGGCGGCGACGATGACATGCCCGCCGGGCTTCACGCTCTTCAGAACCTGCGCGACATAACGTGCGCGGTCGGCCGGATCGGTCAGGAAATGGAATACCGCGCGATCGTGCCAGACGTCGTAGCGCGCGGCCGGCAATTCGGCCCGGGTGACGTCGCCGGCAATCCACTGCACCGGCTGCGCACGCGCACCGAGACGCGCGCGGCTGGCGGCCAGCGCCGGCTCAGCCAGATCGAGCACGGTCAGATGGCGGTAACCGGCGTCGAGCAGATCGTCCACCAGCACCGAAGCGCCGCCGCCCACATCGATGATCTCGGCATCGCGGCCCGCACAGCCCGCGATCAGGCGCAGCGATGAAGCGGCATGCAGCTGGAACCAGCTGACCTGGTCGGCCGCCTTGTTGCGGTAAACGGTTTCCCAATGCTGGCGACGGTCGACCATCTCATTCCCCCTTCCATTTGATCGAGCAGCCCATGCTGGGAATCTGCCCGGCGGGGCCGCGCCCGGTGGCGGCGATTTCCTTCATCGCCTCGAACAGGTCGCGGCGCACGCCCTCGGGCGCGGTTTCCTTGCGCGACTCATCGAAGCGTCCGCGGTACTGCAATTCGAAATCGCGGTTGAAGCCGAAAAAGTCCGGCGTGCACACCGCCCCGTAAGCTTTCGCCACCTGCTGCGTTTCGTCGATCACGTAGGGAAAGGGGAAATCGAATTCCGCCGCCACCTTTTTCATGTTGCCGAAGGAATCCTCGGGATATTCGGCCGGGTCGTTCGACATGATGGCGATGGCGTGGATGCCGTGCTGGCGGAGCTCGGCCAGGTCGCGCACCAGCCGCGGACGGATCGCCTTCACATACGGGCAGTGGTTGCAGATGAACATCACCAGCAGGCCGTTCGGCCCCATCGCATCGGCCAGCGTCCATACTTTTCCGTCTACGCCGGGCAGGCTGAAGCCAGGCGCTTTGCGGCCAAAATCGCACACGGGGGTGGTGAGGGAAACCAAGATGCTCTCCGCAAGATCGCTCGACAATCCCGGCATAATACCAATATGTCCGCCCCGCGTTTCCATCTCGACCAGCCGCTCGCCCCGGGTGCCCGTTTCGGCCTGCCGCCGGGCCCCGCGCGCCATGCCGCGCGGGCGCTGCGGCTGGCGGTGGGCGATGCCGTCACCCTGTTCAACGGACAGGGCGGCGAATACGCCGCCCGCATCGAACGCATCCAGAAAGACGAAGTCGCGGTCAGCGTCACCGGCTTTGCCGACGTCGAGCGCGAATCGCGCTTGCGCGTGATGCTGGCGCAGGGCATTTCGAGCGGCGAACGCATGGACTACACGCTGCAGAAAGCGGTGGAGCTGGGCGTGACGGCAATCCAGCCGATCGCCGCCAAGCGCAGCGTGGTCAAGCTGACGGCCGAACGCGCCGACAAGCGCGTCGCACACTGGCAGGGCGTAGTGGCCAGCGCCTGCGAACAATGCGGACGCAACCGGGTTCCGGCAGTGGCCGCGCCGCTGACGCTGGCCAACTGGCTCGGCCAGCGCACGGGCGGGCGCCTGCTGTTTTTATCGCCGTTGGCCGAGGCGCGGCTGGCCGACCTGCCGCCGCCGGCGGCGCAAGACTGCCTGGTCGCCGGCCCCGAAGGCGGGTTCGAAAGCGACGAGGTCGCCGCACTCCTGGCAGCCGGAGCGGTCGCCGTCCGCCTGGGGCCGCGCGTGCTGCGCACCGAGACGGCCGCGCTCGCCGCGCTGGCCGCGATGCAGACGCTATGGGGCGATTTCTAGGCGCGCAGCGGGCGTAAAAATCCGGGCCGGTTGCCCGGATTTTATGCCCGGCGAGGGGGCCGATCAGGGACGCAGGTAAGTGTAGCCCTGCTTCTGGCGCTGCATGATTTCCACCACGCCCGAGGAAACATAGCCCACCTTGGCATGCATATCCTCCTTGTCGAGCTTCTGATTGCGCATGGTGTTCTGGCACGCCACCACCGACACCCCGGAATCGACCGTCTCGCTGATGCGGTTGGCCACTTCGGACTCGGCTTTCAGCATGTTGATGCCGGGGCCAAACGCCACGATTTCGAGTTCGACGCTGTCCTTGCCCATGTCCTTCTGGATATTCCTGGCGTTGTTGAGCGCCAGATTCCAGGTGGCGGGGTCGTTTTCGCTGACCTGGATCACCATTTTCGACTTGTCGGCGGCCAGAGCGGCGGCGGGCAGCGCCAGCGCGCCCATCAGCAAAGCCCCGCCCAGCAGGGCACCCAGCGTATTCATGCGTTTCATGTGTCGATCTCCAGCGGAAGATGGGTTGCGGTGCGAACATGCGCCCCGTTTTCATATGACGTAAAGATTAAGCGATATATTCCGTTTATTCTCGTGGGCGTTGCCGCCCTGCGCCGCATGGAGGTTTTCTGTATCCTTCGCGTTAATCAACCCCGTTCAGGTCAAGCCGTTGAAAGACACCGCCGATTTCGTCCACTGGTTCCGCTCCGCCGCCCCCTACATTCACGGTTTTCGCGGCAAGACCTTCGTCATCGCCTTTGGCGGCGAACTGGTGGCGGACGGGGGTTTCGTGCAACTGGCGCATGACGTCAACCTGCTGAACAGCCTGGGCGTGCGGCTGGTGCTGATCCACGGCGTGCGGCCGCAGGTGGAAGCACGGCTGACCGAGAACGGCACTGCGATCCGCTACGTGAATGGACTGCGCGTCACCGACGACGCCGCGCTGGCTTGCGTCAAGGAGGCCGCCGGCACGGTGCGGGTGGAGATCGAGGCGCTGCTGTCGCTGGGATTGGCCAACACACCGATGGCGGGCGCCGACATCCGGGTGGCCTCGGGCAATTTCGTCACCGCGCAGCCGCTGGGCGTGCGCGACGGCGTCGACCTGCTGCACACCGGCGAAGTGCGCAAGATCGACGCCGCCGCGATCCGGCGCCGCCTCGACCAGCACGATATCGTGCTGCTCTCCCCCATCGGCTACTCGCCGACCGGCGAAATTTTCAACCTCAGCCTGGAAGACGTGGCCACGCAAGCCGCCGTCGAACTGGCTGCGGACAAGCTGATCTTTCTGATCGACACCGAGGGAGTGCCGCAAGACGATGCCGACGCTGAAAGCCCGAAAGGACTTGCAAGGCCGCATCTGCCGGACACGGAACGGGCGATCCACAACGCCCTCACCGTGAACGAGGCGCGCCAGGTGCTGGAAAAAGCGCACGCGCTGCCGGAAGACATCACCTACTACCTGCCCTGCGCCATCGCCGCCTGCACCCAGGGCGTCAAGCGGGCACACTTCATCAGCCGCCACCGCGACGGCGCCCTGCTGTCCGAACTGTTCACCCGCGACGGCGTGGGCACGCTGATCACGCCGGCACCGCTGGAAACCCTGCGGCCCGCCACCATCGATGACGTCGGCGGCATTCTCGGCCTGCTCGAGCCGCTGGAACGCGAAGGCATCCTGGTGCGGCGTTCGCGCGAACTGCTGGAAATGGAAATCGAGCGCTTCCTGGTGCTCGAATCCGACGGCGTCATCGCCGGCTGCGCGGCGCTTTATCCCTTCCCTGAGGAGCAGGCCGCCGAACTGGCTTGCCTGGCGGTATCCAGGGAATTTCGCGGACGCGGATTTGGCGACCGGTTGCTGGCAGAAGCCGAGAAAAACGGCAAAAAAGCCGGCTTCGAGCGGCTTTTTGTCCTGACCACCCGCACTGAACACTGGTTCGAGGAACGCGGCTTCATCGACAGCAGCCCCGACCATCTGCCCAAGCGCAAGCAAACGCTATACAACTACAAGCGGAAATCCAAGGTTCTGCAAAAAACCCTGTAGAAAAGGAAAGAGGCCTTGCGTCTATATGCCCAGCGTCCGGGATGGCCCTGCCGCGCCCGCCATGCACCGTTCCATGCCGCCGGCATGCGGTCCGGCCGTTTCAGTGGCTTCCGGATCTGGCTCGCCGCCCTGCTGCTGGCCGCTGCCGGCCACGCCGCCGCCAGCGCGGATCGGCCGCTGGTATTCGGCGTCTTTCCCAACATGACGGCGAAGCAAACCGTCGAAATCTACCGCCCGCTCGCCAACGCGCTGGAGCGGCACCTGCAGCGCCGCATCGTCGTGTACAGCGCGCGTGACTTCAAAACCTTCGTCGAACGCACCCGCCAGGGCGAATATGACATGCTGCTGACGGCACCGCACCTGGCCTGGCTGGCACGCCAGGATGCCGGCTACCGGCCGTTGCTGAAGTACGTCCGCCCCACGCAGGGCCTGCTTGTGGTCAAAGAGGCTTCGGGATTCCAGACGCCGGATGAGCTGCGCGGCCGCACCATCGCCACCGCCGACGCCATTGCCGTGGCCGTATTGGCGGTGCAGGCGGAGTTGGCCGCCGACGGACTGCGGCACGACACCGATTACCGCACCGTGGATGCGGGCACCCACTTCAATGCCGCGATGCAGGTGCTCAATGGGCGCGCCGACGCCGCCATGCTGGGCATGCATCCTTACTTGCTGCTGCCGCCCGAGGTGCGCCAGCAATTGCGCGTGCTCGCCAAAACCCCGCCTCTCTCAAGCCTGATGTACCTGACCCACCCGCGTCTGCGCGACCGCGAGGCGACGGCCATACGCCAGGCCTTGCTCGATTTCGCCGCCACGCCCGAAGGGGCCGCCTTCATGCAGCACGGCGGCTACGGCGGCTTCGCCGCCGTGGATGGCAGCGAATTGCGCGCTTTCCGCCCCTATGCCCTGCGGGCGTAGGAAATATTGCGGGCAAGCCGATGAAGGCATGGTTCGGGCGGCTCTCGTTGCGCTACAAACTCACCCTCGCCGCGCTGGGGGTGGAAGCCGCGATGCTGGCCTTTCTGATCGCCAACGGCGTCCAGCTCACCCGCCAGGAGTTGCAGCAGCAGGCCGAGTACCGCGTGCGGGAAGTCGGGGAAAACCTTGCCGCGGCCCTGCTTGCGCCTTTGTCGCACCAGGATGACGCCAGCGTGCGCGACTTCATCGAAACCCTGCAGCGCGACGATGGCCTGAAAATGATCGCGGTGCGCGACAACAACAAGCGCATCGTGCATCAGGCCGGAACCGACGGCACCGAAGCCGATTTCCGGCTGCTGCAGCCGATCGAGCTTTCCGGCCAGCGCTATGGCGAAATCGCCCTGGTCCTGTCGGGCGACTTCATTCACGAGGCGCGCAGCCGCTACGTGCGGCAAAGCCTTTCCATCGCGGCTGCGGCCTTGCTGCTGACGGGCATCCTGCTGGCCTTGTCGACCGGCGGCGTGGTGCGCCGTTTCGAAGCGCTGACCCGTGCCAGCAAGCGCATGGCGCAAGGCGACCTCGACGTCAAGCTGGCTGGCGAAGGAGCCGATGAAATCGGCCAGCTGATCGGCACGTTCAACCGCATGGCCGAATCGGTCCGCTTCAATATCGACCGCGCACGCGAAAACGAAGCCCGCTTTCATGCGATCGCCGACTACACCCACGACCTGGAATTCTGGCTGTCGCCCGAAGGCCGGCTGCTCTGGATCAACCCGTCGGTCGAGCGCATGATCGGCCACAGCGTCGCCGAATGCATGGGACAACAGATGGACTTCCCGGCCGACGTCATCCATCCGGAAGACCGTGCCGCAGCCGAATTCCAGCTGCGCCAGGCCTTGCGCGGCACCTCCGGCCAGGGCTATGCGCTACGGGTATGCCGCAAGGATGGCGGCCATTTCTGGGCGGTGGTGAACTGGCAGCCGATTCACGATTACAGCGGCGTTTACCAGGGCATCCGCGCCAGCATCCACAGCATCGACGACCTCAAGGCGACCGAGGCCAACCTGCGCCAGGCCATCAATGAACTGCGGATGGCGGAAAGCCTGCAGGGCAAGTATCTGGAGGAAACCGAGCAGGAACGCGCCCGCCTGGTTTCGCTGCTGTCGGCGATGAACCTCGGCATTCTGTTCGTCGCCGCCGACAACCGCGTGATCTACCACAACCCCGCGTTCAGCCGCATGTGGATGATCGGGGAAGAGACCGCCCTGATCGGCCTGCCGGTGCACGAAGTGCTGGCCAAATCCGCCTCGGTGCTGGCGCGCCCCGATCACTTTTCGCGCCACCTGCTGTCGGTGCTGGAAACGCGCGAGCTGTCCGACAGCTATGAAATCCAGATGACCGACGGCCGCGTCATCACCGAACTCGACTACCCGGTGCGCGACCGCGAAGGCCGCTTCATCGGCCACCTGTGGATTTACGAGGACATCACCCGCGAACGCCAGACCGCCGAACAGCTGGTGTATCTGGCCGAACGCGACGCCCTCACCGGGCTCTACAACCGCCACCGCTTCCAGCAGGAACTGGCGCGCACCATGCTGGAAAGCGACCGCCACCACATGCAGTGCGCGGTGATGTTTTTCGACCTCGACGAATTCAAAACCATCAACGACAGCTATGGCCACCGTGCCGGCGATGCGCTGCTGATCCGGGTGGCTGGCGAAATCAGCGCCCTGGTGCGGCGCAACGAGATTCTGGCGCGGCTGGGCGGCGACGAATTCGCCATCCTGATCCCGGCGGTGGAAGGCAACGAGGCCGAGGCGCTGGCCGAGCGCGTGGTGCGCGCGGTGTCGCAGATTCCTTTCCGTTTCGACGGGCAGAACCTGCGGCTTACCACCAGCCTCGGCATTGCCTACTATCCCGAGCACGCTACCGATGCCGACGACCTGGTCGCGCGGGCCGACATCGCCATGTACCAGGCCAAGGATGCCGGCAAGAATACCTGGCGCGTATTTCGCGCTGACCGCGAGGCCGACAGCGAAATGCGCAGCCGCCTGTCGTGGGGCGAACGCATCAGCAACGCGCTCGACAAGGGCCTGTTCCAGTTGCATTTCCAGGGCGTCTACCGGACGGACGACGGCACGCTGTCGCACCTGGAGGCGCTGATTCGCATGGTCGACGAGCGCAATCCCGAGCAGCTCATCATGCCGGCGCATTTCATCCAGCTGGCCGAAAAAAGCGGCCGCATCCTCGACATCGACCGCTGGGTGATCCACGAGGTGCTGCGCACGCTGTCGCACAACCCGGGCGTTCCCGCCATCGCCATCAATCTGTCGGGACGTTCGCTGTCCGAGCCCGGCCTGCCGCAATACATCGGCGACGAGCTGCGGCTGGCCGGCGTCAACCCCGGCCGCCTGATCATCGAAATCACCGAAACCGCCGCGGTTTCCGACCTGCACGACGCCCAGCGCATGATCGAAGCGATGCGCCAGTTCGGCTGCGGCGTCAGTCTCGACGACTTCGGGGTCGGCTTCGCCTCCTTCGCCTACCTCAAGCATCTGCATGTCGACACCATCAAGATCGACGGCATTTTCATCCGCGACCTGCCCGCCGACCCCGACAACCAGGTGTTCGTGCAGGCCATGGTCAGCGTCGCCCTCGGGCTCGGCAAGTCGGTCGTCGCGGAATACGTCGAGGACAGCCAGACGCTCGCCCTGCTGCGCCGGTTCGGCGTCGATCTGGTGCAGGGCTATCACCTCGACCGCCCGGTCGCCGGCCATCCGGCATTGCAGGGCGCCGCCTGCGCCGAGGCCCCGGGCTGACGGCGCTTATGCGTTGACTTTCCCAGGGAGCCGCGCCATTCCGGCGCGCCCCCGCCCGCCTTTCCATCCCACGTCCACTTTCGTGGTGGACAGGGCCTCCCTGGCGTCTATATCTAACAAGTCGACCAGGAGAAACCCATGCGAGCAGAATCCCGTTTCGGGTACAAGCAGGCGCACGTTCTCAATCAAGGGCGGGGCGTCCCGTTTGCGCTGCTGTTGCTGGGCACGGTCGCAATGCCGGCGCATGCCTTGCCCAGCTATGCCCGACAGACCGGGCAGGATTGCATCGCCTGTCACGTCGGCGGATTCGGCCCGCAACTCACGCCCTACGGCATCCGCTTCAAGCTGGGCGGCTACAGCGACAGCGACGGCAAGCCCGGGCACATCCCGCTTTCGGCCATGCTTCGGGGCTCCTGGACACACACCCGCCAGGACCAGGCCGGCGGCGCGGCACCGCATTACGGAACGAACGACAATGGCACGCTGGACGAGGCATCGATTTTTCTTGCGGGCAAGCTGGTCGGCCAGATGGGGACTTTCATTCAGGCCACGTATTCCGGTGTCGATCGCGTGAGTTCGCTCGACAACGTCGATGCACGCTACGCACACACGCTGACGCTCGCCGGCAAGGACGCGACGGTGGGCGTTTCGCTCAACAACAATCCCAGCATCCAGGATCCGTTCAACACCCTGCCTGCCTGGGGATTCCCGTACACCTCGTCGGATCTGGCGCCGACGCCCGCCGCAGCACCGCTGATCAATGGCGGCCTGGCCGGGCATGTGGCCGGCTTGTCCGCCTATGGTTTCTGGAACGACTCGGTGTATGCCGAGGTGGGCGCATACCGCACCCTCTCCGCCTCCGCGCTCAATGCGATTGGCATTCCCGACGACGGGGGCGTGCTGAGCTCGCCCGCGACTTACTGGCGTCTGGGCTTCTTCAACGATCTCCGGAAACAGAACTGGTCGCTCGGCCTGTTCGGACTGAATGCCGCCTTGCAACCCGACCGCAATGGCGGCCCCTCGGATAGATACAACGATATCGGCGCGGACGCGTCTTACCAGTTCCTGGGTACGCGTCGCCACATCGGCACGATCAATGCCCGTTATACCCACGAGCGGCAAACGCGCAACGCGTCCTTTGCCGTCGGCGAGGCAAGCAATCGGAAAGGATCGCTCAACGAGTTCCAGGTCAATGCCTCGTATTACTACAACCAGACCTGGGGAATGACCGCCGGTCATTTCACGATCAATGGAAGCCACGACGCCACCCTGTACGACATCTCGGGCGCCCCGGATTCTGCCGGCTACCTCCTGCAGGCCGACTGGACGCCATTCGGGAAGGAAACCTCGTGGGGTGCGCCCTGGGTGAATGTACGGCTGGGCCTGCAATACACGATGTACACCAAATTCGATGGCACAGGCAGTCACGCCGGCGATAACGACACCACCTATCTGTTTGCCTGGACATCATTCTGAACTTACAAGAGGACATCACCATGCGTTCCCGCCAGTCTCTTTCGGCAGTTTTTTTCGTCTGCCTGACACTCGCCGGGCTGTCCGGCATCAGCCCGGCTGCACATGCAGCCGGCGACCCAAAACGCGGGGCGGACACCTTTGCACAGGAATGCGCCGTATGCCACAGCGTCCTGGAAGGCCATAACAAGATGGGCCCGTCGCTGTTCGCCGTCGTCGGCCGCAAGGCGGGCAGCATTGCAGATTACGTTTATTCAGCGCCGATGAAGCAAAGCAACTTTGCCTGGGGTCCCGACAAGCTCGATGCCTATATTGCGCATCCCGAACAGGTGGTGCCCGGCGACAAGATGCGCTACCACGGCCTGGCAGACGCGAAAGACCGGGCCGACGTCATTGCCTATCTGAACACCCTACACTGAATCGCCGGATAGCGGCCTGCGCCTTGCCGGACCGGCCGACGTGAGCGGGGCACAAGTCAAAAACTGTTAAAATTCCCCGTTTTTCAAGCATTTCCGGGAATCCGCCGTGCTCACCGCTTCCAGCATCACCCTGCAATTCGCAGCCAAACCCCTGTTCGAGAACGTCAACGTCAAGTTCGGCGACGGCAACCGCTATGGCCTGATCGGCGCCAACGGCTGCGGCAAGTCGACCTTCATGAAAATCCTCGCCGGCGAACTCGAGCCCACTTCGGGCAATGTCTCGCTCGACCCCGGCGAGCGCATGGCCTGGCTGCGCCAGGACCAGTTCGGCTACGAGGACCAGCGCGTGCTCGACGTGGTGCTGCAGGGCCACGCCGAGATGTGGCAGGTGATGCGGGAAAAGGACGCCATCTACATGAACCCGGAGGCGAGCGAGGAAGACTACCTGCACGCCGCCGAACTGGAAGCCCGGTTCGGCGAGATGGGCGGCTACGACGCCGAGGCGCGCGCCGGCGAACTGCTGCTCGGCGTCGGCATCCCCACCGAACAGCACAACGGCACCATGAGCCAGATCGCGCCCGGCTTCAAGCTGCGCGTGCTGCTGACGCAGGCGTTGTTCTCCAACCCCGACATCCTGCTGCTCGACGAACCGACCAACAACCTCGACATCAACACCATCCGCTGGCTGGAAAACGTGCTGAACGAGAGCAACGCCACCATCATCGTCATCTCGCACGACCGCCACTTCCTGAACCAGGTCTGCACCCACATGGCCGACCTCGACTTCGGCACCATCAAGGTCTACCCGGGCAACTACGACGACTACATGCTGGCCTCGACCCAGGCCAAGGAACGCCAGGCCAGTGCCAACGCCAAGGCCAAGGACAAGGTCGCCGAACTGCAGGAATTCGTGCGCCGCTTCTCGGCCAATAAGTCGAAGGCGCGCCAGGCCACCAGCCGCCTGAAGATGATCGACAAGATCAAGATCGAGGACTTCAAGCCGAGTTCGCGGCAGAACCCCTACATCCGCTTCGAGCCGGAGAAGGCGCTGCACCGCCGCGCGCTCGAGGTCGAGAACCTCAAGTTCGGCTACGACGACACGCCGCTGTTCAGCAATCTCGGCTTCTCGCTGGAAGCCGGCGAAAAGATGGCCGTCATCGGCGGCAACGGGGTCGGCAAATCCACCCTGATGAAGCTCCTGATGGGCGAACTGACGCCGCAGTTCGGCGAGGTGCGCTGGAGTGAGAACGCCAACGTCGGCTACTTCTCGCAGGACCACGTCGCCGACTTCGACATGGACAAGAACCTCACCGACTGGATGCACCAGTGGACCCAGCCGGGCGACGACGAACAGGTGCTGCGCGGCATCCTCGGGCGGCTCTTGTTCTCCGGCGACGACGTGAAGAAATCGGTGCGCGTGCTGTCCGGCGGCGAAAAGGGCCGCATGCTGTACGGCAAGCTGATGCTCGGCCGCCACAACGTGCTGGTGATGGACGAGCCGACCAACCACATGGACATGGAATCGATCGAGTCGCTCAACCTCGCGCTGGATCTGTTCAAGGGCACGCTGATCTTCGTTTCGCACGACCGCCAGTTCGTCTCGAGTCTGGCCACGCGCATCCTCGAAATCACCCCCGAGGGCGTCGAGTTCTACATGGGCGGCTACGACGAGTACCTGCATTCGAAGGGCCTCGAATGAGCGAAGTCGTCGTCATCGGCCTCGGCCAGCTCGGCCGCGTGTTCGCCGGCGGCCTGCTGCGCGCCGGGCGCACAGTCGTCCCGCTCAACCGCGGCGACGACATGGCGACGCTGGCGCAGGCCCACCCCGCGCCGGAGCTGGTGCTGGTGGCGGTGGCCGAGAACGACCTGCACGGCGTGCTGACGGCCCTGCCCGTGGCCTGGAAACCGCGCGTCGCGCTGATCCAGAACGAGCTGCTGCCGCGCGACTGGCAAGCGCACGGCTACGTGGACCCCACGGTGATCTCGGTGTGGTTCGAGAAAAAGAAGGGCATCGACGCCAAGCCGCTGATCGCCTCGCCCGTGGCCGGCCCGGGCGCCGCGCTGCTGTGCCGCGCGCTCGCCGCCATCGACCTGCCGTGCCGCGAAGTCGCGCCCGGCGACGCGCTGCTGTTCGAGCTGGTGCGGAAGAACGTCTACATCCTCACCACCAATATCGCGGGCTTGAAAACCGGCGGCACGGTATCGCAGCTGTGGACGCAGCACGAGGCGTTCGCGCGCCAGGTGGCAAACGAGGTGATGGACATCCAGGAGGCGCTCAGCTCCGTCAGACACGACCGCGACAAGCTCATCGCCGGCATGCTGGAAGCCTTCGACGGCGACCCCGATCACAGCTGTACCGGACGTTCGGCGTCGGCGCGGCTGGCACGCGCAATCGGGCACGCGGACGAGTTCGGCTTGGACGTGCCCGTCCTGCGGGCATTGGCGGGCTGAGCCGCGCGCGGGCGGTCAGATTGCGCCGTCCCCGGGGCTTTTCGCGTCGCCGCCGACCACGCCCGCACGGTCGAACGGCAGCCAGCTGGGCGAGCGGTCGGTTTTGACGCGGCCCTTGATGCGGTAGGGCACCCCGTGCTTCAGCGATTCCGGCGGCAGGGTCTTGATCTGCTGGATCAGGTGCTTCGACTGCACGACCGCGTCCACCCGCAACAGCGTGCCGGACGTCGCCGCAATCAGCGTCGGCACGCGCGCCAGCCCCCGCGCAAACGGACGCCCGTTCACCTCCAGCTCGAAATCCAGCGCCTCGATCTTCAGATCGAAGTCGTTCGGATTGCTGATCCGCAAGCCCACGTCGAAGCGCTGCTCGAACAGGCCGAGGCTCTTGACGTCGATTTCGGCGACGCTCACCCTGGGGGCGACGGCGTTCGGCGGCAGGCCGGAACAGGCGGCGAGGCCGAGCGCGAGAAGCAGAACGAGCAGACGCTGCAACATGGAAAGCCTATCGAATCTGCGCCAGCAGCTGGGCGGCCATGCGCGCGGCTTGCGCCGCATAGCCGCCGCCGAACAGGTTGGCGTGGTTGAGGATGTGGTAAAGGTTGTAGAGCGTCTTGCGCACCGCATAACCCGGGTCGAGCGGCCAGGCCGCACGATAGGCGGCGTAAAAATCCGCTGCGAAACCGCCGAACAGTTCGCTCATCGCGAGGTCGCATTCGCGGTCGCCGACATAGCTCGCCGGATCGAAAATCACCGGTGCTCCATCGGCGAGGTAGCCGTGGTTGCCGCCCCACAGATCGCCGTGCAGCAGCGAAGGCGCCGGCGCATAACCGTCGAAGAAAGCGTCCAGCTCGTCCAGCAGCACCTCGCCGTCGCGCTGCAGCGCGCCGCCGTAGCCGTTCTGCGCGGCCAGCCGCAACTGGAAGCCGAGCCGTTCGTCGCGCCAGAACGCGATCCAGTCGCGCGCCCAGCCATTGCGCTGCGGCGTGCTGCCGATCCAGTTGTCGTGCGCCCAGCCGAATTGGGATTGCGGCACGCGATGCTGCAGCGCCAGCCGTTCACCCAGGCAGGCGGCATCGCCGTTGCCGCGCAGGTCGAGATACTCCAGCACCAGAAAGGCCTGGCCCGCCGCCGCGCCCGTGCACAGCGGCTGCGGCACCCGTACCCCCTGCGCAGCGGCGAGCGCATGCAGCGCAGCCGCCTCGGCCTCGAACATCGGCAGGCGCTGCGCCCGATTCGCCTTGACGAAATAGCGGCGCGCACCGTCGCTCATGCCGAAGGCCTGGTTGATGTCGCCGCCGCCTATCGGGCTCAGCGCGCCCGCCGCGAACGGCGTGCCGCTGGCGGCAGCGATCGCTTCGGCAACGGCGGCAGCGAGCGTCATGCGGGCAGCGCCCAAACAAAACGCGCCCCGGAGGGCGCGCTGGGCAAGGCACGGCGGACGCGCATCGCGGCTTACTTGCCCCTGGGACGCTGCTCGAACATTTTGGCGATGCCGGGGTCGCGCGAGGCGCCGGCGGCCTCCATGCGCCTGAGGTACTCGTCCCACAGCGCGGCCTGATTGGTGCCGAGGTCGTGGAGATATTCCCAGGAATAAATCCCGGTGTCGTGGCCGTCGGAAAAAAAGAAATTGATGCCGTAGAGGCCGACCGGCTCGGCGGCGTTGATCAGCACGTCGCGCTTGCCGACCTGCAGCACCTCCTGGCCGGGGCCGTGGCCGCGCACTTCGGCGGACGGCGAGTAGACGCGCAGGAACTCGAACGGCAGCTCGAACCGCGCACCGTCGGTAAACGCGATTTCAAGCTTGCGCGAAGCCTGGTGGAGCTTGATGTCGGTAGGAGTGGGAATGGCCATGATTGAAGCGCTCGAAATGAATTTGGCCCCAAGTGTAAACCCGCGATGCAGAGATAAAACCCCGGCAAGGCAAGGGCTGAAACCGATGGTGACCTGAAAACTGGCGCGCCCGGCGCGATTCGAACGCACGACCCCTGCCTTCGGAGGGCAGTACTCTATCCAGCTGAGCTACGGGCGCAAAGTCGGCGAAGCATAGCCGGTTTGCCGCGCGCCGTCCATCCGCCGGGGGCCCGCCCTTTCCTGTCGGGGCTGCTTTCCTTATAATCGCGGCTTTCGATGCCACCCCCACTAAGGATAATTTCATGGCCGATTCGCACGCCAAGATGACCCAAGCCACCCCGCAGGAAGTCATCATTTCCGTTGTCGCCGGACTGTTCGCGCCCCTGCTGGCGATTTTCCTGATCGTGATGCTGGTGCTCGGCATCCAGGACAACCACAAGCCGGACACCACGAGCGATGCCGCCCAGAAAGCCACCCTCGCGCGCATCAAGCCGGTCGCGCAGCTGGCCGCGCTCGACGCCAGCGCCCCCAAGGTCGAAAAATCCGCCCAGGAAGTCTACGATGCCGTGTGCGCCGCGTGCCACGCCGCCGGCGCACTGGGCGCGCCCAAGTTCGAAAACAAGGGCGACTGGAGCGGCCGCCTCGGCCAGGGCTACGACACCCTGGTCAAGCATGCCATCGAAGGCATTCGCCAGATGCCCCCGCGCGGCGGCGGCGACCTGTCCGACACGGAAGTGGCGCGCGCGGTGGCCTACATGGCCAACTCGGCAGGCGCCAGCTTCAAGGCGCCGGAAGCGGGCGCGCCGGCCGCACCCGCTGCGGCCGGCAAACCCGACCCGGCCAAAGGCAAGCTCGTCTACGAAGCCAATTGCGTGGCCTGTCACGCGAGCGGCGTAGCCGGCGCGCCCAAGCTGGGCGACAAGGCGGCCTGGGATGCGCGCGTGGCTCAAGGCTATGCGACGCTGTACAGCCATGCGCTGAACGGCATTCGCGGCATGCCCGCCAAGGGCGGCAACGCCAGCCTGTCGGAAGCCGATCTGACGAATGCGGTGGCTTACCTGTTCGTCGAGGCCGGCGGCAAGCTCTAAGGCGTGACGGGGCCATCCGGACAAGCGGCGTACAGTTCGATGAAAACCACGGTTTTCCTGATCGCGTCGGCGGCGGCTGTGCTGCTTGCCTGCGGCCAAGCCGAAGAGGCCGTCGTGCCGCAACTCCCGCAGGCCGAACCGGCGCCTGTGGCCCAGCCCGTCGAAACGCCGCCTGCGCTGCAGGCCGCGGCGGCGCCCAGGCCGGAAGCGACCGCGGTAGCTGAAGCCACGCCTGCGCCACAGCCCGCAGCCGCCCCGGCGCCCCGGCCCGCTGCGCCGAGCAAGCCTGCGGCAGCCCAACCCGATGCAGCCGACCGCGCCCAACCGGCGCCTGCCGACGAGGCCGCGGCCAGCGCCGCCAAGCCCGACCCCGCGCACGGCCAGCAGGTTTATCGCCAGGCGTGCGCTTTCTGCCACGACAAGGGCGTGGCTGGCGCACCGAAAGCCGGCGATGCTGCCGCCTGGGGCCCACGCCTGGCACAGGGCCTGGACACCCTCTATGCCTCCGCCTTGCAAGGCAAGGGCGCAATGCCGGCCCGAGGCGGCAACCCGGCGCTGGCAGACACCGACGTCAAGGCCGCGGTGGATCACCTCGCCGCGCAGTCGCGCTAAACCTCATCATGCCGCTCGTCTGCCCAAAGTGCGGGAGCGAGCAAGTCCGCAGCGCGGCGCTGCACGCCCACGACGGGGTGCGCCGCATGCTGCTGCACACCCCGCTACGCTGCCGCGACTGCCGCCATCGCTTCTGGGTGTTCAATCCGCTCAAGCCCTTGTTGCTGCTGGCGAGCGTCGGCGCGCTGGTCGGCGTGACCGCCTGGTTCGCCCTCGATCAGCACACTGCCGCCATACCGGCAGCGCAAGCACCCGATAGACTGCCGCACACCCGTGCCGCGCAGGGCGATGCCGAAGCGCAATTGCAGCTGGGGCTGCGCTACGCCGAGGGCGACGGGGTGATCCAGAACGACAAGGAAGCCGCCAAGTGGTTTGCCCTGGCAGCCCGACAGGGCCTGGCCGAGGCGCAATATCAATACGGCCTTGCGCTGTTGGAAGGGCGCGGCGTGGTGCAGGATTATCGCGCGGCTTTCGGTTGGCTCGAAAAGCCGGCGCAGCGCGGCTACGCCAAGGCGCAATACAGCCTGGGCGAACTCTACCGCTACGGTACCGGCACCGCGGTCGACAAGGCGCGCGCCTACCTGTGGTTCAACCTCGCCGCTGCGCAGGGCGTGGACGCTGCCGCCAAGGCGCGCGACAGCCTGGTATGGCAGCTGAAACCCGAGCAGATCGCGGCCATGCAGGAAGAGGCGCGGCATATGAGCCGCAACACGGCCGCGCCCGCGGCTGCCCCCTGAGCGACTTCTTCGCCAGTTACGGATGCGCGTGGGTCGCGTCCGCATCCACGTCCAGCGGCCACAGCCGATGCGCGTCCAGCTTCATCCGGGCATCGATGGCCAGCGCGCTCAATTGCGTCTGCTGCGCCTGCAGGCGCCCTTCCAGCGCCAGCCGGCGATTGAGCAGCACCTGATCGAGGCTGCCTTCGCCCAGGCTGTAAGCGCGCGCCGCCAGCCGTTCCGCTTCATCCAGCGCCTGCGCGGCACGGTCGGCCTGCTGCCAGTTGGCAGCCTGCGCCGCCGCCGCTTCGAAATCGGCGCGTGCCTCCTGGCGTAACCGCTGCTCCAGCCGGATGACGGCATCCTGCGCGGCAGCGCTCAACTGCTCGGCAGCCTGCTGATCGAAACGCCGGGCCGCGCCCGGCAGGGTCAGTCCGAGATTCAGTCCCAGCACGTGTTCGTTGCCGCCGGCCTCGTTTTTGTAGAACACGCCGACGCTGGGATCGGCGCTGCGGTGCTGCGCCAGCTTGCGCGCCTCGGCCTGCAGCACCTCGGCCTGGCGGCGCGCGCGCGTGAGCTCGTGGTTGTGCGCCAGCACGGCGACGACGTAGTCCTCCGCCGTCCCGGCAGGCGGCAGCGGCAGCGGCAAGGCGCCGTCCGCCGCGACCGGCAGCGCGGGATATTGCGCCAACAGGCGGCTGCGCGCCTGCTGCTCGCGCGCGCTCGCCTGCTGCTGCTGCAGGCGGACCTGCGCCAGCGCCGCTTCGGCATTGACGCGCTCGGCGCGCGGCGACTCGCCCAGACGAATCCGCGCATTCACGACCGCGAGCTGCTGTTCGGCGAGCTGAAGCTGCGCCTGCCAGAGCTGCGACTGACTGGCGACACCCAGCCAGTCGAACCATAACGCGAGCAGTTGCCGCCCGCTTTCATGCAGCGCTTCGCCCAGGTTCGCTTCGGCATGCGCGGTGAGGGCGCCGGCCAGGGCGCGGTCGGCGGCGGCGCGGGCGGGCAGCCGCAATGGACGCGACAGCGCCACCCCCCACTCGGCCTGGTTGTCGCGCGGCGTCGTCTGGACACGGCGCTGCGCCAGGTCCGTCCCCACCAGCCATTCTTCGCGCCCGCGCTGCAGACTCTGCCCGCGCAGTGCCTGCGCGGCCAGTTCGCCGCGCGCCTGGGCCACCATGGGCGAGGCCCACAGGGCCGCTTCCGCCGCCGCCGGGTCGGGCAGATAATCGGCGCGCGCATTGGCTGCGAACGCCAGCGCGAGTGCGAGGGTCAGTTTGTGCACGGCATTCATGCGCGCGCTCCTTTCAGAATGAATTGGCGATACAAGAGCGGCAGCATCACCAGCGTCAGCAAGGTGGCGCTGACCAGGCCGCCGATGACGACGATGGCGAGAGGCCGCTGGATTTCGGAGCCGGGCCCGCTGGCGAACAGCAAGGGCACCAGGCCGAAAGCGGCAATGCTGGCGGTCATCAGCACCGGGCGCAGCCGGCGCAGCGCACCGTCGCGGACGATGGCGTCGCCCTTCAGACCCTCGGCGCGCAGCTGGTTGAAGTAGCTGACCAGCACCACGCCGTTCAACACCGCGATCCCCAGCAAGGCGATGAAGCCGACCGAAGCGGGCACCGACAGATATTCGCCCGATGCTGCCAGCGCGAAAATGCCGCCGATCAGCGCCAGCGGCACGTTCATCATCACCAGCAGCGCCTGGCGCAGGTCGCCGAAAGTGACGTACAACAGAAAGCCGATCAGCAGCAGCGCCACCGGCACCACGATCATCAGGCGTTGCGCGGCGCGCTGCTGGTTTTCGAACTGGCCGCCCCAGGCCAGGTGATAGCCGGCAGGCAGCTTGACCTGCGCAGCGACGGCGGCCTGGGCGTCGGTGACGAAGCTGACCAGGTCGCGCCCGGCGACGTTGGTCTGCACCACTGTAAAGCGCGCCGCGTTCTCCCGCTTCACCGCCACCGGACCGTTGGTGCGCTTGAGATGCGCCACCTGATCGAGGCTGATTTCGCGGCCGTCCCCCAGCACCAGGCGGATCGCCTGCAAGGCATCCGGCGACTCGCGCAAGCCCGGCGGCCCGCGCAATTGCAGCGGTACGCGCCGCCCCTCCTGCTGGACCACGCCGATGACTTCGCCTTCCAGCTGGGTGCGCAGCAAGGCGGCGATGTCGTCGGCACTGAGGCCGAAACGGCCGGCGGCGTCGCGGTCGATTTCCGCCTGCAGATACTGCACCCCCTCGTTCTGCTGGGTGTACACATCGGATGCGCCGGAGACTTTCTCGACCACCCTGAAAATCTCGCCCGCCAGCCGGTTGAGCGTGGCAAGGTCGGGGCCGAAAATCTTGATCGCGACGTCGCCGCGCGAACCGGTGAGCATCTCCGACACCCGCATGTCGATCGGCTGGGTGAAGTTGTGGGCGATGCCGGGAAAACCTTCGACCACCTTGCGGATTTCCTCGGTCAGCCATTCCTTGTCCGGCTTGCGCCATTCGGCTATCGGCTTCAGCACCAGAAACGAATCGGTGTCGTTGAGGCTCATCGGATCCAGCCCGAGTTCGTCGGCACCGACGCGGGCGACGATGCGCCGGATCTCCGGCACGTTCTTCAGCAGCGCCTGCTGCACCCGCAGATCCTGCGCAACCGACTCTTCCAGGCTGATCGACGGCAGCTTTTCCAGCTGCACCAGAATGTCGCCCTCATCCATCACCGGCATGAAGGTCTTGCCGATCAGCGGATACACCCCGGCCGCCGCCAGCATCAGCACGCCGGCGGTGGCGTAAACGATTTTCGGGCGTGCCAGCGCGCGGTCGAGCAAGGGAACATAGATAGCCTGCGCCTTGCGCAGCAGCCACGGGGCTTCGTGGGCGGTCTGCTTCAGCAGCCACGAGGCCAGCACCGGGATCACGGTAAGCGCCAGCAGCAGGGAAGCCGCCAGCGCAAACACGATGGTCAGCGCAACCGGCCTGAACAGCTTGCCCTCCAGCCCTTCCAGCGTCAGCAGCGGCAGAAAGACGATGGCGATGATGGCGATGCCCGACGCCACCGGGCTGGCGACTTCCTGCACCGCCCACAGCACGCGCTGGACCGGCCTGATTTCGGTGTTTTCCGGATCGTGCGCCAGGTGCGCGACGATGTTTTCCACCACCACCACCGCGGCGTCGACCAGCAGGCCGATCGCGATCGCCAGCCCGCCCAGGCTCATCAAATTGGCCGACAGGCCGAACTGGCGCATCAGCACAAAGGTGGCCAGCACCGACAAGGGCAGGATCAGCGCCACCACGATGGCGGCGCGCAGGTTGCCGAGGAACAGCAGCAGCAGGATCACCACCAGCACCGCCGCCTCCAGCAGGGCCTTGCTCACGGTGCCGACGGCGCGGTCGACCAGTTGCGCGCGGTCGTAAAACGGCGAAACGCTCACGCCCGCGGGCAAGGTGGCCTGAATCTCGGCGAGTTTGGCCTTGACGTTCTTGATGAGCTCGCCCGCGTTCACGCCCTTCAGGCCGATCACCAGGCCTTCCACCGCTTCGCCCTGGCCGTTTTGCGTCACCGCGCCGTAGCGGGTCAGCGCATCCATTTCCACGCGCGCGACGTCGCCTACGGTGACGACCACGCCGGCGACGGTCTTGACGCCGATATGGCGCAGGTCGTCCAGCGAACCGATGCCGCCGCTGACGCGCACCACCCAGGTCTCCTCGCCCTCGTTGACGCGCCCGGCGCCGTTGTTGCGGGTATTGGTTTCCAGCGCCGTGCGCAATTCGTCGAGCGTCACCCCGCGCGCGGTCAATGCGGCGGAATCGGGGCTCACGGCAAAAGTGGCGACGTGGCCGCCCAGCGCGTTGACGTCGGCCACCCCCGGCAATGCGCGCAGCTGCGGGCGGATCGTCCAGTCGAGCAGGGTGCGTTTTTCCGCCAGCGTCAACGGCCCTTCGATGGTGAACATGAAGAGTTCCGACAACGGGGTGGAAATCGGCGCCAGTCCGCCCGACACGTTGGCCGGCAGGTCGCCCTTCACATTGGCGAAGCGTTCCGCCACCTGCTGACGCGCCCAGTAGATGTCGGTGCCCTCCTCGAAATCGACGGTGATGTCGACCAGCGCGTTCTTCGACAGGCTGCGCAGAATGGTCTGGTGCGGAATCCCCAGGAGCTCGGTTTCAACCGGCTGGGTGATGCGCGCTTCCACTTCTTGCGGGGTCATGCCGGGCGCCTTCAGAATCAGCTTGACCTGGGTGGTGGAAACGTCGGGAAAGGCATCGATCGGCAGCAGGTGGAAGGCGCGTACGCCCAGCCCCGCCAGCGCCAGTGCGAGGACGAGCATCAGCCAGCGCCGCGCCAGCGCGAATTCGGTCAGGATGTTGAGCATGGCTTATTCCCCCAACCATTGCGCCTTGAGCGCCGCCACGCCCTTGACGGCAACGCGGCTGCCCGCGGCCAGCCCGCCGACTTCCGCCTGGCTGGCGTTCTGGCGCAGCAGCCGCACCGGCGTCGGCTGGAAGCCCTGCGCGGTTTCGACGAACACATGCGGCTGCGCGTTTTGCCATACCAGGGCGGCGGCGGGCACGCTCAGGCTCTGCGCCGCCTGGGTGCCGGCAATCGCCGCCTGCACCGACTGGCCGGGGCGCAGCAGTTTTTGCGGATCAGCCAGACTGGCGCGCGCAAGCACGCTCTGCGCGGCATTCAGCTGCGGCAGCAGCGCGATGATGCGCCCGCCGGCATTGCTGCCCACCACGCTGACCGTCTGGCCGACGGCAACCTGCCGCGCCTGCGCGGTCGACAGCGGAATCTCCAGCGCCAGCTTCGACAGGTCGGCCAGCTTGGCGAGCGCCACTCCCGCATCCACCCGCTGGCCAGGCTCGGCCGCGCTCTCCGTCACCACGCCGGCGATCGGCGCCGTCAGCGTAAGCATGCTGCCGGATACCTTGCCGGCTCCCAGCAGCGACAACGCGGTTTGCGCGGCCGCTTGCGACGCGCGTGCCGACTGTGCCTCGGCACGCGCGGCACGCAGGCGCGATTCGGCGATCAGGCCTTCGCTGAACAGCTTTTCATCGCGCGCGGCATTGCCGGCAGCGAGCTGCGCTCTCAGCCGCGCCTGCGTCAGCGCATTCTGTGCGTCGGCGAGCCCCGGCATCGACAGGGTGACCAGCGGCGCCCCGCGCTTGACGCTATCGCCTGGCTGTACATGGAGCTGCGTGACCAGTCCGGCACCTGCCGCCGCGATCACGCGCACGCTGGCCGGTGGCAGCGTCACCCGCGCCGCATAGGTGAGCGCCGGGCTGGCGTTTTGGGTGGCCGCGGCCACGGTGGCAATGCCGAGATTTTTCTTCTGCGCGGCGGTCAGAGGCAGGACGTCGGCGGCAAAAGCGGGGGTGGCGCCCAACAGCGCCACGACGAGGATAGGGGTGGCAAAAAAACCAGTGGCCATGTTTGATCTCCATGAAAAAAAGGCAGGCGCGCAGCAGCAGACGCGCCGAAAGGGCGATCAAACGAATGGCGGCGCTAAAGCATGGGGAAGCGTATGGGGAAGCGGTGCAAGACGCAACGGGGGCGGCGCGGGCAAGCCTGCGCGGGGGCTTGCCGCCGCGGCAGCCGGCAGCAGTTGCCACGGTGCGGCCGGCTGCACCGCGGCAACTGCGTCCGGCACCGCATGGCGCAGCCGCATGCCCTGCGCCACCGCAATTTCCGCACCGTGCTCATCGGCTGCAATCGCATGGTAGGGCACATCGGCCGGCGCCTTCTGATGCACATGCAGGAACCCGCCGTGGCCCGCATAGCCGCTCCCTGGCTGAACCGCGCCCGCGTGGGCATGGATGAACGGCGCCATCGCCTGCAAGGCGATGACGAACCAGAGCATCAAAAAGCGGGGCAATCGGCGGGTCACGGTGAACGGGGGAATCGGGCCTGTAAACAATGGGAACGTTTTCGGAATCCGCGGGATTCCTTCCGCAGGATCATGGCTGCATCCTGCGCACCGCAGCTTAAGCCAGCCTTAAGTCGCGGCCATGCGCCAGCTTAATCGGGGATTCCCCGCAGTTCAATTCGCGATTTCGTACCATGGCGGCTGCCAGGCCGGAAACGGAGTTGCGCCCGGCACCGTGACGACAGCTTAAGGCTCCCCTAAGAAAGCCCGCCTACAGTGGCCTCATCGCATGACAGCAGGAGGTCACCATGTCGCATCCAACCACGATTCAAGCCCGCCGGGTATACGACCCGCTGCTGCGGCTGCTGCACTGGGCCATCGCGCTCTCCATCCTGGCGCTCATCGCCACCAGCCAGCTGGCCGAGCTGTTCGAACACGGCCCTTATGAGGACACGCTGTGGAATCTGCATATTGTCAGCGGCTACGTGCTGGCGGCCGGCTTGCTGACACGCCTGCTGTGGGGGCTGGTCGGGCCGGCCAGCGCGCGCTGGCGCGATCTGTGGCACCCCGCCGTATGGAAGGACAGCCTCAGAAACCTGCGCCTGCCGAGCGCCCATCGCAGCGGGCACGACCCGATCGCCAGCCTGGGCTATCTGTTTGCCTATGGCGTGATGGCGCTGATGGTCGTCACCGGACTGGGGCTCGCCGCCAGCGAATTCCAGGCTGGCCCGCTGGCCGCCTGGCTGGGCAATGCCGGCTGGCTGGAAGACGTGCTGGGCGATCCGCACGAAGCCGGCTTCGTCTTGCTGCTCGGCTTTATCGGCCTGCACATGGCGGCGCTGGTATTCCACCAGTGGCGTGGCGAACGGGTGGCGCAGAGCATGTTCACCGGCAAGCAATATCTCGATGCGGAAAATGAGGTGCAGCATGATTAAGCGTCTTTTCTGCGGCGCAGTGGCGGCGCTCGGCATGGTGTCGGCCGCCTCGGCGGCCGACACCCCGGCCAGCCTGATGGCGCACTATGCCCAGGCGGCGGGCATCCCGGTTGCGGCCCTGTCCGCCGCCCGCGGCGCAGCGCTGTATCGCGCCGAGCATCCCGGACGCAATGCGCAGACGGCGAGCTGCGCCAGCTGCCACACCGCCAACCCGCAACAGCCCGGCCGCAGCCGCGTCGGCAAGCGCATCGAGCCGCTGGCGCCGGCGGCCAATCCCGAGCGCTTCACCGATGCGGCCAAGGTCGAAAAATGGTTTCGCCGCAACTGCGGCGACGTATTGCAGCGCGAATGCAGCGCCCGCGAAAAGGGCGATTTCATCGCCTGGCTGAGCCAGGTTCAATAAAGGAGCGAGCATGAACTATCTATTGCGTGGAATCGGTGTGCTGGCGGCGGTCGGCACGTTCAGCCTGCTGGCGTTTTCGCTGCCCTCGGGCGAGGCCCACGGCGACGGCGGCGGCGACGCCCTGCCGCGCCTGACCCACAAGGCCTGGCAGCAGGAATGCGCGAGTTGCCATATCGCCTACGCACCGGCGTTCCTGCCGAAGGCATCATGGCAGCGCGTGATGGGCGGACTCGGCCAGCACTTCGGCGAGGACGCCAGCCTTGATCCGGCGACGCAGGCTGATATCCTGCGGTTCCTGGAGATCAACGCCGCCGATGCCGGCAGCAGCCGCATCGGGCGCAAGGTGATGCAGCGCATGGACGCGCAGGACGCGCCGCTGCGCATCACCGAATCCCGCTGGTTCGTGCGCAAGCACGACGAGGTGCCGCGTGCGGCATGGTCGCGCAAATCGGTGGGATCCGCCGCCAACTGCGCGGCCTGCCACCGGCAGGCGGAACAGGGCGTGTTCGACGACGACTCGGTCAGAATTCCGAAATGAACCCGAAGGGCAAAACCTGGCGATGCGCATATTGTTGGTGGAAGACGACCGGATGCTGGGCGACGGCCTGCAGGCCGGGCTGACCCAGGCGGGCTACGCCGTCGACTGGCTGCGCGACGGCGAGGCGGCGGTGGCCGCGCTGGGCGCCGAAACCTTTGCCGCCGTGGTGCTCGACCTGGGCCTGCCGAAACGCGACGGTCTGTCGGTGCTGCAATGGCTGCGCGGGCGCCACGATGCGACGCCGGTGCTGATACTCACCGCGCGCGACCAGTTGGAAGACAAGGTGCGCGGGCTCGACCTGGGCGCCGACGATTACGTGCTGAAGCCGTTCGACCTCGACGAGATCAGCGCCCGCTTGCGCGCACTGGTGCGGCGCGCCCATGGCCGCCCGGAACCGGTGCTCAGCCTCGGCGACGTCGAGCTGAATCCGGCGGCGCGCACGGTGACGCGCGCGGGCGAAGCGGTCGAGCTGACCGCGCGCGAATTCGATCTGCTGCATGTGCTGCTGGAAAACGCCGACCGGGTGCTGACCCGGCGCACACTGGAAGAGCAGCTCTATACCTGGAACGACGCGGTCGACAGCAATGCGCTGGAAGTCCACATCCATCATCTGCGGCGCAAACTCGGCAACGATCTGATCCGCACCGTGCGCGGCGTCGGCTACACGGCGTCGGCGCGCCCGCCCGCCGCATGAACCCGCCGGCACCCTATTCCCTGCGCCGCCGCCTGGTGTGGCTGCTGACCGGCGCAGTGGCGGTCGTCTGGCTGCTGGCCGCGCTCGCGGTCTACCAGCGGGCGCACCACGAAGCTGACGAAATGCTCGACGCCCAGCTGACGCAGCTTGCCGATACCCTGCTGGCGATCGTGGCGGGCGGCGAAGTCGAACATTTCGTGAAAGAACTGCGCAAACACGGCCATCGCTACCCGGTGCCGATCGCCTTCGAAGTGTGGCTCAGCGAGGACGGCGAGACGCGACGCCTCGTGACATCGCCCGGCCACAGCGGATTCGAAACGGGAATAACGGCAGGCTTCAGCGAACATCGGCACCTCGGCGCGCACTGGCGTCTTTATGCGGTGCAGGATGACGACGCCGAATACCGGGTCGTGGTCGGCGAGGCCCATGCCGCCCGCGAGGGGCTGGCGCGCGAGATGGGCTTGTCGCTGCTGCTGCCCGCCACGCTGGCGCTGCCGCTGATGGCGCTCGCGGTATGGTGGGGGGTGGGCCGCTCGCTGCGGCCGGTGGACGGCTTGGCGCGGCAGGTCGGCGCGCTCGACGCCCAGGCACTGGCGCCGCTCGACGAGTCGGCCGCCTTGCCGAGCGAAATCGCGCCGCTGCGCGCCGCGCTCAATGCGCTGATCCGGCGCGTCACCGAGGCCTTCGAAAACGAGCGCCGCTTCACTGCGGATGCCGCCCACGAACTGCGCACGCCGCTGGCGGCCTTGAAGGTACAGGCCCAGGTGGCGCTGCGCGCGCAAGCCGCCGACAGCCGCCAGCACGCGCTGGCGCAGGTGATCGCAGGCGTCGACCGGATGACCCATCTGGTCGAGCAATTGCTGACGCTGGCGCGCGTCGACCCTGCCAGCCAGGGCAGCGCGCCGCCGCTGCTGGACGCTGCCGAGGTCGTCGCCGCCGTGTGCGCCGAACTGCTGCCGCAGGCGCAGCGCCGGGGGCAAACCCTGGTGGTCGATGCGGCGCCCGGCTGCACGGTCGCGGTGACGGCAGCATGGCTGCAGGTCGCGGTACGCAACCTGGTGGACAATGCCCTGCGCTATGCGGGCGAGGGAGCCCGCATCGAGGTGCGCCTCGTCCGCAGCGGGTCGGCTTGCGCAATCACCGTCGCCGACAATGGCCCCGGCGTCGCAGCGTCTTTGCGATCGCAGCTGAGCGCGCGTTTTGTGCGCGGCGAGATCGAGGGCGATGGCTGCGGACTGGGCCTGTCCATCGTCGCGCGCATCGCCGCGCTATCGCATGCGCAACTCGAACTGGGCGACGGGCTGCCGCGCGCGGACGGCGGCCACGGACTGGCCGCCACGCTCCGCTTCGGCGGCGCATCGGGCCCGGCCTGAAACGCTACCCCCGGCGGCGTGCCGCCGGTTCAGTAGCCGTAGCCGCCCCGCCCGCCGGGGCCCATTCCCTTGCCGCCCCCCGGACCCATGCCGGGACCACGGCCTGCGGGCGGCATGTCGGGCAAGCGCTTGCCCTGCGCCTTGGCGCGCTCCTGCATTTTCTGGTGGTGCTCCTGGCGGAAGGCTTCGCGCTCCTGCTCGGTTTTCAGCGCGCGCATGCGGTCGCGATACTCGGTGCGCTCCTGCTGCGTCATTATTTCGGAACCGTAAACGCGTTCGCGTGCCTGCATGTGGGAGTCGGCGACGACCGGCACGGGAACGCCCAGCGCAACGAACAGGGAAATGGCCAAGATCGATAGGTGTTTCATCGCAGTCTCCTGTGCAACGGGGAAAATGCTCCCTCACTCAAGCCTGAGCGCATCCGGAAGCATCGATTTTCAATCTAGTACAAAAGACCCCGCCTCCCAACGCTACTGCACGGGCTGGATCGCCGTCACGGTATAGACGCCGTCGACTTTCTCGACATGGAATTTCACCGTGTCGCCCACTTTGACGGCGTCCAGCAGCGCGGGAGGCTGCACCCGGAACACCATGGTCATGGCGGGCATGGCGAGGTTGGCGAGCGGGCCGTGCTTGAGGGTGATCTTGCCGTTGGCCGCATCGATCTTGCGCACCACGCCATCGCTCATCGCGCTGGCCGCGGCGGCGGACGGGGCGTGGGTATCGGCATAGAGCGGCGGCGCGATCGCCAGTGCGGCAAGCAATGGAATCAGCTTCTTCATTTTTCGGTTCCTTTCATGGGAGCGACGGTGAGGGTGCCGTGCATGGCATCGGCCATGGCGAGGGCAATGGTGCGCACCGGCTGGGCCGCCGTCAGGACGATCCACGACAGTGGTGGCGTTCATGCCGTCTCCTTTCGTTCAGTGGCCGGCATGGCCGGCGGGTTTGCGCACCGTCACCTCGACATCGCCCGGCGCGCCCGGCGGCGAAGCGGCTTGCGGCGCGCGTACCGGCGCGGCCAGCTCGCCGCCGTATTCATGCGCCTGCGCGCCGGCCGGATGCCGGTACCAGCCGGGATCGGAATAATCGCCGCGCGGCTGTTCGCGCCGCACCTTCATCACCGTGAACATGCCGCCCATCTCCAGCGGGCCGAACGGCCCCTGCCCGGTCATCATCGGCAGGGTGTTGTCGGGCAGCGGCATGTCCATTTCGGCCATGTCGGCCATGCCGCGTTCGCCCATCACCATGTAGTCCGGGATGAGCTTGTTGATCTTGCCGGCGATGCCGGTGTGATCGACCCCGATCATGGTCGGCACCGCATGGCCCATCGCATTCATGGTGTGATGGCTCTTGTGGCAGTGAAACGCCCAGTCGCCCTCTTCCGTGGCCAGGAAATCGATCTGGCGCATCTGCCCCACCGCGATGTCGGTGGTCACCTCCGGCCAGCGCGAACCTTTGGGCGTCGGACCGCCGTCGGTGCCGGTGACCTCGAACTCCACCCCGTGCAGATGGATCGGGTGGTTGGTCATGGTGAGGTTGCCGATGCGGATGCGCACGCGGTCGTTCAAGCGCACATTCAGGCTGTCGATGCCCGGAAAGGCGCGGCTGTTCCAGGTCCACAGGTTGAAATCGAGCATGGTGTTGACCTGCGGCGTGGCGCTGCCCGGCTCGATGTCGTAGGCATTGAGCAGAAAGCAGAAATCGCGGTCGACGGTTTCGATCAGCGGGTGCCGCCCCCTGGGGTGCGTCACCCAGAATCCCATCATGCCCATTGCCAGCTGCGTCATTTCGTCGGCATGCGGGTGATACATGAAGGTGCCCGGGCGGCGCGCGACGAATTCATAGACAAAGGTCTTGCCCGGCCGGATCGGCGGCTGCGTCAGCCCGCCGATGCCGTCCATGCCGCTGGGCAGGCGCTGGCCGTGCCAGTGGACGGTGGTGTGCTCGGGCAGGCGGTTGGTGACGAAAATGCGCACGCGATCGCCCTCCACCACTTCGATGGTGGGGCCGGGGCTCTGGCCGTTGTAGCCCCACAGATGCGCCTTCATGCCGGGAGCGATTTCGCGCACCACCGGTTCGGCGACGAGATGGAATTCCTTCACCCCGTCCTTCATCCGCCATGGCAGCGTCCAGCCGTTGAGCGTCACCACCGGGTTGTAGGGCCGCCCCGTCGGCGGCAGCAGCGGCGGCTGGGTATCGGGTTTGTCCATGCTGACAATTTCGGGAAGCGCCGCCATCGCCACGCTGCTGACTGAAGCGGCGCCGACGCCGGCGGCGGCCGCGCCGGTGAGCTTGAAAAAATCACGTCTTGAAGTCATGGGAAATCCTTTCAATGCCCGCCCGCCGCGGCGGGGGCAGAGGAGACAGAGGTAGGCGCGGCGGTTTTGCCGGGCGTGCCGAGCAGCGCCATCCGCAAGTCCGCCTCGGCCAGCCAGAAGTCGCGCTGGGCGTCGATGGCGGCGTTGACCGCGGCAATCTGCGAACGGGCGTCGGCCAGCAGCTCGAACACGCCGATCAGCATGCCGTTGTAGCGCAGCAGATTTTCGTCGGAAATGCGTTTTTTCAGCGGCACCACCTCGTCGCGCAGATGCCGCGCGACGGCGTACTGGCTATGCTGCATGGCATAGGCTTCGCGCACCTCGGAACGCGCGTTGATCGCGCTCTCGCGCGCGCGCTCAAGCGCCTGCCGGTAGCGCGATTCGGCCGCCGCCACCCGCGTCTGCCCCCAGTCGAACAGCGGCAGCTCGAAGCTGATCTCATAGCCGCGTTGCTGCGGTTCCTCGTTCGAACCGTTATTGACGACACCGAGTTCCAGCACGTTGACGAAACGCGTACGGCGGGTCAGCCCGAGGTTTTTCGCCAGCGCCTCGGCCTGCAGCCGGGTCATCTGCAGATCCAGGCGCGACGCCATCGCCTGCTGCTCGACATCGGGCAGGGCCGGCAAGGCCGCGGGCAGATCCGGCAGACGCGGCGGCAACTGCAGCTTGTCCGCATTCGGCAGGCCCATCAGCCGGATCAGGCGCTCGCGGGTTTGCAGCTTGGCCTGCTCGCCGCGCGCCACCGCCAGTGCGGCGTCGGCATAGAACGATTGCTCGCGCGCCTGCTTCAGGCGGCTCCAGTTGCCCACTTGCGCCATGCGGCGCGCCAGTTCGGCGCCGGCGTCGGCGGCGTCCATGGCCTGCTGCCGGTATTGTGCAGTCTGGGTGGCCGCCACCGCGGTGTAATAGGCGCGGCGCGTGTCGGCCGCCAGACGCAGCACGTCGAGCACCAGCATGCGCCGGGTCTGCTCGAACAGGCGCTGCTCGATTCCCGCGCGCATCGGCAGCGTCAGCAGCCGCGCCAGATTGAGGTGCAGGCTGCGTTCCCATTCCACCTCGCTGCCGCGCGTCAGCCGGCCGATGGAAATCCCCGGGTTCGGCAGACGCTGCGCCGCCACCCGGTCGGCCTCGGCAATTCCCAGCGTGTTGAATGCCGCCTGCAGGCCGGGATTGTTAAGGAGCGCAATCTGCACCGCATCGTCGGCCGAAAGCGGCTGCGCCAGCAGGGCGTCGATACGCGACTGGATGTGCGGGCGGGCGGCCTCGTCGCGCGACCAGACGACATCTTTCTGGAGGTACGACCGGGCGGCGGATTGAATCGCCTCAAACCCGCCGTCCGGAGACAAGCTCGCACAGCCTCCCAGCAGCAATGCCGCAGACAGCACGGCAAGGGAGCGCGCGCGCGGGGGCCGAGGAAGCGTCCTCATGGCCGTCTTCCTAATGTCCATGGCCGGTATGCTCCGCGTCGTCGTTTTGCTGCTGCGATTCGCGCAGATAGGTGCGCCAGCCGCCGATTGCGCCGACGCGGTCGCTGGCCGCGCGCCAGTCTTGCAACGGCTCGTCGCGCCAGCCCTGATAGTGCCGGAAGGGAGCCACCGCCGCTTCCGGCGGCGCGGCCTCAGCGGCATAAGCCGCCGGCGTCAACGGACTCCATGCGCACGTCCACAGCGCGGACGCCCAGAAAAAACCTGCGCGCGCCGGCGGCGCCGCATGGCGAAAAAAAGCCTTCAACATGATGAACCTCACACACGCGGCACGCGCCACGGTCAGAATCGATGAAACGTGCCCTTGCCCGGCACGGGATTCAGGTGAGGCCGGGGCGGGGCGGTCGCTCGGGGCCGTCGGGAACGAAAGCGCCGAACGCTACGGCGGGATGGGGGGTGTAGCGGTGCGCGGCAGGCGCCGGCGAGGCGGCGTCGGCAGCCGGAATCGGCAGTGCCGAAGCCAGGGCGCAGGCTGCGCAGTGCGCGCAGTCGGGGGATGCCGAGGGGCTGCCCGGCTGTTGCTCCTGCTCATGGCAATCCGCCATCGCCGCGTCGGCCATCTGCGCCGCCGCGGCCGGAGGCGGCGCAACCAGGCAATCCAGCATGGCGGCGGACGCAAACGTCTGCAGCGGCACAGCCAGCATCAGCAGGATCAGCAAAAATCGGGGGAATCGGGTAGGCACGCCGGCAGTGTAGTCAAAAATCAATTCAGTTGAGAGACCGCAGTATCCCGCTCAGGTTCCCGATCCGGCTTCTCGCGATCAGGAACGCCGTTTGCGCGGCTCGTAATGCGCCACGGCGCGCATGATCTCGGAGTAGGGAAAATCGGCGCTGCCGCCAAACCGCTGCTGGCCCTGCAGCACGGTGGCGGCGATGTCGGTGGTTGCGTCCGCCGCCCCGCCCATCGCGCCGGCCAATCCGCGCACGCCGCCGCACTGGGCGCGGATTTCCTTGCCGAACGGCCATGGCGCGGCGGGATTGATCTTCAGCGCGAACTGCGCATTCTCGTGCAGCGCCCGGTAGAACGCCAGGCAGTGTTCGCGCACCGCCGGGTCGCCGCAGGCGATCGCTTCGCGTTCGGCCAGGTTGAGCCTGCGCGAGCGGCTGCAGTCGGCGCAGCGCGACAGCAGCGCGCGCTCGAACGGGCAGCTGTGCTCGATATAGGCCTTGCGGGCCAGCTTGTAAGCGCTTTCGTCGTATTCAGCCATGAGGCGTCGCCACACAAAGCCAGGTTGAACGGTTTTACCAGTCGTCGCCGGACAGGGTCTTGTCCAGTTCGCGCTCGGCAGTGAGCGTTTCCTGCGCGGCGATCTCGTTCTCCGCGAAGATCATCTTGTACTTGTCGCCGGACTTGGGATCGAGCGTCTTGCGCAGTTCGTTGACGTGGGCGCGGGCCTCCTTGAAGGTCGCCCATTCGCCCTGTTTTTCCAGCACTTTGAACATTCCCATGCGGAACACGTAGTAAGGCATGGCCGCTCCTCAACTCAATTTGCCGTGGCACTGCTTGTACTTCTTGCCCGAACCGCACGGGCAGGGATCGTTGCGGCCGACCTTGGGGTAGGCATCGGCCGGGCCCGCCGCAGCGGCTTCGGCCGCCGCAAAGTCCTGCGCCTCGTCGTAGCCGGCGTGCTGGTATTGCACATTGGACGGCTCTTCGAGCTCGACCGCCTGCACGTCCTCGGGCGCGCGAATCTGCACCGTGGTGGTGATCTGCGTGACCTCGGCCTTGATCGCGGTGAGCATGGCGGAGAACAGCTCGAACGCTTCGCGCTTGTATTCCTGCTTGGGCTGCTTCTGCGCGTAGCCGCGCAGGTGGATGCCCTGGCGCAGATGATCCAGCGCCGACAGGTGATCGCGCCAGTGGCTGTCGAGGCTTTGCAGCATCACCGCGCGCTCGAACTGGCGCAGGCCGTCGGCGCCGACCAGCGCTTCCTTCTCCCGATAGGCCGCATCGGCGGCGTCCATGATCTTCTTGCGCAGGCCTTCCTCGTTGAGCGCCTTGTCCTCGTCCAGCCATTGCGTGAGCGGCAGATCGAGCGAGAACTGCGCCGCCAGCGATTTTTCCAGCCCCGCCACGTCCCACTGCTCGTCCATGCTGCCGGGGGCGATGTACAGGTTGATGGCGTCGTCCAGCACGTCGTCGCGCATGGCGCGGATGGTGTCGCCGATGTCTTCGCTCGCCAGCAGTTCGTTGCGCTGCTCGTAGATCACGCGGCGCTGGTCGTTGGAGACGTCGTCGTATTCGAGCAGCTGTTTGCGGATGTCGAAGTTGCGCTGCTCGACCTTGCGCTGCGCGTTTTCGATCGCACGCGTCACCCACGGATGCTCGATCGCCTCGCCCTCGGGCATTTTCAGGCGGTCCATGATGGCGGCCACGCGGTCGGAAGCGAAGATGCGCAAGAGCGGGTCTTCCAGCGACAGGAAGAAGCGGCTGGAGCCGGGGTCGCCCTGGCGCCCGGAACGGCCGCGCAACTGGTTGTCGACGCGGCGCGATTCGTGGCGTTCGGTGCCGATGATGTGCAGCCCGCCGGCCGCCAGCACGGCTTCGTGGCGTTGCTGCCAGTCGGCCTTGAGCGCATCGACGCGGCCGGCCTTGTCGCTGTCGGACAAGGCCGGGTCCTGATTGACGGCGTCGATCTCCTTCTGGATGCTGCCGCCCAGCACGATGTCGGTGCCGCGGCCCGCCATGTTGGTGGCGATGGTGATGCCGCCCGGCAGGCCGGCCTGCGCGATCACCTCGGCTTCGCGCGCGTGCTGCTTGGCGTTCAGCACGTTGTGCGGCAGGCCGGCCCTGGTCAGTTCGGCCGACAGGTGTTCGTTCGCTTCGATGGAGGTGGTGCCGACCAGCACCGGCTGGCCGGCGGCATTGCGCGCGCGGATGTCGTTGATCACCGCCTGGTCGCGTTCCTTGGCGGTGCGGTAGACCTGGTCGTGCTCGTCCTTGCGGACCATCGGCCGATGGGTCGGGATGACCACGGTCTCGAGTCCGTAGATGCTCTGGAATTCGAAGGCTTCGGTATCCGCGGTGCCGGTCATGCCGGACAGCTTCTGGTACATGCGGAAGTAGTTCTGGAAGGTGATCGAGGCGAGCGTCTGGTTCTCCTTCTGGATCGCCACGCCCTCCTTCGCCTCGACCGCCTGGTGCAGGCCTTCCGACCAGCGGCGGCCGCTCATCAAGCGGCCGGTGAATTCGTCGACGATGACCACCTCGCCGTTCTGCACCACGTAGTGCTGGTCCCTGAAGAACAGCGCGTACGCGCGCAGCGCGGCATACACATGGTGCATCAGCATGATGTTGGCGGCGTCGTAGAGGCTGCCGCCGGGCTGCAGCAGGCCCATCTCGGTGAGGATTGCCTCGACCTTTTCGTGGCCCGCTTCGGACAGCAGCACCTGGCGCGATTTCTCGTCGACCGAGTAGTCGCCTGCGGATTCCTCGTCCTTCTGCCGCGTCAGCCGCGGCGGCACCAGATTGACCTGCTGGTACAGCGCGGTGTTCTCCTCCGATTGCCCGGAGATGATCAGCGGGGTGCGCGCCTCGTCGATCAGGATCGAGTCGACCTCGTCGATGATGCCGTAGGCGAGCGGGCGCTGCACCTTCTCGCCCGCCTGGTAGACCATGTTGTCGCGCAGGTAGTCGAAACCGTATTCGTTGTTGGTGCCGTAGGTGATGTCGGCGGCGTAGGCGGCCTGCTTCTCGGCATGCGGCATCTGCGACAGGTTGACCCCGGTGGTCAGCCCGAGGAAGCCGTACAGCCGGCCCATCCATCCGGCATCGCGGCTGGCCAGGTAGTCGTTCACCGTCACCACGTGCACGCCCTTGCCCGCCAGCGCATTCAGATAGGCCGGCAGCGTCGCCATCAGCGTCTTGCCTTCGCCGGTGCGCATCTCGGCGATCTTGCCGTCGTGCAGCACCATGCCGCCGACCATCTGCACGTCGAAGTGGCGCATGCCGAGCACCCGCTTCGACGCTTCGCGCACCACGGCGAAGGCCTCCGGCAGCAGCTTGTCGAGCGTCTCGCCGTTTTCCAGGCGCGACTTGAACTCGGCGGTCTTGCCGGCCAGCTCGGCGTCGGACAATTTCTCCATCGCCGGTTCCAGCGCGTTGATCGCTTTCACCTTTTGCAGGTATTGTTTGACCAGCCGGTCGTTGCGGCTGCCGAAGACTTTCTTGAAAATGGATTGCAGCATGAGGAATCCGAAATGCCCGCAGGACGCGGTAAATCGTTGAATTTTAACATAGCGGAACGGGCTTCCCGTGACGCCTTCAAGACAGCGGCGCAGGCTTCCTGCGACGCCCGCGTGGCACGCCCATGAGCGCCGCCAGCCTCGCCGACCTGCTCGCCAGCCAGCTGCCGCACGGCCTCGCGGTGCGCGCCCGCGCCCTGCTCAGCACCCAGGCGGCGCTCGAGCGCGCCCTGCCCGCCGCGCTGGCCGGGCACGTCCGCGTCATGCAGCTGGAAAACGGCCTGTTGAGCCTCGCCTGCGACAGCGGCGCCGTCGCCAGCAGACTGCGCCAGCAGACCGACGCGCTGATGGCCAGCCTCGGCAAGCGCGAAATCGCGGTGACGGCGGTGCGGATCAGCGTCAACCCGGAACTGCTTGCGCGCTACGCCCACCCGGTCGAAAAACACGGGCTGCCGCCCGCCGCGCTGGACGAACTCGCGCACCTGAACACGGAGATTGAAGATGGGCCGCTGAAGGAGGCCCTGGACCAGCTGCTGCGCCATCACCGGCACGACTGATGGTGACTTTGGCATCACCGCCTATACTGGGGTGCATGCCAGCCAGTTTGCCTGGCTTTCTACTGAATTTCCCTGGAGCGCAAGATGCGATCAACCACCCGCCTCATATTCATGGGGACCATGGTCATGGCAGCTTCAATCGCTGCGGCCGCCCCTCCTGCCATCGTCACCCAAGGCAAAGGGGCGGCAATTGCCTGTGCAAGCTGCCACGGTGTGGATGGCGCCGGCAATGCCCAGGCCGGGTTCCCGGTGCTGGCGCAACTGCCGCCCGCGCACTTCGCCAAGCAGATCGCCGACTTCAAGGCCGGCACCCGCGCCAATCCAGTCATGAGCCCCATTGCGATGGCGATGAGCGCCGAGGATATCGAAGCCAGCGCGCGCCATTATGCGGGCCAGGCGCGCCCGAAAGCCGCAGCCGCCCCGGCGGATCCCGCTGTCATTGCGCGCGGCAAGCAGCTGGCGATCAACGGCGCCTGGGACCGGGACGTGCCGCCCTGCTTCAAATGCCATGCGGTTGACGGCCTCGGCGTCGCGCCGGCATTCCCGCCGATCGCGGGACAACACGCCGCCTATACGGTGAGTCAATTGCAGGCCTGGAAAACCGGCGCCCGGACCAATGATCCGCAGACGCTGATGAAGACGGTTGCGGAAAAGCTCACCGATGACGAAATCCGTGCAGTTGCCGACTACCTGGCAACGATCGGCACCCCGGGAGAAGGGAAATGAATCAATCCATCGGGTATTTGTTGTGTGTGCTCGCCCTGGGCGGCATGGTCAGCGGGTGTGACAAGCCGCCGCCCCCGGCGGCCACCGTGGCCGCGCCTGCGGCAACCGCTCCCGCTCCCGTTGCCGTTGCCCCGGCCCGATTCGCCCCGCCGGCCGAAAGCGACATTCCAGAAAACGAATTCGGCGAAGCGGTCTTGCTGGGCAAGAATATTTTTGTGAATACCCAGCAATACGCCAAGGATTTTGTCGGCAACGGCATGAACTGCGCCAACTGCCACCTGGACAACGGACGCAAAGCCGATTCCGCCCCGCTATGGGCGGCTTATGTCCTCTATCCCGCCTACCGCCAAAAAACGGGCCAGATCGACACCATTCAAAGCCGCATCCAGGGCTGTTTCCTTTACAGCATGAATGGCAAGCCGCCCGCCCTGGACAGCAAGGAAATGACCGCTCTGGTGACCTACCATTACTGGCTCGCCAAGGGTGCGCCGACCGGCGTCAAAATGCCGGGACAAGGTTATCTGAAGGTGGCGAAACCGGCGCAGAAACCCGACGTGGCGCGCGGACGAGCCGTCTACGAGAACAATTGCGCGATATGCCATGGCGCCAACGGCGAGGGCATCCAAGCACGCGGCGAGTATGCGTTCCCGCCTTTGTGGGGCAATGATTCGTTCAACTGGGGCGCCGGTATGCATCGCGTGGACACGGCCGCGGGCTTTATCCAGGCCAACATGCCCTATGGGCTCGGCGGCACGCTGAGCGACCAGGAAGCCTGGGATGTGGCCTTGTTCATGAATAGTCATGAACGCCCACAGGATCCGCGCTTTTCCGGCAGCCTTGCACAGACGCGGGACCAGCATCACGAAGAAAACTGCCTGTATGGACGCACCCCCGAAGAACTGGCGGCAGCGCTCGAAAAGCAGGCGAAAACCGCAACTGCTGCCGAAAAAACCAAGCCGGCAGCAGAACAATTGGAAGGGATTTCTCCGGCAATCTCGCACTAGCGGCGACGCTTCGATCAAGCGCTGTCTGACCGGGCCCGATTCTAACGGCGTGAGAACGGATGCAGCGCTCGTCCGGCTCACGCCACCTGACGATGCCGCATCATGGCGTCAATGCCGCCAGCCCGCTGCGGATATGCAGGTCGCGCTGGGGATAGGGAATGACGATGCCGGCGTCCTTGAAGGCGCGCCAGATCGCCAGGTTGATGTCCGAGCGCACGCTCCCCAGGCCGGCCTCGGGATCCTGGATCCACACCCGCAGCTCCAGTTGAATTCCGCTGTCGCCGAAGGCCATCAGCCGGGTCGTCGGCACCGGGTCGGCGAGCACCCGCGGGTTGGCCCGCGCGGCTTCGGCCAGCAGGGCCAGCGCCTGTTCCGGATCGTTGTCGTAGCTGATCGAGACCGGGATCTTCAGGCGCACGTTGCGGTTGCTGTAGCTCCAGTTGATCACCTCGTTGGTGATCAACATCTCGTTGGGAATCAGCCGCTCGACCCCGTCGCGGTCCTGCACCACCACGTAGCGGGCGTGCAGTTCCTGCACCCAGCCGAGCTTGTTGTCGATGGTGATGACGTCGCCCGGCCGGATCGAGCGGTCGAACAGCACGATGAAACCGCTGATGAAGTTGCTGGCGATGCGCTGCAGGCCGAAGCCCAGGCCCACGCCCAGCGCGCCGCCGAACACCGTCAGCGCGGTGAGATCGATCCCCACCGCATCCAGCGCCAGCAGGAAGACCAGTACCAGCAGCACGAACTTGCTGAGCTTGACCAGCGCCACCTGCATGCCGGCGTTGGCGAACTCGGTGCGGTTGATGCGGTTCTCGATGACGCGGCCCAGCCACTGCGCCAGCAGCCATAACAGCGCCACGGCCAGCAGCAGCTTGATGGTCGCAAGCGCCGAAATCCGGCTGCTGCCCACCTTCATGGCCATGCCATCCAGGCCTTCCAGCACGGCGGGCAGCCAGCCCAGCAGATGCAGCGCAACGACGAGCCAGACCGACGTGGCAATGAGGTTTTCCCAGGCCTTGACCGCCGGCCCCGGACGGAAGGTCTTACGCAGGAAATAGATGAGAATGCGGATCGTGGCCAGCGAAACCAGCAGGGGTACTGCGAGATTGAGCAGATTCACCGTATAGCCGAAGTGCAGCAGCAGCGCCCGCCCTGCCAGCACCCCCAGCAACATGCTGATGGGGAACAGGATGCGCTGCAACGTCTTCAGCGCCAGATGCCGGACCGTGTATTCCGCGCCATCTTCCGCGCGCGCCACCAGGCTCTGGCTCAGCGTGCGGTGCACCAGCAACGCCCCGCCGCCGCCAGCAACAGCACCCCGATTTCCCACCAGAACCCAAGGTCGCCAATCAGGGCACGCCCACTGTCTAGCAGGGTCTGGAACTCAACGGGCAGGGCAAGCGACATGGCGGGTTTCACGTAGGGGGTATTTCATCAACATACCGGACGCGGTCGAAAACAAGAACCCCCGCCGAAGCGGGGGTCGGTTCACCGATTATGCCGGGAGCGCGGTGGCGAGGCGGGGAACGCCCTGCCTTGCATGAAGGCGCCCCCGCCATGGATTCAGCGCAATACCAGTCGCTCCACCACAAAAACCAGTGCGACAACGAAGCCGACTACAACAGAGAAGCGCAGCACGCGGCCGAGGCTGCGCAGGTATTTGCGATTGCCGGTGAACAGCCACGCCAGTCCGAGCGCCACCACCACAATCAGCAGGGCGACGAGCAGCAGGCGGACGAAGATCATGCGGTGAGGGGGTGCAGGCGCAGGAAGGCGAGGGGGACGTCCTCGTCACGCTCGAAGCTGACGTATTCCCAGGCTTCCTGGTGCTGCAGCAGTTCGCGCAGCAGGGCGTTGTTGAGCGCGTGGCCGGACTTGTAGGCTTCGAAGGCGCCGATCACGGGGTGGCCCAGCAGATAGAGGTCACCGATGGCGTCGAGCACCTTGTGTTTGACGAACTCGTCGTCGTAGCGCAGGCCGTCCTGGTTCAGCACGCGGAATTCGTCCATGACGATGGCGTTGTCGAGCGAGCCGCCCAGTGCCAGGCCACTGTTGCGCAGGGCCTCGACCTCGTGCATGAAGCCGAAGGTGCGGGCGCGCGCGACCTCTTTCGTATAGGCGGTGTCGGCAAAGTCGATGCTGACGGTCTTGCCGCTCCTGTCGAACACCGGGTGCTTGAAGTCGATGGTGAACTCGACCTTGAAGCCGTTGTGCGGGACGAAGCGCGCCCACTTGTCGCCGTCGCGCACTTCGATCGGCCGGGTGATGCGCACGTAGCGCTTGGCGGCGTCCTGTTCGACGATGCCGGCGGATTGCAGCAGGAACACGAACGGCGCCGAGGAGCCGTCCATGATGGGAATTTCGGGGCCGGTGAGGTCGACCAGCAGGTTGTCGATGCCCAGCCCCGCGAGCGCGGACATCAGATGCTCGACGGTGGATACCTTGGCGTGACCGGATTCGAGCATCGAGCACAGCCGGGTGTCGGTGACGAGATAGGGGTCGGCCTTGAGCTCGACGGGCGGATCGAGATCCATGCGCCGGAACACGATGCCGCTGTCGGGGCCGGCCGGGCGCAGGGTCATCTCGACCTTGATGCCGGAATGCAGGCCGACGCCGGTCGCCTTGACCGGCGTTTTCAGGGTGCGTTGCTTGATCATTTTGTCATTTTAACCGCTCGGGCAGGCAGGCAGCGGTTTGCCCGGGTTCCGTCCGCGGACGGAACCCGGGCAAGGAGATGCATCGCCGTTGCACCGGCTCAGTCGGCCTGGCGGCGCAGGAAAGCCGGAATGTCCAGGGTGTCGATGCCGGAATCGGTCATCGCCTGGATGGTGCGGCTGCGGCGGCTGGTCATCACGCTGGGCAGCTCTTCGCTGCCGCTCGCCATCATCGGGGCATCGTCGGTGCCGGTGCGGATGATCTGCATCGGCTTCGCATGCTGGCGGGCAACGGGGTTGCCGAGGCCGGTGGCGACCATGGTGACGCGCAGGCTGTCTTCCATGCCGTCGTCGAGCACCTGGCCGACGATGACCGTGGCTTCCTCGGCGGTGAAGCTCTTGATGGTGTCCATCACCTCGTGGATCTCGCGCATCTTCACGGTGGAGGATGCGGTGATGTTGACCAGCACGCCGCGCGCACCGGCCAGGTTGACGTCTTCCAGCAGCGGGCTGGCGACGGCCTGCTCGGCGGCGATGCGGGCGCGATTGTCGCCGCTGGCCTGGGCCGAGCCCATCATCGCCATGCCCATTTCGCTCATCACGGTGCGCACGTCGGCAAAGTCGACGTTGACCAGGCCGGGGCAGTTGATGACTTCGGCGATGCCGCCGACCGCGCCGTGCAGCACGTTGTTGGCGGCCTTGAAGGCGTCCAGCATGGAGACATCGTCGCCCAGCACCTGCATCAGCTTTTCGTTGGGGATGATGATCAGCGAATCGACGTGGCGCGCCAGCGCTTCGATGCCGGCGTTGGCGGCACGCACGCGCTTGCCTTCGAACATGAAGGGCTTGGTCACCACCGCCACGGTGAGAATGCCGAGCTCCTTGGCGACCTCGGCCACCACCGGCGCGGCGCCGGTGCCGGTGCCGCCGCCCATGCCGGCGGTGATGAACAGCATGTCGGCACCGTCGATCAGCTCGGCGATGCGTTCGCGGTCTTCCAGCGCGGCCTCGCGGCCGACGTCGGGGTTGGCGCCGGCGCCGAGGCCCTTGGTCACGTTGTTGCCGAGTTGCAGTTGCAGCTTGGCCTGGTTGCGCTTCAGCGCCTGCGCGTCGGTGTTGACGGCGATGAATTCCACGCCGCTCAAGCCCGAGCTGATCATGTGGTCGACCGCATTGCCGCCGCAGCCGCCCACGCCAATCACCTTGATCACCGCATCCTGGGTATCCACGTCCATCAGTTCAAACATCTTGCTCTCCTCTTTTTTCCCGAATCAAAACCACACTCAAAAATCCTTTGACGCGTCTGCCACCCGTGGCACCACCGTCAAATCCCGTTTCGACGTCGCTGCGTTCAATCGCAGCGCAGCGGCGTCAGAAATTCCCCTTGAACCAGCTTTTCATGCGTTCGAATATGTCCTTGAAATTGTTGCCGGACAGTTTCGGCGCATCGCGTCCGCGCGCTTCCAGCCCGGCCATCAAGAGGCCCATGCAGGTGGCGTAGCGCGGGTTGCGCATGACGTCCGCCAGCCCGCCCTCGTAGCGCGGCCAGCCCATGCGTACCGGCATGTGGAAGACTTCCTCGCCGAGTTCGACCATGCCCTGCATGCCCGCCGAGCCGCCGGTGATGACGATGCCGGACGACAACAGTTCCTCGAAGCCGCTGCGGCGCAATTCGGCCTGCACCAGCGAGTACAGCTCTTCCATGCGCGGCTCGATGAATTCGGCCAGCGTCTGCCGCGACAGCGTGCGCGGCGGGCGGTCGCCGATGCCCGGCACTTCGATCATGTCGCGCGCGTCGGCCAGCTGCCTGAGCGCGCAGCCGTACTGGATCTTGATGTCCTCGGCTTCTTTCGGCGGCGTGCGCAGCGCCACCGCGATGTCGTTGTTGACCTGGTCGCCCGCCACCGGAATCACCGCGGTGTGGCGGATCGCGCCGTTGGTGAACACGGCGATGTCGGTGGTGCCGCCGCCGATGTCCACCAGGCAGACGCCGAGTTCCTTCTCGTCCTCGGTCAGCACCGCCATCGCGGAGGCGAGCGGCTGCAGCACCAGGTCGCCGACCTCGAGCCCGCAGCGGCGCACGCACTTGATGATGTTCTGCGCCGCCGACACCGCGCCGGTGACGATGTGCACCTTCACTTCCAGGCGCACCGCGCTCATGCCGAGCGGATCGCGCACGTCTTCCTGGCCGTCGACGATGAATTCCTGCGGGATGGTGTGCAGGATCTGCTGGTCGGTCGGGATGTTCACCGCGCGCGCGGTCTCCACCACGCGGTCGACGTCCATCTGACTGATTTCCTTGTCCTTGATGGCGAACATGCCATGCGAGTTGAAGCTCTTGATGTGGCTGCCGGCGATCCCCGTGTAGACCTCGCGGATCTTGCAGTCGGCCATCAGCTCCGCCTCTTCCAGCGCGCGCTGGATGGCGTTGACGGTGGCCTCGATGTTCACCACCACGCCGCGGCGCAGCCCGCGCGACGGACTCGTACCCATACCGATGATCTCCAGCATGCCCTCGTCGTTGATCTCGGCGACGATGCAGACGATCTTGGAGGTGCCGATGTCGAGGCCGACAACCAGGTTTTTGGGGTCTCTTGGCTTGCTCATGTTTTACTCGATTTGAAGGGGGACGCGCCGTCCGGCATGCGCACGGCAAACCCGTCGCTGTAGCGCAGATCGACGGTGACGGGCGCAAGGGATGCTGCGGCCGCGGCGTCCGGGGCGGCCGCAGCGGCGCCCTGCAGCGCCGGCTGTGCGCCGAACAGGCGTGGATACAGGGCGGCGAAGCGCGCCAGCCGCGCCTCGGTCTGCAACCGCCCCAGCGCCAGGGACATGCCATTGTCCAGCCGCATGCGCCAGGCCCGGCGCGGCGACAGGCGCAGCTCGGCTATGCTCATGCCGAGCGGGGCGAGCGTCGCCTGATGGCGGCGGTAGGCGGCGACCACCTCGGCGCTGCTGTCGTCGGGGCCGGACAGGCGCGGCAGGCTGCCCGCCGCCGCCGCCACGAATACCTCGCCGTCCGCGTTCACCAGCGCATTGTCGTTCCAGCGCGCCAGCGGCACATACTCGACCAGCGACACCACCAGGGTGTCGGGCCAGCGGCGTTCCACCCGCGCCTCGCGCACCCAGGGCAGTTTTTCCAGGCTGCTGCGCACGCGCTCGAGATCGACGGTAAAGAACGTGCCGCGCACCTGGCGTTCGGCCACCAGCCGGATCTGCGCTTCGGTCACGTGCGTCGCCGGGGTTTTCACCTCGATGTTGCGCAGGGCAAACCACGGCTGCGCCGCCACCCAGCTGACCGCGCCATAGGCCAGCAGGCCGAGCGCGCCCCAGGTCAGCACGCGGGCGACCTGCGACAGCGGGTGGGCGGCAAGTTCGGGCGATGCGCTCATGCCAGCGTCTGCTCCAGAATTTTCAGGCACAGCGCATCGAAATCCAGCCCCGCCGCGCGCGCGGCCATCGGCACCAGGCTGTGGTCGGTCATGCCGGGCGAGGTGTTCACTTCCAGCAGGTAGGGATTGCCGATGCGGTCCAGCATCAGATCGACCCGTCCCCAGCCGCGCCCGTCGACCAGGCGGAAGGCTTCCAGCGCCAGCTTCCGCAATGCCGCTTCCTGCGCATCGGGCAGCCCCGCGGGGCAGTGATAGCGGGTGTCGTTGCGCAGATACTTGGCCTCGAAATCGTAGAAGGAGCGGTCCTGGGCGGGCTCCAGGCGGATCAGCGGCAAGGCGCTGTCGCCGAGGATGCCGACGGTGAACTCGGCGCCGTCGACGAACTTTTCCGCCAGCACCAGCGCGTCGTGTTCGGCGGCGGCTTCATACGCGGCCGCCAGCGTGCCGGCCTCGGTCACCTTGCTCATGCCGATGCTGGAGCCCTCGTGGGCGGGCTTGACGAAAATCGGCAGGCCGAGCTTCTCCTCCACTGCGGCGAAATCGCTGGCGGCGGCAAGCATCTCCCAGTCGGCCGTCGGCAGGCCGGCGGCGCGCCACAACAGCTTGGTGCGCCACTTGTCCATGCCGACGGCCGAAGCCATCACGCCGCTGCCGGTATAGGGAATGTTCAGCAGCTCGAGTGCGCCCTGCATGCAGCCGTCTTCGCCGTAGCGCCCGTGCAGCGCGATGAAGACGCGGTCGAATTCGCCGCCGATCAAGTCGCCGAGATTGCGGGTCGCCGGGTCGAACGGATGCGCGTCGACCCCCTGCCGCGTCAGCGCCGCCAGCACCGCGGCGCCGCTGTTGAGCGACACCGGCCGCTCGGCGGACGTGCCGCCCAGCATCACCGCGACTTTTCCAAACTTGCTCACTGCCGTTCTCCAATAATTCGCACTTCGCGGATCAGCCGCACATTGGTGCGCGCCTCCACGCTGTCTTCCACATGCTCGATCAAACGCTCGATGTCGGTCGCCGTGGCGTGGCCCAGGTTGACGATGAAATTGGCGTGCTTCTCCGACACCTGCGCATCGCCGATGCGGAAGCCCTTGAGCCCGCAGCGCTCGACCAGCCGCGCCGCATAATCGTCCGGCGGGTTGCGGAACACCGAGCCGGCGTTGGGCAGGTTCAAGGGCTGCGAGGCGATGCGCTGTTTCAGCAAAGCCTTGATCGTTTCGCGCGAGGCGGCGCCGTCGCCGCGGGCCAGCCGGAACCAGCCGCCGATGAACCATTCCTGCTGCGCGTGCTTCAACGCCACATGGCGGTAGCCGGTGACGTATTCGTCCGGCCGCCGCTCGTTCAACTGCCCCTGGCGGTCGAGCGTCAGCACCTGCACCAGCTTGTCCCAGGTTTCGCTGCCATAGCAGCCGGCATTCATTGCAATCGCGCCGCCGACGGTGCCGGGAATGCCGGCCCAGAACTCGCCACCGACCAGGTCGTGGTTGGCGGCAAAGCGCGCCAGCTTGGGCGAGGCGACCCCCGCCTGGGCATACACCAGCGCCGTGTCGCCCCCCCCGGGCGCAGGCGGGAAGCCCTGCGTGCGGCTTTCAAGCGCAAGTTTTTTCAGCACGCCGTGCAGCAGGATCACCACCCCCTTCACGCCGCCGTCGCGCACCAGCAGATTGCTGCCCAGCCCGACCATGTGGATGTCCTCGTGTGCGGGCACCGAACGCACCAGCCAGACCAGGTCGTCGAGGTCGGCCGGGATGTAGGCGCGCTGCGCGGCGCCGCCGGCGCGCCACGACACGTGTTTCTTCATCGGCTCGTTGTAGAGGAAGCGCCCGCGCAGCACCGGCGCGGCGCCGCCCGCCATGTCGATCTCGCTCATGCGATAGTCATGCCGCATGCTTCCCTCCCAGGATCGGCGCCACCTGGCCGATACTGCCGGCGCCCATCACCAGCACCACGTCGTCCGCCCGCGCCAGATCGCGCACCGCGGCAGGCACCTCGGCGACGTTTTCCACGAATACCGGCTCGACCTTGCCGGCCACGCGCACCGCGCGCGCCAGCGCGCGGCCATCCGCTGCGACGATCGGCGCCTCGCCCGCGGGATAGACTTCGGTCAGCACCAGCACGTCGGTTTCCGACAGCACCTTCACGAAGTCCTCGAAACAGTCGCGGGTGCGCGTGAAACGGTGCGGCTGGAACACCAGCACCAGCCGCCGCCCGGGGAAGGCGCCGCGCGCGGCGGCGAGCGTCGCCGCCATTTCCACCGGGTGGTGGCCGTAGTCGTCGACCAGGCAGTACCTGCCGCCGTCCTTGGCGGCCTGCTCGCCGTAGCGCTGGAAGCGCCGGCCGACGCCGTGGAATTCGGCCAGCGCCTTGACGATGGCGGCGTCGTCGGCGCCGATTTCGGTCGCCACCGCAATCGCCGCCAGGGCATTCAATACGTTGTGCATGCCGGGATGGTTGAGCACCACGCCGAGGTCGGCCATGCCTTCGCGCTTGACGGTGAAATGCATGCGGCCGTGCTCGAAGCGCGCATCGACCGCGCGCACCTGCGCCGCCTCGGCGAAGCCGTAGGTGGTGATCGGCTTGCTGATGCGCGGCAGGATTTCGCGCACCTGCGGATCGTCGATGCACAGCACCGCCATGCCGTAGAAAGGCAGGCGCTGGCAGAAGTCGACGAAGGCCTGTTTCAGCCGCTCGAAGTCATGGCCATAGGTGTCCATGTGATCGGCGTCGATGTTGGTGACGATGGCAATCACCGGCGTCAGGTAGAGGAAGGAGGCGTCGGATTCGTCGGCCTCGGCCACCAGGAAATCGCCCTTGCCGAGCCGCGCATTGGTGCCGGCGGCGGTGAGCTTGCCGCCGATGACGTAGGTCGGGTCCATCCCGGCTTCGCCGAGGATGCTGGCGACCAGGCTGGTGGTGGTGGTCTTGCCATGGGTGCCGGCGACCGCGATGCCCTGCCGCAGCCGCATCAGTTCGGCCAGCATCAGCGCACGCGGCACGATGGGAATCTTCTTTTCGCGCGCGGCGATCACCTCGGGATTGCTGTCCTGCACCGCAGTCGAGGTGACGACCGCATCGGCTTCGGCAATATTTTCGGCCGCGTGGCCGCGCTGGATGCGCGCACCCAGTTTCGCCAGCCGCTGCGTCACGGCGTTGTCGGCCAGATCCGAGCCGGACACCGCGTAGCCCAGGTTGAGCAGCACTTCGGCGATGCCGCTCATGCCGACGCCGCCGATGCCGACAAAGTGGATGTGCTTGACGGCGTGTCTCATTGCGGCCTCCCCCACTGCGACAGCCGGCAGGTCGGCACCTGGCGCCGCTCGCGGCCGGTCGCATCCCGCAAGCGGGAACCCTGCTCCCTGCTCGCAGCGACCATGCCGACAAAGTGGAGGTGCTTGACGGCGTGTCTCATGCCGCGCACCTCCGGTACGCAGGCGAGGTGTGAGGCGTGAGGCGTGAGGCGGACGACGCGCGGGGTTTGGCGCAGGCGCCTGTCCCATAGCCCGTCCCAATCAGATATGACGCATTCCGCACTCCGACCCTCCGCGCCTCACGCCTCACGCCTCACCCCTCGCCAATTCTTCACAAATATCCGCGACCTGCCGGGTCGCGTCGGGTTTCGCCAGCATGCGCGCCTTGTCCGACATCGCGGCGAGCGTGGCGCGATCGAGGCCGCCGATCAGCGCGGCGAGCTTTTCCGCGCTCAGCTCTTTCTGCTGCACCAGCCAGGCCGCGCCGGCGCCGGAGAGAAACTCGGCATTGCCGGTCTGGTGGTCGTCCACCGCGAACGGGAAAGGCACCAGCAGCGCGGGCACGCCGGCGCAGGCGAGTTCCGCCACCGTCATCGCGCCGGCGCGGCAGATGGCGAAATCGCAGTCGCGGTAGGCGGCGGCCATGTCCTCGATATAGTCGCGCACCTCGGCCTCCACCCCGGCGGCGGCGTAGTGGGCGCGCAGCGCATCGAGGTGCTGGCGGCCGGACTGGTGCACCACCCGCGGGCGCTGTCCGGCGGGCAGCAGCGCCAGCGCCTGCGGCACCCGTTCGTTCAGGGCCTGCGCGCCGAGGCTGCCGCCCACCACCAGCAGGCGCAGCGGACCGCTGCGGGCGGCGCGGGCGTCCGCCGGCACGGCGGCAATGTCGGCGCGCACCGGATTGCCCACCCATTCCGCCGCCACGCGGCGGCACGGAATGGGCTTGTCGTTCTCGTGCGTGAATACGTTCGGGAAAGCGGTCAGCACGCGGTCGGCCAGGCAGGCCAGCACGCGGTTGGTCAGCCCGCCGACCGAATTCTGTTCGTGGATCACCAGCGGCCTGTTGAGAAGGCTCGCCATCATGCCGCCGGGAAAAGCGGTGTAGCCGCCCATGCCCAGCACGACGTCGGGCCTGCGCCGCAGGATGGCGCGCAGGCTTTGCCAGAACGCGACCAGCAGCATGGCCGGCAGCAGCAGCTTCTTCAGCACGCCCTTGCCGCGCACCCCGCCCATCGACACCCACACCATGTCGATGCCCGCCTGCGGCACCACGCGCGCTTCGAGGCCGTTCCTGGTGCCGAGCCAGAACACCTCCCAGCCGCGCGCGCGCAGCGCGTCGGCCACCGCCAGCGCGGGGTAGACGTGGCCGCCGGTGCCGCCGGCCATGACCATGAGGGTGCGGTTGGCGGCCGCCATCAGAAGGTTTTCCCCCGCATCATCTGGCGGTGCTCCCAGTCGATGCGCAGCAGCACCGCGATCGCCAGGCAGTTGGCGACGATGCCGCTGCCGCCGAACGACAGGAAGGGCAGGGTCAGCCCCTTGGTCGGCAGCAGGCCGACGTTCACCCCCATGTTGATGAGCGCCTGCACGCCGAGCCAGATGCCGATGCCCTGCGCCACCAAGGCGCAATAATTGCGTTCGAGCTGGGCCGCGCGATGGCCGATCAGGAAGGCCTTGACGATGAGCCAGGCGAACAGTCCGATCACCACCGCCACGCCGACGAAGCCGAACTCCTCGGCGATGACGGCGAGCAGGAAATCGGTATGCGCTTCCGGCAGATAGAACAGCTTTTCGATGCTGCCGCCCAGCCCCAGCCCCAGCCATTCGCCGCGGCCGAAGGCGATCAGCGCATGCGACAGCTGGTAGCCTTTTCCATACGGATCGGCGAACGGGTCCATGAAGCCGAGCACGCGCTGCAGCCGATAGGGCGAGGTCAGGATCAGGATGACGAAACCGACCAGCAGCACCACCACCAGCCCGGCGAAGACTTTCCAGTTGAGGCCGCCGAGGAAGAGGATGCCCATGGCGATGGAGATGATGACGACGAAAGCGCCGAAGTCCGGTTCGCGCAGCAGCAGCGCGCCGGCCAGCATCATCACCGCCGCCATCGGCAGGAAGCCCTTCTTGAAATCGTGCATGAAGGCGGCCTTGCGCGTGGTGTAGTCGGCGGCGTACAGCACGGCGAGAAACTTCATCAGTTCGGACGGCTGCAGGTTGGCGAAGCCGAGCGGAATCCAGCGGCGGCTGCCGTTGACTTCGCGGCCGACGCCGGGGATCAGCACCACCACCAGCAGCAGCAGGCCGGCGAGGAAGAGATAGGGCGCCGCCTGCTGCCACACCCGCATCGGCACCTGGAACGCGGCCATGCCGACGCCGACGCCGAGCGCGATGAAGATGCCCTGCCGCAGCAAATAAAATTCGCCGTTGTGGCCGGTGTACCTGGCCGCCTCGGCGATCGCGATGGACGCGGAATACACCATCACCAGGCCGAGCGCCAGCAGGCCGAGCGCCAGCCACAGCAGGCTGAAGTCGAGTTCGGCACTGGGCTTGGGCGCGCGCGCGGTGTAGAGCATCAGCCCGCTGCCCTTTCTGCCGCCAGTTTTTTCACGGCGTCGATGAACACTTCGGCACGATGGGTGTAGTTGCGGAACATGTCGAAGCTGGCGCAGGCGGGCGACAGCAGCACGGCATCGCCGGGCTGCGCCAGGCGATGCGCCTGCGCGACAGCATCGGCCATGCTTTCGACTTTGTGGCTATCGATGCCGCAGCCGGTAAGCGCGGCGGCGATCAGCGGCGCGTCGCGGCCGATCAGCAGCACCGCGCGGGCGTTGGCTTCGACGGCGGCCTTGAGCGGGCCGAAGTCCTGCCCCTTGCCGTCACCGCCCAGGATCACCACCGCGCGGCGACGGCCCATGCCGTAGAGCGCGGCCTCGGTCGCGCCGACATTGGTGCCTTTGGAATCGTCGTACCAGGTCACGCCGTCGATTTCCGCGATCTTTTCCACCCGGTGCGGCAAGCCCTTGAAATGCACCAGGCCGCGCAGCAGCGCCTCCATCGGCAGGCCCAGCGCGCGGGTCAGCGCCAGCGCCGCCAGCGCGTTGGCGGCATTATGCAGGCCGGCCACCGGCAGCGCGGACAAGGGCAGCAGCATGTCGCCGCCGAGGCAAAGCTCGTCTTCGCAGAGGCCGAACTGCTCGCCGCGCGGACAGCGGTCGAGGCCGAAGCTGACCACGGAACGGCCGGGCCGGGCCATGGCGAGGCTGCGCGCATCGTCGCGGTTCAGCACCTGCACGCCGTCGCCGCTGAAAATCCGCGCCTTGGCCGCCGCGTAGGCTTCCATGTCGGGATAGCGGTCCATGTGGTCTTCCGACAGGTTGAGCACGGTAGCGGCGTCGGCGTTGAGGCTGGTGGTCGTTTCCAGCTGGAAGCTGGACAGCTCCAGAACCCACACCTGCGGCGCGGGCGCCAGTCCCTGTTCGATTTCGGCCAGCGCATCCAGCACCGGCAGGCCGATGTTGCCCGCCACGCAGGTGGACAGTCCGGCCATGCGGCACATGTCGCCGCACATCGCGGTGACGGTGCTTTTGCCATTGCTGCCGGTAATCGCGAGCATCCGCATCGGGCCACTTGAATTGGGAGACTCGGCGCGCTGGGCGTTGAGCGCATGGATGGCGCGGGCGAACAGTTCGACGTCGCCCACCGCCTCGACGCCTGCGGCGATGGCGCGGGCGACCGCCGGATCGGCCAGCGGCACGCCGGGGCTCACCACCAGCAACTCGGCTGCCTGCAGCCGCGCATCGTCAAATGCGCCGGTATACAGCGGAACCTGCGGCAGCAGCTCGGCCAGCTGTGCGGCATGCGGCGGCGCTGCGCGGCTGTCGGCCACGCTCACCGCTGCGCCGCGCGCCGCCAGCCAGCGCGCGCACGACAGGCCGGTGTCGCCGAGGCCGAGCACCAGGACCTGCTTGCCGGCGAGTTGCAGGCTGTCGTAGTTCATCTCAGTTTCAGGCTCGACAGGCCGATCAACACCAGCATCATGCTGATGATCCAGAAACGCACGGGCAGGTTCTGGTGTCGCCATAACGTGCCGGCTGCGCCAGCACGTGAGTCTCCCCCAAACCTTCCCGTAGTGCGTTTCATCCTGGTTGCGCTCATCTCAGTTTCAGACTCGAAAGGCCAATCAGCACCAGCATCATGCTGATGATCCAGAAACGCACCACCACCTGGTTTTCCTTCCAGCCCTTGAGCTCGTAGTGATGGTGGATCGGCGCCATGCGGAACACGCGCTTGCCGGTGAGCTTGAACGAGGCGACCTGCACCATCACCGACAGGGTTTCCGCCACGAACACGCCGCACATGATGAAGAGGATGATTTCCTGGCGCACGATGACCGCGACCACGCCGAGCGCCGCCCCCAGCGCCAGCGCGCCGACGTCGCCCATGAAGACTTCGGCCGGGTAGGCGTTGAACCACAGGAAGGCGAGTCCCGCCCCCGCCATCGCGGCGCAGAAGATCGCCAGTTCGCCGGCGCCCGGCACGAACGGTACGCCGAGGTATTTGGAGAACACCGCGTTGCCGGCGACGTAGGCGAAGATCGCCAGCGCGCCGGCCACCATCACGGTCGGCAGGATCGCCAGGCCGTCGAGGCCGTCGGTGAGGTTGACCGCGTTGCTGGCGCCGACGATGACGAAGTAGGTAAGGGCGATGAAAGCCGCCGCCGGCAACGCCAGGGTGGCGTGCTTGAGGAAGGGAATGATGAGTTCGGTGTGCGCCGGCAGGCTGGCGGTTTGCCACAGGTAGGCCGCGACCGCGAGGCCGATCACCGACTGCCAGAAATACTTCCAGCGCGAAGGCAGGCCGCGCGAGTTCTTTTCGACCACCTTGCGCCAGTCGTCGACCCAGCCGATGACGCCGAAGCCGAGCAGGGTGAGCAATGCCACCCACACGTAGTCGTTCGACAGGTCCGCCCACAGCAGCGTGGTGACGGCGACCGAGACCAGGATCAGCGCGCCGCCCATGGTCGGCGTGCCGGCCTTGACCAGGTGCGTCTGCGGGCCGTCGCTGCGCACCGACTGGCCGATCTTCAGCGCGGTGAGCTTGCGGATCACCGCCGGCCCGACGATGAAGGAAATCGTCAGCGCGGTGAGCGTGGCCAGCACCGCGCGCAGCGTCAGGTAATTGAAGACGTTGAAGGCACGGATATCCTGGCCGAGTTGTTGGAATAGCCAAAGCAGCATGTCAGTGTCCTTGCCCCCGCGCGGGGGACATCAATGCCCCAGCCGTCTGGCCGTCGGGCGCTTCCGTAAAGCTTTTGACCACGCGCTCCATCTGCATGAAGCGCGACCCCTTCACCAGCACCGTGGTGTCGGGCGCAAGCTCGTTTTCGAGTTCGGCAAGCAATTCCTGGATGCGTTCGAAGTGCATCGCGCCGGCGCCGAATGCGACAGCGGTTTCTTTCGTCAACTCGCCCAGCGCCAGCAGCCTGTCCACCCCTGCGGCGCGCGCGGCAAGGCCGATTTGCGCATGCATCGCCGCGGCGTCGCTGCCGAGTTCGCCCATGTCGCCCAGCACCAGCAGCTTCCTGCCGGGCTGCTGCGCCAGCACCGCCAGCGCGGCCCTGACCGAATCGGGGTTGGCGTTGTAGGTGTCGTCGATGAAGGTGCTGCCATGCAGCGCGGCCGTTCTTTGCAGACGGCCCTTGACGCCGCCGAAGCCGGCCAGGCCGGCGACGATGCTGCGGTGGCTGACGTCGAGCGCGAAGGCGGCGGCGGCGGCGGCAAGCGCGTTCATCGCGTTGTGCTCGCCCGGCACCTGCAGTTCCACCTCGAGCTCGGCATTCGGCAAGACGATGGTCAACATCGAGCCGAATCCGCCGGGCCGATAGCGGCCATGGATCGCCGCCGCCGGGGTCAGGCCGAAATCCAGCATGCAGCGGCGCGCATTGAGTTCGCGCCACATTCCGGCATACGCGCTGTCGGCGTTGAACACCGCGATGCCCGCATCGGTCAGGCCGGCGAAGATTTCGCCCTTGGCGCGCGCAATATTCTCAAGCGATCCGAGCAAGCCGATATGCGCCGCGAGCGCGTTGTTGAGCACCGCCACGTCCGGCCGCGCCAGATGCGTCAGATAATCGATTTCGCCGGCGTGGTTCATGCCCATTTCGAGCACCGCGAACTGGTGCGTCTCGCGCAGGCGCAGCAGCATCAGCGGCAGCCCGATGTCGTTGTTGAGGTTGCCTTCGGTATTGAGCACCGCCGCATCCGACCCCGCTTCCGCCCGCAGGATCGCCGCCAGCATTTCCTTGACGGTGGTTTTGCCGTTGCTGCCGGTGATCGCCACCACCGGCAGCCTGAAACGTGCGCGCCAGGCGGCGGCCAGTTTGCCAAGGGCGAGGCGGGTGTCGTCGACGCGGATGGCCGTTGCGATTTCCGGCGCCTGCGCGCGGTCGAGCACCACGCCGGCGGCGCCTTGCTGCAGCGCCTGCGCAGCGAAGGCGCCGCCGTCGAACCTTTCGCCGCGCAAGGCGATGAAGAGGTCGCCCGGCTGGATCGCCCGACTGTCGGTGGAGACGCGCAGCACCTCGGCGTCCGCGCCGGCAAACGGCACCTCGAGCATGGCCGCGGCCTCGGACAAACGCATCATGCTCATGTCCATGCCTCCAGCGCCTTCTTCGCCACCGCGACATCGGAGAACGGCAGCCGTTCGCCGCCCGTTTCCTGGTAGTCCTCGTGGCCCTTGCCGGCGATCAGCACCACGTCGCCCTGATGCGCACCGCCGATAGCCTCGAAGATGGCGCGCGCGCGATCCGCCTCGACGTGCGGCTTGCCGCTCGTGCCGGCGAGGATGTCGTCGATGATGTGGCGTGGATCTTCGTTGCGCGGGTTGTCGCTGGTGACCCAGACCTCGTCCGCGCCGTGGGTGGCCGCCTGCCCCATCAATGGACGCTTGCCCTTGTCGCGGTTGCCGCCGCAGCCGAAGACGCAGATGACGCGGCCGCCGCCGACGATTTCGCGCAGGGTGGCCAGCACCTTTTCCAGCGCATCGGGGGTGTGGGCGTAATCCACCACCACCAGCGGATGCGCGTTGCCGCCGAACGCCTGCATCCGCCCCGGCGGCGGCGCGATGTGCGCCAGCGCCCGGCAGGCGTCGTCCAGCTTCACCTCCGACACCAGCAGGGCGGCGAGCGCGGCCAGCAGGTTGGCGGCGTTGAAGCGGCCCAGCAGCGGCACGTCGAGTTCGGCATCGCCCCAGTCGGTGTGCACGCGCAGATGCAGGCCGCTTTGCGACAGGCGCAGCTTTTCTCCCACCACGGCACCGCGCTGGAATCCGTAGCCGGCGACGCGCGACGGCCGCGTTTCGCTTTCCAGCTGCCGGCCGAAGGCATCGTCGACATTCAATACGGCCCACTGCAGTCCCGGCCAGTTGAACAGGCGCGCCTTGGCATCGGCATAGCTGCCCATGTCGCCGTGGTAGTCGAGATGGTCGCGCGACAGGTTGGTCAGCACCGCAACGTTGAAGCGGGTGCCATTGATCCGCCCTTGCGCGAGGCCGTGCGACGACACCTCCATCGCGCACCCCGCCGCGCCTTGCTGCCGGTAGAGCGCAAGGCGCTGCTGCAATTCGACGGCGTCGGGCGTGGTGTTGAGCGCCGGCGTGAGCGCGCCGGGCTGGTCTCCGACAGGGGGAAAGCCATTGCCGACGGTGCCGATGACGGCGGTTTTCCGCCCCAACTGCGACAATGCCTGCGCCACCCAGTGCGCCACCGAGGTTTTGCCGTTGGTGCCGGTGACGCCGACCATATGCAGTGCGCGTGAAGGCTCGCCATAGATGTGGGCGGCGATTTCGCCGATACGGGTCTTCAGGTTGGGCACGCCCGCATTGGGGATGGCGAGCGCGGGGTCCCACTGGTAGTGGTCGGCCTCCCACAGCACGCCATCGACGCGCTGCGCCACCGCCTGCGCAATGAAGTCGCGGCCATCGCGGGTTTCGCCTGGATAGGCGGCGAACACCGTGCCTGGCACGGCCTTGCGGCTGTCGTTGACGAGCGCGTCGGCCGCGATGCCGAGCCGTTCCAGGATGTGCGGCACCGATTCCCGGATTGCCCGGGACGCGGGCGAAGCCGGGGCGGGCTTGGCGCCTGCGCCCTTTGTGCGGCCCGTGTCCTTGAGGGTTCCTGCCATCACGCGCCCCCGCCCGCCCGCACCGCCACGGGCGCGCTCTGCGTCATCCGCGTCGCGGTTTCCGGAGCGTCGGGCGGCAATGCCAGCTGACGCAAGCTGGCTGCCATGACCTGGGCGAACACCGGGCCGGCCACGCTGCCGCCGTAATACGTGCCGCCGGACGGCTCGTCGATTGCCACGCCGACGATGAGGCGCGGATTGGAGGCCGGCGCCATGCCGACGAAGGAAGACAGGTAACGGTCGGGCGCGTAGCGGCCGTCGACGATCTTGTGCGCGGTACCGGTCTTGCCCGCCACGCGATAACCCGGCACCCGGGTGCGCGTCCCGGTGCCCCCCTCCTGGGTGACTGTTTCCATCATGGCGCGCACTTCGCGCGCCACCTCGGCGGAGAACACCCGCTCGCCGACGGTTTCCTGCGGCTCGCGCTTCAGGAACGACAGCGGCATCACTTCGCCATCGTTGGCGAATGCCATGTAGGCGCGGGTCAACTGCAGCAGGCTCACCGAGAGGCCGTAGCCATAGGCCATGGTGGCGTGCTCGACCGGCTTCCAGGTGCCGGCGTCGCGCAGCCGGCCGGCGGTTTCGCCGGGAAAGCCCGAGCCCGGCAGCTGGCCGAAGCCGGCGCGGTGCAATACCGCCCAGTATTGCTGCGGCGTCAGCATCATCGCCATTTTGGCTGCGCCGACGTTGCTCGATTTCTGGATGATCTCGGTCACCGTCATCTGCGGGCGCGGATGCTCGTCGCGCACCAGCTTGGTGCCGACGCGCCAGGTTTGCGGCGTGTCGATCACGCTGTCCGGGTGGAACAGGCCGCGCTCCAGCACCGCCGCCGCGACGAACGGCTTGATGGTGGAGCCGGGCTCGAAGGTGTCGATCACCGCACGGTTGCGCATCGGCCCCGGCTGGTAATTGCGGCGGTTGTTGGGATTGAAGATCGGCTGGTTGGCCAGCGCGAGAATTTCGCCGGTCTTGGCGTCGAGCACCACCACGCTGCCGCCCTTGGCCTTGTGGGTGGCGATGGCGGCGGCGAGTTCGCGGTGCGCCAGGTATTGAATCTTGAGATCGAGCGCCAGCGCCAGATTGCCGCCCATTTGCGCGGTCTTGATCGGCGCCAGATCGCGGATGGTGTTGCCGCGGCGGTCGCGCAGAATCTGGCGTTCGCCCGCGCGCCCCGCCAGCCAGTCCTGATAGGCGCGTTCAACGCCCTCCTGCCCGAGGTCGTCCACATTGGTGAAGCCCACCACATGCGCGGCCACTTCGCCCGCCGGGTAGTAACGACGGAATTCGCGCCGCAGGTGCAGGCCGGGCACCCCCATGGCGGCGATCTTGACCGCCTGTTCCGGCGTGACCGGGCGCTGCACGCTGAATTCACCGCGCGTCTTGCGCGTCAGCTTCTCCGCCAGCGCGGGCGCCGACAGGCCCAGCACCCTGGCCAGGTGCGCGTGCTGATCGACCGTCAGCCGGAGCTCGGCCGGGCGCGCCCACAGCGACTCGACCGGCGTGCTGATCGCCAGCAGCTGACCGTGACGGTCGGACACCTGGCCGCGGTGCGCGGGCAGGGTGAGGTTGCGGTTGGCCACCGCGTCGCCCTTGCCCTGCAGATAGTCGGTGTTCAAACCCTGCAAATAAAGCGCGCGTCCCGCCACCAGCACCAGCCCGGTGAGCAGCAGTCCGCCCACGGTCGCCATGCGCCAAGGCGCGAGGTTGAGCTTGAGCAGCTTGCGCGAATGGTAATTCATGGTGCGCCCACCAGCGTTTCGACGCGCACCCGTTCCGGCGGCGGCGCCACCAGGCCGAGCTGGGTGCGCGCGAGCGCGTCCACCCGCGCCGGATTGGCCCAGGTGCTCTGCTCCAGCTGCAGTTTCCCCCACTGCTCGTCGAGCACGCGCGCCTCTTTTTTCAAGCGTTCCAGTTCCACAAAATAGGTACGCGCACGGTGCTGCGCCTGGATCACGGCCAGCGCGCACGCCACCAGCACCAGCGCCAGGACGATATCGAGACGGCTCATGCCACCCCGCCCATGCGTTCCGCCACCCGCAACACGGCACTGCGTGCCCGCGGATTGGCCTCCACCTCGGCGGCGGTCGCGTGCTGGGCACGGCCCACCCGCTGCAGGCGGCCCGGTTTCAGCATCGCAGCCGGGATCGGCAGGCGGCGCGGCGCCTGTTCCCCCTGCGCCTCGTCGCGCATGAAGCGTTTGACGATGCGATCTTCCAGCGAATGAAAGCTGATCACCGCGAGCCGTCCGCCGGGCCGCAGCCTGTCCACGCATTGCGGCAGCACGGCGCTCAGCTCTTCCAGTTCGCGGTTGAGATAAATCCGAATAGCCTGGAAGCTGCGGGTCGCCGGATGCTGCCCCGGTTCGCGCCGCCTGACCGCTGCGGCGATGAGATTCGCCAGCTGCCCGGTGCTGCGGATGGCCTCTGTTTGCCGCGCCGCAACAAGCGCGCGCGCAATCGATTTAGCAAACCGCTCTTCCCCGTAGGTGCGGATGACTTCACTGATCTCTCCCTCTGCCGCCGTCGCCAGCCAGTCCGCCGCCGACATCCCGCTGCCCGGGTCCATGCGCATGTCGAGCGGCGCGTCGAAGCGGAAGCTGAATCCGCGCGCGGCGTCGTCGAGCTGCGGCGACGACACCCCGATATCCAGCAAAATCCCGTCCACCTGCGCCACGCCCAGCTCGTCCAGCACGGCACCCAAGCGCGAAAACGCACGCTGCACCAGGGTCAGCCGCGCATCCCGCAGGGCCGCGCCGGCACGGATGGCGTCGGGGTCGCGGTCCAGCGCGATCAGGCGCCCGGCCGGCCCCAGCTGCGCCAGGATCAGCCGGCTGTGGCCGCCACGGCCGAAGGTGGCGTCGACGTACACGCCATCGGGCTTGATCCCCAGCGCCGCCACCGCCTCCTGTGCCAGCACCGGCACATGGGCGGGCTCAATCACAACGTGAACCCCTCCAGTTCGGGCGGCAGCGCGTCGTCGCTGAAGGTCAGCGCCTGGGCCACCTGGGCCTCCCAGCGCGACTCGTTCCACAACTCCACCTTGCTGCCCTGGCCCACCATCACCACGTTCTTGTCCAGCTCGGCGAATTTGCGCAGCATCGGCGGCAGCAGCACGCGGCCGGCACCGTCCATGTCCATATCGTGCGCATAGCCGACGAGCAGCTGTTTGAGGCTGCGGGTGCGGGGATTGAAGTCGGACAGGCCGTTGAGCTTCTTCTCGATCGGCTCCCATTCGGGCAGGGGGTAGAGCAGCAGGCACTGGCCGGGGTCGGCGGTGATCACCACGCGCCCGCCGCCGTTCACCAGAAGGGCGTCGCGATAGCGCGCCGGCACCACGAGCCGGTTCTTGCTGTCCAGACAGACTGTTGCGACCCCCCGAAACATGCTCCCCCCGTTATTGAATTTTGGCCGTGTTTGGACGGGCGCATTCTCCCACAACTTCCCACCAATCACCACTTGCACCCACTATAGGGGATAGTTTTGGGGGGGTCAAGCCAAGGAACGCAAAAAAACCCCTATGCCTCAATGACTTAGGGGTGGTTTTGGGTTGTGGATAAGTTTCTGGAAAAACCGATGCTTAGCAGCTTGTTTTGTCATTACTTCGAGGACAAAACGCTAAGTAATTGAATTGCATGAAAAGTGGGAAAGTCGACCGATAAGCCGGGTTCTGTCGTGGACAACCATTCCTCTAGGCCGGCCATTGCTGACCGGCTCCAGCCACCTACCCGCAGACTCAGCGAGCCGCTTCATCGCCTGCCTATTTGGTGTTGCTCCGGATGGAGGTTACCGCGTTTCACCGTAACTTAATACGCTCGTCTCTGTGGCCCTGTTCCTCGCCTCGCGGCGTCCGGCCGTTAGCCGGCATCCTGCTCTGTGGAGCCCGGACTTTCCTCTCCCACTTGCATGGCAGCGGTTGTCTGATCGGCTTTCCCGTCGGGATTATAAAGCCTTAGCTGGACCGAGGCTGCTGATTTGCTCACCCGCAGACGAGCCGGCCGACCGCCTCCCATCAGCAGAGCCCTCGCGAGAAGACGGCTGCATTTCACGGGGCCGGGGTGGTGCCCGGTTTTTTATGCGGCGACGCGCCAGCGGATGGCCTCGCCCGCGCGCAGCGGCACCAGGCTTTCGCTGCCCAGCTTGAGGCGGGCCGGGGCGTCCCAGTTTTCGCGCCTGAGCGTGATGGTGCCGGTATTGCGCGGCAGGCCGTAGAAGTCGGCGCCGTGGAAACTGGCGAAGGCTTCGAGCTTGTCGAGCGCGCCGGCGTCCTCGAACGCTTCGGCGTACAGTTCGATGGCGGCATGCGCGGTATAGATGCCGGCGCAGCCGCAGGCGCTTTCCTTGGCGCCCACCGCATGCGGCGCGGAGTCGGTGCCGAGGAAGAAGCTGGGATTGCCGGAGGTGGCCGCGGCAACCAGCGCCTGGCGGTGCTGTTCGCGCTTCAGCACCGGCAGGCAGTACAGGTGCGGGCGGATGCCGCCCTTGAACATGGCGTTGCGGTTGTACAGCAGGTGGTGCACGGTGACGGTGGCCGCGACGGTGGCCGGCGCGGCGGCGACGAACTCGGCGGCCTGGCGGGTGGTGATGTGCTCGAGCACGACTTTCAGCTTGGGGAAATCGCGCAGCAGGGGAATCAGATGGCGCTCGATGAACACCGCCTCGCGGTCGAACACGTCGACCTCGGGATCGACCACCTCGCCGTGCAGCAGGAGCGGCATGCCGGCTTCCTCCATCGCGGCGATCGCCTTGTAGGCGCGGGGCAGCTCGGTGACGCCGGAATCGGAATTGGTGGTCGCGCCGGCCGGATAATACTTCACCGCATGGAGGAAGCCGCTTGCCCGTGCGCGGCGGACTTCATCCGGCGTCGTGTTGTCGGTGAGATAGAGCGTCATCAGCGGCTCGAATGACGTCCCGTGTGCTGCGGCCAGCAAGCGCTCGCGGTAGGCGGCGGCATCGGCCACGCTGACCACCGGCGGCCTCAGGTTGGGCATGGCGATGGCGCGGCCGAATACGCGCGCGGTGTCGGGCAGCACGCTCTGCATGGCGGCGCCGTCGCGGAAGTGGATGTGCCAGTCGTCGGGGCGGGTGATCGTGAGGATGTCGGTCATGCTTTGTCCTGCTCGTGCGGCTTCAGTGCCAGCGCCATTTTATAGAGTTCGGCCTTGCTGCGTCCGGTGATCTGCGCGGCGAGCTTGGCGGCGAGCGTGGGCGGCAGCGCGCCCTGCAGGATGTCGAGCACGCGCAGCGCTTCCGCATCGACCATCGCGGCGGCGGCCGCCGGCGGGTGCACGACGACGACGAATTCGCCGCGCACGTGGTTGGGATCGGCGGCGAGCCAGGCGGGCGCCTCGGCCAGCGGCAGGGTGACGATGCTCTCGAATTTCTTGGTCAGCTCGCGCGCCAGCGTCGCCAGCCGGCCAGCGTCCAGCACCGCGGCCATGTCGGCCAGCGTTTCCTCGATGCGGTGCGGTGCCTCGTAAAACACCAGTGCGCACGGCAGCGCCGCCAGGGTTTGCAGTTGCGCACGGCGCGCCCCGGCCTTGGGCGGCAGGAATCCATGGAACAGCCACGACCCCGACTCCACCCCGGCGGCCGACAGCGCCGCGGTCACCGCGGCGGCGCCGGGGATCGGCACGACCCTCAGCCCCGCCGCGCGCACCGCCGCCACCAGCCGCGCGCCGGGATCGGACACCGCCGGCGTGCCGGCATCCGACACATAGGCGACCGCATCGCCGCCCGCAATCCATGCGGCCACCTTGTCGGCGGCTGCGCGCTCGTTGTGTTCGCGGACCGAAACCAGCGGCTTGGCGATATTGAAATGCGCCAGTAGCTGGCCGGACACACGGGTGTCCTCCGCCGCCACGCGGTCCACGCGCTGCAGGATGTCGAGCGCCCGCAGGGTGATGTCGCCAAGGTTGCCGATGGGCGTGGCGACCACATAAAGCGCGGGCAGCAGGGGGGTATGATGGGACGTTTCGTTCATGTGCCGCCATTGTCGCAGATGTTGAAATCCCTGCTCGGGCAATCCGCCGAAGCGCGTGCCGAAGCCTTCCTGCAAACGCATGGACTGAAGCTGCTGGCACGCAACTGGCGCTGCCGCTTCGGCGAAATCGATCTCGTCATGCAGGATGGCGCCACGCTGGTGTTCGTCGAAGTGCGGCTGCGCAGCCGCGCCGACTTCGGCGGGGCGGCCGCCAGCGTCACGGCGAACAAGCAGCGCAAACTGCTCGCCGCTGCGCGGCAGTACCTGGCCGCGCTGAAAACGCTGCCGCCGTGCCGCTTCGACGTGGTGGCGCTGTCAGGCGGCGCCCCGCCCGAGTGGATCATGAACGCATTCGACGATGTGGGATAATTCCAGCCGACCATGCCTTTACACGACAGAATTCTCGGCCATTTCCAGGCCTCGGCGCAGACCGCGCGGGAGGCTGCCGCGACGCTTGCGCCGGCGATCGAACAGGCCGCACGCCACATGGTGCATTGCCTCGCCCAGGGCGGGAAAATCCTCGCCTGCGGCAATGGCGGTTCGGCGGCGATTGCGCAGCGTTTCGCTGCCGCGATGATCAACCGTTTCGAACAGGAGCGCCCGGGGCTGGCGGCGATTGCGCTCACCGCCGACACGTCGACCTTGACGTCGGTCGCCAACGACTGCGCCTACGATCAGGTGTTTGCGCGGCAGGTGAAAGCGCTGGGGCAGCCGGGCGACCTGCTGCTGGCGGTCTCGGCCAGCGGCAACTCGCCCAGCGTATTGCAGGCGCTGGCCGCCGCGCGTACGCGCAGCATGCCGGTCATCGCCTTGACCGGCCGCAGCGGCGGCGGCCTGGCGGAACAAATGCAGGACGACGACGTCTTCCTGTGCGTGCCTGCAGAATCCACGGCGCGCATTCAGGAAATCCATCTGCTGTCCATCCATTGCCTGTGCGATGCGGTGGACAGCGTTTTACTAGGAGTCGAGGAATGAACAAACTGATATATGGCGCGCTGCTGGGTGCGGCGCTGGTGCAACTGGGCGGCTGCGCGGCCGTCGTCGTGGGCGGCGCCGCCACCGGTGCGGCGGCCGCCACCGACCGCCGCACCACCGGCGTCTTCGTCGCCGACCAGGAAATCGAATTGCGCGCAATGAACCGCCTGCGCGAAGCCATTCCGGAAAACACCGGGCGGATTTCCGCCACCAGCTACAACCGCCAGGTGCTGCTGACCGGCCAGGTGCCGGACGAATCCATCCGCGCGCGCGCCGCCGAGGTCGTCAAGGGCGTTCCCGACGTGCGCACGGTATTCAACGAACTCAGCGTCTCGGGCGTCATTTCGCTGACCTCGCGCACCAACGACACCGCCGTCACCGGCAGCGTCAAAACCCGCCTGCTGCGCGACGAACGCGTGCCCGGCACCAAGATCAAGGTCGTCACCGAGGCTGGCACCGTCTACCTGATGGGACTAGTGACCCGCGGCGAAGCCGACATTGCCACCGAAATCGCACGCACCACCTCGGGCGTGGCCAAGGTCGTCACCCTGTTCGAACATATCAACTGATGCCTCTGCCCGCGTTCGCCGCGTGCGCGGCCCGGCAGCGCGCCGTGAGCGGCCGCCCATGATCTATCGCGACCTGCGCGACTTCATCGCGCAACTCGAAACAATGGGCGAACTGAAACGCATCGCCGTCGAAGTCGACCCCAAGTTCGAAATGACCGAAATCGCCGACCGCGTGCTGCGCGCCGGCGGTCCGGCGCTGCTGTTCGAGAAGCCCAGGGGCGGCACGATGCCGGTGCTGGCGAACCTGTTCGGCACGGTCAAGCGGGTGGCGCTGGGGATGGGTGAGGACGATCCGGCGCGGCTGCGCGAAGTCGGCCAGCTGCTGGCCTATCTCAAAGAGCCCGAACCGCCGAAAGGGCTGCGCGACGCCTGGGACAAATGGCCGGTGCTGAAACAGGTGCTCAACATGGCGCCGAAGGAAGTGAAGAGCGCGCCGTGCCAGGAAATCGTGTGGGAAGGCGCCGACGTCGATCTGGCGCGCCTGCCGATCCAGCACTGCTGGCCGGGCGACGTGGCGCCGCTCGTCACCTGGGGGCTGACCGTCACCCGCGGCCCCCACAAGAAGCGGCAGAACCTCGGCATCTACCGCCAGCAGCTGATCGCCCCGAACAAGCTCATCATGCGCTGGCTGGCGCACCGCGGCGGCGCGCTGGATTTCCGCGAGCATCAGCAGGCGCATCCGGGCGAGCCGTTTCCGGTCGCCGTCGCGCTCGGCGCCGACCCGGCGACCATCCTCGGCGCGGTCACCCCGGTGCCGGACTCGCTCTCCGAATACCAGTTCGCCGGCCTCCTGCGCGGCGCCAAGACCGAGGTGGTGCAATGCCTCGGCAGCGAGCTGCAGGTGCCGGCGTCCGCCGAGATCGTGCTGGAAGGCGTGATCCATCCCGGCGAGACCGCGCTGGAAGGCCCCTACGGCGACCACACCGGCTACTACAACGAGCAGGAGACCTTCCCGGTGTTCACCGTCGAGCGCATCACCATGCGGCGCGACCCGATCTACCACAGCACCTACACCGGCAAGCCGCCCGACGAGCCGGCGATTCTCGGCGTGGCGCTGAACGAGGTGTTCGTGCCGCTGCTGCAGAAGCAGTTCCCCGAGATCGTCGACTTCTACCTGCCGCCGGAAGGCTGCTCCTACCGCATGGCGGTGGTGTCGATGAAGAAGGCCTACCCCGGCCACGCCAAGCGCGTGATGTTCGGCGTGTGGAGCTTCCTGCGCCAGTTCATGTACACCAAGTTCATCCTCGTCACCGACGACGACGTCGACGTGCGCGACTGGAAGGAAGTCATGTGGGCGCTGACCACCCGCGTCGATCCGGCGCGCGACACGCTGCTGGTGGAGAACACGCCGATCGACTATCTCGATTTCGCGAGTCCCGTGTCGGGCCTGGGCAGCAAGATGGGCATCGACGCCACCAACAAGTGGCCGGGCGAGACGACGCGCGAATGGGGCACGCCGATCGTGATGGACGCGGCGGTGAAGGCGCGCGTCGACGCGATGTGGAGCGATCTCGGACTGTAGCGCGCATGAGCGAGAAGCCCGCCGGCCGGCGCACCTGCCTCTACACGCCCGAGCAGCTCGACGCCATCGTCGCCGACATGGCGCGCCAGGCGGCCGGCCTGCTGACCGGACGCACGCGCGTCGCGGTCGTCGGCATCCTGCGGCGCGGCGCGCCGCTGGCCGACCGCCTGCACGCGCGGCTACGCGAAACCTGGGGCCTGGCCGACTGCGTGCGGCTGGATCTCAAGATCGAACGCTACGCCGACGATCTCACGCTGCTGCACCCGGATACCCCGCTGACCGAGAACCCGACGCACGCGGCACTCGACCTTGCCGGCTACACGGTGCTGGTGGTGGACGACGTCATGTATCGCGGCCATTCCATGCTGCGCGCGGTGGAATACCTTGCCGGCAAGCAGCCGGAGGAAATCCGCACCGTGGTGCTGGTGGACCGCGGCGCCGCGAAGCTGCCGGTGCGCACGGACATCGTCGGCGTGCGCCTCGACGTCGCCCCCTCGGACGTCATCGAATGCAACGTCCCGCCCTACGAGGCCCGCTTCAGGATCGACCTGCTGCAGTCCGCATGACGCCGCCTTGCGGCGGCGGGGATTGCCGCGCCATGAGCTATGATTTGAAGCATGCCTCGTGGCGCCATTTCAGTCTTCGGGAGAGAGATCATGAATAAATCCATGCTGGCCGGCGTGATAGCCGGCGCCGTTGCCGTCACCGCGATTGGTGGGGTGGCCGGGTACAAGGTTCTCAACCCGAAGCCGGAATTTGCCGAGGTGCTGGCGGTCGAGCCGGTCACCGAAACCACCAAAACGCCGCGCCAGGTTTGCCACGACGTGGTTGTCAACGAACAGGCGCCGCTCAAGGACCCCAACCGCATCGCCGGCACCGCGATCGGCGCGGTCGCAGGCGGCCTCCTCGGCAGCCAGATAGGCGGCGGCAAGGGGCGCACGGTCGCCACCGTCGCCGGTGCCGCCGCCGGCGGCTACGCCGGCCACCAGGTACAGAAGGGAATGCAGGAAAAAGACACGACCAGCCGTACCGAAACGCGCTGCAAGACCGTCTACGATACGCGCGCCAAAACCGTGGCCTATGACGTGCGCTACCGTCTGGGCAAGGAAGAAGGCCAGGTGCGCATGGATCGCCAGCCCGGCCCGCGCATTCCGGTGAAGGACGGGCAGCTGCAGCTAGGCGCGCCTGCAGCGCCCTGAATCTGGCGGGCGCAGCGGTCAGCCGCGCTCGGACGGCCAGGCGGTGAGCGTCGCTTCCCAGTCGTCCGGCGGCGCAGCCTGCCCCAGCCGCACGATGCGCCCCACTTCGTTCTCGTACCAGCCGTAATCCTGCTTGTTGGGCTCGGCCTCATACCCCCACCAGGCACCGTCGGCATCCTGCGCCAGCCATCTCACCCACTCGGGCACCTTATCGAAGTCCATCGTCGTCTCCGCACCGGCGACAGCCCAGGATGCTGAAGTAGCGCAGATACAGCCACAGCGCGCCCGGCAACAGCGACAGCCGCAGCCATTCCGCCGCCGTGTCCGGCCACTGTCGCGCCTGCCAGGCATCCACGGCCACCGGCAACGACTGGAACAGCGCCAGCAGCACCAGAAACAGCCCCATCGCGCGGCAGCCGGGAGTCATCGCTCAGCCTCGCCGGATTGCACCCACTCCAGCAGCGCGCGTTGCGCTGCTTCGCTGCGGCGCGCATTGGCGTGGTTGACCAGCATCACGAAGCTGACGCGCCCGCCGCCGGCGGTAAACACGTAGCCGGCCAAGGCGCTGACGTCGCGCAGGGTGCCGGTTTTCAGGTGCGCGCTGCCGGCGAGCGAACTGCCGTTGAAGCGATGCTTCAGCGTGCCGTCGACGGCGACGATCGGCAGCGACGACTCGAATTCGGCGGACAGCGGGCTGCGGCTGGCTGCGCGCAACAGCTGGTTCAGCGCGCCGGCGCTGATGCGCTCGATGCGCGACAGGCCGGCGCCGTTTTCCAGCACCAGCTTGGTGGTCGCGACCCCCTGCCGCTCCAGAATTTCGCGCACCGCCCGCGCCCCCTTGTCCAGCGTCGCGGGCGCGCCATGGACTTCCGCGCCCAGCGTCAGGAACAGGTTGCGCGCCATCAGATTATTGGAATGCTTGTTCAGGCGGGTGAGCGCATCGGCCAGCGGCTCCGAGGCGAACCTCAGCAGCGGCGCCGCGGCGGGCGGCAGGCCCGGCACCGTCGCGCCGCTCAGCGTGCCACCGGCTTCCGCCCACAGGCCGCGGAAAATGAAATCGAACGTGGCCGCCGGCTCGAACAGGTTCAGCGACAAGGTCTGCTCGCCGCAGCCGCGCGCGTATTGCCCGCGCAGCACCAGCGTGGGGCGCTCGCTCGCGGCAACCGATGGCGCGATCGCGTCCTTCCAGCCATTGCATGCCGCCCGCTCCTCCAGTGCCAGCTGCGAGATCAGCGTCACGCCCGGCAAAGCGATGTCCGGCACGATAGACACGTCGCGCTCGCCCGGCTTCAGGCGCAGCGTCGTCGCGTTGAAGTTGGCCGCCAGCGGCCCCGGCGCGGCGTTGTACAAGGCCAGCGGCTCGCCGTCGAACGCGCCGGGATCCGTCGCCGGCAGGTCGAAGTGGCTGAGGTCGAGCACCAGATTGCCGCGGATGTGGCGCACGCCGCGTGCGCGCAGTTCGCGCTGCAGCAGCCACATGCGCTCCAGCGTCAGGGTCGGATCGCCGTATCCCTTGACGACGAGATCGCCCGTCAACACGCCGTCCACGATGGGGCCGTCCGCCCAGACATCGGTCGTCCACACGTATTCCGGACCCAGCCGGTCGAGTGCTGCGAAGCCCGTCACCAGCTTCATCACCGAAGCCGGATTCAGCGCCGCATCGGCATTGTGGCTGAGCACGGGTTGCGCCGCCTGCAGCGGCTGCACCACCACCGCCACATGGTCGAGCGGGATGGCGGCCTGCTTCAGCGCGCCGGTGAAAGCGGCGGGCAGTTCGGCGGCAGCGGCAGAAACAACAAGGCCTGCAAACAGCAGGCCGGTGAAACAGCGGAAGGCGATTCGGACAGACGGCATCCCGCCATTATGCCGAATTCCGCGGTGCGGTCTTGCGCCCCGCGGCGGCAGGGGCGTCGCAGCCTATTCGGCGACCCGCATCCTGCCAAGCTCTTTCCGGGTAAGCTCGTCGAAGTGCTTCAGCACCCAGCCCTTCTCGCCGACCCAGGCCTTGAACAAGGCCAGATTTTTCTGCCGCTCCACTTCATCGTCACCCAGGTTCCGATACATGTTCCCGGGCTCGCCGTCCCTGGTGTTGCTTCCATCGTCCAGGCGGCGCATCAGGGCGCCGCTGTCCGGCCAGCCGACGAAGGCCACCAGGTTGGCGTAGGTATCCATGCGCGGGCCGCGGTTGAGTTCCTTGTACCTGTCCTTGTTTTCGTCGAATTCGGCCAGATAGGGGGAGCCTTCGCCGTGACAGGCCATGCACTTCTGCTCCCACAGCGGGCGGATATCCTTGCGGTAAGTTACGTCGCCGGCCGAAGCGGCGCTGCCGAGCAGCAGCGCGCAAAGGAACAAGGCGGGTACACGATTCATGGTCGTCTCCTTGCTGTGAATAAAATCCCGGCGACCCGGGTCGCTTTCGTTCCCGGCCCGGGCACGCGATGCTTACAGCGACTGCCTGATGGCCAGCACCGCCTGGTTGCGCAGCGACTTGAGCAGGGCCAACTCTTTCTCCGGAATCGTGATGCCGCCGGGATCGGGCTGGTCGGCGTAGATCAGGCCGATCGGCTTGCCTTTCACGATGATCGGGAACAGCACGAACGTGCGCGCCGGCACGCTCTGCCGGTACCACGCCGGAATCCGCGTCGCGATTTTAGGATCGTCGATATCGGTGATGAGGATGTCGGCATTGTTCTGGAGCGCGACGAGAAACACATCCGGCTGCCCCGCCAGGGAGAAATCGAATGCCTTGATCAGCTTCTGCACGTCGTCGCCGAAACCGAATTTCCCGCGCAGGGTGTTGTGGCGGCCATCCTTGATGCACAGCACCACATGCGCGAAACCCATGCCGCTATACATGGCCTCGAGGATCATGCGCAAAATATCGTTGATTGAAATCGTGTCGTCGATCAGCGAATTGCCGACGTCCTGCAGGCCCGAGGTGAGGACGGACTGAATTTCCTCGCTGCTGCGCTGCGGCTTGACGCCATCTCCGCCCGGCGCCGCATCGAGAATCGGGGCGTATTCGTGAAGCACGCTGCTGCCCAGTTCGGGCTCGATGGCGGACACGCCGCTCCGCGGCGCGCCGGCGTCCGCTTCCGGCGCGGCCGGCGGCGCGGTCGGCGCCGCCGCACCGGCCCATTTCGACGCTTGCTGCGCGAAAGCGCTGTGCTTCAGGTTCACGTTCACCGCCAGGGCGAACTGGGCAATGTCCTGCATGGATTTTTCCATCACCCCGGAAAGCTGTTTCTCCGTCACCGGCAAGGCGGCGGAAAAACGCGCCATGAGTTTGGCCAGGGCCTTGCCGCGATCGTCATCCGGCGTGCTGAGGATGACCTCGCACAATTCATTGGAAAAGCTCGCCAGCACGCGCAGCCGGTCGGTATTGCTCGCGCATGGCTTAAGCGTTCCTGCCGGCAGTTTTTTCATGCTCTGCACCAGCTGATCCGGAAAGCCCCAGCTCCTGGCTATGCCCATCCCCAGATTCTCGAACGACACCCCCAGCACCTCGGTCGAGGCCCGGGCATCGCTGTAGCCCTCGGCCTCGACCCGCTGCCGGATCGCCACCGTCTCCGCCGGGAAGTAAAACATCGCCAGCATGCGCCCCAGGTTGTGCAGCATGGCGCCGATAAACGCCTCCTCCACATCCTTCACCTGCGCCTTGTCCGCCATCTCGCGCGCCAGCATGCCGGCGTACAGCACCTTGACGAATTCCTCCTTCAGCTGCTGCGCGTGCGCCTTGTTCTCCAGGTTGTCGAACAGGATCAGGCTCAGGGCGATCGAGCGCACCGCATCGAAACCGAGAATCACCACCGCGCGCGAGATGGTGCTGATCGCCCCCCCGCCGACCTGGTTGTAGAACGCCACGTTGGCCAGCCGCAGCAGCTTGTTGGTCAGCGCAAAATCCTTGAGGATATTGTTGGATAGCGCGCCGACCCCCTCCCTGTCCGAAGAGGCGATGCGGTTGATGGCGCCGATGGACTCGGACAGGGCGGGAAAATCGCTTTCGACGCGCATGCGCCGCAGCAGGACATTCAGCGCGCTTTGCCTGACATCGCCGCCCGCCGTCAGGTCGTCGTCAAGGTTTGACATTTTCGGGTTCACATTCGACATGCTGTTTCTTGTTTTAGACACGAGACCGGGCCACAGCCCGGTGAGCAAGCGGGGACCGCGTTGCCGCCCCCGCTAGAGGAATCGGCGGCGGAGCGGATTTATCCAGAGGACTGCGGTTTTTATTTCATCCTCGCCGGCCCGTCCGGGCCGGCGCCGAACGGGCCGCCGCGCCGAGCCGGACACGGCGTAGATACGGCTCATGCCGAATGGTAGCAATGTAACGGGAATGAGCCGATCCGCCCGGTTTGCAGACGGAGTATTCTTGAATCCATCTCAAATTATTCGAAGGGAGAAGACCATGCATCACCTTAACAAGCCTGCGTCCGGCATCGCCCGGCTCGCTGCCCTGGTCCTGGCGGCGGCCATGCCGGCCGTGCCGTTGAATGCCCTGGCGCAGCATGCACACGGCAACCTCACCGCGATCGCGGAACTGGAAGCCAAGTCCGGCAGCGCCGTCGAGGGCAAGCTCACCTTCCACGAAATGCCCGGCAAGGGCGTGCACATCGAAGGACGGGTAAGCGGACTGACCCCCGGCAAGCACGGTTTCCACATCCACACCAACGGCAATTGCGACTCCCCCGACGGCATGAGCGCGGGCGGCCATTTCGCCCCCACCGGCGGTCGCCACGGCGCCCCCACCGACAAGGAACGCCATCCCGGCGACCTCGGCAACATCGTCGCCAATGCCGAGGGCGTGGCCGACGTCGACGTGATGGCGCACGGCCTGACCATCACCCTGATGGGCAAAAACTCGATCGGCGAGCGCAGCATCGTCATCCATGCCAAGGAAGACGACTTCTCCGATCCCGCCGGCAATTCGGGCGCGCGCGTGGCCTGCGGCTATATCGATCTGGTCGAACTGCACATGCGGATGTAGAAATACCGCTGCGCGCCAACCTGCTGAACGGCCTTGCGGCCGTTCGCACGCCTATCCCAGATCCTGCACATACCAGTCCATCGCCTCGGCCAGGCCTTCGCCGATGCGATGCGTCGGCGCATAGCCGAGCCGCGCGCGGGCCTTGGAAATGTCGGCCAGCGAATGGCGCACGTCGCCGGCGCGGAAATCGCGGTAGACGGGCTTGAATCCGGCCAGATGCGGAAATTTCGGCGCGAGCAGGGCGTGGATGGCTTCAAACAATTGATTCAGCGTGGTGCGGTCGCCGACGGCGACGTTGTAGACCTGGTTGGCTGCGTCCGCGTGCGTGCTGGTGGCGGCGAGCAGGTTGGCCTGGATGACGTTGTCGATGTAGCAGAAGTCGCGGCTGGTTTCGCCGTCGCCGTTGATGTACACCGGCTCGTTGTGGATCATGCTCGCCACCCACTTCGGCACCACCGCGGCGTAGGCGCCGTCGGGATCCTGGCGCCGGCCGAAGATGTTGAAGTAGCGCAGGCCGATCGATTGCATGCCGTAGCAGCGGCCGAACACGTCGGCATACAGTTCGTTCACCAGCTTGGTCACCGCATACGGCGACAGTGGCTTGCCGATGACGTCCTCGACCTTGGGCAGGCCGGGATGGTCGCCGTAGGTGGAGGAGGACGCCGCGTAGATGAAGCGCTTGACCCCAGCGTCGCGCGCCGCCACCAGCATGTTGAGGAAGCCGGTGTTGTTGGCGGCATGGGTCGACAGCGGATCTTCCAGCGAGCGCGGCACCGAGCCGAGCGCGGCCTGGTGCAGCACGTAATCGACGCCCTTGCACACCGTATGGCAGGTGATGAGATCGCGGATGTCGCCGCGCTTGAAGCTGAAATTCGCCCAGCGTTCGGGACCGACGCCAGCCTGCACCTGCGCCAGATTCTTTTCGTGGCCGGTGGCGAAGTTGTCCAGCCCGACGACGCGCTGGTCGAGCAGCAGCAGGGCTTCGACCAGGTTGCAGCCGATGAAGCCGGCGGCGCCGGTGACGAGCCAGGTTTTCGGCTCGGCGCGAAGCTGCGTCTTCAGCGCGTCGAACGCGGCCATTACAGCCTCCAGAGCGCGAAGCCCGCGGCTTCCACCGCAGCCGGGTCGTAGGCCGACTTGACGTCGGTGAACGCGCCGCCCTTGTTAAGCCTGGCCGTCAGTTCGGCGAACGGTTTTTCCAGGTAGGCACTATGCGACACCGCCGCGACGATGGCATCGCATTGCGGGAGATCGTCCCACGCGGTGAGGCTGATGCCGTATTCGTGCTCGGCTTCGCGGGTTTCGCCGAGCGGGTCGTGCACATGCACGTCGCAGCCGAACGACTGCAGTTCGCGGATCACGTCGACCACCTTGGAGTTGCGCAGGTCGGGGCAGTTTTCCTTGAAGGTGAGGCCCAGCACGTTGACCCTGGCGCCCTTCACCTGCACCCCGTTGGCGATCATCTTCTTCACCGTTTCCTGTGCCACGTAGGCGCCCATGCCGTCGTTGATGCGGCGCCCGGCGAGGATCACCTGCGGGTGGTAGCCGAGCATGTCGGCCTTGTGGGTGAGGTAGTAGGGATCGACGCCGATGCAGTGGCCGCCGACCAGGCCCGGGCGGAAGGGCAGGAAGTTCCACTTGGTGCCGGCCGCCTTCAACACCTCCAGGGTGTCGATGCCGAGGCGGTGGAAGATCAGCGAGAGTTCGTTCATCAGCGCGATGTTGAGGTCGCGCTGGGTGTTCTCGATCACCTTGGCGGCCTCGGCCACCTTGATGCTGCTCGCGCGATGCACACCGGCGGTGATGACGCTGCCGTACAGTTCGGCCACCTTGTCCAGGGTGGCGGCATCGTCGCCGGACACCACTTTCACGATCCTGGTGATGGTGCGTTCCTTGTCGCCGGGATTGACGCGCTCGGGCGAATAGCCGACGTGAAAATCCTGCCGCCATGTCATGCCCGAGTTCTTTTCCAGGATCGGGATGCAGACCTCTTCGGTGGCGCCGGGGTAGACTGTGGATTCATAGATGACGGTGGCGCCCTTTTTCATGTGCTTGCCGACCGTGGTGCTCGACCCGACCAGCGGCGAGAAATCGGGGATGTGCGCCGCGTCGACCGGGGTCGGCACGGCGACGACGATGAAGTCGGCCTGCGCCAGGTCGGCCGGGTCGGTGGTCACCTTCAATTGCGTGGCGGCCTTGAGGTCGTCCGTCGACACTTCGCCGGTGGGGTCGCAGAATCGACGGTAATGCTCGATTTTTTCAACCGAAAGGTCATAGCCGATGGTGGTCATCTTCTTGCCGAATTCCACCGCCAGCGGCAGCCCCACATAGCCCAGCCCGACAACCGCAACGACGCTCATGCTTGGATTCCCCTATGAATAGAAAGTTTTTCCTGCCGCCCGGATTGTATCGAATTTGCGCGACGCTCCTAGGCCACCGCCAGCGGCCGACTGGCCACTTCGCCAGCAAGCGGCATACCAGTTGGGCGTTGCTGGCCCTGTTTGCCGCGCTGCCCGCCCACGCCGACGTGGCGGACACATTGCTCGCAGTGAAGCCGGGCGTGGTCGGCGTCGGCACCTTCAATCCCAGCGGCAGCCCGCGCGCCAACCTGCAGGGCACCGGCTTTGCGGTGCTCGACGGGCGCTACGTGGTGTCGTGCGCGCACATCTTTCTCAGACAGCTGGACAGCGAGAAAAAGGAAACCCATGCCATCTTCGTCGGGCGCGACCGTCAGATGGCGGTGCGCACCGCGCAGCTGATCGCCACCGACCGCGCGCGCGATCTGGCCCTGCTGAAAATTGCCGGCGATCCGCTGCCCGCGTTGAGGCTGGGCGACTCGGACAGCGTGCGCGAAGGCTGGCAGCTGTATTTCACCGGTTATCCGATCGGCTCGGTGCTGGGGCTCAACCCCTCCACCCACCGCGCCGGGCTCGCCGCCGTCATTCCCATTTTCACGCCGGTGCAGAGCGCCTCGCAGCTGAACGCGCGCGCGCTCAAACAGGCGCAGCAGCCCTACGAGGTGTTCGAGCTCGACGCCATCGCCTACCCCGGCAACAGCGGCAGCCCGGTGTGGCACCCGGAAACCGGCGAGGTGCTGGGGGTGGTCAACTCGGTGTACGTGAAGGGGGCGAAAGAGGCCGCGCTCACAGCGCCGAGCGGGATCAGCTACGCGATCCCGGCAAAGTATGTGCAGCAGCTGCTGGAGCAGGCGCTGACCAAGGCGCCGTGAGCGCGCCTACATGCCGCCGGTCAGGCTGACGCCGAGGCCGAGCGACTGCTGGCTGTGGTTGTAATCGATCAGCGATTCGCCATAGCCGTTGAAATACTGCACGTAGCCCCTCAAGCGTCCGTACAGCGGAAAACTCCAGTTCAGCTTCAGCGCGCCGCGATGGTCCGGCGTGCCGAAATTGCTGCGCAGCAGCAGCGAATACGTATTGCGCCCTTTGCTATAGACCGCCAGCAGATCGCCGTGCCCGAGGTAGTCCTCGATGTCGGGATTGTCGCCGCTGTCGCGTTCCGGAATCCGGTACCAGGGGCGGACCAGCAAGGCCAGGCTGCCGCGCTCGAATCCGAACTGCGCATATACCCGGTTCCAGCTGCGCGACAGCGCCGCGCCGCGGCCGTTCGACTGATGCACCAGCCCGAGGCTGAGGAAGCGCCAGCGAAAACCGGCCAGATCGTAATCGGTGCGGAACACCAGCATCGCCTCGGGTTCGTAGTTGTTCTCGCGGAACGGCGAGGACATGCTGCCGTTGTAGGCCTGCCAGAACGAGGTGGCGGTGTAGCCGAACCACAGGTCGACATTGTCGTGGCCGAACACGCCCTGCATGCCCTTGATCTTGAAGCTCAGCTGCAATTCGGTCTCGACGGGATCGGGCCTGAGATCGGCCTGCCCGGGCATTGCCGGAAACGAGGCGTTGTTGGGCGAGTTGCTGACCTTGAGCGGCAAAAAATAATTGGGCCGATGCGGGCGGAACAGAAAGGCGCCCCGCTTGGCTGCGTCGTCGAGTTCCCAATGGCGCGACAGCGCCGAAAGCAGCCGGGGTTCCGCCGGCGCGGAGGGGGCCGCGACAGGCTCCGGGGCGGCGTGCAGTTCGACCGCGGGCGGCGGCCGCCCGGCCAGCCGGTCGTAGCACGCCAGCCGCTCGGCATCCGCCGCAATCGCGCTGCAGCCTTCCCAGTCGGCAATCGGAGCGGCCTGCGCGCTCCCCAGCAAGCCCGCGCACAGCAAGGCCAGCGGAATTCCGCCGCACGCAGGTTTCGCCGGTCTCGTCCGCACCCGGCGCTCAGTCGAGAACCACGCTGTGCCCCGGCAGCGGCGCCTGCGCATCCCAGCCGAACTGCCTCTGCAAATCGGCGGCGAAGCCGGTCGCCACGGTTTCCTCGCCGTGCACCACGAACACCTGGCGCGGCTTGTTTCGGAAATGCCCCAGCCAGGCGAGCAGCGCGCTGCGGTCGGCATGCGCCGACAGCCCGCCCAGGGTGTAGAGGTCGGCGCGCACCGGAATGTCCTCGCCCAGCAGGCGCACCCGTTTGGCGCCGTCGACCAGGCGGCGGCCGAAAGTGCCGGCGGCCTGGAAGCCGGTGATGAGGACGGTCGAATCGCGGCGCGGCAGATTGGCGCGCAGGTGGAATTTGATGCGGCCGGCCTCGCACATGCCGCTGGCGGAGATGATGACGGCGCCCCCCGCGATGCGGTCGAGCGCCTTCGACTCTTCCACGTCCTCGACGAATTCGAGCTTGCGAAAATGCGCCGCGCCGCCGTGCCGACCCATCAGCGCATGGGTTTCGGCATCGAGCAGTTCCATGTGCCTGAAGGTGATCTCGGTGGCGGCGGTGGCCATCGGCGAGTCGACGAACACGGAAAGCTTGGGAATACGCGCCTGCCGCGTCAGGTCGGCCAGCAGGTAGAGCATGTCCTGGGTGCGCCCCACCGCGAAAGCGGGAATGATGACGTTGCCGCCTTTTCTTTCGATGGTGTCGTTGATCGCCTCCACCAGTTCGTCCTGCGTCGCCTCCATGCTCTTGTGGTCGCGGTCGCCGTAGGTCGACTCGACCAGCAGGTAATCGGCCTCGAAGATCGGCGCGGGGTCGCGCAGCAGCGGCCGCGCGGGCTGGCCGAGGTCGCCGGAGAAGACGATTTTGCGGCGGCGCGCGCCTTCGCCCACCCACACCTCGACGATCGCCGAGCCGAGGATGTGGCCGGCATCGCGGAAGGTGCAGCGCACCTGCGGATGCGGTGCGATTTCCAGATCGTAATCGACCGCATTGAGGCGCTTCAGCGAGGCCTGCGCCTGCGCCACCGTGTACAGCGGGGCGGTGTCGCGCGGCGGCAATCCGCGCGCGGCATCGCGCTTGGCCATGCCCTGGCGGAAGCGGTTGAGGTTGGCGTACTCGGCCTCCTTTTCCTGGATGTGCGCCGAATCGGGCAGCATCACCGCGAGCAGGTCGCAGGTGGCGCGGGTGGCGTGGATCGCGCCGCGGAAGCCGAGCGCGACCAGCCGCGGCAGCAATCCCGAATGGTCGATATGGGCGTGGGTGAGGATGACGAAATCGATCGTGGCCGGGTCGAAACTGAAGGCGCGGCGGTTTTTCTCGCGCGTCTCGCGCCCTCCCTGGAACATGCCGCAATCGACCAGAAAGCGCACGCCGTCGGCTTCCAGCAGATAGCTGGAGCCGGTCACCTCGCGCGCCGCGCCGAGAAAAGTCAGCTTCATGATGGAATGCCGCGTAGCGTCGGCCCCGCGGGGTCAGGCAGAGGCTTCGATATTACACCGGCGCGACGCCCGCTCCTTTCCGCTGCGCGCCGATTCCCGCGCCGAAGGAAACCCACGGGTCCGGACACCTCGCCGCCTGCCGTCCCGCGCGGCATGTTCCGCCTTAATCCGGATTCGCATCGTCCGCACGCGTGGCGCCGATGCCGTGAAGAAAAATGGGGAACACCAGCTTTCCCTCTGAAGTCAGCGATTTTCGCGCTTCGATGACGGAAACGCGCAGCACCAGGCCCTGGATGATGCCGGTGAACATCACGGCGGCGCCATGCTCGTCCAGATCGGCGCGGACAAGATGCTGTGCCTTGGCCCGGGCCAGGAGACCGCTCACCCTGGCCTCGTAGTCCGCCAGAATGCTGCGTATCAGCTCCTTGATCCTGGGGTTTTTCTTCAGCAGCTGGTCGGTGAATATCAGCTTCGGAATCGCCGGCACCTTGTCGACGAAGCCCAGATGGGCATAAAACATTTTCTCCAGCGAATCGAGCGGATCGCTGCCCTGATCGGCCGCCATATCCAGCACGCCCATCAGGCGGCCGCGCACCCAGTGGATGACCCCCAGCCAGATCATGTCCTTGGTTGGGAAATGACGGAAAATCGCACCTTGCGTCACGCCCACGGCCCTGGCCATGTCCTGCGTCGTCACCTTGTCCACGCTCTGCTCGCCGACAAGCTCCACGGCGGCCTTGATGATTTCTTCCTGGCGTTCTTCCGCCGATAGTCGTTGCCTGCGTTCGCTCATTTCTTGATTTCCATGTCCCGTGTTTCACTGATTTCGAAATTTGCGGGCGCGCGTGCCGCGACCGCATGGGCGCGCCGGGAGCGTATTACGCCGCCCGAGGCGGGGCCGCCGGCAGTGAATCGGCGGCCGCCGCATTGCAGGATGCAAGGCGTCGATGCGTGCGCGGCAGCCCGCGCCAGACGATTGCGTAGATTGTTCATGTCAGGCCATCCTTTTCTTGAAACGCAGCGAACTCATGGTCAGAAGCGCGGTGCCCAGCACTGCCAGCGCGGCGAACTGCGGCCACAGGATGTCCCAGCCGCTGCCCTTGAGGAAGATGTCGCGGATGATGACCAGGAAGTAGCGCAGCGGGTTGAGATAGGTGAGCCACTGCGCCGGCTCCGGCATGTTCGAGATCGGGAACATGAAGCCGGACAGCAGCACCGCGGGAAGGTAGAAGAAGAACGACGACATCAGCGCCTGCTGCTGGGTCTGGGAGATGGTGGAGATGAACAGGCCGATGCCGATGGTCGACATCAGGTACAGGCCGGCGCCGAACAGCAGCAGCGCCAGGCTGCCATGGATCGGCACGTTGAACCAGCTGACCCCGATCGCGGTGACCACCAGCACGTCGACGAAGCTGATCAGCACGAAGGGCAGGGTCTTGCCGAGGATCAGTTCGAAGGAGCGGATCGGCGTCACCATCAACTGCTCCATGGTGCCGATCTCGCGCTCGCGCACGATGGCCATGGCGGTGAGCAGCAGCGAGATCAGCAGCACCACCACGGCGATCACGCCGGGGACGTTGAAATAGCGGCTTTTCAGGTCGGGGTTGTACCAGGCGCGCGAACGCAGTTCGATGGGTTCGGTCTGCGGCGGTGCCGGCTGGGCAAGCTCGCCCGGGACGGCGCGCGCCCGGGAAAATGCCTGGGTGATGCGCTGGGCGTAGTCCATCGCCACCGTGCCGGTGTTGGAGTCGGTGCCGTCGACGAGGGTCTGGATTGCCGCCTGCCGCCCGGATTTCAGGTCGTCGGCGAAGCCGCGGTTGATCTGGATGCCGATGGTGGCCTGGCCGCGGTCGAGCAGTTCGCCCAGCCGCTCCGGCCGGTCGGTGCTGTCCACCACGGTGAAGTAGCCGGAGGCGGTGAAGCGCTCGATCAGCGCACGGCTCTGCGGGCTTTTGTCGAGGTCGCACACCGCGGTCTTGATGTGGTCGACGTCGGTGGTCACGGCGTAGCCGAACATGATCAGCTGGATCACCGGCATGACGAAGATCAGCGCCTTCATGCGCGGGTCGCGCAGCACCTGGATGAATTCCTTCACCAGCATGCGATAGATACGTTCCCACATACCGCCTCCGTCAGGCCAGTCTCTTGCGGAACTTGCCGAGGGCGACGGCGAACACCGCCACCGCGAACAGCCCCAGGAAGACCAGGTCGCCCGCCACGAAAGCTGGTGGGCTGGCCTTGAGAAAAATGTTCTTCAGCACCTCGACGAAATAGCGCGCCTGCACCACGTGGGTCACCGCCTGCAGGAAGCGCGGCATGTTGTCGATGGAATAGAGAAACCCGGAAAGCAGAAAGGCCGGCAGGAAGGTGACCACCATCGCCAGCTGGCTCGCCACCAGCTGCGACTTGGCGATGGTGGAGACCATGATGCCGAGGCTCAGCCCCCCCACCAGGAACATCGCGGTGACGCCGAGCAGGAACAGGAAGCTGCCCCTGAGCGGCACGTCGAAAACCCATACCCCCATCGCCACCGAGAACAGCACGTCCAGAACGCCGATCACGAAATACGGCGCCATCTTGCCGAGGAACAGCTCGATCGGCCGTACCGGCGTGGCGATCAGCTGCTCCATGGTGCCGCTCTCCCATTCGCGCGAGACGGTGAGCGAGGTCAAGAGCGCGGTGATCACCGTCATGATCACCGCAATCAGGCCGGGGATGATGAACCAGCGGCTTTTCAGCTCGGGGTTGTACCAGACGCGCAGGCGGTTATCCACCGCGAGCTCGACCTTGCTGTCCTGCTGTGCCGCGCTGAAGCGGCCGGTGACCGCCTCGGCATAGCCCAGCGCGATGGTCGCGGTGTTGGCGTCCGAGCCGTCGGCCAGCACCTGCACCCGGGCGCTGCGCCCCTGCTCCAGGTCGCGCGCGAAATGCGGCGGGATCACCAGCGCCAGGTGGGCGCGGCCCTCATCGAGCAGGGCGCGCACGCCGGCATAGTTTTCCGCCGTTGCGACCACGCTGAAGTAGCCGGAGGCCGGAAACCCTTCCGCATAATGACGGCTGGCGGCGCTCTTGTCCTGGTCGTAGACGGCGAGCTTGAGCGTCTTGATGTCCATGGTGATGGCATAGCCGAACAGGATCAGCAGGATCAGCGGCATCAGGAAGGCCATCGCCAGCGAGCGCGGGTCGCGGACGATGTGGATGAACTCCTTTTTCACCAGCGCCCACAGCCGGATCCACGAGAAGCTGCGCGGCTTCATGCCGGCGCGCCCTCCCTGCTCCGGCGATCCTCGAGCTCGACCAGCGAGACGAACACATCCTCCATCGAGGGCCTGACCCGGGTGACGGCCGTCGCCGCCAGCCCGCGTCCGGCCAGGAAATCGCCCACTGCCGCGCTGGCCGCCTCCGCATCCTCGACCACCGCGTGCAGGGTATCGCCGAACAGCGCCACCTCCTTCACCAGTCCCGAATCTTCCAGCTGCTCCAGCGCCTCGGACGGGCGCTCGACCCGGATCTCCAGGATGTCCTCGGGAATGGCGTTCTTGAGCTCGGCGGGCTTGCCCCTGGCGATCATCCGGCCGCGCGAGATCAGCGCCAGCTCGTCGCAGTATTCGGCCTCTTCCATGTAATGGGTGGTGACGAACACGGTGGTGCCGCGCTGCGCCATCTGCGCGATCAGATCCCAGAACTGGCGGCGCGACAGCGGATCGACGCCCGAGGTCGGCTCGTCGAGGAACAGGATCGGCGGCTCGTGCAGCACCGCGCAGCCCAGCGCCAGGCGCTGTTTCCAGCCACCGGCCAGCGACCGGGTCAGGCTGTCGCGCTTGTCCGCCAGGCCCGCCATGTCCAGCACCCAGTCCTTGCGTTCGCGGCGCCTGGCCCGGGGCACGTTGTAGATGCCGGCAAAGAAGTCGATGTTTTCCTCGACCGAAAGGTCGTCGTAGAGCGAAAATTTCTGCGACATGTAGCCGATGTGGCGCTTGATGGTCTCGGACTCGGTCATGATTTCGAAACCCGCCACCCGGCCCGCGCCGGAACTCGGCAGCAACAGGCCGCACAGCATGCGGATGGTGGTCGACTTGCCCGCGCCGTTGGGGCCGAGAAAGCCGAACACCTGGCCGGTTTCCACGTTGAGCGAGACGCGGTCGACGGCGACGAAATCGCCGAACCTCCGCGTCAGATCGCGCACTTCGACGGCATGGTCCGTGCTCATGCCGCCGCCTCGGCGTCATCCCGCGTCACCCGATGGATGAACACGTCTTCCAGCGTCGGGGCGATGATCTTTTCCGCCAGCACCGCGATGCCCGCCTGCTGCAGGATGGCCCTGGCCCGCTCCGCTTCCGCCGCCTCTTCGCTGTACAGATGCAGCATGCCGCCGAACAGGCTGACGCGATTGGAGCCCAGCTGCGCGGCGAGCGCCTCGCGCGCGAGGCGCGGCTGCTCGGTTGCCAGTTCCAGCAGCTGGCCGGGGAGGCCTTCTTTCAGTTTCTGCGGGGTGTCGCACTGGATCAGGCGGCCGCGATGCATCAGGCCGACACGGGTGCAACGCTCGGCTTCGTCGAGGTAGGCGGTGGAAACGAAGATTGTCACGCCTTCCTTCAGCATGGCGTAGAGGATGCGCCAGAAATCGCGCCGCGATACCGGGTCGACGCCGTTGGTGGGCTCGTCGAGAAACAGGATTTCCGGCTTGTGGATCAGCGCGCAGGCCAGCCCCAGTTTCTGCTTCATGCCGCCGGAGAGATTGCGCGCCTGGCGCTTTCTGAACGGCGTCAGGTTGGAGAAACCGAGCAGGCGCTGTTCCAGCGGCTCGCGCTCGCGCCGCGGCACTTCGTACAGGTCGGCGTAGAAGCGCAGGTTTTCCTCGACCGTGAGGTCGCCGTACAGGCCGAAACGCTGCGACATGTAGCTGATGCGCGCCTTGATCGCCTCCGCCTCGTTCCGGATGGAGCATCCCGCCACCGTGGCCGTGCCTTCGCTGGCGGCGAGAATGCCGGTCAGCATGCGCATGGTGGTGGTCTTGCCGGCGCCGTCCGGTCCCACCAGGCCGAAGATCTCGCCGCGCCGCACCCGCAGATCGAGCCCGCGCACCGCCCACAGCTCGCCGAAGGCACGGCCCAGCCCGCTGGCCTCGATGGCGATTTCGCTCACGCCATGCCTCCGCGCGCGGCCGCAGGGATCATTGCCCGTTCCCGCCCGCAGCCGAGATGTACACATCGCCCGGCATGCCCGGCTTGAGCGTGCCGTCGCGGTTGTCGACGGTCACATTCACCGCGAACACCAGCTTCACCCGTTCCTCCTGGGTCTGCACGTTCTTGGGCGTGAACTCCGCCTGCGACGACACGTAGCTCACCCGGCCCTCGAATTCGCGCTCGGGGAAGGTGTCGACCTTGACCCGGGCGGCGGCGCCCAGGCGCACCTTGCCGATCTGGTTTTCCGGGATGTAGACCCTGAGCCAGGGCCGGGAAATATCGCTGACCGTCACCACCGGGCGGCCGGCGCCCAGGGTTTCGCCCACCTCGGCATGCTTGCGGACAACCACGCCATCTATCGGGCTCGTCACCTGCAAGTCCGCCAGGGCGACGCGGGCGGCGGCGACCGCGGCTTGCGCTTCGTCGCTTTGCGCACGCGCGGCGTTGATGGTTTCGGGGCGATAGCCGCTTTGCAGCAGCCTGAGCCTTTCCTGCGCCGCGCTCGCCTGCTGCACCGCGACGACGGCCGCGGTGCGGTCCCTGTCGCGCCGCTGCTGGCTGATGGCGCCGCCGTCGAACAGCACCTCGGAACGCCGCGCCTCTTCGTCAAGATTGGCCCGGTTGGCGCGCGCCTGTTCGAACTGCGCGCGCGCCTCGGCGATTTCCGGCGCGCGGTAGCCCTGCTGCAGATCCTTGAGGCGGGCCGCGGCAGCCTGCTGCGCGGCTTCCGCCTGGCGCAGCCGGGCGGCGGCCTCGCGGTCGTCGAGCGCCGCCAGCAGCTCGCCCGCCTTGACGCGGCTGCCTTCATCCACCGGCCGCTGGCCGAGGATGCCCGCCACGCGGAAGGCGGCGGCGACTTCGGTCGCATCCACCGTGCCCGAGGCGAATACCGCGCTTTCGTCCGGCCGCTCTGCCCAGGGCGCGAATTTCCACAGCGCGGCGGCGGCGATGCCGACGGCGACGACGCCGCCGATGACGATCTTCCTGTTCATAGTCTTGCTCCTTGCTGGATGGCGTACCCCGCAAGGGTTTTTGCGGCGAAGTTTTGATCGGGAACAGCAGCGGAATGCGCGACCCCGGCGGCGATGCCGATCCCGCAAGCCGCCACACCGCCGTGCCAGGCGAGGTAGTGCGCAGGCGTGCGCGCGCCGATGCCGGATGAGGACGGTTGCAGGCCTGTTTTCCTGCCGCCATCGGCGGGCCGGAAGCTGTCCGGCGCGAGCTCGCCGGTGGCGCGCAGCATCCGCGCCTGGCTCACGGCGATGTCGTATCCCGCCTGCAGGCGATTCGCCGTGGCCGACCACAGGGCGGATTCGGCGCCGAGCAGGTCGGTGATGGTGTTTTCGCCGCTGCGATAGCGCAGGGTCTCGATGCGCAGCGCCTCGCCGGCCTCGGTTTCTCCCTGGGCGGCCGCATCCAGCCTGGCGCGCGATTCGGCCAGCGCGCCGAACGCCTGTTCGACCTCGCTGGCGATGCGGTTGTGGGCGTCTTCCTGCAGCAGGGCATTTTGCCGCTGCTCGATCACCGCCTGTTCCACCCGCCGCCTGCGGATGCTGCCGTCGAACAGGGACAGGGACAATTGCACGCCTATCTGCGCATCGTCGTAGCCTTTCCAGTCGCCACCGGCGCTCTCCTGCGCCCTTGCCACCAGATCGACCTGCGGCAGCCGGTCGCCACGGGCGATGGCGGTTTTCTGCCGTGCCGCACGGCCCGCGGCATCCAGCCCGAGGATATCCGGACGCTGCTGCAGGGCGCGGCTCATCGCCGCTTCGAACGAAGCCGGCAGGGCCGGTGCGGTTACGCCCAGCTCGGCCAGAACGGGGGCCGGCCCGCGCTCGCCCAGCAGCGCGAGCAGCAGCGAAAGCGCGTCCTTCTCGCCCTGCGTGACCGATACCTTGTCGTAGCGTGCCTGCGACAACTGCGTCTGCAGCCGGATCAGGTCGAGCTGCGCGGCGCGGCCTTCCCGGATGCGCAGGCCGATGTCCTTTTCCTCCTGCTGCAGCGCCTTGATGCGGGAGTCGAGAACCTGCCCGAGCTGCCTGAAATGCAAGGCCTTGGTGTAGCTGGCGACGACATTGAACAGCAGGTCCTGCCCGCTGGCACGCAAGGCCTGGACCGAGGCCTCGCGGCTGTGCACGGCCAGCGCCTCGCCTGCGACCAGCTTGCCGCCGCGGTATAGCGGCAGCTTCAGCGCCAGACCGATATTGGCTATATCCCTATCCATCGGCGGAAAAACGCCTGCCTCGCGGATCGGAGTGATCAGGCTCGGGTAGGCATGGCGGGTATAAGCCGCGTTCAGCTCGACCCTGGGCAAACGCTGGCTGCGGGCGATATCCCGCTCCAGCGTTTGCCGGCCGACTTCGGCCTGCTGGCTTTTGATGACCGGATTGGATTGCGCGGCGCGCGCCATCGCCTCCCACAAAGAGAGCGGATCGCCGGCTAAAGCCGTCTTCCAGGGGGGAAGAAGAAAGGCGAGCAGCAGCAGGCGCGACAGGGGTTTCATCAGCGTATCCATTCCGGGCTTTCCATGAAATCCGCAACAAGTGAGTAACTAATTACTTATTATCTTTCCCGAATCATGTTTGTCAAGAATTTCGATCTTCCGCGCCCGTCCATTGATTAATAACAATAATTTAGCCTCACCGACAATGGGCGCATTGAACTCGATTGAAAGCTTGCGCCGAGCGCCATTTGTGCGCGGCTTTGCCGCCAGGCTCCCAAGCCACACAGCTAGTTATCGAATGCTATCTTTAGCCGCCCGGCTGGCGCCGAGCCGGCCAATCCCGCGCCTATCAGATATCCGGACGCTCAAGGCAGGCCAGCAGGGTCGCTGCCAGCGCGCGCATGGCATCGGCGCTCGTCACATAGGGCGGCATGACATAGACCGTATTGCCGATGGGGCGGATGAACACCCCCTGTTCCAAAGCCGCCCGATGAAAACGGGAGGAGAAGCCGGGACGTGCCGCCGTCACGTCGAACGCCCAGATCATGCCGGCCTGGCGGAAATGACCCGCCCGCGGGTGGGCCGCCACCCCCGCCAGCGCACGGGTGAATTCCTGCGCCTTGAGCCGGTTGGCATCGACGACCCGGTCGCTCTCGAAGATGTCCAGCACCGCCAGCGCCGCGCGGCAGGCGAGCGGATTGCCGGTATAGGAATGCGAATGCAGGAAGCCGCGCGCGGTGGCGTCGCCGTAGAACGCGGCATAGACGGCGTCGGTCGTCAGCACCGCCGACAGCGGCAGATAGCCGCCGGTGATGCCTTTCGAGAGGCAGATGAAATCGGGCCGGATGGCGGCCTGTTCGCAGGCGAACAGCGTGCCGGTGCGGCCGAAACCCACGGCGATCTCGTCGGCGATCAGGTGCACCTGGTATCGGTCGCACAGTTCGCGCGCGCGGGCCAGGTACACCGGGTGGTACATCGCCATGCCCGCCGCGCCCTGCACCAGCGGCTCGACGATGAAGGCGGCGGTGGTGGCGGCGTGCTCGGCAAGGTGCGCCTCCAGCACGGCGGCGCAGCGCAGCGCGTACGCCTCGGCCGACTCGCCGGGCTCGGCCAGCCGCGCATCCGGCGTCGGCACCTGCGCCGAATGCCGCAACAAGGGCGCGTAGGTGTCCTTGAACAGCGGGATATCGGTCACCGACAGCGCGCCGACGGTTTCGCCGTGATAGCCGTTTTGCAGGCTGACGAAAGCGTTTTTCTCCGTCCGTCCTGCGTTGCGCCAGAAGTGGGCGCTCATTTTCAGCGCGATTTCGGTGGCCGAGGCGCCGTCCGAGCCATAGAAGGCGTGGCCGAGCCCGGTCAGCCGCGCCAGCCGCTCCGACAGCTCCACCACCGGCGCGTGAGTCGCCCCGGCCAGCATCACGTGCTCGATCCTGCCGAGCTGGTCGACGATGGCGGCATTGATGCGCGGATTGCAATGGCCGAACAGATTGACCCACCAGCTGGAAATCGCGTCCAGGTAGCGGCGCCCGTCGACGCCGATCAGCCACGCCCCTTCGCCGCGCGCAATCGCCAGCGGCGGGACGGCCTCCAGTTGCTTCATCTGGGTGCAGGGGTGCCACACGGCGGCACGGGTGCGGCTTAATAAATCGTCCATGGACTTGAAATTGAAACTTTCCGCCCCTATTATTGGCACTCAACGGCGGCGAGTGCTAACAACGGCTTCGCCGCCTGCTTATTCCTTATCGGGCAGCCGCGCTGCCCATTATCAACGTACCGCAATGGAGACTTTGCAATGAAAATCCGTCCTCTGCACGACCGCGTGATTGTCAAGCGCATGGAAGAAGAGCGCAAGACCGCTTCCGGAATCGTCATCCCCGACAACGCCACCGAGAAGCCCGACCAGGGTGAAATCCTCGCCGTTGGCGCCGGCAAGAAAGACGACCAGGGCAAGCTGATTCCGCTGGACGTGAAAGTCGGCGATCGCGTGCTGTTCGGCAAGTACGCCGGCCAGGCCGTCAAGATCGAAGGCGAGGAACTGCTGGTGATGCGCGAAGAAGACATCATGGGCGTGGTCGAGCAATAAGCCTCCCCGCACGCAATTCAACCGAATTCAACTATTCAGGAGTAAGACATGGCAGCAAAAGACGTACGTTTTGGCGATTCCGCGCGTCACCGCATGGTGGCAGGCGTCAACATCCTGGCTGACGCCGTCAAGGTGACCCTCGGCCCGAAAGGCCGCAACGTGGTGCTCGACCGTTCCTACGGCGCCCCCACCGTGACCAAGGACGGCGTGTCGGTCGCCAAGGAAATCGAGCTGAAGGACAAGCTGGAGAACATGGGCGCGCAGATGGTCAAGGAAGTCGCTTCCAAGACCTCCGACATCGCCGGCGACGGCACCACCACCGCCACCGTGCTGGCGCAGTCCATCGTCAACGAAGGCATGAAGTACGTCGCCGCCGGGATGAACCCGATGGATCTGAAGCGCGGCATCGACAAGGCCGTGACCGCCATCACCGCCGAACTGAAGAAGATTTCCGTGCCCTGCACCAGCAGCAAGGAAATCGCCCAGGTCGGTTCCATTTCCGCCAACTCGGATTCCTCCATCGGCGACATCATCGCCGCCGCGATGGACAAGGTCGGCAAGGAAGGCGTGATCACGGTCGAGGACAGCTCGGGCCTGGAGAACGAACTCGAAGTGGTCGAGGGCATGCAGTTCGACCGCGGCTACCTGTCGCCCTACTTCATCAACAATCCCGACAAGCAGATGGCGATCATGGAAGATCCCTTCATCCTGCTGTACGACAAGAAGATCTCCAACATCCGCGACCTGCTGCCGATCCTGGAACAGGTTGCCAAGGCCGGCAAGCCGCTGATGATCGTCGCCGAAGACGTCGACGGCGAAGCGCTCGCCACCCTGGTGGTGAACAACATCCGCGGCATCCTCAAGACCTGCGCCGTCAAGGCCCCGGGCTTCGGCGACCGCCGCAAGGCGATGCTGGAAGACCTGGCCATCCTGACCGGCGGCACCGTGATCGCCGAGGAAGTCGGTTTGAGCCTGGAGAAGGCCTCCCTGCAGGACCTCGGCCGCGCCAAGCGCATCGAGGTCGGCAAGGAAAACACCACCCTCATCGACGGCGCCGGCAATGCCGATGCGATCAAGAACCGCATCACCCAGATCAACAAGCAGATCGACGAAGTCAGCAGCGACTACGACAAGGAGAAACTGCAGGAGCGCAAGGCCAAGCTGGCCGGCGGCGTGGCGGTGATCAAGGTCGGCGCGGCGACCGAAGTCGAGATGAAAGAGAAGAAGGCCCGCGTCGAAGACGCGCTGCACGCCACCCGTGCCGCCGTTGAAGAAGGCATCGTCCCCGGCGGCGGCGTTGCGCTGCTGCGCGCCAAGGCCGCGGCTGCCGCGGTGAAGGGCGACAACCACGACCAGGACGCCGGCGTGAAGATCGTGCTGCGCGCCATCGAGGAGCCGCTGCGCCAGATCGTCAAGAACTGCGGCGAGGAATCCTCGGTCGTCGTCAACAAGGTGCTCGAAGGCAAGGGCAACTTCGGCTACAACGCCGGCAACGGCGAATACGGCGACATGGTGGCGATGGGCGTGCTCGACCCCACCAAGGTCACCCGCACCGCGCTGCAGAACGCCGCGTCGATCGCCGGCCTGATGCTGACCACCGACTGCATGGTGTCCGAACTGCCGGACGACAAGGGTTCCCAGATCGGCGGTGCCGACATGGGCAGCCTGGGCGGCGGCATGGGCGGTATGGGCGGCATGATGTAATAAGCCCGCGCATCCATGCGTGCAGAAGCCCCGCCTCGGCGGGGCTTTTTCATGGCCGTCTCACCAGTGGCGCCAGAAGCGCCATGATGGCTTTTCCCTCTGCTCCTTGGTCAGGATGGCTTCCATGCGCTTGTAGGCGTCTTCTGATGAATCGTATATCTGCCGCTGCAGTTCGTTGACCTTCTTGTACCCGTTGTCCAATGCGCCGGCATCCCGCGTGGGCGCGTCATACAAGTCCCTGAGCCTGGCCTGCTCGTCCATCAGCCGGCCCATCAATTCCCAGTTCTTCCTGCGCGTCTCGTCCCGGATCGTGTTGATTTTGGTCCTCTGGTCAGCAGACAGGTCGGACCGACTCCACGGGCTCATGCCCCAGCGACCGCCCATCATGCCGGCTCCCATACCCCAGCCGCCGCCCATCATTCCGGGCCCCGTGCACACGATGCCAGGGTCAGACCGTATGAACGCCTCCTTGCTGCCAGCGATGGGTTTGTCCTCATCCGGCGCCGGCACAGGGGTCGCCCATGCGTCCAGAACGAGCGCCCCCAGCAACAGGGGAAAAATCATCTTGGTGTGCATGCCTCGCCTCCTTTCGGATGTGCTGAAAGCGCAGGCCACGGAAGAAGTGAAGAACGCGAAGGATCGCTGCCGATCGTGGCCGAGGAGCCGCCTGCGCTGCTGTCTTGAAGCCGGCCCCCGCGCGCCAGCGAGAACTGGCTCTTAGTATAGACACTGCCATGCGACTTCAAGCCGGCCCCAGGGCGGCCTCCTTGTTGCCAAAGCCCGCGCCAGCCACTAACGTTGCCGCATGAACCCCACGATCCCGCTCGCCAACAGCCTGCACCGCGCCACGCTCGACACCATCCGGCAGCAGGCGCCATTTTCGGCGATGGCGGAAGACGCGGTGCTGTGGCTGGTACAACACGTGTCGGTCGCTTACTTCGCACGCGACGCCGTGCTGCTGGAGCCGGCCGCGACCCCGGCCGATACGCTGTTCATCATCAAGCAAGGCACCGTGACAGGCGCCACCGCCGCGGGCCAGACGGTGCTGCAGCTGGCCGCGGGCGAAATGTTTCCGCTGGGCGCGCTGCTGGCCGGGCGCGGCGCGGCCAACCGCTATGCGGCGGCGAGCGACACTTTCTGCTACACCCTGCCCGCCGCCGATTTCCATGCGCTGCGCGCCAGGAGCGCGGTATTCGACGATTTCTGCACGCGCCGCATCGCCAGCCTGCTGGAAGAATCGCAGCGCGCGGTGCAATCGGAATACGCGCTGGCGCTCGACGATGAAGGCCGCTTCGCGCGCCCGCTCTCGGGCCTGATCCGGCGCACGCCCCTCAGCGTACTGCCCGGCACCCCGCTGGCCGATGCCCTGGCGGCCATGGAGGCCGCACGGGTGGGGTCGGTGGTGGTGGCCGACCAGGCCGCGCAGCCGCTCGGCATTCTCACCCTCAAGGATGTGCTGGCGCGCGTCACCCTGGCGGGCGTGCCGCTCGCCACCCCGATCGCCGAAGTCATGACGCCCCAGCCGGCGACGCTCGCGGCCGATGCGCCGGTGGCCGATGCGCTGCTGCTGATGGCGCGCCAGGGCATCCACCACATTCCGCTGGTTGAGGAAGGCCGGCTGGTCGGCGTGGTCTCCGAGAAAGACGTGTTCGCGCTGCGCCGCCTCTCGGTGGAAGGCATCACCTCGGCGATCGCGCGCAGCGACGACGCCGCCCGCCTGCCCGCGCTGGCGCACGACATCGGCGACCTGGCGCACAGCCTGCTGGCGCAGGGGATGGACGCGGAGAATCTCACGGCGATCATCTCCAGCCTGAACGACCGCCTCACCGAACGCATCATCACGCTGGAATGCGCGGCCGACGATGCCTTGACCGGGCTGCGCTGGTGCTGGCTGGCGCTGGGTTCGGAAGGCCGCATGGAGCAGACGCTCGCCACCGATCAGGACAACGCACTGATCTTCGCCGCCACGGACGACGCTCAATGCGCCGCATTGCGGAGCTTCGCGCTGCGGGTGAACAATCGGCTCGACGCCTGCGGATTCCCTTTGTGCCGCGGCGGCATCATGGCCAGCAACCCGAAATGGTGCCTGTCGGCGACCGCCTGGCAGCAGCAGTTCGGCCAGTGGATCGATCACGGCAGCCCCGAAGCCCTGCTGCACGCCAGCATCTTTTTCGATTTCCGCCCCCTCGCCGGCGATGCCGCGCTGGCGCTCGACCTGCGCGCCTGGCTCAACCGCGCCGCCCGCAACAACCCGCGCTTCCTCCACCAGATGGCCGGCAATGCCCTGCGCAACCGCCCGCCGCTGGGGGTGGTGCGCGACTTCGTGCTGTCGGACGACAACGCGCACCCAAACACGATCGACCTCAAGCTCAACGGCGCCACCCCCTTCGTCGATGCGGCGCGCATTTTCGCGCTGGCGGCCGGCAGCCCGCAGACCAATACCGCCAAGCGCCTGCGCGAAGCGGCGCACGCGCTGCACATCCCCGACGCCGAGCTGGCCGACTGGAACCGCGCGTTCCATTTTCTGCAGCTCCTGCGGCTGCGCCACCAGCATGCGCAGCAGCGCGCGGGGCAGCCGCCCGACAACCATCTCGACCCCGACACGCTGAACCCGCTCGACCGCCGCATCCTGAAGGAGGCGCTGCGCCAGGCGCGCAAGGTGCAGGCGCGGCTGGCGCTGGATTACGGCCTGTGATCTGGCCGTTCGGCAAGCACCGCCTGCCGGCGCTGGATGCCGCCGGCAGCGCGCGGCGCGCAGCGCTGGCGCGGCAGAAAAGCAACCTCAGGCTGCCGCTCGCCGAGCTGCGCTGGTGCGTGGTGGACGTCGAGACCGGCGGGCTGGATACGCTGCGCGATCCGCTGCTCTCGATCGGCGCGGTGGCGGTCGAGCAGGGCCGCATCGTGTTCGCGCACAGTCTGGAGATCGGGCTCCGGCAAGCCCGGGCAACCCATGCCGCCAACATCCTGATTCACGGCATCAGCGACAGCGAGCAGCGCGCGGGCCAGGCGCCGCACGAGGCGCTGCTCGCCTGGCTGGAGTTCGCGCGGGACTCGCCGCGCGTGGCGTTTCACGCGGCATTCGACCAGACCGTATTGCAGCGCGAAGCGCGCGCGCAGCTCGGCCTGTCCCCCCGAATGCCGTGGTTCGACGCCGCCGTGATTGCGCCGCTGCTGTTCCCCCGCGCCGCGCCGCACTGCCGTCAACTCGACGACTGGCTGGCGCACTTCGGCATCGCCGCGTACGCGCGCCATGGCGCGCTGGCCGACGCCTACGCCACCGCCGAGTTGTGGCTGGTGCTGATTGCCGCAGCCCAGCGGGAAAACATCACCACCGCCCATCAGCTGCAGCGGCTCGCGCAGGCCCGGCGCTGGCTATCAGAAAATCTGAATTAACTAATCTGTTTGTCGGCCAAGCCATCACTCCTTAAACTCCGCGCACGCGCAAACACAACACATCAAAGCGCGTTCCCCAACCCCTCACGGAGGAATTGCCATGCAGTTGTCGGAGAGACATCAGGAGTACTGGCGCAAGAATCTGCGGCTCACCGCGGTTTTGCTCGCCATCTGGTTCGCGGTGACGTTCGTCGTCATCTACTTCGCCCGCGAACTCAATGAAATCGTCATTTTCGGGTTTCCCTTCGCCTTCTATATGGGCGCACAGGGCGCACTCATCATCTATGTCCTCATCATCTGGTTTTATGCCCACCGCATGAACCAGCTGGACAAAGAGTTCGGCGTACACGAGGGAGATGAAGAATGAGCAGCCAAACCCAAAGCCAGTTTTTCTCGCAGCTTAAAAAGTATTACGCCTTCTACACCGGCGGTTTCATTTTCTTCGTCATCCTGCTCGCGATCCTGGAGCAGCTGGGACTTGCGCCGAAATACATCGGCTACATCTTCCTTGCCGCCACGATCATGCTGTATGCGGGCATCGGCATCATGTCGAAGACCGCCGACGTGTCGGAATACTACGTCGCCGGACGCCGCGTTCCGGCGCTGTTCAACGGCATGGCCACCGGCGCCGACTGGATGTCGGCGGCGTCCTTCATCGGGATGGCCGGCACCCTGTATCTGAGCGGCTTCGACGGCCTCGCCTTCATCATGGGCTGGACCGGCGGCTACGTGCTGGTGGCGCTGTTCCTCGCGCCCTACCTCAGGAAGTTCGGCCAGTTCACCATCCCGGACTTCCTCGGCACGCGCTACGGCGGCAACCTGCCGCGCACCATCGGCGTCGTCGCGGCGATCATCTGCTCCTTCGTCTACGTGGTCGCGCAGATCTACGGCGTCGGCATCATCACCGCCCGCCTCACCGGGATGGAATTCCAGATCGGCGTATTCGTCGGCCTGGCCGGCATTCTGGTGTGCTCCTTCCTCGGCGGCATGCGCGCGGTGACCTGGACCCAGGTGGCGCAGTACATCATCCTCATCATCGCCTACATGATTCCGGTGGTGTGGCTGTCGGTGAGCCATACCGGCAACCCGATTCCGCAGATCGCCTACGGCCAGGTGCTGCAGGAAGTCACGGCCAAGGAAAAAGAGCTGAACGACCCGACCACCACCCTGGGGGCCGCCGAAGCCTCGGTGCGCGCGATCTACAAGGAAAAGCAGCTCGCCGCCGAAGACAAGATCAAGGCGCTGGAAGCCGCCATCGCCGCCGGCAATGCCGACAGCGTCGTCGGCGAAGCGCGCGCCGCACTGGATGCCGAACTGGTTGCCCTGAAAGCCGCGGCCGAACCCGACGCCCAGAAGATCGAGGCGAAGGAAAAGGAAATCGCCGATCTGACCGGTCCCGACGTCCTGATGGCCAAGCTGAAAAAAGCCGCCGACGGCGCCAAGAAATCGGCCGGCCCGGTGGCGCCTCACGCCACGCCGTTCTCCGGCAAGGGCGCCGAGAAGAAGCTCCTGGCGACCAACCCCAACGCGACCGAAGCCGAGATCGCCGCCGCGAAGGCCGAGGACGAGGAAGCGTCCAACATCAAGCGCCGCAACTTCATCGCGCTGGTGCTGTGCCTGATGGTCGGCACCGCGTCGCTGCCGCACATCCTGATGCGCTACTACACCACCCCCTCGGTGCGCGAGGCGCGCAAGTCGGTGTTCTGGTCGCTGTTCTTCATCTTCCTGCTGTACTTCACCGCGCCGGCACTGGCGGTGCTGGTCAAGTACGACGTGTACCACGTGCTGGTCGGCTCGTCGTTCGCGTCGCTGCCGGCCTGGGTCGCCAACTGGGCGGCGGTGGACCCGACGCTGATGAAGATCGCCGACCTCAACAAGGACGGCCTGGTGCAGCTCGCCGAGATCACCATCGGCGGCGACCTCGTCGTGCTGGCCACGCCGGAAATCGCCGGCCTGCCCTACGTCATCTCGGGCCTGGTGGCGGCCGGCGGTCTGGCTGCGGCGCTCTCCACCGCCGACGGCCTGCTGCTGACCATCGCCAACGCGCTGTCGCACGACGTCTACTACAAGATGATCGATCCGAAGGCTTCCACCGTCCGCCGCCTGGCCATTTCCAAGGGCCTGCTGCTGGTGGTTGCCCTGCTGGCCGCGTACACCGCCTCGCTGAAACCGGGCGACATCCTGTTCCTGGTCGGTGCCGCGTTCTCGCTGGCCGCCTCGGCGTTCTTCCCGGCGCTGGTGCTCGGCGTGTTCTGGAAGCGCGCCAACTACCTGGGCGCGGTGGTCGGCATGCTGTCCGGACTGGCGGTGTGCATGTTCTACATGTACACCACCTACGAGTTCTTCGGCGGCGTTGCAGCCAACGAATGGTTCGCCATCAAGCCCATCGCCGCCGGCGTTTTCGGCATGCCGGCCGGCTTCCTCGGGGTCATCATCGGTTCGCTGATTTCGCGTGCGCCCAGCACCGAAATCCAGCAACTGGTCGACCACGTGCGCTATCCGAACCTGGAAGGCGACATCAAGGCCCAGACGGCCTGATCGTCCACCGCTGCACGCCCTCAGGGCGTGCAACTGAAAAGCCGGCTTCGCAGCCGGCTTTTTTTCATCCATGTTCTCAATCCGGCCGCTACGCGCAGTCGCTGCGGCCGGTATCGCGGATCAGCCGTTGCGCAGTCTGCGGGTCGTGCGTCAGCGTATGCTCGATCACTGCCGCCACCTTGTCCGGCTGGTTGCAGTGCTGCCACGCCATGCCCAGCGCGTACCAGGCGAGCCCGTTCATCGGCTGCAGCCGTCCGGCCTCGGTCAGCGCCGCGGCGGCGTCGGCATGGCGGCCGTGCCGCGCGTGCAGCATGCCCAATCCGTACCAGGCGCGATCGTTGTCCGGATTCAATCCGGTCGCCCGCTGAAAAGCGGCGATGGCAGCATCGTCCATGCCGCCCTTGTCGCGCACGTAACCGAGGTTGAACCAGGCGTGGGCATCGTGCGGCTCGATCTCGAGCGCGCGCACGAACCAGGCTTCCGCCGCAGTCCAGCGTTCCTGCTGGGCCTCCAGCCAGCCCAGCGTGCGCAGCGTAGCGGCATGCGCCGGATCGGCGCGATGGCTGTCGAGGTAGGCGGCGATTGCGCGCTCACGCTGGCCCAGCGTGTTGAAGAGCATGCCGCGCAGTCCGTGCCGCACACGATCGAAATTCATCATGGGTCGAATGCCGAGTAAGGTCAGCACGCATTGTCACGGCCAGGCGGCGGCCTGACAAGCTGCGTTAAAATCGCCGCTTCGCCCCAGGAATACTCGCCATGCCATTCGACATTCTGCTGGTTTCGATTCTGCGCACCCTCGTCGAAGTCGCCGGCTTCGCCCTGCTCGGGCAAGGCGCGCTGGCCGTGCTGGCCGGCAAATACCGCGAGCAGAACGCCTTCTATCGCGTGCTGCGCGTCGTCACCGCGCCGGTGGTGCGCGGCGTGCGCTTCGTCACCCCGCGTTTCATTCTCGATGCCCACATTCCCATGCTCAGCTTCTTCCTGCTGTTCTGGCTGTGGATCGTGCTGGCCGTCGTCAAACGCCACCTGTGCAGCCTGCACGGGGTGGCGTGCTGAAACGCCCGCATCGGCACGGTTTTTCCTTGACGGACCGGAGGCAAACGGGTTAAATTGCGGCCTCTTTTGGCCAGGTAGCTCAGTTGGTAGAGCAGCGGATTGAAAATCCGCGTGTCGACGGTTCGATTCCGCCCCTGGCCACCAATACACAAAGGTCAACAGTTCGCTGTTGGCCTTTTTTCTTGCGCGCTCCCGCGTGTTCGCGGGGACTCCTGCGGATTCCTGCGGACTTCCTTCCTCCGGTCGTCTCGCCCATCTCGGCCCCATTTCGCTCTCTCCTGGCCATTCTTCTCTCCAGCCTCGCTCGCCGGCTAAGGGCCGAAGTCCGCAGAGGCCGCAACGTGGACCTATACAGATCAATGGGTTACGTGCTGACGAATCAAACGGTTGGATTGCGGCATCGGCAGGCAAAGGAAACCATGGCCGTTGTGTTTTGTCGGTAGTTCTTGACAGCTACCGACGTTTCGCAACATTATGACGACATGGACAGTTCGCACCAGAGCATTCTGGATCTTGCCGCCCAGCGCGGCCTTATTCGCCCACGCGATCTCAATGAGCGTGGGCTGCCCACGATCGCCCTCACGCGGCTGGTGCGGCAAGGGCTGCTCCAGCGCGTGGGACGGGGCCTGTACGCAATTCCGGACCGGGCCGTCTCGGAACACGGCGCACTCTCCGAGGTGGCACGCAAGCACCCGCAAGCCATCGTCTGCCTGCTGTCGGCACTGCGCCTACATGAACTCACCACACAGTCGCCGTTCGAGGTCTGGCTGGCAATTCCCAACAAGGCACGCGCGCCAAAGATGGACTATCCCCCGCTGCGCATCGTGCGCTTCTCTGGCGCCGCGCTGACGGAGGGGGTCGAGGAGCACCTCATCGATGGTGTGCCGGTGCGCGTGACCAACGTCGCCCGGACCGTGGCTGACTGCTTCAAGTTCCGCAACAAGATCGGCCTCGATGTCGCGCTGGAGGCGCTACAGGAGTCCTGGCGTGCCAAGCGCGTCAGCATGGATGAACTTTGGCGTTTTGCTGCGCTGTGCCGTGTGGCCAATGTGATGCGCCCCTACATGGAAAGCCTGTCATGAACCAGCGCAACATGGCCGCCTCGGTGCGCGCCCGCCTGCTCAACCGCGCCCGCGAGACCCGACAAGACTTCAATCTGATCTTGACCCGCTATGCGCTTGAGCGCCTGCTTTACCGGCTCAGCATCTCCCCCCACGCCGACCAGTTCCTGCTGAAAGGTGCGCTGCTGTTCGACTTGTGGTTCGACATCCCGCATCGTCCGACACGCGACGCCGATCTGCTGGGCTTCGGCTCGGCCGAGATCCCGCATGTCGAGGCGGCGTTTCGGGACATCTGTACGGTGGAACTGGACGACGGCATACGCTTCCAGCCTGACTCGGTACACGCGGAGGAGATCCGCAAGGAAGCCAACTACTCCGGTGTCCGGGTCACGCTGATCGGCCTGTTGGACGGTGCCCGATGCCACGTGCAGGTCGACGTGGGTTTCGGCGACGCCGTGACGCCCGGCCCCGAGGCCGTCGACTACCCGGTAATGCTGCCGGACATGCCAGCCCCGAAGCTGCGCGCCTACCCCCGCTACACGGTTGTCGCCGAGAAGCTGGAGGCACTGGTGTCGCTCGGCATCGCCAACAGCCGCATGAAGGATTACTTCGATCTCTGGATCTTGTCGCGCTACACCGACTTCGACGGCGCGCTCCTGTGCAAGGCGATCCACGCCACCTTCGAGCGCCGCAGGACACCGCTGCCGGATGGCGTCCCTTTCGGATTGAGCGACGAATTCGCGCAGGATCGGCAGAAGCAGACTCAGTGGCAAGCATTCTTGAGGAAGAATGCCTTGGACGAGCTTCAGCTTTCCGAGGTCGTTGCCGGTCTGCGTGCCTTCCTGTCATTCCCGCTGGACGCGCTCCAGCAAGGTGCTGCATTTCCGCAAACATGGCTTGCCGGAAACGGGTGGATGTCGAGCGGCGAGGAATCGGGCCGATGACCTGGAATCCCGATCTGCTCTTGGAGGATTTTCACCGTGTCGCCGGCATGGCTGGCGTCTCGTTGGCGCTTGATGCCATCGCGATCGAGCGGTGCCCTGCGCCGCACGTGCCGCCCAAGACATTACCGCCCGGCACCATGGCGGTGTACGTCTTCTCGTTTGGGCCTCATGTGCTGAAGGTCGGGAAGGTCGGCCCCAACAGCGCTGCTCGCTACACGGCTCAACACTACAACGCCGGCAGCGCGAAGAGCACTCTGGCAGCCTCCTTGATCAAACACGGCGAGCGCATCGGCGTCGCCGGCCTGAACGAAACGAACGTCCCCGGCTGGATCAGGGAGCACACCGATCGGGTGAACTTCATCCTCGATGCGTCGCTCGGTGTCCACGTCCTCAACCTCCTCGAGGCATTTCTGCAGTGCCGCCTCCGGCCTGAGTTCGAGGGATTTGCCAGCCAACGGATCGATCGCGAGGGCGGACAGGCATGAAAGAGGACATCCTCGAACAAATGGTGGACGAGTACCTGCAGCACAAAGGGTACTTCACCCGGCACAACATCAAGTTTCGACCTGCCGGCGATCATGTGGAGTACGACACCCGCCAGGATGCCGTGCATAGCGACATCGACGTGATCGGCATCCATCCGCGACTCGACGGCGCGCGTCGGGTGATGGTCGTGAGCTGCAAGAGCTGGCAGGGTGGCTTTCGTCCCGAATACTGGGTCGATGCGATCGCCAAGAACAAGGTGGTCTCGGGGCGTGAGGCCTGGCGCGGGTTTCGCGAACTGACCAGGGAGAAGTGGGCCGCAGCGTTCAGGACGATGGTCGCCGAACTGACGGGTTCGTCCTCGTTCACCTACATCACGGCCGTCACGAAAGTCGTGGGCAGCCGAGCGGCGTGGCAGGACAACGCGACGTTCCGCGAGAATCTCGGCGGCAACCCCATCGAGATACTGACCTTCGGCGACATGCTGAAAGAACTCTTTCCGTCCATCGACACGACTCCGGCCTCATCGGAAGTTGGACGGGTTCTGCAGCTGATCAAGGCGTCAGGCTGGTCTCTCGACAAGTAATCCAACCCGAAGGATGCACGTGCGACGGTAATCAGGGATTGATGATGGCCCGCTGCTCGTCCCATAGCAGTGGCGTCCCCGACGCCAGATCGAACAGGGTCACCTCCGGCGGCAACGTTTCGTCGAGGATCGCAGCCACGATGTCCGGCGCAAGGGTAGTGAGGTTCACCATCCGGCTCACATAGGCCCGATCCATCCCCTCGCGCTCGGCCACCTCGGATAGCGTGCGCGCCTCGCCGGACTCCACCATCGCCAGCCAGCGGTGGCCGCGGGCGAGCGCGAGCTGGATCGGCGTCGGCGTGTCATCCCAGGGACGGGGCTGGACAGCGCTGCCGTCCGGAAGGGCCACGGCCTTGCGGCTGCCGCGGCGCTTGATCCGGATCGGCACAGCGATGGTAAGGCTGCCGTCGCTCGCGGTGATCACCTCTGGCTGACCGGTCTTGTCGATCAAGATTTCATTCATGCCACGGCCTCCTCAAGGGTTTCCGGGGCGGGCTCGGGGCGCAGCTCCAGGGCGAGCACCTCGATGCCGTTGGGCCGGAACCGCACCTCGATGTCGTCCGGCGAGACGATCACCTTGTCGATGAGGAGCCGCACGATGCGCTGCTGCTCGGCCGGGAAGAGCTGATCCCAAATCGCATCCAGCCGGGTCATGGCCACCGTGACCTGGGCCTCGTCCAGGGAGGGGTCGAGCCGGGCGGCGCGCTCGGCCACCCCGGCGACCATGGCCGGGGCGCGCAGCACCCGGCGCATCTGCTCCAGCACGGCGGCCTCCAGTTCACCGGCCGGCAGGCGCGGCAGCCCGGAGGCGCCGGCGTGCTCCTTGTTCTCCCGCGTCGGCAGGTAGTAGCGGTAGATACGTCCGTTCTTCTTGCGCGTGGACCAGGGCGTGAGCGCCCGGCCATCGATCCCCACGACGATCCCCTTGAGCAGGAACGGCACCCGGGCGCGGGTGTTGTTGCCTCGCACACGCGAGTTCTGCGCGAGGATCGCCTGGGCGGCATCCCACAGCCTGCGCTCGACGACGGGCGGGTGTTCGCCCGGATACCACTGATCGCGGTGGCGGATCTCGCCCAGGTAGACGCGGTTGTTGAGGATCTTGTAGACGAGGCTCTTGTCGATGGGCTTGCCATCGCGCACCCGCCCGTCTTGGGTAGTCCAGGCCTTGGAGGTCACGCCGTCGAGGCGCAGCTCCTTCACGAGCAGGGTCGAGGACCCGAGCTCGACGAAGCGCTGGAAGATGTGGCGGACGATCTTGGCCTCGCGCTCGTTGGGCACCAACCGCCGGTTCTCGACGTCGTAGCCGAGCGGCGGCACGCCGCCCATCCACATGCCCTTGCGCTTGCTGGCGGCGATCTTGTCGCGGATGCGCTCGCCGGTAACCTCGCGCTCGAACTGGGCGAAGGAGAGCAGGATGTTGAGCATCAACCGCCCAATCGAGGTGGTGGTGTTGAACTGCTGGGTGACCGAGACGAAGGAGACCCCGTGGCGCTCGAAGACGTCGATCATCCGTGAAAAGTCAGTCAGCGATCGCGTCAGGCGATCGATCTTGTAGACCACCACGATGTCGATCCTGCCGGCCTCGATGTCGGCCAGCAGCCGCTTGAGCGCCGGCCGGTCCATGTTGCCACCGGAGAAGGCGGGATCGTCGTAGTCGTCGGCCACCGGAATCCAGCCCTCCGCGCGCTGGCTGGCGATGTAGGCGTGGCCGGCGTCACGCTGGGCGTCGATGGAGTTGTACTCCTGGTCGAGCCCCTCGTCGGTGGACTTCCGAGTGTAGACGGCGCAGCGCAGGCGGCGCTTCAGGGCTTCGTTCATCGCCGACCTCCCTGCTTCTTCGGATTCTTCGCCTTGGCCGGTGCCTTCACGCCGAAGAAGAGCGGCCCGGACCAGCGGGTGCCGGTGATCTCGCGGGCGATCATGGACAGGCTCGGGTAGCGCCTGCCCTCGAACTCATACTGTCCGTCCTGGGCGACCGTCACCCGGTGCTCGATCCCCTGGTACTCCCGGGTGAGCACGGTGCCGGGCATCAGCCGGATGTCGCGATCGAGCTTGCGCGCCTTGCCGGTCTCCACCAGGGCCTTGATGCGCCGCTTGTTGCGCTCCAAGAGGCTGGGATCGACCTTGCGGAACTCGATCTCTTGCAGCTTGTACGCGATCCGCCGCTCCATGAACTGGCGATTGGGCGTCGGGTTGTCGCTGCCGAAGAGTTCTCGCCAAAGCGCCCTCATTTCCTCTATCGAGAGATCCGGGAGCCCGGCGATCCGGGCGACGACGCTCGGCGGGGTGGGTGGGACGGTGCTTGCCTTCATGGAGCCTCCTCCAAAGTGTTGTTGACGGGGTGGCTATGAAGGCGCTGGTGGCCGGAGAAGCCAAGCTCAAACTCGCTCTCCGCGGGGCCGCCTGCGGACTGGGCGAACACGGCCTCGCGCAGTCGGACGAGGCCGTGGGCCAGCAAGGATGCGGCTTCGCGCCGGCGCTGCTCCGGCGTCATCCGTTCGGGTGGTAGGTGGTTGATCGTGCACATCGGTATCGGTCCTGAACGTCCAACTCGCTTGATGACGAGATTGTCCGGTCAGGCCGTGACCTCGGCCATCAGGGAGTTTCGGGCCGGTACGAAAGGATGCGGAAGGTCGCGACCCCGCTAATACGGATGCTGCCCGTTGCGGATGAAATTTGTGTAGGTGTCGACCAGGAGTTCGTCCTCTTCGTCGTCATTTTTCTCCCAGGGCTCGCGGTCGGGGAGGATGAGCAGCGTGATGACGAGTTCGTACTGATCGGAGACGACACGCATCTCGCGCAGGGACATGTCGGCGGGCTCTTCCTTGAACCATACGCGAGCAGGCAACTCGATTCCCGTTCTTTCATCAGGGTGACGTATCGTCTGCGCCGCCAAGGACGCCTCGGGGACGGGTATCGTCTCCTTTGAGAACCGAAACCTGGCCCTGGTGCGTAGAGCATTGCGACTCGACCAGGACCAATTGATGAAGCCGTCGTTGGAAACGACCAAGACCGCCCGCAGCGGCGTGAACTCGATCCATTGCCGGATGGCCGCCACGAGCGATACCCCATACCGATCCGCGCAAGCGCCGAGCAGATCGATGTCCACCTTGGCCGACTCGACCTGCTTGCGATAATCGTCCAGCGGCATCAACAGCGTCGCCGCGAACTTGTCGGCATCGGCTTCCCGCTGCCGGGCTGTCGAGCCCCAGTCCAACAGATCCTCCGTGCTGCATCGGAAGGCGTCTTCCTCTTTGCGATGCAGCAGGTAATGGCCCAGTTCGTGGGCGATGGTGAAGTTGATGCGTCCGCTCGATTGCACCTGGTCGTTGTAGAGCAGGTACCAGCCCTTTTCCCGTTTGAGCAGCATTCCCTCCAGCTCACCGATGTCACCGCCCCGGATGTGGGCGATCGGATCGGGTTGGCGGGAACTGATGTCCTGAGCGATGAGCTTGACGTCGATCGGGAAACGATCGCGTCCCCACGCCTTGGAGAGAAAGTTGGCCCAAGCACCGGGCGTGGTCGGATTACTTGTCATCGCCTTCTATGATCTTGAGGATGTCGTCCAGCTTCTTCTTGGTTCCCGACGACAGGCCCCGATACTTGCGAAAGAAGGCCTTGTCCTCTTCCGACGGTTCAAGCTCGGTAATCCGGTCGTCCATGAAATATTCGGGCGTCACCTTGAGCACGCCAGCGATTCTCGCGATCTTCTCGGCGGATGGCTTCGGATTGTCCTTGTTCTCCAGCTCCCAGATGTAGCTCTTGCTGGATTCGGTCTGTTCCGCCAGCTGCTCGAGGCTGAGTCCGCGCTGTTTGCGGAGGCCCCGTATCTTTTCTCCCAGCGGGGATGGCATGTGGCACCTCGTTCTCTGAATGGCCTGAAAGTATACCTCTGTACCGAACGATTTGGTATCTGCTTGACAAACCCAGCACAAGCCATCAATAATCCGAATCGTTCGGCACACCGAACGCATAATATCCCTGTCTAGGAGTACTTCTGGGATGTTGCGGCATGCCGGGCACCGTCCGTCTCGAAGAAGGAGAAGAAAGGCATGACCGCGTTCAACCCTCGTCACCTCGCCCGTCAGGTTCCGGCCACCACTTGGCAGGCGTATCTGTCCTCCCGTTCCATCGCCATCCCCGAATCTTTCGACTGGAGCGCCGAGGAAAAGGCATTTTCCGATGCCCTGATCGCCCTCCTGGAGGAACTCGAACCGGATCAACAGGCCCTGCTGCACGCCGAGCTGCGCCATGTCCACGCCCTCGCGACCCAGAAAGGCATCGATGCGATCCTCAACGCCAGCGACAACGACGTGGCCATTCGGGAGGACTTCGGACAGCTCCGCAACCACGCCGAGCGGGCCATGTGGGTGTTGGTGAACTGGCCGCAAACCTTCATGACGGCCGAGGCGCTGCTCCAATTCGATCTCGGCGTCGGCAAGCGGTCGTGGAAACGGCAAGCCATCAAGGTGACCGAGCCGGTGTCCCGAGAGGCTGCCGACATCGAGGGATTGCAGGCCGCCTTGTCCGAGGTGCTCTCGAAACGCAAGGGACCGCGGCGCGCCTGCCACGTAGACGTCTGCGACCGTCACCTGGACGGCGGTGTGCAGATCAGCGTCTACGTGGAGGACGATCCCAACGATCTGGTGGAGTTCGTCGAAGAGGGCATGCGCCGCCGGACGACCCGCCCGGCGACCAATCTCGCGCTGGTCTACTTCCCCGCATCCGGCATCGTCGACACCGTCGGCCGGGGCGGAGCCAAGGTCCACCAGCCGCTGGTGACGCTCTTCGCACGCCATCTGCTGAAACAGGAGGTCAAGCCTGAGGCAGTGAAGCAGCCGATGTTCTATCTCAACCGGCTGCGGCACGGCTTGGACCTTCCGGAGGACAGCGACATCGACCTCGCCGCCCACGGCATTGATCGCATTCGCCTCCGCCGCGCCCGGCTCAGGAGCACGAGGGCGCCGATCTGCGACTTCTGGGTAGGCGTACCGGCGGATCAGGCCGAACACTGCGTGCTCGCTGCATCGAGCGCCCACCTGAAGGACCACGACCTGTTCCGCGGTCCGTTCAATATCGTCGAGGCCCTCATCAGCATCTATTTCGCCCCTGCCGAAATGGGCAAGCGCGGTCGCGTACTGAACATCGACCTCAAGCAATCGGGGATCTCCAACCTCCAGGACATGGCAGAGGAGGACGCCAAGCTCGCTGAGCGCCTCCTGCGTGCCTGGCGCGTCTCCGAACCGACCGAGGTCGAACTGGCCCTGGTCGCGTAGAAGCCGCCGTGCAGGCGCGCAACGACATCGCCTTCGGCCTGCTCTGCGGGCTCGTCGAGGAATCCGAGGGAAGCCTCCATCCGGATGCCGCCCGGTATTCCGGACAAATGGATGCTTATCGGCATCTCCTCGACCTCGGCGCCATCGGGGCGGGTGATGGTGTCGGATCGAGCATCCTCTGTCCCTGGTGCGGAATGGGCGATCTGGAGGGGATTCGCTTCGAGCAAGGAGGCCGCCAGGGGTACTGCACGGACTGCGGCTGGGTGGATCTGGCCAGTGATCAAGTGACACGGCTCAGGGTGGACATCACGCGCATCGTCCGGTGGCTCGCCTCGGCCCTGGGCCTTGCGGGACGGTATCAACATGAAGAGATGGTTCCGACAGCGCTGTGGCGCCTGGGCGAGATCGAACATCGACGAAAGCGGCGCACTATCTTCTTCGGTCGGAGGCTGAGCGACCCGGCCTTGACGCCCATCATCGAAGCTCGTTTGCGCACCGCCTGCGCACCCGGCTGCGGCGTCCTCATCACCACTACACCCGACGTCGCCCAAGCGATCCAGGCCGCCGGCCATCTCGTCGTTCCGCTGCGTGCCGTGGCGCATCTCCGCAAGGCCGGCTTCGTCATCGAGAATCTCGACGCATACCTCGACGGTTCCGCCGGGATCGGCGAACGGGATTCGGAAACCTCCCTGCGGCTCATGCACTCCGGCCGCATCGCACTGATCGACGGAGAGCGGCACGCACTGTCGCCCCAGGTCTACGGCTTTCTTTCGGTACTCGCGCAGGGCGGCGGCGATCCCGTCCATAAACGCACCATCGCCGACGCTTTGGAAATCGATGTCGACAAGTGCAAGGGCGCGGACATCTGCAAGCGGCACAAGGCCGTCTACCGCACCTTCGTCGCCCACGACAACGACGGTCACTATTGGCTGAAACCCGAATTCGTCAACGACCAAAGGAGGTGATGCACCCAACGAAGCGCAATCCTTTCATCCGGCAGTTCAACTTCGATCTCGATGAGGTGAATGACATGAGTGGTAAGAACCAGTGGGTCGTCCGCAACGGCGACAAGTGGGGTGTCCGGGGGGAAGGCAACGACCGCCTGACCTCCGTACACGATACGCAACAGGAAGCCTTCGAGCGCGCACGCGACATCGCGCGCAACCAGGGCAGCGAGGTGCTCATCCAGGGCGAGGACGGGAAGATCCGCGAGCGCAACAGCTACGGCAAAGATCCGTTCCCGCCTCCCGGCTGACCACCCCGCATTTCCACCCCCGATAAGGGCCCGGAGCCAACCACTCCGGGCCTTTTTCTTTTCCGTCTCTGCGCATGGCCGATTTGCACGATTTGCCCGCCCATCCTGCCCGCTTTGCCCGCCGGTTTGCCCACCCCCTGAAACCCAGAATGACCTCACGTTTCCGCAACAACCCGTAAGGAGCGAATCGTGAGTATCAAACACCTCAACCAACGCCAACTGGCCGACCGTTGGGGCGTCAGCGAAGCCACCTTGGAACGCTGGCGCTCCGAAGGAATCGGGCCGGTCTTTCTCAAGATCCAGGGGCGCGTGCTCTACCGTGTCGAGGACGTCGAGTCCTACGAGGCGGAGTGCCTGCGCAAGAGCACCTCCGAGCGCGTCGGCGCGGGAGGTGTGGCATGAGCCGCCTCACCCCCGACCAGGTTCTCGCCACGCCGGCCGGCGAGCTCGCCGCGCTGCAAAGCGAGGCGCTGTTCCAGCTCAAGAACGATGCCGCCGATCTGCTCTCGGCCGCCAAGGCCATCGTCGAGCACCTCGAACGCGCGCTGGATATGAAGTACGCCGACCGCGCCCATGCCCTGCGCATGGCCGCCGGTAAGGACACCGGCGTCGTGCATTTCGACGACGGCCGCGTGCGCGTCACCGCCGACCTTCCCAAGCGGGTCGAGTGGGATCAGAAGCGGCTCGCCGAGATCGTGCGCCGTATCGCTGAGGGCGGCGAGGACCCGGCCGAGTACGTCGAGACCGCCTACCGCGTCTCCGAGACCAAGTTCAACGCCTGGCCCGAATCGCTGAAGAGCGCCTTCGCCCCCGCCCGCACGCTCAAGACCGGCAAGCCCGGATTCCGTCTCGCCCTGCTGGAGGAGTGACCGTCATGTTCAAGAACCGCACTTTGCTCGACAAGCTGAAAAAGCAGCACCCCTATCTGCTGGAGTCCCTGCCGGAACGGATCGGGACGAATGGCGCCGACGTGGCAATCGAAGATGCCACCCTGGATCAGATCGCCTTCGCCGTCATCGCCCTCGAAAACGAGGTCCGGCCCATCAGCCGCCGCATGAACGCTCTGCGGGAGCTCTACGACCTCGCCCGCAAACACGGCGCACTCGGCGCACACCGGATCGGACACGCGTTCGCCGACAAAGGAGGCCGCTCATGAGCCTCCCCATCATCTCCGCCGACCAGCGTCTGGCCGAGAAGCGCGGCGTGAAAGGCGTGCTGGTCGGCAAGAGCGGCATCGGCAAGACCTCGCAGCTCTGGACCCTGGCGCCCGAGGCCACCTTGTTCTTCGACCTCGAGGCGGGCGACCTCGCCGTCGAGGGGTGGGCCGGCGACACCATCCGCCCGCGCACCTGGCAGGAGTGCCGCGACTTCGCGGTGTTCATCGGCGGTCCGAACCCGGCGCTGCGCGAGGACCAGCCCTTCAGCCAGGCCCACTTCGATGCCGTCTGCGCGCGCTTCGGCGACCCGTCCGTGCTCGACCGCTACGACACGGTGTTCGTCGACTCGATCACCGTCGCCGGGCGCCTGTGCCTGCAATGGTGCAAGGGCCAGCCGCAGGCCTACTCGGAGAAGACCGGCAAGCCGGACACACGCGGCGCTTACGGCCTGATGGGCCAGGAGATGATCGCCTGGCTCACCCACCTACAGCACACCCGCGGCAAGAACGTGTGGTTCGTCGGCATCCTCGACGAGCGTCTCGACGACTTCAATCGCCGCGTCTTCCAGCTGCAGATCGACGGCTCCAAGACCGGGCTCGAGCTGCCCGGCATCGTCGACGAGGTGGTGACGCTGGCCGAGCTCAAGGCCGACGACGGCAGCGCCTACCGCGCCTTCGTCTGCCACACGCTCAACCCCTGGGGCTACCCCGCCAAGGACCGCTCCGGCCGCCTCGACCAGATCGAGGAACCGCACCTCGGCCGGCTGATGGCCAAGATCGCCAGCCCCGCGCGCCCCGCCCTCGAACGCCTCGACTTCGCGCGCCCCGCGCCTTCCGAACCCGTACAGCAATAAGGAGCCACGACCATGAGTTATTTCGATTTCAACGATGCCAACGAGCAGTCTTCGTTCGACCTGATCCCCAAGGGCACGCTGGTGCGCGTGCGCATGACCATTCGCCCGGGCGGCTTCGACGATGCGAGCCAGGGCTGGACCGGCGGCTACGCCACCCGCAACGACAACACCGGCTCGGTGTACCTCAACTGCGAGTTCGTGGTGATGGAGGGTGAGTACGCCCGTCGCAAGCTGTGGTCGCTGATCGGTCTCTACAGCCCCAAGGGTCCCGAGTGGGCCAACATGGGCCGCGCCTTCGTCAAGGCGATCCTGAACTCCGCGCGCGGCGTCCATCCGGGCGACGCCAGCCCCCAGGCCCAGAACGCGCGGCGCATCGCCGGGTTCGCCGACCTCGACGGCATCGAGTTCCTCGGTAAGGTCGATTGGGAGAAGGATCAGAACGGCCAGGACAAGGCCGTCATCAAGCAGGCGATCCAGCCGGATCACAAGGACTACGCCGCGCTGATGGGGGCACCGCGTGCGCCGGCGCCTTCGGCCACCACGCCCAACGCATATGCCCAAGCCACGGGTCGCGCTCCGGTCACGGGCCGTCCGAGCTGGGCGCAGTAAGGGGGACTGCCGGCATGATGCTTCGTCCCCGTCAGGCCCTGCTGGTGGAGCGCTCGCTCGCCGCGCTCTACCTGCACGGCAACACCCTGGCCATCGGCCCGACCGGCTCCGGCAAGACCATCATGCTGTCGGCGGTCGCCGGCGGCGTGTTGGAGGAGCCCGACGCGAAGGCCTGCATCCTCGCGCACCGCGATGAGCTCACCGCCCAGAACCGGGAGAAGTTCGGCCGGGTCAATCCGGGCGTCGCGACCTCGGTGTTCGATGCCAAGGAGAAGTCCTGGGCCGGGCGCGCCACCTTCGCGATGGTGCAGACGCTCTCACGCGACGCGCATCTCGACGCGATGCCCACGCTCGATCTGCTGGTGGTCGACGAGGCGCACCATGCCGCCTCGCCGTCCTATCGGCGCGTGATCGATCGCGTGCTGTCGCGCAACCCCAGGGCGCTGATCTTCGGCGCCACGGCCACGCCCGCACGCAGCGACGGCAAGGGGCTGCGGGAGGTCTTCAGCAACGTGGCCGACCAGATCACCCTGGGCGAGCTCATCGCCTCCGGCCATCTGGTGCCGCCGCGCACCTTCGTCATTGATGTCGGCGCGCAATCGGCCCTCGCCCAGGTGCGCCGCACCGCCACCGACTTCGACATGACCGAGGTGGAGGCGATCCTCAACAGGACGCCGATCACCGACGCGGTGATCCGTCACTGGCGCGAGAAGGCGGGCGAGCGCAAGACCATCGTGTTCTGTTCGACCGTGGCCCACGCGCAGTGCGTGGCCGACGCGTTTGTCGCCGCCAGCATCCGCGCCGTGCTCATCCACGGCGAGTTGTCGGACGCCGAGCGCAAGGTCCGGCTCGCCGAATATGAAAGCGGCGAGGCACAAGTAGTCGTCAACGTGGCGGTGCTGACTGAAGGCTACGATTACACACCCACCTCCTGCGTGGTGCTGCTGCGCCCGAGCTCGCACAAGTCGACGCTGACCCAGATGATCGGGCGGGGGCTGCGCACCGTCGATCCGGCCGAGCATCCCGGCGTGGTCAAGACCGATTGCATCGTCCTCGACTTCGGCACCGCGACCCTCATGCACGGCTCGCTGGAGCAGGAGGCCAACCTGGACGGCCACCAGCACCAGGGGCAGGCGCCCACCAAGGAGTGCCCCTCCTGCGAGGCATTGGTCCCGCTCGGCTGCCGCGAATGCCCACTGTGCGGCTTCGAGTGGACCATTGATCCGGCCGAGCAGGCGGAAGCCATGGACGACTTCGTCATGACGGAGATCGACCTGCTCAAGCGCTCCAACTTCCGCTGGTGCGATCTCTTCGGCTGCGACGATGCCTTGATGGCCACCGGCCTCCAAGCCTGGGGCGGCATCTTCTTCCTCAACGGGCGCTGGCACGCGGTCGGTGGCGGCCGGAGTCTTCCGCCCCGTCTGCTGGCGGTCGGCGATCGCACCGTCTGCATGGCCAAGGCGGACGACTGGCTCAACGACAACGAGTCCCTCGACACCGCCCACAAGACCCGCCGCTGGCTCAACGAACCGCCCACCGAGAAGCAGCTGCGCTACCTGCCGCAGGCCATGCGCGCCGACTTCGGGCTCACCCGCTACCAGGCCTCGGCGCTGCTCGCGTTCCAGTTTAACAAGTCGTCCATCCAGCGCCTCGTGCTGGCGGCCAACGACGAACACCGGAGGGCGGCGTGATATGCGCGATCTGCGGACGAGAGGGACGCGGCTTCTGCTGGCTGTCGCCGAGGAACGGCCCGCGTGCGCCGGACGGAAAGCCCCTGTTCAAGCGCTTCTGCTCCATGCGCTGCCAGGACATTCATCTGCAACGACTGAAGGCGGGAGGCGGCGTCGTGATCGATCCCACCCATAACGAGAAGGCCGCGATGGAGGCGGTCCTGCCCTCGCTCGGCGAGTACGTGGCGTCCATCGGCATGGACCGGTCGCTGTCGGCTTACAGCCGCGAGGAAGTCCTGCAACTGGTCGATGTGGTGCTCACCGCCTACTTCGACAACCTGCGGGAGCGCACGCCCGACGATGTGCCGTTTTGAGGAGGCGGTGATGCTCGATTTCAACCACCGCCCCAGGTTCCACGAGCGCGTCAACGCTGTCATCGACGAAGCGCTGGCGCGTGAACGGGCAGCACAGGTATCTCGGACCTACCTCGGTGCCTCCCGGCTCGGCGTGGCCTGCGAGCGCGCCCTGCAGTACGAGTACGCCCAGGCCGCGGTCGATCCGGGGCGCGAGCTGCCCGGGCGGGTGTTGCGGGTGTTCGAGGTCGGCCATGCCCTGGAGGATCTGGCGATCCGCTGGCTGCGCCTCGCCGGCTTCGAGCTCTACACCCGCAGGGCCGATGGGGAGCAGTTCGGTTTCTCCGTCGCCGGCGGACGCATCCAGGGGCACGTCGACGGCATCCTGGCTGCGGGCCCTGCCGACATCGAGCTTGCTTATCCCGCGCTGTGGGAGTGCAAGACGATGAATGACAAGTCCTGGCGCGAGACCGTCAAGCAGGGCGTGACACGTGCCAAGCCGATCTATGCCGCGCAGATTGCCGTCTACCAGGCCTACATGGAAGGCGCCGTGCCGGGCATCGCGAGCAATCCCGCGCTGTTCACCGCCATCAACAAGGACAGCGAGGAGATCTGGTTCGAGCGCGTACCCTTCGACGGCGGGCTCGCGCAGCGCATGTCGGACCGGGCCGTGCGCGTCATCACCGCCACCGAGGCGGGCGAGCTGCTGCCCCGACACGCCACTACGCCGACCCATGTCACATGCAAGTCGTGCCCTTGGCAGGACCGGTGTTGGGGGTCGGCTTGATGGCAGACGTCATTTGGCTCGACTACAACGACGCACCCGAACAGCAGGGAATGGCACTCCCCGATACCGATTCGCTGCGCCGAGGCCTGCTCGAGCGCCTGGAGGCGGTGCTGCTCTACCTGTTCCCGCAGGGCCGCATCCGCGGCGGTAAATTCTATGTCGGCGATATCGACGGCAATCGCGGCAAGAGCCTGGTGGTCGAGCTCGATGGTGAACGGCGTGGGCTGTGGAAGGATTTTGCGACCGACGAAGGCGGCGACGTCATCGATCTGTGGGCCCGTTCCCGTGGACTCTCCGCCCGGCACGACTTCCCCCGGATCGCGGAGGAAATCCGTCAATGGCTCGGGCTTGCACCATCCATCGGTCACACCCCGGAGCGATCGAATGCCCGCAGCGCCCCCGTCGACGAACTCGGCCCTTATACCGCCAAGTGGGACTACCTCACGGCGGATGGCAGACTGATCGCCTGCGTCTACCGCTACGACCCGCCCACCGGCAAGGAGTACCGCCCCTGGGACGTGCGCGCCCGCATGTGGCGCGCCCCCGATCCGCGTCCGCTCTACAACCTGCCGGCCGTGGCCAATGCGCGTGACGTGGTGCTGGTCGAGGGCGAGAAGGCGGCTTGCGCCCTGATCGGGACGGGCATCACGGCGACCACGGCCATGAACGGCGCGCGGGCGCCGATCGACAAGACCGACTGGACGCCGCTCGCGGGCAAGCACGTGCTGGTCTGGCCGGATCGCGACGTCCCGGGCTGGGACTACGCGGAGAACGCCGCCCGTGCCTGCGTGACGGCGGGCGCGGCGTCGGTCGCCATCCTCGTGCCGCCCATGGATAAACCGGACAAGTGGGACGCGGCCGATGCCGTGGCCGAGGGCTTCGACTGCGCCACCTTCATTCGTGAGGGCGAGCGCAGGGTCGTCAAGGGGGCGGCGCCGACACTGCCGACCTTCACCCTGGGTGCGCTGCTCGACGACGACTCGCCGTTGCCGCCCGATCTCATCGCACCGCGCGTGCTCACACCCGGCGGCCTGCTGGTATTCGGCGGTGCGCCCAAGGTCGGCAAGAGTGACTTTCTGCTCGCATGGCTCACGCACATGGCGGCGGGCGCCACCTTCCTCGCCATGACGCCGCCGCGCCCGCTGCGGGTGTTCTATCTGCAAGCCGAGGTGCAGTACCACTACCTGCGCGAGCGTGTGAAGGAGATCCGCCTACCGCCCAGTCGCATCGGTGAAGCGCGCGTCAACTTCGTCGCCACGTCGCAGCTGCGGCTGATCCTGGACGACGCTGGCTTGGCCCAGGTGATCCCCGCGATCAAGCAGGCATTCGGCGACGAGCTGCCGGACATCATCGCCATCGACCCCATTCGCAACGTCTTCGACGGCGGGGACGCCGGCGGCGAGAACGACAACGCGGCGATGCTCTACTTCCTGTCGCAGCGGGTCGAGCGCCTGCGCGATGCGGTGAACCCGGACGCCGGCATCGTGCTGGCCCACCACACCAAGAAGCTCGGCAAGAAGCAGTTCGAGGAGGACCCGTTCCAGGCGCTGGCCGGGGCCGGGAGTCTGCGCGGCTACTACACCACCGGCATGCTGCTGTTTCGCCCCGACGAGACGCGCACCACGCGCCAGCTCTTCTTCGAGCTGCGCAACGGCGCGGCCATCCCCTCGATGCACGTGGACAAGATCCGCGGCGAGTGGTGGGAGGTCGATGCCAACGAGCGGCTGGTGATGAAAGACTACGGCGAGCGCCTCGATGCCGAGCGCCGGCGCAAGCGCGACGCCATCCTGCAGATCCTGTTCGACGAGGCGGCCCAAGGGCGCTGCTACACCGCCAACCAGTTCGCGGAAAGCTTCGAGGGCAAGGCGGGGCTCGGTGGCGAGCGCACCATCCGCGAGCGCCTCTCCGCGCTCTCGACCCAGGGCTACATCAAGTACTTCCGCAACGCGCAGGACTACGGCCTGCCGCCCGCCCGCACCAAGTTCGGCTACCTGTGCGTCGAGGCGATGGTGCTGCGCTCGATTGTCGGCGAGCCCGATCCAGCCACGGGCGAAGTATCGCTGCGCGAACTGCCGGTGCTGCCCACCCACTTCAAATGCCCGCAATCGGGGGCCGCATTGCCGGTCGAGAACCCCGAGGTGTGGGTTTACCAAGACGACCTGAACGACCCCGAGGAGCCCGCATGAACACGCACAGCCAAGTTGGCAAAACCTCTGCCAACTTCCCCCCGATTTTCAGAGACGTTGGCAAGTTGGCAAACGCCTGCCAACTTGAATCCCATACTGATCAACGCGTTAGGGAGTTGTCGGCAGATTGGCAAGTTGGCAACGCTGCCAACTTGCCAACTTCCCCAAACCCGCGTGGTTGCTGGGTTTCCGGAGATTTCCAAGTTGGCGAAAACTCCCTCCCCCCTTCGGGGGGAGAGGACCACGCGGTGTCCTCTCCCCCGACCCGAAGGGGTCTGCCCGGTTTGGGTGATAGGGGCCGAGAACCCGGTGCAGCGATCCTGAGCCTCGACCTCGGCACGCGGACCGGCTGGGCGCTGCTCGGCCGTGACGGCTCCATCACCAGCGGCTCGGAGTCCTTCAAGCCCCAGCGCTTCGAGGGCGGCGGCATGCGTTACCTGCGCTTCAAGCGCTGGCTCACCGAGGTCAAACAATCGGCGGACGGGCTGGATGCGGTGTACTTCGAGGAGGTGCGCCGCCACGCCGGAGTGGATGCCGCACACGCCTACGGCGGCTTCATGGCGCAGCTCACCGCCTGGTGCGAGCACCACGACATCCCGTACCAGGGCGTGCCGGTGTGCACGATCAAGAAGCACGCCACCGGCAAGGGCAACGCCGGCAAGCAGGAGATGGTGGCCGCCATGCAGGCCCTGGGTTTCCGGCCCGAGGACGACAACGAGGCCGACGCGCTGGCACTGCTGATGTGGGCGATCGCGACGCAGGAGGTGCCGGCATGAACGCGCCCAGCCCCCACTATCGTTGCCCCCTCGGGCGCCTGCAACCGACTCCCCCGGACGTCGATGCCATCAAACGCGACGGCTGGCGGGACCAGGGCATCCTGGTGGTCTCGCTCGACGACGAGCGGCTCGACTGGATCGAGCGGGAGCTGGTGAAGCGCATCGGCGAGCGGCTCTACGGTCGCCAGGGAGACGGCCATGTGGAGCGTTGACGACGTCGCCGAGCGCTTCCGGGAGGCCGCCCAGACCGCGCGGCGTCTGCCGCCGGTACGCGTCCAGGGCTACTTCAACACCTGGCCGGCCATCCTGCGCCAGCCGTGGGAGACCTACTCGGGCGACGACGTGCTGTACCGCTTTCCGCCCGACCCGGCCGCCATCGACCGCATGGAGGAGACGATGCGCTGGGTGCTGTGGCTCACCGAGGAGCAGCGCCATCTCGTCTGGATGCGCGCCGAGGAACGCGGGTGGCGGGAGATCTGCCGGCGCTTCGGCTGCGACCGCACTACGGCCTGGCGGCGGTGGCAGAAGGCGCTCGACATCGTCGCCTGCCGTCTGAACGAGCAGACCCGCCGGACCGTGGCCAGCCTTTCATGAGTGAAGTTGCGGGTCGTTTCCAAAGTGATCCAAGCCATGCGGGCGGATGCGGAACGATGCCGGTTTCGAGCCATTTTGGACGTGCAACACTTCACCCGTTTTTGCGCTAGGATTTCGCTAACCTCGCGAGAGAAGCATGTGCGAAGGCCACGGAGCGATCCGTGGCCTTCGTCGTTTCTGCCTTCGCGATCCGACCCGCCGAGCGCGATGGGTCCTTCCTGGCCGAAAAGCCATGCGGGGGGCGCGAGCGCGATGCTTTTCTAGCGTCAGAGTGCAAACCGGGGTTTGCACGGTTTGCGGTTTGCAGGCCCCATCCCTGGGGCCTGCCGCTTCGCGGCCAGCCTGCGGCTGTCCAAATCCGCTCCAGGCGGATTTGTGCACTCCCCGATACACATCACGAGCCCGCCCACGGTTCTCCGTCGGCGGGCTTTCCATTTCGAGGTTCCGATCCTGAACACGCTCAACGTCGAGTACCGCAAGGCCGAGACGCTGATTCCCTACGCCCGCAATCCGCGCACGCACAGCGATGAGCAGGTCGCGCGCATCGCCGCCAGCATCGCCGAGTTCGGCTGGACCAACCCGATCCTGGTCGATGGCGACCATGGTGTGATCGCCGGCCATGGCCGACTGCTGGCCGCACGCAAGCTGGGGCTGACCGAGGTGCCGGTGATCGAGCTCGCGCACCTCACCCCGGCGCAGAAGCGCGCCTATGTGATCGCCGACAACCGGCTCGCGCTCGATGCCGGCTGGGATGAGGCCATGTTGGCGCTGGAGTTCGCGGAGTTGGCCGACGCCGGCTTCGATCTGGACCTGACCGGCTTCTCTGCCTCCGAGATCGAAGGCCTGCTCGACCACATCGAGGAGACGGAACCGTCCGCCGATGAGGACGAGCGTGCGCCGGAAGGCGACGCGGACGAGGACGACGTCACGCCGCCCACGGTTGCGGTCACGCGGCCCGGCGACTTGTGGCTGCTGGGCGAACACCGGCTGCTCTGCGCCGACAGCAGCGACGCGGCCGCCGTCGCGCGCCTCATCAATGGCGAGCGCGCTCACCTGCTCTTTACCAGCCCGCCCTACGCGAACCAGCGCGACTACACCACCGGCGGAATCGTTGACTGGAACGCGCTCATGCAGGGCGTGTTCGGCGCCGCCCGCAGCGCGCTGCACGAGGACGCGCAAATCCTGGTCAACCTCGGCCTGGTCCATCGCGACGGCGAGTGGCAGCCGTACTGGGACGGCTGGATCGAATGGATGCGCACTCAGGGCTGGCGCCGCTTCGGCTGGTACGTCTGGGATCAGTCGGTGACCGTGCCCGGCGACTGGGCCGGGCGCCTCGCGCCGCGCCACGAGTTCGTGTTCCACTTCAACCGCCAGGCGCGCAAGCCGAACAAGATCGTGCCCTGCAAGTGGGCCGGTCACGAGACGCATCTGCGCGCCGATGGGTCATCCACCGCGATGCGCGCCAAGGATGGCAAGGTCGGCGAATGGAACCACGCCGGACAGCCCACGCAGGAGTTCCGCATCCCGGATTCCGTCGTCGAGGTGACGCGCCAGCGCGGCCGCATCGGTGATGGTATCGACCATCCGGCCGTATTCCCGCTGGGCCTGCCGAAGTTCTTCATCGAGGCCTACACCGACGTGGGCGAGATCGTCTTCGAGCCGTTCTCCGGCGGCGGCACCACGCTGCTGGCCGGGCAACTCACCGACCGCAGGGTCCGCGCCATCGAGCTCGCGCCCGAGTACGTCGACGTCGCGCTGCGCCGCTGGCTGCAGCACCACCCGGGCATGGAGCCCGTGCTCGCGGCCACCGGCCAGCCCTTCGCCGAGGTCTCGGCCGAGCGCTTGGGCGAGACGGCGGAGGCGGCCGCGTGAACTGGTTCGCCGAGCGCATCGAGCACTGGCCGATCGACAAGCTACTGCCCTACGCGCGGAACGCCCGCCAGCACTCGGACGAGCAGATCGCCCAGATCGCGGCCTCCATCGCCGAGTTCGGCTTCGTCAATCCCTGCCTGGTCGGCGCCGACGGTGTGCTGGTCGCGGGCCATGGGCGGCTCGCCGCCGCGCGCAAGCTGGGCCTGTCCACCGTGCCGGTGGTGGTGCTCGATCACCTGACGCCGACGCAGCGCCGGGCGCTGGTGCTCGCCGATAACCGGCTCGCGGAGCTCTCGACCTGGGACGATGTGCTACTGCGCATCGAACTGGAGGCACTGCAGGACGAAGGCTTCGACCTCGATTTGACCGGTTTCGATGCCGATGCGTTGGCCGAGCTACTGGCCGGTGAGGAGCCAGAGCACGAAGGCCAGACCGAGGACGACGCCGTCCCGGAGATTCCGGAAGAGCCGGTGTCCAAGCCGGGCGACGTCTGGAGGCTGGGGCCGCACCGTCTGGTCTGCGGCGATGCGACCGCGGCAGAGGCCTACGCGCAGCTGTTCCCGGACGGCGAGCGGGCGGACATGGTCTTCACCGATCCGCCGTACAACGTGAACTACGCCAACAGCGCCAAGGACAAGCTGCGGGGCAAGCACCGTCCCATTCTCAACGACGCGCTCGGCGCAGACTTTCACGACTTTCTCTACGACGCGCTGTCGCTGCTCGTTGCCCACACCCGCGGCGCGATCTACGTCACCATGTCGTCGAGCGAGCTCGACACCCTGCAGGCGGCGTTCCGCTCTGCCGGCGGCCACTGGTCTACGTTCATCATCTGGGCGAAGAACACCTTCACGCTGGGCCGCGCCGACTACCAGCGCCAGTACGAGCCGATCCTCTACGGTTGGCCCGAGGGCGCGGAGCGCCACTGGTGCGGCGACCGCGACCAGGGCGACGTCTGGCAGATCAAGAAGCCGCAGAAGAACGACCTGCACCCGACCATGAAGCCGGTGGAGTTGGTCGAACGGGCGATCCGCAATTCGAGTCGTCCCGGCGACGTGGTGCTGGACCCCTTCGGCGGTTCCGGCACCACCCTGATCGCCGCCGAGAAGTCAGGGCGCGTGGCGCGCCTGATCGAACTCGACCCGAAGTATGCGGACGTGATCGTGCGGCGCTGGCAGGACTGGACGGGCCAGCAAGCCACCCGCGAGGCGGATGGCCTGGCCTTCGATCAGGCGGCGACTTCCTCCTCGACGATCTCGCAGTGAATCACGAACCCGGTCAGATAAGGCAGCCCGCGCGGGATGCCGTAGTCCTTACTGGTGCGGCGTCCGATGGTCCATTCCATCCACTGCCGGGTGGCGGCGCGGATCGCGTCGTGGAGGGCATGGCCCGCATGCATGCGGTTGAGGACTTCGTCCGCGAAGTGGCGTCCGTGGCGGCTGTCGAGGAAGGCCCGCACCGCTTCGAAGGGCTGTCCCGTGGCGTCGTAGATGGCGTTCATCGCGATGGGCCAGGCGGCTTGCGCGTGCGCGTCCATCGTGCCCCAGAAGCCCCAGGCTTCGTTGCGGGTGACGGGGATCGTTTTGGCTGTGGTCATCGTTGTTTCCTTCGTTGATCGTTGCGACACACGTATGAACGCGCTGTTCGATCAGGAAGCCAAGCTCAATCTCAATCATCTCGCGTCGTCTGTTGGCGACCGGTTACGGCGGCCAGCTTGGCGCGGGCCGACGCGCTTTCCCAGTGGCAGGGTCCGTTGCCGTGCGCAGCCTCTTCGCTCCAGCGGGCCAGGATTTCGTCATCGCTCCAGCCCTTGGCGGTGAGGTAGGCGTAGTCGTCGGCGTCGTAGTTGCTGTGGGTGAGGATGGCGCGGGTGGGTTTCATGCTGTGCTCCTTGGCGTGGATGGTTGCGACACCCGTATGAACGCGCTGCCGGCGCGGGAAGCCAAGCGTTTTCTGCTTGGCTTCCCATTCCGATCGAATCACGCGATCCGGTAGATGCGCTCGCCTCCCTCGGGCTTGTCCGAGGTGATGGTCAGCCCCAGCTTCTTCTTGAAGGCGTTGGCGAAGGTGCCGCGCACCGTGTGCGCCTGCCAGCCGGTGAGTTCGCAGATCTGACGCACCGTCGCGCCCTCCGGGCGCCGGAGCATCGCGATGACTTGGGCCTGCTTGCTGTTCTCGCGGGTGCGGGGCTTGGTCTCGGCGCGCTGCGGTGCCCAGGTGGCTTCGGCGGCTGCGACCTCCGCCTCGAGATCCGCATCTGCCTCCACCGGCGCCGGCGCGGGACGCGGGCGCCCCAGGGCTTCGTAACCCTCGGCGGCGACGGACCAGTCGGTGCCGTCGGTGGTGATCAGGGCCCGATTGCAGAGGCCGTCCAGCACCTTCTTGCGGGCGCCGCCTTTCACGTTGTCGGGGAACCACTCGATCTTGCCACCGGTGTGCTCGACGGCGTAGGCCAGGATCGCGTGCTGGGTGGGGGTCAGGGTGATGGTGCTCATGGTCTGCTCCTTGATAGGGGTGGATCGGCTCGAGTCAGTCTTCCCAGAGGTGCTCGCCATCGAGGCTGATCCACAGGCGCGCATCGCGCGCGGTGGCCATCTCGCGCACCGCCAAGCCGGTTTTGCGGTGGGTGCCGGTCTTGCCGGTGAAGTCGTAACGCTGGCCGTCGTGCATCACGGTCGCTGGGCCTTGCTCGTCGAACTCGATTCGGATCAGGCGGGTGCCGAGGGCGTTGCCGTTGGTGTCGGTGACCTGGGGTTGGCGGATGCGCAGGGTCATGGTCTGCTCCTTGGTGCGTGGTGATCGGGTGAGGTGATGAACGCGCTGTTCGCGTGAGAAGCCAAGCGTTCTTGCTTGGCTTCGCATTGCTCGTCAGACCTTGCGCAACACCGCGATGCCGGCCTGCGCCAGTTCGAGCGCGGCGGCGTGGAAGGCGGCTTCAGCCACCCAGGGTGCCGCCCGTGCGTCGTCGAGCAACTGGTCGATGACCGGGCGTGCCTGGGTGCGCATGGCGACGCAGGCGGCTTCGAGCTCGTCGCGGCTGGCGGCGGCCACCTCCTTGCGGCAAGTGCGCACCAGCACGGTCAGGGCGGCCTCGGCGAGCTTGGTGGCGAGGAGGTCGGGGGTGTGGGGGTTCATCGGGCGTCCTTTCGATCGGGTGGTTCGGGGTGACGTGATGAACGCGCTGTTCACCCGTGAAGCCAAGCGTTTTCTGCGGGTGTTGGCCAAGAACTGACGATGACTTGATCGAAAAGGGCCATGGGCATCTCGATTCGCGCCTACGCCCGCCACCGTGGGGTATCGGACACCGCCGTGCACAAGGCCATCCGCACCGGGCGCATCACGCCCGAGGCGGACGGCACCATCGACCCAGACCGGGCCGACCGCGACTGGACCCGGAACTCCGAGCCGCCGAAGGCGGGAACGGGCTCCCGGACCGTGAAGGTGCGGGTGGCGGAGGATCCGGCCCCCAACCTCGCCACCGGCCTGCCCGCAGGCGGCACCACGCTCGTGCAGGCGCGCACGGTCAACGAGGTGGTCAAGGCGCAGACCAACAAGGTGCGGCTGGCCCGCCTCAAGGGCGAACTGGTCGATCGCCACCAGGCCATCGCGCATGTGTTCAAGCTCGCCCGCACCGAACGCGACGCTTGGCTCAACTGGCCGGCGCGGATCTCGGCGCAGATGGCGGCCCGGCTCGGCGTGGAGGCTCACACCCTGCACGTGGCCCTGGATGCCGCCGTGCGCGAGCACCTCGCCGAGCTCGGGGAACTCAAGGTTCGGGTCGATTGATGGACGAGTTCGCCTATGAGGGCTGGGACGCCATCGAGCGCGCTTGGCGCGAGGGCCTCACGCCGGACCCGCTGCTCACCGTCTCCGAATGGGCCGACCGTCACCGGGTGCTGTCGAGCAAGGCCTCGAGCGAGCCGGGGCGCTGGCGCACCAGCCGCACGCCGTATCTGAAGGCGATCATGGACTGCCTGTCGCCGACCTCGCCCATCGAGCGCGTGGTGTTCATGAAGGGCGCGCAGGTGGGCGCAACCGAGACCGGCTCGAACTGGATCGGCTACGTGATCCACCACGCCCCCGGGCCGATGATGGCGGTGTGGCCCACCGTGGAGATGGCCAAGCGCAACTCCAAGCAGCGCATCGACCCGCTGATCGAGGAGTCGCCGGTGCTCTGCGAACTCATCGCCCCGGCACGCTCGCGCGACTCGGGCAACACCATCCTCGCCAAGGAGTTCCGCGGCGGCGTGCTGGTGATGACCGGCGCGAACAGCGCGGTGGGCCTGCGCTCGATGCCGGTGCGCTATCTCTTTCTCGACGAGGTGGACGCCTACCCGCTCGATGTCGAGGGGGAGGGCGATGCGATCTCGCTCGCTGAGGCGCGCACGCGCACCTTTGCGCGGCGCAAGATCTTCATCGTCTCGACGCCGACGATCGCGGGCGCCTCGGCCATCGAGCGTGAGTACGAGGCCAGCGACCAGCGCCGCTACTTCGTGCCCTGCCCGCATTGCTCGCACCGGCAGTGGCTGCGCTTCGAGCAACTGCGTTGGGAGAAGGGCCGGCCCGAGACGGCGGCGTATGTGTGCGAATCATGCGAGACGGCGATCGCCGAGCACCACAAGACCTGGATGCTGGAGCACGGCGAGTGGCGCGCGACGGCGGAAGGCTCGGGCAAGACGGCGGGGTTTCATCTGTCGTCGCTGTACAGCCCGCTGGGCTGGCGCGCCTGGTGCGAGATCGCCGCTGCGTGGGAAGCCGCCGTCAGTAAAGAGTCGGGATCGGCCGCTGCCATCAAGACTTTCAAGAACACCGAGCTCGGCGAGACCTGGGTCGAGGAGGGCGAAGCGCCCGACTGGCAACGCCTGCTGGAGCGCCGCGAGGACTATGCCATCGGCACCATTCCCGTAGGCGGCCTGCTGCTCACCGCCGGCGCCGACGTGCAGAAGGACCGCATCGAGGTCTCGGTCTGGGCCTTCGGGCGCGGCAAGGAGGCCTGGCTCATCGAGCACCGGGTGCTGATGGGCGACACCGCACGGGATGCGGTGTGGAAGGCGCTGGGCGGGATGCTCGCCGAGACCTGGACCCATGCCTCGGGCGCGGCCATGCCGCTGGCCCGCTTGGCGCTGGACACCGGCTTTGCGACACAGGAGGCCTACGCCTTCGTGCGCGCCTGCCGCGACGCGCGGGTGATGGCGGTCAAGGGCGTGCGGACGGGTTCGATGGGGGGCGCAGCCCTGATCGGCACACCGACGGCGGTCGATGTCTCGCAGGCGGGCAAGAAGCTGCGCCGGGGCATCAAGGTGTATGCGGTCGCGGTGGGGCTCGCCAAGCTGGAGTTCTACAACCACCTGCGCCAGAGCGCGGAGGTGGCCGACGACGGCGTGACGGTGACCTACCCGGCCGGATTCGTCCACCTGCCCAAGATCGACGCCGAGTTCATCCAGCAGCTCTGCGCCGAGCAACTGATCACCCGCCGCGACAGGAATGGTTTTCCGGTGCGGGAGTGGCAGAAGGTGCGTGAGCGCAACGAAGCGCTGGACTGCTACGTGTATGCCCGTGCTGCTGCTGCGGCCGCAGGGCTCGACCGCTTCGAGGAACGCCACTGGCGCGAACTGGAGCGGCAACTGGGGCTGGCCAGTCCGCCAGCCCTTGAAACACCTACTGAATCGATCACCGAGGCCACCCATCGAGGTGGCCTGGGTGTTTCTGGCAACCGCAACACCGGCCGGCGCGTGATCAAGAGCCGCTGGCTGTCCTGACGAGGAGACGCTATGTCACTGACCACCCGCATCGAGAGCCTGGTCATCCGCGTCGCGCAGGAGTTCAGCGACGTCCGCGCGAAGGCCGGGAACCTCGCCCACCTCACCACCACCGACAAATCGAGCCTGGTGGCGGCCATCAACGAACTGAAGGCCGCGGTGCAGGCCTCGGGGGCGATCGACGACACCCAGGTCGCCACCACCAGCACCTACTCGTCGAGCAAGATCGTCACGCTGCTCGACACGCTCAAGGCCGAGATCCTGGGCGGGGCCGATGCCGCCTACGACACGTTGCTGGAGATCCAGCAGCTGCTGCAGGACGGCACCAGCGGCCTGGACGCCTTGCTCACTGCGGTGAACCACCGCGTGCGCTTCGACGCGGAGCAGACCCTGACGGCTACCGAGCAGGCCCAGGCGCGCAGCAACATCGGCGCCGTGGCCGCGGCTGACGTGGGCGACACCGACACCGACTTCGTCGCGATCTTCGAAGGGGCGCTGCTCTGATGAGTCTGGCTGCGCGCATCGCCGCCTTGGCCAGCCGCATCGGCCTGGAGGTCAAGACCAAGGTCGATGCCTCTCACCCGGGGCTGGCCCGTGCCTGGGCGAACTTCGGCTACGTCGGCGGGGCGGTCCAGCTGCGCGCCGCGCACAACGTCGCCTCGGTCACGCGGCTGGCCCCAGGGCGCTACCGCGTGAGCTTCGCCAGCCCGCTGCCGGACGCGAACTACTGCTGGGTGGGCGTCGCACGCAGCAACACCAACATGGGCACGCAGCGGCTGCTGATCGTGCGCGCGACCGCCGACGAGAAGACGCCGACCCACCTCGACGTGACCTGCGCGACCACCGCGGCGTCCTTCGCCGACTCCACCGAGATCAACCTCGTGGTCTACCGCTGATGGCCTACACCCAATCCGACCTGGACGCCCTGCAAGCCGCACTCGCCAAGGGCGAGAAGCGCGTCAGCTTCGGCGACAAGACGGTCGAGTACCGCAGCGTGGAGGAACTGCAAGCTGCTATTCGCCAGGTGAAACGCGACCTCTTCGAGCAGGCCGTGGCCACGGGGCTGTGGCCCGGCGCACCCCGGCAGATCCGCCTTCACACGACCAAGGGGACGTGATGGGTTGGCGCACCTCACGAACGCCAGCAAGCTGGCTCAGCACCCTCAAGCGCCGGCTGCTTGGCTCGAGCCCCACCTACGACGGCGTGGGCGGCGGCCGCCGGGCCGTCGCCTGGCAGGTCGGCAATCCCGGGGCGGTCGCGGCACTCGCCTACACCCAGGGCGAGCTGCGCGCCAAGAGCCGCGATCTCGCCCGGCGCAACGCCTGGGCGGCCGCGGGCATCGAAGCCTTCGTGGCCAATGCCATCGGCACCGGCATCAAGCCGCAGAGCATGGTGACTGATGCGGCCGTGCGCGAGGCCATCCACGCGTTATGGTGGGACTGGGTGGAGGAGGCCGACGCCGCAGGACTCACCGACTTCTACGGCCTGCAGGCGCTCGCCTGCCGCGCGATGCTCGAAGGCGGCGAGGCGCTGGTGCGCCTGCGCTGGCGCCGTCCGGAGGACGGTCTGCCGGTGGGCCTGCAGCTGCAGGTGCTGGAGCCCGAGCACCTGCCGACCACCCTGAACCGGGACCTGCCCTCGGGCCACGTCATCCGCGCCGGCATCGAGTTCGACCGGCTCGGGCGGCGCGTGGCCTATCACCTGACCCGCTCGCACCCTGGGGATGGAAGCCTGGCGCCGATGTCGGGCACGGGCGGCATGGAGACCGTGCGCGTGGGTGCCTCCGAGGTCATCCACCTGTTCCGCCCGCTGCGCCCGGGGCAGATCCGCGGCGAGCCGTGGCTCGCCCGCGCCCTGGTGAAGCTGCACGAACTCGACCAGTACGACGACGCGGAACTGGTGCGCAAGAAGACCGCGGCGATGTTCGCCGGCTTCATCACGCGGCTCGCCCCCGAGGACACCCTGATGGGCGAAGGGCTGCCGGACGCCCAGGGCGCGGCACTCGCCGGGCTGGAACCCGGCACCTTGCAGATCCTGGAGCCGGGCGAGGACATCAAGTTCTCGGCGCCGGCCGACGTGGGCTCGAGCTACGGCGAGTTCATGCGCCAGCAGTTCCGGGCGGTGGCCGCCGCCATGGGCATCACCTACGAGATGCTCACCGGTGATCTCACCCAGGTGAACTACTCCAGCATCCGCGCGGGATTGCTCGAGTTCCGCCGCCGCTGCGAGGCCATCCAGCACGGGGTGATCGTGCACCAGCTGTGCCGGCCCGTCTGGCGCGCCTGGATGGAGCAGGCGGTGCTGGAAGGCGCGCTGAACCTGCCCGGGTTCGCGCGCCGCCGGCGCGCGTACCAGGCCGCCAAGTGGATCCCGCAGGGCTGGCAGTGGGTCGATCCGCTCAAGGAGTTCAACGCGCTCAAGCTCGCGATCCGCGCAGGGCTGATGAGCCGCTCGGAGGCGATCTCGGCCTACGGCTACGACGCCGAGGACATCGACCGCGAGATCGCCGCGGACAACCGGCGCGCCGATGAACTGGGGCTGGTCTTCGACTCGGATCCGCGGCACGACCAACCGACGCCGCCGGCGCCGACACCTGCGCCCGACACCGAACTTCAGGACTGAACCGATGCTGCCCCATCTCGCCTCCCGGCTCTTTGGCACGCCCCTGCTCGTCCAGCGCGCCAAGCTCGACCTGATCCTCGCGGTGCTCTCCGAGCGCCTGCATCTGGCCGCGCCGGACGTCGCACTCGCGCCGCCGCTGCCTCGGGCCCCGAACCCTGCGGCGTCTGCGTCAAGCTCGATCGCGGTCCTGCCGATCCACGGCACCCTGGTCAAGCGCACGCTGGGGCTGGAGGCGGCCTCGGGGTTGACCAGCTACGCCGAGATCGGCGCGCGGCTGGAGGCGGCCCTTGGCGACCCGATGGTCGCCGGCATCGTGCTCGACATCGATTCGCCCGGCGGCGAGACCGGCGGCTGCTTCGAGCTCGCCCGCCGCGTGCGCGAGGCGGCGGCCGTGAAGCCCGTCTGGGCCGTGGCCAACGACGCCGCCTTCTCCGCGGCCTACGCCATCGGCTGCGCCGCCGATCGGCTCTTCGTCACCGAGACCGGCGGCGTGGGCTCGATCGGGGTGATCGCGCTGCACGTCGACCAGTCGGTCAAGGACGCCCGGGACGGCTACCGCTACACCGCGATCACCGCGGGCGAGCGCAAGAACGACTACTCGCCGCACGAGCCGCTACACGATGCCGCCCGCGCGGCGCTGCAGGCCGAGGTGGACCGGCTGCACGCGCTCTTCGTCGCGCATGTGGCGGCGATGCGCGGCCTGCCCGAGGACGCGGTGCGCGCGACCGAGGCCGCGCTCTTCTTCGGCCCGCAGGCCGTCGAGACGGGGCTGGCCGACAGGGTGGCCACGCTCCCCGCGGTGCTCGCCGAGTTCGACCGACATCTTTCTGCCGCGCGGCGTCCGTCTTCCCCGCCGCGCCAAGCCCCGACCGGGAAGGCGACCGTTTTCCGAGGAACCCCCACCATGACCGATACCCCGCCCGAGACGCTCGGCGTGGATGAAGCCGCCGCCCTGGTGGCCGAGGCCCGCCGCGAAGTGGCGCAGTCCGCGCAAGCGATCGCGGAACTGTGTCTGCTCGCCGGCTGCCCCGAGCGCGCCGCCGAGTTCATTGCCGCCGGCCGCACCGAAGCCGAGGTGCGCCGCGCCCTGATCGAGGCGCGCGCCGCCCACAGCATGGAGTCGGCCGTGCGCTCGACCCACGCGCCCAACGATTGGGCCGCCCCCGGCGCCGATCCGGCGGCCTCGCCCGTGGTCGCCGCCGTGAAGAAACTCGTGACCCGGGAGTGAACCATGCCCACGCTCACCCAAGCCCCCAACCTCGGCGACCTGCTGAAGTACGAGGCGCCGAACCTGTATTCGCGCGAGCGGGCGACCGTGGCCGCCGGGCAGAACCTGCCGCTCGGCGCCGTGGTCGGCCGCGAGACGGCCACAAGCAAGCTCAAGGCCCTCGACCCCGCGGCCGGCGACGGCAGCGATGTCGCCGTGGGCGTGCTCGCGCTGGCCGTCGATGCGACGCTGATCGACCGGGAGGACGCGATCCTGATCGCCCGCCACGCCATCGTCGCGCGAAACGCGCTGGTCTGGCCCGCGGGGATCACCACCGCGCAGCAGCTCGCTGCGATCGCCCAACTCGAAGCGCGCGGCATCGTGGTGCGCGACAGCGCCTGACCGACACCCGATCCCGACCCACTCGAGCGACCTGCCGCCTGGCGGGTTTGGCTTCGGCCGCCGCTACGCGGCTTCACACCGGCTTCGCCGGCATGAGCCTGCGCCGAAGCTCCTCTTTCGCATTTCTGGAGACCCCGATGCTCAACCCCTTCGATTCCCGCGGCTTCTCGATGGCGAGCCTGACCGCCGCCATCAACCTGATCCCCAACCGCTACGGGCGGCTGGAAGCCTTGAACCTGTTTCCGGCCAAGCCCGTGCGCACGCGCCAGGTCGTCATCGAGGAGTACGCCGGGCGCCTGAACCTGCTGCCCACCCGGCCGCCCGGCTCGCCGGGCACGGTGGGCGAACGCGGCCAGCGCCGGCTGCGGTCCTTCGTCATCCCGCACATCCCGCACGACGACGTGGTGCTGCCCGAGGAGGTCCAGGGCATCCGGGCCTTCGGCTCGGAGACGGAAATGGAGGCCGTCGCGGGCGTGCTGGCGCGGCACCTGGAGACCATGCGCAACAAGCACGCGATCACCCTCGAACACCTGCGCATGGGGGCGCTCAAGGGCCAGATCCTGGACGCCGACGGCAGCACGATCTACGACCTGTTCACCGAGTTCGGCCTCACCCCGCAGGTCGTTGCCTTCGACCTCGGCAACGCCGGCACCAACGTGAAGGCGAAATGCCTGTCGGTCCTGGCCGCGATCGAGGACAACCTCAAAGGCGAGTTCATGACCGGCGTGCATTGCCTGTGCTCGCCTGAGTTCTTCGCGGCGCTGACCGGCCACGCCAAGGTCGAGAAGGCCTTCGAGAACTGGCAGCAGGGCGCAGTCCTCATCAACGACGTGCGGCGCGGCTTCACCTACGCCGGCATCACTTTCGAGGAGTACCGCGGCCAGGCCACCGACGCCGAGGGCAACGCGCGCCGCTTCATCGCCGCGGGCGAGGCCCACGCCTTCCCGCTGGGGACGGTGGACACCTTCGCCACTTACTTCGCCCCGGCCGACTTCAACGAGACCGTGAACACCTTGGGCCAGCCGCTCTACGCCAAGCAGGAGCCGCGCAAGTTCGACCGCGGCACCGACCTGCACACCCAGAGCAACCCGCTGCCGATGTGCCACCGGCCGGGCGTGCTGGTGAAGCTGACGGCAGCGTGATGGCGCAGGTGACGGATCTCTACGAGGCCGCCGGCCGCGCCGGGCTGCTCACCGACGTAATGGTGGGTTCGCTCACGGTGCAGTGCGTCTTCAGCGCCCCGGACGAGCTGGCGCTCGACGGGCTCGCCCTGAACCGCGACTACCACCTCGAGTACCCGAGCGCCTGGCTCACCCTCGCCGTCGGCGACACGGTGGAGATCGCGGGAAGCCCGTATCGGGTGCGCGAGGTCCGCCAGCTGCGCGACGGCTCCGAGATGCAGGCCAAGCTGACCCGGCTATGACGTCCTCCGTCCGCGAGCGCCTGGTCCGGGCGGTCGTGGCGCGCATCGGTTCCGCGATCGCACCGACGCCGCTGCATCGCCAGCCCACCGTGCCGCTCCCGCGCGAGGCGAGCCCCTCGCTCCTGCTGTTCATCGAAGGCGATCAGGTCGCAGCGCTTGCGAACGACCGGTGTGAGCGCGCCCTGACGCTGAGGCTGGTCGCGCTCGCGCGCGAAGACGACGCCTTCGACGTGGCCGACGCGCTCATCGTCGCGGCGCACGGCGCGCTCATGGCCGAGCCGAGCCTCGGCGGGCTGGCCCTGGGCGTGCGCGAGATCGACTGCGAGTGGGACACGGAGGACGCCGACAGCCAAGCACTGGCCGTGCCCGCGCGCTACGAGATCCGCTACCGCACCCTGGCCTCCGACCTCACCCAAAAAGGATAGTCACCATGCACATCGAACTCATCGAACCGCACACCCACGCCGGCCGACTCCACGCCCCCGGCGAGATCCTCGATCTCGACGAGGCAGCGGCGGAATGGTTGATCGAGCGCGGGACCGCGCGGGGGCTGATCGAGCGCGGAGCCGCACGGCCGGCCGACCCCCAACCCCAGACCCCGATCAAGACCCGTAAGGGAGACTGACCATGCCTTACTTTTCCGGACAGGGGCGCGTCTACATCGGCGCCCGCGACGCACTCGGCAACCCGCAGGGGTTGGCCTACGTGGGCAACGTGCCCGAGCTCAAGGTCTCCCTCTCGGTGGAGACCCTGGAGCACCAGGAGTCGGTGAGCGGCCAGCGCCTCACCGATCTGCAGCTCATCAAGACCAAGAAGGGCGAGTTCGCCTGCACGCTGGAGGAGCTCATCGCGACCAACCTGGCGCTCGCCCTCTACGGCGCCACCACCGCCCAGACCCCGGGCACGGTCACCGCCGAGGCGCTGCCGAACCCGGTCACCCCCGGCAGCCTCTACCTGCTCGCCAAGCAGGACGTCTCGTCGGTGGTGGTAAAGGACTCCAGCGCCACCCCGAAGACCCTGCCGGCCGCGCAGTACTCGGTGAACGCCAAACACGGCTCGCTCACGATCCTGGACGCCACCACCGGCGGCCCCTACGTCGAGCCCTTCAAGGTCGACTACGCCTACGGCACGGCTTCGGTCACCGCCATGTTCACCCAGCCGCTGCCCGAGCGCTGGGTGCGCTTCGAGGGACTCAACACCGCCGACGGCAACCGCGAGGTGGTGATCGATCTCTACCGCGTGGCCATCAACCCGGCCAAGGAGCTCTCGGTCATCACCGACGAGCTGCTGAAGTTCGAGCTTTCGGGCCAGGTGCTGGCCGACACGCTCAAGCCCGCCGCCGGCGACCTCGGCCAGTTCGGCCGCATCGTGCTTATGCCCTGAACTACATAAGCACCATTATGTGGAGTGGATGGTTATGCATTGCAGGTCTCCTTTCGGGTTGAAATTACGGGGGTAGCGGGTTGGTGGGACTGCGCATAAACCTGAGGAACCGCTCGGCCCGTCGGCCGGGGGATTCCAAAGGAGAAGCGCAATGCTCGAACATTTCTTTCATTGGCCACCGCAGATTGCTCGCTTGCGCAGCAATACAGGCGTCGAATTGCTTGATGGCTTTGCCGACCATCTGAGCCAGTGCGGCTATTCCCGTAGTCAGGGAAGTCGGCACCTGCGTGCGGCGGCGCATCTGCTGCACTGGCTTGACCGAAGCGGGGTAGCGCCCAGCGAGATCGAGCCCGCCGTCATGGGCCAGTTCGTTCGGCATCTACAACGATGTCGCTGTGCCGGCTTTGCCGGCATGCATCGCGACAAGCTCTTGCGTGGCGTCCGTGCCTTTACGGCCTACCTCGAGGGGCGGGCGCTGTGCACTGCGCGTCACAATGCAGAGAACGCGGTCACCTCCGTGTTGTGGGAGCGCTTCTGTCGCTGGATGCGCGAGCACCGGGGCATCTCCGAACGCACCCTGCGCGACTACCGCCATCGCCTGCGTCACCTGCTCACGGATCTGGACGATGAGCCACGCAAACTCGATGTCGCCTACCTGCGGCGCTTTACCCTCGAACTGGGGCGCAATGGCGGGAACGCCGTGGTGAAGTCGACGACGACGGCGCTGCGCCAGTTCGTCCGTTTCCTGGTCACCGAAGGTCAATGCCCATCCGGTCTGGAAGAGGCTATCCCGAACATTGCCTACTGGCGTCTATCTACGCTGCCGCGCTACTTGCTGCCGGAAGAGGTCGAGCACGTCCTGGCCAGCCCGGATACCCGAACGCCGGTCGGCAAACGGGACCGGGCCATTCTGCTGCTGTTGGCGCGGATGGGTCTGCGCGCGGGCGACGTGGTGCAACTGCGTCTTGCCGACATCGACTGGCGCGCGGCCACGCTCAGCGTATCCGGCAAGAACCGGCGGCAAACGCTGCTGCCGCTGACACAGGAGGTGGGCGACGGCATCGTGGACTATCTGTTGCACGGTCGCCCGCCGACCCCCTCCGATTGCGTCTTCGTGCGGGCAATCGCTCCGTTCCGACCGTTCCGGGATGCGCGCGGCGTCTCCGATGTCGCCAAGCTGGCACTGCGGCGGGCCGGAGTTGACGCGCGGGTGCGCGGGGCGGCGCATGTGCTGCGGCACTCGGCGGCCTCATCCATGCTGCGGCAGGGGGCGAGCCTGCAGGAAATCGCGACCGTGCTGCGGCACCAGTCCGTGGTCAGCACGCAGATCTACGCCAAGGTCGATGTCCTCGCCTTGCGCGAACTGGCCCAGCCGTGGCCGGAGGTGCTGCCATGCTGAGCCGGACCGTAGAGGACTACATCATGGCGCGCCGGGCGGCCGGTTTCAAATTTGAGGCCCAAGCCGGACTTCTGCGCAGCTTCGCCGCTTACGCCGAGGCCAGAGATGAGCACTACGTGCGTGCCAGCACCGCCGTCGAATGGGCCGGCCTGGTGGCCAAAGTGCCGCAGCGTGCCCACCGCCTGTGGACCGTCATCCGGTTTGCACGTCACGCCCGGGGAGATGATCCGCGACACGAGGTGCCGCCGCCGGCATTCGGTGGCGAGCGATGGCCGAGGCGGACGCCCTACATCTTGAGCCTGGATGAGATCGCGCGACTACTGCAGGCGGCCAGGTGTTACGGCACGAGCCCGCTGCAAGGGGCAACCTACTGCACCCTGTTCGGCCTGCTCGCCTGCACCGGCTTGCGGATCTCGGAGGCCATCCGGCTACGCCGGTCGGACATCACGTCCGACGGCCTGCTTATCCGCAACACCAAGTTCCGCAAGAGCCGTCTGGTGGCGCTGCACGACAGTACCCGTGCCGCCCTTGAGCGATATTTGTCACAAAGGCAGGCACTCGCGCCCAAGGACGACCATGTGTTCGTGTCCTTGCGAGGCACGCCGTTGATCCGGGAATGCGTGGACGGCGTGTTCCGCGAGTTGGTCAAGCGCATCGGCCTGCCGCAAGGTGCTGGCCTGCCACGCATCTCGCCCCATTCATTGCGCCACACGTTCGCGGTGAGAGCGCTACAGACCTGCCCGGACGGACGTGAGCGGATTGCCCGCCACATGGTGGCGCTGTCCACCTACCTCGGGCACGTGGACGCGGCGGCGACCTACTGGTATCTGCAGGCGACACCGGAGTTGCTGCGGGATATCGCATCCTGTTGCGAGTGCCATGTGGAGAACGCGTCATGACACCGATCGCTCTCCACATTACCGCATTCCTGCGGCAACGCCTGATCGAGGAACGCAATGCCAGTCGCAACACGTGCGAGTCCTATGCCTACGCCTTCAAGTTGCTGTTCGAGTTCGCGGCAGAGCAGCTCAGGATCTCACCGGCGAAGCTGTGCTTCGAACAGATCGATGCCACGCTGGTGGCCGATTTTCTGGCCCACCTCGAGCGTCGTCGCGGCAACGGGGCCAGCTCCCGGAACATTCGTCTGGCGGCCATCAAGTCGTTCATGAAGTTCATGCAATACCGGCTGCCGGCGGCACTCGATCAGATCCAGCGCGTGCTGGCCATCCCTGCCAAGAAGACAGAGAGCAGGTTGGTCAAACATCTGACGGTGGCAGAGATGCAGGCCATCCTGGATGCCCCGGCTCCCACGAGCCGCGAAGGAATCCGTGATCGCGCCATGCTGCACCTGTGCTTCGCTGCGGGCTTGCGCGTATCCGAACTGATCGGCCTGCAGATGGCGGATTTGCGGCTGCAGCCGGATGCCAGCATCCGCGTCGAGGGCAAGGGGCGCAAGGAGCGCTGTCTGCCGCTGTGGAAGCAGACCGCGACGGCAGTGCGCGCCTGGCTGGCGGTGCGGGGAACCGTCCCGTCATCCCATCTGTTTGTCAACGCACGCGGTGAGGTCATGACGCGCTCCGGTTTCGAGTACATCCTGGGCAAGCACGCCAGAGCCGCAGCAGCCGTCTGCCCGTCGCTGTCGCACAAGCGGGTATCACCCCACGTGCTGCGCCACACCTGCGCTCTGACGGTACTGCAAGCGACCAAGGATCTGCGCAAGGTCTCGCTGTGGCTGGGACACGCGAGCATCCAGACCACCGAGGTCTACACGCGGGCCGATCCGTCCGTGAAGCTGGAGGCACTGGAGTCCATCGTGGCGCCGGAACTGCGCACGGGACGCTTCAAAGCCACCGATGCGCTGATCGCTTCTCTGCATCCGCGTGCGTTCACCAACGCCGACGACCCGCCTCGACGATAGCAGCCCTTGGCGGTGTCGTCTTGCAGGGGCGGACGACACCGCTTTTTATGCGCAGCACATCAACTCCGCTACCCCCGTAACTTCAACCCGAAAGGAGACCTGCAATGCATAACCATCCACTCCACATAATCGTGCTGCTGTGAGGGGGATGACGATGAGTGCTTCCGATCTGGATGTTCTCGTGCCGCAGCCTCAAGTTGTGGATCTGGCCGGCCAACGCCTCGCGATCAGCCCGCTGGTGCTCGGCGAGCTGCCGGCGATGCTCAAGGCCGTGCAGCCCTTCGCGCAACGACTGGCGGGCGAGCCGGACTGGCTCGCCTTGCTCTCGGACCACGGCGATGCCTTGCTCACCGGGTTGGCGATCGCCAGCCGCCAACCGCGCGAGTGGGTGGACGCGCTGGCTCTCGACGATGCCATCACCCTGGCGGCGACCGTGTTCGAGGTGAACGCGGATTTTTTCGTGCGTCGGGTCGCACCGAAGGTGGGCGATCTGGCGCAGCGTCTGAACGGCCGTCTGGCTGGGCTGACGCCATCGCCCGCCTGATTCGGGGCGGTCACCGCTATCCGGACATCCTCGGCTACACGTTGGGCCAGCTGAACGCCTTCCTCGCCGCCGATCGCCGCCTCGAGCACGAACGGCTCGCCACCCGGCTTGCCGTCATGACCGCTGCCGCCCAGGGCAGTCGCGACGGCATCCGTGAGCTCCAGGCCGAACTCCATCGGGGCATGCGTGATGAAGATCGATCTGGTCGCTGAGGGCTTGCTGGATCGGCGGCGCTTCAGCGCCTGGCAAGGTGACACCCGCAAGACGATCCACACCGCCGTGGCCCGCGCGATGCGCGACACCGGCAAGGAGATGGCCGAGCGGGCGCGGAGCGAAATGCGAGCCGGTTTCAAGGTCGTGAAGCCGAAGTTCCTCCGCTCGATGCACGCCAAGGTGTTCAACCGCAAGGCCGAGGAATTCCCGGCCCTCTACATCGGCTCGAAAGTGCCCTGGCTGGGTATCCACGAACGAGGCGGAACGATCCGGGGGCGGATGCTCGTCCCGCTGCTGCCGCAGCACCGGCGCATCGGGCGCAAGGCGTTCGCTCGGGTGATCGATGCCCTGATGCGCTCCGGCAACGCCTTCTTCATCGAAAAGAACGGCCAGCAGATCCTGATGGCCGAGAACATCGCCGAGAACGCCCAGCCGCTCGCGCGCTTTCGTCGTGCCGAGCGGGAGCGCACCGGCGCCAGGCGCGTGCGGCGCGGCCAGGAGATTCCCATCGCCGTGCTCGTGCGACGCGTGAGCTTGAGAAAACGGTTCGACCTCGCCCGCTCGGTGCGAGGCGATCTTCCCCGCCTGACGGCGGCCATCCGTAAAGCAATGTCGAAGGTTTGAGATGAATCAGCCCCCACGCTCACTCCGTTCGCTGCCCCCCGAGGGGGCGCAGGCCTCCTTTGGGGCGGCCCGGCAGGAGGCCTGATGGCCGGTAAACGTGCCCAGATCCTCATCACCGCCGTCGATGAGACGCGACGGGCCTTCCAGTCCGTACAGGGAAATCTCGCCCGCCTGCGCGGCGAAGCCGCCCAGGTCGGCCAGGTGCTCACCCGCATCGGCGGCGCGATCGGCATTGGGCTGGGGGTGCGCGAACTGGTCGAGGTCGCCGACCAGTACCAGAACCTGCAGGCGCGCCTCAAACTCGCGGTCACCTCGCAGGAGGAGTTCAACCGCGCCGACGCGGCCCTCTTCGAGATCGCCCAGAAGAACCGCGCGCCCCTGGCAGAGACCGTCACGCTCTATGCGCGGCTCGCACCGCAGGTAGCGGCGTTGGGGCGTTCGCAGGCGGACGTGCTGGCGGCCACCGATGCCATCGGGCAGGCCGTGTCGCTCTCCGGCGCATCCAGCGACGCGGCGGCCGGTGCCCTGCTGCAGCTGGGGCAGGCCTTCGCCTCGGGCCAGCTGCGCGGTGAGGAGTTCAATTCCGTCATCGAGCAGACGCCGCGCCTGGCGCAGGCCATCGCCGACGGCATGGGCGTGCCGCTCGGCTCACTGCGAGCCCTGGCGCAGGAAGGCAAGATCACCTCGAAGGCCGTGCTCGACGCCTTGCTCAAGGAGCGGACGCGCCTCGCCGAGGAGTACGCGAGCCTCCCCGATACGGTGTCGGGTGCGCTCACCCGCCTCAAGAACTCCTTCCAGCGGGCCTTCGGCGAACGCGACGCGAGCTCGGGTCTGACGGCGGGACTGGCGCAGGCCATCCAGCTCGTCGCCGGGCATCTCGAGCTGCTGATCGACTTGGCCGGTGTCGTGCTGGTTGCCGCGTTCGGGCGGATGGCCGGCGCCTTCGCGACCAGTGTTGCTGCCGCCCGGGCGGAAGCGGCCGCGCGCCTGGCCAACCTGCGCACGCTGGAAGCCGAGGCGCTCGCCCGGGTGCGGCTCGCCGATGCCGCCTTGGCTCAGGCACGTGCGCAAGGGCTTGCCACCGGCGCGCTGGTCGCGGATGCGGCCAAGGCCCGGCTGCAAGCCACCGCTGCTTCCGGTGCCGTGGCTCAGGCCGTAGCGTCCACGTCCCTGCTCGGTCGCGCCGCGGGTCTGTTGCGCGGGGTGCTCGCGCTCCTGGGCGGGCCCATCGGCGTCATCGTCACCGCCGCGGGGCTGCTCGCGGGCGCACTCTATTCGGCGCGCGACGCCGTGGTCGAGTTCGGCGGCAGGACCGCCTCGATCAAGCAGATCGTCGCCGCCGCCTGGGACCTAGTCGTCGAGAAGGTCGGCGAAGTCGTCAGCGCCTTGGGGCGGCTGGTCGGTATCAACGACCTCTCCTGGGCGCGCGTGCGCGCGGCAATGGTCGGCGCGCTGAACGCCATCGGCACGGCGGTCCGCGCGATGGTCAATGTCGTCATCGGCGCGTTCAACGCCATCGGCAGCGTCGTCGGCATCACGGCCGCCTTCCTGGTCGAGCGCTTTCGTAACGCCTTCTCCGACATCGGGGAGCTGGCGAAGGCCCTGGGCCAGGACGTGGCCGCGGCCTTCAGCGGCGACTTCTCGATGCAGTCGCTGCGCGCGGCACTCGGCCGCCAGCTCGGCGAGGTGCGGGATTTCGGGAAGGAGCTGGCTGGAGCCGTGCGCGACGCCGTCACGCGTGACTACGTCGGGGAGGCCGCGCAAGCCATCGCCCGGCGCATCCGCCCCGAGCAAACCCAGCCGGGCGTCTTCGGCCGTCCGCAGCCGCAGGCCTTGTCCGCCCCCGACAAAGGAGGCGAAGCAGCGAAGCTCGCCCTCGTGCAGGCCCAGGCCGAGGCCGAATTCAAGCTCCTCAAGGACGCGTTGGACCGTCAGGCGCGGGCGCTGGACGCATCCCTCGAAGACCGGCTGATCTCGCTCAAGGACTACTACGCGGCCAAGACCCGGATCGAGCAGCAGGAGATCGATGCGGAGATCCGGCGCGTGCAGGTCTCGCTCGCGGAGCAGCAGCGCCTGCAGAGGACCGGCAAGGACGAACCGGTACGCCTCAAGGCGAAAGCCGAGGTCGCCAAGCTCGAAGCGGAGCTCACCGTCCTCAACAACAAGCGCGCGGACGTCGAGGTCGCCAATGCCCGCAAGGCCGCCCAGGCCGAGCGCGAGCTGCGCGAGGAGCTTGCCAAGGTGCGCGACGAACTGCTCGACCTCACCGGGGCGGCGACCAGCCAGGATCGACGCGCGGCGATCGAGCGGCAGTACCAGACGCTGATCGAGCGGCTGCGTGCCGAGGGCGACACCGAAGGCGTGGCCACGGTCGGGCGCCTCATCGACGTCAAGTCGGCGGCCGCCGATCTCGCCGACTACGAGCGCCAGTTCAACGACGCGCTCGCCCGGATGCGTGCATCCGAGGAGTCGATCAACCTGCAGCGCCAGTCGGGGCTACTCACCGAATCCCAGGCACGAAGCCAAATCCTTGCGCTGCATCGCCAGACGGGCGAATCGCTCGATGCGCTCCTACCGCAGTTGGAGGCCGCCGCCGCGGCCATTGGCCCGGAGGCCGTCGCCCGGGTACAGACCTGGAAGAACGAGATCGCGCAGGTGAAGCTCGTGGTGGACGACGTGGCGGTCGCCATCGACGGGGCGGTGCAGGACGGCTTCGCGCAGATGTTCGAGGCCATCGGCAGCGGCGCCAAGTCGGCCAAGGACGCCTTCGCCGACTTCGCCCGCTCGGTACTCGCCGCCATCAACCGCATCGCCTCGCAGAAGCTCGCCGAGGCGCTGTTCGGCAGCCTGTTCGGGGGCAGCGGCGCGGGCGGGTTCAGCCTAGGATCGCTGGTCTCGTCGTTGTTCCAGGGCTTCGCCGGCGGCGGCTACGTCACCGGTCCGGGCACCTCCACCAGCGACTCGATCCCGGCACGGCTCTCCGCCGGCGAGTACGTAGTCAATGCCGCCGCCGTGAAGCGCGTGGGCGTGGCGTTCCTGGAGGCGATCAACGGCATCGAAGGCGGACCGCGCATCCAGGGGCCCCGGCTCACCTTCGCCACCGGCGGGCTGGTGCCCGAGGCGCCACCACCGCAACCGCAGGGCCAGGGCCAGGCGGTACGCATCGTCAACGTGATCGACCCGGCGATGGCCGCCGACTACCTCAACTCGTCCGCGGGCGAGAAGACCATCCTCAACATCCTGCAACGCAATGCGGGAGCCGTCAGACAGGTGCTTGCGTAAATGGCGTTCGAAATCGGCACGGCCAGCGATTACCGCGATCTGCTGGACCGCTTCCATGCCTTCCTCACCACTCACCCGAATCTGGTCGCCGCGGGCCAGCAGTGGCAGGCGCTGCACTGGACGACGGACGCCGCTACGAAAGAGCTCATCCTCAAGGCGCCCGGCCTGGCCGGTGCCGAGGAGATCTACTGCGGCATCCGGGCCTACGAGAACGCCACGGCCGGCTACTACATGTGGGACCTGAACGGCTTCATCGGCTTCAACCCGGCCAACGACTTCTATACGCAACCGGGCGCGATCAGCGGCTGGCTGCCGATGATGTCGCTCTGGAACACAGCGATCCCGTACTGGTTCGTGGCCAACGGCCGACGTGCCGTGGTGGTGGCGAAGATCTCGACCGTCTACCAGGCGGCGCACCTGGGCTTCGTCCTGCCCTACGCGACGCCGGGTCAGTATCCGTACCCGCTGCTCGTCGGCGGCTCGATGACCGGCCAGCGGGGCCGCAACTACAGCGTGACCTCGCCCAACCACCGCCATTTCGTCGACCCGGGCGAGGATGGACAGAACAACGCCAACACCGCCTGCATGCTGCGCGGCCCCTCGGGCGCTTGGCTGCCGTTCCAGAACGTCGCCTACTCGTCGTCCGAGTATCGCTACGACGGGCCGCGCCCGGTCTGGCCGACGAACTACACCTACCTCGGCAACCTGCGCGAGGCGCCGGACGGCACCTACGTGCTCTCGCCCATCGTGCTCACGCAATACAACTCCGGCACCGATCACGACCTCTTCGGCGAGCTGGAAGGCGTCTATCACGTCTCCGGGTTCAACAACGCCGCCGAGAACCTGATCACGGTGGGCGGCGTGGACCACCTCGTGGTGCAGAACGTGTATCGCACCAGCGTGCGCGACTACTGGGCGCTGCGCCTTTCGTGACCGACCATGGCCTACCAGACTGGTACCTCCGCCAACGCCGATCAGCTGCTCGACGCCCTGCGCGTGTTCGCGGTGGCCAACGGCTGGACCCAGCTGCGCTGGGCCCCCGACGGCACCGGGCAGACCCTGTCGCTCGCCAAGGGCGGGCTCTACGTCCATCTGCGCTCCGCGGTGAATGAGCGCCTCTCCACACGCTACAACACCATCACCGGCATCTGGCTGATCGGCTCGACGGGATTCGATGCCGGCAAGCCCTGGTGGGATCAACCCGGATCGATCGTCAACGCCAGCTACGTGAGCAACACCACGAGCTACCGCGCCGAAGCCTGCGGCCTGTTCGAGGTGGGCACCGCCAACACCTACCACCTACTCTCGGCCGCCACGCCCGAACTGATCATGCTCGTCGCCGAGGTCTCGCCCGGCGTCTATCACCATCTCGCCTTCGGGGATCTCACGAAGTTCGGCAGCTACGGCGGCGGGGCGTTCGTGTCGGGCGCGTTCGGCCCGGACGCCTACACCTATACGTACAGCGGCTTCACCGACTACGTCTTCGGCTACGACCACGACCGGCACTTCGGCCTGCCGTTCAACGATTACAAGTACTACGGCGGCGCGAACTTCGTCCTCGCCGAGGTGGACGGCGCCACCGACTGGCACTCGGTCTGCAAGGACTGGGCGCTCACCGGCAAGCGCGCCAAGGCGCTGTGGGAACGGGGCACGGGCACGCCGCGCGACAGTCTGGCGCGCTACTGGTGGGGTCACGTGCCCAACACCTTGAACGGCGTGACGCCGATGCTGCCGTTCTACCTGTTCGTGGCGCGGCCTTCCGGCTTCTTCTCGCCCTTCGGCTTCACGCCGCACCTGCGCTATCTCAACATCACCCACTACGCGCCGGCGGAGGTCTTCGCGTTGGGCGCCGAGCAGTGGATGGCCTTTCCGGCCCACTCGAAGAACGGCAAGAGCGGCGTGCACGGCTATGCCGTGAGACTCATCCCCTGAGCGGATCATGCCGACCTTTCCCGGTTCCATCCTGCCTGGTGCCGCCCGCCAGGAGCCGCCGACCTGGTCGCGCTCGCCGGAGGTCTCCGAGCGCGTGCCGGTCGCCTTTCCGTTCGACCCGAGTGCGAGCTCGGTCATGCGTCCGGGCGCGCGGCTCGACACCCAGCCCGTCGACGAGCTGCGGCTCGGCGTCAACGGCGCTCTGCTGCCCACCTTTGGGGCCGACTGGTATCACCGCATCCACGTCATCCCTTCGACCATCGATCTCGGCAACCTGGTGAGTCCGGTCGAGCGGGTGCTGGAGGTGTGGAACGCTCGGTTCGACGCGCAGACGCTCGATGCCATCGACGAGACCGGAACGGACGGGCTGCTGCTCTCGGGCCAGCCGGCGCCGCCGCTCGCCTTCGGGCCGCTGCAGTCGCGCCTCTACACCTTCGCAGCGGGCACGCGCGGGGCGCCGGTGATCGACGCCGCCTACCGCTTCGTCTTTGCCGGCGGGCTCACCGCATTGCTGGTCGTCACCGGCCGCCGCGTGGTGGTCTTCGGCATGCGTCCGGACTGGTCGCAAGGGATCACCGAGCGGCTGGAATGGCTCACCGAGGTGCTGGAGGCCTACGACGGCACCGAGCAGCGGGTGCGCCTGCGGCAGCTGCCGCGACGCGGTTTCGAGTATGGATTCCTGATCGAGGGCCGGGACGCCCAGGTGCTGGATCACCTTCTGTTCGCCTGGGGCGCACGCATCTACTGCCTGCCGGTGTGGACCGACGTCTCCACCCTTGCGGGCGAGGCTGCCGTCGGCAGCACCGCGCTCACCGTGCAGGATGCCGCCAACAGCGACTACCACGCGGGCGGTCTGGCGGTACTGTGGCGCTCCAACACGCGGCACGAGGCGGTGGAGATCCTCTCCATCGCCGGCAACACGCTGACCCTCAAGCTCCCCCTGGCCGGGAGCTGGCCGGCCGGCACGCGGGTGTTCCCGGCGCGGCTCGCCCGCCTCGAGGGCGAGGTGGCCGTGGCGCGTCCCACCGACACCATCGCCGTCGGCCGCTGCCGTTTCGGCATCGAGGACATCACGGCGCCCGCGGTCGCCGACTATGGCCCGGCCTATCAGGGCTACCGGGTGTTCGACTGGCGGCCCAACCGGAGCACCGACCTCGAGGACAGGTGGCTTCGGCGCCTCTCCATCATCGACTACGGGACGGGACTGCCGACCTTCGACGACGAGTCGGGCTCCCCGCTCATCGGACGCACGCTGACCTGGCTGCTCACCGACCGGAGCAAGGCGACCGCCTTCCGGGGCTGGCTCGCCGCACGCGCGGGACGGGCGAATCCCTGCTGGTTGCCGACCTTCGAGTCCGACCTCGAAGTCAGCCGCACGGTGGCGGCCACGGATGCCGGCCTCGTCGTCCGCAACGTCGGCTACGCCCGCTTCGTCGCCGCCGATCCCTTGCGGCGCGACCTGCGGCTCCTCACCACGGCCGGCACCTTCCATCGCCGTATCACCGGGGCGAACGAGATCTCCGAGGACGAGGAGCTGCTCTCCCTGGACGCGCCGCTGGGCGTGACCCTCGAACCCCAGCAGTTCCTGCAGGTCTCGTACCTGGAGTTGGCCCGGCTCGACCAGGACGCGGTCGAGCTGCATTGGGAGACGGACACCACGGCGCGCGTGCAGCTCTCCACCCGGACGTTGAGATCATGAGCTAAGACCATGAGCTATCTGAGCATCGAACAGTCCGCCCACGGCGGACAACCGCAGGAGCTCTACCGCTTCTCCCAGGGCGCGCAGCGCTGGCTCTACACCTCGGGGCAGGCGGCGGTGGACTACCAATCCGAGACCTATCAGCCGGCGACGATCTCGCGCGGCGGCCTCGAGCAGAGCAACGAGCTCGCGCGGCTGGGGCTGGAGATCCGCATGCCGCGCGACCTGGCCGTGGCGAGTCTATTTCTCGCCGCCCCGCCCGAGGGTGTCGTGAGCGTTACCCTCTACCGGCGCCATGTCGGCGACGCCGAGTTCATCACCTACTGGAAGGGGCGGATCACCGGCGCGCGGCTGTCCGGCGCCGAGGCCACCCTCAAGTGCGAGCCCATCGCCTCGAGCCTGAAGCGGCCGGGCTTGCGCGCCCGCTACCAGCTGCTGTGCCGCCACGTGCTGTACTCCAGCGGATGCGGCGCGCTGAAGGACAGCTTCCGCGTGGACGGCACCGTAGCGGCGGTGAGCGGCGTGACCGTCCAGGTCGCCGCCGCCGCCAGCCGGCCGGACGGCTACTTCGTGGGCGGCATGCTCGCCACCACCGCCGGCGCGCGCATGATCGTCGGTCACGCCGGGATCGACCTCACCCTGGTCGCGCCCATGGTCGGCCTCACGGCGGGCGATGCGGTCCAGCTCTATGCCGGCTGCGACCACACCATGGCGCATTGCAAGGACAGGTTCGGCAACCTGGACAACTTCGGCGGCTTCCCCTTCATCCCGGTGAAGAACCCCTTCACCGGCGACGCCATCGTGTGAGGCTTTCCCATGTGGCAACAGATCATCATCTGGGTCGTCACCACGGTCCTGTCGGCGCTGCTCGCGCCGCGCCCCAAGGTGCAGGACGCCCAGCCGGGCCAGATCGGCGACAAGGACGTGCCCATCGCCTCCCAGGACGCCCCCATCCCGGTGCTGTTCGGTACGCGGGTGATCTCCGGGCCCAACGTGGTCTGGTACGGCGACGTGCAGGTGCGGCCGATCCGCAAGTCCTCCGGGGGCAAGAAGTGACCGAGGTCATCGCTCGGCTGGAGCATGCCCGTGCCCTGGGCTACTGCGCCCGCGGCATGCGTCGCTGGTTCGAGGGGCGCAGCCACACCTGGGCCGAGTTCGTGGAGCGAGGGGTCCCGGCCGACTGGCTGCGCGCCACGGGTGACGCGATGGCGATCCGCGTCGCCGAGGAAGCCGACAAGGCCCAAAGGGCCGCAGGACAGCACGAAATGCTGGTCCTGAGCGAAGCGAAGGATGCGCGAAGCGCACAGAAGGAGCAGGCAGGATGAGCGGCGGCGGCAAAGGCAGTCAGGAGTACACGGTTGGCTATTGGTACGGCCTCGGCGCCCACCTCGCCCTGTGCCACGGCCCGCTGGACGCCATCACCGAGATCCGGGTAGGCGAGCGCGTCGCCTGGTCGGGCAACGTCACCGGCAACACCACGATCACCATCGACAACCCCAATCTTTTCGGCGGGGAGGAGCGGGAGGGCGGCGTGCAGGGGCCGGTGGACATCCTGATGGGCGGGCCGACCCAAGGACGGAGCGCCTACCTGCAGGAGCGCCTCGGCGCCGACATCCCGGCCTTCCGCGGCGTGGTGTCGCTGATCCTGCGCCGGGTGTGGGTGGCGGCCATGAACCCCTACATCAAGCCATGGTCGGTGCGCGCCAAGCGGGTGCCGAGGCAGTGGTACGCGGCCAAGGCCGAGATCTCCGGCGACGCCAACCCGGCCCACATCGTGCGCGAGTGCCTCACCAACGGCGAGTGGGGCATGGGTTACCCGACGAGCGACATCGACGATGCCAGCTTCATGGCGGCCGCCGACGCGCTCCATGCCGAGGGCTTCGGGCTGTCGCTGCTGTGGAACAAGGAAGAGACCATCGAGGACTTCATCCTGTCGGTGCTCCGGCACGTGGACGGGCTGCTCTACGTCCATCCGCGCACCGGGCTCTTCACCCTCAAGCTCGCGCGCGACGATTACACGCTCTCCAGCCTGCCGACCTTCGATCCGGGCAACATCCTGCGCATCGAGGAGTTCACGCGGCCCTCCTGGGGCGAGATCACCAACCAGGTGACCGTCGTCTACCGCGACGGCGCCACGGACAAGGACGGCAGCGTCACGGTGCAGGACATCGCCGCCGTGCAGCTCAACGGCGGCGTGGTGGCGACCACGGTCAACTACCCCGGCATCAGCCGAGCGGAGCTGGCCAACCGGGTGGCCATGCGCGAGTTGAAGCAACTCGTAAGCCCCCTCGCCAAATGCACCTTCGTCGCCAACCGCCAGGCCTCCGGCCTCAACATCGGCGACGTGGTGAAGCTCTCCTGGCCGCCCTACGGCATCGACCAGATGGTGATGCGCGTCGCGCGCATCGCCTATGGGGAGCTGGCGAACGGGGCGGTGCGAGTGGAGTGCGTGCAGGACATCTTCGGCCTGCCGCAGTCGGTCTATTCGGCGCCGCCCCCCTCGGGCTGGACGGAGCCGACCAGCCTGCCGGCGCCGTGCCCCCACCAGACCCTGTTCGAGGTGCCGTACTGGTCGGTGGTCAAGGACTTCACCGGCGAGTCCCAGAGCCTGCTCGGCGACATCGACGATCTCGACGGCCTGGTGGCAGCCTGCGGTTCGCGCCCCTCGTCGGACGCCTTCGGCTTCAAGGCACTGGCCCGCGTCAGCGGCAGTTTCACCGAGAAGGGCTTCGGCATCTTCACGCCCACCGCGCTCCTCACCGCAATGCTGCCGCAGTCGGCCGCGCAGGTGAGCGTGGGGCTGACCTCCGGCATCGACCTCGAGGAGGTGACTGCCGGAGGACTCACGGTGATCGACGGCGAATGGCTCAAGGTGGTGTCGCTCAACCTCGCCACCCAGACCGTCACCTTGGAGCGCGGGATGCTCGATACGGTGCCGGCGAGCCACCCCGCAGGCAGCCGCATCTGGTTCGTCGACGGCTTCCGCCACTACCTCACGCCCGAGTACGTCGCCGGCGAGACGGTGCGCGTGAAGCTCCTCACCCGCACGGCACGCGGCACGCTGCCCGAGGCGGCGGCAACGGAGATGAGCCTGCCACTCGACAAGCGCTTCATCCGTCCGTACTGCCCCGGCAACGCCCAGATCAACGGCAAGCGCTATCCGACCGTGGTGGCCGGCGAGATCAACGTAAGCTGGGCCACGCGCAACCGCCAGTCCCAGACCGCCTACCTCGTCCTGCAGACCGAGGGGGCGATCACGCCGGAGGCGGGCCAGACCACAACCGTGCGCTTCTACAACGAGAATGGGCAGCTCGCGCGCACGGTGAGCGGCATCACGGGTAACGGTACCACCTGGCCGCTGGCGCAGGAGCTCGCCGACTCCGGCCTCGGGCGCGTCAACGCGCACGTCAAGGTGGAGATCGAGGCGAGCCGCGACGGCCACGTGTCCTGGCAGAAACACGTCATCGAATTCGACCGTACCGGCTACGGCCTGCGTTACGGCGACTACTACGGAGGTGTCTGATGGCCTTGAATGACCCGAACCTCGGCCTCGCCTACGGCTGGGCCCAGGGCGAACACAATTGGAACGGCGGCATGGACGCCAACCTGAAGCGGCTCGGCGCCGTGGTGGGCCTGTCGGTCAAGGACCGCGATCTCGCCACCCCACCCGCGACACCCGTGGACGGCGATCGCTACATCGTCCCGGCAACCGCCACCGGCACCTGGGCGGGTCGCACCGACCAGATCGCGGTGCGCATCGCCGGTGCGTGGGAGTACCACGCCCCCAAGATCGGCTGGACCTGCTTCGTCGAGGACGAGGGCGTGCTCTCCGTCTACAAAGCGACCGGCTGGAGCCCCGGCATCGCCGTCTGATCGCATTCTCTTTACTGCATCCACCGAACCCGCCGCCCGGCGGGTTCTTCGTTTCTGGAGACCAGCAATGAGCCCACCCACTCTGCAAGACGGCATGGTCGTTATGCCGCGCGACGAGTTCGAGGAGCTGCTCGCACGCGCAGCCGAACGCGGCGCGAGGCGCGCCCTTGCCGACGTCGGCCTTGACGGCGAGGACGCCGCCCACGATATCCGCGAGCTGCGCGGCCTGCTCGAAGCCTTCAACGCCGCCAAGCACACCGCCTGGCAGACCGTGATCCGGCTCGTCACCACCGGCTTCCTCCTGGCGCTGGTCGCGGGCGCCGTCATCAAGCTCAAGGTGTTCGGAGGTGGCCAATGATCGAGACGCTGCTCGGAGGACTGCTCGGCGGGGCCTTCCGCCTGGCACCCGAACTCCTGAAGTGGCTCGACCGCAAGGGCGAGCGCGGCCACGAGCTGGCCATGCAGGACAAGGCCTTGGAGTTCGAGAAGCTGCGCGGCGCCCAGCGCATGGCCGAGATCGGCGCCGGGGCCGACGCAGCATGGAACACCGGAGCCATCGAGGCCTTGCGCGAGGCGGTTGCGGCGCAGGGGCGGCCCTCGGGCGTGAAGTGGGCCGATGCGCTGTCCAGCAGCGTCCGTCCGGTGATCACCTACTGGTTCATGGCGCTGTACTGCGCGGCCAAGACTGCCGCCTTCGTGGGTGCCATCGAGGCCGGGGCGGACTGGATCCCCGCCATCCAGGCGGCCTGGACCGAGGCCGACCAGGCCCTGTGGGCCGGGGTGCTGAACTTCTGGTTCCTCGGCCGCGTGTTCGACCGGGTGCGGCCGTGATCCCCGTGCCGCAAGCGGCCATCGAGTTGGCCAAGCGCTTTGAGGGCTTCCACCGCGTGCCCAAGCACGATCCCAACCGCGCCTATCCGTATATCTGTCCGGCCGGCTATCCGACGATCGGCTATGGTCACCTCTGCGATCCGAAGCACCCGCCGATCACCGAAGCAGAGGCCGAGGCCTACCTCGCCCAGGATCTGAAGGTGGCGCTCGCCGCCACGCTGCGCTACTGCCCTGTGCTGGCGACCGAGCCGGAAGGGCGGCTCGCGGCCATCGTGGACTTCACGTTCAACCTCGGCGCCGGGCGGCTGCAGACCTCGACGCTGCGGCGGCGGGTCAATCAGCGGGACTGGGATGCTTCTGCGCGGGAGCTGAGAAGGTGGGTATACGGCGGAGGAAGGGTGCTTCCTGGTCTCGTTACCCGGCGCGAAGCTGAAGTTGCTTTGCTCCTCATCACAGAACGGCGTTGACCGTAGGAACTGCATCCTTTGTCAACCTGTCAGGGGCCGTTATGGACCGATTCCCATGCTGCGATCTTACATCGCTGCGCAGTCATTCACTCACTCGCTTTCAAGGAAACCACTTGGCTGCTTGACCCTTGGGAATGGACGGCCAGGTTCGGGCTCTTCGAAACGAGGTACCCCAGCGGCTGATCGAGCACGAATGGATAGAGGACGACCTGAGACGATAGGGCAGAGACGGACACCGCTTTGCCGACGTAACGCAGGGCGGCCTCGACCAACCAAGCTACGGCCTGCTCGTCGCTGACCACGATCGGCTTCATGCGCACGAGGCGCTTGCCCTTCTCGACGCGCTCGATCGCGCCCCAGCTTGCCTGCGACTGAAGCACCATGTTGGTCATCCGGTACGTGCCTTCACGCTCGCCATAGGCTTCGCTCATTCGGCGATGGACTTCCGCCGAAGCACAATCACCCTGCAGCGCCGAGAGGCGCCCCACCAGCTCCGCCACCTTGCCGAAGAACGGATAGGTGGCAATGGCCATGCCCCAGGTCAGGGCGGCGATAGGGACGCTCGGGTCGGCCTTTAAGATCGCGACGCCACGCTCCGCGAAGTCGGCGAGTTCCGAGCGTGGCGCAAGCCACAAACGATTCAGCACGGTCCGTGTCTTCTTTCGTGCTGCTACACCCAGTCCAGCAGCATCCAGCAGGGCATTCAGCTCATCGAGCGTGCCGAGTTCGGCGCGTACCTTGAGCGCGGCAGCTGCCCATTCGATCGCTATAAAGCGATCAAAGCCAATCTGGGGTGATGACGACGCCATTCGATTCAATTCGCGTAGCTCACTTTCACGAAGGGCACGATTAGTTCCTCTACGGAGACACCGCCATGAACCACGACCTGGTCATCCTTCGGTACGAACGCTCCGCGTCCTCCTGCGAATAGCGGCATGAAGCCCGCCGGAAGTCCAGCGACATCCAGACGGAAGGTCTTCGGATTGGCTGCCGCCGTCTCCGCGATCAAAGCCTCGCTGCGATAAATCCTGACACGCTCCCCGCGCAGCTCAGACGCGACGCCTTCGTTCGGGCGGCCAATGCCCACCGCTTCGACGTTGCCGTGGTCTGCGGTTAGGTAGACGTGGAATCCGTTGTCCAGCAGCATCGAGAATAGACGATCCACGAAGCCCGACTCGCACCAGCTTGCGATCTGGGCTGCAATGCCACGCTTTCCAAGCACTGCCCCATGGATGATCTCGTCGACGGTGTCCACGACAAGGCCAGCCACTTTCAGAGACGGATGGGTCAGGGCTGCTTCAAGCGCGGGGAGGTCATCGGTGCGTTTGATCGACCTGCGGTACAGCACCTCATTTGCGCGAAGACCATGGTCCTGCCAGAACCGTGTCCATTGCGCCGGTTCCTGAGAGGTTGATTCGATGCTGTCGGCGAACTCACGTGGACGCAAGCCGGAGAACAGTGCCTGCCGGGACACTGAAGTCAGGGTTGGCAGCCACGCAAAGCAGGCACTCTCGTCGAACATCAGCCGCTGCGACCGACTGACCACGGTCTCCCGGATCAGTATCCACTGATCTACGGCCAGCCCGTCAAATACCACCAGCGCGATCTTCTTCTCGCCGTTGCCCCGGCGCATCGCCAGATACCTCGGCACATGGTGGACCATGATCGGTCCCTTGGCGGCGGGCAATGACGGCAGGTCCGCATAATGCTTGCCTACCCATTCACGCAACCGATCGTCGGCGGAGATAGCCAGGTCTCGCATCGCGTCCTTGATGCTTTCCGCTCGGGCTGCATCCAATCGGTGAAACCGTGAGATGACTTCGCCTAGGCGACGCGAGAAATGGGTCCAGTCGCGGTGCGGTGACTCGATGGTCGGCACTTCCGCCTTCAGGCTCTTGATGCCTTCAAACACCAGGTTCCGCATCGACGCCGGATCCTGCACCACACCCGCCTTGGCCCACTCCGGCAGGGTGGCCGGTACGCCCTGGACCACCAGCGGGTGCAGCGTGCCATCCAGGAACATTGAGTCGACGATCACGCGGACGTCATGGTGATCGAAAGGCAGGTCGAGTTTTGCGACGTAATCCGGCGGCGTGGGTTCACCAGTGCGGGTTCCAGTGACTCCCAGCTTGGTGAGATAGCGAAACCAGGCTTCCTGCACGACACGCAGCGTGAGGCTCTTGTGCGCAAACAAGTCGGCGATGGGTATGCCCTTGAAGGCGTTATGCCCACCGACCACTTGCTCCACGTGCTGCGCGAGCACAGGCGGAAGGGCCGCCTCGCGGTAATGGAGACGAAGGAGCTCACGCCAAAAGTCCTCCGACCGTGTGATGAGGTGCGGGCTGATACGGAAGATGTGCGTCAGCACGAACTCCTTGGTCGCCGCTTCGCCCAGCGACTGATGCGCGTGCCTCGCCTGCGCCTCGAACAGCGCGGGCAGCATCTCACTACCCAGCTGCCTCACCACGGTATAGCTCAGCCTAGGGAACAACTCAGCGAGACTCAAGGAGAGCTTGCGCGCCTGACGCAGGTAGTCCCAAGGCAAGTCGGCGACGTTCATTCCCCGCAGATGGAGGATCAAGGCACGGGAGGGACCTGGCTCGCCGCGATCCCACGCCGCCCGATAGCGCTCCTCGTACTCTGCCCGGAACGCGATGCTGTCCTCGAAGGGCAGTACTTCAAAGCCGTGCTCACGCAATCCCGACAACACCTGCTCATCCAGCAGCACATCGTCCGGGTCGGCAACGATCCAGAGCCGGGCCAGATCGACGGGAAACTCCTTCAGGATGCGGTCAACCCAGGCTGTCATGCTGGCGTACCTCCCGGGTGACCAATGCGAAGCATCAGCACCGCATTGAGATCCGGCGTGCAGGCTGTAGCAATCGCCAGCGCTGCCATGCGTGCCTCGTGCTCAGCTACGAGCCGTTTGCGGCGGTGCTCCCTGACGGCGGGAAGGCCGATCCGACCGATCGCCTGGTAACGCGCCTCGAAGGCGTAGCACGCCCGTTCACGCTCCTCGGCGAGCCAGGCACGGTGCTCCTCCAGCAGCTCGGTAAAAAGCCGCTCACCCTGTGCCTTGGCCGCAGCCAGCGACGTTTCGAAGCAGGCCAAGGCATGCTCCACCTCGACCTTCGGGGCGAGCGTCACGTTCTCGGTCAGCAGCAAATCCCAGATCCGCTTGGCGGTCGGCACGAAGGTGCGGCCATCGTCGGTAACAAACACGGGCAAGAATCGCCGCCGGTTGAAGTTCTCAGAGAGATTGGACGCGCTAATGCTGATCTCCCACAGCGACCACACGCCGTGCACCGTATCGGGCAAGCCGCTGACTGCCGCAATCGGCACGGGCTGGCCCGCCACGCAGCGCGGCAGCTCGCTGATGACTGCGCGGGCGCGCGGATCTTCCAGCGTGATCCACTCCATCTCAGGGTTCTGTTCGGCGGTACGCGCATCGAAGCAGACGCGGGGAGACTCGCTCCCGTCCGCCCACTTCACACGCCATGCTTCGCCAACCTTCTCAGCCGCTCCACCTCGCGCAGGCAACCCGGCGGTGATCGCACGCTCCAACCAATACTGCGCCGGATGATCCCGCCACTTGCGTGCATCGTTTGCTTCCAGCGCGTGGTCTTCCGTCAACAGATCGGTGTCTTTGCGGCTGGCCGCCACCTTCTCCCGCACCTGGTTGATGACCGCATCGCATTCCTTGTCGATCGAGGACGGGTCTTGCAGTCCATGCACAAACAGTTCATCGAAGATCGGCTCCACCTCCACCGAGTCCATCACATCCGCCGCTTTGTCGACACCGAACTCCTGGGCGATGACGGCGAGCTTTTCCTCCAGCACCTCGCGCACCCGGTGCTCTACCGTGTCTTCCAGCACGAAGTTGATGGCCCGCACCACATGCGGCTGGCCGATACGGTCCACCCGGCCGATGCGCTGCTCCAGCCGCATCGGGTTCCATGGCATGTCGAAATTGACGATGACATGGCAGAACTGGAGGTTCAGGCCCTCGCCGCCGGCATCGGTGGAGATCAGTATCCGGACATCTCGTGAGAAGGCCTGCTGGGCGCGGGTTCTCGCGTCCAGGTCCATCCCGCCGTTGAGCAGTGCCACGGAGAAGCCCCGGCTCTCCAGGAACTCCGCCAGCATGGCCTGGGTGGGAACGAACTCGGTAAAGACCAGCACCTTGAGCTGCGGGTCGTTCTCCTCCTGCTGGAGCTTGTAGATCAACTCCAACAGCGCTTCTGCCTTGGCATCCGTCCCCTGTCGCTCGGTTTCGCGAGCCAGATCCAGCAGCATCTCGACTTCCGACTTCTCGCGCTCCCAGCCGCCGGCCTGCAGGGCAATGTCGAGCTGGGACTGGCCGTCGAGCTCTGCCCATTCATCCGGGTCCACCGCCTCGAACAGGTTTGCCTGCGCCTGGGGCGCGTCCAGCAGGGCTTGGCGCTTCTCCAGGGTGGCGCGGATGGCGGCTGTACTGGACGTCACCAGGCGTTGCATCAGGATCATCAGGAAACCGATATGCCGCTGCTTCGCGGCCATCGCCTGGTTGTACGCGTGCCGGACGTAGTCTGTCACCGCCTCGTAGAGCCGCTGCTGGGCGGCATGTCGGTCCTGCCACGCCACGGCTTGGAGCCGGGTGGACCGGGGCTTGAATAGCGGTTGGCCTTCCGCGTCGATGGCGGCCCGCTTCTCGGTGCGGATCACGAACGGGCGCACCCGGTCACGGTTGATGCTGCCTTCGTCCGGAAAGGCCTCACGGTCCAGCAACTGCATCAACCGCATGAACTGGTCGGTCTTGCCCTGATGCGGCGTCGCGGATAGCAACAGCAAGTAGGGAGCGGCCTCGGCCAAGGCGGCACCGAGCTTGTAGCGGGCAACCTGCTCAGTACTGCCGCCGAGGCGGTGTGCCTCGTCGATGATCACCAAATCCCAGCCTGCCGAGATCAGATCCTCGAAGCGCTCGCGGTTGTAGGTGGCGAGTTGCTCCAAGCTCCAGCCACGGCGGCCTTCGATGGGTTTGACCGAGTCGAGCGAGACGATCACCTGGTCATGCATGCGCCAGAGGTTGTCGTCGCCCCCAGAAACCGAAAGAGCGCCGTTGTCACGCCACTGGCGGAACGCGGCCAGCTCGGAAGGCTCGACGAAGCGGAAGGCCTCGCCGAAGTGCAGCCGCATCTCGGCCTGCCACTGGCGCACAAGACCTTTCGGTGCCACCACCAGCACCCGCCGCACCATGCCACGCAGCTTCAACTCGCGCAGGATCAAACCCGCCTCGATGGTCTTGCCAAGCCCCACCTCGTCCGCCAGCAAGTAGCGGATGCGATCTCGGCTCATGGCCCGGTTCAGCGCGTAGAGCTGGTGCGGCAGCGGCACCACGCTGGACTGGATCGGCGCCAGCAGCAGGTTGTCTTCCAGCGCGTCGAGCAGCTTGGCCGCGGCCGCCGTGTGCAGGATCTGCTCCACCGTCGGGCGCACGCTGGTCAGCTCGACCAGATCCTGGGCGCGGGCGCGCACCACGGCGTCCTTGGCCGGCAGCCAGACGCGAAAGAAGACCTCGCCCCACACGTCCTGGCGGTCGATCACCCGGCAGGGGGACGCCTGCCGGGCATGCCAGCACCAGTCGCCGATGGCGAAGCCGGGGGCGCCATTCGTCACGCACCAGCCTCCGTACGCGTCAGTGCCTGGTCATACCAGAGCAGCAGCTTCTCGTCTTCCTGCAGCGCCTCGTCCGGGATCTTCTGGGCGACCTTGATGATGGTTGCGTAGTCCTTCTTGCTCCATGCGTCCTTGAAGCCGGCGCGCAGCACCTCCAGCCGGAACTCCTTGAGCTTGCGGCCGCTGTGTTGCTGGTACTGCTCGAACTCCTTCAGCAGTGCCTTTTCGCGCTTCTTCTCCAGATCCTGCGCCTTGTTCGGATCCGGCACGTACCAGCGATCCTTGGCCTTGGTGATCAGGCGTGGGTCGCTCTTCTCCAGCCCGCGCAGCTCTTTGAAGTTGGACGAAAGGTAAGCGTGGATCTGGCTCGGGACTTCCCCCGATCCGTCGTACTTCAGGAAGTTGTTCTCCAAGAGCGCCATCAGCTCCGGCTTGGCCTCATGCTTCTTCCAGCCGGCGCCGAGTTGGGTGGTGAACTCAGGGTGAATCTCCTGGTACGTCGAGGGACGTCTTTTCAGGAAGTCAGCCAACCAGTCGATGGCGCTGCGCTCGTCGGAAACGAACAGCTCCATCTGCGGTGCCTGCGATACCGAAGCGCGCTTCTTGTCGTATTCCGCCACCTGTTCGGTCAGAAAGATCATGCCGTCGCGCTCAGGGAAGCGGCTCCGAAGCCCGCTCAGAAACTCGTCCGACGACAGGGGCACCGGCGCATCGTGGCGCACGAACCAGGCCACCATCCGATCGTAGATACGCCGAGGATCGCGCTCGACGATGAACTCCAATTCGCCGTGCTTGGTCTTGGCCACCGGGAGATACTTGAGGTGCGTCTGCACGAAGTCCCAGGCCGAGGCTTCCGACGCGCCCCGTTCGCGGAATCGCTGCTCCAGCCCGCCGTTGGGCTTGTAGGCGGAGATCACCAGGTCTTGCTTCACGGCTGTCGTGGACGTCATCTGCTTGTCCTGCAGCCACTTGCTCATGTCGCGCAGGGCATCCTTGGCCTTGTCCAGGTAGACGGCCTTCGCCGCACCGCTAGCGGTCGATGCCAGTTCCTGAGCTGCGGCGTAGAACGAGAGATGACGCTTGATCGCGTCATCCAGACCCTTCAACCGGAAGAACACCTCGTCCGGCTTGGCTTCGTCGCGAAAACGGGGTGGCTCGAACGGCTGGATGAAATAGATGTAGAAGTCGCGCTCGGGCTGGGCGGTCGGCCGGTCGTTGGGCGCTCCGAGGAACAGGTAGCCGTTGCGCTCCACGCGGCGTTCCTGCCATTCGACCTGGTGTTGCCAGATCTTGTAGCCGGTGACGTAGGCATGCTCATCGGTGCATTCCATGAGCTGCATGAGCGCGCTGTAGTAAGCGCGGTCCAGCGCGTCGTCCGACAGCGCTTCAGCGCGCTTCTCGATCTGGGCGTCGTAGTCGACGTCCTTTTTGAGATCAAGGTAGTACTGCTCGGTGTCCGGTGCCTTGGAGATGAACTGGCCGTTGACCGTCTTGACGATCTCACGCAGGGTCGTCTGCACGGCGGTCAGCAGGTCGTCGGCGGGCTCACCACCCATATCCTCGATGCCGGGCTGGTACAGGCAAAGCGTATCGCGCAACTCCTCGGCCGTGGGCCCCACCGGCACGTAGATGTCGCCGCCGGTCGTCAGCCGGTGGACAGACAACCCCTTGATTACCCGCATGGCCATCGCCTTGTAAGCGGGGCGCGTAAAGGCCTTTTGTACGCGCTCGCCAAGCACCTCGGCCACCTTCAATACTGGGCCGATATTCGGGTCTGAGCGCAGCACCGAGTTGGAGGTGACCGTGTCCCAGAACTTGTCGTAGCCGATCAAGCCGGGGCGATCGGTCGGCACCTCCTCATCCAGGAGAGCCTGGATCTGGTCGCGCAAAGTGACCAGCGCGCCGCGCTTTTCGGTGAAGATCAGCCGCTCGAAGGTGCCGATGTAGTCCGGATGGACGGGAAACAGGCGGACATACTCATCCATCCGCTCGTTCATGTTGCTGTAGAACTTGGCGAAGGGCGTGAGGTAGGTGCGGATCTTGTGCTGCTGGTCAGCCGACTTCTTGAGCAGACGCTCCGCCACCACAAAGCTCACGTCCTGGCGGGCCAGCAGGACCTGGGTGAAGCGCTCGTTCACGCGGCGCAAGCTGTCGGCCACATGCTGGAAGCGGCTGCTGTCGAAGATGGCTTCCTGCACACCGGCCACGAAGCGGAAACGCAGGTGCTTGGTGACCTCGCCGATCTCGCGCAGGAAGGACAGATCCAGCACCAAGTCGTGGTCCTTGCGGGAACGCAGGAACTCAAGAAATTCGTCGACGACGAGCAGGACACCGTGGTTGGGGTGTACCTCGTCGAACGCGGCCATCATCTCTTCGAAGGCGGCCTTGTTGTTGACCACCTTGTCGGCCGGCGGGAAGGAATAGCTGACGCCCTGGTTCTCCAGGAAGATTTCGAGCTCCTGCGTGATGATGTCGCGCAGAGACATCTGGCTGGAGATCTCGATGCGGTGGACCTTGAACTTGCCGGCGATGCTGCCTGCGGCCTCCGCGACCTTAGGGTGGTGGATCATGGGGACGTAGGCTGCGTCTTCGGCGATCAGCGACAGCACCGACATCAAGTGTGACTTACCGGTGCCGTAGTTGCCGACCACGAGCACGCCTTTGTGGTCAACCGATTCGTCGAACGACAGCTGCGGGATCATCTGCTTGGCAATCCGCTCGGCCATGTCATCGGAAATGACATAGGTGGCAACGAGCTTCTTGGCCTCAGCGGGCCGATTCGCGTCGAGCAATTGAATGACCGACTCGATCGGCTCGAACTGAATGAGATCTCCGTAGCGCATGCGTTTCCCCTTTACCCAATCGATTCAATTTCGAACGGAACCACGCCCTCCAGGCCGTAGTCCTGATATTCCGGATGCCCCATCTCGGCATAGCTCAACCGACCGTCGCGCAGCTCTCCTGGCCACACTGCTACAACACGCCGAGCGTGGGCGTGGCGCTTGAGCAGATCCAACGGATCGAGCTTGAGTGACTGATCGAACAGCAGCTCGATGTTGTCGAGCAGGACCAGATCGCCACTCGCGTACTCATCGGCCAGCTCCCGCATCGCGACATTGGCCTGAAGTGCTCGCTGCCGCTGGGCGAGCGCCGCGAGACGCTTTCCCAACACCGCTCCGACATTCATTACCTTCATACCGCGCTGATTGGCCAGCTCGGCCAGCAGCGCGCTCTTGCCGCATCCAGGGCGCCCAACAAGCAGGATCAGCTTGCTGTGCAGGGCCGCGATCTCGTCTACCAGACGGTCCAGTCGTGTGAGCATGGGGCGGCCCTTTACCCATTCCTGCCATGAGGTCCGCCAGGACCATCATCGCTCTGGGCTTCCGCCGTCTGCCTCTTGATCCACTGGTCGATTTCCTGGCGAAGAAACCGCCACGTACCCCCCACCTTGAATGCCGGGATCTTCTTGGCTGCCGCCAAGCGATAGACCGTGCGCTTGCCCACCTTGAGGTAGGCCGCCACCTCATCGAGGGTGAATATCTCTCCAGTGTCGTCTTTCATCGCTTCCCCGCCCGGCAACAGGACTGCGGCCGGTGATGATGGTAATCTTGGCAAGGATACGTCAAACTTGTGCATCTTTGAACAGCCAAGCGGCGGGAGGGGGGATGACAGATAGCCAAGGCGGTCGGCAGGTGAGCCAGGGCACTATGCAGGGATCGGTGGCCGAACACCCAGCGTGGCATCGGTTGGAAGACCAACTTCAGTGGTACGACAATTCAGGCCCCGCCCCCCGACGCGAGCCGACGAAGGCGCTCCGACTCGGCACGGGCTTCGGCCAGCAACTGGCCCCAGTCCGACGGCGGGCGGCCGCTGTCGAGCATCCTGCGGAACACCCGGTAGGCGTCGTCGGCGCTGTCGTAGGCCCGCTTCGTGTCCTCGTCGTTGACCCAGGCGTAGACGATCACCCTGGCCTGGGCGTGGTAGCGGAAGAACAGCCGGTACTGTTGGAAGAACTTGGCCCGGAACCAGTGCTTGTGCTCGGGCCCTAGCGTGTCGCCCTGGCGGTACTCCGGTCGGGTGGGGTCCTGAGGGATCACCTCGAACGCCAGCTTGGCGATGGCCGCCAGGCGCTTGGTGGCGTTCTTCTTGACGTAGCCGACCGGATCCTTGCGCTCGAGCGCCTCGACCTGCGCGGTCAGGGCGTCAAGCTGGTCGAGAAAGATCGGGTGAGCGAAGAGGGCCCAGCCGTTGACGACCAACGGGGCGCCGCTCATTCATCGGCCGCCGATAGCGGAGCCTCGAGATCGACCTCGACACCGCCGACCAGCGCCCGGATGCGCTGCGCGAGGCCGGCATCCACGGCTTGGAGCCGTTCGGGATGCTCGGCCATGTCGCGGGCCAGGAAGCCGAGGAACGGCATCAGCGCCGGGTCGTCGCTGTCGCCGGGGGCCGCGCGCGTGAGCACGACCTCACCGTTCGGGCGGATGGTGTAGTGGATCTTGTCGCGCTTGCCCAGGCGCAGCGCGCGGCGCACGGTTTCCGGCACCGTCGTCTGATAGCGATCGGTCAGCGTCGATTCGGCTTCGAGGGTGGCGGGCATGGCGGTTCTCCGGCTGCTATCGGAATAAGTGTAATGCATCCGCATTGCCATGTCAATGCAAACGCATTGTCGCCCGAAGACCCTCACAGGTTACTCGGCAGGTCGTTGCTGCCACGCGGCACCAGGTGGTCGAGCTCCCATCGAAAGATCTGCTCGATGCAAAAGCGGATGACCTTGCCGCCGAGCACGTAGTGCGGGACGCTGAGCCGGTTGCGCTCGCTCCGCTCGGCGAGCCAGTACGTGGGCAGCCCGGTGATGCTGCTGACCTCATGGCAGTCGAGGAGGATGCGCTCACCTGCGGGCGGCCAGAACGCGGCCGACCATTCGATGGCCTCTTTCAGGGCCGTCGGCGATGATCGGGACAACGAGCTGCCGGCGACCGCTTTCCGCGCCACTTGGGCCTTGCGCTCGAAAGCATCGATCTCCGACTCCAGATAGCGGGGCTGCTTGCCGATCCGCCAAGAGGGCGGCCCGATCCCTTCCGCGCACCAGCGCTGCAGCGTGTTGGGTGTGACGTTCCACCTCGCCGCAAGCTGAAGCTCGCTCAGCACCGGGTAGCGAATCTTGGGCAGTTGGGAGCGGGGGCCGCGACGCAGTTCATGTTCTCGCGCGTCGGCCTCCCAGGCTCTGTTGAGGTCAGCGCTGGGGATCATTGCTCACCTCCCGCATGCTGGCCTCCGCCGCCTCCAAACTGCCGTGCCGGCGCACGAGATCGAAAGCCTCACGAAGTGTATAGCGCTTGGGTTCCACGACGGCCGGCGTGGGTGCAGGTGGTTCGATGGGTGGAGGGTTTGCAGCGAGGCGTGAGTCGGCACCGATCGTCATGCCTTGTCGCTGCGCGTCTTCGTAGGCGACGACGTCTTCGAGCGCGTAGCGAACGGCCTTGGACAGCTTGTAATACCGCGGCCCGCGGCTCTCGCTGCGCCAGCGTTGGAGTGTTTTGATGCTGATGTTCCAGCGCTGCGCCAGCTCGGTTTCGGTGAAGGCGTGGTCGTTCGACATGGTCTGTGCTCCATTCGCGCTGCGGCAGGCCATTACGGCGCTGTTCGCACAGCAAGCCAAGGCGACATGGCGGGTGCGGCCGTGTGCGGGCAGGTCCAGGGACGCCGATCGGGGAGGTCGAGGGAACCCGGGTGAATCAGCGGGGCGCCTACTCGCCTCGAATTGATTGCAATACCGCCGCGCATCCTTGAGGGTCTCTCAATACCCGGACATGGTGGGCTTCCTTTTCGTTAGCCTTCCACCACCAATATAAAGGCCAACCACTCTCGGTTGGCCTTTTTTCTGTGCGCCCGGCATGGGCGCACTCCTGTGGGTGAAAGTCCCACCGTAAGTTGATCACAGCGAACGAAGCGAAGCGCAACTGCATGAGGGCGACCGAGTGTGGGAAGGAAGCGTGGAGCGAAACTGGAGCAATCTTGATGCTCCACGACAATCTCAGCCGAAGCGAAAGGCGCTTTGCACCGCGCCCAGGACACGGTCCTCGAAAATCTTCGCACCGGGATCGGCCCCGCCTGCGCCGGCGACGACCATGAGCGGTATCAGGTGTTCTTCGCGCGGCGCGGCGTCGCGGGCACCCGGGGCAGTGATCCAGGCAGCGAGGCGTCGCTCGCGCTCGCGGGCATCCGGGTGGCAAACCGCCTCGGTGAGCCACTGGTCGAAATCGAGCCCGTGTGTCTGCGTCGCGCCCGCGCGCATCGCCGCCATCATCACCCTCATGTTGTGGTAGCTGTTGCCGGAACCGATGATGAGCACGCCCGCCTCGCGCAGGGGCACCAGGGCCCGGCCTGCGGCCAGGTGGGCGGCCGGGTCGAGATCGGCGCGCAGCGACAGTTGCACGCAGGGAATGTCGGCGGCCGGGAAAGCGACCTTGAGCGGCACGAAGACGCCGTGATCGAAGCCGCGCGTCGCATCGAAACCGCAGCTCATGCCGCCCTGGGTCAACAGGCTTGCCACCCGTTCGGCGAGTTCGGGCGCACCGGGCGCGGGCCAGGTGAGATGGTAGGTGTGCGGCGGAAAGCCGTAGTAATCGAACAGCAGTGCCGGCGCGGCCTGTTTCTGCACGGTGAAGCGCGGCGCCTCCCAGTGGGCCGAAATCACCAGCAGGGCCCGCGGCCGTTCCGGCAACAGTGTGGGCAGCATTTCCAGGAATTCGCGATGCCGAACCCAGGTGTCGGGCGGGTCCCAGTCCATGAAGAAGCAGGGCCCGCCGCCGTGGGGGATGAACAGCGTGGGCTGGCGCATCAGAATTCCGTGTAGCCCTTCGCGTCCGGCGTGTAGAAAGTGGCCGGGTCGGCGGGTGTGAGCGCGGCGCCGGTTCTGAGCTTGTGCACCAGGTCCGGATTGGCGATGAAGGGCCGGCCGAAGGCGACCAGATCGCCCTTGCCCGCAGCGAGATCGGCCTCGGCGCGCGCCGCGTCATAGCCGCCGGAGAGGATGGTGCGACCCTTGAAGGCCGCGCGAAGCTTGGCTTTCAGTTCGTCGCTCGGCGCCGGTGCGCCCATGGAGCTGTGATCGACGATGTGCAGATAGGCAAGACCCATGTCGCTCAAGGCTTCGGCCAACCGCAGGTAGAGCGCGTCCATGTCCGCATCGGGCGCCATGCCGTTAAAGGTGTTGTAGGGCGAGATGCGCATGCCGACCCGCTCGGCGCCGATGGCGGAAGCGGCCGCCCGGGCCACTTCCAGGGCAAAGCGCAGGCGGTTTTCGATGGAGCCGCCCCAGCGGTCCGTGCGCCGGTTGGAGGCGGTGTTGAGGAACTGATCGATGAGATAACCGTTCGCGCCGTGCAGCTCCACGCCGTCGAAACCCGCTGCGATGGCGTTGCTGCACGCCTTGGCAAACTCGCCGATGGCGGCTTCGATGTCGGCCTCGGTCATTGCCTCCGGCACCGGGTGAGGCTGCATGCCTGCACTGTCCGTCCACATCTCGCCGGGCGCGGCCAGGGCAGACGGTGCCAGCAGGCGCGCGCCCGCCGGCAGATTGGCCGGATGCCCCACCCGGCCGGTGTGCATGAGCTGCACGAAGATGCGCCCGCCGGCCGCGTGCACGGCATCCGTCACCTTGCGCCAGCCGGCGACCTGTGCCTCGGAATAGAGGCCGGGGATGCGCGCATAGCCCAGACCGTTGGGCGAGGGTGAAGTGCCTTCGGTGATGATCAGCCCCGCCTCGGCGCGCAGCGCGTAATACTTGGCCATCAAATCGTTGGGCACGTTGCCAATGGCGCGGGAGCGGGTCATGGGCGCCATGACGATGCGATTGGGCAGTGTGAGGGGCCCGAGGGTGAGCGGAGTAAACAGGATGGTCACGTGCGCTTCTCCTTATTGTGAGGTTGGAATCAGGCCTTCGGCCGCGAGTGCCGCCTGCACCGCCGGGCGGGCCGCGACGCGGCCGAGATAGGCACCCAGTCCCGGCCAGGGGGAAAGATCCACGTTCACGTATTTGGCCCAGCCGAGCACGGTGAAGAGGTAGGCATCGGCCACCGTGAAGTCCTCGCCCAGCGCATAGCTGCGACTGCCCAGCCGCCTTTCCGCCTCACCGATGCGCCGCTCGAGCTGCGCGCGGACGATGGTCTTCGCTGCGTCCGCAAACGCCGGGTTGAAAAGCGCGCCGAAGCCCTTGTGCAGTTCCGTGGAAATGAAATTGAGCCATTCCATCAGCCGGTAGCGCGCCAGGGTGCCGGCCGGCGGGGCCAAGCGCCTGTCGGGCACCCGGTCGGCCAGGTACTGCACGATGGCCGGGCCCTCGGTGAGCACCTCGCCGTCGTCGAGTTCCAGAGCCGGGACGTAGCCCAGGGGATTGATGGTCTTGTAGTCGCGGCCGGCTTCGGTCACGCCGGTCTTGAGATCGACACGCTCGAGGGCGAAGTCAAAGCCGCCTTCGCGCAGCACGATGTGGGGCGAGAGCGAACAGGCGCCGGGACTGTAGTAGAGCTTCATGATCCTCCTCCAGGTTCATTTACGGGAGCAGGTTTTATATAGTAACCTTCATAAGAGAACAAGAAGGATGGTATGCCGCCCATGGTTACTCCGAGGGAACCGATATGATCGACGACGACGCCCTGCCAGCCGAGGTGGAGAGCGCCGGTGGCAAGACCGCGCCGGTCGCGGGCCACCGCAGTTGTCCGGTGCGCGACGTGCTCGACCGCCTGGGCGACAAGTGGTCCACGCTGATTCTGGTGACCCTGTCGAAAGGCCCGCAACGCTTCAACGCCCTGGCGCGCGCCGTGCCCGACATCTCCCGCCGCATGCTCACCGAGACGCTGCGCAGCCTGGAACGCGATGGCCTCGTCTGGCGCGAGGTCACGCCCTCCACACCGCCCGCCGTGCGCTACGGGCTCACCCCGCTCGGCGCATCCCTCATGCCGCCGCTTACGGCGCTAATCCGCTGGGCGGAAGACAACCAGCCCAGGATCGCTGCCGCCCGAGCGGCCTACGATGCACGGGCCGGCAAGAACGGGCCCGACAATCGAGGGTGAACGAGGCCAGCCCGTCATCGTTTTTGTCGGCCCCAAACTGATTCCAGGAAGCGCTGCTACTCCGGCAGTTCATTCAGTTCGTAGCTGGTGCTACGCCCGCCGGCATTCGATTTCCGTAGTACGCCACGCATCAGCAGATCGTTGATGTCGCGCAGTGCCGTGTCCGGCGAGCATTTGGCGATGGCCGCCCACTTGCTGCTGGTGAGCTTGCCCTCGAAACCATCGAGCAATTTGTTCAACAACTTCACCTGCCGCTCGTTCAACGGGGTCGTCGCCCAGCGCTGCCAGAAGCGCGCTTTCGTCAGGACAGCGTCCAGCGTGTGCTGGGCCTGGTCAACCGCACGATGAAGCGTGTCGAGGAACCACGCAAGCCACTCGGTGACATCCATCGACCGGTTGTCAGGCACATCCCTGTGCCTGCCCCCTTCGGGGCTGCCGCGAAAATTTGCTCCCGGCAAATTTTTCTGGGTCCGCTCCAGGATGTCGTAGTAGGCATTGCGTTCGCGCTGGATCTGCGCCGACAAACTGTAGAAGCGTTGCGGGCTGCCATCGGCACGCGCCAGCAGCAGATCGCCAATGGCCCGGGCGATACGGCCATTGCCGTCATCGAACGGGTGCAAGGTGACGAACCACAGATGGCCGAGGCCTGCCTTGAGCAGCGGCGGTTCGTTTGATGTGCCATTCAGCCAGTCGAGGAAACGGCTGGTTTCATCTTCGAGGCGATCAGCCGGCGGTGCTTCGAAATGCACACGCTGCCGGCCAATGGGGCCAGACACCACCTGCATCGGCCCGCTGGTATCGTCGCGCCAACCGCCGACCTTGATCCTGGAAAGGCCGGAGTAGCCGGTAGGAAACAGTGCGGCATGCCAGCCGAACAGACGCTCACGCGACACCGGCACCTGACAGTTGGCGGTGGCGTCGAGCACCATCTCGACCACGCCTTCGACATGGCGATCGACCGGAGCGAGCGCGCCGATGTCCACGCCCAGCCTTCGGGCGATGGACGAGCGCACGGATTCGACGTTGAGCTGCTCGCCTTCGATCTCGCTGGTCTTGACCACGTCCTCGGTGAGCGCCGCGAGACTCGCTTGGTCACGCAAGGCCATGCCGACGTCAGTCAGACGCCCCATCAAAAGCCCCTGGGCACGACTGACTTCGACCATGGGGCCAGCCAACGCCGCCAGGTCGAAGCGCCAGTTCGGCCAGTCCGTGGCCTGCCAGATGTACTTGTAATCGCCGCTTTTCATGCGGAGATTATGAGCCGCAATCTCCGCATGCGCAAGTCAATCGCCGCGCGTTTTGCGGTGAATGTGAGCATCATTCGCCGCATGGTGGGTCGCCGCGCCCAGGAATGGGTGTAAATAGGTGTGTTATTGGCTGTGGCAACGGACGCGGGTTCAGTTCCCGTTTAGGGAATTGAACTGGCCACGGAAAGCAGACGAGGTTGAGTCCGTATTCCGACTACCAATCAGTCCGAAAAACCTGTTTGATCGTCCGCTGCCGACGGGCGTACCGGCAGGCTTTTCGCTCCGGTTCGCACTGGTTCGCAGCAACCCGCAGCGCTTCGATTCCGTACTTTCAATAGTCGTTTGGTGCGGGGTACCATCCCACCACCAGTATTCAAGCGGCTCCCAGCGATGGGGGCCGTTTCTGCTTTGTGGCGCCATGGCTGAATCGTGACGACTCGATTCAGCCTCACTGTTTACCTCATATCGCTGGTCGAGCCGGCCGCCGGCAAGATCCCCCAGCTTTCCGGCAGATCCCTGACGACATCCCGAAACTGATCGAGGGTGGTTTTTCCGTATTCTTTTTGTAATTGCATCGTGTCGCCGGCCAAACACGGTCAGCCGCTGACTGCCATGCGCGCTCCAAGGACGTCCCCCAGCGCAGTCAGAGACGACCCGCGCGCCCCTTCCTGCTTGCGAAATGCCCCCGCCAGTGAACGCCTGGGGCTAAGCGCCCCCCAGGCGCCGGATCGGCCGGCATGTCGCTGTCACGGCTGCCCTGCCCTTCTGGGGGCAGGCTCCACAGGCCCGATCAAAACCGTATCCATTCATCACCCAGGCGGTGTGGCCGCCATCAAAGTCGAAGGTGTCGACGCAACGACGTTATCCGCCGCCCGGCGCTGGCTACAATTCGAGCGGCTTCGAGGCGGCGCCCGCCAGTCCGGCGAGCCGGTTTTTCCGGCGGCAAGCGTCCGCCACCAGCACATCCAGCGGTTCGCGATTCTCGCGGGCCGTTTTTGCCTTGGCTTCCCAGTAGACGCGCTTCTCCTCGTTCTTTTCGCGCTCCGCGTTCGCCTGCGCGATCAGCTCCAGCTCCTCGATCTTGAGCAGATCGGCCACCCGCGACGCGATGTAATCGTCCATGACCCTGCGGCGCTTCCGGTACATGGTGATATTGGAAGGCTCCAGATCCAGCATTTTTGCCAACTGGTAATCGGAAGTTAAACCGATCAATTTCTTTACAGCATCAAGATATTCCAAGGTTCCCATTTTTTTCCTTTTTGTGTGCCGCCTGTTCGCGGTTTTCCCTCTGCATGCACCCCCAGGAACGGGGGTGCACGCTCGACGAACCGGGCGATGCCGCCGCCCGTCGTGTGCCCGCTTGTCACCCGATATGGGTCATCTGGTCATGGCAGGCCCCGTTCTGCCTATCCTTTTGGTAGGCATTGCTCATTGATGGGAAGGCCCGCCCTATCCAGAATCGCACTTACCAGCTGGCCGGGCCGATGCCCGCCAGCGACAGGCCATACTGCCCGGGCTGGAGAAGCAGGGACGCGGCGGAAGACGTCTCGTAGCGTGCGTCGCCGTATGGATGGTTCGTTTTCTCCGCCGTCTGAGGTTGAGCCTTCCCGCGCTGCACGGCCTGCCGCTCGCCCGGGGTCGCAAGCGGCTCGCTGCGCGGGCCGGCGTGATGTTCTTGCGGGCGCGCCGGCCGCACGTCCGTTTCGCCGGCCTCGGCCAAAAACGCCGGATTGATGGGCTTCGGCAGGGACAGCAGCTGGCTGAAGAAAAACAGCGCCAGGCCGACGGCAAGCAGCAGATAAAGCAGCGACATCAAGCCGAAGACGTAGCCGAGGGTGGTTCTCATTGAAAGCAGGACGGAACCCAGTGAAACCATGAAGTAGGCCAGCATCAAAACAAGCAAGTAGTTCATTTTCGGGTAGTAAAGTCGTAACGGCCGGCCGCGGCCGGATTAATCGGTCTGTCTTCGCCGCGCCGCCATGACGCAACGCGCGCCTGCCCTGCCGAAGCTGGCTGCGGCGGGTCCGGCGCTTCGCCCGCCACGGCGAACGGCCAGGCCAAGGCTTCGTTCAGCGCGCGTGCATGGCGATCACCTGGCCGGGGCGAGGGGCGGCGGGCGGTATTGCATGGCTTGACCGGCCCCCTCCATCTCCCCCGACTTGAGCGGCGGCCGCGGCGGCGGCGTGGCGTAGAACACCTTGTCCCTGTCGTCGCCCTTGATCCCCTGGCGCTGGCTGCGCTTGAACGGATGCTTCATCAGCACCAGTCCATCCTGCTGTGCCGCCTCGCGTTGCGCGATTTCCAGGTCGCCTGCGGCCTGCCCGTCCCATGGCATGACGTAGTAGGCGGGCGACTCGCGGTCCGGCAGCTGCAGCCACAGATAGATCGCCTCGTCGTCCTTCGGGCGCACCGCCAGCACCACCGCCTCCTCGGCCTGGGAAAAGTATTCCTGGTCGATCGGCCTGGGCTGCGACAGCAACTGGTTGAAGAGGTACAGCGCCAGGCCCACCGAGACCGCCAGATAAAGCAGCGCGGTCAGCCGGAAAACGTGGCTGCGGGTGGTCCGCAGCGAAAACAGGGCGTAGCCCAGGGAAACGATGAGATAGGCGACCAGCAGGGCGAGCAGGATGTTCATTTGTAGGCATCGAAGTTGTAGCCGCCGGGCGCGTCGGTGCGCAGGGCCTTCGGCGCAGCGTTGACGCTGGAAGCAAGCAGCTCGCCTTTGTCGTCCAGCTTGAAGCGGAACACGGTCTGCTCCTCGCCGGGCTTGCGCAGGACCACGTCGGACACCAGTATCTGCCGGCTTACGCGCGAGCTGCCGCTCGGCTTGATGGTGGACACCAGAACCTTGACCTTGAGCGGCCAGACGTTGGCGCGGTTGAAATACATGTGCAGGTTGACGGTGTATTCGCCCGCCGGGATGTCGCGCGAGAAGGCGTTCTCGTAGTTCAGGTTGGACGCGTCGTTGCGGAAGCCGATGTCGTCCCGCAGCAGGTTGAAGACCTGGCCGCCGAGGTTGGAATAGCCGACGGCAACGTCCCCCGGCGCCTGCACCCAGAGGTCGACGTCGGCGTCGACGCGATCGTCCCAGCGCGCTTCCACGATCACGTTGCCGGGCGCCGACACCTCCTTGCTCTCTTCCTGCTTTTGCTTGGGCGGGTTGATGTGGGGCAGCATGATGACGACCAGCGACACGAACCCGAGCAGCGCGAGGGTGATGACGTCGCGGAAGACGACGTCGGAATCGTCCTCGGCTTCGGCATCGAACGAAAAATGCTTGCTCATCGCGAACGGCTATTGCGGATCCGCCGATTCCAGGATGGCGGCAATCAGGTTGACCACCCCGGTACGCAGCATGTTGTAGTTGGCGTTCAGCCACAGGTTGGTGATGGCGCCCACCAGGGTGGTGTAGAGCGCGACGCCCATGCCGTTGGTGAGCGCGCCCACCAGCTTGCCGACCTGAGCGGCATCGCCCACTGCATTGGGCGGAATGTTGGTCAGCACCATGATGAAGCCGATCACCGTGCCGAGCAGGCCCAGCATGACCAGGCTGGACGAGATGTACTTGACGAAGGAGATGCGCGCAAACAGCTTGATCTCGAACGCTTCCTTCACGCTTTCACGGTCGGCCTGCCTGCTCTTGTCGGCAAACTCCTTGAGCTTGCCCTTGTCGCCGCGCTTGACCCAGTTGAGTTCGCGGCTCGTCTTCCAGACGCGAAACCCGCACAGCACCATGCCGTACAGGAACAGGCCGGCGATCACGTACACGATGTAGGAGCTGTCCGCCAGGAAAACGGGCACGACCATGCCGTTCATGTGGAACACCCACAGAATGGCGAAACCCACCACGTTCAAGGCCAGCCAGCGATAGAAAAGCAGGTAGTCCCATTTCATTCTTGTGATTCCTCAGACAACGGCATCGGCCTGCCCGGCGCGGCGCCGGAACCGAGTGCAAGCCAATGCCATCGGGGCTCCGGGATGCATCCTGCGCCATCCGCTTTTGGCCGTTGGCGCAGGAGCCCCGTTTCAATGATCGACGGTGAGCGGGTAGCCGAGCTGGGCCATGCCGAGAAACGCCTGTTCGCTGGCCACCGCGGCATGCTTGATCACGGCCGCGCTGTCCTGTTTCTTGGCGGCATCCTGGGCCTGGGCGAGAGCGCCGGCCGCCGTCGTCCACAGCGCGCTCTTGCTCTTCGCCAGGTCGGCGACGAACACCGCATTCGCCAGCGCCTGCGCCGCATCGGCCGTCAACGCCGCGCCAGCCGCGTTTTCAGCCGCATGCGCGCCCGTGACGCCAAGCAGCATGCTGCCTGCGGCCAACATGCGGACCGCACCCCGAAATACCTTCATCCCTGTTCTCCTTGAATAAGTGGACAGCGCCTGTCGCGCGCTGCGGATCATTTCCTGAATACCGAAGCCTGCAGCGGCAGACCGTTGCTCAGGTAGCTGTGGTAGTACTCGAGGTTGTTGTATTCCTCGCCGCCGATCTCAAGCGGTGCCAGGCGCACCATCTGGTTGCACGCGGCATAGCGGCGCTGCAGGGTGAACAGCGTGTAGTCGCCGCCGCGGAATGCCGGCCAGTGGGTGGCCTGGCCGGGCGCCATCGAGAGATATTCGGTGCGCAGGACGTTGCCGACGTTGCTGATATGGCAGCCCGCGCAGGAGAAGTTCAGCTGGCCGCGGCGCTGGTGGAAGAAGCGCTTGCCCGCTTCATAGGCTGCCAGCGCGCCCTCGCCTTCCACCTTGACGTTCATCTTCATGCCGTCGGACAGGGTGCGGGCATAGGCGGTCAGCAGGCCCATGGTGTTCATGTCGCTGTGCTTGTAGGCCGTCTCGCCGTTGGCCGTGCGGCACTGGTTGAGCGCCATTTCGAAGGTCACCACTTTCTTGGCGGCGGCATCGTACATCGGGTAGTTGCCGACCACGTTCTTGCCGCCGCGCGGGAAGCAGTCGGCGTAGCGCTTGCCGTTCTGGAACGGGGTTTCCCACAGCTTGGCGCCTTTCTCGATTTCGGCGTCGTAAGGCGGGAAGGCCATGACGGCGTCGTACTGGGCCTTGGCGTCGGGGCTGAATGCCAGCGCGCCGTGCACGTAATCCTCGAACTTGATTTCGGGGTACTTTTTCTGCACCGCCTTCACCACGTTCAGGCGGTCGTCTTCCGGTGCAGCCTGCGCATTCGCGGCTACCGCGAGCCATCCCAGGCAGGACATGATCCAGATCAGTTGCTTCATTTTTCTCTCCTACGGTGTCGATAATGAATACGCGCCATTACAGCCCGTAGATGTAATCCACTACTTTGTTGATCTCGTCGTCGCTCAGGATCTTGTGCTTGCCGAAAGGCGGCATGAGCGTGTCGGCGTTGGCTTTCGATGCATCCCAGACCTGGGCGTAGAGCTTCGCGCGCTCCGGGAAGCGTTCCTTCATGCTGATCAGCGGCGGCGCGATGTTGGTGCTGGTGACGGCTTTCGATTCGCCAGGCATGGCATGGCAGGCCAGGCAGTTGCCCTTGCGGTTGTCGAAAGCCAGTTCCTGCCCGGTGGGCGCCTTGGGTTCGTCCGCGCGTACCGCCTGCGCAAATCCGGCCATCAGGATCAGGCATGCGCCGGCGGCGCGGATGCTCGTGGAAAATTGATACATGTGTCCTCCTTGGTTTATCCAGGCGTTGCCGCCCGGGCTTACTGAAAAACGCACGGCCCCGGCTTCAGGTCCGGGCAGGTCGTGCTGGCATCGGTCTGCATCCCCGACACCTCTGCCTCGCTGAAATCGGCCGCATGCAGGTTGGCGCCCAGAAAATTCGTGTCCGCCATGTCGGCGAACAGGAAACGGGCCTCGTACAAATCCGCGTCCTTGAAATTTGCGCCGTGCAGATCGGCGCCTTCCAGGTCGGCGCGCTCCATCAGGGCGCCGCTGAAATCGACCCCGGCCAGCTTGGCCTGGGTGAAGCTGGTGCGGTTGGCGTTCACCCCGGCAAGCTTGCTGCCGCGCAGATCGGCGCCGTTCATGACCGTACCGCCGATCACCGCCCCGCTGAGGTCGACGTCGACCAGGCGGGCCTTGAACAGATTGGCGCCGATCAGGAAAGCGCCGCGCAGATCGGCGCGCGACAAGTCCGCCTCGCGCAGATCGGCGCCGAGCAGGTTTTGCCCCGCCAGATTGACGCCGGCCAGATCGCATCCGACGCAGCTGTTGGTGGCGACCAGGCGCTCGCGGTTTTCCGTCTGCGCCGCGCCCGGCTGGGCATGAACCGCGCCTGCCGCAAGCGCGGCCAGCACGCCCAACGCTGCGCGGACCAGGGCCGCGCGGGGCAACGGAAGGAAATCGGCTCGACTCATCGGATGCGCTCCTCGGTTATCCAGTCTTCAATCGCCGCCCGTGCCGCGGCCGGCACCGGGCATCCCGCGTCCGCTTATTTTTCGTCCAGCGAAAAACGGGTCTGCAGCGGCCGTTCGCCCTGCATGGTGACCGTCAGCACCATCTTGGTCCCCTTGCCGGGCTTGATGCGCGCGTCCTTGACGGCCAGCTCGTTGGCGGCGGCCGGCTTCAGGTTCACCGAGACCGAACTGCTTCCGTCGATCAGGCGCAAGGTGGCCCTGGCCCCCTTGGTCGGCTGCGGCGCATCGCCGTGGTCGGTGACCCAGACGCGCGCTTCGCCGCCTTTTACCGCCAGCTCGAAGTGGTACATCTCCGCCATGCGCACCATGCCGCCGTGGGCGCCCTTGATCGTGGCCAGATAGTCGTTGCTGTGCGCCCACACCAGCACCGGCAGGCTTAACAAAGCCATCAGGAATATGCCGGCCAGCCTGTGTGCCGCATATGCCAAATGACTCGGATTCAGAATGCTGATATTCATTTCGTTTCTCCTTGCTCGCATCGACGATGCATCACAGTGAAAAACCGCCGGCAGCGGATGCTGCCGGCGGCACAACCCGATTACACCGAGGTGCTGCGGGAGAACTTGAGGCCTTCCCAGCTCTCCGGAACCACGACGTGGTCGTGCATGCCGCCAGGACAAGGCAGGCGCGCCTCGATCTTGTCGGTGTCGACGTTGAGCACCACCAGGCCGGACTGGCCTGCCTGGTGTCCGCTGTACACGGTGGTCATGTACTTGCCGTCGACGGTGCAGTCGCAGGTGTGGGGGTCCGGACCGGTATCCCACTTGGCGACCACCTGCCAGGTCTTGGAATCGACCTTGCAGATGTAGCCGTTGTTGGGCTTGCGCGCCCACATGGTGAAGTAGACGAAGCGCGAATCCGGCACGTTGCCCATGTGCAGCGGCAGGTACTTGGTGCCGAAGCCTTCGACGAAGGTCTCCTTCTTCCACTTGTTGGGATTTTCGTCGGTCGAGCGGTACACCGCGATGTTGTTCTGCAGCACGTTGTTACAGGCCACAAAATAATCGCCGCTGGTGATGAAGCCCGCTTCGTGCAGAGGCGTCAGCACGGAAGGCACGGCGAAGGTCCAGGTGAAGCCGGTCTGCTTGACCAGCGGGAAGTTGTCCGGCGAGCCCTTGGCGGTCGACAGCAGCGCCACGACTTCCCAGGTGCGGGTGTCGACGATGGCGCAGCAGCCGAGGCGGCGGATCAGGATGGCGCCGAACGGCAGCGTGGGGTGCCAGGTGAAGGCGTCCACGAATACCGCGGTGGGGTCGGCCGGCATCAGCTCTTCGCCCAGCATCGCTTCGTGGGTCGTCTTCATGCCCTTGCGGCCCACGAAGTCGAACTTGCCCGTGGTGGCGTCGGGGAAGATGTGGCTGATGTTCAGCTGGCGCGCGATCGGATCGTAGTCGCAGCGGAAGGCCTTGACGATCTTCGGCACGTCGCCCAGGTCGGTGATCAGGACCATGTCCTTCTGGCCGTCCGCATACGCCACGTACTTGTTGGCGTTTTCGCCCACGCCGATGGAGACGTGCACGCCCAGCGACATGCCGGTGGTTTCGCCCACATCGTTGACCACGGTGATGGAGTTCTGCTTGCCGCTGCCGTCGTAGCGCATCTTGAACATCTTGAAGTCGCCGCGGTTACGCCACTCGGGGGAGTTCTCGTTGACGTAGGGCGATGCCGGCGGCTGCATGGTCTGGTAGAAGTCGAAGCCCTTGTAGGGATCGGCAGACGGCATGGAAGCGATGTGGTGGGGAATCGGCATGTCGATGCCGTGCAGGCCGTAGGAATACCAGGCCAGGGTCTCGGGCACGGACAAGTCCATCGCCTGCACGTAGCCGCCGTACTTGCTCGGCAGCAGCACCACGTTGCCCTTGAATTTGCCGAACAGCTCAGCCTGGGCCTCGCCAACGGGGTTGTGCACGGCCGCGAACGCGCTGCCGGAGTTAAGCACGGTGGCGGAACCGGCAACGCCAGCCGCGACCGCGCCCTTCATGAACTGCCTTCTGTTGATACTCATTGCATTCTCCTTAAGTTTTCGACCTGAACCCAGCGGCTCAGATGTCGCCCTTTTTCCACTTTTGCGGACCCACGAACACCTTCTGAACCACACCCTTTTCGTCCAGCAGGAACGAGGTCGGCAGGCCACGGATACCAAGGCGGGTCGACACGCCATCCGCGCTCAGCGCATCGTTCGGAGCGACGTAGATCTTGGTGGTCTTCAGATTCTTTTCCTTCTTGATGAAGTGCATGGTCTTCACCGAGTTGGGAATGACAGCCTTCGGCCCGCCCATCAGCGCAGTGCCCACGGTGTCCGCGTTCACCATCACCAGGTTGACGCCCTTGCCATGCTTCTGGGTGAAGTCCTCGATCGCCGCCAGCTCGTTCACCGAGACCGGCACGGCCGAGATGAAGAACACCACCAGCGAACGCTTGCCTTGCACCACGCTGCCCAGGTCGGCCTTCTGGCCATTCATGTCGTAGGCGTCAAAGTCGGTGGGTAGCTTCTGGCCAACCGCCACCGGATCGATGTACACCTGTCCGCCCACTTGCTCCGCGGTGGGGAAGGTGCCGTCTTTGCTGTCCGCCAGCGCCGACCCCATGGGCAGAGCCAGCAGACCGGTCAGTGATACAAAAGCGCATGCGGCCTTGATCCGCCCGCTCGACCTGTCATGTCTTACTTGCAGTTTCATGTTTCTCCTCCTACTAAAGGCTAACTCCACCCGACTTGCGTCGCCCGGATTGGCGAATACAACCCCGCAATCGGGTCGAGGTGCGGCAACTTGTCGCGCCGCTTACTAAGCATCTAGCGTGCCAGATAAATTAATCAACAAAAACAAATAGATATGATTTTTGCGGGTTTTTCGCTTGTTTCCCGTTCGTTCCACGATGAAACGCATTCCAGCCGCTCCGGCTGCCCCTGGCATGCGTCCGGCGACAAAACGAAACGCAGGGAGGATGAAATGCCGGCGCCAAACAAAGCGGGCGGCAGCGGCGGGGATGCGGAAAAAAAAAGAACCGGCAGGCGCCGGTTCAAGAGGAGGAGGGGGGCGGCCCGATCCGGGTCGCCCCCCGTTTTTCATTGGTGAGCGGCCCGGCGTCATTCGAGAACGCCATCTTCCGCTTATTAAGCACGAACGGTGCCAGAAATAATTTGTATATATAACAACAAGATACAAACACAGTCCGGTGTGAGTGTTGCAGACAAATTCCAAATCGGAACGCCCGTGTTTCTTTTTTCGAACACTGGCTGCCGTCCGTGAACGGCAACGGGCTGGCGGGGATACGCACGAACCTGCGCAAGGAAATGGGCGGCCGTGCGCAGCCCGCCCTCGGCGGCGCCGGCTGCCGGCTATTGCCCGCCGGACTGCGTCGGGTCGGTCACGAAGCCGATACGCAGCAGGCCAGCCTTGGCGGCCGCCGACATCACCTGGGCCACCGTTTCGTAGTGCGCAAGACGGTCGGCGCGGATGTGCAGTTCGGGCTGCGGCTGTTTTTTTGCCGCCGCGGCAAAGCGCGCTGCCAGCTCCTGCTGGGTGACCGGCGCGCCGTTCCAGAACAGGGCGCCGTTCTCGCGGATGCCGAATTCGACATGCTCGGGGCGGGTGATGTTGGGCGCGCTGCTGGCCTTGGGCAGGTCGATCTTGACGGAATGGGTGAGCAGCGGCGTGGTGATGATGAAAATCACCAGCAGCACCAGCATCACGTCCACCAGCGGCACGACGTTGATTTCCGACATCGGTCCCTGATGCCGGCGCGGATCGAAGCTTCCCATGGCCATGTCGTTACCCCTGCGCGGCGGCGCGCGCTTCCGGTTTCGCCGCGGGGCGCAGCGGGCGCCCCTCGCCGGCCGAACTGTTGGCCTTCTCGCCCACCGTGATCACCGTGTACAGGTCGTGCGCGAAGGCATCGAGCTTGGCCAGCCAGACCCGGTTGCGGCGATTGAACGCGTTGTAGGCAAGCACGGCGGGAATGGCCACGGCCAGACCGACCGCGGTCATGATCAGCGCCTCGCCCACCGGGCCCGACACCTTGTCCAGCGTGCCCTGGCCCGACAGGCCGATATTGACCAGCGCGTGATAGATCCCCCACACGGTGCCGAACAGGCCGATGTAGGGGGCGGCGGAACCGGCCGACGCCATCACCGTGAGGCCGCGCTCCACACGCATCGCTTCCTGGTCGATGCCGTTGCGCAGCAGGCGGGTGAGAAACTCGCCCAGTCCACCGGCCGCGGCCAGCTTCTGCATGCCATGCTGGTGGTTGTCGTGGGCGGCTTCGAGCGCCTCGTGCGCCAGTTCGGCAAACGCGTTGTCCACCGGCTGGCGGCGCAGCGCGGCGCCCAGCTCCTGCAGCGAATCGGCCGCCCAGAACTGCTTGAGAAAAGCCTCGGCGCGGCGCCCCGCCAGATAATTCGCCAGCGCCTTGGTCACGATCAGATACCAGCTTGCCACCGACAGCGAGAGCAGCAGCAGCAGCACGATGCGCCCGAGCATGTCGGTCTGCGCGAGAAAATGGGCGAAGCCCAGGCTGTTTTCCATGATCAGCGTCCTTCCAGAGTGAAATTGAATGGCTGTGTCGCCACCGAGCGGACGGCCTGGCCGTCGCGTTGCGCAGGGGTGCAGCGCCAGCTTTTGACGGCCGCGAGCGCGGCGGCGTCGAGGCGGGCGGAGCCGCTGCTGCTCGCCACCTGCGCCGTGCTCACGTGCCCGGTTTCGTCCAGCTCCACGCGCAGCACGACCTTGCCGGTTTCGCCGAGCCGGCGCGACATCGGCGGGTAGACCGGCGGCTTGCGCTCGGGGCAGCTCACCGCCAGCTCCGCCGCCAGCGTCACCGGCCCGGCCGGTTTGGGCGGCGCCGGTGGCGGTGCCGGTGGCGCCGGCGGCGCGGGCGGGGATGGCAGCGGTGCGGGTGCGGCCAGGGGCGGCGGCTCGACCACGGGCTCGGGTGGCGGCAGCGGCTCCACCGCCTCCTGCGGCGACGCCACCGGCGCTTCCGCCGCCAGGTGGTAATGCGGCGGCTTGGGCGGCGTGGTCGGCGGCGCCCGCTTGACCGGCTTGGGCGGCGGCGGAACCACGCGCGGCGTGGGCTGCGGAGGCGGCGGATTGATAAAGTTCACGAACAGGGTCACCGCCTCGGCCGGCGGCGGAATCACGCGCGCGCTCCACAGCGCATAGAGCACACCGCTGTGCAGGGCCAGCACCACCAGCAGGCCCACAGCACGATTCCAGTCCATCCGCGGCATCCGCTTCACGCCCCCCGCTTGCCCATTGCCCGGTTTACCACTTCGCCTGCAGCCCGAGGATGGCCGTGCGCGGCAGGCCGGCAGTGTAGGTCGGCGCAGCGCCGGTGCCGTCGGCGGTCTCGGCGTAGCGCTTGTCGAACAGGTTGCTGATGCTGCCGAAGACTTCCATGCCCTTGCCGAAGGGGTAGTTGGCACGCAGGTTGAGCAGGTTGTGGCCGCCGTACTTGCCGGTATTGGCGGCATCCAGCCAATAGCTGCCGAGCCTGAACCATTCGAGCTGCACGCGGCCGCCGTTCAGGGTGCCGGGGGCATAGCTGAGGCGGGTATTGGCGATCACGCGCGGGGCGGTTTCCATTTCCTTGCCGCTGTAGTCTGCGGTTCCGGAAACGGTCCAGGTCTCGTAGGTGTGCTTGGCGTACGACAGGCTGGCGTCGAGCTGCCAGTCCTGCGCCAGCGGCAGGCCGAGGCCGAGTTCGATGCCGCGGTGCAGGGTCTTGCCGGCGTTGACCACGGTTCTCTGGGTGGTGACCGGATCGACATAGCTGACGATGTCGTCCTTCTTGGTCATGTGATACACCGAGGCCTCGTAGCGCAGCGCGCCGGATTGCCCGCGCAGGCCGAGTTCCAGGTTGTCGACGATCACCGGCTCGAGGTTGAGCAGGGATTCGGCCGCAGCCTGCGCCTTGATTGCCGTGGACTCGCGGCTGCCGCGGAACACCTGGCCTTCGGACGGGGTGCGGAAAGAATTGCTGTAGGCTGCAAAGCCGTTCAAGGTATCGCTGAAGGCGTAGGTCGCGCCCAGCTTCGGCCCCCAATGGCTGTAGCCGACCTTGGTGCTGGCGACGTGGCCGTACCAGCCGTTGCCCGGGAAGGCGCCCGCCGCCCCCTGGGTCGCGCCCGCCACCCCGTTGTTGAACTTGTTCTCGTAATCGTACTGCATGTCGTCGTAACGCAGCCCGGCGTTGAGGCGCAGCCTGTCGCTGAGCGAGGCCTCGCCGTGGACGTAGGGCGAAATGCCGCGATAGGTCACGTCGTAGTCGTAGATCTGCACCGGCGCGGCGGCATTGCGGCTGTAGGTCACGCCGCCATAGGCGTTGGTGAACTTGTCGAGGCGGAGCGAATCCTCGTCGCGCGACCCCGGGCTGTAGTCGAAATCCAGGCCGACGATGAGGCGCGCGCGCAGCGGCTCGAAATCGCGGCGGTATTTGCCGAGGAAGCCGAAGGACTTGTTCTTGGTGACGTACTGGCTGGGATCGTAGCCGACGCTCCAGTTGGGAAGGATCTCCATGCTGTTGTCGCGGAAATAGGGGGTGATCGACAGCAGCGAGTTGGCGGTTTCCTTTTCGTAGGCGGTCGACAGGCGGAAGGCGTCGACCTGGCGATAGGAGAACGGCACGTTGTTGGCGCGCGGCGTGGCGGCGAATTCGCCCGCGCTCAGCTTGCCGACGTGCTGCTGGTCGACCTTGGAAAACGACAGCACGGTTTTCAGCAGCGCGTCGTCGCCGAGCGCGCGGTCCCAGCGCGCGGTGCCGGTCTGGCGATCGTAGCCGGCGTTGTCCTGCCAGCCGTCGGTGCGCGTCAGGTTGAGGCTGGCGCGCCAGGCGTCGTCGCCGTGGGCATTGCCGCCGCCCATCAGGATGCGGCCCCAGCCGTACGACCCGGCCTCGCCGCTGAGTTCGAATTCGGCCTGCTTCGGCGGCGTGCGGGTCAGCACGTTGATCGTGCCGCCGATCGCGTCCGATCCGTACAGCGCGCTGCCCGGGCCTTTCATGACTTCCATTCCGCCCGACTGCGGCACGTTGATCTCGTACAGCGCGTTGTGGTTGAAGAAGCCGGTGGAGCGGGTCGGGATGCCGTCTTCGAGATAGAGGTAGACCGCGCCGGTCGTCAGCGGCTGGCGGATCGCGGTGGAGTGGCCCTCGCCCGACAGGTTGCTGACCCACACGCCAGGCACCTGGTTGAGGATCTCCTTCGGGTGGGTGGGCCGGGTTTCGCGCAGGGTCTGCTCCTTGACGATGCCCACCGTCGCCGGGGTCTCGCTCAGCAGTTCGCCTTCGCGGGTGCCGGTCACCGTCATCTCCGGCAGCGCCGCCTCGGCCGGGTCTGCCGCCGAGGCGGCGGGCGCGCACAGGATGCCCGCCAGCGCGAGCGGAATGGGGTTCAGCTTCATGTTTCCTCCGTTATTGTTAAGTCAGTTGGCCAGCTTGTGCTTCTTGAGCCAGGCGCGCAGGCGCTGCTCGCTCAGCACGCCGACAACGGTTTCGCGCTGATGCTGGGCGTCGTACAGGTAGGTGCGCGGCAATTCGCCGTACCACGACGGATCGATGGCATGGCGCAGGCGCTCGGGAATCGGATCGTCGAACACCCAGCTGTCGACGCCGCCCAGGCCGAGCGGACCCAGGGTTTTCTGCATGGCCGCGGCATAGTCGGGCGTATCCGTCGCCACCAGCACCAGCGGCAGGCGCTTCTGCGTTTTTGCCAGCTTGCCCAGCAGGGTCAGTTCGGCAATGCAATAGCTGCATTCGTTGACCGACCACAGGTTGAGAATGAAGGGGCGGCCGGCGTACCGCGCCTTGATCTTTGCCAGGCTGTCGGTGGTGAACGCAGCCGGCGCGCCGGCAGCGGCCGGCGCGGCGAGCACCAGCGCCGCCAGCATCGCGAGCAGCAAGCGGCGGATCATTGCGGCGACCCCGGTTCAAACGGCAGGACGCGCACGCCTTCGCTGGCGCTGTTCCACACCACCAGCGCGCGCGCGCCGTCGGTCAGCGGCAGCGGATAGTCGGCCGCGCCGGCGGATTCCGCCAGACGCCGCGGCGCGCTCCAGGACGCGCCGCCATCGGTCGAGCGCATGGCCTGCACGACGTAGGCGCGCCCGTCGAACTCGCGCCAGGTGAGCAGCACCGTGCTGCCCGCCGCCGCCACCGCCGCATGGCCTGCCTGGGCCGCCGGATTGCCCAGCGCCATGGGCGCCGACTCGCGCCCGTCCGCGATGCGTTTGTAGAACAGCCCCTGGCGTGTCTTGCCCTGGGTGAACCAGACCAGGTGCAGGGCACCGCGGGCGTCGACCGCGAGACCGCCGCCGTGGTGGGGGCAGGCATCGATTCGCCATTCGTCGTCGGTGACGCGGCGCTGTTTGCCGCTATCCAGATTGGCGAGGGCGAAGTCGCGCGTGTTGCTGCCATAGAGATTGCGCCAGAGCGCCACCGGCCCCTCCGCGGTCCAGGTCAGCGCGGTGCGGCAGCATTCGCAGGTATGTTCGGTGAGCCGGCGATTGGCGCTGAAATGGGCGCCGTTGTCGGCTGACTGCGCGAAGTAGACCGACGAGCCGGCGAACGCGCCGCCTTTTTCACGCGCCGCATCGCGGTCGCGCCCATCCAGCCACAGCACCGCCACCCGGCCCGCGCCATCGATCGCCAGCGAATCGAAGCTGTGGCTGCCGATGCGGCCATCGTCGTTGAGGGTGATCGGTGCGGAAAAGCTGCGGCCGCCGTCGGTGGAGCGGGCAAAGCGGACGTTGCCGGTGAACCTTTTCGGCAGCGACTGGCTCCAGCTCAGCAGCACCGTGCCGTCCTGCGCAACGGCGATCTTGGGACGGTTTTCCGCGTTGGCGGCAATCTCTTCCGGCGCGGACGAAACCGCGACCGGGCGGGAGAAACGCTGCCCGCCGTCGTCCGACCGGGAAACCCAGAGCTGCTGGTTCTCCACCCTGGCCAGCCATACGCGTCCGCTGCTGTCGAGCGTCGCGCCTACCGCCAGGGTCGGCTTGGCCGCTTGCGGTTTCGCATCGTGGCGATGCTCCATCGCCGCGACCGGCCGGTACGCCAGCGTTGCCGCCAGCAGCAATGCAAAAGTAAGTTGACCCATGCGACACCCATCCATCTTTCTTGACCTCGTGGCGCCGAAGCTTATCCCGGGCTGGACGGTGCGGGAATGTGGCATATTGACGCACCGCCGCGCTACGTCATTGCCCGCATGAACCAGGGGCGCGTCCGCACCGGGCAAGAGGCGCAAACGCCCGCCCCTGACGATCAGCTGCATGCGCATCGCGTCCGCCCCGATCACACCGCAGGCCACGCGGGCGCCAATTTGCCGGCGCGATCGGAAACCGTCTTCCCCTGCGTGGATCGCGATGCTGCGGCCGTCGCCGGATGCCGCGCCTATGTCAGTGCGACGGGGCGCCGCGGCGGATGCGGGATGGCTGCAGGGGGGCGCGCATCACCGCCTGCACGGGATGCGGCCGAACGGCATGTTCCGCCATGTTCCATAATGGAATGCGGACGTTCAGAACCCTCCGCTTGCCAGTTCCGTCAGCATCGCCTTCAGATCGCGGTCGAACTGTTCCAGGTTGGCTTTGCCTTCCTTCGACAGCTTCGGGTTCTTCGCCAGAATCGACAGCACATGGGCGGGACGATGCACCATCACCGTGGTTTTGCCGTCGTTTTCGAACAGGGCGAGCCGGCATGGCGCAAACATCTCGAAGTCGGGCACGTTGCGGGTGATGCTGTATGCCTTGGTCAGGTTGCAGAACTCGATGAGCTGCAGCGGATGCGCCTCGATGCCCCGGCCGGCCAGGCCTTCCTGCACGTCGAGGATGTTGATGACGGCGTAATTCCTGGCTTCGAGGGCCGAGACGAGCAGATCCCGCACCGCCGGCAACTTGTCGTTGAGGGTGACTTCATATTTGACCGGGGTCGCCAGGACGACGGGGTCCTTCGCCCACAGGGGCGCGGCTTGCAGCGAAAACAGCAGGGCGGCCAGGGCCAGGGCCCAGGGTGTGAAAAAATGCTTGGCGGACATGCTTCCGTCTCCTTGTGTGTTCCAAAACGGTGGGCACAATGCCCCCGCAGTCTGGAAAAGCAAACCCCGTACCAGAGCCGGGGGGAGCGGAAACGTTAGCGACTGCGGCCGTGCGGATGGAAATGCAGGTTGTATTCGCGCATCTTGCGCCACAGCGTGGTGCGGCCGATTCCCAGCACGCGCGCCGCCTCGCCGATGTTGACGGAACGCTGCAGGGTGGCCTCGATCATCCTGCGCTCCGAATCGGCGATGCTGCCGCTGCCCTCGGCCAGCTCGGCATGGCCGCTTTTCGCGGCAAGGGGCGCCGCTTGCTGCAGCAAATCCTCCGGCAGGGCGTCGACGTCGATGTGGCCGGCGTCGTCGGCAAATACCGCCATCTGCTCCACGAAGCTTTCCAGCTGGCGGATATTGCCCGGATAGGGATATCCCAGCACATAGGCTTCGGCGCGCGGCGTCAGCCGAAGGCCGCTGCGGCCGTACTTGTTGCCGTAGATGGCGAGGAAACGCTGCAGCAGATTGTGCAGGTCCTGGCCGCGCTCGCGCAGCGGCGGCAGGTGCAGGCGGATGCCGTTGAGGCGGAAATACAGGTCGGAACGGAAATGGCCTTTCTCGATGAGCAGGCTGAGATCCTGGTTGCTCGCCGACATGATGCGGATGTCGACCTTCTTGCCCTTGTTGGAGCCGACCCGGCGGATGATCTTTTCCTGCAGGACGGACAGCAGCTTGGCCTGCATGGCGGGCGACAGGGTGTCCACTTCGTCCAGGAAAAGGGTGCCGCCGTCCGCTTCCTCGAACAGTCCCGCGCGCGACTCCGTGGCGCCGGTGAAGCTGCCCTTGACGTGGCCGAACAACTCGCTCTCCAGCAGGTTTTCGGGCAGGCTGGCGCAGTTGATGCTGACGAAGGGCGCCTGCTGGCGGGCGCTGTTCTGGTGAATGAAGCGCGCCACGCGGGTTTTGCCGGTTCCGGTTTCGCCGGTGATGAGGACGCTGATGTCGGTCCGCGCAATCCGCTCCGCCTTGATCAGGGTGGCGCGCATCTGCGGGGTTTCGGCGACGATATCCTCCGCGTCGCGCGACGGCGCGGCAACGGCCGGCCATGCTGCGCCCGCGGGGACGGCCTGGCTGGCGTGGATTTTCTCCAGGATGTCCTGCTCGCGGAAAGGCTTGGTCAGGTAATCGAAGGCGCCCAGGCGCATGGCGTCGACCGCGGAATCGATGCTGCCGTAGGCGGTGATGAGAATCACCGGCAGGGCCGGGTTGTCGCGCTTGATTTCACGCAGCAGATCGACGCCGGACATCCCGTCCATGCGCAAGTCGGTAATCACCAGGTCGTACTTCTGATCGCCCAGGCGGGACAGCGCCCCCTCGCCGCTTTCCGCCTCGTCGGTTTCGAAGCCGGCGCCCTGCAGCATCAGCGAGAGGCTGCGGCGCAGGCTTTTCTGGTCGTCTACCAGCAGAATGCGCATCAGGCGACCTCGCGTCGGTCAAAGGTTTCCTCGATGCGCACCGGCACCCGCAGGAAGAAGGCCGTCCCCTCGCCCACCCGGCTGCGCAGCCGGATGCGGCCGCCCCATTCCCGCACCAGGCGCAGCACAATGGCCAGCCCCAGGCCGGCGCCCAAGGAGCGTTGCGAATAGAACGGCTCGAAAATCCGGGCCTGGTCTTCGCGGGCGATGCCCTTGCCGGAATCCATCACCACCAGCAGGAAATACCCCGGGTAAGTCCGCAGCGCGACATCGATGCGGCCCGATCCCTGGATCGACTGGGAAGCGTTGAGCAGGAGGTTCCAGAGCACCGTCTCCAGGCCGTCGGCATCGAACAGCAGCAGCGAGGAGGCGGGCTGGATGTTCAAACCCACCTGGATGGAAAGCTCCTCCTGGCTGATATGCCGCTCCAGCAGGCCGCAGGTTTTCTTCACCAGCTGCTCCAGCACGATGGGCTTGCTGACCGACGCGCGCGGCTTGCCGAAGGACAGGAAGTTGCTGGTGAGGTTGGTCAGCCGCTCCACTTCGTCCTGGATGATTTCCAGCGCCGCCCGGCTGCGCGAGTTTTCGCCGGTGTCCGCCCGCAGCACGGCCAGGCAGTTGTTGATGGCGGACAGCGGATTGCGCACTTCGTGCGCCACCGAGGCGGCCAGCTGGCCCATCACCGCCATGCGCTCGCTGCGTATCTTGTCCGCCTCGGCCAGCTTGAGCTGCTGGTTGAATTCGGCCAGCTGCTTGTAGCTGCGCGCGTTGTTGATGGCGATACGCACCTGGCCTGCGAGCAGCTCGCCCTTGTCCAGCGTGGCGGCGCTGAAACGCACCTGCGCCTTGCGCGCCAGCATCATCACGCCGATGAGGCTTTCGCCGTCCAGCAGCGGAAACAGGGCCAGCGCCTCCCAGGGACAGCCGCTCGGCCGGCTGAACGGGGTCGCCTGGCTGGCGTCCTTCCACAGGATGCCAAGCGGCTGGTACTGGCCGCTGATGCCCTGCAGCAGGGTGGAGCACAGCTTGCCGTTGCCGCACCAGACCTCGAGCTCTTCCGATACCGGCTGATCCGCCTGCGCAAACCATTTGGCTGCCAGGTAGAACGCGCCGTCTTCGCTGCTCGGCAGCCATACCATCGCGCCGTCGCTTTCGAACAATGCGGCGCTTTCCTTGCACACGGCCTCGAGCACCCGGTCCAGTTCCAGGGTGGAGGTGAGCATGGTGGAAACCCGCAGCAGCGCCAGCCGGAAATCGTTGGCATCGAGCCATTGATGGTAAAGCAGCGCGTTGTGCACGATCGCCCCCACCTCCACGGCCAGCGCCTGCAACCCGCCCAGGCCCTGCTTCTCCATGCCCGGATCGTTGGCGCGCAGGCGCAGGCGGCCGACTTCCTGGCCATTGGCGGTGAGCGACAGGCACAGGGAGAGGCGGCCCAATTCATCGCGGTGGCCGCATTCGTATACGTCTTTCGCCGCATGCATGGCCTGGCAAATGGCGCTATTGCAGGTGGACTCGGTCCGCAGGGCGCGCACCGGCCAGCGGCTGCTCAGATGCAGCGCGCGGCGGTCGAACTCGTCCACTTCATCCTCGGGTATGCGCAGAATGAGCTCGCAACTGGTGAATCCCAGCAGTTGATGGATGGCCTTGGACACCACGTCCAGGGTGTTGTCCAGGTCGAGCGAGAGCATCGCCTCCTGAACCATGCGGTTGCGTATCTCGAGCCCCCGGTTGACCTGGCGGATTTCCTGCTTGGAAAGCTTCAGCCGGCGGTTGACCTGGGCCAGCGAATGACGCGACGTCTCGATGGTGCGCAGCGCCAGCAGGAAGCCGACGAATACCGACAGCATGATGCCGAGGTAAAACAGCAGCTTGACGCCGTGCCACATCCACCAGGCCAGGTTCCACATGCTGGAGAAGCTGAACAGGTAGGCGCTTTGCGCAAACACCACCAGCAGGCTGAACACCAGCAGCGCGAGAATCTGGTTGTGCTCGCGGAAATAGCGGTAGAACGCGATGGCCGCCAGCGCATAGAGCAGCCCGGCCAGGTAATGCGTCGCATGGATGACGGAGGAAAACCTGAGATTGCTTGCGTAATCGGGAAACAGGCTCGGGATGAAGTAGCGGTAGAGCGCCGCCACCAGCACGACCACCGCCATGCCGGCCGCGACCGTCGCCAGATCCGCCCGGGAAAAGCCATGATTGCGTTCGACCGCGATGCGGGCCGCCACGCCGGCGAAGATGAAGACGCCGCCCAGAAAGGTGGAGAGCGTGTGGTACAGAACGAAACTCGCCTGCTGGGTATTGGGATCGGTCCAGGCATGCAGCATGTCGAACACGCCCATGACCAGAAAGCCCAGGCCGAACAGGAGCATGCTGGGGTCGCGCCGCTTCAGGCAGGTCGACAGGATCATGCCGGCAATGGTCAGCGCCGTCAGGCCGCAGAACGCCTCGATCAGCAGATGGCTCTGCTGCTCGACGAAGATGTGTTTCTGGTAGGCAAGCGGTACCTGCGGAAAAATCAGGACCGGCGCGGCCACCAGTAGCAGCAGCCAGACAAAGACGCCGATCTCCGGCAGGCTGACCAGGGCAAGGCGCGTGCTGGCCGCACGCCTGAAGTCGGCCAGAAATCCGCTAGCGAACGGGGCGGGAGATTTAACGAACATGGTCTTCACCGTCGTCAAGCCGATGGGCTTTCATTTTACTTCGCGCGCCGGGGCCGGGCCATACGGCCCGCCCCCGTCGAATCGCTCAGGCGGCCGCCGCAACGAACCGGTCCGGCCAGCGGGTGGCCAGCCAGCGGAACAGGGTCGGAATGACCACCAGGTTCAGCAGGGTGGAGCTCAGCATGCCGCCCAGCAGCACGATGGCAAGCGGGCGTTCCATCTCCTTGCCGGTGGGGTCGCCGAGAATCAGGGGCGTCACCGCCAGCGCCGCCGTCAGCGCGGTCAGCAGGATCGGCACCAGGCGATCGCAGGCGCCCTTGACGGCGACCTCGGCCAGGCTCAGTTGCGGCTGAGCCTGCATCAGATGCTGGTAGCGCGAGATGAGCAGCAGGCTGTTGCGGGTCGCCACGCCAAACAGCGCCACCATGCCGATCATCGACGACACGTTCAGGGTTTCGCCGGCCAGGGCGAGGGCGAACACGCCGCCGATCAGGGCGAGCGGCAGGTTGAGCATGACCAGCATCACCAGCGACCACTGGCGGAAAGCCTGGAACATGATGAGCGTCATCAGCACCAGGGCGGCGCTGCCGGACAGCAGCAGGTTGCGCGTGGCGCGCTGCTGGCCCTCGAAATCGCCGCCGATTTCCAGCGCGTAGCCGGGCGGCAGCTCGACCTTCTCCTTGATGCGGGCCTGGGCTTCGCGCACCACCCCATCGAGGTCGCGGCCTTCGGTGTTCCATTGCACCACGGCGCGGCGCGCGCCGCTGTCGCGGTTGATCATGTAGGGCTCCTGCACGACCTTGATCCGCGCCAGGTCGCGCAGCGGCACCACCACGCCCTCGGGCGAGATCAGGGGCATCTCGCCCAGGGTGCGGATGTCGGCGCGGGCCGCTTCGTTGACGCGCAGGAACAGGTCGAAGGTGCGATCCTGCTCCAGCACCTTGGATGCCGTCACGCCGTTGAATGCCTGCTCGACCTGGGCCACGATGGATGCCGGCGTGAAGCCATAGGCGGCGGCGTCGGCGCGGTCGACATGCACATCCACGCCCGGCACCAGGATCATCGGCTCCATCTGCAGGTCGACGATGCCGGCAACCCCCTGCACCGCCTGATAGATCTCCTGCTGCTTCTGCTGCAGCACCGCGAAATCCTGGCCGTAGAGTTTCACCGCCACCTGCGAGCGCACCCCGGAGAGGATTTCCGACATGCGATGGGTGATGAATTGCGAGACGTTGGTCGACATGCCGGGAATCTGCGCCAGCTGCTCGCGGATGCGCTGCATGACTTCCGGCACGTTGGGCGTCCCCGGCTTCAGCGCGATGTCGAATTCGCTGAAGTTGACCGGCTGGGCGTCCTCGTCCAGCCGCGAGCGGCCGGCGCGCTGCGCCAGGCTGGCGACCTCGGGCATTTCGCCGATCAGTTTTTCCACCTCGCGGCCCATCCGCAGGTTTTCCTCCAGCGAGGTGCCGGGCATCATGGTGGTGGCGATCACCAGGTTGCCTTCGTGGAAGGGCGGGATGAAGGAGCGGCCCAGCCCCGAGAAGGTGATCGCGGCTGCCACCAGCAGCACCAGCGTGCTCGCGGCGACCGGCAGCGGCCACGCCTGCAGATGCTGCAGCAGACGCTCATAGCGCACCAGCAGGAATTCCGAGATCGGACCCAGCCCGTATTCGCGCGCCTGCTGCTCTTTGCCCATCAGGTAATAGCTCAGCACCGGCACCAGCGTGATGGCCACGACCAGCGAGCTGGCGATGGCAGCCAGGTAGGCGATCGCCATCGGCTGGAAGATGCGGCCTTCGATGCCCTGCAGGAAAAAGATCGGCATGAACGCAACCAGGATGATGAGGGTGGCGAAGACCACCGAGTTGCGGATCTCCCGCGAACCTTCGTAGACGATGTCGAGGGCCGGCAGCGGCGCTGCGGCCAGCTTGTTCTCGCGCAGGCGGCGCAGGATGTTCTCGACGTCGATGATGGCGTCGTCCACCACCTCGCCGATGGCGAACACCAGCCCGCCCAGGGTGAGCGCATTGATGCTGATGTCCAGCGCCCACAACACCAGCACCCCCGCCATCAGCGAGGTGGGGATGGCGATCAGGCTGATCGCCGTCGGCCGCCAGCGGAACAGGAACAGCAGCAGCACCAGGGCGACGATGATGGACGAATGCAGCAGGGCGTCGCGCAGGTTGTCGATCGAGGCGTCGATGAAGCTGGCCTGGCGGAACACGTTGGGGATCAGCTGCACGTCCTTGGGCAGGTTCTCCGCCATGCTGGCCAGCACCTTTTCCACGTTGCGGGTGGTCTCCATGGTGTCCGCGCCCCACAGCTTGGACACCGTGCCGATCACCGCCGGACCGCCGTAGATCTGGCCATCGCCCCGCTTCACCTCGCTGCCGAAGCGCACCTCGCCGACGTCGCCGATGTGGATGGGCTGTCCGCCGCGCATCGCGACCAGCGTTTCGGCCACGTCGCGCAGGCTTTCCACCTTGCCGTTGGCGCGGATGAAATATTCCTCTTCCGAACTGGGATAGACGAATCCCCCCGGCGCCACCAGGTTGGCGCTGCGCAGGGCCTGCGTCACCATGGCGGTGGAAACCCCGTATTTGCGCATGCGCAGGGGGTCCAGCAGCACCTGGTACTGCTTCACGCCGCCGCCCACCGCGACCACCGAGGCCACCCCGGGCTGCGCCAGCAGCCGGTTGCGGATGTCCCAGTCGACCAGGGTCCGCAGCTCGTGTTCGCGGTCGCTGCCCGACCAGTCCACCAGCCCGAACTTGAGCAGCCAGCTCACCGCCGAGGTCACCGGCATCATCTGCGGCGCCTGGGCGCCGGAAGGCAGCTGGCCCTGCACGGTTTGCATGCGCTCCTGAATGATCTGGCGCGCCCGGTAGATATCGATGCCCCACTTGAACACGATGGTGATGCGCGACAGCCCGACCGACGAGTTGGAGCGGATCTGGTCGATGTAGGGGGCGCCCTGCAGCACGATCTCGATCGGCCGGGTGACCAGCGTCTCCACGTCCTTGGCCGAGTAGCCGGGCACCTCGGTCTGGATCTGCACTTGCGGCGGCGCGTATTCGGGGAACACGTCCACCGCCATGTTCAGCGCCGCGACGATGGATGCGCCAGCCAGAACCAGATACAGCAGAACCACCGTCAGGCGGTTCCTGAGAGACCATCGGATAGCCCAGTCAAACATGTGTCAGCCCGTCGTTAAGTCAGTGATGATGATCGTCATGGCTGTGGCCGCCGGCATTCGCCCCGCCCCCCGCCGAAATGCGGTAGAGGCCTTCCAGCATCATTTTTCCGGCCACCACGACCTTTTCGCCCGCCCCCACTCCCTGCACCTGAAGCAGCTCGGCGGTTTCGTCCAGCACCACCACGGGCTTGCGCAGATAGCGGCCGGGCGCTGCCTGCACGTACACCGCCGGGGCGACGCCCTGGCCCAGCACGGCCTGGCGCGGAACCCAGGTGCCCGAGCGGCTGCCCAGCTGCAGGCTGATGTTCACGGTCTGGCCCACCGCCATGCCCGCCGGCGTCCGCCCGAGATCGACCAGGAAACGCGCACGCTGGGTGACCGGGTCCACCACCGGCAGCACCTGGGCAATCGGACGCTCCAGCTGGCGGCCGTCGGGCAGGCCGATGCGTACCGGCAGGCCGGGCCGCAGCAGCGCCCGCTGGTCGGGATAGATATAGCCCTCCACCCACAGCGAGGCGTTGGCGGCCACCATCCGCGCCACCGCCCGGCCCACCACCACGAACTGCTTCATGGTTTTGTCCCCGGCGTTCACCAGGGAGCCGGGCTGCACGAACAATTCGGTGATGAAGCCGTCGCCGGGCGCATCGAGCATGATGTGCTCGACGACCTTGCCGTGGTCGATCAGGTCGGCCACCTGCTTGTCGCTCATGCCCCACCAGCGCAGGTTTTCCTTGGCATCCTTGAGGTAGTTCGGCAGCCGCCCCTCTTCGCGCAGCACCTGCAGCTTGGCTTCGTTCTTGAGGAACTCGAGGTAGCCCTTCTGGGTGGTGATGAACTCCGGATTGAAGACCGAGGCGATGGGCTGGCCCTTGCGCACGCTGTCGCCCACCCTCACATAGACTTCCGCCACCTGGCCGCTGACGGCGATGTTCACGTCGACCATGGCCTGGCTGTTGGGGACGACCAGGCCATAGGTCTTGATCGCCGACGCCTGAGGGCCGGTCCGAACCGGGGCCAGGCCAAACAGGCTCTGCTCCCGTTCCTTCGTGCCGGGCGGCAACGTCACTTCGGCGCCGCCTGCCGGCGCCGCCGTTGCCGCAGGCGCGGCCTGGCCGAACATGCGCGGATCGCTATGTCCCTGCGACAGGGGCGCCAGCGCGACGCCGATGCCGCCGCAGGCCAGCAGGCAAACGCCCTGCAGCCATGTCTTCCGCCACGCGGACGACCCTAGGCCCCGCCGTCCTGCCAGCTCAATGCGCATGATCAGCCCCCTCCAGACTCACGCTCGCCTGCAAACCAACCAACAGATCCACCCCTGCCGGCGGATTGCCGACCAGCTTGAGCCGTACCCGCTGGCGCTGGTTGACCGGGTTGGCAAAGGCATAGATCTGCTGCACCACCGCCGGCATCGCCACCTGGCCACGGCGGGTATCGGTCACGTAGACCGTGGCGCGCTGCCCGGGCTTGAGCCTGGCGGCCTCGCGGACCGGCAGGCTGGCCTCCACCTGGATGGCCGACGGGCGCGCGATCGTGAGGATCGTGGTGCCGGTGGCGGTGTACTGGCCAACCTGTCCGCCGGTGTTGAGAATCTGGTTGTTGACCACGTTCAGGCTGTAGATGAAGCCGGCCACCGGCGACTTGATGCGGATGCTCTTCAGCGGCTCGCGCTGCTTCTCCAGCAGCTTGATGTCGTCCTCCGACATGCCGCGCCACCCCAGCCCCATGCGCGCATCGATGAGCTTCTCGTTGCCCGTCATGGAGAACTCCCGCACCGCCTCCATGTTGGTGTACAGACCCAGATACGTGCTCTGGATGGTTTCCAGTTCGGCGCTTTCCATTTCACCCAGCACCTCGTTGCGGGCGACCCGTTTGCCCACGTAGAGGTTGTTCAGCCGGGTGATGCGCGCATTGATCTTGACCACCACATCGGTCAGCTGGCGCGTATCGAAGATCAGCGTGGCGGGGTAGCGGACCGCGGCCTCCACGGGATGATCGTGGCGATCGCCGCCGGCAGCGGGTGCGCCGAACATGGACGCATCGGAATGGGCATGCACTGACCCTTGCAGACCGAAAAACAAGGGCAACGCCAGAACGATCTTGCGCAGCATTTTTCTTCAATCAGGAAAATTCTATGCCGCTACGCAAAGCAAGCCTCGTGCCAGAACCCGCTTCCACCTGCCGGGATCGCTTTCTGTGCCCGGCAAACGAAAGCCCTGCGCCGTTTGGGCTATACCGGGGCGGCGATACGGCCCTCCGCCGCGCAGCGTGGGATCCGGGTCCGCGCAGGCCGGCGAGACACCGGATGTTTCACGCGTTCCGGAATGAAACGCAGCGGCGCTTGCCTCGCGGGCGCCTGCGGGATGGCGCCGGGCGGCCTCGGCGCGTGAACGCCGCCGGGATCTGAAGCGGCTTGCCGGTCAGGGGCAACTCAGCTCGCCGCCGCCTGCCCCGCCGGGGCAAACCCCCGCGCATGCCGGCCCAGCAGGGCGGTGGCTTCGTGGCCCGAAAGCGGGCCGCTGTAGAAAAAGCCCTGCATTTCATGGCACTGCATCTGCTGCAGCCGGGCGAGCTGGGATTCGGTTTCCACCCCTTCGGCGACGACGTTGAGGTTCATGCCGCGCCCCATCGCAATCATGGCATTGACGATGGACACGTTTTCCTCGCGGTCGAGCTCCTGCACGAAGGATTGATCGATCTTGAGGGTGTGGATGGGGAAGCGCGACAGGTACTTGAACGAGCTGTAGCCGGTGCCGAAATCGTCGATGGCGAGCCGGAAGCCGGAGGCGGAGAGCCGCCCGAGCTTGATGGCATTGGCTTCGAAGTCCCGCATCAGCAGGCTCTCGGTGATTTCCAGCTCCATCTGCCGGCCGTCCAGCGCATACACCTGCACGGCGCGCATGACGCTGTCGACGAAATCGGGGCTTTCGAGCTGGCGCGCGGAAATGTTGACCGACAGGCGCACCGGCGGCAGCCCGGCGCGGCGCCAGTCGGCCATCTGCGCGCCGGCCTGGCGCAATACCCAGTCGCCGATCGGCACGATGACGCCGGATTCCTCGGCCACCGGAATGAAGTCGGCGGGGGTCAGCAGGCCGCGCTGCGGATGCCACCAGCGCAGCAGGGCCTCGAAGCCGCGCACTTCGCCGCTCAAGGTGTCGACCTGCGGCTGATAGAACAGCACGAACTCGTTGCGCGCCAGCGCGCGGCGCAGGTCGGCTTCGACCTGCATGCGTTCGGAATAGGGCGCCTGCATGCCGGATTCCCAGAACAGCAGGCGGCTGCGTCCCTGCGACTTGGCCTGGTACATGGCGATCTCGGCCTGGCGGATGAGATTGTCGATCATGTCGCCGTCTTCCGGCGCGACGCAGGCGCCGATGCTGACCGAGATGTAGATTTCGTGGCCCTTGACGTACACCGGCTTGGACAGCACCTGGATGATCTTGCGGCAGATGTGTTCGACGTCGCTGCGCGACACCAGCGTCGGCAGCAGCACGGAAAACTCGTCGCCGCCGAGGCGCGCCAGGGTATCGCCTTCGCGCAGGCACTGGCGCAGCCGCGCGCCGACGGCGAGCAGCAGTTCGTCGCCGATGGCATGGCCGAGCGAATCGTTGATCACCTTGAAGTGGTCGAGGTCGAGGCTCAGCACCGCCAGCGGCTGCTGGTTGCGCCTGGCCTGCGCCAGCATGAGGCCGAGGTGGTCGCGGAACAGCGCGCGGTTGGGCAGCCCGGTGAGCAGGTCGTGGTAGGCCTGGTAGTGCACCGTCTCCTCGGCCTGCTTGCGCTCGGTGACGTCCTTGGCGACGCCGTAGCTGCCGATGAAGCGCCGCTCGAACGGGCCGGCCTCCTCGTCGTACATGCCGGTGGCGGTCAGCTCAACCGCCTTGCAGCGGCCGTTCATCAGGCGCGGGCGGCGGACGCCGGGATTGCACTTGAGGCGGATCTCGATGTTGCGCGCGCTGCGGTCGCCGGCGCGGCGCTCGTTGAACACGTGCTCGGCGCGGGCGATGTCGTCCTCGTGGATCACCAGGCTGTAGTGCTGGCCGACCAGGTCCTCGCGGCGGTAGCCGAGCAGGCTTTCGACGCGGTCGTTGACGAAGGTGAAACGGCCGTCGCAGTCCAGCGTGTAGATGAAATCGGGCGAGCTGTTGACCAGGAAGCGGTGCCACTTTTCCGACTGCTGCAGGCGCTGCAGGATGTGGTTGTTCTCCTTTTCCAGACGCCGCCGCGTCAGCGTATTGTCGATGCGGCGCAGCAGTTCTTCCGGCTCGTAGGGCTTGCGCACGAAATCGGCGGCGCCGCCGCGCAGCGCGCGGATCGCCGCGTCGATGGTGCTGTCGCCGGACACCACGATCACCGGCGTATCGACGCCGCGGTCGGCGACGAAGCGCAGCACCTCGTTGCCGTTGAGATCCGGCATGCCGAGGTCGAGCAGGATCACGTCGAACTGCTGCTTGCCGATGGCGATCAGAGCTTCGCAGCCGCCGCTGGCGGCCACCGCCTCGTAATCGCGGGTGGCCAGCAGGCGGGTGAGGCCTTCCAGGATCAAGGGTTCGTCGTCCGCCACCAGGATGCGCGGGCGCACCGGAAAGCTGCTGACCGAGCTGCGTTGCGGGGATGCATCGATAAGATCGTCTGACACGGAGTTCTCCTCGGACTTGGGTTACATCGACCCGTAGCGTGTTGTTGTGAGCGGTGCCTGGCCGTTTTGCAGGGTAGGCAGATGAATCCGGAAATGGGTGCCTTGCGGCGTGCTGCTGCAGCCGAGGTGGCCGTTCATGCGTTCGACCAGGCCGCGGCTGATGGCCAGGCCCAGCCCGGCGTGGTCGCCGCCCTTCTCGCTGACCACCGGTTCGAACAAGTGCGTCGCCACGGCGGCAGGCAGGCCGGGGCCGGTATCGGCCACCTCGATTTCGATCTGGCGCTGGCCGTCCGCATCGACCAGCCGCGTGGTGAACTTGAGATGGCCGCCCGCGTGCATCGCCTCGACCGCATTCTTGGCGAGATTGAACAGCACCTGCTTCAACAGGTCTTTTTGCAGCGGCAGCGGCGGCACGTCGGGATTGAGGTCGATCTGCACGCTGACCTTGTTGGGGGTGAACAGGGTGCCGAGCGCCATCCGCACCAGCTCGGACACCACGCTGTTGACCGACACCAGTTCGAGCGCCGCCGCAGGCACCGCGGCCTCGTCGGCCGCGGTGATGCCGCGCACGATGCGCGCCACCCGCTCGATTTCGTCGCCGATGATGCCGAGGTCGCGCTGCACCGCCGAATCCGCGCCCAGGCGGCCGGACAGCAGATTGACGTAATTGCGCATGATGGTGAGCGGGTTGGCCACTTCGTGAATGGCGCGCCGCACCCGGTCGCGCGGAATGTCGTCGCTCTGCGCGGCGTGCGCCGGCGCGGCGCTCGCGGGCGGCGCCGGCACGGCTGGCTGCAAGGCCTCGGCGCATTCAGCCAGGGCGAACCGCCACAGCGGCGCGGCGCTCAGGCCGGGCAGCGCATCGCCCGCGACCAGCACCGCCATGCGCCCATCGTCGAGCAACAGCGGCTGGCAGAGAAAAAGCGATGCGCCGAGCAGGCGGGCGATCTGTTCGTCGACCAGGGCAGCGCCCGCCTCGCCGCGCTCGAACTGCTGGGGCGCATTGCGCGCCAGCGCGCGCGCCAGCGCCGAATGGCCGTCGTCGGGAGGGATCGCCAAGGCGCCCAGTCCGGCGACGGCCGGAATCAGCGCGCTCGGGCGCAGGGTGCCGTCGGCGGCAGGGGCAAACAGGCAAGCGCGGTCGATGCCGAACAGTGCACGCAAGGCGTCCTGCAACGCGGCAAATACCCGCCCGCCGCCCGCCGCATGCCGGAAATGGCCGTGCAGCGCCGACTGCGCCGCCTGCCCGGCGTAGAGGCGGGCGAGACGATCGAATCCCGTGGCATTCGTCTGCGCCGCCGCATCGGCCAGCCCGAAGCGCAGCGCCAGCTGGCGCGCCTGCGCCTGACTGTCGGCCAGCAGCTGGGCGGCTTCGCCCGCGCCCATCTGCAGGGCGGCGAGCGCGGCGCGCACGTCCACGCTGTCCACTGCGTCGGCGCGGGTCGTCAGCTGGAAGGCCAGCTGGACGAGGCGCACCAGGGGATGCGCCGCCCGTCCGCGCGCCAGCGGCTCGGCGTGATAGCGCACCGCGTCGGCCAGCCAGCCGTCGGGATCGAGCCCCGCCAGCCAGTCGGCGGCATGCGCCGGGGCAATGGGGACGGCGTCGAGATAATCCGCCAGATTGTGGGCAAGGCCCGCGCTCCAGGCGGCTTCGCGGTCCGCCCCGCTGGAGCGCACCGCCAGCGCCTGCGCCAGATGCGCCACGCCGATCGACTGCCGCCAGTGCGCTGCGTACGCCGCCTGCGCCGCCCCCGCCGCGACCGGCGCCGCCAGCAGCAGCGCGCGCAACAGGTCCAGCCGCTCCGGACCGAAACTGCTGGGCAGCAGCCGCAGACGCAGCGCCAGCACGGGGTCGTGGCGTACGCAGGCGGCGAACTCCGCCTCGGCGGCCTCGCCTCGCATCAGGTGCTCCAGCGCCTCCGCCACCACGCCGGGGGCACAGAGAGCGCTCGTTAGCTCCGATATCTTTAGTAAATTATTCGGAAGTTCTTGCATCTCATTGCTATATATAATGAATTTTGCTACACCGTCAATCTGGGATTTAAAATAATTGAGCCATTGCCATGAACTGTTGTTTTCAAGTTTCGGTCGACATGTCCGTACTGCGTACATGCTGCTACATTTCCATTGCCACTCATTGAAGCAAATGCACATGAAAGCTGTTCTATCCGGATTGATCATGTTGTGCGTGCATACCGGCGCTGCCGCGTTCGATGGCCGCACCGCCCTGCCATTGCGCGACCCGCTCGGCACGCCGGTATCCGTGCCGCAATCGATGCCCGACGCGGCGTCGATGCCGGCGCTCAGCGCACAATCGGTGCTGGTGTTCGACCAGGCCAGCGGACAGCCGCTGCTGGCGAAAAACCCGACCCTGCAGACGCCGATCGCTTCGATCACCAAACTGATGACCGCCATGCTGGTGGTGGACGCCGCGCAGCCGCTGGACGAGCGCATCACCATCACCGCGGAAGACCGCGACACCCTCAAGGGCACCGGCTCGCGCCTGGCCATCGGCTCCAGCTACACGCGCGGGCAGTTGCTGCACCTGGCCCTGATCGCCTCCGACAACCGCGCCGCGCACGCGCTGGCGCGCAGCCACCCGGGCGGCCTGGATCGCTTCGTCGCCACCATGAACCGGATGGCGCGCGCGCTGGAGATGCACGACACGGTGTACGTCGAGCCCACCGGACTGTCGAGCGGCAACCGCTCGACCGCGCTGGACCTGGCCAAGCTCGCCGATTACGCCTACCAGAATTACCCCGAAATCCGCCACATCAGCACGACCGGTCACTACACCCTGGGCACCCAGCGCGTGGTGCTGAAGAAAAAGCGCCAGAAGGCGCGCGTGCTGTATCGCCCGGTCGCGTTCAACAACACCAATCGCTTCACCCGTGCGGATGACTGGCACATCGGCCTGTCCAAGACCGGCTTCATCAACGAAGCCGGCCACTGCCTGGTGATGCAGGCGCAGGTCGCCGACCGCGACGTCATCATCGTGCTGCTCGACGCCCAGGGCACCAGCCGCCGCGCCGGCGACGCCGCCCGCATCAAGGCCTGGCTGGAATCCGCCCCGACGCATCACGTCGACAACCGCTACACGCCCGCCTCGCGCACCTGACCCGTCCGCGCAGGCGGGCTTGCCGTCCGCCTGCGCTTCGTCCCATGTCCACCGAACTCGCGCAGCAGCTGCTGCTGAAAACGCTGCTTCCCCTGTCGCTGCTGATCGCCGCGGGCGGCATCTGGCCGCGCTGGCAGAGCGGCATTTCCATCGTCGGCCTGCGCGGCGAAATCAACCAGCTGGTGCTGAATTTTTTTGCGCCGATGCTGTTTTTCGCGGCCGGCGCGGCCGCTACCGTCGACCTCGGACTGCTGCAGGTGCCTTTGCTCTTGGGCGCAGCCACGCTGTTCGGACTGGGGCTGGCGGCGCTGGCGCTGTTCGCCACGCCGCTCGGGCATGGCCTATCGCGCCCGACGCGCGGCGCCATCATGCTGGCGTCCGGCTTCGGCAACGTACTGTTCTTCGGCTACCCCTTTCTCTCCACGGTATTCGGCGAACCGGGCGCGCGCTATCCCTTCTTTGCCGACATGCTCGCCACCACCCCGCTGCTGTGGTCGCTCGGTGTGTGGATCGCATTCCGCTGCGGACGCCACGAAGAACACGCCTCCTTTCTGGCGATGTGGCTGAGGCTGCCGCCGGTGTGGGGATTTGCCGCCGGGCTGGCGGTCAATCTGTCCGGCCTGTCGCTGGCGCCGCTGATCGAGGCCGCGCGCTGGGCCGGCAGCCCGACCATTCCGCTGATGCTGTTCGTGCTGGGGCTGACCATACCGTGGCACGATCTGCGCCCGCAGAAGGCCGTCTTTGTCGCGCTCGCCATCAAGCTGGCGCTGATGCCGCTGCTGGCGCTGGGGCTGGCGCTGGCCTGGCCGGGCAAGCTGTCCGAGCCCGCCCAGGCCGGGATCCTGGAAGCGGCCATGCCGACCATGGTGATGGTGATCGCGCTGGCCGACCGCTTTGGCCTCGACACCCGGCTGGCGGGGCTCATTATGGGCTGGTCAACGCTGGCGGGATTGGCTACGCTGCCATTCTGGCTCGTCGTGGTGAAAGGAGTGGCGTCATGAAAATCGGATTCATCGGCAGCGGCATCATGGGCCGCCCGATGGCGGAAAACCTGCTGCGCGCCGGGCATCAGCTGGTCGTTTACGGCCGCCGCTTCGACCGCCTCGAACCGATGCTGGTGATGGGCGCACTCGGCAAGGGCACGCCGGCCGAAGTCGCCGCCGAAACCGACATCAGCTTCACCGTCGTCTCCGACACCACCGACGTCGAACAGATCATCCTCGGCGACCGCGGCCTGGCGCACGGCGCCAGGCCCGGCCACATCGTCGTCGACATGAGCACGGTGGCGCCCGCCGCCACCCGCCGCATCGCCGCCGCGCTGGCCGAACGCGGCGTCCACATGCTCGACGCGCCGGTGTCGGGCGGCGAGACCGGCGCCCGCGAAGGCACGCTGTCGATCATGGTCGGCGGCGAGGCGCCGATCTTCGACAAGGTGCGGCCGCTGTTCGAGGTGCTCGGCAAGAACGTCGTCCACGTCGGCGGCCACGGCGCCGGCCAGGTCGTCAAATGCTGCAACCAGATCGTCGTCGGCCTTACCTTCGAAGGCGTCGCCGAAGCGATTCTGCTCGCCCGACGCAACGGCGTCGACCCGCTCAAGATGCGCGAGGCGCTGCTGGGCGGCTTCGCCGGCAGCCGCATCCTCGAAGTCCACGGCCAGCGCATGCTCGACTCCAACTACAAGCCCGGCTTCAAGGTCAAGCTGCACCACAAGGACATGTCCATCGTCATGGACAACGCGCAGGAAACCGCGACGCCCTTGCCCGGCGCCGCGCTGATCGCACAGCAGATGAACGCGCTGATGGGTGCCGGCGACAGCGAGCTCGATTCCTCGGCCATCATGCGCGCACTCGAGCGCCTGGTCAGCGGCGGCAAGTGAGCGCGAACGGGCGCAGCGCCCTCGCCGCGGACGAGCGCCGCTCCCGCGTCATCCAGGCATCGGCACAGGTCCGCTGGCCGGCGTTCAGCTCAAGCAGCGCAGCGCGTCCACATCGTTGAAGACGATCTGATCGTCATGCACGTCGATCAGGTGCTTGCCGCGCAGCTTGGCCAGAACCCGGGAGAGGGTTTCCGGCTGGATGCCCAGGCGCGATGCGATGACGTGCTTGGGCACCGTCAGCCGCACGCTGGGCGGCGCGGTGCCCTCCGGCAACTGCTGCAGCAGGTAGCCGATCACCCGCTGGGCGCCGCTTTGCAGGGTCAGGTTGTCTATCTCGTTGACCAGCCCGTGTATGCGCTGGCTCATGGTCGACATAAGCCGCATGCACAGATCCGCGTTGCTCCGCAGCAGTCCAAGAAAATGCTTGTTGTCCAGCTCGACCAGCCGCGTCGGCTCGAGCACGCGGGCATAGACCGGGTAACGGCCGCCCATGAACATCACCGCTTCGGCAAAGTAATGCCCGGGGCGAACCAGGTCCATCACCTTCTCCTCGCCGCTCGGCGCAATGCGGCACAGCTTGACGGTTCCCGACAGGACGAAGAAAAAATGCGTGGCCGGATCGCCCTGGTCGAACAGGCATTCGTTCTGCATCAATGTGAAGACGCCGGCATGCGTCAAGACCTCCTCGAACTCCTGGTGCGATAACGCAGCCAGTAGATAGCCTTCCTTTAGGAGTTTAATATCCGCAGAATCCATGTTTGCAAGAATAGCATTACGCTCCTGGACCCGGTTGACTTAAATCAATGCGCGCCGACGGCCCCGGCGGGAACATGGGCCATGTTTCGATCGTGGCTGAGGCTGCGCGGCCCGATCCCCCGGCAACGATGCGGCACCCCCGTTCATAACCGCAATAGGCAAGTTTGGACACTCTGACTACACAGCGTTATCCGGGCTTCATCCGGGCCGTGCTTCTCGGCCTGCTGCTGCTATTGGGTGCGATGCCTGGCGCCCGTGCGGATACCGGCGCGGACCTTCTCCAGGTGCGCGCCCTGTTTCCGGCTGCCGATCGCGTCGACGAACCCGCGGGCGACCCTCCCGCCCGCGCCGTTTATGCAAACGGGGGGCTGATCGGCTACGCCTTTCTTACCGCGGACATGGTGCGCATTCCCGCCTATTCGGGGAGCCCGATCGGCGTCCTCGTCGGCATCGGCACCGACGGGCGCATCGCGGGGGCGCGCATCGTCCGGCACGAAGAGCCGATTCTCGCTGCCGGCATCAGCGAGACGCGTCTGGCGGAATTCGTCGACCAGTACCGGGGCAAGCCGGCGGACGGCCGCATCGTCGTCGGCGCGGCGCGCGAAGGCTATGCCGCGGTCGACGCCATCTCCGGCGCCACGATCTCGGTCATGGTCATCAACGCCAGCATCGCCCGCGCCGTCAGGATGGTGGCCGAATCGCGCGGAATCCGCCCGTCCGAGGCCGAGGCGTCGCCCGCTTCAGCCGCGCCGCCGGCAGCGATGCCGGCGCGGATGGCGCCGCCGCAGCACAGCGCAGCGCCCCCCGCAGCCAGCACGCCCGCAGCGGGCCCGGCCGCCCCCGCCCAGCCGGCGATGGCGCCGGCCGAATCGCGCGGCGGCCCGTCTCGCTTCACCATGTCCCCCGACGACGAGGAGCCGATGTGGCGCACGCTCTGGCAGCAGCGCAAAGCGGAGATCGCGCTGCTCGTGCCGGGGCTGTTTCTGCTCACCTGCATCCTGCTGTTCCAGGACTACCTGGCGCGCCGCCCCTCGCTGCTGCGCCGAGTCCGCCTCGGGTTCCTGGTCTACACCCTGTTCTTTATCGGCGGCTACGCGCTGGGCCAGCTTTCCATCATCAACGTGCTGACCTTCGTGCAGGCGGTCACCCAGCAGTTCAGCTGGGATACCTTTCTCGTCGACCCCATGCTGTTCATCCTGTGGTCCTTCGTGGCGGTGACCCTGCTGCTCTGGGGGCGGGGCGTCTACTGCGGCTGGCTGTGCCCGTTTGGCGCCTTGCAGGAGCTCGGCTTCCAGCTCGCACGCCGGCTCAAGCTGCCGTCTTTCGAGATCCCCCATGTGGTGCACGAGCGCATGCTGGCGCTCAAGTTCGTGATCCTGCTGGTGCTGCTCGGGCTGTCCCTGCAGTCGATGGGAATGGCGATGCGCGCGGCCGAGATCGAGCCCTTCAAGACCGTGTTCGCCCTGCATTTTCAGCGCGAGTGGCGCTATGTGGCTTTTGCCCTGGGCGTGCTCCTGCTGTCCGCCCTGAACCGCAAGTTCTACTGCAAATACATCTGTCCTCTCGGCGCCTCGCTCGTCATCCCCGGCCGCTTCCATTCCTTCGAATGGCTGCGCCGCCGCAAGGAGTGCGGCAAGCCCTGCCAGGCCTGCGCCGTGGAGTGCGAAGTCCAGGCCATCCGTCCCACCGGCGAAATCGTGGTCAACGAATGCCATCACTGCCTCGATTGCCAGGTGACTTACTACAGCGACCGCAAGTGCCCGCCATTGATCGAGAAGCGCAAGCGCCGCGAACGCCTCGGCCGCGCGCGCAATCCCGGCCCGGAGACGGCGGCGACCTCCGCCGCAGCGCGGCTGGAGCGCATCCCGATCGCGGTGAGTTGCGACCGTCCCGAGCATGCCGGGGCGCCGGGCTCGACGGATAAAGCCCTGCCTTTGATTTAAATCAAGGCGCAAGTTCAAGGGCACATTTAACCTAGCTTCGTCGTTGCAGGACTTTTACGTCAACCAGATAGGGAGGTAATAAATGAACACCAGGCTGAGCATTCTGGCCGCAAGCATCTTTCTCATGGGCGCCACGCACGCCGCTCTCGCGGCGGATGCGCCCGCTTCGGGCCACCCCGGCACCGCCGATCCCGAATTGCGATACAAAGGCGCGCCCACATCGATCAAGGGGGAAGAGGCACAGGAAGTCCTGACGCCCAAGGCGCCACCCCTCACGACGGCTGAATTCGCCCGTGCCAAGCAGATCTACTTCGAACGCTGTGCCGGATGCCACGGCGTCCTGCGCAAGGGCGCGACCGGCAAGCCGCTCACCCCCGACGTCACCCTGCCGCGCGGGACCGAGTACCTGAAGGTGTTCATCGGCTTCGGCTCGCCCGGCGGCATGCCGAACTGGGGCAGTTCCGGCATCCTGAGCGACGCGGAAATCGACATCATGGCGCGCTTCCTGCAGCACGAACCGCCGATGCCGCCCGAATACGGCCTGGCCGAAATGAAGGCCACCTGGAAGCTGAAGGTGCCGCCTGAAAAGCGCCCCAAGAAGAAAATGAACAAGCTGGATCTGGAGAACCTCTTCTCCGTGACCCTGCGCGACGACGGCAAGATCGCGCTGATCGACGGCGACAGCAAGAAGATCGTCTCCACCATCGAAACCGGCTATGCCGTGCATATCTCACGCATGTCGGCTTCCGGACGCTATCTCTTCGTCATCGGCCGCGACGCCAAGATCGACCTCATCGATCTGTGGATGAAAGAGCCGGCGGTGGTGGCCGAGATCAAGGTGGGCATGGAAGCGCGCTCGGTCGAAACCTCCAAGTACAAGGGCTACGAGGACAAGTACGCGGTCGCCGGCACCTACTGGCCGCCGCAGTTCGTCATCATGGACGGCGACACGCTGGAGCCGAAAAAGATCGTCGCCACCCGCGGCATGACCGTTGACACCCAGGAATACCATCCGGAGCCGCGCGTCGCCGCCATCATCGCCTCGCATGAGCATCCCGAGTTCATCGTCAACGTCAAGGAGACCGGCAAGGTCCTGATGGCCAACTACGAGGACATCAACAACCTGAAGGTGACCGAGATCGAAGCGGCGCGCTTCCTCCACGACGGCGGCTGGGATTCCACGCACCGCTACTTCATGTCGGCGGCCAACGCCTCCAACAAGATCGCCGTGGTCGACTCGAAGAAGCAGAAACTGACGGCGCTGGTGGAAGTCGGCAAGATCCCCCACCCCGGACGCGGCGCAAACTTCGTCGACCCGAAATTCGGGCCGGTATGGGCCACCGGCCACCTCGGCGACGACAGCATTGCGCTGATCGGCACCGATCCCGTCAAGCACAAGGCCAATGCCTGGAAAGTGGTGCGCACGCTGAAGGGGCTGGGCGGCGGTTCGCTGTTCCTCAAGACGCATCCGAAGTCGAAGAACCTGTGGGTCGACAGCACGCTCAACCCGGAGGCGGGCATCAGCCAGTCGGTGGCCATCTTCGACATCGCCAATCTCGACAAGGCGCCGGAAGTGGTGAACATCGCCGAGCTGGCAGGTCTGGGCGAGGGGCCGAAGCGTGTCGTGCAGCCGGAGTACAACAAGGCCGGCGACGAAGTCTGGTTTTCGGTGTGGAACGGCCAGACCCAGGAATCGGCCATCGTGGTCATGAACGACAAGACGCGCAAGCTCAAGGCCGTGATCAAGGACAAGCGCCTGATCACCCCGACCGGCAAGTTCAACGTCTACAACACGCAGCACGACATCTACTAGGCAGGCGAGGCGGGGCAGCGGTCTGCCCCGCCGCTTTCTCACGGTGGACAGCGAGAACACATGCAAACCTTGACGACAGCGGGAACGGTGATTGCCATGGCCTTCAGCAGCGCTTTCGCCGCTTCGCCCCCGCTCGGCCCGCAACGCCAGAACGAACTTGTCCATCTGGTGCGCCAGGACTGCGGCTCCTGCCATGGCATGCAGCTTCGCGGCGGCCTCGGCCCCGCGCTCACGCCCGAAACACTGAAAGACCGACCGGCCGATTCGCTGGTCAGCACGATTCTTCACGGGCGGCCCGGCACAGCCATGCCGCCATGGAAAAACATCCTCTCCGAGTCCGAAGCGGACTGGATCGTGGACCGCCTGCAAAAAGGGTTCCCCGATGCGCGCTAGGATTCCCGTACTTTTTCTGCTTGCCCTCGGCGCCCTGACGGGCTGCGCCGGCACCAACCTGCGCGGCACCGGCGACCTCGGCGTCGTCATCGAACGCGCCAGCGGCAGCGTGCGGATTCTCGACACCAGCCAGCGCACCAGCCTGGCGAAAGTGGAGGGCCTGGGCGACCTCTCCCACGCCTCCGTCAGCTACTCCCGCGACGCGCGCTATGCCTATGTATTCGGCCGCGACGGCGGATTGAGCAAGATCGATCTGCTGACCCAGCGCATCGATCGCCGCATCATCCAGGGCGGCAACAGCATCGGCGGCGCCATCTCGCCCGACGGCAAGCTGGTCGCGGTGGCCAACTACGAACCCGGCGGCGTGAAAGTATTCGACGCGGACACGCTTGCGCTGGTCGCCGACATTCCCGCCATCGGCGCCGACGGCACCCGCTCCAAGGTCGTCGGCCTGGTCGATGCCCCCGGGCAGCGCTTCGTGTTCAGCCTGTTCGAGGCCGGCGAGATCTGGGTCGCCGACATGCACGACCCGCAGCGGCCGGTCCTGCGCAAATTCGCCGCTGCCGGCAAGGAACCCTACGACGGCATGATCACCTCCGACGGCCGCCACTACGCCGCCGGCCTCTTCGGCGAGGACGGGGTGGCCCTGCTCGACCTGTGGAACCTCGACGCCGGCGTCAGGCGCGCGCTGGTCGAGTTCGGGCGCCACGGCGAGAAACTGCCGGTCTACAAGATGCCCCACCTGGAAGGCTGGGCCGCGACCGGCGGCCGGATCGTGCTGCCCGCGGTCGGCAAGCACGAAGTCATCATCGCCGACCAGCACGACTGGAAGGAAGTCGCGCGCGTGCCGGTCGCCGGCCAGGCGGTGTTCGCGGTGGCGCGCCCCGACGGACGCCAGGTGTGGATCAACTTCGCGTTTCCCGACAACGACACGGTGCAGGTGCTCGACCTGCCCTCGCAGCGCATCGTGCAGACCTTGAAGCCCGGCAAGGGCGTGCTGCACCTGGAGTTTTCCCCGCGCGGCGAGCAGGTCTGGCTTTCGCTGCGCGACGAGAACCGCATCGAAATCTACGACCCCGATTCGTTCGCCCGCATCGGCACTCTGCCTGCAGAGAGTCCGAGCGGAATCTTCTTCACCGTGCGTGCCCACAGGATCGGACTATGAGCGACCTCCAACTCAGCCTGCTCAACGATTTCCAGCGCGGCTTTCCGCTGACCCCACGGCCCTTCGACGACATCGCGCAGCGCCTGGGGCTGGACCTCGAGGCGCTGCTCGACACCCTGCGCCGGCTGACGCGGGAAGGCGTCATCAGCCGCGTCGGCGCGGTGTTCCGCCCCAACCGCGTCGGCGTCAGCACGCTCGCCGCCATGGCCGTGCCGGCAGGGCGGCTTGACGAGGTGGCCCGGCTCGTCAGCGCGCGCCCCGAGGTCAACCACAACTACGAACGCGAACACCGCTTCAACCTCTGGTTCGTCGCCACGGCCGCAAACCCGGCGCAGCTGGAGCAGGCGCTGTACGACATCGAGCAGCAGACCGGCCTTGCGGCCATGCGCCTGCCCATGGTGCAGGACTACCACATCGACCTCGGCTTCGACCTGCGCCGCAGTGTCGGCCTGACCGACCGGCACCAGCAGAAAGCCGCCCCTTCGCGCGCGCTCGAACTCGACGCCCTCGACTACGCCCTGGTCGAGGCGATCCAGGAAGGCCTGCCCCTGGTGGCGTGTCCCTATGCCGAAGTCGCGGCATTCATCGGGACGTCGGAAGCCGACGTGCTGATCCGGCTGAGGCGGCTGCTCGATCACGGCGTCATCAAGCGCCTGGGCATCGTCGTTCGCCACCACGAACTCGGCTTCCGCGCCAATGCCATGGCGGTATGGAATATCCCGGACCGGCTGGTCGACGAATTCGGCCGCTGCGTCGGCGCCTCGGGCCTGGTGAATCTCTGCTACCAGCGCCCGCGCCGCCTGCCCGAGTGGCCCTACAACCTGTTCTGCATGATTCACGGCAAGGATCGGGATGCGGTGCTGGAACACCTCGACCATCTGCGCGACCAGTGCGGACTGACGGAATTTCCCTGCGAGGTGCTGTTCAGCAAGCGGCGCTTCAAGCAGACCGGCGCGCGCTACCTCGCGGCGCAGCCGAAGGCGGCAGCGGAGGCGACTTGATGGACGACCTCGACCGCGCCCTGATCAATACCCTGCAAGGTGGCTTCCCGATCTGCGAACGGCCCTATGCCGAGGTGGCGGCGCGCGTCGGCAGCGACGAGGCGACGGTCATCGCCCACGTCGACAGCCTGCTCGCGCGCGGCCTGCTGTCGCGCTTCGGCCCCATGTACCACGCCGCGCAGATGGGCGGCGCGCTGAGCCTGGCGGCGATGGAGATTCCGCCCGCGGACTTCGAGCGCGTGACCGAGATCGTCAACCGCCAGCCCGAGGTGGCGCACAACTACGCGCGCGACCACCGCCTCAGCATGTGGTTCGTGCTGGCCACCGAAACCGCCGCCGCACAGCAGGACGCGATCGCGCGCATCGAGCGCGAGAGCGGCTATCCGGTCTACAACATGCCGAAGATCCGCGAATATTTCGTGGAACTGAAACTGCACGTATGAACGCCCGCGACGACTTCCGCCCGCTCGACGACACCGACCGCCGCATCATCCAGGCGACGCAGGCCGGGCTGCCGCTGGCGCCGCGCCCCTACCACGCCGTCGCCGAACAGCTCGGCGTGGCGGCGGACGAGGTGATGCGGCGCATGCAACGCATGCTCGACCTCGGCATCATCCGCCGCATCGGCGCCGTGCCCAACCACTATGCGCTGGGCTACCGCGCCAACGGCATGACGGTGTGGGACGTCGCCGACGCGCGCATCGACGAACTCGGCGAGCGCATCGGCCAGCTCGACTTCGTCACCCACTGCTACCAGCGCCCGCGCCACCTGCCCGACTGGCCATACAACCTGTTCGCCATGGTGCACGGCAGGACGCGCGAGGAAGTGGAAGCGAAGGCCGCACTCATCGCCGACGCGCTGGGCACGGCGAGCCGCGCGCGCGACATCCTGTACAGTACGCGCATCCTCAAGAAAACCGGACTGCGCATCGGCGCCTAGGAGACCAGCCATGTTCCGCATCTCTCGATACATGCAGGAACTCGCCCAGCCGACCCCGCTCGGCCCCGAGCGCAAGCCGCCCGGCCCGGTGGTGATCTGGAACCTGGTGCGGCGCTGCAACCTCACCTGCAAGCACTGCTATTCGATTTCCGCCGACAAGGACTTCCCGGGCGAGCTCGGCACCGACGAGGTGTTCGCGGTGATGGACGACCTCAAGCGCTTCCGCGTGCCGGTGCTCATCCTCTCCGGCGGCGAGCCGCTCTTGCGCCCCGACATCTACGCCATCGCGCAGCGCGCCAAGGACATGGGCTTCTACGTCGGGCTGTCCTCCAACGGCACGCTCATCGACGAGCACAACATCGAGCGCATCGCCGCGATCGGCTTCGACTACGTCGGCGTTTCGCTCGACGGCATCGCCGCGACCCACGACCGCTTCCGCCGCATGGACGGCGCCTTCGAGGCCTCTCTGCGCGGCATCCGCCTGTGCCGCGACCGCGGCATCAAGGTCGGCATCCGCTTCACCCTGACCCAGGACAATGCCCAGGACCTGCCCGCGCTGCTGCAGCTGATGGAGGACGAGCGGCTCGACAAGTTCTACCTGTCGCACCTCAACTACGCCGGTCGCGGCAACACCAACCGCAAGCACGACGTGGTGCACCAGGCCACGCGCCAGGCCATGGACCTCTTGTTCGACACCTGCTGGCGCCACCAGCAGGCCGGGCTGCACAAGGAGTTCGTCACCGGCAACAACGACGCCGACGGCGTCTACCTGCTGATGTGGATACGCCGGCACTTCCCCGCGATGGAAGGCCACATGCGCGCCAAGCTCGCGCAGTGGGGCGGCAATTCCAGCGGGGTCAACATCGCCAACATCGACAACCTCGGCAACGTGCACCCGGACACCTTCTGGTGGAACTACAGCCTCGGCAACGTCAAGGAGCGGCCGTTCTCGGAAATCTGGCCCGACACGACCGATCCGCTGATGGCCGGGCTCAAGGCCAGCCCGCGCACGGTCAAGGGGCGCTGCGGCGAATGCGCCTACTTCGACATCTGCGGCGGCAACACCCGGGTGCGCGCCTACCAGCTCACCGGCGACCCCTGGCAGGAGGACCCGGCGTGCTACCTCGACGACGAGGAGATCGGCGTCACCACGCCGCACGAGCGGCTCACCGTGACGCCCTACGTGCCGCTGCGACGGGTGGCGCGCTGATGCAGCACTTTTCCCGCCTCTGCCTGCTTGCCGCCGCCCTGCTGGCAAGCTCGCCCGCGCCCGCCGCCGAGCCGGCGCCCGCCGTGTACGCGCAGCACTGCGCCAGCTGCCACGGCGCCGCGCGCCTCGGCGGCAGCGGTCCCGCGCTCTTGCCGGAGAACCTGGAGCGGCTGCGCAAGCCCGAGGCGCTGAAGGTCATCGCCAACGGCCGCGCCGCCTCGCAGATGCCGGGCTTCGGCGACAAGCTCAGCGCCGCCGAGATCCAGGCGCTGGCCGATTTCGTCTACACGCCGCCGGCGAGCGTGCCCGCGTGGGGACTCGCCGAGATCCAGGCCTCGCGCATCGAGCACTTCAAGGCCGGCAGCCTGCCGGACACGCCCGCATTCAAGGCCGACCTGCTCAACCTCTTCGTGGTGGTGGAAACCGGCGATCACCACGCCACCCTCCTCGACGGCGACAGCTTCACACCCATCCACCGCTTCCAGACCCGCTTCGCCCTGCACGGCGGGCCGAAGTTCACGCCCGACGGGCGCTACGTCTATTTCGCCTCGCGCGACGGCTGGATTGCCAAGTTCGACATCTGGAACCTGAAGACCACCCACGAGATCCGCGCCGGCATCAACACCCGCAACCTCGCCGTGTCGGGCGACGGGCGCTACGTGATCGTCGGCAACTACCTGCCGCAGACCCTGGTCGTGCTCGACGCCGCCGATCTCACGCCGCTCAAGCTGATCGAGGCGGGCGACGCGAACGGCAAGCGCTCGCGCGTCTCCGCCGTCTACGACGCGGCGCCGCGCAAGAGCTTCATCGCCGCGCTGAAAGACGTCAAGGAGGTGTGGGAAATCCCCTACAGCGACGACCACGAGCCGATCTATCCGGGGCTGGTACACGACTTCCGCATGGCCGAGGCGCTCGCCGACAAGGGGCCGTTCCCGGTGCGGCGCATCCCGCTCGCGGACTATCTCGACGATTTCTATTTCGACCAGTCCTACACCCACCTGATGGGCGCCTCGCGCGACGCCGGCAAGGGCCAGGTGATCAATCTCGACGCGCGCATGAAAGTCGCCGACCTCGATCTGCCCGGCATGCCCCACCTCGGCTCCGGCATCACCTGGGACTATCAGGGCCGGCCGGTGATGGCCACGCCCAACCTCAAGTCCGGCGTGGTCAGCATCATCGACATGAAGAACTGGCAGGTGCTCAAGCGCATCGACACCCTGGGCCCCGGTTTTTTCATGCGCAGCCACGAGAACACCCCCTACGCCTGGACCGACAATTTCATGAGCCCGGCCAAGGACACGCTCAGCATCATCGACAAGCGCACGCTGGAGATCGTGCGCACGCTCACGCCTGCGCCCGGCAAGACCGCGGCGCACGTCGAATTCACCCGTGACGGCCGCTACGCCCTGGTCAGCATCTGGGAAATGGACGGTGCCCTGGTCATTTACGACGCGGCGACGTTCGCGGAGGTCAAGCGCCTGCCCATGAGCAAGCCTTCGGGCAAGTACAACGTCTACAACAAGACCACGCGCTCGGCCGGCACCAGCCACTGAGCTTGCGCCGCGGCGGCGGGCGTCCGCCGTCCCGTGCGCGAGCCAGCGGCAGCCTCGAAGCAGGGGCCGTTGCCTTAGGGCGGGTTGACTGGGTAAGCTGTCTTTTTGACAGCGTCGCCCTGCAAAACAGGGCTTTCTGGCGTGAAGCAATCCGACCCCTTGCTATTCCGGCAGCAGGCGCTGATCGACGGCGAATGGCGCGACGCCGCCGACGGCGCGCGCTTCGCCATCCACAATCCAGCCACTGCGGAAACCGTCGGCCACGCGCCATGCTGCAGCGCCGCCGATGTCGAGCGCGCGGTCGCAGCGGCGCACGCGGCGTTTGCCGGCTGGCGCGCGACGCCCGCCAAAACCCGGGCACAGTTGCTGCGCCGCTGGTTCGACCTGATGCTTGCCAACCGCGACGATCTCGCCGCGATCATGGTGCGCGAGCAGGGCAAGCCGCTCGCCGAGGCGCGCGGCGAGATCGACTACGCGGCGAGCTTCATCGAATGGTTCGCCGAGGAGGCGCGACGCGTCTACGGCGACGTGGTGGCGTCGCCGTGGGCGGAGCGGCGCATGCTCACGCTGCAGCAGCCGGTCGGCGTGGCGGCATTGATCACGCCGTGGAATTTCCCCGCCGCGATGCTGACCCGCAAGGCCGGCGCGGCGCTCACCGCCGGCTGCACGGTGGTGGCGAAACCGGCTTCGCAGACGCCGTTCACCGCGCTGGCGCTGGCCGAGCTGACGCAGCGCGCGGGGTTTCCACCGGGGGTGCTAAACATCGTCACCGGCGACGCGGCGACGATCGGCGGCGTGCTGACGTCGCACCCGCTGGTGCGCAAGCTGTCGTTCACCGGCTCGACAGCGGTAGGCAAGCAGCTGCTCGCGCAGAGCGCCGCCACGCTCAAGCATGTGTCGCTCGAACTCGGCGGCAACGCGCCTTTCATCGTGTTCGACGCCTTCGCCGAAAAATTCGCCGCCGCCGCCGCCCGGCTGAAGGTGGGCAACGGCTTCGAAGCCGGGGTGGAAATCGGCCCGCTGATCAGCGCCGCCGCATTGCGGAAAGTCGAGGCGCACATCGCCGATGCGCTGGCGCAGGGCGCGACACTGCTCGCCGGCGGCAGCCGCCACGCGCTCGGCGGGCAGTTCTTCCAGCCCACTGTCTTGCGCGACTGCACGCCCGGCATGCAGGTGTGCCGCGACGAGACCTTCGGCCCGGTGGCGCCGCTGATCCGCTTTGCCGGCGAGGCGGAAGCGATCCGCATGGCCAACGACACCGAGTTCGGGCTTGCCGCCTACGCCTATACCCGCGACCTCGGCCGCGCCTGGCGGCTGGCGGAGGCGCTCGACTACGGCATGGTCGGCATCAACGCCGGCCTCATCTCCACCGCCGAGGCGGCGTTCGGCGGCGTCAAGCAGTCGGGGCTGGGCCGCGAAGGCGGCCGCAGCGGCATCGGCGAATATCTGGAAAGCAAATACGTCAACCTGGGCGGGCTGGGGTGAAGCCGGCCCACCGCGCAGCCGCGCGCTCCGTCGTCGTCATCGGCGCCGCCAGCGGCGCCGGCGCGCCCGACCCGGCCACCGACGAGGGGCCGGACGCGCTGCGCCGCTGGCGGGTGTTTCGCGGCTCGCCGCTACAGCATGTGGAATGGAACGCGATCCTGCGGGTGCCGCGCACGCAACGGGACACGCCGCTGCATGCGGTCGCGGCGCTCGGCGCCCGGCTGGCCGGGGAGGTGGCGGCGGTGCTGCAAGCCGGCCACTTCCCGCTGGTGGTGGGCGGCGACCACTCCTGCGCCATCGGCACCTGGAGCGGCGTGCGGCGCGCTTTGGCCGAGCGCGGCCCGATCGGCCTGATCTGGATCGACGCCCACATGGACAGCCACACCTTTGCCACCACGCCGAGCGGGCAGATTCACGGCATGCCGCTAGCCGCCCTGCTGGGCCACGGCGAGGCGGAACTCACCGCCATCGACGGCGCGGAAGCCAAGCTGCGTCCGGAGCACGTCTGCCTGATCGGCGTGCGCAGCTTCGAGGCGGGCGAGGCGGCGCTGCTGCACCGGCTGGGGGTACGGGTGTTCGACATGGAAGAAGTCCGCCGGCGCGGCCTGGCCGAGGTGTTCGACCAAGCCGTGGCCATCGTGCGGCACGGCACCGCCGGTTTCGGCGTGAGCGTCGATCTGGATGCGCTCGACCCCGAGGAAGAGCCGGGGGTAGGCAGCCCGGTGCCCGGCGGCCTGCGCCGCGCCGAGCTCGCCGCCGCGCTGTCCCGCTTGCGCGGCGACCCGGCTTTCGCGGCGATGGAAATCGTCGAGTACAACCCGCGGCGGGACCGCGGGCGTGCCACCGCCGACGCCGCCGGCGCGCTGCTCGACGCCGTCATGCCGCTCAAGCCGACGGCGCGCTAGCGCCTATTCGAACTCCATCGCCCGGTACACCCGTCCGGCATTGCTGCGCGCCAGCTCGTCGGCGGTATGCAGGTGCAGGTAGGCCGACTGGTCAACCTTGTAGGCGTCGTCGAGCGAGCCACCGTTCTTGATGACCTCGGCGACCTTGGCCCGCAGGTGCACCAGGTAGTCGCGCGTCCACTTGCGCACGGTCGCCATATCGGTCGGGCCGCCATGGCCGGGAATGACGATCGCGGCGCCGAGTGCCTCGAACTTGTCCCAGGTCTCGATCCACTTGGCGGTGTCGGTGTCCTCGAAGATCGGCAGCATGCGCACGTGGAAGGCGGTGTCGCCAGCGATCACCAGCTTCTTCTCGGGCAGCCACACCATGGTGTCGCCGTGGCTATGCGAGGAGCCGAGATGCAGGATCTGCAGGTTCCACGAGCCCATTTTGAGGTCGAGCCTGTCATCGTAGAGCGTGTCCGGCATCACGAACTCGGTCTTGAACGCCTTGTCGCGGGCGCGCGCGCGCATCACCTCCAGCGAATCGTAGCCGGTCTTCTCCATGTAGGCCGCGGTATCGCGCTGCGCGATGATGGTGGCGCCCTGTTCCTTCCAGTATTTCGAGCCGAGCATGGCGTGGCCCTGGCTGTTTTCCAGCACCACGTATTTCACCGGCTGCGTGGTGCGCTTCTTGATTTCCTCGTGCAGGCTTTGCGCCAGCAGGTAGTTGTCGCCGGCGTTCACCACCAGCACGCCGTCGTCGGTGATGACGAAGGAAAGGTTGTTGTTGTGGCCGGAATTGTCATAGCTGCCCGGCGCGGTGGCGCCGATCGCCGACCACACGCCGGGGATGACCTCCTGCGGCAGGTCGTACAGGAAGGACGCCGGCGCCTTGTCGAATTGCTGGATCGGCAGGCCGGCACGCTTCCAGTTGAAGAAGCCGTCGCGGTAGTTTTTGACGTTCGTGTAGCCGAGCTTGATCAGGGTGTCGGCGGCGAGCGGGCTCCTCTGGCTGACGCCGCAATAGACGACGATGGGCGCAGCCTTGTCCGGCACCGCGGCTTCGATCTGGAATTCCAGCTGGCCGCGCGCGAGATTGAAGAAGCGCGGCGCATCGACGTAGCCCGACAGGTTCAGTTCGGCCGGAGTGCGGACGTCGATCACCACCGTTTGCGGCTGCGCCTTCAGCTGCGCGATGAGGCCGGCGGTATCGAGCTGCGGCACCCGCGCATTCACCGCATCGAGCAGGCCTTGCGCGGCCTGGGTGACCGCGGGCGCTTCGGGCGGCGGGGTGACGATGGCGGAAAGGGTTTGCGCCTGTGCCGCGGCGCCCAGCAGCAGCGCGGCCGGGAACAGGGCATGCGGAAAACGGATGGCTTTCATGGCAATCTCCTTGGGTTTCTGGTGCGGCGCGCGGGCCCGATGTCAGTCTGACGCCGGGCCGACGAAGGGGTTCTCGCGACGCTCGTGTCCGAAAGTGGACATCGCACTGTGCCCCGGCACGAAGCGCACGTCGTCGCCGAGCGGGAACAGTTTGTCGCGAATGGCCGCCAGCAAGGCCGCATGGTCGCCGCGCGGGAAGTCGGTGCGGCCGATCGAGCCCTTGAACAGCACGTCGCCGACGAAGGCGAGCCGCGCCTCCGGCTGGTAGAACACCACATGGCCGGGGGTATGGCCGGGGCAGTGCAGCACGTCGAGGCGCACGCTGCCGACCTCGACCCGGTCGCCGTCGGCGAGCCACTGGTCCGGGGTGAACGCCTGCGCGGGCGGAAAGCCGAACAGCTCGGCCTGCTGCGGCAGGCTGTCGAGCCAGAACTGCTCCTCGCGCTGCGGACCGATGATCGGGATGCCCAGCGCAGCGCGCAGTTCCAGCGCGGCGCCGACGTGGTCGAGATGGCCGTGGGTGAGCAGGATGCTTTGCAGCTTCAGCTTGCGCCGCGCCACTTCCGCCAGCAGGCGGGGAGCCTCGCCGCCGGGGTCGATCAGCGCGGCGCGGCCCGCTGCGTCCCACAGCAGCGAGCAGTTCTGTTGGTACGGGGTGACCGGGAGGATGGTAAATTCCATGCACCGATTATCCGCCGAATCTTCCCCGACATGCCCGCACCCGACGCTCTGCTGCTGCTTTCCACCCACTGCCCGCACTGCCCGGCGATGCTCTCCGCGCTCGCCGACCTGGTCAAGCAGGGCACGCTCGGCCGCCTCGAAGCGGTCAATCTGGAACAGCATCCCGAGGTGGGGCAGGCGCTGGGGGTGCGCTCGGTGCCGTGGGTGCGGATCGGCCGCATCGAGCTCGCCGGCGCGCACGCCAAGGCCGAACTCGCCGAGTGGGCGGCCAAGGCCGACAGCGACGCGGGGATGGCCGACTATTTCCACATGCTGCTGAAGCAAGGCCGGCTGCCGCGCGCGCAGGCAATGATCGAGGCCGAGCCCGCCCTGCTGGCGGCGGTGCTGCCCATCGTCGGCAATGTCGACGCCAGCCTCAACGTGCGGCTGGGGGCCGGCGTGCTGCTGGAAGCCTTCGCCGGCAGCGACACGCTGCGCGCGTTGCTGCCGCATCTGGGGGCGCTGTCGCAGCATGCCGACGCGCGGGTGCGGGCGGATGCCTGCCATTACCTGGGACTGACCGGCACGGCTGCGGCGCGGCCGTGGCTGGACGCGCGGACCGCGGACGACGATGCGGACGTGCGCGAGATCGCGGCGGAAAGCCTGGACCGGCTGCCCGAAACCTGAGCCCGCTGGCGGGGCTGGCTTGACATCCCCTTCGGTGCTACAGTCCTATCTGTACCGCCTGGGCTTCGCCCGGGCGGTTTTCATTTGCGCTTTGATGCAGGAGCACCCCATGGAAATCACCAATCGGCCCGCCATTACCGTATCCGAAAGCGACCTGGATCGCCTGGAAGCGATGCTCTCGGCCTTGCCCGACGACCACCCCGGTGTGGATGCGCTGCGCGATGAGCTCGATCGCGCGCAGATTCTCCCCTCCGACAAGATGCCGGCCGATGTCGTCACCATGAATTCGCGCATCCGCTTCGTGGTCGAGCCTGCCGGCAAGGAGGTGGAAATGACGCTGGTTTATCCGCGCGACTTCACCGGCGCACCCGGCCAGTTGTCGGTGATGGCCTCGGCCGGCATCGCCGTGCTCGGCCTCACGGTCGGCCAGCACGTCGAATGGCTGGCGCCGGGCGGGCAAAGCGTGCGCGCGCGCATCGTCGAAGTCACCTATCAGCCCGAGCGCACGGGGGACTACACCCTGTAACGCCGCCCGGGATCGCGCCGCGCCCGCTGCGATCCCGCCCGCCACCCGACCCCGCGCCCGATGTCCGTCCCCGCCGCCTACGCCGGCGTGATCCTGATCTGGTCCACCACGCCCCTGGCCATCCAATGGAGCGCGCAAGGCGCCGGCTTCAGCTTCGCGGTGATGGCCCGCATGCTGATCGGCCTGGCAATCTGCCTGCTGCTGCTGCGCGCCCGCCGCATCCCGTTTCCGTTCACCGCGGCCGCGCGGCAGCTTTACGCGATCAGCGGCCTGTCGCTGTTCGTGTCGATGCTGCTCACCTACTGGGGCGCGCTGCACATTCCCTCGGGGCTGATTTCGGTCATCTTCGGGCTGTCGCCGCTGGTCACCGGCGTGTTCGCGGCGCTGTGGCTAAGCGAGCGCACCTTCACTCCGATGCGCCTCGCGGGCCTGGGGCTGGCGCTGGCCGGGCTATGGCTGATTTTTGGCCGGCCCTGGCCGGGAGACAGCCAGGCCACGGCAGGCATCGCCGCCGTGGTGGCGGGCATGATCGTGCAGGCGCTGGGGCTGGTGTGGATCAAGCGGCTCAACCTGCGCGCCTCGTCGCTCGCCATCACCACCGGATCGCTCGGCGTCGCGGCACCCTGCTTCGTGCTGGCCTGGCTGCTGAGCGACTCCGTCCAGCCGCCGTCCGCCACCACGCTGCGCGCCGGCGCAGCCATCGTCTATCTGGGCATCCTCGGCTCGGTGGTGGGCTTCACCCTGTACTACTTCGTCATCAAACATCTGAACGCCGGGCGCGTCGCCCTGATCACGCTGATCACTCCGGTTTCCGCGCTGCTGCTGGGGCAGGCCCTCAATCACGAATGGATCCCGGGAAGCGGCTGGGCCGGCATCGCGCTGATCGGCGCGGGACTGCTGCTGTACGAATGGCAGGCCCTGCGGCAATTGCGCGGACGCCGGGCGAGGCCGCAAGACTGACATCCCGGGCCGGCCCCGGGGCGCGCACGCCACGCCTGGGCCGCCCTGCGCACGCTCCGAAACGAAACATTTGTTGATATCATTGTCCTTTTAATGATATTTAGAGCGCCCCATGCCCCTGATCCGCTTTTCCTGCACCTTCAGCCTGCTGCTCTTCGCCGCTTGCGCCCACGCCGCCCCGAGCCGCAGCGCGGAAAAGCCCGCCGCGCCGTCGCCCGAGGCGATGCACGAAAAGCTGGCGCAGATCAGCCAGGACCCGGCCAGGCTGGCGGCCGCGATCCAGCGCGGGCAAAAGGATGCCGCGGTGTGCCGGCACTGCCACGGCAGCGGCGGCAACAGCGCAATGGCCGAGGTGCCCAATCTGGCCAGCCAGAATGCCGGCTATCTGCTGGAGCAGATGAACAAGTTCGTGCTGGGGCAGCGCAAGTCGTCGGCCTTCATGGAGGGGATGATCAAGGCCCTCAGCCCGGACGAGCGCATCGACATTGCGCTGTTCCTGTCGCAGCAGCCGGTCACCCGCAAGCCCGCCGGCATGAACCCGCAGAGCCTTGCCGGAAGGCAGCTGTACGCCGCGCTGTGCGTCGCCTGTCATGGCGCGGACGGCGGCGGCAGCGGCAAGATTCCGCGTCTGGCCGGACAGCAGACGCGGTACGTGGAGGACTCGCTGAAACGCTATCGCAGCGGCAGCGGCGAGCGCATCGACCCGAGAATGGCCGCCTCCACGCGCAAGCTGAAGGACACCGACATCCGCAATCTGGCCGCCTACCTGGCCGCCATGCAGCCCTGAGCCGCAAAGCCGGGGGCCGCTCTCGCAAAATCCACGGATTTGCCTGAAGCTTGCAGCCGGTCATTTCTTGAACAGGTCGTCCAGCGAAGCGGGGGGCGCGGGCGCGGCTTCGCCGCCGGCCTGGCCGGCAAACAGCGCGTCGAGCGCGCCGCGGCTGGCCTGCGCCATCGCCGCGCCGCCGCCGCGATAGGCTTCCAGCCGCGGCACGAACCAGCCGCAATCGTTGGCGCGCGTCCTGTCGGCGACGCGTTCGGCCGCCAGCTCGCGGCACTGCCCGGCACGGTGCGCGTCATGGTGGCGGCACGCCTTGCAGACGTGCAGTTCGGCACGACAGCTCGGGCACGCCTCGCGCCGCCCCAGCGGCAGCGGCATTCCGGCCAGGCTGGCGCCGCATTTCCAGCAGACCAGGCTCATGGCGTGGGCAGCGCGCGGTAGGGCATGCCGGACGGTGCGGCAAAGGCCGGCGTCAGGGCGAGCATGTCCGCCGCGGCTGCGGCGGCACGGGTTTGTTCGATATGCGCCAGCACGCTGGGGGCCGGATAGCCGTCGGCCGGCAGTTGGTGCATCACCTGGTAACGCCGGACGGCGCTGTGCGTGCGCGGGCCGGGCAGGCCATCCGCGGTGCCGGCGTCGAAGCCCATTTCGTTCAAGGCCTGCTGCATGGCTTGCAGTTGCGCCGTGCTGAGCGCGCCCGCTTCGCCCGCCGGCGCCGCCAGCGCGCCGCCCCCCGCCAGCTGCCGCGCCAGCTGCGCCACCGCCAGCGCGTAGCTCTGCGAACGGTTCCACTGCATCACCACGTCGAAATTGTCGAACACCATGAAAGCCGGCCCCTGCCAGCCTTGCGGCAGCACGATCGCGGCCTTGCCCGCCACGGCGGGCAAGGCCGCGCCGTCCGCAGGCCGCACCCCAAGCGCCGCCCACGCCGCCGTCGGCAGGCGGTAGGCCGCGCGCGCTTTGCGCCAGTCGAAGTCCTGCGGCAGGCGCACTTCCAGCGCCACCGGTTCATGCGCACGCCAGCCGGCACGCTGCAGGTAATTCGCGGCGGAATGCATGGCGTCGGGCAGCGACTGCCACAGGTCGATGCGGCCGTCGCCGTCGCCATCCACCGCGTAGGCGCGGAAGGTCGACGGCATGAACTGCATGTGCCCCATCGCGCCGGCCCACGAACCGTTCATGTCGGTCGCGGCGACGTGCCCGCCGTCGATGATGCGCAGCGCGTCGAGCAGCTGGCTGCGGAAAAAATCGCTGCGCCGCCCGTCGTAGGCCAGCGTGACCAGGCTGGCCGGAATGTTGAGGCTGCCGAGCGTGGCGCCGTAGTTGGTTTCCAGCCCCCAGAACGCCGTCAGCACCGTCCTGGAAACGCCGTACTGCCGCTCGACCGCATCGAACAGCGCGGCATGCTCCTGCAGCAGGGCCTGGCCGCGCAGAACCTGGCGCGGGGTGACGCGGCGCCCCAGATAATCGGCAAAGGTTTGCAGAAACTCGGGCTGGCGGCGGTCGAGTTCGACCACGCGCTCGACCGGCGCGATGCCGCCGAGCGCGGCATCGAGGGTGGCGGCGGAAATGCCCTGTGCGCCGGCGTCCAGGCGGAAGGCGGCGAGCCAGCTGTCGAAGCCGCTCTGCGCGTGGGCGGGCAAGGCCGCCAGCGCGGCCAGCAGCAGAAAACGCTTACGCATTTTTTTGCAGCCAGTATTCGAGCAGCGCCAGATGCCACAGCTTGCTGCCCTGGATGCGGGTGTGGTGCTGCTCGGGCGCGGCCAGCAGCCTGTTCACATAGGCGCGGTGGTACAGGCCGCGCTCGCGGCAGGCCTGCGAGTTCAGGATGTCCCGCATGAAGCCCAGAAATTCGCCGCGCACATATTTGAGCGCCGGCATGGGAAAGTAGCCTTTCTTGCGGTCGATCACCGCGTCGGGGATCAGGCCGCGCGCAATTTTTTTCAGCACATGCTTGCCCTCGGAAGCCAGTTTCAGTTCGGCCGGCATTGCCGCCGCAAGTTCCACCAGCCGGTGATCGAGGAAGGGCACCCGCGCCTCCAGCCCCCACGCCATGGTCATGTTGTCGACGCGCTTCACCGGATCGTCGGTGATCAGCATGGTCGTGTCCATGCGCAGCACCTGATCGATGAATTCGTCGGCGAAAGGTTCCGCCAGGTGCGCGGCAACGATCTGCGCCGTGTAGTCGGGGCCGTGATAGGCCGGCATGGTCATCTCGATGAACTCGTCGTGGTCGCGGTCGAAGTAGTGGCGGCGAAAGCGCTCCAGCGCGCTGCCCGAGGGATCGGCCGCCATCCGCGGATACCAGAAATAGCCGCCGAACACCTCGTCCGCGCCCTGCCCGCTTTGCACCACCTTCACCGTCTTGCTGACCTGCTCGGCCAGCAGGTAGAACGCCACCGCGTCCTGCGCGAACATCGGCTCGCTCATCGCATCGACCGCCTCGGGCAGGCGGCGCAGCACTTCGCTGTTCGGGATCAGGTACTTGTGATGGCGGGTGCCGTACATCTCCGCCACCGGGTCGGAATACTCGAACTCGTTGCCGCGCTCTTCCGGCTGGTCCTCGAAACCCACCGAAAACGTCATCAGGTCGGGCACTCCCTGCTCCGCCAGCAGCGCCACCAGCAGGCTCGAATCGAGGCCGCCGGAAAGCAGCACGCCGACCTTGACGTCGGCGATCTCGATGCGCTTCTTGACCGCCTGCCTGAGGCTTTCGTGAATCGCCTCGGTCCATTCGGCCTCGCTCTTCGGCACCGCCGGACGCTGCGCCTTGAGCGACCAGTATTTGCGGTGGCTGAGCTCGCCGCGCGCGTTCACCGTCAGCGTCGTTCCCGGCGCCAGCTTGCGGATGCCGTTGAAAATGGTGCGCGGCGCCGGCACCACCGCATGCAGCGTGAACAGATGATGCAGCGCAACGGCGTCGATGCCGGTGTCGACGCCGCCTGCGGCCGTCAGCGCCTGCGGCGTCGAGGCGAAGCGGAAGCTGCCGAGATTCTCGCTGTAATACAGCGGCTTGATGCCGAGGCGGTCGCGCGCCAGCAGCAGCGTCTCGCGGTTCCAGATGGCGAAAGCGAACATGCCGTGCAGGCGCTCGACGCAGGCCTCGCCCCACTCCAGAAACGCGCGCAGTATGACTTCGGTATCGCCGTCGGAATGGAAGGCGTGGCCGCGCGCGATCAGTTCGGCGCGCAGCTCCGGGTAGTTGTAGATGGTGCCGTTGAACACCAGCGCGGTGCCGGTCGCGGCGTCGAGCATCGGTTGGGCCGAGCGCGGCGACAGATCGATGATCGCCAGCCGCCGGTGCCCCAGCCGCACCGGCCCGTCGGCGTGCTGGCCTTCGGCGTCCGGCCCGCGCCGCGCCAGCTTGGCCAGCATGCGCGTCATCGCCGCCGCATCGGGCGCCGTGTTGTCGAACCGGAACTCACCTGCTATGCCGCACATTCTCTACCCCCTGTCATCCGCGCAGGACGCGAAGGGAATCCGCAGCGCATTGCTGCGCGGCCCCTCGCGCCCTGCGCGGATAAAAATTGCATTTCAAGCCACCAGCGGCGGCTCGTCCATCAGCGCGATCTGCTCGCGCAGTTCGAGGATGCGCGCCTGCCAGTATTGCTGCGTATTGAACCACGGAAACGCGGCCGGAAATGCCGGGTCGTCCCAGCGCCGCGCGAGCCAGGCCGCGTAGTGGAGCAGCCGCAGGGTTCTCAGCGCTTCGACCAGCTGCAGCTCGCGCGGATCGAATTCGGCGAAGTCCTCGTAGCCCGCCAGGATCTCGTTCATCTGCGCCTGCTGCTCGCCGCGCTCGCCCGACAGCAGCATCCACAGATCCTGCACCGCGGGGCCCATGCGGCAGTCGTCGAAATCGACGAAATGCGGCCCGGCCTCGGTCCACAGCACGTTGCCGGCATGGCAGTCGCCGTGCAGGCGGATGACGCGGACGGCGCCGGCACGCTCGTAGCAATGCGCCACGCTTTGCAGGGCATGGGCGGCCACGCTGTCCCACGCCGCGGCCAGGTCGGACGGCAGCCAGTTGCCGCTGCGCAGGAAATCGCGCGACGCGGTGCCGAACGTCTCGATGTCGAGCGTCGGCCGCTGCGAAAAACCCGCCTGCGCACCGACCGCATGGATGCGCCCGAGGAAGCGCCCCATCCGCTGCAGGGTGCCGGCGCGGTCGAACTCGGGCATGCGCCCACCCTGCTTCGGGTAAACCGCGAAGCGGAAACCGGCATGGGCATGCAGGGTGGCGCCGTTCAGTTGCAGCGGCGCCACCACCGGAATTTCGCGCGCGGCGAGCTCGATCGTGTACGCGTGCTCCTCCAGGATCGCCGCATCGCTCCAGCGTCCGGGGCGGTAGAACTTGACCACCACCGGGGCGGCATCCTCGACGCCCATCTGGTAGACGCGGTTCTCGTAGCTGTTCAAGGCCAGCAGGCGGCCATCCGCGCGCAAGCCGGTGCTGTCGAGCGCATCGAGCGCGCAGTCTGGCGTCAGCGCGGAATAGGGGTGGGACGAAACCATCATGGGAAGGGGCAAAGCGGCTATGCTCAATAGACGAACGTACGCAGATAATGCCTCAAACGCCGCTTCCATCGCCGCATGAGCACGCCCGACCCTTTCAGCATGGATATCTCCCGCCATATCTGGGAGACCCGCTATCGCGCGCCGGGCGAAGCCGGCATCCGCGCCAGCTGGCAGCGCGTGGCGGTGGCGGTGGCGGTGGCGGAAAGCCGGGGGCGCGAGGCCTGGGCCGAGCGCTTTCTCGCGCTGCTGGAGAATTTCCGCTTCCTCCCCGGCGGGCGCATTCTCGCCGGCGCCGGCACCGGCCACCGGGTGACGCTGCTCAACTGCTTCGTCATGGGCGGGATCGCCGACGATCTGGTGAGCATTTTCGAGGCGCTGAAGGAAGGCGCGCTCACCATGCAGCACGGCGGCGGCGTGGGCTACGATTTTTCCACCCTGCGCCCGGCCGGCATGGCGGCTGCCGCCACCGGCAGCATCGCCTCCGGGCCGGTGTCGTTCATGCGCATCTGGGATGCCATGTGCGCCACCATGCTGTCGACCGGCGCGCGGCGCGGCGCGATGATGGCGACGCTGCGCTGCGACCATCCGGACATCGAAACCTTCGTCGATGCCAAGCGCGACCCCGCGGTGCTGCGGCACTTCAACCTGTCGGTGCAGGTCAGCGACGCCTTCATGGCTGCGGTAGCGGACGACCGCGACTGGCCGCTGGTGTTTCCCGGCCTCGCGAACGCGCGCACGCTGAGGGCGCGCGAACTGTGGCAGCGCATCCTGCGCGCGGCCTACGACACCGCCGAACCGGGCGTGCTGTTCGTCGACGTCATCAACCGCGACAACACGCTGGCCGACCGCGAAACGCTCACCGCCACCAATCCCTGCGGCGAAATTCCGCTGCCGCCCTACGGCGCCTGCGACCTCGGCTCGCTCAATCTCGCGGCGTTCGTGGTGTCGCCGTTCGCCGCCGAGGCCCGGCTCGACCTCGACGCGCTGGCCGCCGCAGCCCGGCTCGCGGTGCGCTTTCTCGACGACGTCATCGAGGTTTCGCGCTATCCGCTGCCGGCGCAGGCCCGGGAGGCGCATCTCAAGCGGCGCATCGGGCTGGGCATCACCGGGCTGGCCGATGCGCTGGTGCTGCTCGGCCTCGATTACGGCAGCGAGGCTGCACGCACACTGGCGGCGCACGCGATGCAGACGGTCCGCGATGCCGCCTACCGCGCATCGATCGAGCTGGCGCGCGAGAAGGGCGCCTTCCCGGAATTCGACGCCGGGCCGTTTCTGGCCAGCGGCTTCGCCAGCCGCCTGCCGGCCGATATTCGCGCCGCCATCGCCGCGCACGGCATCCGCAACAGCCATCTGCTGGCGATCGCCCCGGCCGGCACCATCAGCCTGCTGGCCAACAACCTTTCCAGCGGCATCGAGCCGGTTTTCGCGGCCGCGGCCGAGCGCCGCGTGCTGGCAGGCGACGGCGCCTATCGCACCCATCGCGTGGTCGACTACGCCTGCCAGCTGTGGCAGCAGCAGGGCGGGGCCGGCACCCCGCCGGCCCTGGTCGAGGCGCACCGGATCGACCCGCTCGCCCACCTGCAGATGCAGGCCGCGTTGCAGCCTTTTGTCGACAACGCGATCTCCAAGACCATCAACGTCGCCGCCGACACCCCGTTCGAGCGTTTCGAGGATCTCTACCGCCAGGCGCACGCGCTCGGCCTCAAGGGCTGCACCGTATTCCGCCCCAATCCGGTCACCGGCGCCATCCTGAGCCAGCCGCCCGCGGCCAGCCAGGTCCAGTGCTGCAGCCCCGAGCGCGAAGCGGATTGAACCGCGCTGCATGGGCGCGGCCAGCCCTCATCCGGCTACATTTTTCGGCGCAGCTGGCCGACAATGGGCGGGCCGCGCCTGCCGGCGCCGGCTGCCTGTTCGACCCCATGGGAAAGGATCCTGAATGCTGCGTTTTCTGCTGTCTGCCCTGGCCATCCTGGCCTGGCTTCCCGCCGTCTCGGCGGCAAGCCTCGATGCCCTGCTGGCGCGTGGCGCGGCGCCGCCCGGGGTGGTGTTCGAAATCGTCGACCGCGACCCGCAGGCGCTCGACCATGCGCTGCCCTGGGTCAAGCGCGCCGCGCAGCGGCTGAAGGCGCGCTTTCCCGGCATGCCGATGGCGCTGGTGGCCCACGGACAGGAAATGTTCGCGCTGCAAGCCGCGCAACGCGAGGGCAACGCGGCGGCGCACCAACTGGCCGAGAGCCTAGTACGCGACGAAGGCATCCCGCTACATGTGTGCGAAACCTACGCCGGCTGGCGCGGCGTGGCGCCGGAGGCCTTTCCCGACTATGTCGATGTGGCACCGTCGGGGCCGGCGCAAATCCGCAATTACGAGGCGCTGGATTATGTGCGGCTGGTGGTGCCGCGGGCGGCGGCGCTGAAATGAGCCCGCGCATCGGCCTCGCCCTCGGCGGCGGCTCGGCGCGCGGCTGGGCGCACATCGGCGCCATCCGCGCGCTGGCTGACGCAGGCATCGAGCCCGATCTGGTCTGCGGCACCTCGATCGGCGCGCTGGTGGGCGCCGCCTACGTGGGCGGCGAACTCGACCGGCTGGAGGCCTGGGTGCGCAGCCTGCGCGTACAGACCGTGGTGAGCTTTCTCGACTTTTCGCTCGGCGGCGGGCTGATCAAGGGCGACAAGCTGATCGAATTCTTCCGCAGCCACTTCGTCGATCGCGACATCCGCGAACTGGCGCGCCCGTTCGGCGCCGTCGCCACCGACCTGCAGCGCGGCCGCGAAGTGTGGCTGCGCGAGGGCGGGGTGTCGGACGCGGTGCGCGCCTCGATCGCGCTGCCCGGGCTGTTCACCCCGGCGCAGCGCGACGGCAGCTGGCTGGTCGACGGCGGCCTGGTCAATCCAGTGCCGGTGTCGCTGTGCCGGGCGATGGGGGCCGACCTGGTGATTGCGGTGGATCTGAACGCCGACCTGCTGGGTCGCCACCTCAAGCCCAAGCCCGCCGCAGCGCGCAAGCGCGCCCCGGCCAATCCCGAAAACCTGACCGACAGCGTGATGGCGCGCATCCAGACCGGCATGTCGCAGCTCGGCCTGAATTCCGGCAACGGCCCCAGACCGCCGGCCATGCTCGACGTGCTGGCGAGCAGCATCAACATCATGCAGGTGCTGATTACCCGCAGCCGGCTGGCCGGCGATCCGGCGGACGTGATGGTGACGCCGCTGCTCGCGAACCTGGGCCTGATGGAATTTCACCGTGCCGACGTCGCCATCGACGCCGGGCGACGCGCGATGGAGGCGGCCATTCCGCAACTCAACGCACGCCTGAACGGCCTCAACGGCACCTGAAACGGGCGGGAGGGCTTACACGCTCGGCGCGCACAGCGCCAGCTTGCCCGCGCGATCCAGCTGCTTGATCGCCGCTTCGCGCCGCGTCGCCTCGGCGCGGTTGGCGGCGGCTTCGGCATAGACCAGCTGCACCGGACGGCGGCTGCGGGTGTAGCGCGCGCCCGCCCCGCCGGCGCCGTTGTGTTCGGCGACGCGGCGCGCAAGGTCGGTGGTGATGCCGGTGTAGAGCGAGCCGTCGGCGCAACGCAGCATGTAGACACACCACGCGGTGGCGGCGCCGGAAACGGCCATCATGTTCAGCTCATACGTCGGCGGACAGCTGTTGCGCCCACAGCAGCGCATCCATGTGCACGGCGTTGATGTCGGCCACGTCGCGGCCGATCTGCCCGGCCAGGGCATCGAGACTGCTCTGGTCGTCCTGCTCGCAGGCAATCGCCAGCGCCAGATAGGGTGCATACGGCCCGCGTTGCGAGACGATGGCCTCGGTGATTTCGGCGGGCAGGCTGATCTGCTTCAACAGCTGCTCCATCGGCATGCGCATCACCACGTCGAGCAGCGAAAACAGCCCGGCGACGAAAATCTCATCGCGTGCCTTGGCAAACAGCGCCCGTCCTGCCAGCTGCTCGGCCACCCGGCCGCGCACCAGGGCATTCTCCAGCACCGCCTGATCGAGTTCCTGGGTCTGGCCGCCGGTAAACAGGATCAGCGTCAGCCAGCGATAGAGCTTGTCCTGCCCCATCACCATCAGCGCCTGCTCGATGCCGCCGATTTTGCTCATCAAGCCCATGCCGGGGGAGTTGACGTAGCGCAGCAGACGCACCGACAACGCCGGATCCTGGCGGAAGTGCCCGGCCAGTTCAGGCTGCTCGGCACCGGTGCGCACCCGGTTCATCAGGTCCAGCACCTTGGCGCGGGACGGCCCCACAACCGGGGTGTCGAGCGTTTCGCGGCGGGTGATGAAAGGCCCCATGAACAGGGCGAACTGCAGCTTGTGACACATGTGGAACGCTTCCAGCGTTTGCACCTCGGTCGCCACAAAGCGTTTTCCGGCCGCCACCTTGGACACCGCCGCCATTTGCGCGGTGATGGCGGGAATGTCCTCGCTGCCGACGTCCATCAGCACATAATCCGCAAGCTGCAGCAGCGCATGCCGCCCAGGCCCCACCGCCATGTCGGCATGCAGGGCGAAACCGAATCCACGCGCCTTCAGCTCACCCAGCCGGGCAAGCAGGGAATCGTCGATCGGGGTCTGGCTGTCGAGCTTCAGAACCCACACCGTGCCGGCAGCGGGCCAGGTATCGATCAGCGGAAGCGACAGGCTGGCCGGCACAACCGGCACAAATGCCAGGCGTTGCCCCAGCAGGCGCGCGATATCCATGCGCTGCAGGTTGCCGAGCAGGGTTTCGTCGTAGAGCCGCTGCATGTCGGGCAGAGCCATATCGCGCTGGTCATCCGGCGCGCGGCGCAACATGAACGTGTAAGCCGCCACCTTCTGGTCGCGGCCCAGCATGGCCTCGCGACGCATCACCGAAGGCGCTTTGGCCGCCGGCCTGGCTGCCGGCTCCAGTGCGGACGGCACGGCACCCGGCGGCGTTGCATTATCCCGGCCCCCCGACCACATTCCGACAAGACGATTCAGCACACTTCATTCCTCCACGACAAACCTGGGCGCATCAGCATAATTATCGGCAGCGCTGCGCAGGACTGAAGCCCGTTCGCGCAAATCTTGCCGGCCGCTTTACAGCGGGCGCTTGATCGAGACGATGCCGCGCACCATGCCGGGGGCATAGCCCGTGGCCTTGTCGAGCGGGTAATCTGCGGCAAGGCGCGCTTTCACGCCAGCGGGAATCGCGGCCGGATCGCCGTGGCATGTCAGGCACAACGGCAGCACCGGCAGCGCCTTGGCGTAGCGGAACTGCTTGCCGGTCGGCGTGCCGACGATTTGCCAGGTGTCGAGCGTCTCGGGCTTTTCCCCCGCGGCCAGCCGTTTTTCCAGCCCGGCCTGGGCTTCGGCCTCCCACGCGTCGGGCACGGCGGCCGGATTGCGGTTTTTCGGACTGACGCGCGTGATCTGCAGGCCGGACTGTTTCGATACCTCGGCGGCGATCTGCGGCGCACGCTCCTTGCATACGCCGATCGCCCCTTCTGCGCCCTTTTCGCCGATCGCCGTTTTCAGTTCGCCGCCGAGCTTTTGCGTCAGCGCGGCGGCGGCCTTACGCGCGTCCGCCGCCATGGCGGCCTGTTCTTCGGCGCTGGGGCCGCTGGCACAACCGGCAAGCAGCACGGGCACAAGGGCGATCAGGGCAGGGGCTTTCATCGGGGTTCTCCGGAGAATGAACAGGTGCGGGAATTCTAACAACGCCCCGCTATTATGCTAGTGACCACGGGCAGCCCGGTTTCAGCAACACTTGCGGAGTCCAGAATTGACCAAGCACCTCTATCAATATTTTTTTCGCGGTCTGATCACCGCCCTGCCGCTCGGGCTGACCGTCTACCTGCTTTATGTTTTCCTGCGCTGGACCGAGACGCTGGCCATGCAATTGATCCGGCCCTTCATCGGTGAATTCTACGTGCCGGGGATGGGCTTGCTGCTGGGTATCTGCGGTATTTTCCTGCTCGGCTTTCTGGTGTCGCAACGCGGCGCGGGCAGGCTGCTGTCGCTGGTGGAACTGCCCTTCACCAACCTGCCGGTGGTCAAGAGCATTTATTCTTCGCTGAAGGATTTTGCCGATTATTTTTCACCCCGCCGCAGCCAGGCCAACCAGCAAATGGTGGTGGCGCTCAGGATACCGGGGCAGGATCTTGAGTTGGTGGGGCTGCTCACGCGCCAGCGCGTAGACGATCTGCCTGGCGGTTTCCTGCAGGGCGACCGCGTGGCGGTTTATCTGCCGATGGGTTACATGATCGGCGGCTACACGGTTTTCGTGCCGCGCGGCTGGGTGCAGCCGATCGACATGCCGGTGGAAGAGGCGATGCGCGCATCGCTGTTTGCCTGGATGAGCGCGGGCGGAAGCGGCGCTTCGCCCGGCCAGGCCCGGCCATGACCCCCGGGACGGCCAGGCGCGCCGGCAGTTGATGTAGAGTCCGGTTCCATGCAGATCGAATGCTACGCCCAGCGCCTGCTCAACCCGTTTCGCGGGGCAGTGCACGTCATTCGCTACCGCTCGGCCGAGGCGGTCACCACCGACGGCATCGAGTGGGACATCTATGTCGCCAACGATGCGCTGCTCGACGGCCTGGGGCGTGCCGGACGGCGGGCGCAGATCTCCGACATCCGTTACGGCCACTGGTCGGCGGAAACGGGGCTGAAGCGCGGGCCGCTGTACCCGTCGGACGATTTCAGGCGGCTCGAAGACATGGGCGCGGTGGTCTACGAGTACCTGCTCAAGGCGCACCGCGCGGTGCCGTTCGCCTTCCGCGATCAATTCGAGCTCTGGCTGCTCGACCGCCACGACCAGCCGCTGGCGCTGCTGCACAGCGTGTGCACCGACAGCGAAACCGACACCAGGCCGCCGCTCGACTGGCGCGCCGGCATGGCTGCGCAGGAACATTTCCGGAGCGCGGCGATTGCCGGTCTCGACGAATCCGCCGGCGGCTACCTGACGCATTATGTGAACAGTCTCGCCAGCGGCGTGGCACAGTGGTTCCGCCGCTCGGACGACGGTGCCGGGCTGGGGCTGCACACGCTGCCGGGCGGCAGCGTCCTGCACGGACGCGTGCTGGAGGCCGACGCCTTCCCGCCGCTATTCATCGCCACCGCCGGCATGGATGCCGCCCACGCCCGGCTGGTGCACGACTACCATGCCTGGCAGGCGCCCTGGATGCTGTTGCTGCCGCACCTCGATGCCGCCGCCCGCGGCGCGCTCGAGGCCAGCGCCTGCCGCCAGGCCGAACTGCTCGAAAAGCACTGCCGCCTGTATCCCGCCGTCATCGACCGCCCCACCTTGCAGGCCGCGCGCGTGGAAGCGGCCCTGGTGCGCGGCCTGCCGCGCACCAGCCGGCAGGACGATGCGCTGTCGCTGTTCTACGGCGAACTCGGCGTCAGCGAAGGCGAATAATCAGGCGCTGGCGCCGCATGCTGCGTCACATCCGCACCGGCTCGAAGGTTGCATCCAGATTCTGGTCGTCGCAGTAGTCCAGAAAATCGCCGCGCAGGGTGGCGATGTGGGCGTCGGCGGGAATGCCCAGCGTCATGTGGACGGCGAACATCGGCGCACCGGTGTGCGGGGCGGGGTAGGTTTCGGTGTCGAGCGCTTCGATGTTGATGTGCAGCCGCGCGAAGAAGTTGGCGAGGCTGTTGACGATGCCGGGCTGGTCGAGCGCGGCGACTTCGACGGTGTAGGGAATCAGCGGCTTGTCGGCTCGCGTGGGGCGAGTGCGCTGCTGGGTGAGCGAGAGGCCCAGCTCTTCGGCGACGGCGGGAAGCCGCGCTTCCAGCTTGGCCAGCGCGTCCCAGCTGCCCGAAACGCGCATAAGCAGCGCGAAGCGCCCGCCCAGCGCGGCCATCCGCGATTCCTCTATGTTGCAGCCGCTGTCCGAAATGCGGCGGGTGAAGCCTTCCACCAGGCCAATTTTGTCTTCCCCGCTGGCGGTGATGACGAGTGATTCGGTGTCGTTGGACATTAGATGAGCTCCCGGTCGGACAATTCTTTTTTGATATACGCGTAGATGATCGGCGCGGCGATCACGCCCTGCACGCCGAAGGCCGCCTCCATCACCAGCATGGCGATCAGCAGTTCCCACGCGCGCGCCTGGATCTGCCCGCCGATGATACGGGCATTCACGAAATATTCGAGCTTGTGGATGATGACCAGAAACGCCAGCGAAGCCGCCGCAACGTGCAACGAATGCGACAGCGAAATGACGACGATGACCGTATTGGAAATGAGGTTGCCCAGCACCGGCAGCAGGCCGACGATGAAGGTGACGACGATCATGGTCTTGGTGAAGGGCAGGTGTACCCCGAACGCCGGCAGCACCAGCAGCAGGTAAGCCGCGGTCAGCAGCGCGTTGAGCGCCGAGATGCGCGTCTGCGCAAACACCACCCGGCGGAAAGCCTCGCCCAGGCGGTTCACCCGTTCGCACATGGCTTGCGCCAGCGGTGCCAGCGCCTGATGCGGACGCGCCTCGCGCAGCGCCACGAAGCTGCCGATGATCAGGCCGATGATGAAGTGCAGCAGCCCGCGCCCGGCGTCGCCGCTGAGCTTGCGAATATCCTGCGCATGGGTGCGCAGCCATTCGACCAGCCCCGCGCGGATCACCGACTCGTCGCCCTGCGGCAGCCACTCGGCCGCCCACAGCGGCAGCAGTTCGCGCGAATTTTCGATGATCTCGGCCATTTTCGTCAGCAGTCCGGCCAGCCCGCCTTCGGTGCGCAGATACAGGATCGCGCCCGCCGTCAATCCGCCCAGCGCGCCCAGCACGGTCAGGGTGATGAGCGACACCACCAGCACCTTGGCCCAGATGTGGTCGAGGCGGCCGATGACAAAACGCGGCGCCAGCAGGTGTACCAGTTGCGCCACCAGCAGGCCGGCCAGCAGCGCAGGCAGCAAGTGCAGCTGCAGGACGAGCAGCAGCCCGGCTGCCATCATCAGCCAGGCTGCGAGCTGGTAGCGGGTGGCGGCGAAAGGGGCGGGGACGGCGGTCATGGCCGCCACATTGCCAACAAAGGCCTCGCGCGGCAAGGGTTTTGCGCTGCCGCCCGGGTTCTCAGGCGTCGCCCCGATAGCCCAGCGCCGCGCCGCTCTGCTCCGCCGCCTGCTTGAGGGCCTCGGCCCAGCCCGGCTTGTGGCGGTCGGCCGGCGCCGAAATCGACAGCCCGGCAACCAGCTTGCCGTCCGCATCGCGCACCGGCGCGCCGATGCAGGCAACGCCCAGTTCGGCTTCCTCGCGGTCGTGGGCCAACTGCTCGCGGCGTATGGTTTCGAGTTCGGCGGCGAGGCGCTCCAGCGTGGTCAGCGTGTTCGGCGTGTAGGCCGGCAGGCTGGTGCGCTCGGCGTAGCCCATCACGCCGCTGGCGCTGTCCTCGGCGAGGAAGATCTTGCCGACGGCGGTGACGTGCAGCGGTGCGTGCGCGCCGACCACCTGTACCACCTGGATCAGCGTCTGTCCGCCCGACACGCGTTCGACGTAGACCGCCTCGTCGCCGCGCCGCACGATCAGGTTGACCGTCTCGCCGGTCAGCTCGGCCAATTGCTGCATGAACGGCATCGCCACCTGCCTAATATTCAAACGGGAACGCAAGCGATTCCCCACTTCGAGCCAGCGCACGCCGAGGTCGTATTCGCCGGCACCGGTTTTCTCGACCAGGCCATGCGCCAGCAGCGCGCCGAGGATGCGGTGCGCGCTGGCGGTGTGCAGGCCGGCCTGTTCCGCCAGGCGGGTCAGACTGACCGGACCCGGTGCGCGGGAAAGGATGCCGACCAGCGCCATGGCGCGGTCGAGCACTTGTATGGAAGAGCTTGTGTTTTTCATAAGGTGAAAATTTATCACGCATAGTGAAAGTTCACGCAATTTACTGCTTCAATATGGCCATAGTTTCACATGACGCGAAACATTTTCATATTGTGAAAGAACACACCATGAGCGCCCAGATGCAGTCCATCCCCGAAACCCTGCCCGCCTTCTGCGAGGGCATCCAGTATTTCGCCGACAGCTTCCCCGAGATCGACCGCCTGGGCGCCGCGCCGCTGCTCGGCCCCGGCCGGCCCGCGCTGCCCGACGCCACCAGCGAGGCATCGGTCTACCAGACCCTGCTCGCCGCCGACGCGCTGCGCTACCTGACGCTGCAGGTCACCGGCAGCAAGTCGTCCGGCCACCCCGGCGGCTTCGCTTCCAGCGCCGACGCCGTCGCCGCGCTGCACCTGCTCGGCCACCGCAACATGGTGACCGAGGTCGGGCACCACGCGCCCGGCTTCTATTCGGCGATGTTCCTCGACACCTCGCTGGAAGACATGGGCATCCACAGCGTGGCCGAGATGCGCACGCGCTTCCGCGAGCGCCACGGCCTCTTGGGCCATCTTTCCGGCGCGATCCCCGGCCTGCTGGCCCCCGCCGGCCCCCTGGGCCAGGGCCAGCATTTCGCGTTGGCGGGCGCTTACTTGCACCGCGACAAGCTATTCCCGGTCACCATCGGCGACGGCGGGCTGGGCGAGCCCTACATCATGAGCGCGTTCCAGCACTTCGCCACCGCCTACCCCGACGTCACCAACTATCTGCCGGTGCTGGTGTGGAACGGCTATTCGCAGGAGCACCACAGCATGGTGTCGCTGTGGGACAACGGCCGCATGGCCGCCTACTGGCGTGCCCACGGCTTCGACGAAGTGCACCTGGTCGACGCCCGCGAGTTCGCCGGCACCCCCGACGCACCCGTCTATGCCGACTCCACGACCTTCGGCTTCGCCGCGCGCATGGCCTTCACCGGTGCCATCCTCAAGGCCGCCGACGCCGCCGCGAAGAGCGCGCTGTCCGGTCGCCGCGCCTGCCTCATCGTCAAGCAGCTGAAGGGCGCGGGCGTGCACGCCACCGGCGCCAAGTCGCACAACCTCTACGCCCACCATACGCTCGACTCCGACGACGTGAAATCCGGCCTGCAGCGCCGTGCGCTGCCGATCCAGGCGTGGAAGGTGACCCGCGAGAATTTCCGCCACGCCGGCGGCGGTCCGGCCGCGAAGGTCGCGGTGACCGAGAGCGTGCGCGAGCTGCCCAGCCTCGACGGCCTGCCGCTCACCGAATTCGCGGTCGGCGAAAACCACATCCCCACTACCGCCTTCGGCCACATGGTCGGCGAGGTCGGCCGCCGCGACCCGCTGTTCGTCGTCACCAACGCCGACGGCAACGAGGCCTCGGGCATGGCCAACATCAACAAGGCGCTGACGATCCGCCACCCGACCGCCGACGACCTGTATTTCCAGGGGCCGTCCGGCCAGGTCTACGAGCCGCTCAACGAGGACGCCTGCGCCGGCCTCGCGGTGGGCGTGTCGCTGTTCGGCGGGCGCAGCCTGTGGTGCAGCTACGAGTCCTTCGCCATCAACGGCCTGCCGATCTGGCAGACGGTGACGCAGGCGATGGCCGAGCTGCGCCGCGCCACCCCCGCCACGGTGTGCCTGTTCACCGCCGGCGCGCTCGAGCAGGGCCGCAACGGCTGGACCCACCAGCGCCCGGAAATCGAGAGCTACTTCGCGGCGATGATGCGCAACGGCAACGTCTACCCGCTGTTCCCGGTCGACGCCAACATGATCCAGGCGAGCTACGACTGGGCCTTGCGCCAGCACAACAAGGGCATCGTCATCACCGCGTCGAAGTCGCCGCTGCCGGTGCACGCGACGCTGGCGCAGAGCCGCCAGGCGATCGAGGACGGCGCGATGGTCCTGAAGGAGACGAAGGGCTCGCACACCGTGGTGTTCGCCGTGACCGGCGACATGGTGCTGCAGCCGGTGTTCGCCGCCGCCGAGAAGCTGGCGGAATCCGGCATCGGCTCGCGCATCGTCGCGGTGGTCAACCCGCGCCGCCTGTACCGCCCGGGCGACGTGCTGTGGGACAGCGTGTCCGAGCCCGACGGCCGCTTCATGGGCGACGAGCCCTTCCGCGCGATGTTCCACGGCGACGTGCTGATCGGCGTCACCGGCGGTCCGTCGGCACCGCTGGAGCCGGTGCTGCTGCGCAGCCAGGCCTCGCAGCGCGATGTGTTCTGCTGGAAGCGCGGCGAAACCACCGCCAGCCCGCAGCAGCTGTTCGATTTCAACGGCATGAACGCGCAGGCGATGCACGCGCGCGCGCTGGCGATGCTGGAGCGCGCCGCGGTCTGAGACGTCAACGCGAATGCGCTGCGGCGCATTCGCGTCCATGAAAGGTTTTGACCATGAACCCGAAAATCATCGTTCTCGACGACGATCCCACCGGCTCGCAGACGGTGCATTCCTGCCTGCTCTTGACGCGCTGGGACGTCGCCACGCTGAAGACAGCGCTGGCCGACGCCGCGCCGCTGTTCTTCGTGCTAACCAACACGCGCGGCATGGACGCCGCGCGCGCCGCTGAGGTCACGCGCGAGGTGTGCGGCAACCTCAAGGCCGCGCTGGCCGATTACGCCGGCCCGGTGCTGTTCGTGTCGCGCTCGGACTCGACCCTGCGCGGCCACTATCCGGTCGAGACCGACGTCATGAACGAGGTGCTCGGCCCGTTCGACGCGACGCTCTTGACCCCCGGCTTTTTCGAGGGCGGGCGCATCACGCGCGACGGCACGCACTACCTCATCGTCGACGGCACGCCGGTGCCGACGCACGAGACCGAGTTCGCGCGCGATTCGGTGTTCGGCTACACGACCGCGTTCCTGCCCGATTACGTCGCGGAGAAGACCGGCGGCCGCGTGGCGGCTGGCGATGTCGCGCGGCTGACGCTTTCCGACCTGCGCGCCGGCCGTGCCGGAGCCTGGCTCGCTTCGCTCACGCACAACGCCGTCGGCGCGGTCGACGGCGAAACGCCGGACGACTACCGCGTCTTCGCCGACGCCGTGCTGAAAGCGGCAGCCGCAGGCAAACGGCTCTTGTTCCGCAGCGCCGCCTCGCTGCTGACCGCGCTGGCGAAGCTGCCGCCGCAGCCGGTCGCCGCCGAATCCTTCGCCGCCCTGGTGCGCGACGGCCAGCCCGGCGCGGTCGTGGTCGGCTCGCACGTGGCGAAAACCACGGCACAGCTCACGCAGTTGCTGAAAGAGCGCGGCGTGATCGGCCTGCCGCTCGACGTCGCCCGCCTGCCGGATGCGCGCGCCGCGGTGGTCGAGGAGTTGGCCGCGAGCATCGCCCACGCCCATGCCCGCGGCCTCACGCCCGTCGTCTTCACCAGCCGCAGCGAACTCAAGTTCGCCGGCACCGCCGAGCGCCTGGCCTTCGGCGAAGCGGTCTCCGCAACGCTGATGGACGTGGTGCAGCGGCTGCCGGACACGCTGGGCTTTCTCATCAGCAAGGGCGGCATCACCTCCAACGACGTGCTGTCGACCGGGCTCGCACTCACCGCGTCGCGCGTGCTGGGGCAGATCCTGCCCGGCGTCACGGTGGTGCAGACGCCGCCGTGGCATCGGCTGCCGACCCTGCCGGTGGTGATCTTCCCCGGCAACGTCGGCGGCGACGCCGCGCTGGCGGAGGCCTACCGGCGGCTGGCGCCCTCGCGCGCGCAGGCGAGCCCGGCTAAACTCGCAGCCTGACCGCTTCCGTTTTGGCCATGATCAGTCCCGTCTTTCTCTCCCAACTGCGCAGCCTGCTGCCGGCCCATTGCGTGCTCAACGAGCGCGAGGATCTGCTGCCCTTCGAGAGCGACGGCCTTGCCGCCTACCGCAACGTCCCCGACGTGGTGGCGCTGCCGGAGAACGAGGCGCAGGTGGCGGCGGTGCTGCGGCTGTGCCATGCAAACAGGGTCGCGGTGGTGGCGCGCGGCGCCGGCACCGGCCTGGCCGCCGGCGCCCTTCCGGTCGACGGCGCGGTGCTGCTGGTGCTGGCCAAGCTCAACCGCATCAAGGCGATCGACCCGCTCGCCCGCACCGCGGTGGTGGAGCCCGGCGTGCGCAACCTCGCGATCTCGGAAGCCGCCGCGCCACACAATCTTTATTACGCGCCCGACCCCTCGTCGCAGATCGCCTGCTCGATCGGCGGCAACGTGGCCGAGAACTCCGGCGGCGTGCACTGCCTGAAATACGGCCTCACGGTGCACAACATCCAGAAGCTGCGCGCCTGGACCGTAGACGGCCAGCTGCTGGAAATCGGCAGCGACGCGCTCGATGCGCCCGGCTACGACCTGCTGGCGCTGCTCACCGGATCGGAAGGCATGCTGGCGGTGATCACCGAAGTCACCGTCAAGCTGCTGCCGCGGCCCGAACGCGCGCAGGTGGTGCTGGCGGCGTTCGACGACGTGGCGAAAGCCGGCGCGGCGGTCGGCAACATCATCGCCGCCGGGGTGATCCCGGCCGGGCTGGAAATGATGGACCGCCTCGCCATCCAGGCCGCCGAGGCCTTCGTCCACGCCGGCTATCCGCTCGATTGCGAGGCGCTGCTGCTGTGCGAGGTCGACGGCGTCAACGAGGAAGTGTCGGCCGACATCTACACCGTGCGCCAGGTGCTCGAAGCCTCGGGCGCGACCGAGATCCGCACCGCCGACAGCGAGGAACAGCGGCTGAAATTCTGGGCCGGGCGCAAGGCGGCCTTCCCCGCCGTCGGGCGGCTGGCACCCGACTACTACTGCATGGACGGCACCATCCCGCGCGCCCAGCTGCCGCATGTGTTGAAGCGCATCAGCGAGATGGGCGCGGAATTCGGTCTCGCCGTGGCCAACGTGTTCCACGCCGGCGACGGCAACCTGCATCCGCTGATCCTGTTCGACGCCAACCAGCCCGGCGAGCTCGAAAAAGCCGAAGCCTTCGGCGGCAAGATCCTCGAACTGTGCGTCGAAGTCGGCGGCACCATCACCGGCGAACACGGCGTCGGGCTCGAGAAGATCAAGCAGATGTGCGCGCAGTTCGCCACCCCCGAGCTGGCCCGCTTCCACGAGGTGAAGGCGGCGTTCGACCCCGCCAAACTGCTCAACCCCGGCAAGGCCGTGCCCGAACTGCACCGCTGCGCCGAGTGGGGCGCGATGCACGTCCACGGCGGGCAACTGGCGCATCCGGAATTGCCGAGGTTTTGATGTTGACCGAATTCCTTGACCGCATTCGCTCGGCCCATGCGGCGAATACGCCGCTCGTCATACAAGGCGGCGGCAGCAAGACCTTCTACGGCAATGCCGATGAAGGGGAAGTCCTGAGCACCCGCGCGCTCACCGGCGTGGTCGACTACCAGCCGAAGGAGCTGGTGCTGACCGCCCGCGCCGGCACCCCGCTCGCCGAGATCGAGGCGCTGCTCGCCGAACAGAACCAGATGCTGGCGTTCGAGCCGCCGCACTTCGGCGATGCGGCCACGCTCGGCGGCAGCATCGCCGCCGGCCTGTCCGGCCCGCGCCGGCCCTACGCCGGTGCGGCGCGCGACTTCGTGCTCGGCGTGCGCCTGATCGACGGCACCGGCCAGCCGCTGCGCTTCGGCGGCCAGGTGATCAAGAACGTCGCCGGCTACGACGTGTCGCGCCTGATGGTCGGCGCACTCGGCACGCTCGGCCTGATCACCGAAGTCTCGCTCAAGGTGCTGCCGCAGCCGGCGCTGGAAACCACGCTGCAGTTCGAACTCGACGAAGCCGCCGCGATCGGGAGAATGAACCAGTGGGCGGGGCAGCCGCTGCCGCTGTCGGCAAGCTCGTGGCACGCCGGCCTGCTGACGCTGCGGCTGTCGGGCGCGGCATCCGCGGTGCGCGCCGCGCAGGCGAGGCTCGGCGGCGAACCGCTGCAGGACGCCGGCGCGTTCTGGCAGCGCCTGCGCGACCAGGCCACGCCCTTCTTCGACAAGCGCCCGCTGTGGCGGCTGGCGGTGAAATCCACCACGCCGCCGCTGAAGCTGGGCGAGGCGCAATGGATCGAGTGGGGCGGCGCGGTGCGCTGGCTGGCGTCCGAGCTGCCCGCCGCGGCGCTGCGCGAGGCCGCCGGGCAAGCGGGCGGCCACGCCACCTTGTTCCGCGGCAAGGCGCCGGCCGACGGCGCCTTCGCCCCGCTCGCCCCGGCGCTGGCGACGCTGCACCGCAGCCTCAAGCAACGCTTCGATCCGCGGGGCATCCTCAACCGCGGCCGGCTCTACCCCGACTTCTGACATGCAGACCCAGATCGCCGATTCCTACCGCAACACCCCCGAGGGCGAGGTCGCCGAGCGCATCCTGCGCAGCTGCGTGCATTGCGGCTTCTGCCTCGCCACCTGTCCCACCTACCAGGTGCTCGGCAACGAACTCGATTCGCCGCGCGGCCGCATCTACCTGATGAAGCAGGTGCTCGAAGGCGCGACGCCGACGGCCAAGACCCAGCTGCATCTGGACCGCTGCCTGACCTGCCGCAACTGCGAGACCACCTGCCCGTCGGGCGTCGAATACGGCAAGCTGCTCGACATCGGCCGCCACATCGTCGAGGAGAAAGTCGGCCGCAGTCCCCTCGCAAGCGCCACGCGCGCGGCTCTGAGGGGCGGCCTCGGCACCCCGCTGCTGTTCAACGGCGCGCTCAAGCTCGGGCAGAGCGTGCGCGGCCTCATGCCGGATTTCCTGAAGGCGCGGGTGCCGCCCGCCGAGCACGCCGGCGCATGGCCCGCGCCGCGCCATCAACGCCGCATGCTGGTCTTGCAGGGCTGCGTGCAGCCCGGCCTCAAGCCCAACATCAACGCCGCCGCCGCGCGCGTGCTCGACCGCATCGGCATCTCGCTCGTCGCCGCGGACGAGGCCGGCTGCTGCGGCGCGCTGGCGCATCATCTGAACGACCGCGACGATGGCCTTGCCGCCGCACGCCGCAACATCGACGCCTGGATTCCGCATCTCGACGCCAGGGTGGAGGCGATCGTGATGACCGCCTCCGGCTGCGGCGCGATGGTCAAGGACTACGGCTGGCTGCTGCGCGACGACGCTGCCTATGCGGACAAGGCCGCGCGGGTTTCCGCCGCGACAAAAGACATTTCCGAAATCCTCGTTGGCGAAGCGGCCGCGCTGAAACCCCTCGCGCCTCGCGCCTCGCCCCCCACCCAGAAACGCATCGCCTACCATCCGCCCTGCACCCTGCAGCACGGGCAGAAGCTCACAGGCGGCGTCGAAGCGCTGCTCGCCAACGCCGGCTTCGAGCTCACGCCGGTGGCGGAAAAACACCTGTGCTGCGGCTCGGCCGGCACCTATTCGATCCTGCAGCCCGAGATCGCCAACCAGCTCAAGGCGCGCAAGCTCGGCCACCTGCAGGCCGGCGCACCAGAGTTGATCGTCACCGCCAACATCGGCTGCCTCACCCATCTGCAATCGGGCAGCCCGGTCCCGGTGCGGCACTGGGTGGAACTTCTGGACGAGGCGCTGGCCGCACCCTGAATACCCTCAAGGAGATGCGCCATGATTTTCAAGCAACTGTTCGAGCCCGTTTCCAGCACCTACACCTACCTCATCGGTTGCGGGGAAACCGGCCAGGCGCTGCTGATCGATCCGGTGCTGCCGACCTGGGAACGCGACCTCGGCGAGGTCGATAAGCTCGGCCTCAAGCTCGCGTTCACGGTGGAGACGCACATCCACGCCGACCACATCACCTCGGCGAAGAAGCTGAAGGAAGTCGCCGGCAGCCGCATCGCCGGCCCCGCGCTCGATGCGCTGCCGTGCACCGACATCGGCATCGTCGACGGCACGCCGTTCAGAATGGGCTCGGTCGAGTTGACGCCGATCCACACCCCCGGCCATACCAACAATCACTTCGCCTACGCCCACGCCGGCCGGCTCTACACCGGCGACGCGCTGCTGATCGAAGGCTGCGGGCGCACCGACTTCCAGAGCGGCGATGCGGCCGCGCTGTACCGCTCGGTGCGCGGCAAGCTGTTTGCCTACGACGACGACACCCTGGTCTATCCGGCGCACGACTACGAGCAGCGCCGCATCAGCACCATCGGCCAGGAAAAGGCGCGCAATCCGCGCCTCGGCGGCGAACGCACGCTGGAGGATTTCGTCGCGCTGATGAACGGACTGCAGCTCGCCTACCCCAGGTTCATCGACTACGCCGTGCCCGGCAACCGCGACTGCGGCACCTGTCCGCCCGGCGTGCCGGAACATTTGCAGCAGTATTGCGCGCAGATCGCAGAGAGCCGGCAAGGCTAGCCGGGCGGGAGATCGTCGGGCTGGTTGAAATTGGCGAACCCGGCGGGGTCGAAGCGCACCGTCGTCGAGGCCAGTCCCGCCTGCCAGTGGCGCACCGCGCGTTCGCCGCGCGCGAGAAACGCGGCCAGATTCCCGCCCTGATCGGTGCGCACGATGAAACAGGTGTGGTGCACGCGCGCGCCGTCTTCCGCCACCGCCAGCGGCACGCTTTCCAGCTGCGCCGCGCCCAGCAGGCGGATCACCAGATCGGCGGGCAGATGCGGCGTGTCGCACGGCACCACGACCAGCCAGTCCGCCTCCACCGTCTGCAGCGCCGCCAGCGCGCCCGCCAGCGGGCCGGGAAAGCCGGGCAGGGGATCGGCCAGCACGCGGCGGCCGTAAGCCGCGTAGCGCTCGGCATTGCGGTTGGCGCTGATGACGATTTCCCCAACCTGCGGCGCCAGCGCGGCGAGCGCCCATTCGATCAGCGGCCGCCCCCGGTATTCGATCAGCCCCTTGTCAGCCCCGCCCATGCGGCGGCCTTGCCCCCCCGCCAGGATGACGGCGGCCACGCGCGCCGTTGCCGGTCCGCTAGCGGCGGACATACAGATGGAAGCGGTCCGAACGGTCGCCCGGGCGGGCGCCTTCCCATTGCTTGACCCAGCCGCCCGGTATATGCGGCCCGGCCTCGCGGCGCCGGGTTTCCACCAGCAGCCAGCCGCAGCCGATATCGGCCGGGGCGAGCAGGCGCCCGCTGTGATAGGCAAGCAGCAGACGTTGCTGGCTGCGCACCTGGTAGGTCTGGATGCAGGCGGTTTGCGGCACCCGCGCCGCCAGCGCTTCGCCCACGCTGGCATAGCTCAGGCGGCGGTCGAGCGGCGTCAGAAACAAGGCCATCAGCAGTGTCCAAATGAAGGTCATGCCGGCTGTCCACGCCAGCATGGGCCGCAGCGGCGAACGCCGGAGGCGCGCCAGAAAGACGATCCAGGCCAGGGTGACGGCGATGCCCAGCGCCAGCGCCCACGGACGCAGCCCGCCGACCTGGGTCATCCCCAGCTTGCCTAGCCGCACGGCCAGCCGCGCCGGGCTGCCGAGATCGTGCGCGCTCCAGTAGGTCCAGAACAGCAGTCCGATAAAGCCGAACAGCATGACCGCAAACCACAGCAGGGCGTTGGCCGCGCCACGCCGCAGCGTGAACAGTCCGGCGCCGCCCAATAGCGCCAGCGGCAACAGCAGGATGAGGCCCTGCTCCTCGCCGGGTTCGGCCGCCAGAGCGTATAGGCCGAGCAGGCCCGCCAGCGCCCCGAGCGGCAGCGCCATGCCAGGCGTGCGCCATTGCCGCCGTCCCCGATATACCGCCCACGCCGCCAGCGGCCATGCCGGCCAGGCGTACCAGCCGAGGATGCCGGGGTAATAGCCGGGCTGCAGGCCGTCGCCGCCCAGCCAGCGTTGCAGATCGAATGCGCGCATCAACGGAATATGCTGGGTTGCCAGAAACGCCAGCCATGCTGCGCCGAACAGCAGCGCACCGCCCACGCCCCAGGCCAGCGAACGCCGCGCCGCCGGACTGCGGTAGGCCACCAGCAACAGCGGCAACAACGCCGCCAGCAACAGAAACAGCAAGGCTTCCGCCGCGCCGCCGGCAAGCAGCATCAGCGCCGCGCCGCCCCCCAGCATCCAGCCGCTGCGAGCACCCTGCGGCAGGCTGGCGATGCCGTACAACATCGCGGCAGCGGCGGCAAACTGGGCGGTATAGGCATTGAGTTCGTGGCCGCGCACCAGCAGGCCCACGCAACCCAGCAGGGTGAGCACCGCGGCCCAGCCCGCCTCGGCGCCGTAGAGCACGCGCGCCGTGCGCGCCACAAAAAACAGCGCCAGCGCGATGAACAGGCCCGAAGCCAGGCGGGCGCCATCGGCCAAAGCCAGGACGGGCGAAGTGAGCCAGGCGGTGGCGGCAGCGACCCAGTAATACAGGGGCGGCGTAGCCGAGGCGGCCTGGGGCGCAATCCCGTTTTGCAGCAGCAGCCACAACTGGGCGAAATGATCGCCGTCGCCGCCTTTCCACGGCGCGTGCCCCACCAGCCCCGGCACCAGCCAGGCCGCACACAGCAGCCACAACCCGAGCTGCGGGAGGGTCGCTGCACAGCAGCGGGGCACCCACCGGCGTGCTCCTTGCGGGTGGAGCGGCGTGATCAGGCGCTTATTGAACAATTTTGAGGAGCTGCCCCCGCTCGGGCTCGCCGCCGGGGTAGAGATCGTTCAGCAGGCGCAGCTGGCTTTCGGCATCGCCTTCCAATGGCGACTGCCGCGCCAGCGCGGCCATCGTGGTGCCGGGTTGCGCAGTCAGCAGGCGCAGCACATGGGGGCGCGCCGCCTGCCGTTCCGCCGCGCCGAGTGCGTGGAAGCTGTTGATCGCCGCGCGCAGGGCGCTGCGCTCGCGCTCGTACGCGGGCTTGTCCTTGGCCATGCCGGCGATCAGGTACTGCGTGCCGTTGAACACCACGGCTGCCACCACCACCGGTTTGCCCTGCTGCGCGCCCGCCGCGAATGCGGCCGGGTGGCCGCCAAGATTGCCGCTGTCGTAGCGTGCGCCGGCATCCAGCTTGAGCCCTTTCTGCAGCGTCTCCAGCGGTTTGTCGCTTTTCGGCCCCTGCTGCAGCTCGACCAGCGCGTCGCCCTGGGGATTCGTCGCCACCACCCGGTCGGGGCGATTGCGTACCTGCCAGCCAGGCGGAAACTGCAGCGCCAGCCCGAGCTTTTCATGCAGCAGGGCATTGTTGCGGATCACGCCCTGGTCGGGGCTGTCGCCAAAATACACGCCGGCCATTTTCTGCAGGAAATCGTCGCGGCCGTCGCGCGGATTGGCGACGCTGTACTTGCCGGCCTCGCCCACCACCTGCTTGAGGCGCGCATCGTTGCTCGGGTGGGTGTCGAAAGTGCCGTGATAGGTGCGCGGCTGGCGGCCGCCGCGCTTGGCCTGTTCGGCGGCAAACAGCTCCTGGTTTTTCAGCACGCCGATGACCTCGATCATTGCCTGCGGGTTGTAGCCGCTCCGGGCCAGGTATTCGGCGCCGAGGCGGTCGGATTCCAGTTCGTGCTCGCGCCCGTAGCCGGCGGTCCAGGCCTGCGCCAGCGTTTGCAGCAGCGATGCGCCCGCCTGGCTGTTCATCCCCGGCACCAGAATCGAGCCCAGCACCGCGCCCAGTCCTGCCGCGGTGGACGCACTTTGCTGGCGCACCCCGTGGCGCGCGGTGACATGGCCGATTTCATGCCCCACCACCCCGGCCAGTTCGGCCTCGGAATTCAGATAGGCCATGATGCCGCGGGTGATGTAGACATAGCCGCCGGGCAGGGCGAAGGCGTTGACGTCGGGGCTGTCGACCACGGTGAAATGCCATGGCAGGTTCGGCCGATGGCTCTGTTTCGCCAGCCGCTGGCCGACCTCGTTGACGTAGGCCTGCAGCGCCGGATTGTCCAGCGCCGCGTATTCCTTCAATACATCCTGGTGCGCCTGCGCACCCATCTGGATTTCCTGCTGCTCGGACATCAGCACGAAATCCTTGCCGCCCGTCACCGGATTCTGCGCACAGTGCGTCAGCGCCAGCGCGCCGAGAACGGCCATTGCAATGCGGCGGAAAGCTCGGGGGGTCACGTCTGCCTCGTCCTGGTCGGGAGTGTCCAATGATACCGTTGTGTCGCCGCCAAAACGCAAAAAGCGGCCGAAGCCGCTTTGAGTCGCATCACGCAAGCGCCGTGCAGAGCGGCTTACTTCATGCCGTAGCGCTGACGGAACTTCTCGACACGGCCGGCGGTGTCGACGATCTTCTGCTTGCCGGTGTAGAACGGATGGCAGGCCGCGCAGACTTCCACGTGCAGCTTTTCCCTGCCCAGCGTGGAGCGGGTTTTGAACGTGCTGCCGCAGGAGCAGGTCACGGCGACTTCCTTGTAATCGGGGTGAATGCCGGATTTCATGGCAATTCCTTAACGGGTTGAATTCGGAGAACGCGGGATTGTAGCGGAGCAACGCGCGATGCGCAAGCCGCGCGGGTCAGCCGCGCCGCATCGAGTCGAAAAATTCGCTGTTGTTTTTGGTCGCGCGGATCTTGTCGAGCAGAAACTCCATCGCCTCCATGTCGTCCATCGGGTACAGCAGTTTGCGCAGCACCCACACCTTCTGCAGGATGTCGTGCGGCATCAGCAGTTCTTCGCGGCGGGTGCCGGAGCGGTTGACGTTGATGGCGGGGTACTGGCGCTTCTCGGCCATCTTGCGGTCGAGATGGATTTCCAGGTTGCCGGTGCCCTTGAATTCTTCGTAGATGACGTCGTCCATGCGGCTGCCGGTGTCGATCAGCGCGGTGGCGAGGATGGTCAGGCTGCCGCCTTCCTCGATGTTGCGGGCGGCGCCGAAGAAGCGCTTCGGCTTCTGCAGCGCGTTGGCGTCGACGCCGCCGGTGAGCACCTTGCCGGAAGCCGGCTGCACCGTGTTGTAGGCGCGCGCCAGCCGCGTGATCGAGTCGAGCAGGATGACCACGTCCTTCTTGTGCTCGACCAGGCGCTTGGCGCGCTCGATCACCATCTCGGCCACCTGGACGTGGCGGCTGGCGGGTTCGTCGAAGGTCGAGGCGACCACTTCGCCGCGCACGGTGCGGCTCATCTCGGTCACTTCCTCCGGACGCTCGTCGATCAGCAGCACGAACAGCACCACGTCGGGATGGTTGGAAGTGATGGCGTGGGCGATGTGCTGCAGCATCACCGTCTTGCCGGACTTCGGCGGCGCCACCAGGAGGCCGCGCTGGCCCTTGCCGATCGGGGCGACGATGTCGATGACGCGGCTGGTGATGTTCTCCTCCGCCTTGACGTCGCGTTCCAGCTTGAGCGGCTTGTCCGGATGCAGCGGGGTGAGGTTCTCGAACAGGATCTTGTTCTTGCTCGCCTCGGGTGGCTCGCCGTTGATCTTGTCGAGCTTGGTCATCGCCGAATAGCGCTCGCCGTCCTTCGGCGTGCGGATCTCGCCCTCGATCTTGTCGCCGGTATGCAGGTTGAAGCGGCGGATCTGCGACGGCGACACGTAGATGTCGTCGGTGTTGGCGAGATACGAGGTTTCCGGCGATCTCAGGAATCCGAAGCCGTCCGGTAGCACTTCCAGCACGCCGTCGCCGTAGATGCTCTCGCCGCGCTTGGCCAGCGTTTTCAGGATGGTGAAGATCAGCTCCTGCTTGCGAAAACGGTTGGCGTTGTCGATGCCGTTGGTGGCGGCGATTTCGAGGAGCTCGGTGATCGGCTTCTGCTTGAGTTCGGAAAGATGCATGGAAAGGGCCTGAGTGGGCTCGCTTGAAAGAGCCGGACGTGAAGGGGGAGAGAAGCCGGACGGCACTGCGGGAAGGCGGCGCGCGGGTGCGCCGTCCGGTAGGGTTTTAGATGTTGCTGTCGACGAAAGCGGTGAGTTGCGACTTGGACAGGGCGCCGACCTTGGTCGCCTCGACATTGCCGTTCTTGAAGATCATCAGGGTGGGGATGCCACGGATGCCGAACTTGGGCGGGGTGGCCTGGTTCTCGTCGATATTGAGCTTGCACACCTTGAGCTTGCCGGCGTATTCCTTGGCGACTTCGTCGAGGATCGGCGAGATCATCTTGCAGGGGCCGCACCAGTCCGCCCAGTAATCCACCAGCACGGGCACACCCGCCTGCAGGACTTCCTGTTCGAAGGAATCGTCGGATATGTAATGAACATGCTCGCTCATCGGTGAGGCTCCTATTTTGAAGTATGCGGTTGGCCGGACGCGGCCTGGACGGTTTGGGAAGGTGGCAATGCTGGAAAAATCGGTTTTGTGACGATATGCTACATCAAAACTGCCGCCTGCAAGCATCCGGGCATTCCTCAAATCATCAGGGTAAATACGAATGACCTACGTTGTAACCGACGCCTGCGTGAAGTGCAAATACACCGATTGTGTCGATGTCTGTCCGGTGGACTGCTTCCATGAAGGCCCCAATTTCCTCGTCATCGACCCCGAGGAATGCATCGACTGCACCCTGTGCGTGGCCGAATGCCCGGTCGAGGCCATCTATGCCGAAGACGACGTGCCGGATGACCAGCGCGCCTACATCGCGCTCAATGCCGAGCTTGCCAAGGAGTGGAAAGTCATCGTCGAACGCAAGGACCCGCTGCCCGATGCCGACGAATGGGCCGGCGTCAAGGACAAGCGCCAGTACCTGGAACGTTGAGCCGGTCAACTGCAGTTGACCGCCCGCCGGGCGGGCGCGCCCAGCCGCCGTTTTTAGATTAGCCCCGGTGGGAATCGCAACGATTCTCCTGGGCGGCGCGCCCCTGGCGCACGCCGCCGCCCGCACCCTGCTCGACCGTTACTCCGATCGCCTGCCCGATCTCTCCGGACTGACGCTGCTCGTCCCCAACCACCGCGCCGGACAGGATTTCGCCCGCGCGCTGGCGCAGGCTGCCGGCCTGCCCGCCCTGATCCCGCCGCGCATCACTCCGCTGAAAGCCTGGGCCGAAAGCGCCCTGCAGGACACACGCATGGCCGACGGCCGCGCCGAGCCGCATGCGCGGCGGCTGGCGCGGCTGCACGGCGTGCTGCGCAACATCGACTGGCTGGGCACGGTCGACCGATGGGCGCTCGCCAACGAGTTGCTGCAGCTGGCCGACGAACTTTCCGCCGCCCGCCTGGGCGCCGCCATCGGATCGCGCATCCGCGCGCTGCATGCCGATACGCTCGACCGCGAAACCGCGCTGATCGAGGCGGTATGGCAGACGCTCAACAGCGATGGCAGCGACCCGCAGGCGCACTATGCGCGCGCGCTCGACCAGCTGCTTGAGCAATGCCGGTCTGCGCCGCAGCCCGTTTACGGCTACGCGCTGGGAACGCTGACCGCCATCGAACGGCAATTTCTCGGTCGCTGTGCCGAACATGCGCCCGTCACGCTGTTCGAGCCTGCCGCCGACGCCGCCGACGGCGTGGCGTTCACGCTGCACCAGGCCTGGCAGAAAGCCGCGCCGCCGCTGCGCGAACGCGCTGCCATGCTGGCGGCCCTTCATCCCCGTTCTCCCGTGCACCCGCGCCTGACGCTGTGTCCCGCCCCGCACCTGGAAGCCGAGGCGCGCGCCGTCGCCGCCTGGGTGGCCGCCCAATTGCACGCCGGCAAGCGCGCTATCGCACTGATCGCGCTCGACCGCGAAACCGCGCGCCGGGTGCGCGCGCTGCTCGAACGCACCGACGTGCTGGTGGCCGACGAAACCGGCTGGGCGCTGTCGACCACCGCCGCCGCCGCCGTGATCGATCGCTGGCTGGAATGCGTGGCGCACGACTTCCCGCATATCGAATTGCTCGATCTGCTGAAGTCGCCCTTCCTGCTGGGCGAGTTCGCGGCGCGGCAGGACCAGGTGCTGCAGCTCGAACTCGCGCTGCGGCGGCAGGGGGTGGCGCAAGGCATGGCCGATATCCAGCGGCTGGCGCATGCGCAATTCGGCGCGCTGCCGCCCTGGCTTGCCGCATTGTTCAACGCCCGGCAAGGCTTTGCCCAAAGCCGTGCGCCGCTCGCGAGCTGGCTCGCAAGGCTGGCCGACAGCCTTGCCCGGCTTGGCGCCTGCGGCCCGCTGGATGCCGACGCCGCCGGCGCCAGCCTGCTCGCCACGCTCGAAACCCTGCGCCGCGAGCTGGCCGACGACGGCGAAAAATACGGCTTCGGCGAATGGCGGCGCTGGCTCAATCTGGCGCTGGAGTCGGCCAGCTTCATCGATGTCCGCATCGCCAGTCCCATCGTGCTGACCTCGCTGCCCGCCGCACGCGGGCGCCTGTTCGACGCGGTCGCGGTGATCGGCGCCGACGCCCGTCGCCTGCCCGCGCGCCCCGCACCCGGCCTGTTCAGCCAGGCCACGCGCGCGCAACTCGGCCTGTCCACTGCCGCCATCGAGGCCGAAGCCGCCACCGCCGACCTGATCCCGCTATTGGCCCAGGGGCCTGCGCTGTTGAGCTGGCAGGCATGGAACGACGACGAGCCCAACCCCGCCTCGCAGCTGGTCTTGCGGCTGCAGGCCCTGCATCTGGCCGCGTGGGGCGCCGCCCTGCCCGAACAGGCCAGCGGCGCGCCGCCCGCCCGGCCCAGCCCGTTGCCCGGCGCCAGCGGACAGCCGGCGCCGGCGGTGTCGGCGATGCAATTGCCGCGCCACTATTCGCCCACCGCCTACCAGACCCTGCTCGATTGCCCGTACCGGTTTTTCGTGAAGAGCGTGCTCGGCATCCGCGAACTGGACGAAGCCGACGACGCGCTCGACAAGAGCGATTACGGCAACGCGCTGCACCGCATCCTCAAGGCCTTTCACGACGGCGCCCCGCCGCCCGGACGCACCGCCGCGCTGGCCCGCCTGCAGGAAATCTCCGCCGCCGAATTCGCCGCGCTGCCCGCCTGGACCGCCACCGCCTGGCGCAACCGCTGGGAAAAAATCCAGCCCGCCTACATCGACGCCTGGCTGGAGTGGGTTGCGCAAGGCTGGCAGTACCAGGCTGGCGAAGCCGAATTCAGCATGCCGTTCGACGTCGCCGGTCTCGGCGAAATCACCCTGCACGGCCGCGTCGACCGCGTGGATCAGAAGGGCGACGCCCGTACCGTCATCGACTACAAGACCGGCGCCGCGCAAGCTCTCAAGAAGAAACTCAAGGACCCCGCCGAAGCGGTCCAGCTGCCGTTCTACGCCTGGCTCGCGGAGGCCGCCGCCGCCTACCTGCCGATCAATGAAACTCCGGTCGCGCTGCTCGAACTCGACGGCGAAACCGACGTCGACGCCATCGGCCGCCGCCTGCCAGAGCTGCTCGAAGCGATTGCCGCCGGCGCAGCGCTGCCCGCATCGGGGATCGACGCCGTCTGCCAGTTCTGCGAGGCGCGCGGGCTGTGCCGCAAGGGGATGTGGCATGAGTGAGCCGCTGGAGACAAGCGTGGCGCTCGCGCCCGGCCATTCCGCGGTGGTGGAGGCCTGCGCCGGCAGCGGCAAGACCTGGCTCTTGGTGTCGCGCATGATCCGCCTGCTGCTGGCCGGGGCCGAACCCTCGGAACTGCTGGCGATCACCTTCACGCGCAAGGCGGCGCAGGAAATGACCGACCGCCTGCACGCCTGGCTGCGGGTGTTGGCGCTGGAGGATGACGCGACGGTGCGCGCATTCCTGCGCGAGCGCGCGGTGCCGGAACACGAGATCGAGGCGCTGCTGCCGCGCGCGCGCGCGCTGCTGGAAACGGTGCTGGCCGCGCAGCCTGGGCCGACGGTGACGACCTTCCACGGCTGGTTTCTCGATCTGCTGAAGCGTGCGCCGCTGGAGGCGGGGCTGCCATGGGGCGCGCCGCTGCTGGAGCGCGAAAGACAGCTGCAGGACGAGGTGCGCGACCAGCTGCTGACGAAATGGGCGGTGGCGCCGGAATCGGCGGAAGGCACCGCGCTGCTCGCCTTGCTCGCCGACATCGGCGAGCACAGCCTGCACGCCCTGCTTGCGCATTTTTTGCAGGCGCGGGCGGAATGGTGGGCCTATACCGACGGCCAGCCCGACCCGGTAGCGTATGCGCTGGAACAATTGCGGCCCGGCCTGCATCCCGATCTGGCCAGCGATCCGGTGGCGGCCTTCTGGGCCGACGAGCTCATGCTGGCGCGGGTGAAGCGGGTGGGCCATGCGCTGGAAAAAGGCTCAAAAACCGAGCGCGAGCGCGCGGTGGACATCCTGAGAAGCCCGACACTGGATGCGGAAAGCGCCCATGCCTGCCTCATGACGCGCCTGATGACCGCCGGCGCGCGCCGCAAGAAGCAGGCCACCCGCGAACTGGAAAAGGCGCTCGGCGCCGAGCTCGACGCCTACCTGCGCGACCTCGACGCGCTGGAAACCGCGCTCGAAACCATCACCGCGATCCAGACCGACATCCGCATCTGGAACCTCAACCGCCACGGCCTGTTGCTCGGCCACGCGCTGCTGCAAGGCTATCAGGACGCCAAGGCGCAGCAGGGGGCGATCGATTTCGCCGATGCCGAATGGCTGGCCTGCCGCCTGCTCGCCAGCGAGGAGCACGCGCCGGCCCTGGCGCTGAAGCTGGATGCGCGCTACCGGCACCTGCTGCTCGACGAATTCCAGGACACCAATCCGCTGCAATGGCAGGCGCTCTCCACCTGGCTGAGCGAGGCGCGCGCGGCGGACAGCGCAATGACCGTGTTCATGGTGGGCGACCCGAAGCAGGCGATTTACCGCTTCCGGCGCGGCGAAGCGCGGGTGTTCGACGCAGCGGCAGATTTTCTGCGCACGCACTTCGGCGCGCCGCATTTCAGCGCCACCATGACGCGGCGGCTGTCGCCTGCGGTGGTGCAGGCGATCAATCCGGTGTTCGCCGGGGTGGCCGGCTTTGCCGCGCACAGCCATGCCCCGGCCAATGCAGCCCGCCCCGGCGCGCTGCGCTGCCTGCCGGTCGGCGTGGAAAGAAGCGCGGCCGCTGCCACGGCCGGATTGCGCAATCCGCTCACCACGCCGCAACCGGAGGCCGACGACCGCGCGGTGCACGTCGAGGCGCAGGCCTTTGCCCGCGTGTTGCGCGACGAGATGCTGGGACGCTGGGGCGTGGCCGACGGGCCGGCTGGAAACAGCCGCCCGGCGCGCCCCGGCGACGTGATGGCGCTGGTGCGCAAGCGCACCCACCTGCACCTGTACGAGCGCGCGCTGGAAGCGGCAGGCATCCCCTTCATCACCTCGCGGCGCGGCGGCCTGCTGCATGCGCTGGAAGCGCAGGACGTGATCGCGCTGCTCGAAACCCTGCTGTTGCCGCACGCCGATCTGAAGCTGGCGCATGCCCTGAAAAGCCCGATCTTCGGCTGCAGCGACGCCGACTTGCCGAGGGTGTTCGGCCCTGCCGGGCCGTGCGGCTGGGAACGCCTGACTGCGCTGGGCGGGTCGCCGGACAGCCCGCCGGCGCTCGCGCGCGCCGCACAGCTTCTGCTCCGCTGGCGCGCCCGCGTCGGCACGCTGCCGGTGCACGACCTGCTCGACCGCATTTATTTCGAAGGCGACGTCGAGGCGCGCTACGCCGCCGCCGTGCCGCCCGCCCAGCGTCCGCAGGTTGCCGCCAACCTGCGCGCCTTCATGCGGCTGGCCTTGACGCAGGACGCCGGCCGCTACCCGACGCTGGCCGGCTTCATCCGCGAACTGGCCTCGCTCGTCGACGACGCCGACGCCGCGCCCGGCGAAGGGCTGGCGGCCGACGGCGAAAACGCCGTGCGGCTGCTGACCATCCACGGCGCCAAGGGACTAGAGGCGCCGATCGTCTGGCTGCTCGGCGGCAGCGACCATGCGCGCGGCGACAGCCATGGCGTGCTGGCGCCGTGGCCGCCCGAAGCCGCGCGGCCCGAGCATTTTTCGCTGTTCGGCAAACAGGACGAGCGGGGCGCCTGGCGGGAACGCTGGTTTGCCGAGGAGGCCGCGCTGACGCAGCGCGAGTCCGACAACCTGCTGTATGTGGCGCTCACCCGCGCCGAGCAGGGACTGATCGTCAGCGGCGCCGCCGACAAGAGCGCCTGGCTGCAGCGGGTCGAGGCGGCCTGGCAGGGCCTGGCGCTGCCGGCCGACCTGCCGCCGGCCGCCAGCGCCGACGCGCCGTGCATGACAGCGCTGGCGCCGCGCATCGCTGCCCCCGCCGTGGGGCAGCGGCTTGCCCCTGCGCCCGCCAGCCCGGCGGCGGCCAGCGGCGAACTGTTCCATGCCTGCCTCGAACACCATGCGCCGCCGGGAACGCCGCGCGACCTGCCCGCGCTGGCGATGCAGCTGGGGGTGGCGGCCGGGCTCGCCAGGATCGAGGCGGATGCCCGCGCCCTGCTGGCGCAGCCGCACCTGGCGCGCTTCTTCGATCCCGCGCTGTACCTGCGCGCGCACAGCGAGCTGGCGCTGCTGGATGCCGACGGCCGGATGCAGCGGCTCGACCGCGTGGTGGAATTCGACGATGCGGTATGGCTGATCGACTACAAAACCGGCGACGACAGCCGCATGCTGTCCGACGCGCAGCTGGCCGAACGCCATCGGCCCCAGCTGGCGGGCTACCGCACCCTGCTGGCGGGGCTGTATCCGGGCAAGCCGGTGCATGCCGCAGTGCTGCTGGCCGACGGCCGGCTGATTCAAGTGGAGACCTGAGAATGTCCGACAAGCCCTTTGCCGAGTCCTGCGTGCAGAACCGCGACCCGATCCTGGCGGTGCTGCGCGAGGTATTTGCCGACCGCCGCCGCGTGCTGGAAATCGGCAGCGGCACCGGCCAGCACGCAGTGTATTTCGGCGCCGAACTGCCGCATCTCGTCTGGCAGACCGCCGATGTGCCGCAGCAGCATCCCGGCATCCGGCAATGGCTCGACGAGGCGGCGCTGCCCAACGTGCTGCCGCCGATCGCGCTCGACGTCAGCCAGACCGCCTGGCGCAACGGCCGCTACGATGCGGTGTTCTCGGCCAACACGCTGCACATCATGGGCTGGCCCGAGGTCGAGCGGTTTTTCGAGGGCGTCGGCGAGGTGCTGCGGAAGGGTCGCTGCGCAGCAGCGGGGCCCCCGTCGGCGTACCCCTCGCGGGTGCTCGAACCGGGCGGCGTACTGGCGGTGTACGGCCCGTTCAACTACAACGGCGCCTATACCGCGGAGAGCAATGCCCGCTTCGACGCCTGGCTGAAAGCGCGCGACCCGGCTAGCGGGGTGCGCGACTTCGAGGCTGTGGATGCGCTGGCGCGCGCCCAGGGCCTGGTTCTGCAACGGGACATCGCCATGCCGGCGAACAATCGCACCCTGGTGTGGCGGCGCACCGGCTGAACCCGGCCTTGTCTTGCAGGCGGCTTTGCTATAACAAAACCATCGCAGGCAGGGGAAGACTCATGCGCATCGCCGAATTGATTCAACGCTGGGGCAAGGAGGGACATGCGCGCGCGGACGTGCGCGTCTATGCCGTCCATTTGCCGTTACGCGACGCTGCACGGGTGGAAGCCCTGCACGTCATGTACCCCGGCCGCAGCGACTCCCAGCTGATGGCCGACCTGATCCGTGCCGCCCTCGACGAACTGGAGGTTGCCATGCCCTACATTCCCGGCAACCGCATCATCGCCGAAGACGACTACGGCGACCCGATCTACGAAGACCTCGGCCCCACGCCGCAGTTCTATTCGCTGTCGCACGAAATCCTGCGCAAGTTCGCCGCCCCGCCGCTCGACAAATAGCCGTCGAATTAATTTACATTTCATGGCCGGGCCGGTCGGGCCAGCCATCCCAACGCGTTGTTTTTGCTTGCCTTTGCTTGGCAGGCACAAGGTTTGCATGATGCCTTGGCACAACGACTCAGACTGCGGACATCATGTATCTCGGCCCGGCCTTCCTTTTCGCGGCGTTTGCCAGCCTGTTCTATGTTCCGGGCTTCCTCGACCAGCCCATCGGCATGCTCACGCCGCGCCAACTCGTCTCGCAACTGCTGTTTTCCGTATTTGCGCTGATTGCGCTGGCGGCGCTGGCGCGTTCGATCGAGCTCGACCCGGTATGGCCATGGCGGCCCGGATTTCGCCGCGTCGTGAACTGGCTGCGGGGGCGCGCGCAGTAAGCCGCGCCATCCATTTGCCGCCTGTGCGGCATAAAATGGCGGCTTTCCGTCTTGCGAAGCCCTCATGCCCGTCAACCTCTCCGCCCCCGACCCCGCCTCCCTGCTGCCGGTTGCCGGCGTACGCCTCGGCATTGCGTCCGCCGGCATCAAGAAACCCGGACGCCGCGACATCACCCTGATCGAGCTTGCGCCCGGCTCCCGGGTGGCCGGGGTGTTCACGCAAAACCGCTTCTGCGCCGCGCCGGTCGCCGTCTGCAAACAGCATCTGGCGCAGGGCGACATCCGCGCCCTGCTGATCAATACCGGCAATGCCAACGCCGGCACCGGCGAGGAAGGACTCGCGCGCGCGCGCCGGACTTGCGAGGCGGTGGCGCAGTTGATGGGGTGCGCGGCGGAAAACGTGCTGCCGTTTTCCACCGGGGTGATCCTGGAGCCGCTGCCGGTCGACAGGATCCTGCCCGCGCTGCCCGCCGCCCGGGCCGACCTCGCTCCGGACCACTGGAGCGAGGCCGCGCACGCGATCATGACCACCGACATCGTCGCCAAGGGCGTCTCGCGTCAGATACAGGTCGGCGGCAGCACGCTCACGGTTACCGGCATCGCCAAGGGCTCCGGCATGATCCATCCCAACATGGCGACCATGCTCGGCTATGTGGCGACCGACGCTGTGATCGCGCCCGGCCTGATGCCGCAGCTGGTGAAGGAGGTGGCCGACGTGTCGTTCAACTGCGTCACCGTCGACGGCGACACCTCGACCAACGACAGCTTCATCCTGATCGCCACCGGCCAGGCCGGCAATGCCGAAATTGCCGACAGCGCCAGCGCCGACTACGCCGCGCTGAAAGCCGCCTTGAGCGAGGTGGCCATCGGCCTGGCGCAGGCGATGGCGCGCGACGGCGAGGGGGCGACCAAGTTCATCACCGTGGCGGTCGAGGGCGGCCGCGACCGTGCCGAATGCAAGCAGATCGCCTACGCCATCGCGCGTTCGCCGCTGGTCAAGACCGCCTTTTTCGCCAGCGATCCCAACCTCGGGCGCATCCTTGCCGCCATCGGCTATGCCGGCGTGACCGACCTCGACGTCAACGCCTTGCAGGTTTACCTGGGCGACGTGCTGGTGGCGGAGCGGGGCGGCCGCGCGGCAAGCTATACCGAGGCGCAGGGCGCAGCCGTGATGAAGGAAGCCGACATCGCCGTGCGCGTGGTGCTGAACCGCGGCCACGCGGACGCCACGGTATGGACCTGCGATTTTTCGTACGACTACGTGAAGATCAACGCGGAATACCGTACCTGATGCCATGAGCATCCGGCTCAGCGCCGAACAGGCCGCCTTCCTGCAGGGCCCGCTGTCGATCAACGTCGGTGCGGTCGGGCGCGACGGCTGGCCCTGCGTATGCCGGGCGCAGGGCGTGCTGGTGGCGCGCGACCGGCGCGCGCTGACGGTGCTGCTCGCGGCCGGGCGCGGCCGCGAGGTGCTGGACGCGCTGGACGCCGGCAGCGGCATCGCGGCGGTGTTCAGCCATCCGGCAACGCATGCGACGCTGCAGCTCAAGGCCCCCTGTGCGGCGCGCGTGGCGCCGAACTCGGCGCACCATGCCTGTCATGCGCGCTACGCGGCCGCATTCGGCGGCGAACTCGCTGCACTGGGCTACGGCGACGAACTGGTGCGCGGCCTGACGGCATTGACGGCGGCGGGCGATCTGGCGGCGCTGCGCTTCGCCCCGGAAGTCGTCTTCGACCAGACCCCCGGCCCGGCCGCCGGCCGCGTGCTGGCGACGGCATGAAGCCCGCGCTGGAGTCGCTGCGCGCCTGCCTCGACGGCGCGATTCCCGCCGTGATCGCTACCTGCGCACCGGACGGCACCCCCAACGTGGCCTACGCCTCGCAGGTGCATTACGTCGACGCCGAACACGTGGCGCTGTCGTACCAGTTTTTCAGCAAGACGCGCGAGAACGTGCTCGCCCATCCTTACGCGCAGGTGCAGGTGGTCGAGCCGGGCAGCTTTCGCCACTACCGTCTGCGCGTGCAGTACTTGCGCACCGAGACCGGCGGACCGCTTTTCCAATACATGAAGGCACAGCTCGCCGGCATCGCCGCGCAAAGCGGCATGGGCAAGGTGTTCGTGCTGCGCGGCGCGGACATCTACCGGGTGCTCGACATCGAGGCGGTCGATCACCGCCTGCCGCCCGCGCCGCCGCCGCCCGATGCGCTGCTGCGCCTGCGCCGCACCCTCGACCATCTGGGCGCGTGCGACGAACTTGCACAACTGGCCGACCGTGCGCTCGCCGCGCTCACGCCAGGCTTCGGCATCCGCCACGCGCTCCTGACGATGCTGGACGAGACCGGCGCGTCGCTCTACACCCTGGCGAGCATGGGCTACGGCCATTCCGGAATCGGCGCCGAGGTGGCGCTGGGCAAGGGCATCATCGGCGTGGCGGCGCACGAGCGGATTCTCGTCCGCATCAATCACCGCACCGGCGATTACGCCTACCATGCGGCGCTGCGCACGGCCGCGCCGCACGAGCCGCGCATCCCGTTGCCGGTGCTGGCCGAACCGCACAGCCAGATCGCGGTGCCGCTCATGCACGCCGACCGCCTGCTGGGCGTGCTCTACGCCGAAAGCGAACACGATGCCTTCTTCAGCCACGCCGACGAGGACGCGCTGGCGATCTATGGCCGCCACCTCGCCGCGCTGCTCGCGCAGCTGGCGGCCCTGCCGGACGATGCCGAGCCCCTGCCGGCCGCGGCCACGCCAGCCCCCACCGGCGCGCCGCTCGCGGTGCGCTACTTTCCCGATGACCACAGCGTGTTCATCGACAACGACTACCTCATCAAGGGCGTCGCCGGCAGCATTCTGTGGACGCTGCTCAACGAACACGCCCAAAGCGGCCGCCGCGATTTCTGCAACCGCGAACTGCGCCGCGACCGGCGCCTGCCACTGCCCGACGGCGGCGACAACCTGGAAACCCGGCTGCTCCTGCTGCAACGCCGGCTCGCCGAACGCTGCCCGGCCATCGCGCTGGAAAAGACCGGACGCGGCCGCTTTCGCCTGGTGCTGGACCGCCCGCTGGCCTTGCACGCGATGAGCTAGCGCTGGCTGGCCATCGGCGGCAGGTTCTTCGGCGTGAAATCGAAATACGGCGTCGCCACCTTGCCGCCGGGCGGCACGTAGGCTGGCGCGGGCGAGCCCTTCACGCCGAGGCTGCGCACGTAACGGTAGATCGCCCTGAGGTCGTCATCGCTCATGGCACGCAGCGACGGCGACGGCATCGGCGGCCGCATCGGCTGGCGTGCCCGCGCCAGCCAGGCCTGCTCGTCCACTTGCTGGAACAGCAGGCGCAGATTGGTGGCGTAAGTCGTGCCCCACGGCCCCTGCCATCCCATCGCGTCGCCGGTCAGCCATTCGGCCTCGGGCACCTGGCCGTTTTTCTGCATGTAGCCGACGGTATGGCAATCGTTGCAGCCCGAGGTCTGGATCAGATAGCGGCCGTGGCGGATGTCGGCGTCGCCGGCGGGCGGCTGCGCCCCCGCCAGCCCGGCCCAGCCGGCAAGCAGCGCGCCGGCGATTTTCAAAGTTGTCTTCATGGCAATACTCTCCTGTTTCGTTGCGGGGCGCACGATGCGCCGAGCGACCGGCAGCTTAGGCGGATTGCCAGGCGCCCGTTGATAAGTCTTTGCTAGCGAAAACCTAAATTTTTCCTAAGCGGCTAGAATCCCCGCATGACCGATTTCGCCGCCCTCCTGCCCCGCATCGAACGCCTGCTCGACCGCCTCGACCCCCCCGCCGCCGCTCCGGGGCTGGATTGGAAAAACGTGCGCGCCGCGCGCTGGTCGGCGCAGGCCGGCGGACTGAAGCCGATCCTGCACCCGCAGCGGGCGGCATTGAAAGACCTGCTGGCGATCGACGAGCAGAAGCAGCGGGTGGACGCCAACACGCGCCAGTTCGTCGCCGGCAGGCCCGCCAACAACGTGCTGCTGACCGGCGCGCGCGGCTGCGGCAAGTCCTCGCTGGTGAAGGCCGTGCACGCCAAATACGCGGCGAAGGGGCTGCGCCTGATCGAGGTCGACAAGGCCGGGCTGCCGAGCCTGCCGGACCTGTTCGAGCTGCTGGCGGATGCCGACTATCGCTTCATCGTCTTCATCGACGACCTGACTTTCGCCGAGCACGAAGCCGGCTACGCCAGCCTGAAGGCCGCGCTCGACGGCTCGCTGGCGGGGCCCTCCGACAACGTGCTGATCTACGCCACCAGCAACCGCCGCCACCTGATGCCGGAATACATGGCGGAAAACCTGGAAACGAAACATCTCGGCGGCGAGGTGCATCCGGGCGAGGCGACCGAGGAAAAGGTTTCGCTGTCCGACCGCTTCGGGCTGTGGGTGGCGTTCCACGGCATGGACCAGGAAACCTATCTGGCGATCGCCCGGCACTGGGCCGAGCGCCTTGGCGCAACGCCGGACGAAGCGTTCGGGCGGGCCGCCCTGCAGTGGTCGCTCGGACGCGGCGCTCGCAACGGCCGGGTGGCGTGGCAGTTCGCGCGCGACTGGGCGGGGAAGCGATGACCCCGCCGCCCATCACGGAAGTCGTGGCGGCCGTGCTGACCCGGCCCGATGGCCGGGTGCTGCTAGCGCAGCGGCCGCCGGGCAAGGTCTATGCGGGCTACTGGGAATTCCCCGGCGGCAAGGTGGAGCCGGGCGAATCGCTGGGCGAATCGCTGGCGCGCGAACTGCACGAGGAGCTCGGCATCGTCGTTTCCCGCGCCTGCCGCTGGATCACCCGGGTGTTCGAATACCCGCATGCCACGGTGCGGCTGAATTTCTTTCGCGTGTTCGAATGGCAGGGCGAGCCGCACCCGCGCGAAGGGCAGGTTTTTTCCTGGCAGCTGCCCGACGCGGTCGAGGTGACGCCGCTGCTGCCCGCCAACTTTCCGATCCTGAAGGCGCTGTCGCTGCCGCCGCTGCTGGGGATTTCTCACGCCGAGTCGCTCGGCGTCGATACCTTCCTGGCGCGGCTGGATGTCGCCCTGCATAACGGCCTGCGGCTGATCCAGCTGCGCGACAAGACGCTGCCGCAGGACACGCGCCTGCAACTCGCGCAGGCGACCGTGCGCCGCGCCCATCTGCATGGCGCGCGCGTGCTGGTCAACGGCAGTCCGGAACTGGCGCGCGCGGCGGGCGCCGACGGCGTGCATCTGGATTCGGCCGCCGCCGCCGCATTGACCGCGCGTCCCGATTGCGTATGGCTAGGGGTGTCGTGCCACGACGCTGCCGAGCTGGCGCATGCCGCCGCGATCGGGGCCGATTTTGCGCTGCTGTCGCCGGTGCTGCCCACGCTCACCCATCCGGGCGCGGCCACGCTCGGCTGGGACCGGTTCGCCGAGCTGGCCGCCGCCAGTCCGATCCCGGTGTACGGGCTGGGCGGGCTGGAGCGCCACGACGTGGCGCTGGCCCAGTCGCACGGCGCGCACGGTGTGGCGCTGCTGCGGGGCGCCTGGACATGAAGCGGGCGCTGATACTGGTTGTCGTGCTGGCGGCCATCGCAGCGGCCGGCTATTGGCTGAAGCGTCCGGCCGCAGCGGTGGCGGTGAGTTGCGCCGACCCGCTGGCCGGCTGCGCGTTCGACCACCGCGGCACAACCGCACGCCTGCGCTTTTCGTCGCAGCCGGCGCCGCTGGAGGCTTTCGAGCTGAGCGTCCGCGCGCCGGGCGCCGGCCGGATCAGCGCGGAACTGCAGATGAGCGGCATGGACATGGGCTTTAACCGCTATGACCTGCGCCCCGCCCCGGACGGCGCGTTTGGCGCAACCGTGACCTTGCCTGCGTGCGTCAGCGGCCGGCGCGACTGGGTGCTGTACCTCGACATCGACGGGACGCGTTACGCACTGCCCTTCAGCACCCGGTGAAACCTGCCGTGCATGCAATGGTCACAATGCGGGGCATATAATCAAAAGCGGACTACTGGAGAGGGCAACACGATGCTAACTGAACACACTTACAAGCAATTCGACGCCGAGCTGGAAGCCGTGCGCGCCAACGTGCTGAAGATGGGCGGCCTGGTCGAAGAGCAGATCATCAACGCGATCGAAGCACTCACCAAGGGCGACATGAAGCTGGCCAACCAGGTGGAGGCCAACGACCACAACGTCAATGCGCTGGAAGTCGCCATCGACGAAGACTGCACCCACATCATCGCGCGCCGCCAGCCCACCGCGTCCGACCTGCGCATGGTGATGATGGTGGTGAAGACCATCACCGACCTCGAACGCATCGGCGACGAGGCCGCCAAGATCGCGCGCATGTCCCGGCTGATCCACCAGTCCGAGCGCATCAGCCTGCCGCGCTTCACCGAGGTCAAGTACATGGCCGATCTGGTGCTCGACATGCTGCGCAAGGCGCTCGACGGCTTTGCCCGCCTGGATGCCACCCTGGCGGTGGAAATCGCGCGCCAGGACCAGTCGGTGGACGAGGAGTTCCGCCTCAACCTGCGCCACCTCATCACCTTCATGATGGAAGACCCGCGCACCATTTCGGTTTTCATCGACATCCTGTTCGTCACCAAGGCTATCGAGCGGATGGGCGACCATGCCAAGAACATGTCGGAGTACGTGGTCTACATGGTCAAGGGCAAGGACGTGCGCCACACCTCGCTGGAGGAGATCGAAAAGGAAGTGCTGTAGTTTTCAGCCGCACCCATGCAAACGGGCTCCCGCGGGAGCCCGTTTGCATGGGTGCGGCGCCGTGTTTACCGGGCCGGCGGAACGTAGCCTGCGGCGGTATCGACATTGCCGCCGCCAAAGAAGTAGCGCTCCATTTGTTCCATCAAATAGCTGCGTGCCTGCGGGTCGGCCAGATTGAGGCGGTTTTCGTTGATCAGCATGGTCTGGTGGCGCTGCCAGCCCGCCCAGGCTTCTTTCGACACGTTCTCGAAAATCTTCTTGCCCAGGTCCCCCGGCACCGGCTGGAAGGCCAGACCTTCGGCTTCGCGCCCAAGCTTCACACAATTCACCATCCGCGTCATTTGCTGCTCCTGAAAAAGTTGATCGCCGGATTCTAACTCAACCTGGAAACGGCCGTTGGGCGCACCCGCGGACTTCAGCCCGGCGACGAACCGGGCAGACCGGCCCCGCCAGGGCGGCGAGCGGTCAACGTCCATTCTAAGGCTGCAGCTGCTTCTCGATTCGCCGTGCAAATACGCCCATTTCCCTGGCCGCCTGCTTGTCGCCGCGCGCCTCGGCCACCGCGATGCCCTGCCGGTACGCGGCCAGCGCCTCGCTCCAGGCTGCGCTGTCGGTGAGCGCCTTGCCCAGCAGTTTCCAGGCGGCGGAATACTGCGCGTCGTGTTCGACCGCGCGCCGCAGGTGCTCGGCGGCACGGGCGGCGTCGCCCTGCTTGAGGTATTCGCTGCCCAGCGAGAACCGCAGCAGGGCATTGTCGCGCCCTTGCGCCAGCATGGCTTCAAAATTGTCGATGGCAGACATCACTTCCTCCAGAACGCCGGCGTCAGCACCACCAAAAGGGTGAACAATTCCAGCCGCCCGAGCAGCATGGCGAAGCAGCACACCCAGATCTGGAAATCGTTCAGCGCGGCGAAGTTGCTGGCGGGACCGACCTGGCCCAGGCCCGGTCCGGTGTTGTTGATCATGGCAACGACGGCGGTCAAGGCGCTGAAGACGTCGAGTCCGGACGCGGACAGCAGAAACGTGAAGACGACGATGCAGGCAATATAGACGAAGAAAAACGCCAGCACGGCATAGATGATCTTGTTGGGCACCGCATGCGCGCCGATCTTGGTGTGGATTTCGGCGTGAGGATGCACCAGCTTGACCAGCTCGCGGTAAAGCTGCTTGCAGAGCAGCATGGCGCGCATCATCTTGATGCCGCCGCCGGTGGAGCTGGAGCTGGCGCAGAAGCTCGACAGAAACAGCATCCACAGCGGGGCGAAATACGGCCAGGCGTTGTAGTCGGTGTTGGAAAACCCGAGCGTGGTGGCCACCGAAACGGTGTTGAACGAAACGTAGCGCAGGGCATCCGGCAGTTCAGGGTAAACGCCCTTCAGCCACAGGTAGCCGGTGACGCCGGCAACGCTGACGCCCAGCACCGTAAAATACCAGCGAATTTCCGCATCGAAGCGGTAGGCCAGCAGGCTGCGGGTGCGCAAAGCCATGAAGTGGGTGGAAAAGCTGATGCCCGCGATCAGCGCGAACACCATGATGATGATTTCGAGCAGCACGGAGTCGAAGTAGCCGATGCTGGCATCGTGCGACGACATGCCGCCCAGCCCCATCACGCTGAAGCCATGCACCACCGCGTCGATCCAGTTCATGCCGCCCGCCCACAACGCCCCCATGCACATCAGCGTGACCAGAACATAGACCTGCCACAGCCCCTTGGCGGTTTCGGCCATGCGCGGCGTGAGCTTGCTGTCCTTCATCGGCGTCGGCGTTTCCGCCTTGAACATCTGGCGTCCGCCGACCCCCAGCATCGGCAGCACGGCCACCACCAGCACGATCACGCCCATGCCGCCCAGCCAGTGCATTTCGGTGCGCCAGATATTGATCGAGGGCGGCAGAGCGTCCAGCCCCGAGAGCACGGTGGCCCCGGTCGCCGTCAAACCCGAGACGGCTTCGAAATAGGCATCGGTGAAACCCAGTTCCGGCATGTAGGCCAGCAGCGGGATCGTCGAAAACACCGGCAGCACGGTCCAGATCATCGCCACCAGCAGGAAGCCGTCGCGCGTTTGCAGTTCGCGCTTGCCGCGGCGCGACAGCAGCCAGAGCCCCGCCCCGGAGAGGAACGCCGTCAGGATGGCCTGCTTGTAAGCGAACTGCGCTCCGTCGTCGAGCGCAGTGGAAACGCCCAGCGGCAGCAGAAAGGCGAAAGCGAACAGCATCAGCACTTTCGACAGGATGTGGACGACAGGCAGTATTTGTGACATTGGACGTTTCGCCAAACCGGACTCGGCATGCGCGCGATGTTACCAGCGCATTGCCTCCGGCACGCCGGACCGCATGCCGCCTGGCCGCGCGGCGGGAAGGGCCGGAATCGTCCGGGCCAGGGCAGCAGGCACCGGGCGCCGCATGGGCTGCATCTAGAAAAACCCGAAGCCGACCTGGAACAGCTTTTCCACCTTGGGGATGATGCGCTTGTTGAGCGCAAACACGATGAGGTGGTCCTCCGCCTCGATCAGGGTATCGTGATGGGCGATCAGCACCTCCTCGCCGCGGATGATGGCGGCAATCGCCGCCCCTTCCGGCAGGGCCACATCGCCGATGCGGCGCCCCACCACCTTCGAGGTTTTGAGGTCGCCGTGGATGACGACCTCGAGCACTTCGGCAGCGCCACGCCGCAATGAATGCACCGCCGCCATGTCGCCGCGGCGGATCTTCGACAGCAGCGGGCCGACCGTGGCCTGCGCCGGCGAGATGGCGATGTCGATTTCGCCGCCCTGCACCAGGTTGACGTAGGCCGAGCGGTTGATCAGGGCAATCACCCGCTGCGCGCCCATGCGCTTGGCCAGCAGGGCGGACATGATGTTGTCCTCGTCGTCGTTGGTGAGCGCGCAGAACACGTCCATCGACCCGATGTTCTCCTGCTCCAGCAAGGCCTCGTCGGTGGCGTCGCCTTGCAGCACCAGGGTACGGTGCAACTGCTCGGCCAGCAGCGTGCAGGTGGTCTTGTTGTGGTCGATCAGCTTGACCTCGTAGCTGCGCTCCAGCGCGGCCGCCAGCCGCCGCCCGATGTTGCCGCCGCCGGCGATCATCACGCGCCTGACCCGGCGTTCCATGCGGCGCAGCTCGCGCATCACGGTGGGGATGTCCTGCCTGCGCGCCAGGAAAAACACCTCGTCGCCCGGCTCGATCACCGTGATCCCCGTGGGGACGATGCCGCGGTCGCGACGGTAGATCGCCGGGATCCGGCATTCCAGATTCGGCATGCGGCGCTTGATGTCCTGCAGTTCGTGCCCCATCAGGGGACCGCCGTGATAGGCGCGCACCGCCACCAGCCGCACCTTGCCCTCGGCAAAGTCGAGCACCTGCAGCGCCTCGGGGTGCTCGATCAGGCGGCGCAGGGTGTCGGTCACCTCCTGTTCGGGGCTGATGACGTCGTCGACCCCGAAATGCTCGGCCAGAAAATCCGCTTCCTGCCCCAGGAAATCATTGGAACGGATACGCGCGATGCGCGTGGGGACGTTGAACAGGGTGGACGCGATGCGGCATGCCACCAGATTGGTTTCGTCGCTCTGGGTGACGGCGACCAGCATGTCCGCGTCTTCGGCGCCGGCCTGCTTCAGGATCGAGGGGTGCGCCGCGTGGCCGCGCACGGTGCGCAGGTCGAAGCGGTCCTGCAGCAGCGCCAGGCGCGAGATATCGAGGTCGACGACGGTGATGTCGTTGTCTTCGGCAACCAGGCTTTCCGCCAGGTTGGAGCCGACCTGGCCGGCACCGAGGATGATGATTTTCACGCGCCGGCCCTGCGCTTACAGCTCTTCATCCAGGCGCCGCCCATGCCGGATATTCAGCTGTTTCAGCTTGCGGTAGAGGTGGGTGCGCTCCAGCCCGGACTTGTCGGCGACCCGCGTCATGCTGCCGCCCTCTTTCTGGATCAGGTGTTCGAAATACATGCGCTCGAAGGCATCGCGCGCCTCGCGCAGCGGGATGTCGAGCGGAATGCCGTGCGCCACCGCCGGCGCGGACAGTTTCATCGGGGCGAGCACGCGGTTGACCTCGGCGGCGTCGATTTCATTCGCCAGCGCGGTAACCGCCAGGGTGCGCACCACGTTGCTGAGCTGCGGCAGATTGCCCGGCCAGTCGAAATTGCGCAGCTGGTTCAGGGCCGGCGTGGTGAGCCGCCGCACCGGGCTGACGCCTTCTTCCACCAGTTGCGCCAGCATGAAGTTGGCGATATCGGGCACATCCTCGCGGTGGTCGCGCAGCGGCGGCAGCTGGATGGCGAGACTGGACAGGCGGTAAAACAGGCGGCTGTCGAATTCGCCGGCGCCGACCATGGCGTCGAGGCTGCGGCTGCTGGCGCATACCAGGCGCGCGCCGCTGCCCTCGATGCGGTCGAGCAGCAGCCCCAGGCCTTTTTGCTCCAGGCGCGCCAGCTCGGATACCTCGGGCAGGTAGAGGGTGCCGTTGCCGAGCGCTTCGACAAAGCTGAGCGGCTCGGACACCAGGCGCGCGCGATCCTTGATCTCGACCCACGCACTGGCGGGCTGGTGCAGAAAATGCGCGCAGATTTCAAAGCCGCTGCCGGGCTCGCCCTGCAACAGGACCGGCGCGGTATTGCCGGCGATCTGGGTAAGGCGTTTTTTCAGTTCGAGGATCAGCGGGCTGCGCCCGAGCGCCGACAAATCCATGCCGGGCGTGCGCCGGGGCAGGGACGCGCCGCGCTTGATGGCCTTGCTGACGGTATCGATCAGCTTGGCCAGCGCCACCGGTTTTTCCAGAAAATCGGTGGCGCCGAGCCGGGTGGCTTCGACGGCGGTATCGATGGTGCCGTGGCCCGACATCATCACCACCGGCATGGTGAGCTGGCCGCCCCCCGCCCATTCCTTCAGCAGCGTCACGCCATCGGTATCGGGCATCCAGATGTCCAGCAGGACCAGGTCCGGACGCCGCTGGATGCGAAAAGCGCGTGCCGCCTCGGCATTTTCCGCCAGGTGCACGTCGTAGCCTTCGTCGGTAAGGATTTCCGACAACAATTCACGAATGCCCACTTCGTCGTCGACGACGAGAATATGCCCGCTCACGTGTTCTCCCCGGCTACCGCAAAAATGGGCAATGCAATGCGGATGGCGGCACCGCCCGATTTGAGATTTTCGATCTGGATTTTGCCGTGATGCTCTTCCACGATCTTTTTGACGATGGCCAGGCCCAGGCCCGTCCCCTTGGCCTTGGTGGTTGCATAGGGCTCGAACAGCCGCGTCATCAGATGTTCCGGAAACCCGGCTCCATTGTCCGTTACGGTCAAACAAACAGCATTGTTATCGAGAAGGTGCGTACCGACCTCGACCCGCGGTGCGGGGTGGCCGGCCAGCGCATCCTGCGCATTTTGCAACAGATTATGTATTACCTGACGCAATAATGTGGAGTCGCCCGCGATCCGCGGCAAGTCGGCGTCGAGGCGCAGCTGCAGGCCCAGCGCTCTGGCGTCGTAGAGCGCCAGCACTTCGCGTACCAGCGCATTCAGATCGAGCGGCTCGAGCGTGGCGCGCGGCATCCGCGCATAGCCGGCAAACGCGTCCACCATGCTTTTCATCGCGGCGACCTGGCTGACGATGGTTTGCGTGGCGCGCGCCAGGAACTCGGCGTCCGCCGGCTGCAGCCGGCCGTCGAGCTTGCGCGCGATGCGCTCGGCCGACAGCTGGATCGGGGTGAGCGGGTTCTTGATCTCGTGCGCCAGGCGGCGTGCCACCTCGCTCCAGGCGGCGTTGCGCTCGGCGTCGATCAGCTTGGTGACATCGTCGAACACCAGCACATAGCCGCGCTCGACGCCCGGCGGCAGGCGGGTGCCGCGCAGCAGCAGCGACTGGCTGCCGCCGTTGCCGGCGTAATCGATCTGCTCCTGCCACTCGCCTTCGTGCGTGCCGAAGCGCGCCGCCACCGTCGCGCCAAATCCGTGCAGCGCCTCGCCCGCCTGCCCCAGTCCGGCAAGCGGCTGGGCGTCCAGCGCCGACGCGTGCACCCCCAGAATCTGCGCCGCCGCGCTGTTCATGGTGCGGACCCGCAGCGCTTCGTCCAGCACCACCACGCCGGAGGACAGGTTGGCCAGCACGCGCTCCAGAAAGGCCTTGGCCTGCTCGGTCTGCTGGTGGTTCTGCGCGACCTGCTCGCGGGCGTCGGACAGCTGGCGCGTCATGCGGTTGAACGACTGGATCAGCACACCCAGTTCGTCGCGGCTCTTCACCGACGGCATCTGCGAAAAATCGCCTTTGGCCACGGCGCGGGTGCCGCGCGCCAGAGTGCGCAGCGGCGCACCGAGGCGTTCCGACAGCAGGTATGCGATCACCAGGGTCATCAGCAAGGCCAGCATCAGGGTGAGGGTGAGCGCAACGCCGTAGATGCGCTTCAGCCCCAGCCGCGACACCGCGATCTGCTGGTATTCCTGATACGCCAGCTGCACTGCCTGCGCATCGCGTGCCAGGCCGGCGGGCACCGGCTGCACCAGTTGCAGCACGCGCGTTTCGCCGGTCAGCGTGCTGGTGTATACCGGCACGATGACGTGCATGACGAGCCCGCGGTCGGCCACTTCCTCGATCCGGCTGTAGGGCTGCTGCTGCCGGACCTGCCACAGCACGCTGCGCTCGGGCAGCACCGGCAGCAGGGTGCCGCGCTCGCCGCTGACGTGGGCGATGACGCCGCCGCGTTCGTCGAACAGGGTCAGCTCCTGCACCGCGCTTTGTTCGCGCAGGTTGGAAAGGCCGGTGATGATCGAGCCCATGCCCTCGTCCGACAGGGCCAGCGCCATCCGCTGGGCTTTTTTGTCCAGCTCGCGCAGCAGGTCGTCGAGCGCGGCCTGGCCGAGGTTGACGCCGGAGGCCAGCGCGTTGTCGACCCGCACGTCGAACCAGGTTTCGATCGACCGGTTGAGGAAGAACACCGAGGCACCATACACCACCAGGCCGGGCAGCAGGGCGACGACGCCGAACATCAGCAGCAGTTTGAACGTGAGTTTGGCGCCGAACACGCCGCGACGGATGCGCTTTTGCAGCCACCACATGCGCCACCCCAGCAGCACCAGCAGCGCCATGCCCAGCACGCCGCCGCCGATGAACAGGCTGGGCAGGGTGTCGGAGAATGCGCTGCTGTCGCCGCTGGCATAAAACAGCAGGGACAGCAGCACGATGCCCATGATCAGGGCGGCGGCAATCAGACTGCGCATCAGGGCAAGGACGGCGAGGAAGCGGGCGCGGCGGGTGCCTCGAACGACCAGCCGTACCAGGGGGTGGCGAGTTCCCATTTGTCGCTGGTGACCGCGCCGATGGAGAGCGGCTTGGGCAGTTGCGCGGTATCGAGACGCAGACGCAGACGGGCGTCGTAGCGGCGCCCGGTCTTCAGGGCGCCGCGCTCCAGCACCTGCCAGTCGTCGACCCTACCCAACAGCGCCAGGGCTTCGCCCAGGGTTGCGACGGTGCGCGTGGTGTAACCGATTTCGACGACATAGCGACGCAACAGCAGGTGGTAATAAATCCGCAGTTTGCGCACCACTTCGGCGATGTCTTCGTCGAGCCACCAGTTGCGCGGGCGGGTCAGTTCCAGTTCCAGCAGAAAATACAGGTTGATCCCCTTGCTGAGCGCGTCTTCCAGGGTGCGGTTGAGCACGATGTCGACGTCCGCTTCCAGCAGATAGCCTTGCTGGGTGGCGCGGATGCCCGCCTGTTTGACAATGCTTTTGTCGCCGGCCAGCGCACTGCCCGCGACGGCCAGCCAGCAGCCCAGCAACAGCCCGGCCAGCCATCGAAAAGCCGGGTCACGTCTTGCGCAGCAGGGCGTAAAAGAAACCATCGTGCTCGGCATCGGGCAGCAGCGCCCCATCGGTCAAGGGTTGAGGAAGCGGGCAGCGTTCGGCGTCTTCTGTATGGCGCGCCAGGAAGGCCCGCACCTGCCCGTCGTTTTCTTCATCGAATACCGAGCAGGTGACGTAAAGCAATGTACCACCGCGGACCAGCAGCCGCCAGAGTGCCTCCAGCATGACGGCCTGCTGCGCAGCAAATCGAGCGATGTCGTCGGGGCGGCGCAGCCACTTGATGTCGGGATTGCGGCGCACCACGCCGGAGGCGCTGCACGGCACGTCGGCCAGGATGCGGTCGAACGGCCGGCCGTCCCACCAGGCGGCGGGCTGCGCCGCGTCGCCTGCGAGCAGCGTTGCCGGCAGTTGCAGGCGGTCGAGATTTTCGCGCACCCGCGCCAGCCGCCCGGCGTCGACGTCGAGCGCGTACAGATCGACATCCGCACGCTCCAGGATATGGCCGCTCTTGCCGCCGGGCGCCGCGCAGGCGTCGAGCACCCGCAAGGGGTACGCCGCCAGGCGCTCGCCCTGCGGGCGGTCTTGGCGCAGTTCCCGCTCGCCGGGCGGCTCGGGGATGAGCAGGCGTGCGGCCCACTGCGCGCCGGCGTCCTGCACCGACACCTCGCCCTGGTCGAAGCCGGGCAGGCTGTGCACCGGCACCGCGCGGTCGAGGGTGACCGCATCCGGGCCGGTTTGATGCGCCGGCATCCCGGCCTCGTTCAGGCGCCGGAGATAGCCGGCGACATCGCCGCGGCGGCAATTGACGCGCAGGGTGAACGGCGGATGCAGCAGGCTGGCCTCGAGCATGCCCTGCCATTGGTCCGGATATTCGGCTTGCAGCTTCGCGATCCACCAGTCGGGGTGCGACCAGCGTGCCGACGGCTGGTCGTCGGCGATTTTTTCCAGTTCGGCGCGGCGCCGCTGGAAATTGCGCAGCACCGCGTTGGCGAGACCGCGCCGCCAGCCCTGGCCGGCGGCGGTAACCGCGTTGTGCACCACGGCATGGGCGGGCGCACGGGTGTAGGCCAGCTGGTACAGCGCCACGCGCAGCAGCCAGCCGAGTTCGGGATCGGTCAGCGGACGTTCCAGCAGCGCCGCCAGCCAGGCGTCGAGGCGCCCCAGCTGGCGCAGGCTGCCATACACGATGTCCTGCAGCGCGCCGCGCTCGCCCGGCGTTTGCAGCTGCTGCAGGCACTGCGGCAACACCTGGTGCAGCGCCGTCCCGGCGAGCACTTCCCCGAGCGCGCCGGCGGCGAGTTTTTGCAGCTTACGCATGGGGAAAAACGCCCCGCTTCGTCAGTTGATTCATGGGATTCCGGCCACCGCATCGAGCGACGGATGATAGCAGGGCCGCGCAGGCAACCGGCGCGGATCCGGCCTCAGGCGCCGAGCCTGATTCCGGGCGGCAGCGGACGGCCGGCGAGGAAGGCTGCGGCACTCATCCGTTTGCTGCCTGCCGGCTGAACCACCTGCAAGGCCAGCGTTCCGCTGCCGCAGGCGACGATCAGCCGGTCCGCGTCGGCGCGCAGCACTTCGCCCGGCGCATTCGTGTTTTCACCGGCTTCGGCAGGCAATGGATCGGTACCGGCTTGTGCCGACCAGATTTTCAGCGGCTCGCCGTCCAGCAGCGTCCACGCGCCGGGTGCCGGATTGTAGGCGCGTACGGCACGCGCCAGCAGATCGGCCGGCTGGCGCCAGTCCAGCCGGGCTTCTTCCTTGCCGAGTTTGGCGGCGTAGGTGGCCTGCGCGTCGTCCTGCGGCTGCGGCACCAGCGCAGGATAGTTCGCCAGCGCCTCGACGATGGCGCCGGCGCCGGCCGCGGCCAGGGTGTCATGCAGGCTTGCCGCGGTGTCGGTTGCAAGGATCGGCACCGGCGTTTTCGCCAGCATGGCGCCGGTGTCGAGGCCGGCGTCCATCTGCATGATGGTGATGCCGGTTTCCGTGTCGCCCGCCAGAATCGCGCGCTGGATCGGCGCCGCACCACGCCAGCGCGGCAGCAGCGAGGCGTGGATGTTGAGGCAGCCGAAACGCGGCAGGTCCAGCACCGCCTGCGGCAGGATCAGTCCGTAGGCTGCGACCACCATGATGTCGGCATCCGCCGCGCGCAGCTCGGCCTGCGAGTCGGGGCGTTTCAGGCTGGCGGGCTGCGCAAGCGGCAGCCCGCGTGCCAGCGCCGCCTGCTTGACGGCGCTGGCGGCAAGCTTCATGCCGCGTCCGGCCGGGCGGTCGGGCTGGGTCAGCACCAGGACGATGTCGTGCCCGGCATCTGCCAGGGCGTTCAGGGCTGCCGCCGCAAACGGCGGGGTTCCGGCGAAAACGATGCGCACGGGCGGCGGCTCAAAGCGACGCGCGCACGGGCGCGGCGTCGGGGCGGTGTTCGCGTGCCTGTTTGACCAGCTTGGCCTTGATGCGATTGCGTTTGAGATTGGACAGATAATCGACGAAGACCTTGCCCATCAGGTGATCCAATTCGTGCTGGATGCACACTGCCAGCAGCCCCTCGGCCTCGAGTTCGAACGGCTTGCCGTCGCGATCGAGCGCGCGCACGGTGACGCGCTCGGCGCGCTCGACCTTGTCGAAAATGCCGGGCACCGACAGGCAGCCTTCCTCGCTTTCTTCGCGTCCGGACTGCGCGACGATTTCGGGGTTGATGAACACGCGCAGCTCGTCATGGGTTTCGGAAATGTCGATGACAACGACGCGTTCGTGAACGTTGACCTGGGTGGCGGCCAGACCGATGCCGGGCGCGGCGTACATGGTCTCCGCCATGTCGTCGATCAGCTTGCGGATGCGCGCATCCACCGCCTTCACCGGCTTGGCGACGGTGTGCAGGCGCGCATCGGGGTAATGCAAAATGTCGAGTCTGGCCATAAAAAGCTTTACGAATGAAGGGGCTGGGGGCACACTTTGACGCAAAATCTGCGCCCGGATGCCTGCAACCCTAAATATAAGACGGCGGATGGCCGTAAGTTAGGCGCACAGTATATTTTCAACGCAGAAAATTAGACAGGGTCTAAATGGAGGGTTCCCCCGTGCGTCAACTCGTTGTTTCTCTTGCCCTGCTGCTGGCCGCGCCGGTGCTGGCCGACACCCTTAAACTGCAGGACAACGCGCCGGACAAATACGTCGTGGTCAAGGGCGACACGCTGTGGGACATTTCCGCGCGCTTCCTCAAGGATCCGTGGCGCTGGCCGCAGATCTGGAAGCTGAACCGCGAGGAGGTCAAGAATCCGCACTGGATCTATCCCGGCGACCTGATCGTGCTCGACCGCAGCGGCAAGGAGCCGCGCCTGGCGCTGGTCAAGGGCGGCAAGAACGGCATGCCGACGATCAAGCTGTCGCCCGGCGTGCGCGCGGCCGAGATCGGCGGCAATGCCATTCCGGCGATTCCCGTCACGGCGATCCATGCCTTCCTGAAACAGCCCTTGCTGGTCAGCGAAGACCAGCTGAATAGCGCCCCGCAGATCCTCGGCACCAATGAAGAACGCGTCATCATGACGACGGGCGACACGGCCTACGCCACCAGCGATGGCTCGGCAAACCGCAATTGGCAGATTTACCGCCAGGGGCAAGCCCTGACCAACCCCGACAACGGGGCGCTGCTGGGCTACGAGGCCGTGTTTTTGGGCGATGCCGAGACGCTGGTCGCCGGCAACCCGCAAAAACTGAAGATCAAACGGGTGGCGCAAGAGGTGCTCGCCAAGGACAAGCTCTTGCCGGCACAGGAAACCACCGTGTTCGAATTCGTGCCCCACGCGCCGGAGAAACCGATTTCCGGCAAGGTGATTTCCGCCTACGGCGCCGAAGGAATGTCCAACTCCGGGCGCTATCAGACGGTGGTGATCAACCGCGGCACGCAGGACGGCCTCGAGCCCGGTCATGTGCTGGCGGTGTATCGCACAGGAAAGCTGGTCAAAATGGACCCGAAAGAGGGCGGCCGCCAGCGCTGGGTTTTCCTCGATTCCGGCTGCATCAAGCCAGGCGAAAAGATCGGCTTCGACCAGCCTTATGAACCCGGCAAGGTCATGCAGGACTGTCCCGGTACGGAAGTCCAGGCCGGGCCCTGGGCCTACATGGATGTGGGCTGCCTGAAGCCCGGCAAGAAAGTGAGCTTCGACCAGTTCTTCGACCCCAAGGACGTGTACGACCGCAGCTGCGTCGACAAGACCCAGGCCGACGCCGTCCAGCTCCCCGACTCCCGCACCGGCCTCGTCATGGTGTACCGCGTGTTCGATCGCGTGTCCTACGCACTGATCATGCAGTCCGAACGCCCGGTATACCTGCTCGACACGGTGAAAAACCCCTGAACGCGCGCGTTCTCGCCGGGGACATCGGGCGTGGCTGACGCTTGGCTGCGCCTCGCTCTCGCCCCCGGGGTCGGCAACGCCAGCCTGCTCCGCCTGCTGACGGCCTTCGGTTCTCCGGAGGCCGTTTTGGCATCCGGGCGCACGGCGCTGGCGGCGCATCTTTCCTCCGCCCAGTGCGCAGCGCTGCTGGCCGAACCCGACGCCGCGCGGCTTGACGCCGCCCATGCCTGGCTCGGCCAGCCGGGCAACAGCCTGATGACGCTGGCCGACGAGGACTACCCGAAGAGCCTGCTGGAAATCTCCGATCCGCCCGCGCTGCTGTTTTGCAAGGGACGGCGCGCTCTGTTGAGCCAGCCCGGCCTCGGCATCGTCGGCAGCCGCAACGCCACGCCGCAGGGGGTACGCGACGCCGAAGCCTTCGCCCATGCGCTGTCCGACGCCGGGCTCACCATCGTCAGCGGGCTGGCGCTCGGCATCGACGCGGCGGCGCATCGCGGCGGGCTGGCGGGCGCCGGCTCGAGCGTCGCCGTCATCGGCACCGGGCTCGACCGCATTTACCCTGCGCGCAACAAGGCGCTGGCGCACCAGCTGGCCGAAAACGGCCTGATCGTGTCGGAGTTCCCGCTCGGCACGCCACCCCTGCCCGGCCATTTCCCGCGCCGCAACCGGCTCATCAGCGGCCTCTCCCGCGGCGTGCTGGTGGTGGAGGCGGCGCCCGACAGCGGCTCGCTGATCACCGCGCGGGTCGCCGCCGAGCAGGGACGCGAGGTGTTCGCCATTCCCGGTTCCATCCATTCGCCGCTGGCGCGCGGCTGCCATGCGCTGATCAAGCAGGGCGCCAAGCTGGTCGAATCCGCCGCCGATATTCTCGACGAACTGGCCTGGCCGCAGCGGCTGGCGCCGCCCCGCCTGCGGGTGCCGCCGGAAACCCTGCCCGACCCGGTACTGCAGGCGCTCGACGGCGCGCCGGCCGCGCTCGACGTCCTCGCACAAAGAACCGGGTTGACGCTGGATGCGCTTTCAGCGAAGCTGTTGACGCTTGAACTGGATGGGCGAATTGCGTCCCTGCCCGGCGGGCGCTACCAAAAAATCCACTGACACTATGCTCGACATCCTGGTTTACCTGTACGAAAGCTTCCGCATGGCGGAGCTGGCGCCCGATCGCGACGCGCTGGAAAAGCGCCTGTTTGCCGCCGGTTTCGAAGAAACCGACATCAACGCCGCGCTCGACTGGTACGCCAACCTGACCGGCAGCGCCACCCACGAACGGCTGGCCCAGGCCTATGACCGCCATTACGCGCCCGAAGAACTGGAGCGCCTGAACGACGCCTGCCGCGCCGAGCTGGCCTATCTGGTCGGCGCCCAGGTGCTCGACCCCGAATCGCGCGAATGGGTGATTTCCGGGCTGATGGCGCTGGGCGGCGAGGACATCGAGCCGGACCATGTGCGCTGGATGACGCTGATCGTGCTGTGGAGCCGCGGGCTGATCGAGCATTTCACCCACCTGGAAGACATGCTGCTGAACCACGAGCCAGGACGTTTGCACTGAATCAAATAACCATGTCCAAGCTTGTCATCGTCGAATCGCCATCGAAGTCCAAAACGCTGAAGAAGTACCTCGGCGCGGACTACGAAATCCTCGCCAGCTACGGCCACGTGCGCGATCTGGAGCCGAAAACCGGCGCGGTCGACACCGAAAGCTTCAGCATGAAATACCAGATCATCGAGCGCAACGCCAAGCACGTCGATGCCATCGTCAAGGCCGCCAAGAAAGCCGACGAAGTGCTGCTGGCCACCGACCCGGACAGGGAAGGCGAGGCGATTTCCTGGCACATCAGCGAAATCCTCAAGGAACGCAAGGTCAAGACGCCGATGAAGCGGGTGGCGTTTTACGAGATCACCGAATCCGCCGTGCAGGACGCCGTGCGCAATCCGCGCGAGATTGCGTCCGACCTGGTCGACGCGCAACAGGCCCGCCGCGCACTCGATTATCTGGTCGGCTTCAATCTGTCGCCGCTGCTGTGGCGCAAGATCAGCCCGGGCTTGAGCGCCGGCCGCGTGCAGTCGCCCGCATTGCGGATGATCGTCGAGCGCGAAGAGGAAATCGAAGCCTTCGTGCCGCGCGAGTACTGGACGCTGCACCTCGACAGCCACAAGGGCGCGCAGTCCTTCACCGCCAAGCTCACCCATTTCAAGGGCGAAAAGCTCGAACAGTTCACGGTCGAGCACGAGGCGCGCAGCAAGGAATGGCTGGCGACGCTGGAAGGCCGCGATGCCACGGTGATGCGCATCGAAAAGAAACGCCGCGCCCGCCACCCCGGCGCGCCGTTCACCACCTCGACGCTGCAGCAGGCCGGGGTGCGCCAGCTCGGCATGACCACCGACCGCGTGATGCGCACCGCCCAGCAGCTGTACGAAGGGATCGATCTGGGCGAGGGCCCGGTCGGCCTCATCACCTACATGCGTACCGACTCGGTGAATCTGGCACAGGAAGCGATAACCGATATCCGCAAGTATGTGGGCGCCAACTTCGACAAGGAATTCCTGCCGCCGACCGCGCTCCACTACAAGGCCAAGACCAAGAACGCGCAGGAAGCGCACGAGGCGGTGCGCCCGACCGCGGTCGGGCGCACGCCGGAAGCAGTGAAGCCGTTTCTTTCGCATGACCAGGCAAGGCTCTACGAACTGATCTGGAAGCGCACCGTCGCCTGCCAGATGGCGCCGGCGCAGTTCGACACCGTCGCCGCCGACATCACGGTGGGCGAGGGCACCTTCCGCGCCACCGGGCAGACGCTGGCGTTCGCCGGTTTTCTCGCGGTGTACCAGGACGACGAGGACGAGGAAGAATCGAAACTGCCGGCACTGGCCGAAGGCGAGACCCTGCCGGTCGACCGTCTTTACGGCGAGCAGCACTTCACCCAGCCGCCGCCGCGCTACACCGAGGCCTCGCTGGTGAAGGCGCTGGAGGAATACGGCATCGGCCGGCCCTCCACCTACGCCAGCATCATTTCCACCCTGCAGGATCGCGAATACGTGGTGCTGGAAAAGAAGCGCTTTCAGCCGACCGATATCGGCCGCCTGGTCAACTGCTTCCTGACCCGCCATTTCACCCATTACGTCGATTACGACTTCACCGCCAAGCTGGAGGACAAGCTCGACGACGTCTCCAACGGCAAGCGGGTGTGGTCGCGCCTCCTTGGCGAATTCTGGAAGGAATTCGACGGCGAGCTTAAGGCCAAGCAGGACGTCGAGCGCGGCTGTCCGATTCTCGATGCCTGCCCCAAGTGCGGCAAACCGCTGTTCATGCAGGCGAGCAAGCGCGGCCTGTTCATCGGCTGCTCGGGCTATCCGGCGTGCGACTACACCCGCCCGCTGCATCCGGCCACCGCCGAGGGCGACAATATTCTCGGCCAGGATCCGGCCTCCGGCCTCGACGTCAAACTGCTGTCCGGCCGCTTCGGCCCCTATGTGCAGATCGGCGAGATGCCGGAAGACAAGAAGGCGCCGAAACCGCGCCGCGCCTCGTGGCCGAAGGACATCCCGCTGGAGAGCGCCACGCTGGAACTGGCGCTGAAATTCCTCTCGCTGCCGCGCGAAGTGGGGCACCATCCGACCACCGGCCTGCCGATCATCGCCAACAACGGCCGTTTCGGCCCCTATCTGTTGCACGACGGCAAGTTCAAGTCGATCCCCAAGACCGACAGCGTGTACGAAATCGACCTGCCGCGGGCACTCGAAGTGCTGGCGATGGAACGCGCCCCGCGCGGCGCCGACTCGGCCGCATCGGTGCTGAAGAACCTCGGCCCGCACCCGGAGGACGGCAAGGACATCACGGTGCGCAGCGGCCGCTACGGCCCTTACGTCAAGCACGCCAGCACCAATGCCACGCTGCCCAAGGACATCGCGCCTGAGGAGATCACGCTGGATGAGGCGCTCGCGCTGATCGCCGCGCGCATTGCCAAAGGGCCGGCCAAAAAACCGGTGAAAAAGGCCGCCGCCAAGCCGGCGGCGGCGAAGAAAGCAAAACCGGCCGACGCTGCCGAATCGAAGAAACCCGCCGTGAAAAAGACTGCGGCCAAGAAGACCGCCAAAAAACCGGCCGCATGAGCACGCCGCCCAGCCTGCTCATGGTCAACGCCTCCCTCGGCACGGCTGGCTACAGAAAGCTGTATCAGGAACTGGGCTACGCGGTCGTCGCCGAATGGTCGGAACGCAAGGCCATCAGCCTGGTACGCAAAAAACCGCCCGCCGTCATCGTGGCGGACTTCTACCACCAGACGGATTTCCGCGACCGCCTGTCCAACCTCGAATCCCTGCTGGCCGCGGTGCAGAGCGCGCCCAACACCCGCATCCTGGTTTTTTACGAAACGGCACATCAGGCCGTGCTCGATAAAGTCAGCGCTCGCTTGCGCATCGATGCCGCATTCACGCTGCCGGTGCAGGAAGACTTGTTGCGCGCCACCTTGCAGACCTGGCGGGCCAGCACTCCCGCATCGATCTGAATCGCAATTAAACTTTCCATATGGCTGACCGTTAAACTCCACGTCATCCCGTGGAGACGACCATGCGTTTAGCCATCCTGCCCCTGCTTCTGGTCTCGGCCGTCGTCCAGGCCGCACCGCTCACGCTCGGCGTGGTACTCGATCAAAACGAATCGATCACCGATTTCAATACCACCAAGCGTTACCGCGCCTTCACCAACGAGGTCGAGCGGGCGCTCGGCCAGCCGGTCCGGCTGCAGTATTACACGCGCGGCTTTACCGCCATCAAGCACGCCAAGGACGGCACGCTGGACATGGTGTTCGGTCCCGCCCAAGTGATCGCCAACGTCAGCAAATTCAAGTTCGAGCCCATTCTCAAATCCAACGCGACGATCGCCGCCGCTTTCGTGTCGGGGCCGGATTACAAAGGCACGCTGGGTGCCAAATCGCACGCCAGGCTGGGCGTTCCCGATTACGAATCGCTGATGGGCAGCATGGCGCGCAGCGAGATCAACAGCCGCGGGCTGGCCAAAAGCGACTTTGCCGAAATCAAATTCCATCGCATGGCCGAGGCCCCGCTGTACGGGCTTAAGCTTGGCCGCTACGACCTGGCGGTCGCCTCCGCCGAGGAGGCCAAAACCTGGACTGCGGCCAACGGCGGGCGCATCGTTTTCACCGGCGCATCGGTGCCGCTGCGCGCGCTGACCGTACAGTCCGAAAACGTATCCGCAGGCGCCCAGCAGAAGCTGGCCGCCACCCTGCAGAAAAGCAACAGCCTCAATCTCGCGCTCTCCACCGCCACCCGGGCCGATTTCAAAAGCGTCGCCTCGATGCTGAATACCACGCCCACCAGCCTGCCCGGCGCCAAGATCATCAGCGCTGCCGAGGCCCAGGCGCTGATTGCCAAAGGAACGCCGGTTTACGACGTGCGGGTGAAAGAAGAATACGAAACCGCCCATGTCCCCGGCGCCATTTCCGTTCCTTACAATGAAGGCAGCGCCAAGGAAGTCGGCTTCGACCCGGCAGACGACCAGTTCGCGCTGAACCGGCTGCCCAAGGATAAAAACGCCCCCTTCATGATGTATTGCGACGGCACCATCTGCTGGAAGAGCTACAAATCCGCCACCATGGCGATCCAGGCCGGCTGGAAAAACGTCTATTGGTTCCGCGGCGGCTTCCCGGAATGGAAGGAAGCCGGGCTGACGGTCGAAGCAAAGAAAAACTAGCTTCCCCTGAACGTGCAGAAGCCCGGCTAAGCCGGGCTTCTGCACGTTCAGGGATCTTGACGCCAGCATTTTGTAGGTTCCCAAAATTCGCGAGAAATCGGGTCCCTATAAAACAAGGGCTTTCTCATCCAATTTGGGAATAACCGGCTCCGCATTCCCAAATACCCGCGAAATTCCTACACTTTTCTCGCCAACCTGGAATGACTCATCAGTCTTTGGCATGCCCGAGCGATGCCTACCTCGCCGGATACGCGCGACAGCCGCTAAGGTCTGTAATTCGGCCGAAGCGGCCTGTCCTGACACCTCCGAATCAGGTCAGCTGATGGTCAAGAGCAGCCAGTGAACTTGGCCCAACGACACGGAAGACGCCGCTCATACATGAGGCCCGTTCCTGATGGTTCGGGTAGATGATCAGGTGAATAATCCGGCAAGCCCTGTCTCCTTTTGCATAACGTAATAAAGAGACAGCTCGGGCAACATCTATATAAAAATCAATATGATAGACTTAAAAAATCCTGTCTCTTTATTAAAAACATCCGGACCCATGGGTCTCTATATTAACTGTTGGGGGCTTCCATTCTGCTCGCCGCTTTCTATCGGAATATCCCTATGAAATTCTTAATTTTCTTTGCATTCGCCGTGCTTGTAGGTGGCTGCGCCTCCATAACACCAGCCGACATTGCAAAGCGCGATGAAGTCACGGTTGAAGCAGCACTGAATAGCGTGGGGTGCGGCATCAAGCGCCTGTACGACGGACAAAGAGGACTTACAACTGGGCTAATTCCTTCCGAAGTCGAAGTACGGTTAGCGCTATCGGCGTCTGCAAAAGACTCCGGGCAATTGACAATCGACTTTTCCAAACCGGTTGGTGATACCACTGGAAATTTGAAGGCCGGAACTGGTATCGAAAAATCGTCGGAAGCTGCACTCACGAACACCATCACCATCAAATTCGTGAACGTTCTTACCGCTCCCAAAGATTCGCTTATTCACGACCAGTCGCCTGCCCAGATTCGAGAGCTAATCACTTTGCTTCGTGAAGAAGGCGTTCGCAGCCTTGGGCAAAAGGGGGCTCCGATGGTGGTCTTCGATGCAACAGACTGTCCTGCCGTCAAACCAAGATGAGCGCCTCTGCCCCCAACCCGGCAGTCAACCGGACCTGCGCGAAAAGCCGCGCAGGCCGGTTACTTCTACGTTAGGCATGTGCTGGAAGAAACCATGAAAAAATGGCGCGAAAAACTTTACGGCTATACCGGCCTATTCATCATCTTCGGCATCTGGACTCCGATGATGTGGTTCATTTCCTCGTCAAGGCAATACTACAAAATGGAAACCTTCGAGGTTCTGGACATGAACTGGTTCAGCATATTGATGTTTATCGCCCTCTGCGTAGCAACCTTGGTTGCCCAATTCGGCTTTGTCTCAATCGCACAAGACCTCTCCGAGTTTGAGAAGCTAAAGAAACAGCAAGCTGCGCAAAGAAATGGTGGCTACACAGATGCCTAACCCGCGCTTCGAGAGGGACGCTCCGTCTGACAGGGTGCTCAGGCCGATTAACGGACGGTAACAACAACATTCTGCTCAGCCGCTCTTATCCAAAAGCTATCGCCTGCCAGCAAAGATGTCGTTGAAGCTTTCCAGATAACAAAAAGGCCAACCTAGCAGGTTGGCCTTTTTTCAATTCCTAAGAAATCCAAAGTTTTGGGGGAAATCTAGATTTCAATGGAATCCTACACATTTATACATCGAGGTTGCGCACGCCCAACGCATTGGTTTCGATGAAATTGCGGCGCGGCTCAACTTCGTCGCCCATCAGGGTGGTGAAGATCTGATCGGCCGAGATTGCGTCCTCGATCTGCACCTTCATCAGCCGGCGCACCTTGGGGTCCATCGTGGTTTCCCACAACTGGGCGGGGTTCATTTCGCCCAGCCCCTTGTAGCGCTGAATGCTCATGCCGCGTTTGACTTCGGCGAGGAACCAGTCCATCGCCTCGCGGAAGCTCTGCACCGGGATTTCCTTCTCGCCGCGCTTGGCGCGGGCGCCGAGGCCGATCAGGTCGCGCAGCAAATCACCGACCTTGACGAGCTGACTGTAGTCGCCGGATTCGAGCAGATCCGCTTCGAGGAAGCTGACGTGCGCGTTGCCGTGGGCATGACGGGTGATGCGCAGGCGATGGCTGTCGGACTCGCTGACGTATTCGGCGGCGACTTCGAATTTCTGCGCATCCAGTGCCGCGCCAAGGCTGGCTTCGCTCTGCATCGCGGCGCCGCTGTCGGCCAGGTTCAGGCGCGGGATGCGCATCAGGGCCTGCAGCACGTCGTCCGGCAGCAGGCGGCCCAGGCGTTCGCCCACCGCTTCGGCCAGGAAGTACTCGCGCGCCAGCGTTTCCAGCGCTTCGCCGGCGATCGGCATGGCGCCGTCCATCGGCGTCAGTTCGGCCTCCTTCATCGCTTCGGCCATGAGGTGTTCCTTGAGCGCATGTTCGTCCTTGATGTAGCGTTCGGAGCGGCCATGCTTGACCTTGTAAAGCGGCGGCTGGGCGATGTAGATATGCCCGCGCTCGACCAGCTCGGGCATCTGGCGATAGAAAAAAGTCAGCAGCAGGGTGCGGATGTGCGCGCCGTCGACGTCGGCATCGGTCATGATGATGATGCGGTGGTAGCGCAGCTTGTCCGGGTTGTAATCCTCCTTGCCGATGCTGGTGCCGAGCGCGGTGATCAGCGTGGCGATTTCCTGGCTGCCGATAACCTTGTCGAAACGCGCGCGCTCGACGTTGAGGATCTTGCCCTTGAGCGGCAGGATGGCCTGGAATTTGCGGTCGCGTCCCTGCTTGGCCGAGCCGCCTGCGGAATCGCCCTCGACCAGATAGATTTCGCACAATGCGGGATCTTTTTCCTGGCAGTCGGCGAGTTTCCCGGGCAGGCCGAGGCCATCCATGACGCCTTTTCGACGCGTTATCTCACGCGCCTTGCGCGCCGCATCGCGGGCACGCGCCGCTTCGACGATCTTGTTGCACAAGAGCTTGGCATCGCTGGGGTTTTCCAGCAGATATTCGGCAAGTTTCTGCCCGACCACTTCCTGCACCACCGGCTGTACTTCGCTGGAAACCAGCTTGTCCTTGGTCTGCGAGGAGAACTTGGGCTCGGGCACCTTGACCGACAGCACGCAGGTCAGACCCTCGCGCATGTCGTCGCCGGTGGTTTCGACCTTGGCTTTTTTCGCCAGCTCGTTTTCTTCGATATATTTGTTCAACACCCGTGTCATCGCCATGCGCAGGCCGGTCAGGTGGGTGCCGCCATCGCGCTGCGGAATGTTGTTGGTGAAGCATTGAACGGTTTCGGAATAGCTGTCGTTCCACTGCATCGCGACTTCGACGACCATGCCGTCCTTTTCGCCTACGGCATGGAAAACTTTCGGGTGCAGCACCGATTTGACCCGGTTCACGTACTCGACGAAACCTTTTACGCCGCCCGAGTGCGCGAAGTTTTCGCTCTTGCCGTCGCGATGGTCGATCAGCTCGATCTTCACGCCGTTGTTGAGGAAGGACAGTTCGCGGATGCGCTTGGCGAGGATGTCGAAGTGGAACTCGACCTTGCCGAAGATTTCCTCGTCGGCCAGGAAATGCACTTCGGTGCCGCGATTCTGGGTCTCGCCGACGATCTTCATGGGTGAAACTTCGACGCCGTTCTGCATCTCGATGACACGGTCGACGACCTTGCCGCGGTTGAATTCGAGCGCGTATTTCTTGCCGTCGCGGCGCACGATGAGCCTCATCCACTTCGACAGGCCGTTGACGCACGACACGCCGACGCCGTGCAGGCCGCCCGATACCTTGTAGCTGTTCTGGTTGAACTTGCCGCCGGCGTGCAGCACGGTCAGGACGATCTCGGCCGCGCTGCGCTTCGGTTCGTGCTTGTCGTCGAGCTTCACGCCAACCGGAATGCCGCGCCCGTTGTCGGAAATCGAAATCGAGTTGTCGGGGTGGATGATGACCTTGATGTCGTCGCACCAGCCCGCCAGCGCCTCGTCGATGGCGTTGTCCAGCACTTCGAACACCATATGGTGCAGGCCGGTGCCGTCGGACGTATCGCCGATGTACATGCCGGGCCGCTTGCGCACCGCTTCCAGGCCTTCCAGCTGCTGGATGCTGTCTTCGTCGTAGCCTCCGTTCACGTCATCGGGCATCGCGTTGTCGGGCTTGTCGCTCATGGTGTTTATACCTCGTGGGGCATTGCTGCCGGTTGTTGCAAGGTGTGGGGAAGAGATCGTCCGGCCTAGATGCGCATCGGCATCACGACGTACTTGAAGCCGGGTTCACCTTCGCTGGTCAGCAGCATGCTGCTGTTGGCGTCGCCCAGCGAAAGCGTGACTTCCTCGGTATTGACCGCGCCCAAGCCATCGAGCAGGTAGGTCACGTTGAAGCCGACGTCGAGCGGATCGCCGTTGTAGCTGACTTCGATTTCGTCGGCGGCTTCTTCCTGTTCGTTGTTGTTGCAGACGATGCCCAGCGTGTTTTCGCTCATCACCAGGCGCACGCCGCGGAACTTTTCGTTCGACAGAATCGCTGCGCGCTGCAAGGCCTGCATCACGCTCTGGCGGTTGGCCTTGAGGTGGCGCGGCTGGTTGGCCGGGATGACGCGCTGGTAATCGGGGAATTTGCCGTCCACCACCTTGGTCACCAGTTCGGTGCCGGGCAGGGTGATGGTGACCTGATTGGCGCCGATGCGCAGCTCGACCGGATCTTCCGTATCGCCCAATAGTTTGGAGAGCTCGACCACGGTCTTGCGCGGGATGATGACCTCGCGCGCTTCGGCCTCGGATTCGAGCTGGGTTTCGGCATAGCTCAACCGGTGGCCGTCGGTAGCCACCACGCGCAGTTGCTTGCCGTCCAATACCAGCAACATGCCGTTGAGGTAGTAGCGGATGTCCTGGCTGGCCATGGCGAACTGCACCAGTTGCAGCAGGCGCTTCAGTGTTTTTTGCGGCAGGCGGATCGCCTCGCCCAGGCCTGCCCCGGTTTCTACCCGCGGAAAATCCGCGGCGGGCAGGGTCTGCAGGGTGAAACGCGATTTTCCCGCGCTCACCACCACCTGGCTGTCCTTGGTATCGAGCTTGACCTTGGCGGTGTCGGGCAGGGCACGCACGATGTCGAACAGCTTGCGCGCAGCGATGGTGATGGCGAAGTCTTCGCCGGCTTCCGCGTTCTCCAGCTGGGTGCTGACCTGCAATTCCAGATCGGTGGCCAGCAAGGTCAGCTTGCCGGCTTTTTTCTCCAGCAGCAGATTGGACAGGATGGGCAGGGTATGGCGCCGCTCGACCACCCCGACCACGGCGGAGAGAGAAGCAAGAAGGGCGTTGCGTTCGCTTTGTATTAATAGCATTTATATATTCCTGAGAATCATAATAAAGGCGGCCTGAAACTGGGGATAAGGTTTTTTATTCAATTAAAACAGTCTGTTGTTATGCTTTTATGGGTGTGGGTAAAGCCTTGGCAAGGTGGGAGGGATGGGGATGGATTTTCCGCTCGCGACGCTGGATCCGTTTTATCCACATTTCATCCTCAGCCAGTCAGGCTTTGTAATAACACCAGATAGTCGCGTCCGATGTCGGCTTCGGTCTCGCGCAGCTCGGCCACCTTGCGGCAGGCATGGATCACCGTGGTGTGGTCGCGCCCGCCAAACGATTCGCCGATTTCCGGCAGGCTCTGGTTGGTCAGTTCCTTCGCCAGCGCCATGGCGATCTGGCGCGGCCGTGCAAGATTGCGCGTGCGTTTCTTGGAGAACATGTCGGCCACCTTGATCTTGTAGAAATCGGCGACGGTTTTCTGGATGTTCTCGATCGAGACGATACGCGAGGTCGAAGCGATGAGGTCGCGCAGGGCTTCTTTCACCAGTTCCAGGGTGATCGGCTTTTCGTGGAAGCGCGAGAATGCGATCACCCGCTTCAAGGCGCCTTCGAGTTCGCGCACGTTGGAGCGCACCTGCTTGGCGATGAAAAAGGCGACGTTCTCGTCGAGCTTGATGTCTTCTGCCTGCGCCTTGGCCAGCAGGATGGCAACCCGCATTTCCAGTTCCGGCGGCTCGACGGCGACGGTCAGACCCCAGGCGAAGCGCGATTTCAGGCGATCGTCCAGCCCGCTGATTTCCTTGGGGAAGGTGTCGCAGGTGATGACGATCTGTTTCTTGTTCTCGATCAGCGAGTTGAATACGTAGAAAAATTCCTCCTGGGTACGGTCCTTCTTGGCCAGGAACTGGATGTCGTCGATCAGCAGCAGGTCGAGCGACATGTAGCGCCGCTTGAGGTCGTCGAACTGCTTGTTGAGGTAGGCCTTGACCACGTCGTCGACGTAATCGTTGGCATGGATATAGCTGATACGCGCATCCGGCGTGGCCAGGCGCACGGTATTGCCGATGGCCTGCAGCAGGTGCGTCTTGCCCAGGCCGACGCCGCCGTAGACGAACAGGGGGTTGTAGGCCACCCCCGGATTGTCGGCAATTTGCAGAGCGGCGGCGCGTGCCAGCTGGTTGGCGCGGCCGGAAACGAAATTATCGAAAGTGAATCCCGGATTGATGCGCAGGCCAAGCTGGACGGGGGCGGCAGCACTGGCCGGGAGCGCGGCGGAATGCGTAACCGGCAGCGGCGCGGAAGGTGCGCGCGGGGCGCTGGTTTTTTTGCCGAGCGCGTAGGTGATGGCAACCGGGCGGGCGTAAAATTCCTGCGCCCAGACGTCGATGTGCTCGGCGAATTTCTCGCGCACCCAGTCCATCACGAAATGGTTGGGCGCCAGGATGCGCACCTCGCCGCCGGCGTCGTCAAATACCAGGGGCTTGATCCATGTGCTGAATTGCTGCTGGGTCAGATTGGCGCGGAAGCGCTCTTGGCAAAGGGCCCAGAAGGAATCCATAGTCGAGGGGGCGGGGGCGGAAAGCTGCATTGGGATTCAAACACGAATCTTACTCCCCTTCGACGAGGTTATCCACAGGCGCTGCGCGCCGGGCCCGGCGCGGCGGGTCGAAACAAACTTGACAGTGCCCCAGTGGGGGGCGTCTAATACGCGGTTTTTCAACAAATTTTTTTGTGTTTGGCCATCCTGCCTCGGGCGGGCCTGGTCAGCGCCAGCCAGAAAGGATATGTCATGAAACGCACTTATCAGCCCTCCACCGTCCGCCGCAAGCGTACCCACGGTTTTCGTGCCCGCATGAAAACCAAGGCTGGACGCGCCGTGATCAATGCGCGCCGCGCCAAAGGCCGCGCCCGTCTGGCCGTCTAATCGACGCGTACCCAAACAAAGCGGGTGGCGTGCGCCTCCGCGACGCGCGCCTGGTCGACAAAGCCGATTTCGACCGGGTGTTTGCCGACAATCAGCGCGCTCGAACGGATTACGTGATGGTGATGGCGCGCCCTAACCAGGTGGGCCACCCGCGGCTGGGGATGGTGATTGCCAAACGCCTGCTGGCGCGTGCGGTGGATCGCAACCGTGTCAAGCGGTGCGTGCGGGAAAGCTTCCGGCAGATGCTGCCGGAGTTGCCTGCCTGTGATTTTGTCGTGCGCCTGATTGCCAAGCCGGTTCCCGGGAAAGAGGCGCGCGATCTGCCGCGTACCTTCCAGCGCGCCGGCCACCGGGCCATGGCAAAATGGCCGACCGCTCCGGCAGGCGAAGCAGCGCCGGAATTCTCTTCCAACTAAACGCGTCTCGTCTCATGGATAACCAGCGGCTGATCCTTTTCATTGTTTTTTCCTTCTCGCTGCTCTTGTTATGGGAAACCTGGCAGGACAAACACGCGCCGGCTCCGGTTGCGCCAGCCACGGTCAGTGCGCCCACTCCCAGCCAGGCGCTGAACGCACCGGCCGCAGCGGCACCGGCGCAGGCCGGTTTTGCCAAGGGGCAGCGCGCGCAGGTGGAAACCGACGTGCTGCGCGCCACCATCGACGCCAACGGCGGCGACCTGCGTCAACTGCAGTTGTTGCCGTACCGCGAGACGGAAGACAAGAACCAGGTCTTCACCCTGTTCGAGGACGACAGGACACGGCCGTATCTGGCGCAAAGCGGCCTGGTGGGGAAAGACCTGCCGACGCACCGTAGCGTGTTTCAGCTCAATCCCGGCATTTATCGCCTCGCCGGCGGCGCCGCCCAACTGGAAGTGCCGCTGGTATGGAATGATCCGGCCACCGGCGTGCGTGTTGAAAAAACCTATGTTTTCAAGCGCGGAAGCTATCAGATCGCCGTCAGAACCCGGGTCAGCAACAACGGGTCGCAGCCCATCGAACTGACCCCGTATTACCAGTTCACCCGCCATGCCGAGGCGCCGCGCGGCTCGTCTTTTTTCCTGCATACTTACACCGGCCCGGCTTTCTATACGGATGCGATGAAATTCCAGAAAGTCGCGTTCAATGACATTCAGGCAGGCAAGGCCGAATTCGAGAAAACCGCCAATAACGGCTGGGTGGGGATGGTGCAGCACCATTTCGTGTCGGCCTGGCTGCCCGAGGATGGCGTCAAGCGCGAGTACTACACCCGTGCGCTGGGCGACGGCCTGTATTCCAACGGGGTGATTCTGGCCGAAGGCACGCTCGCGCCCGGCCAGCAAAAGACCTTCACCGTGCCCTTGTATGCCGGGCCGCAAACCCAGAGCCTGCTGGAGAAAACCGCTCCCGGCCTGGAGCACGCGCGCGATTACGGCTGGCTGACGCCGCTGGCCTACCCCATCTTCTGGTCGCTGGAAAAAATCGAGCGCCTGGTGGGCAACTGGGGCTGGGCCATTATCATTCTGACCATACTCCTCAAGCTGGCGCTGTACCCGCTGTCGGCGGCGGGCTACAAGTCGATGGCCAAGATGAAGAAGCTGACCCCGCGCCTGCAGCAGCTGAAGGAAACCTTTGGCGACGACCGCGCCAAGCTGCATCAGGCGATGGCGGAGATGTACAAGACCGAGAAGATCAACCCGCTCGGCGGCTGCCTGCCGATCCTGATCCAGATTCCGGTGTTCATCGCGCTGTACTGGGTGCTGCTCGCCGCGGTCGAGATGCGCGGCGCACCCTGGCTCGGCTGGATCACCGACCTGACCGCGCCCGATCCCTGGTTCATCCTGCCGATCATCATGGGCATCACCTCGGTCCTGCAGGTCAAGCTCAACCCGCAGCCGATGGATCCGATGCAGGCCAAGATCATGATGATCATGCCGGTGGCGTTTACCGTGATGTTCGTGTTCTTCCCGGCAGGCCTGGTGCTGTACTGGGTCGCCAACAACATCCTGTCGATCGCGCAGCAGTGGGCGATCAACAAGCAGGTCGAGGGCGGTGGCAAAACCGCTTCCGCCAAAGCCTGACCTGATCGCCGCCATTGCCACCGCGCCCGGCCGTGGCGGGGTGGGGGTGGTGCGGGTGTCGGGGGCGGACGTCGCCCCGCTTGCCATCGCGGTTCTCGGGCGCGTTCCGGAAGCGCGGCACGCGACCTTCGCCCGTTTCATCGATGGCTGCGGCGGGGTGATCGACGAGGGCATCGCGCTTTATTTTGCCGCGCCGCATTCGTTTACCGGCGAGCACGTGCTGGAGTTGCAAGGGCACGGCGGACCGGCGGTCCTCGATCTGATCCTGCAACGCTGCGTCGAGCTGGGCGCGCGGCTGGCCGAGCCGGGCGAATTCACCCGGCGCGCCTACCTCAACGGCAAGCTCGATCTGGCGCAGGCCGAGGCGGTGGCCGACCTGATCGATGCCGCCTCGGGCGAGGCGGCGCGCTCGGCCATGCGTTCGCTTTCGGGCGCGTTTTCCGCGCGGATAGCCGAGCTGGTCGAGGCGCTCACCCGCCTGCGCATGCTGGTGGAAGCCACGCTCGACTTTCCCGAAGAAGAAATCGATTTTCTGCAGCAGGCGGATGCCTTCGGCCGTCTCGACCGCATCGACGCCAGCCTCGCCGCGGTGCGCGCGCAGGCGAAACAGGGCGCGCTGCTGCGCGAAGGCCTGACGGTGGTACTGATCGGCCAGCCGAACGTCGGCAAGTCGAGCCTGTTGAACCAGTTGGCAGGATTCGAGGCGGCGATCGTCACCGAGATCGCCGGCACCACGCGCGACACCGTGCGCGAAGCGATCCAGATCCGCGGGGTGCCGCTGCACATCGTCGACACGGCAGGCCTGCGCGATACCGATGATCCGGTGGAACAACTCGGCATCGCGCGTACCTGGGCCGCCGTGGAAAAAGCCGACGTGGCGCTGCTGCTGGTGGATGCGGCGCATGGCCTGGGCGAACGCGAGGCGGCGATTCTGGCGCGCCTGCCCGCGGTGGCGCGGCTGACCATCCACAACAAGATCGACGTTAGCGCCGAGGCGCCGCGCGCGGCGGGCGACGAAATCTGGCTTTCCGCCAAAACCGGAGCCGGCGTCGAACTGCTGCGCGGCAAGCTGCTCGAGGCAGCGGGCTGGCAGTCGGCGGGCGAAGGCGCGTTCATGGCGCGCGCGCGGCATCTGGACGCGCTTGCCCGTGGCGCCGCGCACCTGGCGGCGGCGCGCCAGGCGGCAACGCAACTGGAACTGTTTGCCGAAGAACTGCGGCTGGCGCAGGCCGCCCTGTCGGACATCACCGGGGAATTCACCGCCGACGATTTGCTGGGCGAAATCTTCAGCAAGTTCTGCATCGGCAAGTGAGCGGCCGCCGGGTCTTTTACCGGGCTGCGCCAGCGCTTATGCTTGAAACGTGTTCCTTCCCTCAGGGTTGCCCGTCATGCTGACCTGGCGCGGTATCGCCGACGAACTCAAAATCCATCGCGCGCGGCTGCTGCAGGGCAACCTTGCCGCCTTGCTGGCGGTGGCGGCAGCGGTGCCGGTGCCGCTGCTGCTGCCGTTGATGGTGGACGAGGTGCTGCTGCATCACCCGGGCAGGATGGTCGCCGCCTTCGGCGCGTGGTTTCCGGCCGCCTGGCACGGCCCGCTGCTGTTCATCGGCATGGCGTTGCTGCTGACGGTGGGGCTGCGGCTGATATCGATCCTGCTCAACGTGTGGCAGGGGCGGACGTTTTCGCTGCTGGCCAAGGACGTTGTGTACCGCATCCGGGTGCGCATGCTCTCCCGGCTGTCGCGCATTGCGCTGTCGGAATTCGAGACGGTGGGCGCAGGCCGGGTCGCCTCGCATTTCGTGACCGATCTCAACGCCATCGACAGCTTTCTCGGTTCGTCGATTTCGGGCCTGGTGGTGTCGGTGCTGACGCTGGTGGGTGTGGCGGCCGTGCTGTTCTGGATGCACTGGCAGCTGGCGCTGTTCATCCTGCTGCTGAATCCGGTCGTGATCCTGTTTTCCGTCCGGCTCGGCAAGCGGGTGAAGGATCTGAAAAAGCACGAGAACCGCGCCTTCGAGGTGTTTCAGGAGACGCTGTCCGAGACGCTCGATGCCTTGACGCAGATCCGCGCGATGAACCGCGAACAGCATTACCTGGCGCGGGTGACCGCAAAGGCGGCCGATATCCGCCGGCACGCGGCGGCGTTCGCCTGGAAGTCGGATGCGATGAGCCGGATTTCCTTCTTCGTTTTCCTTGCCGGCTTCGATGCCTTCCGTGCCGGCGCGATGTTGATGGTGGTGTTTTCCGACCTGTCCATCGGCGAGATGCTGGCGGTGTTCGGCTACCTGTGGTTCATGATGACCCCGGTGCAGGAACTGGTGAACATGCAGTACGCGTGGTTTGCCGCCAATGCCGCGCTGGGACGGATCAATGCCCTGCTCGGCCTGCACGGCGAACCGCAGTATCCCGCGCTGCGCGATCCGTTCGCCGGCCAGTCCACCGTCGGCATTGCGCTCGACCACGTCAGCTTTGCCTATGCGGACGGCGAGACGGTGCTGGACGACGTCAGTCTCACGGTGGCGGCGGGCGAGAAGGTGGCGCTGGTGGGGGCTTCCGGCGGCGGCAAGTCGACCCTGGTGCAGGCCTTGCTGGGACTGTATCCGGTCCGCGCCGGACGGATTCTGTATGGCGACACGGCGGTTACCGAGATCGGCTGGGAAAGCGTGCGCGAGCATGTCGGCGTGGTACTGCAGCACCCGGTGCTGTTCAACGACAGCGTGCGCGCCAACCTGACCCTGGGGCGCGAAACCGGCGACGCCGCGCTGTGGCAGGCGCTGGAGATCGCCCAGCTGAAGGACGCCATCGCCGCGCTGCCGCACGCGCTGGATACGGTGGTGGGGCGGCAGGGCGTGCGCCTGTCCGGCGGGCAGCGGCAACGTCTGGCGATTGCGCGCATGATCGTCGCCAAACCCCAGATCGTCATCCTCGACGAAGCCACCTCCGCGCTCGACACCGATACCGAACGGCGGCTGCACCAGGCGCTCGCTGGGTTTCTGAGCGGGCGCACCACCCTCATCATCGCCCATCGGCTGTCCGCCGTGAGGCAGGCCGACCGCATCCTGGTGTTCGAAAACGGCCGCGTGGTGGAAGAGGGCGGCCACGATGAGTTGATCGAGCGCGGCGGGCTTTACCACAAGCTTTACCATCACGCATAAAAAAACGCTCGGGAAAATCAGCGTTTTCTGATAGACTCCGTCGAGTTGTGCATACAGCAGTGGGCAGATCTGGCTTTTGCCGCCGTGCCTCGGGACTGTTCTCACAGCCCCATCGTCTTCGACCTCTCTTTTGTGCCGCCGGTCAGTTTCCGCAACCGGCAGCGACAAGTCTTGTGGTTGGCGCCGATGTGATCGACGCGACCCGTTGGGCGGCCAGGAATTCATAACATTCCCAACGCCGCTTGTTTCCGGTTCGTATTTTCCGACCTGTCTGGTTCTAAACCGGACGCAGGTTTGTTTTGCGCGTTTGAGCGCACTGAAAAAGGTATTGCCATGAGCTTTTCCGAACTGGGGCTTGATCCCCTCATCCTCAAATCCGTTCTGGCCGCCGGCTACGAAAACGCCACGCCGGTTCAGATGCAGGCGATTCCCGCCGCGCTGACCGGGCGCGACCTGCTGGTGTCGTCGCACACCGGCAGCGGCAAGACCGCGGCCTTCCTGCTGCCGTCGATCCAGCGCCTGCAGGCCGAGCCGACCGTCAAGAGCATGGGCCCGCGGGTCCTGGTGCTGACCCCGACGCGCGAACTCGCGCTGCAGGTCGAGAAATCCGCCATGACCTACGGCCGCGAACTGCGCCGCTTCCGCACCGCCTGCCTGGTCGGCGGCGCGCCCTACGGCCTGCAGCTGAAGCGCCTGTCGCAGCCGGTCGATGTGGTGGTGGCGACCCCCGGCCGCCTGATCGACCACCTGGAGCGCGGCAAGATCGACTTCTCGCGCCTGGAAGTGCTGGTGCTGGACGAGGCCGACCGCATGCTCGACATGGGCTTTGTCGACGACATCAAAGCCATCGCCGCGCGTTGCCCGGCCGAGCGCCAGACGCTGCTGTTCTCGGCCACGCTCGACGGCGTGGTCGGCAACCTGGCGCGCGAACTGACCCACGACGCGCAGCGCATTGAAATTGCAGCCGCGCCGCAGCAGGAAGCCAAGATCGAGCAGCGCCTGCTGTTTGCCGATAACATGGACCACAAGAACCGCCTGCTCGACGCGCTGCTGCGCGACGTCGACATGGTGCAGGCGATCGTGTTCGCCTCGACCAAGCGCAGCACCGAGGAAATTTCCGACCTCCTGGCCGACAGCGGCTTCGCTTCCGACGCGCTGCACGGCGACATGCAGCAGGGCCAGCGCAACCGCGCGCTGCAGCGCCTGCGCGAAGGCCGCACCAAGGTGCTGGTGGCCACCGACGTTGCCGCGCGCGGCATCGACGTGGCGACGATCAGCCACGTCATCAACTTCGACCTGCCGCGCCAGGCCGAGGACTACGTCCACCGCATCGGCCGCACTGGCCGTGCCGGCCGCACCGGCATCGCGGTGAGCTTCGCCGGCATGCGTGAAGGCGGACTGGTGAAGAACATCGAGCGCTACACCGGCAACCGCATCGAGGTGCATACCCTGCCGGGGCTGGAGCCGACCCAGAAGCCAGCGTCCGGCCGCCCTGCGGCCGGTCGTCCGCGCAGCAACAATGGCCCGCGTGGCGGCTTCGGCGACAAGCGCAGCTTTGGCGAGCGCAGCGAGCCCCGCAGCTACGGCGATCGCCCGCCGCGCGGCGACAGCCGCGATAATCGCGACCGCGGCTACCGCGCCGATGCGCGCCCCGGCAGCGACCGGCCCGCTCGCGGCAACCGGTTTGAAAATACCGTGCGCGGCCCGTCCGACGTGCCGCGCATGACCGGCGACCGGCCGCCGCGCAACGACGCTTATCGCGGCGGCGCCGCGCCTGCGGTCGAAGTCAACGGCAACAGCGTTGAATACTGGGCAAAACGTGAACGCGAGGCGAAAGCCAAATCCGCCGGCGCCGGCCGCAGCTACGGCGATCGCGGCAACAGCGCGCGCGCTGGCCAGCCGCGCAGCTTCGGCAATGACAACCGCGGCGGCAACCGTGTCGGCGTGCGTGGACGCTTCAAGGACTGATCGCCAGTCCGATTGCCGGCAGTAGCCTAGCAAGGGGGTTTCACGTGAAACCCCCTTTTTGTTGCCCGCATCGACGGGATGGGGGTGGCGGCCGCCAGCGGGGGCGTTCCGCCTGGCCGAAAACAGGCAGGGCAGCCGGACGGATTTGCGATAATGCAGGACGTACGGATCATTCGCCGCATTATGCAAAACGCCGAACAGAAGCCTCCTGAAATAAAGCTGCAGACCGTTCAGCCGGCCCCGGCGTGGCGCTGGCTGAGCGAGCGCGGCTTGCGGGTGGCGACCGGGGAGGCAACGCTGGCGCGCTACGCCATGCTGAGCGCCCAGCGTTTTGCGGAGCTTGAAGACGTGATTCCGTCGGATGACAGCGTGCTGCTGATATTGCGGCGTGGCGCGGCGGTTTCGCCGGGCCTGCGCGCGGCGCTGACGGCACCGCTGACGGACGCGCCGGCTGCCAGCGGAAAGCTGCATGAGATCGTGGTGGAGTACGGCGGGTCCGCAGGGCCGGATTTGTCGAGGCTGGCGGAACGGGCGGGCATGGATACCGCCGGCTATATCCATAGTCATGCGGCAGTGGAGTACACCGTCGCTTTCCTGGGTTTCCAGCCGGGGTTTCCCTATTTGCGCGGGCTGCCTGCCGGCCTCCACGCACCGCGCCGGGCGTCGCCGCGGCTCCGGGTGGCGGCGGGCAGCGTGGCCATCGGCGGCGCATACGCCGGCATTTATCCGGCCGGCGGACCCGGCGGCTGGCAGATCGTCGGCCGCACCGCAGCCGTATTGTTCGATCCGCAGCGTCATGCGCCCGCCTTGCTGATGCCGGGCGACCGCGTGCGTTTTGTGCCCACATGATCGAAGTGCTGCGCGCCGGCCGCTGCGACCTGGTGATGGATCTGGGCCGGCCCGGCTGGGGGGCGCTCGGCGTGCCCGCCGGCGGCGCGGCCGATCCGCCGGCGCTGGCGGCGGCCAACCGGCTGGTGGGCAACGATGAGGCGGCCGCAGGGCTGGAAATCCTGCTTGCCGGGCCGTCGTTGCGGTTTCCGCTGGGGGGCGTCGTGGCACTCGCCGGCGCGCGCTTTATGGCGACGCGAAGCAAGGGGGGCGCGCCAGCGTGGAACGAAACCCTGTTGCTGGCGGCAGGCGAGATCCTGAACCTGGAGCGGGCGGAGACGGGTTGCCGCTGCTGGCTGGCGGTGCGCGGCGGGCTGGCGGTGCCACGCGTGCTGGGCAGCCGCAGCACGCTGCTGCCGGCCGGGTTCGGCGGATACCAGGGGCGCGCGCTGCGCATGGGCGATACGCTGGCATGCGCTACCCCGGCGGGTGAAATGCATCTGTTGCGCGCCCGCCCACCCGTCCCGTCACTGGACGCGCCGCTGCGCGTGGTGGCGGGACCGCAGGCCGGCCTGTTTGACGATGCCGGGCTGAGGGCATTTTTTTGCGGCAGCTATCGAGTGGATGCCGCATCCGACCGGCGCGGCCTGCGCCTGACCGGGCCGGCGGTGACGCATGCACGGGTTGAATTGCCGTCGCAGGGGGTGTTGCCCGGAACGGTGCAGGTTCCGCCCGGCGGACAACCGATCATTCTGGGCTGGGACGGCCCGGTGACCGGCGGCTATCCAGCCATTGCCGCGGTGATCGCCGCCGACTGGCCGCGGCTGGCGCAGCTGCGGCCGGGCGATGCGGTGCGGTTTGCGACCGTCGAGGCGGAGGCTGCGCCAGCGCCTGCGCCGTGGGCGATCGAGGCGCTGGCATGATCGAGCTGAATGCCGATATTGGCGAAGGCTGCGACGACGCCAGCCTGATGTCCTATCTGGCGCGGGTGTCGATTGCCTGCGGCGGGCATGCCGGCGACGCCGCCAGCATGACGGCGGCGCTGCGGCTGGCGGAGGAATACGGCGTGGCGGTAGGCGCGCATCCGAGTTATCCCGATCGGGCCGGGTTTGGCCGCCGCGCGCTGGCCGCGTCGGAGGCGGAGGTTGCGGCATGGGTGACGCAACAGGTGGAGGCGCTGGCCGAGCAGGCTGCGCGGCGGGGATTGCGGCTGGCGCACGTCAAGCCGCACGGTGCGCTGTACAACGCGGCGGCGCAGGATGCGCGGGTGGCGCGGGCGATTGCCCGGGCGACGGCGGCGCTGGACCCGGCACTGAGGCTGGTGGGCCTGTCCGGCTCGCAACTGATCGCCGCCGGGCGGGCGGCGGGTTTGCCGGTGCTGAACGAGGCGTTTGCCGACCGCCGCTACCGGGCCGACGGCCTGCTGGTTTCACGTGAAACCCCGGGCGCCTTGATCGCCTCGCCCGACATGGCGGCGCAGCAGGCGCGTGCGCTTGCGCATGGCGGAGCGGTTTCCGCGCTCGACGGCGGCGCCATCCGGGTGCGGGCGGACACGATCTGCCTGCACAGTGACACGCCCGGCGCATTAAAAATTGCCCAGGCCGTCCATGCCGCGCTCAATCGCGGATAATTCCGCTCCTACGCTTGTTGACGCCTGATCATGCCCCTCCTTACTTTTGACCGACTCGAACTGGCCTACGGCCACTGGCCGCTGCTCGACGGCGCTTCGCTGGTGATCGAGGCGGGCGAGCGCATCGGCCTGATCGGCCGCAACGGCACCGGCAAGTCGAGCCTGCTGAAAATCATCGCCGGCGAGAGCCTGGCGGATGCCGGCGAGGTATGGCGCGCGCCGGGCCTGAAGCTGGCCTACGTGCCGCAGGAGCCGCAGTTCCAGCCCGGCCACAGCGTGTTCGAGGCGGTGGCGGAGGGCGTCGGCGCGGCACAGACGCTGCTGGCCGAATACCATGCCGTGGCGCATGCGATGGCGGAGGGCGACGAGACGGTGTATGCCGACTTCGAGCGCTTGTCGCACGAGCTGGAGGCGGCCGATGCCTGGCGGCTCAACAGCCGGGTGGAAGAAACCCTGCAGCGCCTGGGCCTGGATGCCGAGGCGGCGGTGGAGACGCTGTCCGGTGGCCTGAAAAAACGCGTGGCGCTGGCGCGCGCGCTGGTCACCGAGCCCGAACTGCTGCTGCTGGACGAGCCCACCAACCACCTGGATTTTTCCGCCATCGAGTGGCTGGAAAGCCTGCTCAACGACTATCGCGGCGCGCTGCTTTTCATCACCCACGACCGGCGCTTCCTGGACAACGTCGCGAACCGGATTGTCGAGCTCGATCGCGGCCAGTTGCGTGAATACCAAGGCAATTTCAGCGCCTACCAGACCAAAAAGGCCGAGCAGCTTGAGGTGGAGGCGGTGCACAACCGCAAATTCGACAAGTTCTGGAAGCAGGAGGAAGCCTGGATCCGCAAGGGGGTCGAGGCGCGTCGCACCCGCAACGAAGGCCGGGTAAGGCGGCTGGAGGCGCTGCGCCGCACCCGCGAGGCGCGCATCGCCCACGCCGGCCAGGTGGGGTTCCAGCTCGACAGCGGCGATCGTTCCGGCAAGGTGGTGGCCGAACTCGACCATGTCAGCTACGGCTACGACAGTCGCGCCCTCATCCGCGACTTTTCCGCCACCATCCTGCGCGGCGACAAGCTCGGCCTGCTCGGCCCCAATGGCGCCGGCAAGACCACGCTGATTCGCCTCATCCTCGGCGAACTGAAACCGCAATCCGGCTGGATCAAGCAGGGCACCAAGCTCGAGGTGGCCTACTTCGACCAGTTCCGCAACCAGCTGAACGACGAGGCGACGCTGATCGACACGATTGCGCCCGGCTCCGACTACGTGGAAATCGGCGGGCAGAAGAAGCACGTCATCAGCTATCTGGAAGACTTCCTGTTCCCCGCCGAGCGGGCGCGCGCCAAGGTCTCGGCGCTGTCCGGCGGCGAGCGCAACCGGCTGCTGCTGGCGCGGCTGTTCGCGCGCCCGGCCAATCTCCTGGTGCTGGACGAGCCGACCAACGATCTCGACATCGACACCCTGGAGTTGCTGGAGCAGTTGCTGCAGGACTACAGCGGTACGGTGATCATTGTCTCGCACGACCGCGCCTTTCTGGACAACGTCGTCACCCAGTCCATCGTGTTCGAGGGCGAGGGCCGGCTGACCGAAATCGTCGGCGGCTATGCCGACTGGCAGGCGTGGAAACAACAGCAGCGCGTGTCCGAGCCCGTGCGGGCGGCAAGCCCCAAGGCCGCGGCTCAGCCTGAGCCAGCGAAGCCCGCGCCCAAGACCCGGCTCAGCTACAAGGAGGCGCGCGAACTCGACGCTCTCCCGGCGCAGCTCGAAGCGCTGGAAATCGAGCAGGCGCAGATCGCCGAACAACTGGCCGATCCCGCGCTGTATCAGTCCCGTCCGCACGAGGCTGCCGCGCTGCACGCCCGCAGCGAGGCCATCGAGGCCGAGCTGCTCGCTGCGCTGGCGCGCTGGGAGGCGCTGGAGGCCAAGGCGGCCGCGGTTTGATCGGCCATCCGCTGCGCGCACGGGGGGCGCGCAGCCGCGTTTCACGTGAAACGAAGGCCGCCAACGGGTAGAATGGCGGCCATGAAATTCCCCGAGTCCTTCGATGTCGTCGTCGTCGGCGGCGGCCATGCCGGTACCGAGGCCGCGCTGGCGGCGGCGCGCATGGGCGCAAAGACGCTGCTGCTGACGCACAACCTCGAAACCCTCGGCGCGATGTCGTGCAATCCGTCGATCGGCGGCATCGGCAAGGGCCATCTGGTCAAGGAGGTCGACGCGCTAGGCGGCGCGATGGCGCTGGCCACCGACGAAGCCGGCATCCAGTTCCGCACGCTCAATTCGTCCAAGGGGCCGGCGGTGCGCGCCACCCGCGCGCAGGCCGACCGCGCGCTGTACAAGGCGGCGATCCGCCAGCGCCTGGAAAACCAGCCCAATCTCACGATCTTCCAGCAGGCGGTCGACGACCTGCTGCTCGAAGGCGACCGCGTCGCCGGCGTGAAAACCCAGCTCGGCATCGTGTTCGGCGGTCGCGCGGTGGTGCTGACCGCCGGCACTTTTCTCGCCGGCCTGGTGCACGTCGGGCTGGAAAACTTCCAGGCCGGGCGCATGGGTGATCCGCCCGCGGTGTCGCTGGCCGCGCGGCTGCGCGAACTGAAGCTGCCGGCCGGTCGACTGAAGACCGGCACGCCGCCGCGCATCGACGGCCGCAGCATCGACTACAGCCAGACCCAGGCGCAGCCCGGCGACGATCCGGCGCCGGTGTTCTCCTTCATGGGCGACGCTTCGATGCACCCCCCGCAGCGGCCGTGCTGGATCACCCACACCACTGAAAAGACGCACGCAATCATCCGCGGCGGCCTCGACCGCTCGCCGATGTATGCCGGCGTGATCGAGGGGGTGGGGCCGCGCTACTGCCCGTCGATCGAGGACAAGATCACCCGCTTCGCCGACAAGGCCAGCCACCAGATCTTCCTCGAGCCGGAAGGCCTGGCCACCCACGAGATCTACCCCAACGGCATCTCGACCTCGCTGCCGTTCGACGTCCAGCTCGCCGTCGTGCGCTCGATCCCGGGGCTGGAAAACGCGCACATCCTGCGCCCCGGCTACGCCATCGAATACGATTACTACGACCCGCGCAACCTCAAGGCTTCGCTCGAGACCAAGTCGATCGCCGGCCTCTTCTTCGCCGGGCAGATCAACGGCACCACCGGCTATGAAGAGGCGGCGGCGCAAGGGCTGCTCGCCGGCATCAATGCCGCCTTGCAGGCGCAGGAACGCGACGCCTGGAGCCCGGGCCGCCACGAGGCCTATCTCGGCGTGCTGGTCGACGACCTCATCACGCGCGGCGTCTCGGAACCCTACCGCATGTTCACCAGCCGCGCCGAATACCGCCTGCAGCTGCGCGAGGACAACGCCGACATGCGGCTGACCGCAATCGGCCGCGAGCTTGGCGTGGTCGACGATGCGCGCTGGGATGCGTTCAACCGCAAGCGCGATGCGGTGGCGCGCGAAACCGAGCGGCTGAAGTCGGCCTGGGTCAACCCGGCCATCCTGCCGGCCGCCGAGGCGATCCGGCTGATCGGCCAGCCGATCGAGCACGAATACAGCCTGTTCGAACTGCTGCGCCGCCCAAATTTGAACTACACGCAGGTGCTGGCTTTGCCCGGCGGCGGGGCGGGGGTGGACGATGCACGCGTCGCCGAGCAGGTCGAAATCGCCGCCAAATACCAGGGCTACATCGACCGCCAGAACGAGGAAGTCGAGAAGCAGCGCGAGCAGGAAACCCTGCGGCTGCCGGCCGATCTCGACTACAGCCTGCTTACCGGGCTGTCGATGGAAGTGCGCCAGCGCCTGCAGAAGGCGCGCCCCGAGACGCTGGGGCAGGCGGCACGCCTGCAGGGCATCACGCCCGCGGCGATCTCGGTGCTGCTGATCTACGCCAAGCGCGGTTTCAAACCAGACGAACAAAAGCGAAGCGCATGAGCGTCGAACAGCAATTGACGGCGGGAGTCGCCGCCCTCGGCCTGGCTTTGCCCCATGGCGGCGTGGCCAAGCTGCTGGCCTACCTGGCATTGCTCGACAAGTGGAACCGCGTGTACAACCTCACCGCGGTGCGCGATGCCGAGCGCATGGTCAGCCATCACCTGCTGGACTCGCTGGCGGCGGTGCCTTACGTTCAGGGCGGCGCTCCTCATTTGGTCCGTCTGCTCGACGTCGGTAGCGGCGGCGGCCTGCCCGGGATCCCGCTGGCGATCGCGCGGCCGGAATTGCAGGTAACGCTGATCGACAGCATCGCCAAGAAAACCGCATTCCTGCTGCAAGCCAAGGCCGAGCTCGGTTTGGGCAATCTCAACGTGGTCACCGGCCGGGTAGAGGATTGGCGGCCTGCCGAGGGTTTCGATGTCATCACGTCGCGCGCGTTTTCCGACCTCAAGGAATTCGTCGCGCTGACCCGCCATCTGCTCAAGCCCGCTGGCCGCTGGCTGGCGATGAAGGGCTTGTACCCGCACGAAGAGATCGCCGGGCTGCCGTCTGACGTAAAAGTAAGCGCTGACCATGCGCTCTGCGTTCCGGGGCTGGAAGCGAGCCGCCATTTGATCGTTCTGGAGCCTGTTGAATGAGCCGAATCCTGGCAATTGCCAACCAGAAAGGCGGCGTCGGCAAGACGACGACGGCGGTGAACCTGGCCGCCAGCCTGGCCGAACTCGGGCAGCGCGTGCTGCTGGCCGACCTCGATCCGCAGGGCAACGCGACCATGGGCGCCGGCATCGAGAAGCGCACCGCGCTGCCGACCGTGTACCAGATCCTGCTGAACCAGGTCACGGTGCGCGACGCGCGCATACGCTCGGAGCCCGGCCATTTCGACGTCATCCCGGCCAACCGCGAACTGGCGGGCGCGGAGATCGACCTGGTGAATCTGGAGCAGCGCGACCTGCGCCTGAAAGTGGCGCTGGCGCAGGTCGCCGACGACTACGACTTCGTCCTGATGGACTGCCCGCCGACGCTGAACCTGCTGACCGTCAACGCCTTCGCGGCGGCGGAGGCGGTGCTGATCCCGATGCAGTGCGAGTACTACGCGCTGGAAGGGCTGACCGACCTGGTTGCGACCATCAAAAAAGTGAAGCAGCGGCTCAACCCGGATATCCGCATCGAGGGCCTGCTGCGCGTGATGTTCGACCCGCGCAGCACGCTGGCGCAACAGGTGTCGGAACAGATCAAGCAGCACTTCGGCGACAAGGTGTACGACACCGTGATTCCGCGCAACGTGCGGCTTGCCGAGGCGCCCAGCCACGGCTTGCCGGTGCTGGCCTACGACCGCCAGTGCAAGGGCGCGAAGGCGTATATGGAACTGGCCGAGGAAACGCTGAAGCGTGCCGGCATCGCCGTAGGGGAGACTACATAATGGCCAAACTCAAGGGACTCGGGCGCGGGCTTGACGCGCTGCTGGGCGGCGAAGACAGCGCCGCGCCGCCGCAGGGCGACCTGCGCATGATGCACGTGGCGCACCTGGCGCCCGGCAAATACCAGCCGCGCACCCAGATGGACAGTGAATCGCTGCAGGAGCTGGCCGATTCCATCCGCGCGCAGGGGCTGATGCAGCCGGTCCTCGCCCGCGAGGTCGCGGGCGGCTACGAAATCATCGCCGGCGAGCGGCGCTGGCGCGCGGCGCAGCTGGCCGGATTGAGCGAGATCCCGGTGCTGCTGCGCGATGTCGCCGACGACGCGGTGGCGGCGATGGCGCTGATCGAGAACATCCAGCGCGAGGACCTCAACGCGATCGACGAAGCGCACGGTCTGCAGCGCCTGATTCATGAATTCGGCATGACGCATGACGCCGTTGCGCAGGCGGTCGGCAAGTCGCGTGCGGCGGTGTCCAACCTGTTGCGCCTGTTGAATCTGTCGCGCCCGGTGCAGGACATGCTCGTCGCCGGTCTGATCGAAATGGGCCATGCGCGCGCGTTGCTGCCGCTGCAGGCAGGCGCGCAACGCGAACTCGCGCACGAAATCGAAACCCGCGGCCTGTCGGTGCGCGAGGTCGAACGTCGGGTGGCGCGGCTGAAGGACGCCGCCGCTGCGCCGGCCAAACAGGCCGTGTCGCGCGACATCCTGCGGCTGGAAGAGGCGCTGTCCGATGCGCTCGGCATGACCGCCCGCGTGCAAACCAGCGGCAAGGGCAGCGGCAAGCTGACGCTGCATTTCGCCAGCGCGGACGAGTTGCAGGGTTTGCTGCAACGTCTGGGCATCCGGCTGTAAACCCGCGATAGCTGGCGGGCGGGCCATTTTCACCTATACAACATCACTACATAGTGAAATTCATCATCAAGCTGCTTGATGATTGCATAGACCGCACTAATTCTAGTATCATAACTGGCTAATGTTCACCGGCACCCGCCGTATCGGTATCTCGGCCACCCTGCGGGTGGCCTTGGCGCAAGCCGGACTCGCACCAATGGCGGGGCTGGTCGCCGGCGTGGTGGCGGGGGGCGCTGCAGGGCTGGCCGTGCTGTATGGCGTGCTGGTGGCGCTGGCGGTCAATCTGGTGCTGGTGTGGCGCGAGCGGCAGTCGATGCGGCATCCGGAGTGGGATCAGCATCGATTGTTCAAGCTGTTCCTGCGCGCCGGGATCGAGCGGTTGATGCTGCTGGTCGCGCTGCTGGCGTGCGGGCTCGGGGTGTTGAAGCTGGCGCCCCTGCCGTTGCTGCTCGGTCTGGCGCTGGCGCAGTTTGCCTGGCTGGCCGCGGCAGCTGGCCGCAGCAGTAACAGCTAGTCTGTCCATCCGACGGGTTTGCCAAGGTTGGTTTTGAATGGGAGCGTGCTGCGCCCCCATCCAAAACCCACTTATTGAATTTGATCACTATGGCTTCGGAATACCATTCCTCTGGCGAGTACATCAAGCACCACCTCCAGAACCTGACCTATGGGCAGCATGCCGACGGCACCTGGGGCTTTGCCCACGGCGCCGAGGAGGCCAAGGCCATGGGCTTCTGGGCGATCAACGTCGACAGCATGCTGTTCTCGATCGGTCTCGGCCTGATCTTCCTGTTCCTCTTCCGCATGGCGGCCAAGAAGGCCAGCACCGGTGTCCCCTCCGGCCTGCAGAACTTCGTCGAATGGGTCGTCGAGTTCATCGACAACTCGGTGCGCGGCTCCTTCTCGCATCAGAATGCGCTGGTCGCGCCGCTGGCGCTGACCGTGTTCATGTGGGTGTTCCTGATGAACCTGATGGACCTGTTCCCGGTCGACTGGCTGCCCTTCGCCGCAACGATGGCCGGCGTTCCCTATATGAAGATCGTGCCGTCGACCGACCCCAACGTGACTTTCGGCATGTCGCTGTCGGTCTTCTTCCTGGTGCTGTACTACAGCGTCAAGATGAAGGGCGCCGGCGGCTTCTTCTCCGAACTGGCGTTCCAGCCTTTCCCCAAATTCCTGTTCCCGGTCAACCTGCTGCTGGAAGGCGTGGGCCTGATTGCCAAGCCGATTTCGCTGGCGCTGCGTCTGTTCGGCAACATGTATGCCGGTGAAATGATCTTCATCCTGATCGCGCTGATGTTCGGCGGCGGCTGGATTCTGGCTGTGTTCGGCGGTGCCCTGCAGTGGGCGTGGGCGGTGTTCCACATCCTCATCATCACCCTGCAGGCGTTCATCTTCATGACCCTGACCATCGTCTATCTCGACATGGCGCACGCCGAACACCATTGATTTCGTTTTGATTCACTTTGTTTTTAACTTTGATTTTTACTTTTAGGAGCAACAAATGGAAATGACTCAAGCCGTGCTGTACATCGCTGGTGCCCTGATGATGGGTCTGGGCGCGCTCGGTGCAGCCGTGGGCATCGGCATCCTCGGTGGCCGCTTCCTCGAAGGCGCTGCCCGCCAGCCCGAACTGATCCCGATGCTGCGCACCCAGTTCTTCATCGTGATGGGTCTGGTCGACGCCGTGCCGATGATCGCCGTCGGTCTGGCCATGTACGTCCTGTTCGCCGTTGCCGGTTAATTCGCGGGTTGCTGCGAAACTTGTCGCCAACCCCCGTTTTTAACTCCCGTCATTAAAAGGTGCGGAAATGAACTTCAACGCAACTTTGATCGGCCAGTCCATCACGTTCATCTTCTTCGTGTGGTTCTGCATGAAGTTCGTGTGGCCGCCGATCATGAACGCGCTCGAAACGCGCAAGAAGCAGATCGCCGACGGCCTGGCCGCGGCCGATCGCGGCAAGCATGAGCTGGAGCTGGCTGCCAAGAAGGCCGGCGACAACCTGCGCGACGCCAAGGCGCAGGCTGCCGAAGTGATCGCCCAGGCCGAAAAGCGTGCGGCGCAAATCATCGAAGAGGCGAAAACTGCCGCCAAGGAAGAAGGCGATCGCCAGCTCGCTGCTGCCCAGGCCAATATCGAGCAGGAAGCCAACCGCGCACGCGAAAGCCTGCGCGAACAGGTCGCCGCGCTGGCGGTGGCCGGCGCGGAGAAAATTCTGCGCCGCGAAGTCGACGCGCAAACGCACGCTGACCTACTGGGCCAGCTGAAAGCCGAGCTGTAAGCCATGAGCGAACTGTCTACCCTGGCACGCCCTTACGCCGAAGCGGTGTTCCGCCTGGCGCAGGGTGAAAACGACCTGGCGGGCTGGTCCGCGCGCGTGCAGTCGCTGGCGCTCATCGCGGCGGATGCCCAGGTGGCGCGCCTGATTGCCGATCCCGCGGTGGCGTCCGAACGCGTGGCCGGCCTGGTCATCGAGGTGGCTGGCGCCGACCTCGGCGAACACGGTGCCAATTTCGTCAAGGTGCTGGCCGAAAACGACCGTCTGCCGCTGCTGCCCGAGATCAGCGAGCAGTTCGAAACCTTGAAGGCGAGTGCCGAAGGCACCCTCGAAGCCACCATCACCAGTGCACAGGAACTGACCCAGGCGCAGATCGACGATCTGGTTGCCGGGCTCAAGGCCAAGTTCAACCGCGCGGTGAACGTCCAGGTGGCGGTCGATGCCGAACTGATCGGCGGCGCGGTGATCGCGATCGGCGACCAGGTGATGGACGGCTCGGTGAAAGGGCGGCTGCAGCGCATGTCTTTCGCGCTGCAGGGCTAATCCGCGCGGCAAGGCGAATCAACAAGTACCTCACATTTATCGGAACCCGACGGTTCGGAGAACAGAAATGCAATTGAATCCAAGCGAAATCAGCGAACTGATTAAAGCCAAGATCGAAAACCTCGGTGCATCGAGCGAGCTGCGCACCCAGGGCACGATCGTGTCCGTCACCGACGGCATCGTCCGCATTCATGGTTTGTCCGACGTGATGTCGGGTGAAATGATCGAGATGCCGGGCAATACCTTCGGCGTGGCGTTGAACCTCGAGCGCGACTCGGTCGGCGCGGTGATCCTGGGCGACTACGAACACATCAAGGAAGGCGACGTCGCCAAGTGCACCGGCCGCATCCTCGAAGTGCCGGTCGGCCGCGGCCTGCTCGGCCGCGTGGTGAACTCGCTGGGTCAGCCGATCGACGGCAAGGGCCCGATCGCCGCCGACACCACCATGCCGATCGAGCGCATCGCCCCCGGCGTGATCGAGCGCAAATCGGTCGACCAGCCGGTGCAGACCGGTCTCAAGTCGATCGACGCCATGGTGCCGGTCGGCCGCGGCCAGCGCGAACTGATCATCGGCGACCGCCAGACCGGCAAGACCGCGGTCGCGATCGACGCCATCATCAACCAGAAGGGCACCGGCGTGAAGTGCATCTACGTCGCCATCGGCCAGAAGGCCTCCTCGGTGGCCAACGTGGTGCGCAAGCTGGAAGAGCACGGCGCGATGGATCACACCATCGTCGTCGCCGCGACCGCGTCCGACGCCGCCGCGATGCAGTACATCGCACCGTACTCCGGCTGCACCATGGGCGAATTCTTCCGCGACATCGGCGAAGACGCGCTGATCGTGTACGACGATCTGACCAAGCAGGCCTGGGCCTACCGTCAGGTGTCGCTGCTGCTGCGCCGTCCGCCGGGCCGCGAAGCCTACCCGGGCGACGTGTTCTACCTGCACTCGCGCCTGCTCGAGCGTGCCGCCCGCGTCAACGCCGACTATGTGGAAAAGATCACCAACGGCGCCGTCAAGGGCAAGACCGGTTCGCTGACCGCACTGCCGATCATCGAAACGCAGGCCGGCGACGTCTCCGCCTTCGTGCCGACCAACGTGATTTCGATCACCGACGGCCAGATCTTCCTGGAAACCGATCTCTTCAACGCCGGTATCCGTCCCGCGATCAACGCCGGTCTGTCGGTGTCCCGCGTTGGCGGCGCCGCGCAGACCAAGGTGATCAAGAAGCTTGGCGGCGGTATTCGTCTGGCGCTGGCGCAGTACCGCGAACTCGCGGCCTTCGCGCAGTTCGCCTCCGACCTCGACGAGGCCACCCGCAAGCAGCTCGAGCGTGGCCGCCGCGTCACCGAACTGATGAAGCAGGCACAGTACTCGCCGATGTCGGTGTCGCAGATGGCGCTGTCCCTGTTCGCGGTCAACAAGGGCTACATGGACGACGTCGAAGTGAACAAGATCCTGCCGTTCGAGTCCGCGCTGCTGGCGTTCATCAAGTCGAAGCACGCCGGCATCATGGACGCCATCGAAACCAGCGGCAACCTGGATGAGGCCACCGAGACGGCGCTCACCGCGGCGGCGGAAGAGTTCAAGAAAACCGGCGTCTATTGATAGACCGCGCTGATTAGGAGCCAATAATGGCAGCCGGAAAAGAGATACGGACCAAGATCAAGAGCGTGGAAAACACGCGCAAGATCACCAAGGCCATGGAGATGGTGGCGGCGTCCAAGATGCGCAAGGCGCAGGACCGCATGAAGGCCGCACGCCCGTACGCCGAGAAAATCGCCCGCGTGGCGACGCACCTGGCGTACGCCCACACGGAATACAAGCATCCGTTCGTGATCGCACGCGACAACGTCAAGCGCGTTGGCCTCATCGTCATCAGCTCCGACAAGGGCCTGTGCGGCGGCCTCAACACCAACGCCTTCCGCGTGATGGTGGGCCAGATGAAGCAGTGGGAAGCCGCCGGCGTCGGCATCGACGTCACCGCGATCGGCAACAAGGGGCTGGGCTTCATGCAGCGCCTCGGCGCCAACGTGGTATCGCAGCTCACCGGCCTGGGCGACACCCCGCACATGGACAAGCTGATCGGCCCGGTCAATGTCATGCTGAATGCCTACATGGAAGGCCGGATCGACGCCCTCTACATCGTCTACAACCATTTCATCAATACGATGAAGCAGGAACCGACGCTGACCCAGCTGCTGCCGTTGGCGCAGATGGAAGACGCCGAGGAAGCCAGCCTGAAAACGCACTGGGACTATATCTACGAACCCGATGCCAAGCCGGTGGTCGACAGCATGCTGATGCGCTACATCGAATCGCTGGTGTATCAGGGCGTGGCCGAGAACATCGCGTGCGAACAGTCGGCGCGGATGGTGGCGATGAAGGCCGCGTCGGACAACGCCAAGGACGTGATCGGCGAACTCAAGCTGGTTTACAACAAAACCCGCCAGGCCGCGATCACCAAGGAACTGTCGGAAATCGTGGCAGGCGCAGCAGCGGTTTGACGCGCATACAGAATTCAATAGATTAGGAAATCAACATGAGCAACGGAAAAATTGTTCAGATCATCGGCGCCGTGGTGGACGTGGAGTTTTCACGTGACGCCATGCCCAGGGTCTTCGAAGCGCTGAAAATGCAGTCCCCGGAACTGACGCTGGAAGTCCAGCAGCAGCTGGGCGACGGCGTGGTGCGCGCCATTGCGATGGGTTCCACCGACGGCTTGCGCCGCGGCATGGAAGTGCTCGCCACCGGCAACCCGATCCTGGTGCCGGTCGGCCAGGCGACCCTGGGCCGCATCATGAACGTGCTCGGCACCCCCATCGATGAGATGGGCCCGGTGAACACCGACACCCACATGCCGATTCACCGCAAGCCGCCGGCCTACGCAGACCAGGCCGCCACGGTGGAAATTCTCGAAACCGGCATCAAGGTCATCGACCTCATCATGCCGATCGCCAAGGGCGGCAAGGTCGGCCTGTTCGGCGGCGCCGGCGTGGGCAAGACCGTGACCCTGATGGAGCTGATCCGCAACATCGCCGTGGCCCACTCGGGCTTCTCGGTGTTCGCCGGCGTCGGCGAACGCACCCGCGAAGGCAACGACTTCTATCACGAGATGAAGGAAGGCGGCGTGCTGGACAAAGTGGCGCTGGTCTACGGCCAGATGAACGAGCCGCCGGGCAACCGCCTGCGCGTCGCGCTGACCGGCCTGACCATGGCGGAATACTTCCGCGACGAAGGCCGCGACGTGCTGCTGTTCGTCGACAACATCTACCGCTACACCCTGGCCGGTACCGAAGTGTCCGCGCTCTTGGGCCGGATGCCGTCCGCGGTGGGCTACCAGCCGACGCTGGCCGACGAAATGGGCCGCCTGCAGGAGCGCATCACCTCCACCCGCACCGGCTCGATCACCTCGTTCCAGGCCGTGTACGTGCCGGCGGACGACTTGACCGACCCGTCGCCCGCCACCACCTTCGCTCACCTCGACGCGACCCTGGTGCTCTCCCGTCAGATCGCCGAACTGGGCATCTACCCCGCGGTGGATCCGCTCGATTCGACTTCGCGTATTCTCGACCCGCAGGTGGTCGGTGAAGAGCACTACAACGTCGCCCGTGCGGTGCAGGGCACGCTGCAGAAGTACAAGGAACTGCGCGACATCATCGCGATTCTGGGCATGGACGAACTGTCGCCGGAAGACAAGCTGGCGGTGGCCCGTGCGCGCAAGATCCAGCGCTTCCTGTCGCAGCCCTTCTTCGTCGCCGAAGTCTTCACCGGTGCGCCGGGCAAGTACGTCACGCTGAAAGAAACCATCGCCGGCTTCAAGGCGATCGTCGACGGCGAATACGACCATCTTCCCGAGCAGGCCTTCTACATGGTCGGCCCGATCGAAGAAGCGGTCGAAAAGGCGAAGACGATTCAATAATGCAGTGTGAGGGGTGAGGCGTCAGGCGAAAAAGCCGCACCTCACGTCTCACGCCTTACGCCTCACGAGGTTCTAAAATGGCCATGACCCTACACGTCGACATCGTCAGCGCAGAAAAATCGCTCTACTCCGGCACCGCCGAAGTGGTGATCGCCCCCGGCATGCGCGGCGAGCTCGGCATCTACCCGCGCCACACCCCGCTGTTGACCACGCTGAAGCCCGGTTCGGTACGCATCAAGGTGCCCGGCCAGGCCGAAGAGGAACTGGTCTACGTATCCGGCGGCATCCTCGAGGTACAGCCCAACGTCGTCACGATCCTGTCCGACTCTGCGGTTCGAGGCGCCGACCTTGACGAAGCCAAGGTGCTCGAAGCCAAACGGGCCGCCGAAGAAGCAATGAAAGACAAGGCGGCCACGCTCGACTATGCGCAAGCCCAGGCCGAGCTCGCTCAGGCCGTGGCGCAGCTGGCGGCAATCAAGAAATTGCGCAAGCTGACCTGATTAGCCTGGCGGCAGCATAAAAAAAGCAACCTTCGGGTTGCTTTTTTTATGCTGCAAATTATGGTGAATGAAGCGGATTCTGTATGCTTCGCAAGCAATGCGATGCGCCAACTGGGTGAAAAGGCGGCTGTAAACCGTGTCGATGCGACGCTCATGCCGGGCGGAAGCAAGGCCGGCCGGCGGATTAAGGGGCAAACTGTAAAAACTTGATAAAAAAACAGGGGGAGCCAATTCTACGAGCCATGAATGGGATTACATTTCGGGGCATTGTCGACGAAGCTTCGTTTCACTGGCCCTTGACCTCGATTTATGGGCACGGGCGGGCTGTCTGCAATGCAATAATTTCCTGAATACACATTAAGAATTTGCCGGAACTCATCACAGGAGCCTAAACATGCGTGCAACACCTTTTCTTCTCAGTGTCCTTGGTGCGACCCTGATCTCTGCCGGGGTTGTCGGTGCACAAGCGGCCGAAGGCCCTTTTTACGATCCGACCAATGCCGCCAGCACGACGGGAAAAACCGTCGGTTATGAGCTTTTCAAGACGATCGGCTGTCCTGGCCGCGGGCTGCTCGATGCCCCTTGCCAGGAACCCAAGCCGGTTGACAGCGACGGCGACGGCGTGGTCGACGGCAAGGACAAATGTCCCGGCACGCCGACCGGCCGCAAGGTCAACGCCGACGGCTGCGAACTCGACAGCGACGGCGACGGCGTGGTCGACGGCAAGGACAAATGCCCGGCTACGCCGGCCGGCCGCAAGGTCAATGCCGACGGCTGCGAACTCGACAGCGACGGCGACGGCATTGTGGATGGCGAGGACAAATGCCCCACGGTATATGCCAAAACCGCCGACGGCTGTCCGCCGCCCGCCGCCGCTGCAGCGCCCGTAGCGGAACCCGCGCCTGCCCCCGCGCCGGCACCCGCCCCGGTTCCGAAGACACTGAAGCTGGAAGGCGTCCATTTCGATTACGACCAGGCTGTTGTGCGGCAGCAAGACTTCGCTGTCCTCGACCAGGCCGCCGCGACGCTGAAGGAATGGGGCGAAGTGAAGGTGGAAGTGGCGGGCCATACCGATAGCCGCGGAGCCGACGGCTACAACATGAAGCTGTCCCAGCGCCGCGCCGAAGCCGTTCGCAGCTACATGATCGACAAAGGCGTTGCGGCCGACCGCCTGACGGCCAAGGGTTACGGCGAATCCCGGCCGGTTGCCGACAACGGCACGGAGGACGGCCGCTTCCAGAACCGCCGCGTCGAACTGGTGCCGCAAAAGTAATTGCATTTTGTCCAGCATGGACCGCTGAATACGGGGGCTTCGGCCCCCGTTTTTTATGCCGCCACGGTGGCGCCATGCCGGTCTGCGCCGTCCCGTGACCCGGTGCGGGCAGCCGCCTTAATTATTCGGGCGGATACACTCAGGCCTTATACTTGGCGCGGGTTTTGCTGCCCATTTTGCTGACGCGATACATCCCCCGGACGACACGAATGCATTCCATGCTTGAAATCCTCATTCTCGCAGCGGGCAAGGGCACCCGCATGCGCTCCGATTTGCCCAAGGTGCTGCATAAGCTGGCGGGCAAGCCCCTGCTCGGGCATGTGGTGGATACGGCCCACGCGCTTGGCGCGGCGCAGATCTGTGTGGTGTATGGCTTCGGCGGCGAGGCAGTGCCGCAGGCGATGGCTGACGACAAGCTGACGTTCGTGCTCCAGGCCGAACAGCACGGCACCGGGCATGCGGTGAAGCAGGCGCTGCCCAAGCTGGCGGACGACAGCGTGGCGCTGGTGCTGTATGGCGATGTGCCGCTGACGCACACGGCGACCCTGCAGCCATTGGTGGAAGCCGCGCAGGCCGGCCGGCTGGGCCTGCTGACGGTGAATCTGGCCCATCCCGACGGCTATGGCCGCATCGTGCGCGAAAACGGCAGGGTTGTGCGCATCGTCGAGCACAAGGACGCGACGGCCGCCGAGCGGGCGATCGGCGAAGTCAACACCGGCATCCTGGCGCTGGCGAGCCGCCATCTCAAACGCTGGATCAACGAACTCAAAAACGACAACGCCCAGGGCGAGTACTACCTCACCGACATCATTGCGCTGGCGGTGCGCGACGGGGTGGAGGTGGACACCTATCAGCCCGCAGCCGAATGGGAAGTGCTGGGCGTGAACAGCAAGGCGCAGCTGGCCGAACTCGAACGCATCCACCAGAACGAGATTGCACAGGCGCTGCTGAACGATGGCGTGACCCTGCTCGACCCCGCGCGGCTCGACGTGCGCGGCATCCTGAGGTGCGGGCGCGACGTGGTGATCGACGTCAACTGCGTGTTCGAAGGCCGTGTGGAACTGGGCGATGGGGTGCAAGTGGGCGCCAACTGCGTGCTGCGCAACGCGACGGTTGCCGCCGGTACGCGCATCGATGCCTTCACCCTGATCGACGATGCGGCGATCGGCGAAGCCAACCGGCTGGGGCCGTTCTCGCGCATCCGTCCCGGCACCCGGCTTGCGCGCGACGTGCACGTCGGCAACTTCGTCGAGATCAAGAACAGCCAGATCGACGACGGCTCCAAGATCAACCACCTGTCCTACGTGGGCGACACCACCATGGGCAAGCGGGTCAACATCGGCGCCGGCACCATCACCTGCAATTACGACGGTGCCAACAAGCACCGCACTATTATTGAGGACGACGTCTTTGTCGGCTCCGATACGCAACTGGTGGCGCCGGTCACCGTTGGCAAGGGGGCGACCCTGGGCGCCGGCACCACGCTGACGAAAGACGCGCCCGCCGGCGAACTCACCCTGGCGCGAGCGAAACAGCTCACCCTCAGCGGCTGGAAGCGGCCGACGAAGAAATCGTAAGGCGTGAGGCGTAAGTAATGGGAGACCTGGACACTATGGAAAATTCAACCAAGCAAAGCACCGGCAGTGCGGGGCTAACCCCCTCACGCCTCACCCCTCACGCCTCACCCCTCGCGGAGCGCCAACCATGTGCGGCATAGTCGGCGCAGTTGCGCAACGTAACGTCGTCCCCATCCTGCTTGAAGGGCTGCGGCGGCTGGAATACCGCGGCTACGACTCGGCGGGCCTGGTCACCATCAACGGCGGTCTCAAGCGGGTGCGCAGCGTGGGCCGGGTCGCTTCGCTGGCGGAAGCGTGCGTGGTGCAACAGGTGCATGGCCACCTCGGCATTGCGCATACGCGCTGGGCCACCCACGGCGCGCCGTCCGAGGCCAACGCGCACCCGCATGTCAGCGGCAGCCTGGCGGTGGTTCACAACGGCATTATCGAAAACCACGAAGCCCTGCGCACCCGGCTCAAGGCGGCAGGGTATGCGTTCAGCTCGGAAACCGATACCGAAGTCATCGCGCATCTGATCCACCTGTATTACCAGCGGAGCCAGGACCTGTTGGCCGCCACCCGTGCCGCAGTCGCCGAACTCGAAGGGGCCTACGCCATCGGCGTGGTATGCGAGGACACACCCAACCGGCTGGTCTGCGCACGCAAGGGCAGTCCGCTGCTGATCGGCCTCGGCATCGAGGAAAACTTCATTGCCTCCGACGTTTCGGCCTTGCTGCCGGTGACCCAGCGCGTGATGTATCTGGAGGAGGGCGACGTCGCCGACATCGGCCTGCTGGCGGTGATGGTGTACGACGCCGCGGGCAAGCCGGTCGACCGCAGCGTGCACATTTCCGAGTTGTCGGCCGACATGGCCGAGCTCGGCAACTACCGCCATTTCATGCAGAAGGAAATCCACGAGCAGCCGCGCGCGCTGACCGACACGCTGTTGGCCGCGGTGGCGCAGGATCATGTCCAGCCCGAATGGTTCGGCTTCGACGCCGCTGAGGTGCTCGGCCAAGTGAACGCGGTCACTTTCCTCGCCTGCGGCACCAGCTTCCATGCGGCGAAGGTGGCCACCTACTGGCTGGAAGAGATTGCCGGGATTCCGGCGCATGCGGAAATCGCCAGCGAATACCGTTATCGCACCTCGGTGCCCAATCCCGCTGCGCTCGTCGTCACCATCTCGCAGTCGGGCGAAACCGCCGATACGCTGGCGGCGCTGAACCACGCCAGGGAACTGGGCCAGGACAAGACGCTGACCATCTGCAACGTGCCCGAATCGGCGCTTACCCGCGCGTCGCGGCTGAAATTCCTCACCCGTGCCGGTCCCGAGATCGGGGTCGCCTCGACCAAGGCTTTCACCACTCAGCTTGCCGCCCTGTTCCTGCTGACCCTGGTGCTGGCCAAGCTGCGCGGCCGCCTCTCCGCGCAGCAGGAAGCCGCACACCTGGCGGCGCTGCGCAGCCTGCCGAATAAAGTGCAGCAGGTGCTGGCGCTGGAGCCGCAGGTCGAAGCCTGGTCGCAGCGCTTCGCCAACAAGCACCACGCACTGTTCCTCGGCCGCGGCGTGCATTATCCGATCGCCCTCGAAGGCGCGCTGAAGCTGAAGGAGATTTCCTACATCCACGCCGAAGCCTACCCGGCGGGCGAGCTGAAACACGGTCCGCTGGCGCTGGTGGACGAGGACATGCCGGTGATCACCATCGCCCCCAACGACCAACTGATCGAAAAGCTGAAGTCGAATCTGCAGGAAGTGCGCGCGCGCGGCGGCGAACTGTATGTGTTCGCCGACGGCGACGTGCACATCGAGGAGTCGGCCTTCGTGCACGTCATCAAACTGCCCGGCGGCCGCAACGGCGCGCTGTCGCCGATCCTGCATACCGTGACGCTGCAGCTGCTGTCGTATCACGCCGCCCTGCAGAAGGGCACCGACGTGGACAAGCCGCGCAATCTGGCGAAGTCGGTGACCGTGGAATGAGGCGATAGAACCGCGGCGCTTCCGTGCCGCGCAACCGAGCGGCGCGGCTCAGTGCCGCTTGTGGTCTTCCTTCAGCGCCAGGGTGGCGACCTGGACCCGGTTGCGCAAGCCGAGTTTCTCCATGATGTTGCGCAGGTGATTGCGCACGGTGTTTTCAGACAGGGTCATCTTGTAGGCGATGGCCTTGTTCGACAGCCCTTCCTTCACGTGGTCGACGATTTCCATTTCGCGCGCGGTCAGTGCGGACAGCGCGCTGTTGTTGAGTTCGCCGCGCGCCATCTTCTGCATGATGTTGAGCGGGAAGCTGCTCTGGCCGTCGCATACGCTGCGAAGGGCCGCCAGCACCTGGTCGGGTTCGCTGGACTTGATGACGTAGCCGTCGACGCCGGACGAGATGGCTTCGGAAATTTCCTCGTCGGAATCGGCAATGGTGAGCATGATGACCTTGATGCCGAGGTCGCGCAGGTCGGAGACGAGGTCCAGCCCGTCCGCATCGGGCAGCGAGCGGTCGAGCAATGCGGCATCGGCCCGGTTGCCTGCCGCCAGCCAGGCGCGCAGTTCTGCGGCATTGGCCAGCTGCGCGGTCAGCGTCAGGTCCGGTTCCTGCTGGATATAGCCCGCCACGCCCATGCGCAGGAGCGGGTGGTCGTCGATGAGGATGATGTTCAAGGGGGCTGGCATCGGTGTTCCGCAGAAGGTGAGAGGCTGCCGTCGGGCAGGCGCTTCGTCGTTATGTCGGCAAGCCGCGCGGCTTGCGCGGGGCTTGCTCGAATATTAAATCATAGACGGGGTTCGGTAGCCATTTCATCACGCGGGCGGCCCACGCCATCTGCCAGGGGATGACGGTGTAGGAACGCCGCCGCGCAATGCAGCGCGCCACCCCGGCCGCCGCCGCCGGTGCGCTCATTTTGAACGGCATGGCATAGGGATTGACGCGCGTCATCGGCGTGTCGATGTAGCCGGGCGCAACGGTGACGACGGCGATGCCGCGCGCTTTCAGTTCCAGCCGCAGCGCTTCGAGGTAAACCGTGGCGGCGGCTTTCGATGCCGAGTAGGCGCCGCCGCCCGGCAGGCCGCGCACTCCGGCCACGCTGGAAATGGCGCACAGCACGCCGCCGTTCGATTGCATGGCGGCGATGAAGGGCTGGAAGGTGTGCACCAGCCCCAGCACGTTGGCGTCCATCACGGCACGGAACACCGGCGCGTCGGCGGCTTCCTCGGTGAGGGTGCCGATGCTGATGCCCGCTGCGGCAATCACGATGTCGGGTACGCCGACATCGTCCAGAAAAGCCGCGGCCGCGTCCTGCATGGCGGCGGCATCGCGGACGTCGGTCTGGTACAGCCGCGCGTCCAGCCCGGCGGCGGCGTCCTGCAAGCCTTGCAGCCGGCGCCCGGCCAGTCCCAGCTGCGCGCCCAGCGCGCCATAGTGCCGTGCCAGGGCCGCGCCGAGGCCGGAACTGGCGCCGGTGATGAAAACCCGCAACGGGGGACTCACGCCTGCGGAGGGTTTAGCCGAAACCTGCGGCGGCCGCACGCATCAGGCACTGCGCTACCTGGCGGCGGGCTTCTTGCCGCTGCGCTCGGCGCGCGCCTTGACGATGAGCTGGTCGAGCACTTCGAACAGGCGCGGCTCGCTGCCGGCCATCGACTGCGAGGTGGCGTATTTGCCGTCGATGATGAAGGCTGGCACGCCGTTGATGCCGTAGGTGGCGGCAAGCCGTGCGCCCTGCGTGGCCTTGGATTGCGTGGAGAAGGAGTTGTAGATCGCCTCGAACTTGTTGCGCTCGACTCCCTGCTTGGCCATCCAGTCGCCCAGCACCGCCGGGTCGTTGAGATTGATCCCTTCCACGTGGTAGGCATCGAACACCTTGTGGTGCAGGCGGTTCAGCAGGCCCATCTGCTCCATCGTGTAATACAGCCTGGCGCCGGGCATCCAGTCGTCCCGGAAGACCGCCGGCACGCGGCGGACCTGCGCATCCTTGGGCAGCGTCTTCAGCCAGGCGGTGAGGCCGGGCTCAAGCTGGAAGCAGTGCGGGCAGCGGTACCAGAAGAACTCCAGCACTTCGACCTTGTTGCCGGTGGCGACCGGCTGCGCGTTGCTCAAGCGGGTGTAATCGCGGCCCTCGACGGCGGCATTCGGGGCGGCAAAGGCGGACAAGGACAATACGGCGGCGGCCAGCATGGCCAATGCGCGGGTAAACATCAAGGCGTCTCCTGTGGGGTGGGAACTTCTTTGACCAGTGTGGCCGGAATATTGTTCTGCGTCAGCAGGCTGCGGGTGCGGTTGACTTCGTCCATGGTACGGAAGGGGCCGACGCGCACCCGGTGGAACACGCCCTTGTCGCCGAGGTCGCTGGTCTGGATGGCGGCTTCGATGCCGAGCAGGGCCAGTTGCGCTTTCAGGTTGTCGGCGTCGGCCGGGTTCTGGAATGCGCCGGCCTGCAGGTAATACAGGGGCGCGGCCGCTGCGGCATCCGCTGCGGGCGGCAGCGGCCCGGTGGCCGCGTCGCCGGGCAGCACTTTGTAGAAGTCGAAGCTGGGCGCGGTCTCCGGTGTGGCGGGCGCGGCGGGCGCCGGCCTGGCCGGCGCCGATTCCGGCGCGGCGAACCTGAAAGGATTGTTGCCGGTGACCCACAGCGCCACGCCCACGGCAAGCACCGCACCGACGATGAGGCCGATCAGCACGCCGGTGAAAATGGAGCTGCCGCCCGAGCGGCCGGACTTGCGGGGTGCGGGTTTTGCCATGTTTACATTTTCTCCGGGGCGGACACGCCGAGCAAGGCCAGGCCGTTGACGATCGCAATGCGGGCGGCGTCGGCCAGCGCGAGGCGGGCGAGCTTCGTCGCCGCATTGTCGACGAGGAATTTCTCGGCGTTGTACCAGGCGTGGAAATCGCCCGCCAGCGTTTGCAGGTAATGCACCAGCAGGTGCGGAGCCAGTTCGCGCGCGGCGGTGGCGACGGTTTCCGGGTATTCGGCCAGGCGCTGCATCAGCGCGAGCTCGTGCGACGCGGTCAGCGGTGCGAGGTCGGCGCCGTCGAGCGCGGCGGGCTGTCCGCCCCATTCCTCGAACACGCGGCAGATGCGCGCGTGCGCGTACTGCACGTAGTACACCGGGTTGTCGGTGCTTTTTGCCACCGCGAGGTCGACGTCGAAGATGTATTCGGTGTCGGCCTTGCGCGAGAGCAGGAAGAAGCGCACCGCGTCCTTGCTGGTCCATTCGATGAGGTCGCGCAGGGTGACGTAGCTGCCGGCGCGCTTGGAGATCTTCACCTCCTCGCCGCCCCGCATCACGCGCACCATGGTGTGCAGCAGGTAGTCCGGGTAGCCCTCGGCAATGCCCGCGCCCGCCGCCTGCAGGCCGGCGCGCACGCGCGCGATGGTGCCGTGGTGGTCGGTGCCCTGGATGTTGATCGCGCGATCAAAGCCGCGCTCCCATTTGGCGATGTGGTAGGCGACGTCCGGCACGAAATAGGTGTAGCCGCCGTCGGACTTCTTCATCACGCGGTCCTTGTCGTCGCCGTAGTCGGTGGTTCTGAGCCACAGCGCGCCGTCCTGCGTGTAGGTCTTGCCGGCGTCGACCAGTTTCTGCACCGTCGCCTCGACGCGCCCGCTGGTGTACAGGCTCGACTCCAGATAGTAGTTGTCGAAGCGCACCGCGAAGGCCTTGAGGTCGAGATCCTGCTCGTGGCGCAGATAGGCGACGGCGAACTGGCGGATCGCGTCGAGGTCGTCGGCGTCGCCCGACGCGGTGAATTCGCGATCGTCCGACTTCACGGTCTTCTTCGCCAGGAAGTCGGCTGCGATGTCGGCGATGTAGTCGCCGTTGTAGGCCGCTTCCGGCCACGCGGCGTCGCCCGGCTGCAGCCCTTTGGCGCGCGCCTGCACGCTGTTGGCCAGCGTGGCGATCTGCACCCCGGCGTCGTTGTAGTAGAACTCGCGGTACACCTCCCAGCCCTGCGCCGCGTACAGGTTGCAGATCGCGTCGCCGAGCGCGGCCTGGCGGCCGTGGCCGACGTGCAGCGGGCCGGTCGGGTTGGCGGAAACGAATTCGACCAGCACCTTGTGGCCGGCGCCGGCGGCGCCGCGGCCGAATTGCGCGCCGGCCGCACGGATCTGCGGCACGACGCCGTGCCAGGCGGCAGGCGCGAGGTGGAAGTTGATGAAGCCGGCGCCGGCGATTTCCGTCCTGGAGATCAGCGGTGATTTCGGCAGTTCGGTCAGGATCAGCTGCGCCAGCTCGCGCGGATTCCTCTTCAGCGGACGCGCCAGCTGCATCGCGGCGTTGCTGGAAAAGTCGCCGTGGGCGGGGTTTTTCGGGCGCTCGATTTCGAGGCTGACGGCGGCGTCGGGCGCCACGGTTTCGAGGGCCTCGCCGATCAGGCGGGCGATCTGTTGTTTAAGCGGATGGGTGTCGGACATGATTACAAAGAGGAGGGAGCAAGCCTCGCATCCTCAGTGTTCGGAAATGGGTAGTCGGCGATTATAAGCGCCGCGCGCAAGGCCTCAAAACACCAGGGGATCGACGTCGAGCGACCAGCGCGCCACGCGCGGCCGGATGCCGTCCAGCCGCGGCCGCCAGTCGCGCACGAAGGCCTGCAGGGCCAGTCTTGAGGCCGACTGCACCAGCAGTTGCGCGCGTTCCAGGTTGGCCACGCGCGCCATCGCCGCGGGGGTGACGCCGAATACGCTGACGTCGGCCATATCGGGTGCCAGCGTAGCGGCACGCTGCAGGAAGGCGAGCGCGGCGTCCATGGTGGTCGCCTCGGCGCGCAGCAACACCTGCCGGGTGGCGGGCGGCAGCTCGAGTTGCCTGCGTTCGGCCAGCAGCGTGCGCGCGTAGCCGGCGTAGTCGTGGCGCTGCAGGTAGCGGAACAGCGGGTGATCGGGGAAGGCGGTCTGGATCAGCACGCGGCCGGGCTTGTCGGCGCGTCCGGCGCGTCCCGCCACCTGCATCAGCTGGGCGAACAGGCGTTCGGTGGCGCGGAAGTCCGGGCTGTAGAGCGCGCCGTCGGTGTCGAGGATCAGCGCCAGCGTCATGTTGGGGAAGTCGTGGCCCTTGGCCAGCATCTGGGTGCCGACCAGGATGTCGACCGTGCCGCCGTGCACCGCCTCGCCGAGTTCGGCCCAGGCACGCGGGCGCATGGTGTCGCGGTCGATGCGGCGGATGCGCGCGGCGGGCAGCAGGGCGGCGAGCGTCTCCTCCAGCCGCTGGGTGCCCTGGCCGAGCGGTTTCAGGTCGGGGTTGCCGCAGCCCGGACATTCGGCCGGGATGCGCGCCTCGTGTCCGCAGTGGTGGCATTTCAGCCGGTGCGCGGTGCGGTGCAGCACCAGCCGCGCCGAGCAGCGCGGGCAGGGCGACACCCAGGCGCAACTCGGGCAGTACAGCGCCGGGGCGTAACCGCGCCGGTTGAGGAAAACCAGGCTCTGCTCGCCCCGCGCCAGGGTTTCGGTCAGCGCCTGCAAGGCGGGGCGGCTGAGGCCGTTGTCGAGCGGAACGTGCTTCAGATCGACCAGTTCGATGTCCGGCAGCTGTGCCTGGCTGATCGCGCGCTGCTTCAGTTCGACCAGCCGGTAGCGCCCGGAAAGCGCCTGCGCATAGCTTTCCAGCGAGGGCGTGGCGGAGCCGAGCAGCACCGGCACGTCGGCCTGCTTGCCGCGCGCGATGGCGACGTCGCGCGCCGAGTAGCGCAGGCCGTCCTGCTGCTTGAACGAGGCGTCGTGCTCCTCGTCCACCACGATCAGCCCCAGTCGCGGCAGCGGCGCGAACACCGACAGCCGGGTGCCGAGCAGGACGTCGCAGCCGGGCGCGGCGAGCCAGTTTTCGGTACGCGCGGTTTCGGCCAGCCCGCTGTGCAGGGTGACGATGCGGCGTCCGGTAAAGCGGCGGCGGAAATGCTGCTCCAGTTGCGGGGTGAGGGCGATTTCGGGAATCAGCACCAAGGCCTGTTTTTGCGCCGCCAGCACCGCGTCGATCAGGCGCAGGTACAGCTCGGTCTTGCCGCTGCCAGTGACGCCGTGGACCAGGTGCACGCCGAATTGCGCGAGCGCCGGCAGCAGGCGGTCGAGCGCGGCCTGCTGCTCGACGGTCGCGGCGGGTGCCGGAGAAGGGGCGCTGCGCGGCAGCGGATCGTCCAGCTGGGCGCCGGCCGCCTGCGGCGGCAGCTGCGCCCACGCGGCCCAGCCGGCAGCGACCAGCGCGGCCGCGTGGCGGCTTTGCTTCTGCGCGCGCAAGGTTTCGCGCGGCTGCGGCGCCGTGCGCAAGGCGTCGAGCAGCGCGCGTTGCGCCCTGGCGCGCGCGGAGGGCTGCGCCGCCCGCCCGGCATCGGTCAGCAGCAGCCAGGGGGTATCGGCAACGAACGGCGTGGCATTGCGCAGGCGCGGCGGCAGCGTGGCCAGCAGGATCGCGCCCAGCGGATAGTGGTAATAGTCGGCGCAAAACTGCGCCAGGCGGAGGGTGTCGGGAGACAGCGCGGGGCGGTCGTCCAGCACGCGGATCGCATGGCGCAGCTTGCCGGCCTCGACGGCGCTGTCTGCGGCCGCGCCCAGTGCGACGCCGACCTGGCGGGTGCGGCCGAACGGGACTTCGACCAGGCTGCCCGGCGGCACTGCGTCAAGGCCGTCCGGCAGGCGGTAGTCGAACAACCGGTGGAGCGGCGTATCGAGCGCGACCTGAAGAATGGACGGCATGAGTTAGCGGTGAATCTTGGTTGAATGTTTGTGAAAATCTACTAAGAGGCTGTTATAAAAGACTTATTCAGCGTTGTCCACGCAAGCTGTGGATAATTGTGTGGGTGATTTGTGTCGACTGCTCCCAAACGCCCGTATTCAGGCGGACAGGCATCACCGACTAAAAAGCAGGCAATTCGGTAAGTTTTTAATTTTCAGTGACTTGCAAATGAGGCTGGGCTGTCAAGAGTTTGCCGCAAAAAAATCTCTCCAGCGCCAAAACTGTGCATAAGTCAATGCCGCTTTCATCGAAAACCGGCCGCCTGCGCACCTTGGTGGCGCGCAGGCCATTGTTTATTCTAGCTTTGTTGTTGCTGAATGCCGGCAATCACCCAGCCGCCCTGGCCGCTGGCCGGTTTGGTGAGGTGCCAGACTTCGTCGAGCGGCATGGCGCCCTGGTCGGCGGACTCGCGAACGAGGCCGGTGAAGCGCACGCTGACGAGATGGCGGTTGCTTTCGTCGACGGCTTCCAGCACCTCGGCATTGAGCGTCATCACGTCGGTCGTTTGCGCGGCGTCGCCGCGCTCGGCCAGCTGCATGGACAGTTCGGCAAATATTTCGGGCGAGGTGAAAGCGCGCAGGTCGTCCAGATTGCCGGCGTCGAAGGCGGCTTGCAGGCGGATGAAGTTGAGCTTGGCTTCGCGCGCGAAGGCGTCGGCGTCGAACCCGGGCGGGAAGGAATGCGCGGCAGCAGCACCGCCGCTCAACGGGGCGGGGCTGGCGTCAAATGCCGCGGGCGCGCCAGGATTCATCCCGCCGGGCGGCATGCCGGCGTACTGCATCGCGGGTGCGCTGGCCGGGGCGTTGCGGCGCATGAAGAAGCGGAACAGCATGAAAGCGGCCAGCGCCAGCAGCGCCAGCATCAGGAAATTGGCCATTTCTTCGCCCATTCCCAGATGCGAGAACAGCGCGGCCAAGCCCAGACCTGCGGCGAGGCCGGCAATGGGGCCCATCCAGGAGTTTTTCTTCGGTGCGGCCGTCGGCGCAGCGCCGGGCTGCTGGCGCTGCGGGGTGGGCGCGGCATTCTGTTTGGCGGGGGCGCTGCGCTGCATGCCGAAGGATTTGCCGCCGCCCATGCGCTTGGCTTCGGCGTCGTGCACGACGAAGCCGAAGCCGATGAAAAGAGCAAACAGGCTGATCAAGATGCGTTTCATGGTAGGTCCCGATAAATGTAAGGCTGGAATTTAAGACGCTGCAGGGTGAAAAAGTTCGCTCAGGCGCTATGCGGAAACGGGCGCGGCACGCACGGCGCGGCTGCGGCTGTGCACGGCCTCGGCCAGCACGCTGACGTTGTCCGGGTTGGTGAACTGCGAAATGCCGTGGCCAAGGTTGAACACGTGGCCGGGGTGGTTGCCGTAGCTGTCGATGATGCGATGGGCCTCGGCGCGAATGCTGTCGGGCGTGCCGTGCAGGGCGCTGGGATCGAGGTTGCCCTGCAGCGCCACCTGGTCGCCCACGCGGCGGCGCGCTTCGCCGATATCGACGGTCCAGTCGAGTCCGACGGCATCGGCGCCGATGCCGGCCATGGCTTCCAGCCAGTTGCCGCCGCCCTTGGTGAAGACGATGCTGGGGACGCGGCGGCCTTCGCGTTCCTTGATCAGGCTGGCGACGATGCGCTCCATGTAGTCGAGCGAGAATTCCTTGTACGCGTGGGGGGTGAGGCTGCCGCCCCAGGAATCGAAAATCATCACCGCCTGCGCGCCGGCCTCGATCTGCGCGTTGAGGTAGTCGATCACCGCCCGGGTGTTCACTTCCAGGATGCGGTGCAGCAGGTCGGGGCGGCTGTACAGCATGGTCTTGATGTGGCGGTAGTCGTCCGAGCCGCCGCCTTCGACCATGTAGCAGGCCAGCGTGTAGGGGCTGCCGGAAAAGCCGATCAGCGGCACCGAGCCGTCGAGCGCGCGGCGGATGCTTCTGACCGCGTCCATCACGTAGCCGAGCTTGTCGGTCGGATCGGGGGCGGAGAGGTCGCGGATTTCCCACTCGTCGCGCAGCGGGCGCTCGAAGCGCGGGCCCTCGCCCTGCGCGAAATACAGGCCGAGGCCCATGGCGTCGGGCACGGTGAGGATGTCGGAAAACAGGATCGCGGCGTCGAGCGGATAGCGCGCCAGCGGCTGCAGCGTCACTTCGGTCGCCAGGTCGGGCGTCTTGCACAGGGTCAGGAAATCGCCGGCGCGCGCGCGCGTGGCGTTGTATTCCGGCAGATAGCGCCCGGCCTGGCGCATCAGCCATAGCGGGGTGTAGTCGGTGGGCAGGCGCTGCAGCGCACGCAGAAAAGTATCGTTCTTGAGAGCGGACATGGCTGTGCCAGGGATATGGCCGGGACGCAAAGCCGGCATTCTAGCAGGCTTGGCATCCCGGCCCTGGGCCGCGGACGGTCAGCTGCGGCGGAAGCGCCATTCGCCGCGCCCGGAGGGGCACGCCAGCACGTCGCGCGGCGTGCGGCCGTTGACGGCGAGGGTGGCGTAGCGGCAGCCGTCGCGTGCGTCGCCGCGCGGGGTGAAGCGGTAGTCGCGGCCCTCGTGGCGCCATGCCACCGGGACGCCGGGACGGCCCAGTTCCAGCGCGTGGCCCATGCAGGCGCGGTCGCGCTCGTCCATGCTGTCGCCGACGGCGTGTCCCAGCACCGCGCCGAGCACGCCGCCGACCACCATGCCGACCGCGCGATCGTCGCGGCCGGCCACCTGGCCGCCGATGACGGCGCCGGCGACCCCGCCGATCACCGCCCCGATCTCGTCGCGGTTGCAGCGGCCCGACGAAATGCCGTAATCGTGGACATACGCCACCCCGCTTTTGCCCTTGTAATGCCGGGCTTTTTTATGCTGCTTGTGGTCGTGGTCACGGTGCTTCTTGTGATAGCCGTGCGCGGGCGCGTGGCCGGGCGGGTCGGCCAGCGCCGGGCCGGCGGCCACCAGTGCGGCCAGGGCCAGAGTGACGGATGCCTTCATGGGATGCTCCTTGCTTGTCGCGATTGAGGTTTAACGGCGAAACGCGGTTGTGTCGTAGCGGCAGGCGCCAACCCGCGCGCCGCGCCGGCCCGCTTAATTGAACCGGGATGGATGGCCGTGAGCATAACGCACCTGACGGTCATGTTTTGCGGTCTTGATGTTGTGGCTGGCGAGGTCCAGCGCATGGCTCAGGCGCCTGAATTCGCGCGCATCGATCACGCCGTCTGCGCGGAACCGGCGTTCCATGGCGCGGATGGCGTGCTGTTCATGCGTCAGTTCGCGGAATTCGGCGCGGCTCAGAAGCCCGCCATGCAGGCCGCTTTCGATGCGTTCCATCTGCCGCTGCTGGCGCGTATCGATCTGCTGGCTGTACGCCCGGGTTTGCTGATCGGCGTGCCTGTTTCCGTCGCGGCCGTGCGTCCAGCCGGCCTGCGCGCCGGTTGCCGTCAGGCCTAGCGCCAGAATGCCGAGGGCGGTTTTCATCAGGGTGTTTTTCATGGTGCGGCTCCTTTTGTTTGAGTGATGCCGCTGCCGGAATGTTGCGTCAGCGGACAACTGCACTGTAAGGAGGCCGTGTAAGCGGGATGTTTGGGGCCGGTAACGGGGTGTAACGCAATGTAACGGCGACAGGGGTCAGGTTTCGCCGGAATCTGCCGATTCATGGGGGGCTGAACGCTGCCGGCAGGCGCCCTGCCTATAGAGGCGTCTTATTTACTGAGTTAGAATTTTCGGTTTTGCCTGATACCAACCCGCGTCGTAGGAGACCCCTGATGCAACTGAAGAAACTCGCGGCCAGCGTGGCTGCGGTGGGATTAACCGTGCCTGGCCTGGCTGCGGCCACCAACGGCATGCTCATGGAAGGCTACGGCCCCATCGCCGCAGGCATGGGCGGCGCGGCGATGGCGTACGACAACGGCACCGCCGCGATGGCCAACAATCCCGCGACGCTGGCGATGATGGCCGAAGGCAGCCGCCTCGACGTGATGGTGGGCTTCGTCGGTCCCGACGTCGCAACCCCGGGCGTGGGCAAGTCCAGCGCCGACGCCTTCTACATGCCGGCGATCGGCTATGCGAAGAAGCAGGGCAAGCTGACCTGGGGCGCCGGCATCTACGGCCAGGGCGGCATGGGCACCGAGTACGCCGGTGGCGACATGGCGCAGGTGGGCGTCGGCCGCGTGATCTTCCCGCTGGCCTATGCCGTCAACGACCGCTTCAACATCGGCGGCAGCGTCGACGTCGTGTGGGCGGGGATGGACATGGTGGTCACGAATTTCGGCATCGACTTCAAGGACGACAGCGACTTCACCGGCGCGGCCAAGGGCTACAGCGTCGCGGCCAAGTTCGGTTTCACCTACAAGCTCAGCGAGGCGCTCACCGTCGGCGGCGTCTACCAGACCGCCGGCAACCTGCCCGACCTCAAGGGCGACGGCTACCGGGTCGAAGGCTTCGACATGCCGGCGATGGTCGGCCTCGGCGTGAGTTGGCAGGCGAACGACCGGCTGATGGTCGCGGCCGACGTCAAGGACGTGCTGTGGGGCGACAGCATGAATACCGTGACCATCCATTATCCGGGGGGGGCGGGAACGGCGCCGTTCCAGCAGGACTGGGACGACCAGATCGTGGTGTCGCTGGGCCTGTCCTACAGGTTCACCGACGCCTTCACCGGCCGCCTGGGCTACAACCACGGCAAGAACCCCATCCCCGATCAGCACATGAGCTACCTGTGGCCGGCGATCGTCGAGGACCACTACACCGTCGGCTTCGGCTACGCGTTCAGCTCGCAGTCCGAACTCAACTTCGCCCTGAGCGTCGTGCCGGAGGTTGCGGTGACGGGGACGAACGTGAACCCGCCGCCTTTCGGCAACGGCGGCGTGACCACCGAGCACAGCCAGCTGAACTGGCAGCTGATGTACAGCTACAAATTCTGATCGGCGAGCCGGCTGCGGCACACAAGCCGGGCAGCCGGCTTGTGTGCCGCATTACTCGGGCTTCCCGTCGGCCCGCCCGCCGGCATCGTCCGGCGCGCGTCCGCTTTCTTCCGCGGCGGCATCGACCCGCGGCTCCGCCCCATCCTTGAGCGCCTGCGCGGCCTGGTCGACCTGCTCGCCCGCCCGCTCGGCGGTGCCGGCGTTGTCGCAGCCGTTCAGGATCAGCAGGCTGGTCAGCACCGCCAGCACGCCATAGGAGGCATGCCAGGGATGGCTGCGCTTGGATCCTGCCGGGATGGCGGAGGCGATCCCGGCCCCGCTCCATTCGTACAGCTGCATGTGTTCGTCGTTGAGATGTTGCATGGTCGTGCGCATAGGTCGGTTCTCCTGGTTCCATCGGATAACCGGCGGCGGTACGCCGCCGGCCTGGTCCCGCGGCCGCCGCTCAAGGCTTGATCCGCAGGTCGTTCTTGACGCCTTTCACGCCCTCGACGCTGTGCGCGATTTTTTCGGCCTGGGCGATTTGCGCTTCGTTTTTTACCCAGCCGGACAATTGGACCGTGCCCTTGTGGGTTTCCACGTTGACGCCCAGACCCTTCGCGCCTTCGTCCTTCAGCAGCAGCGCTTTCACCTTGGCGGTGATCCAGGCGTCGTCGACATATTTGCCGGCCTTGATGCGGTCGTTGTTGGCGCTGGCCTTGATGAATTCGTCGCTGTTCAGGCGCTGGTCGCGGTTGGCGTCGCCTTCGCGGAAAGCCTGTTCCTGACCGCCTTGAGCCTGGAATTCCTCCAGGCTGATCGTGCCGTCGCCGTTGCCGTCATAGGCCTTGAAGCTGGGTGTTGCCGGAGCGGCCAGGGCCGGCGCAGCGGCGAAGACGCTCAGCACGCCGGCAAGGGTCAAATCAAGGAAACGTTGGTCAAAGGATTTCATGTCTATCTCCTGTAATGAGTCGATTCGAATGCAGGTGCACTCGATCCGCCATCCAGCGACAACCGTGCCAGTTGTGTTTTCATTAATAAAATCATGCGGATAGAAAACCCTCTCGGGCCGGACGGGCGGGCCGCCCGGAAAAGGCGGGCTGATTTGTCGCCTGCCGGCGACGGATTGAGGCGTGTTTTTTCAAGCCTTTGTTTTTATTTGATTCTTCTGTATGGATTCAGCGACATCCGGGAAAAGGGCTGGAAGGAAGCATAAAAAAGGGGAGCCAGGCTCCCCGTAATGCGATGCGGCAGGTTTCAGGGCGCCGGCGGCCGGCGGCCGCCGGTCAGCAATGCCAGAAACACCACCAGACCGACGGCGAACAGCACTTTGGCGATCCAGGCTGCGGTGCCTGCCGCGCCGGCAAAGCCGAAAACGCCGGCGACGATGGCGACGATCAGAAATGTAATGGCCCATCCGAACATGGCGTTCTCCTCTCAGCGTTGATGAAGGCGCGCGAAGGCGGTATCCGCCTCTTGCAGGGGATGTGCCAGATGAACGATCTGCTTTTGAATCAAGCGCCTGGCATTCCCTGCTGGCGCCGGGGCGGCGTCGGTGAAGGTCCGCTGTCGCCTGCGCCCGACGTTCAAGCGGTTTCGTCGCGCTCCTGGAACAGCGCGGGGGTGAGGCCGTGGCGTTGCAGCAGCCGATAGACCTCGGTGCGGTTGCGGCCGGCCAGCCGCGCCACCTCGCTGACCTGGCCGCGGGTCAGCTTCAGCAGGGTGATCAGGTAGTCGCGCTCGAACGCGGCGCGCGCCTCCGCCAGCGGCTGGATCTCGGCCGGCTTGTCGCGCAGCGCGCGCGCCACCAGGCTGGCCGGGATGGTCGAGGTGGTGCACAGGGCGACGCACTGCTCGAGCGCATTCTGAAGCTGGCGGATGTTGCCCGGCCAGTCGGCCGCGGTCAGCATGTCGAGCGCGTCGGGGGCGAAGCCGTGGATGCGGCGCGGGTATTTCCCGGTCAGCGCGGCGAGGAAATGCCGCGCCAGCAGCGGAATGTCCTCGCGCCGCTCGCGCAGCGGCGGCAGCGTGAGGCCGACCACGTTGAGGCGGTAGTAGAGGTCCTCGCGGAATTCGCCGCCGGCGATGGCCGCCTCCAGGTCGCGGTGGGTGGCCGACAGGATGCGCACGTCGACCGCGCGCGTCTCGGTCGAGCCGACCGGCCGTACCTCGCCTTCCTGCAGCACGCGCAGCAGCTTGACCTGCAACGGCGGAGGCATGTCGCCGATTTCGTCGAGGAACACGGTGCCGCCGTTGGCGCTGAGGAAGAGGCCGGCATGGTCGCGCCCGGCGCCGGTGAAGGCCCCTTTCACGTGGCCGAACAGCTCCGATTCGAGCAATTCCGCCGGGATCGCGCCGCAGTTGATCGCGACGAAGGGCTTGCCGTGGCGCGGACTGGCGCGGTGGATGGCGCGCGCCAGCAGCTCCTTGCCGGTGCCCGATTCGCCCTGGATCAACAGCGAGGCCTCGCTTTGCGCCGCCAGCCGGGCTTCGGCCAGCAGCGCATCCAGCGCCGGACTGGCGGTGACGATCTCGCTGCGCCAGTCGTCGTCGCCCGCATCGGCGCGGCTGCCGGCGAGCCGGGTGGCGCGCTTCAGCAGGTCGATCAGGGTGGGGGCGTCGTAGGGCTTGGTCAGGTAACCGAACAGCCCCTGCTGGGTGGCGGCCACCGCGTCGGGGATGGTGCCGTGCGCGGTCAGCACGATCACCGGCAGCGCCGGGTCGCGCGCATGGATGGCGCGGAACAGCGCCATGCCGTCCATGCCGGCCATCTGCATGTCGGTCAGCACGGCGTCGGGGCGCGCCAGCGCCAGCTGCGCCAGCGCCGCCTCGCCGCTGTCGACCGCGTCCACCCTGAAGCCGTTGGCTTCCAGCCGCAGGGTGATCAGTTCGCGCAGCGCCGCGTCGTCGTCCACCAGCAGAATGCCCGGTCTTTTCATGGCGTTTTGGCGGGAATGGTGCGCTGCTGCAGGGATTTTTCCAGCGCCTTGATCTGCTCCAGCTTGTCCTGCAATTCCTGCGCGCGCGCAGTTTGCTGCCTGAGTTCGATGCGCGCCTTGAGCGATTTTTTCATCAGATCGAGCAGCGCCTGCGCGCGTGGGTCGGCCTCGCTGAGCGTGCCGAGGATTTTGAGGCTGCGTTCGAGCGCCTCCACGCCGTCCTCGCGTTCCAGCAGGGCGGCCAGCTGAAAGCGGCGGGCGTCGTCGTGGCGGCGTTCGCCTTCCAGTTCGGCCAGTTCGCGCCGCCGCTGCTCGGCGGACAGCGCCGCCACCCGCGCCAGTTCGCCCAACAGTGCGGCGGCCCCGCCCGGTTCGGCCTGGACGGCGCGGAAGGGCGGACGCTCGGGGGCGGGCGGGGCGGCACAGGCGCTCAATAGCAGCAGGCCGGCAAGAAGAACCGATTTAAGCGTCATCGCGGGGCAAGGGCCAGGTTAAGCGGGCCAGGTTAATTTAAAGCAGGTCGACCACGGCGGGCAATCGATCACCTCGATGCTGCCGCCGGCGGCCAGCAGGTATTCGCGCACGATCGACAGTCCCAGTCCGCTGCCCTTGATCGTGCTGGCAGGCTGGCGCGCGCCCTGGAAAAACGGTTCGAAAACGCGCGGGCGCTCGGCCTGCGGGATGCCGTCGCCCTGGTCGCACACCCATACTGCGACGGCATCCCCGGCGGGCGCGCTTTTCACCAGGATGCGCCCGCCCTCGGGGCTGAATTTGATCGCATTGGACAACAGGTTGTCGAGTACGGTTTCCAGTTGATTGCGATCGGCGCGCAGCGTGGCGGCGGCCAGCTGCGTCTCGACCCGGATTCCGCGTGCGTCGAGTGCCAGCCGCTGCCGCGCCAGCACGTTGGCGAGGGCAGCGGCCAGCGCTTGCGGGACGGCGGGCGGCAGGGTGGCGTCGCGCATCATGCCGCCATAGCGGATCAGGTCTTCGATGCGCTTCTGCAACTCGCGGCTGCCGCCGTCCATGATGCCGACGATGCTGCGCTGGCGCGGGTTGAGACTGCCCGCGAGTTCATCGCCCAGCAGCGCCACGCCCTCGCGCAGCGAGGCAAGCGGGGTTTTCAGCTCGTGCGAAACGTGGCGCAGGAAGCGCAGCTTCTGCTCTTCCAGCGCCTGCAGGCGCTGACGCAGCCAGTCGACCTCGCGCCCCAGTTCGACGATGTCCTGCGGTCCGCTGATCGCCGGCAAGGGGGAGAGGTCGGCGCGGCCGAGCTGCTGGATCGAGGCCTTGAGCTGCTTGATCGGGCGGTTGATCATCCAGGAAAACACCGCGGCCAGCAGCAGCGTCAGCGGAATCAGTGCCAGCGCCAGCACGATCAGCCGCTGCCGGGTGGTCTGCACCGCCGTTTCCAGTGCCTGCAGCTCGCGCTGCACGGCGGCGTCGGCCTGGACGAGCAGCGTTCGCGCGTTGGCATGCAGCGCATCGAAGGCAGGGTCGAGCGCATGGAAGCGGGGGCTGTCGAGAAACGCCCCCGGCTGCAGCTGGCGATATAGCGCCCGGCTGCGTGTTCGCAGCGCGGCCAGCGTGGCGTGCGACGCGGCGTCGACGAGTTGCGTATCGAGCTGCGCCAGCTGGGCCTGCAGTTCGCTGAAGCGTGTCCGCAGGGCGGGGCCGAACTCGGCGTCCTGCAGCAGATGGTATTGCCCGGCGGCACGCTGCAACTGGCTGACCGATTCGACGATCTGTCGCACGTCGCGCGTGATGGCGAGGCTGTTGCGGGTGAACTGGCGCTGGGTGTCGACCACCCCCTGCAGCACGTGCACCGCATTGATCAGGCCGCTCGCCAGCGGCACGATCAGCACGCTCATGGCGACGATGACCAGGATGGTGAACGAGCGGGGGTAATAAGGGCCAGGAAGCATCCGGACAGCGAGCGGCGGCAAAGTCGCAGCATACCCCGATTGGGCAGGCGCGGCGGCAGGGCGCCTGCCGTCGCGCCTATGCGGCGGATTTACAGCAGGTCGAGATAGCCGAGGATGCCCTTGGCCGCCTCGCGGCCTTCCCACACGGCGGTGACCACCAGGTCGGAGCCGCGCACCATGTCGCCGCCGGCGAAGACCTTGGGGTTGGCGGTCTGGAAGGCGTGCTGCTGGCCCTGGGCGATGACGCGGCCGCCCGGGTCGGTCGCGATGCCGTGGTCGGCAAACCATGGCTGCGGGTTGGGGCGGAAACCGAAGGCAACGATCACACGGTCGGCCGGCACGATTTCCTCCGAGCCGGGGATCACCACCGGGGTGCGGCGGCCGCGCGCATCCGCCGGGCCGAGTTCGGTGGTGACGAGCTTCACGCCCTCGACTTTTCCGTTGCCCACGATCTCGACCGGCTGGCGGTTCCACAGGAACTGCACGCCTTCTTCCCTGGCGTTGCCGACTTCGCGCTTGGAGCCGGGCATGTTCTTCTCGTCGCGGCGGTAGGCGCAGGTGACGCTGGCCGCGCCCTGGCGGATGCTGGTGCGGTTGCAGTCCATCGCGGTGTCGCCGCCGCCGAGCACCACCACGCGCTGGCCTTTCATGTCGCGATATTTTTCGTTGGGGTCGGCGGCTTCGTCGGGATTGGCCAGATCGAGGCAGCTGCGCACGTTGGAGATCAGGAAGGGCAGCGCTTCCAGCACCCCGGGCAGGTCCTCGCCGGGAAAGCCGCCCTTCATGTAGGTGTAGGTACCCATGCCCATGAACACGGCGTCGTATTCGTCGAGCAGGGCCTGCATCGACACATCCTTGCCGATCTCGGTATTGAGGCGGAATTCGACGCCCATGCCTTCGAACACCTCGCGGCGGCGCGTCATCACCCATTTTTCCATCTTGAATTCGGGGATGCCGAAGGTGAGCAGGCCGCCGATCTCGTCGTAGCGGTCGTACACCACCGGCTTCACGCCGTTGCGCGCCAGCACGTCGGCGCAGCCGAGGCCAGCCGGCCCGGCGCCGATCACCGCGACCTTCTTGCCGGTCGCCACCACGTTCGCCATGTCGGGGCGCCAGCCGGCCTTGAAGGCTTCCTCGGAGATGTAGCGCTCGACCTGGCCGATGGTCACCGCGCCGAAGCCGCCGCCGTTGCCGAAGCCGTCGCTGTTGAGGGTGCAGGCGCCCTCGCACAGGCGGTCCTGCGGACAGACGCGGCCGCACACCTCGGGCAGCGAATTGGTCTGGTGGCTCAATTCGGCCGCCTCGAACAGGCGGCCTTCGGTCACCAGCTTCAGCCAGTTGGGAATGTAGTTGTGCACCGGGCACTTCCACTCGCAGTAAGGATTGCCGCAGCCGAGACAGCGGTCGGCCTGCTCCTGCGCGTGCGCCGGGTCGAGCAGCGCGTAGATTTCACGGAACTCGTGCTTGCGCACGTCGGCGGGGGTCTTCGCGCCGTCGCGCCGCGGCTGCTTCAGGAACTGGAATACGTCACCCATCATGCTTCCAATACTTCACGTTGCTGGCCGGGCAGGTCCTCGACCAGGTCTTCAATCGAAATCCGCTTCGGCTTGACCAGCCACACCTTCGCCAGCGTTGCGTCGAAATCGGCCAGGAGCGCCTTCGCGCGTGCGCTGCCGGTCAGCGTCAGGTGACGCTCGATCTGCGCTTCGAGAAAGTCGCGGTAGGGCTCGGTCCCGACGCTGGTGATGCGGGTCAGCTCGACCATTTCCTTGTTCGCCCTGGACACGAAATCGCCCGCTTCGTCGACGACGAAGGCCATGCCGCCCGACATGCCGGCGCCGAAGTTGAGCCCGGTGTCGCCGAGCACGATGACGGTGCCGCCGGTCATGTACTCGCAGCCGTGGTCGCCGATGCCTTCCACCACCGCCAGCGCTCCCGAGTTGCGCACGCCGAAGCGCTCGCCGGCCATGCCTGCGGCGTAGAGCTCGCCGCCGGTGGCGCCGTAGAGGCAGGTATTGCCGATGATGATGTTGCGCGAGGCCTCGAAGGTCGCGCGCTTCGGCGGAAAGATCACCAGGCGGCCGCCGCCCATGCCCTTGCCGACGTAGTCGTTGGCGTCGCCTTCGAGCGTCAGGGTCAGGCCCTTGTGGTTCCACACGCCGAAGCTCTGCCCGGCCGAGCCGGCGAGGTCGATGCGGATGGTGTCGTCGGGCAGGCCGTGGGCGCCGTGCGCCCGCGCGATCTCGCCCGACAGGCGCGCGCCGATCGAGCGGTTGACGTTGCGGATCTCGTAGGCGAGCTTGACTTTCGTGCCCGCGCGGATCGCACCGATCGCGTCGGCGACCATTCTTTCGGCCAGTTCGCCCTTGTCGAACGAGGGGTTGCGTTCCTGCTGCGCGAAGCGCGGCGCGTCGGCCGGGATGTCGCCCTGGCTCAACAGCGCGTCGAGCTTGAGCCGCCCCTGGCGCGGCGTGTCGCCGGCCGAGACGCCGAGGAGGTCGGTGCGGCCGATGAGGTCGGTAAGCCTGCGGATGCCGAGCGAGGCCATCAGTTCGCGCGTCTCCTCGGCGACGAACTTGAAGTAGTTCACCACCATCTCGGGCAGGCCGATGAAATGCTCGCGCCTGAGCGTGTCGTTCTGCGTGGCGACGCCGGTGGCGCAGTTGTTCAGATGGCAGATGCGCAGGAACTTGCAGCCTAGTGCGACCATCGGGCCGGTGCCGAAGCCGAACGACTCGGCGCCGAGGATCGCCGCCTTGACGACGTCGAGGCCGGTCTTCAGGCCGCCGTCGGTCTGCACCCGCACGCGGCCCCTCAAGCCGTTGGCGCGGAGCACCTGCTGCGCCTCCGAGAGACCCAGCTCCCAAGGGGTGCCGGCGTATTTCACGCTGCTGAGCGGCGAGGCGCCGGTGCCGCCGTCGTAGCCGGAAATCGTGATGAGGTCGGCGTAGGCCTTGGCGACGCCTGCAGCGATCGTGCCGACGCCGGGTTCGGCGACCAGCTTCACCGACACCAGCGCGTCGGGGTTGACCTGCTTCAGGTCGAAGATCAGCTGGGCCAGGTCCTCGATCGAATAGATGTCGTGGTGTGGCGGCGGCGAGATCAGCGGCGTGCCGGGCTTGCAGTGGCGCAGGGAGGCGATCAGCGGCGAGCACTTGTCGCCCGGCAGCTGGCCGCCTTCGCCGGGCTTGGCGCCCTGGGCAATCTTGATCTGCAGCACCTCGGCGTTGACGAGGTAGGTCGCGGTGACGCCGAAGCGGCCCGAGGCGACCTGCTTGATCTTGGACGCCTTGATCGTGCCGTAGCGCTTCGGATCCTCGCCGCCTTCGCCCGAGTTGGAGCGCCCGCCGATGCGGTTCATGCCCTCGGCGAGCGCCTCGTGCGCTTCGGGCGACAGCGCGCCGAGCGACATCCCGGCGGAATCGAAACGCTTGAGAATGACGTCCAGCGGCTCGACCTCGTCCAGCGGGATGGGCGTGGCGGCCTTGAGCTCCATCAGGTCGCGGATCATCGCCACCGGGCGGTTGTTCACCAGCGCGGAATATTTCTTGTATTCGGCGTAGTCGCCGGTCTTCACCGCCTTTTGCAGCTGCTGCACCACGTCCGGGTTGTAGGCGTGGAACTCCTCGCCGAACATGAACTTCAGCAGGCCGCCGGCCGACAGCGGCTTCAGCGGGTTGAACGCGGCGCGATGCAGGGCCATCTGGTCGGTTTCCAGGTCGCCGAAATTGGCGCCGGAAATCCGCGACACCGTGCCTTTCAGGCACAGCTCGACCACATCTTCATGCAGCCCGACCGCCTCGAACAACTGCGCGCCGCGGTAGCTCGCCACCAGCGAGATGCCCATCTTGGAGAGCACCTTGTAGAGGCCCTTGTCCATGCCCTTGCGGAAGTTGGCCAGCGCCTTGTCGAGGCTGGGCTTGATCTCGCCGGTCCGCACGAACTCGCCGATGACCTGGTAGGCGAGGTAGGGGTAGACGGCGGTCGCACCGTAGCCGATCAGGCAGGCGTAGTGGTGGGGGTCGCGCACCGTGCCGGTTTCCACCACGATGTTGGCGTTGCAGCGCAGCCCGGCATCGATCAGCGCGTGGTGCACGGCGCCGGTGGCGAGGAGCGCGTGGATCGGCATGCGGTCGCGGGCGACGTTGCGGTCGCTCAGCACGAGGATCACCTTGCCTGCTTTCACCGCGTCGATCGCGCGCGCCGTCAGCGTGCGCAGCGCGCCTTCCAGCACCGTCGCCACCGGGTCGTAGTGAAGGTCCAGCGTGCAGCTGGCGAACGCCGGATCGTTCAGGTTCAAGAGCTGGTCGAAGGCTTCCTTCGACAGCAGCGGGGTGTGCACTTCCACCCGATGGGCGTGTTCGGGGCTTTCCTCGAACAGGTTGCGCTCGGGACCGAAGGCGGTGTTGAGCGACATCACGATCGCCTCGCGGATCGGGTCGATCGGCGGGTTGGTGACCTGCGCGAACTGCTGGCGCAGGTAGTCGAACGGCGAGCGCACTTTCTGGGAAAGCACCGCCATCGGCGTGTCGTCGCCCATCGAGCCGATCGCTTCGGCGCCGTCCTCGGCGAGCACGCGCAGCAACTGCTCGCGTTCTTCGAAGCTGACGTTGAAGAGCTTCTGGTGGACGAGCAGGCTCGGTGCGTCCATCACTGCCATGTCGGCGTCCTGGCTGGCCGAAAGGTCGAGCTTGATGGCGCTGGCCTTCAGCCAGTCGCGGTAGGGATTGCGTCCCTTCAGTTCATTGTCGATGTCCTCCGACATCAAGAGGCGTCCGGTCGCGAGGTCGGCGGCGACCATCTGGCCGGGCTTGACGCGGCCCTTCTTCTCGACGTTGGCGGGGTCGATCGGCCACACGCCGACTTCGGAAGCGATGGTGAGGATGCGGTCCTTGGTCAGCACCCAGCGCGCGGGCCTGAGACCGTTGCGGTCGAGCGCACACACGGCGTAGCGGCCGTCGGTCAGCACGACGCCGGCGGGGCCGTCCCACGGCTCCATGTGCATCGAGTTGTACTGGTAGAAGGCCCGGATGTCGGCGTCCATGGCCTCGACGTTCTGCCAGGCCGGCGGGATCACCAGGCGCAGCGCGCGGAACAGGCCCGCGCCGCCCATCACCAGGCCCTCGACCATGTTGTCGAGGCTCATCGAGTCGGAGCCTTTGGTGCCGACGATCGGGCGCACCGCGTCCATGTCCGGGATCAGCGGGCTGGAGAATTTCTGTTCGCGCGCGCGGCTCCAGTTGCGGTTGCCCTGCACGGTGTTGATCTCGCCGTTGTGCGCGAGATAGCGGAAGGGCTGTGCCAGGCGCCACTGCGGCCAGGTGTTGGTCGAGAAGCGCTGGTGGAAGACGACCAGGCTCGACGCGAAGCGCGGGTCGTTCAGGTCCGGGTAGAACACCGGTAGCTTCTCCGGCATCACCAGGCCCTTGTAGCTGATGACGCGCGAGGAGAGCGTCGGCAGGTAGAACACCGGGTCAGCCGCCTCCAGCGCCTTTTCAGCCTGACGGCGCGCGATGTAGAGCTTGCGCTCGAAGTGGTCGTCGCTGATATCGGCCGGCGCGTTGACGAACACCTGCTCGATATGCGGCAGCGATTCCAGCGCCGATTCGCCGCATACCGACGGATCGGTCGGCACCCGGCGGAAGCCGGCGACGACGAGGCCCTGCGCTTCGAGCGATGCCTTCAGCGTGGCGCGGGCATGCGCTTGCGGTGTCGCGTCGCGCGAGAGGAAGACGAGGCCGGCGGCGTACAGCTCGCCGAGCGCGAAGCCCGCCTCGGCGGCGACCGCACGCAGGAAGGCATCGGGTTTCTTGAACAGCAGGCCGCAGCCGTCGCCCGACAGGCCGTCGGCCGCGATCGCGCCGCGGTGCGTCATGCACGCCAGCGAGCCGATCGCGTTTCGTACTAGAGTGTGACTGGGTTGGTTGTCGATCTGCGCTATGAGGCCGAAGCCGCAGCTGTCCTGTTCGAAGTCGGGTGAATACAGCGTCCCGTCCAGCCAACCTTGTCGTTCCATGATTCCGTGTGCCCAGTCAACAACGGCCTGCCCAGCGGCAAGCCGTAAAAAACAAAAAATTTTAGCGAAAAGTACAAAATTCTAATTCCGTGCCCTGCGAATTACAACAATTATTTGGGCTGCTTTTTTTGCCGAAGCCTTGCCGTGGCAAGGGGTTCCGTGCGGGCCGGAACTGGGCGCGCGAGTGGGAATGCCCGCTTCCCTCCCCTGCGAAGGAGACTGTCCATGAAGCTGCTGAGCTGGAACATTCAATGGGGGCGTGGCCTGGACGGCCGGGTCGACCTTGCGCGCACCCTGCGCACCCTTGGTGAACTGGGCGATTTCGACGTCATCTGCCTGCAGGAGGTCGCGGTCAACTTCCCCGGTCTGCCAGGCAGCCGCGGCGAGGACCAGATGGCCGAGCTGGCCGCCGGCCTGCCCGGCTACGCGGCGGTCTACGGCGCGGCGACCGACGTGCCCGACGGCCGCGGCGGCCGCAAGTGCTTCGGCAACGCCCTCTTCTCCCGTCTGCCCGTCGGCCAGGTATGGCGGCATTTCTTGCCGTGGCCGGCCGAGCCGGACGCGCCCAGCATGCAGCGGGTGCTGATCGAGGCCGTGGTCGAAGCTGATGTCGGCCCGCTGCGGGTGATGACCACGCATCTGGAGTACTACTCGCGGCCTCAGCGCGTGATGCAGATCGACGCCATCCGCCGCCTGCACGCCGAAGCCTGCGCCATGGCGGCGCGCTCGTCGCTGGCCGAAGAGCAGGGCGGTTCGTTCGAGGTGTTTCCGCGGCCCGCCGCGGCGCTGTTGTGCGGCGACATGAACTTCCCCGCCTCGGCACCCGAGCGAGCGCAAATCCTCGCCCCGTTCGCCGGCGGCGAACCCGGCTTTCGCGATGCCTGGGAAGTGCTGCATCCCGGCGAACCGCATGCTCCCACGGTCGGCATCCACCCGGTCGATTTCGTCAGCCGGCCTGAATGCTTCGATTTCGTCTTCGTCACCGAAGGCCTGGTGAATCGCCTCAAGGCGCACGGCATCGATACCGCGACTGCGGCATCGGACCATCAGCCGGTATGGGTGGAGCTGGGCTGACCGGCGATCCAACGCGCGCTTACTTCTTCGCACCTTCCTTGGCGTTGCGCGCCATATCCCCGCCTGCCAACGCCCGGTCTGCCGCCGCCTTGGCGGCTTCCATCGCATTGCGTGCCGCGTCCCTTGCTTCTTCGGCCGCTTTGCGTGCCGCCGCGCCGCCCGACCTGGCCGTCTGTTCGGCCGCCGCCACCGCCTTCGCCATCGCCCCCTTGCTGGCGACCGCCGCTTTCTTCGCGGATTCCTCCACTTTGCGAGCGGCGTCCATGGAGGTCGCGGTGGCTTTTCTGCTGGCCTCGGCGGCCTTGTGCGCGGCGAGCCTTGCTGCTTCTTCGGCATCCTTCGCCGCTTGTCTGGCCGCATTGGCGGTTTTCTGCGACGCCTCGCTGACGGCCAGCTCGGCTTTTTCCAGGGCCACGGCGGCGGCGTCTGCTGCCTTCCGCAGCGCCGCTTTGGCTTCCTCTGCCGCCTGCCTTGCGCTGTCCTCGGCTTTCTGCATGGAAGTTTCGCTTCCCGCAACCGGTTTTGCCGCAGGTGCTTCGGCGGCCCAGGCAGCCGCTCCCGCCATCAATGCAGGCAGGATCAACCATCCTATTAATTTCATTGCGTTCTCCTTGTGGTCACGGGCGGGTTTGCCGGCTGTTTGCTTTGGCGCCGGCCGAGCGTTTCCGAATCGGGCGCGCTAAACACAGCATAGACGCTGTCGGCGGCGTGGTTCGGGCGGAAGGCCGGCCTTCGGCTTGGCTGGACCGGCCGGATTGCTATGCTCAGGCGTGAAGGCCGGGCTATTGGACGGGAGGCGAAAAATGGCGGTTTCGCGCGGCAAGTCCGCGGCATGTGGCGCGGAACGGGCGCGCGTCGTCGCGCAAAGCCACGGCACCCCGGAGTGGCGGCGCTGGGGGCCGTACCTTGGCGAGCGCCAGTGGGGGACCGTGCGCGAGGACTACAGCCGCGACGGCGACGCCTGGAGCTATTTCAGCCACGACCACGCGCGCAGCCGCGCGTACCGCTGGGGCGAGGACGGCATCGCCGGCATCTGCGACAAGTACCAGCACCTGTGCCTCGCGCTGGCGCTGTGGAACGGCGAGGACCCGTTCCTCAAGGAGCGGCTGTTCGGGCTTGCCAACGGTGAGGCCAACCACGGCGAGGACGTCAAGGAGCTCTACTACTACCTCGACGCCACCCCCACTCATTCCTACCTGCGGATGCTCTACAAGTATCCGCAGCGCGCGTTTCCCTACGCGCAGCTGCGGGACGAGAACCGCCGCCGCGGCAGGGCGCTGCCGGAGTTCGAGCTGATCGACAGCGGCGTGTTCGATGACGACCGCTATTTCGACGTCTTCGTCGAATACGCCAAGGCCGGCCCGCACGACATCCTGATGCAGGTCAGCGCGCACAACCGCGGCGCGGCAGGCGCGCCGCTGCACATCCTGCCGCAGCTCTGGTACAGGAACGAGTGGTCGTGGGGCGAGCCGGACGCCCGGCCGCAGCTGTCCGTCGACGAGCGCGGCGGCATCGTGGCGCGCCACGCCAGGCTGGGAACCTACCACTGCTATTTCGACGGCGCCCCCGAGCTGCTGTTCTGCGACAACGAGACCAACACCCGGCGCCTGTACGGACTGCCGGATGCGGGCTACTTCAAGGACGCGTTCCACGATTACGTGGTCGACGGCGGGACGGATGCCGTCAACCCGGCGCGCGCGGGCACCAAGGCCGCCGGACACTTCGCTTTCACCGTGCCGGCCGGCGGCAGCGCGACGGTCCGCCTGCGCCTGGCCAAGGATCCGGCGCAGCAGCCGTTCGCGGATTTCGCTCAACTGCTGGCGCTGCGCCGCGCCGAGGCCGACGCCTACTACGACGAACTGCAAACGGGGATCGACGACGCCGACGCGCGGCTGATTCAGCGCCAGGCGCTGGCCGGCCTGATCTGGAGCAAGCAGTTCTACTTCTTCGACGTGCCGCGCTGGCTCGAAGGCGACCCCGGCATGCCGGCGCCGCCCGCGGAGCGGCGGCACGGGCGCAACTGCGACTGGCTCCACCTCAACAACGCCGACGTGATCTCCATGCCCGACAAGTGGGAATACCCCTGGTACGCGGCGTGGGATCTGGCCTTCCACTGCATTCCGCTGGCCATGGTCGACCCCGCCTTCGCCAAGGACCAGCTCGTCCTGATGACGCGCGAGTGGTACATGCACCCCAACGGCCAGATCCCCGCCTACGAGTGGGCGTTCGGCGACGTCAACCCGCCGGTGCATGCCTGGGCCGCGTGGGAGGTCTACAAGAGCGAGCGCGACGCCAACGGCGGCCGCGGCGACACCGCCTTCCTCGAGCGCGTCCTGCACAAGCTGCTGCTCAACTTCACCTGGTGGGTGAACCGCAAGGATCCCGCCGGCCACAACGTGTTCCAGGGCGGCTTCCTCGGCCTCGACAACATCGGCGTGCTCGACCGCAGCCGCCCGCTGCCGGGCGGCGGCACCATCGAGCAGGCCGACGGCACCAGCTGGATGGCGATGTATTGCCTGAACCTGATGCGCATCGCCCTCGAGCTCGCGCAGACCAACCACGTCTACGAGGACATTGCGACCAAGTTCTTCGAGCACTTCCTCTACATCGCCCGCGCCATGAACAACATCGGCGACCAGGGCATCGGCCTGTGGGACGAGGAAGACCAGTTCTTCTACGACGTGCTGCGCTTTCCCGACGGCCGCATGCTGCCCATGCGGGTGCGTTCGATGGTGGGGCTGACCCCGCTGTTCGCGGTCGAGATCATCGAGCCCGAACTGCTGGAGCGCCTGCCTGACTTCAAGCGCCGCCTCGAATGGTTCATGAAATACCGCCCCGAGCTGGCCGCCCTGGTTGCGCACTGGATGGAGCCGGGGCGCGGCAATCGGCGCCTGCTGTCGCTGCTGCGCCCCGACCGCATGCGGCACGTGCTGCGGCGCATGCTCGACGAGGCCGAATTCCTTTCCCCTTTCGGGGTGCGCTCGCTTTCCCGCGCGCACCGCGACCAGCCCTATCTGGTTTCCCTCGACGGCCACCCGGTGAGCGTCAACTACCAGCCGGCCGAGGCCGAGTCCGGCCTGTTCGGCGGCAATTCCAACTGGCGCGGGCCGGTCTGGTTCCCGGTCAACTACCTGCTGGTGGATGCCCTCTACCGCTTCGCCGATTTCTACGGCGAAGGACTCAAGGTGGAATGCCCGACCGGTTCCGGCCGCGCGCTCGGCCTCGACCAGGTCGCCGACGAACTGACGCGCCGGCTCACCGGCATTTTCCGCCGCGACGCGCAGGGCGGCCGCCCGCTTCACGGCACCAGCGACAAACAGAACAGCGACCCGCACTTCCGCGACCACCTTCTCTTCTACGAGTATTTCCACGGCGACAGCGGGCGCGGCCTGGGCGCCTCGCACCAGACCGGATGGACCGGGCTGGTGGCGAAGCTGCTGCAGTCGCGCCGGTAAAGGGGCATCAGGCCAATAATAGAAAAAGCCCGCATTTACGCGGGCTAGTTGGATTTCTTATATCTTGTTGGACTTGAATAGGTGGTGCGGGGTTTACTGCCGAACTACTCGCTACTGGGGCAGAGCGTAATAGAGCGTCTTTCTGCGGGGCATTGCCAATCAAGAAACTGTGGCTGGCCGAGCCTTCGATGTCGGCAAAGATACGGGAGAGCGTTTCGTTGAGGTTGGCGTCATGCCGGGCGCGGGCCCGCACATTGGCAAACAGTTCGGAAGGCAGGATGTAGAAGCCCTTTTCCTTCACCGTCTCGGCGCGGCCGAATTCGGCGTCGGCATCGCTCAAGCGGGCGTAGTCGAAATCCGGAGTACCGGCCTTGCGCTCCTGTTCGTTGAGGTTGCTGGTCAGGTTTTCCGAGATGAAGCGGTAGAACAGCATGCCGAGCACGTAGGTCTTGAAGTCCCAGCCGTCCACGCTGCCGCGCAGGTCGTTGGCGATGCGCCAGATCGTCTTGTGCAGTTCCGCCCGTTCGGTTTCTTTTCGGTTTCTTTGTTGTTGGCCATCTCACCCTTCAATCATTCTTGTTCTGATCCACTCACTCTTTTGCGTCCGATACCGCTCGGTACGCCTGCTGCGGATCGTTTGGCTCTTCAGGATGGGTCATGGTGATCAGCCCAGCCTGGAGCAACGGCTGCACGTATTTTTGCCGGATGTATTCAGGATTGCGTTGCAGCAGGGTGCCAAGTTCTTCCAGCCGCCACGCCTGATGACGCAGGAGGCCGAGTGCCACCGCGCGTACGTCGTCGGGCGGGCTGCGCCGGCCCAGGGCGCCAAGCCGGGCAGCCAATTCGCCGGGCAGGGCGGCCAGCAAGACCCGCCGGGCTTCCTGCCGGGCGCTTTCCTGCTCGCTGGTTATGGTTTCTGACTCCCTAGACAAGCCGGGAGACTCCCTAGACAAATCGCCGAGCTCCCTAGATAAGGCTTCAGGGTGGGCAGATAAGGCCGGGGGGTTACTAGATAAGCGCTCTCCGCTGCTTCCCAGCCGGTCGGTCGGCACATAGTAGGTGGCCGAGCCCCGGCCCTTCTGCGCCAGCAGGCCAGCGTCGCGCAGCCGGCGCAAGGCGCCGCTGGCGGCGAGGGCATCGACCTTGTTCAGTTCCCGGTAGGTGGCGTTGTCGATGGCGCCGGCTTCCCTGACCACGATCAGCGCCTTGGCCTCTTCATCGGTGAGGTGCAAGTCGCGGAATTGCGCAAGCCAGACGATGTCGTCTTCGCCGAGGAAGTGATGGAAGAAGTAGCGGGCAACGAACTGGTCGGCGCCCCGGTCGGATTCGAACAGCGGCGGGGTGAGGCCGGCCTGTTCCATGCTCTCGCGCATGACGCGAATGCCGCTGCCCTTGGTTTCGGCAAAGCGGGTCTCATGCAGGACTGCGGCGATCTTGGGGTTGCGCGGCTGGGAGCCGGGTTCGCCCAGGTGCTCGGGTGACTTGAGCGAGAAGCCGGGATTGCGGATTTCGAGCCGGTTGGCGTAGCGGATGATTTGCACCGGGCTGTGGCTGCGGTAGCTGCGGTGCATCAGCGCATTGACCAGCGCCTCGCGGATGACGCGCAGGGGGATCACCGGCTTGTCCTGTCGCTGCAGCGCGCCTTCGTCTAGGCCGAAGCTCTTGGGCAGATCGTCGAGGACTGCGGCCTGGGCGCGGCGGATCAGGCGGAACAATGAATCGCGCAGTTCGACGGTGTCGAAACGGCGGTCGGGATCGGGCACCCAATCGCGGCCGGGAACGCGGATGTAATCGACGCGGGTCATGGGAAAGCAGCGGCGCAAGGCCGAGGGCTTGCCGAACAGGATCAGACCGGCGACGGTGGGCTTCCACTCCCCTTTTTGATTGCGGCGGATGGCGCCCAAGGATTGCAGCAATTCTTCGTCGGGCCAGCGCAGCTCCTCGGCATCCGGGTTGGCTTCGGCGCGGGACTGGCGGTAGTCGGCAATGGCCTCGGGCGAGAAATCCTCCAGGGAGGCGTCGGCGACGATGCCGGCATCGAAGCTTTCCTGCTGGCGCCCCTGGTAAAACACCGCCAGGTCGTCGTCGGTGCAACGTTGATCGGTGCTGCCGATGCGGCGGAATGCGCCCTTGGGCAGCCCTTGGCTTTTGAAGAAGACGGGTTTGTCCTGCGGTTGCGCCTCGGGGACGAAAACGACAACGACATTTTTGCCCTGGACGTTTTCTGTCGAGATGTCCACCCGCAAGGGCACATTGAATATGTCGCGGCACTGGCTGGCGATGTCCGCCGAGAGCTTGTCCGGCTGCTCGATGCCCTCAACCTCGTAGGACGGGAATAGCGCCATCTCTTCACGGACGACGCCCAATGCGATCCAGCCGCCACCCAGACCGGGCTCGTTGGCAAAGGCGCAAATTGTTTCCAGCACGGATTTGCCAGCGTCGGAGGCACGCTTGGCCTCGATGCGCTCGTGCTCATCGAGGAGGTTGAGGCTTTCGAGCAGTTCGGCAGCGGTCACGCAGTGATCTCGCGCGCAGACTCATGCTGCAGTGGCTGGCAGGGCCTGCAACCGGCAATATCCTGGATAAATTCAAAGGTTTCGTGGCTCTTGCTCATTTGGGCTTGTCGAAAGACATTGAGCTTATCTGGCCTGGTTGTGATGGTGGAGCGGAGGAGGATCGAACTCCCGACCTTCGCATTGCGAACGCGACGCTCTCCCAGCTGAGCTACCGCCCCAGTGCGGCGGATTATAGCGTCAGTGACGCGATGCGGAAAGCGCCGCGAGTCGAGCGGGCAGATTGGGCAGCAGGCGGGCAAAAAACCAGCCGAGCAGGACGCCGCCAGTGTTGGCCAGCGCGTCGAGCCCATCGGGCTGGCGGTCGGGGGTGAGGCCCTGCAGCAGTTCGATGGCGGCGCCGAACAGCGCCACCGCCACGGCGAGCTTCCAGCGCCGCTCCACGACGAGCTGCGCCCACCAGAACATCAACACGGCATAGCCGGCGAAGTGGACGATCTTGTCGGCGTGGCTGCCGCTTTCGCCCAGCATCGGGGGCGTCAGCGAGAGCGCCAGCATGGCGGCGATGCCGAGCCAGCCGCCTAGCTTCCACAGCCGCTCGATCACGCGCGGCGCTGCGCCCAGCGCAGCATGAGGATGCCGGCGACGACCATCGGCAGGCTCAGCCATTGCCCCATGGAGAGGCCCAGCCCCAGCAGGCCGAGGAAGCTGTCGGGCTCGCGGGCGAACTCGGCGAGGAAGCGCAGGCTGCCGTAGCCGATGAGGAACACGCCGGAGACGGCGCCGAGCGGGCGCGGCTTGCTGGAATAGAGCCACAGGATGACGAACAGCAACAGCCCTTCGCCGGCGAACTGGTACAGCTGCGAGGGATGGCGCGCGATGCCGTCGCCCGCCTGCGGGAACAGCATGCCCCACGGCAGGTCGGTGGCGCGCCCCCACAGTTCGCCGTTGATGAAGTTGCCGAGCCTGCCGGCGGCGAGCCCCAGCGGCACCAGCGGGGCGATGAAGTCGGTGACGGCGAGCCAGCGCAGCTGGTGGCGGTGCGCGAACAGCATCATCGCGACGAGCACGCCGAGGAAGCCGCCGTGAAAGCTCATGCCGCCTTCCCACAGCTTGAGGATGTCGAGCGGGTTGGCCAGGTATTCCGCCGGCTTGTAGAACAGCACGTAGCCCAGCCGCCCGCCGAGGATGACGCCGAGCACGCCGTAGAACAGCACGTCGTCGAGCATCCTGGCGTTCCAGCCGGTCCACGGCCGATGCGCGATGCACCAGCGGCCGAGAAGGATGACTTGCATGAAGGCGACGAGGTACATGAGGCCGTACCAGTGGACGGCGACCGGGCCGAGCTGCAGGGCGACGGGATCGAATTGCGGATGGACGAGCATGGGGTGGGGGCCGGGATTCAGGGATCGGGATTCGGGGAGGTCAAAGCGCGGGTAAAATGACCGGCTGATTATAGATTGAGTGAGCATCATGCCTGACTACCGTTCCTGGACAACCACCCGTGGCCGCAACATGGCGGGAGCGCGTGCGCTGTGGCGCGCCACCGGCATGAAGGACGGCGACTTTTCCAAGCCCATCATCGCCATCGCCAACTCGTTCACCCAGTTCGTGCCGGGCCACGTGCACCTCAAGGACATGGGCCAGCTGGTGGCGCGCGAGATCGAGGCGGCCGGCGGCGTGGCGAAGGAATTCAACACCATCGCGGTCGACGACGGCATCGCCATGGGCCACGGCGGCATGCTGTATTCGCTGCCTTCGCGCGATCTGATTGCCGACTCGGTCGAGTACATGGTCAACGCGCACTGCGCCGACGCGCTGGTGTGCATCTCCAACTGCGACAAGATCACCCCGGGGATGCTGAACGCCGCGCTGCGGCTGAACATCCCGACGGTGTTCGTCTCCGGCGGGCCGATGGAAGCCGGCAAGGTGGTGTGGGACAAGCAGACCATCAAGCTCGACCTGGTCGACGCCATGGTGTCGGCGGCCGACGCCAAGTTCAGCGACGACAAGGTCAACCAGCTCGAGCGCTCGGCCTGCCCGACCTGCGGTTCGTGCTCGGGCATGTTCACCGCCAATTCGATGAACTGCCTGACCGAGGCGCTGGGGCTTTCGCTGCCGGGCAACGGCTCGCTGCTGGCGACCCACGCCGACCGCCGTAACCTGTTCCTCGCCGCCGCGCGCCTCATCGTCCGCAACACCCGCCGCTACTACGAGGACGGCGACACCCGCGTGCTGCCGCGCGCGATCGCCAGCTTCGACGCGTTCGAGAATGCCATCGCGCTCGACATCGCGATGGGCGGTTCGACCAACACCGTGCTGCACCTGCTGGCCGCGGCGCACGAGGCCGGGGTCGATTTCACCATGGCCGACATCGACCGCATGAGCCGCCGCGTGCCGCATCTGTCCAAAGTGGCGCCGTCGATCCAGACCTACCACATGGAAGACGTGCACCGCGCCGGCGGCGTGATGGCGATCCTCGGCGAGCTGGAGCGCGGCGGCCTGGTCCACCGCGACGTGCCGACCGTGCTGATGAAGACCCTGGGCGAGCAGATCGACGTCTACGACATCCGCCGCACCAAAGACAAGGATGTGAAGGACTACTTCCGCGCCGCGCCCGGCGGCGTGCCGACCCAGACCGCGTTCTCGCAGGACCGCCGCTTCGCCAGGCTCGACGACGACCGCGTCAACGGCTGCATCCACGACATCGAGCATGCCTACTCGAAGGACGGCGGGCTGGCGGTGCTGTACGGCAACCTCGCTGCCGACGGCTGCATCGTCAAGACTGCGGGGGTGGACGAGAGCATCTGGAAATTCTCCGGACCTGCGCGCGTGTTCGAATCGCAGGACGCCGCGGTGGAAGCCATCCTCGGCGACAGGATCGTCGCCGGCGACGTCGTGGTGATCCGCTACGAAGGCCCGCGCGGCGGCCCCGGCATGCAGGAAATGCTCTACCCGACCTCGTACCTCAAATCGAAGGACCTCGGCAAGGCCTGCGCGCTGATCACCGACGGCCGCTTCTCCGGCGGCACCTCGGGGCTGTCGATCGGCCATGCCTCGCCGGAAGCGGCGGAGGGCGGCAACATCGGCCTGGTCGAGGAGGGCGACATGATCGACATCGACATCCCGCAGCGCACGATCAGCCTGCGCGTGACGGACGCCGAGCTGGAGCGCCGCCGCGCCGCGATGGATGCCAGGGGCGCCGCCGCGTGGAAGCCGGTCAGCCGGACGCGCGCCGTGTCGGCCGCGCTGCGCGCCTATGCGGCGATGACGACGTCCGCCGCCTTCGGCGCGGTGCGCGACGTCAGTCTGGTCGAGCATCCGACCGAGGCGCAGGTGCATGCCGACCCGCTGGCGCGCTTCGCCATTCCCGGCCAGTTGAGCTTCCGCGTCGGCGCCGGTGGTCTTGTGTATGCCGACATCGACAACCACGGCGGCCGCGCGACGATCTGCCTGCAGGGCGCGCACGTGGTGAGCTTCCGCCCCAAGTCGCAGCAGGCGCCGGTGGTGTGGGTGTCCGACGCCGCCAAGTTCGCCGCCGGCAAATCCATCCGCGGCGGCGCCCCGGTGTGCTGGCCGTGGTTCGGCGCGCACGATGCCGAATCCGGCTACCCCGCGCACGGCTTCGCCCGCACCGTGCCGTGGACGGTCATTGGCAGCCGCAAGCGCAACGACGCCAGGACCGAAATCACCCTGCAGCTGGTGGACAACGAGCAGACCCGCGCGCAGTGGCCGCATCCCACCCAGCTGACGCTGAGCGTGGTGGTGGGCGACAGGCTGGAGCTGCGGCTCGCCACCACCAATACCGGCGATGCCCCGGTGAAGATCGGCGAGGCGCTGCACACCTACCTGCAGGTCAGCGACATCGGCGCGGTGAGCGTCGCCGGGCTGGAGGGCTGCGACTACCACGACAAGGTCGACAACTTCGCGCGCAAGCAGCAACGCGGCGGCATCGCCTTCGATGGCGAGGTCGACCGTGTCTACGTCGATACGCCGGCCGACTGCATCATCGTCGACCCCGGCCTCAAGCGCCGCATCCGCATCGCCAAGACCGGCTCGCTGTCCACCATCGTGTGGACGCCGTGGACCGAGAAGGCCGACAAGATGGGCGACATGGGCCGCGGCAAGTCCGGCGCCGGCTGGCGCGAAATGGTCTGCGTCGAGTCGGCCAACGCGATGGACAACGTCGTCACCGTGGCGCCGGGCGAGACGCACACGCTGGCGGTGACGTATAGCGTGGAGGCGTTGTAAGGCTTTTATCCGCGAAGAAAATCCCTGGGGCCATTACAAAGTCTTGGGGTTTCCTTCGCGGATAAATCGGTTTTCTAAGGAGCAGGCATGCGCGTGATTCTGGTGGCCAACCCCAAGGGCGGCAGCGGCAAGACCACGCTGTCGACCAACCTGGCCGGCTATCTGGCCGCAACCGGCGAGCGTGTGGCGATGCTGGACCTCGACCGGCAGAAATCCGCCACCCACTGGCTGGCGATGCGCGACATGGCGTTGCCGGACATCGGCTTGCTGCGCGAGGGACAGAAGGGCGGTGGCGACTGGCTGGTGATCGACTCGCCCGCCGGGCTGCACGGCAGGAATCTGGAGCGCGCGCTGAAGCTCGCGCACAAGGTGGTGGTGCCGATCGCGCCGTCGCTGTTCGACATCCGCGCCAGCCAGGGATTTCTCGCCGCGCTGCACGCCGAAAAGGCCGTGCGCAAGGGCCATGCCTTCGTCGGCGTGGTCGGCATGCGCGTCGATCCGCGCACCCGCGCCGGCGTCACCCTGGAGCAGTTCATGGCGCAGCAGGAACTGCCAGTGCTGGCTTGCCTGCGCAACACCCAGCACTACGTCAACGCCGCGTTCGAGGGCAAGAGCCTGTTCGACCTGCCGCACCATGTCGCCGAGCGCGACATCGAGCAGTGGCAGGAATTGACCGCCTGGCTGGACCGCTGATCGCGCCAGCCAGGCGCGCAGTCAGTGCGTAGCCGGCTTCATCAGGTTGACCACCTGCGGCTTGACCACGCTCTTGGTCGTCGGGCAGGCGCCCTCTTCGGAAACCCCGAGCTGGCGCTCGGCATCGGTCAGCAGGTTGATCACGTCCACGTAGAACTTGTCGTTCGCCATCATGCGCGCGGTGCGGCCGCCCTCGTTGACGGCGAGCACGTCGGCGCCGCTGTTGATCAGCCATTCCACCACCGAAGCATCGCCGCCGCCGGCGGCCAGCATCAGCGGCGTGATGCCGAAGAAGATGCGGTCGTCGAGCGAGGCGCCGGCCTGGTGCAGCACGTCGATGACCTCGACGTAGCCGCGTCCGGTTTCGCCGTTGTAGGCGGCCTTGGCGAGTGCCGTCCAGCCCTGCGGCGCTTTGGCATTGACGTCGGCGCCGGCGGCGATCAGCGCCTGCACCGCCGCAACGTGGCCGCCGTGGGCGGCGTGCATCAGCGCGGTTTCGCCGGCCTCGTCGGCGGCGTCGTGGGCCGCACCGGCCTCAAGCAGATTCTTGATCTGGACGGCATCGCCCGAGCGGGCGGCGGCGAATAATTCTTGCGACATGGGGGACTCCTGCGTTTTAGGCGACGGGCAGTGAGCGTACAATTGTTGACCGATTTTATCAACTATTATTGAGGGGCGCTCCAGGCTTGAATGCCGTCTCGATGACGGCCCGCCCAACTGCTTCGTACCGAACCCGGAACAACGCCATGCCCAACCGTCTCGCCACCGAATCCAGCCCCTATCTGCTGCAGCACGCCGACAACCCGGTCGACTGGTATCCGTGGGGCGCGGAAGCGCTGGACCGCGCACGCCGCGAGGACAAGCCGATCCTGCTGTCGATCGGCTATTCGGCCTGCCACTGGTGCCACGTGATGGCGCACGACTGCTTCGAGGACCCCGAGGTGGCGGCGGCGATGAACCGCCTGTTCGTCAATATCAAGGTCGACCGCGAGGAACGCCCCGACCTCGACCAGATCTACCAGGCGGCGCACCAGTTGCTGGCGCAGCGCGGCGGCGGCTGGCCGTTGACGGTGTTTCTCGCGCCCGATCAGACGCCGTTCTTTGCCGGCACCTATTTCCCCAAGACGCCGCGCTACCAACTGCCCGGCTTCATCGACCTGATGGAAAACGTCGCCCGCGCCTGGCGCGAGCGGCGCGGCGAAATCCTGGCGCAGAACGCGGCGCTGCGCGATACGCTGGCGCAGCAGCCGCCGGCGGGCGGCGGCCAAAGCCTGAGCGATGCGCCGTTTGCCGCGGCGCTGCGCGATCTGGGTGAGGCCTTCGATCCGGTGTGGGGCGGATTTTCGCGTGCGCCCAAATTCCCGCGCCCGGGCGAGCTGTTCTTCCTGCTGCGCGAGTCGCAGCGCAGCGGCAGCGCGCAGGCGCGCGAGATGGCGCTGTTCACCCTGCGCAAGATGGCTTCCGGCGGTGTGCGCGACCAGCTCGGCGGCGGTTTCTGCCGCTATTCGGTGGATGCGCAGTGGGCGATTCCGCACTTCGAAAAGATGCTCTACGACAACGGCCCGCTGCTGCATCTGTATGCCGATGCCTGGGCGCTGACCGGCGAAACGCTGTTCAAGGACACCGCCGAGGGCATCGTCGACTGGCTGCTGCGCGAGATGCGCGCGCCGGACGGCGGTTTTTATTCCGCGCTCGACGCCGACAGCGAAGGCCACGAGGGCAGGTTCTACGTGTGGACAGCGGACCAGGTGCGTGCGCTGCTGTCAGCCGAGGAATATGCGGTGGCGGCGCCGGCGTATGGCTTCGATTTGCCGCCGAATTTCGAAAACGCAAGCTGGAACCCGATCCTTGCGCGCCCGTTGCACGAGATTGCGGCCGGGTTGGGGCTGGCCGACGAGATCGCCGCGGCTCGGCTGGCGAGCGCGCGCGCCAGGCTGTTCGCCGCGCGCGCAACCCGGGTACGGCCGGGGCGCGACGACAAGCAGCTCGCCAGCTGGAACGCGCTGATGATCGGCGGACTGGCGCATGCCGGGCGGGTGATGGCGTGCGCCGACTGGGTGGATGCGGCGCATGCGGCGATCGATTTCCTGCATGCGAACCTGTGGCGCGATGGGCGGCTCTTCGCCAGCTTCCAGCGCGGCGAAGCGCGGCTCAACGCCTATCTCGACGACTATGCGTTCCTGCTCGATGCATTGCTGGAAACCCTGCAGGCCGGCTATCGCGAAGCGGACATGGACTGGGCATGCGAACTTGCCGACGCGCTTTTGGCGCATTTCGAGGATGCCGAAGCCGGCGGCTTTTACTTCACCAGCCACGACCACGAAGCGCTCATCGCCCGCCCCAAGCCGGGCTACGACAACGCCACGCCGTCCGGCAACGGCGTCGCCGCGTTTGCGCTGCAGCGGCTCGGGCATTTGCTCGGCGAGGCGCGTTACCTTGATGCCGGCGCGCGCTGCCTGAGGTTGTTTTACGCGCACCTGGGCCAGCAGCCGATCGCCTATCCGACGCTGCTGGCCGTGCTCGACGAAGCGCTGGTGCCGCCGCGGACGATCCTGCTGCGCGGCCCGGAGTCCGCCCTGCGCGCATGGGTGCGGGCGCTGACGCCGAAGCTCGGTGCGCGCGACATGCTGCTGGCCTTACCCAATGGCTTGAGCCTGCCGCAGGCGCTGGCGAAGCCGGAAGCAGACCGCCCCACTGCCTGGGTCTGCGGGGGAACGGCGTACCCCGAAGGGTATCAATGCCGGCCGCCGCTGACCGACCTGGCCAGCGTGCTGGAATAAGGGGTTCATCAGCATTTGCTATTAGGAACCCGTGGCGGCGCCTGCTATCAAACAGACAGTTGATTTTGTCATCGGGAGCGATCATGAGCACACACACCGAATCCGCGGTTTTCCATCCGCAGGTCGCCCATATGAATCTGCCGGGCATCCGCCGCGTGACGTTCGAGCAGCCGCTGCGCTGGCTGCGCGACGGCGCAAAGGATTTTGCCCGGGCGTGGCCGTTGAGCCTGTTCTACGGGGCCGTCTTCGCGCTGCTGGGCTACGGTTTGGTGCATGCTGCGGAGGACAGGCCGCATCTGGCGATGGCGCTGGTTTCGGGCTTCCTGTTCATCGCTCCGGCGCTGGCCATCGTGTTTTATTGCCTGAGCCACCGGCTGGAGCACCACCACAAGCTTCCCAAACTGTTCGTTCCCCTGCTGGCGTGGCGCGCCAATCCCTCCTCCCTGGGGCTGTTCGCCGTGATGCTGGTGTTCGTCCTGATTTCATGGGAGCGCACTTCGGCGATCCTGGTCGGACTGTTCCTCAGCGGTTCGGGAATCGGCGGCCTGTCCGATCTGCTCAGCATCAATGCGGTGCGGCAACATACCGATTTCGTGCTGGCCTACCTGGCGTTCGGCGGCGTGCTGGCGCTGATGATGTTCAGCCTCTCGGTTGTGTCGCTGCCGATGCTGCTGCACCGCAAGGTCGATTTCGCCACCGCGCTGGTGACCAGCTTCATGGCGACCCGGCTCAATTTCCCGGTGATGCTGTTGTGGGGGGCATTGATCGCTGGCCTGATCGCTATCGGAATGGCGACGGATTTCATCGCCATGGCGGTGGTTTTCCCCTGGCTGGGGCACGCCAGCTGGCATGCCTACCGCGAACTGGTCGAACGCGAATAACAATGTTTTACCGGCGGGCTAGCAAAAAAGCGAGTCCATGTCTTGCGTGGCGGAGGATTTTCCTTAATATTGGAGGCGCGATAGTGGCTAGACAGATAGCGCGCGCTCAACCCGACCTCCACGGAGACACTGTAATGATGAAGAAATTGATGATGACTGCAGCATCCGCTGCCCTGCTGGCCATGTCCGGCGTCGCTTCTGCCGATTCCGAACAGGCGCTGGCCCAGAAAAACGCGTGCATGTCCTGCCACGGCGTGGATAAGAAAATTGTCGGCCCTGCTTTCAAGGACGTGGCCAAAAAATATGCCGGCGACAAGACCGCGAAAGACAAGCTGGTCGCCAAGGTGAAAGCCGGCGGCAAAGGGGTGTGGGGGCCGATTCCCATGCCGCCGAACGCACAGGTCAAGCATGAAGACGTGGAGAAGATCGTCGAATGGGTGTTGAGCCTGAAGTGATCTGAGGACGTGCCCGACAAAGGCCGACCCATGGGTCGGCCTTTGCTTTTCCGGAAGGGACGCACGCGCAGCGCAGCCCGTTAGGGCCGCAAGTTTGTTATCGTTGCCGCCGATAACAAATTATTTCAATGGGGTCAGGCGGTGGTTCATCCTTATCGGTTCTTCGCATTCGCAGCCGCAGCGCTGTTTTCGCAGTTCGCCCAGGCAGCCGAGCCTGGCCGGATCGACGCCTTCTTCGGCAGCCTGAATGGCTATCTCGCCAGCGTCATCTTCTACGACGTGTTTCCCGGCGAAGCGTCGATGCCTTTCATCGTCGCCTGGCTGATAATCGGCGCGGTCTACCTGACCCTGCGCTTCAGCTTCGTCAACCTGCGCATGATGCGTCACGGATTCAGGGTGTTGCGAGGCAAGTACCATACGGCGGACGACAAGGGCGAGGTGAGCTCGTTCCAGGCGTTGACCACCGCGCTTTCCGCCACGGTCGGGCTCGGCAACATCGCAGGCGTCGCGATCGCGATTTCGATCGGCGGGCCAGGGGCCACGTTCTGGATGATCGTCGCGGGCTTTCTCGGCATGACCACCAAATTCACCGAGGCCACGCTGGCGCAGCGCTACCGCGAAGTGCGTCCCGACGGGCATATCATGGGCGGCGCCATGGAATACCTGTCCAAGGGTTTCGCCGAATTCAATCTGCCGCGCACCGGCAAAGTCCTCGCCGGCATGTTCGCTGTGTTCACCGTGCTCGGCTCGTTCGGTGCCGGCAGCGCGTTCCAGGTGAGCCAGTCGCTGGGCGCGGTGCAGGAGCAGATCCCTTTCTTCAACGACGCGCCGATCGCCTACGGCCTCATCATGGGGGTGGCGGTGGGCGTGGTCATCATCGGCGGCCTGCGCCGCATCGCCCACACCGCCGAAGCGGTGGTGCCGGGCATGATCCTGATCTACCTGGCGGCCTGCCTGTGGATCATCCTGGGCAATATCGAGCAGCTCCCGCAGGCGATCGCCAAGATTGTCACCGAAGCCTTTGCGCCGATCGCGGTGGCGGGCGGCATGGTGGGTGCGCTGGTGCAGGGTTTCAAGCGCGCAGCGTTCTCAAGCGAGGCCGGCCTCGGCTCGGCCGCGATCGTGCACTCGACCGCTTCGGTCAAGTACCCGATCCGCCAGGGCATGGTCGCGCTCTACGAGCCCTTCATCGACACCATCATCATCTGCACCATGACTGCGCTGGTCATCGTCATCACCGGCGTCTACAACGACCCGGCCACCCTGGCGATCCGCGAGGCGAACAAGGGAGCGGCGCTGACCTCGGTGGCGTTCGCCACGGTGTCGGACTGGTTCCCGGCCATCCTCACGCTGTCGGTGGTGCTATTCGCGTACAGCACCATGATCTCGTGGTCCTACTACGGTGAGCGCTGCTGGGCGTATCTCTTCGGCGAACGGACCTCGATCGCCTACCGGGTGGCCTTCCTCGCGTTCATTGTCATCGCCTCGGTGGCGAGCGCGTCCAACATGGTCGACTTCACCGACCTGCTGGTGCTGGCGATGGCCTTCCCCAACCTGCTGGGGCTTTATCTGCTGAGCGGCAAGGTGCGGGCTATGCTGACCGACTATCAAAACAAGCTGGGAAGCGGCGAACTCGACCGCGAAATTGTGAAGGACTGAATGCCGCCTGGCTGACGCCGGTTCAGCGAGGGGTCGAGTCGAAGCGGTGCAGCCGGCGCTCGGTCAGCACCGCGTCGAGCGGCATGTCCCACGGTTCGTGCGGCAGCGCCTCCACCCGCTGGCATTCGTAGGCGACGCCCACCAGGCGCGGCTTGCGCCACAGCCGCCGGTGCTGCATGAAAGCCAGTGTCGCATCGTAGTAGCCGCCGCCCATCCCCAGGCGACGGCCCTGCAGATCGAACCCCACCAGCGGCATCAGCAGCAGGTCGAGCTGGCGCGCGCGCAGCGGCCTTGCATCCAGCGGCTCGGGAATGCCGTAGCGGTTCGGCGACATGCGCGTGTCGCGCCCGACACGCCCGAAGCGCATCACCCGCCCGCGGCGCGGCAGAATCGGCAGATAGCAGTCGCGCCGCATGCACAGCGCCTGATTGAGCAGGGGGTGGACGTCGAATTCGCCGCCCTGCGGCAGATAGAAACCGATGCGTTGCGCGCGCAGCAGCAGGCCGTGGCGCAGCGCCAGCCGCAGCGACGCGCGCGCGGCGTGACGGCGCTGGGCCGGCCGCATCGCGTTGCGCGCGGCCTTGAGTTGGCGTCGCAGGGTGTATTTATCCATCAGGAAATGAGGGTTCCCCGCCTGTGCCGTGACTGGCTGCGGACTCTTGAACCTGGGTTCAAGACGGCCGCGTTCAAAGACACTTTGGGCACATGAGACATGTCACGCGCACACCCGCATCGGAATAGACCGCAGCCTTGCACGTATGCATTGGTTCAGAGAAATTGCAACCAGCCTCGAACACCGCAGGGAACAACGCCAGTTTAGAAGAGTTTGTCCTGATCTTCCAGCACCGCGTCGAGCAGGCCGTTGCAATGCGTCAGGCGCGTGCGCGCTTCCTCGACCAGGCTGCCGCCGCCCTGGGTCAGCAGGTCGTGCGCCAGGTTGAGTCCCGCCATGATGGCGATGCGCTCGGCGCCGATCACCTTGCTCTTGTCGCGGATCTCGCGCATTTTTTCGTCCAGGTAACCGGCCGCCGCGATCAGCGCGGATTCTTCCTCGCGCGAGCACGCCACCTTGTAGGCGCGGCCCAGAATATGGATGTCGATGGAACGCGGTGCAGCCATCACAGGTCCTCCGGCAGCGTTTCGAGCAGCGCCTGCAGCCGGGCTTTGGCGGCGTCCAGCCGCGCCGTCAGCTGCTTGTTGTCCTGCTGCGCGGCCAGCAGCTGCTGGCGCAGGGCGATGTTTTCCTGCCGCAGCGCGTGGCAAAGCGTGGCCACCTGGCGGATTTTGGCTTCGAGGGTGTCGAGTTCGGCTTGCATTGCGGGACTATAGCATCTGCAAGGGATACGCCGGTGGGTGCCCCGCTGCTGCGCAGCGACGCTTCCGCAGGGGGCGATGTGCGGCCGCTCAATCCGATCCGTATAATGCGCGCCTTCAGGTGCCGACGCGGCTTTCCGCCGCCGAGGGTAAACGGGAAACAGGTGCGCGGCTTTGCCGCCATGCCTGTGCTGCCCCCGCAACGGTAAGCGCTAAACGGTCCATCACACCGCCACTGGGTTCGCCCGGGAAGGCGATGCACTTCAAGCGCGAGCCCGGATACCGGCCTGAGCCCTGTCGCGACGGAAGTCGCCCAGCGGATCGTGCAACGCGCCTGCGGGGAAGCGGGCGCCCAAACCGGAATTCATCATGCGTCAAACCCCTCTCGCGCTCGCCCTCGGCGTCGCCCTCGCTTCGCCCGTCCACGCGGAAGCCTTGCCGGAATATGTCTGGGATACCATCGTCGTTACGCCGACGCGCTTCGAAGAGCAATCTCCCCGAACACCCGCCAGTCTCGCCGTGATTACCCGGCAGGATATTGAGCGGATGCCCGCAACGAGCGTCCCCGATATTCTGGCCGGAACCGCGGGGGCCACGGTCGTTCCCCTATACGGGGCACTCGGCATCGATTCCACGGTTGGCTTGCGGGGTGCGGGTAGCGGAGGGACGGCCACCAGCAATACGCTCGTGTTGCTCAACGGCCAAAGGCTGAATCCAATCGATTCCGGGTCGATCGACTGGTCCTTGATCCCGCTGCCGAGCATCGAGCGCATCGAGGTCATGCCGGGGAGCGGAACCGTCCTGTACGGTGACCGCTCGAGCGGAGGCGTGGTCAACATCATCACCAAGAAGACGGTGGACGCACGCTATGCCAGCATCGGCGGTGGCAGCCACGGCTTGCGTGAGCTGAGCCTGCAGACGGGTGGGGCTGCAGGTCCGGTCGATGCAAGCCTGTATTTCCAATATGGCGCCAGCGACGGCTGGCGGACCAACAGTGACCAGGAGCGCTACTCCTTGGGCGGCAGAATCAATTTCCTGAATCAAGGGCGTGTGCGCGGATTCGTTGACCTGGCAGCCTTCAAGGAGGAATTGGGGCTGCCAGGCGGCCTCTGGAGCGCCGAGTATCTGGCCGATCCCACAAAGTCGCGCCATCCGGGCGATAGGTCGGACCGCGATGGTTTCAGGATTCGTCCGGGGGTGGCGGTCAATCTGTCTGCGGACGTGGCGCTGGACGCCGACCTGGTGCTGTCCAGGGACGAACGCAGCGGTTACAGCGATGCGACCAATCCGGTTGAACAAACCCGCGACCTGTCGCGCGACTTCGTTTCCTTCAGCCCCAAGCTCAAAATCAGGCATCGGCTCGGCGGACTGGGCAATCGCGCCACGCTGGGATACGACTATTTCAGGGGGACGACGGACAGCCTGACCGCGCCGACCGGGAACCAGTCCTACACGCAGGACGCGACCCAGACGAGCCATGCTGTTTATGCACAGAACATCACGGAGCTTGGCGAGCGCTTGGCATTGACGCTCGGCGTGCGCGCCCAACGGCTGAAGCAGTCGGCAAGCCAGTCGGAGTACACGGATCACACGGGCTGGCACCGGCCCGCGATGTCCGGTCATTCCGTCGACACACGCGAGGCTTACGAGGCGGGGATAAGTTATCTGGCCGAAGGCTGGAAAGTCTACGGTAGGGTCGGGACGACCTACCGCTTCCCCAATACCGACGAACTGTATGGGCTCGATCCGATTACCTGGGATCCCGTCTTTGCCCTTGGTCTGAGCCCCCAGCACGGGACGGTTTATGAAATCGGCGCATCGAAGCAAGTCGCCCGCGGCAGCCTTTCCTTGAGCATTTATCAGCAGAATCTGAAGGACGAAATTACCTCAGACCCCATGGGCGGCAACATGAACGTGGATAGGACGCGGCGTCTGGGAAGCGAGTTGAGCGCAAGTCTGGGATTAACCGACAGCCTGCGCGGACATTTCGGCGTGACGCTCGAAGACGCCGAGATTCGGGGCGGTGTCTACGCCGGCAAGGCGCTGCCTTTGGTGCCCAGGGTGCAGGCGAGCGCCGGTTTGACCTGGAGCGCGACAGCGAATGCAGCCTATTCCGCGCGCTTGAATTATGTGGGCGAGCGGCGGTACGGCGATGATTATGCGAACGAGGCGGGCCGCCTGGCGGCCTACACCAAGCTTGACTTGATGGCGAGTTGGCAAATTCGTGACTGGAAGATCGATGCCAAGATCCTCAATGCGACTGACGAGAAGTATGCTGCGTACGCGGGCTATGGCTTCAATATGGACATTCTTGCGAACGACACTTTTTACTACCCGGCCGACCGCAGGACTTACGCCGTCAGTGCGCGCTACGATTTCCGCTGACCCTGCACGGTCAGCCGGCCTGAAGCCGGGCTGGGGCCTCTTTGCCCCGGCTGGACTGAAAAGGAAAAGATATGGCTGATTCGCAATCCAATTCCGGCAGGACTGCAGGCGAGGCGTCCGGAAATGCCCGCCACGCCGCCCGCATGGCGCGCAAGAAGGCGCTGATCGACGCTGCCGTCGCCGCCGCCAGCGACGAGCGCGGGCTGCTGCTCGTCGTCACCGGCAACGGCAAGGGCAAGAGCACCGCGGCCTTCGGCATGGTCGCGCGCGCGCTCGGCCACGGCATGAAGGTCGGCGTGGTGCAGTTCATCAAGAGCCGCACCGACACCGGCGAGGAGGCCTTCCTCGGCACGCAGTCCGGCGTCGAATGGCACGTCACCGGCGACGGCTTCACCTGGGACACGCAGAACCGCGAGCAGGATATCGCCACCGCCGCGCGCGGCTGGGAAATCGCCGCGCGCATGCTCGCCGATCCGGCGTATCAGCTGGTGGTGCTGGACGAGCTGACCTATCTGCTGAGCTATGGCTATCTCGACAGCGACAGCGTGCTCGACGCGCTGGCGCAGCGCCCGGCCATGCAGCATGTCGTCGTCACCGGGCGCGCCGCGCCGGATGCGCTGACCGAACTGGCCGACACGGTGTCGGTCGTCGCCGACCAGAAGCACGCGTTCCGCGCGGGGGTGAAGGCGCAGCCCGGCATCGATTTCTAGATGCGATGCCGGAGTCGTCCGAATTCCGCCGCGCGGACTATCCTTTATCAGACATGCCATGATCGTTTGATTCAGTCTTCAGGGAGACCGAGATGGACAAGGACATCCAGCGCTATACCGAAATCGCCGCCGCTTACGCCACCGAGGCCGGAATGAAAATCCTCGCCGCGATCGCCTTCTGGATCATCGGCCGCTGGCTGATCGGCCTGGTCGGGCGCATGCTGCAGGGCGCGCTGCACCGGCAGAAGGTCGACCCCACGCTGATGCGCTACATCGGCAGCTTCGTCGCGGTCACCCTCAACATCGTGCTGGTGGTCGCCATTCTCGGCTACTTCGGGGTGCAGACGACGACCTTCGCCGCCCTGGTCGCCGGCATCGGCATCGCCATCGGCGCCGCCTGGGGCGGGCTGCTGTCCAACCTGGCGGCGGGCGCCTTCCTCATCGTGCTGAAGCCGTTCAAGGTGGGCGACTTCATCACCGCCGGCGGCGTCACCGGCACGGTCAGGGAAATCGGCCTGTTCGCCACCGGCCTCGACACCCCGGACAACGTGTTCACCATCGTCGGCAACGGCAAGATCTTCGGCGACACCATCCAGAATTTCAGCACCAACGCCTTCCGCCGCGTTGAGCTGAAATGCCAGCTCGCAGGCAGCGCCGACCACGTCGCCGCCATGCAGCTGCTGCGCGACAAGCTGCAGGCGATTCCCAACGTGCTGGCCGAGCCGGCGGTGGAGGTCGAAATCCTCGAATTCAACCTGGTCGGCCCGGTGCTGGCGGTACGCCCGTTCTGCCATACCGACCATTACTGGCAGGTGTATTTCGACGGCAACCGCGTCATCCGCGAAGCGCTCGCCGAGGCCGGCTTCCCGGCGCCGATGCCGGCCCAGCTGATGCTCACCCGCGCGGCTTGAGCGGCACCTACATCGGGCGCTTCGCGCCGTCGCCCACCGGCCCCCTGCATGCCGGCTCGCTGGTCGCCGCAGTGGCGAGCTTTCTCGACGCCCGCGCGGTTGGCGGGCGCTGGCTGGTGCGCATGGAAGACCTCGACCGTCCGCGCTGCGAGCCCGGCGCGGCCGCCACCATCCTGCGCCAGCTGGAAGCCTATGGCTTGCACTGGGATGGCGCGGTGCTCCATCAATCGCAGCGCGACGACGCCTACGCCGCGGCGCTGGATGAGCTGAAAGCCCTCGGCGCGGTCTATCCCTGCGCCTGCAGCCGCAGCCAGCTTGCGCAGGCGCTGCGCAACCACGAGGGCGAGATCATCTATCCCGGCACCTGCAGGGCCGGGCTGCCGTCGGGCGCAGCCGCACGTGCATGGCGCGTGCGCTCGCCGGATGTGAGTACACACTTTTGCGACCGCATCCAGGGCGAGCTGCAGCAGAATCTGGCGCACGAGGTCGGCGACTTCATCGTCAGGCGCGCCGACGGGCTGTTCGCCTACCAGCTGGCGGTGGTGGTGGACGATGCCTTCCAGGGCATCACCCACGTGGTGCGCGGCGCCGACCTGTTGTGGAACACGCCGCGCCAGATCTACCTGCAAAGGCTGCTGGGCTTGCCCCTGCCGGCCTACGCCCATGTGCCGCTCGTCACCAATGCCGCCGGACAGAAGCTGTCGAAACAGACCCTGGCCCCCGCCCTGCCTGCGAGCGGGCGGGGCGCCATGCTGGCGCAGGCCCTCGCCGCGCTCGGGCACCCGCCCCCGGTTGAGCTGGAGGGTGCCGAGCCGGCCGAACTGCTGGCGTGGGCAAGCGAGCACTGGCGGATCGAAAACGTGCCGACCCGGCCGGCGGTTGCCAATCCCGCCCAGGCGCCCGACAATTTGCCTGACCCCTGACCCCTGACCCCTGACCCCTGACCCCTGACCCCTGACCCCTGACATGGCCCAGCTTCCTCCCGCCGTCGAACAAGTCCTGCGCGTTCACGCCGTATTCATCCACACCGTGGTCAACGCGCTGCGCGACCGCAGCCAGCTGCCCGACCTGATGAAGCAGCTCGACGCCGCCGAACAGGCCGGCTGGGCGCGGCTGGCCGGCGCGCTGCGCCACGTCGTCAACGGCCGCCGCGATCCGTCGATCAAGCTGGGGCTGGACGAGGAGGACGCCATCCTGCTCGATGCCATCCTGGGCGGCATCGACAATCCCGCCACGCTGCCGCCGCTCGATGCCCAGCCCGACGGCAGCGCCGCCGCGCCGGGCCTCGCCGCGCTGATTGACGCCGCGGCGCGCGGCGACGCGCAGGCGATGTCGGTGCTCGCCAACATGGCCGAGCAGATGATGAAGGCGGGCGGCGACATGGCGCTCTTGGGCGGACGCATGCGCCGTCTGGTCAACGGCGAGCGCGATGCCGACCGGCTGGTCGGCGGGATGGGGCCGCTGGGGCGCGAACTGCTGATCAGCCTGCTCGACGAACTGGCCAGGCTGCGGCCGCAGTGAGCGGGCGCAGGGGTGCTTTGACAGCCCCTGCCGGCGTCGGCTAAAATGCGCGCCTTTTCGGCGGTCCTGCGCCGGGAAAGCAGTCCCCAGGGTGATGTAGCTCAGTCGGTTAGAGCGACGGATTCATAATCCGTAGGTCGGTGGTTCAAGTCCACTCATCACCACCACATTTCTTTTCGCCGCAGTGCGCAGCGAAAACCCTGCCCCCAGTCTATTCACTGTCCCGGCAAACTCATGAAAAAAATCTACATCAAAACCTTCGGCTGCCAGATGAACGAGTACGACTCGGACAAGATGGCCGACGTGCTCAATCTGGCCGAAGGTCTGACCCCGACGTCCACCCCGGACGACGCCGACGTCATCCTGTTCAACACCTGCTCGGTGCGCGAGAAGGCGCAGGAAAAGGTGTTCCACGACCTCGGCCGGGTGCGCCACCTGAAAGCGGCCAACCCCAATCTCATCATCGGCGTCGGCGGCTGCGTGGCCAGCCAGGAGGGCGCGGCCATCGTGTCGCGCGCGCCCTTCGTCGACGTGGTGTTCGGCCCGCAGACCCTGCACCGCCTGCCCGAACTGATCGCTCAGCGCCGCGAAACCGGGCGCGCCCAGGTCGACATCAGCTTTCCCGAAATCGAGAAGTTCGACCACCTGCCGCCGGCGCGGGTGGAAGGCGCCTCGGCCTTCGTCTCGATCATGGAGGGCTGTTCCAAGTACTGCACCTTCTGCGTCGTCCCCTACACCCGCGGCGAGGAAGTCTCGCGGCCGTTCGACGACGTCATCGCCGAAGTGTCCGACCTGGCCGGGCGCGGGGTGAAGGAAGTCACCCTCCTGGGGCAGAACGTCAACGCCTACCAGGGCGCGCTGCACGACGGCGGCAGCGCCGACTTCGCCTTCCTGCTGGAGATGGTGCACGAGATCCCCGGCATCGAACGGATCAGGTACACCACCAGCCATCCGCGCGAAATGACGCAGCGCCTGATCGAGTGCTACGGCACGCTGCCGAAGCTGGTGTCGCACCTGCACCTGCCGGTGCAGTCCGGCTCCGACCGCATCCTCGCGGCGATGAAGCGCGGCCACAGCGTGCTAGAATTCAAGTCGATCGTGCGGAAATTGCGCGAACGGCGTCCCGGCCTCTGTCTGTCGTCGGACTTCATCGTCGGCTTCCCGGGCGAGAGCGAAGCCGATTTCGAGGCGACCATGAAGCTGATCGAGGAACTCGACTTCGACGCCAGCTTCTCCTTCATCTACAGCAAGCGCCCCGGCACCCCGGCATCGGACTACCCCGACGACGTCCCGGCCGAACTGAAGACGCAGCGCCTGATGCGTCTGCAGGCGCAGATCGAGGCGCAGGCGCAGCGGGTCAACCAGGCCATGGTCGGCACCGTGCAGCGCGTGCTGGTCGAAGGCCGCGCCCGCAAGAATGCCGAGGAACTCGCCGGCCGCACCGACAACAACCGCATCGTCAACTTCGCCGGCCAGCCGCGCCTGATCGGCCGCTTCGTCGACGTCGTCATCACCCAGGCCCTGCCGCACAGTCTGCGCGGCGAGGTCGCCGTCAGCGAAAGCGAAAGCGCTTGAAAACCGACATCGTCGAACTGCGGCTGGCGCCGGAAGACAACCGGCGCCTGGCCAACCTGTGTGGCCCCATGGACGAGAACCTGCGGCAGATCGAGGCGGCATTCGACGTCACCATCGGCCGCCGCGGCGCCAGTTTCCGCTTCAGCGGCAACGCCGCGCAGGCGGAGAAGGGGGCGCAGGCAATCGAGCATTTCTACAACCGCGCGCACGATGCGCTCTCGCTCGACGACATCCAGCTGGGGCTGGTCGAGCTCACGCGCGGCCGCGCCGACGAGGAAGGCCCGGCACTGCGCACGCGGCGCGCCGACCTGCGCGCGCGCACCCCGCGCCAGGGCGAATACATCGAGCAGATCCGCAGCCACGACATCACCTTCGGCATCGGCCCCGCCGGCACCGGCAAGACCTATCTGGCGGTGGCCTGCGCGGTCGACGCGCTGGAGCGCGAGCAGGTCAAGCGCCTGGTGCTGACCCGCCCGGCGGTGGAAGCCGGCGAGCGGCTCGGCTTCCTGCCGGGCGACCTGACGCAGAAGGTCGACCCCTACCTGCGCCCGCTCTACGATGCGCTGTACGACCTGATGGGCTTCGACAAGGTGACGCGGCTGATCGAGCGCCACGCCATCGAGGTCGCGCCGCTCGCCTTCATGCGCGGGCGCACCCTCAACCACGCCTTCATCATCCTCGACGAGGCGCAGAACACCACGCCCGAGCAGATGCAGATGTTCCTCACCCGCATCGGCTTCGGCGCGCGCGCGGTGGTGACCGGCGACCCGACCCAGATCGACCTGCCCAAGCACGTGAAGTCCGGGCTGATGGATGCGGCCGAGGTGCTGGGCGAGGTGCGCGGCATCGCCTTCACCCATTTCCAGTCCGAAGACGTGGTGCGCCATCCGCTGGTCGGCCGCATCGTCGATGCCTACGCCGCGCGCCGCGCGCAGACAGATGGCCGACCCTGACCCCGAATTGCGGCTGGCGGTGCAGTTCGCCAGCGCCGCGGACGAGCTGCCGGCGCGCGCGCAAATCCGCCGCTGGGTTGCCGCCGCGCTGGAACACGCCGCCGAGATCACCGTGCGCATCGTCGACGCCGAGGAGGCGCAGTCGCTCAACCGGGACTATCGCCACAAGGGCTACGTGCCCAACGTGCTGACCTTCGAATACGGCGAGATTTCGCCCGGCGTGCTGGGCGGCGACGTGGTGATCTGCGCACCGGTGGTCGAGCGCGAGGCGCGCGAACAGGGCAAGCCGCTGCAGCATCATTACGCCCACATGACCGTCCACGGCGTGCTCCATCTGCAAGGCTACGACCACATCGACCCGGCCGACGCCGACATCATGGAATCGCGCGAAGCCGCTATACTGAAGCGGTTTCGCATCCCCAGTCCCTATTCATCCTGAGTTTTTGCCCACATGGAGCCCGACAGTAGTCCCAAGCCGAGTTTGCTTGAGCGCATTTCCCACTGGCTGATGCGCGAGCCCGAAGACCGCGAGCAGTTGATCGAACTGCTGCACGGCGCCTACGAAAACAGTCTGATGGATGCCGACGCCCTGGCGATGATCGAGGGCGTGCTGCAGGTGTCCGAAATGCGGGTCGGCGAAATCATGATCCCGCGCGCGCAGATGGAAGTCATCGACATCAACGACGCGCCTGAAATCTTCATTCCGCATGCCATCGAAACCGCGCACTCGCGCTTTCCGGTCATCGACCGGGACCGCGACGACGTCATCGGCATCCTGCTGGCGAAAGACCTGCTGCGCCACTACGCCGAGGCCGACACCGACATCCGCGGCATGCTGCGTCCGGCGGTGTTCATCCCGGAGTCGAAGCGGCTCAACGTGCTGCTGAAGGAGTTCCGCTCCAACCGCAACCACATCGCCATCGTCGTCGACGAATACGGCGGCGTCGCCGGGCTGGTGACGATCGAGGACGTGCTCGAGCAGATCGTCGGCGACATCGAGGACGAATACGACTTCGACGAAACCGAGGACAACATCATCCGCGAGAAGGAAGGCGTGTTCCGCGTCAAGGCCGGCACCGAAATCGCCGACTTCAACCAGACTCTCGGTGCGCATTTCTCGGACGAGGAATTCGACACCGTCGGCGGCCTCATCGTGTCGCGTTTCGGCCATCTGCCCAAGCGCGGCGAATCGGTGAAATTCGACGGCTTCAATTTCAGCATCCTGCGCGCCGACAGCCGCCGCCTGCACGCGGTGCGCGTCACCCGCCTGCAGCCGGAAGCGGAAGTGGAAGCGCAACTGCCGCTGGTTTAGATTTGCAGCAAGGGTGTCTGAAGCGGCTCGCGAAAGTGGAGCCGCTTTCTTTTTGCAGCGTGGATTGCTCAAGCTTCGAGGCCGGGCGGTAGTTGACGGCTGTCGGCCAGGAGCAGAAGTTCAGGTTGAGGTGTCAGACCGTCTCTTGTTCAGTCTGAACGGCCACTCGCTACTTTGCCCTCCAACGACTGCTACCGACCCAAAGCGGGAGCTGGCCGGTTTGAAAAGCAGACGTTCGCCTGACATAAGGGGCGCGCTTTAGAGCGTCCCGTTTGATGTTTGATGGGAATGTTAGGCAGCACTTTTCGTCACCGTGAGGTAGGTCGCGATCAACGAGTTCACCGCACGAAACAGGCTGACTTGGGCATGGAGGTAGGCGACCTCCTTTTCCCCATGGAAGAGATTGTTTCGGACGCGATGAGCAATAAGCAAGAGCGCGTGCACTACTTTCTTAGGTTCATTCGTTCGATCGTCGAGAACCTCGTGGACGAGGTGACGGTCCTTTGCATTCTCCATCTTGAGGGCATTTAGATACTGCTTGATCTCCATGCCTTCACGTTGGGCTCGATCTTGAAAGAAGGTGAGATGCTCGGCGAACGGCTCTAACGAGAGCAAACCGGCCGAAGCTGCAGATGAAACAATAGCCCCGATCTTTGTTCGAGTGGCTTCTTTCCCGCAGGCATCTCGCTCAAAGAGATTCCACATTAGTGAGAAGTGAAGAATCGGTTCAACAACAGCGCCGTGTATTGCTGTCTGGGTGTAGGCATTGACCCAGGCGAGTGGATCGAACGACTCAATATCTAGCGTCTGCGGCATAGCGTCACTCCCATAGCCCGAATAGCTTAGAAATGATCGCTATTGGAATACCAAGAAATATCATTGCCCACATCAGAATGAAGAAAATCGAGCCACCGATGAGGCCTACAATGGAAGCCGCTCCCTGAATGAATTCCTCGGTTGATGTTTCGCGGGCCGGTTTAAAGAAAATACCAACAAGAACTTTAAGTAAGAAGCCGATCGCAAAAATAACCAAACCAAACAATAACCAAGAGGTACCTAAAAAACTAAGGCCAGCCATATAGCCCCAGTTAATCTGGCTCAGAATGAGCCAGCACGAAAGGCCCGCTACTGTCACCCAAACTACAGTCTTCAAGTAATTCTTGTTATTCCAATTCGTGGCGGCACCTCCAAGCGAAAACAGCAATAGAAATGCCGCCCCAACAATGAGAATAAGCGAAACCATCCAGTCAGGCATTTGTGAATGGCTGTGATAACCCCTTGCCATAGCCACGCCGGGGTAGGTCGCGAGATGTAGTAACCCCAAGATTGATCTTCTTGATCTCACGTGAAAGCTGCGCATGGGATGCCTAACAGTTATTCACCAGACCGGTCGGTCTGTATTATTAAATTTCGTAGAACATGCTGATGTGTCGTAACTGCTTGATTCATGGTCGGTTCGTCGAAGCGGTTTGTCCGTATATGCAATGATATCCGGACGGAATGTCTGCTGTGGGAGAAATGCTCAGACGACCGCTTCTGGCCGATAGGTGACTGAGGCAACGAACGGCCCGAAGGGCCGTAATGGCTGATAACCGGACGCCTTCGACCTTCCTCGCTTATTCCAGGTCGACGACAGTCAATGGCTCAAGGCCAATCAGGTAACCTGAAAGCCCGAGCGGGTGGGGCGGTTTGCTTGGCAGGAACGCCTTACAACGTGTGCCGGCGGTCACCGCGCGCAAACCCCGACAGCGGCGCCACGCCCTTGCTCAACCCGATCACCTTGAACAGCTCGCCCATCTCGGCCGGCGACACCAGCCGCTGCACCGCATTGGCCTGCGGCAGGTAGGCTGCCGCATCGGCGGGCGGCGTCTGCATCAGCAGCTCGGCGAGCCCAGCGTTCAGCAGAAAGCCCGCCTGGCTGGCGTAGCCCGCGAGTTCGAGTCCCGCCACCATCCCCGCCCGCGCCGCCGCGCTGAAATCGACGTGCGCGGTGAGGTCGGCGAGGCCCGGCAGATAGAACGGATCGTCCAGCGCATGGTGGCGGTAATGCGCGCGCAGCGTGCCCATGTGGCGCTGCGGGTGGTAATACTCGGCGGCGGCAAAGCCGTAGTCGATCAGCAGGAGCAGGCCGCGTTCCAGAGACTGCGCAAGCGAGGCGATCAGCGCATCGGCCGCCAGGTTGATCTCGGAGAGATAGCCGGGCGCCAGGTTCAGTGCCTCGGCGCGGGCGCGCAGCAGCGGGTCGGCGATGGGCCGGTCCCGCCAGGCGAACGCCTCGCCTTCCAGCGCCACGCCGCGCACCAGCGGCCCGCTTTCCGTCCAGTGCACCAGTTCCACCGGCAGCGCGTCGAGCACCTCGTTGCCGAGGATGGCGCCGCCGAAATGCGCCGGCAGTTCGTCCAGCCACTGCACCCGCTCGCGCAGATGCGGCAGTGCGCGCGCAATCGTGCGCTGCTGGCGTTCGCGCAGGTCGGCGCTTACCTCCAGGATGCAATAGCGGGCCGGCAATGCGCCAAGCCGTTCCAGTTCGCCCAGCAGGTCAACCGCCAGCCGCCCGCTGCCGGCGCCCAGTTCCAGCACCTCGCCGCCGCTCTCTGCCAGCAGCGGCGCGATCGCATGCGCCAGCGTGCGGCCGAACAGCGGCGTGAGTTCCGGCGCGGTGACGAAGTCGCCGGCGGCGCCGAATTTCATCGCGCCGGCGGCGTAGTAGCCGAGGCCCGGCGCATATAGCGCGGCCTCCATGTAGCGCGAGAAGGGGATCCAGCCGCCGGCGTTTTCGATCAGTGCGCGCAGATGCGCGGCGACGCGCCGGCTGTGGGCGAGGGCGTCGGGGGAGGGAGCGGGCAGCATGCGGCGGGACAGTTCAGGGATAATGCGGAATGGCTGGATAATCCAGGATCGAGTGACTATAAGGGCGAATCCCGATGCAAGGCAAAGTCGTATTGATTACCGGCGGGGCCAAGCGGGTGGGCGCGGCGTCGGCGCGCCTGCTGCACGCGGCCGGCGCCAACCTGATGATCCACTACCGCAGTTCGGCTACCGAGGCACGCGCGCTGCAGGACGAACTCAACGCCATCCGTCCCGATTCGGTGGCGCTGATCCAGGCCGACCTGCACGACACCGGCGGTCTGCCGAGCCTGGTCCAGCAGACCGTCGCGACTTTCGGCGGCCTCGACGTGCTGCTCAACAACGCGTCGAGCTTCTATCCCACGCCGGTCGGCGACATCGGCGAGAAGGACTGGGTCGATCTGATGGGCAGCAACCTCAAGGCGCCGATGTTCCTGTCGCAGGCCGCCGCCCCCGAACTGAAGAGGCGCCGCGGTTGCATCATCAACATCACCGACATCCACGCCGACCGCCCGATGAAAAGCTACGTCGTCTATTCGGTCGCCAAGGCCGGACTGGTCGGGCTGACCAAGTCGCTGGCGCGCGAGCTGGCGCCCGAAGTGCGCGTCAACGGCATCGCGCCGGGGCCGATCATGTGGCCCGAGGGCGACTCCAATTTCGACGAGGTCTCGCGCCAGCGCATCGTTTCGCACACCATGCTGAAGCGCGCCGGCGATCCCAGCGACATTGCGCTGGCGGTGCGCTTCTTCGCGATGGATACGCACTACGTGACGGGCCAGATCCTGGCGGTCGACGGCGGGCGCAGCGCGAAGCTTTAGCCGCTGCCGCAGCCTTCAGCCTCGCCATGGCCAGAACCCGGTAGAGCATCAGCGCCGCGAGGCGGTTCAGCTCGCCGTCCGCCCGCACCGCGCGCAGGCGCGATGCCAGCTTGCGCGAGCCGCAGCGCAGGATGTTGCGATCCAGCGCCCGGCACCGGTTCGCCACTGTCGCTTGCCGGCGACAGCGGGTGATCCACCCGGCTCCGCTCAAGCCTGCCGCCTCTGGCCGCGGGCGAACGGAGAGCCGGAATGGGCCTGCTCCGGTTGCGGCGTCTTTTCCTCGGCCGCTTCGGGCGCCGGGGGCTGCGCGGCGGCAGCCGGCACCCTGGCCAGGCTGGGGCCGGCTGCCAGCGTCGCCACGTCGCCGGAAATCGTGCCGCCTTCCTCGACCATCATCGCGCCGTAGCGGATCGTGCCGCTGACCTTGCCGGTGGCATACACCACCAGCCGCTTGCGGGCGGTCAGTTCGCCTTCGAAGGTGCCGCGCACTTCCGCCACGTCGATCTCGGCCTTGCCCGAAAACACGCCGCCTTCGGCGATGCGGATGTCGCGGCTGTTCATCGAGGCTTCCACGCGGCCCTCCACCACCAGGATCTCGCAATCGGTGATTTCGGAGCCTTTCAGCTTGATGTTGGGGCCGACGATGAGCTTGCTGCCCTCGTCGTTGCGCGCGGATTTGGCAACCTGCGGCAAGGCTTCCTCGCGGATCGTCTCGGCCGGCCTGGGGGATTCAGCCGGTTTGGCGGGGTAGCCGGTATGGCCCGGCCGGGCCGGGTCGTTTCTGGAATTGCCGGGATTGCCGGAGTGCATGAAAGTTTTGAGCATGGGATGGGTCTCTCTTGGTGCTGGGTTGTAAAACGCTCTGGTGTGGTTGCGGCCGGAACTGGCCGCAGGGGGCAAACAGCAATACCCGCGCCAGCAGTTGAAACCCTTTTACAAACAGATGGGTAGAGAATCTTTCGGGGATGGGACGAGGAAAAAATGGGGCCAAATGTCGCTCAATGGCGACGCCGAATCCCGCCGGTTTGAAGGATTGCCCGATAAAACAGCGGGATAGGCAGGATCGTGCGTGTCGCCCGACGGCGACATGCACGGGATTGCTGCGCTTACACCGTCTCGCGCACGTTCCCGCGGCTGACGCTCTCGCCGTCCCTGGCGCCGAGCGAGCGGAACGACAGCGCCGACAGGATGGTCAGGCCGCCCAGCGTCAGAAAGGCGTAGTGCAGCGCGGCCGTCACCGCTGCGCGGTCGGTTTGCGGCAGCTCGCCCAGATACCAGCCGGCGACCAGCGACCCGCAGGCCAGCCCGAAGCTCATCGACATCTGCTGCAGCGAGCTGGCGATGGTGCTGGCCATGCTCGAATCGGGGGGATCGATGTCGGCATAGGCCAGCGAATTAATGCTGGTGAATTGCAGCGAATTGAAGAAGCCGAAAGCCAGGCCCAGCAGCACGATCAGCCCGATCGGCGTGGCCGGGGCCACCAGCGAGAACAGGCAGACGATGGCGCCGATCATGGCCGTGTTCGCGATCAGGATGCGCCGGTAGCCGAAGCGCGCCAGCACCCGCGCGGAGACAAGCTTCATGCCGATGGCGGCCGTGGCGATCGGCATCATCAGCAGGCCCGACTGCCACGCCGGCATCCCCAGGCCGAGCTGGAACAGCAGCGGCAGCAGAAACGGCATGCCACCCACCCCCAGGCGCGTGACGAAGCCGCCGATCACCGCGACGCGGAAGGTGCGCACCCGGAACAGCCCCGGCCGTAGCAGCGGATGCGGCGCCCGGCGGGCATGCCAGACATACGCGGCGAGCAGGCCGAAGCTGAGCGCCAGCAGCAGGGTCGCCGCGACCGTGCCGATCTCGTGTTCGCCGAATATTTCCAGCAGCCAGGACAGCAGCGCCGCACCGCTGCCGAACAGCAGCAGGCCGACGACATCCAGCGGGCGCCGCGACTCGCCCCGGTAATCCGGCATGTGGCGATGCGCCAGCCACAGCGCCAGCAGCCCCACCGGCACGTTGATGAAGAAGATGGTGTGCCACGACAGCCAGTGCACGATCAGGCCGCCGACGGTGGGGCCGAGCAGGGGGCCGATCAGCGCCGGGATGATGACGAAGTTCATCGCCCGCAGCAGCTCCGACTTGGGGAAGGTGCGGATGATCGCCAGCCGCCCCACCGGCATCATCATCGCCGCGCCGACGCCCTGCAGGGTGCGCCCCGCCACCAGCGTCGGCAGGTTCTGCGCCAGGCCGCACAGGATCGAGGACAGGGTGAAGAGGGCCACCGCGATGCCGAACACGCGGCGCGTGCCGTAGCGGTCCGCCATCCAGCCGCTCACCGGAATGCACACCGCCAGGCTCAGGATATAGCTGGTCACCACCGCCTTCAGGCTCAAGGGCGTCACCTGCAGCCCCTCGGCGATCGCCGGCACCGCCGTGTTGACGATGGTGGTGTCGAGTCCCTCCATGAACAGCGCCACGGCAACGACCCAGGGCAGGTAGGTTTTGACCGCGGAACTGTTCATCTGTGGGGTGAAGTCGCTGATCCTGAATGGCTCAATTGCCGGCAAACGAGGACTGGCTGGCCAGTATGAGCCGATCCTTTGACGCTATAAAGCTTCTTCGCAAAGCCAATCCGTCGGGCAATGCGGAAAGCCGGAACGGTTTGCGCGAGACAGAAAATGCCGGTGCGTAATTTGCTGCTTGCGGCCCCGGAGCAACGGAATCCGGGCTGGCCCCGCCCGTGTGTGGGCCACTGGATGGCGCGGTCGGTTGACAAAGGAAAAATCAATGTATCGAACAAATCGATATTAAGTGCCGATAAATATCGTTTGATAAATAGTTTGCCTCTTCATATCCTGTGCCCGCTCGAATTCGGCATGTTTTTCAATATTCACAGGAGTAGAAAATGAGTGGCTTGATCTCGAACTTCCCCCCCGACGGCATCGTGACCGTGAATCGCGTCGTGCTCAAACCCGAATATAGCGTCGACGACCTGCAGGAGCGCGTGGCTTTTTTGTGTGAAAACGTCAAAACCTATCACTCCGATACGGGTTTTGTCGGCGGCTTTGTCGCGCTGAATTCCGGGCAGGTGTCGAATGAAGGCTCGACCATCGGGCAGGCGGTCGAAAGCCCGATGAAAGGCCGCGAAGCGCTGATCGTGACGTTCTGGACGACCTTCGAGCTCCACGAGCGCTCGCACAAATCGGAGACCTTTCAGCCCCTGTTCCGGAGAGCGCTCGAGTTGTGCGAAAACGGCAACGAAGAGATCGCCTACGAGATGCTGTGGTCCGGCAAGGCCTACGATCCGGCCGAGCTCGAAGCGGCGCGGCACGCCAAGGAGGCCTACGCAGTCAAAGCCTGAGCCTGGACACACGACAGCCCTTCACACCCATGAAAGCTGAAGGGGCGGGGCTCATTTCCTCTGAACTTCAAGGGTACGGATGTCAATCAAGCAGACAGCGCCCGACGCGCGATATACCCGGAACGAGACTCGCCCGCCGACCTGGCGGCAGCATCGATGCGCCGCAATACTCTGGCGGGCAAGGTGATGTTGACGCGTTCAGCTTTGTCTGACAGGGACGCCAAGTCGATCGCGACCACTGCCCAGATATGGTCTTTGAATTCCGGGTTGGCCTGGTGCTGGTCAATCTGGCCGGGCGTGGGGACAGCACCGCCATCGTCGATGACGGTTTCCAGCCACAGCTCGATCGCTTCCCTGGCGTTGTCGATGGCTTCGTCCAAGGTATCGCCAGCGGAAAAACAGCCGGGGAGATCGGGAACGATCACGCCGTAAGCGTGTTTGGCGTCTCCGGGTTCAATTGCGATGGGGTATCTCATGGGTAAGCTCCAGTCTTTTTAACCAGTCTTCAAGCCCGCTTGTTTAAGCAGCTTGTGGACAAGCCCCACGCCCAAGTCCTTTTTCGGGTGGGGAATGCTGATATGGCCAGCGTGTTCTGGATGGGTGTAAATATGGTGCGAGCCTTTGACACCCCTTAGAACCCAGCCGGATTTCTCCAGCTGCTTGATAAGCTCGGCGCTGTTCATGTGTGTATTATACACACCGAAATAGCAAGTTCCATATCGTGGCGATGCCCGGCTTACCCCTGTTTTTTATACCCCCGATACCACTCCACCCACTTCCCGATCCCGTATTCCAGCGTCGTCGCCGGCTTGAAGCCGGTGTCGCGGATGAGGTCGTCGACGTCCGCGTAGGTCGCCTGCACGTCGCCGTCCTGCATCGGCAGGAAGTTCTTCTTCGCCTCCTGTCCCAAGGCCTTCTCAATCGTGCCGATGAAGTCCATCAGCTGTACCGGGGTGTGGTTGCCGATGTTGTAGACGCGGTAGGGGGCGTGGCTCGATGCCGGGTCGGGATTCTTGTGGTCGAACTCGGGGTTGCCCTGCGGGATGCGGTCGAGGACTTTGACGGTGCCGTCGGCGATGTCGTCGATGTAGGTGAAGTCGCGCATCATGTCGCCGTGGTTGAAGACGTCGATGGTGCGGTTTTCCAGGATGGCGGAGGTGAACAGCCACGGCGACATGTCGGGGCGGCCCCACGGGCCATACACGGTGAAGTAGCGCAGGCCGGTGGTGGGCAGGCCGTAGAGGTGCGAGTAGGTGTGCGCCATCAGCTCGTTGGCCTTCTTGCTGGCGGCGTACAGGCTGACCGGGTGGTTGACCGGGTCGTGGGTGGAGAAGGGGATCTTGGTGTTGGCGCCGTAGACGCTGGACGAGCTGGCGTAGACGAAGTGCTTGACGCCGTGGTGGCGGCAGCCTTCGAGCAGGTTGGCGAAGCCGACGATGTTGGACTGCACGTAGGCGTGCGGATTCTTCAGCGAGTAGCGCACGCCGGCCTGCGCGGCGAGGTTGATGACGGCGTCGAAGTGGCCCTTCTCGAACAGGTCCTCCATCGTCATGCGGTCGGAGATGTCGTCCTTGAGGAAGCGGAAGTTGGGCCAGGGCTTGAGCTGCTCCAGCCGCGCCAGCTTCAGCGCTGGGTCGTAGTAGTCGTTGAGGCTGTCGATGCCGACCACTTCGTCGCCGCGCTGCAACAGGATCTGCGCGACGTGCATGCCGATGAATCCGGCGGCGCCGGTGAGCAGGATTTTCATTGTTTGGCCTCCAGGGTGGCATCGATTCTAGCATCGGCGCCTTTACAATCCGGCGATGCCCACCCTGCGCCTGCTATTCGACTGGACGCTCTACCGGCTGGCCCTGCTGCTGGCAGCGCCGCTGATTCCGCTGCGTCTGTTGTGGCGCGGCCGCCGCGAGCGCGGTTATCTGCAGCACTGGAACGAGCGGCTGGCGCGCGGTCCCGCGCCGGCGGCCGGCGCGCTGTGGATTCATGCGGTGTCGGTCGGCGAGATGCGCGCGGCGCAGCCGCTGGTCGCCGCCCTGCGCGCCGCGCACCCGGACGCGCCGCTGCTGCTCAGCTGCATGACGCCGACCGGGCGCGCCACCGCCGAAGCGCTGTACGGCAGCTTCGCGACCATCGTCTACCTGCCCTACGACTACGCCTGGCTGGTGCGGCGCTTCCTGCGCCGCGCCCAGCCGCGTGCCGGCATCCTGATGGAGACCGAGCTGTGGCCCAACCTGATCGATGCCGCGGCGCGCCAGGGGATTCCCATGGTGCTGGCGAACGCGCGGCTGTCGGCGCGCTCGGCGCGCGGCTACGCGCGGCTGCCGGCGCTGGCGCGGGCGTGCCTCGCGCGCATCGCCGCCGTCGCCGCGCAGAGCGAAGCCGACGCCGCGCGCCTGCTCAAGCTGGGCGCCGCATCGGTGCACGTCACTGGCAATCTCAAGTTCGACATCGCGCCGCCGCCCGCGCTGCTCGAACGCGGCGCGGCCTGGAAGGCGCAATGGGGACAGCGTCCGGTGCTGCTGGCGGCGAGCACGCGCGAAGGCGAGGAGGCGCCGCTGCTGCGTGCGTTCGCCGCAGCCGCGCCGGCCGCGGTGCTGCTGGTGCTGGTGCCGCGCCATCCGCAGCGTTTCGACGCGGTGGCGCAGCTGATCGAGTCCGCCGGGTTGTCATGGCAGCGCCGCAGTGAGCTGGACGGGGCGCAACTGCACGCCGGCACGCGGGTGCTGCTGGGCGACAGCCTGGGCGAGCTGTTCGCCTATTACGCCGCGTGCGACGTCGCCTTCGTCGGCGGCAGCCTCGCGCCGCTGGGCGGACAGAACCTGATCGAGGCGGCGAGCGCGGGGCGGCCGGTGCTGGTGGGGCCGCATACCTTCAACTTCGAGGAGGCGACGCGGCTGGCGATCGAGGCGGGCGCGGCGCTGCGGGTGGGCGACGCCGCCGGCCTGCTGGAGAACGCGCTGCAGCTGCTGGACGATGATGCGGCGCGCGCCCGCATGGGCGAGGCCGGCCTCGCGTTCGTCGCGCGCCATCGCGGCGCGGCGGCGCGGGTGGCGGGGCTGGTTGCGCCGCTGCTGAAGGCCCGCTGACCGCAAGCGGCCCGGGGCGGGCCTCCGGGCAGCGGCGCGTTTATTGCGGCGCCGCGGGTTTCAGGTGGCGGTCGATTTCGGCCAGATCGGCCGGGCCGAGGCTGCCGACGGCGGCCTTGAGCGACAGTCCGGACAGCAGGTAGGCATAGCGCGCGCCGGCGAGGTCGCGGCGCGCGGACAGCACCTGCTGCTCGGCGTTGAGCACGTCGAGGTTGGTGCGCACGCCGACCTGCAGGCCGAGCTTGGTGGATTCGAGTTGCGCCTTGCTGGAGGTGAGCGCCTGTTCCAGCGCCTGCACGCGGGCGACGCCGCTGCTGACGTTGAGCCAGGCCTGGCGGGCCTGCAGGCCGGCCTCGCGGGTGGCGTTTTCCAGATCCTGGCGCGCCTTTTCCTGGTTGGCGACGGCTTCGCGCACGCGCGAACTGGTCAGCCCGCCCTGATAGATCGGCAGATTGAGTTCCAGCCCGATGCTGGCGATGCGGGTATCCACCTGCGTGGTGCCGAAATTCTGCTTGTTGTTGACGGTGTAGCCGGCCACCGCATCGAGCGTGGGGTAGTGGCCGGCGCGGTTGCGCTCGACTTCCTGGTCGGCGATGGCCTTGGCGATGCGCTGGATCTCGGCCTGCAGGTTGCCGTCGGCGGCGCGCGCGGCCCAGTCGTCGATGTTGCCGGATTCGGCCTTCAACTGCGCCGGCTCGATCAGCGCGTCGAGCGCGCCGGCCGGCTTGCCGACCAGCTTTTCCAGGGTGCGCAGGCGGATGTTGAGGCCGTTCTGTTCGGCGATTTGCTGCGCCACCGCGAGGTCGTAGCGCGCCTGCGCTTCGTGGGTGTCGGTGATGGTGGCGGTGCCGACCTCGAAGTTGCGCTTGGCGGCGGCCAGCTGTTCGGCGATGGCGGCTTTTTGCGCATTGATGAAGTCGATGTTGTCCTGCGACTGCAGCACGTCGAAATAGGCCTGCGCGACGCGCAGGATGAGATCCTGCTCGGCCACCTGGAACTGCATCCCGGCGATTTTCACCTGCCCCTTGGACTGTTCGTACAGCACCTGGTTCTGCCGGCGGAACAGCGGCTGCGCGGCGTTGACCGACAGGCCGTTGGAAGCGAAGTCGGCGTCGCCGCCGGGGAGGCTGGAATCCACATTGTTGTAGCGCAGGTTGCCGCCCAGGTTGACGTTGGGCAGCAGGCCGGCGCGACCCTGCTCGGCCTTTTCCTGGCCGGCCTGCCAGGCGGCGCGGGCGGCGGCGTATTGGGCGTCGTAGGCCTGCGCGTCGCGGAAGACGTCAGACAGGTTCGCTGCGTGGGCGGTGGGCGCCAGTGCCAGCGTCAGGGCAAGAAACAGGGGTTTGAGTTGCATGTCGGGTCCAGTTCTTGATAGTGGGGGTCAGTAGCGCGGCATGGCCGAATCGACCTCGTCGGCCCAGGCGGCCACGCCGCCCGACAGGTTGACCACGTCGCCGAAGCCCAGCGTTTCCAGATAGCGGGCGGCGTGAAAGCTGCGCACGCCGTGATGGCAGATGAGCACGGTTTCGGCGTCCTTGTCCAGTTCCTGCAGGCGCGCGGGCAGCTCATGCATCGGGATCAGGATGGCGCCGGGTAGATGGCACAGGTTCCATTCCCAGGACTCGCGCACGTCGAGCAGCACCGGCGTGTGTCCGGCCTGCAGGTAGGCGGCAAGTTCGGCAGGGCGCAACTGGCGCATGACTCAGAATACGAAAGCTGCCGGCTGCGGCGCGTTTAGCAGGGGCGCCACGCTGGTTTCGAACAGGGTCACGCTGCGGGTGGCGCCGGGCGCGGTGCAGGTGACGAGCTGCGCTTGCATGACGGGCGCCTCGCCGACAATCGCGAACAGCCGCCCGCCGACGCGGAGGCGGCGGCGCAAGGCGTCCGCCAGCAGCGGGGTCGAGCCGGTCAGCACGATGACGTCGAAACCGGTTTCGTCGGGCCAGTCGCGGGCGGCGTCGCCGCTGTGCAGCGTCACATTGCCGAAGCCGTGCGCGTGCAGCTTCTGCGCCGCGGCGGCGGTGAATTCCGGCACGATGTCGACCGACACCACCGCGGCGGCTTCGGCCGCCAGCAGGGCGGTGAGGTAGCCGCTGCCGGTGCCGATTTCCAGCACGCGGTCGGTGGCGCGGATCGCCAGTTCCTGGATGGCGCGCGCTTCCAGCTTGGGCGTCCACATCGTCTGGCCGTGGCCAAGCGGAATTTCCATGTCGACGAAGGCGAGGGCGCGGTGCGCCTGCGGCACGAAATCCTCGCGGCGCACCTTGAACAGAAGGTCGAGCACGTCCTGATCCAGCACATCCCAGGGGCGGATCTGCTGTTCCACCATGTTGTAGCGCGCCTGTTCCATGTCCATGCGGTGCCCTTGAATATCAATAAGTTAGATGGGGTATTGCCTTGCAATTATTCCACATTTCGGCTACCTTGAGCCGCTTGCCAGGGGTCTCCAGCCGGATGTTGCGCCGGATGGAGTGAGACATACCCTTCGAACCTGATGCGGTTGAGACCGCCGTAGGGAGGCTGACGCACAGCCTCCCTCGTTGAACCAGCGAGGCCGATTCACAGCCTCTGCATTGAATTGAGCGAGGCTGATCCCCAGCCTCCATTGTTATCCAGCGAGGCCGAGCGGACGCCTCCTGTTTTCCGGAGCGCCACATGAACGCCGCCATACCCAATCAAGCAGCCCAATTCCTCGCTGCCACCGCCCACGTCGACGAGGCAGCGGTGCAGCCCCTGCCCAATTCGCGCAAGATCTACGTCGAGGGCAGCCAGCCCGACATCCGCGTGCCGATGCGCGAAATCAGCCAGGCCGACACGCCGCTGATGTTCAGCGGCGAATCCGGCTCCGGTGCCGCCCGCTCCGAGCCCAATCCGCCGATCTTCGTCTACGACTGCTCCGGCCCCTACACCGACCCGGCAGCGAAGATCGACATCCGCACCGGCCTGCCGGCGCTGCGCACGCGCTGGATCGAGGCGCGCGGCGACACCGAAGTGCTGGGCGACCTCTCCTCCGAATACGGCCGCCAGCAGGCGGCCAACCCGGCGCTTGCCGCGATGCGCTTCCCCGGCCTCGCCCGCACCCCGCGCCGCGCCAAGGCCGGGATGAACGTTTCGCAGATGCACTACGCGCGGCAGGGCATCATCACGCCGGAGATGGAATTCATCGCGATCCGCGAGAACAACAACCGCGCCGCCTACCTGGAATCGCTGAAGGCCTCCGGTCCGCAGGGGGCGAAGCTCGCCGCGCTGATGAACCGCCAGCATCCGGGGCAGAACTTCGGCGCCAGCCTGCAGAACGAAATCACCCCCGAGTTCGTGCGCAGCGAGGTCGCGCGCGGCCGCGCCATCATCCCCAACAACATCAACCACCCGGAATCCGAGCCGATGATCATCGGCCGCAACTTCCTGGTGAAGATCAACGCCAACATCGGCAACTCCGCGTTGGGCTCTTCCATCCAGGAAGAGGTCGAGAAGATGACCTGGGCGATCCGCTGGGGCGGCGACACCGTGATGGATCTCTCCACCGGCAAGAACATCCACGAGACGCGCGAGTGGATCATCCGCAATTCGCCGGTTCCGATCGGCACGGTGCCGATCTACCAGGCGCTGGAGAAGGTCGACGGCAAGGCCGAGGAACTCACCTGGGAGATGTTCCGCGACACCCTGATCGAACAGGCCGAGCAGGGCGTCGACTATTTCACCATCCATGCCGGCGTCCTGCTGCGCTACGTGCCGATGACCGCCAACCGCATGACCGGCATCGTCTCGCGCGGCGGCTCGATCATGGCCAAGTGGTGCCTGGCGCACCACAAGGAGAGCTTCCTCTACACCCACTTCGAGGAGATCTGCGAAATCATGAAGGCCTACGACGTCGCCTTCTCGCTCGGCGACGGCCTGCGTCCCGGCTCGATCTACGACGCCAACGACGAGGCGCAGCTCTCCGAACTGAAGACGCTCGGCGAACTCACCCAGGTCGCATGGAAGCACGACGTGCAGGTGATGATCGAAGGCCCCGGCCACGTGCCGATGCAGCTCATCAAGGAGAACATGGACATCCAGCTGGAGTCCTGCTCCGAGGCGCCGTTCTACACCCTCGGCCCCCTGACCACCGACATCGCCCCCGGCTACGACCACATCACCAGCGGCATCGGCGCGGCGATGATCGGCTGGTACGGCACCGCGATGCTGTGCTACGTCACGCCAAAAGAACATTTGGGCCTGCCGGACAAGGACGACGTCAAGGAAGGCATCATCACCTACAAGCTCGCCGCGCATGCGGCCGATCTGGCGAAGGGCCATCCCGGCGCGCAGATCCGCGACAACGCGCTCTCCAAGGCGCGCTTCGAATTCCGCTGGGACGACCAGTTCAACCTCGGCCTCGACCCCGACAAGGCGAAGTCCTTCCACGACGAGACGCTGCCGAAGGAGTCGGCCAAGGTCGCGCATTTCTGCTCGATGTGCGGCCCGCACTTCTGCTCGATGAAGATCACCCAGGACGTGCGCGAGTACGCGGCGAAGGAAGGCCTCGACGAAGCCGCCGCGCTGGCGAAAGGCATGGAAGTGAAGGCGGTCGAGTTCGTCAAGCAGGGGGCCGAGGTCTACCGCAAGGTGTAATCCACCCCGCGTATAATCCGCAGGCGTGCCCCGTCGGCGCGCCTTTTTTATGCCCGGAACGTCGCCATGATCGACCCTGTCCTGCTGCTGCACGCCCTCATCCTCGGCCTGGTCGAAGGCGTCACCGAATTCCTGCCGATCTCCAGCACCGGGCACCTGATTCTGGCGGGGCAGCTGCTCGGCTTCAACGGCGAGAAGGCGAAGGTGTTCATGATCGCCATCCAGCTGGCGGCGATTTTCGCGGTGGTGTGGGAGTATCGCGTGCGCCTCTCGCACGTGGCGGCGACGCTGCACACCGAGCCGGCCTCGCGGCGGCTGGCGATCAACCTGATGGCGGGCTTCCTGCCGGCGGCGGTGCTGGGTTTCCTGTTCTACAAGGAGATCAAGGGCTATCTGTTCAACCCTATCGTGGTGGCGTCGGCGCTGGTGATCGGCGGGGTGCTGATCCTGTGGGCGGAGCGCCGCAGGCATGTTGTCAGCACGCCGACCGTCGACGACCTCAACTGGCGCCGCGCGCTGGCGGTGGGCTTCGCGCAGGCGCTGGCGATGATCCCCGGCACCTCGCGTTCGGGTGCGACCATCATCGGCGGGCTGTTTCTCGGGCTGTCACGCAAGGCGGCGGCGGAGTTTTCGTTCTTCCTCGCCATCCCGACCATGTTCGCGGCCACGGCCTACGATCTTTACAAGAACTGGCAGCTGTTCGAGCTGAACGACGTCCCGCTGTTCATGGTCGGCGGGACGGCGGCCTTCGTCAGCGCCCTGATTGCCGTGCGCACGCTGATCAAGTTCGTCAGCCGCCACGACTACACCCTGTTCGCCTGGTACCGCATCGCGTTCGGCGGCGTGGTGCTGGCCACCGCGTATTTCGGGGTGGTCGACTGGGGCGCCGGCCACTGAGGACTCAGGCCGCGGCGAGCGCCCGCTTCGCCTCGGTTTCCAGCTGCGCCTTGAGCTCGGCGGGCAGCGTCAGCTGCGTCGCCAGTGCGTCGAGGTAGGCGCGCTCCATGAAGCTCTCGGCATCCACCGCGAGCACGCTCACCAGATACATCTCGCTCGCGACTTCCATCGATCCGGCGGCGGCGGCCACGTCGGCCGGGTCGAGCGGGCGCGCCACTTCGGCGTCGATCCAGCTGCGCAGCGCGGGGTCGTCGGCCAGCGCGGCAAGCTTGTCTTCGATCAGGCCGCGCTCGCGCGCGTCGATATGGCCGTCCGACTTGGCGGCGGCGATCAGCGCTTTCAGCACCGCACGGCTGTGGTCTTCCGCCGGCGCCGGCAGGAATTGCGCGGGTTCGGCGCCGGGCGCGCCGGCTGCGGATTTCTGCCGCTGCCAGTCGCTGTAGGCGCGAAACGCCAGCGCGCCGAGCGCCGCGGCGCCGCCGTAGGCCAGGGCCTTGCCGCCGAATTTGCGCACCCGCTTGTCGCCCAGCAGCAGTCCCAGCACGCCGCCGGCGAGCATGCCGGTGCCGAAGTTGGCGTAGCCGGGCCTGGCGGGCGCGCCCGTATCGGCACGGCTGCCCAGGGTTTCCGACAGCATGGACTGGCCGGAACTCAGCAATTGGTCGAGCAGGTTTTTTGCATTCATGGCGGGAGATCGTCAACACGACAGTGTCGTGGCAGACCTGCCGCGGCGGCGCGAAGTTCCGCGCGCGCTTCAGTCGGCCCTGGGCGGCCGCTTGTCGAGTTTTCGCTGCAGGGTGCGGCGGTGCATTTTCAGGGCGCGTGCGGTGGCCGAGATATTGCCGTCGTGCTCGTTCAGCACTTTCTGGATGTGCTCCCATTCCAGCCGGGCCACCGACAGCGGCTCGGGGCTGACTTCCAGCGCCGCATCGTCGGGCCGGTCGCGCAGCAGCGCGGCGAGGATTTCGTCGGCATCCGCCGGCTTGGCCAGGTAATGCCGGGCGCCCAGCCGTACCGCCGCGACCGCGGTGGCGATGCTGGCATAGCCGGTGAGGACGACGATGGCGGGAGCGGGGGTGCGCGCGGCAAGCTGCGAAACGACTTTCAGCCCCGAGTCGCCGGGCAGTTTCAGATCGACGATCGCATGGCTGGGGGCGAACGCTTCCGCGGCGGCCTCGGCGGCAATGGCGTCGTGCGCCAGGGCGACGTTGAAGCCGCGCTTGCCCATGGCGCGCGACAGGGCGGCGGCAAAATCGGCATCGTCCTCGACGATCAGAAGTTTCATGCTCATGTCGTTTGATCCCAGGGTAGCGTGATGCGCACGCGGGTGCCGCCGCCATCGCGCTCGGCGAGGATGAGCGCGCCGCCGAGCCGTTCCAGCGTGGCGTGGGTGAGCGCCAGCCCCATGCCCCAGCCGCGCCCCGGCTTGTTGCTGAACTGCACGCGTCCGGCCTGCGCCTTGTGTTCGGGGGAAAAGCCGGGGCCGCGGTCGGCGATCTCGATCACCAGCACGCCGCCGTCCGTTTCTGCGCTGAATTCGACCGCGTCGGGCGAGGCGTCGGCCGCATTGTTCAGCACATTCAGGATCGCCTGTTCGAGCCCGTCGGGCGGGCTGAAAATGCGCCCGATGGAGGGCGGCGCGCCCAGCAACTGCGCGTCCGGGCGCAGCACTTGCCAGCGCTCGATCAGCGCGGCGAGCCAGGCGTCGAGCGGCTGCGCCGCCGGCGTGCTGTCCTGCGCGCGGGCGGCGAGCTGGGTGAGGATGCGCTTGCACGCCTGCGCCTGCCGTTCGAGCAGGCGGCAGTCGTTGCCGATGTCGGGGTCGTTGGCGAACTCGCTGGCGAGTTCGTGCGCGGTGGTCTGGATGGTGGCGAGCGGGGTGGCGAGTTCGTGCGCCGCCAGCGCGGCCTGGGTGCCGAGCGCAACGATGCGTTCGTCGCGCAGCTGCTTTTCGCGCAGGGCGGACAGTTCCTGGTCGCGCGCGCGCAATCCGGCGTGCATGCGGGTGACGAAAAACGCGATCAGGCCCGCGCTGACGAGGAAATTGAACCACATGCCGCCGAGGTGCATGCCGTGGGCTGCAACCGGATCGGATATCGCCAGCGGCTGGTAAAAAAACAGCAACAGCGTATAGAAGCCGGCTGCCACCGCCGCCAGCAGCCATACCCAGCGCGGCCGCAGGCTGATGGCGGCGATGACGATCGGCACCAGCATCAGCGAGACGAAGGGGTTGGTGGCGCCGCCGCTGAAGTACAGCAGCAACGCAAACAGCGAAAGGTCGGCCAGCAGATGCGCCAGAAACTCCATCTGGGTGGCGGGAATATCCTGCCGCAGCCGCCAGGCGGTGGCCACAACGAACAGCCCCATCAGCGCCAGCACCGAGCCCATCGGCAGGAGCGGCACCGGGATGTGGCTGCCCCAGTGCAGCCAGGCGATGCCCGCCGCCCAGCCGGCGAGCAGCGATACGCGCACCGCCAGCAGCCGTCCCAGCAGGGCATGCGCGGGCAGCGTGGACGACAGCGTGAAATCGGTTGCGGACGGCATGGCGGCATTGTAATCCGTGCATTGCGATGCGCCGTGGGGTGCGACAATTTGTCCGCTTGCGCGCGGGCAGCCCGCCGCGGGCCATCGCGTATCGGCCCGTGCACTGCTGTCCGTGCGGGCATTTCCCGGCATGGCCGGGTGCCCTGCGGCGATATGCCACATTCCTCGGACGCGCCTTGAACAGGACAATTGAGTCTCCTTTGTCTGTTTTCGGAGCCTTATCGTCATGCCGAGTCCGGTTTTCGCCCCCCGTCTGCTGTCTGTCCTGATTGCCGCCAGCCTGCTGCCTGTCGGCGCCAGCGCCGCCGAAACGGCGTTGCCCGCCGTCGAGGTGTCGGGCACGCGTGAGGGGGCCGCGCCCTTCGCCGCCGAGGTCGAGAGTCTGCCGACGCTGCGCGCAACGTCCAGCGACACGGCGAGCCTGCTCAGGGACGCCCCCGGGGTGAGCCTGTACGGCGGCGGCGGCGTGTCCAGCCTGCCCGCGATCCACGGCCTGGCGGACGACCGCCTGCGCATCAAGGTCGACGGCATGGACCTGATCGCGGCCTGTCCCAATCACATGAACCCGGCGCTGTCCTACCTCGATCCGTCGCAGGTCGAATCGATCAAGGTCTACGCCGGCATCGCGCCGGTGAGCGTCGGCGGCGACAGCATCGGCGGCTCGATCGTCGCCCAATCCACCGCCCCCGAGTTCGCCGCGCCGGGCCAGGGCAGCCTCGTCAAGGGCGAGGCCGGCGTCTACTACCGCAGCAACGGCAACGCCCGCGGCGGCAACCTCGCGGCCACCTACGCGACCGAGCAATTCAACCTTTCCTACAGCGGCGCCATCGCCCGGTCCGACAACTACGACGCCGGCGGCAACTTCAAGGACAGGCTCTTCGTCGCGGGAACGCCCGCCGGCTTCACCGGCCGTCCGGGCCACACCCTGCCGGCCGACGAAGTCGGCTCGACCGCCTACGACACCCGCAACCACACGCTGGGGATGGCGTTCCGCGGCGGCGCCCACCTGATCGAGGCCAAGTTCGGCCTGCAGGATCTGCCCGAGCAGCTGTGGCCGAACCAGCGCATGGACATGCTCGGCAACGACCAGAAGCGCGTGAACCTGCGCTACCTCGGCGACCTCGCCTGGGGCAAGCTGGAGGCGCGCGTCTACCATGAGGACGTCGAGCACTTCATGGACTTCGGCGCCGACAAGAAGTACTGGTATCAAGCAGGGAATCCTACTTACCAGGGCGCTCCCTGCGGCGGTCCCAGCGCAGGCTGCGCCGCCGGCATGCCGATGCAAACGGCGAGCACCAACACCGGGGCCGTCGTCAAGGCCAGCATCGACCTGACGCCGCAGGACCTGCTGCGCGTCGGCGCCGAATACCAGCGCTACCGGCTCGACGACTGGTGGCCGGCTTCCGGCTCCGGCATGTGGCCGAATGCCTTCATCAACGTCAACGACGGCGAGCGCGATCGCGCGGCGCTGTTCGGCGAGTGGGAGAAGCAGCACAGCGCGCAGTGGATGACGCTCGCCGGCGTGCGCTTCGAGCGGGTGAGCATGGACGCCGGGGACGTGCATGGCTACAAGACGGTTGCCCCGGACTCGGGCAACCAGTTGCGCGACAGCGCCGCGTTCAACGCCCAGGATCACTCGAAGACCGACAACAACTGGGACATGACCGTGCTGGCGCGCTACACGCCCGACGCCACGCGCGACATCGAGTTCGGCTTCGCCCACAAGACGCGCTCGCCCAACCTGCACGAACGCTACACTTGGTCCACCTGGCAGATGGCGGCGCTGATGGTCAACTGGGCCGGCGACGGCAACGGCTACATCGGCAACCTTAACCTGGAGCCGGAAAAAGCCAACACCGTGTCCGCCACCTTCGATTGGCATGCGGCCGACCGCAGCTGGGAATTCAGGGCCACCCCCTACTACACTTACGTCACCGACTACGTCGATGCGGTGCAGTGGGATGCCGCGACCAACGCGCCGCGTGCGGCGCTGCAGACCGGCCAGTACACGGTGCTCAAGTTCGTCAACCAGTCGGCGCGCCTCTACGGCGTCGACCTGTCGGGCAGGATGCCGCTGGCGAAGAACGGCATGGGCGAGTTCGGGCTCAAGGGGCTGTTGAACTACACCCGCGGCGAGAACCGCGACACCGGCGACGGGCTCTACAACATCATGCCGCTCAACGCCAAGCTCACGCTGACCCAGAAGCGGGGCGGCTGGAACAACGCCGCCGAACTGGTGATGGTGAGCCGCAAGGACGACGTGTCCGCGATGCGCAACGAAATGGAAACCCCCGGCTACGCGCTCCTCAACCTGCGCGGCAGTCATGCGTGGAAGAAGCTGCGCGTCGATTTCGGCGTGGAGAACGTGTTCGACCGCCTCTACTACCATCCGCTCGGCGGCGCCTATCTCGGCCAGGGCACGACGATGACCAGCCAGGCGGTCGCGACCGTGCCGCAATGGGGCACCCCGGTTCCCGGCATGGGCCGTTCGATCTACACTGCGCTCAATGTCCAGTTCTGAGGACTCCACTTCGAGGAGAAACGGATGAAAGCCTTGCTTGCCGCCGCATTCCTGGCCAGCGCCGCCAGCCTGCCCGCCGGGGCCGCCAATATCGGCGTGACCGACGCGTGGGTGCGCGCCACCATGCCGGGGCAGCCGGTCAGCGGCGCCTACATGCAGATTCAGGCCGATGCCGACGCGAAGCTGATCGGCGCATCCAGCCAGGCGGTGCCGCGGGTGGAAGTGCACGAAATGAAAATGGACGGCGGCGTGATGCGCATGCGCGAAGTGAAGGCGATCGACCTGCCGCAAGGCAAGACCGTCACGCTCAAGCCCGGCGGCTTCCACATCATGCTGATGAACCTGGAAAAGCCGATTGCGGCCGGCGACGTCGTTCCGCTCACCCTGGTGGTGGAGTCCGGCGGCAAACGGCAGACGGTGGAGGTGAATGCGGTCGCACGTGCCGTCCGCATGGGCGGCGCGGCACATCACCCTCACTGAGGCGGTGCGCCGGATTAGGGCGTGTTAACACTAATTTCGCGTCCGCGACGAGGCCGATTCGGGCGCATGCCTTCTAGGCCACGCGGGTTCCCGCAATGGCGCCGCGTGCGCGCAGGTCCGCCAATAACGCTGCGCCGGCCTGCAGGATGAGCGCAGGGTCGGGATGACGGCTTTCGGCGGCGAGGCTTGCCAGCGCGGCACGCCCGCTCAGCGTGCCGGGCTCCAGCAGGGTCAGCAGACGCGCGGTGAACGCGTTGATTTCGCTGAACTGCACCCGGTCGGCCACGTCGCGGAACACCAGCAGCCAGGTTTCGGCAGGCTGGATCTTGCGGCGCGGCGCGATCCGCTGCACCGGCCAGTCGTAGCGCAGATTGGCCAGCACCGGATTCAGCACCGGGACGCCGTCGAGCAGATCGCCCTGCGCATCGACGCCGCAGGCGATGCTGCGATTCGATACCGACAGCGCCAGTTCGATCCATTCGTAATGGGCCAGCGCCAGGGTGAAAGGCGGATAGCCTTGCGGCGGGGTCCATTCGTTCTGCAGGAACTGCACAAACTCGTCCGGGATCTGCCGGAAGTAGGGCGTGCGGCTGCGGTGCGTGCTGAAGAAGGCGCGCACCAGCCGGGTCCATTTGCGGGCGCCGAGCACCTGCCGCAGCACCGGAAAGCAGGCGAGCAGGAAGCTCTCGACGTTGTTGAACAGGATTGCGTTGTAAACCTTCATGCGCCGCGCCGCGACGCCGGCCGGGCGCGGATGCGCCTGCGGATCGCGGATGTGCGCGGCAAAGGCGAGCTGGTAGCGCTGGAACTCAGGAAGCGCGGGCGGTTCGCTCATGGGCCTGGTGCGCGGCCTGGATGCGGGTGATGCGTTCGACCTCGCGCGTCAGTTCGGCCAGCGGCGGAATGTTGAAGTCGCGTTCCAGCAGCGTGGGGGCGACGCCGTGGATACGGTAGGCTGCATCGAGCAGCGCCCATACCGGGTCGATCACGGCGGCGCCGTGGGTGTCGATCAGCAGATCGTCCGCTTCCCGGTAATGCCCCGCCATGTGCATGTAGACGATGCGTCCGGCGGGCAGGGCGCGGATGAATTCGAGCGGGTCGTAGCGGTGGTTGACGCTGTTGACATAGACGTTGTTGACGTCCAGATGCAGGTCGCAGTCGGCTTCGAGCAGCACCGCGCGGATGAAGCTCGCCTCGTCCATGTCGGCGATCGGCGCGGCGGCGTAGAACGACGCGTTCTCGATGGCGATGCGGCGTTCCAGGATGTCCTGCGCGCGGCGGATGCGCGCGGCGACGTATTTCACCGCCTCCTCCGTGAAGGGAATCGGCAGCAGGTCGTACAGGTGCCCGTCGTCCGAGCAGTACGACAGGTGTTCGGTATACAGCTGGATGCCGTGCGCATCCATGAACTGCCGCGTCTTATGCAGCAGCAGCTCGTCGAGCGGGGCCGGGCCGCCGAGCGACAGCGACAGGCCGTGACAGACGAACGGATAGCGTTCGGTAAAGCCGCGCAAGTCGCGGCCATGCGCGCCACCCAGGTCGATCCAGTTTTCCGGGGCGAGCTCGAAGAAATCGATGGCAGCGGGAACCCGGGTTTTCAGCGCGGCAACGAGCTCGCGCCGGAAGCCCAGCCCCGCGCCGGCAAGGCGCAGGGAATTCATGGCAGGGCCCTGGTTATTTCATCATGGCGCCGCACTTGCCTGCGCCGCATTTCCCTTCCCCCGCCTTCATGCCGTCGCATTTGCCGTCCATCATCCTGGCCATTTCATCCTTGTCGATGAAGCCGTCCTTGTTGGCATCCTTCATGGCGAACATGGCTTCATGGTGCTTGGTGAACTCCTCCTTGCTGACCTTGCCGTCCTGATTGGCATCGGCCTTGCAGCTTTTTTCGCCCTTGCCGGCGTTCATCATGGCGGCGCCGCACTTGCCGGCACCGCACTTGCCTTCACCCGCTTTCCCGGCTTGAGCAAGCATGTAGCCCTTGTCGAGGGACTGCATGGCGAAAGGATTCTCGGCTGCGGAAACGATCGGCGCTGCCCCCAGGGCGGCGGCAAACGCGGAACCAACAGCGACGGAAATCAGGGGTTTTTTGCTGGACATGATGTTCTCTCTAAATAAGGCTTCAAATGAAAGCACAACAACACAATGCACCGGAAATCCGGCGGTTTTTATTGCAGGCGACCCGTGAGCCGGGTTTCCTTTGCAATTCTCTTTCGATGCGCCGGCGGAGTCGAGCCCCGTTGCGGCGTGGCCTGCCGTTGTTCCGTTTTGGAACAGGCGGGACATTTCCAAAACGCCGCGTCATGACGGACGCAGCCCCTGCGGGCGGCCGTTCCAGCCCGCTGGCCGTCAGGCGGGGAACGGCAGTGGTTCGTCCATGACGGATGAAGCAAGTTCCGTGCTTCATCCGTGCGGCGGTATCCGCTTTGCGCCGCAGGCCTTCGGATACCCGTTTCCACTGCCGCATCGCAGGGTGCGCGGGCATTCCGCCACAGGCGCGCGGCGGCAGGCCGGACTCTTGAAATGGGAATGGCGTACCCCAGATCGGTTTTATCCGAGAGTGTTTGTCAACCTGAAGGAGGACGCCATGGCCAATATCACCCGTTACGACCCGTTCGAAGTGAGCGATCCGCTGGATACCCTGTTCCGCGGTTTTTTCCGCCCGGTGCGGCTGGACAGGGAAGCGCCGCAAATCCGCATGGATGTGCAGGAGGACGAGACAAGCTATGCCGTTCATGCCGATATTCCGGGCGTGGCCAAGGATGACATCCAGGTCACCATCGACGGCAACACCGTGGCGATCAGCGCCGAGGTGAGGAAGCGCGCCGAACGCAAGGAAGGCGAGAAAGTGCTGCGCCGCGAGCGTTATTTCGGCCGTGTCGGCCGCAGCTTCGCGCTGGAACACGAGGTGGACGAGGCTGCCGCCACCGCCCGTTACCAGGACGGTGTGCTGGAACTGGTGCTGCCGAAAAAGGCCGCGGCCGCGGCCAAGCGGCTGGCGGTGCAGTAAGCGCAGCGCGGCGCGAAGGGAAAGGCGGCTTCGCGCCGCCTTTTTTATTGGCGTAGAATCCGCCCCAACTCAATCCGGAGCTGCCATGACCTCCCCCCACACCGCCGCCGAGAAGGCGCATATCCTGTCCGAGGCGCTGCCCTACATCCAGCGTTTCTACGACAAGACCATCGTCATCAAATACGGCGGCAACGCCATGACCGAGCGCCATCTGATGGAGGCCTTCGCCAAGGACGTGGTTCTGCTGAAGCTGGTCGGCATGAACCCGGTGGTGGTGCACGGCGGCGGTCCGCAGATCGCCGGCCTGCTGCAGCGCATCGGCAAGCAGAGCGAGTTCATCCAGGGCATGCGGGTGACCGACGAGGAAACCCTCGACGTGGTCGAGATGGTGCTCGGCGGCCTGGTCAACCAGGACATCGTCACCCTGATCAACAAGCACGGCGGCAGCGCGGTGGGGCTCACCGGCAAGGACGGCAACTTCATCCATGCCAAGAAAATGCTGGTGAAGAGCAAGGACAAGGCCGACGAGATGCTCGACATCGGCCAGGTCGGCGAGATCACCCGCATCGACCCCGCGATCATCCAGGTGCTCGACGCGCGCGACTTCATCCCGGTGGTGGCGCCGCTCGGCGCCGACGCCGCAGGCAACGCCTACAACATCAACGCCGACGTCGCGGCGGGCAAGATCGCCGGCGCGCTGCAGGCGGAAAAGGTCATTTTCATGACCAACACGCCGGGCGTGCTCGACAAGCAGATGCGGCTGCTGACCGGGCTGACGCCGCGCGAGGTCGACGAGCTGATCGCCGACGGCACCATTTCCGGCGGCATGATTCCCAAGGTCGGCTACGCCGTCGACGCGGTCAACAGCGGGGTCAAGAGCGCGCACATCATTGACGGCCGGGTCGAGCACGCGCTGCTGCTGGAAGTGCTGACGCCGGAAGGCGTCGGCACCCTCGTCAAGCGGGCTTGAGCATGCGCTACTGGCTGATGAAATCCGAGCCCTCCGACGTCAGCATCGACGATCTCGCCGCCATGCCCGGGCAGAGCGTCGCCTGGTACGGCGTGCGCAATTACCAGGCGCGCAACTTCATGCGCGACCAGATGAGGCCCGGCGACAAGGTGCTGTTCTACCATTCGTCGTGCGCCGAGCCGGGCATCGCCGGGCTGGCCGAGGTCAGCGTGCCGGCCTATCCCGACGCCACCCAGTTCGATCCGCAGAACAAATATTTCGATCCCAAGGCGACGCCGGAAACGCCGCGCTGGTTCAACGTCGACGTCAAGCTGGTGAAGAAGACGCGGCTGATGCCGCTGGCGGAAATCCGCGGCTATCCCGAGCTCGCCGGCATGCGCATTCTGCAAAAAGGCAACCGCCTGTCGATCACGCCGGTCGACCCGGCCGAGTACGACTTCATCGTCCAGCGCCTGTGATCGCCGATCCTGCGCTGCTGGCGGCCTACGGCGGGCTGGGGCTGGTGGTCGGCTTCGTCGCCGGCCTGCTCGGCGTCGGCGGCGGCCTCATCATCGTGCCGGTGCTGATTTTCCTGCTGCACGCGCAGGGACTGGCTGCCGGCATGGAGCCGCAGCTGGCGCTCGGCACTTCGCTCGCCTCGATCCTGTTCACTTCGCTGTCCAGCGTGCGTGCGCACCATCGCCACGGCGCGGTCGAATGGCCGCTGGTGCGGCGCATCGCGCCGGGCATCGTGTTCGGCACGCTGGCCGGCGCGGTGCTGGCGGCGCAGATGCCGGCGACGCTGCTGAAGCTGTTCTTCGTCGCCTTCCTGTTCTACGCCGCCATCCAGATGTGGCTGGATTTCAAGCCGGCGCCGCATCGCGGCCTGCCGGGACCGGCCGGGACGACGCTGGCGGGCGCTGCGATCGGCGCGGTGTCGAGCTGGGTCGGCATCGGCGGCGGCACCCTGTCGGTGCCTTTCATGCTGTGGCACAACGTTCCGCTGCACCGGGCGATCGCCACCTCCGCAGCGATCGGGTTTCCGATCGCCATCGCCGGCGCGGCCGGCTACGTGCTGGGCGGCTGGGGCGCCAGCGGCCTGCCCGCCGGCAGTCTCGGTTTCGTCTACTTGCCGGCGCTCCTCGGCATCGTGCTGGGCAGCGTGCTGACCGCGCCGCTCGGCGCGCGCACCGCCCATCGCCTGCCGGTGAGGCCGTTGAAGCGGGTTTTTGCCCTGCTGCTGATTGTGCTGGCGCTGCGCATGGCATGGACGTTCTAGCCTGCGCGGCAGGCGATGTCGGGATGCGCTGCCTGTAACGATTTCATGCTTGAGTGGTCGCATCTCCCGCGTTAGTCTTTTGACACATGCCGAAAATTCGTTGCATGGCCGATCAATAAAATACGTGGAGATACTCATGGCACACCTGCAAGCTGTAGGCACCGCGCTGCAACCCCAACAGAACGCATACACGCAGCTCACCACGTATTTCGATCCGCATGGCCAGATCGCCTGGGGCTATATGCACGCGGAACCGCGCCCCTGTTTTACGCCAACCTTGCTGCGCGAACTGCTGGCCTGGGGCAACGGCATGGCCGGCATGATCGACGATCCCGCGCAGCCGGACGTGAAATATTTCGTCCTCGCATCGAAGGTGCCCGACACCTTCAGCCTGGGCGGCGACCTGAGCCTCTTCATGCAGCATATCGAGGCGCGCGACCGCGATGCGCTGCATCGTTACGCCGTTGCCTGCATCGACTGTTCCTATGCAGTGCACAGCCACCTGAACCGGCCCAATGTGACGAGCATCGCCCTGGTTCAGGGGCAGGCGCTCGGCGGCGGATTCGAAAGCGCGCTGGCGGCCAATGTGCTGATCGCCGAGCGCGGCGCCAAGATGGGGCTGCCGGAAATCCTCTTCAACCTGTTCCCGGGGATGGGCGCGATGACCTTTCTGGGGCGTCGCGTAGGGCATCACCAGGCCGAGAAGATCATCCGCAGCGGCAAGCTCTATCTGGCCGAGGAGCTGTACGCAATGGGCGTGGTGGATGTGCTGGCGGAGCCGGGCGAGGGGGAGGGCGCGGTTTACGACCATGTCCGGCGCGAGGAGAAATCCCGCAACGGACTCCTCGCCCTGCGCGCTGCGCGCGAGGTCAGCCAGCCCGCGCCATACGACGAATTGATCCGCATCACCGAAATCTGGGTGGATGCCGCCCTGCGTCTGGAAGCCAAGGACTTGCGCATGATGGAGCGGCTGGTCAGCAGGCAAACCGGCAAGACCGGAACGGCTGCCGCAGCGGGGCCGTCAAAAGCTTTCGGCGCGTAATTTCCGGTCCAGATAGGCCATCAGGGCGGTTTGTGCCTCGCCGAGCGCAAACCGCACGTCGTCCAGCTTTTGGCGCGTGTTCGCGTCGCCCATCTCGTAAGGCTTGATGCGTTCGGCTTCGGCGCATAGTTGCGCCAGCCGGTTGGCCCCGACATCGCTGGCGCCGCCTTTCAGCATGTGCAGCTGGTCGTGCCATTGGCCGTAGTCCTGGCTGGCCAGGGCACGCTCGATATCGCGCAGCGAGCGTTCGCTGTCTTCCTCGAAACTGGCGAGCAGATCCCGCACAAAATCGTACCCGCCCAGCTGGGCGAGGTCGTCCAGCACCGATTCATCCAGTTCTTCCCGCTGCCGGGCGCGGGGCGGGACGGCGGCCGGGGCTTGCTGCTGCCGGTCGGCCAGCCGGGCAATGAGATCCACGAGTTCGCGGCTGTTGACCGGCTTGGTGAGGAAGCCGTCCGCCCCTGCCGCCTCGCAGGCTGCCTGCGCCTCGGCGCGCGCGTCGGCGGTGAGCATGATGATGGGCAGATGCCCCTTTTCCATGAAGCGCCAGCGTTGCACCACTTCGGGCCCCGACAGCTGCGGCATGTGCATGTCGATAATGGCCAGGTGGTAGGTTTGATCGCCGGATTCGAGCATGCTCAGCGCCTCCTCGCCGTCGCGCGCCAGATAGGCCTCGTGCCCGGTGTGCTCCAGGAGGCCGCGGATCACCCGCTGGTTGACCGGATTGTCTTCCGCCACCAGGATGCGCAGCGGGGCTGTCCGCCCGCTCTGGGCCTGGAAGCGGTTGGCCAGCGACACCACGTTGTGCGGCATGTCATGGCTGATGGCCGCGTGTATGGCATTGAACAAAAGCGTCGTGTTGACCGGCGTCCGCAGCACCGACGCGTAGCCTTCGCGCATCAGCTGGGTGTCGTGCGCCAGGGCCATGCCGGCATCGGACTCGATCAGGATGACCGGCAACGCAGCCAGGCCGGGATCGTCGCGCAGCAGGCGCAGGAAGGCGACCGGGTCGCCCGGCAGCACGCCGCGTTCCGCCACCACCGCGCCCGGCGGCGTGCCGCCTGGCCGATGGGCGGACAATTCGGCGGCGAGCCGGGCGGCGTTGTCCACCGTCACGGTTTCGGCGCCCCAGCTGCGGATGATCGTCTGGATGCGGGCGCTCAGTTCGCCGCCTGCCAGGATCGCCACCCGCATCGGCGTGTCGAATTGGTCCGCGGATGCGGCGGGCCGGGCGGCCTGCAGTGTGAACGGCAGTTCGAACCAGAATGTCGTGCCTTCCCCTTCGCGGCTGTGCAGCCCGATGTGCCCGTCCAGCGTTTCCACCAGCTGTTTGGCAATGGCGGTGCCCAGGCCGCTGCCGCCGAAGCGGCGGGTGACGGACGGGTCGGCCTGGGTGAAGCTGTCGAAAATGCGCGCCTGCGCGGCTTCCGGGATGCCGATGCCGGTATCGACGATCTCGAAGCGCAGGCGTTGCGGGTGGGCTTGCCCGGCCGGGCGGACGTAGACGTCGACCCGACCGTGTTCGGTGAACTTGATGGCATTGCCGATCAGGTTGATGAGGATCTGGCGCAGGTGGCGCGCATCGCCGTGCAGCTGAAACGGCGTCTGCGGCGCAATGTGCGCCGCCAGCGCGAGCCCCTTGCGCTGCGCCTGGGTTTCCAGCATCGCGACCGTGCCGTTGACCAGGCGGTGCAGGTCGAAATCCTCTCCCGTCGCGGCAAGGCGGCCGGCCTCGATGCGCGAAATGTCGAGCACATTGTCGATCAGTTCCAGCAGGGTGTCGGCCGATGCGCGGATGATCTGGGCAAACTCCTTTTGTTCCTTGTCGAGCCTGGTTTCCGCCAGCAGATCGGCCACCCCAATGACGCCGTTGAGCGGCGTGCGGAGTTCATGGCTCATGTTGGCGAGGAAGCGCGACTTGGCCTGGTTGGCCTCTTTTTCCCGCCTGACCGCGCCGTGCAGCTGTTTCAGCAGGCTGGACGTGTAAAGCGGGACGACGATGAGCATCAGCCACATGCCCCACCAGAGTGGCGTATGCGCGTGCCAGAAGGGATTGAACTGGTAAACCACGATGAATCCAGCCGCGGACGCCAGCATCGAAACCAGCAGATACGGCACGCCATAGCGGAAACCGTTGCCCAGCGTGACCCATAGATAGATGGCGACGATGGGCGCCCCGGTTTCGTTCGAGATGGCCAGCATGTAGGTGGCGACGGTGAAATCGTGCAGCATGCCGGCGCCGCGACGGATCACGGAGACGCCCGGATCGACGACCGTGCCGACCAGCAGCGCAAGGGAAATAAGCGTGAAGCCCAGTCCGAGAAAATGGACTTGCTCGGACAGGGTGGCGCCGTGTCCCGGGCCGCCGAGCGAGAAATACAGATAGAAGCCGGCAACAATGCACAGGCGGATCGATGCCTGCTGGAACTCGGTATCCGGGCGTGCCTGAATCCGCCTTTGCAAGCGTTCGACAAAAGCGGGGCGGGAAAGCTGGTTCAACATGGACGGGTTCAGCCGGGCGCGTCGCCCAGGTCGCGCATGATGGCCGCCACGGCATCGATGCGCAACTCGAAGGCGCGCACGCAGGCTGGGTCGAAGTGCCTGCCGCTTTCCGACTGGATGTAGTTCAGCGCGTCCTGGAACGACCAGGCGCGCTTGTAGGGACGGTCGGAAGTGAGCGCGTCGAATACGTCGGCCACCGCCACGATGCGCGCGGGCAGCGGGATGTTCTCGCCGGCCAGGCCCTGCGGGTAACCGCTGCCGTCGAATTTTTCGTGATGGCCGAGCGCGATCACCGCGCCCATCTGCAGGTAGCGCGACGGGCTGCCGTCGAGAATCTCGTGGCCGATCAGCGGGTGGCGGCGCATGATTTTCTGCTCCTCCGGGGTATGCCGGCCGGGTTTGAGCAGAACCAGGTCGGGGATGCCGATCTTGCCGATGTCGTGCATCGGCGCGGCGGCCTCGATTTCGTCGCATTCCATGGCGGAGAGCTTGAGCTCCTCGGCGATCAGGCGGGCGTACTTCGCCATGCGGACGATGTGGTTGCCGGTTTCCTGGTCGCGATATTCGCCCGCCTTGGCCAGCTTCATCAGGGTTTCGCGCTCGCGCGTGCGCACTTCGCGGGTGGCCTGCATCACCTGCTCTTCCAGCCACAGTGCGCGGTCGTTCACCATTTTCTGGCTGCGCCGCAGCGCCAGCAGGTTGAGGCAGCGGGCACGGCATTCCTGCGGGTCGATCGGCCGGGTGAGGAAATCGGTCGCGCCGTTTTCCAGCGCCTGATAGCGGACCTGGCGGTCTTCCACCACGGTGACGATGAGGATGGGTATATCGGCCAGGCGGCGTTCGGCGCGGATCCGGCGGGTGAATTCGATGCCGTCCATGCCGGGCATGCGGTAGTCGGTGATGATGAGATCCGGCGTGGCAAGCTGCATCTGCGCCAGCGCATCCTGCGGGTCGGCATAGCTTTCCACAATGACGCCCGGCTCCAGCGTGCGTGCCAGGCCTTCCAGCAGGCTGCGGGCGGTGCTGCGATCGTCGACGATCACCACGTGCGCCCTGCCGCGCGGGCGCGTGTCGCGTTCCGCGGCGGGCGGCACGGAGGATGGCACAATGCGCAGCGGCTTGGCAGTCATTGTTCTTACCCTGAAATTGTTGATAAAACCGCAGTTTCGTTGAAATATCGGGCAAGCCGAATGCGAACTTTAACGTCTAGGAGCGAGAGATGAAAAAAAACCTGTTGTTGGGTCTGCTGGCCGGGACGGCGGCGCTGTTTTCCCTGGCGGTTTCCGCCGAACCGGCGGCGGATTACGCGCGCGAGAAGAAATGGGCGGACGAGGTGGTGCCCGGAGTGGTGGTGGGCGATCCGGTTTATCTGCAAACCCCGCGCGGGCATCGCAAATTCCTTGCGCTGTTCACGCCGGTGGCCGACACCGACAAGGCGGCGGTTGTCGTCCATGGCATGGGCATTCATCCCGACTGGGGCATGGTCGGCACGCTGCGCACCGAACTGGCCGACCGCGGATTCGCCACGCTGTCGATCCAGATGCCGGTGCTGGCGGCCGACGCCAAGAGCGAGGCCTATGCGCCGACCTTCCCCGAAGCGGCCGAGCGCATCGCCGAGGCGGTCGAATTTCTCAAGGCCAAGGGCTACACCCGGCTGGCCATTGTCTCCCACAGCATGGGCTCGCGCATGAGCCGGGGTTACCTGGCCGGGAAACCCGATCCGGCGGTGAAATCGTGGGCCAGCCTGGGCATTTCGGTGGACGACTACGCCGGCCTGAAACTGCCGATTCTCGATTTGTACGGCGACAACGATCTGCCGGCGGTGCTGGCGAATGCGGGCAAGCGCAAGCAAAGCCTGGCTGCGGCCGCGTCGAAGCAGACGATGATCGCCCGTGCCGACCACTTCTTCACCGGGCACGAGGCCGAGATGGTGGCGGCAGTGGCCGGCTTCCTCGCCGCGACGCTGAAATAGCGCGCCCGGTGAGGCGCCGTGCGCGAGGCGCGGCGCTGCAGCCCGGCAAAAAGCCCCGCTCATGGCGGGGCTTTTTGCCGGGCAAGGAAGCGGCGCCGGGCTTATACCGCTTCCAGCTTGCGCATGCCGGCGGGCAGCAGCTTGAGGTCGACCAGCGCAGTGATGAAGGACTTGAGGAAGGTGGCGTCGGCTTCGTACACCATCTTGTAGTACTGCACCTTCATGGTGACGGCGCTGCCGAGCACGATGGCGACGAAGGTGAGGATGGAGCCCAGCGCCAGGGTGGAGAAGCCGGTAATCCCCTGGCCGATGGTGCAGCCCATCGCCAGCACGCCGCCGAAGCCCATCAGGACCGCGCCGACCAGATGGTTGAGGAAGTCGCGGCCGGAGGCGAACCATTCGATGCGGAAGCTCTTCGAGATCAGCGACCATAGCAGCGAGCCGGCGATCACGCCCGCCAGCGCCATGATGCCGAAGGTGAGCAGGGTGCGGTCGAAGCCGCTCGCCGCGTAGCCCAGCGTTTGCCCCATCGGGTTGATGAAGGTGAAGGACTGCGCGGCGAGCGGGCCGGCGGCGGCGGGCCTGACCGCATCGGCGGGCGCATACAGATCCCAGTCCTGCACGTAGGACTGCAGCGACATCATTTCGCCGTCGGCGTTCACCGCGATGTTGCTGGTGACATACCAGGCGGCGAGCACCGCGAGGCCGACCACGAGGCCGCCGAGGATGTTGTCGAAGCTGGTGCGGAATTCGGCCGACTTGAACGCCCACACCAGCAGCAGGCCGCCGATGACGCCACCCGCCAGCATGCGGCCGGTGGCGGCGTTGTCGCCGAACAGCATCGCGCCGAGATCCTGGTTGGTGGAGAGCGCGACCGCGGTCGGGTTGGTCCAGGAATAGAACAGGGTGGAATACAGGGTCTTGTCGCTGCCCGGGAAGGGGTTGATCATGAAATAGGCAATCACGGCGATGATCAGCAGCACCATGACCGACTTGATGTTGCCGCCGCCGATGCGGACCAGCGTCTTGTTGCCGCAGCCCGAGGCAAGCGTCATGCCGACGCCGAACAGAACGCCGCCGAGCACGTTTTCCAGCCAGACGAAATTGGTCTGGCGGTAGGGTGGGAAGGTGTTGGTGACGTTGACCAGGCCGGCCGCTTCCAGGCCCATCACGCCCAGCACGCCGACCGCGATGGCCAGTACCCAGGCGCGCATGCGGCCGGTGTCGCCCATGTTGACCCAGTCGGAGACCGCGCCCATGGTGCAGAAGTTGGTCTTGTTGACGACGGCGCCCATGATCAGGGCGATCGCAAAGACCGACCACAGGAAAAACGATTGAGCGCTTGCAAAATCTTCGTAGATCATGACTCTATCTCTTGTGCTGAATGGGGAAACGGCGCGCGCCGCGTGCCCGGACGAAAGGCGGAACGCCAGCTGCTTAGCCCTGCATGGTAACGCCATGCGGACGCCGGGAACAGGTCCATTCCTACCGTTTGTGCGTGGGCCGGTTTGCGTGTAGGCGGGGGCGCTTAGCCCAGCAGCCGCGTCATCGCCTCGCGGTATTTCTCGCTGGTCTTGCCGACGATCTCGGCCGGCAGCGCCGGTCCCGGCGCCTGCTTGTTCCAGCCGCTGGCTTCCAGCCAGTCGCGCACGAACTGCTTGTCGAAGCTGGGCGGGTTGCTGCCCGGGCGGTACTGGTCGGCCGGCCAGAAGCGCGACGAATCCGGGGTCAGCGCCTCGTCGATCCACACCAGCCGGCCTTGCTCGTCGAGGCCGAACTCGAACTTGGTGTCGGCGATGATGATCCCGCGGGTGAGCGCATACTCCGCTGCAGCCTGGTACAGCGCAAGGCTGACGTCGCGCACCTGCGCGGCCAGGTCGGCGCCGATCAGCGCCGCCATTTCGTCGAAGCTGATGTTCTCGTCGTGCGCGCCGACCGCGGCCTTGGTCGACGGCGTGAAGATCGGTTGCGGCAGGCGGTCGGCCTGCATGAGGCCGGCGGGCAGCGCGATGCCGCACACCGACTGGCTGGACTGGTATTCCTTCCAGCCCGAGCCCACCAGGTAGCCGCGCACGATCGCTTCGACCGGCAGCGCCTTCAGCTTTTTCACCACGATGGCGCGGCCGGCGACCTGGTCGCGTTCGTTTTCCGCGACGACCGATTCCGGCGCGATGCCGAGCGCCTGGCTCGGCACGATGGCTTTCAGCTTGTCGAACCAGAAAGCCGAGACCCGGGTGAGCACCTCGCCCTTGCCGGGGATCGGCGTCGGCATCACGACGTCGAACGCCGACAGGCGGTCGGTGGTGACGATCAGGAGCCGGTCGTCGCCGACGGCGTAGATGTCGCGCACCTTGCCCTTGTGAACGAGCGGGAGCGACGTGATGCGGGACTCGAGAAGCGGAGCGGACATGGCGGACGGGGCGGGGTCGGAAGAGCCGGCATTATAGCCGCCGCGATAGAAGTCGCTGGCCTCGTACGCAGTGCGCAGTTCGCGCAGCGTGACCAGCAGCACGCCCGCCAGCGGCACCGCCAGCAGCACGCCGACGAAGCCGAACAGCTGGCCGAACGCCGCCAGCGCGAAGATCACCGCCACCGGGTGCAGGCCGACGCGCTCGCCGACCAGGCGCGGGGTGACGACGTAGCTTTCCAGCGCCTGGCCGGCGAGGTAGATGCCGGCGACCCACGCCACCCCGGTCCAGTCGGGGAACTGCAGCAGCGCGACCAGCAGCGCGAGGATCATGCCGAGGCCGAAGCCGAGGAAGGGCACGAAGGACAGCACGCCGGTGAGGATGCCGATCGGCAGCGCGTAATCCAGTCCCGCCGCCCACAGCGCCAGCGTGTAATAGATGGACAGGGTGGCCATCACCGCCAGCTGCCCGCGCAGGAACTCGCCGACCACCGCGTCCATCGCGCGGGCGACGCGGTGGAGCGTCGCCGCCCAGCCGCGCGGCGTCAGCGCGGCGACGCGCTCGACCATGATGTCCCAGTCCTTCAGCAGGTAGAACATCACCACCGGGATCAGCAGCAGGTTGGCCAGCACGCCGACGACGGCGAGCGCGCCGGTCTGCAGGGTGGGCAGCCAGGCGGCGCCGTTCTGCGTGGCCTGCTCGGTGAGCCAGGTCTTGAGCGTGGCGAGGTCGAACTGGACGGTGCTGCCGAAAGTCTGCTGCAGCCACGGCAGGAAACGGGTCTGCAGCAGGTCGAGCGCCGCGGGGATGCGCTGGGAAAGCTCGACGAACTGGCCCTGGAACAGCGGCAGCGCCACCAGCAGCAGCGCGGACAGCGCCAGCCCGGCGAGCAGGATGACGATCACGGTGCCGGCCGCGCGCGGAATGCGGCGCGCCTCCAGGCGGTCGACCAGCGGGTCGAAAATGTAGGCGAGCAGGGCGCCGGCCAGAAACGGCGTGAGGATGGGGCCCAGCAGGTAGAGCAGGCCGCCCGCGACGAGCAGGAAGGCGAGCGCGAACCAGGGGATGTTGAACGGCCGGATCGTGTGCATAGACGGTAAAATAACGCACTTTTTGATTCTGGAGCCGGGCGTGTCTTCCATTTCCTACAAAGATGCCGGGGTCGATATCGACGCCGGCGATGCACTGGTCGAACGCATCAAGCCGCTGGCCAGGCGCACCATGCGCCCCGAAGTGCTGGCCGGCATCGGCGGTTTCGGCGCGCTGATCGAGATCTCGAAGAAGTACAGGGAGCCGGTGCTGGTTTCCGGCACCGACGGCGTCGGCACCAAGCTGAAGCTCGCGTTCGAGCTCAATCGCCACGACACGGTCGGCATCGACCTCGTCGCCATGAGCGTCAACGACATCCTGGTGCAGGGCGCCGAGCCGCTGTTCTTCCTCGACTACTTCGCCTGCGGCAAGCTCAGCCTCGACACCGCCGAAGCGGTGATCGCCGGCATCGCGATGGGCTGCGAGCAGGCCGGCTGCGCGCTGATCGGCGGCGAAACGGCGGAGATGCCCGGCATGTATGCCGAGGGCGAATACGACCTGGCCGGCTTCGCCGTCGGCGTGGTGGAAAAATCGAAAGTCATCGGCGGCCAGTCGGTCGTGCCGGGCGACGCGGTGCTGGGACTCGCTTCCAGCGGCGCGCATTCCAACGGCTATTCGCTGATCCGCAAGCTGATCGACGTCAGCCACATCGGGCTGAAATCGGATTTCCACGGGCGCCCGTTCGCCGACGCCGTGATGGAGCCGACGCGGATTTACGTCAAGCCGCTGCTGGCGCTACTGGAGAAGCTGCCGGTCAAGGGCATGGCGCACATCACCGGCGGCGGCCTCACCGGCAACCTGCCGCGCTGCCTGCCGGAAGGCGTGGCGGCCCGGATCGACCAGGCCGCGTGGACGCGCCCGCCGCTGTTCGACTGGCTGCAGCAGGCCGGCAACGTCGCGCCGGATGAAATGCTGCGCACCTTCAACTGCGGCATCGGCATGTGCGTCGTCGTCGCCGCCGCGGATGCCGCCGCTGCGATGGCGCATCTGCAGGCGAGCGGCGAAACCGTGTGGCAGATCGGCGAAATCGTCGCGCGTCCCGATGGCGCGGAGCAGGTGCTCTATCTGTGAGTTGCCGCGTCGTCGTCCTGCTGTCGGGGCGCGGCAGCAATTTCCAGGCGATCGCCGAGGCGCAGCTGCCGATCGATATCGTCGCTGTCGTCGGCAACCGCCCGCAGGCGGCGGGACTGGCTTATGCGCGTGAGCGCGGCCTGACCACCGTCGCGCTCGACCACACCGAGCATCCCGATCGCGCCGCCTTCGACGCCCTGCTGGCCGACGAAGTCGCGCGCCACCGGCCCGACCTGGTGGTGCTGGCGGGCTACATGCGCATCCTCAGCCCGGCCTTCATCGCGCGCTTCGAGGGCCGCCTGCTGAATATCCATCCTTCGCTGCTGCCCGCTTTCCCGGGGCTGAAGACGCACGAACGCGCCCTGGCGGAAGGCGTGAAAATCCACGGCTGCACCGTGCACTTCGTCACCGCCGAACTGGATCACGGCCCCATCGTCATCCAGGCCGCGGTGCCGGTGCGGGCGGACGATACGGCCGCTGCCCTCGCCGCGCGGGTGCTGGAGCAGGAGCACCGCATCTACCCGCAGGCGATCCGCTGGTTCGCCGAGGGCCGCCTGCTCAACCGGCATGGCCGGGTAAACTTGAAGGACGATCCGGCGTCACAGTCTGTGTTTCCCCACGGAGCGTGAGCATGCTCAAACATCTGTTGCTGGCATCCGGTTTGGCGATCGCGGCGACGGCCCAGGCCGCCCCGAAGGATCCCGATCCGCTACCGGCCGAGGCCCGGGTGGCGGCGTATGCGCCGCCGCGGCAAATGAACCTGGCGTACGACCTCTACCGCAACGGCCACAAGCTCGGCCAGGTGATCGACACCTTCGTCCGCAACGGCAGCCGCTACACGCTGACCAGCGAAACCCGCGCCAACGGCCCGCTGAAAATCCTCTGGCCGGGCAGCATCCGCCTCGAAAGCAGCGGCGTGGTGACGCCGCAGGGACTGCAGCCGGCACGCTTCCAGCATGCCCGCAGCGATGCGCCGGACAAGCTGGCGAGCGCGCGCCTCGACTGGAAACAGCGCAGCATTGCCTGGCAATACAAGGGTGAATCGTGGCAGGTGAACGGCCTGCGGGACGGAACCCAGGACCAGCTTTCGCAGCTCTACCAGTTCATGTTCGCCCCCGGCCTGCCCGCCGACTACGCCCTGCAGGTGGTGAGCGGGCGCGACCTCAACGACTACCGCTACGCGCGCAGCGATGGCGGCGCCATCGCGACGCCGCTGGGGACGCTGGCCACCCAGCAATACCGGCGCATCAAGCAGAAGCCGGACGAGAAAGCCGTCACCGTGTGGGTCGCGCCGGCGCGGCAGAACCTGCCGGTGCAGATCCGGGTCTTCGAGGACGGCGTCACCCTCGAACAGCGCCTGGTGAGCGCAAGCATCAAAGGCTAGCAATGGAGGGGCGCAGGGTACGCCCCTGGTGGCTGGCCCTGGCGGCTTCGCTGCTGCTGCACGGCAGCCTGATCGGCGGTCTGGAGTGGCGGCTGCCGCAGTGGCATCCGCCCGCCGAGCCGCCGCCGTTCGACGCGCAGCTGGTTGCCGCGCCGCCGCCCGTCGTCCCGCCGCCCGCCGCCGTCCCGCCCTTGCCGGCCCCGCCCGCCATTCCGCCGCGGACGCCGCGCGTCGCCCCGGCCGAATTGCCCGCCGCAGCGGAAACCGAAGCGGAAACCGAAGCTGCCGCCATCGCTGCGGCCGATTCGAGCGCCGCGCCTGCGGTGCGCCTCGATGAGGCGCCGGCTGCCGCGCCTGCGCCAGTCGAAGCGCCGCCTGCGGCCGCGGTGCCAGCCCTGAACCCGCTGCCGCCGCGGCTCGACCTGCATTTTCGGGTGCATTACGGCGTGGCGTCGGGCGAGCAGACGCTGCTGTGGGTGAACGAAGGCGAACGCTACACGCTGACCAGCGTGGCGGCGGCCAGCGGCCTCGCCGGGGTGTTTTACCGCGGCCGCTTCGTGCAGACCAGCCGCGGCCGCATCACGCCGCATGGCTTGCAGCCGGAGGAGTTCTGGGACCAGCGCGGCGACAAGCGCAGCCGTGCGAGCTTCGACGCGGCCAACGGCAGTCTCACGCTGATCCCGGCGAAGGGGGCGCCGCGCCATTTCGCCTATCAGGGCGAGGTGCAGGATGCGCTCAGCCTGTTTTTCCAGTTGGCGCTGACCGCGCCGCCGCCAGACGGGCGGCTGACCTACACGGTGTTCAACGGCAAGAAGCTGCGCGACTACAGCTACGAAGTGCGCGGCGAGGAAATCCTGCAGACCGCGCTGGGCGAACTGCGCACCCTGCATCTCGCGCGAGTGGCCGGCGACGATGGCCGCTTCGAGGCCTGGCTGGCGATCGACCGCCTTTACCTGCCGGTACGCGTGCTGCGCAGCGACGACAAGGGCGGCACGGTGGAACTCAGCGTGAAATCGATCGGCCCCTGAAGGGCTAGCGCGGCAGGCCGTCTATCTGCGCGCCTGCCGCGATGCCGCGCCGGCGGAATTCCCCTTGCGGCACTTCCAGCGCATAGCGCGCATCCGCGCCGGGGCAATGCAGGGTGTCGCTATGCGGCTGCATGTCGGCGAGCGTGACGATGCGGCCGCGGTCGTCGGCAAACGCGATCGACAGCGGCAGCGGGGTGTCGCGCATCCAGAAGCAATGCCGCCCGGCCTGCCCGAACACGAACAGCATGCCGCCGTCGGCGGGGAGCCGGGTGCGCCCCATCAGGCCGCGTTCGCGCTGCTGCGGCGTGGCCGCGACTTCAACCTGGAAGACATGCGGGCCGATGCGCAGCGGCAGCGGCGCGTCGTTGGCGGCGGCGCCGGCGGCGCACGAAACGAGCAAGGCAAGCGCGCCATGGCGGCCGGCCCCGAGCCGCCCGCTATAACGCATCGCGCAGCCGCTCGGCCAGTTGCAGCGCGGCGGCCGGATCGGCATCCAGCACGTTGAAATGCCCCATCTTGCGGCCGGGACGCGCGGCCTGCTTGCCGTACAGGTGCAGCTTGACGGCGGGGTGCGCCAGCAGCGTGCCCCAGTGCGGGCCGCCGTTGCGCCAGCGGTCGCCGAGCAGGTTGACCATCACCACCGGCGACAGCAGGCGCGGGTCGCCCAGCGGCAGGCCGCACAGCGCGCGCACCTGCTGCTCGAACTGGTCGGTGACGCAGGCGTCGAGCGTGTAGTGGCCGGAGTTGTGCGGGCGCGGGGCGATTTCGTTGACCATCAGGCGGCCGCCGGCGACGAAGAATTCGACCGCCATCACGCCGACGTAGCCGAGCCGCTCGGCCACCGCGCGCGCCGTGTCGCGCGCCTGCGCGGCGAGGCTGTCGGGCACGCGGGCGGGAACGATGGAGAGGTCGAGAATGCCGTTGTCGTGGCGGTTTTCGGCGACCGGAAACAGCGCGCACTCGCCGGCATCGTCGCGCGCCAGCACCACCGACACCTCGCGCTCCAGTTCGACGAAGCCTTCCAGCACGCAGGGCTGGCCGCCGAATTCGCGGAACGCCGCGCGGGCCTCCCCGAGCGTGCCGACCCGCGCCTGACCCTTGCCGTCGTAGCCGAAGCGCGACACTTTCAGCAGCGCCGGCGTGCCGGTGTCCGCCAGCGCGGCGTCGAGGTCGCCTTCGCTGTAGGCCAGCGCGAACGGCGCGGTGGCGAAGCCGTTGTCGGCGAGCCAGGATTTTTCGTGGCTGCGGTCCTGCACGATGGCCACCGCGGCGGCGCCCGGCGACACCCGGCAATGGCTGGCCAGCTCGATCAGGCTTGCCGCCGGGACGTTCTCGAATTCGGTGGTCACGGCGGCGCAGGCGGCGCCGAGCTGCTGCAGCGCGGCGTGGTCGGCGTAATCCGCTTGCAGGTGCACATCGGCCATCTGCCCGGCGGGGCTGGCGCCATCGGGGTCGAGCACCATGACCCGGTAACCCATGGTGCGCGCGGCGATGGTGAACATGCGGCCGAGCTGGCCGCCGCCGAGGATGCCCAGGGTCGCGCCGGGCAGGATGGGAAGCGGCCTAGTCGACATCGGGCAGTTCCATCGCCATCACGCTGTCGAACTGGTTTTTGCGGAAGTCGTTGAGCCGCGCCGCCAGCCCGTCGTCGTGACGGGCGATCAGCGCTGCGGCAAACAGCGCCGCGTTGGCGGCGCCCGCCTCGCCGATGGCGAAGGTGGCGACCGGAATGCCCTTGGGCATTTGCACGATCGACAGCAGCGAATCCATGCCTTTGAGGTATTTCGACGGCACCGGCACGCCCAGCACCGGCACGATGGTCTTCGCCGCCAGCATGCCCGGCAGATGCGCCGCGCCGCCGGCGCCCGCGATGATCGCCTGGAGTCCGCGCGACTCGGCGGTGGCGGCATATTCGTACAGCAGATCGGGGGTGCGGTGGGCGGACACCACCCTGGCCTCGAAATGGACGCCCAGCTGCTTCAGCAGCCCCGCCGCGTGCTTCATCACCTCCCAGTCGCTGGAAGACCCCATCACCACCCCCACCTGAGGTGTGCTCATCGTGCTGTCCCTTGCAATGCGAAAGGCGGCATTTTAGCAGCCTGCCAGGCGGCAGAATCCCTACAATGACACGCCTGCGATTCCGGACGACGACCATGCCCGCTTCCCTGCAAACCCTGATCCTGCTCACGTTTTCCAACGTTTTCATGACGTTCGCCTGGTATGCCCACCTGAAGGACATGAACAACCAGCCCTGGGTGATCGCCGCTTTTGCCAGCTGGGGCATCGCCCTGTTCGAGTACCTGCTGCAGGTGCCGGCCAACCGCATCGGTTTCACCGTGATGAGCCTGCCGCAGTTGAAGATCATGCAGGAAGTCATCGCCCTGTCGGTGTTCATCCCGTTCGCCGTGCTCTACATGAAGGCCGAGCTGAAGTGGGATTTTCTGTGGGCCTCGCTGTGCCTGGTGGGGGCGGTCTATTTCATGTTCCGCGCACACTGAACGCTGGCTTGTCTATGGTGGGAACTTGATTCCTGCAACAGGAGAGGCCCATGTCCACGTCCCGAAACGTATTGTGCGCCGTCATTCTGGCGGGGCTTGCCGCCGCCCCGGCCCTGGCCGCCGAGCCGCCGCTGGCGCGCACGGCCGATAACGCCGCGCTCAAGTGGGGCGGCTGCCCGGATTTCATGCCCAGGGGCTGCGCGATCGCGGTGCTGCATGGCGACCCCGCCAAGAGCAATGCCGACGTTTTCTTCAGGGTGCAGGCCGGCGCGGTGATTCCGCGCCACTGGCATACTTCGGCCGAGCGCATGGTGCTGGTGGCCGGCGAGCTCGCGGTGACCTACGATGGCCATCCGAGCGTGACGCTGACGCCGGGCATGTACGCCTACGGCCCGGCCAAACTGCCCCACCACGCCGTTTGCGGCGGCAGCGGGCCGTGCGTGCTGTTCATCGCCTTCGAATCGCCGGTCGACGCAATCGCGGGCGCGCCGCAATGAAAAAAGCCCCGCTGGGCGGGGCTTTTTTGCGAAGCGCGGGGTTGTCAGACGCAGCCGGTCGGCTTCGGGGTGCCGGCGTAGCGGCCGGCCTGCTTGGCGGGGCCGAAGGGGAACAGGTCGAACAGGAATTTCTTGTCGCCCCATTCGTCGCCGAATTCTTCCTTCAGGCCCTTCTGCAGGAAGCGCAGGTTGGGCGCGGTGCCGTTCTGCGCGAACTGGTCGCGCATGTAGTGGATCACCTTCCAGTGGTTTTCCTGAAGTTCCAGCTTGTCTTCCTTGGCCAGCTCGACCGCCAGCTCCTCGGACCAGTCGTCCAGGTTGACCAGATAGCCTTCGGGGTCGGTTTCGACGATTTTTCCGTTGATTTCGCGTTCCATAGTGCAGTCCTTGCGATGAAAAATAACGAGGGATGGGCGCAACGATAAAATAACCAAGTAAATTAGTCAACAACTTCGTTTTTGCAAGACGCCATGCGCCTTTTGGCGGAAGCGCATCCCCGTATGGCCCGCTGCGCCCAGCCTTGTCAATCGAAGATAAAAGAACTTTTTTGTATTAAATCTGCAAGAAGGTCGGGTGACCGCGGAAAATAACGGACTAGCCGGCGGGCAGCCTGGCGGGGCGGCAAGCCATGCCCTTGGGCGTGCCGGCCTGGAATGCCAGCCATGCGGGCTGCGATCCTGCGTTGATCTGGTTGGTGGCACCGGCGACGGGGCGCCCGACGCGGGCGTACCGCCAGCCGATGCCGATGATCGCGAAGACCGGGAAGGCGATGGCGAGGATGCGCAGGCGGCGCATCGCCAGGGGGGCGGCGGGAATGCGCCGGTGCGCTGCGGGCTTATCTCTCCGCGGGATGCGATTCGCCCTGCGCCTGCCGCAGCCAGGCGTAGTAGGCGTCGTACATCAGCATGCCGTGCTGCAACATGGCGTGGTCGTCCGCGAACAGCGCCGACAAGCCCAGCGACTGCGCCAGCAGCCCGGCGCATTGCGGCGCCAGATCGAGCCGCGCGGTGTCGGCGCCACGCACGATGACGGCGAGTTGCTGCAAGGCCGGGTCGCGCAGATCGTGCAGGCGCAAAAAGGCGTCGAAACTGCACAGCTCGCCGACATGGCCGTATTCAGCGCCGGGGATGTCGTAGGGGGTCGCGCCGGTTTCTTGCGCGACTTTCAGCACTTCGGCGGCGGGCACGTAGAGAAACTCGGCGGCCGGATCGATGAAGCGCGCAATCAGCCAGGGGCAGGCGATGCGGTCGATCTTCGGCCGTTCGCGGGTGACCCATTTCATTTGGCGGCGACCTTGCCGCCTGCCGCCTTCCAGGCCTCGAAGCCGCCCTCGATGAAGCGTGCCTTGACGCCTGCCGCCTGCAGGCGGTCGACCACGCTGTTCGATACCGCGCCGCCGCGCACGCAGTAGACCACCACGTCGAGCGTGCGCGGGACGGCGCCGATCCAGGCGTCGATCTTGTCCGGGTTCTTCCACAGCGCGCCGGGAATGGTCTCGTTCGACGCCGCGTAGTCGGCTTCGCGCCGCACGTCGAACACCAGGGTGGCGTCGGGGTTCAGCCTGGCGGGCTTGATGGTGCGCGCCAGTTCCTCGCATTTCTCGGTGGGACTGGAACAGCCGCAACGCTTCGGTGGTTGGATCTTGATCTCCATGCTGTCCTCACAAAAACAATGAATAAGCCAGCCCCAGCAGGGCGCATACGCCGATGACCTGCATGATGTCGGCCTGGTATTTCCACAGGGCGACGAAGGCGGCAATCGCGACGACGACGGGGAAGCCTTCGAAGCCGCCGGCGAACGGCGCCGCCGCCGTGCCCTGCGGCCAGAAGGTGTGCCAGGCGAAGAATACCGCCAGATTGAGGATGACGCCGACCACCGCGGCGGTGATGCCGGTCAGCGGCGCGGTGAAGCGGAGTTCGCCGCGCGTGGCCTCGATCAGCGGCGCCCCCGCCAGGATGAAAAAGAACGAGGGCAGGAAAGTGAAGAAAGTCGCCACCGCGGCGCCGGCAAAACCGGCGGCCAGCGGGTTCGCGAGCACTTCCTTGGCGACGCCGCCGAGATAGCCGACCCAGGTGACGATCATGATCAGCGGCCCCGGCGTGGTTTCGCCGAGCGCCAGGCCGTCCATCATCTGCGCGCCGGTGAGCCAGCCGAAATGCTCCACCGCGCCCTGGTAGACGTAGGGCAGCACGGCATAGGCGCCGCCGATGGTGAGGAAGGCGGCACGGGTGAAGAAGTCGCCCATGCGGTAGAGATCGGGCGCGCCGTGGAGCGCCGCCATCGCGCCCAGCCAGATCAGCACGAACACGCCGCTGGTCGCGGCGAGCTTGCCCCAGGAGAACTTCGCGTGGGCCGGCGGCGGGGTGTCGTCGTCGATCAGCGCCGGGCCGTGCTGCCGGTGGCCGCCGCCGTGTCCGCCGCCCGCCTTGAATTTGTGCGGCATGAACTTGCCGCCCAGCGCACCGACGATCGCCGCCGCGAGCACGATCCACGGAAAGCCGACGTCGAACACGAAGATGCCGATGAAGGCGAGCGCCGCCATCCCCCACAGCACCTCGTTCTTAAGCGCGCGCGAACCGATGCGCCAGGCGGCGAACAGCACCACCGCCACCACCGCCGGCCGGATGCCGTAGAAGATGCCCTGCACCAGCGGCACGTCGCCCCACGCCAGATACAGTCCCGCCAGCCCCGCCAGCAGCAGGAAGCCGGGCAGGAAAAACAGCACACCCGCGATCACGCCGCCGCGCACGCCGTGCATCAGCCAGCTGATGTAGATCGCCAGCTGGGTCGCCTCGGGGCCCGGCAGCAGCATGCAGTAGTTGAGCGCGTGCAGGTAGCGGTGTTCGGAAATCCAGCGGCGTTTTTCCACCAGCTCCTGGTGCATCATCGCGATCTGCCCGGCCGGGCCGCCGAAGCTGATGAAGCCGAGCTTGAGCCAGTAGGGGAAGGTGTCGCCCAGGGTGACGGACGCGGGGCGGGAGGTTTGTGCGGTGTCCAAGAATGATGCTCCAAGCGTGAGTGGATAGAACCAGACTTGGACGGGACACCGTCTTGCGAGCGGAGCTCAGACGCCGGGGGCTGGCGCCCCGACGCTGCGATTCTAGCCTCGGCCGGTGCGGCGCGGCAACGTCTTTACAGCGCTGGGCGTGCGGCGCGGCCGGGCGCTCGCTCGGCTCGTTCCATACACTTAAATTAATGGTTCCTATAAAAAAACAAGATTGTTATGTATGGATTGACCGCTCTACGATTCTACGCAGAGTCATCATTCGGCCTGCTGCATGGCGTCAATTTGGCTTTCATGTGCGTGGAAGCGGGATAAATCCAGCTCAGCCGAAATGGGGAAAATCCCCACATAAAGTTTATGGTTTTGCTGTGGGGCGCGCGCATGCAAACGTGCGCCGGCGGCGTCGCAGACGCCATGTGTAGACGATTCTTGAACGGGAGGCGCTGACGCGGTGGACAAACTGGCGATTCTGCTTCCGGCCATGCCCCTGCTGTCGGCGCTGTCGATCGCGCTGCTTGCCGATCGGCCGCGGCGCCACATCGCGCGCCTGAGCGTCGGTTTCGCCGCGCTCACCTTGTTGTTCGCCGCCGCCTCGCTCGCCTTCTATCTGGTCGAAGGGCAGCCGCACTGGCTGTCGCTTGGTAGCGGCTGGGGCAGCCTCACCCTCGATCCGCTGGCCAGCCTGATGGCGCTGATGGTCGCCGGCATCAGCCTGGTGGTGCATGTCTACGCCGTGCGCTACATGGCCGAGGAGCCGGGCTACGCGCGCTTCTACATCCTGCTCGACCTGATGGCCGCGGCGATCCTGCTGATGGTGGCTGCCGGGGATCTCGTCACGCTGCTGGTGGCGTGGCACCTGATCGGGGTGCTGCTCTACTTCCTGCTCGGCCATGACACGGCGCGGCCCGCCGCCCAGCGCTATGCCTTCTGGTCGTTCTTCACCTATCGCCTCGGCGACCTGCCGCTGATCCTCGCCGCGGTCCTGCTCTACCAGGCCTACGGCACGATCTCGCTGCCGGCGCTGTTCGAGCGGATCGCCGCCGACCCCGGCGCGCACGCGGTGCTCGGCGTGCCGCTGACAACGGTGGTGGCGCTGCTCGTCGCGCTCGCCGCGTTTGCGCGCTCGGCGCAGTTTCCCCTGCACACCTGGCTGCCCTACACCATGGAAGGGCCGACGCCGGTGTCGGCGCTGATGCACGCCGGCATCGTCAACGCCGGCGGCTTCATCCTCAACCGCTTCGCCCCGGTGTTCGTGCACGCCGGCGAAGTGCTGCACCTGGTGTTCGTGGTCGGTCTCGTCACGGCGATCCTCGGCTCGGTGCTGATGCTGATGCAGAACGACATCAAGAAGTCGCTCGGCTATTCGACCATGGGCCAGATGGGCTTCATGTTCGTCGAAGCCGGCGTCGGCGCGTTCTCGCTGGCGATCTACCATCTGATCGCGCACGGCCTGTTCAAGGGCACGCTGTTCCTCGGCGCCGGCAGCGTCATCGGCAACGCGCGCAAGCACGACGGCGTGCCGCACGACGACGTCTACACCTTCGTGGTCGAGCGCAAGCCGGTCGCCTACCGCCTGCCGTGGGTCGTCGCCGCGGCGCTCACCGTGGTGGTGCCCTTCTTCATCCTCGGTCTGTCGCACTGGCTGGTCGACGACGACTTCGTCGGGCGCCAGGGCGCGATCATCCTGCTGTTCTTCGGCTGGGTCACCGGCGCGCAGCTGCTGTTCGTGACCTACCGCCTGCGCGCCGGCAGCCCGTGGCGGCTGATGGCGATGATCATCCTGTCGCTGGTCATCGTGGTCGCCGGCTATACCTGGATCGGCCACGCGTTCGACGTCTTCCTCTATCCGGACCGCGCGTTCAGCGACCGCCTCTACGCGGCAGCCAGCATTCCGCTCGGAACCTTCGAGGTACTCGCGGCCATCCTCACGGTCGCAGTCGTCGGCGGCTGGCTCGCCACCTACTACGCCACCGCCAACGGCGGCGCGCGCAGCGGCGAGGCCTCGCCGCTGCGGCTGGCGCTGTATTCGCTGCTGTCGCGCGAGTTCTACGTCGCCGATATCTACACCTGGCTGACCCAGGCCGTGCTCGGGCTGTCGCGGCGTCTCAACGTCTGGCTGCGGTGGGTGTGACATGGCGACACTGCTGATCGTTGCGCTGTTCCTGCCGCTGTATCCGCTGAGCGTCGTGCTCAACGGCGCCCTTGCGCGGCTGCGCGGGCCGGTCGCGCGCTGCGCGCTGCTGCTCGCATGGCCGCAGCTCGGCGTGGCGCTGCTGCAGCTTGCCCCGCAGGCCATTCCGCAGGCCTTCGTGCCGTGGGCGCTGGCGACCGCCGGGTTCTACGCCCTGCGCCTGCTCACCGTGCGCGACATGGGCCAGTGGGCCGGTTTCCTCGCCACCTCGGCGCTCGCGCTGAGCTGGGCGCTGGCCGCCGGCGGCGCCGGCCGCGCGGAACTGCATGCGTTCGCCTTCTGGTTCAGCCTGCCCGCCGCCCTGGTGGCGCTGCTCGCGCACCCGCTGGCGCGCCGCTTCGGCGCCGCCTATGCGGGGCTGCAGGGCGGGCTCATCGGCAACCTGCCGCGCCTGTCCGGGATGCTGGCGCTGACGGTGCTGGCTGCCGTTGCCACGCCCCCCTTCCCGGGCTTCTTCGCGCTGCTGAACCTGCTGCACGTGCTCGACTGGAGCGGTGCGCTGGGCGTGCTGGCGATCTGGCTGGTGTGGGGCTGGGCCGCGACGCGGCTGCTGCAGGGCTTCATCTTCGGTGCCGGGCGCGCCGCGTCCCTTGGCGACATCGGGCGCGCCTCGACTTTGCTCTATACCGGCGTGCTGGGCGCTTTCGCGATCGCCGGCCTCACTCTGACGGGAGGGGGCCTGTGAACCTTGCGCTCGGGCGGCGTCTCAAGATCCGCGCCATCGTCCACGTCGCCGGGGAGCCGATCCCCTACTTCTGGCCGATGCGCACCTTCATCCACCACAACCCGCTCTACGGGCTGGAGCACCTGCCGTTCGACCAGGCCGTGGCGGCGGGCGAGCGCCTGTTCCGTGCGCGCGGCTATCTGCCGCGCGCACTCCAGCAGCGCCATCTGGCCGCGGGCAAGGTCGACCGCGCCGTGCTGGCGGGCCAGGTGGCGCGCTTCCTGGTCGGGCAGCGGGACATCGCGGGACTCGATCTGCAGCGCCTGCTGATGATGCTGCTGACCGGAATCGAGACGCCGATCGGCGCGCCGCCCGCACTCGCCGACGCGGCCGACATCCATGCCGTGCTGGCCGGCCTGGCGCTGCCGCCGCGCGAGATCGGCGGCACGGCGCTGGCGGCGCAGGTCGGCGCCGACATGCCGCCGGGCCGGCCGCTCTACGCCATCGTCGACATGCTGTTCGGCACCGAGATCGGCGCGACGCTCGACGAACTGGTGATCAAGAGCTGTCTCGACTTCTTCGACGAGGGCCAGTCGGTGTGGCAGATGCCGGGGCGCGAACAAGGCCTGTTCGCCGCCTGGAGTGCGGTGGCGCGGCGCAATCTGCGGCTGTTCATCCGCGGCCTGCACATCAAGCGCATCCTCGCCGCCGACGACACGCCGGAGGGCATCATCGCCCACGTCATGGACGAGCTCGGCGTGCCCGAAGACGACTGGATGAACCACTTCACCTGCGAGCTGACGCGGCTGCACGGCTGGGCCGGCTTCATCCGCTGGCGCGCGGGCGCCAAGCACTACCACTGGGCGCGCCACTATCCCGCCGATCTGGTCGACTATCTCGCGATCCGCCTCGTGCTGGGCCTGGCGCTGCTGCGCGAGCACGCCGAGCGCAAGGGGACGCCGGCGAACCTTGCGGAACTGGCGCGCTTCGTCGAGTCGCATCCGGCGGAAGCCTATCTGCGGCGCGAATTCCACGGCGGCCACGTGCTGCCGGAGATGGCACACGCGGTGGAGGATGCGATCGCCGCGCGGCGGCCGGCGCGCACCGCCCGCCTGCTGCCGCAGTATCTCGCGCGCAAGCGCGCGCACGACGCGCAGCGTCATGCCGATGCGCTGCGTCAGCTTGGTGCGCGTGCCGGCATGACCGACGCCTTGCTGCGGCTGGCGCCAGACGATTTTGCCCGCCTGATTGCAGTGCTCGCCCGCTTCGAGCGCGCGGAAGGACACATCTGGCTGGCGGCGCTGGAGGCGCGCTACATGGGCCGGCTGCTGCACGGCCTCGACCTGGCCCGGCCGGCGCCGCGCGAGAAGCGGCCCTTCGCGCAGGTGATGTTCTGCATCGACGTGCGCTCCGAGCGCATCCGTCGCCATCTGGAGAAGGTCGGCGACTACCAGACCTTCGGCATCGCCGGCTTCTTCGGTGTGCCGGTCAGCTTCATCGGGCTGGAGAAGGGCAGCGAGACGCATCTCTGCCCGGTGGTGGCGAGCCCGAAGAACGTGGTGCTGGAACTCGGGATCGCGCGCAGCGCCGACGACGAGGCCTTCGTCTCGACCCTGGAGCAGGTGGTTCACGAGCTCAAGGCCTCGGTGCTGTCGCCTTTCATCACGGTCGAGGCGATCGGCCTGCTGTTCGGACTCGACATGTTCGGCAAGAGCCTCGCGCCGCTCGCCTACAACCGCTGGCGCCAGCGGCTGCATCCCGACAAGCCGGACAGCCGCCTGCTGCTCGACAAGCTGTCGCGGGAGCAGGCCGAATCGATCATCCGTTCGCTGCAGCGCGCCCTGATCGTCAAGGCGGTGGGGCGCGAGCTCGGCATCCAGCGCGAGGCGATCACCGACGAGACGATCCGCGAACTGCGCGAGACGGCGCTCGGCAAGCAGCCGCAGGCCGCCGCCTTCGCGCAGCGTTTCGCGCTGAACGCCGAGGCGGAACGCCGGTTCATCGAGCGCCTGCGCAAGGTCTACCGCATCAACCGCGGCTATGCGCAGATCCAGCTCGAGCGCCTCGGGCGCATCGGCTTCACGCTCGACGAGCAGGCGCATTTCGTCGGCCAGGCGCTGCGCTCGATCGGCCTGACCGAAGGTTTCTCGCGCTTCGTGCTGCTCGCCGGGCACGGCAGCACCTCCGAGAACAACCCCTACGAATCCGCGCTCGACTGCGGCGCCTGCGGCGGCAACCACGGCATCACCAACGCCCGCGTGCTGGCGCAGATCGCCAACAAGCCGGCGGTGCGCGCGCGCCTGCGCGAGCAGGGCATCGCGATTGCCGACGACAGCTGGTTCGTGCCGGCCTTCCACAACACCACCACCGACGAACTGCGCCTGTACGACCTCGACCTGCTGCCGCCGAGCCATCTCGTCTACACCGAACGCCTGAGCAACGGGTTGCAGGCGGCCTCGCGCCTGTGTGCGGCGGAGCGCATGGCCACGCTGGATGAAGCCGTGGCCGCGTCGGGCGGGCAGGCCGATCCGGCGAGCGCCTACCGGCTGGCGCGGCGCAACGCCATGGACTGGTCGCAGGTGCGACCCGAGTGGGGGCTGGCGCGCAACGCGGCCTTCGTCATCGGCCGCCGTCACGTCACCGGCGAGCTCGACCTCGAGGGCCGTGTGTTCCTGCATTCCTACGATTACCGCTGCGACCCCAGGGGCCGCCTGCTGGAAAACATCCTCGCCGGCCCGCTGGTGGTGGGGCAGTGGATCAACATGGAGCACTACTTCTCGGCGGTCGACAACGCCCACTACGGCAGCGGCAGCAAGGTCTACCACAACATCGCCGGCCGCTTCGGCGTCATGACCGGCAACCTGTCCGACCTGCGCACCGGATTGCCGGCGCAGACCGTGCTCAAGGACGGCTTGCCCTATCACGAACCGCTGCGCCTGCTCACGGTGATCGAGGCGCCGTTCGCACACGCGCGGGCGGCGATCGAAGGCGTGGTCAAGGTCAGGAATCTCGTCCACAACGGCTGGCTGCGCATGGCCGTGGTGGACCCCGAAACCCATGTCGCCCATGTATTCGAGGACGGCGCCTGGCGGCAGCGCGCGCTGCACGCCGCCGGCGCCGTCGAAGAGAAGGAACTCGCGCTATGAACCACCTCAACCTCAGCCCCGTGAAGAAGATCGAGATCATCCTCGAGGGCGCCCACCAGGAATTCGCCACCGACCTGCTCGACCGCGCCGGGGTGACCGGCTACACCCTCGTCGGCAACCTATCGGGCAAGGGCCGCCACGGCTTCCACGAAGGCCACCTGATGTTCAACGAGGACGCGGTGCTGATCATGATCATCGTCGCCGTGCCGACCGAACTGGTCGAGCCGATCCTCGAAGGCTTCTCGCCCTTCTTCAGCAGCCACACCGGGGTGGTGTTCATCTCCGACATCCAGGTGAGCCGGCTGGTGAAGTTCAAGCACTGAACGCCGCCGCCGGGGGCATCGATGTCAGGAGCGCGTCACGCGCCGGCGCGAGCGCGTCACCGGCTTCGGTTGCGGCAGCTTCATGATGCGGTCGGCCTCGTTCAGCACGAATTCGTGGAAGGCCTGCGCGATCGGCGACATGCGCTTGCCGCTGCGGTGGACCATGTACCACTCCTTCATGATCGGGAAGCCCTCGACGCTGAGGATCGCGACACGCCCCAGCGCCAGTTCGAATTCCAGCGTGTGCAGCGACACGATGCCCAGCCCCAGCCCGGCCATCACCGCGTGCTTGATCGCCTCGTTGCGGCTCATTTCCATCGAGGTATTGAGCTTGACGCCGCGGTCTTCGAAGAAGCGCTCGATGGCATTGCGCGTGCCGGAGCCACGTTCGCGCAGGATGAAGTTTTCCTCGACCAGGCGGGCGAGCGGCACGCGGGCGGCGCCGACGAGCGGGTGATCCGGCGGCGCGATGATTACCAGCGGGTTCTGCATGAAGGCCTGCGACTGCAGTTCGATGTTCTCGGGCGGCGTCCCCATGATCGCCATGTCCGGCGTGTTGTCCTGCAGTTGCTGCACGACTTCCTCGCGGTTGGTGACTTCCAGATGCACCTGGGTGCCGGGGTGGCGCTTCAGGAAGGCTGCCAGCAGGTAGGGCGCGAAATACTTGCCGGTGCTGGTGACGGTGAGCGCGAGCGTGCCGCGTTTCACGCCCTTCATGTCGTCGAGCACGGATTCGATGTCGCGGAACTGCTGGGCGATGGTGCGGCTGAAGGCGTAGACCTCCTTGCCGGCCTCGGTGAGATAGATCTTCTTGCCCATCTGCTCGAACAGCGGCATGCCGACCTCTTCCTCCAGCTGCTTGATCTGGGTCGAGACCGCGGGCTGGGTCAGGTGCAGTTCCTCGGAGGCGCGGGTGAAGCTGGAATGGCGCGCCACCGCTTCCAGCAGGCGCAATTGGCGAAACGTCACGTTCATGTCGCGTCCTTTTCTGTCGGTTTATCCATTCACTATAGTGAATGAAAACAATAAATATTATTCATTTTTTATTATGCAATTGCCTCTTTATAGTTCGCAACAAGGACAACAGGCACGTGTGCCCGACGTCAGACCCTAATGATCAACCGCTGATGCATAAGGAAACCAGATTATGAGTGAAGCGACTGCAACCGCCACGGGCGAACGCCTCAGCGGCCGGGAAGCGGCCATCGCCCGCCGCCAGGCGCTCTCCCTCCATGGGAAGAGTGCGCTCAAGGCCGGCACCACCGCTGCGCCGCGGAGTGCGACCGAAGCCCGCATGGCGGCGCGCGCCAGCGCCCCCGCTGCGGCGCCCGCCGCCGCCCCGAGCTGCGGCTGCCGGCACGGCGAGACCTATTCCGCACGCGTCGAGGAAGCGCGCCCGGCCACCCCGGTGGCGCTCGACCCGATCCCCGCCGTGCGCCAGCGCCGCATGGAGCAGTCGTTGAAGGGCCGCGGCGACGCGCCGCCCTGCCGCCCCTGCGGCCGCATCAAGCCCGAGCCGCCGAAGGTGGAAATCGGCACGACGCTGGCCGGCAGCACCGTGACCGGCAACCAGGTCGAGCGCACCGCGCACGTGACCGGCAACGAGGCAGGCACCTGCCGCAGCGTCACCGGCACCGAATACGTCGGCGCCGAGCAGTTCGGCGAATTCTGCGGCACGCTGCCCGAGCCGGCGCCGGCCAAGGTCGGTACGAGCAGCACCAGCCGCGGCCGCCGCGTGACCGGCACCGAAGTCGGTCGCAGCACCCGCGTCACCGGCGACGAGACCGGCACCTGCAAGCGCGTGACCGGCACCGAATACCTCGCCGCCGAACAGGCCGGCGAATTCTGCGGCACGGCCCCCGAGCCGCGCCCGGAAAAGGCGACGACGGGCATGACCGCCGGCCGCAATGCCGTGTCGGGCAGCGACCTCGCCCGCACCGTGACGGTGACCGGCGGCGAATCCGGTGCGGCCCGCCACATCACCGGCAGCGCCTACGCCGACGCGTTGGCGCGCCCTGCCGCGGAGGGCAACGGCCCAAAAAAGGTGGAAACCCGTCGCACGAGCGCTGGCGCACCGGTGAGCGGCACCCTACCGGGTCGCTCATCGAAACTTTCCGGCGATGAGCCGGGTGCCTGCGCGCGCGTGACGGGTTCCGACTACGTCAATACCGAGGAATTCAAGTCCTACTGCCGCACCGAACCCTACCAGTCGCCGGCCAAGGTGGGCGTGTCGCGCACCCTCAAGGGGCTCGACGTGTCCGGTACCCAGGTCGGCCGCTCGTCCCGGGTGACCGGCGACGAGCACGGCACCTGCAAGCCGGTGACCGGGACGTCCTACATCGGCGCTGACCAGTACGCCGAGTTCTGCGCGGCGCGTACCGCGGCGGAAGCGATCAACCGTGCCCGCCTCGGCCGCAGCGCCGACCTCACCGGCATCCAGCCGGGGCCGGACGACAAGATGACCGGCAACGAGCGCGGCGCCTGCCAGCCGGTGAGCGGCACCCCCTACCAGGGCGAGAGCCAGACTGCTGCCGCTTGCGGTCGTGCGCCGATGGCGCAGGCCTTCCGCAGCCGCGGCCCCGAGGGTTCGCAGGGCTCGGCCGCGATCACCGGCAACGCGATGGACGCCGGCCAGGGCGGCAACCGCACCGGCGACTTTTCCGTGGTGTCGCCGGCGCGCGCCGCGCAGGCTAGCGAGACCCGCCGCATCACCGGCAGTGCCTACGGCGTAGGCGGTCGCATCACCGGCCCGCTGGCGCGCGCCACCGGCCTGGTGTCGGGCACGCCCGAATTCCGCTACCGCGACGAGGCGGCTGCCGTGGCCGTGCCGGCTGCGCCGCAGCCGGCGGCTGAAGCCGCACCCCAGCGCATCACCGGCGAAGGGCGCGAGCGCCACATCACCGGCGACGCCTGGGACCGCGGCAGCCGCGTGACCGGCACCGAAGGTCCTGCGACCCGCCGCAATCCGACCCAGCGCGGCGATGCGCGCGGCAACGCGATGAGCGCACGCGCCTTCCGCGACGTCGAGACCCCGGAGCCGTCCGCCAGCCGCATCACCGGCAGCAGCGGCAACGCCAGCGCGGGTGCGACGATCACCGTGTCCGGCGGCGCCCGGGGCTAACGAGGCGTAGCGAGGACGATCCGCCATGAACACCCGTCAACGTCACGATGCGATGCGCGCGCGCCAACCCGCCCCGGCGGGCATGGCGATGCGCGCCGCGCCGGCCGCGCACACGCTGCCGAGCTGGCCGCAGCGTGTGAGCTTCTGCCCGCCCGGCATGCAGGAGAGGGCCGGCGAATGCGTCTCCAGCGTGTGCGCGCCGCAGGCCCATCCGCTGATCGACGCGGCGCGCAACGCCGAGCTGGCCGAGTACGAGCGCACGGTGCGCCAGCGTTTCGACGCCATCGTGCCGACGCTCAAGGAGATCGCCGCGCTGCAGCACGAGGCCGGCTTCGAGCAGCGGGCGCAGCAGATCGCCCGCGAGCGGCTGGGTTTCGAATTGCCTGGGACGGTGCTCGCCGACGCCTGGGTGACCACCCTCGACATGCGCAAGCTTTACGGCCACAGCGTGCTGCAGACCTACCACACTCTGGCCCGGGACTACAGCGCGCGCTGGAACGGCCACGCCGAAGCGGACGCGATGCAGCGCTTCTTCGTCGAATGCGGCTTCCACGAGGTCGACATCAGCCCCTGCGCGGACGGCCGCCTCAAGGGCCTGCTGCAGTTCGTGCTGCGCCTGCCGCTCCAGGCGGTGCGCCGCAAGTCCTACGCCGGTGCGATGTTCGACGTCGAACTGAACGTCAAGCACTGGACCGAGACCGAGCTGCGCCGCTTCCGCGAAGGCGTGCCGACGCTGTCGGACGCCGGCACGCGCTACCTCAAGATCGCGGTCTACCATTTCAGCAGCTCCGACCCGCATCACGAGGGCTGCGCCGCGCACGGCAGCGACGACGGGAAGGCCGCCCAGGCCGCCCTCGACCGCCTGGCCGCGTTCCGCACCGCGATCGAGAACGGCTTCTGCTGCGGCGCCTCGGTGGCGACGCTCTTGATCGGCGTCGACACCGACAACGACGCGATCAAGATCCACGTGCCCGACGCCAACGGCGAAATGGACACCGCGTGCTGCGTCGACAACCTGGCCGTGTATCGCCAGACCGCCGGCATGGCCGCTTCGGAAGCGCGCTGGCGCCTCGGCGCGGCGATCGACGAGGCGGTGCGCGAGGCTGGCCGCAGCGCGCCGGAAACCGGCATGCGCAGTCTGATCGAGCGCCTGCTGACGAACAACCTGTCGCAGATCGACTACGTCTGCGCGCAGCACAACGGCCGCTACGCCGACGTCGGCCACGCCGAGCGCTTCATCAACATCGGCGACAGCTTCGATGTGCTGCATCTGCGCAATCTCGCCTACTTCGGCCATCTGCACACGATCGAGGAAGGCGCGGCGGACATGGATGTCGGCATCAAGATCTTCAGCGGCCTCAATGTGGCGCGCGGCCTGCCGATCCCGATCGCGATCCACTACCGCTACGACGAGCAGGTGCCGGGTTCGCGCGAACGCGCGGTGGCGCGCTGCCGGCGGATCAAGGCGGCAATCGTGGCGCGCTACCCGCGGCTCGCCAAGGAAGGCCTGTTGTTCTGCGGCATGACGGTGCAGGGCAAGGCCCCTGGTAGTGCGCAGGAAGACATTTCGGACATCGACACCAACTCGCATGGGCATTGAGGCGAAGCGATGAAGATCATGCAAGTGGAGAAAACCCTGGTCTCGACCAACCGCGTGCGCGAAATGGGCCACCGCCCGTTGCTGGTGGTGCGCGAGAAGGCCGGCGGCGCGCGCAGCGTGGCGGTCGACGCGGTGGGCTGCATCCCGGGCGACTGGGTGATCTGCGTCGGCAGCTCGGCGGCGCGCGAGGCGGCGGGCGCGAAGGACTTCCCGAGCGACCTGACCATCATCGGCATCATCGACCACTGGCAGGAGCACTGAGGTGGAAGTCATGCGCGTGGTGTCGGACCTGGTGTGCACCCGCCGCATCCCCGGCCTGTTCAGCGCCTCGCTGCGCGTGCTGGCCGACGACAAGGGCAAGCTTTCCGTGGCGGTCGACCCGGTGGGCGTGCCCGAAGGGAAATGGGTATTCACCGCCGGCGGCTCGGCCGCCCGCTACGGCGCCGGCGATTACAGGATTCTTACCGATCTGACGATCCTCGGGATCATCGATCAGTGGGATGCGACGGAAGCGCGTCGCGAAGAGAGCAAGGCAGTTTCATTAACCGTGTAAAGGAGAAACATCATGGCAAACGCAATGACGGGCATCGCCCTTGGAATGATTGAAACGCGTGGTCTGGTGCCGGCGATCGAAGCCGCCGACGCCATGACCAAAGCCGCCGAAGTGCGCCTGATCGGCCGCCAGTTCGTCGGTGGCGGCTACGTGACCGTGCTGGTGCGCGGCGAGACCGGTGCGGTGAACGCCGCGGTGCGTGCCGGTGCCGACGCCTGCGAGCGCGTGGGTGACGGCCTGGTCGCTGCCCACATCATCGCCCGCGTGCACAACGAAGTCGAAGGCATCCTGCCGACCGCCGCTGCGGCCTGATTGGGCCCGGCGCAACGGATTGAACGCAATTTTTGATAGGAGTTAGGAAAATGGCTACTGGAATGACTGGCATTGCCCTGGGCATGATTGAAACCCGCGGTCTGGTTCCCGCGATCGAAGCGGCTGACGCGATGACCAAGGCGGCGGAAGTGCGCCTGATCGGCCGCCAGTTCGTCGGCGGCGGCTACGTCACCGTCCTCGTTCGTGGCGAGACCGGCGCGGTCAACGCGGCGGTGCGCGCCGGTGCGGATGCATGCGAGCGCGTGGGCGACGGCCTGGTTGCTGCCCACATCATCGCCCGCGTCCACAACGAAGTCGAAAACATCCTGCCGACCGCGGCCGCGGCCTGATCGGGGCGCGCCATGGACATGGCAGTTGAAACGAAGCGTACGGTCATGACGGGCACGGCCAGCGGCATCGCGCTCGGCATGATCGAAACGCGCGGTCTGGTTCCCGCGATCGAGGCGGCGGACGCGATGACCAAGGCGGCGGAAGTGCGGCTGATCGGCCGCCAGTTCGTCGGCGGCGGCTACGTCACCGTCCTGGTGCGCGGCGAAACCGGCGCGGTCAACGCGGCGGTGCGTGCCGGTGCGGATGCATGCGAGCGTGTGGGCGACGGCCTGGTTGCCGCCCACATCATCGCCCGCGTCCACAACGAAGTCGAAGGCATCCTGCCGAGCGAGGCGGATGCCGGCGGCGGCGGGCGCGACGGCGAGGTGGCCTGCGTCAACTTCTGAGCGGGTGAGCGAGGTTACGGCGATGGACCCACGACTACTGGGATATCTCAACCGGGCATTGGGGCATGAAATGGCTGCGGTGCAGCAGTACATGGCCCAGTCCAGGCTGTGCGGCCTGTGGCAGCTGGCGGATTACTGCAGCCACTTCCACCAGGACGTCATTGAGGAGCTCGGCCACGTCGCGAGCCTGACCGATGCGCTGCTGAAGCTCGGTGCGGCACCGAATGCCACGCAGCTGCCGCCGGTGCGGCTGGGCCGCTCGCTGGAGGAGATGCTCGCGATCGACCGCGTGCTCGAGGTCGAGGCGGTGCGCCTGTACGAGGAAGCCGCCGCCTACTGTGCACGGGTGCGCGATGGCGCGCACCACGCGCTGTTCCAGAAGATCCTGAACGACGAGCTGGAACACCTGCAGGAACTCGACCGCATGGAAGCCGACCTGAGATCGAAGGAGAAACGTTATGCCTGAGGACAACAACCCGATCCCGCACTGGCAGCGGCAGGATCTGCCGCCGATGCTGAGCCGGCGCTTCGAGTTCGAGACCTACGCCGAGACCCGGCGCTTCCTCGACGGCGTGGCGAAAGTGGCCGAGGCGGCGCAGCACTACCCGAACCTCAGCTTCGGCAAGACCTACGTCAGCGTCACGCTCGACGCCGACGGCAAGAAGATCGGCCCCGACCTGGTCGCGCTGGCGCAGCAGATCGACGCGCTCGCCCCCGGCGCGGCCTGACGCGATGGCCGCGCTGCGCATCGCGCTGGCGAATCAGAAGGGCGGCACCGGCAAGACCACGCTGGCGGTCAATCTCGCCGCCGGCCTGCACCGGCGCGGCGCCACCGTCCTGCTCGATGCCGATCCGCAAGGCTCGGCTGGGCACTGGGCGCGGGTCGGCAGCGAATCCGGCGACCTGCCGCCGGTGCGCCGGCTCGGCGAGGGTGCGGTCGACGCCGCGATCCGCGACGCGGCGCGCGCGCAGCGCCACGTGCTGGTCGACTGCCCGCCGCACCTGCAGTCGGGCGTGCTGCAGCAGGTGATGCAGGCGGTCGACGTGGTGCTGGTCCCGGTGCAGCCGTCGCCGCTGGACCTGTGGGCGAGCGTCGACATGGCCGAGGCGGTGCGCACGGCGCAACGGCGCAACCGGCCGCTGCGCGCGTACCTGGTCGTGAACCAGCTCGACCGCCGCAACGCGCTGTCGGGGGCGATGCAACAGGCGCTCGCCGAATTCGGCCTGCCGGCACTGGCGAACGGACTGACGCGGCGTGCGGCGTTCCGCAGCGCGGCGCTGGAAGGCGGCAGCGTGTATGCGCTGGGCAGCCGCGGCGCGGCGGCGGTCGCGGACGTGGAAGCAATCATCAAGGAGGTACTGAGTTCATGAACAAGGCATCAGGCAAGCTCGCCGCGGGCGTGCGCAAGGTGAAGACCCAGCAGACGGCGCCGGCCGCCGCCGACAAGGCACCGGTGCCGGCACCGGCAAAGACGGCGGCGCCCAAGCGCGTCGTCGCCGCCCCCCAGGCTGCCGTGGCAGCCCCGCATCCGGGCCGCGTCTGGCCGGATTGACCGTGCACGTCGCAGGCGTGTGCCGCAGCGCCGGGTCACCCCCAGCGGCCGCGGGGACGCGGCACCCGCCTGCAGGCGTGCACCGCGAGCGGTGAGTCTTCTCGCCGCCGGAACCGGGTCGTTGCGGCCCGGATAGACGATGCGTCGGGCCTTGGCCCGGCGATGGATGAGCGCCACGACCTCGCTTGCAAGTTTGACGGAGAGACCGATGTTGACGCCCACCAATCCTGTTCTGACGCGGCTGCTGCCCTTCCTCGCGTGGTTTCCCATGACGCGCGCGAGCCTGCGTGCCGACCTGCTCGCCGGCATCACGGTCGCCCTCATCCTGGTGCCGCAGAGCATGGCCTACGCGCAACTCGCCGGCCTGCCGGTGGTGTACGGACTCTACGCCGGCTTCCTGCCGGTGATCGTCGCCGCACTGTGGGGGTCGCTGCGCCAGCTGCACACCGGGCCGACCGCGATGCTGTCGCTGATGTCGGCGGCGGCACTGCTGCCCTATGCCGCAGCCGGCAGCGAGGCCTTCATCGCGCTGTCGGTGATGCTCGCGCTGATGGTCGGCATCCTGCGCCTGGCGCTGGGCCTGTTCCGCCTCGGCGTGCTGGTGAACTTCCTGTCGCACCCGGTCATCATCGGCTTCACCAATGCCGCTGCGCTGATCATCGGCCTGTCGCAACTCAACAAGCTGATCAACGTGCCGATGCCGCGCAGCGACTGGTTCCTCGCCGACCTCTGGGTGGTGCTGCAGCAGCTCGGCAGCACCCACTGGCCGACGCTGCTATTCGGCCTCGGCGCCTTCGGTCTCATCTGGCTGCTGCAGAAGCGTCTGCCGCGCCTGCCCGGCGTGCTGATCGCGATCGTCGTCACCACGCTGGCGAGCTATGCGATTGGTTTCGAGCGCACCTCGAAGGCGGGCGTCGAAGCGATCCAGGACGACGGCGTGCGCGCGCTGGTGGTGCGGCTCGACCAGGCGGCCGTCGCGCTCAAGCGCAACAGCGAGGCGACGGCGCGCCTGCAGGCCGATCTGGCGCGGGCCGAGGAGGCGGGGGCAAATTTCGACGCGCTGCTCGACCTGAAAACGGGCATCGCACGCAACCAGGCTGCCGCCGCCGCGCTCGGCGAGCAGATGATGAAGCTGCGCATCCAGCTGCACCAGATCGATTTCACGCGCCACACCGGACCGAACGGCGAGCCGCAATTCGTCGTCGCCGGCGAGATGCCCGAGAGCGAGCCGCTCGGCATGGGGCACTGGCGCTTCGGCGGCGTCGCCGGCGGCGAGGTGAAATTCACCGGCGGCGGCGAAGTGGTCGGCGCGATTCCGGCCGGCGTGCCCGGCTTCGCAGTGCCGCACGTCGACTGGGCGCTGGTGCTGCCGCTGCTGCCGGCGGCGCTCGTCATGGCGCTGCTCGGCTTCATGGAGGCCACCTCGATCTCCAAGGCGATCAGCGCCAAGACCGGGCAGCGCATCGACACCAACCGCGAACTGGTGGGACAGGGGCTGGCCAACATCGTCGGCAGCTTCTTCCATGCCTACGTGGTGAGCGGCTCGTTCTCGCGCTCGGCGGTGGCGGCGCGCGAGGGCGCGCGCACCGGCCTGTTCGCCATCGTCAGCGCGCTCGGCGTGCTCGCGGTGATGCTGTTCCTCACCCCGCTGCTGTACCACCTGCCGCAGGCGGTGCTGGCGGCGGTGATCATGCTCGCGGTGTTCGGGCTGGTGCGCGTGGCGCCGCTGGTGCACGCGTGGAAGGTCAACCGTCCCGACGCGGTGATCGGCATCGCCACCTTCGTCGCCACGCTGGCGATGGCACCGGCGCTCGCCAACGGCATCCTGCTGGGCGTCGGGCTGACGGTCGCGCTCTACCTCTATCGCAACATGCGGCCGCGCGCCGAGATCCTCGGCCGCCATCCGGACGGCGTGCTCGGCGGCATCGACACCCACAAGCTGCCGGCGATCAGCGAGCGCTACGTGGTGCTGCGCTTCGACGGCTCGCTCAACTTCGTCAACGTCGCCTACTTCGAGGACGTGGTGCTGCGGGCACTGGAACGCTTCCCGCAGGCGCAGGCGGTGCTGGTCATCGGCAGCGGCATCAACGATCTCGACGTGTCGGGCGAGGAGAAGCTGCGCGCGCTGGCCGAGCAGCTGCGCGAGCGCAACGTGACGCTCTACTTCAGCAGCCTGAAGCGCCAGGTGATGCAAGCGTTCGAGCGGAGCGGGTTGTCGAGGGTGATCCCCGCCGACCACATCTTCAAGACCAAGGAAGTCGCGCTGAAGACGCTCGACGCCAGCTACGGCAGGCCCCGGGCCGAATCTGCGCTGTCGGCCTCGCCGCAGGCGTGAAAACAGCGTGGACAGGCCCTATTTGCGCCGCGCCGGCCTGGTGCCGGCGTCGGCCAGCACGAACTGCTTGAACGCCTGCGCCACCGGCGACAGCCGCTTGTCGGCGCGGTGCACCACGTACCAGTGGCGCATGATGGGAAAGCCCTCGACGTTCAGCACCGCCAGCCGCTTCAAGGTCAATTCCATTTCCAGCGTCTGCTGCGACAGGATGCCGAGTCCCAGCCCGGCCTGAACGGCCTGGCGGATCGCCTCGTTGCTGCTCATCTCCATGCTGCTGCGGATGTCCTGTCCGCGTGCGGCGAAGAAACGCTCCATCGCCGCGCGCGTACCGGAGCCGGCTTCCCGCACCAGGAAGGACTCGGCCGCGAGCGCCTCGACCGTCACCTTGCGCCGCCCTGCCAGCGGATGGCCGGGCGGCGCGATCACCACCAGCGGGTTGTCCATGAAGCGGGTCGCTGCAAGCCCGAGACCCTCCGGCACCTGCCCCATGATCGCGAGATCGATGCGGTTGTTCGCCAGCAGATCCAGCACCGTCGCGCGATTCGATACGTCGAGGTGGACGGCCACGCCCGGGTGACCGCTGCGGAAGCGTGCCAGGATGCCGGTGGCAATGGCATTGACCGTCGACGTCACCGCCAGCCGCAGGCTGCCGCTGTCGACGCCCTTGAGCTGCGCGAGGTTGTGCTGCAGATCGTCCAGCCGTGCGGTGATCGCCTGGCTGGCGTGCAGCACCTCGCGTCCGGCGTCGGTGAGATAGATTTTCTTGCCCAGCTGCTCGGTGAGCGGCATCCCCAGAATCAGTTCGATCCCGCGCACCTGCATCGAGACCGCCGGCTGCGACAGGTGCAGCTCCGCGGCCGCGCGCGAGAACGACAGGTTGCGGGCGACGGCCTCGAAGACCCGGAATTGGCGGAGCGTCAGTCGGCGCATGACTCGATCAACCTATAAGGAGATTTATATAGTTTTTATCATAACAATTGAATATTAATTATATAAGCGTGTCCGTATAGTCCGCTCCTGTCGTTTTCGGGGGCGGGGCTCCCGGAGCTTTTTTCACTCGCAGGAGCACGCCATGGATCAGTCCGCACGTTACGCCGACCTCAGCCTCAAAGAAGAAGACCTGATGAAGGGCGAGAAGCACATTCTCGTCGCCTACAAGATGAAGCCGAAGGCCGGCTACGGCTACCTGGAAGCGGCCGCCCACTTCGCCGCCGAATCCTCGACCGGCACCAACGTCGAAGTCTCGACCACCGACGAATTCACCAAGGGCGTCGACGCGCTGGTGTATTACATCGATGAAGCGAACGAAGACATGCGGATCGCCTACCCGATCGAGCTGTTCGACCGCAACGTCACCGACGGCCGCTTCATGCTGGTCTCCTTCCTGACCCTGGCGATCGGCAACAACCAGGGCATGGGCGATATCGAGCACGCCAAGATGATCGACTTCTATGTGCCGCAGCGCGCCATCCAGATGTTCGATGGCCCCGCCACCGACATCTCCAACCTGTGGCGCATCCTCGGCCGTCCGGTCAAGGACGGCGGCTACATCGCCGGCACCATCATCAAGCCGAAGCTGGGCCTGCGTCCCGAGCCGTTCGCCAAGGCGGCCTACCAGTTCTGGCTGGGCGGCGACTTCATCAAGAACGACGAGCCGCAGGGCAACCAGGTGTTCTGTCCGCTGAAGAAGGTGCTGCCGCTGGTGTACGACGCCATGAAGCGCGCCCAGGATGAAACCGGCCAGGCCAAGCTGTTCTCCATGAACATCACCGCCGACGACCACTACGAGATGCTGGCCCGCGCCGACTACGGCCTGGAAGTGTTCGGCCCCGACGCCGACAAGCTGGCCTTCCTGGTCGACGGCTACGTCGGCGGCCCGGGCATGGTCACCACCGCCCGCCGCAACTACCCCGGCCAGTACCTGCACTACCACCGTGCCGGCCACGGCGCCGTCACCTCGCCGTCCGCCAAGCGCGGCTACACTGCCTTCGTTCTGGCCAAGATGAGCCGCCTGCAGGGCGCGTCCGGCATCCACGTCGGCACCATGGGCTACGGCAAGATGGAAGGCGAGGCGTCCGACAAGGGCATCGCCTACATGATCGAGCGCGACGAGTGCCAGGGCCCGGTCTACTTCCAGAAGTGGTACGGCATGAAGCCCACCACCCCGATCATCTCCGGCGGCATGAACGCGCTGCGCCTGCCCGGCTTCTTCGAGAACCTCGGCCACGGCAACGTCATCAACACCTCCGGCGGCGGCTCCTACGGCCACATCGACAGCCCCGCGGCCGGCGCGATCTCGCTGCGCCAGTCGTACGAGTGCTGGAAGTCGGGTGCCGACCCGATCGAGTTCGCCAAGAGCCACAAGGAATTCGCCCGCGCCTTCGAGTCCTTCCCGAACGATGCCGACAAGCTGTATCCGGGCTGGCGCGAAAAGCTGGGCGTGCACAAGTAAGAACACGGGGATGCAACCTCATCCCCCCGCGGGGCGGGTTTGAAGCGGTCTCCTAGCCGTCGAGAACCCACCCGCGCTACACGCCTCCGGCTTCCCGGGGGCGTTTTTTTTCTTCCGTCGCGAGGAATGAGCATGATCGACAAGGAGCAGTACAAGGTTCAGCAGGAACCCTTCTACCAGCAGCAGCGGAACGAGGTCGCGCTGTACGAGGCCGCCTACCGCAACCGCCTGCCGGTTATGGTGAAAGGCCCGACCGGCTGCGGCAAATCGCGCTTCGTCGAATACATGGCGTGGAAGCTCAACAGGCCGCTGATCACCGTGGCCTGCAACGAGGACATGACCGCGTCCGATCTGGTCGGGCGCTATCTGCTCGAAGCCAACGGCACCCGCTGGCTCGACGGCCCGCTCACCACCGCCGCGCGCATCGGCGCCATCTGCTATCTGGATGAAATCGTGGAAGCGCGCCAGGACACCACCGTGGTGATCCACCCGCTTACCGACCACCGCCGCACCCTGCCGCTCGACAAGAAGGGCGAACTGATCAACGCGCATCCCGACTTCCAGCTGGTGATCTCCTACAACCCCGGCTACCAGACGCTGATGAAGGATCTGAAGCAGTCGACCAAGCAGCGCTTCACCGCCTTCGATTTCGACTACCCCGATGCCGCGCTGGAAGCGCAGATCGTGGCGAAGGAAACCGGCATGGACGCAGCGGTCGCCGCCCAGCTGGTGAAGATCGGCGGCGTCGCGCGCAGCCTGAAAGGGCACGGCCTCGACGAGGGCATCTCGACGCGCCTGCTGGTGTACGCGGCGACGCTCATCAAGGACGGCGTGGCGCCGGTCGACGCCTGCCGCATGGCGCTGGTGCGCCCGATCACCGACGACGCCGACATCCGCGAAACGCTGGATCACGCGATCGACGCGACGTTTGCGTGAAAATATAACAATGCAGCCCCAGTTCGTCACCGCGTCAGTGCTCACCTGCCCGCATTGCGGGTTTGCCAAGCAGGAGGTCATGCCTGTGGACGCGTGCCAGTGGTTTTACGAGTGTGAACAGTGCCATCAGTTGCTGCGCCCGAAACCGGGCGACTGCTGTGTCTATTGTTCCTACGGGAGCGTCCCCTGTCCGCCGGTCCAGTTGTCCGAGAAGAAGGGCTGCGGCTGCCATGACTGATACCGCTTACCAGCATCCACTGATGGCTGCCTACTGGAAGCAGCTCGACACCCGCTTTCCGCAGGTGGAGGAGGTGTTCGAGGACTGCATGGCGGAAGCGCTGGCGGTGCTCACGCGCGAAGGGATCGATGCCTACCTGGAAGCGGGTCGCGTCATCGGCAAGCTGGGCCGCGGCGCCGAGCCGATGCTGGCATTCATGGAAGCGTGGCCGTCCAGCGCGATAGCCGTGGGCGAAGCGGCGCTGCCGGCGGTGATGGCGCTGGTCCAGCGCATGCAGAAATCGCCCAACGGCCGCGCCATCGCGCCCTTCCTGCAGACGCTTGCGCCGCTGGCGCGGCGGCTGCAGTCGGCCGAGCAGCTGCAGCACTACCTCGACATCACGCTCGACTTCATGGAGCGCACCACCGGCTCCATCCACGGCCACCACACCACCTTTCCCAGCCCCGGCCTGCCGGAGTTCCTCGCCCAGGCGCCGAACCTGCTCAGCCAGCTGACGCTGGCCGGCCTGAAGAACTGGGTCGAATACGGCATCCGCAACTACGGCAGCCACCCCGAGCGGCAGAAGGATTACTTCAGCCTGCAGTCGGCCGACAGCCGCGCCGTGCTGCAGCGCGAGCGCCACGGCACCCTGCTGGCGGACGTCGAGCGCAAGCTCGACCTGTACCTGCGCGGCCTGTGGCAGGACAGCGACCATCTGGTGCCGTATTCCACCGCGTTCGACGAAATCCGCAAGCCGATTCCCTACTACGACAAGCTCGGCATCCGCCTGCCCGACGTCTACGACGATGCCGGAGACATTGCCGGCATCGACCGCTACCGCGCCGCGCTCGCCCACATCGTCGGCCACCGCCGCTGGTCCGAGGCGCAGATCGCCGACAACTGGAGCCCGTTCCAGCGCATGGCGGTGGAGTTCTTCGAGGACTGCCGCGTCGAGACGCTGCTGATCCGCGCCTACCCCGGCCTGCGCAAATTGTTCCTCGCGCTGCATCCGGCACCTTTGGAGAACGCCTGCGATCCGGAAACCACTTCCTGCCTGCGCCACCGCATGGCGATGCTGTCGCGCGCGCTGCTCGATCCGGAGCATGGCTACGCCGATGCCGACCTCAACGACTTCGTCGCCCGCTTCCACGCCGTCATGGCGCAGGGCGAATCCAGCACCGAGGAGATCGCCGCGCTGGCGCTCTCCTACGTCGCCAAAACCCGCCGCCAGAGCGACCAGTTCGCCAGGGTGCACTTCGACGACACCGTGGTCGATTACCGCGACGACAACCGCCAGTTGTGGAAATTCATCGAGGCCGGCGACGAGGAAGAGGCCTTCGACGAGCAGCGCAAGATCGAGCCGGGCGAGGAAATCCACGGCCTGCCGCCGCGCCACTACCCGGAGTGGGACTACGGCAGCCAGACCTACCGCCCGGACTGGGCCTGCGTGTACGAAGCGCTGCATCCCAGCGGCAACCCGGCCGACATCGACCGCCTGCTCGCCAAGCACGGCGCGCTCGCCAAGCGGCTGAAGAAGATGCTCGACCTCTTGAAGCCGCAGGACAAGGTGCGCATCCGCTACCAGGAAGAAGGCAGCGAGCTCGATCTCGACGTCGCCATCCGTTCGCTGATCGACTTCAAGGGCGGCGCCACCCCCGACCCGCGCATCAACATGAGCCACCGCACCGACGGCCGCGACATCGCCGTCATGCTGCTGCTCGACCTGTCGGAATCGCTCAACGAAAAGGCGGCGGGCAGCGACCAGACCATACTCGAACTCTCCCAGGAAGCGGTTTCGCTCTTGGCCTGGGCGATCGAGAAGCTGGGCGACTCGTTCGCCATCGCCGGCTTCCATTCCAACACCCGCCACGACGTACGCTATCTGCACATCAAGGGCTACGGCGAGCACTTCGACGACGACGTCAAGGCGCGCCTGGCCGCGATGCAGGCGGGCTGGTCCACCCGCATGGGCGCGGCGATGCGTCACGCCGCGCATTACCTCGGCGCGCGCCGCGCCGACAAGAAGCTGATGCTCATCCTCACCGACGGCCGCCCGTCCGACGTCGACGCCCACGACGAGCGCCTGCTGATCGAGGACGCGCGGCAAGCGGTGAAGGAACTCGACCAGGACGGCATCTTCACCTACTGCATCAGCCTCGACCCCAGGGCCGACGAATACGTCAGCGACATCTTCGGCCGCCAGGTCACCGTCGTCGACCACGTCGAGCGGCTGCCGGAAAAGCTGCCCGCGCTTTTCATGGCGTTGACGAAGTGAATGCCCCAAGCCGCGTAGCGACGGCCGGAGCTCCCAGCCATTCGATGCGGCATGCGCCGGCAGAACGCTTGACTTCCCGGCGGGTCGGAGGTGAACCTGCCGGTTCGTCCGCCCATCCTTGTCCAAGCCGAGACCGATTTTCATGCGCCGCCTGACCCTGCTCCTGCTCGCCGCCCTGCTTGCCGCCTGCGCGGCCCCGCCCCCGGTGCCGTCCATCCCGACGCCGGCCCCGCTGCCCAAGCCGCCGCTCAAGATCGCGCTGGCGCTGGGCGGCGGCGCGGCGCGGGGCTTTGCCCACATCGGCGTGATCAAGGCGCTGGAGGCCCAGGGCATCGTGCCGGACATGGTGGTGGGCACCAGCGCGGGTTCGGTGGTGGGCGCGCTCTACGCCTCGGGCATGAGCGGCTTCGAGCTGCAGAATCTGGCCCTGACGATGCAGGAGAACATGCTGGCGGACTGGACCCTGCCCAACCGCGGCGTGCTGAAGGGCGAAGCGCTGCAGGATTTCATCAACCTGAAGGTGAAAAACCTCACCATCCAGAAAATGCCCAAACCCCTGGGCGTGGTGGCCACCGACCTGCAAAGCGGCGAGAAAGTGCTGTTCCGCCGCGGCGACACCGGCATGGCGGTGCGCGCCTCCAGCGCCGTGCCGGGCGTGTTCCAGCCGGTCGAGATCAGCGGCCGCGATTACGTCGACGGCGGCCTCACCTCGCCGGTGCCGGCCCAGGTCGCACGCAGCATGGGGGCAGACTTCGTCATCGCGGTGGACATTTCCAGCGTCAGCCGCCGCGGCAAGCTCAGCGGCACCCTCGACGTGCTGCTGCAGACCTTCGCCATCATGGGCCACACCATCAGCAGCCACGAACTGGAGGATGCGGACGTCGTGATCCGGCCGCAGACGGCCGCGGTGAGCAGCACCGATTTCGAAGACCGGCACCTCGCCATCCTGGAAGGCGAGAAGGCCGCCGCCGCGGCCATGCCGGAACTGAAGGCCCGGCTCGCCAGGGCGCGGGCGCGCTGACGCCGGACGGAGGGGGCTGTTCGAGCGGCGGCATCCTGCCTACGCCTGCCAGACCCCGTACCCCGCCTCGCGGAAATCGATCGCCAATTCCACTTCCAGGTCGCGCGCGTGCTCGTACGACAGCGGGTTGTAGAGCGCGTACAGCTCGGGCAGCAAGCGCAGGCCGAATTGCTTGACGAAGCGGTTGGACTGGATGCCCGCCTTGTGCCTGTCGAAGCGCAGGTCGGGATCCAGACCCGTCATGCCGACGTAGACGCACGGCTTGCCGGCGACGTAGCCGGGGTTGGCTTTCCTGAATCGGGCTTCGTGAAGCACGTCTTTCGACAGTTCGATCACATAGACGTGATGGCGCTCCCGGCGTCCCATTGCGTGAACGGCCCTACGCGGCGGAAGCGGCGGCCTCGCGGTAGGTGTTCTTGCCGTCGCGCTTTGCCGCATACAGCGCCGCGTCCGCCTTCTTCAGCAGCTCGTCCAGCGTTTCGCCGTCGGCGCAGCACATGGCGATCCCCACCGACGCCCCGATGCGTGCGCTTCCCCCCGCGGCAAGCGGGATCGGCTGGCACAGGCTGTTCACCACGCGGCTGGCGACCTCGCGCGCCGCCTCCGCATCGTCGACCTGGCCCAGCACGATGACGAATTCGTCGCCGCCGAAACGGGCGATCACATCCGACTCGCGGAGCAGCTGCTTCATCCGTTCCGCCGCCGCCAGCAGAACCGCGTCGCCGGCTGCATGCCCATGGCGGTCGTTGACCGCCTTGAACTCGTCCAGATCGACCGCCAGCACCGCCATCTGTTTTCCCGAGCGCCGGGCGCCGGCGATCAAGTGCCTGGCGTTTTCGTTGAGGAAGCGCCGGTTGGCCAGGCCCGTCAGCGGATCGCGCAGGCTGAGCTGGCGGATCGTCCGCTCGGCCTCGATCCCCGCCCCGATCAGGCGGACGCTTTTGCGGTACAGCCCGATGAGCGCCAATCCCATCCACAGGCCGGCCACGGCGAGCAGCGCCAAGGACACGTTCTGGCCGCGCACGCGTGCCGTTTCGCGCGTTTCCAGCTGCTCCAGTTCTTCCCGCCCGGTCTCGATCAGGATGCGGTGGATCTGCTCGATGGCGGACTTGTCGAATCCCGCCAGCTCGCGCTCCGGCGGCGTGGCGTCGCCGCCCGCCTCGGCGCGCTGCCGCAGCGCGCCGAAGCCGGTTTCCAGCGCCGACTGCAGCGCCGGCAGCGGCGCCAGGCGGGCAGCCAGGGCGCCGTCCGCCCTGATCAAGTCGATCAGCTGCGCGGAACTGGGGCACGGCGACTGGCGGCATATCAGGCCGGGGTCGAGGTCGGCGGGGTCCTGCGACTCGGCGTACCTGCGAACCGCGGTGTCCAGGTTGAGCAGGTAGGTGCGCAGCGAATCGATGTAGGCGATGACCTGCCGCGTGTGGTCCACCGAGCGAACGGCCTCCTGCGAGCGCTGGTGCTGGTAGAAGATCATGGCGAACAGGAGCGTGATGATGAACGCGAAAATCAGCGCGCCCAGGCGGAGCACCCGCCGGAATCCGGCAAAGACGGACCCGTCGATGGCGGCCGGCATCGTCTCCGCATCCGTTGCGCGCGCGGCGCCGGCGGCCAGGCTCCGCTTGAGGCGCTGCACGAACAAACGGGGATTGAATCTTTTTGCCATAGGCGTGGCTGTCATGGCAGACGGAAAACTCTGAATACTAGCGGGCTTTTGCGGCAAACGCCGCGATGCGGATGCGCGTGGCGATTCGGCTCGAACGGCCGGGCAGTGCGCGGGAATGGGGCGGGTCGGGGAGGGAAAAAACGCGACCGCGCGGATTCGCGGGCGCGGCGCCGTCAGGGCAGCGCCGCGCCCGGCGTTTGCCGCATTACTTCTTCTTGGCGGCTTTCTTTCCGGCAACGGCGGCCTTGAAACCGGCGCCCGCCGTGAAGCGCGGCACGGTCGTCGCCGCGATCTTGATTTCCTTGCCGGTCTGCGGGTTGCGGCCGGTACGGGCGGCGCGCTTGCTGGACTTGAAGGAGCCGAAGCCGACGAGCGTCACGGAATCGCCCTTGGCGACGGCTTTGACGACTGCGTCGAGGATGGCGTCGAGCGCTCTGCCGGCGGCGGCCTTGCTGATGTCGGCTTCGGATGCAGCCACGTCGATCAATTCGGATTTGTTCATGTATGTCCTTTAAGTTGGTGTGAAAACGAGGTGCCTCAAGCGTTCAAGCCGCGCCGGCCCTTTCGCGAGCAGGTGCTGCCAACCGAAACGCCGCATTGATTATCGGCCTACCGGCGCGAATCTTGAAGCCCCGAATCTTCCATGTTTTATTCGTGGAGGTCGAGCCTTTCGACGCGCCCGGCTGCCGCCGCCCCGGCCGGCAGCGCGGGAATCGCCCCGGACGGGCCAGGAAACGCCGCCCCGGCCGGCGGCCCTAGCTCGGGTTTTCCTGCCGTGGCGGCTCCTTGCCGTTGGCGAGGCGCCCCTGCGAAAGGTAATGGCAGATGCGCCAGATGTGATGGCCCGTGCGTTCCATCCAGCGGTAGGCGTCGGTCTTGCGCAGGGCATTCGCCGGACTGGCGCTCGGCGCCGCCATGTCCTGCAGCAGGTCGTGCCGCACCTGGCGCGACAGGGCGGCCAGGGTCACCGCATCGAGTTCCAGCTGTTCCAGGCAGGGGGCCAGGTTTTTCCTGGCCAGGCCCTGGCGCGCCAGCGCCAGCATTTCGCGGCTGTTCTCGATTGCCCAGGCGTAGTCCGGATCGGAAAAATCGATTCCGGCCTGGGCCAGATCGTGCAAGCGGTTGTGAAAGCGCAACAGGTGATCGACGGAATGCAGCTGGGCGATGCGCTGGGCGCCCAGCCGCGCGTCGCCGGGCGGCAGCTGGATGCGGCTGACGAAATCATAGGTGCGCTCCAGGGAGTGGCCGGCTTGCGCCAGGCCGCCGCCCTGGCTTGCCGGGGCGCCCAGCGACAGCAGATTGCCGTAGAAATCGAACAGCCGCTCGGCCAGCTGCTCCAGCGCCCGCTGCGACGCTTCCAGCGCCACGGCGGGGATGGCGAGCAGGCTGTGATCCAGCCGCTGGGTGATGCTGTCGCCGCGGTCGGGCAGGATGCGCTCGACGAGCCGGCCAAAGCGCGGGGTAAAAGGCAGGAACAGGAGCGCCCCCACGGCGATGAAAAGGGTGTGAAAGGCCGCCAGGCTGGTGGCGCCCGGTTGCAGGCCGACGTATGCCCCGGCCAGGTCGATCAAAAAAAAGAACGCCGGCAGCAGCACGATGGCGATCAGCCCCGCCACCGAGTTGAACAGGATGTAGGCCAGCGCCGTGCGCTTGGCGTAGATGCTGCCGCCGATTGCCGCCAGGGCTCCGGTGAGGGTGGTGCCGATGGCGGCGCCCACCACCAGCGCAGCCGCCTGCTCGAAATTGATGGTCGCGGTATGGAGGGCCGTCAGGGTGGTGGCGATGGCGGCGGAAGACGATTGCAGGATCGCCGTCATGGCGAGGCCGATCAGCATGGCCGCAATGCGCGCCGAATATCCCCCGTCGGGCAAAGCGGCAAGGCTGAGCACGGCCGAGAGTCCGCGCATCCCCTCCTGCAAGGTGTTCAAGCCGAGGAACATCAGGCCGAATCCAGCCAGGGACATGCCCAGCGCGGCCCCGCGCGCCGGGGTCAGCAATTTCAGCAGCGCGCCGATGCCGATCAGCGGCAGGGTGTAGAAACCCAGATTCACTTTCAGGCCCAGGCCGGCGACGATCCAGCCCGTCGCGGTATTGCCCAGGCTGGCGCCGATGACGACGCCGATCGCCTGCGAAAACGTGATCAGGCCCGCACTGACGAAGCCGATCAGGGTGACCGTCGTGGCGGTCGACGACTGAACCAGGGCGGTGACGAAAGTGCCGGAAACGAAGGCTTTGGAGGGGGTGCCCGTGAACCGCACCAAGGCCCGCCCCAGGGTGCCGCCGGCAAAGGCCACGAGTCCGTCGGACAGCAGCATCATGCCGACCAGAAACAATCCGATGCCACCGGCAAACGGAAAAAAGATATCCAGCATGTGAGGGCAATCCGTGCGCTTGATGGTCCCGGGGAATTTAACACGGGTGCGATGGGCGGTTATCCGCCGTGCCGCCAGGACGGGCCATGTGGCCCCGGATTGTCTGGATGCCGCCGCTAATGGAAGGCTGCCCCCTGCAAGGCCGATGGGGCGCGAACGGGACGGCGGGTGTCCGAAAAAGCCAGGTCAGTTCAGGCCCGATTTGCCTTGTTGACGCCGCACCGCGCTTGATTTCGCACGAAGCCCCGTTGCCGCTCTCGCTCAGCCAAGCGGGTAAGGCGGCTGCCAGACGCCGTCCCAGGCGGACTGGGCCGAGACGCGCAGGCGCTCGGGGAGGCTGAGCTTGCGCTGGAAACCGACGTGCAGGACACGACCGCGCTGGCAGGCGCCGCGAATGATTTCATCGCTGGTTGCGAGTTCGTCCACCAGGCCCAGTTCCAGGGCTTTGCTGCCGAGCCAGGCCTCGCCGGTGGCGACCTGCGCCATGTCGAGCTGGGCGCGGCGGCGGCCTTGCACGAAGGCTTGAAAAAGCGCGTGGATTTCCTCCAGTTCTTCGCGCAGCTTGGCGCGGCCGGCTTCGGTGTTTTCGCCGAACAGGCTCACGGTGCGCTTGTATTGGCCGGCGGTGAATTGTTCCCAGTCGATGTTTCTGGCCTGCAGCCAGCGGTGAAAGTTGGGAATTTGCGCGATCACGCCGATGGAACCGACCAGCGCGAAAGGCGAGGCGACGATCCGGTCGGCGACGGCGGCCATCAGATAACCGCCGCTGGCGGCCACCGTGTCCACCATCACGGTCAGCGGCAACTGCGCATCGCGCAGCCGCAGCAGCTGGGCGGCGGCAAGTCCGTAGCGGTTGACCATGCCGCCGCCGCTTTCGAGCCGCAACAATACCGTGTCACCCGGCTTGGCCACTTGCAGGATGGCGCTGATTTCCTCGCGCAGGGCGGTAAAGGCCGAGGCGCGGATGTCGCCCTTGAAGTCCAGCAGATAGCTGCAGGCTTCTGTTTCCGTCCTTTTCAGCCGGGCCTTGCGTTCCGCCTTGCGCTGCTTTTGCAGGGTCCGGTGGGCTTTCCTGGGGAGCTGCGCGGCCTGGATCCTGTCCCCGGCCGCTTCGAGTTGGCGGTTGATGTCCGTCACCTTAATGTGGCCGGTATCCTTGGCCTTGCGGCGCGACAAGGCGGCCAGGCCGGCGACAAGGCCGATGGCGGCCAGCACCAGGGTGGCCATTTCGGCAAGAAACAGGACGTATTGCGCGGCAAGGCCGTCCATGGCGTGCGATGCGGAGGTCCGGCGCTGCGGCGAACGGCTCGGGCGGGGCGCCTAGCGCAGGGCTTTGTCCGACTTCCGGGTGGAAATGCCGAACGGCACGTAGCTCGGACACCAGCCGATGAGGCTGGTCACCAGGAAGGCCGCTGCGATGATGCCGAGAATGATCGCTGCCGTGCCGGTGATCTGGCCGGTGAAATACAGAACCGCGATGATCGCGACCACGACGAGGCGGATGACCTTGTCCGCCGTACCCATGTTCGGCTTCATTTTGCAGCCTCCTTTCCGGCACCGCTGGAGTCTTCAGCGTAGCCTAGAAAAAGTGCCGGACAAGCAGCACCAGCCCCGCGATCACGGTCAGGCACAGGCTGCATGCCAGGATGAGCTTCACGTAGTTGGGCATGGCGTGGGGCGCGGTGACAATGACCTGGTCGCTTGTTTATAGCCAAAGGAAACGCGTGGTCATGGGTGACCATCGGGTCTGCCCCTATGTGTCATACGCCATGCCGCCATAAAGGTTTTGGCATCGATACCGATAGGTCTGGAAGGGGGAAGAAGGGTCCGACGTATGGCCTACCGGGTTCCTGGATTTGATTTGCAAGCCTGCCCCGGCCCCGATACGCGTGCATCGGACCTTGAATACAAAGATGGACATGGCATCGCTGCTGTTGAAGTCGGCTGACTATGGCGACTCTATTTCTACTGCGAAGCAGGCGAAAAGCAGTTGCAAGAAATGGCCTTACGAAGTCGAGCAGCCTGATGGATGAAGCCACAGGTGTGTTTTCAGTCGGCATGAGGCCTCTTATTCCGGGCATGACGGCTGGCTATCAACAAAAACCACAAGGAGCGATCATGTTATATACCGTAGTCAAAACGAAATATGCACCTTTCAAGGTGCATATTTCACGTTAGGTTCCACTATGAGCTGCGATCCGCATTGGACGAATTACTTGGCCGCACTGCTGACCCCAACCGTTGCAGTCTTGGGCTCAGTTATCGCCTATCGACAGTGGCGAACCGCACAGAACAAACTGAAATTTGAGCTATTTGACCGACGTTTTTCTGTGTACGAGGCATCCAGAAATTTGCTCGCCTCAATCATGACGAGTGGCAAGGCCAAGGACGAAGAAGCTTTCAAGTTCTTATCGGCTACCCGCGAGGCCAAGTGGCTGTTGAATAATGAGGTGGCGACCTATTTAGAAAAAGAGCTTTATCACAAGGCTATTGATTTGCAGACTCTTCAAGCCGCACTTGAGGGCGTTCCAGTTGGAGAGGAACGATCTGCAAACGTAAAGAAACAGGCTGAAATCAAGAAATGGTTTATCGCTCAATACGAGGTGCTGGATGAAAAATTCTCGCCGTTCCTTGAATTGCAGCACTGAACCTAACTCGCCGCTCCAGAAGGACGCTCCACCAGCAAGCTTCGCTTGCTGTCTCCGCGCCCCTGAGCTTCCACGTTAGCCCCTTCAATCGGAGCATGCTGAATGGAAACCAAAACGATAACTGCCGCCGACGCTTTGTTGCTCTCAACGAAGCAGGAAGACCACTTCTTTGACAGAAAGGCGGCGGCGATTAAGGGCGCCAAGCTGCAGAAGATCGCGGTGGCCTTTGCAAATGCAGATGGAGGTGAAGCCTATGTAGGCGTTGCAGACGAGAAGGATGAACCCGATCCCGCAAAGCGGTGGACCGGCGCGCCGAACATTGAAGATTACAATCAGCACATACAGGCGCTCACCGAAGTCCAGCCTGCCCTGCCGATGGACTTGGCGTTCCTTAAGGCGGAAGGGAAGCACGGATACGTTCTGCGAATTCAAATTGAGAAGAGTCAAGCGGTCCACAAGACACCCGATGGCACCGTTTATGAACGCAAAGGAGCACAGTCTCTCCCGGTTAACGATCCATCGCGCATAACGGCCCTCTCGTTTGCGAAGGGGGCAGTGTCCTACGAGGACTATTCACTCGACAATGCAATGGCGGAAGACGTTGTTGACTCCCCTCGCTTGAGTGAGTTTCTGGCTGACTATTCCCCCAGTACAGACCCTCTCGAACTTGCCTTGAATAAGAATCTGATAGATCGAAAATCGTTTAAGCCAAAGGTCGCTGGAGTACTGCTTTTTTCCACAGAGCCAGCGAGTCTGATGCCAAAGAAATGCTCGGTTCGGATCATTCGGTATGAAACAAAGGAAGAAGACCCTGAACGTGACCACCTCGGTCCAATAGAGTCGGTTGAGGGATCGCTTTATGCAGTGATACACAAGACGGTAGAGCGAGTCACTGCACTCATGTCGTCTATCAACGTCTGGACGACCGATGGGCCAAAGGCAATGGCATACCCTCCCGAAACACTATGGGAGATTGTCGTGAATGCCATTATCCATCGCGACTACTCAATGTCCGATGACGTACAGGTTCTCATTTTCGACAACCGAATTGAAGTCCTGAGCCCGGGCCGGCTACCCGCGTTTGTAACCAAGGAGAACATTCTCGACGTCCGCTACGCGCGGAATCCACGCATCGTTGGGATGCTTTCCCGGTACAAGACTCCACCCAACAAGGACATCGGCGAAGGCTTAAACACTGCGTTTCAGAAGATGAAGGAATGGCGCCTACGCAGCCCTGAGATCATTGATGAAGGTAACTATGTTCGCGTCGTCATTCCTCATACCCCTCTTGCTACACCCCAGGAGGCGATCATGGAATTCCTGCAAAAACAAGGCACGATCACAAATAAACAGGCTCGCGACATAACGGGAATCAAGAGCGAGAACGCGGTGAAGTCCGAATTCTACAAACTGAAAGAGGTCGGTCTAATTGAGATGATTCCCGAACTGAAAGGCAACAAGGCGGCATGGCGGCTTCTTCCAAAGTGACCGGGGCTAACCCGGCAGTTGAGCGGACCTGCGCGAAAAGCTGCGCAGTCCGCTCACTTCTACGTTAGCCGTTTTCAAAAGGAGTCTCTGTGCAAGGCAAGGTCAAATGGTTCTCTGAGGAAAAGGGGTATGGCTACATCGTGGCCGACGATGGAAAAGAGCATTACTTCAACATCAGAGATATTCAGGGAGCGAATCTCCCGCGTAATGGTGATGTCGTCAGTTTTGAGTCCGGCCAAGGAAAAAAAGGGCCGAAGGCATCATCGGTTTCCATCGTGGCCAAATCTCAGGCTCCCTCAAACAGCCGCGGCAGTGATGACAGAGCCACTTGCACCCATTGCGGAAAAAAGATGGTGCCTCGAATCATCACGTACAGGGGGGAACCAAGTAAATCTGTTTGCCCATTTTGCGGTGGCACCTACAAAGATTTTGGTTGGTGCTTTATTGCTACTGCCGTTTATGGTGACTATCACGCCCCTGAGGTTATCGCTCTCAGGCGCTTCCGAGATGAAACCCTCCAGCCCTCTCTCGTTGGCCGCATGTTCATCGCTGTCTACTACCGGGTTTCTCCTCCCATTGCGAAATTTCTTAGCTCAAAACCTTTTTTAGCTGCTGCGGTCAGGAAAATTCTGAATGTGCTGGCACGCTACCACGGCTAACAGACGCTTCGAGAGGGGCGCTCCGACAGCAAGCGAAGCTTGCTGTCGGAGCGCCCCTCAAGCTGCACGTTAGGCCAATTTTCACGTTGGATATAGGGCCGGACACGATATCCCCGCTTCTTTCAAATTGCGTTAAACCGCTCGGGCCGGGAGGGCGCATTCGCCGGAGTTGAATGCGGCCATTCATCGGCATTTCTAGCCAATGCCCATTGCGCGGTGCATCGCCGACCTTGTTGGTGCAGTGCGCCACGCAGCTTCGGCCGAACAAGAAACACTCCGTCCCATCACCCCGAGCTTCCGCCGCAGTCCGATCCCGGCCAGCCGCCGCACCCCGCTCAAGGCTTTCCTTTGCCAGCCGCCGGGGATGTCGTCTCCTGCCGCCCGAGCAGGTAATCCAGGAACGCCCGCGCCACCACCGACAGCCGCCGCCCGGCCGGGTACACGGCGTACCAGTGGCGCAGGATGGGGAAGTCCTCGACGTCGAGCACGGCGAACTGGCCGGGCTGGTTGAGGGTGAGGGTGTGGCGGGAGAGGGCGGAGATGCCCAGCCCGGCGAGGATGGCCTGCTTGATCGCTTCGTTGCTGCCCAGCTCCAGGCGCGTGTTGAGGGCGATGCCCTTTTCGGCGAAGCGGCGCTCGATGGCGTTGCGCGTTCCGGAGCCTTTTTCCCGCATCAGCCAGGGCTCCTGGGCGATGCGCTCGAGCGGGATATTCTGCTGCTGTGCGAGCGGGTGGTCGGGGGCGGCGAGGACGACGATGGGGTTGTCCATGATGGGCATGGCGACGACGTCGATCTCGACCGGCGGGGCGCCGAGGAAGTAGAGGTCGTCCTGCTTGTCGGCGATGCTGGCGAGCACCTGTTCCTTGTTGGTGACGCGCAGCGAGACGTCGATGCCGGGGTAGAGCTTGGCGAATTCGCCGAGCAGGCGCGGCGCGAAGTAGGAGGCGGTGGTGATCGCCATCAGGCTGAGCTTGCCCTGCTTGAGGCCGCGGCGCTCGGCGACCGACATGGTGAAGTGGTCGAGGATGGCGAAGATCTCGCGGGTGACCTGGGCGAGGTGCTGGCCGTCGGGGGTGAGGTGGATCTTCTTGCCGACCTGTTCGATCAGCGGGGCGCCGACGCTCTCGCTGAGCTTCTTCATCTGCATCGAGACCGTGGGCTGCGTGAGGTAGAGCTCCTCGGAGGCGCGGGTGAAGCTGCCGAGGCGGGCGATGGCCTCGAAAATTTCCAGCTGGCGAAACGTGGTATGGCTGCGCATGGGCTTAAACTGTTTGCTTGGGTCTATACATAGATTAAAGTCTATACAAGAAATAGAAAAAATCGACTGTTATTGATGATTTATCTCCTGCATGATGCGTCCATCGTGTCAGGCCGCTGGGGCGTTGCACGGAAACCCGAATCCCCTATCGCAGGAGAAAACTATGGCTGTCAAAACCTATAACGCCGGTGTGAAGGAATACCGGCAGACTTACTGGATGCCCGAATACACGCCGCTGGATACCGACATCCTCGCGTGCTTCAAGATCACCCCGCAGCCTGGCGTGGACCGTGAAGAAGTGGCCGCCGCCGTGGCCGCCGAGTCGTCGACCGGCACCTGGACCACGGTGTGGACCGACCTCTTGACCGACCTCGACTACTACAAGGGCCGCGCCTACCGCATCGAAGACGTGCCCGGCGACGACACCTGCTTCTACGCTTTCGTGGCTTACCCGATCGACCTGTTCGAAGAAGGCTCGATGGTCAACGTGCTGACCTCGCTGGTCGGCAACGTGTTCGGCTTCAAGGCCCTGCGCGCCCTGCGCCTGGAAGACATCCGCTTCCCGATCGCCTATGTCAAGACCTGCGGCGGCCCGCCCCTGGGCATCCAGGTCGAGCGCGACGTCATGAACAAGTACGGCCGTCCGCTCTTGGGCTGCACCATCAAGCCGAAGCTGGGTCTGTCCGCCAAGAACTACGGTCGTGCCGTGTACGAGTGCCTGCGCGGCGGTCTGGACTTCACCAAGGACGACGAGAACGTCAACAGCCAGCCCTTCATGCGTTGGCGCGACCGTTTCGCCTTCGTCCACGAAGCGACCGAAAAGGCGATCCGCGAGACCGGCGAGCGCAAGGGCCACTACCTGAACGTCACCGCCCCGACTCCGGAAGAGATGTACAAGCGTGCCGAATTCGCCAAGGAAATCGGCGCTCCGATCATCATGCACGACTTCCTGACCGGCGGTCTGACGGCCAACACCGGCCTCGCCAACTGGTGCCGCAACAACGGCATGCTGCTGCACATCCACCGCGCCATGCACGCCGTGCTCGACCGCAACCCGCACCACGGCATCCACTTCCGCGTGCTGACCAAGGTGCTGCGCCTGTCCGGCGGTGACCACCTGCACTCCGGCACCGTCGTCGGCAAGCTGGAAGGCGACCGCGAAGCGACCCTGGGCTGGATCGACATCATGCGCGACAGCTTCATCAAGGAAGACCGCAGCCGCGGCATCTTCTTCGACCAGGACTTCGGTTCCATGCCTGGCGTGATGCCGGTTGCCTCCGGCGGCATCCACGTGTGGCACATGCCCGCGCTGGTCACCATCTTCGGTGACGACTCCGTGCTGCAGTTCGGTGGCGGCACGCTCGGCCACCCCTGGGGCAACGCCGCTGGCGCCGCCGCCAACCGCGTCGCGCTGGAAGCCTGCGTGGAAGCCCGCAACAAGGGTGTCCAGGTCGAGAAGGAAGGCAAGGCCATTCTGACCGAAGCAGCCAAGAACTCGCCGGAACTGAAGATCGCCATGGAAACCTGGAAAGAGATCAAGTTCGAGTTCGACACCGTCGACAAGCTGGACGTCGCCCACAAGTAAGACGGTCAGGCGTGAGGGGTGAGGAGTGAGGCGTATCGCCCTCCCCCGCCTTACGCCTAACGCCTAACGCCTCACCTAATTCGAAAGGATATGAAATGTCTGAAGTGATGGATTACAAAAGCCGTCTGAGCGACCCCGCCAGCCGCAAGTTCGAGACCTTCTCCTACCTGCCCGCCATGGATGCAGCCAGCATCAAGGCCCAGGTCGAGTACCTGGTGAAAAAAGGCTGGAACCCGGCGATCGAGCACATCGAGCCCGAGCACATGATGGATTCCTACTGGTATATGTGGAAGCTGCCGATGTTCGGCGAAACCGACGTGACCCGTGTGCTGGCCGAGGCCGAAGCCTGCCACAAGGCCAACCCCGATAACCACGTCCGTCTGATTGGCTACGACAACTTCTCGCAGAGCCAGGGCGCGTCGATGGTGATCTACCGCGGCAAGACCGTTTAAGTCGCGACGGGTGACCGTACCAGCCCCCGTCGCCCGCAGGGCGCGGGGGCTTTTTGTTGGTCTTGTTTATCCGCGAAGGACGCGAAGAAACGCGAAGAATCCCCGGTGGAACCCGATCCGGGGATTGCCGGGGCTGCAGGCGGCGCACGCGTTTTGAAGACTTCCCTTCGCGCCCCTTCGCGTCCTTCGCGGATGAATAAATTTTAAGGAGTCCACATGAGCAGCATCGTCGATCAGTACCGCATCACCAAGGAACCCTACTACCGTCCCGTCGCCGACGAGGTCGAGCTGTTCGAAGCCGCCTATTCGGTGCGCATGCCGATGATGCTGAAAGGCCCGACGGGCTGCGGCAAGACGCGCTTCGTCGAATACATGGCGCACAAGCTGAACAAGCCGCTGATCACCGTGGCGTGTAACGAGGACATGACTGCATCCGACCTGGTCGGCCGTTTCCTGCTGTCCGCGCAGGGCACCGAATGGCAGGACGGCCCGCTGGCGATCGCCGCGCGCCATGGTGCCATCTGCTATCTCGACGAAGTCGTCGAGGCGCGCCAGGACACCACCGTGGTGATCCACCCGCTGACCGACAACCGCCGCGTGCTGCCGCTGGAAAAGAAGGGCGAGCTGGTCAACGCGCACCCCGACTTCCAGATTGTGATTTCGTACAACCCCGGCTACCAGTCGCTGATGAAGGACCTGAAGCAGTCGACCAAGCAGCGCTTCGGCGGGCTGGACTTCACCTATCCGGCGCACGACATCGAGACCGAGATCGTCGCGCACGAGTCGGGCGTCAACGCCGACGTCGCCGGCAAGCTGGTGTCGATCGCCGAGCGCAGCCGCAACCTCAAGGGCCACGGCCTCGACGAGGGCCTGTCGACCCGCATGCTGATCTACGCAGGCTCGCTGATCGCCAAGGGTGTGAACCCGCAGGCCGCCTGTCGCGTCGCGCTGGTACGCCCGATCACCGACGACCCGGACATGCGTGACGCGCTGGATGCGGCGGTGTCGACGTTTTTTTAAATGCGTGAGGCGTGAGGCGTGAGGCGAAAAAAGCCCGCGCCCTCGCCTAACGCCTAACGCTTTTTAAAGCCATGTCGATCAAACTCGAAGACTACGCCGAACTGCTGGAAGACCTGACGCCGCATAGCCGGGAGGCCCTCGAGGCCAACTGGCACGAGGCGACCAAGGTGTTCTCGCCGCGCGGGCTCGATAATTACCTGAAGGGCGTGTCGGCCATCCGTGGCCTGGGGCGCGGCGACACGCTCGTCGAAACCTGGATCGAGCAGGCGCCGCAGGTGGCCAAGGAGGTGGGCGAGGACGTGGTGGCCGACCTGGCCACCGCCTCGCTGATGCTGGCGTCGAAGACGTCGGGCGCGGTGATCGAGCTGCTGCTCGCCAGCGCGCCGACGGCCGCCAACCGGCTGGGCGACGCCGGGCTGTTCCTCAAGTACCTGCAGTTCATCAACACCCTGCTCGCGCAGGCACCGCGCGGCGTGCGGCCGATGCTCGACAAGCTGGAAGTGCTGTTCCAGCACCTGACCCTGGGCGGCCTGCGGCGCTGGGCGCTGTGGGGCGCGCATGCGCACCGCACCAATTACGAGGAGCAGATCCGCTACTTCGGCCTGGAGTCGAAGGAATCGCTGGCGATGCTGCAGAAGGAGCGCAAGGGCACGCTCCTGGTCGACGTGCAGCGCCGCATCAACATGTATCTGCGGGCCTTGTGGGCGCGCGACTTCTTCATGCGCCCGACCTCGGGCGACTTCGAGGCGCGCGAAGGTTACAAGCCCTACATCGCCGATTACCTCTTGCACCTGCCCGACGCCTACGACGACTGGACGGTCGAAGGCCAGGAGCCGGTGCCCGGCATCGAGCTCTATCGCGCCACCGCCGCGCACTGCGCCGCGCACATCGTCGAAACCCGCGTGCCGATCTCCGCCGAGGCGCTGAACCCGATGCAGATGGCGGTGATCTCCGTGATCGAGGACGCACGAGTCGAGGCCCTGGCGATCCGCCGCTTCCCCGGCCTCAAGCAGCTCTGGTGTCGGCTGCATACCGCCACGCCCGAGATGGGCAACACCGTCGGCGACTACCTCAACCGGCTGGCGCGCGCGCTGCTCGACGAAAGCTACCGGGACGACGACGCTTGGGTCGCCGAGGGCCGGGCGCTGTTCGCGCAAGCGCAGGACCGGCTCGACACCAACCAGACCTCGTGGGAAATCGGCGTGCAGCTGGCGCACAGCCTGACGCAGAAGAAGATCCCCTTCAATGCGCGCACCGACCTGCTGACGGCGCCGTATCGCGACGACAACCGCTACTTCTGGGAATTCGAGGAGTTCGATTTCGACAAGGCCGCCGGCGCCGGCTACGAATCCGTCAAGCAGGTGCGCAAGAACGTCAGCGTGATGGAGATGATCAACGAGATCGACGTCGAGACCGCGGGCGACGACGCCGAGGAAATCTGGGTGCTTTCCACCGAGCTCTTCCCCTACGAGAACATCGGCGACGAGAGCAACGGCAAGAGCTTCAACGAGATGGAAGGCAAGGAGCCGATGTCCGATCCCTTCCACTATTCCGAGTGGGACTACCAGATCCAGCTCGAGCGTCCAGCCTGGGCCACGGTGCTGGAAAAGCGCGCCAAGGTGGGCGATCTCGCGGTGATCGACGAGATCACCGCCAAGTACAAGCGCGAGATCCACCGCATGAAATTCCTGCTCGACGCGATGCAGCCGCAGGGCGTGCAGCGCATCAGGAAGCTGGAGGACGGCGACGAGATCGACATCAACGCGGCGATCCAGAGCTTCACCGACATCCGCCTCGGCAACCAGCCCGACCCGCGCATCATGATGCGCAGCGTGCGCAAGACGCGCGACTTCTCGATCCTGGTGCTGCTCGATCTGTCCGAGTCGACCAACGAGACGGTGCAGGACCAGGAGTACTCGGTGCGCGAGCTCACCCAGCAGGCCTGCGTGCTGCTGGCCGATGCGATCAACAAGGTGGGCGATCCGTTCGCGATCCACGGCTTCTGCTCGGACGGCCGTCACAACGTCGAGTATTACCGCTTCAAGGACTTCGACCAGCACTGGGACGAGACGCCGAAAGCGAAGCTCGCCGGCATGACCGGCCAGCTGTCGACCCGCATGGGCGCGGCGATCCGCCACGCCGGCCATCACCTGAAGCTGCAGCGCTCGGCGAAGAAGCTGCTGATCGTCATCACCGACGGCGAACCCGCCGACATCGACGTGCGCGACCCGCAATACCTGCGCTACGACACCAAGAAGGCGGTGGAGGAAGTCGCCCGCAATGGCGTCACCACCTACTGCATGAGCCTCGATCCGCGCGCCGACAACTACGTGTCGCGCATCTTCGGGCAGAAGAACTTCATGGTGGTCGACCACGTGCAGCGGCTGCCGGAGAAATTGCCGATGCTGTATGCCGGACTAACCCGCTAGAATCCCTGTATGAACAATACTTACGTAGGCCTCAACAAGGATCATCACGGCATCACCCAGCTCGGACGCATCGTGCTGGACGGCCGGGTGTTCGGCTTCATTCCCGACAGCGAGGACTGTGCCGGCTGGGATCTGGGGCGCATGCAGCTGCTGATGGACAAGATCAGCGCGGAATGGGACAAGTACGACAACCTGCCCAGCCGGCTGCCGCCCGAGCTGCAACAGCGGCATACGGAAATCTACGCCAAAGCCATGGCCGACGCCCGGGCCAGGGGCTGGGATCCGGAACTGGGCGACGACGACTAAGGCCGCGCTCAGGCCGCCGCCGGCGGCTCGGTCGGCACCGTTGCCAGAACGTCGAGCAGGCTGATGCGCGCGTCGGCCTGGCCCACGCGGCCGAGCAGGCCGAAGTTCGCCAGCTTGTCGTTGATGCGCGCGTTGGCCTCGCATAGCAACACCTTCACCCCGCGCTGCTGGAAGTGGCGCGTCAGATCGGCCAGCGCCTGCATCGCGGTGGCATCCACCATCGGAACCTGTCCCAGCCGCAAAATCAGCACGCGCGTCTGGTCGTGCAGACCGGCGAGCGTGCGCTCGAAGGTCGCGGCGGCGCCGAAGAACAGCGGCCCGTCGATCGAGTAGATCTGCACCCCCTTCGGCACTCCGACCGGGCACACGCCCGCGAGGCTGGTGTCGCTTTCGCCCTCGATCGTCACCGTCTCGCTCATGCGCTTCATGAACAGCAGCGCCGCCAGCAGCACGCCGACGTTGACCGCGATCACGAGGTCGGCGAACACCGTCAGCAGGAAGGTGATCAGCAGCAGCGCGCGGTCGTTGGCCGGCGCGTGGCGCAGCAGGTCGACGAAGTGGCGCGCCTCGCTCATGTTCCACGCCACCACGAACAGGATCGCCGCCAGCGCGGCGAGCGGAATGTGCGCCGCCAGCGGCGCCAGCGCGACGATGACGGCGAGTAGCACGAGTGCGTGCACGATGCCGGCGAGCGGGCTGTTGCCGCCGTTGCGGATGTTGGTGGCGGTGCGCGCGATCGCGCCGGTGGCGGCGAAGCCGCCGAAGAAGGGCGTGGCGAGGTTGGCGATGCCCTGGCCGACCAGCTCCTGGTTGGGATTGTGGCGGGTGCCGGTCATGCCGTCGGCGACCACCGCGCACAGCAGCGATTCGATCGCGCCGAGCATGGCGATGGTGAACGCCGGGCCGATGAGTTCCAGCACGCGGCCGAAGGTGACTTCCGGCAGTTGCAGCTCGGGCAGCCCTGACGGGATGCCGCCGAATGCGCTGCCGATGGTGGCGACGCCGTCGAACTGGAAGTAGGCCTGCGCCAGCGTGGCGGCGAGCATCGCGACGAGCGGGCTGGGAATGCGCCGGGTGACGCGGGGCATGAGTACGACGAGGACGAGCGCGCCGAGCGCGAGCAGCATGGTCGGCAGGTGCAGGCCGGGCATCGCCTCGACCAGCGCGATCAGCTTTTCGTGGAAGTGCTGGCCGGACGCTGCCGATGCGAGGCCGAAGAAATCCTTCCACTGGCCGACGAAGATGATGACCGCGATCCCGGCGGTGAAGCCGGTGATGACCGGGGTGGGGATGAAGCGGATGATGCCGCCCAGCTTGACCAGGCCCATCGCCAGCAGGATCAGGCCGGCCATCAGGGTGGCGATCTGCAGGCCGCCGATGCCGTATTGGGCGGTGATGCCGGCGAGGATGACGATGAAGGCGCCGGTCGGGCCGCTGATCGAGACGCGCGAGCTGCCGAACAGGGACGCCAGCAGGCCGGCCACGATGCCGGTGTAGATGCCCTGCTCGGGGCGGGCGCCGCTGGCGATGGCGAAGGCCATGGCCAGCGGCAGCGCGACGACGCCGACCACCAGGCCGGCGCCGAGGTTGCGCATGAAGTGGCGCCGGCCGAACAGCCCAGCTTTCCAGGACTCCAGCGCGGCGATCATGTCAGCGGATCAGAACTCGTTGCGGATGCGCTTGTAACCCTTGACCAGCTCGTAGTTCGCCTGGGTCACGCTTTCCGAGAAGCTCGCCGCGTCGGGCGTGACGCGTTCGATCGTTTCCAGATCCTTGTCGGAGTGAATGTTGGCGGTCGAAGGGATATAGAAGCTGTGCGGCACCTCGCAGCCTTCGACCACCGAGTTGTGGCGGATCACCGAGTGGCTGCCGACCACGCAGTTGAACAGCACCGAGTTGAAGCCGACGAAGACGCTGTCGCCGACGGTGCAGGGGCCGTGCACGATCGAGCGGTGTGCGATCGAGGTGCCCTTGCCGATGTTGACGCCGCCGCCGGCCTTGCAGTGGATGACGACGCCGTCCTGGATGTTGGAGTTGGCGCCGATGACGATGGGCTCCATCTCGCCGTTCTCATCGACCTCGTCGGCGCGGATCACGGCGTAGGGGCCGATGAAGACGTTCTCTTCGACGATGACCTTGCCGCAGAGGATGGCGGTGGGGTCGACGAAGGCGGTTTCGTGCACGACGGGCACATGTCCGGAAGGATTTTTTCGAATCATGATGATGTCTCGAGCGGTACAGATGGACAGAGAGCCGGGGGGCACCCGGCTCTCTGGATAATACCACTGCCCCCGGCGGCGGCCGGGCGGCGCTTACTCGGCGACGCCGACCTGGTCGGTGTGCGCCGCGTGCTGCTTCTTGTGCTCGCGGATGCCCTTGAACAGCGCCGACAGCACGGTCCACGCGCCGACGATCAGCGCCAGCGCCAGCACGCCGTCGCCGACCCACTTGAGGATCTGCACGGTCGACTCGGGCAACGGCTCGATCATGCCGAGCTTGCCGAGGTAGCCGGGGATGTAGAAGAAGCGCGAAAACAGCACGGTCAGCATGATCACCGCCATGGTGAACTTGACCTGGTAGTCCTTCACGTAGGTGGTGCCGATAGCGCCGACCTGGATGCCGAACAGCGAGCCGAGCAGGATCAGCATGGCGAGGCGGATGTCGACCACGCCTTCGAGGCCGTAGAAGATGGTGCCGCCGAGGCCCATGATGAAGGCGATGACCAACTCGGTGGCCGAGGCCATGATCGCCGGCAGGCCGAGGATGTAGATCATCGCCGGCACGCCGATGAAGCCGCCGACCGCGATCGCCGAGGCGAGGAAGCCGGTGGCGAAGCCGATCGGCACCAGGAACAGGATCGAGATCCGGGCCTGCGCGCCCTTCGAGTAGATCATGGTGCCGGGGATGTTGACCGACTGCACCCAGCGCGCCAGCTTGGTGAGCGGGGCGGCCTGCTCGCTGCCGTCGCCGGCGTCGTCGAGCGCCTTCAGCTTCTTGTAGTCCTTCAGCACGAAGCCGCCGACGATGGCGAGCGTGACGACGAACATGCCGGACACGTAGAGGTCGGTACCGACCGCGCCGAAGGCGTTCTTGATGTTGGTCATCACGTGCTTGCCGAACAGCACGCCGGCTTCGGCGAACAGGCCGAGGATCAAGCCCAGCTTGACGTCGACCTGGCCGTACTTGTTGCGCTTGACCGCGCCGACCAGCGCCTTGGGAAACTTGTGGCAGATGTTGGAGGCGACCGCGACGATGCCGGGCGCGCCCAGGGTCATCATCGCCGGGGTCAGCACGAAGGCGCCGCCGGAGCCGATGAAGCCGGACACCATGCCGCCGACGAAGCCGACCAGGATCAGCAGGATCGCGGTCAGGGGAGTGATTTCAATGAAATTGATGAGTTCCATGATGGGTATGATCTCGTTGGGTGGATGCGCTTACTTCTTGGCCTTGAGACCGAACAGGTCCCAGAACACGCCGGTGAAGTTGCCGTGGGTATACGACAGCGCGAACGCCATCGCGATGGGCGCGAACACGTACCACCACACGCCGTCGATGAAGGTGCCGCCCTCGGCCGCGCAGAGCTCGGGCGTGGCCTTGTTGTAGTAGTCGGTGCCGGCCACGCAGGCATCGAGCGTGGTGTGCGCCAGCACTTCGAAGGAACCGGCGTACTGGAACAGCAGCCAGTACAGCACCACGGTGATGCTGCCCCACAGCAGGGCGGGGCCGAGTTTGGACTTGTCTTTGATCATGGAGAGGCTCCCTAAACGTGAAAGGTGGATGAAAGGATCAGGCTTCGTGCGGCTGGCCCGGCGAATCGGAGGCGGCGACCAGCGGACACTCCAGCCGCGCCCAGTGGTCGGTGCCGTTCTCGGTCGCCCAGGCGCCGGGGCGGCCGACGACGACCGAGACGATGCCCTCGTGGCTGCGTGCGTAATCGACGACCTGGCGGATATCGATGCCCGGCATCGGGGTCAGGCGGCAACTCACCTCGCCGCGTGACAACTGGGTGAGGCGGGTGACGATGTCTTCCCAGCGCGGATGGTCGGGATCGGCGATGACCTCGAGGTCGGCGTCCATGCGGCGCGCCAGGGCCGCACCCGCGGCGAACAGGCGTTCGACCGGCGAGACGGGGCGCAGGGCCAGCAGCACGCGACGCGACATCAGGCGGGCTCGGCGACGGCGGCAACGGGGAGTTCGGCCGGCGCTTCGCGCCCGTCCTGCGGCCGGGCCGCCGCTTCGGCGCGCTCGGGCATGGCCCAGCCGAGGCCGCGGGCGGATTGCAGGCGTTCTTCCAGATAGGTCTGGTAGGGCGTGCGCGGGGTCAGCACTTCGATACGCAGTTTTGACATGGTCTTGACTCGCTTTTTACATTGAGTTGAGCGGTCTTAAGCACCATGCGTGCCAGGGTAAATAATCTCAATAAATCAGTATGTTGACGTTTGGTCTCGGGGCGGGGCACGCTGGGGTTGTTACATTTTGCAACGTGAGGTTAGACTCTCGGGATGCGTTCCCTCCAAGCCAAGATCGCGCTGGCCTATCTCTCGCTCGCGGCGCTCGTCGTCGGCCTGTCGGCGGTCGCGTTGATCGAGCTGGCGCGCATCGAGGACAAGGTGCGCGAGGGCGGCAAGGTGACCGAGTTGTTCGACGCGACACTGGAAATGCGGCGTTTCGAGAAGAACTACTTCCTCTATGGCCAGCCGGCCGACCTCGACGACCATGCCCGCTTTCTCGCGCGCACGCGCGAGCTGGCGGGGCGCGATGCGGCGGTGATCGACGCGGTGGCCGGGCGCGGAACGGCGGCGCGGCTGGCTGGCGGGTTGGCGGGCTACGCGGAGGCCATGGCCGCGCACGTGCGCCGGCCGGCCGACGATGCGGTATCCGCGCGGGTGCGTGCCTACGGCAACCGCATCGTCACCCTGGGCGAGCAGCTCGCGCAGCGCGAGCGGCGCTCGGTCGACCTCGCGCTGCAGGCCCACCGCCGCAATTTCCTGTTTTTCCTGGGCGCAGTGGCGGCGATCCTGGTGCTGACCGGTTTTCTGCTTGCGCGCCTCGTCACGCGCCCGTTGAAGGCCATGGAGGTCCACATGGAGGCGGTCGCCAGCGGCCAGCTGGTGCGGCTCGAGCCGGATAGCCGCGACCGCGAATTCGTCTCGCTGACCGAGGCGTTCAATCACGTGCTCGACGAGCTGGAACGCCGCCAGCACACCCTGGTGCGCTCGGAAAAGCTCGCTTCGCTCGGCACGCTGCTGTCGGGGGTGGCGCACGAGCTCAACAACCCGCTGTCGAACATCTCCTCGTCGGCGCAGATTCTCAGGGAGGACCCGTCGATCGACCCGGAACTGCGTGCGCAGATGATCGAGGATATCGACGCCGAGACCCTGCGCGCGCGCCACATCGTGCGCGCGCTGCTCGACTATTCCGGCGACCGCGATTTCCGGCTGCGACCGGTGGCGCTCGCCGGGCTGGTCGAGGAGACGCTGCGCTTCCTCAAGAACAAGCGCCCGACCGGGGTCGAGGTCCGCGTCGACATCCCGGCCGGGCTCACCGTCACCGCCGACCGCCCGCGCCTGCAGCAGGTGCTGCTCAACCTCGTCGTCAACGCCTACGACGCCATGGGTAGCGCCGGCGAGCTCGCCATCGCGGCGCGCCAGCTGAGGGCAGGCGAACGCGACGACGATTTCCCGGCGCCGCTTTCCGGCGGCCGCGCCGGCGGCGCGGCGGTGGAGATCGAGGTGGCCGACAACGGTCCCGGCATCCCGCCCGAGATTCTCGAGCGCGTATTCGACCCCTTCTTCACCACCAAGGGGGTGGGCCACGGCAGCGGGCTGGGGCTCTTCATCGCCTATGAGATCATCGAGAAACACGGCGGCTGCATGGTCGCCGACAACCGTCCCGGCGGCGGCGCGCGCTTCCGCATCCGCCTGCCGGCCGACCTGAAAGAATCCGCATGAACGCACGTCTCCTGCTCGTCGACGACGAGCGCATCGCCCTCAGGAACCTCGAACACGTGCTGGCGAAGGAGGGCTACGACATCGTCGCCACCCAGAGCGGCCGTCACGCGCTTGAGCTGGTCGACACGAAGCCTTTCGACCTGGTGCTGACCGACCTCAAGATGGACAAGGTCGACGGCATGCAGCTCTTGCAGCACTGCAAGGCGCGCCATCCCGACCTCGAGGTCATCATGATCACCGGCTTCGCCACGCTGGAATCCGCGGTGGAAGCGATGAAGGTCGGCGCCTTCCACTACATCGCCAAGCCGTTCCGCCTCGACGAGGTGCGGCAGACCGTCGCCGAGGCGCTGGAGAAGGTGCGCCTGAAGCGCGAGAACCGCGCGCTGCGCGAGCAGCTCGACGCCGTCAACGGCCGCACCCGCATCGTCACCCGCGACGGCGGCATGCAGAAGCTGCTGGACATGGCGCGCCAGGTCGCCGGCACCGGCGCCAACGTGCTGATCACCGGCGAATCGGGCACCGGCAAGGAGCTGTTCGCGCGCTACCTGCACGAGCACGGCGGCCGCCCCAAGGGCCCCTTCGTCGCGGTCAACTGCGGCGCGTTCAACGAAGAACTGCTGGCCAACGAGCTGTTCGGCCACGAGAAGGGCGCGTTCACCGGCGCCGTCGGCAAGGCGGGCCTCTTGCTCGCGGCCCACGGCGGCACGCTGTTCCTCGACGAGGTCACCGAGATGTCGCCCGGCATGCAGGTCAAGCTGCTGCGGGTGATCCAGGAGCGCGAGGTGCTGCCGGTCGGCGGCACCAAGCCGGTCAAGATCGACGTGCGCTTCATCGCCGCCAGCAACCGCAACATGAAGGACTGGGTCGCCGACGGGCGCTTCCGCCAGGACCTGTATTTCCGCCTCAACGTCGTCAACCTGCACATTCCACCGCTGTCCGAGCGGCGCGACGATATCCCGCTGCTGGCGCAGTACTTCCTCGACCGCGCCGCGCCGGTGATGGGCAAGCCGGTGCGGGCGCTCTCCGACGAGGCGCTGGCGCTGCTGAAAAGCTACGATTTTCCCGGCAACGTCCGCGAACTGGAGAACATCATCGAGCGTGGCGTTGCCTTGTGCCAGGGCGACACCCTGGCGGCGGCGCACCTGCCCGACGACCTGCGCGACCTGACGATCAAGGCCTTCCGCCGCCGCGAAGGCCGTGTCGCCTCGCTCGAGGAGCAGGAACGCGAGTACATCCAGTGGGTGCTCGAGCAGGCGCACGGCAACCAGACGCTGGCGGCGCAGATGCTCGGCATCGACCGGGTGTCGCTGTGGCGCAAGCTCAAGCGCTACGGCGGGGAGGCGGGCTGAGCGAAAAGCCCTTCCGGGAGGGCGGGGTTTTTTGCTAAACTGTTGCAGTTTGAAACGCTAGCGTTTCTCTTTTCAACGTTTTCCCGCCGTCCCGCCCGCCATGAATCCGCTGCTCTATCGCCTGTTTCCGTTTCTCTACTGGTTTCCCATCAACAGCGTCATCCTGCGCGGCGACGTGATCGCGGGCATCACCGGCGCGCTGGTGCTGGTGCCCAAGGCGATGGCGTACGCGCAGCTGTCGGGCCTGCCGGTCTACTTCGGCCTCTACACCGCGCTGGTGCCGGCGATCCTCGGCGCGCTGTGGGGTTCGTCGCGCCAACTCGCCACCGGTCCGGTCGCGATCATCTCGCTGATGACCGCCGCTGCGCTGACCCCGCTGGCGGTGCCGTTCTCCGAGGAATACATCGGCCTCGCCCTGCTGCTGACCCTGATGGTCGGCGTGATCCAGTTCGGCCTCGGCGCCTTCAAGTTGGGCGCGATCGTCAACTTCGTGTCGCACCCGGTGATTCTCGGCTTCATGAACGCGGCGGCGATCATCATCGCGCTGTCGCAGCTCGACCTGCTGCTCGGCATCACCAAGGGCCGCAGCGACTCTTTCCTGGTCGACATCTGGGAGATGTTCGGCAACCTGTCGCAGGCCCACCTGCCGACGCTGGCGATGTCGGTGTTCGCGCTGGTGCTGATGCTGGTGCTGAAGAAGGTCAAGCTGTTGTCCAAGCCGAGCGTGCTGATCGCGGTGGTGATCACCACCCTGGTCAGCTACGCGATCGGCTTCGCCCACAAGACTTCGGGCACCCACGAGCACATCGCCGACCCGGCGGCGCGCGAGCTGGTGGCGTCCTACGTCGCCACCCAGCAGCAGGCCAAGACACTGCAGTCCGAGATCACGGCCAAGGGCGCCACGCTGCGCGAACTGGAGAAGTCGGGTGATCCGCGTGCGGTGACCGAGCTGCGCTACCGCATCGACCTGATGAAGCTCGAGGCGGAGAACCTCGAGAAGCAGAACAAGGAGCGCATGGGCTACCTGCGCAAGCTCGAGTTCGAGCGCTTCGACGCGCCGGAGTCGCAGACCGCGATGCTGTACGTGGCCGGCAAGGCGCCCGCTGGCGTGGCCACCGACGGCCAGAGCTGGCACATCAAGAAGATCGAGGACGGCAAGTTGAACCTCACCGGCGGCGGCGACGTCGTCGGCAACATCCCTGCCGGCCTGCCGTCGTTCCGCCTGCCGACGCTGACCTTCGACGCCATGCTGCAGCTCTTGTCGGCCGCGTTCATCATCGCGCTGGTCGCGTTCATGGAATGCATCTCGATGGCCAAGGCGCTCGCCGCCAAGACCAAGCAGCGCCTCGACCCCAACCAGGAACTGATCGGCCAGGGCATGGCCAACATGGGCGGCGCCTTCTTCCAGGCGTATCCGGCGACCGGCTCGTTCACCGGCTCGGCGATCAACCTGCAGGCCGGCGCGCAGACCGGCTTCGCCATGGTGTTCAACGGCCTGTTCGTCGCCGCGACCCTGCTGTTCCTGACGCCCTACCTCTACCACCTGCCGAAGGCCACCCTGGGCGTGATCATCCTGCTCGCGGTCACCAGCCTGGTCACCCCGGCGGCGTTGAAGCACACCTGGAAGGCCAACAAGGCCGACGGCATCGTCGCCGGCGTGACCTTCGCGGTGACGCTCTTGGCGGCGCCGCACCTCGACAAGGGCATCCTGATCGGCGCTGCGCTGGCGCTGGTGCTGTATCTCTACCGCACCATGAAGCCGCGCGTCGCCCAGCTCGGCCGCCACAGCGACGGCACCCTGCGCGACGTCAAGGTGCATCCCGGCATTCCGACCAGCGAGCACGTCGTCGCCATGCGCTTCGACGGCCAGCTCTACTTCGCCAACGTGTCGCACTTCGAGGACGCCGTGCTCGAGACCGTGGCCGCGCATCCCAAGGCCAAGTACCTGCTGGTGGTGGGCGACGGCATCAACCAGCTCGACGCCACCGGCGAGGAGGCGATCCGTGCGATCCACGAACGCCTGCACGAGGGCGGCGTGACCCTGGTGTTCTCCGGCCTCAAGAAGCAGGTGCTCGACGTGATGCGCAATACCGGCCTGTTCGACGAGATCGGCCAGCAGCACATCTTCCCCAACGAGGATCAGGCGCTCGCCGTCATCTACGAATGGCTGGGCGAGGAGGGCCGCGACGATCTGTTCTGCCCGGTCGGCCGCAGCGAGCCGGCGCTGGCGAAATAAGCTGTTCGTCTCCAGGAAAGGCCCGGCCATGTGCCGGGCCTTTTTCTTGGGCGCGCCTTGACGCTGTCTTGACGCGGAATCGCCTACACTATTGAGACGGTCAAGTCGAGTTTGAAACCGTAAAGTGATTTACACGTCTTCCTGAGTGGGACGGTTCGTTGAGCCGTCTCAATAGAACGCCGTTTTGAATCGTTATTGATCCGGCCTCCCGCGCTGCCTCGCATTGCCTTGGCATGCTGAATCTCAGTGCCGCTTCAAACTTCATCAGGCCGAATCAATAACCTGCTCACAACCTTGCCTTGCGTCTGCCATGACATCGAGCTCGCCTCTGCACATCCTGGTCATCGAGGACAACCCTGATCTTGCCGCCAACGTCTGCGACTTCCTCGAGGCCAAGGGCCATACCGTCGACGTCGCCGGCGACGGCCTGACCGGCCTGCACCTGGCTGTCACCCAGAATTACGACGCCATCGTGCTCGACATCGTGCTGCCCGGCATGGACGGCCTGACGCTGTGCCGCAAGTTCCGCGAAGAGGCGATGCGCACCACCCCGGTGCTGATGCTCACCGCGCGCGATGCGCTCGACGACCGCGTGGCCGGCCTCGAATGCGGTGCCGACGACTACGTGCTGAAGCCCTTTGCCCTGCGCGAGCTGGAAGCGCGCCTGAAGGCGCTGGTGCGGCGCGCGAGCAGTGCGGTGACGCCGTCGGTGCTGCGCGTGGGCGACCTCGAGTACGACCCGGCGCTGATCCGGGTGCGGCGCGGCACCCGCACGATCACGCTGCCGCCGATTCCTTTGAAGCTGCTGGAAACCCTGATGCGCGCCGCCCCCCGGGTGGTGCGGCGCGAAGAGCTGGAGCGCGCGGTGTGGGGCGATGCGCCGCCCGACTCCGACGCCCTGCGCGCGCACCTGCACGTGGTGCGCGCGGCGATCGACGGCGCCGGCGAACCGCCGCTGATCCACACCCTGCGCGGCGTCGGCTACCGCATGATGGCGCCCGATGCGCTTTAGCCGCAGCCTGCGCTTCCGCGTCGCGACCGCGTTCGCGACGATCGGCGGGGTGATCAGCCTGGTCGCCGCGATGGGGATCTATGTCGGCGTGCGCGACGCCGGCGAGCGCCTGATCGACGAGACGCTGACCGCGGAAATCCAGGACTACCTGTCGCGCCGCAGCCGCAACCCGCAATCGCAGCCGCCCGCCACCGCCACCCTCCTGGGCTACGTGCTGCCGGCGCGCCAGGGCGAGGCGGTGCCGCCCGCGGCCATCGCCGCCTGGCGCCCGGGGCTGCACGAGATCCGGCTGGGTGACACCTACTACCGCGTGGCGATCGCGGACCGCGCCGGCAGCCGCTATTTCCTGCTCTACAACGAAACCCTGTTCCGCCAGCAGCAGGCCAGCCTGATCCTTTATCTGGCCGGCTTCGTCGCGCTGATGACGCTGCTCTCGGGCGGGCTGGCGCTGTGGCTGGCCGAGCGCGTGATCGAACCGGTGAAGGCGCTGGCGCGGCGGGTGCGCGACGTGCGGCCGGACGCGCATCCGGGCCGGATCGCCGAGGATTTCCCGCCCGACGAGGTGGGTGAACTCGCCCGCGCCTTCGAGCAGACGCTTGACCGGCTGGCAGATTTCATCGACCGCGAGCGCGCTTTCACTGCCGACGTCTCGCACGAATTGCGCACGCCGATTGCCGTCATCCGCGGCGCAGCCGAAGTGCTGCTGGCCGACGATACGCGGCCGGACAAGGACCGTCAGCGCCTCGAGCGGATCGAGCGCGGTGCCGCCGACATGGCCGACCTCTCGACTGCGTTGCTGGCGATGGCGCGTGAGCGCGACGACGAGCGGCGCGAGCCGGTCGACCTCGCCGCACTGCTCGAGGAATCGGTCGACAAGCACCGGCATCTGCTCGGTGGCCGCCCGGTGGAACTCGGACTGGAAATCGTGGCACAGCCGCGGGTGGCGGCCGACGCCAACCTCGTCGCCATCGTCATCGCCAACCTGCTGCGCAACAGCTTCACCTACACCGAGCGCGGCAGCGTCCGCATCCGCCTCGACGCGCGCACGCTCACCGTGGCCGACACCGGGCTCGGCATCCCGCGTGCCGCGCTCGACAAGGTGTTCCAGCGGCTCTACAAGGGTGCGCACAGCGAGGGCGCCGGCATCGGGCTATCGCTGGTGAAGAAGATCTGCGACCGCTACGGCTGGTCGATTGCGCTCGACAGCGAGGAAGGGCGGGGTACCCGCGCGGTGCTGACGTTCGACGCCGCTTGACGCCGGCTTGACGCACGGTTGACGCAGCGCCCACGCGCGCTGCGCTATATCTCGCGGAGTTGCCGAAATCCGTGAGTTCCCGCATGTCGCTTCCCGCCCCCTCCGCCCTGCCGGCCTGGCTCCGGCCCTTCACCTCCTTCCTCGGCTGGTGGCCGCGCGTCAACCGCGACACCACGCGCGCCGACCTCATGGCCGGCCTCACCGGCGCGCTGGTCGCGCTGCCGCAGGGCGTGGCCTTCGCCACCATCGCCGGCATGCCGCCCGAATACGGCCTCTACGCCGGCATGATCCCGGCCATCATCGCCGCGCTGTTCGGCTCCAGCTGGCATCTGGTGTCGGGTCCCACCACGGCGGCGTCGATCGTGCTGTTCTCGGTGCTGTCGCCGCACGCCGAACCGGGCAGCGCCCACTACGTGAGCCTGGCGCTGACGCTGACCTTCATGGTCGGCCTGATCCAGATCGTGATGGGCCTGGCCAAGCTCGGCACGCTGGTGAATTTCATTTCGCATTCGGTGGTGACCGGATTCACCGCCGGTGCCGCCATCCTCATCGCCACCAACCAGGTGAAGCACTTCACCGGACTGGCGATTCCGCGCGGGTCGTCGTTCGCGGACACCTGGACGCACGTGTTCACGCGCGCCGACGAAATCGAACTCGCGATCGTGGCGACCGGGCTCTTCACGCTGCTGCTCGGCATCGCGGTCAAGCGCTGGCTGCCGAAGCTGCCCTACATGATCGTCGCCATGCTCGGCGGTGCGCTGTTCGGCAACGTGCTCGGCATGAAGCTGGGCATCGCACTTCCCACCGTGGGCGCGCTGCCCGCCAGCCTGCCGCCGCTGTCGGCGCCGAATTTCGACGCCGGCAGCGTGCGCGCCGTCGCCTCCGGCGTGATCGCGGTGACGCTCCTGGCCCTGACCGAGGCGGTGTCGATCGCGCGCGCGCTCGCCGCGCGCTCAGGCCAGCACGTCGACGGCAACCAGGAGTTCGTCGGCCAGGGGCTGTCCAATCTCGCCGGCGCGTTCTTCTCCGGCTACGTCGCCACCGGTTCGTTCAACCGCAGCGGGGTCAACTACGCGGCGGGTGCAAAAACGCCGCTTGCCGCGATGCTCGCGGGCGTGTTCCTGCTGGTGCTGGTGCTGTTCGTCGCGCCCTGGGCACAGTACCTGCCGAACGCGGCGATGGCCGGTATCCTCTTCCTGGTGGCGTGGGGGCTGATCGATTTCGACGAGATCGTCCATACCCTCAAGAGCAGCCGCCAGGAGTCCGCGATCATGGCGGCTACCTTCGCCGCCACGCTGTTCCTCACGCTGGAAGAGGCCATCATCATCGGCGTTCTGCTGTCGCTCGCGATCTATCTGTCGCGCACTTCGAAGCCTGGCGTGCGGGTGCGCGTTCCGAATCCGCACAGCGCCAAGCGCAAATTCATGGATGCCGGCCATATTGCGCAGTGTCCTCAACTCAGATTCGTGCGCATCGATGGCTCGCTGTTCTTCGGCGCCACCTCGCACATTCGCGAGGCGCTGGCGGCGCAGGACCAGGCCGCACCGGGGCAGAAACACGTGGCGGTCGTCGCCCACGGCATCAACTTCATCGACCTCGCGGGTGCCCATTATCTGGCCGAGGAGGCCGAACGCCGGCGCGGTCTGGGAGGTGGGCTCTACTTCATCCGCACCAAGGACACGGTGCAGGAACAGCTGGCCGAAAGCGGGGCGCTGAAGGCCATCGGCGGAGGCAACCTGTTCGACTCCAAGACCGAGGCGATCGCCGCAATCACCCCACGGCTCGACCCCGAAGTGTGCCGCAGCTGCCGGGCGCGAATTTTCCGCGAATGCCAGGGCCAGGATGTGCCACAATCAGAACTACCCGACGTGATGATGCAGGTGTCCCATGCCTGAATTTCGCCCCTACCGACGGATCCTTGCCCTGATTCGCTTCGACGCCATGGACGGCGCGACGGCGGAGAAGGCGCTGATGCTCGCGCGCCTGAACCAGGCTCAACTCGATTTCCTGCACCTCATCGAACCCGACGGCACGCTCGACGGCGGCTATCCGGGCAGCACCCGGCAGGCAACGGCGTTGGACCTCGAGCGGGCCTCGCTGCGCCGACTGGATTTCCTGGCCGCGCGGCTGGGCGCTGGCGAGGCCCGCTGCCACGCGATCTACGGACCCTTGCGGCAGGGCTTCCGGCAGTATGTGCGCGACGCGCAGCCTGACCTCATCGTCACCGGGGAGCAGACGGCCTATCTGGATGGCCCGCACGACGTGCTGGTGCTGTCGGGTGCGCACCGGTCGCAGGGCGGACGCTTGCTGGCGATGCTGATGAGTCTGCTCGGCTTGCGGCAGCGGGCGCGTGTGCGTCCGCTGATGCGCTGAGGTTCAGCGCGCCGGGCTTTCGGGGCCGTTTCGCCGCCGCGCCTGCAGATCCAGCACGCTGGCAGGCGTATCCGGCCGCTGCCGGCCGGCGAGCAGCTGCAGTGCCTGATGGAATTCGCCGGGCAGGCGCTTCATGGTCTCGGCCGCCTGCGGCAGGTAATGCACCACTTCGAACGGCACCCGCCCGTCCAGCGAACTGCGCGCCTGCGGGCGGAAATGCTGCCACGCCAATTCGACCCAGGCGCGGTTCTGGCTGTCGACGAAAATGAACTCCTCCGCATCCAGCACCGCCATGTACTGCATGCTGCGGATCGGCACGAACAGGCAGGTGCCCGCACGCGCCAGCAGGGTGTGCGCAAGATTGTAGGTGGCAGCGGGAAGATAGTCCGGCAGCCGCACGATTTCCTTCTCACGATAGAAACGTTCTTCCATGGCGTAACGGTAGCGTCATTCGCAGCTCGTGGTAAGTACTCTCTATAACGGAGCGGAAAGCCCGGCCATTGAGGCAAAATAGGCGGCATTGCTTTTCGCGCCGTAACCGCCATGACCGACCTGCACGCCGCCCATGCACCGGGCCACATTTTCGACACCCATCTCGAGCACTTCGACCGCGACGTCATCGAGGCTTCGCACGTGCAGCCGGTCCTGGTCGATTTCTGGGCCGACTGGTGCCCGCCGTGCCGCGCGCTGACTCCAGTGCTGGAGCGCGTCATTGCGCATCATGCCGGCAGGCTCCACATGGCCAAGGTCGAGGTCGACGAAGGCGCCAACATGAAGCTTGCCGGCCGTTACGGCCTGCGCGGCTTTCCCACCGTGCTGCTGTTCGTCAAGGGCGAAATCGTCGGGCGCTTTTCCAGCGCCAGGCCGGAACACTGGGTGCGCGAGTTCATCGCCGAGCACACCGATATTGAATAAGGTCGTTCTCGACACCAACGTCGTACTCGACCTCCTCTTCTTCGACGACGCGGCCGCGCGACCTCTGCGGCTGGCGCTGGAAGACGGCCGCATGCGCTGCGTGGTGTCGGGTGCCACCTTCGACGAATGGCGGCGCGTGCTGGGGTATCCGGAGTTTGGCCTGGATGCGGCGCGGCAGGCGGCGCTGCTGGCGCGTTACCGGGCGCTGTCGGCGATGGCGGATGACGCCGGCGCGGCCACCTGGCTGCCCCCGGAGGCTACGGTCCACTGCGGGATGGCGCCCGCGTGGAACCGCATGCCGCGCTGCAGCGACCCCGACGATCAGAAGTTCATCGAACTGGCGGCGATGGCCGGGGCGCAGGGACTGGTCAGCAAGGACCGCGCGCTGCTCAGGCTGCGCCGCCGCTGCGCGCCGCATTTTCGGGTCATGAGCCCGGTCGAGGCGGTGCGCTGGCTGGGCGCGATGCCTGCCTGAACAGCGCGGGCTTCAATCCGCGTCCCGCGGCTGGAACCTGCGCCGCGCCGCCTCGCTCACCGCCAGCACCGCCGGGTGGCTCAGCCGCCGCTCCACCGAAATGGCGAAAAAGCGTTCGCGGATTTCCAGCGTCTGCCCCAGCTCGATCACCTCGTACTGCCGCATCACCTCCGGCGCCGTGCTCAGCGGCACCGGGAACACCCCCGCGCCCGCCTGGCCGAAAGCGCTCATCAATGCGCTGTCGTCGAACTCGCCGACGACGCTGGGCTGGATGCCGCGACGTTCCAGCCAGCGCAGCAGCGGCGCGCGCAGCGCGCTGTCCTCGCCGGGAATCAGCAGCGGCGCGCCGTGCAGATTGGCCGGGAAGTCCGGCCCCAGCGCGCCGGCAATCGCGCGCGCGGCCAGAAAGGCGATGCCGCATTCGCCGAGAGGGTGGCTGTAGCCCTTGATGTCCATGCTCGACGGCAGCTGCCGGTCGGCCAGCACCATGTCGAGGCGGTGGATCGACAGTTCGGCGGCCAGCTGTTCCAGCCGCCCCTCCTTGCACACCAGCTTGACCGGTTCGGCCAGGGTGAGCGCGGGGGCCAGCAACTGGTAGGCAATCGCCTTCGGCACGACGTCGGCGATGCCGACGCGGAAAGGGTGGGCGCGCGCGGCGCTGCGGTTTTGCAGGGCCTCTTCGAGTTCGGCGCCGACGTGGAAGATTTCATCGGCGTAGGCCAGGGCGGTGCGTCCGGCGTCGGTCAGTTCGAGCCGGCGCCCGCTGCGGCGGAACAATGCCACGCCCAGGCGCTGCTCGAGTACACCGATCTGGCCGGACAGGGTCTGCGGCGTCAAGTGCAGCTTCTCGGCGGCGCGGTTGATGGCTCCGGTTTTTGCGACGGTGCGGAAGTAGTGCAGATGCTTGTAATTGAGCATGGCGCCGAATCTGTTCGTTAAAATCGAACAATAGCAGTAGAAAAATCGAATTTTATTGTTCGTATTCTGTCTATATTCTGTCGTGTGCCCGAGAAAATGCGGGGTTGCCGCGCCGATGCCGGCAACCCGTGCGCGGCTGGGCTTAACTGGAGAACACCATGAAGCGTATCGTTTTATTCCTGGCCACCAACCTGGCCATCGTGCTGGTGCTGTCGTTCACCATGCGTATCCTGGGCGTCGAGCCCTATCTCACCGCGAATGGGCTGAACCTTGGCTCGCTGCTGATCTTCGCCGCCGTGATGGGCTTTGGCGGCTCGCTCATTTCGCTCGCCATTTCGAAGTGGATGGCGAAGAAATCGATGGGCGTGCGGGTGATCGAGACACCGTCGAATTCGACCGAATTCTGGCTGGTCGAAACCGTGAAGAAATACGCCGCGGATGCCGGGATCGGCATGCCCGAAGTCGGGATTTTCGATTCGCCCGAAGTCAATGCCTTCGCCACCGGCATGAACAAGAACAGCGCGTTGGTCGCCGTGTCCGCGGGGCTGCTGAATACCATGACGCGGCCGGAAGCCGAGGCGGTGATCGGTCACGAAGTCGCCCACATCGCCAACGGCGACATGGTGACGCTGGCGCTGATCCAGGGGGTGGTCAACACTTTCGTGATGTTCCTCTCGCGCGTGATCGGCCATACCGTCGACCGCGTGGTGTTCAAGAACGAGGAAGGCCACGGCCCGGCGTTCTTCGTCACCATGATCGTGGCGGAACTGGTGCTCGGCATCCTCGCATCGATCATCGTCATGTGGTTCTCGCGCCAGCGCGAGTTCCGTGCCGACCGCGGCGGCGCCTCGCTTGCCGGCAAGGGCGCGATGATCGCCGCACTGGAGCGCCTGGCGAGCCTGCATCCGCATCCGTTGCCCGACAAGATGGCGGCCTTCGGCATCGCCGGCGGCGGCGCGGCGGGCCTCAAGCGCCTGTTCATGACGCACCCGCCGCTGGAAGAGCGGATCGCCGCGCTGCGCGCGATCCAGGGCTGAGGCCAGCAGAAGTCGCATGGACGCTGTCAGCACCACCCTGAGCATCGGCGAACCGTGGATGTGGGGGGCGTTCGTCGGCTTCGTGCTGGCGATGCTGGCCGTCGACCTGTTCCTGGCCGGCGGCAACAAGGCGCACAAGGTCGGCTTCAAGGAAGCGGCGGCGTGGTCCTTCGTCTGGTTTACGCTGGCGATGCTGTTCAACCTCGGGCTGTGGTGGTATCTGAAGGGGAGCTACGGCAGCGAGGTGGCCGACGTCAAGGCGATGGAGTTCCTGACCGGCTACCTGATCGAGAAATCGCTCGCGGTCGACAACATCTTCGTCTTTCTGATGATCTTCAGCTTCTTCGCCGTGCCGGCGGAGTTCCAGCGGCGCGTGCTGATCTACGGTGTGATCGGCGCGATCGTCATGCGTGCCGCCATGATCCTTGCTGGTGCCTGGCTGGTGAAGGAATTCCACTGGATCCTGTATCTGTTCGGCGCCTTCCTCGCCATCACCGGCATCAAGATGCTGATGTTCGCCGAGGCCGAGCCGGATCTGGCGAAGAACCCTCTGCTCAAGTGGGTCAAGCGCCATGTCCGAATGACCCCGGACTTCCGCGGCGAGAAGTTCTGGGTCGTCGAGAACGGCGTGCGCGTGTTCACGCCCCTGTTCCTGGTGCTGATCATGATCGAGATCTCCGACCTGATTTTCGCGGTCGACTCGATTCCTGCGATCTTCGCCATCACCACCGACCCCTTCATCGTGTTCACCTCGAACATCTTTGCCATTCTCGGCCTGCGCGCGATGTACTTCATGCTGGCCGGCATGGCCGACCGTTTCCACCTGCTGAAATACGGCCTGGCCATCGTGTTGTTGTTCGTGGGAACGAAAATGCTGATCGTCGACTTTTACAAAATCCCGGTAGGCTTGTCGCTCGGCATCGTCGGCTTCATCATCGCCGGCTTCATGTTTGCCAGCCTGTGGACGACGCGGAAACGCGCCGCGCCGGACTGAAGCCGGCGGCGGCCTGCCGGACGCGGCGGGCCGGCAGGCCGCCGCGTGCCAGCAACTGGACCCAGCCGGAGGGCATAGATGCCGATCAAAACCGATTCCCCGCTCGCTCGCCGCATTGCGGCATTCATTTTCCTGTTCTTCATTTTCGGGCTCACCTTCTGGGTACTGTCGCCGTTTTTCGCCTCGCTGGCGTGGGCGGGGATTCTCGCGTACGTCACCTGGCCGCTCCATCAGCGCTTGTGCCGCCACCTGCCGGGGCGCGCCAATCTGGCGGCGCTGCTGATGACGCTGGGCGTCGCCGCGACCCTGTTGCTGCCGCTGCTGTGGGTGATGTTCACCGTGGTGGTGGACGTGGCGGCGGCTTCGGCGACCCTCAAGCAACTCGCCATCCACGGCCTGCCGCCGCTGCCTGCGGGCGTGCGCGCCTGGCCGGGCGGAGAATGGATCGCGGCGCAGTATCAGCGCGTGCAGGCCGACCCGGCGTGGGTGCGCGCGCAGGTCGACGCGCTGGGGCTGACCGATGCCGCACAGCTGAAAGCCCTGGCAGGCGGCGTCGGGCGCAACGCGGCGAAATTCGGCCTGGCGGTGTTTGCGCTGTTCTTTCTGTATCGCCACGGCGACAGCGTGCTGACCCAGTTCCGCCGGGTGGCCACGCGCTGGCTGGGCGCGGCGGCGCGCGGCTACATCCAGGCGGTGGGGGTGACCGTGCGCGCCGTGGTGTTCGGCATCGTGCTCACCGCGCTGGCGCAGGGGGTGCTTGCCGGGCTGGGCTACTGGGTCGCCGGAATCGACGCGCCCGCACTGTGGGGGGCGATCACCGCGCTGGTATCGCTGATTCCTTTCGTCGGCCCGGTGGTGTGGATCGGCCTGTCGCTGGGCCTGCTGGTGCACGGCGAAACCCAGGCAGCGCTGGGCCTGTTCCTGTGGGGGGCGCTGGTGGTGAGCTGGGTCGACAACCTGATTCGTCCGCTCGTCATCAGCGGGCCGACGCGGATTCCGTTCCTGCTGGTGTTTCTCGGCGTGCTCGGCGGCATCAACGCGTTCGGCCTGATCGGCCTGTTCCTGGGACCGGTGCTGCTCGCGGTGTCGGTGGCCATCTGGCGCGAATGGCTGGTGCATGCGCGTTCGGTCTGAGGCCGGTGGTATCCTTGCCACATCCCGACCGCATACCGCCATGAACCCCGCCAAAGACCGTCTTCTCTCGCGCTGGGCGCTCAGCCTGCTGGGCGTTCTCGAAGCCATCGGCCTCATCGTCATCACGCTCGCCACGCTGGCCGCCGGCGTGTTCGAAGTGAAGACCATGGCCGCTGCCGGCACGGTGACGCTGGCCGATCTGCTGCTGCTTTTCCTGTACCTGGAAATCCTCGCCATGGTGGGGGTGTACTTCCGTTCCGGCCAGTTGCCGGTGCGTTTCCCCATCTACATCGCCATCGTGGCGCTGGCGCGCTATGTGGTGCTCGACATGAAAAGCCTCGACGTCTGGCGCATGCTCGGCGTGACCGCCTCGCTGCTGTTGCTGGCCTGTGCGGTGCTGGTGATTCGTTACGGTCACACCCGCTTCCCTTACGAAGACAATCCGAAAGGCGATATCCAGCCCTGAGGGGCGCGAATGTCGCCGTCATTAATTTTTCCCCGCTGATGGAACTCTCTCCGCCGCTGTTGCAACTCGCCACCCAGGCGCTCGACCTGGTGCTGGATTTCAAACGTCCGGCCGACGCCGTGTTGTCCGCCTTTTTCCGTGAGCACAGGAAGCTCGGCGCGCGCGACCGCGCGTTCGTGGCGGAAGCCGTGTTCGGCGTGCTGCGGCGCTACCGCTATCTGTCGGTGGTGGTGCCGGCGGCCAATCCGCGCACGCTGATCGTCGCCTGGCTGATCAAGGCGCGCGGCATGAGCGGCGCGACGCTGGAAAAGTTCGCCAAGCCCGAACTCATCGACCACATCCGCAATGCCCGGACGGCCGAATTGCCGCTGGCGGTGGCCGCCGAGCTGCCCGACTGGGTGGTCGAAGCGCTGCAGCCGGCGATGAGCGACGCCGACATCCTGGCGCTCGGCCGCGCCCTGCAGCAGCCGGCGCCGCTCGACGTGCGGGTCAACGCGCACAAGGCCAGCCGCGACGCGGTGCAGGCGCAGTTGCAGGCGGAAGGCCTGGCGGTCGAGGCGACGCCGTATTCGCCGTGGGGCCTCCGCTTCAAGGATCATCCGGCGATCAACCGCCATCCGCTGTTTCTCGACGGCAGCCTGGAAGTGCAGGACGAGGGCAGCCAGCTGCTGGCCCTGCTGCTCGGCGCGCGGCGCGGCGAGATGGTGTGCGATTTCTGCGCCGGCGCCGGCGGCAAGACGCTCGCCATCGGCGCGATGATGGCGTCGAGCGGGCGGCTGTATGCGTTCGACGTGGCGGAAAAGCGGCTCGCCAACCTGAAGCCGCGGCTGGCGCGCTCGGGGCTGTCCAACGTGATGCCGCAGTTGATCGCCTCGGAAAACGATACCCGGGTGAAGCGGCTGGCGGGCAAGCTCGACCGCGTGCTGGTCGATGCGCCGTGCTCGGGGCTGGGCACGCTGCGGCGCAACCCCGACCTGAAATTCCGCCAGTCGCCCGAGTCCGTGGCGGAACTGACGCAGAAGCAGGCATCCATCCTGCGCGCGGCGGCGAAGCTGCTGAAACCGGGCGGCCGCCTGGTCTATGCGACATGCAGCCTGCTGCCGGCGGAGAACGAAGCCATCATCGATGGCGTGCTGGCGCAGGGCGGCTTCAGCCTGTTGCCGGTGAACGAACTGCTGGCGCAGAATAAGATCGGCCTCGACACCGGCGCCATGCTGAAACTGTCGCCGGCGGTGCATGGGACGGATGGCTTTTTCGCCGCCGCGCTGGTCAAGGCCGGCGACTGACCCGCTATGGCCTTGCAGTTATCAATGCGGCCTGTCCCCACGGCCGGTTCGATGAGCTGAGATGACGACCGCGCCATTCCATCCCGATACGCTGGGCACGCTGTGCGGCCTGTTCCGCGCGCGCGTCGCGGCAACGCCGGACCAGGTGGCCTACCGCCAGTTCGACGAGGCGCGCGACACCTGGGTGAGCTTCACCTGGGCCCAGGTGGCGGCGCAGGTGGCGCGCTGGCAGGCCGCGCTGGCGAAGGAAAGCCTGGTTCCCGGCGACCGCGTGGCGGTGATGCTGAAAAACAGCGTCGAGTGGGTGATTTTCGACCAGGCCGCGCTGGCGCTGGGGCTGGTGACCGTGCCCCTGTACCTCGACGACCGCCCGGACAGCGCCGCTTACATCCTCAATCATGCCGGCGCCAAAATGCTGCTGGTCGAGGGCAAGTTCCAGCACAGGAAGCTGGCTGAAATCGCCGCATCAACCCCCGCCCTGCAGCGCATCGTCAGCCTGACCGCGCCGGAAAACGGGCTGGCGAACTGGAGCACGCGTTTCGTGGTGGCGGCCGACTGGCTGGCCGCGGCGGCCGCCACGCCGGTGCCCGAGCGCCATCCGGGCGCCGAAATGCTGGCCAGCATCGTCTACACCTCGGGCACCACCGGGCGCCCCAAGGGGGTGATGCTGACGCACGACAATCTGCTGTGGAACGCATTTTATGCATCGCAATGCGCGGATTTCGGGGCGCACGAGGTGTTCCTGTCCTTCCTGCCGATGTCGCACACGCTGGAGCGTACCGGCGGTTATTACCTGCCGATGCTGATCGGCGCCGAAGTCGCCTATGCGCGCTCGATCGCCCAGCTGGCGCAGGACCTGCAGGACATCCGCCCCACCGTGCTGATCTCGGTGCCGCGCATCTACGAACGGGTGTACGGACGCATCCAGGACGGGCTGGCGAAGAAAGGCCGCTTCGCCGGGATGCTGTTCAAGCTGGCGGTGCGGGTCGGCTGGCGGCGGTTCGAGCGTGCCCAGGGACGGGCCGGCTGGCATCCCGAACTGCTGCTGTGGCCGCTGCTGCATAAGCTGGTGGCGGGCAAGGCCGTCGCCAGGCTGGGCGGCCGGTTGAGACTGGCGATTTCCGGCGGCGCCGCGCTCTCGCCCGAGATCGCGCGCGTTTTCATCGGGCTGGGCGTGCCGATTTATCAGGGCTACGGGCTTACCGAAACCAGCCCGGTGGTGTGCGTCAACCGCCCCGATTCCAACGTCCCGGCCAGCATCGGCCCACCCTTGCCCGGTATCGAGGTGAAAATCGGCGAAAACGGCGAACTGCTCACGCGCAGCCGCTGCGTGATGCGCGGCTACTGGCAGGACGACGAAGCCACCCGCGCCATGATCGACGCCGACGGCTGGCTGCGCAGCGGCGACCAGGCCAGCGTGGACGCTGGCGGCCACTACACGATCGTCGGGCGGCTCAAGGACATCATCGTGCTGAGCAACGGCGAGAAGGTGCCGCCCAGCGAAATGGAGGCGGCCATCCTGCTCGATCCCCTGTTCGAGCAGGTGATGATCGTCGGCGAAGGCAGGCCCTGCCTGGCCGCGCTGGCCGTGCTCAACGAGGCGCACTGGCCGGATTTTGCCGCCAGCCTCAATGCCGATCCCCGGCATCCCGCCACCTTGCGCGACCCCAGGGTGGCGAAGGCGCTCGTCCAGCGCGTGGCCCGTCAGCTCAGGCATTTTCCGGGCTACGCCCAGATCCGCCGGGTGTACCCGGAGCTTGAGCCGTGGACGCTGGAAGACGGCCTGCTGACCCCCACGCTCAAGGTCAAACGCAAGCAGGTGCTCGATCGTTACCGCGCGGCGATCGAGGCGATGTATGCCGATTTCGCGCGCTGACTGCCCCTTGTTTCCGGAGACCCCCGATGTTTGCATTGCCCTTTAACCGTGTGACGCTCGGCCTGGCGCTGGCCGGATTCGCAGGGCTGAGCCACGCTGCCGGCTTCGCGCTGATCGAGCAGAACGCCAGTGGGCTGGGCAATGCCTATGCCGGCGCCGCCGCCGTGGCCGCGGACGCCAGCACGATCTATTTCAACCCTGCGGGCATGACGCTGTTGCCGGACCGGCAACTGGTGGTGGCGGGACACCTGATCAAGCCCCGGGCGGCGTTTTCGGGCGATGCTGTGTTCACTACACCGCCACTTAAGGACACGCCTGTTCCCGGTGGCCAGGGCGGCGATGCCGGCAACTGGGCGCTGGTGCCGAACGCCTATTTTGCGTACCGCCTGAGTCCGCAGGTGCATCTGGGCGTTGGCATCAATGCGCCGTTCGGGCTGGCAACCGAGTACGACCCGGATTGGGTCGGCCGCACCCAGGCCGTCAAGTCGGAACTGAAAACCGTCAACATCAACCCCTCCATCGCCTACAAGGTCAACGAAACCCTGTCGCTTGGCGCAGGACTGAGCATCCAGGCCATCAAAGCCGAGCTGACCAATTTTGCCGGGGCGCTCGGCACGGCAAAAGTGAAGGGCGACGACTACGGTTGGGGTTTCAATCTTGGGGCGCTCTGGCAGCCTGCGCCGGCCACTCGTGTGGGGTTCGCTTATCGTTCCGAAATCGACTATACGCTGGAGGGGCGGGCGACGTTTACAGGCAATGCGCTGGCAAACGGCGATATCACCGCGGATACAACCATGCCGGCCAGTGCTTCCTTGAGCCTATTCCACCGTTTGTCACCGAAGTTTGATCTGCTCGCCGATGTGACCTGGACCGGCTGGAGTGCATTCGACGCGTTGCGGATCGTGCGCACCAACGGCACGCTGTTGAGCTACACCCTCGAGAACTGGGAAGACATTCTGCGTTATTCGCTGGGGACGACCTGGCACATGAGTGACAAGCTGAGCCTGCGCGGCGGCGTTGCGTACGACGAGGCGCCGGTGTCGGATATCTACCGTACCCCCCGGATTCCCGATGGCGCCCGCACCTGGATCGCATTCGGCGGGCAGTACCGGCTCTCGAAACAGAGTGCGCTCGACTTCGGCTACGCCCATCTGTTCGTCAACGCCCCGGGCTTGCGGAGCAGCGACAACGGAACCACGCTCAACGGCGAATACGACAGCCAGGTCGACATCCTGAGCGCACAATACACGCATAGCTTCTGAGGCCGCCTTGAGCAATCCGATTCCCTTCGACAACCTGCTGACGCGCCTCGTCGCCGACAGCCAGGATATCGTTCTGTTGTGGCAGCTGGGCGTGCTGGCGGCATGCGCCCTGGCGGCCTGGGGCGCGATGCGGCTGGCGAGGCGCTATTTCGATGCGTCGCTCCCGCTCTGGTCCGCCGGCCGCGCGGGGATGCGCCGCGTCGGCTTCCCGCTGGCGATGCTGCTGGCGGTATTGCTGGGGCGCGACATCGCGCATCTCTGGCTGGCCAACACGCATCTGCTGAACCTGGCGGTACCGCTGCTGCTGGCGCTGGCGGGGGTGCGGCTGGCGGTGTACGCGCTGCGCTATGTGTTCGAGCCGCGCGCATCGCTCAGGCTGTGGGAGCGCACCGCCGCCTGGCTGATCTGGGGCGCGTTCGCGCTGCACATCACCGGCCTCCTGCCGCGCATCCACGCGGCGATGGAAGCGCTGTCGTTCCAGTCGGGCAGCCATCGCTTCTCGCTGTGGCTGCTGGTCCAGGCGGCGGCGGTGGTGGTGGCGGCGGCGATCCTGGCGCTGGCGCTGGCGCGCATCGTCGAAAGCCGCCTGATGGGCGTCACGCAGATGAACCTGTCGCTGCGGATGGCGCTGTCGAAGGCCGCGCGCACCGTGTTTCTGATCCTGGCGGTGCTGGTGGCCTTGCCGGCGGTGGGGATCGACCTCACCGTGCTGTCGGTGTTTGGCGGCGCGCTCGGCGTGGGCATCGGTTTCGGCCTGCAAAAAGTCGCCAGCAACTACGTTTCCGGCTTCATCATCCTGCTCGACCGCTCGGTGCGCATCGGCGATCTGGTGACGGTCGACAACAAATACGGCGAAGTCAGCCAGATCAACACGCGTTACACGCTGCTGAAAGCGCCCGACGGCACCGAGAGCATCGTCCCCAACGAAACCCTGATCACGCAGACGGTCGTCAACCATTCGCTGTCCAGACCCAATGTGCGGGTTGCATTGTCGGTGCAGGTGTCCTACGACAGTGATCTGGAACGGGCCGAGGCGTTGATGCTGGAGGCGGCGCACAGCCAGAGCCGGGTGATTTTCGACGACCCCGGCAGCTTGCCGAGGGTGTATCTGAAAGAATTTGCCGACAACGGCATCCTGCTGGAGCTGGCCGTATGGATCCGCGACCCCAGCGAAGGGCAGAACAATCTGCGTTCCGACATCAACTGGGCGATCTGGCGCCTTTTCCGCCAGGCGGGGATCGAAATTCCCTTCCCGCAGCGGGTGGTGCATTGGGCTTCGTCTTCAGGCCGGGACGCGGAAAATCATTGATTTTAATGTGGTTTTTGCGTATATTGGCGGACGATATTGTCCTTTTCATGGAACATGAGTTATGCAACTTGGTTTGATTGACCTGCCCTGGTGGGGTTATGTGCTGGTGGCCCTCGGCCTGACGCACGTCACCATTGCTGCGGTCACTATTTTTCTGCACCGTTCGCAGGCGCACCGCGCCGTCGATTTGCATCCTGTCGTCAGCCATTTCTTCCGCTTCTGGCTGTGGCTGACCAGCGGCATGGTGACCAAGGAATGGGTCGCCATCCACCGCAAGCACCACGCCAAATGCGACACCGCCGAAGACCCGCACAGCCCGCAGACCCGGGGCATCAAGAAAGTGTTCTGGGAAGGCGCCGAGTTGTATCGCGCCGAGGCCAAGGTGGCCGAGACGCTGGAAAAATACGGCCACGGCACGCCCGACGACTGGATGGAGCGCAACGTCTACAGCGGTCACTCGGCCGCAGGCATCTGGCTGATGATGGCGCTCAACCTCGTCCTGTTCGGCCCCATCGGCCTGACCATCTGGGCCGTGCAAATGGCGTGGATCCCGATCACCGCTGCCGGCATCATCAATGGTGTGGGCCATTACTGGGGGTATCGCAACTTCGCCTGCGAGGATGCCAGCACCAACATCTTCCCGTGGGGCATCCTCATCGGCGGCGAAGAGCTGCACAACAACCACCACGCCTACGGCAGCTCGGCGCGGCTGTCGAACAAGTGGTACGAATTCGACATCGGCTGGCTGTACATCAAGCTGATGTCCTACGTCGGCCTGGCCACCGTCCGCAAGGTGGCGCCGACGGTGAAGTGGCAGCCGGCCAAGCCGCTGTGCGATCTCGACACCCTGCAGGCCATCATCACCCACCGCTACGACGTGATGACCCGCTTCATGAGGAGCGTGCGCGCCGACAGCGCAGCGGAGATCGCCAAGCTGAAAGCCGGCGCGCATCTGCCGCAGAACTGGAACCTCGACAGTTTCCGCCGCTGGCTGCACAAAGAGCCCGCCGAACTCGCTGCGGCCGACAAGACCGAACTGGAGAGCCTGCTGGGCAAGAGCGAGCGCCTGCAAACGGTCTATCGCATGCGTCAGGAGCTGGCCGCCATCTGGGGACGTTCCACTGCCAGCCGTGAGCAGCTGCTGGAGCAGCTGCAGGCCTGGTGCAAGCGTGCCGAGGACAGCGGCATCCAGTCGCTGAAGGATTTCTCGGTGCGCCTGCGCTGTTATGCCTGATGCTTCCGGCAGCCTGTTGCGGGCTGCTCGGGCTAGCCGGGGGCGATGCCGCCCCGGCTGACGGCCAATAAAAAACCCGCCGAATCGGCGGGTTTTTTATTGGGGGAAACCCGCTTATTTCAGCTTGGTTTCCTTGTACATCACATGCTTGCGAGCCTTGGGATCGAACTTGCTGATCTCCATCTTCTCGGGCATGGTCTTTTTGTTCTTGGTGGTGGTGTAGAAGTGGCCGGTGCCCGCAGTGGACTCCAGCTTGATCTTTTCGCGTCCGCCTTTAGCCATGAAAGTTCTCCTTAAACTGCTTCGCCGCGGGCGCGCAGGTCGGCCAGGACGGATTCGATGCCGTTCTTGTCGATGGTGCGCAGGGCAGCATTGGACAGACGCAGACGAACCCAGCGGTTTTCGCTTTCGACCCAGAACCGGCGGTATTGCAGGTTGGGCAGGAAACGACGCTTGGTTTTATTGTTGGCGTGGGAAACGTTGTTCCCGACCATGGGCTTCTTGCCCGTCACGACACATACGCGAGCCATGATGCTGCTCCAGAAATTGAGGGTTAACCGGTGAGGGCTAACGAAAGGGTTAACCCGAGAACCGCGATTTATACCACAGCTCGCCGACGCGAGGCAAGTTCGGCCGGGCTCAGAGATGGCCCGCTTCCATGAACGAAAGCGAGGACGCGCCCGCGACGATGAAGTGGTCGAGCACGCGGATGTCCACCAGCGCCAGCGCATCCGCCAGCTGGCGGGTGAGGCTGCGGTCGGCCTGGCTCGGCTCGGCCACCCCGCTGGGGTGGTTGTGCGCCAGAATCAGCGCGGCGGCGTTATGCGCCAGTGCGCGCTTGATGATTTCGCGCGGGTAGACGCTGGTCTGCGTCAGCGTACCGCGAAACAGCTCCTCCACCGCGATCACCCGGTTTTGCGCGTCGAGAAACACGCAGCAGAACACTTCATACTCCCTGGCGCGCAAGATCAGCCGCAGATAGTCGCGCACGGCTGCGGGAGACGTCAGCGCGTCGCCCGCCTGCATGTCCTCGGCCAGGGTGCGCCGCGCCATTTCCATCACCGCCTGCAACAGCGCATATTTGGCTTCGCCGACGCCGGGTGCGGCGCAGGCCGATTCCTTGTCCGCCCGGCACAAGCCGCCCAACCCGCCGAAGCGCTCGATCAGTTCGCGGCCGAGGTCGACCGCGCTTTTGCCGACCACCCCGGTGCGCAGGAATACCGCGACCAGTTCGGCGTCGCTCAAGGTCGCGGCGCCCTGCCGCAGCAGCTTCTCGCGCGGTCGCGCGTCTTCCGGCCAGTCGCGAATCGCCATCCCCCCGCCCCTCCCGTAGAATGTCGCCATTGTCATGGAAAGCCGCGTGGGAATCGAGAGCGTGTCGCTGGCGTACAAAAAAATCATACTGGGCGTGACGGGGGGCATTGCAGCCTACAAGGCGGCCGAGCTGTGCCGGCTGCTGGCCAAGGCCGGGGCCGACGTGCGCGTGGCGATGACCGCCGCCGCGCAGCAGTTCGTCACCCCGCTGACGTTTCAGGCGCTGTCCGGCAAGCCCGTGCTGACTTCCTTGTGGGATTCGGCGAGCGGCGACGGCATGGAACACATCCACCTGTCGCGCGATGCCGACCTGCTGCTGGTGGCGCCGGCTTCGGCCGACTTCTTGGCCAGGCTTGCGCATGGTCGCGCCGACGACCTGCTGTCCACCCTGTGCCTTGCCCGCAGCTGCGGGCTTGCGGTTGCGCCGGCGATGAACCGCGAAATGTGGGCGGCCGCGCCGACCCGGCGCAATCTGGAGCAGTTGCGCGCGGACGGCGTGAGCGTGCTGGGGCCGGCCGCGGGCGAACAGGCCTGCGGCGAAATTGGCCCGGGACGGATGCTGGAGCCGGCCGACATTCTCGCGGCTTTGCCTGGCCTGCTGGGGGCCGGCCCGCTGGCGGGCAAACGCGTTTTGGTCACCGCCGGCCCCACTTTCGAGCCGATCGATCCGGTGCGCGGGCTGACCAACCTGAGCTCCGGCAAGATGGGCTATGCGGTGGCGCAGGCGGCAGCCGAGGCAGGCGCCGCGGTATGTCTGGTGTCGGGGCCGACCTGCCTTGCCGCGCCGGCGGGGGTGCGCCGCGTCGATGTGCAAAGCGCGGCCGAGATGCGCGCTGCGGTATTGCGTGAATTGCCAAGCGACGTGTTCATTGCGGTGGCGGCGGTGGCCGATTACCGGGTGGATGCCGCCGCGCCGCAGAAGCTCAAGAAAAGTGATGCCGGGCTGAACCTGCGCCTGGTCGCCAATCCCGACATCCTGGCCGAGGTCGCCGCCTTGCCCGGCGCCCCGTTTTGCGTGGGCTTCGCCGCCGAGACCGAGCGGCTGGCCGAGCATGCCGAAGCCAAGCGCATCCGCAAAAAGCTGCCGCTGCTGGTCGGCAACCTGGCACAGGACACGCTGGGACAGGACAGCGCCGAACTGCTGCTGTTCGATGACCGCGGCCGGCACCCGCTGCCGCGCGCCGACAAACTCACCCAGGCGCGCCGCCTGATCCGCCACCTTGCAACCCTGCTCAACTGACGAAATCCCGACGAATATGAAGATGGATGTGAAGATTCTCGACGCTCGCCTGCGCGATCAGCTGCCGCAGTACGCCACGCCGGGTTCCGCCGGGCTCGATTTGCGCGCCTGCATCGATGCCCCGATCATGCTTTCCCCCGGAGAAACCCGGCTGATTCCCACCGGGCTTGCCATCCATCTGGCCGATCCGGGCTATGCCGCGCTGATCCTGCCGCGCTCCGGCCTCGGCCACAAACACGGCATCGTGCTGGGCAATCTGGTGGGGCTGATCGACTCGGATTATCAAGGTCAGCTCATGGTTTCCGCCTGGAACCGCAGCCAGCAGGCGTTCGAACTCACGCCGCTGGAGCGGCTGGCACAGCTCGTCATCGTGCCGGTGATGCAGGCCGAATTCAATGTGGTGGACGACTTCGAGGCCAGCCGGCGTGGTGAAGGCGGGTTCGGCAGCACGGGCCGGCAGTAGCGTCGGGTTTTCTTGCACGACGAGCCCGCACTCCCGGCCGGCGGGTTTGCCGGGAGCCTGTGCGTCGGGGCATGGATTTTGCTGGGTAAAGCGCCATGTCGGCTGACTTACCGGAGCGAAATCGGGGGGCGGCCATTGCGGAGACGATAACTCTAAGAGGTTGAGCCTACTGGCGCATCCGTCATGTCCCACACGTCCGTATTGCGGTTTGGCCTGATCCTCGCCGCAGCCCTGGTGCTGCTGGCGGGGCTCGCCACGTTCGCGATCTACCAGTCGCGGCCGCAGGCGCAGCCCGCGCAGGAAGAGATCGGCAAGCCGGTGATGGCCGCGCAGATCGAGTTCCTGGCCGAGGCCATGCAGCGCAGTGCAGCGCGTATCGCCGCCCACCCGCAGACGCTGGCGTGTTTTGCCGGCGCCGCGCCGGACGTGTGCCAGGCCCAGGCCGCCAACCTGCACGCCTTGAATCAGGATGCCACCGTGCTGTTCGTCACCGACGGTCAGCGCCAGCTGCTGCCGGGTTTCCTGCCCGGCGACGCCCGGCGGCTGCTGGCCAGCAATGCCGGCCGCGGCGACACCGGGGCGACCGCCACCGCCACCTTCAATCTTTCCCTGTCGCATCCGGTGGTGGACGGCGACGGCAAACGGCTGGGGGTCGTCATCGTCGAGCAGAGCGTGCCGCAGCTGCAGGCCCTGTTCGACACCCTGCCGCTGCCGGATGCCGCCGCCTACGCCGAACTGCAGCAAAGCCTGCCGGGCGATGCGTCGGTGGTGCTGATGCGGCGCGGCAATCAGGCGATCAAGCGCCACGCCCACCCTACCCAGATCGCGCTGGCGGGGACGCCGTGGCAGATCGCCGTGTGGCGCCCGGTCACGCCGGTGGTTGAAAGCGTGGCGCCCTATGCGCTGGGCTGGCTGGTGGCCAGCCTGGTCATCGCCATCCTGGTGATGGCCACGGTTCTGGCGGTACGCAACCGCGTCAGCGACAATCTGCGCATGCTGGTGAAATTCACCAACGACCTGCGCCAGCAGCGCCTGCGTACCCACTATCCGGTCAGCCTGACGGAATTCCAGACGCCGCTCGAGACCATGCAGAAGCTTGGCAGGGTGATGCTGGGGCGGCAGAAAGAGGCGACGTCGCTGGCGCGGATCGATCACCTGTCGCAAGTCAACAACCGGCGCAGCTTCGATGAAAAGCAAAAGGAATTGTTCGCCACCCTGAAGGATGGCTGGTCGCACAGCCTGCTGATCCTCGACATCGACAACTTCAAGCAGGTCAACGACACCTTCGGCCACGAGGCGGGCGATCAGCTCATCATCAAGTTCGGCAATGCGCTCAAGGCCTGCCTGCGCAACAGCGATTTCATCGCCCGTCTGGGCGGCGACGAATTCTGCGTGCTGTTCCCCTATACCCCGCTGGACCGCGCGCAGGAACTTGCCGAGCGCCTGCGCGCCAACATGCCGGAAAGCGTGGAGCTCATTCCAGGTGTGACGCAGAAATTGTCGTGGAGCGGGGGCTTGTCCGAATACAGCCGCGACGACAAGGAAGAAAACGAAGCGCTGGCGCGCGCCGATGCGGCATTGCTGGAGGCCAAGCGCGGCGGCCGCAACGCCACGCGGATCAGGGCCGCCGCCTGAGCGTGGCTGTTGCCGCTTTAGCGGCTGTACAGCCACGGCCTGCCCCTCGCGGGTAGAACCCGGCCGCCAGCAGGGTGGCGCCCAGGATGCCCCAGAGCGCCAGCACCGGCGCATTGCCCCAGCGCACATAGGGCGTGCTGCCGGCATAGGCCTGGATTTCGCCGGCGAGGCTGCCGGCTACAAACAGCGGCAGGCTGGCCAGCATGCGGCCTTGCGCATCGATGATCGCGGTGACCCCGGTATTGGTGGCGCGCAGCATCATGCGTCCGCTTTCCAGCGCGCGCATCTGCGACATCTGCGCGTGCTGCCAGGGCGCGAACGAATCGCCGAACCAGGCCAGATTGCTCATGTTCACCAGCACGCTCGCGGCGGGAAGCTGGCGGATGATTTCCTCGCCGAAGGCGTCCTCGTAGCAGATATTGACCGCCACCCGCTGGCCGCCGATGGCGAGCGGATGCTGGTCGATCGCGCCGCGCGCGAAATCCGACAGCGGAATGTGCAGCACCCGGATAATCCAGCCCCACACGGCCTTCAACGGAATGGTTTCGCCGAACGGTACCAGGTGCACCTTGTGGTAGCGCTGGCTGGGCGCGCTGCCGAGGCTGATCGCGCTGTTGTAGTAAGCGCCCTGCGGCGAGCCGGTCGGCAGCCCGGCCAGCACGTCGCCGCCGTTTTTCCGGCCGATCGACGCCAGCGCGGCGCGATAGCTGGTGGGGAGGTCGGCTTCGAACAGCGGCAGCGCGGTTTCCGGCAGCACGATCAGCTGCGCGGGCGAGGCGGCTGCCATGCGCGCGTAGCTTTCCAGGGTGGCGCGGGTTTTCTCCGGCTGCCATTTCATGTCCTGCGGGATGTTGCCCTGCAGCAGCGCGACCGTTGTCGGCGTCCCGTCCGGTGTGGTCCACATGATGCCGCGCAAGCCTTGGCCGCCGACCCCCAGCGCCACGAGGCAGGCGGCTGCCCATAATTTCGGCCTTGCGCGGCGCGGACTGGTCAGCATCCATGCCAGTCCTGCCGCCGCAAGCGCCAGCAGGAACGACACGCCATACACGCCGAACAGCGGTGCGAAGCCCGCCAGCGGGCTGGTGGGAACTTGCGAATAGCCCATCACCAGCCACGGAAAGCCGGTGAAAATCCAGCCGCGCACCCATTCCGACGCGCCCCACAGCAACGGCATCAGCACCAACAAACGCAGCGCCGGCGGGATGCGCCAGCGCTTATGCCCTGCAGGGTACGCTTGCAGGGCGCCGACTGCGGCCGGGAACAGCGCCAGGAACGCGCAAAACAAAAAGGTCGCCAGCGTCGCCAGCCATGCCGCCATGCCGCCGTATACTGACAGGCTGACGAATACCCAGCTCACCCCGGCGATGAAAAAGCCCAGCCCCCACGCCAGGCCGATGAGGAAGCCTGCGCGCATCGAGGGCGTACGCGCCAGCAGCCCGAACAACACGGCGAGGCTCGCCGCCGGCAAGAGCCAGAACTCGAACGGAGCGAAACCGGCGACGGCCAGCGCCCCGCCAAGCAGGCTGACGAGCAGGATCGGAAAGGACGCGCGCGGCATGGCGGGCGGGCTAGCCGTCGCTGCGGCGTCGATCAGTGCGGGGCCTCAAAATCGATATGGCCGTCGATCAGCGTATAGCGCACCCGGCCCTGCATCGGGTGCTTGAGGAAGGGTGTGTTGTCGCCCTGGCTGGCCAGGGCTTGGGGGGTGACGACCCATTCGGCGGCCTCGTCGAAGATGCAGATGTCGGCGTAGCTGCCGACCGCCAGATTGCCGCCGGGAACCCCCAGGATCTGCGCCGGTTTCCATGAAATCAGATCGATCGCCTGCAGCAGCGGCACGCCCATCTCGCGCGCCCATTTCAGCGTCAGCGGCAGCAGCAGTTCGACGCCGGATGCGCCCGGCGCGGATTCGCCGAACGGTACCTGCTTGGCATCCTCGTCGACCGGCGTGTGGTCGGAGCACAGCGCGTCGATGGAGCCGTCGCGCAGCGCCTCGCGGATGGCGTCGCGGTCGCGCAGGCTCCTCAGCGGCGGCACCAGATGCAGGTGCGAGTCGAAACTGACGAGGTCGTTTTCCGACAGGTGCACGTGGGGCGTGGCGACGTCGCAGGTGACCGCCAGGCCCTGCGCCTTGGCGGCGCGCACCATCGCGATGCTCTCGCGCGCCGACAGCCGGGCCAGATGGATGCGGGCGCCGGTTTCGCGCGCCAGTTGCAGAATCGTTGCCAGCGCCACCGTCTCGGCCAGAACGGGAATGCCGGGCAGGCCCAGTCGCGATGCGACCGCGCCGTCGTGCGCCACTCCGCCGCGCGCCAGCGACACATCCTGCGGCCGCAGCCACAGGCTGAAGCCGAAGGTGGCTGCGTATTCCATTGCGCGCAGCAGCACCTGGTTGTTGGCCATCGGTGCGTCGGCCTGGGTGAAGGCGCGGCAGCCCGCCTCGGTCAGTTCGGCCATCTCGGTCAGCATCTTGCCTTCGAGTTTTTGCGTCATGGCGCCGATCGGATAGACGCGCGGTCCCGGCAGGTTTTTGGCGCGGAATTTCAGCATTTCCACCAGCCCCGGCTCGTCCAGTGGCGGGTCGGTGTCGGGCGGGCAGGCCAGCGAGGTGATGCCGCCCGCCGCTGCGGCGAGCATTTCGGATTCCAGCGTGGCGCGGTATTCAAAGCCGGGTTCGCGCAGGCGCACCGACAAATCCACCAGGCCGGGGCAGACGACGAGGCCGCTGGCATCGAGGGTGCGGTTGGCGTGGAAGTCGGCGGGTGCAGCGCCGATGCCGACGATCTTGCCGGCGGCGACGTAGATATCGGCGACTTCGTCGCGCGCGCTCATCGGGTCGATCACACGCCCGTTGCTGATCCGGATTTTCATGCCGTTCCCCCCGCCAGCAGCGCCATCACCGCCATCCGCACCGCAATGCCGTAGGTCACCTGCGGCAGGATCACCGACTGCGGGCCGTCGGCCACTTCGGAGTCGATTTCCACGCCGCGGTTCATCGGCCCGGGGTGCATCACGATCGCGTCCGGCTTGGCGAGCGCGAGCTTGTCCGGCGTCAGGCCGAAGAACTTGAAATATTCCTGGCTGCTCGGCAGCAGTGCGCCTTTCATGCGCTCGTTCTGCAGGCGCAGCATAATGATCACGTCGCAGCCGGCAAGCCCCGCTTCCATGTCGTGGAACACCTTGACGCCCATCTGTTCGACCCCGGTGGGGAGCAGGGTTTTCGGGCCGATGACGCGCACCTCCGGTACCCCCAGCGTGGTCAGCGCGTGGATCTGCGAGCGCGCCACGCGCGAATGCAGCACGTCGCCGACGATGGCCACGGTCAGGTTGTGGAACTCGCCCTTGTAGCGGCGGATGGTGAACATGTCGAGCAGGCCCTGGGTGGGATGCGCGTGGCGGCCGTCGCCGGCGTTGACCACCGAGATGTGCGGCGCGACGTGGCGTGCGATGAAGTGCGCCGCGCCCGACTGCGAATGCCGCACGATGAACATGTCGGCGTGCATCGCGGAGAGGTTGTCGACGGTGTCGAGGATCGCCTCGCCCTTGGTCTGGCTGGAGGTGGCGATATTGAGATTGACCACGTCGGCGGACAGCCGCTTGGCGGCGATCTCGAAGGTGGTGCGGGTGCGCGTCGACGGCTCGAAGAACAGGTTGAAGATCGACTTGCCGCGCAGCAGCGGGACCTTCTTCACCTCGCGCTCGCCGACGTCCATGAAGGATTCGGCGGTGTCGAGGATCTGCGTCAGGATGGCGCGCGGCAGGCCGTCGAGCGTGAGCAGGTGGTGCAGTCTGCCGTCTTCGTTGAGTTGTGGGTTCATGCAATCGAGAGGGTCAGATGGCCGTCGTCCAGCCGGGAAAGGTTGATGTTCTGGTGCTCCGGGACGTCGAGCGCGAGGCCGACGAAATCCGGGCGGATCGGCAGTTCGCGGCCGCCGCGGTCGACCAGCACCGCCAGCCGGATCGAGGCCGGGCGGCCGTAGTCGAACAGTTCGTTCATTGCCGCGCGCACCGTGCGTCCGCTGTGCAGCACGTCGTCGACCAGCAGGATGGTGCGATCTTCCAGGTCGAACGGCAGGTTGGACGGTTTCACCTGCGGATGCAGGCCGATGCGCGAAAAGTCGTCGCGATAGAACGAAATGTCGAGCGTGCCGAGCGGCATGCCGCACTGCAGCAGCGCATGCAGACGCTCGGCCACCCATGCGCCGCCGGTGTGGATGCCGACGATGAGGGTGTCGGGGGTGAGCGAGGGGGCAATGGCGGCGGCGAGTCGTGCGATCAGGGTGTTGGCGTCAGGCAGTGAGGCGTGCATCGAAGAACCCTTGCAGAATGAGTTGTGCGGCGACGGCGTCCAGCAGCGCCTTGTTCTTCTTGCCGTGGATGCCGCGCGCATGAAGTTCGGATTCGGCCGCCGTGCTGGTGTGGCGCTCGTCCACCAGGAACACCGGCAGGTTGAAGCGCGATTCTAATTTGCGCGCGAAGTTTTTGGCCACCCGCGTCATTTCATGTTCGCTGCCGTCGGCGTGGGCAGGCAGCCCCAACACCAGCAGCACCGGCCGCCATTCGGCATTCAGCTTGGCGATGGCGGCCAGCCGTGCGTCGGTGGAATCGGCCTGGATCACGGTAAGCGGGTGCGCGATTCCGATCGACAGCTCGCCCGACGCGACGCCGGTGCGCTTCAGGCCGAGATCGAAGGCCAGCACGGTGCCATGGGTTTCCGCCAAGCTCAAGCGTGCCCGGCTTCTTCGGAGAGGCTGGCGAAGTCGATGCCGAGGAGCCGCATCGCGGCGGACAGGCGTTCTTCGGGCGCCAGATCGAAAATCACCTGCGGGTCGGCGGCCACCGAAAGCCAGGCATTCTGCTTGATTTCGTCTTCCAGCTGGCCGGCTGCCCAGCCCGCATAGCCCAGCGACACCATGAACTTTTCCGGCCCGGCGTCCTGGCTCACCGCTTCCAGCACATCCTTCGAGGAAGTGAGGCTGACTGCGTCGTTGACGGTGAGGGTGGAGCTGAAGGTGAGCGGCGGCGTGTGCAGCACAAAACCGCGCTCGGTCTGCACCGGGCCGCCGAAATAAACCGTGTTGCCGTGCAGGCGTTGCGGCAGGGACAACCCGATTTGCTCGAACAGGGTCGACAAGTCCAGTTCGATCGGCCGGTTGACCACCACGCCCAGCGCGCCCTGATTGCTGTGGTCGCAGATATAGGTCAGCGTGCCGTTGAAATTGGGATCGGCCATGCCCGGCATGGCGATCAGGAAATGGTGGGTGAGGTTGATGGTATCCATGATTGCCTTCCCATTGTAATCTGCCTCAAATCAAGCAGGCACTTATATACGCGTCCCTGATCCCTTTTTACACTATAGCGACCGGCCCGTCCGATGCCTGAATACACCCGCGCCCTGGTCTGGTTTCGCCGCGATCTGCGCGACTTCGACCATGCCGCACTTTTCCATGCGCTCAAGCAGGCACGGCAGGTGGTCTGTGCCTTTATCTTCGACCGGGAAATTCTGGATGCGCTCCCCGATGCATCCGACCGCCGGGTCGCGTTCATCCACGCCAGCGTCGGCGAGCTGCAGCAGGCCCTGCAAGCCCGGGGCGGCGGCCTCGTCGTCAGATACGGCGTCGCGCGCGACGAAATCGTGCAGCTGGCGGCCGAGTTGCGGGCCGATGCCGTGTTTTTCAATCACGACGACGACCCCGCCGCACTGGCGCGCGACGCCGCGGTGCAGACCGCGCTGCACCGCCGCGGCATCGCAGTCCATCACTACAAGGATGCGGTGATCTTCGAGCGCGAGGAAGTGCTCACCGCCAGCGGAACGCCTTTCAGCGTCTTCACCCCCTACAAAAATGCCTGGCTGAAAACGCTGACGCCGTTTTACCTGCGAGCCTATCCGGTGGATGCCTACGCCGGCCGGCTGGCCGCGCAGTCGACGGCCGTCCCGGGCTTGCAGGAGATGGGGTTTGCCCCCGCCCGGCTTGCCGCACTCAAATTGCCCGCCGGCATGGCGGGCGGTGCGCGTCTGTTCGACGAGTTTCTGCAGCGCATCGACCGCTATCAGGAAACGCGCGACTTTCCGGCGGTGAAAGGCGTGTCGTATCTGTCGGCCCACCTGCGCTTCGGCACGGTGTCCATCCGCCAGCTCGCCGCCGCGGCCTGGCAGGCAGGCGGGCGCGGCGCGCAAACCTGGCTGTCCGAACTGATCTGGCGCGATTTCTATCACCAGATCCTCTGGCACCGTCCCGACGTGGCCAGCGGGCATAGCTTCAGGCGGCAGTACGACGCGCTGCCGTGGCCGAATCCCGCCGGCCATTTCGAGGCCTGGTGCGCCGCGCGCACCGGCTATCCGCTGGTCGATGCCGCGCTGCGACAGCTCAACCAGACCGGCTACATGCACAACCGCCTGCGCATGATCGCCGCCTCGTTTCTGACCAAGGATCTGCTGGTCGACTGGCGCCTCGGCGAGCGCTACTTCGCCGACCGGCTGCTTGATTACGACCTCGCCGCCAACAGCGGCGGCTGGCAATGGGCAGCCTCGGTCGGCTGCGATGCCCAGCCGTGGTTCCGCATCTTCAACCCGGTCACCCAGTCGGAAAAGTTCGATCCGCAAGGCCGCTTCATTCGCCGCTATCTGCCCGAGCTTGCGGCGGTTCCGGACGCATTCATCCACGCGCCGTGGGCCTTGCCTGCCCGCGAGCAGGCGCGTATCGGCGTGATCGTCGGCCGGACCTATCCCGCACCCATCGTCGATCATGCGGCTCAGCGCGTGCGGGCGCTGGCGCTGTTCAAGGCAGCCGCGCCGGCGGGCTCGGCATAGAGCCCGGCCGGGGTTCGGCCGGCAGGGGGAAACCCCGCGCGGCCCGGGCGGGCACATGCGTTCAAGTATGCCGTTCCGGCTCCGTTAAGATGAAACCCGCACCCAGGCTGGTGCTACGGGCCGCCGTGACGGTATCGCGAGACTGGGCGGAAAAAGAAGGAAGCGGGCAAACTCAAAATGGCTTCCTTGGCAGTAAGTAAGGTTAATTGTGCAACCCTCCAGCCAAGAGAGGACGCTTTGCTTTGATGCGATTGCCAGGACAAGACACCCACAGCCGCATCGGCATGCTGTTGCTGGCCGCGAGCATCCCGCTGCTGTTATGGCAGGCCGTGCCGGCCAACCAGTTGGCGATTTCAGCCCCGGCTTTCCTGGCGGCGCATTCGCTGATGGAAATTTTTGCCGTCGTCGTTGCAGCGCTGATCTTCTTTATTGGCCATGGCGCGCAGGAAACCATCCGCTCGGTGCGCTCCATCGTGCTTGGCTGCACGTTCCTGGCGGTGGCGCTGTTCGATACGCTGCATTTTCTGTCCTATCTCGGCATGCCGGATCTGGTCAGCCCCAACTCTCCCCACAAATCGATCCTGTTCTGGCTGTGCGGCCGCATTGCGGCCGGCTTGGGGCTGCTGGCCTACATCCTGATTCCGGAGGGGCCCGCCATGCGCGGTCCGGCGCGGCGTCTCGCCCTCGCCGCGATGCTGCTGGGGATGGGGGCGGTCGCCTATGTCTTTCTGGCCGTGCCGCAGGCCATGCCGGCCATGTACGTGCCCGGCATGGGGCTGACTGCGCTCAAGCTCGCGCTCGAATGGGGCGTGTTCGTCCTTTACCTGGCGGTTGCCGGCGTGCTGGCCCTGCGCCGCAATCGGGTGACCCACTGCGATATCGGCAGCCTCATGCTGGCCTTGCTGTTGATGGCCGCGGGCGAACTGTTCTTCATCGTGTATGTCGAGGTGAGCAGCACCGCCAATCTGCTGGGGCATGCCTACAAGGCGGTTGCCTACTATTTTCTCTATCTCGCGATCTATGCCGATGCCGTGAGCCGGCCGTTCCGCCAGATGCGGCACATGCTCACCCATGACGACCTGACCGGCCTGCCCAATCGCACCGCATTCAACGAGCAGCTCAATCTGGCGGTGGTCCGCGCCCAGCAGGACGCGCCCTGCGCCGTCCTGCTGCTGGACCTGGATCACTTCCAGAACGTGAACGACACGCTGGGCCACGAACAGGGCGACATGCTGCTGGTGGCCGTTGCCGAGCGTCTCCGCACCAGCCTGCCGCAAGCGGCCTTCATGGCCCGTTTCAGCGGCGACGAGTTCGTGATCCTGCTGGAAAATGCGGCGGTCGAACGGGCCAAACAGGTGGGCCAGGCGCTGTTGCAGGCCATGGCGCGCGAGTTCGACCTGGGCAGCGACCGGCTGGGGATCAGCGCCAGTCTCGGCATCGTCATCTATCCGACGGATGGCGAATCGGCCAGCGTCCTGATGCGCTATGCCGACCTCGCCCTGCATCGTGCCAAATCGGCGGGACGCAACTGCCTGACCGTGTTCAGCCGCGATCTGTCGGAGGAAATCCAGCGCCGCGTGCTGCTGGAGGCGCGCCTGAAACATGCCCTGGCGCGCAAGGAGCTTGCGCTGCACTACCAGCCCAAGCTGGAGATTCTGTCCGCTCGCCTGGTGGGCTGGGAGGCGCTGTTGCGCTGGCAGTCGCCGGAGCTCGGCGCGGTCAGCCCGGAAGAATTCATTCCGGTCGCCGAACAGAGCGGGCTGATCCTGCCGATCGGCGACTGGGTGTTGCGCGAGGCCTGCCGCCAGATGCGTGCGTGGCAGGATCTCGGCCTCGCCGCCGGCAGCATGGCGGTCAACCTGTCGGCGCGGCAGTTCCGGCAAAAGCATCTGGCCGAGGAAATCAGCGCGGCGCTCGCGGACAGCGGACTTGCGCCCGACGCGCTCGAACTGGAAATCACCGAGTCGTCCCTGATGGACAATCTGGTCTCCGCCGCCGGCGTGTTGGCCGAACTGGAGCGGCTGGGCATCCGCATCGCGGTGGACGACTTCGGCACCGGCTATTCGTCGCTGAACTACCTGAAGATGTTTTCCATCCACTGCCTGAAGATCGACCGTTCGTTCATCCGCGACGTTCCGGGCGACGAAAACGACACCGCCATCGTGCGCACCATCATCGCGCTGGCCAGAAACCTGGGCCTGACCGTGGTGGCGGAGGGCGTCGAGACGGACGCTCAACTGGCCTATCTGCGCACCAACCACTGCGACCAGGCGCAGGGCTATCTGTTCAGCCGGCCGCTGCCGCCGGACGAATGTGTCAGGCTGATGCGCACTGGCCTGCGCCGCGCGGCGGCGTAGAGGCCCCAATGAAAAAGCCGGGCATCGCCCGGCTTTTTCATTCCAGCAAGTCGCGATGCGAACCCGGGCGGCGCTTACGCGGCCTTTTCGTGATGGTAGCCGGTGACGGTGTCGACCTCGGTCTTGGAACCCAGAATCACCGGCACGCGCTGGTGCAGGCCTTCCGGATTGATGTCGAGGATGCGCTGGTAGCCGGTGGTGGCGGCGCCGCCGGCTTGCTCGACGATGAAGGCCATCGGGTTGGCTTCGTACATCAGGCGCAGCTTGCCGGCCTTGGCGGGATCCTTGGTGTCCTTGGGGTACATGAAGATGCCGCCGCGGGTGAGGATGCGGTGCACTTCGGCGACCATCGAGGCGACCCAGCGCATGTTGAAGTCCTTGCCGCGCGGACCGGTCTTGCCGGCCAGGCACTCGTCGACGTAGCGCTGCACCGGCTTCTCCCAGAAACGCATGTTGGACGCGTTGATCGCGAACTCCTTGGTTTCGGTCGGGATGGTCATGTTGGGGTGGGTCAGCACGAATTCGCCGACGTCGCGGTCGAGCGTGAAGCCGTTGGTGCCGTGGCCGAAGGTCAGCACCAGCATGGTCGACGAGCCGTAGATCGCGTAGCCGGCGCACACCTGCTTGGTGCCGGGCTGCAGGAAGTCCTCGGCCTTGGCGGCGCGGCCGGCGACCGGGGCCTTGAGGATCGAGAAGATGGTGCCGACCGAGATGTTGACGTCGACGTTCGACGAACCGTCGAGCGGGTCGAACACCAGCAGGTACTTGCCGAGCGGGTACTGGCCGGGGATGGCGTAGACGTCGTCCATCTCTTCCGACGCCATGCCGGCGAGGTGGCCGGCCCACTCGTTGGAGCGGATCATGATGTCGTTGGTGATGACGTCGAGTTTCTTCTGCGTTTCGCCCTGCACGTTCTCGGAGTCCAGCGCACCCATCACGCCCAGCAGCGCGCCCTTGTTGACGGCGTTGGAGATGGCCTTGCAGGCGGTGACGACGTCGTTCAAGAGCGAGGTGAAATCGCCGGTGGCGCCGGCGGTGCGGCGCTGCTCTTCAATGATGAACTGGGTGAGGGTGGTACCGGTGTGCATGATGAGGATCTCCAGAAAGAGGATAAATAAATAGAAATATTAGGACAATCAAACATTTTATCACGTGATAAAGACGGCAAATCCCCTGCCGGGACGACGAACGGAAGCCCGGTCCGGGCCCGCCCTTCGGGCAGGCCGGGTGGCGTGCAGCCGGTTTCTGTGGGGTTTTCTGGTCGCAGGGCGGAGATGCCGCCGCTGCCCGCGCTGCGGCCGCTGGAATCAGTCGGTGCCGACGAGCTGATCCGAGCGGGTGAAGGTCCAGGTGCGGGTGATCGACAGGATGTCGGCTTTCCTGCGCATGTCGTCGGGGAAGGCGGCGTAGGGCGCTGCGAGCTCGACGATCCTGACCGCGGCGGCATCGAGAATCTTGGAGCCGGATGGCCGATCGATTTCGATCTTTTCGATGCGGCCGTCGGCGTGGATCGACACGGTGAGCTTGAGGCTGCCGTAAATTCCCTGGCGGCGCGCGGCCTCGGGATAGTTGACGTTGCCGATGCGCTCGACCTTGGCGACCCAGTCCTCGACATAGCGCGCAAACGCGTATTCCTTGACGTTGGCGCCGACGAAGGCGCGCTTGGGACGTTTCTGGTAATCGTCCCACTGCTGCGAAATGCGCGCCTGCAGCTGCGCCATTTCCCGTGCCTGCTGGTTGAGCTGGCTGCTGTCGATGACGGGCTGAACCGGGGCGGGCGGCGCCGCCGCGGGCGGCTCTTGCAGCTGGGCGTCGGGCTGCAGCTGGCTCAACAGGGTTCTCGCCTGCTGCTCCAGTTCGGCCACGCGCGCCTGCAGCATCCTTTCTTCGCTGCCGATCCGGGTTTCGCTGCTGGCGGGCAGCGGGCTTTTCAGCCGCCGGTCCTCGTCGGTGTTGCCGCCGCCCGCCAGGCTCACTTGCGCCAGCGCGTCGGGGTTGAGCGGCGATTCCGCGCTTCTGGCGTTGACCAGCACCACCTCCATCGGCACGCTGGTGTCCTCGAACAGGCGCGGATTGATGTGCACGATCTGGGTCGACAGCAGCATGCCATGCAGCGCCGCCGAAGCCAGCATGGCAAGCGCCATGCGCGTGCCTTGTCTGGAGGGCTTGGCGAGAGAGGGAGGCGGAGCGGCGGACACCATGCAAACGGAAAATGAGGGGAAATCCGATTCTACGGAAGGGCGGCGCCGCTGTCAGGCGGCGTATCCAGGGTCTCCCGATACTCGGCGTGAAAGCTGATGTCGAGCAGATCGATGTCCGAAATCGCCAGCCGCACTTTCGATCCCGGCGCGATGCCGGCCACCGACGGCGCGCGCGTCACCATCGGCAAGTTGTCGAAGCGCACCAGGTCCTCGCGGATCACGCAGGCGGTCACCTCGCTCACGTTTTCCTGGAGCAGCCAGCGCAGCATCCAGTAGCGTTCCAGGCGGCGCTGGAAGTCGTTGTAGGCGTCGTAGGCCAGCTCGAATTCGCGCACCACCGAAAACAGCTGCTCGCTGCGCGGCGGGTACACCGGGTCGCTCTGCTGCGCCAGCGCAATCAGCTGGCGCTGGTTGACCAGATCGACGTAGCGCCGCAGCGGCGAGGTCGACCACGCGTACTGGTCGACGCCCAGGCCCTGATGCGGGTCGGGCGCGGTCGTCATGCGCGTCTTGCCGTTCGCCTGCGCGCGGTAAATGCCGGGCACCCGCTTTTCCGCCAGCCAGCCGCCCCAGTGCGTATTGGCAAAAATCATCAACTCCGACACCACCTTGTCGATCGGGCTGCCGCGCTTGCGCGGCACGATGTCGATGCGTTCGCCGTCGAGCTTGAAACTGTAATCGACACGGTCGGCCGCGTCGGTCTTGCCGCGCCCGGCTTCCAGCACGGCGGCGAAATCCCACAGCCAGGCCAGTTCGCGGCGGTAGGGATAATCCGCGCCCGCCGGGTCGCCGAGGGTGTCGGCGTTGAATTGAACTTCGAGCGTCTCATGGCGCAGGTTGTCGGCGATGTGCACCATTTCCACCCGGGTTTCGGTGCCGAGCACGCGCAGGTCGGGCGCCACGTCGACGTAAAGCGACAGCGCCGGGCAGTCGTGCGCCTCGCCCAGCGTGTAATGCTGGATCAGCGCCTCCGGCAGCATGGTGATCTTGTCGCCGGGGTAATACACGGTCGACAGCCGTTCGCGCGCCACCCGGTCGAGTTCCGAGCCGGGCGCGATGCCGAGCGCCGGCGCGGCGATGTGGATGCCGACGCGGACACTGCCGTCGCCGCGCCACTCCACCGACAACGCGTCGTCGATCTCGGTGGTCGCCTCGTCGTCCATCGAGAACGCGCGCACGTGGCTGCGTGGGAGTTCAGGCGGGTCGATGGGGTCGGCCACCGGCGCGAAGCCGGTGCCGCGCGGAAAGTATTCCAGCAGGAAGCTCGCCAGGTGGAAGTCGAGCGTCGACGGGATCGCGCCGCAGCGCTCGATCAGCCGCAGCTGCGACAATCCCGCCGCCGCCGCCGCGTCTTCCAGCGCCTTGTATTCCAGCGTGTTCTTGTCCGGCGCGATGAGGATGCGCGGGATCAGCGAGACGTATTCGGGCGGCAGCCGGAAGGCCGCCAGCTCCGCCGCCAGATGCGCTTGCCTTTCCGCCGCCAGCCGTTTCTTCTCCAGCCCGGCCTTGGCCGCCGCCAGCGTCTCGGCCGGCGCCGGGCGGTAGCGGCCGCGGCCCTTCTTGTGGAAGTGGATCGGCGAGGCGTGCAGCTTTTGCAGCAGCGCCACCGCTTCCGCCGGCCGCGGCGCGTGGCCGTAATACTCCTGCGCCAGCTGTTCGAAGCCGAATTCGTCGCTGCCGGCCGCCTCCCACAGGAAGTCGGCGTCGAGGTCGCCGCTCAGCGTCTCGGCTTCGCCCATCACCTCGGCCGGGGCAGGCGCGGCAAAGCGCAACAGGATGTTGGCTGCCTTGATCTTGCTGCGCTTGCCGGATGCGGTTTCCACCTGTGCCGTGGCGTCGGTTTCGGACAGGATGGAGCCGGCCTTGAAATGGCCGTCCTCTTCAAAAATGAGGTACATGAAGAATCAGAAATCCAGAATGGTTTGGAAGTGGCGCTCGAAGCCGGAAAAGCCGTGGTCACCGCCGTCCTCGATGATCTGCCTGGCGCCCGCGTAATAGGCGACGGCGTCGCGGTAGTCGATGACCTCGTCGCCGCTCTGCACCAGCAGCAGGTAGCGCTCGGGGCGGGTGATCGCAGGCACGTCGAGGGCAGCGAGTTCGGCCAGATGCGCCGCGGTGAACTGCCACTTCTCGCCGCTGTGCCAGTTGGTCTGGGTGCCGAGCGCGCCGCGCATCAGGATGTGCGCATGCACCGCCGGGTTCACCAGCACCGCCTTGCAGCCGTGCTTCTCGGCGAGATGGGTGGCGTAGAAGCCGCCCAGCGAACTGCCGACCAGGGTGATGGGCCCTTTATGCCGGGCCAGGCCGGCTTCGATGTGTGCGATGGCTTCGCGCGGGCTGTTGGGCAGTGCCGGGCAATAGTAGTCCGCCGTGCGGCCGATAGCCGCCATGTGCTCGCCGAGCTGGCGGGCCTTGCCGGACGCGGGGGAGGAGTTGAATCCGTGGAGATAGACGATCATCGCCGGGATTTTACCGGGGTGGGGGGGATTCCAGAAATCGGGATTGCGCGGTCATTGGGGCGCGCGGCGACGAGGCAATCCGGTCTGCACGCACAGAGAACGACTGCAGAAGCGTGCCGTCCTCCGCGCCGTTCGCCCTGAGCCTGCGGAAGGGGCGCCCACCGGCGTACCTCTTGCGGGTGCTGTCGAAGGGCGTGGCCGTTGTGGTGGAGATGTTTGGGGGACCGCTGACCGTTGGCTGGGGGTTGCCCGGCGGCAAGTTACTTTCTTTGTCTCGCCAAAGAAAGTAACCAAAAGAAGGCGACCCCGACATCCCCGAATTCCCGGAAATAGAACCTGCCGGACGGGCGGCGAAGAACTTGCCCCGCCTTGCCGTTTTTAATTTGGTTTTTGTGGGCGGGACTCAAACACCTTCGCCGCTGATCCGCCCGGCAGGCCCGATTTCCGGCGGGGCTGTGAGGGGAGGGAAGTCAAAATCAGGGCGGTGATGACTGGATGGTTTGCGTGCTTGTGATGCGACGCGGGTTTAGTGAAAACCCTTTGTCACACGATCTATGCGTACTTGTTGGAAGTTTTCTCTTGCGAGGAATAACGAAAGCTCTCCTCGTAGAAGGATTTGTAAGATATTTCTAGATCACCTCTGTTGAGGGCATGCTCAACGGACTCTGGTGATGGAAGTTGTGGTCCAAAAAACTGTACTGAGACAACCACACATCGCTCTTTTGGAGCCATCGAGTAGTTCGTTGCTAGGTAAGAGTGATTTGAATGATACGAGAGATTCGGGAAGAGGATTTTCAACGCCTTCTCTATCGGTTCAGTTCCATCACCCGAGATTTTCTTTCCATCGACCTTTAACACGAAATCTTCTATAACCGCGGGTCCGATGCCGTTGTTTATCAGCTCCACCGTGTAGAACCCTTTATCCGAATTGCGGTGTATCCATGTCGTGAGATGCGGTCTGACGGAAAGCCTGTTGTGCTTTTTCGTTTGGGCTCCCTGCCAAAGCGAAAATACTAAGGCACACAATGCAATGACTGTGCTTGATATTCCTGTGATCGCTTGCCAATCTACGTCCTCACAACCCACACTTTTCTCCTGTTTATGTTGGGTGGAACCGTACAGTTATCAGCTGCCTGATTTTGACTTTCCTCCCCTCACAGTCCCGCCGAAGATCAAGCGTGGCGGGCGGATCAGCGGCAAAGGTGTTTGAGCCCCGCTCACAAAATCAAATCAACCCAGCAAAAGCGGGGCGAGTTCTTTGCCGCCCGCCCGGCGCGCTTGATCTTCGGGGTTTCGGGGATGTCGGGGTCGCCTTCTTTTGGTTACTTTTCTTGGCGAGACAAGAAAAGTGACTAGCTGCCGGGCTACCCTCGGCCAACGGCCAGCAGTTTCGCGAAACACTTACTACTCAGTCGTGCTTCGCGCCAATCCACGAACTGCATTGCTTCGCGGATTTTATGCCCTTCGGGTACTCGCAATGAAGGCGAATTCACTCCCCCTTACGCATACCCCCCATACCGATGCATCGGCGTCAGCACGATGTCCTCGTGATAGTGCTGACGCAGCGTGTCCAGCAGCTTGGCGTGGATGCCGCCGAAGCCACCGTTGCTCATCATCAGCACGTGGTCGCCGGGGCGGGTGTCTTCCAGCAGCTGGCTGACGAGTTTGTCCAGGTTGTCGAACACGCGTGCCTTGGCCCCCAGCGGGGCCAGCACTTCGGCGGCGTCCCAGCCGAGGGTGGCGCCGTAGCAATAGACCTGGTCGGCGTCGCTGAGGCTGGCGGGCAGTTGCGCTTTCATCACGCCGAGTTTCATGGTGTTGGAGCGCGGCTCCAGCACGGCGAGGATGCGTGCGTGGCCGACCTTGCGGCGCAGACCTTCGATGGTGGTGGCGATGGCGGTGGGATGGTGGGCGAAATCGTCGTAGACGGTGATGCCGTGGACCGCGCCGCGGATTTCCATGCGGCGCTTGACGTTCTCGAAGCGGCTCAAGGCGTCGATCGCGGCGGCGGCGGGCACGCCGGCATGGCGCGCGGCGGCGATCGCGGCGAGCGCGTTCATGCGGTTGTGCTCGCCCAGCAGGTCCCAGTTCACCCGGCCCTGCCGGGCGCTGTTGAAGAATACGTCGAAGCCGCCCTGGGCGTCGGCCTCGCCGGCGGTCCAGCCGCCGCTGCTGCCGAAGCGTTCCACCGGGGTCCACAGACCGCGCTCGAACACGCGTTCGAGGCTCGCTTCGCGGCCGTTGGCGACGATGAGGCCGTTGCCGGGCACGGTGCGCACCAGATGGTGGAACTGGGTTTCGATGGCGGCGAGATCGGGGAAGATGTCGGCGTGGTCGTACTCGAGGTTGTTGAGGATGACGCTGCGCGGACGGTAGTGGATGAACTTGGAGCGCTTGTCGAAGAAGGCGGTGTCGTATTCGTCGGCCTCGATGACGAAGAAGGGGCTGTCGGTCAGCCGCGCGGAGACGCCGAAATTCTGCGGAATGCCGCCGATCAGAAAGCCCGGGCGCATGCGCGCGTCGTCGAGGATCCACGCCAGCATCGCGGCGGTGGTGGTCTTGCCGTGGGTGCCCGCCACCGCCAGCACCCATTTGTCCTTCAGCACGTTGTCGGCCAGCCACTGCGGGCCGGAGGTGTAGGGCAGGCCGCGTTCGAGGATGGCCTCCAGCAGCGGATTGCCGCGGGTGACGACGTTGCCGACGACGAAAACGTCGGCCTTGAGGTCGGCCTGTTCGGCGTCGTAGCCTTCGATGAGGTCGATGCCGAGGGCGCGCAACTGGTCGGACATCGGCGGGTAGACGTTGGCGTCGCAGCCGGTGACGGTGTGGCCGGCTGCACGCGCGATGGCGGCGATGCCGCCCATGAAGGTGCCGCAGATGCCGAGAATGTGCAGGTGCATAGTATTAATAAGGCGAGTTTCGAGAGGGGGGCGCGGCGAATTATCCCACAGCCGCAGGGCGCGCCTGCTGGATCAGGTGGGTGAGCAGGGCACGCAGTTTGGCCGGGCGCAGCGGCTTGTGCAGCAGCGGAAATCCGGCGCGGCCGATGCGCAGGATGGTGTCGGGCGCGGTATCGCCGGTGACCAGGATGGCCGGGATGTCGCGGCCGAATTTTTGCCGCAGGCGGGCGATGACCTCGATGCCGTCGGTGTCGTCGGGCAGGCGGTAGTCCGACACGATCACGTCGGGCACGCGGCCGATGCTGTCGAGCCATTGCACCGCTTCGGCGGCGCTGTGGGCGGTGACCAGATCGATATTCCAGTTGTCGAACAGTTCGGCCATGCCGCGCAGGATCGCGCTTTCGTCGTCCACCAGCAGCACCAGCGCATCGGCGGGGATTTGCCCGGGAACGCCGGCGGCGGCGGGCGGCTGGATCAAGCGGGCATCGCCGCACGGCACGTCGAGGCTGAACGTCGAGCCGTGGCCGGGGCGCGAGCGCAGCTCCACCCGGTGCCCCAGCAGCCGTCCCAGGCGCGACACGATGGCGAGCCCGAGCCCCAGCCCTTTGCTGCGGTCGCGTGCCGGATTGTGCAGCTGCACGAATTCGTGGAACACGCTTTCCTGCTGCTCGGGCGGTATGCCGCGGCCGGTGTCGACCACGCTGATGCGCACCATGCGGCCGCGGCGCCGGCAGCCTATCAGGATGCCGCCGTCGTCGGTGTAGCGGATGGCGTTGGCGATCAGATTGGCCAGTATGCGCTCGATCAGCAGCGGGTCGCTGTAGAGGGTGGCGCCGCACGGGCGGAAACGCAGGTGCAGCTGCTTTTCCGCCGCCACCGCGCTGAACTGATGGTTGAGGTCGAGCAGCATTTTCTGCAGCGGGAAATGCACCGGGTGCGCTTCGATGGCACCGGCGTCCAGCCGCGAAATGTCCAGCAGCGCATTGAACAGCAGTTCCATCGCCGCGGTGGACGCTGCAATGTTGTCGATGAGGGTTTGCGCTTCCGGCGGCTGGTTGCGCATTTTCAATGCCGCGACAAACAGCGACAGCGCGTGCAGCGGCTGCCGCAGGTCGTGGCTGGCGGCGGCGAAGAAACGCGATTTGGCCTGGTTGGCGCGCTCGGCCATCTCCTTTCTTGTGGCGAGATCGGCGGTGGCCTCGTGGATGCGTTTTTCCAGTTCGCCGCGGTGCGCCTGCAAGGCTTCGGCCATGTTGTCGATCCCGGCGGCCAGCATGCCGACCTCGCCTTGCGGCGGCAGCTGCGTGCGCACCGTGAGGTCGCCGCACGCCAGCCGCTCCACCACATGCCCGACATGCCGCAGCTGCCCGGCCAGCCGGCTGGACAGCCGCCACGCCAGCGCGCCGGTGAGCGCCAGTGCCGCCAGCATCAACAGTGCGGCATGGATCAGCGAATCGCGCCTGAAGGCACTGATCTGGCCGAGCGATACGCCTACTTCAACCCGCCCCAGCAGGCCGCCAGCGGGCGAGGCGCGGGCGGCAGCCGGGGCGCCGCCGGACAAGTCGGCGGCGGGCAAGCGAATCGCGGCGTGTTGCCGGTGATGCTCATCCGGGCGGGCTGTGCGCAGGGGGACGCCGGTGCTGGCGATGGGATTGCCGTGTGCGTCGGCGACCCTGGCAAAGGACAGCTGGCTGTTGGCGGCCTCGATTTGGAGCAGGCTATGCACCCGCGCCGCGTCTCCGCTTGCCAGCGCATCGGGCAGGGCGTCGGCCAGGTGGCGGGCCGCGTCGGCGGCGCGGGTATGGAGGGCGTGTTCGGCGGTGGCGAGGGCTTCGGTGGTGAAGTGCACCACCATCCCGAATTCGGCCAGCAGGGCGGGCAGCAGCGCAATGACCAGCAGCCGGCTGCGGATGCTGGCCGGCGACGGGCGCTCGAACAGGCTGCGTAAAAATCTCACGGTGCGCTCAGGGCGCCTGCGGCAGACGTTGAATGGCGAGCACGGCCTCGGTCCGGTTGCTGACGTTGAAGACGCGGAAAATCGCCGCAATGTGCACTTTCACCGTGCTTTCCGACATCGCCAGCATGTCTGCGATGGCCTTGTTGGCGCAGCCTTGCGCCAACAGGCGCGCAACTTCAAGCTGGCGCGCCGTCAGTCCGCTGTGCTGCAGGGCATCGAAACCAGCGGCGGGCGCCGCCGGATGCCGGCCGGCATGGCGGTCGTCCAGGCCGGCCGGCACATAGATGCCGCCTGACAGCACCTGCCGCAACGCGGCCAGCATGGCCGTGGTAGGGGATGCCTTGGGGATGTAGCCGAGCGCGCCGGCTTCCAGCGCGTGGCGGATGTCGTGCGGCGATTCCGACGCCGACAATACCATCAGCGGAATATCCGGGAAGCGGTTGCGAAACTGCGTGATGCCCTGCATCCCGACGAAGCCCGGCATGTTCAGGTCGACCAGCGCCAGATCGAGGTCGGGATGCAGGGCGGCGCGCGCAAACAGGCTGGGATAGTCGTGGGCGTCGAGGATTTCGACCGGCGGCTCCAGTTGGGCCAGCACCTGCCGCACCCCCTCGCGCACCAGCGGGTGGTCGTCGGCCAAAAGGGTTTTCATAAGGGCGCTCCCTGCATGGCGGGAATTTTATTCCGTTTCCCGGCCGCGCGTGGCTTTGCCGGGCCTCGTCCTGTCGCGCCGCGGCACTGCCCGCGGCCCGGCCGTGCGCCGCGCACGAACCGGGAAACGGCCTGGCGGTCTGCCTATTTGCCGCGCACTTTGCGTATGCCTTCGTCGATTGCCGCTTCCAGATAGCCGAAGTAATAGTCGGGCGACAGCAGGCCGACGATGGCTTCGCTGGCGTCGGCGCCCTTGGTGTCGAACACTTTGACGGTTGGCACCAGGAATATCTTGTTGGCTGCGGCGAACGCGCCTTCGGAAGTGGGGGCGCCGTCGAACCCGGTCAGCGGGGTGGTGGCGCCGATGGTGACTTCGCGGATGATGGCGCGGTTACGGTAGGCCGGATCCTTGTGCATCGGGATCAGATATTCGCGTTTGACGCGCTCGCAATACGAGCAGACCGGGCTGGTGAAGACCACCAGAATGGGCACCCCGCGTTTGGCCGCAATACGCGCGTCGGCCTGGAAGTTCTTTGCATGAACCAGCCCGTCTGCCGCGCCGGCCGTGCCGGACAGCGTCATGCCCCATGCTAAAATCAAGGCCCAGACTGCAATCAGTCGAGTCATCGTTGTCGTCCCTGTCGTGGTGCGAACACATCGATATCATGCGTGTCGCGTCGCCATTTGCCAAATTAAATTGTTTACTTCTACCGCCATGCACACCCTGACCATCGCTTCCCGAGAAAGTGCCCTTGCCATGTGGCAGGCGGAGCATATCCGCGACCGCCTGCGTGCGCTGCATCCCGGCTGCGCCGTGAACATTCTGGGGATGACCACGCGCGGCGACCAGATTCTCGACGTCACCCTCTCAAAAATCGGCGGCAAGGGCCTGTTTGTCAAGGAGCTCGAGGTGGCGCTGGAAGCCGGGCAGGCCGACCTGGCCGTGCATTCGATGAAGGACGTGCCGATGGAGCTGCCGCCGGGATTCATGCTGGCGGTGATCGGCGAACGCGAAGACCCGCGCGATGCCTTCGTGTCGAACCGGTACGAACGCCTGTCCGACCTGCCGCCCGGCAGTGTGGTCGGCACTTCCAGCCTGCGCCGCGAGGCGCAGCTGCGCGCGCGCTATCCGCACCTGACCGTGAAGCCGCTACGCGGCAACGTGGGCACCCGCCTGAAGAAGCTCGATGAAGACCAGTTCGATGCGATCCTGCTGGCGGCCGCAGGCCTCAAGCGGCTCGGCCTGGGCGCGCGCATCAGGAGCCTGCTGTCCGTGGAGGACAGCATTCCGGCCGCCGGCCAGGGTGCACTCGGCATCGAAATCCGCAGCGGCAACAGCGGCGTGGCGGCGATGCTCGCCGCGCTCAACCACCCTGAAACGGCGGCCTGCGTGCGCGCCGAACGCCAGGTCAGCCGCGTGCTGGGCGGCAGTTGCCAGGTGCCGCTGGGCGCGCACGCGGTCTTGCAGGACGGCTGCCTGGTGCTGAACGGCTTCGTGGCGAATCCGGACGGCAGCGGTTTCATCCACGACCGCGCCGAGGGCGACGCCGGCGATCCTGAAGCGGTCGGCCAGGCGCTCGCCGACAAGCTGCTGGCGCTGGGCGCGCGCGCCATCCTCGACGCTTTGCCTGCATGACGGGGCCGCTGGCGGGGCGCACCGTGCTTGTGACGCGGCCGGCCCATCAGGCCGCCGCGCTGGCGCAGGCGGTCCGGACGGCGGGCGGAGCGGCGTTCGAATTCCCCGCGCTCGCCATCGAGACGGTGCCGCTGGACGAGTTGGCCGCGCCGCTGGCGCGGCTGGCCGGCGCCGATATCGTGATTTTCATCAGCCCCAATGCGGCGCAGTTCGGCATGGCGGCGATCCGCGCCGGCGCCGCGCTGCCGGCCGCGGCCCGGATCTTTGCGGTGGGGCCGGGCACCCTGCGCGCGCTCACGGCGCAAGGCCTCGACGGCGTCGTCACGCCAGACGGCCAGGACAGCGAAGCGCTGCTGGCGCTGCCGCAACTCAACGACGTCGCCGGCAAGCGGGTGGTGATCGTGCGCGGCGTCGGCGGCCGTGCATTGCTGACCGACACGCTGCGCGCACGCGGGGCGCAGGTGGATTTCCTGGAGTGCTACCGGCGCGTGCGGCCGCAGGCGGATGCCGCAGCGTTGCTGGCATGCTGGCAAACCGGCGGAATCGACGCGGTGACCGTGACCAGCGCGGAGACGCTGCATAATCTGGCGGCACTGCTGGGTGCGCCGGGCGCGCCGCTGCTGCGGCATACCCCGCTTTTCGCCCCGCATGAGAAAATCGCCGAGGCGGCCCGCCGCTTCGGTATCGCCGACGTCATCGCCACGCCGGGTGGCGATGCAGGTCTGGTAGAGGGACTGATCAACTGGTTCAGGGACAATCAATGAGCGACACACCCGAAACGTCTTCCGCGCTGCCCGCCGCCGCATTGCCTGCTGTGCCGCACGCGCGCATCCAGCCGCTGCCGCTGGTTGCCTTGCTGGTCGCGGTGCTGGCGCTGGCGGCGGCGGCCTGGTCGTGGTCCGACGGCCGCGAGCGCATCCGCGATCTGAAGACCGAACTGGGGCGCCGGCTGGCCGAGTCGGGCAAGGACGTGAGCGAAACCCGCCTGCTGGCGCGCAACGCCGACGACGCGATGCGGCAGGTCGGCGAAAAGGTCGCGCATATCGAAGGCCAGATGGCGACGTCGCAGCAGCAGCAGCTGGCGCTCGAAGCCCTGTACAAGGATCTGGCGCAGGGGCGCGACCAGTGGACGCTGGCGGAGATCGAGCAGGTGCTGCTTACCGCCGCGCAGCAATTGCAGCTGGCGGGCAATGTGAAGGCGGCGATCATCGCGCTGGAAGGCGCCGACACCCGGCTGCAGCGGGTGAACAAGCCGCAATTCACCGCGCTGCGCCGCGCCATCGCCGCCGACCTCGCCAATCTGCGCGCGGTGCCTTCGCTCGACGAGGTGGGCGCGAGCGCACGCATCGAGGCGCTGGTGGCGCGCCATGCCGGCTGGCCGCTGGCGAGCGCGCAAGGCTCCGAGACAGCGCTTGCGCCGCGCCGGGCCAGTGCGACGAACCTGGGCCAGGAATTGTGGACGGAGCTCAAGCGGATCGTGCAGATCCGCCGGCTGGAAAGCAACGAGGCGGTACTGCTGCCGCCCGACCAGGCCTACTTCCTGCGCGAAAATCTGCGTCTGCGCCTGCTGTCGGCGCGGCTGGCGCTGCTGGCGCAGGATCAGGCAGGGTTCCAGGCCGACCTGCGCGCGGTGTCGGAGATGCTGGAGCGCTATTTCAATACGCGCGACGCCGGCGTCGCGGCCGCGCTCAAGGAGGTCAAGCGTCTGTCCGGCCTGCAGATCGCCATCCGGCTGCCCGGCATCGACGCCAGCCTGGCTGCGCTCGACGCCTACAAAGGGAATCACTGATGCGCTGGCTGATCTCGTTCCTCATCGTCGCGGTGCTGGCCGTCGCGCTGGCGATGGCCGGGCGCTACGACCCCGGCTATGTGGTGCTGGTGTACCCGCCGTGGCGGATGGAGATCTCCTTCATCAGCTTTGTGCTGATCGCGATCGGCCTGGTGGTGGGCGGCATCGTGTTGCTGCGGCTGGCCCTGCTGACCCTCAATCTGCCGCGCATCGTGCGCGAACAGCGCGAGCAGCGCGCAGCGAAAAAACGCGACGAAAATTTCGTCGGTGGCCTCAGGGCGTATACCGAATACCGCTACCAGGACGCCGAACTGTCGCTGGGGCAATGGCAAGGCGACGACGCCCGGCGCGGGCTGGCCCGCGTGCTGGCCGCCCGCGCCGCCCAGGAAATGCGCGCCACGCCGCAGCGCGAGCGCCATCTCCAGGAAGCCTCCGAATACGGTGCCGAACTCGCTGCGCAGCTGTTTGAGGCCGAAGCCTGCCTCGACGCCAAGGACGCGGCGGCCGCGCTGGTGGCGATCAACCGGGCCAAGGAGATCGCGCCGCAGCACACCGCGCTGCTGCGCCTCGAACTCAAGGCGCGTCAGCTGACCGGACAGTGGGACGAGGTCGACCGCCTGCTCGACGCGCTGATGCGCAGCAATGCCATGGAACCCGGCGTGGCCACCCAGAACCGCCGCATGGCCTATGCTGAAAATCTCAGACGCCGTGCCGAAGACGACCGCGGCCTGCTGGAATACTGGAAGAAAATTCCAGCCGATTTCAAGGCCGATGCCTGGGTGGCGCGTGCCGCCGCCCGTGCCTTCATGCAGCGCAACGGCCACGACACCGCGCTCGACGTGCTCGAAGCCGCGCTCAACCGCGACTGGCACGAGGAGTTGGTGGCGCTGTACGGCGAAGTGCGCGGCAGCAGCCCGACGCGGCAGATCGAACAGGCCGAGAAATGGCTACATGCCCGACCGCGCGACGCCCAGTTGCTGCTGACGCTGGCGCAGCTGTGCAGTGTGCAGGCGCTGTGGGGCAAGGCGCAGAGCTATCTGGAAGCCAGCCTCGCCATCGCGGCCAGTGCCGAAGGCCATGTCCGCATGGCCGAACTCAAGACCCAGAGCGGTCAGCCGGGCGAAGCCTGCCAGCACTATCAAAAAGCGCTGGCGCTGTGCCGCACGCAGTAAGCCGGCGACGCGCCCCGCGCGCGTAGCACGTTTGTGCGGGGATACGCTGCGGGACGGGGTGTATTATCAGAAAGTGCTTATATTCATGAGGAGTATTCCCATGCGCCCTGCTTTCTTTGCCGTATTAGGCGCCGTGTTGGGCGCGTTGCTGCTGTCCGCACCCGTCAGCCAGGCGGCAGCGCCGCCAGCCGAACAGGCCGTCCAGGCCGACGTTTACAAGGTGGCCATCGAGCGCGGCGTCGGTTTGAAGGATGCGGCCGATTCGATGCGCTTGCGTGCCAATGCGCTGAACCTGCAGCTGGTGGCGGAGCTTCCGCTGTCCAAGCAGGTGGAGGCGGTCACCGGTCAGCCGCAGCGCACCATCACCATCTTCCAGTTCTGCGATGCCGTCACCGCCAAGGCGCTGATCGACCTGAATCTGGATTTTGCGGTGTACATGCCGTGCCGCATCGCCATGATCGAAGATGCCAATGGTCAGGGCTGGCTGGTGATGATGGACGTCAACGTGGACATGCTGGCGCAGGAAAAGCGCGTGCCGCAGGCGCTGAAAGACCGCATCAACGCGGTGCGCCAGGCGCTGGTGGAGATCATGCAGGCGGGCGCCAAGGGCGAGCTGTAAGCCTGCCGACCGGCCTTAGGCGGCGGGCGCGGTTTCGGCGTCCGCCGCGTAGCTGAAGGCATCCGCGAAGAACGCGTCCTCGGGCAGGCGGCGGGTCCGGATGAAGGCGTCGCGCGCGCTGTCCACCATGACCGGCGCGCCGCAGGCGTAGACCTGGTAGCCGGACAGGTCGGCGAAGTCGGCCAGCACGGCCTGGTGGACCAGGCCGGTGCGCCCCTGCCACCGATCGTCCGGCGCGGGATTCGACAATACCGGAACGAAGCTGAAATTGGGGCGCTCGGCCAGCCATTGCTGCGGCAGTTCGGCCATGTACAAATCCTTCAGCGAGCGCACGCCCCAGTACAGCACCAGTTCGCGGTCGGTGTGCTCGGCGAAGGCATGCTCCAGCATGCCCTTGATCGGCGCAAAGCCGGTACCGCCGGCGATGAAGAGCATCGGTTTGTCGGAGTCTTCGCGGATGAAGAAGCTGCCGAGCGGCCCTTTCAGGCGCAGGATGTCGCGTTCCTTCAGCGTGGAAAACACCTGGTCGGAAAACAGGCCGCCGGGCACGTGGCGGATGTGCAGCTCCAGCAGCGCGTCGTCGTGCGGCGGGTTGGCGAGCGAATAGCTGCGCGTCTTGCCATCCTTCAGCTGGAAATCGATGTATTGCCCGGCCAGGAACTGCAGGCGCTCGTTGGCGGGCAGCTTGATTTTTACCAGCATGACGTCGTCGGCGCGCTTCTCCAGCTTTTCCACCCGGCACGGCAGCGTCTTCACCACGATGTCCTTGGCGGCGCCGATCTCCTTCGCTTCGATGGTCATGTCGGAGAGCGGCTTGGCGCGGCAGAACAGTGCGCGTCCCTGCGCCTTCTCCTCGTCTTTCAGCGCGTTGGGCTGATGCACGCCGTAGTCGAACTGGCCCGCCAACACCTTGCCCTTGCAGGCGCCGCAGGCGCCGTTGCGGCAGCCGTAGGGCAGGGCAAAGCCTTCGCGCAATGCGGCTTCGAGAATGGTTTCATCGTCGGCGACGGTGAACTGGTGCCCGCTGGGCTGGAGGGTGACCTGATGCGGCATGATGTGGGCTTAGAATACGGTTACAAACCAAGGAATTATCGCCCGAGCGCGCGGGGTTTACACCCCTGCGGGCATAGGGTTACAGACAGGCAGCGATGAAAAAGATCTTGATTGTGGGGTTCGGCGACGTGGCCGAACGGCTGGCGAAACGCTATGCCGGGCAGGCCGAGTTCATCGGGCTGACGCGGCGCGGCGAGCGTGCCGCCGAGCTGCGTGCGCTTGGCGTGACGCCTTATATCGGCGATCTCGATGTGCCGCGGAGCCTGCGCCGCCTGCCGCGCGTCGATGGCGTATTCCACTTTGCGCCGCCGCCCGGCGAAGGCACGACCGATCCGCGCACGACCCATCTGCTGCACGCGCTGATGCGGCGCGGCAAGCCGGGTGCGCTGGTGTATATCAGCACCAGCGGCGTGTATGGCGACTGCGGCGGCAACTGGGTGGCCGAGACGCGGCCGGTGGCGCCGGTGAACGGCCGTGCGGTGCGGCGGGTCGATGCCGAACGCCAGTTGCGCGCCTGGGGCGAGGCGTTGCGGGTGCAGGTGAGCATCCTGCGTGCACCGGGGATTTATGCTGCCGATCGCCTGCCGCTGGAACGCATCAAGCGCGGTACCCCTGCGCTGATCGCCAGCGACGACAGCTACACCAACCATATCCACGCCGACGACCTGGCGCGGCTGGCGTGGGCGGCGCTGTTTCGCGGACGCTCGCAACGCATCTACCATGCGGTCGATGCGCATCCTTTGAAAATGGGCGACTGGTTCGACAGCTGCGCCGACGCTTTCGGCCTGCCGCGCCCGCCGCGGGTCGACCGCGCGGAGGCGCAAAAGGTGTTGTCGGAAGCGCTGTTGTCCTTCCTGCGCGAGTCGCGCCAGCTGTCGAACGCGCGCACCGTGCGCGAACTGCGCTTGAAATACCGCTATCCGGCCTCGGACGACCTGCTGCGCGAAATCAAGCAGGCGCGCGGGCAGATGAAGCTGTTTTGATCGGCACAGTCGACGTGACGCAGTTTTTTGCTAACGCAGCAAATCGTCGGATTCGCGCTTGAACTCGCCTTCCAGCACATCGTCGTTGGCCGGCCGCAGCGGATCCGGCTTGTGCCGGTTCCAGGTGCCGGGGGCCAGCAACAGCAGCAGCGCGGCGGCATCGCTGATGAAGCCGGGGAAGGCCAGCAGGCCGCCGGCGAGGAGAATGCGGCCGCTGGCGAACAGCGCGGCCAGCGGATGCGCGCCGGACTGCACCGAGAACAGCAGACGCGCGCCCCAGGCAACGCGCTCGGCGCGAATCAGCATGACCCCGGCGATGGCATCGAGCAGCAGCCACGGCAGCACCCAGCCGCCGATGGCGTCGGCCATCCAGAAAATGCCGATGGCTTCCAGCACCGGAAACGACAACAGCAGTAGCACAATCCAACCAAAGCGCATGACATGGAACCTTTGTTAGTCTTGACCAATGTACCCGATCGGAGCGCCGCCGAAAAACTCGCGCGCGAACTGGTCGAGCGCCGCGCGGCGGCATGCGTGAACGTTTTGCCGGCCTGCCACTCCATCTACCGTTGGCGGGGAGCGGTGGAAACAAGGGAGGAAATCCCTTTGCTGATCAAAACCAGCGCGGCGAATTACCCGCTGATTGAAGCAATCGTCCGCGCGCAACACCCTGACGACGTACCTGAACTGATCGCCGTACCGATAACGCACGGCCTGCCCGCTTATCTTGACTGGGTGGCCAAGGAGACTGAAAAACATGATTAAGTGGATTCGTTTGCTCGGCGTACTGCCCGTACTTTGGGGTGCGTTTGCGCATTTTCCAGTGGCCCACGCCGAAGAATTTCTTGACCCCGAAGTTGCGTTCAAGTTCTCGGCGCGCGCACTCGATGCCAACACGCTGGAAGCGCGCTGGCAGATCGCGGACGGCTATTACATGTACCGCGACAAGTTCAAGTTCGAGCTTGCCGGTGCCACCCTGGGCGCGCTGCAGCTGCCGCCGGGCAAGCTGAAGCAGGACGAATATTTCGGCAAGGTCGAAACCTATCTCAAGGACGTGCGTATCGCGCTGCCGATCCAGCGCACGCCGGGCGCCACCTCGGTGACGCTGAAAGCCACCTCGCAGGGCTGCGCCGACGCCGGGCTGTGTTACACCCCGCAAACGGTCAGCGCGACCATCAAGCTGCCGGCGCCGCTGCCCGCCGCCGCCGCGCCGGCACCCGCGGCCACGCCGATTGCGACTGCCGCGCTGGACGGCCTGCGCAGCCTGGCTGGCGACGACGGGATGCCGAAAGTGCTGCCGCCGGACGAGGCCTTCCTCGTCGCCGCTGCCATGCCGGATACGCAGACGGTCAAGCTCGACTACACGCCGACCGCGAACACTTATCTGTACCGCGACAAGCTCGCCTTTGTCGTCAAGTCGCCGGCCGATGTGAAGGTGACGGGCGTCGACACCCCGGCGGGCGAGGTCAAGGACGACCCGACCTTTGGCCGCACCGAGGTGTATCACCGCGGTTTTGCCGCCGCCGTGACGCTGTCGCGCGCGCTTGCCGCGAATGAAACGCTGGTACTGGAAGCAACCTGGCAGGGGTGCAATGAAGCGGTGGGCATCTGCTATCCGCCGATCAAGCGCGAGTTTTCCCTGGCGGCAAATGGCGCTGCCGCGACCGCGCTGCTGGCGGCGGCCGATGCCCCGGCCGAAGCGGCGAACGAATCCGACACCTCGCGCATCGAACGCGTGCTGAAAGACGGCAGCTTCTGGGCGGTGGTCGCCACCTTCTTCGGTTTCGGCCTGCTGCTGGCGCTGACGCCGTGCGTGTTCCCGATGATCCCGATCCTGTCGGGCATCATCGCCGGGCAGAAAAAGGAACTCACCAAGACCAGCGGCTTCCTGCTGTCGCTCGCCTACGTGCTGGGGATGGCGATCACCTATGCCTTGGCTGGCGTTGCGGCCGCCCTCTCCGGCACCCTGCTGTCGAACGCACTGCAGAATCCTTGGGCGCTCGGCATCGGCGCCGGCATTTTCGTGCTGCTGGCGCTGTCGATGTTCGGCTTTTTCGAGATCCAGCTGCCGAGCGCGCTGCAAAGCAAGTTCTCCGATGCCTCCAACAAGATGAAGGGCGGCAATTTCATCGGCGTCTTCGTGATGGGCGCGCTGTCCGCCGTCATCGTCGGCCCCTGCGTGGCGCCGCCGCTGGCCGCCGCGCTCGCCTTCATCGCGCAGACCGGCAACACCACCCTGGGCGGCGTTGCACTGTTCGTGCTGGCGCTCGGCATGGGGATACCGTTGCTGCTGGTCGGGCTGTCGGCGGGGGCGCTGCTGCCGCGTGCCGGTGGCTGGATGAATGCGGTGAAGTACTTCTTCGGCGTGCTGATGCTGGCGATCGCCATCTACCTGATCTCGCCGATCATCCCGGCCTGGGTCAACATGCTGCTGTGGGCCCTGCTGCTGATCGCATCGGCGATCTACCTGCATGCGCTCGATCCGCTGCCGGCCCACGCATCCGGCTGGTCGCGGCTGTGGAAAGGACTCGGCGTGCTGCTGCTGATCGGCGGCTTGTCGATCATCCTCGGCATGCTGGCAGGCAGCCGCGACCTGCTGCAGCCGCTTGAAGTGTACAAGGGGGGCGTCTTCAAGGGCGGCTCCGCGATGGCGGCCGAGCAGCAAGGCCTGGCGTTCGAGAAGGTCGCGGACGTCGCCGAACTCGACGCGCGCCTGGCGGCGGCGAAGGCCGAGGGGCGCGCGGTGATGCTCGATTTTTACGCCGACTGGTGCGTGTCGTGCAAGGAAATGGAACGCTTCACCTTCAGCGACCCCAAGGTGCAGGCGCGGCTGCAGAACGTGGTCCTGCTGAAGGCCGACGTTACTGCCAACAGCGATGCCGACAAGGCGCTGTTGAAGCGCTTCAAGCTGTTCGGCCCGCCCGGGCTGATTTTCTGGAACAGCGCCGGCGCGCAGTCGGAATTCAAGGTGATCGGGTTCGAGAAAGCCGAGAAATTCCTGTCTAGCATCGACTCGGCGCTGGGACGCTGAGGTCGCCTGGCCGTTCCGGGGCGGCCGGCTTCACACGCGCTTTCGGGCGCGCTGAAGACCTTCAGGGCTGGCGCTGCAGTACTGCGATGCCGTCCAGCAGCGGGACGACGACGGGCTGGATCTTGCGCCGCATCAGCGAGCCGATCGCGGTGGTCTTGAGGAAGATCGGCCGTGCGCTGTCGGCATCCGCCGTGGCCAGGGCATCGAGCGCCGCGCAGTCCGGCTCCAGTTGCGGTGCGGCCGCGAGCACTGCGGCACGCGCCGCACCGCGCGCGGCCGCGTCGGCCTGGCGCAGCGGCGCGCACCATTGCGCCAGCGCGTTCAGCGCGTGGTTGACCACTTCCTGGATTTCCGGGCGGTCGAGGACGAGCGCGGTGGTGGCGAGGAAGGTCTGGCCCTGCCCCGACAGCGCTTTTTCCAGCATCGCGCTGTAAGGATTGCCGGCAATGTGCGGTACGCCGGCGTGGTCGGCGCGTGCGCCGCGCGGATTCGGCAGCGTATCGGGCTGTAATTCGAGGAAGGCCACGTAATACGAATTGCGGCTGCTGCCGCGTTTCCAGATCGACAGCCGCTCGGCTTCGGTGAGCACGCCCGAAACCAGCATCACCGCCACGGTATCGAGAATGCCGACATCGTCCTCGTGCAGGAAGGCGAGGTGCTCGATCAGGAATTCCGCCAGCGTGCGGCCCATGCCGCCCCGGCATACCACGTCGCGCATCAGCATCAGCCGCGCATTCTCGATGGTCGGCATGCACCACCACGCGTAGCGCGCCAGTTCGTCGGTCAGCGCGGGCGAGTGCACCACCGCGACCACCGCTTCCTCTTCGGCGATCAAGAGCAGCTGCGCCAGGTGCTGGGCCGACAGCCCGGCCTGCGACTGCCGCGTCCAGCGCGTCAGATGCACCGGGTAGCCGCCGGGCGAGCCCAGCGCGTGGCCGGACAGCTGCTCGCGCACCCGCTTCAGGTAACGGTCGGAGCGCTCGTTGGGCTTCAGCGGCACGCTGGCTTCGCCCTGCGGCGTCAGCGCCCACAGCGTCATGCTCGATTCGTCGATGCGGACGGCCTTGAGCTCAGTGTTGAAAAGCACGTTGAGGCGCAGCTCGTCTTCGGGGGAAAGCTCGTCGTTCATTTGGAAAACCTTGTTTCATCCGCGAAGGACGCGAAGTTCGCGAAGCGGATTTTCACCTGCGCGTTCTTTTCGCGTCCTCCGCGGACAAATGTTCTTACAGCAATTTGAAGACCTCGCGCGCGGCGGCGACGGTGGCGTCGATGTCGGCATCGCTGTGCGCGGCCGAGACGAAACCGGCCTCGAATGCCGACGGCGCGAGGTAGATGCCGCGGTCGAGCATGGCGTGGAAGAAGCGGTTGAATTTTTCGCGGTCGCCTGCCATGACCTCGACGAAGCTCGCCGGCGGTTTGGCGGCGAAGTAGAGGCCGAACATGCCGCCGACCGAATCGGCGCAGAAGGTGACGCCGGCGTCCTCTGCGGCGGCGGTCAGCCCCTGCACCAGCCGCTCGGTGCGGGCGGTCAGCGTCGCATGGAAACCGGGTGCGGAAATCGCATCCAGCGTCGCCAGCCCGGCCGCCACCGCCACCGGGTTGCCCGACAGGGTGCCGGCCTGGTACACCGGGCCGGTCGGCGCCAGCGCGTCCATCACGTCGGCGCGGCCGCCGAAGGCGCCCACCGGCATGCCGCCGCCGATCACCTTGCCGAGCGTGGTGAGGTCGGGCTTGATGCCGAGCAGTTTCTGCGCGCAACCGAGGTCGACGCGGAAGCCGGTCATCACCTCGTCGAAGATCAGCAGCGCACCATATTGATCGCACAGTCGGCGCATCGCGGCCATGAATGCCGCGGTCGGCTTGACCAGGTTCATGTTGCCGGCGAACGGCTCGACGATGATGCAGGCGATCTCGTTGCCGATCTCGGCGAAGGTGCGTTCCAGCCCGGCGACATCGTTGTAGTCGAGCACGATGGTCTGCGCTGCGACCTCAGCAGGCACCCCGGCCGAGGTCGGATTGCCGAAGGTGAGCGCGCCGGAACCGGCCTTGACCAGCAGGAAGTCGGCGTGGCCGTGGTAGCAGCCCTCGAACTTGATGAACTTGGAGCGGCCGGTGAAGCCGCGCGCCAGGCGGATCGCGCTCATCGTCGCCTCGGTGCCGGACGACACCAGGCGCACCTTCTCGATGCTCGGCACGAGCTCGATGATGCGCCGGGCGATGGTGAGCTCGGCCTCGGACGGCGCGCCGAACGACAGGCCGTTGGCGGCGGCGTCCTGTACCGCCTTCACCGTGCCGGGATGGGCGTGGCCGAGGATGGCCGGGCCCCACGAGCCGACGTAGTCGATGTATTCGCGGCCGTCGGCGTCCCACACCCGCGAGCCCTGGGCGCGGCTGAAGAACACCGGGGTGCCGCCGACGCTCTTGAAGGCGCGCACCGGCGAGTTCACCCCGCCGGGGATGACTTGTTGCGATTGTGCGAAGAGTTGTTCGTTGCGGGTCATTGTTCAGATTCCGTTGCAAATAATTGATTCAGGGCGTGCGCGGCGGCACGGATGTCGGGCGCACCGAACAGGGCGGAGAGGACGGCGAGGCTGTCCGCGCCGGCATCCAGCAAGGCGGGCGCATTGGCCGGCGTGATGCCGCCGATGGCGACGATCGGGATGAGCAGGGCGCGTGCCGCTTCGCGCAGCAAGGCCGCATCGGCCCGCCCGGCCGCAGGCTTGGTGGGCGATGGAAAGAAGCTGCCGAAGGCGACGTAGTCGGCGCCCGCCGCCTGCGCCGCCTGCGCCAGGTCGAGGCTCTGGTAGCACGAGGCGCCGATGAGCTTGCCGCGGCCGAGGATGATGCGCGCCTCGCGCAGGCCGCCGTCGTCGCGTCCCAGGTGCACGCCGTCGGCATCCGTCAGATCGGCCAGCCGCAGGTCGTCGTTGACGATCAGCGGCACGCCGAAGCGGCGGCACAGCGCGACGAGTTCGCTCGCCTGCTCGTGGCGACGCGCGACGTCGCCCGATTTGTCGCGGTATTGCACGGCCGCCACGCCGCCTGCGAGCGCGTCCTCGACCTGGCTCAGCAGCCGTTCGGTGTCGGCGGTCTCAGGGGTGATGGCATAGATGCCGCCCGGGAATTCAAGCATGGCGGAAGTCAGGCATTGCCTTCCGTCTGCGCATCCTGCGCCCAGAAGAAACGCTCGGGGATGTATTGCCCCATGCCGGGGCGGAAGGCGGCCTTGAGCGTTTCGTAGGTGAAGTTCTGCGCATCGCGCACCGCCTGCGGCACGTCCTGGCCATAAGCCAGGGTGGCCGCGATGGCCGAGGCGAGGGTGCAGCCGGAACCGTGATAGCTGCCGGGCAGGCGGTCCCAGGCATCGGTCTGCACGTGGCCGTCGACGTCGTACAGGCTGTTGAGCACGCGCGGTGTGGCTTCATGGGTGCCGGTCACCAGCACATATTCGCAGCCGAGGTCGATCAGGTGTTTGGCGCAGGCGGCGAGATCCATGTCGTCCTCGTCCGATTCGAACAGCGCCAGCCGCCGCGCTTCGTGGCTGTTGGGGGTGAGCACGGTGGTTTGCGGGATCAGCATGTCGCGCATCGCGGCGATCATGTCGTCGGTGGCGAGTTCGTCGCCGCGCCCGGACGCCAGCACCGGGTCGAGGATCACCGGGATATCCGGGTAGTCAGCGAGGATTTCGGCGATGACCGCGATCGACTCGGGGCTGCCCAGCATGCCCAGCTTGAACGCTGCGACCGGGACGTCCTCCAGCAGCATGCGCGCCTGATCCATGACCCATTCGGAGTCGATCGCCAGAATTTCATCGATCCCCGCGGTGTCCTGCACGGTCAGCGCGGTGATCACCGACAGCGGATGACAACCCATGCTGGCCAGCGTCAGCAGATCGGCCTGGATGCCCGCGCCCCCGGTGGGGTCGGACGCGGCGAAGCTGAGCACCAGCGGGGGAGACGGTTTGGGGGTGAAAATAGGCGGCATGGCGTCACTGCTTTAAAATCAAGCCCCGATTTTAGCCGATTCCCCCCTTGTCCCATGCCTGAGTCCCCGAAATACAAGAACTGGATGTGCCTGATTTGCGGCTGGATTTATCGCGAAGAAGCCGGCGCGCCGGATGACGGGATTCCTCCCGGCACGCGCTGGGAAGACGTGCCGATCAACTGGACCTGCCCGGATTGCGGCGCGCGCAAGGAGGATTTCGAGATGGTGGCGTTTTGACGCCCCGGTTTTTTACGGCTGCCGGCTCAAGAAAAGCATTGAATGAGGCGTTAGAACGTTGACGGTGCCGGTTTTTTAGCCATGAAATCATGGCCTGGCCGCGGAAATCCGGGTCTGCGGCCTGACCGGGCGGGTTTCACATAAAGTTTATTAAAAATAAATACTGAACTAAGGAGACGGTCATGATTCTGCGGTGGATTTCGGCATGGGGCTTGCTCGCGTTTTCGGCAGGCGTGTGGGCGGTTTCTCCCTATATCCAGGGAGACCCGGTGGCCGGCGGCAGCGCCCAGGCCGCGGCGGCGGCTGTCGAATCCAAGCTCAAGGGCGGAGGATTCAAGGTGGTCGGCAAATATTTCCCCAAAACCCTGACGGGATACGGGGTGGTCGTCGCCACCGACGATGCCATGCTCAACGAAGTGGGCGCGGCGGGCGGCCCTGCCGTGCTGGGCGCGGCGATTCGCGTGGGGGTGAAGGCGGACGGCAGCGTTGCCTATACCAATCCGGATTACTGGTACCGGGCCTATTTCCGCAAGGCTTTCGACAAGAGGGAAGCTGCAGTCAAAGCCCTGCAAGCGCGCTTGCAGGACACGCTGGGCGCGGGCAAGGGGCAGGGAGGCGACGAGCCTCCGGGGAACCTGGCCAATTACCGCTACATGATCGGCATGGAACGCCTGGATTCCTCGAAGAGCAAGCTGGCCGAGTACGGCAGCTTCGCCGAGGCGCTGAAGACCGTGCGCGACAACCTGGCCAAAGGCGCAGGCAAAACGGCCAAGGTCTACGAGGTGGTGATGGCGGATCGCAAGCTGGCCGTGTTCGGCGTGGCGATGAACGACGCCGAGCACAACGATGGCGACTGGATCAAGAAAATCGACATGCAGAACAACATCGCGGGACTGCCTTACGAGATCTATATCGTCGACAACGAGGTGAGCTCGCCGCATGGCCGTTTCCGCATCGCCCTGGCGTTCCCGGATGTGGGGATGGGCCAGTTCATGCGCATCTCGTCCCTGCCGAATGCCATCATGGAGGCCATGGGCAGCGTGGCGGGCGTCGAGAAGAAGCCCAGCGCGGAAGCCTGGCAGCAGTAAAACCGGCCGCTTGAGTTCGGCAGGCCGGAAAGGCGTCGCGATGCGACGCTTTTTTTTCGGGCGCATGCACCCGCCCGGCGGCAAGGCGGGCGCTAAAGAAGCCTGCGTCGATGCCGTAATGCTTACCACATAGGGTGAATGGCAGGTGCCGTTCAGCCGACGATTCTGCTGGAGAAACGTGTGGATAACGAAGCATTGAAAGGCGTCAAGGTGATGGTCATCGACGACAGCAACACCATACGCCGCAGCGCGGAAATCTTTCTGAACCAGGCCGGTTGCGAGGTCATCCTGGCGCAGGACGGTTTCGATGCGCTGTCCAAGATCACCGATCACGAACCGGATGTGGTGTTCGTCGACATCATGATGCCGCGACTCGACGGCTATCAGACCTGCTCGCTCATCAAGCGCAACGCCAAGTACCGTACCACGCCCGTCATCATGCTGTCGTCCAAGGACGGATTGTTCGATCGCGCGCGTGGCCGCATGGTGGGATCGGATGAATATCTGACCAAGCCTTTCACCAAGGACACGTTGCTGACGGCGGTGCGCGAGCACGCCTGTGCCGGGGCTTAACTGTTTTCCAAGGAGCATAAATTATGGCGATCAGCCGAATTCTGGTGGTGGACGATTCTCCCACTGAGCGCTTTTTCCTGTCCGAGCTGCTGGTCAAGAACGGCTATCTGGTCAGCATGGCCGAAAGCGGCGAAGAGGCGGTCGCGCAAGCCAAGCAGACGCTGCCCGATCTGATCGTGATGGATGTCGTGATGCCCGGCATGAATGGCTATCAGGCGACCCGCATGATTTCCAAGGAGGACGCGACCAAGCATATCCCGGTCATCATGTGCACCACCAAGGGCCAGGAAACCGACAAGGTGTGGGGCATGCGCCAGGGCGCAAAAGCCTATCTGGTGAAACCGGTGAAGCCGGAAGATCTGCTGTCGCAGATCAAGGCGCTCGGCTGAACGGACCGACATGGCCAAGAAATTCAATCTGCGCGAATTTCAGACCACGCTTTCGCAGCAGTTGCAGGCGGCGGCCAGCCGCGACAATACCGGCTCCCGCCTGGGCTTCCGGGTAGGCGACGCGAACTGGCTGGTGAGCCTCTCCGATACCGAAGAGGTGATCCCGGTGCCGCCCATCGTCAAGGTGCCCGGCGCGCGCCGCTGGTTTCGCGGCGTCGCCAACATTCGCGGCAACCTGTTCGCGGTGAGCGATTTTGCCGATTTCATGGGGCAGGGCGTGACGCCCGATCATGCCGATTGCCGTCTGTTGATTCCGCATCACGATTTTGGCGTGAACGCGGCGCTGCTGGTGCGCGGCACCCTCGGCCTGAAAAACATCAATCGCTATCAGCTGCGCAGCGAGGCTGCGATACACCCCTGGGCCGCACGCCAATACGCGGACGAAGCGGGCAGCGGCTGGTGCGATATGGATTTCGGGCGATTGCTCGGCGACGCCGAGTTCCTGAAGGTCGAAGCGCAGCTCGGCAACTGATCGCACATCGAATAATGAAGGCGCATTGGCGCCGGCAAGAGGAGGGATGGGAGCAATGAATAGGGCGATAACGATGAATGGCCTGAAAGGCCTGGCTGGCCGCATGACGGGAAAGGTCACGGGCAGGAACAGGGGCGGAGAGCAACCACCCTGATCATGCAGACGGTGCGCAAGCTGGCCGACAAGGAGCCCGGCCAGGCGCCTTTGATCGGCCATTTGCCCGTCGACAAGCAGTATCTCTATACCGGCGGCACCTTGATCGCCTCGCTGCTGCTGGCGGCCGGCTTCACCATTTACAGCTCGCTCCAGCTCGACAATCGCACCGGCTACGAGGCCCGCGCGGGCGAACTGAAAGTGCTGTCGCAGCGACTGCCGCTGACGGCACAGCAGTCCGTGCTGGGGAATGCCGCCGCCTTCAAGAAGCTGGCGGAGGGCAAGGCTGCATTCGAGGCGACCTTGAGCGGACTGGCCGAAGGCGACGAAGAGGTGCCCGCCACCAGCGGGGCGGCACGCGATTCGCTGGAAAAAATCAGTGCGCAGTGGCAGCAGTTCAATCCGCAGGTCGTGCAGATTTTGTCGCAGCAGAAAAATCTGGTGGCGATGAACGAGAGCGTCAAGCGCATCAACGCGCTGAGTATCGATCTGCAGGAAGTCGCCGAACAGCTCGCCAGCCAGTTGGCCGATGCGGGGGTCGGCGTGCGCGAAGTGTCGCGCGCCAATCACCTGGTCATGCTGAGCCAGCGGCTGCCGAAAAACGCCAACATGCTGCTGTCGTCCGACCTGATCGATCCCGAGGTGGTGCTGCAGCTGGAAAAGGATACGACCTCGTTCCGCGACACGGTGCAGGCGCTGATGGAAGGCGCGGCCAGCCAGAACAAGGACAGCATGCTGACCCTGGAAGACCTGGGCGCCAACATGGGAGACATGGTGGAGTCGGTGGGGGCGGTGCTCGCCAACACGCAACCGCTGCTGCAGGCCAAGATGGCGGCCAACAACCTGTTCGTAGGCAGCGATGCCCTGCTGCAGGATACCGATCGGCTGTCGCAGGATTATCAGTCGGTCGGCGGCACCGGCTATCTGCTGGCCGCCCTGTTCGGCCTGCTGGCGATTGGCTCGCTGGTGATGCTGGGGCTGGTCAACATCAACGAAACCAAATCGCGGGCACGCAAGAGCGAAGAGGAAAACAGCCGCAACCAGGAAGCGATTCTGCGTTTGATGGATGAACTGGGCGAACTGGCCGAAGGCAACCTCACCATCAACGCCAGCGTGACCGAGGACATCACCGGCGCGGTCGCCGACTCGATCAACTACACGGTGGAAGAGCTGCGCAGCCTGGTGCGCGGGATCAACAACGCCACGCTGCAGATGGATCAGGCCGCCAGCCAGGCGGGCCAGGTGTCCGATTCGCTGCAGCAGGCGGCGCGCCGCCAGTCCGAGGAAATCGAGGAAACCTCGGCCGCGGTGGTGAACCTGGCGCAGTCGGTGCAGCAGGTGTCGGGCAACGCCGCCGAATCCGCCCGCGTGGCCGAACAATCGCTGGCGGCCGCGGAAAAGGGCCAGCTGGCGGTGGCCAACGCCATCGCCAGCATGAACGGCCTGCGCGAACAGATCCAGGAAACGTCCAAGCGAATCAAGCGCCTCGGTGAATCGTCGCAGGAGATCGGCGAAATCGTCGAACTGATTTCCGACATTACCGAACAGACCAACGTGCTGGCGCTCAACGCCGCCATCCAGGCGGCGTCCGCGGGCGAGGCCGGACGCGGGTTCTCGGTGGTGGCGGAGGAGGTGCAGCGGCTGGCGGAGCGCTCGGCCGATGCCACCAAGCAGATCGCGGCGATCGTCAAGACCATTCAGTCGGACACCCACGACACCGTGGCGGCGATGGAAATCTCTACCCAGGGCGTGGTCGAGGGCGCCAAATTGTCCGATGCGGCGGGCCAGACGCTGGCCGAAATCGGCAGCGTGTCGAAGACGCTGGCCGAACTGATCGCGGATATCTCGGCTGCCACGCAGAGCCAGGCGGAATCGACCGCCAAGGTGGCGGAAACCATGCAGGACATCAAGGCGATTTCGGCGCAGACCGGCACGGGCACCCAGCAGACGGCCGAATCGATCGGCGGCATGAAGCAGCTGGCGCAAGACCTCAAGAATTCGGTTGCGGGTTTCAAGCTCGCCTGACCGGGGCGGCCACGGCGCGAAGCGAGAAAATCGGCCAGGGCCACTGCAATCAACCTCAGGAACAACACACCATGAGCGCCTTACTCGACTACGATACCGGCCCGCTGAACTGGGTGCGCGGGGACATCGACGCCGCCCTGCAGGCCGCCTTGGGGCGTATCCAGGCATACAGCGTCGACGCCGATCTGACCAACGCCCTGCGGCTGGCGCGCGACGATGCGCACCAGGTCACCGGCGCGCTGCACATGGTCGGTCTGGAAGGCGCGGCCGCGCTGGCCAAGGCGCTGGAATCCTGTCTGGCCGACATCAATGAAAACCGCCTGATGGCTGACGACGAAGTGCTGCGCGCCTTGCGCAATGCCATCGAAGGCTTGCAGCGCTGGGTCAAGGATCTGGCCGACGGCCGCGGCAGCGGCGAACTGGCGCTGTTTCCCCTGTACAAGCGCCTGCGCGAACTGCAGGGTGCCGAGCGGGTGTTCGAGGGCGAGTTGTTTTTCCCCGATATGCGCGCGCGGGTGCAGGGCAAGCCTGCCAACGATGGCCTGCCGCCGGAAGCGCTGGCGGCCGAAGCCAAGGCCGCACGCAACCTGTTTCAGCGCGGCCTGCTGGCCTTCCTGCGCAATATCGAGGCAGAGCAGGGGCTGCAGCGCATGCGCGAGGCGCTGGCCGCGGTCGAGCGCATCGCGCCGTCGCAGGCCTCGCAAACCTTCTGGTGGGCCTGCGTCGGCTTTATCGACAGCCTGATTGCCCGCGGCGTCGAAGCCGATTTTCACGTCAAGCAACTGCTTGCCCGCATCGACCTGCAAATGCGCCGGCTGATGGAAGGCTCGCCGCAGGTCGCCGAACGCCTGCTGCGCGATGCGTTGTTCTTCGTCGCCAAAAGCCAGGCCCTGGATGGCCGCGCTGCGGAAGTTCGCTCGACCTTCGGCCTCGATCGCTACCTGCCGGGCCGCGGCATGCTGGACCCCGAAGCGCTGGCGCACATGCGCCCGGTGCTGGATGCCCTGCAGGCCGGCCTGAAGGCCGCACGCGACAGCTGGCATGCCTACGTGGAAGGCGATGCCGGACAGCTGGAGCAGTTTCAGGGCCAGCTGGCGCGCATGCAGCCGCAGGCGCAGATGCTCGAAAACAGCGGCATGACGCCCTTGCTGGATGAGCTGGCGGCGGCGGCCCTTACCGCTGCCGGGCGCGATGGCGAGGCGCGCGAACAGGTGAATCTGGAAGTCGCTTCCACGCTGCTGTTCATGCAGAATGCCGTCGATCAGGAGGATCTCCTGCACGCCGATTTTGCGGTGCGCGCGGAGGGCCAGCAGGCGCGCCTGAATGCCCTGATCGAAGGCCGCGAGATGCCGGCCAGCGTCACGGCATCCGCCAGCCAGCGCGAAGCCGAGCGCGACATGCTGGTGCATATGGCGCAGGAAGTCGGGCAAAATCTGAAGCAGATGGAGGAAGCGCTGGATGCCTTCTTCCGCGACGCCGGCGAGCGCGAAGCGCTGGCCGGTCTGCCGGTGCTGGCGCAGCAGGCGCAAGGCGCGCTGACCATGCTGGAACTGCCCGACGCTGCGAATCTGCTGGCGGCGGCCATGGCCACCGTGCAGCCGTTTGCCGGCGAAGGCCATCCCGACGAGGCGACTCAGCAACGTCTGGCCGATGCCTTCTCCAGTCTCGGACTGTATATCGAGTCCTACTGCTCCGGACGTGCCGATGCAGCCAGGATCCTGCGCCCTGTCCTGGTCGACTTCGGCGTGATCGATGCCGGCAGCACCGACGAAAGCGCGCTCGACGACACGGTTGAATCGGGTTTGCCCGTGCGCAAGGCTGAGGTGCAGGCAAGCTATCTGGACTGGCGCGATCAGCCCGGCGACGACTCAAAAAAAAAATTCCTTGATGCCCTGACCGAGCTGAGTCGCGACGCCGAGCTGATCGACGACGCCGTGCTCAAGCAGCAGACGCGAGCTGCGCTCGGCGCCAGCCGCGATGCCGCCGAGGCGCCGCTGGCGCTCGATGCCGGGATCGCCGCCCTGAGCGGCCTGGCGTTGCCGCAACGGGCGGCGATTGAAATCCCGCTGAAGCTTGACGAGACTGAACCGCAGGGCGGCGAAACGGCCGCTCCGATGCATGCCGAGCCGGGGATGGACGCCGCAGCGCTTGAATTCCTGCCCGCCGAGGCTGCCGAAATTGTACCGCCGGCGCACGCGGCCGAACCGGCAGTGGCCGCGTCCGCAGCCGGCGAAAGCGCACCCGCCGAAGACCATCTGCTGGCCGTGATCCCCGAGGGGGTCGAGCCGGAACTGCTGGATATTTTCCTGGAAGAGGCCAACGAGGTGCTGGCGACCATCGGCGAGGCCGGCGATGCCTGCCAGGGCGACCCCGAAGACCTGGCTGCGCTGACGGTCATCCGCCGCGGTTTCCACACCTTGAAGGGCAGCGGCCGCATGGTCGGCTTGAACGAGCTGGGCGAAGCTGCGTGGCGTCTTGAACAATTGATGAACGGCTGGCTGGCCGATAAAAAGGCGGCCAACGGCGATCTGCTGGGCCTGATCGGGCGCGCCCGCGGTGTGTTCCAGGACTGGGTGGATGCGTTGCAGGCCAATCGCCCCGTGACGCTGCCGGTGTCCGCTTTGTTGGCCGCGGTTGGCCGCGTGGCACAGGGGCAGGCACTGGAGGTCGCGCCGGCTGCGGCCGCAATCGAGAGCGTCGCGGCCGAAGCGCATGGGCAAATCCAGGCAACGCCGGAGGCGGTGGCCGAATTAGCGGATGACGCCGGGAGCGACGTCGCAGCGGCAGCGGAAACTGCCGCGCAAGCCGAAGCCGGGGCCGCGCCCGCAGCGGAACTGGAGGCCGCAGCCGAAACCGAATGGCTGCCTCTGCCCGTTTCTGGCGTTGAGCCCGCTGTCGCGATGGCGGCAGTCGTCGAAGCGATGCCGGATCAGCTTCGCGCCGTCGAGCCTGAAGCGGCGGAGGCCCCGGCTGGCATGCCCGTTCCGGATGTGGGCGCCATTGTCGAATACGCCGCGGTAGGCGCGCAGGCGGCTGCCGCCATGCCCGCAGAACCGGTAGCGGCCGATGCCGCGCTTGGATCGCCCGTGCCGGACGAGATCTGCATCGGGCCGGTCTGCCTCTCCGCCGGCTTGTACGAGATTTTCATGACCGAAGCGCATCAGCACCTGGCCGCGCTGCAGGAAGAGACGGAACGTCACGCCGAGCTTGCCGACAACACGGTCAGCGAACACGCGCGCCGTGCCATTCATACCCTCGGCGGCATCGCGGGCACAGCGAGCATCACGGTCCTGTCCGATCTGTCGCATGCGCTCGAACAGTACTGGAATCGTTTTGCGCAGGTTCCGCTGCCATCCGCGCATCTGCCGCTGGTGCAGGATGCGGTCGCGCGCCTGCACGGCATGATCGCAACCATTGAGAGCGGGCAATTGCCCGCGATGGCGAACGACCTGATCGCGGCGCTGGGCGAACTGGAAGACGAGCAGGCCACGGCGCCGGCTAGCGGAATGCCGGTGGAGCATGCTGTTGAAGCAGCGCCAGCCGCGGCGGCCGAAACCAGCCACGCCGACCCCGTTCCCCATCTGCTCGACGTCAGCGCGCTGGTGCCAGACTTGAAACCCGCCACGCCGGTGCCGGTGTTCGAACGGCGCGAGGTTGCCGATGAAATCGACTTGCAATTGCTGCCGATTTTCCTCGAAGAAGCCGATGTCCTGGTGCCGGATGCCAGCGCGCAGTTGCGCGCCTGGCTGGCAGCGCCCGGCGAAGCGGCCGCACGCGATGCGCTGCGGCGCAGCCTGCATACCATCAAGGGCAGTGCGCGCATGGTCGGCGCGATGCGCCTGGGCGAGTTGACCCATGTGATGGAGTCGCGCGTGATCGCCGTGATCGAAGGCCAGCTGGCTGCAAGTGCCGACGTCTTCGGTACGCTGGAAGCGCAGCTTGACCGCCTGCACGATGCGGTGGAACGCCTGAAGCAGGGCGGTCCTGCAGCGGCTGTCGAGGAAACGGCCGCGCCGCTGGAAGCGCCGGTCGAGCCGGTGCTCGAGCGTATCGAGACGGCTGCTGCGGCGACCTCTGCAGCGGCCGATCCGCTGGCGCCCGCGCAGCCGGTTGCGCGCGACGGCAATGCGCTGACCTTGCGGGTGCGCGCCGACTGGGTCGATCGCATGGTCAACCAGGCGGGCGAAGTGGCGATCGCGCGCTCGCGGATCGAGAGCGAAGTGTTTGCGTTCAAGCGCCACGTCAACGAATTGTCCGAGGCGCTGGTGCGGCTGCGCGGCCACATCCGCGAAGTCGAAATCCAGGCCGAGTCGCAGATGCAGGCGACCTTCCAGACGCAGGGCGCAGCGGAAGAATTCGACCCGCTGGAGTTCGACCGCTTCACCCGTTTCCAGGAAGTCACCCGCTTCCTGGCCGAAAGCGTCAACGACATTTCCACCGTGCAGCACATCCTGCTGGCGCGCCTGGGCGAGGCCGACGCTGCGCTGATCCAGCAGACGCGGCTGAACCGCGAACTGCAGCAGGATCTACTGCGGGTACGCATGGTGCCGCTGTATTCGGTGGCCGAGCGCTTGTATCGCACCGTGCGCCAGACCGCGCGCGACGTCGGCAAGCGCGCCCAGCTCGACATCCAGGGTGGCGATCTGGAAATCGACCGCTCGGTGCTGGAGAAAGTCACCGCGCCGCTCGAACACCTGCTGCGCAATGCGCTGGCGCACGGCATCGAAGCGCCCGAGGCGCGCCGCGCCGCCGGCAAGGCGGAGTTCGGCGAGATCGTGCTGTCGGCGCGCCAGACCGGCAACGAAATGCTGATCACCGTGAAGGACGACGGCGGCGGCCTCAACTACGCGCGCATCCGCGAAAAGGCGGAGGCCAACGGCCTGCTGCTGCCGGGGGTCGAGCCGACCGAAACCCTGCTGGCGCAGATGATCTTCGCCGCCGGCTTCTCCACCGCCGAGAGCGTGAGCCAGGTTGCCGGCCGCGGCGTCGGCATGGACGTGGTGAAGAGCGAGATTTCCGCCCTCGGCGGCCGCATCGACATCGCTTCTACCGCCGGCGCCGGCACCTGCTTCAATATCTACCTGCCGCTCACCCTGGCGATGACCCAGGCCGTGATGATCCAGGCCGCCAGGCACGATTACGCGCTGCCGGCGCCGCTGGTGCAGCAAGTGCTGGAACTGAAGCCGCATGAGCTGGAACAGGCGATGGCGGCAGGCGAGATTAAGTGGCGCGGCGCGCGCTACCCGCTTTCCTATCTGCCGCATTTGCTGGGCGACACCGAAGCGCTGCACGAAGTGCAGCGCTACAACCCGGTAGTGCTGCTCGCCAGCGGTTCCAGCCAGGCCGCGGTGCTGATCGACGCGATCGAGGGTACGCGCGAAATCGTGGTCAAGAACATCGGCCCGCAGATGGCGCGCATCACCGGCGTGGCGGGCGCCACGGTGCGCGGCGACGGGCGGGTGATCCTGATCCTCAACCCGGTGCCGCTGGCGCTGCGCTGGGCCGGCCTGCCGCGCGCCGCGGCAGAGCGCACGGCGCCCGCCGCGGCGGCCGAAGCCAATGCCGCCTCGCAGGCGCCGCTGGTGCTGGTGGTCGACGATTCGCTCACGGTGCGCAAGATCACCACCCGCCTGCTCGGCCGCGAAGGCTTCCGCGTCGACAGCGCGAAGGATGGCGTCGATGCGCTAGAAAAAATGCACGATCTGATCCCCGACGTGGTGCTGCTCGACGTCGAGATGCCGCGCATGGATGGCTTCGAACTCGCCCGGGTGATGCGCAGCGACGCACGCATGAAGGCGGTCCCGATCATTATGATCACCTCGCGCACGGCGGACAAACACCGCAAACACGCGCTGGAAATCGGCGTCAACGTGTATCTGGGCAAGCCGTATCAGGAACAGCAGCTGCTCGATTGCATTGCCGAGCAGCTGGGGCGGGAGGTCGCGCTGCCGGCTTGAATCGGCAGGCTTAGAGTTTGAGGCCGGCGAGATCGCCGCCCGCCAGCGCATCGAGGCGCGCGTCGCCCTGCAGCGGGTCGCGATGGTAGGTGGCGGCCAGTTGCCGCGCCGCATCCAGCCAGTGACTTCCTGCCCTGGCCACGAGTTCGGCGAACCCGGCGTTGCCGGGTGTGCCGAGCCAGCTTTCGTACGCCTGCGGCAGCGCCGGGAACAGCGCGCGCCGCAGCCCCGACAGATTGGCCAGGTAAAAATGCAGCGAGCCGATGGCTTCGCGCTCCAGCAGCGTCGGCAGCGTCACCAGGCTGTCGGCCAGATGATCGCGCACCGCGCGCACCAGCAGCTCGGCGTGCCTGGAGGTCAGCTGGCCGAGCATCGTGTTCCAGTCCTCGCCCAGCAGCGCTTCGGCGCGCGCCTCGCCGATTTCATGCAGGATCATCGCCTCGCTCTCGGCCTCGGCCATGCGGTCGAGGCCGCGCTCGATGTCGTGCTCGAAGCCGTAGTGGGCGAACGCGCGTCCGAGCGCGCTGTCCTTCTCCTTCCACTGCCATTCCTCGTACTTGTTCCACAGCAGCCGGCGCACCGCGTCCATGCGCAGGAAGATAGCGCCGTCGCGCATCGCCGCCGGCGGGGCAATCAGGTCGCGCGCATATTCGCATCCCGCCACCAGTACCTGCACGCCCTCGCGCATCTCGGCACGCTTGAGTTCGGCCAGCACGAAATGCGGCTTGCGGAAATGCCCCAGCCCGCTGCTGTAGACCAGTCCCTGCGGGATCAGCGCGCGGTTGATGTCGTCGGCCGCGAACGGATCGATCCCGGCCGGGTTCAGCGGCAGCGGTGCGAAATCCTCTTCCTCGACCGCATCCCACAGGCTTTCGCGCGCGTTCAGCCAGTCGCCGAGTTCGTCCCTGGGCAGGCGCGCGCCATAGGGGATCTCCATCTCCCAGCGGTAGTACTCGCGCATTTCCAGCAGAAAGGTGCACATCGTCATGTCGCGCGCGTGGCGGGCGTCGGCGATGGTGCAGTTCTTCTGCACCGTATCGATGAGGGCGGAGAGGTTTTCGACCATGGGCACTCCTGTAGACAGCTTCACTCGACTGGAAACGGCGGCTGAACACGCCAACGCTGCTCTGCGGGTACTGCGGGCGCGCTTCCGGGACACGGCAGCAAAGGCAAGGAAGCCGCTTGTGCCTCCTGCAGAAGACATCGGCATTCGACGGTCGTTCCATTTTCAAGTGTACAAATAAAAACAGCCCGTTCAACCGGGCTGTTTTCAGGGGTATTGACGGATTTAATGGCGGCGCATGGCGCCGTAGAAATTCAGGTCGGCGTGCGAGCGGCGGCTGAATTCGAAGCGGGCGGCATCGGCGCCGCCGAACAGCCCGGCGAGCTGGGCGTAGGCTTCGGTCGCCCAGGCCTTGTCGTTCAGCGCGTCGGCAATCCCTTCGGCCCAGCGCAGCTTGTCGGCCGGTTTGCTCAGGTGCGCACCGCATTCGGCATACCATTTTTTCAGCACTTCGGCCGGCAGGGCAAATCCCTTCAGGCGGTCGATGAACTGGATGCAGGCGTCGCCGTCGCGGCAGGCGGCCGCAGCGGCGGCATAGAGTTCATCCGCGTGGGCGCTGTTGCCCATGGAGGCGTACAGCCGGCCGATGTGGGTCAGCGCGAAGTGGTCCCCGGCCTGGGCACGCGCGGCCTCCAGCAGGCGGCTGGCCTCGGTGGCGTCCTGGGTGGCGGCAAAGCTCGCCTCGGCGAGCTTGGCGGTATCGTACACGCTGGCATGGGCGTCCGCCGCCAGCGCGGCCTCGCGTGCGGCGAGGTAGGCGCGCGCCTTGGAAACGCCCAGTTCGCGGTGTTTCAGCTGCGCAGCGGTGACCACCAGATCCTTGAAGGCGATAAAGTCGGTCGCGTTTTCCGCCGCGCGGTCGAGCAGGCGGGACAGCCAGCCGGTATCGTCCAGGTTCTTGTCCACCGCCAGCAGGAGCGGCTTGTAGCGCGAGAACTGGTAGCCGGTGCCGTCGAGCAGCTTTTCCGCCGACTCGATCAGCTTGGCGGCGTAGAACGGGTCTTCCAGCTCCAGCCGTACGCGCTCGGCCAGTGCGAGGAACTGCTTGACGCTGACGGCGTCCTTTTCCAGCTGCTGGAATTCCATGTAGCGCGCGTGGTTGGCCTGACGCTTTTCCAGCTTGGCCTTGACCCGGTCAAGGCGCTCGGCATCGTCGGCCAGATGCGCTTCGACGGCGGTGGCCAGCTTCTGCATTTCGTCCAGTCCCGCCACGGCGTCTTCGGCCTTGTCCAGCAAGGCCGCAGCGCCCGTCTTGTCGCCCACTCCGGCCAGCCCCTCGGCCAGTTCGATGTATTCGCCGGTGGCGCTTGCCAGGTCGCCGGCCTTTTTCAGTGCGGCCTGCATGAAGGCCGCGTCGCCCGCCTGCTTCGCCGACTCGATCAGCGTCTTCGCCGCGGCGAAGTCGGTCGCCCCTTCCAGGGCGCGCTGATACAGCGCCTTGGCCTTCTGCGGGTCGCCCAGCGTCTTGGTCACTTCGCCCGCCAATGACAGCAGGTCGGGCACGCTGGAAAGCTTTTCCGCCGCCTTGTTGAAAATCGCCGCCGCGTATTCCTTGTCGAGCACGTGCTCGGCGGCGGCCGCCGCCAGCTTGCCGTATTCCACCGCGCGCGAGATTTTCGTCTCGGCTTTTTCCAGCACCTTTTTCGCAAATGCGCTGTCGGCGATCACGTTCATCACGTTCTTCGCCAGGACGATCAACGGGTCGAGGTTGCCGGTTTCCTTCAGCGCCTTTTCATACGCGCCCACCGCCGCGGCCTTGTCGCCCAGCACCTTGAACTTGGCCTCTGCCAGTGCCACCTGCTCCTCGCCCGACATGCAATAGTCTTCCGCCGTTTGCAGCAGTTCCTCGGCGCGGCCCTGTTCGCCCAATGCCTGGTAGACGATGGCGCAGGCCGCCAGGTCCTTGGTGAACTGGCAGTCGTCCGCCACCCGGTCCATCAGCTCCCTGGCATAGGCCGCATCGGCGGGCTCCTGCAAGGCTTCCAGCGCCAGCGCAGCGTATTCGGCGCCGCTGCTGCATTGGGCTTCTTTGGGAGTGAGGGTGTCGCGGGTGGCCATGGGAATCTCCGAAAAAGAAAAAGGTGTCGTGCGATTTTCCGCTGGAGCAGGGTAGCCAGCCAATAAGTAATGTCGATGATGGTATTAGCGGGCCGGCTAGCGTATCCGCTGGCGGGCGCGCGACAACTCAGGAAGCGGCCCCGCCGCATTCATCAGCTATATTTATGCCATCGCCAGCCGTACGGCTGGGTATTTAAATATTTAATACATATTAATATAGTAATGTACTAAATTAGCTATGGGTGTTTTTTGAGGGATCGGGAGGATTATGCTGACGCGTCTGCTACTGATGGTAACCCTGCTGGCCGGATTCGGCCTGTCTCCAGTCCTGGCGGCGCCGGACGGCGCAAAGCTTTACGGGCGCAACTGCGCCGCCTGCCATGGCGAGAACGGTACCGGCGGCATCGGCGTTCCGCTGGCGTTGCCGGCCTTCCAGAGCGGGGTCAGCGACGACTACTTGCGCAAAACCATACGACACGGCCGACCGGGGCGGGTGATGCCGGCCTTTTCCCAGCTCGACCAGGCTGAAATCGAAGCCATCGTTCGCCATGTGCGCACCTGGAACAAGGGCACGCCCGCCACGTATTCCGCGCGTCCGGTGAAGGGCAATCCGGGGCACGGCAAGAAACTGTTCGCGCAATACTGCGCGGCCTGCCACGGCGCCAACGGCGAAGGCGGCAAGGGCACCGGCGTCACGTTTTCGCGCCCCCGCGACCTGCCCATCATGGCGCCCGCGCTGCACAACCCCGGGTTCCTCGCCGCGGCATCCGACGCCATGATCAAGGCGACGCTGATGCACGGCCGGGAAGGCACGCCGATGGTGTCGTTCCTCAAGCAGGGGCTGAAGGAAAAGGACATCGACGATATCGTCAGTTACGTGCGCGGATTCGAAAAACAGCCGCTGTCGGGAAGCGCGCAGATCCTGGCGGTGGAAAACCCGGTCATCGTCCGGGATTCAGGCTACGACCTGGATACCACCGTGGAAAACGTCAAGCGGGCGGTGAGCAACAACAATTTCTTCTACGGCCGGGTGCAGACGCTGGAATACGGGCTGACCGATCCGGCCAACGAGAACCCGAAACAGGTCATCGTTTATTTTTGCAACATCAGCCTGCTCAACCAGGCGCTGGCCATCGACCCGCGCGTCGGCATGTTCCTGCCCTGCCGCATCACGATTCTGGAGACAAACGGCAAGGTGCAGGTGATGTCGGTCAACCCCAAGGTGCTGAGCAGCCTGTTCAACAATTCCGAACTCAATCGCCTGTGCGATGAGATGAGCAAGAGCTACACCGCGATCATGGAGGAGGCGACGTTATGAAGAAGCCGTTGCAATGGATGGGCGCCGTCTGCCTGGCGCTGCTGCTGTGCGCGCCCGCCGCCGCCGGCGACCTGATGATGGCGCGCGTGAACCGGCTGTTCCCGGAGGCGATGACCCTGCTGCAATCCGCCATTTCCTCGCGCGGCTATACGGTCACGCGCCTGCAGCAGGTGAACGAAAACCTGCAGCGTCGCGAATTCAAGAGCGACATGTACCGTGTGGTGTATTTCGGCAAGTACGAGGAAGTGCGGCAGGCAACGGCTAGGAATCCCGGCCTGATCCCGTTTTTGCCGCTGAACATCACGATCTTCGCGGAAGGCGACCAGGCCATCCTGGTGACCAGCCATCCGCAGATGCTGCGGGACTATTTTCCCGACCCGGAACTGAAACCGCTGTTCGAGCGCTGGGAAAAAGACATGCTGGAAATCATGGACGAGGTGCGGGAAGCGGGCTGAGGCCTTGCGGGAGCGCCGGCAGCCATTCCGCCGGCGCCCGCGCTTCAATGTTTCTGCGGATTCGGCATCAGCTTGTCGATATACGCAATCGCCACCGCCGACACGATGAATGCCATGTGGATGACGGTCTGCCACAGCAGGACTTTTTCATCCAGGTTGGCGGCGTTGATGAAGGTCTTCAGCAGGTGGATCGACGAGATGCCGATGATGGCGGTGGCGAGTTTGACCTTGAGCACGTTGGCGTTGACGTGCGAAAGCCACTCGGGTTCGTCGGGATGGCCTTTGAGGTTGAGGCGCGAAACGAAGGTTTCGTAGCCGCCGACGATGACCATGATGAGCAGGTTGGAAATCATCACCACGTCGATCAGACCCAGCGCGATGAGCATGATGGCTGCTTCGGAAAGGGTGAAGGTGCCGACGATCAGATGTTTCAGTTCGACCATGAAGTGCACGACGTACACCAGTTGTGCGACGATCAGGCCCAGATACAGCGGCACTTGCAGCCAGCGGCTGCCGAACAGGAGGGTCGAGAGAAGGTTGCCGCGGACTGCGGCGGGTGGGCTGGTTTCGGGTTTCATGGAACGGACTGCGCGTGGCGGAACAAAAATTGAGATTCTAAAAACGCGGGATTACAGGACGTAGCGCGCCAGGTCTTCGCGTGCGGCCAGCGCAGCGAGGCGGCCCGTGACGGACTCGGCATCGACGATGTATTCGCCGGTAGTGTTACCGGCGTCGAAGGAAATGTCCTCCAGCAGCTTTTCCATCACGGTATGGAGCCGCCGTGCACCGATGTTTTCGGTGCGTTCGTTCACTTCGAAGGCAATCTCGGCGATGCGGCGGATGCCGTCGCCGGTGAATTTGAGCGTCACCCCTTCGGTCGCTAGCAAGGCCTCGTACTGGCGCGTCAGGCAGGCGTCGGTGGCGGTCAGAATCCGCTCGAAGTCTTCCACCGAGAGCGCCTGCAGTTCGACCCGGATCGGCAGCCGCCCCTGCAGTTCGGGGATGAGGTCGGAGGGCTTGGACAGGTGGAACGCGCCGCTGGCGATGAACAGGATGTGGTCGGTCTTCACCATGCCGTACTTGGTCGACACGGTGGTCCCCTCGATCAGCGGCAACAGGTCGCGCTGCACGCCCTGGCGCGACACATCGCTGCCGTGGGCGTCGCTGCGGGTGGCGATCTTGTCGATCTCGTCGAGAAACACGATGCCGTTCTGCTCGACTGCTTCGAGCGCCTGCTGCTTGGTTTCCTCGTCGTTGATCAGCCGCCCGGCCTCTTCCTCGGCCAGCAGCTTCATCGCCTCGCGCACCTTGAGCTTGCGGCTCTGGCGGCGGCTTTGCCCGAGGTTCTGGAACATGCCCTGCAACTGCTGCGACAGGTCTTCCATTCCCGGCGGAGTGAAGATTTCCATGCCGGGGCTGACCGCCGCCAGCTCGATCTCGATTTCCTTGTCGTCGAGCTGGCCTTCGCGCAGCATCTTGCGGAAACGCTGGCGCGCCGCGCCTTCCTCGCGCTGCGGCTCGGCTTCGGCGAAGCCGACGCTGCGCGGCGGCGGCAGCAGCGCGTCGAGGATGCGCTCCTCGGCGGCCTCCTCGGCGCGGAAGCGCACCTTGGCGGTGGCCTGCCCGCGCATCTGCTTGACCGCGGTTTCCATCAGGTCGCGGATGATGGTGTCGACGTCGCGCCCGACGTAGCCGACCTCGGTGAACTTGGTCGCCTCGATCTTGATGAAGGGCGCGTTGGCGAGGCGTGCCAGACGCCGCGCGATCTCGGTCTTGCCGACCCCGGTCGGGCCGATCATCAGGATGTTCTTCGGGGTGATTTCCTGGCGCAGCGGATCGGCCACCTGCTGGCGCCGCCAGCGGTTGCGCAACGCAACCGCGACCGCGCGCTTGGCGGCGGCCTGGCCGACGATGTGTTTGTCGAGTTCGTGGACGATTTCTTTGGGAGTCATTGGGCAGTGAGGCGTTAGGCGTGAGGGGTAAGGTGGGGGCACTTCACCCTCACCCTTCACGCCTCACAGGGTTTCGATCACGTGGTTCTGGTTCGAGTAAATGCAGATGTCTCCCGCAATGGTGAGGCTCTTTTTGACGATTTCAAGCGGGGGCAGGTCGGTGTTTTCCAGCAGCGCGCGCGCGGCGGACTGGGCGAAGGCGCCGCCCGAGCCGATGGCGGCGATGCCGAGTTCGGGTTCCAGCACGTCGCCGTTGCCGGTGATGATGAGCGAGTACTCGCGGTCGGCCACCGCCAGCATGGCTTCGAGCCGCCGCAGCATGCGGTCGGTGCGCCAGTCCTTGGCGAGCTCGACCGCGCTCCTGAGCAGGTGTCCCGAATGCTTGTCGAGCTTGGCCTCGAAGCGCTCGAACAGGGTGAAGGCGTCGGCGGTGCCGCCGGCGAATCCGGCCAGGACTTTTTCCTGGTACAGCCGGCGCACCTTGCGCGCGGTGGACTTGATGACGATGTTGCCGAGCGTGACCTGGCCGTCGCCGCCGAGAGCGACCTCATTGCCACGGCGGACGGAGAGGATGGTGGTGCCGCGATATTGTTCCATGGCCGAATTATAAATGACGCTCAGGCCGCGGCAGCGCCGGCTTGGCGCGGCCGCCCGATGGGCCGGAGTCAGTCAGGGTGATGCGGGATGAGTTGCGCCAGCTGGTCGATGCCCATGACGCGAAACAGTTCGTGGATGAGCGCGTTGTGCCCGCGCAGGGTGATGCTCTTGCCGCTGCCCAGGCACTGCATCAGCACGCCGATGAACTGGCTGACGCTGCCGTAATCGACGCGGGTGACCTGCGCCAGATCGACCAGCACTTCGCTGTGGGTGGCGGCGTAGCTGCCGAGCTGCTGCAAGGCGCTGTCGTTGGCGGGGGTGATCTCGCCGGCCAGCCGCAGGGCATTGTCCAGCGGCTCGGCCGGCTTGCCCGGCACCACTTCCGCGGCTTGCACCTCGCTCCAGGAGGGGGGGGATACTTCAAAACGCACGGCGTAGTCGACCGCCAGATCCTCGAATTTTTCCTGCTGCCCGAGCGTCTGGTACAGCTCCAGCAGCAGCAGCCAGTGCACCGCGCGGCTGTGGGTGGCGCGGTTGAGGTCCTGCAGCAGCGCGATCAGGCGGTCGACGCCGCTGACCTGCAGCTTGCGCCTGGCCTTGCGCGCCGCGCTCAGAATCCGCGCACATTCGTCCGCCCCCGATTCGTCGACCATGGCGATGCCTGAAAAATCGATCCGTACCGCAGTGTTTTTGGCGGTGGCGGCAATGCCGTCGCGCAGCGTGCCCGCAGCGGTCTTGTCGAGCAGGCCGGGTAACTCCAGGCTGGCGGTCTGGGCTTGCTGGGGAGTGGCCGCGCCGTTGCCGTTCATTTTCTGCCAGACTGGCGGCGAGGTCTCGAAGCGCATCGCGTAATCCAGCGCCAGTTGTTCGAATTCCTTTTCGCGGCCCTGGATGGCGTAGAGATCGAACAGCATGTGCCAGGCGCGCCGGTCGCCCGCGGTCAGGATGCCCTGCAGCAAATGCTCGGCCATCTCGATCTGGCCGCTGGCATAGAGGATGGCGACTTCGTCCACCGGCGACTGGGGCGCTCCGCTGGTTTCTTCCACCACGATGCCGCCCGCCCCCATGTCCATGGTCAGCAGGGTCTCGGTGGGGGGCGACTCGGCTTCCCGCACGGCTGCCGGCTTGTGCGCGGCGGCGGGGACCTTGTCCTTGCCTTTTTTGAAAAACGGGAGAGCCACGGAATATGCGTGCTTGGATGAGGGAATCAGTGTTGGATACTAGCGCTGTCGCCCGCGTGCAGCAACCCGCAATACCCCCCCGGCGAGCAGGGCGGCGATGGCAAGCGCGATGACGATTGCCGGGCCGGCGGGCCAGTCGAACAAGGCCGAGGCGGCCAGCCCTGCCGCATACGCCAGCGTGCCCAGCGCCCAGCCGGCGAGCAGTCCCGCGCGCGGCGGCCAGCCGCGCACCGCCAGCGCAGGCAGAATCAGGCTGGCAAATACCAGATACACGCCCACCAGCTGCACCGAGGCGGTGATGGCGAGTGCGAAGACCAGATAAAACCCGAGCGTCCCGAGGCCGGCGCCGCGCCATGCCCACAACGCCAGCAGCGCGGCGTACAGGACGCCGATCTGCGCGGCTTGCCGCGGGGTCGCCCAGAGGATCTGTCCGGTGAGCAGCTCGGACAGGTGTTCGCCGCCGTGCGGATCGCCGGTCAGCAGGAGGGCGCCGAGGCTGGCTGCCACCACGAAAGCGGAGCCGATCAGCGCTTCCTGAACGGCAGGCCAGCGGCGCTCGCAGCCTGCCAGCAGGGCTGCACCCGCCAGCGCCGCCGCGGCGGCGGCAAGCTGGGTAGGCCAGCCATCCGGCGCCAGATCGAACGCGTGGGCCGCGATCACGCCGAGTACCGCGATCTGCGCGATCGCCAGGTCGAGAAAAATAATCCCGCGCGCCAGCACCCGCCGTCCCAGCGGCACGTGGGTGGCCAGCACCAGCAGGCCGGCGAGCAGCGGCCAGCCCAGCAGGCCGGGGTCGAGCGCGGCAAGGTTCAGCGTGGAATTCATGGCGCAGCTTTCAGCAGTTGGTCCAGCGTGTCGTCGAACAGGCCGAACAGATCGCTTGCCCGCGCACTGCCACCCACGGTGTAGGGCAGCGCCAGCGCGGGAATCCCGGCGCGCCGCGCCAGCCAGTCGGCCGGGCGCGGGCTCTGGTAGACCGCCCGCAGTACGGCTTTGGCGGGCGTCGCCTGCAACTGCGCGGCCACCTGCGCCAGGTGGCCGACCGAGGGCTCGACGCCGGGCTTGGGTTCGAGCGTGGCTACCGTGCGCATTCCCAGCCAGTCAAGCAGGTAGCGAAACGATGGATGCTGCACTGCCACCGGCATGCCCGCGAGCGGCGCGGCCCGCGTTTGCCAGCGCGCCAGCGCCGCGTTCCAGCGCGCGGCGAAGGCCTGCCCGCGCGCGCGGTATGCGGCGGCGTTCGCCGGGTCGACCTCGGCCAGCCGCGCCGCCAGCGCTTCGCTCACGCGCAGGATGTTGCGGGGATCGGTGTGGATGTGCGGATTGCCCTGGGCGTGAACGTCGCCTTCGGCGCGATCCAGCCGTGCCGGCTTGTCCAGCAGGGACACGCTTTGCGTGGCTTCGAAGTAGCCGCGGCGCCCGGGCTGCACCCCGGCGTTGCCCGCTTCGCGCAGCAGCACCGGCAGCCAGCCGATTTCCAGCTCGGCGCCGGTGCACACGACCAGCCCGGCGCGCCGCATCTGCGCGATCAGGCTGGGGCGCGCCTCGATGCGGTGCGGGTCCTGCAGGGCCGTAGTGGCGGCGAACACGCTGACGTCGGTGCCGCCGATTTCCCCGGCCAGGGCGGCCCATTCGGGCTCGCAGGCGAACACGTTGAGGGCGGCGTGCGCGTACACGGGCAGCCACAGGATGAGAAAGACCAGCCGTCGTTTCATGCGGTTCTCCTCAGAAAGCATGGGCGCCGTGCGCGCCCAGGCTGTGGATGTACTGCACGAGCCACTGGTTCTCGCGGGCGTTCTCCATCGACTTGTCCTGCGAATACTGCAGCCGCAGGCGCGAGAACTCGGATGGCGAGTAATCGAGCATCAGCGAGTGGCGTGCCGGCTTGTATTCCGACACGGGCAGGAAGGCGCTGTTGGCGCCGAAGTCGACCGTGCCGGGGTCCAGGCGGTCGTAGCGGTAGCCGGTGCGCCAGCGCGGCATGAACTGGTAGACGCCCTGGGCGTAGAAGCCCGATTGGCGGGAGCGGTAGGCATCGTCGCTGCCGTCGCATGCGCCGCCGGCGCCCGTATTGTCCTCGCACAGCAGGCTGCCGCGCTCGCTGCGGCGGAAGTATTCGGCGGCGAACTTGAAGTTCCGCTCGGCGGCATTGCCGTCGGGCGCCCATTTCCAGACGAGGTCCGCCACCCAGGTTGTGCTCTTGCCCGAGAACAGGGTTTTGGCGTGCATGCCGTCAATGTCTTCCAGCTCGCTGTCGCGCTCGTGCGCCTTGCTGTGCAGGTAGGACAGCCCGGCGCGCCAGCTGTGGGATGCGCCGGCATCGCCGCCGAGATGGCCGAACAGGGCGTAGCTGCCGGCGCCGTTCCTGTCGCGGTCGGTGCCGGGGAAGCCGGCGCCGCGTCCGGCCTCAACGCCGAACTCCATGAACAGATCGGTCGGCGCCACCCATTTCAGCTGCACGCCGTCATTGCCGTAGGCCTCGCCGAACAGCGCGCGGTACATCAGGGCGTTGTCGGCGAAATCCCAGGCGTGCGGATGCTGCTGGTTCTGGTAGCCGAGCCCCGACAGGAAACGCCCGCCCTTGAGCGAGACGCCATGGCCGAGCGCGGTGGTCTGGAACCAGGCTTCTTCGATGGCGACTTCCTCGTCCAGCAGGGCAAGGTTGAAATAGCCGCGGAAGTAGGGGTCGATGCTGGCCGACATCACCAGTTCGGTGTGGTCGAGCGAGAAACCGCGCGGCGTGCCGTGGCCGTGCCCGGCAGGCAGGAAGCCGCTGATCTGACGATGCTCGATATCGTCGAGATGGGCGTATTTGCCCTGCAGGATGAGCGAGATGTCCGGGTTGAAACGGTTGCCGGCAGCCGTGCTTTGCTGCGGGGAGGCGTCGGCTTGCGCGGCGATCGGGGCGGGCGCGGCCTCGGCCTGCTGCAAGCGGGCTTCCAGCGCCCGGATGCGTGCCTCGTAGGTGGATTTCATTTCCTTCAGCTCGGCGCGCAGCGCGTCGAGATCGGCGTCGGCGGAAACCGGAAAGGCAGCCGCGAGCGCGGTCGCCAGAATGGCGGGACGTAACATTTTTCACTCCGTAAACGAATGACACTGGCCCGCGCTGGCGTTGCGCGGGCCGGATGAAGGTCAGGCGTGGACGGAAAAGGGCGGGGCGCGGGCGCGGGCGGGACGAGGCGCGAGATCGACGCGCACGGGCGCGTCGGCGGGCCGGCCCATGCGGGCGCCAGGCGGAATCGTCAGGACGAGCAGGCTGGGCGGCGCGACCGAACCCAGCTGCGCCTGGGCGATGCAGACTTCGCAGGGATGATTGGCCTGATCCGCGTCGTGCGGGTGCAGATGGGTCAGCGTATGCGCGAACGCCACCGCCTGCCCGCACAACAGGATCAGCGCGAACAGCCAGGGCAGCAGGCGACGGAGGGACAGGGGCCGCATTTATTTGTGCTTCTCGACTGGCGGCACCGGGTCGTAGCCGTGGGCGCAGCCGGGGCGGCAGCGGCCGATGCGTTTGGCGGCCAGCCAGCCGCCCTTGAGCGCGCCGTGTTTTTCGATCGCTTCCTTGCCGTATTCCGAGCAGGTCGGCAGGTAGCGGCATTGCCGGCCCAGCCATGGCGAGAGCGCCAACTGGTAGAGGCGGATCGCGCCGACAAGGCATTGCTGCGCCAGGTTCATGGAATTGCCTGCGCGCCGGGCTCGGCCTGGCTGCGCGCCGCACCGGTGAAATCGGCCAGCAGCTTTTCCACGAAGCCGGGCTCGAGGTCGCGCACGATGAAGACGAAACGGCTGCGGCGATCCGCGTCCGGCCAGGCGTCGAGCCTTACCTCGGGATACAGCACGTGCTGTACGCCGTGCAGCACCAGCGGCTGGGCGTCGCCCTCGAGGTTCACGATCGCCTTGAAGCGCAGCAGGCTTTCCGCGCGAAACGAGGTGAGCATGCCGAGTGCGGATTGCAGGCCGTAGCGGTCCAGCGGCGTGGCGAGCACCACCGAAAATGCCTGGATGCGCGCGTCGTGCAGTGCGCGCGGCGTTTTTCCGATGGCGGGGCTGGCGCCGGCCGGCCGATAGCGCTGCTGCTTCAGCCAGCGCGCCACTTCCAGCGATTTGGTCGCGGCATTCCACAGCCCCAGGTTCTGGATCGCCGCGGGGTCGAGCTCGCCGCGCGTCACCGTGACGACGTCGGCTGCCGGGTTGAGCGCGGCCAGCCGTTCGCGCAGGGCGGCGATCCGGTCCGGCGCTGCGAGGTCGGTCTTGGTGAGCAGCAGGCGGTCGGCTACCGCCACCTGCTTCACCGCCTCGAAGTGCGCGTCCAGCTGGTCCTCGCCGAACTGCGCATCGACCGTGGTGACCACGCCGTCGAGGCGGAAGCGCGCGCGCACCCAGTTGTCGTGCAGCAGGTTGTCGAGCACCGGCACCGGGTCGGCCACGCCGGTGGTTTCGATGATGACGCGCTCGAATGCGGGAATATCGCCCTTCTGCCGCGCCATCCACAGGTTTTTCAGGGTCGGCGACAGGCTGCCGGAAATCGTGCAGCACACGCAGCCGCCCGACAGCAGCGCCATCGGCCCCTGCATTTTTTGCAGCAGTTGATGATCGAGCGCGACTTCGCCGAACTCGTTCATCAGGATCGCGGTACGCGGCAGCGAGCGCACCAGGTGGTTCAGCAGCGTGGTTTTGCCGCTGCCTAAAAACCCGGTGAGCAGGGTGACCGGAAGCGGGTCGGCGTTGCCTAGCGGAGCGTCCATGCCGGGAGTTCGCGGCGGCGTTCAGGCATGCAGCCTTTCCTTCTTTTCGTGGCGCTCCTGCGCCTCGATCGAGTATTCGGCGGTGGGGCGGGCCAGCAGGCGGGGCAGCCCGATGGGGTCGCCGGTCTCCATGCAGTATCCGAATTCGCCGGAATCGATGCGCGCCAGGGCGGAGTGGATTTTTTTCAGCAGCTTGCGCTCGCGGTCGCGCACCCGCTGTTCCAGCATATGTTCTTCCTCGACCGTGGCACGGTCGTTGGGGTCGGCAAAATTTTCGTTTTCTTTCAGGGTCTCGCTGGTGTCCGCCGCGTTGCTGAGCATTTCATCACGCAAGGCTTCGAGGCGGGCGCGAAAAAATGCGAGCTGGGCCGGGTTCATGTAGGCGGAAGCCGGCATTTTCAGCAGTGCGGCTTCGGTGAGGGGTTTGGACGAGGTAGGCATCGTGGAGACTCCGTTCAGTCAGCAAAGACAGGTTGTGAATCATGCATCCTGCTGGCAGGGGCATACGTGTGTACCCAGGCGGCAAATACCTGCCCTCCCGGGCGCATCACGGGCGAGTGCGCACCGCGCATTGCCCGGCATCATACCCCGCGGTTCTCTCCCCGGGGACGAGGTGCATCGGTGCAACCCTGCAACAGGGTTGCATGGTTGGCAGGCGGCCGTCATTCTTCGCTCGCTTCACTCGCCGGGGGCGCGGCGGCGCACTCGGCACAGCGGCCATGCACCGTGATATCGACCCGGTCGGAGACGAATCCGGGCGGCAGTTCCGGAGTGGCGCTGGCGAGGCTGCCGCGCAGGCAGAACAAGCGTCCGCAGACGCCGCATTCGAAATGCGCATGGGCGTGGTGCGCGTTCATCAGGCTGAAGCGGCGGACCCGGTCATGTCCGGCCACGCTGTGCACCAGCCCCTGCGCGGCCAGCCAGTCGAGCACACGGTAGAGCGTCACCTTGTCGAAGGGATGGCCGCCGGCCGCCGCCGCCTGCTGCAGCGACTGGTGCGACATCGCGGCGTCGGCCGCCAGCAGCAGCTGCAGCACCCGCACCCGGGCCGGCGTGGCGGTCGCGCCGCGCTGGTGCAGCAGGCGGGTGGCCTGGTCGTGGCGGGTAGGGGCGGGGGCCGCTTGCATGCGCCGATTGTAGGACGCGATGCGAAAAAATGCAACACAGTTGCAAAAATGCGCTGATGGCGTGCCAACCAGGGACATGCGATTACGCGATAATCCCGCCATGAAAACGCCCCTGTTGCCGACCCTCCTCCTATTGCTGCTGTCCGGCTGTGGGCGCGATGCGCCGCCTGCGGTGCCCGAGGATGTGCGTACGGTGCGCGCCGAGCAGGTCGGCCTGCATGCTGCGCGCAGCGGCGCGCGCTATGCCGGCGAGGTCCGCGCGCGCTACGAGACCGCGCTGGCATTCCGGGTCGCCGGCCGGGTGCAGACCCGCGCGGTGGAGGTCGGCACGCAGGTCAGGGCCGGCCAGCTCATCGCCACGCTGGACCCGCAGGATTACGCGCTGGCGGCGAGCGCGGCGCGGGCGCAACTCAGCGCCGCCGAGGCCGAAGCCGGGCTGGCGCAGCAGGACTTGCAGCGCTACGCCGAACTGCGGGCGCAGAATTTCATTTCCCCGGCCGAACTCGACCGCCGCCGGACCGCTGCCGAAGCGGCGACGGCGCGGGTGCGCCAGTTGCGCGCCGAGGCCGAGCGCCAGGGCAACCAGCAGGCCTACACGCGGCTGACCGCGCCGCACGCGGGCGTGGTGACGGCGATCTCCTTTGAAGCCGGGCAGGTGGTGGAGGCGGGGCAGCCGGTGGCGCAACTGGCGCGCAACGGCGAACGGGAAGTGCGCATCGACGTGCCGGAAAATGCGCTCGCGGCAGTGCGTGCGGCGCAGAACCTGAACATCCGTCTGTGGTCGGCGCCGGGGACGGACTATGCCGGCCGTTTGCGCGAGTTGTCGCCGATGGCCGATGCCGCGAGCCGGACGTACAGCGCGCGCGTGAGTTTCATCACGCCGGATGCGGGGGTGAAGCTCGGCATGAGCGCCACGGTGGATGTCGGCAGCGAGGCTGCGCCGAACCTGTCGGTGGCGCAGACCGCGCTGTTCAGAATCAACGGCCAGCCGCAGGTCTGGGTGGTCGATCGCCGAACCCGGAAAGTGGCGCCGCGCAGCGTGCGGCTGGGCGGCTTGAGCGGCGATCGCGCAGTGGTGACGGCGGGGCTGGCGGCCGGCGAATGGGTGGTGACCGCGGGCGTGCACAAGATCGCGCCGGGCCAGCAGGTGCGTCTGGCGCCTTCTAGGCAGCCATGAGCGCGCCGCCCCGCTTCGCGCCGCGGCGCGGCAACCTGTCGCGCTGGGCGATCGAGCATCCGGCGCTGGTGCGCTTCTTCATCGTGCTGATCCTGCTGCTGGGCGCGCGTTCCTATATCCAGCTGGGGCAGGCCGAAGATCCGCCGTTCACTTTCAAGACCATGCTGATCCAGGCGCAATGGCCGGGTGCGACGGCGCAGGAAGTGTCCGAGCAACTGACCGAGCGCATCGAGAAAAAACTGCAGGAAATGCCCGAGCTGGATTTCGTGCAGAGCTATGCCAAGCCGGGCGAAACCGCGCTGTTCGTGAACCTCAAGGAGACCGTCCGCGGGCGCGATGTGGCGGAGGCCTGGTATCAGGTGCGCAAGAAAATCGGCGACCTCGAACCGCAGTTGCCCGCCGGGGTGCAGGGGCCGTTTTTCAACGACGAGTTCGGCGATACCTTCGGTTCGATCTACGCCTTCACCGGCGAGGGCTTCAGCCGCGCCGAACTGCGCCGCGCCGCCGAAGACGCGCAGCGCGAAGTGCGCCGCCTGGCCAACGTCGGCAAGGTCGAACTGTTCGGCATCGTGGCGGAAAAAATCTATATCGAGATTCCCGCCCAGAAGCTCGCCGCGCTGGGCCTCACCCCGCAGCAGATCATGCAGGCGGTGCAGGAGCAGAACAGCGTGGTCGCCGATGGCCGGGTGGAAAACGACGTGCTGTCGATCCCGCTGCGCATATCGGGGGCGTATTCCGAGGTGGAGCGCCTGCGCGAAACCGTTATCCGGGTGGGCGCGCACCGCCTGCGGCTGGGCGACATCGCCGAGGTGACGCGCCGCTACGAGGATCCGCCCGTCGCCGAAATCCGCTCGCAGGGCGAAGCGGCGGTATTGCTCGGGGTGTCGCTGGCCGACGGCGGGGATGTGGTGGCCATGGGACGCGCCGTCGCCGCCGCCATGGAAACGCTGCAAAAGACGCTGCCGGTGGGCCTGGAAATCCGCCAGGTTCACGACCAGCCCAGCATCGTCAGCCACGCGGTCAAGCTCTTCATGCAGAGCTTCCTCGAAGCCGTCGCCATCGTGCTGGCGGTGACCTTCCTGGCGCTCAAGTGGCGCGCCGGGCTGGTGGTGACGCTGTCCATTCCGGTGGTGCTGGCGATCACCTTCAGCGCGATGTGGCTGTTCGGCATCGACCTGCACCGTATTTCCACCGGCGCGCTCATCATTGCGCTCGGCCTGCTGGTGGACGACGCCATCATCGCGGTGGAAATGATGGCGCACAAGCTCGAAGCCGGCTGGAATCGCTTCGAGGCCGCCACCTATGCCTTCCAGTCAACCGCGTTTCCCATGCTCACCGGCACCCTGCTCACCGCCACGGCGTTTCTGCCGATCGCGCTGGCCAAATCGGTGGTCGGCGAGTACACCTTTGCGATTTTTGCGGTGACCACGATCGCGCTGCTGTCGTCCTGGCTGGTGGCGGTGGTGGTCACCCCCTATCTCGGACATGCCCTGCTGAAACCCAGCCAGCACGTGACCGATGAAAACGCCGCCTACCTGACGCCCTTCTACCGGCGCTTCCGCGCCGCGGTGACCTGGTGCGTGACGCATCGCCGGACGGTGATTGCGCTGACGGTGGTCGCGCTGGCGGTGGGGCTGGCCGCGATGCAGCGGGTCGAAAAACAGTTCTTCCCGCAGTCCGACCGGCTGGAAATCCTGATCGAGCTGTGGCTGCCGGAAGGCGCCTCGATCGATGCCGCGCGCGCCGAAGCGCTCAGGCTCGAAACCCTGCTGCGGCAGGACCGGGACGTGGCCCATGTCCTCAACTACATCGGCCAGGGGGCACCGCGTTTCGTACTGGCGCTGGATCAGCGCCTGAACAACCGCAACTTTGCGCAACTGGTGGTGATCGCGAAGGATGTGCCGGCGCGCGAACGCGAACTCGCCCGCATCCAGCGGCTGTTCGAGACCGATTTTCCCAATGTGCGCGGACGCGCGGTGCGCTTCGAGTACGGCCCGCCGGCCGGCTATCCGGTGCAATACCGCTTGAGCGGCCCCGACATTCCGCAATTGAAGATCGAAGCCGAGAAACTGCGCAAGATCGTCGCCGCGCAGCCGCAGGTGACGGCGGTGAACCTCGACTGGAACGAACAGTCGCTGGCGCTCAAGGCGCACCTCGATCAGGACAAGATCAAGGCGCTGGGCTTGAGTTCCGACCTGGTCGGCCGGCTGGTGGCGTTGCAGCTGTCGGGCGTCAGCGTCACCCAGTTCCGCGAAAACGACCTGCTGATCGACGTGGTGCTGCGCACGCCGCGCAACGAACACCGCGACGTCGATGCATTGAAGTCGCTTCCGGTCGGCCGCTTCAACGGCCAGAGCGTGACCTTGGGGCAGATCGCCCGCCTCGAGCCGGTGTTCGAGGACGGCGTGATCTGGCGGCGCGACCGCCTGCCGACGATCGCGGTGCGCGGCGATCCGGTGGGCAAGACCCAGCCTGCCACCATCATCGATGCCATCGCGCCGCAGGTGGCCGCATTCAAGGCCCGGCTGCCGGACGGCTTCCGGCTGGAAGTCGGCGGGCCGGTGGAAAGCAGCGCCAAGGCCAATGCCGCCATCGGCGCATCGTGGCCGCTGGTCGTGATCACCACGCTGAGCCTGCTGATGCTGCAGCTCGGCAGCTTTCCGCGCGCGCTGCTGGTGGTGCTGACCGCGCCGCTCGGCATCATCGGGGTGGCGATCGCGCTGCTGCTGAGCGGCCAGGCGATGGGTTTCGTCGCGCTGCTGGGGATCATCTCGCTGGCCGGCATGATCATGCGCAACTCGGTGATTCTGGTCGACCAGATCCAGCAGGACATCGCGCGCGGCCTGTCGCAATGGGATGCGATCGTCGAGTCGACGGTACGGCGGATGCGTCCGATCAGCCTTACCGCCGCTGCCGCGGTGCTGGCGATGATCCCGCTGTCGCGTTCGATTTTCTGGGGACCGATGGCGGTGTCGGTCATGGGCGGCCTGGTCGCGGCGACCGTTCTCACCCTGTTTTTCCTGCCGGCCTTGTATGCGGCGTGGTTTCGGGTTAAACCGAACCAATAGGATGCCCGTTGCAAGGAGGCCGCATGAAGACGATCGGACTTGGACTCGTGCTGTTGCTGGGCGGCTGTGCGGGACTGCAGTCGCCTGACCCGGCGTCGCCGTATTACACCTATGCGCCGGGCTGGACGGTGCAGTTGAACCGGCCGCTGACGATTCCGCCGGATGCCGCCACGGTGCGCCTGCAATACGGCCGCATCGTGCCGCGCAACAGCGTGCAGGAGTACGCTCCGTTCTGCGTGGTGGAGTTGAACACGGTGCGCGCCGAAGCGCAGACGCTGCAGCCGGGGCGCTTCGAGGTATGGCGGGTGACCCGCAGCGTCAGCCCCGTCGCCGCGACGGCTTCGCCTTTCGCCAAGGCGAGGTTCGTCGCCGACGACGGCGATCCGACTTTCCTCTACTTCAAAACCGAATTCCGCCTGCGCGACGCGGCCCAGCCGAATCTGCGCGGCATGAGTTGCGCCTGGAACCAGATGGCGCCCGGCAATCGCGCGTTGATGCGGCATCTCAGCCTGGACGAGATCCGCCAGGCGGTGGGCGGCTGGATGAGCCTGATTCCGCCCGGGGAACGCCTGTGAAGCCGGCCGAAACCCGTATTGCCCCCGACACCAGGGTCAAGTTGTCGAAATGGGATGCCGGCGACAACGCGATCGTCGGCAAGGAAAAATCCGACGCGCGCGAGCGTCTGGACGACTATCGCGAACGCCTGGAAACGCTGCAGGAGTTGCTGTACGCCGAAGGCAGGCACAAGCTCCTGGTCGTGTTGCAGGCGATGGACACCGCCGGCAAGGATTCCACCATCCGTCACGTGTTCCAGGGCGTCGATCCGCTGGGGGTGCGCGTGGCCAGCTTCAAGACGCCCACGCCGCACGAGCTGGCGCGCGACTATTTGTGGCGGGTGCACCACCACGTGCCGGGCGCCGGCGAGATCGTCATCTTCAACCGTTCGCATTACGAGGATGTGCTGATCACGCGGGTGAACGGCTGGATCGATGCCGCCGAATGCAGACGGCGCTTCCGCCAGATCAACGACTTCGAAAGAATGCTGGCGGAAACCGGCACCACCATCCTGAAGTTCTATCTGCACATTTCCCGGGACGAGCAGAAGAGGCGCCTGGAGGAACGCCGCGACACCCCCGAGAAGCAGTGGAAATTCCAGCCCGGCGACCTCGCGGTGCGCGCGCAGTGGGACGATTACATGGAAGCCTACGAGGCGGCGCTGTCGGCCACCAGCACGGCGCACGCGCCGTGGCACGTGATTCCCGCCAACAGCAAGCTGGCGCGCAACCTGATGGTGTCCAGCCTGCTGATCGAGGCGCTGGAAAACCTGAAAATGCGCTATCCGGATCCGGCCGAGGGAGCGGCGGATACCGTGATCGTCTGACGGGCTATCTGACCAGCGTCAACTGCGGCGGCCGCGCAGCGCCGGCGTGTGAAACCGGTTGCCAGTGCGGCAAGGCTTCCGGGCGATGGATGTGGTAGCCCTGTAAATAATCCACCCCGATGTCCTTCAGCAGCGCGGCCATTGCGGCGTCCTCCACCTGCTCGGCCACCGAATGCATGCCGAAGTCGCGCGCCAGCTGCGCGATCGAACGCACGATGGCCTGGTCGCGGCGGTCGTCCAGCATGCCGCGCACGAAGGCGCCGTCGATCTTGAGGAAGTCGGCCGGCAGGTGCTTGAGGTAGAAGAACGAGGAGGCGTCGCGGCCGAAATCGTCCAGCGCGAACTGGCAGCCGCGTTCACGCAGGCCGTGGATCAGGCGTTGCGCATCCGCCAGATTCACCACCGCCGCGGTTTCCGTGACCTCGAAGCCGAGGCGCTCGCCGGCCACGCCATAGTGGTCGAGCAGATGGCAGACGGTGCCGAGGAAGGATTCGTCGGCCACCGTCTTGCCCGACAGGTTGATGAAATACACCGCATTGTCGCCGGGTTGCGCCGCCAGGTAGGACACCACGGCTTCCAGCATCCAGCGGTCGAGGATCGGCGCCTGCCCGTAGCGTTCGAGCGCGGGCAGCAGCTTGGCCGGCCCCTCGATCGCGCCATTGCGCTGCCAGCGGATCAGCACTTCGTAATGCGGCTGCCCGCCGTGCGAGGCCGGCTGGATCAGCTGGCGGTAGGGCAGGAACTGGTTGGCTTCCAGTGCCTGCGCGAAATCGGCGGCCCAGCCCATTTCCGCCTCCAGGCGGCGGAACCCGATCTCGTCCGCCTCGTACAGCATGATCCGGCCGCTGCCTTCGGATTTGGCGCGGTAGCAAGCCATGTCGGCCTGGATCATGAGATCGCCGGCGGTGGTCGCGGACTGGGTGATGGGCGCGATTCCGGCGCAGGCGCCAAGCGTGAAACGCCGCCCCTTGTGTTCGAAACGGAAGTCGCGGATGCGCTGCACCAGCTGCCGGCAGACCACGCTGGCCGCGTCGGGCCGGGTGTCGAACAGGATCAGGCCGAATTCGTCGCCGCCCAGACGGCCCAGATAGGCATGCTCGGGCAAGGCTGCCTGCATGGTCTGCGCAATGTTCATCAGCAGGGTGTCCCCCACCGAATGGCCGCAGGTGTCGTTCACCAGCTTGAACTGGTCGAGATCGATGTAGCAGAACGCGTGTTGCTGTGCCTGCTCGCGCGCGGTGCGCAGGGCGCGTGCCAGCCGGCCTTCCACCGCGCGGCGGTTGGGCAGCGTGGTCAGGGTATCGTGGAAGGCCATCTCGCGCAGGCTGTCGAGCAGCTGCTTTTTCTCGGTCTCGTCGCGCAGCACGTAGACCGCGCCGAAACCGCCGTTTCCGGTCAGCGGGGCGCAGCTGTAGCTGATCGCCAGGTCCTGCCCCAGGCGCGTTTGCAGGCGGGCCGAGCCGGTCTGCCCGAGCTGCGGCGAGTTGGGCGCGAGAAAACAGACCGGGGCTTCGTCGCCGCCGCCCGGCCGATCGAATTGCATCAGGCTCTTCAGCGGGCTCGATACGGCATCTTCCAGCGCGATGCCGAGCAGGCTCTCGGCGGTCGGGTTGAGATAGACCACGTGATTATGGGTATTGGTGACGATGACGGCGTCGTTGATCGATTGCAGCGTGACCTGCCAGCGTTCCTTTTCCTCGCTGAGCGCGGCTTCATCAAGCTTGCGTTGCGTGATGTCGACGTGGATCGACAGATACTTCAGCGGCAGGCCGTCGTCGCCCTTGATCGGCGTGATGGTCGATGCCGTCCAGAACAGCCGGCCGTCCTTGGCGCGGTTGCAGATTTCGCCGCGCCAGGTCCGCCCGTGCGAGACGGTCTCCCACAGTTGGGCAAAAAACGCGGCGTCGTGCCGGCCCGAACGGAGGATGCGATGGCTCTGGCCGAGGAGTTCTTCGTGGGTGTAGCCGCTGACGATGCAGAACAGGTCGTTGGCGAAGGTGATGTTGCCGGCGAGATCGGTTTCGGACACGCTGGCGGCGCTATCAAGGGCCTTCTGGTGCTCCTTGAGGTCGGTGAGCAGGCGCTCCAGCGCTGCGCTCATGTGGTTGAAAGCGCACAGGGTCCCCTGCAGTTCGGGCGGACTGCAGGCCCGAATGGGAATCCGTGCGCTGTAATCTCCGGCTTCGATCTGGCGCGCGGTCGCGCGCAGCCGCTCCAGGTCCTTCAGGTTGATTTTGAGCAGCCCGTAAGTCAGCCAGCCGAGCAGGATGAACGCGGCGCCGAGCAGCATGAACAGGCGGGTGCCGAGATGCCACAGAAAGTCCTCGTAGGCATGGGCGGACGGCTGGATGAGCAGGCGGCCATGGTAGGTGCCGTCGACGACCAGGGACTCCTGCATGACGGGGGCGACCAGGTCGGTCAGTCCGGCAAACCAGCCGGGACGGTCTACCGGGAAAGGCGCTGCCTGCTGGCTCAGGCGGCGGCCATCGGGCGCGGTGTATTCCACCCGCTGCAGGTTGCCCTGCGCAATCGGAATGCCAAGCCGCGCCTGCACCGCGCGGTAATCGCCCCGGCTGGCCGCGTCGGCCACCGCCTGGGACAGCGCCGCCAGCTGGGCCGACGCCTGCACGCGCAATGCGGCGCCGGCATCCTGGTGGGCGATGTGCAGCGCCTGCCGCCCCGCCAGGGCAAATACCGCGAGCAGGATGAGCAATACCGCACCCATGACCCGGCCCTGCGTGCTGAGGTAGGCGGGGCGCAAATCCTGCACAAGGCGAACAAGCCGGGAGAAGGGAATGACGCGCATACGGAATGAATCGGCCGCATTTCCCATTCCTGAAGGGAGTGTAAAACCGGGGGCGCCGGATTGTGCGGGCACGCGCCCCGGCGGCAGACTCAGGGTTTCTTGCGGGCGCGCGGATGCGCCTGATCGTACACCTTGGCGAGATGCTGCCAGTCGAGGTGGGTATACACCTGGGTGGTGCTGATGCTGGCGTGGCCGAGCATTTCCTGCACCGCGCGCAGATCGCCGGACGACTGCAGCACATGGGTCGCAAACGCGTGGCGCAGCATGTGCGGGTGAACGTGCTGGCTGAGGCCGGCCTGCCGCGCCCAGCGGACGAGGCGCAGCTGCACGCTGCGCGGGGTGAGGCGGCTGCCGTTGCGGCCGACGAACAGCGCGGCGGTGTCGCGCGCCAGTGCCAGCCGCAACGGCAGCCAGGCGGCGAGGGCGGCGAGCGCCTGCCGCCCCACCGGCACGACGCGGGTTTTGCGGCCCTTGCCGGTGACCTGCGCTTCGCCGGATTGCAGGTCGAGGTCGCCGAGGTCGAGCCCGGTCAGTTCCGCCAGGCGCAGGCCGGACGAATAGAACAGTTCGAACATGGCGCGGTCGCGCGCCTGCAGGGCGTCGCCGCTTTCCGCAGCGGAGCCGTTCTGCAGCAATTGGGCGCAAGCGTCGGGCGACAGGATGTCCGGCAGGGCCTTGGCCGCCTTGGGCGGGCGCAGGCCGAGACAGGGATTGTCCGCGTGGCCGAGGCGGCGGCAGGCGAAGGCGTAAAACCCGCGCCAGCTCGACAGCTGGCGCGCCACGCTGGTAGCCGCCAGGTTCTGGCCGCGCAGCTTGACGATGGCGCCGCGGATGTCGGCGACGCCGAGCTCGGCCAGCGGCTTGCCGTCAGCTAGCCTGGCCAGGCTGGCCAGATCGCGCCGATAGGCCGCAACCGTATGCGGCGACAGCCGCCGTTCGGCGGCGAGGTGTTGCAGGTAGCGGTCGACCGGATTCAACCCTGCATCCGCACCAGCGCGGCGCCGACCAGCTGGCCCAGCCGTTCGAGGTAGAGCGTGCCCATGCCGGGGTAGAAGCGCTTGGCCTCCTCGGATGCCAGCACCAGCAGGCCGATGGGGGCGGCCGCGGCGGCGGGCCGCAGCGGGATGCAGGCGAATGCGCGCAGGTGCGGCGACACTTCGCCGAACCAGTCGCTGGCGTCGGGCACGGCAAGCGGGCCGCATACCGGATATGGCATCGCCGCCACGGCATCGCGCGCTGCCTGCGACACCGGCTGATCGAGTCCAGGCATCGGCTCGCCGGTCAGCATCCAGGCGCGCAGCGCGTGATGCGGCACGGCGAAGCCGTCGCGCAGGTGGATCGCCAGCGCGGCGGCGATGTCCTGCGGCTGGCTGGCGGTCACTAGTGCGAGCGTCAGCGCGTGCAGCTTTTCGGAGATGCCGTCGTTCTCCTCGCCGAACTGGATCAGTTCGGCGAGCTTGTTCTCCAGCATCCGCACCTTGTCGCGCATCGCGATCAGCTGGCGTTCGCTCATCGACACCGCGTGGGTGCCGTGCGGGTGCGGGATGTGCAGATCCGCCAGCAGGGTGGGGAAGTCGTTGAAGAAATTCGGGTGCCGGGTCAGAAACTCGGCAATCGCCGGTGCGTCCAGCGTGGTGGGTTGCGTGTCCATTAGAGTTCGATCTCCCCTTCAAATACTGTTTCGGCCGGGCCGGTCATGCTGACCGGCCGGTCCTTGCCTGCCCATTCGATGACCAGGTCGCCGCCGCGCATGTGTACGCTGACCGGGCTTTTCAGCCACCCCTGGCGGATGCCGGCGACCGCCGCGGCGCAGGCGCCGGTGCCGCAGGCCAGGGTTTCGCCGGCGCCGCGCTCGTACACGCGCAGGCGGATGTCGTGCGGGGTCAGCACCTGCATGAAGCCGGCATTGACGCGCTGCGGGAAGCGCGCATGCGATTCGATGGCGGCGCCGAGGATGTCCACCGGCGCGCTGTCGAGGTCGTTCACCCGCAGCACCGCGTGCGGGTTGCCCATCGACAGCGCGGCGATCTCGATGACATGCTGGCCGACTTTCAGCGGATAGGCGAGCGCTTCGGCCTCGGCCGCGAACGGGATGTCGGCCGGCGCAAAGCGCGGCGCGCCCATGTCCACCGCGACCTGGCCATTGCCGAGCAGGCGCGGCTCGATGACGCCGGACGCGGTTTCCACGCGGATCGCGGTCTTGGCGGTGAGGCCTTTTTCGTGCACGAAGCGCACGAAGCAGCGTGCGCCGTTGCCGCATTGCCCGACTTCGCCGCCATCGGCGTTGAAGATGCGGTAGCGGAAATCGACATCCGGCCGGCTGGCTTTCTCGACCAGCAGGATCTGGTCGCAGCCGACGCCGAAGTGGCGGTCGGCGATGCGGCGGCACTGTTCGGGGCTGAGCGCGACGGCCTGGCCGACGCCGTCGAAAACGACGAAATCGTTGCCGAGGCCGTGCATCTTGGTGAAGCGGAGTGTGGTGCCCGGTTGGGCGCTTGTGCCTGCGGTTTTCATGCGGTTTTGAGCCTGACGTATTCCTTGAGGATGCAGCGGTCCATCACCACCGCCATGCCGCCGTCCTGCGCGCGTTGCGCGGCGGCCTCATGCACGATGCCTTCCTGGATCCAGATGGCTGCCGGTAGCCGATGCGCCGGCGCATCGGACCGCTGCAGGGAGTGTAGCGCCAGGCATTGTTCGACGATAGCCGGCACGTGCTCGGCGGCGCGGAACACGTTGACCAGGTCGACCCCGAACGGGATGTCGGCGAGGCTGGCGTAAGCCTGTTCGCCGAGCACCCGATCCACCAGCGGCCGCACCGGCACGATGCGGTAGCCGTAGCGCTGCATCGCCTGCGCCACGCGGTAGCTCGGCCGCGCGGGTTGCGGCGACAGGCCGACCACCGCGATCGTCCGGGTGCGGTCGAGCAGGGCGCGCAGGCCGGCGTCGTCGGGATTGGCGAAGCTCACAGCGTCAGTTCCATCACGTGATCGTCCATCACAAAACCGCCGCCGATATCGAACACCCGCGACTCGGCGATGCGGAAGCCGTATTTCCGGTAGGCGGCAATGGCCTGCGCGTTGCCGCGATTGACTTGCAGGCGCAGGCAGCGGGCCCGCTGCTGGCGCGCCCAACTGGCGACGGCGCGCAGCAGCGCGGCGCCGATGCCCTGACGCTGGCTGTCCGGATGGACGTAGAGCTTGTCGAGCTTGCAGGCGGTGCCCTCCAGCACCGCATGGGCAAAGCCGACCAGAGCGTCGCCCCGGCGCATCCCCCACCAGGCCTGGCGCGGATCGTCCAGCTGTTCCCGCATCCGTTCGGGCGCATAACGGTCGGCCAGCATGGCCTCGATCTGCGCCTGCGGGATCAGCGCCGGATAAGTGGCCTGCCACACCATGCGCGCCAGCGCACCGACGGCATCGGCGTCGGCGGCCGCCAGCCGCGACAGATCGGTCCGCGGCTCATTCATACAGGCTGGCCTCGTCTTCCGGGCGGGTCTTGAAGCGGCGGTGCAGCCACAGGTATTGCGGTGGCATCTCGCGGATGCGGTCTTCGATGAACCCGTTCATGCGGGCGACGTCGGCCTCCAGGTCGCCGCTCGGGTAGTTGTCCCATGGCGGATAGAAGCGCACCGCGTAGCCCCGCCCCCACGGCAACTGGCGGGTGATGGCCGGGACGATCTGGGCGCCGGTGAGTTTGGCCAGGCGCGGCAGCGCCGATACGGTGGCGGCGGGAATGCCGAAGAATGGAACGAATACGGCATTGAGGCGGCCATGATCCTGATCCGGCAGGTAATAGAACGGCAGGCCGTCCTTGAGCGCCTTGAGCACGGGCTTGATGCCGTCGTTCTTGGCGATCAGCACCGGGGAGAAAAAGCGCGAACGCCCGTGCCGCATCATTTCGTCGGCGACGGGGTCCTTGGCGCGCGCGTACATCGAAGCGGCGGTGCGATCCATCGCCAGCCGCACGCCGCCCATGTCGAGCCCGACAAAGTGCGGCGCCAGCCAGATCACCGGGCGCTTGCCGTCGCCCAGCACCGCTTCGGGATTGTCGATCCGGATCAGCCGCCGCAGGCGTGCCTCCGACCCCCACCACAGCACGCCGTGTTCGAGCGCTGCGCGCATCGAGCTCTGAAAGGTCTGCCGCAGCCAGCGGCGGCGCGTTTCAGGCGCGGCCTCGGGAAAGCACAGTGCGAGATTGGTCGCGACGATGCGCCGCCGCCGTCCGGGGAACTGTGCGATCAGCCAGCCTGCGGCGTTGCCGAGTGCCGCCTGGACCGGCAGCGGCAGCCAGTGCAGCAGCCAGAGCGCGCCCACGCCGAGCCAGTTCGGCAACAGCGAAGGGTGCAGCAGGTTTGCGTGGGCGGCCGGCTTCATGCGTGTTCCTGGGCGTCCGGGGGGGCGACGTCGCCCGGGCGCTTGTGGCGGTTGTAGCTCCACATGTATTGCGTCGGGAAGCGCCGCACGATTGCCTCCACCGCCTGGTTTAGCTGGACGGCGGCGGCGGTCTTGTCGGCCGGCAGGGCCTCGTCCAGCGGAAAGACGTGCAAGTGGTAGCCGCGCCCCCAGCTCAGCCGCTCGGCGGCGATGAAAAAGGCCGCCGCCCCGGTCTTGCGCTGCAGGCTGGCGGCCAGCGTCGGCGTGTAGGCCGGGCGGCCAAGGAACGGCGCCCACACGCCGTCGCCGCCGGTTGCCACCTGGTCGGGCAGAATGCCGATCGCTTCGTGGCGCTTCAGGGCCGCCAGCTGCGCGCGCACGCCGGAGAGATCGCTCGGCACCAGCGTCGCCTGGCCGCGCTGACGGCCGGCCAGCATCAGCGCGTCGAGCACCGGCTGACGAGGCGGTTTGTACATGGCGGTGAAGGGATGCCGCGCGGCGCAATAGAGGCTGATGATCTCGAAGCAGCCGATGTGCGGCGACAGCAGGATGATGCCCTTGCCGTCCGCGCGCGCGGCATCGATGTGCTCCCAGCCGCTGGTGCGCTTGATCAGCTTCAGCACCTTCTGGTACGGGCGCAGCCACACCGGCAGCAGTTCGATCATGGCCTTGCCGGCCTCGCCGATGCTCTTGCGCAGCAACCTCCGGCAGCCGCGCCCGGGAGTGCAGATCCCGCTGCTGAACAGGTTGTTGCGCACGCGCGCGGAATAGCGCCCGGGCGACCAGTAAAGCAGCCAGCCCAGCACGATGCCGGCGCCATGCAGCAGCGGCAGCGGCAGGCGGGCCAGCAGCTTGAGCAGGAACATCATGCGGGCATACGATCTTTCATGGGCTTCAGCCCATAGAAAGTCGGAGTCCCCTTGTGGGGCATACGATCTGTCACGCGCTTCAGCGCGTAGAAAGTCGGAGTCCCTTCATGGGACATGCGGCCCCACATGGGCTTCAGCGCATGGTGGATCGGCGTCCCCCTGCGGGAATTGACGCCGGGGGAAGCGGCGGGGCACAATGCGGCAGCCGCCGCGTTAATCTTGACAACTTGCGGGCGGGATACAAATACAGCTAAAGCGTCGCCGCTCCGTTGGTCCCCCGAGCCGGTTACGCAGTCGGTAATCGGGACTACAGGAGCTGTCATGCAAAAGGATTTCATTTTCACGTCTGAGTCGGTGTCCGAAGGGCACCCCGACAAGATGGCGGATCAAGTGTCGGATGCGGTGCTCGACGCGATTCTAACCCAGGACAAACATGCGCGCGTGGCGTGCGAGACCCTGCTGACCACCGGTCTGTGCGTCATCGCCGGCGAGATCACCACCTCGGCGGTGATCGACTACAACCAGATCGCGCGCCAGACCATCAAGCGCATCGGTTACGACTCGTCCGAGATCGGCTTCGACTACAACACCTGTGCGGTGCTGGTTACCGTCGGCAAGCAGTCGCCCGACATCGCGCAGGGCGTGGATCGCGCGCACGACGACAACCTCGACCAGGGCGCCGGCGACCAGGGCCTGATGTTTGGCTACGCCTGCAACGAAACGCCGGTGCTGATGCCGATGCCGATCTACCTCGCGCACCGCCTCACCGAGCGCCAGTCCGAACTGCGCAAGGACGGCCGCCTGCCGTGGCTGCGCCCGGACGCCAAGTCGCAGGTGTCGATCCGCTACGTCGACGGCAAGCCGCATTCGATCGACACCGTCGTGCTGTCGACCCAGCATGACCCCGATGTTTCGCACGCCCAGTTGTCCGAGGCGGTGATCGAGGAGATCGTCAAACCGGTGCTGCCGAAGAACATGCTCTCCGCCGACACCCGCTACCTGGTCAACCCCACCGGGCGCTTCGTCGTCGGCGGGCCGATGGGCGACGCCGGGCTGACCGGCCGCAAGATCATTGTCGACACCTACGGCGGCTCAGCGCCGCACGGCGGCGGCGCCTTCTCCGGCAAGGACCCGTCCAAGGTCGACCGCTCCGCCGCCTACGCCGGCCGCTACGTGGCGAAGAACATCGTCGCGGCGGGGCTGGCCGACAGGTGCATGGTGCAGGTTTCCTACGCCATCGGCGTCGCCAGGCCGACTTCGCTGATGGTCGACACCTTCGGCACCGGCAAGATTCCCGAAGCGAAGATCGTCGAACTCATCGCCGCGCACTTCGACCTGCGCCCCAAGGGCATCGTCGCGATGCTCGACCTGCTGCGCCCGATCTACACCCGCACCGCGAGCTACGGCCATTTCGGCCGCGACGAGCCGGATTTCACCTGGGAAGTCACCGACAAGGCGGCGGCGCTGAAGGCGGCCGCGGGGATTTGATAAGGCAGCTTGCTTGATCGCAAACGTGAAAAGAGCCGGTTTTACCGGCTCTTTTTTTTGGGTGCGGAAGAATCAAGCCAATCTACGGCGGCGATTTGCCATCACGCCCACCAGTCCCACTCCCGCCAGCATCATGGCGTAGGAGTCGGCTTCGGGCACGAGCGACAGTGTGGCGATGCCTTCCAGGTGAAGGGTCACGCTTGAACCGTTCCAGCCCGGCGAGATGGCATTTGTGATTGAGTTGGAGTCGTACACGTCATTGTTGAAAACATGCGTCCAATCAGCAGTGTAAAAATAATGGTTGGCATCGATCATGGATATTGAGGTTTGCAAGGTGCCCGCGTCGGGTGCGATTGGGAACACCGTGTTGCCAGCAGAGAAGTCGGCAACAATACCGGACAGGTTGAGCGACATGGCACCATCGATGACCGTCCCGCTCGGAGCGCCATTCAATGTGTTGACGTAAAAGTGATTGCCGCCCCAGATGAACCCTGTCGAAATGGCGCCATTCGCTTGGATGGTTCCCATGATGAGCGCGCCGTCCACGCCGTCACTGAGAAAGTAGGCAGGTGGGGCCATAGTGGTTCCCTGATCGGTATACCAGTTTCCCCAACCGCCGCCGCCCGCAAGTCCTGATGTCCCCAAGCCACCCGAGGCCCCCCCGATTTCTTCAATCGTCATGCTTTGAACGGACGCAGCCTGTGCCACGCTGGCCGCCATGCAGCAGCCCAAAGCAAACCCACCCAATATGTTTTTTTTCATGTTTTCCCCTCGTCGATTTTTTGGATTCGTTATATCGGCCCGTTTGGCTTGATAAACGCTACGCGCGGGCCTTCGCGCTGGAGCGCAATTTGTGTTCCAGTTCAGTTGCGCTTAGTCGCTGTCCATATGAAACAATGGCTTGCAACGAGGCGTGAGTGGGCGTAGATGACGAGTGTAAAAAATACCGACAAAAGCACGATGACTCTGACGCACCCCAAGTATTGCCAAAAACGCATTCGCGTTTGGCGCTTCCGGGAGTAAAATGCCGCCTCGGTTCTGAGGAGCGCTGCGACGGTTCACCCGCCAGGCTCAGGACGCTTCCTTTCAACGGCGCTCACGTTTTCTTTTTCTGAACGAAAGGAGGGCGTGATGAACGCCGCACTCAATTCCACCGCCGATTACGTTATTGCCGACCTTGCGCTTGCCGACTGGGGCCGCAAGGAAATCCGCATCGCCGAAACCGAAATGCCGGGCCTGATGGCGATCCGCGAGGAGTTCGCCAAGAGCCAGCCTTTGCGCGGCGCGCGCATCACCGGTTCGCTGCACATGACCATCCAGACCGCGGTGCTGATCGAGACGCTGACCGCGCTCGGCGCCGAGGTGCGCTGGGCCTCGTGCAACATTTTCTCGACCCAGGACCACGCCGCCGCGGCGATTGCCGCCGATGGCATTCCGGTGTTCGCGGTCAAGGGTGAATCGCTCGAAGACTACTGGGATTACACCCACCGCATCTTCGAATGGACCGACGGCGGTTTTTCGAACATGATCCTCGACGACGGCGGTGACGCCACCCTGCTGCTGCATCTGGGGGCGCGCGCCGAACAGGATATTTCGGTGGTGGCCAATCCCACCAGCGAGGAAGAGCGCGTGCTGTACGCCGCGATCAAGGCGCGCGTGGCGGCGCAGCCGGGCTGGTATTCCAGCCGTCTGGCGGCCGTCAAGGGGGTCACCGAGGAAACCACCACCGGCGTGCATCGCCTATACCAGATGCACGCGCGCGGCGAGCTCAAGTTCCCGGCGATCAACGTCAACGATTCGGTCACCAAGTCCAAGTTCGACAACCTCTACGGCTGCCGCGAATCGCTGGTCGACGGCATCAAGCGCGCCACCGACGTGATGGTCGCGGGCAAGGTCGCGCTGGTCGCCGGCTACGGCGACGTCGGCAAGGGCAGCGCACAAGCGTTGCGCGCCCTGTCGGCCCAGGTGTGGGTGACCGAGATCGACCCGATCTGCGCGCTGCAGGCGGCGATGGAAGGCTACCGCGTGGTGACCATGGAATACGCCGCCGACAAGGCCGACATCTTCGTCACCGCCACCGGCAACTTCCACGTCATCAACCACGACCACATGGCGAAGATGAAGGACCAGGCCATCGTCTGCAACATCGGCCACTTCGACAACGAAATCGACGTCGCTTCGATCGAGAAGTACCAGTGGGAGGAGATCAAGCCGCAGGTCGACCACGTGATCTTCCCGGACGGCAAGCGCATCATCCTGCTCGCCAAGGGCCGCCTGGTGAACCTCGGCTGCGCCACAGGCCATCCTTCGTACGTGATGAGCTCCAGCTTCGCCAACCAGACCATCGCCCAGATCGAGCTGTGGCAGGAGCGCGATTCCGGCAAGTATCCGGTCGGCGTCTACACTCTGCCCAAGCATCTCGACGAGAAGGTCGCGCGCCTGCAGCTGAAGAAGCTCAACGCGCAGCTGACCGAGCTGACCGAGCAGCAGGCCGCCTACATCGGCGTGGCCAAGAGCGGCCCCTACAAGGCCGAGCATTACCGCTATTGATCGATCCGTCCGAAGGAGCGCGCCATGCGTCTGCTGCTGCTGTGGATACTGAATGCCGTCGCCCTGCTGGCGGTGACCTGGCTGCTGCCCTCGATTCAGGTATCGGGCTTCGGCACGGCGCTCGCCGCCGCGCTGGTGCTCGGCTTCATCAACACGCTGGTGCGGCCGGTGCTGACGCTGCTGACCCTGCCGATCACGCTGCTGACGCTGGGCGTTTTCTACCTGGTGCTGAACGGCCTGCTGTTCTGGCTGGCCAGCGCGCTGCTGCCCGGATTCCAGGTGCAGGGCTTCGTCTCCGCGCTGGTCGGCGCGCTCCTCTACGGCGTGATCGCCTGGGCGCTGTCCGCGCTCGTCCCCAATGCAAAAGGTTGAAACATGAGCGCTCGTACTTACAGCTTTGAATTCTTTCCGCCGAAGACGGCGGAAGGCGCCGAAAAACTGCGCGCCACCCGCAAGCAGCTGGCGCAGCTCAATCCCAAGTTCTTCTCCGTCACCTTCGGTGCCGGCGGTTCCACCCGCGACCGCACCCTGGAAACCGTGCGCGAGATCCAGGCCGACGGTTCGGAGGCCGCGCCGCATCTGTCGTGCATCGGCTCGACCGAAGCGAGCATCCGCGACATCCTCAACGAATACAAAAGCCAGGGCATCCGCCATCTGGTCGCGCTGCGCGGCGATTTGCCCTCCGGCACCATGGACGCCGGCGAATTCAACTACGCCAACGAACTGGTGGCCTTCATCCGCAAGGAAACCGGCGACTGGTTCGAGATCGAAGTCGCCGCCTACCCCGAAGTCCATCCGCAGGCGCGTTCCTATACTGAAGACATGATCAACTTCAAGCGCAAGGTCGACGCCGGCGCGAATGCCGCGATCACGCAGTATTTCTTCAACGCCGACGCTTACTTCAGCTTCGTCGAAGACGCACGCGCCCTCGGCGTCGGCATCCCCATCGTTCCCGGCATCATGCCGATCGGAAACTATGTGCAGCTGGCGCGCTTTTCGGATGCCTGCGGCGCGGAGATTCCGCGCTGGCTGAGGAAGAAGCTGGAAAGCTATGGCGACGACCTGGCGTCGATCCGCGCCTTCGGCCTCGACGTGGTGACCGACCTGTGCGACCGCCTGCTCGCCGGCGGCGCGCCGGGTCTGCACTTCTACACCATGAACCAGGCGGGGCCGAGCACCGTCATCTGGCAGCGGCTGGGGCTGTGACGCCTTGCGCAAGCCTCGTTCCGCAAGACGCGCGCTGCCGGGCTGCGGCGCGTGACTGAGGCATTGCCGCCGGGAAAACAATGAACCCGCCCCAGCCGGTACACAGCAAATCCAGCGCCCTCGCGCTCGGCGCGCTCGGCGTCGTCTTTGGCGATATCGGCACCAGCCCGCTTTACACCATGAAGGAGGTCTTCGGCGGGCACCACCTGGCGCTCACCCAGGACAACGTCCTGGGCATACTCTCGCTGGTGTTCTGGTCGCTGATGCTGGTGGTTTCGCTGAAATACGTCAGCGTCATGATGCGGGCCGACAACAAGGGAGAGGGGGGCATTCTGGCCCTGCTCACGCTCGCCCAAGGGCAGGCCCCGCTGGGCTCGCGCATCCGCTGGGTGCTGATGTCGCTGGGTTTCCTCGGGGCATCCCTGTTTTTCGGCGACAGCCTGATCACCCCGGCCATTTCCGTGCTGTCCGCCGTCGAGGGACTGGAAATGGGCGCGCCGGCGCTGCATCCCTTCATCGTGCCGCTGGCGCTGGGGATTCTGGTCGGGCTGTTCGTCATCCAGCGTCACGGCACGGCCGCCATCGGCAAGCTGTTCGGCCCGGTCATGCTGCTCTGGTTCACGGTACTGGGCCTGCTCGGGCTGCTGGGCATCCTGCGCAATCCGCAGGTGCTCGCCGCCCTGTCGCCGGCGTATGCCCTGCATTTCTTCGCCGCGCACGGCGTCGCCGGCTTCCTCATCCTCGGCGCGGTGGTGCTGGCGATCACCGGCGCCGAGGCCCTGTATGCCGATATGGGGCACTTCGGCCGCCGCCCCATCCAGCTGGTCTGGTTCGCCTGCGTGCTGCCGGCCCTGGTCCTCAACTACTTCGGGCAGGGCGCGCTGCTGCTCGCCAGTCCGGAGGCGGTGCGCAATCCGTTTTACATGCTCGCGCCGGAATGGGCGCTCTACCCCATGGTCGGTCTGGCCACCGTGGCGACCGTGATCGCCTCCCAGGCCGTCATCTCGGGCGCCTTCTCGGTGACCCGCCAGGTCATCCAGATGGGCTATGCGCCGCGCCTGATCATTCGCCATACCTCCGCCGCCGAGGCCGGCCAGATCTACATCCCCTTCGTCAACTGGACCCTGATGGCCGGCGTCGCCCTGCTGGTATTGGGCTTCCAGAGTTCGAGCAACCTGGCCGCCGCCTACGGCATCGCCGTTACCGGCACCTTTGCCATCGATACCATACTGGTGTGCATGGTCATGCGCGTGCGCTGGGGTCTCAGCCTCGGCGCGACACTGGCCGGCATGCTGACCTTCCTCACCATCGATCTCGCCTTTTTCAGCGCCAATGCGGTCAAGATACCGGACGGCGGCTGGTTCCCGCTGGCCGTGGCGATGCTGGTTTTCACCCTGCTGGTGACCTGGAAGCGCGGCCGCGAGATCGTGCAACAGCGCCTGCAGGAGACTGCGCAGCCGCTCGCGCCTTTCGTGGGCGTGCTGCTGGCGCATCCGCCGATCCGCGTGCCGGGGACCGCCGTATTCATGACCGCCGACGCGCATGGCGCGCCATCGGCCCTGCTGCACAACCTCAAGCACAACAAGGTGCTGCACGAACGGGTGGTGATCCTGAATGTGCGCTATGCGGAAGTCCCGTATGTCGCCGCCGACAGGCGGCTGGAGATGGAGAAACTGGCCGAAGGCTTTTATCACGTCGTCGTCCGCTACGGCTTCATGGACGACATCGACATTCCCCTGGCCTTGTCGGAATGCGCTTGCGGCATGCAGTTCGAGCTGATGGACACCACCTTCTTCTTCAGCCGGGAAAACCTGATCCCCACCCGCGGCGCCGGCATGTCGCCCTGGCGCGAGCATCTGTTCGCCACCATGGCGCGCAACGCCGCCAGTCCCATGACCTTTTTCCGCATCCCGGCCAACCGGGTGATCGAACTGGGCGCGCAAATCGAGATATGAAGCTCGCCGCTCGTCCGGATGCGGCCTGCAGTGCCTGAAGCGCCTACAGCCAGGCGATGCGCTGCTGCAAGGCGGCCAGATCGGCCGCCACGTCCTTGAGCGTGGCGCCGTCGTCGCCGGACCCCGCGACCACCGCCTTGTCGGCGACCGGCACCAGGCTGTCGAGCTTGAAGCGGCCCTTGCCGGTCTGGTCGCGCAGAAAGCAGCCCTCGTCGAAGAACAGGCGGTCGCCGCTGGCGTCGATTTCTTCGGAGTCGACCGAATCGTAGCCGATCAGCCGGCGAATCCCGGCCAGTCCGTCAGCCAGCTCGACCGGACTGACGGTTTTCCGGTTGGCATCGATCAAATAGGCTTTCATGGCGCGGCCTTTCCGGTTGTTGGGGGAGTCAGGGCAAACAGGCCTTGAGTGCTTTCAGGCAATAGTCGACGTTCTCCTGCTTGGCAGAATAGCCCATCAGGCCGATGCGCCAGATCTTGCCGGCCATGTCGCCGAGGCCGGCGCCGATTTCCAGGTTGAACTCATTCAGCAGGCGAGCGCGCACCGCAGCCTCGTCGACGCCTTCCGGCACGTAGATCGAGTTGAGCTGCGGCAGGCGCGCGGACGCCTCGACCACGTAGCGCAGGCCCATGCCCTCGAGCCCGGTCTTGAGCTTTTCGTGCATGGCGCGGTGGCGCGCCCAGGCGTTTTCCAGGCCTTCTTCCTCCAGCATCACCAGCGCTTCGTGCAGGCCGTACATCGGGTTGATCGGCGCGGTATGGTGGTAGGTGCGCTTGCCGGCGGACTGCCAGTAGCCGAGCACCAGATTCAGGTCGAGAAACCAGCTCTGCACCGGGGCCGTGCGCGCCTTGATGCGGGCGATGGCGCGCTCGGAGAACGACACCGGCGACAGCCCCGGGGTGCACGACAGGCATTTCTGGCTGCCGGAATACGCCGCGTCGATGCCCCACTGGTCGAGCAGGACCGGTGTGCCGCCGAGGCTGGTGACGCAGTCCATGATGGTCAGCGCGCCGTGCTCCTGCGCGATCTTCGCCAGCGTCGCGGCGTCGCTCTGCGCACCGGTCGAAGTCTCGGCATGCACAAACGCCAGCACCTTCGCATCAGGGTGCGCCTTGAAGGCGTCGCGCACTTTCTGCGGGTCGACCGGCGCACCCCAGGCGTCGTCGACGATCACCGGCACGCCGCCGGTGCGCTTGACGTTTTCCAGCATGCGGCCGCCGAACACGCCGTTCCTGCACACGATCACCTTGTCGCCCGGTTCCACCAGGTTGACGAAGCACATTTCCATCCCCGCCGAGCCGGGCGCCGATACCGGGAAGGTCAGCGCGTTTTCGGTCTGGAACGCCATGCGCAGCATCGTCTTGATCTGCTCCATCAGGTCGACGAAGGCGGGGTCGAGGTGGCCGATGGTCGGACGCGCCATGGCGTCGAGGATGCGCTGCGGCACGTCGGAGGGGCCGGGCCCCATGAGAATGCGTTTGGGGGGAATAAAGGAAGCCGTCATAACCTTGGTCTCTGTGTGGAAAACATCAACTAAAACAAAGGTTTGATTCTACGGGGAAACGGCGGCGCGGAGAATCAGGCGGGCGGCTCGCCCATCAGCGGCTTCATCGCCGTGAGCAGGCTGTTGAAAATGCGCGGATGGACTTTCTCCTGCTCGGCCAGCATCTGCTTCATCGCGTAGCGCTGCTGCGGCTTGGCGAAGCAGGCCGGGCAGTTCTCGAAGATCACCGGCAGCCCGGCGTCGGCGGCGAAGGCGCGGGTCTGGCGTTCGCGCGCGTAGGCGAAGGGGCGGATGATGCGCAAATCGCCGGCGTCGTTCAGATAATGCGGCGACATGGTCCTGAGCTTGCCGCCGAACAGCATCGACATCATCAGCGTTTCGGCGAGGTCGTCCAGATGCTGCGCCAGCGCGACAACGTTGCAGCCCTGTTCGCGGGCGACGCGGTAGAGGATCCCGCGGCGCATCCTGGAACAGTATGCGCAATAGGAATCGCTGTCTTTCGTCAGCGTCTTTTGTGCTTCGGCCAGAATCGGCTGCGATTCGAGGAAATAGGGCACGCCGAGCCCGGCCAGATAAGGCTTGAGGGGCGCGGGGTCGAACTGGTCGGATTGCGGATCGACCGTGCAGGCCAGCAGCTCGAATTTCACCGGCGCCTTCTGCTGCAGGTGGTGCAGGGTGTGCAGCAGCGACAGCGAGTCCTTGCCGCCCGACAGCCCCAGCAGGATGCGGTCGCCGTCGCGGATCATGCGGTAGTCGCCGATGGCGCGCCCGGCGGCGGCGGCGAGCGAGCGGGAGGGCTTGATCCAGCCGTTGGGAAGGTCTTGATTCATGCGGAGAACTGCAGCGCGTGCAGCTGGGCGTAGCGGCCCTGTCTGGCGATCAGGTCGACGTGGCTGCCGATTTCGACGATGCGGCCGCCTTCCAGCACCACGATGCGGTCGGCGCGCTCGATGGTCGACAGGCGGTGGGCGATGACCAGTGTGGTGCGATTTTTCATCAGGGCTTCGAGCGCGGCCTGCACGTGGCGTTCGGATTCGTTGTCGAGCGCCGAGGTCGCTTCGTCCAGAATCAGCAGCGGCGCGTTCTTCAGGATCGCGCGGGCGATGGCGATGCGCTGGCGCTGGCCGCCGGAGAGCCGCATGCCGTTTTCGCCGATCAGCGTATCGAGGCCGTCGGGCAGCGCCTGGATGAAGTCCCAGGCGTGGGCGGCGACGCAGGCGCTGCGGATCTCGTCGGGGGTGGCATCGCGCTTGCTGCCATAGGCGATGTTGTGCCCCAGGGTGTCGTTGAACAGCACCACGTCCTGCGAAACTAGCGCGATGTGGCTGCGCAGGTTCTGCAGGCGGATGTCGCGGACGTCGATGCCGTCGAGCTGGATGGTTCCGGAATCGGGGTCGTAAAAACGCGGCACCAGATTGGCCAGCGTGGTCTTGCCCGACCCCGACGCGCCGACCAGCGCCACGGTCTCGCCGGGGGCGATGTCGAGGGTGATGCCAGCCAGCGCCGGAACGGTCTTGCCGGGGTAGGTCAGCGTCACGCCGCGAAGCGCGAGCCGGCCTTCGGTGCGGCCGAGGATGCGGCTGCCGCTGTCGCGCTCGGCGTCCTGGTCGAGCATGGAAAAAATCGTTTCGGCCGCCGCCAGTCCGCGCTGCAGCTGGTCGTTGACCGCGGTCAGCCGCTTCAGCGGTGCGAACAGCAGCAGCATGGCCATGAAGAAGGCGACGAAGCCGCCGACCGTGGTGGCGTTTTCGCTTGCCTGCCCGGCCGCGATGTAGACGATGATCGCCAGTGCGACCGCGGCGATGAACTGGATCACCGGCTCGTACACCGCGTTGGCGGCGACGCGCTTCATCTCGAACAGGCGCGCCAGATTGGCGGCCTGACGGAAGCGCCCCTGCTCGTACTCCTCGCCGCCATACAGCTTGACCACGCGGTGGCCGCCCACCGCCTCGTCGACCACCTGGGTGAGGTCGCCGATGTTCTGCTGCGCCTTGCGCGACAGGCCGCGCAACCGCCTGCTGGCGATGCGCACCACGCCCAGCGTGAGCGGTACCAGCGCGAACACGATGAGCGTCAACTGCCAGTTGAGCCACAGCAGGTAGCCGAGCAGTCCCAGCACCGTCACCGTGTCGCGCACCAGCGTGGTGAGCGAACTGGTGGCCGACTGCGTGACCTGGGTGACGTTGAACGCCAGTTGCGCGATCAGCTGACCGCTCGGGTGCTGGTCGAAATAGCGCGTCGGCAGCGTCATCAGCTTGTCGAACATGGCGGCGCGCAAATCCATCACCAGACGGCTGCCCACCCACGCCATGCAGTAGGTGCTGACGAAGCTGGTGATGCCGCGCACGATGAACAGCGCCAGCAGCAGCAGCGGCACCCAGCGGATGAAGTCCCGGTCCTTGGCGACGAAGCCCTCGTCCAGCAAGGGCTTGAACAGCGCCGGCAGCATCGGCTCGGTGGCGGCGGTGAGGATCAGCGCGACGAGCGACAGCGCGAACATGCGCCAGTAGGGCTTCACATAACCCAGAAGGCGCAGGTACAGGGCGCGGCTGTCGGGGATCGGCTTCACAGCAGCAGCAGGGTGGCGAGCCCGAGGAAGATGAAGAAGCCCATGCTGTCGGTGGTGAAGGTGAGCAGCACCGACGAGCCGACGGCCGGGTCGCGCTTCAGGCGTTCCAGCGTCATCGGAATGAAGATGCCGGCCAGCGCCGCAACCAGCAGATTCAGCAGCATCGCCAGCGCCATCACCCCGCCCAGCGCCGGGCTGTCGTACAGCAGCCAGGCGAAGACGCCGACCACCGAGCCCCACAACAGGCCATTGAACAGGGCGACGCCGAGTTCCTTCACGATCAGGCGGCGCGCGTTGGCCTGGGTGATCTGGCCCAGCGCCAGGCCGCGGACGATCAGGGCGATGGTCTGGTTGCCGGTGTTGCCGCCGATGCCGGCGATGATCGGCATCAGCGCCGCCAGCGCGGCGAGCTTTTCGATCGAGCCCTCGAATGCGCCGATCACGCGCGAGGCGATGAAAGCCGTGGCGAGGTTGATTGCCAGCCACATCCAGCGGTTCTTCGCCGAACGCCACACGGTGGAGAACAGGTCTTCCTCTTCTTTCAGGCCGGCCATCGACAACATGTCGGCGTCGGCCGATTCGCGGATGTAGTCGAGTACCGCGTCGACCGTGAGGCGGCCGATCAGCCGCCCCGCGACGTCGACCACCGGCGCCATCACCAGATCGTAGCGCTCGAACGCCTGCGCCGCCTCGTGCGCCTCGTCCTCGGGGTGGAACTTGACGAAATCCTCGACCATCACCGCCGCCACCGAGGCCTCGGGGTCGGTGGTCAGCAGTCTTTTCAGCGGCAGCACGCCGATGATCGCGTCATCGCGGTCGACCACGAACAGCTTGTCGAGCTGGTCGGGCAGTTCGCCGAGACGGCGCAGGTAGCGCAGCGCCACTTCCAGCGTCACGTCGGCGCGGATGGTCACCATCTCGAAGTCCATCAGCGCGCCCACCGTGTCCTCCGGATAGGCCAGCGCCGATTGCAGGTGCGCGCGCTTCTGCGCGTCCAGCGTGGTCAGCAGTTCCTGGATCACGTCGTACGGCAGGTCGGCCGCGATGTCGGCGATCTCGTCGGTGTCGAGCGATTCGGCGGCAGCCAGCAGCTCCGCCTTGTCCATGGTCTGGATCAGCGATTCGCGCACCGAATCGGAGACTTCCAGCAGGATCTCGCCGTCGTGCTCCGCCTTGACCAGGTCCCATACCAGCCGGCGCTCGTCCAGCGGCAGCGCTTCCAGAATGTAGGCCACGTCCGCCGGGTGCAGCGTTTCCAGATGCCGCTGCAACTCGGTCAGGTTCTGCTTGTGCACCAGGTTCTCGACCAGATCCTGGCGCGGCCCGCCCTGCTTGTGGACGAGCTCCTCCACCAGCTGCATCTTGGCAAGCAGCGCCTGCACCTGCGCGAGGCTGGTTTCCAGGTTGTCCTGCGACTGGTTTTCGAGGTTTTCGGTCATGGGGCGGATGTCAAAAAGCCCCGCGATTGTAACGCGCTATGGGTTGCGGACGGGCGGCACGCTGCTGATTTGGCTGGCCCCGGTCCTGCAGCGCCGAGGCGGTCGGCTCAGAGCGGCACGGGCGCAAGCTGCCCCAAGGGGAGGGGGCGGGCTGGCGGAGCCAAGCGTCCGGTTCTCGGCCTTTGCAGACTGTCATGGGGAACGCCGTGATGGTCTGCTTTGGAACCGGAACTGACGCCCACAAATGGGTAGGAGAATGTGATTTTGAAAGACCTACCCCCAGCTTTTTTGTGTGTTTCGGTAAGCAGGCCGAGGTCACACCGCAGACTACAGATCACTATTAGCGCACGATTGTGCGCGTCAGGTGTGATGGGCGGGACGTGAGTGAGTTACCAGGTGCGAAGCGACATGGCCTGGGTGTTCGCCGCTATGTGAAGGACCGCACAGCCTGCATCCACTGCAGGGCGAAGCCCGTCACGCAGCCAGAGGACTGTGGTCGGACTTAAACCCGGTGCCGCCATGGGAGTAGCGGGCAGCGGTCAGAAATAAGAATGGAAAAACTGAATGACCTTGCGGTCCGATAAATTGTGCCGCTAGTTTCCAGCGGCACCATCATGTCTGCACGATGGCAACAGCCGGGTGCTGCTGACTTTCTTTGGGCTTGAGGAATCCTGACAGTCCGATTACGGACACCTATTGCAGGTGATGAAAAAGTACATTCATTTTTAAAGTTTAGCAATTTCAATGGCTTGCGACGTTGTTGCGCGGTACAACCCCGGCTTCCCTGTGGATAACTTCGAGCGCAATGATAAAATATTTTCAGGTCGAAAAATTAAGCCCCGCGGTTGCGACGCGAGGCTTAGTGAGGTCTTCGACCTGAGTCCGCAACGGTTGGCTCCTACCACGAAACGGCCGTTGCGTTTTTCTGAATTGCGGCGCGGATTATTACCCGGCTTATTGCTATCTGTAAATAATATTAGCACACGCTAATAATTCAGCAATTGCTGGGGGTTTCCGTTGCTGCAGGCATGATGAAAGGATATTTCGATGCCGCAACACCAGTACTCCCTCGTTCTGATCCAGCACGAGTCCAACGGTTCCGTTATCGAGCAGCGTGCGAGCGACGGGTACATCAACGCCACTCAGCTCTGCCAGGTCGCCGGCAAACGCTGGCACAACTATGTTCGGAACGAGACCACCGGGCACTTCCTGCGCGCCCTTGAGGCCAAAACGCGAATTCGCGTTATGGAGTTAATTCAAGAGGTTATCAGTGAAGATGGGGTGAAAAGCACGTGGGTGCACCCCAAGGTGGCGATCCATCTGGCCCAGTGGCTGTCGGCCGATTTCGCCGTCCAGGTGACGGAGTGGGTATATGACTGGGTGAGCGGAGGTGGGGCGCCGCAGATGCGCCCGTCGCTCCCGTACCATATCGAGCGTCACTTGCTGAACCAGGGTTCCGTGCCGGCTGGCTATTTCAGCATCCTGCAGGAGATGACCCTCACCTTGATCGCGCCGCTTGAGCAGGCCGGCTACACGCTGCCCGAGAAGCTGGTTCCGGACATTTCTCAGGGCCGCATGTTCTGCAAGCACCTGCGTGACGTGCACGGCATCGACACCAACGCGCTGCCGCAGTACATGCACCGGTATCAGGACGGCCGGGTGGTTCCCGCGAAGCTCTACCCCGAGGAAATTCTCGGGGCGTTCCGGAAGTTCCTGCGCGAAGAGTGGATGCCCCGCCAGGCAGCGGCGTACTTCAAACCTCGTGCGCCCGAGGCTTTACCGTTCCTCGATCGCCTGCCGGCGCTTGCTGGGCCGAACACTGGTGTGGTTGTGGCGACCATCTTTCCCCGTAAGGGCAAGAAGAAACCCTAAACCAGCACTTTTCTCCCTACCCGCGATAGCGGGTTTCTACGGCCCGCCATTGCGCGGGCTTTTTTCCGTCCATTGGTTAACGTGGTGAACTCAAAAATGCTTAGGTCGATTCAGGTCGGGCTTACACCCGAAAAAATGGAAGCATCCGGCCAGAACACAGAATATCCAATGCCTAGTCTTGGATGACATTGGCCGATGAGGGGCATCCAGACTAGCGTCACCTTTGGTCGAGCATCGGGCGATCAGTCTAGGTCACTCCAAGTGTCCGTTCTTGCCCAGAAATGGTGAGCCTGAATCGGCCTGTTGAGTCGAGTCAGCGCGGCACCTGCGAATACCCCATATACCGCTTGATCGCAGCCACGCGCTTCTGATACGCCCGCGAACTGCGGTGGTTCTCGTACCAGCGCGGGTTGGGCACCATCGCGGCCATACGGGCGGCCTGGTCGCGGCTGAGGTTGGCGGCGGAGGTCTTGTAGTAGCGGCGGGCGGCGGCTTCGGCGCCGTAGATGCCGTTGCCCCATTCGATGACGTTCAGATACACCTCGAGGATGCGGCGCTTGCTCCAGGTGGCTTCGATCATCAGGGTGATGACGGCTTCCTGGCCCTTGCGGATGAAGCTGCGCTCGCCGGAGAGGAACAGGTTCTTGGCGAGCTGCTGGCTGATGGTCGAGCCGCCGGCGACGAGGCGCCCTTTCTTCAGGTTTTTTTCGACCGCTTTCTGGATGCCCTCGACGTCGAAGCCCTCGTGTTCGATGAATTTGGCGTCCTCGGCAGCGACGATGGCGCGCTTCAGATGGATGGAAATGCGCTCGTAGGGCACCCACTGGTGGCGCAGCTCGGCGTCCGGATTCTTGTCCTGCTGGCGCGCCAGGCCGGCCGCCATGAACGAGGTGGAGGTGGGGTTGTGATCGATCCACCACAGCACGTGCGCGAAGATCCACACCTGATACAGCAGCACCAGCGCGATCGCCGCGGCGATGCCCTTGCCGAGCCAGCGCAATGCGGTGCGGATCACGTGCGGAGCCCCCGCAGGGGGGACGCCGCCAGACTCTCGCCTTCCAGGCGGTCTTGGCGCAGGTTCGCGATGACGGGCGCGGTGTCGGGCCGCACGCCGCGCCACAGGTAAAACGCTTCGGCCGCCTGCTCCACCAGCATGCCGAGGCCGTCGGCCGTCGCTGCGCCGTGCGCGCGGGCGAAGCCGAGGAAAGGCGTGTCGCGCCCGTACATCATGTCGTAGGCCAGGGCGCCCGCGGCGAACACGCGCGGCGACAGCGGCGGCAACTCGCCGGCCAGACTGGCGGCGGTGGCGTTGATGATGAGGTCGAATGGGGTGTCGAGGCCGTCGAAACCGCAGGCGGCGACGCCGCGGCCGAACAGCCCGGCGAGTTCCTGTGCCCGGCTGACGGTGCGGTTGGCGATGACGAGTGCGGCGGGCGCCTGCTCCAGCAGCGGTTCGATCACGCCGCGCGCCGCGCCGCCGGCACCGAGCAGCAGGATGCGCTTGCTGGCGAGCGTGCAATGCAGGTTGCGGGTGAGATCGGCCACCAGTCCGGCGCCGTCGGTGTTGTCGCCGCGGATGCCGCCGGCATCGAACGTCAGCGTGTTCACCGCGCCGGCCCGTTCGGCGCGCGGACTGCGGCGGTTCGCCAGGGCAAACGCCTGTTCCTTGAACGGCACCGTGACGTTGGCGCCGCGCCCGCCCGCCGCCACGAACTGCGCCACGCTGTCGGCAAAGCCGTCCTTCGGCGCGAGGATCGCCTCGTACGTCATGTCCTGCCCGGTTTGACGGGCAAACGCGGCGTGGATCAGCGGGGATTTGGAATGGGCAATCGGGTGCCCGAATACGGCGTAACGGTCGGTCATGGCGGCCGTATTCTAACTGTTGATGCGCGCATTGCCTCCTGCCGCGATGCCGGCGATCAGGTTTGCGCCCAGGGCAGGTCGCGTCGTTTCCAGCCGTTCAATTCGTTGCGGTGGCCGGTGGCCTTGTTGAGGTCGCCCTCGAAGCCTTCCAGCACGTTGTAGCAATGGTTGCGGCCGGCTTCGGTGCAGGCGGCGGCCGCCCGGTGCGACCGCGCGCCGTTGCGGCAGATGAACAGCAGCAGGGATTCCGGGTCGGTGGCCTGCGCCAGCTGAACCAGAAAATGGGGGTTGGAAACCCAGCCCGGCCAGGACTGCCACTCGATGTGCAGCGCCGCGGGAATGACGCCGTTCAATTCGAGTTCGGCCCGCGAACGCACGTCGATCAGACGTGCCCCCGGCGCGCGTTGCAACAATTCATGCGCTTCATGTGGCAGCAGGGCGCCGGCGAAAGACCAGGCATGGGTTTGACTGCGGCTGTGGGCGGCGTCGAGCAACTCGGTGATGCGTCCCATGACGGACTCCTTTTTTCTTGATTCAAGTATATGAAAGCCGGTGTCCGATGCAATTTGCACCAATGTGGTGCGCAACAGGATGGCTATGCGTTTTTTCGGTGCGTGAATCCCGGCTGATTCTGCACTATCCTGCTGCATAGGCCTTATGGCACAATGGTTCGACCCTGATTTTTCGCATGGCACGGTTGCTGCTAACAGTCTTCCGTGTGGCGTTTGGCGTGGCTGCTGCGGGCGGCGCGCAACGCTGTCATTCAATCCATTTCAGTTTGAGGAGTTCAGCATGGCCGTGGCCAATGTGATCAAGATGATTCAGGACAACGAAGTGAAATTCGTTGACTTGCGCTTTACCGATACCCGCGGCAAGGAACAGCATGTTTCCATTCCCTCGCGATTCGTCACCGAAGAATGGTTCGAGGATGGCCATCCCTTCGATGGCTCGTCGATCGCCGGCTGGAAAGGCATTCAGGCGTCCGACATGCTGCTGAAGGCCGACCCGGAAACGGCCTATATGGACCCCTTCTTCGACGAGCCCACCCTGATCCTGACCTGCGACGTGATCGAGCCGTCAGACGGCAAGGGCTACGAGCGCGACCCGCGTTCGGTGGCCAGGCGCGCCGAAGCGTATCTGAAGTCGACCGGCATCGCCGATACCGCCTACTTCGGCCCGGAACCCGAGTTCTTCATTTTCGATTCCATCACCTGGCACGACGGCCTGTCGGGCTGCGGCGTGAAAATCAATTCCGAGGAAGCGTCGTGGTCGTCCGCCGAGAAATTCGAGAACGGCAACACCGGCCACCGCCCCGGCATCAAGGGCGGCTATTTCCCGGTACCCCCCGTCGACAGCCTGCAGGATATCCGCGCCGCCATGGTGCTGGCGCTGGAAGAAGCCGGCGTCCCGGTGGAGGTGTTCCACCACGAAGTGGCGACCGCCGGCCAGTGCGAAATCGGCACCCAGTTCAGCACGCTGACCAAGCGCGCCGACTGGACGCAGATCCTGAAGTACATCGTGCACAACGTCGCCCATGCCTACGGCAAGACCGCGACTTTCATGCCCAAGCCCATCGTCGGCGACAACGGCTCCGGCATGCACGTGCACATGTCGCTGTGGAAGGACGGCAAGAACCTGTTCGCGGGCAACGGCTATGCCGGCCTGTCCGAACTGAGCCTGTACTACATCGGCGGCATCATCAAGCATGCCAAGGCGCTGAACGCGATCACCAACCCGTCGACCAACTCGTACAAACGTCTGGTGCCCGGCTTCGAGGCCCCGGTGATGCTGGCCTATTCCGCGCGCAACCGCTCGGCCTCGATTCGCATCCCGATTTCCTCCAGCGAAAAGGCGCGCCGCATCGAAACCCGTTTCCCGGATCCCACCGCCAACCCGTACCTGTGCTTTGCCGCGCTGATGATGGCCGGCCTCGACGGCATCCAGAACAAGATCCACCCCGGCGATCCGTCGGACAAGGACTTGTACGACCTGCCGCCGGAAGAGGACGCGAAGGTCCCGAAAGTCTGCCACAGCCTGGAAATGGCGCTGGAAGAGCTCGACAAGGATCGCGAGTTCCTCACCCGCGGCGGCGTGTTCACCAACGACATGATCGATGCCTACATCGCGCTGAAGATGGAGGAAGTCACTAGGTTCCGCATGACCACGCACCCGGTCGAGTTCGCGATGTACTACTCGCTGTAAATGCGCTGCATGCAGTGAGAGGGGCGGCTGCGGCCGCCCTTTTGCGTTGTCCGGCAGGGCGGTCAAGATTGCCCGGTTTGGGCCGTTAACGAACGGGTACGCTACACTCGGCCCTATGCAAACTGCCCGCTTTTTCTTTCTGTTGTGCTTGATTCCGGCGGCGTCCGCGCAGGCGGAAATCTACAAGTACGTCGACGAAAACGGCCAGGTGACGTTTACCGACGTCTACAAGAAGGGCGCCAAGCGCATCGATCTGCCTGGCGCCCCGGCGCCGCTGCCGGGGGGCGGCAAAGCGTCCCGGCGCGCCTCCTACAGTCCCAGTCCGGCGGATTTTCCGCGCATCGACGCGGGCACGCAGAAACGCCGCGACGACATCCGCCGCCAGGTATTGCAGGACGAAATTTCCGGCGAGCGCCGCAACGCCGACGAGGCGCGCCGCCAGTTGGCGCTGGGCGAGCGCCTGCAGCCGGGCGAGCGCGCGACCGACGCCACCTATCTCAATCGCGTGAACAAGTTGCGTGCCAGCGTGCAGCAGCACGAACAGAATATCGCCTCCATCCAGCGCGAGCTGGCCAATCTGAAGTAAGCCGGCGCGGGGCCTGATTGCAAAGAGACTAAAGCACCAACAGCCACGCTCCACCCGCACGGAGCAGGCCGTGGCTGTAAGGCGCTAAAGCACCAACAGCTACGCTCTGGCACAATCGGTGCTTCACTGTGCGTATGAGCATGATGTCCCCGACTGCCCCCGACTTTTCCGGTCTCGACTGCCTGTCCACCGGCGCGCTGGTGCTGGGTGCCGACGGCAGGATCGTGTACGTCAACCCGGCTGCCGAGAGCCTGCTTGGCGTGTCGGGCGCATTGCTGGCGGGCGATCATGTCGAGCGGGTGTTCGAGCGCAGCCCCGAGCTGCTGGCGGCGATCCGGACCGCGCGCAGCGAACTGGAAACGGTCATCGAATACGAGCTCGATGTGGCGGCGAGCGGCCATCCGCCGATTCGCCTCGGCTGCAGCATTTCACCGCTGGATGCACCGGCGCATGCCGTATTGATCGAAATGCGCGCGGTCGATCCGCATCTGCGCATCGCCCGGCTGGAGCAGACGCGCCTGCAGCAGGAGGCCAACCGCGAATTGCTGCGCAACCTGGCGCACGAGATCAAAAATCCGCTCGGCGGCATTCGCGGCGCGGCGCAATTGCTGGAACGCGAACTGCCGCGCGAGTCCCTGCGCGAATACACGCAGGTCATCATCAAGGAATCCGACCGTTTGCAATCGCTGACTGAGCGTTTGCTGACGCCGCACCGCACGCCCCGTTTTGGTGCAGTGAATATCCATGAGGTGCTGGAACGGGTGCGCAGCCTGATCCTGGCTGAAACGCCGGGCGTGACCTTGCGGCGCGACTACGACACCAGCTTGCCGGAAATCCGTGCCGACGCCGAACAGTTGATCCAGGCCACGCTCAATATCGCACGCAACGCCGTGCAGGCAATGCACGGTAACGGGCATGGGCACGGTAACGGGCATGGGCACGGTAACGGGCATGGGCACGGTAACGGGCATGGGCACGGTAACGGGCATGGGCACGGTAACGGGCACGGCCAGAGCCAGGGCGAGATCGTTTTCAAGACCCGGGTGGCGCGCCAGATTACGCTGGAAAGCCGGCGTTACCGCCTGGGCCTGCGCGTCGAGATCATCGACAATGGCCCCGGCGTGCCGGAGGATATCCGCGAGCAGATTTTCTATCCGCTGGTGTCGGGACGCGAAGGCGGCAGTGGTCTTGGGCTGGCGGTCGCGCAGACGCTGATCGTGCAGAACCACGGCACCATCGACTGCGAAAGCAGTCCCGGACATACCGTGTTCGCGATTTTTCTACCCTTTCCTGCCTGAACATCATGTCGAAGCGAAGCTGTGTCTGGATCATCGACGACGACCGTTCCATCCGCTGGGTGCTGGAAAAAGCCCTGCTGCGCGAGGACATTCCGTGCATGACCTTCAGTTCGGCCAGCGATGCGCTGCGCGAACTGGAGCGCAGCCAGCCCAGCGCGGTATTGTCGGATATCCGCATGCCGGGAGTGTCCGGCCTGGAGTTGCTGCAGGCGCTGAGAGAGCGGCTGCCCAAGGTGCCGGTCATCGTCATGACCGCGTATTCCGATCTCGACAGCGCGGTGGCGGCCTTCCAGGGCGGTGCGTTCGAATACCTGCCGAAACCCTTCGATGTCGATCAGGCGCTCGACCTGGTGCGCCGCGCGCTGGCGGAAAACGCCAGCCGCGACGTGCCCGCCAGCAGTGACGCGCCGGCGCCGGAAATCCTCGGCCAGGCCCCCGCCATGCAGGAGGTGTTCCGCGCCATCGGGCGGCTGTCGCAGTCGCATGCCACCGTGCTGATCACCGGCGAATCCGGCAGCGGCAAGGAACTGGTGGCGCGCGCCTTGCACCGTCACAGCCCGCGTGCCGGCGGGCCGTTCATCGCCTTGAATACCGCCGCCATTCCCCGGGACTTGCTGGAGTCCGAGCTGTTCGGCCACGAGCGCGGCGCCTTCACCGGCGCGGCGGCGCAGCGGCGCGGCCGCTTCGAACAGGCCGACGGCGGCACGCTGTTCCTCGACGAGATCGGCGACATGCCGGCCGAACTGCAGACCCGCCTGCTGCGCGTGCTGGCCGACGGCCAGTTTTACCGGGTCGGCGGGCATGCCCCGATCAAGGTTAATGTGCGGGTCATCGCCGCCACCCACCAGGATCTGGAAGTGCGGGTGCGCGATGGCCTGTTTCGCGAGGATCTGTTCCATCGCCTCAACGTGATCCGGCTGCGCCTGCCGCCGCTGCGCGAACGGCGCGAGGACATCCCGCTGCTGCTGCGGCATTTCATGCAGAAGAGCGCGCGCGAACTCGGGGTGGAGGTCAAGGGGGTGTCGGAAGCCGCGCTCAAGATCCTGGTCAATCTGCCGTGGAGCGGCAACGTGCGCCAGCTCGAAAACGTCAGCCATTACCTGACCGTGATGGCGCCCGGTCAGGTGGTCGAAGCGGGCGACCTGCCGGCCGACCTGATGCAGGGCATGGCGGTGCCGGCCGGCAGCGACTGGCTGCAGCGGCTGGCCGCCGAGGCGGGCGCGCGGCTGGCGCGCGGCGAAGCGGCGATTCTCGACGAACTCACCCAGGCCTACGAAAAAACGCTGATCGAAGTGGCGCTGCGCCATACCGGCGGGCGCCGCATCGAAGCCGCGCATCTGCTCGGCTGGGGGCGCAATACCCTGACGCGGAAGATCCACGAACTGGGGATGGACGACGCAGCCGGGGCGGACGAGGCCGGATGACTCGCCGGGGGCTTGAAGCGGCAACAAAAAAGCCGACACGCAGTCGGCTTTTTGCGTGGCGCGGACGGCGCGTCAGGCGGCCTGCGCTTCTTCCAGCAACTTCTGGATCTCGCCCTTCTGGTACATCTCGATCATGATGTCGGAGCCGCCGATCAGTTCGCCCTTGACGTAGAGCTGCGGGAAGGTCGGCCAGTTGGCGTAGTACTTCAGGTTTTCGAAGATTTCCGGATCGGCCAGCACGTTCACCGCCAGAAAATCCTTCAGGCCGCAGGCCTGCAGCACTTGCGCCGCACGCGACGAAAAACCGCATTGCGGAAACTGCGGCGTGCCTTTCATGTACAGCACGACGGTATTGTTGGTGACTTGGTCACGAATGCGATCGAGGGGGGTCATGGCAGGCTCCTGGATAATACTTGACTGGAATGCTCGGGAATTATACGCGCGGCGAAATCGGCGTCAAGCCGGTTTGGGGGCGCGCTGGTGGGGACTGACCAATGCCTTGTGGAGCAGGTGCGGGATCAGCAGCCGCGGGGGCATGCGCAGCCAGTGGGCGCGGATGAAGGCGGCCAGGCGCGCGGCTGGCGTGAAAGCATCCGCGCAACTGGCGTGCGCGGGCGCCAGCGCACGTTTGAAAATGCCGTCCATCAGGGCGAGCGTGGCGCGATTGGGAGCGGCGCCATCCAGCGTGGCCATCATGCCGGCGGGAATGGGCGTGTCGAGAAAGTGGCGCAGATAACGCAGCGCGTAGAACAAAGGTCGGCTCAACTGCAGCTCGCCGGCGCGTGCGGCCAGGCGCGGCCAGAATTCGCGGTCCGCGGCGGCGTCGCGCAGCAGCAGATCGAGGTCGGTCAGGTCGCGCAGGCCATGCGGCAGTTCGCCGTCGTGGAAAAGATGGGCGGCGGAATGCAGAATGCGGTCTTCCGCCGCCAGCACATAGACGCCGGGCAGGCCTTTCACCGCGACGGCGCGGCTGCGCAGCTTGGCGGAGTCGGGATGGTAGCGCGCAGTGTCGGGCAGGATGGCGTGGTGCACGTCGATCACGGTGGCGCGCTGGATGTGCTGCATCGGGGGGATCTCGTGCATCCAGCGGCGGTAATAGCGCTTGTCGTATTCCGACAGTCCGCTGGCGTGCCAGCCGGCCAGCATGAGCGAGGACTCGGCCTGCGGCAGATGCTCGCGCGGCACCAGGATGTCGATGTCGTTGAACAGCCGCCCTTCGGCGGCGGGCAGGCCAGCGGCGACGTAGGCCGCACCCTTGAGCACGATCAGCGGGCCGTCGAGGTCGGCCAGCGCAGCGCGGATCTGCTGCAACTCCCAGCACACGGCTGTGCGCTGCTTGTCGGCCAGCGTTCTGGCGGCATCGAAATGCCAGCGCGCCACGCCCGGTATCGTGGCCGTCAGACCGTGCTGATGAAAACGGTGCGCCAGGCGTGCCAGCAGCCCCGCCGCGCGGGCCTGCCGCACCAGGGTGTCCCATTCGCTGCTGGAAAAACGGCTGACGGAATCGGGCGAGCGCAGGGTGCAGGCGAGCAAATCGCGGGAGGTGGATTTCATGCGGTTCAGGAAGTGCGGCGCTCGGCCAGGCGATCGAATGCGGCGACGGCCTCGCGCAATTGTCCGTAGCGGAAATCGTAGCACTCTGTCTGGTCGATCAAGGCGGTGCCGACGCGAAAGCCGTCTGCGCCCAAATGACTGTAATTGAATGCGTTTTGTGCCAGGAACATGAAGGTCTGGGCTTGCGAGCGCGGGCTGAGGGTGGCAGGCGCACCGGCCTGCCACTTGGGGAAAATCACCCAGCCGGGGCGTGCCGCTTCGTGCTGGCGCAACACGCTGTCGCGCGGCGGCCGCATGTGCGCCACCGTGCCTTTGACGGTGTCGTGCGAGGCACGGTTGATGTAGGCTTCCGGATCGAACTGGCGAATGACTTCGATCGACTGGTTTTTCAGGCTGACCGGGCGCGGCAGCGGTTGAATCAGGCCGGTTTTGCGGTTGATCAGGGTGAGCTCGTCGGACAGCAGACGCCAGCCTGACAGCACCAGGCCGGCGGTCAGCGTGCTTTTTCCGGAGCCCGGCGGGGCGGGCAGAATCGCCGCCAGGCCATTCTTTTCGACGACGGCGGCGTGGATGACGAGGCAGTGATGCGCCTGCGTCGACACGCACCAGTTGAGGCCCCATTCCAGCATCGGAAAAGCCTGGTCGCGCGGCAGCGGCTTGAAAGGGCGCAGGCCATCGAACGAAAAATCGACCTGGGGGCGCAGCCAGCGGCGCAGACTGGCGGGCGGATTGACCGCCACGTGGAAATCGGCAAAGGCCTCGTGCACGCTGCGCACCTCGAACTGGCCGTAGAGCTCAGCCAAGCCTTCCGCCACGTGCGGGACGCGCGACTGCACCTTGAGCGAGAACGGCCCGGTACGCAGCCATACGCCGGCCCCGGCCAATTGCCGGCGCAACTCGGCAGGGGGCAGTTGCAGCAGTTTCATGCGGGTTCCAGCAGACCGATTGCGCGCAGGCTGGCGAGGGTGTCTTCAATCGATTCCTGGAATTGCGGTGTGTTCGCCGCATCGAGGCGCGTCGCCAATGCCGCGGCGAGGTCGACCGAGGTATAGCCGGGATGGTCGTGACAGAGCTGATACAACGCCAGCGTCAGGGGTTTCAGGTAATGGGTGTCGCCCGACGCCGTATCGTAGACGACCGCTTCGTCTCCCCAGCTTTTCAGCAGGCGCGGCGGGAGGGGGGTAGCGGGCGCCATCGCATCAGTTCAGCGGACAGCCGCGCTCGTTCAGCATGGCGAGGGAATCCTTGAGTTCGGCGGCGCGATGCAGGTTGTTGCGGAAGAGCTCGGTCAATTCGCCCGGGGTGTAGCCGAAGTTGACGTCCGGATGCGCGGAATTGAGCAAGGCGGCGACCGCATGGAAGCCGAGGTTGACGGAAACGGGATCGCAGCCCATGTTGCCGATGGCGGGCCCGTTGGGCTTGGCGCTGCAATTCGGCTGCACCGTGTCCGGCGTGCAGTTGCCGCTGCCCTGCAGGCCGAGTACCTGGAGCAGGGTGTAAGGCTGGTTGTTTTTCGGGTTGATGTATTGCGTGACCCCGAAAACCGTATTGAACGAATCGTTCGGGCTGTAGCCGGTCGCGGCCCAGGAATCCAGATGCTGGCATTTGCTCCAGTAACCCGGGGTGCAGCCGGCGCAGGCCGGTCCCTTGGGCGCGGACAGGTTGCCGGAAGCCATGCCCGAGATGCTGCACTGGCTGGCCCATACTGGGCGGCTGGCCAGCGTGAACACCGCCGACACGCCCAGCGCGGCGCCGGCGAGTCTGCGGCGGGACTGATCGATCGCGTCGTTCTGGGGCGCCTCGGGCGGAGTGTCGTGGGTTTCGGGTGTGCGGTCAGACATGGCAAGCCTCGATCATTGTTTGGATTCGTCCCGCTAATTACAGCAAGAATCGCACCAATATTACATCGGCCAGCCTGAAACGCCCACCACATGCAGGCCGCCGCCATGTCGCGCGTTGCCGGACGGCACGGGCGTGTAAATTATTCCGACAGATGGCCGCCGCTGACGCGGCGAATCCCGGACAGGTCCGTCCAGCTCCGGGGACGCTGGAAGCCGCTGGCCTGCAGCAAGGCCTGGACGGCGTCCGCCTGATTGTAGCCGTGCTCCAGCAGCAGCGCGCCGCCGGGCTTGAGGTGGGCACCGGCGGTTGCGGTCAGCCGGCGCAGATCGTCCAGGCCGTCACCGCCGGCGGCCAGCGCGGCGAGCGGTTCGAAGCGGATGTCGCCGCGCCCCAGATGCGGGTCGCCGGCGGCGATGTAGGGCGGGTTGCCGACGATGAGGTCGAAGCGCCGCCCGCCGAGCGCGGCGAACCAGTCGCTGCTCAGAAACTCGACATGAGCGTCGAGGCGGGCGGCATTGCGCTGTGCGACGGCCAGCGCGGCCGGGGAGCGATCAAGCGCAGTCACCTGCGCAAGCGGGCGTTCCAGCGCCAGGGTAACGGCAATGCAGCCGCTGCCGGTGCCAAGGTCGAGCACCTCCACGGCCTGGCCGGGCGGCGCGTGCGCCAGCGCCAGTTCGACCAACAACTCGGTATCGGGGCGCGGGATCAGGACCGCGGGCGAAACCTCAAACGGACGGCCATAGAATTCGCGGGCGCCGACCAGATAGGCGATGGGTTCGCCTGCCAGCCTGCGGGTCAGCAGGGCGTCGGCCGCTGCGATTTGCGCGTCGGTCGGCGTGTCGCGGTCGTGCGCGATCAGCCAGGCCGGGGTAACCTTCCAGGCAAACGCCGCCAGCACACGCGCCTCCAGCCGCGCCTCGCGCTTCTCCAGTCCCTGCGCCGCGGCAATCCGGACGGTGGCCGCGTCGAGCCAGGCCGCGACGGTCATCGCTCAGCTTTCGCCGGAGAGCGTCGCCAGCAGTTCGGCCTGATGCTCGGCCGCCAGCGCATCGAGCAGTTCGGCGAGATCGCCATCCATCATCGCGTCGATCTTGTACAGCGTGAGATTGATGCGGTGGTCGGTGATGCGCCCCTGCGGGAAGTTGTAGGTGCGGATGCGGTCGGAACGGTCGCCGCTGCCGATCAGGCTCTTGCGGGTGCTGGCCTCGGCCGACTGCTGCTGCTGCAGCTGGCGGTCCTTCAAGCGCGCCGCCAGCACGCTCATCGCTTGCGCGCGGTTGCGGTGCTGCGAGCGGTCGTCCTGGCATTCGACCACCAGGCCCGTGGGCAGATGGGTGATGCGCACCGCGGAATCGGTCTTGTTGATGTGCTGGCCGCCGGCGCCGGAGGCGCGGTAGGTGTCGATGCGCAGATCGGCCGGGCTGATGTCGATTTCGCCGACTTCGTCGGCTTCCGGCATCACCGCGACGGTGCAGGCCGAGGTGTGGATGCGGCCCTGTGATTCGGTTTCCGGCACGCGCTGCACGCGGTGGCCGCCCGATTCGAACTTCAGCCGCGAGTATGCGCCGTGGCCGACGATGCGCACGATGGCTTCCTTGTAGCCGCCGACTTCGCCAGGGTTCTCCGACACCACTTCGACGCGCCATCCGCAGCGCTCGGCGTAGCGCGTGTACATGCGCAGCAGGTTGCCGGCGAACAGCGCCGATTCGTCGCCGCCGGTGCCGGCGCGGATTTCCAGGAAGATGTTGCGTTCGTCGTTGGGGTCTTTCGGCAGCAGCGCGGTCTGCAGCTCGGTTTCCAGCTGCGCGATGCGGGCGGCGCCGTCGGCGAGTTCGGCTTCGGCGAGCTCGCGCATATCCGGATCGGCGAGCATCTCGCCGGCGGTTTTCTGGTCGGCCTCGACTTGCCGGTACTGGCGATACAACGCCACCACCGGCGTGAGGTCGGCGTGCTCGCGGGTGAGCTTGCGGTAGCTTTCCATGTCGCCGGCGATTTCCGGTTGCGACAGCAGGGCGTCGAGTTCCTCCAGTCGCTCGTCGGCGCGAGCGAGCTTGTCCGCCAGGGAGGGCTTCATTCGTGATGCAGACCGTAGAGTTGGCTGATGAGGCGGACGAACTGGTCGCGCTCGCTGCGGGTGGCGTGGTTGAGCGCGTGGGTGGGGGCGTGCAGCAGCTTGTTGGCGAGTGCGTGGCTCATCGCGTCGAGCACCGCCCGCGGGTCGTCGCCGCGCGCCAGCGCCTTGTCGGCCTTTTCGATTTCGTGGCGGCGGTGGCGTTCGGCGGCATCCCGCAGTGAGCGGATCAGCGGCACCAGTTCGCGTCCTTCCATCCAGTGCACGAAGCTTTCCACGCTGGTTTCGATGATCGCCTCGGCTTGCGCTACCTGCGCCACGCGGTTGTCCAGTCCTTCGCGCACCACTTGGCCGAGGTCGTCCACGCTGTAGAGGAAGACGTCGGCCAGGTCGGCGACTTCGGCCTCGACGTCGCGCGGCACCGCCAGGTCGACGATGAAAATCGGGCGATGGCGGCGCTGCTTGATCGCGCGCTCGAGCATGCCCTTGCCGAGGATGGGCAGCGGACTCGCGGTCGAGGTGATGATGATGTCGTAGCTGGGCAGTTCGTCCGGCAATTCGGTGAGCGGGATGACCCCGGCGTTGAAACGCTCGGCCAGCGGGCGGGCGCGTTCGGCGGTGCGGTTGGCCACCGTCATGCGGCGCGGATGCTGCGCGGCGAAGTGGGTGATGCACAGTTCGATCATCTCGCCGGCGCCGATGAACAGGCAGGCCTGGTCCTTGACGCTGGGGAAGATGCGTTCGGCCAGGCGCACTGCGGCGGCGGCCATCGACACCGAATTGGCGCCGATTTCGGTGCTGGTGCGCACTTCCTTGGCGACCGAGAAAGTGCGCTGGAACAGCTTGTGCAGCAGCAGGCCGAGGGTGCCGGCTTCCTCGGCGGCGGCAACCGCCTGCTTCATCTGTCCGAGGATCTGGGTTTCGCCGAGCACCATCGAGTCGAGTCCGGCAGCGACGCGGAAGGCATGCTGCGCCGCCTGCTCGCGCGGCAGCGTATACAGATAGGGAGCGAGTTCGCGCCGCTCGATGTGGTGGAAATCCGCCAGCCATTGCGCCACGGCATCGGCGGACGGCGTGTTGACGTACAACTCGGTGCGGTTGCAGGTCGACAGGATGGCGACTTCGGATGCGCGCTGGCTCTGGGTCAGTTCGTGCAGCGCCTGCACCAGCTTGTCGGGGCCGAATGCCACCTGCTCGCGGATCGCGAGTGGCGCAGTGTGATGGTTGACCCCGAGGGTGAGAAGCTGCATGACGGCAGATGGCCGAAACAAGAAGACCGCTATTTTACCCGCTCCCCCGCTACTGCGCGCGCGCGGGAAAGCTCAGGCGGTCGTAATAGCGGCCGCGATAGAGCAGGCGGCGGTGCCGGGGGGAATCGGAGAACGCGTTGCGGGTGTGCAGCACGTTGTTGCAGATGAGCCCCATGCCCGGTCGCAAGCGGGCGGTGAGGAGGTATTCGGAGCCGGCGAGGATGTCGGCCAGGGTTTTGACCGCGGCTTGCGTGACGGCATCGCCTTTCCAGATGATCGAGCGGGTGCGCGCGGTGTAGCGCATGTAAAGAAAGCCTTGCACGGGATCGACCGCGAACACCGGGCCGCTCTGCTCGGGCCGGGCCACGCTGTCCTCGTCCATGCGCGCAGGGATCGTCATCGCGTCGGGCCGCATCAGCGCGGCGACGTAATCGGGGTTGACGTCGCGCAGCTGGAGGTAGGCGATTTCGTGGTCGAGCAGCGCGTTCTCGCCGCCGGCCTCGGCATCCTGCGCGCAGTGCAGCGTCATGCCGAGGATGCGGCGGTCGAGCGCGTTGTAATAGCCGTCGGTGTGCCAGTTGATCGGCTTGTGCGTGTAGGGAATGAAGTCGCCGCGTGCGTTGCCGGCGTCGCCCGCCGGCGTGATGCTGGACAGCCCGTCCTCGTCGGCGAGATAGTTGCCTTCCAGGCGAACGAGGCCGAGCTGGCGCGCCAGTTGATGCGGGATCGACTTGTCGGCGGCGGGCAGGTGCGGCGCGCTGTAGATCGCCATGTTTGCGCGTGCGCAGCGCGATTCGAGGGCGCCGAATTCATCCGCGCTCAGGCACCGCGGATCGGCCAGCGGCACGACCAGTGCGTCGGCGCTGCGCGGGTATGCCGCGAGCTTGGCGTCGCGCCAGGCGCGATAGCCGCTTTCGTTGGCCAGGTCGAAAGGCGAACTCGCCATGCCGCGCCTTATTCCGGCGGCAGCATGTCGGGCGAACCGAAGCCGCGCTTGACCGGCGCATCGGACAGCAGACCCTGGAAGCTCTTGCGCACCGTGCCCATCATTTCGGGCATTTCGATGTCCATGATCTGGTCCATGATCCAGGTCTTGTCGTCCTCGCCCATCTCGTCGCGGATCTGCAGGCCGAGGAAGCGCAAAGCCGGGAAGCTGGCCTTCTCGTCGTCGGGGAATTCGAATTCCGCGTAGTCGGCGAAGCGGCGGTTGAGGAAATCGATGAGTTCGGCCTTGAAGTTGCGGCCGGGATCGGGGCCGACCACGCTGATGATGTTCTCTTCCATCACTTCGCCGAGCCGGTTGGCGATCGCCTGCAGTACTGCGACACGGCGTTCCGGCGTCAGCGAGGCGTAGGCCATGCGGTCGCAGTAATGCACCAGGAAGGCGAGGCATTCGGCGATCAGCTTGAAGCCGCGCGCCGGAGTGATGATGTCGTAGTTCTCGTGGCCGAGGTTGTCTATCGCCTTGTCGGTGACGCGCCAGATGGTGGAGGCCACCGAGCTGGCGATTTCCTCGGCACTGCGTTCGCCGTCCCTTTTGAACCAGACGGTACGGACTCTGACGGGTTTGACCATGGCTGTTCTCCTGTTGGTCGCCTAGGCGACGTCTCCTGTGGCGACGGGGCGTTGCGGGTCGCGAATCCACTCGCTCCATGAGCCGGAATACAATTTCGATCCGGGCAGGCCGGCGATTTCCATCGCCAGAATGTTGTGGCAGGCGGTGACGCCGGAGCCACAGGTGTGGACGACGTTTTCGGGTGCCACGCCGTTCAGGATGCCCAGGAAGTTGTCGCGCAACTCGGCGGCCGGCAGGTAGGTGCCGTCCAGGTCGAGGTTTTCCTCGAAGACCCAGTTGACGGCGCCAGGGATATGACCGGCGACGCTGTCGATCGGTTCACGCTCGCCGCTGTAACGCTGCTCGGGACGGGCGTCGATCAGCCGGTGGCCGGGCGCCAGGCGTATGGCTTCGACCGTGGCGGCATCCACGCCCCAGGCGGGCTCGTCCGGGCAGGGGAAGTGCTGCGGCACGACCGTGGGCAGCGCGTCGCTCAGCGGGCGTTTTTCGCGCGTCCATTTCGGCAGGCCGCCGTCGAGCAGCGCGACCTTGGCATGCCCGAGTCCGCGCAGCAACCACCACAGCCGCACTGCCATCGAGCCGAAGCTGTCGTCGTAGACGACGACTTGCGTCTCGGCGCCGATGCCCCACTCGCCGAGCCGGGCGCACAGCGCGGCGCGGTCGGGCAAAGGGTGGCGCCCCGATTGCGGGGTGATCGGCGAAGACAGGTCGTCGTCGAGATGCGCGTAACGCGCACCCGGAATGTGCCCCGCAGCATAGGCCCGTTGACCGGCCGCAGGGTCGGTCAGCGTAAAGCGGCAGTCCACGACCACCCAGTCCGGACGACCGAGCTGGGCGGCGAGTTGTTCGGTAGAGACAATAGTAGAAGACATAATAATTAAGGTGGGGCCGGGATCAGGGCGTGCGGCTCGACCGCGCAACGCCCTGAACCTGTTGCCGCCCCTGAGTCCTGCTTAGTAGCCGCCCTTGCCGTACGGCTTGGTCAGGCCGGCGACGCGAGCCGCTTGGCGCGCGGGCTGGTTGGGGAACAGCTCGTACAGCTTTTTCTTCCAGTCGGTGCCCGGGTACAGGTCTTCCATCTCGGACAGCATGTTGCGGAAGTTGGGGGTCTGGCCGTCTTCCTTGTACTTGTCGCGCATGAAATTGATGACCGTCCAGTGCTCGTCGGTCAGCGTGATTTTTTCGGCCGCGGCGATGACCGGGGGAACGTCGTCGCTGAAGTTGGCCTCCAGCAGAAAGTCCTCTTCACCGGTTTCCAGCTCTTCGCCGTTTACAACATAAGACATGTTTTCTCCTTTCGGGGTGGTCACTAAAGAATCGCCGGAATGACCGGCGCGATGGATTTATGCGGGATGAATATCCCGCAGCCTAACAAGCGGTTGCGTCCCAGGCCTTCGTCCTGCAGCTGCAGGGACTTGTGCGGGGGGACGTCGTGCAGCATCAGGCTGTAGCCATACAGCGGGCCTGAGGTGCTTTGCAGGGTTTGCTGCTTGCCGCAGATGAAACCGCAACGCAACTGGAAGCGGCCGTCCAGTTCGCGCATCACATCCTGCACGAATTGTTCTTCACCCGCGCTGCCCGTGTCAACAAAGTGCGCGTAGATGTTGGCGAACGGGCTGAATTCGCGGGTCTTGAAGTCGCCAATCTGCAAGACGTGGCCGGCCAGGTCGAGCGTCTGGCCGACCAGCCGCTGCATGGCGTCCACCCGCGCCCTGGGCACGCGCAGAAACAGCTTGGTGCGCCGGTTGATGTTGAGCGTGGCGTCACCGCTGTTGGTTTCCGCGCCCTTCAGGTGCTGAATGCCGATGCCCGGCTCTTCGCCCAGCCACGGCACCAGCTCTTGCAGCGCGACGGACAGCAATTGCGCATTCTCGGTCGGGATGGTGGTGCCGACCAGATCGAACTGCAGGTCGATCATGCGCGGCGCGTACTCCTCAGGTTTGTTTTCAGGCCAGCCCGCCCAGTTCATGGCGCGTCTCCCGTGTGGTCCCTGGCCCAGGCCTGCATCAGTTCGCCCCATTTCTGCGCACTGGCCGGATCGACGTCGAATATGGTGAAGCGCTTGTTCTCGCGGATACGGATGCGCAGGAACGGCACACCGCCCGCTTCGTGCGTCAGGTGCTGAAACTCGATTTCCTGGCCGCCGAATGGCAGCCGCAATTTATCCAGGGGCGTAATCTCAGGCATGGAATCTCAATCCGTGTAGCTACAGCTCGTTGATAGGGTTGCGTTGCCGGGCGATGCAACCAGGCGTTAATTTAAATTGGGGAGGGGAGCAGGGTTTCAACCCTTCTCCGTACGTGGACTTGCGTTCGCAACAATATTTTAATACTCTAATTGATTCCGGTAGCGGGCACGTAATGTCTCACTCTTTGCTTGGGTGGGGCATTCCCGCGTTGGGGAAAACGATCTACTCCTTTTGGGTAGGTTGCGGCCTACCGCGATGGAGTAACCGGTTTACCCATGAGAATGATGGTGGCAAGGCTGTCAACTCAATAGGATGGCGGGACACCGTTGAGCTGTCGGCTTAAGCGGGCATTTCGAAATGTTCTAGGAGAGAAAACTATGGCAAAGAAGATGATTGATACGCCCAATCTGGACGAGCTCGAGAAAGGCCCGTGGCCCAGTTTCGTGACCGGCCTGAAGCGTTTGGCCAATGACAACGACATGATGGTTGACCTGATGGGTCAGCTGGAAACGTCCTACCAGCACATGAAGGGCTACTGGAAGGGCGGTACGGTTGGCGTGTTCGGCTACGGCGGCGGCGTGATTCCCCGCTTTACCGAGCTGAAGGATGAGAACCATCAGCCGCTGTTCCCCGAGGCAGCCGAGTTCCACACCCTGCGCATCCAGCCGCCCCCCGGCATGCATTACACCTCCGATCTGCTGCGCAAGATGTGCGACGCCTGGTCGGCCACCGGCGGCTCGGGTCTGATCGGGCTTCACGGCCAGTCCGGCGACATCATGCTTCAGGGTGTCAAGACGGCTGACGTGCAGCGCGCTTTCGACGAGTTCAACGAAATGGGCTTCGACCTCGGCGGCGCGGGCCCGGCTCTGCGCACCTCGATGTCTTGCGTTGGTGCGGCCCGCTGCGAGCATTCCTGTTTTGACGAAGCCAAGGCGCTGCGCACTGTCATCAACAACAACATCGATGACATGCACCGCCCGTCCCTGCCCTACAAGTTCAAGTTCAAGTTCTCCGGTTGCGGAAACGACTGCGTCAACGCCATCCAGCGTTCCGACATGGCGACCATCGGCACCTGGCGCGACAACATCCGCGTCAACGAAGCCCTGGTTCAGGACTACTTCAAGGCCCACGGCATGAACGATCTCGTCAATGACGTGGTCAGCAAGTGCCCGACCAAGGCCATTACCCTGGTGTCCACCGATAAGTTCCAGGCCAGCGAGCATGTTTCCGCTGCCAACCTGGGCGACGGCAACACCCTGTGCATCGACAACAAGAACTGCGTGCGCTGCATGCACTGCCTGAACGTTATCCCCGGCGGTCTGCGGACTGGCGTGGACAAGGGCGTCACCATCCTGGTTGGCGGCAAGGGCGTGCTGAAGATTGGCGCAACCATGGGTACCGTGGTGATCCCGTTCATGAAGCTCGAGTCCGACGAGGATTTCGAGAAGCTGAACGAGTTGTCGCGCAACATCATCGACTTCTTCGCGGAAAATGCGCTTGAGCATGAGCGCACCGGTGAAATGATCGAGCGTATCGGTCTGGCCAACTTCCTCGAGGGTATGGACATCCCGGTTGATCCCAACATGATCAGCCAGCCGCGTTCCAACCCCTACTTCCGTTCCGATGACTGGGACGAGCAAGTCGAGAAGTGGAACGAGTACAAGCAGTCGTCAGCCGCTTAACTTTCGTTTACCGCGGGTCTTGGTGAGAGCCGGGGCCCGTGCATTAAATCAGTTGGAGAAAAGAAATGGCAGAATTGCGTCCGCCTATCGAGTCCGGTGCACCGGATCCGATGCCCTACATGCACCCCGTGATGGTGAAGAACTATGGCAAGTGGGCTTTCCACAGCCATCCGAAGCCGGGTGTTCTCTATCATCGTGCCGATTCCGGCGATGAGATCTGGACGGTCAAGGCCGGTACGGCGCGTCAGTTGGACCACTACACTGTGCGCGAGCTGGCCGACATTGCCGATCAATACGCAGACGGTTTCGTGCGTTTCACCGCGCGTTCCAACATCGAATACATGGTGGCCGACGGTTCCAAAGTCGAGCCGCTGATCAAGGCGCTGAACGACAAGGGCTACCCCATCGGCGGCACCGCCAACTCGGTGTCGATGATCGCCCATACCCAGGGCTTCCTGCATTGCGACATTCCCGGTACCGACGCCTCCGGCGTGGTCAAGGCGCTGATGGATGAGTTGTACGACGACTTCGTCAAGTGCGAGATGCCCAACCGCGTCAAGCTGTCGACTTCCTGCTGCGAGATCAACTGCGGCGGCCAGGCCGACATCGCCATCATCGTTCAGCACACCAAGCCGCCGAAGATCAACCATGATCTGGTCGCCAACGTGTGTGAGCGTCCCTCCGTCGTTGCCCGTTGCCCGGTGGCGGCGATCCGTCCCGCCCTGGTGAACGGCAAGCCCTCGCTGGAAGTGGACGAGAAGAAGTGCATCTGCTGCGGCGCCTGCTTCCCGCCCTGCCCCCCGATGCAGATCAACGATCCCGAGCATTCCAAGATTGCGATCTGGGTGGGTGGCAAGAACTCGAACGCTCGCTCCAAGCCGACCTTCCACAAGTTGGTTGCGTCCGGTCTGCCGAACCGTGCGCCGCGCTGGCCCGAAGTGGCCGAAGTGGTCAAGAAGATCCTGGCGACCTACAAGGCTGACGGCAAGCCCTGGGAGCGCATGAACGACTGGATCGAGCGTATCGGTTGGCCCGCGTTCTTCGAGAAGACCGGTCTGCCTTTCACCAAGTATCACATCGATAACTGGCGTGGCAGCCGTGCCAACCTGAACGCTTCTGCGCACATCCGCTTCTAAGCTTTTGGGAGCCTGTCAGCGACCGCCGCGGCTTGATTGCGGCGGCGCTGATGGTAAATGACTGGATTTTTCGGAGTTTGAGCTAGCCATGCAATTCGGCATTCTTGTAAACGAAGGGCCTTACACCCATCAGGCCAGTGACTCCGCTTATCTCTTCGCCCGTACGGCGATCGAGAGGGGCCACAAAGTACCGCGGATTTTTTTCTACCACGATGGCGTGAACAATTCCACGCGCCTGGCAACGCCCCCCCAGGACGACCGCAATGTCTCGGCGCGCTGGTCCAAGCTGGCCGCGGATCATGGCATTGACCTGGTCGTGTGTGTTGCCGCTGCGCAGCGTCGCGGCATCAACGATGACGTTCTGGCGCCGGGTTTCCGGATTTCCGGTCTGGGCCAGCTGGTGGAGATGGGTATTCAGTACGATCGTCTCGTGACGTTCGGTGATTGAGGAATAGCGAGATGAGCGATATGGACGAAATGGACGAGGGCTCCGGCATCGTCAAGAAATTCATGTTCCTGAACCGCAAGGCGCCGCACGGTACCGTGTACGCGCTGGAAGGCCTGGAAGTGGTGCTGATTACCGCCGCTTTCGATCAGGACGTGAGCATGGTGTTCACCGATGATGGGGTCTACCAGTTGATGAAGGGCATCGACACCAAGGGCATCGAGGTCAAGGATTTCTCCAAGACCTACCGTGCCCTGGAGGGCTACGACATCGAGAAGCTGTATGTCGACCAGGCGTCGATGGATGCGCGCGGTTTGACCGAAGACGACCTGATTGTGGATGTGACGGTGCTCCCCGTCGATGAGATGGCGAATCTCATGGCCGAGCAAGACGTCGTGATCAGCTTCTAAGGGGACCAGACATGCTGCATATTGTAAATAAATCGGCCACAGAGCGCAGTTCGCTGGAAAGCTGCCTGCGCATGGCCACCAAAGGTTCTGCTGTATTGCTGATCGAAGACGCGGTGTGCGCGGCAACGAGCGGCAACGCGGCAGCGGCGAAAATCCAGGCGGCGGCGGCTGACCTCAAGATTTACGCACTCGGTCCTGATCTGGCGGCGCGCGGCATGGCTGGGCGCGTGCTGGACGGAGTCAATGTCGTGGATTACGGCGGTTTTGTGGATCTGGTCGCAGAGCACAGCAACTGTCAGTCTTGGCTGTAACTTTTAACAGAAGGAGTATTGCTATGCCCATGGTGAATATCGCCGGTAAGGAAGTCGAAGTCGACGAAGAAGGCTATCTGGTCGATCTGTCGCAGTGGAACGAAGACGTCGCCAAATACATGGCGGTTGAAGAGAAGGTCGAAATGACCGAAAGCCACTGGGAAGTCGTCAACTTCCTGCGTGAGTACTATGCCGAATACCAGATCGCGCCGGCTGTGCGCGTGCTGACCAAGGCTATCGGCAAGAAACTCGGCCCTGAAAAAGGCAACAACAAGTACCTGTACGAGTTGTTCCCCTACGGCCCCGCCAAGCAGGCTTGTAAGATCGCTGGCCTGCCCAAGCCGACCGGCTGTATCTAAGTTCTAAAAAATTCGGATCACCCCGGAGGCATTCCGGGGTGACTTCGATATTTAACAGTGTTTCCCAATCGAATGTGGCTGGGCTATGCCGAGTTTTGCGTTTGATTCGTAAACAGAACGTTGTTAGAGGATACGATTCCGCACACGCTCCAGCACGGGCGGATCGGAGTCCAATAGGAGATAGGGTTTGTCTACTGTGACGATGATTTATGCCGGGATGTTTTACATCGCCACCTTGCTGTTGGTGGTCGGCCTGGCCTACAAGATTTTTGATTACAGCCGCACACCTGCGCCGCTGAAAATCCCGACCACCCCTGCGCCTACGACGCAAAAGGGCGTTGTGTACCGGATGGCGAAGGAAGTGGTGTTGTTCGAGTCCTTGTTCAAATCCAATAAATGGATTTGGGTATTCGGTTATCTGTTCCATTTCGGCCTGTTTCTGGTGTTGGCGCGTCATCTGCGTTACTTCACCGAGCCTGTCTGGTTCTGGGTCGGCATCGTGCAGCCGTTCGGCAAGTACGCCAGCATCATGATGGTGGCGGGTCTGGCGGGCTTGCTGGCGCGGCGTTTTCTGGTTGATCGCGTGCGCTACATTTCGACTCCGTCCGACTATCTGATGCTGGTGCTGCTGATTGCAATCGGCCTCTCCGGCATGTTGATGACCTTTGTCGCCCATACCGACATCGTGGCGCTGAAGGGCTTCTTCATGGGTCTGATGTATCTCGACGTGCAGCCGGTTCCGCAGGATCCGATCCTGCTGGTGCATCTGGCCCTGGTGGCCCTGTTGATGGTGATTTTTCCGATCAGCAAACTGTTGCATGCGCCGGGCGTGTTCTTCAGCCCCACCCGCAATCAGGTGGACAACCCGCGTGAGCACCGCCATGTCGCGGCGTGGGCGGCCCGCCTCGATCAGAACAACTGATTCGTTGACATCGATTAACGAACATTAAGTACGGAAAAAGGACTCTCAAGTGGCTGCTGCTGAATTTGACATCCCAGAAATCAAGGACGACATCGAGGTTCCCAGGTTGCGCGAAGGCGTGATGGCGCATGCCAAGTCCTTTATTGCGGGCGAGGCGGTGCAGTCTTTCATGGGCTATCCGCATGAGCTGGGCGAGGACTGGAAGGAGCGCGCGCTCGACAAGATGGGCGATCTGCTCGGCAAGTACCGCTCGCTGAAGGTTTTCCTCGACGCCTGCGTGCATTGCGGCGCCTGCACCGACAAGTGCCACTATTACCTGGGCACCTCGGATCCCAAGAACATGCCGGTGGCGCGCCAGGATCTGATGCGCCAGGTCTATCGCCGCTATTTCACCCCCGCGGGCAAGCTGTTCCCCAAATTGGTCGGCGCCAAGGATCTGACCAAGGAAGTGCTGGACGACTGGTACAGCTACTACTATCAGTGCTCGGAATGCCGCCGTTGTTCGGTGTTCTGCCCGTATGGCATCGACACCGCCGAAATCACCATGGCCGGGCGCGAGATTCTCAACCACGTCGGCATGGGGCAGAAATATTCCAACGAAATTCTGGGCAAGGTCCAGAAGATCGGCAACAACCTCGGTTTGCCCGGCCCCGCGCTGGAAGACACGCTCGAGGGCTTGGCCGAAGACATCGAAGCGGACACCGGCGTGGCGGTGAAAATGCCGCTTGATGTGAAGGGCGCCGAGGTGCTGCTGGTTACGCCGTCCGCCGACTTCTTCTCCGAGCCGCATGTCGAGTCGCTGATTGGCTACGCCAAGGTGTTCCACGCCGCGGGCATTAGCTGGACCTTGTCTTCGCACGCATCGGAAGCCGGCAACTTCGGCCTGTTCGACGCCAATTACGACGTCATGCGCAAGGTCGCCATGCGGATCCGCGATGCCGCGCTAGAGCTTGGGGTCAAGCGTATCGTGGTCGGCGAATGCGGCCACGCCTGGCGTGTCGCCTACAGTTTCTGGAACACGCTGACAGGCATCGGCTATGGCGGCAACGACCCGTTCTCGATCGAGCTGCAGAAACAGCTCGACCCGACTTATCCGCAGCCGCAGCACATCTGCGAACTGACCAACGACCTGATCAAGTCCGGCAAGATCAAGGTCGACCCCTCGGCCAACGACGATCTGGTGGTGACTTATCACGACTCGTGCAACGTCGCGCGTGCGTCGCGCATGGGCACCGAACCCGGCGGCCAGTTCGCCATCCCGCGCGAGCTGATCAAGTCGGTGGCGAACAACTTCCACAATATGGCCGACGACACGATTTACGAGTCTACTTTCTGCTGCGGCGGCGGCGGCGGCCTGCTGACCGACGATCTGATGGAAGTCCGCGTCAAGGGCGCATTACCGCGTGCTACGGCGCTGAATAATGTCGTGAAGGAGCATCAGGTCAACTTCATGGCTACGATCTGCGCTATCTGCAAGGCGCAGTTCACCAAGGTTTTGCCCAAGTATGGCTTCGACATGGGCATGGTGGGCGGAGTGCATCAATTGGTCAGCAAGGCGATCAAGCTGGACTGAAATCCAGCGGGCTGATTGCGATTTATCTATTTTAGTTACACAGACGTTAGGAGAACCAACATGGCTGTCACGACGAACAAAGCAAAAACCGAAGGCGTTTCATGGCGTCGCTACAAGGATGGCGAGTCCGAGCAGGACTATCGTTCTTCGCAGGAGCGCATTTTCCAGGCGAGCTGGACGCACAAGTGCCCCGAGTACATGCTCTCCACGCCGCCTTGCCAGGGTTCCTGCCCGGCCGGTGAAGACATCCGTGGCTACCTCAACATCGTGCGCGGCATCGAGAAGCCGCCGGCTGGCGTGACCTGGCAGGAATATGCATTCCGCCGCGTCACCCAAGCCAACCCCTTCCCCGGCGTGATGGGCCGGGTCTGTCCTGCGCCGTGCGAATCCGGCTGTAACCGCAACATGGTCGAAGACCACGTGGGCATCAACTCGGTCGAGCATTTCATCGGCGACTGGGGCATCGAAAACAACATGGCCTACACCTCCACGGCCCCTGAAAGCGGCAAGAAAGTGGCGGTGATCGGTGCCGGCCCTGCCGGCCTGGCCGCCGCCTATCAGCTGCGCCTGCGCGGCCATGGCGTGACCATTTTCGACGAGCACGAAGAACTCGGCGGCATGATGCGCTACGGCATTCCCGGCTTCCGCACCCCGCGCGAGATGCTCGACGCCGAAATCAACCGCATCATCGCCCTCGGCGTGGAAACCCGCCTCAAGACCCGCATCGGCTCCGACATCAGCTTCGAGCAGATCGAAAAGGATTTCGACGCCATCTTCATGGCAATGGGCGCCCAGGCTGGCCGTCCGCTGCCGGTTCCCGGCGCCGAAGCCCCCAACTGCGTGACCGCCGTGGCGTTCCTGCGCGCCTTCAACGAAGGCCGCCTGCAGCACGTCGGCAACCGCGTGGTGGTCATCGGCGGCGGCGACACCTCGATCGACGTGGCGACCGTTGCCCGCCGTCTGGGCAATGTCACCAAGACCGGTTCGCACGACGACCGCCCGGAAAACGTCATTGCCGGCCACATGGCATCTGACGTCGCCTCGATCTCGGCCCGCGAAGGCGCCGAGGTGGTACTGGTGTCGCGTGCCACCATCGACAAGATGGCAGCCAACAAGCACGAAGTCGAACATGCCCAGCAGGAAGGCATCGAAATCATCGGCGGCGTGACCCCCGTGGGCGTGGTGGTCGACGCGAATGGCCGTGCAACCGCGCTGCGCGTGGCCGATTTCGTGATGGAGGGCAAGGAGACCAAGATCGTCGAAGGCACCGAGCGCGATCTGCCAGCCGACCTGATCGTTTCCGCGATCGGCCAGGGCGTCGACTTCACCGGCCTGGAGCAGTTCAACAACAACAACGGCCTGATGAAGGCCGACAAGAACTACCGCTTCCCCGGCAAAGAGCACATCTTCGTCGGTGGCGACGTGCTGCGCCCGCACCTGCTGACCACCGCGATCGGCCATGCGTCCATCGCAGTCGACGGCATCGATGCCTTCCTCAAGGGCCAGGAACTCGACAAGCGCCCGAAAGTGGACGTGCACCACTTCGATCAAATCCGCAAGTGGCTCGAAGCCGGTCATGAGTACAACTGCGAAATCCATGGCGAGGCCTGGGGTACGTCGGAGCGCAAGGACATCCTGCACAACTTCGAAGACCGCTCGCAGCGCCACATCATTCCGCACAACGACCTGTTCCTCGGCCATTTCCCCAACGTGGCGCGCAACATCCGCGAAGTCACCGTGCTCGACAAGGAAGGTGCGCTCGGCAACTTCGAAGAGCGTCTGCATGCGCTGTCCGAGAAGGCGGTCGTGGATGAGGCCAAGCGCTGCATGTCCTGTGGCCAGTGCTTCGAGTGCGACAACTGCGTGGTCTACTGCCCGCAGACCGCCGTGTTCAAGGTCAAGAAGAAGGACAACCCGACGGTCGGCCGTTACGTCGACACCGACTACTCCAAGTGCATCGGTTGCCACATTTGTGCCGACGTCTGCCCGACTGGCTACATCATCATGGGTATGGGCGACTGAACATGGCAGGCAAGATGAAACGTCTGCTGGCGTTGGGCGCGGTGGTGCTGACGACCGCGGCCTTGGCCTGGGCCGGGTCCGAGGCCCAGCCCAGGACCGGGGGTGCGCCCAAGCCGGTGATTGCGAAGGCCGTCAAGGGCGAGCAGTGTGTGGAAGACAACGACTACATGCGGCGCAATCACATGAAGGTTCTGAATCATCACCGGGATGAAACTGTGCTTGAAGGCATCCGTACCAAGAAGTACAGCCTCAAGGAGTGCATCAATTGCCATGCCAGCGAAAAGACGGGCAGTGTTGCCGCCGCCAAGGACGATTTTTGCGTGAGTTGCCACAGCTACGCAGCAGTAAAGATCGACTGCTTCGATTGTCATTCCACCAAGCCGCAGGGCCCGATGGCGATGCATCCGCTGAATGCTGAAACGGCGCACTACAAACACAAGCTTGCCGCCCAGGCGACAAGCAAGGTCAGTGCAGAAGAGATGGCTGGGGTTGCCCAATGAGCGATATGAAACCGAGGTCTGATTCCACGCCGGCATCGCCCGAGCGTCGCCGCTTTGTCGGCGCCGCCACGGCAACCGCAGCGGGTCTGGCAATTGCTCCCGGCGTGATGCTGTACGAAGTGGCTCACGGTCGTGCCGAAGATCAGGCCGCCAGCAGTGCCGTGCGCTGGGGCATGCTGGTCGACGCCACCAAGTGCGCCACCGGCTGCAATGATTGCGTGAGCGCGTGCAGCACCGAAAACGGCTGGACGCCGGTGGCGGAAAGCAAGCATCCAAAACAGGCGCCGCAGTGGATTCGCAAGCTGGAACTGCAGGATCCGCTGACGCAGATGGAGACCAATCTGCCGATGATGTGCCAGCACTGCGCGGAGCCACCGTGCGTGGACGTCTGTCCGACCGGTGCCTCGTTCAAGCGCGCCGACGGCATCGTGCTGGTCAACCGCCACACCTGCATCGGCTGCCGCTACTGCATGATGGCCTGCCCCTACAAGGCGCGTTCACTGGTACACGAGCCGCTGAACGACACCCAGAAGCCGGATGTGCCGCGCGGCATCGGCTGCGTCGAGGCCTGTACCTTCTGCGTGCAGAAGGTGGATCGCGGCGACGGCAACACCGCGTGCGCCGAGGCCTGCACCGCCGCTGGGCACAATGCATTGGTGTTCGGCGACATGAATGACCCCGAAAGCGAGATTTCCAAGCGCCTGCGCGAACTGCCGACCAAGCAGGTGCGGGCCGACCTGAATCTCAACCTCGGCGTTCGCTATCACGGAATCTAAATCAACATGGCAAGCATTACTTTCCGCGAAGTAGAAGGCAGCAGCCCGAAGTACTGGATGCTGTTCGGGTTCCTTGGCCTTTTCGTGCTGTTCGGCGCGCTGGCCTGGAACTACATGCATCACCACGGCCACGTCGTGACCGGCATGGACAACCAGATCGTCTGGGGGCTGCCGCATGTGTTCGCGGTGTTCCTGATCGTCGCCGCCTCCGGCGCGCTCAACGTCGCCTCGATCGCCTCGGTGTTCAACAAGCCGATGTACAAGCCGCTGGCGCCGCTGTCGGCGGTTCTGTCGCTGGCGCTGCTGCTGGGCGGTCTGCTGGTGCTGGTGCTTGACCTGGGCCGCTCCGACCGCCTGATCGTGGCGATGACGAACTTCAACTTCAAGTCGATGTTCACCTGGAACGTGTTCCTGTATTCCGGCTTTTTTGTGCTGGTGGGCATCTATCTGTGGACCATGCTGGACCGCAGCGTCAAGTCCTACTCCAAGGCGGCCGGCACCGCGGCCTTCATCTGGCGCCTGACCCTGACGACCGGCACCGGTTCGCTGTTCGGCTTCCTGGTCGCGCGCGAGCTGTACGGCACCGCCATGCTGGCGCCGATGTTCATCATCATGTCGTTTGCCTACGGCCTGGCGATCTACCTGATGGTGCTGGCCGCGGCCTATGCCTGGACCGGCCGGGCGCTGGGCGATGCCGTGATGATGCGCCTGAAGACCCTGCTCGTGGTGTTCGTCGCGGCGGTGCTGTATTTCGTCGTCGTCCAGCACATGACCAGTCTTTATTTCACCAAGTTCCACGCGGTGGAGGCTTTCATCCTGCGCGATGGCGGTGGCCTGACCACCCTGTTCTGGGTGGGGCAGATCGTCATCGGTTGTGTGGTTCCGCTGGTGATCCTGCTGAGCAGCCTGGGCAGACAGCGCACGTGGATCATGATTGCCTGCGCCCTCGTCATCCTGGGCGGGGTCGCGCAGATGTATGTCACCATCATCGGCGCCCAGGCCTATCCGCTGGACATGTTCCCCGGCCTGACCGAAAAGAGCAGCTTCTTTGACGGCGAGATCCATGCTTACGCACCCAGCATGCCCGAGCTTTTCCTCGGCCTGGGCGGCGTGGCGGTCGCGCTGCTGGCCACCACCTTCGCGGTCAAGGTGCTGCGCCTGCTGCCGGCCAGCCTGGACGACGCCACCGTCGCCAAGCTGGAACATTGATCGCATAACCTGCTAGGCGAGAGCCTGGCGGGGGATCGTCAGGCATGAACCGGCAAGCCATTTCAGCGATTCCTCCAGGCGCGGGGCTTGCATGCCGCGCAAGGGGAGTCCGGCTTTCAGCGGCATACCAGCCCATGAAAGACCGTATGCCCCGCAAGCGGACGCCGGCTTTCCATGCGGTTGAAGCCCCATGAAGGATCGCATGTCCCGTGTCTTCATTTCTGCCGCGCATAAATCGTCGGGCAAAACCACGCTCACGCTAGGCCTGTGCGCCGCATTGCATGTGCGCGGCCACGCGGTGCAGCCTTTCAAGAAAGGCCCTGATTACATCGATCCGCTGTGGCTGGGGATGGCGGCGCAGCGCCCCTGCTACAACCTCGATTTCCACATGATGCGGCGCGACGAGATCGAGCAACAGTTCGCCCGCGCTGCAGCCAGCGCCCGCATCAGCCTGATCGAAGGCAATAAGGGCCTGTATGACGGCCTCGATCTCGACGGCAGCAACAGCAATGCGGCACTGGCCAAGCTGCTCGGCGCGCCGGTGGTGCTGGTGATCGACGCGCGCGGCATGACGCGCGGCGTGGCGCCGCTGATCCTGGGCTACCAGGTGTTCGATCGCGGGATTCATATCGCCGGCGTCATCCTCAACAACCTCGGCGGCAGCCGCCACGAATCCAAGCTGCGCGCGGTGATCGAGCATTACACCGACGTCGAGGTGATCGGCGCGGTACAGCACGACGCCAGCATGCAGATCGCCGAGCGCCACTTGGGGCTGGTGCCGGCCAACGAACAGGACGCTGCGCGCGCGCGGATTCGACACGTCGGCGAACGCGTGGCGGCGCAGGTCGATCTTGACCGGCTGCTGGCGATTTCCGACAGTGCGCCCGAACTGAATGTTCCGCTGGCGGCCGAGGCGGCAGAGCCCGCCGAACGTGTGCGCATCGGCATTGCGCACGACCAGGCTTTCGGTTTTTATTACAGCGAAGATATCGACAGCCTGCACGCCGCCAATGTCGAACTGGTCGACATCGATACCCTGCATGCACAGGCTCTGCCCGAGGTGGACGGTCTCATCATCGGCGGCGGCTTCCCCGAAATGTTCATGACGGAACTCGAAGCCAATACGGCCTTGCGTAGCAACATCCGCAGCGCCATCGAAGGCGGACTGCCGACCTATGCGGAATGCGGCGGGCTGATGTACCTGTCGAAAAGTCTCGACTGGCGGGGGCGGACGTGCGAGATGGTCGGCGTGGTGCCGGGCAATACCGTGATGCACGAGCGCCCGGTCGGGCGCGGCTATGCGCGTCTGCAGCCAACCGGTGAGGACCGCTGGCAGGAAACGTTCCCCATTCCGGCGCATGAATTTCATTATTCGAGCCTGGAAAATCTGCCCGCCGACTCCATATACGCCTATCAGGTGCAGCGCGGCCACGGCATCGATGGCCGGCATGACGGCTATCAGCAGCACAATCTGCTGGCCGCCTATGTGCATCGCCGGGGCAGCGGCGCTCAGGGCTGGATCGCCCCGTTTTTGAACCAGGTGCGCGCGCATAAGGCGCGCGCTGCCGCCTAATTTTGTAAGGACCCGCGCATGATCAAGATCACCGATGCCGCCGCCGCGCAGATTCGCGTCGCCAACAACAATCCCGACGTGTTCGAGATGGTGCTGCGTGTCGCCGCCTACCAGGAGGACGACGGCAGCGTGAACTACGGCATGGGCTTCGACATCGAGCGCGAAGCCGACGAACACCTCGTCGTCAATGGCATCGCAATCCTGATCGCGGCCTCGAGCACGCCTTATCTGCAGGGGGTGACGCTCGATTTCGTCGAAATGAGCCCGGGCGACATGCGCTTCATCTTCATCCCGCCCTATTCCGCAGAAGACGGGCCCGCCGAATCGGGCGACGACGCTGCGCCCACCGAGTAAACTCCATGAATTACCTGCCCATTTTTCTCGATCTGCGCGACCGCCACTGCCTGGTGGTGGGCGGCTCCGAAACCGCGGCGCGCAAAAGCGAACTGCTGCTGCGCGCCGGGGCCTGCGTCGAGGTCGCCGCGCCTGACCTGCACGAAGGCTTCGCGCGCCTGCCGCACGCCGAACGTCTGAAGCGGGTGGCGGATGCCTTCACCCCCGACCTGCTCGACGGCAAGGACGCGGTGATCGTGGTCGAGGACGATGCGGCGGCTGCCAAGGTCGTCGCGGACGCCGCGCGCGCGCGCCACATTCCGGTGAACGTGGCGGACAAGCCTGCGCTGTGCAGCTTCATCCTGCCCTCGATCATCGACCGCTCGCCGATCATGGTGGCGGTCTCCAGCGGCGGCGAATCGCCGGTCCTGGCGCGCATGCTGCGCGCGCGGCTGGAAACCCTGATCCCGGCCGCCTACGGCCGTTTGAGCGCGCTCGCTGCACGCTACAAGGACCGCGTGCGCGCGGCGATCAAGCCGGAGCAGCGCCGCGCCTTCTGGGAAAAGGTGTTCCTCTCGCCGGTCGCCGAAATGGTGTTTTCCGGACGCGACGTCGAAGCCGAGCAGCAGCTCGATGCCATGATCAGGGAGCCGGCCTCCCACACCACCAGCCGCGGCGAGGTCTATCTGGTCGGCGCCGGCCCCGGCAATCCCGACCTGCTGACTTTCCGCGCCCTGCGCCTGATGCAGCAGGCCGACGTCATCGTCTACGATCGCCTCGTCTCGCAGCCGATTCTCGACATGTGTCGGCGTGACGCCGACCGCGTCTACGTCGGCAAGGAGCGCGACGACCACGCGGTGCCGCAGGAGGAAATCAACATGATGCTGGTGCGCCTGGCCAAGGAGGGCAAGCGCGTCCTGCGCCTGAAGGGCGGCGACCCCTTCATCTTCGGCCGTGGCGGCGAGGAGATCGAAACCCTGGTCGAGCACGGCGTGCCGTTCCAGGTGGTGCCCGGCATCACCGCCGCCGCCGGCGTGGCGTCCTACGCGGGCATTCCGCTCACCCACCGCGACTATGCGCAGTCGGTCGCCTTCGTCACCGGGCACCTGAAGGAAAACACCTTCAACATGAACTGGGAAGGCATCGCGCGCAAGGATCAGACCATCGTCATCTACATGGGACTGAAAGGGCTGCCATTGCTGTGCGAGGCGCTGATCAAGCACGGCCTCACCGCCGATATGCCGGCGGCCATCATTCAGCACGGCACCCTGCCGACCCAGCGCGTCATCACCGGCGACCTCGCCACGCTGCCCGCGCTGGCCGAGCAGGCCGGGCTCAAGGCGCCCACCCTCATCATCGTCGGCAACGTCGTCAAGCTGCGCGAAAAGCTCGGCTGGTACCAGCCCGAACAGCATGGCGAGCAGGCCCGCCGCACTCCGCTCGAAGAAGCGGATCACCTGCCCTGACAAACGCGGCAGGCCGCTGGCCTGCCCGTACCCGACCCCGAATCATGAGCAGACTCCCCGCACGTTTTGAATTGCCCCTCTTTGCACTGCTGCTGTCCGGCCTGATGTCCTTGCTGGTGTCGGGCGTGGCGACCTGGAATGCGGTCGGCCTGTATGCGGAATTTACCGATAAGTGGCTGTCGGCCTGGCTGAATTCGTGGCTGGTGGCGTTTCCTGCCGTGATGGTGGTGGCGCCGCTGGTGCGCAGGCTCGTGGCGCGCTGCGTCCGCGCCAAAGCCTGATCCGCCCCGGATTTGCGCGGCGGCGTGCGCGCATGGTGCGCCATCCTGCCCGCCGCCGCTCTCCGCGCCGGCAGGAGGATTGGTTGCATGCGCAACTCACGGCTAAACTAAAAGACATCTTTGTCCGCTAAAGAGTAGCCATGACCAGCACGCTTACCATCGATGGCAACGAAGCCGTTGCCCGGGTGGCTTACCTTGGCAACGAGGTGATCGCCATCTACCCCATCACGCCCTCGTCCAACATGGGCGAGTGGGCGGACGAGTGGGCATCGCAGCGCAGGCCCAACCTGTGGGGCGCGGTACCGGGCGTGATCGAGATGCAGTCGGAGGGCGGTGCGGCCGGCGCGCTGCACGGCGCGCTCACCTCCGGCGCCCTGGCCACCAGCTTCACCGCCAGCCAGGGACTGCTGCTGTTCATCCCCAATCTCTACAAGCTCGCCGGCGAACTGACGCCCTGCGTGCTGCACGTGGCGGCGCGCGCGGTGGCGACGCATGCGCTGTCGATCTTCGGCGACCACTCCGATGTCATGGCCTGCCGCGCCACCGGTTGCGCCATGCTCGCCGCCAACTCGCCGCAGGAGGCGCAGGATTTTGCGCTGATCGCGCAGGCGGCCACGCTCGCCGGGCGCATTCCGCTGATCCATTTCTTCGACGGCTTCCGCACCTCGCACGAGGTGGCGAAAATTGCCGTGCTGGAGCCGGCAACGCTGCGTGCCATGATCGACGACAGCCAGGTTGCGGCGCACCGGGCGCGCGCGCTGTCGCCGGAACATCCGGTGCTGCGCGGCACCTCGCAGAATCCGGATGTCTTCTTCCAGTCGCGCGAGCGCGCCAATCCGTTTTACGACGCTTTTCCGCAGATCGTGCAGGACGCGATGGAGCGTTTCGGCGAACTCACCGGGCGGCGTTACCGGCTGTTTGACTACGTCGGTGCGGCCGATGCCGAGCGCGTCATCGTGCTCATGGGCTCCGGCGCCGAGACCGTGCACGAGACGGTCGAGCACCTGCTTGCGCGCGGCGAAAAGGTGGGGGTGCTGAAGGTGCGGCTGTACCGGCCGTTTTCGGCCGCGGCGCTGCTGGCCGCGCTGCCGCCCAGCGCCAAAGCCGTCGCCGTGCTCGACCGCTGCAAGGAACCGGGCGCCGACGGCGAACCGCTGTACAAGGACGTGGTGACCGCGCTGGCGCAGGCGGCGGCGGACGGCGCGCGCGCGATGCCGCGCGTCAGCGGCGGCCGCTACGGCCTCGCCAGCAAGGAATTCACCCCCGGCATGGTCAAGGCGGTGTTCGACGAACTGTCGCTGGCCGCGCCCAAACGCCAGTTCACCGTCGGCATTCACGACGATCTCACCCACCTGTCGCTGCCGTGGGACGCGGCTTTCCGCACCGATGCCGCCCGCCAGTTGCAACATGCTGTGTTCTGGGGGCTGGGCGCGGACGGCACGGTGTCGGCCAACAAGAACTCGATCAAGATCGTGGGCGAGGCCACCGGCCTCATGGCGCAGGGCTATTTCGTCTACGACTCCAAGAAGTCCGGTGCGGTCACGGTGTCGCACCTGCGCTTCGGCCCGGCGGCCATCCGTTCCACTTATCTGGTGGAAGCGGGTATGGCCGGCTTCGTCGCCTGCCACCAGCCGGTGTTCGTCGAACGCTACGACCTGCTCGAACATGCCGCGCCGGACGGGGTGTTTTTGCTCAATACCCCGGCGCCGCCCGGTCAGGCGTGGGACGCGCTCCCTGAAAAACTGCGCATGCAGATACGCGACAAGCGCCTGCAGCTGTGGGTGATCGATGCCTATGCCGTCGCCGCCGCGGCCGGCATGGGGCGGCGCATCAACACCATCATGCAGACCTGTTTCTTCGCCATTGCCGGCGTCCTGCCGAAGGACGCCGCGATCGCCGCGATCAAGCAGGCGGTCGACAAGACCTACGGCAAGAAGAGCCGGCGCCTGGTGGAACTGAATTACCGCGCCATCGACATGACGCTGGCGGAGTTGCATCAGGTCGCCATTCCGGCAGCGGCGTCCAGCGGCGAGCAGCCCGAACCCGCTGCCGCGGCGGCAGTCGGCATTCCCGATTTCGTGCGCGACCTCACCCTGCCGATCTACCAGGGCAAAGGCGACGCCTTGCCGGTGTCGCTGCTGCCCGCGGACGGCACCTATCCGCTCGGCACCGCGCAATACGAAAAGCGCAACATCGCGCTGGAAATCCCGGTGTGGGACGCGGATCTGTGCACCCAGTGCGGCAAGTGCGTGTTCGTCTGCCCGCATACCGCCATCCGCGCGCGCGCCTTCAGCGCAGCGTCCGTTGCGGATGCGCCGCCGACCTTCAAGCACGTTGCGGCGAAAAGCAAGGACTTCCCCGCCGGCACCCGCGTCAGCTACCAGGTCGCGGCAGAGGACTGCACCGGCTGCGGCGACTGCGTCGAGGCCTGCCCGATCCACGACAAGTCCAACGTCAGCCGGCGCGCGGTGAACATGGCGCCGATCGCGCCGCTGCGCGATCAGGAGCGCGACAACCTTGCCTACTTCCTCAGGTTGCCCGAGTTCGACCGCAGCGCGATCAAGCACGGCACCATCCCCAGCGCCATGCTGCTCGACCCGCTGTTCGAATTTTCCGGCGCCTGCGCCGGCTGCGGCGAGACGCCCTACATCCGCCTCGCCACCCAGCTGTTCGGCGACCGCATGCTGATCGCCAACGCCACCGGCTGCTCCTCGATCTACGGCGGCAACCTGCCGTCGACGCCCTACACCGTGAACGGCGCCGGACGCGGCCCGGCGTGGAGCAATTCGCTGTTCGAGGACAACGCCGAATTCGGCCTCGGCATGCGGCTGGCCGCCGACCAGCTGATGGGCTACGCGCAGCAGCTGGTGCGGGAACTGGCCGGCGAGATCGGCGGCGACCTCGCCGCCGCGCTGGTCGATGCCGGCCAGCGCGAGGAGGCCGGCCTGGTCGAGCAGCGCGGCCGCGTCGCGGTGCTGCTGCGGAAACTGGCGGCATCGAGGCACCCGCGCGCGCAGGAACTCGCCAGCGTCGCCGAATGGCTGATCCGCCGTTCGGTGTGGATCATCGGCGGCGACGGCTGGGCCTACGACATCGGCTACGGCGGCCTCGACCATGTGCTGGCGCTGCCCTACGACGTCAACATCCTGGTGCTCGACACCGAGGTCTATTCCAACACCGGCGGCCAGACTTCCAAGGCCACGCCGCTCGGCGCGGTCGCCAAGTTCGCCGCCGGCGGCAAGGCCACCGCGAAGAAAGACCTGGCCAGACTGGCGAGCAACTATGGCCACGCCTACGTCGCCACCGTGGCCTACGGCGCCAAGGACGTGCAGACCCTGCGCGTGTTCCACGAGGCCGAGTCCTATCCCGGCCCTTCGCTGATCGTCGCCTACAGCCCCTGCATCGCCCACGGCTACGACATGCTCTACAACCAGCGCCAGCAGGACATGGCGGTGAAGAGCGGACACTGGCCGCTGTTCCGCTTCGACCCGCGGCTGGAGGCGACGGGCGGCAATCCCTTCAAGCTCGATTCCGCCGCGCCGACCCAGCCGATCAAGGCCTTCATGGAATCGGAGACCCGCTTCGCCATGCTCGCGCGCAGCCATCCCGAGGCGGCGCAGCGCTTCCTGGAACAGGCGCAGCAGGATGCCGAGCGGCGCTTCAAGGCCTATCGGGAACTGGCGCAAAAGCCTGCCGATCAATCCAAACCGGAAACCTGACATGATCGATCTTTCCACCGACTATCTCGGCCTCAAGCTCAAGAACCCGCTGGTGCCCTCGGCATCGCCGCTGTCGCGCAACCTCGACACGGCGCTGCGGCTGGAGGATGCCGGCGCCGCCGCATTGGTGATGTATTCGCTGTTCGAGGAGGAGCTGCAGGCGGAGGACGCGATGATGGATCGCTTTCTGCTGCATGCCGGCCTCGGGAGCTGCGAAGCGGAGGACGGCTTTCTGCCCGATCATGGTGAATTCCGCAGCAGCCTCGATCACTACCTGACGCATCTGCATCAGCTCAAATGCCGCCTGGAAATTCCCGTGGTGGCGAGCCTCAACGGCATCTCCCCGTCCGGCTGGGTGGAACTGGGCCGCGAACTGCAGCAGGCCGGCGCCGATGCGCTGGAACTCAACGTCTACCACGTCGCGGCGGAGATGACGGAACCCGGCGAGGCGGTGGAGGCGCGTTATCTCAGCCTGCTCACCGAGCTGCGCCGGGCGGTGAGCGTTCCCATCGCCATGAAGCTGTCGCCGTTCTTTTCATCGCTGCCGCATTTCGTGAAACAGCTTGAGCTCGCGGGCGCGAACGGCGTCGCCCTGTTCAATCGCTTCTATCAGCCGGACATCGACTTGGACAAGCTCTACGTGGTGGACCGGCTGCATCTGTCGCACCCCGAAGAGGCCTTGCTGCGCATCCGCTGGCTATCCATTCTGCACGGCCGCACCTCGCTGACCCTGGCGGCCACCGGCGGCGTCCACAGCCATGAGGAAGCCATGAAGCTGCTGCTGGTCGGTGCCGACGTGGTGCATCTGGCTTCCTGTCTGCTGCAGCATGGAGCGGGCCGCTTGACGCAAATCCTGCACGCCATGGAAGGCTGGATGGCCGAGCGCGAATACGCGTCGGTCGCCCAGCTGAAGGGCAGCATGAGCCAGAAGAACCTGTCCGATCCGTCCGCCATGGCGCGTGCCAGCTACCTGCGGGTGCTGGACAGCTTCTCGCCGCGGCCGGGGGTGTGGTCCTAGGAACTTACTTTCTTCACGAACTCCGACTTCAGGCCCATCGCGCCGATGCCGTCGATCCTGCAGTCGATGTCGTGGTCGCCTTCGGCCAGGCGGATGTTCTTCACCTTGGTCCCGACCTTCACCACCAGCGATGAACCCTTCACCTTCAGATCCTTGATCACGCTGACGGTGTCGCCGTCGCGCAGCTCGGTGCCATTGGAATCGCGCACCACGCGCGCATGCTCGGCGCTCTCCGCTGCAGCTGCTTGCGGCCATTCATGCGCGCATTCCGGGCAGACATATCGGTCGCCGTCCTCGTAGGTGAATTCCGAGCCGCATTTCGGGCAGGGGGGCAAGTCGCTCATGTCGTTTCCTGTTTCGATTGATAGTCCGTTTTCCCGGCGGGTGGTTGGCCTTAGCGCCCCTCGCCGCGCCCCCCCGGCGCCACCCGGTGCTCCACCGCGAACACCGCCGCCTCCACCCGCGACGACAGGTTGAGCTTGGCGAGAATATGCCGCACGTGGAGCTTGACGGTGTCGTGGCTGATGTCGAGGGTGCGGGCGATGGCCTTGTTGGACTCGCCGCGCGCCAGGTGGGTGAGGATTTCGCGTTCGCGCGGGGTCAGCGCGTCGAGCAGAGAGCCGGCGTCCTGGCCTTTCTGGTCGTACAGCTTGACGAGCTTGGCGGTCATCGCCGGAGCGACCACGGTCTCGCCGCGCTGGGCGCGCAGGATGGCGTCGACCACTTCGTCGGGTTCCATGCTTTTCAGCAGATAGCCGTTGGCGCCGGCGCGCAGGGCGCGTGCGAGATCGTCTTCGGCTTCGGAGAGGGTGAGGATGAGGATGGGCAGGGCGAAGCCGTCGCCACGCAGTTGCTGCATCAGGGTGATGCCGTCGGTGCCGGGCATGTTGAGATCGACGATGAGCACGTCGGGGCGGTGCGCTTTCAGCAGCATGGCGACGTCGTCGGGGTTGCCGGTAAAGGCGGTGACCTCGATGCTGCCGCTCTGTTCGAGCAGTTCGGCCAGACCCTTGCGGAACAGGGTGTGGTCGTCGACGAGAATGATGCGGGTGAGGCTCATGCGGGATGCTCGCTGTGTTGGTGGGACGCGGCGCGCTGGGGAAAGACCAGACGGATCACGGTGCCGCCGGCGGGGCGGGATTCCACGGTGAGCTTGCCGTTCAGCTTGGCGGCGCGTTCGCGCATGATGGTCAGCCCGAAGCTCTTGCCGAGGGTGGAAGACTCGTCGTTTTTCTTCTGCACGCCGACGCCGTCGTCGGCGACGTTGACGATGTACTGGCCGTTTTCCAGGTCGAAGGTGATGACGACGTGGCGCGCGCGCGCGTGCTTGGCGATGTTGTAGAGCGACTCCTGGATGATGTGGAAGACCTGGATTTCCTCGTCGGGCGTGAGCGAGACGTCCTGCACCAGGTTGAGGAAATCGACGTCGGCATTGGCCTTCTTGCGGAAGCTCTTGGCGAGTTCCTGGATCGCCGGCACCAGCCCGCGCGGATTGATGCGGTCGCGATACTGGGTGATGAGATCGCGCAGGTCGGCATAGGCGAGATCGACCGCCTCCTCGACGTCGCCCAGGTAGCGGCTGGCCTTGGAGTAGTCCTCGTGGCGCATCGCGTCGCTCAAAACGGTGAGCCGCATCTTGGCGTAGGCCAGCGTCTGCGCCAGCGAGTCGTGGATCTGGTTGGCCAGCATCTGGCGTTCGTTCATCAGCGAGATGCGCATGTTCTCGCGCGTCAGCCGCGCGTTTTCCAGCGCGATGCCGAGGTGTTCGCTGATCGAGCGGAACAGCAGGCGTACGTCCTCGGGGACGCTGTGGCCCTCGTCCAGAAACAGGTTGTAGACGCCCATGACCTGGTTCTTGTGCATCAGCGGCACCGCCACCACGGTGTTGCAGGTGTCGCTGAAATAGGTGTCGTTGGCCTGGCGCTTGCAGAAGGCGACGTTGTTCCAGCTGCTCACCGTCACCTCGCGCGCGGCCTTGCCGCACACGCCGCAATCGACGCTGACAATGCTCTCGTGTTCGACCAGTTCCGGCGGCAGGCCGACCGAGCCGATCAGGCGCAGATGCGTGCGGTCGTCGGTGATGACGCGCACCGCGCCCGCCTGCGCGCCGGCCAGGCGGATCATGGTCGACAGGAAGCGCCCCAGCAGCTGTTCGACGTTGGCGTCGCTGGACAGGCTGGTGGTGATTTCCGACAGCACCCGCAGAGCCGGGATGCTGACGTTGTCCGGGTCGGTGGAGGCGTGGTGCTGGATCAGGGGATGAATGTCTTTCATGGCCAAGTCAGAAGAAGCAGCTTTTTAGCATATTCCGATTTGTGCGCGATCCCAAGCCCCGCGTCACGGCGCGTCGGCCGCTGGCGCGGGGGCGGGCGGCACCGGCACCACCACGCTGGGCTCGAGGTCTTCCGGAAAACCGCCTTCGGCCGAAGGTTCCTTGGCGGGCGGGTCGGCCTGGCTGGTGGCGCCGTCGGGTTTGTCCTTCAGCGGCATGCGCGGGGCGATGGGCGCCGGTTCGGCGACGGGTGCGGCAGCCGCCGCCGGCTTGGGCGGCGCCGGCGGCTGCGGATACAGGTGCGGCTGCAAAGCGGGCAGCAGGGTTTTCAGGATCTGCGTGGTGAGCGAACTGGTGAAGCCGAACTGGCCGGCCTGCTCGCCCGGCACCAGCGCGGTGAGGGTGCCGAAATAGCGGTCGCCCAGATAGAACGCGAAGGTGGCGGTACGGTTGACCACGCGCGATTCGAGCAGTTGCCCGCCCTTGCCGTAACGCTCGAAGCGGTGATCGCCGGTGCCGGTCTTGCCGCCGATGGCGAGCGGCTGGCCGGCTGCATCCTTGAGCGCGCCAGCCAGCCGCGCGGCGGTGCCGCCCTCCACCACGCGTGCCAGCGCGCGGCGCACGGTGTGCGCCACCTCGGCCGGCATCAGCCGTTCGCCGCGGGCCGGCTTGGGCGACAGGCGGGTGTCGTAAGGCGTGTCGGCCGCAAAATGCAGGCCGACGAGGCTCGTCATCGGCGCGCGCACGCCGTCGTTGACCAGAATGCTCATCAGTTCGGCCAGCGCGGCGGGGCGGTCGCCCGAGCTGCCGATGGCGGTGGCGTACGACGGCGTGATGTTGTCGAACGGGTAGCCCAGCCGTTTCCAGTCGTGCAGCAGGCCGTCGAAGGCCTCGACTTCGAGCAGGCTCTGGATGCGGATGTCCTGCGCATTCTTGCGGCTGGTCTTGAACAGCCAGTTGTAGACCTCGCGGCGCACCCCGGCGCCCTGTTCATAGAGCGCCTTGAGGTCGGTCTTCGGCGCCGCGCGCAGGGTTTGCACCACCCACAGCTCCAGCGGGTGAATCTGCGTCACGTAGCCGCGGTCGGCCAGATTGTAGGCGTCGGGCGCGTGGGTTTTGTAGAGCGATTCGAGCGTCTTCCGGCTGAGGCTGGCGCTGGCAGGAACCTGCTGGTGCAGCGTGGCGACGTACGCATCGAAGCTCGCGTTCGGTTCCAGATAACGGAACACCGAGGTGAAGCGGCGCGGGTTGGCACGCACGCGGGCGTACAGGTCCTCCGCCATCTGCGCCGCCGTCCGGCCCTGGTGGCGCTGGTAGAAGCGGTGGGTGAAGACGCGGCCTTCCTTGTCGACAAAACGCATCAGATAGGTTGCGCGCATCGGGTTGCTGGCGTCGTCCAGGATGCGCGCCGCCGCCCCCGGCGAGGCGCTGGCGTAATGCCGCACGATATCGCGCATGATGCGGATGTAGACGAGGTTGACCGAGTTCTTGGTGGCCTCCCATACATCCATCACGCGGCCATTGTCTCGGGAATCGAAGTTGGCGAAGTTGTGCAGGCCGCCGCCGGTGAAAAAGGTTTCCGGCGATGCCGAATAGGGGCGGCTCATTGCCGCGTCGAGGGTGACGGCGAGCGTCTCGCTGCGGTTCGTCAGCAGGCGCGCCGCCACCCATTGGGCCAGTATGTCGCGCTGCGGCTGGGCTTTCTGCGCGAGCACTTTCGCATCGAGCACACGGTAGTCGGCGTGCAGCCGAGCGATGATTTCCAGGTAGGTGACCAGGGTGCGCAGCTTGGCGGTGGAGCCGAGATCGAGGCGCGCCTGGCTGTTGATGTCGAACGGCTGGTTAAGATTGTCGGCCTGGATGCGCAGCACGTTGCCGGACGGCGCTTTTTCATACAGGGTGAAGCTGTAGATCACCTGGCTCAGCGGGTCTTCCGGTTTCAGCAGGCGAAACCCGATCAGCCCCGATGCGGCGGCGGCTTCCGATTTGGCCAGACTTTGCAGGTAGCCGCTGACGATCTTCTGCGCCGGCTGGTTGATGGTGGTGTCGACCGCCAGGTCGAGCCGGTCGAGATCGTACAGGCGCTGCTCGGCGAGCAGCGCGGCGACGCGGATGCGCTGCGCATTGGTGGCTTTCTGGTCGGCGAAACGCTGCGCCGGCGGGTCGATGCGCAGGCGCGTGCTGCGCAGCTTGACGGCCTTGGCGCGGCTGGCGAGTTCGCGCGAAATCAGATTGGCGCCGGCCAGCAGATCGAGGTGGTCGTCGGTGAGGGCGTCCAGCGCCTTGCGGTTGGCGGCGAGGTAATACGACGGGCGGCGCTCCGCCACGATCAGCGACAGTACATGCTTCAGCGCGCTGGCGTAGGCCGTGTCGCGGGCAGCCGGCTTGCTGGCCAGGATGCGGTTGATCTCGGCGAAGTCCAGTCCGTACCACGCCCACAGGCCGTCGCCGACACCGTTGACTTCGCCGAAGCGCGGCGCCGCGGCGAGCGGAACCGTGTTGAGGTAGGCCATCACGGTTTTGCGCCGCATCGGCAGCGTGTTGGCGCCATCGAGATAGGCGCGCAGGCTGGCGGTGGCCATCTGGCGCAGCTTCTCGCTCATGCTGCCGGTCAGGCCTTCCGGAGAATGGCGGTATTTTTCGATCTGCGTCGGCAGGGTGCTGCCGCCCGGCACGTTGCGATCCGTGTCGACCAGGCTGATGCCTTTTTCCAGCAAGGCCTGGGCGAGCCGGTCCCATTCCACCGCCGGGTTGCGGGTGGGAAACTGCTCGGTCAGCAGTTCGCGGTTTTCGATATGGAGCAGGGCGTCGACCAGCACCTTGGGGATCTCCTCGAAGCGGCGGTACACCCGCGTCGGATGCTGCCCCTGATAGAGCGGTTTGCCGTCGCTGTCGAAAAGAGTCAGGCCGGCCTGATCCTTTTCGTGATACGGCAGGAACAGGCCGAGATCGTCTGCCCGCGCCATCTGGATGCTGATCCGGGCCTGCCGGTCGATTTGCCAGCCTGCGCGGTCGAGCCGTGCCAGGTATTCAGGCAGCTTGTTGTAGCCGAGGCGCACGTCGTACGGCCCCTGGCCCGGGTAACGGATGCGGTCGGACGGTCCCGACCGGATTTGCCAGGTCATTTTCTGCGCGGTCTTGGCGAGATACTTCGCTTCCAGCGCCGACGACAGCAGTTCCCAGGCGATCAGCCCGATCAGCCCGATCAGCAGCAGCAGGATGCCAAGGCCGATCAGGATGCGGCGCGGGACCTTGTGCATGCTTCAGACCCAGTCGCGCGCGCCGAGAAAGTCGGTGTAGAGCGCCGCTTCCGGCGTGCCGGGCGCGGGATGCCAGTCGTAGCGCCATTTCACGATCGGCGGCAGCGACATCAGGATCGATTCGGTGCGCCCGCCCGATTGCAGGCCGAACAGGGTGCCGCGGTCGAAAACCAGGTTGAATTCGACGTAGCGGCCGCGCCGATAGGCCTGGAAGTCGCGTTCGCGTTCGCCGTAGGGCGTGTCGCGGCGGCGCTGGAGAATCGGCAGATAGGCGGTGAGGAAGGCATCGCCCACACTTTTCGTCATGGCGAAGGCATGCTCGAAGCCGCCCTCGGAAAAGTCGTCGTAGAACACGCCGCCGATGCCGCGCGGCTCGTTGCGGTGCCTGAGGAAGAAATAGCGGTCGCACCATTCCTTGAAGCGGGGATGCAAGCCGGCGCCGAACGGATCGAGCGCGTCCTTGCAGGTGGCGTGGAAGTGCCGCGCGTCGTCCTCGAAGCCGTAGTAGGGTGTCAAATCCATGCCGCCGCCGAACCACCACACCGGCGCCTCGCCGTCCTTCATCGCGACGAAGCAGCGCACGTTCATGTGCACCGTCGGCGCGTAGGGGTTCTTCGGGTGCAGCACCAGCGAGACGCCCATCGCCTCCCAGCGCCGCCCGGCGAGCTCCGGCCGGTGTGCGCTCGCCGACGGCGGCAGCTGGCTGCCGAGCACGTGCGAGAAATTCACCCCGCCGCGCTCCAGCACATTGCCTTCCTCGATCAGGCGCGAGATGCCGCCGCCGCCCTCGGGGCGCTCCCAGGCGTCGGTGCGGAACGGCAGGCCGTCGGCGGCTTCCAGCGCGGCGACGATGCGCGCCTGCAGGTCGAGCAGCCAGGTTTTGACTGCGCTTGTATTAAACGTGGCGGTGTCGAAGGCGTCGGATGGCATCAGGGTCTCAAAACGGTTCCGGTGGCAAGGTCGATCAGGGTGGAGGGACGGCGGCGCCGGCCGATGCGGCCATCGATCACGCGTACCTGCGCGCCGAATATTCTGCGGCATTCGGCTGCGCTTTTGGCGGGCGGCTTGCCGCTTTTGTTGGCGCTGGTGGAAACCAGCGCCATGCCGAGGCTGCGGCACAGCCGTGCGGCGCCGGCGTGGGCGGTGACGCGCACCGCGATGGTGGGGCGTCCGCCGGTGAGCAGGGGGGGGCAGGCGGCGGACGCGGGCACCACCCAGGTGACGGGGCCGGGCCAGCTGCGCTGCATCCGCGCCCGGTCGGGCGCACTCAGGGGACGCACGAAGGTTCGCAGCCGCTTGAAGCGGTCGGCGATCAGCAGCAGGCCCTTGGCGGCGCTGCGGCCCTTGAGCCGGATGAGGCGCTTCAGCGCACGCGGATTGCGCGGGTCGCAGCCGAGGCCGTAGCAGGATTCGGTCGGGTAGGCGATCAGGCCGCCGCGCCGCAGGTACGCGCGCAGGTTCGTCGCCTCGCAGCTCACGCCTGGCGCCTCACTTCTTGCGGTCGAGCGCGCGCCAGCCGATGTCGCGGCGGTATTGCATGCCTTCGAAGTGGATGCAGGCCGCCGCCTCGTAGGCGCGCTTCTGCGCCATGCGCACGCTGTCGCCGAGCGCGGTCACCGCCAGCACGCGGCCGCCGCTCACCACGGTCCGCCCATCCTGCGCGGCCGTGCCGGCGTGGAACACGTGCAGGTCGGCGGCGGCGGCGGGCAGTGCGCCGATGAGCGCGCCCTGCTGCGGCGCGTCGGGGTAGCCGGCGGCGGCCAGCACCACTGCAAGCGCGGTGCGGCGGTCCCATTCGGCCTCGGCCTGGTCGAGCCTGCCGTTGACGGCGGCTTCCAGCAAGGCGACGAGATCGGATTTCAGCCGCATCATGATCGGCTGGGTTTCCGGGTCGCCCATGCGGCAGTTGAATTCGAGCACCTTGGGCGCGCCGTCGGCGCCGACCATGATGCCGGCGTACAGAAAGCCGGTGTAGCGGATGCCGTCGGCAGCCATGCCCTCGACCGTGGGATGGATCACCTCGCGCATGATGCGCGCGTGCAGTTCCGGCGTGACCACCGGCGCCGGCGAATAGGCGCCCATGCCGCCGGTGTTGGGGCCGGTGTCGCCGTCGCCCAGGCGCTTGTGGTCCTGGCTGGATGCCAGCGCCAGCACGTGCTCGCCGTCGACCATGACGATGAAGCTGGCTTCCTCGCCCAGCAGGCATTCCTCGATCACCACGCGGTGGCCGGCTTCGCCCATGCTGTTGCCGGCGAGCATGGCGTCGACCGCGGCGTGCGCCTCGTCGGCGCTCGTCGCGACGACCACGCCCTTGCCGGCGGCCAGGCCGTCGGCCTTCACCACGATGGGCGCGCCGTGCCTGTCGATGTAGGCGTGCGCCGCGGCGGCATCGGTGAAGGTGCCGAAGGCCGCAGTGGGGATGCCGTGGCGCGCCATGAACTGCTTGGCGAAATCCTTCGAACTTTCGAGCTGCGCGGCGGCGGCGCTCGGGCCGAAAATCTTCAGCCCGGCGGCGCGGAAGGCGTCGACCACGCCCGCCGCCAGCGGCGCTTCGGGACCGACCACGGTGAGCGCAACCTCTTCGCGGCGGGCGAATTCGACCAGCGCCGGGATGCCCGAAATGGGCACGTTGAGGAGACCGCTTTCGGTTGCCGTACCGCCGTTGCCGGGTGCGACGTAGACCTGGGAAACCTTGGGCGATTGCGCGAGCTTCCATGCCAGTGCGTGTTCGCGTCCGCCGGAGCCGATGACGAGGAGTTTCATGGGTGCGTGAGGGTGAGGGGTGAGGCGTTAGGGGTTAGGCGCGGTGTGGCGCGGGAGCTGACGTTCGCGCTTTTCGCCTCACGCCTCGCTCCTCACGCCTCACCGGCACGTCAGTGCCGGAAATGCCGCGTCCCGGTGAACACCATCGCGATGCCGTGCGCGTTGGCGGCGGCGATGACTTCATCGTCGCGCATCGAGCCGCCGGGCTGGATCACCGCCTGGATGCCAGCCGCCGCCGCCTGGTCGATGCCGTCGCGGAAGGGGAAGAAGGCGTCCGAGGCCATCACCGAGCCGGGCACCGGCAGGCCGGCGTGCTCGGCCTTGATCGCGGCGATGCGCGCGGAGTTGACGCGGCTCATCTGGCCGGCGCCGACGCCGACGGTCATGCGATCCTTCGCGTAGACGATGGCATTGGATTTGACGAACTTGGCGACGCGCCAGGCGAACAGCAGGTCGTCCATTTCCTTCTCGGTCGGCGCGCGTTGCGTCACCACCTTCAGCTCGGCGTTGAGCAGCACGTCGGCGTCCTGCACCAAGAGGCCGCCGGCCACGCGCTTCATGTCGAGCTGGGCGACGGCGCCGCTCCAATGGCCACATTCGAGCAGGCGCACGTTCTTCTTCGCGGCGACGGCGGCGGAGGCCTCCGGGCTCACCTCGGGGGCGATGATGACCTCGACGAACTGGCGTTCGACGATGGCCGCAGCGGTGGCGCCGTCGAGCCGGCCGTTGAAGGCGATGATGCCGCCGAAGGCCGACTCGGGGTCGGTCTTGTACGCGCGGTCGTAGGCTTCCATGAGGCTCGCGCCGTAGGCGACGCCGCAGGGGTTGGCGTGCTTGACGATGACGCAGGCCGGCGCGGCGTCGAACTGCTTGACGCATTCGAGCGCGGCGTCGGTGTCGGCGATGTTGTTGTAGCTGAGTTCCTTGCCCTGGATCTGGCGCGCGGTGGCGATGGTGCCTGCCGGGGCATTCGCCTCGACATAGAAGGCACCGGCCTGGTGTGGGTTCTCGCCGTAGCGGCAGGTCTGCGCGCGGGTGAAGTTCAGGTTGAGACGCTCGCCGAACTGTGCCTTTTTGCCGGCGTCGTTCAGCGCGGTGAGGTAGTTGGAGATCGCGCTGTCGTATTCGGCGGTGTGGGAAAACGCCTTTTTCGCGAGGCCGAAGCGGGTGGCGTCCGTGAGCGCGCCGCCGTTGGCCTGCATCTCGGCGACCAGTGCCGGGTAATCGGCCGGGTCGGTGACGATGGCGACGAAGCGGTAGTTCTTGGCCGACGAGCGCACCATCGCCGGGCCGCCGATGTCGATGTTCTCGATCGCGTCGTCGAGGATGTGCGGCTTCGACACCGTGGCGACGAAGGGATACAGGTTGACGCACACCAGGTCGATGTAAGGCATGCCGTGCTCGCTCATCGTTGCCACGTGCTCGGGCAGGTCGCGCCGGGCGAGGATGCCGCCGTGCACTTTCGGATGCAGCGTCTTGACGCGGCCATCGAGCATTTCGGGGAAGCCGGTGTATTCGCTGACGTCGATCACCGCGAGGCCGGCGTCGCGCAGCGCCTTGGCGGTGCCGCCGGTGGACAGCAGTTCGACGCCGGCCGTGGCGAGGGCGCGGGCGAAATCGACGAGGCCGGTTTTATCCGATACGGAGAGCAGGGCGCGCTGGATTTTCATGAGGCGGGAGCGGAAAGGGTTAGTCGGAAAGGCCATGCTCGCGCATTTTCTTGCGCAGGGTGTTGCGGTTGATGCCGAGCATGTCGGCCGCGCGCGTCTGGTTGCCCGCGGCGCGGTCGAGGATGTAGGTCAGCAGGGGTTTTTCCACCGCGCTCACCACCATGTTGTAGATCTCGCTCGGCGTCTCGCCGTCGAGGTCCTTGAAATAGCGATTGAGCGACCGCCGCATGCAGGCGGCGATTTCGTTTTCTTCTATCATTGAAGTTCCCCTTTATGCCGCAAGCCTTGAAGCGGGCGGCATGTCTTGCGTGTTATTGTTTTCGTGGCTGGTTTCGTAGCGCAGGCGGCTGTCGGCGCGCGCCGCCTGGGCAAAGTATTCGTTGACCGCGGCGAGCTGCTCGGCCACCGAATCGAGCTGGTTCATGGTGTGGCGGAAAGCGCTGCTGCCCACCAGTCCGCGGGTGTACCAGGATATGTGCTTGCGTGCCACGCGCACGCCGGTGACGTCGCCGTAGAACGCATGCAGATCGTGGATGTGCTCGAGCAGGACGGCGTGGATTTCCGCCACTTCGGGCTGCGGCAGATGCTCGCCGCTGGCCAGGTAATGCGCGATTTCGCGGAAGATCCACGGCCGTCCCTGCGCGGCGCGGCCGATCATCACGGCATCCGCGCCGGTGTATTCGAGGACGTATTTCGCCTTTTCCGGGGTGGTGACGTCGCCGTTGGCGATGACGGGAATGCGCGCTTCCGCCTTCACCGCGCGGATGGTGTCGTATTCGGCCTCGCCGCTGTAGCCGCAGGCGCGGGTGCGGCCGTGCATCGCCAGCGCCTGCACCCCGGCGCTCTCGGCGATCTTCAGGATGTTCAGCGCATTCTTGTGCTCGCGATCCCAGCCGGTGCGGATCTTCAGCGTCACCGGCACCTCGGGGACGGCCTTGACCACGGCGTCGAGGATGCGGCCGACCAGGGCCTCGTCCTGCAGCAGGGCGGAGCCCGCCATCACGTTGCACACCTTCTTCGCCGGGCAGCCCATGTTGATGTCGATGATCTGCGCGCCGCGGTCGACGTTGTGGCGTGCGGCCTCCGCCATCATCGCCGGGTCGGCGCCGGCGATCTGCACGCTGATCGGGTCGACCTCGCCTTCGTGGTTGGCGCGCCGCGCGGTCTTGGCCGAACCGTACAAGAGCGAGTTCGACGTCACCATCTCGGACACGGCCATGCCGGCGCCCAGCTTCTTGCAAAGCTGGCGGAAAGGCCGGTCGGTCACCCCGGCCATGGGGGCGACGATCAGGCGGTTCTTGAGGTGGTGGCTGCCGATACGCATAAGGGATCGCATTTTACCCGCGTCGCGGGCCCCGACCAAGCCGGAGAGAATTTACATTTCGGGCTGGAGGCATGCGGCCTTAGCGGCTACCATCCATGAGATCGCGTTTCATCGAAAAACAGGGGGAAAACATGGGTTTTATGTCGGAATTCAAGGAATTTGCGGTCAAGGGCAATGCCATGGACCTGGCGGTTGGCGTCATCATCGGCGCGGCCTTCGGCAAGATAGTCGACTCGATCGTCAATGACCTCATCATGCCGATCGTCGGCGCGGTTTTCGGCGGCTTCGACTTTTCCAACCTGTTCCTGCCGCTGAAGAGCGTGCCGGAAGGCGTGGCGATGACGCTGGTGGAAGTGAAGAAAGCCGGGGTGCCGGTATTCGCCTACGGCAGCTTCCTGACCATCCTGCTCAATTTCATCATCCTGGCCTTCATCGTCTTCATCCTCGTCAAGCAGATCAACCGGCTGAAGAAGGAAGCGCCGCCTGCCCCCCCCCGCCGCCACGCCGGAGGACATCGTGCTGCTGCGCGAGATCCGCGACAGCCTGAAAAAATAGGGCGCCGGACCCGGCAAGCGGATAGGGCAACGCGGCGAGGCCGGGTTGCCCTTTTTCATGGGCGCAGCAATCAGTGCGCTGCCTCCCAGTTGCCGCCCGCGCCGACGCCGACGCGCAGCGGCACCTTGAGCGCGGCGACGTTGCACATGTGCGCGGGCAGTTCGGCGCGCACGCGGTCGAGTTCGCGCTCGGGCACTTCGAGGATGAGTTCGTCGTGCACCTGCAGCAGCAGGCGGCTGGCCAGCTTTTCCCGGTCGAGCCAGTCCTGTACCGCGATCATCGCCAGCTTGATCAGGTCGGCGGCGGTGCCCTGCATCGGTGCATTGATGGCGGCGCGCTCGGCGCCCTGGCGGCGCTGCGGATTCCTGGCGTTGATTTCCGGCAGGTACAGCCGGCGGCCGAACACGGTCTCGACGTAGCCCTGGCTGCGCGCGGCCTCGCGCGTGCGCTGCATGTAGTCGGCCACCCCGGGGTAGCGCGCGAAATAGCGGTCGATGTAGGCCTGCGCGGCGGCGCGCTCGAGGTTGAGCTGCGACGCCAGGCCGAACGCCGACATGCCGTAGATCAGGCCGAAGTTGATGACCTTGGCCATGCGCCGCTGGTCGCTGCTCACCTCGGCCAGCGGCACGCCGAACACTTCGGCAGCGGTGGCGGTGTGGATGTCGCGGTCTTCGGCAAAGGCCTTCAAGAGGCCGGCGTCGTCGGACAGGTGCGCCATGATGCGCAGTTCGATCTGCGAATAGTCGGCCGACACCAGCACGTGCCCGGGCGGCGCGATGAAGGCCTCGCGGATGCGGCGGCCCTCGGCGGTGCGCGCGGGGATGTTCTGCAGGTTGGGGTCGGAGCTCGCCAGCCGTCCGGTCACCGCGGTCGCCTGCGAATAGCTGGTGTGCACCCGTCCGGTGGCCGGGTCGATCATCTGCGGCAGCTTGTCGGTGTAGGTCGACTTCAGCTTGGCCAGCCCGCGGTAGTCGAGGATCGCCCGCGCGATCGGGTGGTCGAGCGCCAGCTGCTCCAGCGTTTCCTCGTCGGTGGAGGGTGCGCCGCCCGGGGTTTTCTTGAGCACCGGCAGGCCCTTCTGGGCGAACAGGATGTCGCCGATCTGCTTGGGCGAGCCGAGATTGAATGGCTGCCCGGCTTCCTGGTAGGCGCGCTGCTCCAGTTCCAGCATCTTCCTGCCAAGCTCGCCGCTCTGCACCGCGAGCAGGTTGCGGTCGAGCAGCACGCCGGCGCGTTCCATGCGGAACAGGATCTGCGCCACCGGCAGCTCGATGCGCCTGTACACGAAAGTCAGCGTGTCGGAGGCGCCGATCTGCGGTGCCAGCGCATCGCGCACCCGCAGCGTGATGTCGGCATCCTCCGCCGCGTATTCGCCGGCGCGCTCGATCGCCACCTGTTCGAAGCCGATGCGCGCTGCGCCCTTGCCGGTGACGTCGTCGTAGCTGAGCGTCGCCAGCCCCAGATGGCGCGTCGCCAGGTTGCCGAGCTCGTGCGACTGGTGCGCTTCGAGCACGTAGGACTGCAGCAGCGTGTCGTCCGCCACGCCGCCGAGCGCGATGCCGTAGTTGGCGAAAATATGGCGGTCGTACTTGAGGTGCTGGCCGATGATCCTGGGTTCGGGGTTTTCCAGCAGCGGCTTCAACCTGGCCAGAACGGCGGCCCGGTCAAGCTGCGCGGGCGCGCCGGCATAGTGATGCGCCAGCGGCAGGTAGGCCGCTTCGCCGTGGGCCGTGGCGAACGAGATGCCGACCAGTTCGGCCTGCATCGCGTTGAGGCTGGTGGTTTCGGTGTCGAGCGCAAACGCCGGCGCGGCTTCCAGCCTGGCGATCCAGGCGTCGAGCCGGGTCTCGCTCAGGATGGTTTCGTAGCCGGCGCGATGCTCGCCGCTGCAGTCCTGCTCGGGCGTCGAGGCCGCGCCGGTGGCGGCGGCGTCGAGCTCGCGCAGCCAGGTGCGGAATTCGTAGCGCTCGAACAGCGCGCGCAGCGCGTCCCGGTCGCGCGGCCCGAGGACCAGATCGTCGAACTCGAAGGGCAGCGTCACATCGGTCTTGATGGTGATCAGCGCGCGCGCCTGCGGCAGCCAGTCGCGGGCGGCGCGCAGGTTGTCGCCGACCGTGCCCTTGATGGCGTCGGCATGCGCCAGCAGATTGTCGAGCGTGCCGTATTCGGCCAGCCATTTCACCGCGGTCTTCGGCCCGCATTTGGCGACGCCGGGGACGTTGTCGACGGCGTCGCCCACCAGCGTGAGGTAGTCGATGATGCGCTCCGGCGGCACCCCGAACTTGGCGGCCACCCCGGCCTCGTCGAGCGTTTCCTGGCTCATGGTGTTGACCAGCGTCACGTGGTCGTCGACCAGCTGCGCCATGTCCTTGTCGCCGGTGGAGACGATGCTGTGGATCCCCTTGCGCTCGGCGTGGTGCACCAGCGTGCCGATCACGTCGTCGGCCTCGACGCCGTCGACGACGACGAGCGGCCAGCCCTCGGCGCGGATCGCCGCGTGCAGCGGCTCGATCTGGCTGCGCAGGTCGTCCGGCATCGGCGGGCGGTGCGCCTTGTAGGCAGGATAAAGCGCGTCGCGGAAGGTCTTGCCCTTCGCGTCGAACACGCAGGCGATATAATCGGCCGCGTAGTCCTTCCGCAGTTTGTGCAGCATCGCCAGCACGCCCTTGATCGCATTGGTCGGTTCGCCCGCCGAATTGCGCAGGTCGGGTAGCGCATGAAATGCGCGATACAGATAGGACGAGCCGTCCACCAGGAGCAGGATTTTTCTGGGTTGGCTTACACTGAAATCGTTCACGAGGCGCTCAAAATGCACTTGGATAAATTGCCCGTCGCGGTCGACCCGGGGCGCGCCGCCGAGATTAATTATTCGGCGCGCGAGTCGTGGCGGATGCTGGGGATTATGGCAGAGTTCGTCGAGGCGACCGAACGCCTGGCGTCGATCCGCCCGGCGGTTTCGATCTTCGGCAGCGCGCGCACGCCGCCCGACCATGCGTATTACATGCTCACCGAAGACATCGCGCGCAAGCTGTCCGATGCGGGCTTCTCGGTGGTCTCCGGCGGCGGCCCCGGCATCATGGAGGCCGCCAACAAGGGCGCGTATTTCGGCAAGTCGCCCAGCGTCGGCCTCAACATCCAGCTGCCGCACGAACAAAGTGCCAATATGTATCAGGACATCAGCCAGACGTTCCAGCATTTTTTCGCGCGCAAGGTCATGTTCGTCAAGTTCGCCGCGGCCTACGTCGTCATGCCGGGCGGCTACGGCACGCTGGACGAGTTGTTCGAGGCGCTGACCCTGGTGCAGACCGGAAAAATCGCCGGCATCCCCATCATCCTGGTGGGCTCGAAATTCTGGAGCGGACTGGCCGAATGGGTGAAGGGCCGCCTGGTCGAAGAGGGCATGATTTCCCCCAAGGACGTTGAACTGATGCGCATCATCGACCGGCCGGAAGAGGTGCTCGATGCGATCTTCAGCCACTATGAAAAACGCGGCTTCATGCCGTCGCTGGCCGAGCGCGAAATCCAGTTCAACCTGTAGCCCCTCCCCTTTTGACCTAAGCTGACACTATTCGCTTTCTGGAGCCTGCCATGCGTTATCCCCTTGTGTTGCTGACCCTGATGCTGAGCGGCCTTGCCGTCGCCGCCGCACCGTCCGAGCGTCCGCCCGGACTGGAGCCGGTTCCGGACGGCGCGCCGGGCCCCGGCGACGCGCCTGCGGTAACGATCAAGCCGAGCAGCCAGGGCCGCGTCGTCGAATACCGCGCCAACGGCAAGCTGTACATGCTGAAAGTCATTCCCAGGGTCGGCAAGCCGTATTTCCTGATCGACCAGAAGGGAGACGGCCAGTTTGCGCGGCAGGACAGCCTCGATTCCGGCATGCGCCCGCCGATGTGGGTGGTGAAGGAATTCTGAGCCCTTGCCCGCGCACCGCTTATCCCGTTGACGGGGCGCCCGGCCGTTCGCGGCGCCCGTCAATGACAGCCCGGCTCGAAGGTTTCCTTTTCAGGCCGATTCGTGCCGTACCAATCAAATCCGCTGCATGACTACTACTGCATCCAATCAAGACATTCCGCGCAAGGTCGCGGCCAGCCAGGGCTTCCAGTGGCTGGCGGCGGGCTTTCGCCTGTATCGCAAGAACCCCCTGCTGCTGTCCGCCGCGTTCGGCGTGCTGTTCGGCGTGGTGATGGCGCTCGGCCTGATTCCCGCGATCGGCGGGTCGCTGTCGGAGCTGGCCTCGCCGCTGATGGTGGCCGGCTTCATGGCGGCGTATCGCGCGCTCGACGAGGGCCGCGAACTCGAACTGCCGAATTTTCTGGCCGGGGTTCAGGGGCCGGCGATTCCGTTGATGACCGTCGGCGCGGTGCAGCTGCTGGGCACCCTGCTGATCGGCCGGGTCATGCTCGGCATGGGTTTCGACCCGGCGGCGGTGATGGCTGCCGCCGCCAAGGGTGGGCAAGCTTCGCCGGCGGAAATGCAGGCGATACTGAACCAGGCCATGCCTGCGGTGCTTGTCGGGCTGGCGTTGTTCGCCCCGCTGATCATGGCCACCTGGTTCGCGCCTGCGCTGATCCTGTTCGGCGGCGCGCGTCCGGCCACCGCGCTGGGGGTGAGCCTGCGCGCGGTGGCGAGGAACTGGGCGGCGATGCTGGTGAACAGCTTCGCGCTCGGGCTGCTGCTGTTCTTTGCCGCGCTGGTGCCGATGCTGCTCGGCTTGCTGGTGGCAATGCCGGTGCTGTTCGGTTCGCTGTATGCCTCGTATCAGGCGATTTTCGCGGTGTGGGCGGACGATGCCGCGCCTTACGCGGGCGACAGCTTGGCGTAGGCCAGCGCCAGCCACTTGGTGCCGGCGTCGCGGAATTTCACCTGCACGCGCGCGTCCGGCCCGCGCCCCTCGAAGTCGATGATGATGCCGGTGCCGAACTTGGCATGGGCGACGCTCTGCCCCACCTTGTAGCCGGTGTCGTTGCCGGATTGTCCCTGGCTGCGCGGCATGGGGGCGGGCGCGCGATAGCCGGAGGAAGCGGCGGATTCGCTGCGGCGGTTGAGCGGCAGCAGCACCTGCTCCGGCAGCTCGCCCAGAAAGCGCGACGGCAGGCCGTAGCGGACCTGGCCGTGCAGCATGCGCGACTGCGCGTGCGACAGGTAAAGGCGGCGCCGCGCGCGGGTGATCGCCACGTACATCAGCCGCCGTTCTTCCTCCAGGCCGTTTTCCTCGTTGGCGCTCTGCTCGTGCGGAAACAGGCCTTCCTCCAGCCCGGTGATGAACACGGCGTGAAACTCCAGGCCCTTGGCGGCGTGCACCGTCATCAGCTGCAGCGCGTCGTGGCCGGCGCCGGCCTGGTGCTCGCCCGCTTCCAGCGCGGCGTGGGCGAGAAAACGCTCCAGCTCGGGCTGGGCGGTTTCGGCGGCGGCTGGCGCCTCAGGCGTTACGCCGGAGTCCAGGGAGTCCGCACCCGATTCCTCGGAAAACAGCGCCGCCGCGTTGATCAGCTCGTTGAGGTTTTCCAGGCGGTCGGCGCCTTCCTTGTCGGCGCGGTAGTAGTCCGCCAGCCCGCTGGCCTCGATCACATGGTCGATCGCCTCGGGCAAGGGCAGGTCGCGCGTGCTCGCCTTGATCTCCTCGATCAGTCGGGCGAACCCGGCCACCTTGCCGCCGGACGTGCAGGCGGCCTGCCACAGGCTGGCACCCGAACGTGCGGCCGTGTCGGCCAGCTGTTCCAGGGTGCGCGCGCCGATGCCGCGGGCGGGGAAGTTCACTACCCGCAGAAATGCGCCATCGTCTTCCGGGTTGGTCAGCAGGCGCAGGTAGGCCAGTGCGTGCTTGATTTCCTGGCGCTCGAAAAAGCGCAGTCCGCCGTACACGCGGTACGGCACGCTGGCGGAGAACAGCGCGTGCTCCAGCACCCGCGACTGCGCGTTGGAACGGTACAAGAGCGCCATGTCGGACAGCGCCATGCCCTCGCGGTTGAGCGCGCGCACCTCGTCGACCACGAAGCTCGCCTCGTCCTGGTCGGAATACGCCTCGAACACGCGGACCGGCTCGCCGTCGCCCTCCGCCGTCCACAGGTTCTTGCCGAGGCGGTGCGCGTTCTGCGCAATCAGCGTGTTGGCGGCGGTGAGGATGTGGCCGTGGCTGCGGTAGTTTTGCTCCAGCTTGATCACGTTGCCGTGCGCGAACTCGCGCTCGAACTCGGCCATGTTGGCGGTGTTGGCGCCGCGGAAGGCGTAGATCGACTGGTCGTCGTCGCCGACCGCGAACAGCGCGGTGTGCGGCCCGGCGAACAGCTTGAGCCAGCGGTACTGCAGCGTGTTGGTGTCCTGGAACTCGTCGATCAGGATGTGCTTGAAGCGGTCCTGGTAATGCTGCCGCAGCGGCTCGTTGCGGTAGAGGAGCTCGTAGGAACGCAGCAGCAGTTCGGGGAAGTCCGCCACCCCCTCGCGCTGGCATTGCGCGTCGTAGGCCTCGTACAGCTCGGCCATGCGCATCGAGTATTCGTCGAACGCCTCGGCGTCGCGGGCGCGCCGGCCGGCTTCCTTGTTGTTGTTGATGAACCATTGCACCTTCTTCGGCTCGTATTTTTCGGTGTCAACGTTCATCGCCTTCATCAGCCGCTTGATCGCCGAGAGCTGGTCCTGGCTGTCGAGGATCTGGAACGACTGCGGCAGGCCGGCTTCGCGGTAATGGATCCGCAACAGCCGGTTGGCGAGGCCATGAAAGGTGCCGACCCACATGCCGCGCGTGTTGATCGGCAGCATCGCCGAAATCCGCGTCAGCATCTCCTTCGCCGCCTTGTTGGTGAAGGTCACCGCCAGCACGCCCAGCGGCGACACCTGGCCGGTCTGGATCAGCCACACCATGCGGGTGGTCAGCACCCGCGTCTTGCCCGAGCCGGCGCCCGCGAGGATCAGCGCGGATTCGTGCGGCAGCGTCACCGCGGCGCGCTGTTCGGGGTTGAGGTTTTCCAGCAGATGGGTGGGCATACAGGGGTAGAATCAGGCGATGGTTGAGGCGGCACAGCGATGCTGTTGACGGCAGTATGGGTGGTGTCTCGTTCGAGTCAATCCATGCAGCGAGGCCGTCTCAATAACCCGCTGTTTTCAATGTCCATCGATTCGCCATGCGAAGCCCGACCGGCCTCCGTTGGCCCACGCGAACGCTGCATGCGCCGAATCGATAATGGCGAATTATAAGGGGCTCTCCATGGTGAAAATCCTGTTTTTCGGCGATCTGGTCGACACCCTCGGCATGGCCGCCGACGAAATCCCGCTGCCGCCCGACATCGCCGATGTCGAACGCCTGCTGTTCCTGTTGTCGCGGCGCGGCGAGATGTGGAAAAAAATGCTGCTCGGCAATCCCAAGCTGAATATCACGGTGAACAAGCAGTTCGCCGAGAAATCCGCTCCGCTCAAGGATGGCGACGAAATTGCGCTGGTGGGCTTCGCGGTGGCGTGAACCGGCCCCGTCCCCGCTCGGCGCCACGGGCGGCCGGGCAGGGCATGAACGCAGCAGCGAGGCCGCGGTTGCGCCATGGCCGCAGCGAAGAATGCACCGCAAGGAGAGGTGAGCATGCTCGATGAATTCATCCACGAAGCGCGCGTCGCCTATTTCTCCATGGAGATCGCGCTGCGCAACGAGATCCCGACTTACTCCGGTGGCCTGGGCGTGCTGGCCGGCGACACCGTGCGCTCGGCCGCCGACCTCGCGTTGCCGCTGGTGGCGGTGAGTCTGGTGAGCCGCGCCGGCTATTTTCGCCAGCAGATCGATGCGCAGGGGCGGCAGGTCGAGCAGGCGGCCATGTGGGAACCGGGGACATGGGCGCAGCCGCTGGACGCCAAGATTGCCGTGTCGATCGAGGGCCGGGCTGTGTGGATCGGCGCGTGGCTGTATGTGCTCGAAGGCCACATGGGCGGCCGTCAGCCGGTGCTGCTGCTCGACACCGACCTGGACGAAAACCGGCATGACGATCGTGAGATCACCCATTTCCTCTATGGCGGCGACGACGTCTACCGGTTCAAGCAGGAGATCGTGCTCGGCATCGGCGGAGTGCGCCTGCTGCAGGCGCTCGGTTTCAGGATCCGCCAATACCATATGAACGAAGGGCATTCCGCGCTGCTCGGCCTCGAACTGCTGCGGCGCTATGTTTACCCGCCTGAGGATCTGCGCCCGGGCGAGCCGCCCTACGATCTGCCGCGGGTGCGCGCGCTGTGCAACTTCACCACCCACACCCCGGTCGAGGCCGGCCACGACCGCTTTTCCTATGCGCTGGTGCAGCGCGTGCTCGACAATGCGGTCGATGCCGAGACCGTGCAGCGCCTGGCGAACGTCGCCGATGCGCGGCGCAGCCGCCCCGCGGCCGGCGAAGGCTTTGTCGATCTGGCGACGCTCAAGCACCTTGCGGGCGAGGACGGCCTCAACATGACGCGGCTAGCGCTCAACTTGAGCGAATACGTGAACGGCGTGGCCAAGCGCCATGCCGAAATCTCCAACACGATGTTCCCCGGCTATCGGGTGCATGCCGTCACCAACGGGGTGCACCCCTTCACCTGGACCAGCGCGCCTTTCCGCACGCTTTACGACCATTATCTTCCGAGCTGGTGCCACGAGCCCGAACAGCTGATGCGCGCCGACTGCTGCATTCCCGATGCCGCCATCTGGGAGGCGCATACGCAGGCAAAGCAGATGCTCGTCGAGCGGGTGCGCGCGCGCACCGGCGCCGCCCTGGATCCGGAGGTGCCGATCCTCGGGTTTGCCCGGCGCATGACCGCGTACAAGCGCCCCGACCTGTTGTTCGCCGACCTCGAGCGGCTGCAGGCGATCGCCCGGCAGCGCCCGTTTCAGATCGTGCTCGCCGGCAAGGCGCACCCGCGCGACGAAAACGGCAAACGGCTGATCGAACGGCTGCACGCCCAGGCGCACGCGCTCGAAGGCGTCGTGCCGGTTGTCTATCTGCCCGATTACGACATGGATATCGCCCAGACGCTGGTGGCCGGCGTCGATATCTGGCTCAACACGCCGCTGCGCCCGTACGAGGCCTCCGGCACCAGCGGCATGAAGGCGGCGCTCAATGGCGTGCCGAGCCTGTCGGTGCTCGATGGTTGGTGGATCGAGGGCTGTATCGAAGGATTGACCGGCTGGGCGATCGGCGATGCCGCGGGCACGAACGGCGGCGACGCCCGCGCACTGTACGACAAGCTCGAACAGACGGTGCTGCCGCTTTATTACGGATATGCGCAGGATCCGGGCAGCTGGATCAGGCTCATGAAGGGCGCGATCAGCAAGAATGCGTCGTACTTCAACAGCCACCGCATGATGCGCCGCTACGCGACGGAAGCGTATATCCGATGAATCCGGCGGGCGGCAAGCGCCGCGAAATGCCATAAAAAAACGGAGCCGGGCCGGCTCCGTTTCCCGTTCGAACCGGCCCTGCCTACTTCTTCTTGCCGGCGATCATGTCCTGGATGATGGGGGCCAGGATCAGCTCCATGGCAAAACCCATCTTGGCGCCCGGCACCACGAGGGTGTTGCGGCGCGACATGAAGGAGTTCGGGATCATGTTCAGCAGATAGGGGAAATCGACGCCCTTCGGCTCGCGGAAGCGGATCACGATGAAGCTTTCGTCCGGCGTCGGAATGTCGCGCGTGATGAAGGGGTTGGAGGTGTCGACGGTGGAGACGCGCTGGAAGTTGATGTCGGTGCGCGAGAACTGCGGGGTGATGTAGTTCACGTAGTCGGGCATGCGGCGCAGGATGGTGTCGACGATGACTTCGGCGGAATAGCCGCGCTCGGCGCCGTCGCGGTGGATTTTCTGGATCCATTCGAGGTTGACGATGGGCACCACGCCGATGCCGAGGTCGACATGCTGCGAGACGTCGACGTCGTCGGTTTTCACCAGGCCGTGCAGGCCCTCGTAGAACAGCACGTCGGAGCCGGCCGGCACGTCTTCCCACGGTGTGAATTCGCCGGGGTTGAGGCTGGTGTTGAGGCGCTTGTTGTGCTCGGCGGCCTCTTCGTCGCTGTGGATGTAGTAGCGCTTCTTGCCGCCGCCGGTTTCGCCGTAGGTCTTGAACAGTTCGGCCAGCTTGGCGAAGTGGTTGGCTTGCGGGCCGAAATGGCTGAAGTGCATATTGCCTTCGGCTTCGGCCTTCTTCACGGCGTCCTTGAATTCCATGCGCGACAGGCAATGGAAGCTGTCGCCTTCGATCACGGCGGCATTGATCTTTTCGCGGAAGAAAATGTGCTCGAACGCGCGCTTGACCGTGGTGGTGCCGGCGCCGGACGAACCCGTGACCGCAATGACGGGATGCTTCTTGGACATGCTGGGACTCCCTGAAGAGGTAAGAATGAAAGGCGAAAACCCCGCATTTTACCCGCAAGGGGTAGGCCGTGGTAGTGGCGGCGCCAAAGCCGCCAAGGGCCCCGATCCACTATGGGCTCTTGTGCCCGTCAGGGCAGAAGCCCATGTGGAGCCGTATGCCCTCAAGGACTCCGATCCACTATGGACTAAAGTCCATGTGGAGTCGTATGCCCCGGCAAGCGCGCGGCCCGTTTCAGGAGGGGGGCGCTTACATGGCGAATTCCAGCCGTTCCTCCACCTTCTTCAGCGCGGCTGCGGCACAGGCGGCATCCTTGTCGCCGCCGGGCGCGCCGGAGATCCCGACCGCGCCGATCAGGCTGCCGGCAGCGCGGATCGGCAGTGCGCCGTCCATCACGATAAGGCCGTCGATGTGGTTGAGCTCGGGGCGGATGTCGCCGCGCGCGGCGCGGAACTCGCCTGATTCGGTGCCCGACATAATGGTCATGCCGGCCTTGCGCTCGGCGATTTCCAGCGTGTGGCGCGCGGCCAGCGTGTCGCGCAGCGCGACCTGGACGTTGCCGGCCCGATCCAGCACGACGGCGGAGACGTTGTAGCCGTCCTGGCGGCAGGCCTCGACCGAGGCCATGGCGATATCGCGCGCCAGTTCCAGGCCGATCTGCTTGACCGGCAGCACGTCGGGCTGGGCGGCCAGGGCAGGCAGGGAGGCGGCGGGCAGGGAAGCGACAAGCAGGGCGAGCGGAAGCAGCGTTTTCATGTAAGTCTCCTTCGGGGTAAAGGGTAACCGACATCCGTGGACGGACAGTGTTCCCGGCCAGGGCCAAACAGCCCGGCCGGCCGCAATGGGAATGCTCCAGGTCCGGGCGGCGCGGCGGGGCCGGCGGTATAATCGCCGGCTTGATTCTAAGCGGTTGCTGCAATGCAAGAAAAATACCTCCCCTCGGACATCGAACGCGCCGCCCAGGCAAAATGGGCGGCCAGCCAGGCCTATCGCGCCCATGACGCGTCCGGGCGCCCCAAGTACTACTGCCTGTCGATGTTCCCCTACCCCTCGGGCAAGCTGCACATGGGGCACGTGCGCAACTACACCATCGGCGACGTGCTGGCGCGCTACCACGCCATGCGCGGCTTCAACGTGCTGCAGCCGATGGGCTGGGACGCCTTCGGCCTGCCGGCGGAGAACGCGGCGATCGCCAACGGCGTGCCGCCCGCCGCCTGGACCTACGCCAACATCGACCACATGCGCGCGCAGCTGCAGGCGCTCGGCTTCGCCATCGACTGGTCGCGCGAGCTCGCCACCTGCAAGCCCGACTACTACCGCTGGGAGCAGTGGCTGTTCACCCGCCTGTTCGAGAAGGGCGTGATCTACAAGAAGATGGCCAGCGTCAACTGGGACCCGGTCGACCAGACGGTGCTCGCCAACGAACAGGTGATCGATGGCCGCGGCTGGCGCTCCGGCGCGCTGGTCGAAAAGCGCGACATCCCGATGTATTTCTTCCGCATCACCCAGTACGCCGACGAACTGCTGAGCGGCCTCGACAGCCTGCCGGGCTGGCCCGAGCGGGTGAAGACCATGCAGGCCAACTGGATCGGCAAGAGCACCGGCGTGCGCTTCGCCTTCCCGTACACGCTCGATGGCCAGGATGAAAAATTGTGGGTGTTCACCACCCGCGCCGACACCATCATGGGCGTGACCTTCTGCGCCGTGGCCGCCGAGCATCCGCTCGCCACCCGCGCCGCTGAAAACAACCCGGCGCTCGCCGCCTTCATCGCCGAATGCAAGCAGGGCAGCGTCGCCGAAGCCGACATGGCGACGATGGAAAAGAAGGGCATGGACACCGGCCTGAAAGTCACGCACCCGCTTACCGGCGAGGCGATCCCGGTGTGGGTCGGCAACTACGTGCTGATGAGCTACGGCGAAGGCGCGGTGATGGCGGTGCCGGCGCACGACGAGCGCGACTTCGGCTTCGCGCAGAAATACGGCCTGCCGATCAAGCAGGTGATCGGCGTCGAGGGCGAAACGTTCTCGCTCGACGGCTGGCAGGAATGGTATGGCGACAAAACGCGCGGTCGTTGCGTGAACTCCGGCAAGTACGACGGTCTGGATTACACGCAGGCCGTCGACGCCATCGCCGCCGACCTCGCCGCGCTGAACCTCGGCGAGAAGAAGACCCAGTTCCGCCTGCGCGACTGGGGCATTTCGCGCCAGCGCTACTGGGGCTGCCCGATCCCGATCATCCATTGCGACGCCTGCGGCGACGTGCCGGTGCCGGCCGAGCAGCTGCCGGTGGTGCTGCCGGAGGACGTGGTGCCGGACGGCTCCGGCAACCCGCTCAACAAGCGCGCCGATTTCGTCAACTGCAGCTGCCCGAAGTGCGGCGGCGCGGCGCGGCGCGAGACCGACACCATGGACACCTTCGTCGAGTCGTCGTGGTACTACGCGCGCTACGCCTGTCCCGATTTCGACGGCGGCATGCTCGATGCGCGCGCCAACCAGTGGCTGCCGGTCGACCAGTACATCGGCGGCATCGAGCACGCCATCCTGCATCTGCTGTACGCGCGCTTCTTCCACAAGCTGATGCGCGACGAGGGGCTGGTGGCGAGCGACGAGCCGTTCGCCAATCTGCTGACGCAGGGCATGGTGGTCGCCGACACCTACTACCGCGAGGATGCGAGCGGCAAGAAGACCTGGTTCAACCCGGCCGACGTCGAACTGCGCGACGGCGTGGCGATTCTCAAGACCGACGGTGCGCCGGTGATCGTTGGCGGCACCGAGAAGATGTCGAAGTCGAAGAACAACGGCGTCGACCCGCAGGCGCTGATCGATGCGTACGGTGCCGACACCGCGCGCCTGTTCACCATGTTCGCCGCACCGCCGGAGCAGAGCCTGGAGTGGTCGGACGCCGGGGTCGAGGGCGCGCACCGCTTCCTCAAGCGGCTGTGGAAGCTGGTCTACGAACACGTGCAGGGCGGCGCGGTCGCGGCGTTTGCCGGCGGCGAGCTGCCGGAAGCGGAAAAAACCCTGCGCCGCCAGCTGCACCAGACGATCCAGAAAGTAGGCGACGACATCGAGCGCCGCAAGCAGTTCAACACCGCGATTGCGGCAGTGATGGAGCTGATGAACGCGCTCGGCAGGCTGGAGGGCATGGATGCCGTCACCCGCAGCGTGCGGCAGGAAGTGCTGGAAGCCGCGACGGCGATGCTGGCACCGATGGTGCCGCACATCAGCGAGGCGCTGTACGCCGAACTCAATCCGGGCGCGGCGATGACATGGCCGGCGGTGGACGAAACCGCGCTGCTGCAGGACGAGATCGAACTGATGCTGCAGGTCAACGGCAAGCTGCGCGGGCAGATCCGCGTGGCGGCGACGGCGGCGCGCGAAGCCATTGAAGCGGTTGCGCTGGCGAGCGAGGCGGCGCAGAAATATCTGCAAGGGCAGCCGCCGAAAAAAGTCGTGGTGGTGCCGGGACGTTTGGTTAATATCGTCGCATGAAGCGTCGACTGTTCCTTGCCGCCCTGCCTGCCGCGCTCGTCGCGGGCTGCGGTTTCCAGCTGCGCCGGGTGACCGACCTGCCGTTTTCCAGCCTGTATATCGAGGCTGCCTCGGGCAGCGCGGTGGCGCAGCGCATTCGTGTCCTGCTGACGGCGAACAAGCAGACGCGGCTGGCCGCGACCGCAGCCGAGGCCGAGGCCGTGCTGAAGCTGAGGGAGGACGTCCGCAGCAAAACCATTCTTTCGCTGTCGGGCGCAGGGCGCGTTACCGAGTACCGGCTCGGCTTGCGGCTGACCTATGCGGTCAGCGGCAGGGACGGGCAAGAATGGGGGGCGCCTGAAACCATCGAGTTGAACCGCGACATGACCTACGACGATGCGCAACTGCTGGCCAAGGGCGCCGAAGAAAAGCTGCTGTATCGCGATATGGAAGACAACGCGGCCTTGCGGATTCTGCGTCGCCTGCAAAACCTGAAACCAGGAAACGGCACTTCTTGAACATTCCGGCCGATCGCCTGTCCGACCACCTTGCGCGTGGCCTCGCCGCGCTTTACGTGGTGGTGGGCGACGAGCCGCTGGCGGCGCAGGAGGCGGCCGACGCCATCCGCGCGGCAGCGCGTGCGGCAGGTCACAGCGAACGCACTGTCTACACCGTGCTGGGGCGCTACAACTGGCAGGGCATTTTCGCTGCCGGCGACAATTTCTCGCTGTTCGCCGAGCGCCGCCTGGCAGAAATCCGCATTCCCTCCGGCAAGCCCGGCGTCGACGGCGCCAAGGCGCTGGAAACCTACGCCGCCAAGCTGCCCGCCGACACGCTCACCCTGATCAGCCTGCCGGGGCTGGACTGGAAGACCATGCAGAGCCGCTGGTTCGCCGCGCTCGCCAAAAGCGGCGTGGTGGTCGAGGCCAAGCCGGTCGACCGTGCTGCCCTGCCTGGCTGGATCGACCGCCGGCTGGCCGGGCAGGGTCTGCGCGCCGAGCGCGCCGCGCTGGAATTCCTGGCCGATCAGGTCGAGGGGAATCTGCTGGCGGCGCAGCAGGAGATCGACAAGCTCGCGCTGCTGCTGCCGGCGGGAACAATCACGCTGGCCGACGTCGAGCATGCCGTGGTCGATGTCAGCCGGCTGGAGGCCGATGCCTTGCAGGATGCCTTGTATGCGGGCGATGGCGCGCGTTTTGCCCAGGTGGTGGCCGATTTGAGGGACAGCGGCGAAGCGGTGCCGGCCATCCTGTGGCAGGTGTCGTCGGCAGTGCAGCTGCTGCTCAGGCTAAAATCGGCAGTGGCGCAGGGCGACAGCCTGCCCGCCGCGATGCGGGCGCTGTGGGGGCGCGACAAGCAGCGCGCGCCGCAGATCGAGCGCGCGCTCAAGCGCCTGGGCCTGGCAAAAATTGAAAGCGCGCTGTCCGACCTGGCGCTGATCGACCGCCAGGCCAAGGGGCTGGAGCGGGTGGGCGATCCCTGGGATACGCTGCTGCGCGTGGGCATGACGCTGGCTGAACCGGTTGGCAATGGAAAAAGATGATGGACGTTAAAGACTATATGCAGACGGTGGGCAAACAGGCGCGCGAAGCCTCGCGCGCGATTGCCCGCGCCGACACCAATCAGAAGAACCGCGCGCTCTTGGCGATGGCGGCGGCGATCCGCCGCGACGCCGCGAAGCTGCTGGAAGCCAATGCGCGCGACATGGAGCATGCGCGCGCCAGCGGGCTCGATGCCGCGCTGCTCGACCGCCTGCAGATCAACGACAAGGCGGTGGCCGGCATCGCCGAAGGCCTGGAGCAGATCGCCGCGCTGCCCGATCCGGTCGGCGAAATCACCGATCTCAAATACCGCCCCTCCGGCATCCAGGTCGGCAAGATGCGGGTGCCGCTCGGCGTCATCGGCATCATCTACGAGGCGCGCCCCAACGTGACCGCGGACGCCGCCGGGCTGTGCCTGAAATCCGGCAACGCGGCGATCCTGCGCGGCGGCTCCGAGGCGCTGCACTCGAATCAGGCGGTCGCCGCCTGCGTGCGCGAGGGGCTGGAGGCCGCCGGGCTGCCCGCCACGGTGGTGCAGGTGATCGAAACCACCGACCGCGCCGCGGTGGGCGAGCTCATCACCATGAAGGAGTACGTCGACGTGATCGTGCCGCGCGGCGGCAAGGGGCTGATCGAGCGCATCACCGGCGAGGCGCGGGTGCCGGTGATCAAGCATCTGCACGGCAACTGCCATGTATATGTGGACGACCGCGCCGACCTGAATAAAGCAGTGAAGATCGTCGAGAACGCCAAGACCCAGCGCTACGGCACCTGCAACACCACCGAGTCGCTGCTGGTGGCGAGCGGCGTCGCCGCGGCGGTGCTGCCGGAGATCGGAAAGATGCTCGCTGCCAAAGATGTGGAAATGCGCGCCAACCCGGAAGCGCTGGCGATCCTGCAGGGGGCCGGCATCGCGGCGGACAAATTGAAAGCCGCGGTGGACGCCGACTGGTTCGAGGAATATCTCGGCCCCATCATCGCGGTCAAGGTGGTCGACGGCATCGACGAAGCCATCGCCCACATCAACAGCCACGGTTCGCAGCACACCGACGCCATCGTCACCGAGGACTACGGCCGCGCGCGCCGCTTTCTGCGCGAGGTCGATTCGGCGAGCGTGGTGGTCAACGCCTCGACGCGCTTTGCCGACGGATTCGAGTATGGCCTCGGCGCCGAGATCGGCATTTCCACCGACAAGATCCACGCGCGCGGCCCGGTCGGCCTGGAAGGGCTGACCAGCCAGAAGTGGGTGGTGCTGGGAGACGGGCACGTCCGCGGCTAAGGCCATGCCGCCCATCGGCATCTTCGGCGGCACCTTCGATCCCATCCACTTCGGCCATCTGCGGCTGGCCGAGGAAATGGCGGCGGCGATCGGCTTGAGCCGGGTGCTGTTCGTACCCGCCGGACAGCCGCCGCACCGCGGTACGCCGCGCACCGCGGCGGCGCACCGGCTGGAAATGGTGCGCCGGGCGATTGCCGGCAACCCGCGCTTCGAGGTGGATGCGCGTGAAATCCAGCGACCGGAGCCGAGCTACACGGTGGACACGCTGGCCGCCCTGCGCGCAGAACTGGGCAACGAGCAGCCGCTGTGGCTGCTGCTGGGGGCGGATGCCTTTCTCGGGCTGGCGGGCTGGCATCAATGGCGGCGGCTGTTCGGCCTGGCGAATATTGCGGTCGCGGCGCGCTCCGGTGCGCAGCCGCTGCAGCCCGACGCGCTGCCGGATGAGCTGAAACACGAACTATCGCAACGGCAGCCCGCCGTCGGACCGGCCGCTTGCGCGGCCGGCTCGGTGCTGTTGCAGCAGATGACGCCGCTGGGCATTTCGGCCACCGCCATCCGCGACACCCTGGCACGGCGCGGCAGCGCGCGTTATCTGCTGCCCGACGCCGTGCTCGACTACATTCACGAACACCAACTCTATCTCTATCCATGAACATCGAAAACAAAATCAAGCTGATCGTCGCCGCCCTCGAAGAAGTCAAGGCGCAAGACATCACCGTGCTCGACACCGGCAAGCTCACCTCGCTGTTCGAGCGCATGGTGATCGCCAGCGGCACCTCCAATCGGCAGACCCGCGCGCTTGCCGACAATGTGCGCGTCAGGATGAAGGAAGCCGGCGAATACGTGGGCAACACGGAAGGCGAGGACAGCGGCGACTGGGTGCTGCTCGACCTCGGCGACGCCATCGTCCATGTGATGCTGCCCGCCGTGCGCGCGCATTACAATCTGGAGGAGCTGTGGGGGGCGGGCGAAGCGGCGCGGGCGCGGCACATCCAATCCGACCACTGAGTGAAGCTGCACCTGATCGCCGTCGGCCACAAGATGCCGGGCTGGATCAACGCGGGCTACGACGACTACGCGCGCCGCATGCCGCCCGACCTGCCGTTGCTGCTGACCGAGATCAAGCCCGGCCATCGGGTGGCGGGGGAGGACGGGGTGCGGGCGCGGCAGCTCGAGGCCGAGCGCATCCTGGCGGCGCTGCCCGCGGGCTGCGTGCCGGTGGTGCTCGACGAACGCGGCGTGCAGGCGACGACGCGCGAACTGGCTGCCTGGTTGCAGGACTGGATGGCGGAAGGCGTTTCCCCGGCGTTCGTCATCGGCGGGGCGGATGGCCTCGACGACAGCGTGAAGGCGCGCGCCGGCAAGCTGCTGGGACTGTCGAGGCTGACGCTGCCGCACGCGCTGGCGCGGGTGCTGCTGGCCGAGCAGGTATACCGGGCGGCGTGCATCATCAAGGGGCATCCCTATCATCGGGATTGAGGGGGAATAACGAAAACATGCTGGTCGACAAACGGATTTATCTGGCCTCGCAATCGCCACGGCGACGCGAGCTGCTGAAACAGATCGGCGTTGCCTTCGACGTGCTGGCATTGCGTGCCGTGTCCGGCCGCATGGACGTCGTCGAGGTGCCGCGCGCCGGCGAAACCGCGCTCGATTTCGTGCAGCGCATGGCGGCCGAAAAGGCTGCCTGCGGCTGGCGCGCGGTGGATGCGCGCCGCCTGCTGCGCTTTCCGGTTCTGGGCGCGGATACGGTGGTCGAACTGGACGGCGCCATCCTCGGCAAGCCGGCCGGCCGCGCCGAGGCCGAAGCCATGCTGACCCGCCTGTCGGGGCGCCAGCACCAGGTGCACACCGCAGTGGCGGTGCAGCATGAAGGCCAGCGGGAATTGCGCCTGTCATCCAGCCAGGTCAGGTTCGCCGCGCTCGATGCCGCCGCCATCGCGCGCTATCTGGAAACCGGCGAATACCTCGGCAAGGCCGGCGCCTACGCCATCCAGGGACGCGCCGGCGCGTTCGTCGAACATATCGACGGCAGCTACAGCGGCATCATGGGTTTGCCGTTATACGACACAGCCGTTTTATTGAGAGCCTTCGGTTTGGCAGTCTGAGCGCTGTCGGCCACCCCATCATGAGCGAAGAAATCCTCGTCAACGTCACCCCGCAGGAAACCCGCGTCGCCGTGCTGCACCTGGGCTCGGTGCAGGAACTGCACATCGAGCGCGCGCAGTGCCGGGGACTGGTCAGCAACATCTACATGGGGCGCGTGGTGCGCGTGCTGCCGGGGATGCAGTCGGCCTTCATCGACATCGGCCTCGAGCGCGCGGCCTTCCTGCACGTGGCCGACATCTGGGAGGAGCGCCGCGGCAGCGAGCCCGAGCGCCCGATCGAGCAGATCCTGCACGAAGGCCAGAGCCTGATGGTGCAGGTGATTAAGGACCCGATCGGCACCAAGGGCGCGCGGCTCTCCACGCAGATCAGCTTCGCCGGACGCTATCTGGTGTATCTGCCGCAGGAAACCCACATCGGCATTTCGCAGAAGATCGAAGGCGAGGAAGAGCGCGAACAGCTGCGCCAGAAACTGCACCAATTGATGCCCACCGACGCTACGGGCGGCTTCATCGTGCGCACCATGGCCGAAATGGCGGAAGACGCTGAAATGCAGGCCGACATCGACTACCTGCGGCGGCTGTGGGGCAGCATCCAGTCGCGCGGCAACTGCACGGTGCCGTGCCTCCTGTACCAGGATCTCGACCTGTCGCTGCGCGTGCTGCGCGACTTCGTCAATCGCGACACGTCGCGCATCCTCATCGATTCGCGCGAAACCTATCAGCGCATGGCCGAATTCGCGCAGAACTATACCCATGCCGTGCTCGAAAAACTGCAGCATTACGGTGCCGACCGGCCGCTGTTCGACCTCCACGCCATCGAGGATGAAATCGCCCGGGCGCTGGGGCGGCGCGTCGATTTGAAGTCGGGCGGCTACCTCATCATCGACCAGACCGAGGCGCTGACCACGGCCGACGTCAACACCGGCGGCTTCGTCGGCGCGCGCAATTTCGACGACACCATCTTCAAGACCAACCTGGAAGCGGCACAGGCCATCGCGCGCCAGCTGCGCCTCAGGAACCTTGGCGGCATCGTCATCATCGACTTCATCGACATGGACAATGCCGAGCACCAGGAAGCGGTGCTCAGCGAGCTGAAGAAAGTGCTGGCGCGCGACCCCACGCGCACCACCGTCAGCGGGTTTTCCGCTTTGGGCCTGGTGGAAATGACGCGCAAGCGGACGCGCGAATCGCTGGCGCACGTGCTGTGCGAGGCCTGCCCCACCTGCGCCGGGCGCGGCGAAATCAAGACCGCGCAGACCGTGTGCTACGAAATCCTGCGCGAAATCCTGCGCGAAGCGCGCCAGTTCGACGCGCGTGAATTCCGCATTGTCGCGGCGCAGAGCGTGATCGATCTGTTCCTGGATGAGGAATCCGGCAGCCTCGCCCAGCTCATCGACTTCATCGGCAAACCGGTGTCGCTGCAGGTCGAGACCACCTATCCGCAGGAACAGTACGACATCATCCTGCTGTGAAAACGCTGGCCGCCCCCGGGTATTGGCAACAGGCCTGCGCCGCGCTTTCCGCCGATCCGGTGATGGCCGCCCTCATCGCGCGCTATCCCGATGCCGTGCTCGGCGATCGCGGCGACCCCTTCCAGACCCTGGCGCGCGCCATCGTCGGCCAGCAGATCTCGGTCAAGGCGGCCGACAGCGTGTGGGCGCGTTTCGCCGGGTTCGCGCAAACCGTCAGCCCGGAACGCATCGTCACGCTTGAACTGGACGCGCTCGCCGCCTGCGGCCTGTCGCGCCGCAAGGCCGAATACCTGCGCGACCTTGCCGGCCATTTCGCCGATGGCCGCATAGCCCCGGCGCGCTGGAAAAAAATGGAAGACGAGGCCGTCATCGCCGAACTCGTCGGCGTGCGCGGCATCGGCCGCTGGACCGCCGAGATGTTCTTGATCTTCAGCCTGCGCCGTCCCGACGTCTGGCCGGTCGACGACATCGGTCTGCAGAAAGCTGTTGCACTGTATTATCTCGGCGGCGAGCGGCCCACCCCCAAGGTCCTGCGCCAGCATGGCGAGCGTCACGCGCCCTGGCGCACCGTCGCCACCTGGTATCTGTGGCGCAGCCTCGACCCGGCGGTGGTGCAGTACTGATTACAGGGTGAGGCTGGCGACCACCGGCGCATGGTCCGACGGCCGCTCCAGCTTGCGCATGTCGCGGTCGATGGTGCTTGAGGTGCAGGCTGCGGCCAGCGGCTCGCTGAGAAGGATGTGATCGATCCTGAGGCCGTGGTTGCGGCGGAAGCCCATCATGCGGTAGTCCCACCAGGAGAAGAGCTTCTCGGGCTGTTCGAACAGGCGGAAGCTGTCCTTCAGGCCCAGCGCCAGCAGCTTGCGGAAGCGTTCGCGTTCGGGCTCCGACACCAGCACGCTGTCCTTCCACGCCTCGGGGTCGTGGACGTCGCGGTCTTCCGGGGCGACGTTGTAGTCGCCGAGCACGGCGAGCTTCGGGTATCGGGACAACTCGTCCTTCAGCCAGGCGGCCAGCGCATCGAACCAGGCAAGCTTGTAGGGGTATTTGTCGGAGTCGAGGCTCTGGCCGTTGGGGCAGTACACGCACACCAGCCGCACGCCGTCGACGGTGGCGGCAATGACGCGCTTCTGTTCGTCCTCGAAACCGGGGATGCCGATGCCGACCTCGCTCGGTTCGGTGCGGCTGACGATGGCGACGCCGTTGTAGGTTTTCTGGCCGGCGAAGACGACGCGGTAGCCGGCCGCTTCGAGTTCGGCGACCGGGAAATTGTCATCGGTGAGCTTGGTTTCCTGCAGGCACACCACGTCGGGCTGGCGGGTGGCGAGAAAGTCCAGCAACTGGGGCAGGCGGACCTTGAGGGAGTTGACGTTCCAGGCGGCGATTTTCATGGCGCCGAGTTTACCGCACCCTGCTACTGCGGCGACGGCTGTTGCGCCTGCGCGGGCGCCGGCTTGTGGCCGGGCGGGGCGGTTTTTGGATAGCCTGCGCGGTCGAGTGCGGATTGCCATTGCCCGGCCTCGAAACCGTCCAGCTTGTCGCTGCCGACCACGAGCACCGGAACGCTTAAACGCCCGGTGAGCTTTTGCAGTTCGGCCTGCGCTTCGGGGCTGGCTTGCGGGTCCTTGTTGCTATGGGGAACGCCGCGCCCTGCGAGCAGCTGCCGAGCCTGCTCGCAGGGCGCGCCGCAGGCGCTGGCGTACAGGGTGACCGGGTATTTCTCGCGCGCGGTTCTGGTGGCATAGGATTCGCCAACCTCGATGACGCTGCCCTTGAAGGCTTTCTGCTGGGAATTTTTGATGCTGGGCGGAGGCGGCTGGTCGCTATATACCGCGCGGCCCTGTGCGTCCTTCCACTGATACAGCTGGGCGGCGGCAAGCGGGGCGCTCGCCGCCGCCAGCCAGGCCGCTGCCATGATGAGTCCTGCTTTCATGCCGTGCTCCCGAAAGATCGAATCCCGCGTTTTAACGGCCATAACCGGTTTGGGCTTTACCTGCGGGCAGGCTGAAGAACACAAAGGCAGCTTGCGGCCGCAAGCCGCTGAAGCGCCAACAACCACGCTCCACCCGCAAGGGGTAGGCCGTGGTTGTCCCCGCAAGGAGGAGGCCGTGGTTGTAAATCCGCTGACGCGGCAACAACCACGCTCTAAAGCCGCTGACGCGGCAACAACCACGCTCATGCCATGCCGTTGTGGCGCAGCAGGGCGTCGATGGTGGGTTCGCGGCCGCGGAAGGCCTTGAACGATTCGAGCGCCGGGCGGGCGCCGCCCTGGGCGAGGATTTCGCTCCAGAAGCGGTGGCCGACCTCGGGGTTGAGCACGCCGCCATAGCCTTCGGCCTCGTCCTCGAACAGCGCGTAGGCGTCGGCCGACAGCACTTCTGCCCATTTGTAGCTGTAGTAGCCCGCCGCGTAGCCGCCGGCGAAAATGTGCGAGAAGTTGTTGGGGAAGCGGTTGTAGGCCGGCGGAATGATGACCGCGACCTGGCGGCGGATGTCGTCGATCAGGTCCAGCGCGGTGCGGGGGCCGGTGGGGTCGAAATCGTCGTGTAGGCGCATGTCGAAGCTGGCGAATTCGATCTGGCGCAGCGTCTGCAGGCCGGACTGGTAGTTCTTCGCCGCCAGCATCTTGTCGAACAGCTCCTTCGGCAGCGGTTCGCCGCTGTCGACGTGCGCGGTCATGTGCTTCAGCACATCCCATTCCCAGCAGAAGTTCTCCATGAACTGGGAGGGCAGTTCGACCGCGTCCCACTCGACGCCGTTGATGCCGGAGACGCCGAGTTCCTCGATCTGCGTCAGCAGGTGGTGCAGGCCGTGTCCGGCTTCGTGGAACAGGGTGATGACCTCGTCGTGGGTGAACAGCGCCGGTCTCTTGCCCCCTTCGGGGGTGTCGCCCACCGGCCCGGAGAAGTTGCAGTTCAGGTACGCCACCGGCGTCTGGATACCGTCAGCGGTTTTGCGGCGGGTGATGACGTCGTCCATCCAGGCGCCGCCGCGCTTGGAGGCGCGCGCGTAGAGGTCGAGGTAGAACTGGCCGACGCGCTGACCGCCGTGATCGGTCAGCGTGTAGAACTTGACGTCCGGGTGCCACACCGGCGCCTGGTCCTCGCGCACGTGCAGGCCGTAGAGCGTCTCGATCAGCTTGAACAGGCCGGCCAGCACGCGCGGCTCGGGGAGGTACTGCTTCACTTCCTGGTCGGAAAAGCTGTAGCGGGCGACGCTGAGTTTTTCCGACACATAGGTGGTGTCCCAGGCCTGCAGATCTGCGAGGCCCAGTTCGTCGCGGGCGAAGGCCTTCAGCTCTGCATAGTCCTTTTCCGCGTAGGGGCGGGCGCGGACGCCGAGTTCGTCGAGGAATTTCCGCACCTCGGCCGGGGTGTCGGCCATCTTGGCGGCGAGCGACACCTCGGCGTAGCTCCTGAAGCCGAGCAGTTCGGCCGCCTCGCGCCTGAGCTTGAGGATGCCGGCAATCAGCGGGGTGTTGTCGAGTTCGGGCTTGCCGAACTCGGAGGCGCGGGTGACGTAGGCGCGGTACACCTGCTCGCGCAGGCCGCGGTTGTCGGCGTACTGCATCACCGGCAGGTAGGACGGCATGTGCAGGGTGATCTTCCAGCCGCTTTTGCCGTCGGCTTCGGCCGCGGCCTTCATGGCGGCCAGCACGTCGTCCGGCACGCCGGCAAGCTCGGCCGCGTCGTCGATGAAAAGCGCGAAATCATTGGTGGCGTCGAGCAGGTTTTCCTCGAACTTGGCCGACAGCTGGGCCAGTTCCTCCTGCACCTGCATGAAGCGGGCCTTCTTGTCGGCCGGCAGCTCGGCGCCGCCGAGGCGGAAATCGCGCAGCTCGTTGTCGACGATCTTCCGGCGCGGGGCGGACAGCGCGGCGAAATCGGGGCGCGCCTTGAGCGCCTTGAACTTGGCGAACAGCGCCTCGTTTTGCCCCAGTTCGGCGTAGTACACGGTGATCTTTGGCAGGTTGGCGTTGTAGACCTCGCGCAGTTCGGGCGAGTCCATCACCGAATGCAAATGCGACACCTGGCCCCAGGCGCGGCCCAGTTTCTCGTTGGCGTCGTCGAGCGGGGCGACGAAGGCGTCCCACTCGGCCGGCGTGTCGGCGGCTTCCGCACGCGCCACCGCCGCGCGGGCGTCGGCCAGCAGCTGGTCGATGGCGGGGGTGACGAATTCGGGCTTGAATTCGGCGAAACGGGGCAGACCGGAAAAGTCGAGCAGGGGATTGATGCCCATCGGGGTATTCATGGCGGCAACCAGCAGTGAGGGGGGAAGGGAATTATACTTTCGGCCCGTAGACGGATTTTCAACCCCATGACAGACAAGGTTTATGCTCAACCGCTGGCGCCGCATCACGGCGTTGCCCCGGCACTTGCCACCGGCGCCTGGGTCCATCCGCGCGCCACGGTGATCGGCGAGGTCAGCCTCGGGGCCGATGCTTCGGTGTGGCCGGGCGCGGTGATCCGCGGCGACGTCAATGCGATCAGCATAGGCGAGGCGAGCAACATCCAGGACAACAGCGTGCTGCACGTATCGCACAGGACGCCGGCCAACCCGGCGGGCGGGCCGCTGCTCATCGGCGCGCGCGTCACCGTCGGCCACACGGTCATCCTGCACGCCTGCACCATCGAAGACGAATGCCTGATCGGCATGGGCAGCATCATTCTCGACCGTGCGGTGGTACAGAAACACGTGCTGCTGGGCGCCGGTTCGCTGGTACCGGAAGGCAAGGTGCTCGAATCCGGCCATCTGTATCTGGGCCGTCCGGCCAAGCTGGTGCGTGCGTTGACCACGGAAGAAATCGCCTACTTCAGCTATTCGGCCGAGCACTATGTCGCGCTGGCGCGGTCGTATCAATCCCAGGTGCAGGATCAAGCTGCCCGTTAACAAGGTAAAAGCTCATGAAATACACCAAACCGCTTCTCGTCGCCGTTGTCGTGCTCGCCATCGCTGGCGCACTGGTCTATGCCCTGATGGACAAATCCAGCGCGCCGGCCGCCACCTTTACCACACTGGAGGGCAAGTCCATCGTGCTCGATGAGCTGCGCGGCAAGGTGGTACTGGTCAATTTCTGGGCGACCTCCTGCCCCGGCTGCATCAAGGAAATGCCGGGCATGATCGAGACCTACAACCAGTACAAGGGCCGCGGTTTCGAGATCGTCGCGGTGGCGATGAGCTACGATCCGCCCAACTACGTCACCAATTTCGTTCAGACGCGGCAACTGCCGTTTCCGGTCGCGCTCGACGTCGACGGCGAGCACGCGCGCGCCTTCGGCAACGTGCAGCTCACCCCGACCAGCTTCATCATCGGCAAGAACGGCCACATCCTCGAACAGAAGCTGGGCGAACTCGATTTCGTCAAGCTGAAGGCCTTGCTCGACAGGGAATTGTCTTGATGAGAGCACTCGCTGCTGCCGTGCTGCTGTTCACGCTGAGCGGATGTGGCCTGGCCGGCACAGACCCGGCAGCCAGGCCGGCACCGCATCCCGCTGCGGACAAGCCTTTGCCCCCGGCGCCACCGCCGCCGCCACTGCCGGACCAAGGCGGCGCCTGCGCCGCGGACGTCAAGCAGTGTGCCGACGGCCGTTATGTCAGCCGCAACCCGGACAAGGGCTGCGCGTTTGACGCGTGTCCGGACGCAAACAACCACTAATTTCTCTTCCGGATTGATTTATTCATGGCGCAATACGTGTATTCCCTCAATCGGGTCGGCAAGATCGTGCCGCCCAAGCGGCAGATCCTGAAGGACATTTCCCTCAGCTTTTTCCCCGGCGCGAAAATCGGCCTGCTGGGCCTCAACGGCTCCGGCAAGTCCTCGCTGATCCGCATCATGGCCGGCGTCGACAAGGACATCGAAGGCGAGGCGATCCCGATGCCGGGCATCCGCATCGGCTACCTGCCGCAGGAGCCGCAGCTCGATCCTGCGCACACGGTGCGCCAGGCGGTGGAAGCGGGGCTGGGCGAGATCGTTTCCGCCAAGACGCGCCTCGACGAGATCTATGCCGCCTACGCCGAGCCCGACGCCGACTTCGACAAGCTGGCCGAGGAGCAGGCGAAGTGCGAAGCGATCCTCGCCACCGCCGGCGCCGACCTCGACACGCAGATGGAAATCGCCGCTGATGCGCTGCGCCTGCCGCCGTGGGACGCGGTGATCGGCAAGCTCTCCGGCGGCGAAAAGCGCCGCGTCGCGCTGTGCCAGCTGCTGCTGTCGAATCCCGACATGCTGCTGCTCGACGAGCCGACCAACCACCTCGATGCCGAGTCGGTCGACTGGCTGGAGCAGTTCCTGGTGCGCTATCCGGGAACGGTGGTCGCGGTGACGCACGACCGCTACTTCCTCGACAACGCCGCCGAGTGGATCCTCGAACTCGACCGCGGCCACGGCATCCCGTGGAAGGGCAACTACACCAGCTGGCTGGAGCAGAAGGAGGCGCGGCTGGAGACCGAGTCCAAGCAGGAAGCCGGCCGCATCAAGACCATGAAGCAGGAACTCGAATGGGTGCGGCAGAATCCCAAGGCGCGCCAGGCCAAGTCGAAGGCGCGCCTGGCGCGCTTCGAGGAACTCAACTCGGTCGAATACCAGAAGCGCAACGAGACGCAGGAAATCTTCATCCCGGTCGGCGAGCGGCTGGGCGACAAGGTGATCGACTTCCACAACGTGTCGAAATCCTTCGGCGACCGCCTGCTGATCGACAACCTGTCGTTCAGCGTGCCGCCCGGCGCCATCGTCGGCATCATCGGCCCCAACGGCGCCGGCAAGTCGACTTTCTTCAAGATGATCACCGGCCTGGAAAAACCCGACTCGGGCGAAGTCGAGATCGGCCAGACGGTCAAGCTCGCCTACGTCGACCAGAGCCGCGATGCGCTCGCCGCCGACAAGACGGTGTTCGACGAAGTCGCCGAAGGCCGCGACATCCTCACCGTCGGCCGCTACGAAACGCCGTCGCGCGCCTACCTCGGCCGCTTCAACTTCAAGGGCGGCGATCAGCAGAAGCGGGTCGGCAACCTCTCCGGCGGCGAGCGCGGGCGGCTGCACCTGGCGAAGACGCTGATCGCCGGCGGCAACGTGCTGCTGCTCGACGAACCGTCGAACGACCTCGACGTGGAAACCCTGCGCGCGCTGGAAGACGCGCTGCTCGAATTCGCCGGCTGCGTGCTGGTGATCTCGCACGACCGCTGGTTCCTCGACCGCATCGCCACCCATATCCTTGCTTTCGAAGGCGACTCGCAGGTGACGTTCTTCCCCGGCAACTACCAGGAATACGAGGCCGACAAGAAGAAGCGGCTGGGCGAAGAAGGGGCCAAGCCGAAACGCATCCGCTACAAGCCGATCAGCCGCTGAGTACGCAATGATTCTGGCAAACCTGACCGAGGCTGACCGCTACCTCACTTTGCATCCGCTGTTTGCGCGCGCCTTTGATTTCCTGCGCAATACCGATCTGGCAACACTCGCGCCCGGCAAACACGGCATACAGGACGAACAGCTTTTCGCCATCGTCGAGGCCTGTGCCGGCCGCACGCGGGCGGATGCGAAACTGGAGTGCCATCGCCGCTACATCGATATCCAACTGGTGCTGGAAGGCGTCGACGAGATGGGCTGGAAGCCGGTCGCCGATTGCGTGGACCCGGCTACGGATTACGATGCCGGGCGCGACATCCGTTTTTTCAACGACGCGCCCGCCAGCTGGATTGTCACGCCGCCGGGCGCGTTCTGCCTGTTTTTCCCCGACGATGCCCACGCGCCGCTGGTCGGCACGGGCTCGATCCGCAAGGTGGTGGTGAAGATCGCGGTTTAGCCTCAATAGTGCGGCGGGATTTCGTCGCGCAGGTTGCGCGCCTCGTCCGGCAGCGCAGCCTGCAATTGCTGGTGCAGCAGGCGAAGCTGTTGCTGCAGCAAATCGAGCTGCCCCTGCTGGCGAATCACCGTCTGGTTGAGCGTCTCGATCATGTCTTCGGCAAACGCAAGCTTGGCTTCAAGTTCGTTGAGGCGGGCGTCCATCATCGGTTTCCGGGTTGCGTGGCCGGGTTCAGCAGCGGGGTGACCAGTTTTTCCAGCCGGGGATAATGCACCTGTCCGGCAATCTTGTGGCGTATGCGGCCCTCGGTGTCGACGATGAACGAGGTCGGCACGCTTTTCACGCTGCCGAATGCGTGGGTGACCGAGGCATTGGTCGGCGCAGCCATGAAGGCGTATTCCTTGTCCCGCATCCAGACGGCGATTTTTTCCGGCGGGTCGTCGACGCTGATCGAGACGACCTCGAAGCCCCTTTCCCGATAGTCCCGCCAGAAACGGTCGATCACCGGCTTTTCCTTGCGGCAATACGGGCACCAGGTCGCCCAGAAGTTCACCAGCACGACCTTGCCCCTGAGGGAATCGCTGTCCAGCGCCCGGCCGTCGGGCAGCATCACCTGCCAGGGCGGGGCGGGGCGGTTCTCCTCGCTGACGTCGGCCGGCGGGCGAAACCACAGGTACGCGATCAAACCCAGTAAAATCAGGGTCAGCGGACTTGGCGTCCATTTCTTCAAAAAGGCTTGTCTATCCATGCTGTGGCTGAAGTCGTTTCATATCGTGATGGTGGTGAGCTGGTTCGCCGGGTTGTTCTACCTGCCGCGCATCTTCGTCAATCTGGCGATGGAATCCAACGACGCCGCCTACGACCGCCTGCTGCTGATGGCGCGCAAATTGTATCGGTTTGTCACCCCCATCATGTGGCTCGCGCTCGCCACCGGCATCTGGCTGTGGCTGGCGTACTGGCTGCCGACGATGGGCTGGCTGTGGGCGAAGCTCGCGCTGGTCGCCGGACTGGTCGGCTATCACCATGTATGCAAAAACCTGCTGCGGCAGTTTGAAGCCAGACAGAACCGGAAATCGCACACCTGGTTCCGCTGGTTCAATGAAATTCCGGTGATTGCGCTGCTGGCCGTGGTGCTGCTGGTGGTGCTGAAGCCGTTTTAAATCATTGTCCGCGAAGATTCGCCGTCGCGCGCGGATAAAATTTTCTGAAAGTGTTTTTTGAAGCCCGAATCCCGCCGTAACAAAACGCCGCATCCCGTCCGTCCGGAACGCGAGGCGCTGCCGCCAGCCAGCCACTTCGCCACCTGCCCGCGCGGGCTGGAGGCCCTGCTGGAAGCCGAACTCGCGGCCGCCGGCGCGCAGGTGGTGCGCCAGGTGCCCGCCGGCGTGCTGTTCATGGCCGACGCGGCGGCCGAAATGCGCGCCAACCTCACTTCGCGCATCGCCACCCGCATCCTGCGCAAGGTCGGCTACACCCGCTACCGCAAGGAAGAGCACATCTACCGCGCCGCGCTCGACCTCGACTGGCCCGCCTGGTTCGACGTCAAGAAGACCATCGCGGTGAAGGTCGGCGCGCAGAACGCGCCGCTGAAAAGCCTCAACTTCATCACGCTGAAGATCAAGGACGCCATCTGCGACCGCTTCCGCGAGGAAACCCGCGAACGCCCGAGCGTCGACACCGAAGCGCCCGACGTGCCGGTGTATGCCTTCTTCACCCCGGACGCGGTCACTTTCTACCTCGACACCTCGGGCGAGCCCCTCTTCAAGCGCGGCTTCAAGCGCGAGGCGAGCGCGGCGTCGATCAAGGAAAACCTCGCCGCCGGACTGCTGCTGCTGTCCGGCTGGGAGCCCGGCACGCCGCTGCTCGATCCGATGTGCGGCGCCGGCACCATCCTGCTCGAAGCGGCGGACATGGCGCTCAACCGCGCGCCCGGTCGCGCCCGTCACTTTGCCTTCGAGCACTACCGCAACTTTGACGCCGCGCTGTGGCAGCGCATCCGGGCCGAGGAAAAAGCGAAGGAAAAACCGCTGAAATCCCTGCCGCTCTTCGGCGCCGACCAGGACCGCTGGGTGCTCGACAAGGCGCGCAACAACCTCGCGGCCGCCGGCTACGCCGACGCCATCGAGCTCAGGGTCTCCGACGCGCTCGACCTCAAGCCGCCCACCCCCGTCGGCACCCTCATCACCAACCCGCCCTACGGCGAACGCATCGGCGACGCCGACGATCTCGCCGACTGGTACCCGTTGCTGGGTGACTGGCTGAAACAGAACTTCGCCGGCTGGGACGCGTGGATCATCTCCGGCGATCCGCTACTGCCCAAGTTGATGGGCCTGAAGGCCAGCCGCCGCATTCCGCTCTTCAACGGCCAGATCGAGACGCGGTTTTTGCAGTACAGGCTGATTGCGGGGTCGATGCGGGCAAAGCCCCGGCCTGCCCCGGCCTGATCCTGCGCTTCCTGTGTTGCGGCGGCCCCACAGTGCCACCCGCCACTACCGTTATTCCCCAAACTTAACAATTCTTTATCAACTGCGCGCCGCCCAGCGACCTTATACTCCGGTGCGGGCGGCTGCCGACGTGCCCGCGTGGCAGGTCGGCAGCACCCAACAATAAGATCTTGCTAAGGGATTACCGTATGCGATTCATGACTTTGCCGAGCCTTCGTGCCGTGCGTAGCGGGTGCGTGCGCCTCGTAGCCGCAGCCAGCCTGTTGATGGCCCCTGCCGCCTGGGCCGGCGTGGACTGGGTGGTGAACAACAGCGACACAGGTTTCGACCCGGTGATAGCCGGCGGCAACGTGGTCTACGTGGTCTCTGTCAGCAACAACGGCAACAGCGCCGCAGCATCGACTTCCCTCATCTTGTCGATTCCGGCGACGACGAGCTTTATCAGCGCCACTGGCATGAGTTGCAGTGGCAGCGGCCCGGTAACTTGCACGGTACCGGCACTGAGCGAAGCCGGCGGTGGCAGCGATAGCGCCACGGTGAACGTCACCCTGCGTACCAGCGTGTCGGGTTCGGTGATCCTGGGGGCAAGCGTACCGGCAGCGGGCGACGACGACGTGAACAATAACGTCGATAACGAATCGACCACGGTGAGCGCGGGCGCGGACATTGCCTTGAGCCTGGCGGGCCCGGCCAGCGCGCAATCCGGCAGCACGGTGTCGTACACCTTCACGGTGTTGAACAACGGCCCGGACACCTCGCCCGGCCAGACCCTGTCGTTTCCCGTGCCCACCGGCCTCGTCGGGGTGACGCCGCCCGGTGGTTGCACACTGGCGGGTTCAACCTATTCCTGCACGGTGGCGGCGCTGGCCAACGGCGGTTCGACCACGCGGGTGTTCACCGGCCAGATTGCAGCGGCGTCAGGTTCCACGCTCACGCCGGCTGGCAGCATTGCGGCGGCGGGCACGCCTGCCGACCCGGTCAGCACCAACAACACGGCGGTGTTCAACACCACGGTAACGGCCGGCAGCGACGTGCGCCTGACCAAATCGCGTGCGCCTGCGGGCACGCTCATCGTCGGGCAGGCGGTGAATTTCACCCTCACGCCGAGCTACAGCGGCGATTCACCCAACACGCTTACGATCACCGATACCCTGCCCGCCAACTACACGGTGGGTGCCGTGGCCAGCCCGCAGAACGGCTGGACTTGCGGTGTGTCGGGGCAGACCGTCACCTGCACCAAGCCTGCGGGCAGCGGTGCGGGCAACGCTGTGTCGCTAGGCAACGTCGTTATTCCGGCCACCGCAAGCGGCGCGGGTGCAGGCGTCGTCAACACAGCCACGATCAGCGCGGCGGGCCCGTCTGACCCCAACCCGGCCAACAACAGCGCGAGCGACACGGCCGCCACCATTCAGGCCGCCACCGTCGATTTGCGCGCCAACAAGTCTGCACCCAGCCCCGCGCTGGTGGTGACCGGTGTGCCGTACGACTACACGATCAGCGCTACCAATATTGGTACTGCTGCGTTCTTCGGCACGCTGACGATGACCGACAGCCTGCCGGCCGGTGTCACCGCCAACAGCTACACGCTTAACGGCTGGAGCTGCCTGCCTGCTGCACCCGTCGCCGGGCCGGCGAGCATTACCTGCACCCGCGTATACACGGCGGGTGCCCCGCTGGCGGCCAACGCCACTACCCCTGTCGTTACGCTCAACGCCACCGCATCGGGTACCGGCAGCCTTGTGAACAGCATGAGCGTGAGTTCGCCCGATGCGAACCTGCCCGACAACAACCCTGGCAACGACACGACGACTGCGCCGGTGACCAGCAGCGTGCCCGGCGATTCGGCCGATCTGTCGGTACTGAAATCGGTGTCGCCCGGCACTGTGGCGGCTGGCGACGTGCTGACCTACACGCTCGAAATCGTCAACGCGGGCCCGCAGGCTGCCACCACGGTGTCACTGGCCGACAGCCTCACCAGCCTCATCAACAGCAGCACCGGGCCGACCGGCGCGGGTTACGTGGGCGAAAGCCTCAACGCGGGGGTGGCCACGGGGGCAAGCTGCACGTCGTCGGCCAGCGGCGGCACCACGCGCAACCTGAATTGCGCCTTTGCCAGCCTGCCGGTGTGTACCGCCGGCGTCGATTGCCCGGTGGTGACGGTGCAGGTGCGCCCCGGCGGCAACGGCGGCAGCCGCACCAACACCGTCAGCGTGGTGTCGGCCAACACCGCCGATCCGGACGCCGCCGACCGCACCGCGAGCGTGACCAGCACCGTGACCCCGCGTGCAGACGTCACCGTCAGCAAAAACGCCAATCCCGCCTCGGTACCGGCCGGGCAGAACGTCACCTACGTGGTGACGGCGACAAATATCGCCAATGGCTTGTCGGATGCGGGCAACGTCACCGTCACCGACACCCTGCCGGCCAATGTCACGTTCGTGTCCGCCACGCCGTCGGCGGGGTCGTGCAGCACGACACCAACGGCCAACAGTACCACTGGCCCGGGCAACGACCAGATCGTCTGTAACTTCGGCACGATCAACAACGGCGCGCAGCGCACGCTCACCATCGTGGTGCAACCCAACACCGCCACCCGGGGCAGCACGCTGACCAACAACGTGAGCGTGGCCACCAGCACGACAGAAACCGACGCCGGCAACAACAGCGCCAGCGTCAATACTGCGGTGCTGAATCCTGCGCTCGATCTCCTCATCAACAAGACTGACAGCGTTGATCCCGTTGCCGCCGGCGACAACACGGTTTACACCGTCACCGCGCGCAACCAGGGCCCGTCGGTGGCGGAAAACGTGCAGATCACCGAGAGCCTGCCGCCCACCCGCCTGAGCTACCAGTCCCACACCGTGCCGGCGGGCGGCAGTTGCGGCACCGTGCCGGCGGTGAACAGCACCGGCGGCACGCTGGTGTGCCAGGTGCCGCGCCTGGCGTCGGGACAGACGGCGAGTTTCACTGTCACCCTGCGCGGCGAAATCAAGGGCGTGGACACCAACTCGGTGAGCCTCACCTCTGACGAAGCCGCCCTGGGGTTCGACACCAACGCGGCCAACAACACCGTCAACGAAACCACCACGGTGCTCACCAAGGCGGACATGCAGGTGGTGAGCAAGATTGCGTCGGCCAACCCGGTCAACCTGCGTGACGATTTCAATTTTGTCGTCAAGGTGCGCAACAACGTGGGCGCAGGGCTTGCCGAGGCCGACAACGTTGTCGTCTCCGACACGCTGCCCACCAACATGCAGCTGACGGGCACCCCTACGGTGGCCATCATTGCCGGCACCACCACGTCCACCACGTGCAGCGGCAACGCGGGCAGCGTCGCCTTCACCTGTACCCTGGGCACGGTGAGCAGCGGTGGCGAGGTGGACATCACGGTGCCGGTACAGATCGTCGCCGTCAGCAGCACCCCGCAGAATTTCAACAACACGGCCTCGGTGGCGACTTCGTCGCTGGACATCAATGCCGGCAACAACAGCAACAGCGGCAGCGTGTCGGTCAATGCGTCGTCGCTGGCCGGTCGCGTGTTCCGCGATTTCAACAACGATGGTCTGGTCACGGCGGGGGATACCGGCATCGCCGGCATCACGCTGACGCTCACAGGTACGAGCTTTGACGGCGCAGCCATCAGCCGGACCGCCACCACCGACGCCAGCGGCAACTACAGCTTTGCCAATTTGCCCGAAGGTACGTACACCCTCAGCGAAGGTGCGGTCAGCGAAGCGTATCTCGTGGATGGCATCGACACCGCCGGCACGGTGGGCGGCAATGCTTCGGTCAATGATGTGATTTCCGCGATTGCCCTGCCGGCGAACACCGCCGCCACCGGCTACACCTTCGCCGAGGTGCCGCAGGCGCGCATCGGTATCGCCAAGGCCGTGAACGCCGGGCCGACGGTCAATCCGGATGGCAGCTTCAACGTCACCTTCCGCCTGCTGGTCGAAAATTTCAGCCTGGAAGCGCTGAACAGCATCGTCATTACCGACACGCTGGCGGGGGGCACGCCGCGCTTTGGCACGCAGGTTACGCTGGGCAACCCGGCTGCTGACGCGCTCAATCCGGGCGAATACACCCTGCTGGCTGCGCCGGCGGGGTCGTGTTCCGGACTCAATGCCACGTACAACGGCAGTGCCAGCACCACAGTCGCCAGCGGATTTAGCCTCGCCGCCGGGGGAACGTGTACGGTGGACCTGGCGCTGCGCGTGCGGCCGACCAATCCGCTGCCGCCGCTGTTGCCGTCGGGCGGCCGCTACGATAACCAGGCCGTTGTGAATGGCACGGGCGCGTTGTCCGGCCAGACCTCGGCGACCAACCCGCAACTCCAGGATCTGTCGGACAACGGCAGCAACCCCGATCCCGATAACGACAACCAGGCCAACGAGGCCGGCGAAAACGACCCCACACCGGTTCTGCCCGCATTCAACGCGGCTATCGGCATTGCCAAGCGCGTGAACACCCAAGTTTCGGTGCAGCCGGACGGTAGTCTGCTGGTGCCGGTGCGCCTCGTCGTCAGCAACGTCGGCAACGAACCGCTCAATACCGTGTCGGTGACCGATCCGCTCTCCACGGCGGCGGGCGGCCAGTTCGGCGGTTTCGTGCCCGGCGGCGCGGCAGCAGTGCTCGCCAGCGGCCAGTACACCGTGCAAACCGCGCCGGCCTTCTCGGGAGCCTGCGCCAACGGTGCCACCGTGGGCGGGTTCACCGGCCACAGCGGCAATCTCGCCGTGGCGACGATCTCGGCCATGGCACCCGCCGCCGTCTGCACCCTCGATTTCGTCTACCGCTTCAACCCCGGTGCGGCGCTCACCTACACCAATCAGGCGCAGGCCAGCGGCACCGGCGACTACAGCGGCTCACCCGTCAACGACCTGTCGGACGACGGGACAAGCCCCGACCCCAACAGCAACGGCAACGCGGGCGAGGCGGGCGAGAACGATCCCACACCGGTACCGGTGCCGCGCATCGGTCTGGCCAAATCCGCCGGCGCGGTGGTCAATAACGGCGACGGCACCTACACCGTGCCGTTTACCCTGACGGTACGCAACGCCGGCCAGACGCCGCTCGCCAGCGTGCAGGTCAGCGACACGCTGGCCGGTGCCCTGCCGCAGTTCGGCACCTACACCGCCAGCGCGATTCCTGCCGCCGGACACTATACGATCACCAGCGGGCCCACCGTGGGCGCACAAACCAACGGCGCGTCGCTCGCCGCCGTGGCCCCCGGTGTGTTTACCGGCAACGGTTCGGGTACGAACCTGCTGAATCCCGCGTCGAGCAGCCTGCCCAACTTCGGCGCGTCGGCGTCCAGCGCGCAAATCAGCTTCACCGTGCGTTTCTTCCCGACCACCCCCGGCCCGTTTGAAAACAGCGCGGTGTCCACCGCCTCACCGCCCGGCGGCGGCACGGTGCAGGACGACAGTGTGGACGGCAGCAACCCCGACCCCAATGGCAACGGCACGCCCAACGACGACAGCTCACCCACTCCGGTGAGTCTGGCAGCGCAGGCCATCGGCGTGGCCAAGTCGGTATCCGGCATCGTGCAGACCGGCGCGAAGCAGTATCGCGTCCCCTACACGATCATCGTGCGCAACGTCAGCGCCAGCGTAACGGCGACCAATGTGCAGGTGACGGACGATGTGGTGGCCACCTTCCCCACGGCGGTGACGCGGACGATCGCCCCCCCGGTCGCCGTGTCCGCGTGTACCGGCACCGTGCTCAACGCCAATCCGGCGTTTACCGGCAGCGGCGTCAACACTTTGCTCGCGGGCAACCAGAACCTGCAACCCGGCGAGCAGTGCACGCTCACGTTCACGGTGCAGATCGACTTTGGCAGCAATCCGCTGCCCGCCGCGACGCAGAACAACCAGGCTACGGCCACCACGGCGCAGACGCCCGGCGGCACGGTGATCGCCACGGATCTGTCGGACAACGGCGTCAACCCCGACCCCAACGCCAACGGCGACGCCAGCGAGCCAGGTGAAAACGACCCGACGCCGGTGAGCTTTGCCGCCGGCAGCCTGTCGTCGGTGAGTGGCACTGTGTATCTGGATGCCAACCACAACCGGGTCAACGACGATCCGCTGGCCACCACCCAGGTGCAGGGCTTTATCGTCGAAGTGCTGAACAGCGCCGGCACCGTGGTGGGCAGCGCGGTGACCGACGCCAGCGGCAACTACACCCTCGGTGGGCTTTTCCCCTCCACCCCGGGCAATGCGGCGACCGAATACAGCCTGCGTTTCCGCGAACCCGTTAGCGGGGCCATCTACGGTCTCGCGCAGTCGAGCGACCCCACACCCGCGCGCAACGGCACCATCCAGAACGGCATCATCACCGGACTGCAACTGGCACCGGGCGTCACGACGCTGGCGCAGAACCTGCCGCTCGATCCGTCCGGCGTGGTGTACGACTCGATCACGCGCACGCCGATTTCCGGCGCGCAGGTCACGCTGTTAAGTGGCGGCGCGGCGGTGCCGGGATCGTGTCTGGTCGGCGGCGTGAACACGCAGACGACCGGCCCGTCCGGCATGTACCAGTTCCTGCTGCTGAACCCCGCCCCCCCGGGCTGCCCCGGCACCGGTACCTACACGCTGCAAGTGGGGCAGCCGGGCGGTTACTTGCCGCCAGACTCGACGATCATTCCACCGACTGCCGGCCCCTACGTGCCGGGCAACGGCGGCACCGATGCAATCCAGGCCCAGCCCGGCGCGCCGAATGGTGCCGACCCCACGGTGTACTACACCAGTTTTGCGCTGACGCTCACCGGCGTGCCCGGCACCAGTTCGAGCAACGTGGTCAACAACCACATTCCGCTCGACCCGATTCTGGGCGGGGCCATTGCGCTCACCAAAACCACGCCGCTGGTGAATGTGAGCGTCGGCCAGCTGGTGCCGTACACGATCACCGCGCGCAACACGCTGGCGGCCACTCTCACCAACATCGACATCCGCGACACCGTGCCGCCGGGCTTCAAGTACAAACCGGGTAGCGCAACGATCAACGGCGTGCCGACCGAGCCCGCGATCAATGGCCGCGAACTCACCTGGACCAACCAGACGCTGGCGGCCAACGCCACGCGCACCATCAAGCTCCTGCTGGTGGTGGGGGCGGGCGTGCAGCCGGGCGAATACGTCAACTCGGCGCAAGCCTTCAACAACCTGGCCAATGCCGCAGTGTCGAGCGTGGCCACCGCCACCGTACGCGTGATTCCGGATGCCGTGTTCGACTGTTCCGACCTCATCGGGAAGGTGTTCGACGACCGGAACGCCAACGGCTACCAGGACGACGGCGAGCCCGGCATTGCCAACGTGCGCCTTGCCACCGCGCGCGGCTGGCTGGTGACCACCGACGCCGAAGGCCGCTTCCACGTGGCGTGCGCGGCGATTCCCGATGCCGATCGCGGCAGCAATTTCATCATGAAGCTGGACGAGCGTACCTTGCCGACCGGCTATCGCGTCACCACCGAAAACCCGCGTGACGTGCGGATCACGCGCGGCAAGCTGAGCAAGCTGAACTTCGGCGCGACGATCCACAAGGTGGTGCGGGTGGACATGAGCGATGCCGCGTTCGAAGCGGGCAAAACCACGCTGAAACCCGCCTGGACGAAGCAACTCGCTGCGTTGCCGGACAAGCTGAAAGCCCGTCCGTCAGTCCTGCGCCTCGGCTACAAGGCCGGTGCCGACGGTGAGGCACTTGCGCGCGAGCGTCTCGCCGCCGTCAGCCAGCAACTCCAGCGCACGTGGAAAGACAAGGCCTGTTGCCACACGCTGTTGATCGAGGAAGAACTCTTCTTGCCTGCCGCCAAGGCCAACAAGGAGGGCAAATAATCATGAATAAACTGCCCGTGAAACATACCGTACTGGCCAGCCTCATCGCCGCCCTGTGCGGCACGCCTGCCGGCGCGGAAGACCGCACACGCTGCGAGTCGGAATCGGGTTGCCCGGCACCGGCGCAACCCGGCAAAACCTGGCAAAACAGCCTCGTCTTCACACGGGAAGCAGGCCACACCCCGCCCAGCGTCGAATACCGCCGGCCAGACGAAGTGGTGGTGCTGAGCGCGCCGGTAGCCAAAGCCGAAACCCGCGAGGTGACGGTATTCGAGACCCGTGCCGAAGACGCGCCCACCACGCTGCCGCAGTTTCCCTCCGGGCGCGATCTCCTGGGCGGCGCGGAACGCCAGATTCTGGTCACCCTGGCGCAGCGTCTGGCCGGCAAACCCGGGCTGCGGATGCGCCTCACCGGCCACGCTGACGTGCAGCGCATGACGCCGGAAGCAAAGCAGCGCTACGGCAACAACCAGGGCCTGTCCGAAGCGCGTGCAGCCGAAGTGGCCGCGTTTCTCAAAACGCAAGCCGGCATGGCGAGCGTCTCCATGGACACGCGCGGCCGGGGCGATACCCAGCCGGTGAAGTCGTGCGAGCCCCGCCGCGCCTACGCGGGCAACACGCAGGACATGGCCGACTACAAGGCCTGCCTTGCGCCCAACCGCCGCGTCGAAATCGAAATCTGGTACGACCAGCCGGCAGGCACAAAAACCGAAACCGTCCCCGTGGCGGCCCCCACGCCCGCGCCCGCGCTGCCGTGCAAGGATCAGTCGGGCGGTGACGCTGGCCTGCCGTTCCGCATCTCGGTCGACGGCGAACCGCTGGACGCCGGCGACGTGCCCAACACCGCCGACACCACGCGCTGCACCGATATTGCGCTGGAAAAAGCGGACATCCAGGTGCGTTTCGACGGACTGGAAACCACGCCGGTGCTGAATCTCACCGTGCATCCCGACGGCGCAGTGCGCGGCGAAACCGTGCGCTTCACGCCTTACAGCAACTATGCCGCGTTCATCAAAAAAGCCGAGGTGCGTATTTTTGCCGCCGACGCTTCGACACAGAAAACGCCGCTGGCGGTGATTGCGCTCGACCCGCACGTCGATACGCCGGTCGAGTGGCAGGTGCCCAAAGATCGCGATGCCGTGCAATACCTGATTCGCGTGTACGACACGCAGGGGCGGTTTGATGAAACCTATCCCAAACTGCTCAAGCTACTCGACGCGAAACGCCCGCTCGGCGACGAGGACAAACCCGCGCGCGAAGACCTGATCGGCTACGGCGAAAACCATCGTGGTTTGCACACCATCCCGGTTTCAGGGGGTGCGGTCACGGTCAACGGCGAGAAGCTCGCACCCGGCAGCCATGTCACCGTGCTGGGTCGCAGCGTGCCGGTGGACGCCCACGGCAAATTTGCGGTGCGGCAGATTCTGCCCGCAGGCAATCATGTGGTCGAGGTGGCGACCGAAGCGCCGTCCGGCCAGCGTGCCGAGTTCAACCGCCATCTCTATATTCCGCACAACGACTGGTTTTACGTTGCGCTGGCCGACCTCACCCTGGGGCAGAACAACGTCAAGGGCCCGGCCAAACTCGTCACCGGCGACGACAGCAAACGCTACGACGAAGAGGTCTACGTCGATGGCCGGCTGGCGTTTTACCTCAAGGGCAAGATCAAGGGCGAAACGCTTTTGACCGCCAGCGCCGACACGCGCGAGCAGCCCCTCGAAGACCTGTTTTCTCATTTCAACAGCAAGGATCCGCGTTATCTCTTGCGCCGGCTCGACCCCAACGCCTACTACCCGGTATACGGCGACGACTCGACGCTGGTGGAAGACGCGCCCACGCAGGGCAAGTTTTACGTCAAGTTGCAGCGCGGCGATTCGCACGTGCTGTGGGGCAGCTTCCAGACCAGACTCACCGGCACCGATCTGGTGAACTACAGTCGTGGCCTGTACGGCGCGCAGGCGCGTTATCAGGCACCGGTGGCCACCGCTTTCGGCGAGCGGCGTACCGAGGCCGAGCTGTTCGCGGCCGACCCCGGCACGCTGGCGTCGATCGAGGAATTCCGGGGCACCGGCGGCTCGCTCTACTACCTGCGTCATCAGGACATCCTGGCGGGCTCCGAGCGCCTGCGGGTGGAAATCCGTGACAAGGATTCCGGCATCGTGCTCCAGTCGACCACGCTGGTCGCCGGGCAGGATTACGAGCTCAACAGCATTCAGGGCCGGGTGGTCTTGCGCACGCCGCTGCCAGCCACGGCAAGCGCCGGCACGCTGGTGATGAGCGGCAGCCTGAGCGGCCACCCCGTCTATCTGGTGGCGGGCTACGAATACACCCCCGGCGTGTCGGCGGCGGACAACCTCACCCTGGGCGGCCGCGCCAGCCACTGGATCACCGATCAGGTGAAAGTGGGTGTTACCGGCTACAAACAGGACGGCACCGGCACCGAGCAGAAACTCCTGGGCGGCGATCTCACCCTGCGCTATGCGCCGGGCACCTGGCTCAAACTCGAAACCGCCCGTTCCGACGGCCCCGGCAACGGCGCGCTCAGCTCGCAAAACGGCGGCTTTGATTTTGGCACGGTGGCGCAAACCACCACCGCCGGCATCGACGCGCAGGCGCATCGCGTCGAAGGCGTGCTCGATCTCGCCGAACTCGGTGCCACGCGCCCGGGCAGCGTCAGCGCCTACTGGTTGAAGCGCGACGACGGCTATTCGGCACCGGGCCAGCTCACCAATGAAGGCATCGATCAGACCGGCGTGCAGATGAAGGTACAGGCAACCGACAAGCTCGAACTCCTGGCCCGCGCCGACTTCAAGGACGGCAGCCTGTCGGGCGCGTCGCAGTCGGCGGAAATCGACGCCACTTACGCGCTGACGCCCAGCCTGTCGGCCAGCGTAGGCGTGCGTCACGACGACCGCGACACCGCGCTGGCGGCGGGCGCGTCCGCGATCCTGGCGGAAACCGGCGCACGCACCGACGTCGCCGCCAAGCTGGCCTGGCATCCGGTCACCGAACAAGGCGACCCGGGCCGCTGGGAAGTGTATGGCCTGGTGCAGGGCACGGCGCAGCACGACGGCACCCGCCGCGACAACGACCGGCTCGGCGTCGGCGGCCACGTGCAGATCAACGACCGCGTCAAGCTCATCGGTGAAGTCAGCGACGGCGACGGCGGCGTGGGCGGCAAAGTGGGTGCGGATGTTCGTCTGAGTGACCGCAACAGCGTCTACCTCAACTATCTGCTCGACCCTGACCGCAGCGACACCGGCTATCGTGGCCGCGTCGGCAACCTCACCGCCGGCATGAAATCGCGGGTTAGCGACAGCCTTTCGGTGTACGCCGAAGAACGCTATCAAACGGCGGACAACGGCCCGTCCGGCCTCATCCACGCCTTCGGCCTGGATCTCGCCGCCAACGACCGCTGGAACTGGGGCGCGCGCTTTGAAAAAGGCATCACCTCCGATCCCGCGACCGGCGACCTCGACCGCACGGCGGTGTCGCTCTCGGCGGGCTATCAGTTCGAGCGCATCAAGTACGCCGGCGTAATCGAATACCGCACCGAAGACGGCAACCTCACCGGCGAGCGCGACAGCTGGCTGATGAAGAACACGCTGGGCTACCAGACCACGCCCGACTGGCGCGTGCTGGGCAAGTTCAACTTCGCCGTCAGCGACGCCGGCACAGGCAGCACCACCGACGCCGATTTCACCGAGGTGGTGCTGGGCCTGGGCTATCGTCCGGTGCTGAACGACAAGTTAAATGCGTTGTTCAAGTACACCTACCTTGCCGACCTGCCGAGCCCCGGCCAGCTCTCCGCCTCCGGCGGTGCCAGCACCTTCGAGCAGCGCAGCCATGTGCTGTCGGTGGACGCGATCTACGATCTGGTGCCCAAGCTCTCGGTGGGCGGCAAACTCGGCTACCGCTTCGGTGAACTGCGCGACACCAGCGTCGCCGGCAGCCCGTGGTTCGACAGCCGCGCCTGGCTCGGCATCGTGCGGCTCGACTGGCACGTGGTGCACGAATGGGACGCCATCGGCGAACTGCGCTATCTCGACGCCGAGGCGGCGGGCGACGCCCGCTCCGGCGCATTGGTCGGGGTGTATCGCCACATCAATCAACACGTCAAGGTGGGCGTGGGCTACAACTTCACTGATTTTTCGGACGATCTCACCAACCTGGATTACCGCAGCCAGGGGTGGTTCGTGAATCTGCTCGGCAAGCTATAGCCTGTGTGTCAAACAAAAACGGGGTGCCTAGGCACCCCGTTTTGCATGGTGCGTGTCGGTCAGACAATATCCAGGTGATCCAGCCCCGCCATCATGTCCCGCCCCTTCGATTCCTGGCCGTGCAGTTTGATCTTCAGGCGCAGGTCGTTGAGGCTGTCGGCGTT